>JAESFR010000004.1_pt1 | contig 910478 bp, 819 predicted proteins | sample 9266191 | NCBI WGS metagenome assembly JAESFR01 (sample SAMN14503063, study PRJNA617104) | algae metagenome | isolation source: Pleurocapsa minor HA4230-MV1 and co-occurring heterotrophs from cement on... | place: USA: Nuuanu Pali Lookout, Hawaii | collected 2009-07-20 | reverse complement strand
GCGTCGTCGTTCGTTTCGCTCATAGTGGGATGTTTCCGTGTTTCTTGGGTGGGAGGGTGACTTGTTTGCGTTCGAGTAGTCGTAGTGCGGTGACGATCTGGCCGCGGGTGTGGCTCGGGGGGATGACGGCGTCGAGGTAGCCGCGTTCGGCGGCGATGTAGGGGTTGACGAGGGTGTCTTCGTATTCCTGCTGCAGCGTCAACCGGAGGGCGTCGACGTCGTCACCGTTCTTCGCGGCTTCGAGCAACTGTTTGCGGTAGACGAACCCGACCGCGCCGGAGGCTCCCATGACCGCGATCTGCGCGGTCGGCCAGGCGAGGTTGACATCGGCTCCCATGTGCTTGGACCCCATCACGTCGTACGCCCCGCCGTACGCTTTGCGGGTGATGACGGTGATCTTCCCGACCGTGGCCTCGCCGTAGGCGTAGAGCAGTTTCGCGCCGCGTCGGATGATGCCGTTGTATTCCTGGCCGGTGCCGGGCAGGAACCCGGGCACATCGACCAGGGTGATGATCGGGACGTTGAAGCAGTCGCAGGTGCGCACGAACCGTGCCGCTTTCTCGGACGCGTCGATGTCGAGGGTGCCCGCGAACTGGGTGGGTTGATTGGCCACGATCCCCACCGACCGGCCGTCGATGCGCCCGAACCCGACGATGATGTTGCGGGCCCGCCCTTCCTGGACTTCGAGGAATTCGTCGTCGTCGAGGATCCGACGAATCACCTCGTGCATGTCGTACGGGGTGTTCGGTGAATCGGGGATCAGGGTGTCGAGTTCGAGATCCTCCGCGGTCAGCGAGTCCTCGATCGACCCGACGACCGGATCCGAGGGTGCGGTGCGGGGGGCGTCGGCGCGATTGTTGCTCGGTAGGTACGAGAGCAGGTCGCGGACGTAGTCGAGGGCGTCCTGTTCTCCGGAGGCGACGTAGTGCGCGACACCGGATTTCTCCATGTGGGTGTGCGCGCCGCCGAGTTCTTCCATGGTGACGTTCTCACCGGTGACGGTTTTGATCACGTCGGGTCCGGTGACGAACATCTGCGAGGTGCCGTCGACCATGACCACGAAGTCGGTCAGGGCCGGGGAGTAGACGTGCCCGCCCGCAGCGGGTCCCATGATCACCGAGATCTGCGGGATCACCCCGGACGCGCGGACGTTGCGGTGGAAGATCTCGCCGTACAACCCGAGGGAGACCACCCCTTCCTGGATGCGGGCTCCGGCACCTTCGTTGATCCCGACCAACGGTCGTCCGGTTTTGACGGCCAGGTCCATCACCTTGACGATCTTCTCGCCGTAGATCTCCCCCAAGCTGCCGCCGAAGACGGTCGCGTCCTGGGAGAACACGCACACATCGCGGCCGTCGACGGTGCCGTAGCCGGTGACCACACCGTCACCGAAGGGCCGGTTCTCGCCCAACCCGAAGTTCTGGGAGCGGTGGCGGGCGAGGGCGTCGAGTTCGACGAACGAGCCCTCGTCGAGCAGGGCGGTGATCCGCTCACGGGCGGTCAGCTTGCCTTTGGCGTGGACCTTGTCCACCGCTGCCTCACCGGACGGAATCTCCGCAACCGCGAGACGTTTACGAAGATCGGCCAATTTACCCGCAGTGGTATGGATATCGGGGGCTTCGGCCGACCCGTGTGCAGTGGAATCCTGGACGCTGGTCATGGGGCACTACTTTAACTGCGAGTGTGATCTGCGCCCCGACCGAGGGTGGTTCGCGGCAGGCCCTGGGCCTGTCGCCGAGCCCATATGCTGGTGCGTATGTGGACAAATCTCGATCGCCCACCACTGGACGTTCGCGCGCTTCGCCGGGCACTGGTGGACGGCCCGCAGGCCTCCTGGTCTCGGGTGGACGTGGTAGCGGAAACCGGTTCGACCAACGCGGACCTGATCGCGGGCGCAGCGAATTACGCGGACCGGACGGCACTGATCGCCGAACATCAGGACAGCGGACGCGGCAGGCACGCGCGACCGTTCTCCGGTGTGCCGCGGTCGCAGATTCTGGTGTCGATGCTGCTGAAGTTCCCCGGAATCGATCCGGCCGTGCTCGGGTGGGTGTCGCTCATGACCGGAATCGCACTGGTCGACGCGTTGCGCACCGTCGGTGAAGTCGATGCTCGATTGAAATGGCCCAACGACGTCCTCATCGGTGGCAAGAAGGTCTCGGGCATCCTGGCCGAGGTCGCCGCGCACGGGCCCTCGCCCACCGTCGTCATCGGGCTCGGAGTGAACGTGTCGATGACGAGCGACGAGCTGCCGGTGCCCACGGCGACGTCTCTGGCTCTGGAAGGGGCTGCGGTTCTCGACCGCGACACGTTGGTTCGGGCGATCCTGCGGGGAATGGCCGCCGAGGTGGACTCGTGGCGGGACTCGAACTGGAACACCGACGCCCTCGTCCACCGGTACCGGGAGAGGTGCGGCACCATCGGGCAGCGTGTACGAGTCGATCTGCCCGGCGGCGACGAGAAGGTGGGAACGGCAATCGACGTCGACGAGCACGGCCGGATCGTGATCGAGGTCGAGCAGCAAGGGTCCGACGCGCCGTCGGTGCTGGCTGTGGCCGCCGGTGATGTCACTCATCTCCGACCCCTCTCGTGAGACCATATCGACTCGACGGAAGTCGAAGCGAGTAGTCAGGAGTGCACGTGGGTTACCCACAGGACGCGTTGGCCGACGAGGAAGAGCTCCTGCTCCATCATCACCCCCACTGGAAGATGCTCGTCCTGCCGTCGGTGACATTCGTGCTCGTCACCGGCCTGGCAGGGGTCGGTCTCGGAGTCGCGAGTGCGCGGCTCGAATCGACCGCCGCGAACGTCGCCATGATCGCCACCGCGGTGCTGTGGGTGGCGATCGTCGTGTGGCGGTGCCTGGTGCCGCTGATCAGCTGGAAGTGCACGCATTTCATCGTCACCGACCGGCGAGTGTTGATCAGACAGGGCGTGCTCACCCACTCCGGCATCGACATTCCGATGAGCCGAATCAGCAACGTGCAGTTTCGCCACGGACTCCTCGACCGGATGTTGCGAACCGGGACGCTCATCATCGCCTCGGCATCGGACGATCCGCTCGAGTTCGACGACATTCCGCACGTACAACGCGTGCATTCCCTGCTCTACCAGCAGGTATTCGACTCGATGGAGTACCGCCGGGAATCCGTGCACGGCCTGCAGGGAGCGTTCGAGCCGATTCCCGAGGATTCGGCTGTCGAGTCCAAACCAGGTTGGCGAGCCGGGAAACGCAGGTAACACAGGCTGTTCTCACCTTCGAACCGTATGGTGACCGATGTGACCGACGTGCTGCTTGCCGAAGACGACGAAGCCATCGCTGCGCCCCTGTCCCGAGCTCTCGGACGCGAGGGCTACACGGTGACCGTCGAACAGACCGGCCCCGCAACCCTCCAGCGCGCGCTGGACGGAAAGTTCGACCTGTTGATACTCGACCTCGGCCTGCCGGGGATGGACGGCCTCGAAGTGTGTCGGCAGGTGCGTGCCAACCGATCCGAGGTCGCCGTACTCATGCTCACCGCGCGAACCGACGAGGTCGACTTCGTGGTCGGTCTCGACGCCGGGGCCGACGACTACGTCGGCAAGCCCTTCCGGCTCGCCGAGCTCATGGCCCGCGTACGTGCGTTGCTCCGCCGCCGTGGTGCCGGGGAGGATTCCCCGATCGAGGTCGGTGCCATTCGTCTCGAACCCGCTGCTCGACGCGTCCTGGTCAGCGGCACCGAGATATCTCTGGCCAACAAGGAGTACGAGCTGCTCAAGGTCTTGCTCGACCATGCGGGCCAAGTCGTCTCTCGTGAGGTGATCCTGCGTGAGGTCTGGGGCGACGCGGAGCTGCGCGGATCGAAGACCCTCGACATGCACATGTCCTGGCTGCGTCGCAAGATCGGCGACGAAGGACCCGTGGCCGAGCGTCGTATCGCGACGGTGCGCGGCGTCGGCTTCCGTATCAACAGCGACTAGCGGTCGATGCGGCGCCGGATTCTGGTCTCGATTCTCGCTGTCGTCGTCATGACGGCCTTGCTGCTCGGTCTGCCCCTGATGTACACCGCGTGGTTGTGGGTGGAGGATTTCACCCGCAACGACCTGCAGGCACGCCTGGATCGAATGGCGGCCGAGATCATTTCGCAGGAAGGGTCGGCGGGGCTGATCGAGGGCCAGCTCGATATCGGCTCGCTCCGGTTGGCGATCCCACAGGGTGGCCGGCTCGTGGTCATCTACCCGACCCCCGAGGATGCCGCATCGCGCGCGGACATCGGGCAGTCGTCCGTGCCTCGACCGCTCGTCGAATCGCTGTCGATGGGTACCTCGGGTTCGCTTCGCCTCGAAGTTCCGTCCGACGACATGCGTTCCCTTCAGCGCCAGGCGCTCGGAGCTGTGACTCTCGTCGTTCTCGCATCGGCGATGGCAGGCACCGTCGTGGCCGTAGCGACGGCCAAGCGGCTGGCCGACCCGTTGCAGGATGTGGCGCGGCGCGCCGCCCGGCTGGCCGAGGGCGACTTTCGGCCGGACCCACGACGGCACGGCATCGCAGAACTCGATCGGGTCTCGGAGGTTCTCGATTCGGCGACCGTCGAGATCGCCGGGCGGCTGCAACGTGAACACACGTTGGTCGCCGATGTCTCGCATCAGCTTCGCAGCCGCCTGACCGCCGTCCGTCTACGCCTGGACGAGATCTCCACGCACCCGGATCCGGCGGTGGTCGACGAGGCCAACGAGGCGATGGATCAGGTGGACCGACTGACCCTCGCCATCGACGAGCTCGTTCGATCCTCTCGAAGTGACGGCGCTGCCGACGCGCACGAGGTCTCGGTCGTCGAGGAACTGATCGGCACCGTCGTCGAGTGGCAGCGAAACTTCGAGGACGTGGGGCGGACCCTGGTGCTCAAGGGTGATGCGGACCTGAAGGCATCGGTGACCGGCTCGCGGTTGCGCGAAGCGGTCTCGGTTCTGGTGGACAATTCCCTGGTGCACGGAGAAGGCGCGTGCACAGTGGCGGTTCGGGCCGTCTCGGCGGTCGAGAGCACCGAGGGACGCCGTGAACGACTGGTCTGTGTCGAGGTCTCGGACGAGGGACCGGGGGTGAGCAACGAACTCGCTCCGCACATCTTCGACCGTGGATTCTCGGGAGCCGGTTCCACCGGTGTGGGGCTCGCGCTGGCCCGGGCGCTGATCGAGGCGGACGGTGGCAGGCTGGAACTGCAGCGCCGCCGTCCGGCGCTCTTCTCGGTCTTCCTCCCTGCGTGGCGTGAACCGTCGGCTGCCGTGCCTCGGCGCGAGCCGCGCTGATCGTCTCAGGGAAGGTCGAGTGCGTCCGCTGCGTCGGTCGGGTCCTCGTTGCGTTCGGCGTCCACTTCCAAGATGGTGCGCGCGTTGTCCTCGGGGAAGGCGAAGCGGCGCAGTGCCCAGAACCGGAATGCCATCTGCAGCAGGTTGCCGATGATGTAGTTGAGGACGAAGTCGATGATGACCACCGTGGTCAGCGACTCACTGGTGTCGCGAATGTCGAAGACGTTGTTCGCGATCCACAGGGGACCGGCTGCGATGAGCACGCCGATGCCGCTGATCGCGAAGAAGAGCAGTGCCTCGTGGTGCCGCTCGCGTCCGCCGCGATGCTTGAATGCCCACTCGCGGTTGAGGAAGTAGCTGAGCAGGGTGGCGAGAACACCCGAGATGATCTTGGCGATCACCGGCTTCTGCTCGAGCACCGTCAGGCTCAGCGAGTAGAAGATGACGAGGTCGAACACCATCGTCGTGCCACCGACGATGGCGAACTTGATCAGCTCACTGTGCCGAATCGCGAGGTCCCGAATGGGCTTGGGTAAGCGCTGAAGCACGCTTGCGATCGTCGGCACAACGGTGAAGTCTACGAAACACACCCCGGATTCGCCGAACCGAGGCTCCGATCATCAGGGTTTCCACAGGTCCCCGCCCAGCATGCGCTCTCACGGGCGAGACGCCGGTTCGGACCGAATGCGCGCGACATGACACCATGGTGAGCCGTGACAGGTACCGAACCGCGCCCCACCGCTGCGCGCCCGTCGTCGACCGGAATGCCCGTGGTGACGATGATCGGCGGCGGGCAACTCGCCCGAATGACTCACCAGTCCGCCATCGAACTCGGACAGACTCTTCGCGTCCTCGCCGCGGGTGCCGACGAGCCGGCAGCTCAGGTCAGCCCCGACGTCGTCTTCGGGCACCACGACGACCTCGATGCGCTCCGCACGGCCGCGACCGGTTCCAACGCTCTCACCTTCGACCACGAGCAGGTGCCGACCGAGCACCTCGAGACTCTCGTGGCGGAAGGCGTCAACGTGCAACCGCCACCGAGTGCGTTGATCTTCGCCCAGGACAAACTTCGTATGCGCCGCAAGCTCGCCGAACTCGGCGCGCCCGGTCCCGCCTACGCCGAGGTCTCGTGGGCGCAGGACGCGATTGCGTTCGGAGACGAGCACGGGTGGCCGGTGGTACTCAAGGCCGTTCGCGGCGGCTACGACGGGCGCGGCGTCTGGATGCCCGCCGACGCCGAGGAAGCCGAGGCGATCGTCACTGCCCAACTCGACCTGGGTGTACCGCTCATGGTCGAGGAGAAGGTCGCCATGCGCCGCGAGCTGTCGGCGATGGTCGCCCGATCGCCGTTCGGCCAGGGTGCCGCGTGGCCCGTCGTGCAGACCGTGCAACGCAACGGCCAGTGCGCCGTCGTGCTGGCACCTGCTCCCGACCTCGACGAGGACGTGGCCACGTTCGCAGGCAGGCTCGCGCTCGACATCGCCGGTGCGCTCGGCGTCGTCGGAGACCTCGCTGTCGAACTGTTCGAGACCACCTCGGGCAAGCTCCTGGTCAACGAACTCGCCATGCGCCCCCACAACTCCGGGCACTGGACCATGGACGGGTGTCGCACCTCGCAGTTCGAGCAGCACCTCCGCGCGGTACTCGACTACCCGCTCGGCGACACCGATCCACTCGCTCCGGTGACGGTGATGGCCAACATTCTGGGCGCGCCCGAGGCCCCCGAGATGACGATGGACGAGCGGCTGCATCACCTGTTCGCCCGCATGCCCGATGCGAAGGTGCATCTGTATGGCAAGGGCGAGCGCAAGGATCGCAAGATCGGCCACGTGAACATCCTGGGCGCGCAATCGGGTTCGCTGGCCGACCCGGCCTACGTGGCCGCGGTGCGCGAGCGAGCCGAACGCGCAGCGCACTGGATGTCGCACGCCGAATGGACCGACGGATGGGACCCGCACGATGACTGACAACACTCCTGCCGTAGGCCTGATCATGGGCAGCGATTCCGACTGGCCCACCATGGAAGCAGCAGCAGAAGCACTGGCGGAGTTCGGAATTCGCTTCGAGGTGGGCGTCGTGTCGGCGCACCGCACCCCGCAGCGCATGCTCGACTACGCGCGCGAGGCCGCAGGCCGCGGGATCCGGGTGATCATCGCCGGTGCCGGGGGAGCGGCCCACCTGCCCGGCATGGTCGCGTCGGCGACGCCGCTGCCGGTCATCGGCGTTCCGGTGCCCCTGAAGTACCTCGACGGTATGGACTCGCTGCTCTCGATCGTCCAGATGCCCGCCGGTGTTCCCGTGGCCACCGTCTCCATCGGTGGTGCACGCAACGCAGGGCTGCTCGCGGTCCGAATTCTCGGTGCATCCGATCCGGCTCTGCAAGAACGGATGGCTGCGTTCCAGGCCTCGCTCGAGGCCATGGTGCTGGAGAAGGACAAAGCGCTGCGCACCACTCTGCTCGGGTGAGCGCAGCCGTGACACGCAGCGAGCAGATCGAGCGCGCAGGTCGCGGTAGTCGGCAGTCCATGCTCGTGACACGGCTGGCGTTGCTCTATGCCCGGCTCTGGCGCGGTACGGCGCGCTTCGACGACGAATTCGCCCTGTTCGTGTGCACCGGGCTGCGCGGCGGATTCGGCCGCGGCGGAACGACATTCGGCGGTGCCTATCTGACGAAGGGCAACACCGCCCGTCGGGTTCTGCGGCACGAGGCCGTACACGCAGACCAATGGGCGAACTTCGGGCTCACCTTCCCGTTCCGCTACCTCGCCGAGGAAGCGCGGCATCCGGGCCCGACGAACAAGTACGAGATCGAGGCCGGACTCGCCGACGGTGGCTACCGTCAGCCCGGCTGAGCAGCGGTGGCGGTGACCTTTTCGGTCTCGGCGCGCCGCTGGGACTTCGTCTCGTCCGGATTGGCCACCTGAACCAGTGACGCGCCGACGACGAGAACCGAGAGCAGACCGTCGATCAGCTCGTCGGCCGTGTTCCAGGACGCGCTGGAGGCGATCCGGTCCGAGGCCGTCCACGACCGTGCGTCGGCTCGCTCACGAGCGGCAGCGAGCACCTCGTCCACCGAACGCCCGTCCAGTGCCGCGCCTGCGCTCGCGGAACCCGCGACCCTGAACTGATCGCCGTGAACCCGCACCGACGTCGCGTAATCGGTCATGCCGATCGGCAGATCGGGAACCGCCTTGCCGAACGCGTCGAGCGAGAACGCCAACACCTCGTCCGCCTCGGGAGACTCGTCGAGCCGATCGCCCGACACCATCGCCACGTCCGCGGAGTCGTCGGCCCCGATGACCACCTCGCCGCCTGCCCACCAGACTCCCAGCAGCGCCGCAGCCGTCTGCCAGTGCGCGGGCAACAGCACACTCACCCTGCCACCCACCTCGAAGGCGAACTCGTCGCGCAACAAGTTGGCGGTCTTGGCGGCCCAGTTCGCGAGGGTCACCGCCGACACCTCGACCCGCTCACCGGACGCATCGTCGTAGAACGTCACGCGCGGACCGGCCGGATCGGCGGCGAGAATCGGGTCGAGCAGGGTCTGAGTCAGATTCGAAGCCACCCCAGCACCCTAGATGACGCTCGACGCCACCGATTCACACGCTCGGCGAGCGGCACCGATCAGTTGACGCACATCGGACCGGTGGAACCGGCGTCGATCGGAGCCGCCGGTGCCTCGGGAACCGCCGTACCCGATTCGGGAGCAATGGTTTCCGCAGTCGCGGCCTGCCCCGAGCCCGGCCCCGCGTAGTCGTTCGCGAGAACCACGCGCACGGTGTCCGCAGGCAGCGAGTCGTCGGCGGTGATCTGCAGATCGCCCAGGGCAGCCGACACGGCACGCGCGGCATCGCTGTCCACATCGGCAGCCTGGATACGGCTCGCGGAAATCGACGAGCCCTCGTAGTTTCCGATGGTGCCGTCGACGTATCCCAGTGCAGTCAGCGAGCCGGCGACACCGTTGGCGAGTCCGTCGATCCCGCTGTCGTTCGCGACGTCGACCGTCACCGTCGATGGATCGACGACCGGTGCGTCCGATTCCTCGGCGTTGACCTCCGCCGAATTGCCGTCGCCGAGCAGTCCTTCGACGTATTTCTTCACCGCGGCCGGATCGACCTGCACGATCGATTCGCCGTAGTCGGTCGTCGCGTTGATGTCGACTGCCGGGATCGTCTCGAACTTGACCTTGCCGCCTGCGAGATCCTGCAGGCGGGTGGCGAACTGCAGAATGTCCCAGTCGGAATCGAGCGTCACCGATCGCTGAACTGCGGTGCTGAGTTGGCCCAGTTTCGCGGGGTTGCTCAGTGTCTTGGCGCTGAGCACACTTCGCACCAGCGAGGCCATGAACACCTGCTGGCGCACGATGCGGTCCAGGTCTCCGCGGGGGAGATCGTGCCGCTGTCGGACGAAACTGAGAGCCTGCGAACCGGAAAGATTCTGCTCGCCCGCCGGGAAGTTCGCACCCGACAGTGGTTCCTGCACAGGGTTGTTCAGACACACCTCGACACCGCCGACGGCATCGGTCAGCAGCACGAAGCCGAGCAGACCCACCTCGGCATAGTGATCGACGGTGATGCCGGTGAGGTTGGCGACGGAGTCGATGAGGGCCTCGCGCCCGGCTTCGGTGGCCTGTGATTCGGCATCGGCGTCGGTGACACCCTGCTCCACCAATTCGAGCCGCTTGTTCTCCTTCGTCGCGCCGTACGCAGCGTTGATCTTCGACATCCCGATACCGGGAACCTCGACGTACGAGTCTCGCGGGATGGAGATCGCGGTGGCCGACGAACCGTCGTTCGGGACGCGGATCAGCACGATCGTGTCGGTATTGGACGCCACCTCTTCGCCTGCGTTCAGAGACGCGAGTTCGGCGGGGGACAACGCGTTGCCGTGGGCGTCGGTACGGCTGTCGGTGCCGACCATGAGAATGTCGACGGCACCGTCGGCGGCTCCGCCGAGACCGAGACCGCCCGCGGTGGCGATGTTCGAGCGCAGGCTGTCGACACTGCGCCAAGCGAAACCGGTCACCAGCAGAACCAGGATCGAGAGCACTGCGACCGCGACGTGCGTCGCGGGCCAGCGGGTACCGCCGACGCGAGGCGACCTGCCGTCGGATTCGGGTTGCTCGACGCCACCGCGAGCGCTGCGTCGTTCCGGACGGCGCGATCTGTCCGCACGTTCGCTGCGAGTTCTCCGTCTGCCTTCTCCGCGGAGTTCGTCGTCGCCGTATCGGTGAGCAGCGTCCCCGCGATCGGTGGGGCGGCCCGCGGTGCGCGCTCGGGGGCCGTCGGGTCGCCGGGGAGCGCTCCGCCTCGGCGGGGGAGTGCGCTCACCTCCGGGCGTGCCTGGATCTCGTGGCACCGTGACGACCCTCTCTCGTTTTCAGCCGGTCTGAGACACCCGCCTACTTCGTTGTTCCCCCCGCCGTTCGAAGGTTACTTGGCACCGGTCGCTGCCTCGCCGAAGCGAACGCGGCGTGCCACACTTGGCAACCGTGAATGCGATCGTGGTGACCGGTGCACACGGCCAGTTGGGCCGCCGAGTGATGTCTCTGGCCGCCGAACGAGGTGACGGTGTCGAGGTGTGCGGATATTCCTCCGCCGACCTGGACATCACCGACCCCGACGCCGTGGCTGCGGCGGTGACAGCGGGGGCAACGGTGATCAACTGTGCCGCGTACACCGCGGTCGATGCCGCCGAGACCGACGAGGCACGGGCATCGGCGGTCAACGCGGACGGCCCTCGAAATCTCGCGCGCGCCTGCGGGCGTGTCGGGGCTCGGTTGATCCACGTCTCCACCGATTATGTGTTCGACGGCACAGCAACAGAACCGTACGAGGTCGATGCGAAGACCGCACCGCAGTCGGCGTACGGACGCACCAAGCTCGCAGGCGAGCTCGCGGTGCACGAGGAACTGCCCGAGGCCGTGATCGTGCGGACCGCCTGGGTGTACGACAACACCGGCAAGAATTTCGTGACCACGATGCGTCGACTCGAAGGTGAGCGCGAGACGATCTCGGTGGTCGACGACCAGATCGGGTCGCCCACGTTCGCTCTCGATCTGGCGTCGGGCCTGCTCGAGCTCGAAGCCGATCCTGCTGTGCGCGGTCGAACGCTGCACTACACCAATGCGGGGCAGGCCAGTTGGTTCGACCTCGCACGCGCGGTGTTCGCGGGCATCGGTGCCGATCCCGAGCGAGTGCAGCCGTGCTCGAGCGCCGAGTACGTCGTTCCGGCACCTCGGCCCGCGTACTCGGTGCTGTCACCGACTGCATGGGTCGATGCCGGTATGTCCCCGGCGCGGCCGTGGTCGGACGCGTTGGCGGCCGCCTTGACGCAGTCGACATGAGGGTCGGACGCGAGATCGGGCTAGTCTTGCCCGCGTGAGTTCCGAGCTGGCCGTGGTGACGGTGACCTATTCACCCGGCGAATACCTTGACCAGTTCCTGACGTCTCTGCGTGAGGCGACGACGCGTCCCCTTCGGGTGATCATGGCGGACAACGGCTCGGTCGACGGCACGCCCGAGGCAGCCGAGGCCGCGTTCGAGGAGGCGGAACTGCTGCGAACCGGAGCGAACATCGGTTACGGCGCAGCGGTCAACCGCGCGGTGGCCGAGATCGACCCCGACGTCGAGTTCGTCGTCGTGGCGAACCCCGACGTGCGGTGGCATCCCGGATCCCTCGACGGCCTGCTCGACGCTGCGGCGCGTTGGCCACGGGCGGGTGCCCTCGGACCGCTCATTCGTGAGCCCGACGGCTCGCGTTACCCGTCGGCACGGTCGGTGCCCGATCTCACGTCCGGTGCAGGCCATGCGGTGTTGGGCAAACTGTGGCCGACGAACCCGTGGACTCGGCGGTATCGCCAGGAGAACGAGACGGTCAGCGAGCGTCCGGTGGGGTGGCTGTCGGGATCGTGCCTGTTGCTGCGGCGTTCGGCGTTCGACTCGATCGGTGGATTCGACTCGCGCTACTTCATGTACATGGAGGACGTGGATCTCGGCGACCGGCTCGGAAGAGCGGGCTGGCACAACGTCTACGTTCCCGATGTCGAGGTGACCCACTCGAAAGGTCATGCGGCAGGACGGCATCCGGAAGTGATGTTGCCCGCACATCACACCAGCGCGTACCGCTTCCAGGCCGATCGGCACGACCGGACGTGGCAGGCTCCCTTACGATGGGCCCTGCGCGCAGGTCTCGGTCTTCGCTCGAAGATCGTTGTGGCCGGAGCGCTTCGGGCGCGGGCAGTTGACGGACGAGTATCGGACGAGAGAACAGAGGCTGGACATGTCGGATAGTTCCACATCGGGTGCCGCACGTACCGACGCAGTCATCTTGGTGGGCGGCAAGGGAACTCGGCTCCGGCCGCTGACGCTCTCGGCACCCAAGCCGATGCTCCCCACCGCTGGGTTGCCGTTCCTCACGCACCTGCTGGCGCGCATCAAGGCCGCAGGCATCGAGCACGTGGTTCTCGGTACATCGTTCAAAGCCGAAGTGTTCGAGCAGCATTTCGGGGACGGATCCTCGCTCGGCATCGAACTCGAGTACGTCTTCGAGACCGAGCCGATGGGCACCGGTGGAGGTATCAGGAACGTACTGCCGCGTCTGCGCGCCGAGAACGTCATGGTCTTCAACGGCGACGTCCTGGGCGGCACCGATCTGACAGCGGTGCTCGATACGCACCGAACCACCGATGCGGACGTCACGTTGCATCTGGTTCGCGTCGGTGACCCGCGCGCATTCGGTTGCGTACCGACGGACGAATCAGGCCGGGTGACAGCGTTTCTCGAAAAGACTCAGGATCCGCCGACCGATCAGATCAACGCGGGCTGCTACGTCTTCAAGCGCGAGATCATCGAGTCCATTCCGTCCGATCGCCCGGTGTCGGTGGAGCGAGAGGTGTTCCCCGCCTTGCTGGCCGAGGACAAGAAGGTCTACGGGCACGTCGACAGTGCCTACTGGCGCGACATGGGAACACCGGAGGATTTCGTCAAGGGCTCGGCCGATCTGGTTCGCGGCATCGCGCCGTCGCCTGCACTGCACGGTGATCGCGGCGAATCACTGGTTCATCCGGGTGCAGGCGTGGCCCCGGGTGCCTTGCTGATCGGTGGAACCGTCGTCGGACGCGGTGCCGAGATCGGGGCGGGTGCCCGCCTCGACGGGGCCGTCGTGTTCGACGGTGCGATCGTCGAAGCAGGGGCCGTCGTCGAGAGATCCATCCTCGGCTTCGGGGCCCGTATCGGACCTCGCGCACTGGTGCGCGACGCGGTCATCGGAGACGGTGCCGACATCGGTGCTCGCTGCGAGTTGCTCCGCGGCGCGCGCGTGTGGCCCGGGGTCAAGTTGCCCGACGGTGGAGTCCGCTTCTCCACCGACGTCTGAGGCGTGCTCGCCGTCAGCGGCGGCGGGCAGCGAGTGCGACGAGGTGGTCGATCGTCTCTCGCTCGGCGTCGTCGGGCAATGCATCGACCGGCCACCAGCGCAGATCCGTCGATTCCTCGCTGCGGACCGCTCGCGCGCCGTCCGGGGCCCGGACCAGGAATCTGAGGTCGAGGTGCCGCGTCGGTGCGCCGAGCGAGCACGTGATCGGGTGGGTGTGCGCCGAGAGCAGTATCGGATCGATGGTCAGATCGGCGATCCCGGATTCCTCGGTGGCCTCCCGTAGCGCGGCGTCGACCACGGTCTCGTCGGTCGGTTCGCAGTGGCCACCGAGTTGAATCCACCGACCCACCTTGGGATGAAGCGTCAGCAGCACATGGGCTCCCGATGCGTCGAGCACCAACGAGGACGCGGTGAAGTGTCCGGCCCGGTTGGCGCGCAGGCAGGCGTCGGGATTGCTGTCGAGAAACGCCAGCATGGTGTGCCGGAGCGATTCGTCTCCCGAGTCGGAGGGTGCCCAGCCGTGCAGGGCCGTGCCGACCGAGTTCCACAGTGTCGAACGACGCGGCGTCGCCGCCGACACGCTTCAGACCTCCAGCAGCGAGGAGCCGGGCACCACTGGCTCCCGCACGGTCAGCGGCTCGGCGGAGTGCCCGATCGCGATGGCCCCCATGGCTTTCCAATCCGCTCGCAGGCCGAGTTCGGCGCGCACGGTGTCGGCCGCGAAGATCGTCGAGCCGATCCAACAGCTGCCCAGGTCACGAACCGCGAGAGCGACGAGCAGACCCTGTACGGCCGCGCCGACGGCGACGGTGAACATCGTGTCCTCCGCCGCCCGTCGCCGCTCGTCGGGGTAGGAGTGTGCGCCGTCGGGCACACAGAACGGGATCACGATCTCCGGAGCGTCGAACAGAATGTCGCCGCGGCTCAGTCGTGCTGCTGTTCGCTCCTCGCTCAGGCCGTCTGCGGTCAGGTCGGCTCGCCATTGCTCTCGCATCGCCTCGAGCAGCCGGCGGCGCAGCGCGGGTGTCCTGACCCAGACGAAGCGGACCGGACGGGTGTGGTGCGGAGCAGGGGCGGTGAGGGCATCGGACACGGCAGCACGAACGGAGTCGGGATCGACGGGTTCGTCGGTGAACGAGCGCACCGACCGTCGGAGCAGGAGGGCTTCGCGTCGACCACGATCGAGTGCCTCGGCGGTGCCGAGCCAGAACAGATCGTCCTCACCACCGCGCAGGAGGGCTGCGGCGGTGGAACCGTCGTCGACCGGAGTCAGTCCGCGCACCACGGCGATCGGAACCCCACCCAGCTTGCCTTTCACCAGATCGCCTGCGGCAGCGAGTTCGTCGGCGATCGCGACCTCGGTGACGACGAGCTCGTTCCCTTGGCCGTCCTCGGCTCCGGCGTATGCATGTACGACGCCGAGGCCCGCCGCTCCGATGGCGGCGTCGGTCTGGCCGATCCGCCACGCCCGCCCCATGGTGTCGGTGACGACCACGGCGACCGTCACCCCCAGTAGCGACCCGAGGGCAGTGCGGAGTGCTGCGGCACTGGCGTCGGGGTTCTCGGGCAGCAGCGCCAGTTCGCCGCCGTCGACGTTGGAGCCGTCGATTCCCGACGCGGCCTGCACGATGCCGAGTCGATTCTCGGTGATGAGGGTGCGGCCTTTGCGGGCGACGATGCGTACGGCTTCCTGTTCCACCAGGACTCTGCGGGCGGCATCTCGCTCGTCTGCATCGCGAGGTGCCTGTACGAGACGGCCCTCGACCTTGGAGAGAATCTTGCTGGTGACGATGAGGATGTCGCCGTCACGCAACCACGGCGCACGGTCCGCGACGGTCGCAGCGAGATCGTCGCCCGGCCGGAACTCGGGGAGCCCGGTCACCGGAAGAATTTCGATGGCCCCGCCGGGCGCGTGATCACTGGGTGCGGTGTGTGTGGTGTGGGAGTCGGTCACAGGTCGAGTCCGGCTGCGCGCAGTGCAGTGCGTGCCATCACTGCAGTGGTCTCGGGGTCGGTCATCAGCAACGGAACCGACTGCACGTCCACTCCGTCGACGACCGCCGTATCGGTGGTGTGCACCAGCCATGCGTCGAGAATGCCGGTACCGCTCCGGCTTCCGTAATGACGGCCCACCGCCTGCGCCGTGGTCTCGACTCCGATGACGGACAGGCACTCGTCGGCCATGCCGCGCAACGGCTTACCGTCGACGACGGGGGACAGGCCGACGACTTTGGCATCCGTCGTGCGAAGCGCACCGCGGATACCCGGCACTGCGAGGATCGCACCGACACTGACCACCGGGTTGGACGGCGCGAGGATGACGGCATCGGCCTCGGTGATCGCTTCGACGACTCCCGGTGCCGGAGTTGCCTGTTCGGCTCCGATGTTGGCGAAGCTGTGGGTCGGGATCTGTGCGCGATACCGAACCCACCACTCCTGGAAGTGAATTGCGCGCTGTTGCTCGCCGCTCGGGTCGTCGGGATCGGTGACGACGACATGGGTCTCGGAGCGATCGTCGGTGACGGGCAGCAGCCGGACTCCCGGTTGCCAACGGTTGCACAGAGCTTCGGTGACGGCGGACAGTGGAAAGCCGGTGCGCAACATACGACTGCGGATCAGGTGCGTGGCGATGTCGCGGTCGCCGAGTCCGAACCAGTCGGGATCGGCACCGTAGGCTGCCAACTCGTCCCGAGCGTTCCAGGTCTCCGCGATCCGACCCCAGCCTCGATCGGTGTCGATTCCGCCGCCGAGGGTGTACATGCAGGTGTCGAGATCCGGGCAGATGCGGAGTCCGTGCATCCACACGTCGTCGCCGACGTTGACCACGGCGGTGATCTTGTGCTCGGGCTCGTCGCCGAACAACGTTTTCAGGCCCTGCAGAAACCGAGCGCCACCGACGCCGCCGACCAGAACAGTAACTTTCACAACACGCGAGCCTAATGGGGTTGCGGTGGTGCGGGGTGAGCGCCCACCCCGTGCCGCAACGTCCGTGTGGCCGGTTTGCGCGTGCGAGAACCGATGCGACACGCACGGGACGGGCTTCGATTCGGGGAGAGCGCCGATTTCGGGCATGTGATGGTATTGGATTTGCGCGATCGGCTTGACCGCGACACACCTGGACGTGTCTAATCACAGGTATGTCATTCAGTGTTCGCAGCACGAGTTCGATTGCGGCGAACCTGGTTTCGAACACTCGTTCCCTTCCTGTTCGTCCCTGACTGGACGTCGAGTAGAGGTCGAGAGTCGGATTCGGCACGTTGGACCAGCTCGATCGAATGACCGCGCGGGGCAAGGTATTCGAGAACACGAGGACCGAAAGTATCTGCGCTACCACAGGTGAGGAGGCGGAAGCGATGTATGACCAGCACGTGACACGTGATCAGCGGGGCGGACCCACTGCACATCTCAGCGCTGTCGACGACGCGCCGCAAACCGAGTCCGGCATCGGCGCAGATTCCAGCGTCTCGATCGATGCGGGTTCTGCGTACGTCGTCCCGACGGACGAGACCGACGACGTCGACGTCATCGACGCCGACGCGGAACTCGATTCGGATTCCGACGTCGACTCGATGCCGTTCGTCGCCGAGTCGGTTCCACCGGCCAAGCCGTTCCTCAGTCTCGTCGCGGGTTTCGACGAGATGTTCGAGGAAATCGAGGACCAGTGGCAGGAACGCGCCCTGTGTGCGCAGACCGACCCCGAGGCCTTCTTCCCGGAGAAGGGCGGATCCACCCGCGAGGCGAAGCGCATCTGCCTCGGCTGCGAGGTCAAGGACGAGTGCCTCGAATACGCGCTCGCCAACGACGAGCGGTTCGGCATCTGGGGCGGGCTGTCCGAGCGGGAGCGTCGCAGGCTCAAGCGCGGAATCGGCTGAGCAGTTCGGTTCCGTCTCCCGACGCGTCGGTCACTCCCCGGCCGGGTCGACCTCGTCCGGGTCGATGCCGAGATACGTGGCCACCTGCTCGACCAGAACCTCGAACAACAGATCCTCCAAATCCTCCGGATGCTTGGCGCGTCGTTCCAACGGCCGCCGAAACAGCACCACTCTGGCGCGTGTCGTCTCCCCGCGCTTGTCGATGCCGGCGGGTACCAGGCGTGAGAGCGGTACCGGACCCTCCGCCACCACCTCGGGTGGCCACGTCACCGATTCCGGATCCAACGCCCTGATCTTGGGTACCTCGTCCACGGCGATGTCGAGCTTCGAGAGCTTCTCGTGCCACCGATGATCGATCCGCGCGAACGCCTCGAGCACCAGCCGGTCGAACTTCTCCGCCCGTGAGCGCCGCGCCGGGATGTCCTCGGGTAGAACCGGTCCGCGGACGCCGCGTCCGTGTCGGGCCACGGACCGAGAAGTGATCCGGCGCGCGGATGAGAAACGAGGCATACGGGGAGGTTATCGCGCTCGTCCGGTGTGTCGGTCGTTCGGTCGGTTGCACCCACCGGATACTCTGCACTCGTGAGATCACTGCGTGGCTGCTGCAGGCCTGGTTGCAACCGTTCTGCCGTTGCGACGCTCACATACGTCTACTCCGATTCCACCGCGGTCGTCGGACCGCTGGCCACAGTCGACGAACCGCATTCCTGGGATCTGTGCGAGGTGCACGCGTCGACCACCACCGCTCCCAAGGGCTGGGAACTGGTGCGCTACGAAGGCGGCTACTCGACGTCGAGTCCCGACGAGGACGATCTGACGGCCCTCGCCGAAGCCGTACGCGAAGCGGGTCGCGGCGATCGCGTCCGATCCGAGGATCGCGAGAGCTCCGATCGCTCGATCTCTCGGCCGTCCGAGACCGAACGCCGATCCGCTCCGGCCGTCCGAACGGGCAGGCGCGGCCACCTCCGAGTTCTTCCCGACCCCACGTCCTGAGCCGCCCGAGGACACCGAGTGTGGCGTCCGTCGGTCCGACTGGCCGGTCCGTCTGCCGTCTGGCAAGGTTCGGGGAGCAGGACAGAAACGGACCGCAAGGTTCAGCCGATACTTGGTGTGGATCGCACCGCTACCGACGCTCGATTTCCGACGCCGATGTGCGGCGTCGTCGACAACGATCACCAGGAGAATCTTCGTGGCCCGAACCGCAGAATCCGTGAACGCCGTCATCAAGGCATACGACGTCCGAGGCGTCGTGGGCGAGCAGATCGACGAGGCGTTCGTGCGCGACGTCGGTGCGTCGTTCGCTCGATTGGTTCGTGACGAGGCGGGGGCCGCGCGTTCGGTGGTCATCGGGCACGACATGCGTGATTCGTCGCCCGCACTCTCTCGTGCGTTCGCCGACGGCGTCACCGCTCAGGGGCTCGACGTCGTGCACATCGGCCTGGCGTCGACCGATCAGCTCTACTTCGCCTCGGGCCTGCTCGAATGCCCGGGAGCGATGTTCACCGCCAGTCACAACCCGGCGAAGTACAACGGGATCAAGCTCTGCCGCGCCGGTGCGAAGCCCGTGGGCCAGGACACCGGTCTGGCCACGGTGAAGGCCGAATTGGTGGACGGGGTACCGGAGTTCGACGGCCCCGCCGGGACCGTGACGTCTCGTGACGTGCTGACCGAGTACGCGCAGTTCCTGCGCGAACTGGTCGATCTGTCGGGGATTCGCGCCATGAAGATCGCGGTGGATGCAGGCAACGGCATGGGCGGGCACACCGTGCCCGCCGTGTTCGCGCCGCTGCCGGTGACGATCGAACCGTTGTTCTTCGAACTCGACGGCAGCTTTCCCAATCACGAGGCCAATCCACTCGACCCGGCGAACCTGGTGGACCTGCAGCGATTCGTCGTCGAGACCGGCTCCGAGATCGGCCTTGCCTTCGACGGCGACGCCGATCGGTGCTTCGTCGTCGACGAGAAGGGCGACCCGGTGTCACCGTCGGCGGTGACCTGCCTGGTGGCCGAGCGCGAGCTGGCCAAGGAGCCGGGCGCGGTCGTCATCCACAATCTGATCACCTCCCGTGCGGTACCTGAGCTGGTCGAGAAGCTCGGTGGCACGCCGGTCCGCACCCGCGTCGGCCACTCTTTCATCAAGCAGCAGATGGCCGACACCGGAGCCGTTTTCGGTGGCGAGCACTCGGCGCACTACTACTTCCGTGATTTCTGGGGAGCGGACTCGGGCATGCTCGCTGCGCTGCACGTTCTCGCGGCTTTCGGTGCACAGGATCGCCCCTTGTCGGAGATGATGGCCACCTACGAGACCTACAGCGCGTCGGGAGAGATCAACTCGACGGTCGGTGACGCAGCCGAACGGACCGAGGCCGTGCTCGCGGCGTTCGCCGATCGGACCGCCGGAATCGACCGCCTCGACGGCGTGACGGTCGAGTTGGCCGACGGCGGCTGGTTCAACCTGCGGGCATCCAACACCGAACCCCTGCTTCGACTCAATGTGGAAGCGCGGACCCGCGAAGAAGTCGACGCACTTTCGACGGAGATCTTGAGCATCGTTCGCGCCGGACTGGAATAGTGGTTACCGAGGGCCCGTGAGTGGGTATGCAGACGTTTCGAGCGGGTGAGGTAAGGGGAGGTGTCGCAGCCATGACGGCAGTGTCGTCTCTGGTCGATCTCGACGATTCGGATGCTCTCATCGCAGCCGATCGCGAGGGCTCCCTGCGCAGCGCAGCGCTGGCGGGCGCTCAGGTTCGTGCCGTCGCGACCGCGGTCGACGAGTCGGTCCTCGCCCGGCTGGCCGATCTGCGTCCCCGGAGCGTGGTGATCGTGACCGGCGACGGGCGGAGCAGTCGGGCAGCGTCACTGCTGGTCGCTGCGCTCGGTGACCGCCTCGGCGTCCCCCTCGTGCGAAGCACCGGTACCCCGCCGTGGATCGGCCCACTCGACGTGGTGGTGGTGGCAGGCGACGACGCAGGGGATCCGCGGCTGGCAGAGTCGGTCGACGCGGCATCCCGGCGTGGCGCAGAGGTCGTGGTGGTTGCCCCCGAGGAGGGGCCGCTGCGTGCCGTCCGGGGAGCCAGGGTCATGTGGTTGCCGCCGCGAATCGCGGTTCGTGACCACAACGCACTGATGCGTTACCTCGCGGCGTTCGTCGCGGTACTCGGTGCGGTTGCCGGCGGATCGTGGAAGACGTTGCTGCCCAATTTGTCTCGTCTTGCGGACCTGCTCGACGCGGAGGCGGTGAGGAACAGCCCGTCCAACGAGATGTTCCACAATCCGGCCAAGGCCCTCGCCAGTGGGTTGAACGGTCGACGCGTCGTGCTGACCGGGGGCAGTCCTGCCGCGGTCGAGGTCGCTCGGCACGGCAGCGAGGTGCTGCTGCGCGTGGCGGGTGTCGTCGTCGGTGCGGGGGAATTGGGTGACGTCATTGCCGCATCCATTCGGGCGTCCGTCGTCGAATCATCCGGCACATCACAGACATTCGACTCGTTCTTTCACGACGAGCAGCTCGACGGACCACCGCCTGCGCTGCCGATGCGCGTCGTCGTGGTGGCCTCGGACGTCGATCGTGCGATGACCGAACGACGAATCGCAGGTGTACCGGAGTCGGAAATGTTGTTCGCCGATTCCAGCGAGGCGCTGTTCGGTGGCGAGCACGCACGTTCCGAATTCGACGGCCCCCCACCGGTGCGGGATCCGGATAGACTCTCGGTGCTCGACACGATGTCCGTGTTGGCCACGCGGTTGGACACCACTGCCGCGTACCTGCTGTTGATGGGCGGTAGCTAGTGCAGCTCTTGCGAGGCGCGGTTCGGTCCTACGCATGGGGTTCGCGAACCGCTCTGGCTCGAATTCAGGGACGCCCGGTGCCGTCCGATCATCCCGAGGCAGAAATCTGGCTCGGCGCTCATCCGGCCGACTCCGCGCATGTGGTGCACGAGGGCGGCAGCACCCCGCTGCTCACGCTGATCGACGACGATCCGGGTACTCATCTCGGTGGCTCCGCGCAGCAGTACGAGTCACGCCTGCCGTACCTGCTCAAACTGCTTGCCGCGGAAGAGCCCTTGTCTCTGCAGGCGCATCCCAGCAGTGCTCAGGCACGTGAAGGCTTTGCACGCGAGAACGCCGCGGGTGTCCCGATCGACTCTCCGGTACGCAACTACCGGGATCCGAACCACAAGCCCGAACTGATCGTCGCGCTCACGGAATTCGAGGCGTTGGCAGGCTTCCGGCGTCCTACCGAGACCGTCGAACTGCTCGACGCGTTGGCCGTCCCCGCCCTGAGCGGGTATCGAACTCTGCTGGCCGCCCAGCCCGATGCCTCGGGCCTGCGCACCGTGTTCACCTCGTGGATCACGCTGCCCGGGCAGGCACTCGACGACATGTTGCCTGCCGTCGCCCAAGGATGCATCGACTATCTTTCCGGGCCCGCACGCACGGACGGTGGACGATTCGCCGCCGAGGCCAGAACTCTGCTCGAGCTCGGGGAGTCGTATCCCGGTGACGCCGGAGTGCTCGCGGCGCTGCTGCTCAATCGGGTGAATCTGACTCCCGGCCAGGGTCTGTACCTCGACGCCGGAAATCTGCACGCGTATCTGCGCGGCACCGGGGTCGAGATCATGGCGAACTCCGACAACGTGCTGCGCGGCGGACTGACCCCCAAACACGTCGACGTCCCGGAACTGTTGCGGGTGCTCGATTTCGAGCCTGCCGACATCTCGCCCATCACTCCGGGTGTCGACGATCGACCGACCTATCTGTATCCGACGCCTGCACCGGAATTCGCGCTGAGTCGGACTGCGGTTGCGGCGGGGGAGACGGTCGCCGTTCCCGGCTCCGGCCCGAGAATTCTGTTGTGCACGAGTGGCACCGTCGTCGCCGCTACCGCAGACCGACAGTTCGAGCTGACGGTGCCCCAGGGCAGCTCGGCATGGATACCCGCTGCAGACGAATCGGTCACCGTGACCGCCGGTTCGGGCGAGGCCGAGGTGTTCGTGGCCTCTGTTGGCCGCCTGTAGATCGCGCGTTCACGGAGCGTCTGCCGATTCGAACCGTGAGATCGGTCCGATGGCGTGCCCGTAGGCAATAGTCTGATGCCACAGTGAATCGAAGTGACGGATGAGTTCGGTGATCCGTCGGTAGATGTGAAGTGGCGATACGGAGACCCGATGACCAGAGCAGACCGGCCCGCGAAGACCCCACGTACGACGGGTTGGTTCCGGACCAAATCGATCGAGCAGTCGATCGAGGACACCGACGAGCCGGACACGAAACTTCGGAAAGAACTCGGATCCTGGGATCTGACCGTGTTCGGCGTCGCCGTCGCCGTCGGTGCCGGCATCTTCACCCTGACCGCGCGGACCGCAGGAAACGTTGCGGGACCGGCTGTGTCGTTGGCCTTCGTGCTCGCGGCGATCGCCTGTGGCCTCGCGGCGCTGTGCTACGCGGAGTTCGCGTCGACGGTGCCCGTGGCGGGAAGTGCGTACACGTTCTCGTACGCGGCGTTCGGCGAGTTCATCGCATGGATCATCGGATGGGATCTGATCCTCGAGTTCGGCCTCGCAGCCGCCGTGGTGGCGAAGGCATGGTCGCTCTATCTGGGCGATCTGCTCGGTACATCCGCTCCGGTGCTCGAGATCGGTTCTCTGAATTTCGACTGGGGCGCACTGCTGATCGTGGTGGTCCTGACGGTGCTGATCGCGTCGGGTACCAAGTTGTCCTCACGGGTGTCGCTGGTGATCACCGCGGTGAAGGTCATCGTCGTTCTCTTCGTCGTGGTCGTCGGCGCGTTCTACATCAAGGTCGCCAACTACGATCCCTACATTCCGCCGTCGGAGCCTGCGTCGACCGGCGAGGGGCTGCACCAGTCGCTGTTCTCGTTCGTCACCGGTGCCGGCGGCAGCACCTTCGGTTGGTACGGACTGTTGGCTGCGGCGTCACTGGTGTTCTTCGCGTTCATCGGTTTCGACGTGGTCGCCACGACCGCGGAGGAGACCAGGGAACCCCAGAAGGCACTGCCGCGCGGGATTCTCGGATCGCTCGCGATCGTGACCGTGCTCTACGTGGCCGTCACGTTGGTGCTGACCGGAATGGTCAAGTACACCGATCTGGCCGGCGACAGCTCCACGCTGGCGACGGCGTTCGAGCTGAACGGGTTGACCTGGGCCAAGAACATCATCTCGTTCGGTGCCCTCGCCGGTCTGACGACCGTGGTGATGGTGTTGATGCTGGGGCAGACCCGAGTGCTCTTCGCGATGTCGCGCGACGGACTGGTGCCGCGGGGACTGGCACACACCGGAAGCAAGGGCACGCCGGTTCGGACGACGATTCTGGTGGGTGTCATCGTCGGTCTCCTCGCTGCCTTCGTTCCGCTGGGAACGCTGGAGGAGATGGTGAACATCGGCACGCTGTTCGCGTTCGTGCTGGTGTCTGCGGGTGTGCTGGTTCTGCGCCGGACTCGACCCGACCTCGAGCGTGGCTTCCGGGTGCCGTGGGTTCCGTTGGTGCCGATTCTCGCCGTCCTGGCCTGCTTGTGGCTGATGCTCAACCTGTCGGTGGAGACGTGGTTGCGGTTCCTGGTCTGGATGGCCGCAGGCGTCGTGATCTACGTCCTGTACGGCAGGCGTCACTCGGTGATGGGGCTGCGAGAAGCAGGCAAGTCCAGGACCGAGAAGCCCGAGCGCTGACCCATGCAGTGACAGCGCCGGGCGTTCATGACCGCTGACCAGCGATTGTGCGGCGAATTTAGATAGCGTCACATCAGACCGCGGGAATGTTATACCCTCGAAAACAGACTTGGAGGACTCAAAAAGTTCGATGAGAGGGTGTTGCAACAGTGAGTGTGGACGGCCGAATCACTTCTACGGAGGATTCGGGTGTCGCTTTCGGGGGGCGGGATTCGAAGGCCAGTGAACGGTCGGTTCGCTGGCAGGACAACAAACGTTATCTGTGGATGCTGGGGCTGTTGGCCCCGGCGTCGGCGCTACTACCGTCGCAGTTGGTCTACTGGACGGGCATGCCGCTCTTCTGGTGGAGCGGCGTGCTGGTGTTCTTCGTGATCATTCCGGTGATCGATCTGGTCGCGGGCGAGGACGGACACAATCCGGATGCGTCGGCCAGCGAAAAATTGCAGAACGATCGGTACTACCGATGGTGTACGTATCTGTTTCTGCCCGTGCAGTTCGTCGGACTCTTCGTCGCCTGCTGGATGTGGGCCTACGGCGATCTGAGCGTGGTGGACAAGATCGGCCTCGCGGTCACGGTGGGCCTGGTGGCAGGCACGGGCATCAACGCCGCTCACGAACTGGGCCATCGCATCGAGCAGCACGAGCGCTGGTTGGCCAAGGTCGCCCTGTCCCAGACGCTGTACGGACACTTCTTCGTCGAACACAATCGCGGTCACCACGTCCGGGTGGCGACGCCGGAGGATCCCGCGAGCGCACGACTGGGCGAGAGTGTGTGGACCTTCGTGCCGCGCAGCACGATCCGCGGCCTTGCCTCCGCCTGGAAGCTCGAGGCGCAACGACTCCGGCGCAAGGGCCGCTCGGTCGCCAGCCCTTCCAACGCGCTGCTGCACACGTGGCTGCTCAGTGTCGTGCTGTTCGGTTCGTTGCTGATCGTGTTCGGCTGGTCCATCGCGCCGTATCTTCTGGTGCAGGCCGTCGTCGGATTCGTCCTGCTCGAGATGGTGAACTACGTGGAGCACTACGCCCTGCTCCGCGAAACGAACGATCGCGGGAAATACGTTCGGTGCTCGCCTCGCCACAGCTGGAACAGCGACAGAATCTGCACCAACATATTTCTGTACCACCTGCAGCGGCACAGCGACCACCATGCCAATCCGGGCAAGCGATATCAGACCCTGCTCTCCTGCGACGAGGCCCCGCAGTTGCCCGCCGGCTATGCGTCGATGGTGATCCTCGCCGCAATTCCGCCGCTGTGGCGTCGGGTGATGGATCCGCGGGTATCGGCGCACTACCAGGGAGATATCGCCCGCGCGAACATCCTGCCCCGAAAACGGGCTCGAATCCTGGCGCGAGCCGGACGAAACGGGTAGAGCGGGTTCTCGACGGTCGGTCGATTCGCCGGTTCCACTCCTGCTCGCTCGGGCAGCCGGTGGTGCCGCCGCGCGGACCCGATAGCCTGGGAACAGATACTCAGTCAACAGGAGAGGCAAGATGACGACCTCAGTTACGTCAGGATCGGCACTCACCGTGGATCGCCGCGGTGGAATCGACTTCAAGGTCGCAGACCTGTCGCTCGCGGAATTCGGCCGCAAGGAAATCCGACTCGCCGAGCACGAGATGCCCGGCTTGATCGCGCTGCGCCGCGAATACGCAGACGTGCAGCCGCTCAAGGGAGCGCGAGTCTCGGGATCGCTGCACATGACCGTGCAGACAGCCGTGCTGATCGAGACCCTGGTTGCACTCGGTGCCGAAGTTCGGTGGGCGTCGTGCAACATCTTCTCCACCCAGGACCACGCGGCAGCAGCCGTCGTCGTCGGGCCCTACGGCACCGTCGAGGAGCCCAAGGGCGTCCCGGTGTTCGCCTGGAAGGGTGAAAGCCTCGAAGAGTACTGGTGGGCGGCCGAGCAGATGCTCACCTGGCCCGAGCAGCCCGCCAACATGATTCTCGACGACGGTGGCGACGCCACGATGCTGGTACTGCGCGGCGCGCAGTTCGAGAAGGCAGGCGTCGTACCGCCGACCGACGACGATCACGATTCGGACGAGTACAAGGTGTTTCTCGGCCTGCTTCGTCGCTCGCTCGAGGCATCGAAGTCCAAGTGGACCGAGGTCGCCGAGTCCGTTCAGGGTGTCACCGAAGAGACCACGACCGGCGTGCTGCGGCTCTACCAGTTCGCGGCCGCCGGAGAGCTCACGTTCCCGGCCATCAACGTCAACGACTCCGTCACCAAGAGCAAGTTCGACAACAAGTACGGCACCCGGCATTCGCTGATCGACGGCATCAACCGCGGCACCGACGTTCTCATCGGCGGCAAGGCCGTTCTGGTCTGTGGCTACGGCGACGTGGGCAAGGGCTGCGCCGAGGCGCTCAAGGGCCAGGGTGCACGTGTGACCGTCACCGAGGCCGACCCGATCAACGCGCTGCAGGCGCTGATGGACGGCTTCGACGTGCGCACGGTCGAGGAATTCATCGAGCAGGCCGACATCGTGATCACCTCGACGGGCAACCTGTCGATCATCACGTTCGAGCACATGCGCAAGATGAAGCACCAGGCGATCCTGGGCAACATCGGCCACTTCGACAACGAGATCGACATGGCCGGGCTGGAGAAGGCTCCCGATGTCACGCGGATCAACATCAAGCCGCAGGTCGACGAGTACCAGTTCAAGGACGGGCACTCGATCATCGTCCTGTCCGAGGGCCGCTTGCTCAATCTCGGCAACGCCACGGGACACCCGTCGTTCGTCATGAGCAACAGCTTCTCCAACCAGGTCATCGCTCAGATCGAACTGTGGACCAAGCCGGACGAGTACGACAACGAGGTCTACCGCCTGCCCAAGCACCTCGACGAGAAGGTCGCCCGCATCCACGTCGAAGCGCTCGGTGGTTCGATCACCAAGCTCACGAAGGAGCAGGCCGAGTACATCGGCGTCGACGTCGAGGGCCCGTACAAGCCCGAGCACTACCGCTACTGACCGACGGGGCCAGGTCCGGTAGTGGGAAAACTGTTCGTCATCGAAGGAGTCGACGGAGCGGGCAAGAACACGCTCGCCCGTCGGCTCGTTTCGGCGTGGGAACGTGACGGCCTGTCGGTCGAGCGCATCGGGTTTCCCCGGTACGACCGGTCGATCCACGCCGATCTGGCTGCGGAGGCGTTGCACGGCGAACACGGCGACACCGCAGGCAGTGTGCACGCGATGGCCCTGTTGTTCGCTCTCGATCGCCGGGACGCGGGCGACGAGATCCGAAAGTTGCTCTCGGACAACGACATCGTTCTTCTCGATCGGTACGTGGCATCCAACGCCGCCTACACCGCCGCTCGGCTCGAGCAGTCTGCCGACGGCGAGGCCGTCGAATGGATCAGGTCGCTCGAGTTCGACCGATTCGCGGTGCCCGTTCCCGATGTCCAGATTCTCCTCGACGTCCCGGTGGCGCTGGCCGCCGAGCGTGCTGCGGCCCGGGAGAGTGCGGACGCCGCTCGCACCCGGGATTCCTACGAGCGCGACAGCTCACTGCAGAGCCGAACCTCGGCTGCGTACAGCACCCTCGCTGCATCGCACTGGGTGTCGCCGTGGCGGGTCGTCACCGCCGACGTCGACCCCGATCGACTCGCCGCCGACATGTTCAATCAGCCATCAGGGGTTCGGAAAGTGACACCATAGGACCATGAAGCCTCGGATTCTGGTTGTGGACGACGATTCGGCTCTGGCGGAGATGCTCACCATCGTGTTGCGCGGTGAGGGATTCGAGCCCTTCGTGGTCGGCGACGGCACCCAAGCTCTGGCTGCCGTACGCGAGAATCGGCCGGACCTGGTGTTGCTCGACCTGATGCTTCCCGGAATGAACGGCATCGACGTCTGCCGCGTCCTTCGTGCCGATTCGGGCGTGCCGATCGTCATGCTGACGGCCAAGACCGACACCGTCGACGTCGTCCTGGGTCTCGAGTCCGGTGCGGACGACTACATCATGAAGCCCTTCAAGCCGAAGGAACTGGTCGCTCGGGTGCGTGCGCGCCTGCGTCGGACCGAGGACGAACCCGCCGAACTGCTGTCCATCGCAGACATCGTCATCGACGTGCCGGCCCACAAGGTCAGTCGCGGCGACGAACTCGTCTCCCTGACGCCCCTCGAGTTCGACCTGCTCGTGGCGCTTGCCCGCAAACCTCGCCAGGTGTTCACTCGAGAGGTGTTGCTCGAACAGGTCTGGGGTTACCGCCACGCGGCCGACACCCGACTGGTCAACGTGCACGTGCAGCGTCTGCGCGCCAAGGTGGAGAAGGACCCGGAGAACCCCGAGGTGGTGTTGACCGTGAGGGGGGTCGGCTACAAGGCCGGACCGCCGTGATCCGTTTCTCCCATTCTCGGCGGCGGATCAACGGCAAGTTCTCACCGGTACTGCGTTGGTTTCGTTCGCTGAGTACGTCGCTCGGCCATGCCTGGCGACGGTCTCTGCAGCTGCGCGTCGTCGTGTCGACGCTCACGCTGTCCCTGGTGGTCATTCTCATCCTCGGTGTGGTGTTGACCAGCCAGATCACCGATCGACTGCTCGAGGCCAAGTTGTCCGCCGCGACCGAGGAGCTCGACCGTTCGCGGACCACCGTCGAGGGCAACCTCGCCGGAGCCGACGATTCGAGCGGGCTCGCGACACGCCTCGAACGGGCCAGGGCGGCACTGACCAACCAAGATCTGGACGCGGCGTCGACCACCGGGTCGGCGGGATCGTTCGATCCGGTCCTGATCGTGGAGGGCGATGCCACCCGAGCGGAGGCGTCCGTCGGTCCGGTCGATCAGATCCCGAACAGCCTGCGCGACTTCGTCAAGAAGGGCCTGATCAGTTCGCAGTACGCCACGGTGACCGACAGCGACGGCGGGTATTCCGGATCGGCGCTGATCATGGGATCGCCCACCGGATCCGACATCTCGGCCCTGCAGCTCTACCTCATCTTTCCGCTGGCCAGCGAGGATCGCACGCTCTCGCTCGTTCGCGGCACGCTGTTCATCGGTGCGGTGGTGCTCCTGGTTCTGCTCGCGGCGATCGCGATGCTCGTCGCGCGGCAGGTGGTTCTGCCCATTCGTTCGGCGTCGAGGATCGCGGTGCGATTCGCCGACGGCAGGCTCAAGGAACGCATGCCGGTCCGCGGCGAGGACGACATGGCCAGACTTGCGATGTCGTTCAACGAGATGGCCGAGAGCCTGTCCAAACAGATCACCCAGCTCGAGGAATTCGGCAATCTCCAGCGCCGATTCACCTCCGACGTCAGCCACGAACTACGCACCCCGCTGACCACCGTTCGGATGGCCGCAGACCTCATTCACGACGCCAGCGACGACCTGGAGCCTGCACTCAAGAGATCGTCGGAGTTGCTGGTCAACGAGCTCGATCGGTTCGAGACCCTCCTCGGTGACCTGCTCGAGATCAGCCGCCACGACGCGGGCGTGGCCGAACTGGCCGCCGAACAGCTCGACCTGCGCATGTGCGCTCGAGCGGCGGTGTCGACCGTGCGACATCTGGCCCGCGAGACCGGCACCGAAGTGATCGTCGACATGCCCGAGACCGCAGTGATCGCCGAGGTCGACCCCCGACGGGTGGAACGAATCCTGCGCAATCTGCTGGCGAACGCACTCGACCACGGCGAGGGCAAGCCGGTCCTGCTGCGGCTGCGCTCGGACGCCGACGCGGCAGCATTCGTGGTGCGCGATCAGGGAGTCGGGCTGCGACCGGGCGAAGAGAAGCTGGTGTTCAACCGGTTCTGGCGCTCGGATCCCTCCCGCGTTCGACGTTCCGGCGGCACCGGCCTGGGGCTGGCCATCAGCGTCGAGGACGCCCGCCTGCACGACGGTAAGCTCGAAGCGTGGGGAGTAGTGGGCGAAGGCGCATGTTTCCGACTCACCCTGCCGCTCGTGCGCGGGCACAAGGTGATCGGGTCCCCACTGCCCCTCAAACCCAGCACCAGAAAATTCGCACAAGGACAACCGATTCCCGCGATCACCGCACCCAAGACATCCGCGTCGGAGCCCGCGACGTGATCTTCTCGTGTCGTCGCAGCACCCGGGTGCTGGCGATGTGCGCGCTCGTCGTCGCCCTCGTGGGCGGCTGCGCCAGCCTGCCCGAATCGTCCAGCCCTCAGGCCATCGGCACCTTGACCGCCGGTGCCGTGCCGACCAGCGCCCCGGCCCCCGAGCCGGGACGCGAGCCCGATCGCCTGCTCGACGACTTCTTCGAGGCCAGCGCGGTCTCGGCCAATAGGCACCAGGCCGCCCGGCAGTTTCTCACCGAGGAGGCGTCGGGAACGTGGGACGACGGCGCACGGACGGTCGTAGCGGACCGGATCGACACCCTGTCCGGTCCACGAACTGCGGACACCGCGCAGTTCACCATCCGCTCGACGACGGCGGGAATGCTGGCCTCCGGCGGCGAGTACCAGGCCGGCTCGGACACGGTCGACGCCGCGATCGAGATGGCCCGAGTGGACGGTCAGTGGCGGATCTCGAAACTGCCGCCGGGCGTCGTCATCGATCGATCCGCATTTCTGAACACCTATCAGCAGCGATCGCTCTACTTCGTGGATCCGCTCGGTGGCGTACTCGTGCCCGACGTGCGGTGGACCAGCGGATCGCAGGACCAGCTCGCCAACCAGCTCGTGCAGCTGCTCATCGACGGCCCCAAGTCGGCGCTGGCGGCCGCGGTGAGCAACGAACTGTCCGACGATGTGAGTATTCGCGGGCCCATCACCAAGGCAGACGGCCAGACCTCGCAGGTGGGGGTGGGACTCGGCGGCATCAAGATCGACTTCGGTGGCCTGCAGAACAAGGGTGACCGCGATCGCGAACTGCTTGCCGCTCAAGTGATCTGGACTCTCGCCTCGGCGGAGGTGGCAGGGCCGTACGTGTTGCTCGCCGACGGTCAACCCATCGACACGACCAAGCCCGACGGGTGGACGACCGCGGGCGTCGACGCGTTCGATCCGCTGGGCGGTACCGACGACAGCATCGGGCTGCACGCACTCGCCTCCGGCACATTGCTCCGCGTCGACGAGGCGGAGACCACCCCCGCTCCCGGGTACTTCGGGCAGGCCCGCAACCTGCGTTCGGTGGCGCTGTCGAACGACGGCACCCTCGTGGCAGGCGTCGCGGACACCGGACGGCCCGCCCCTGCGCCGTCGAGCACGCTCATGGTCGGTAGCTACGACGGTGGCGCGTTCCCCGTGGCCGAGGGGCAATCGATCACGCGTCCCACCTGGGGAGCCGACGACAACGCGGCGTGGGCGGTGATCGACGGCACCAACGTCATCCGGGCCGCCCGCGATCCATCCACCGGTCAGGTGTCGGTGATCCCGGTCGAGGCCACCGCCGTCACGACACTCGGCAATCGGATCACCGAACTGCGACTGGCCCGCGACGGGGTGCGAGCGGCGCTCATCGTCGACGGCGTCGTGTACGTGGCGACGGTGGTGCGCGAGCCCTCGGGCGTGTACTCCCTGACCGAGCCGAGGGCCGTGGCCATCGGACTCGGTAGTGACGCCACGAGTCTGGACTGGAGTACGGGCGACACGATCGTGATCGCACGGGTCGCCACCGATACACCGGTGGTCGAGGTGACCGTCGACGGATCCCGGATGGATCCGCTGCCCTCACGCAACCTGACCACTCCGGTGTTGGCGGTGGACGCCTCGCCGGAAACGGAGTACGTGGCCGACGCGCGGGCCGTGTTCGCGCTCAACAACACCGATCCGGTCGGCGACCGGTACTGGCGCGAGGTCACCGGATTGACCGGAGTCGAAGCGGTGCCGATTCTGCCCGGCTGACGGGGCCGCAGACGTCTGTCGGTGGGCCCGGGCAGAATCCCCGTCCATGCGATCGCTCCTCGATCTGATTCTGCCTCTCGAGTGTGCCGGGTGCGGTGTGCCGGGGGAGCACTGGTGCCCGGTGTGTTCCCTGGCTCTGTTCGTCCCGCCCATCGCCGTTCGTCCACGAGTCGATCCCGGCGTGCCGTGCTGGTCCCTCGGTACGTACACCGGGCCGCGTCGCAGTGGTGTGATCGCCTTGAAGGAGCGAGGTCGACGGTCGGTGGCCCGGCCCTTCGGGCGAGCGCTCGCCGGGGCCGTGGGACATCTGCGTGACGCAGGTGAGATCGATCCGCCCGAGCTCGGTTCGCTGGTTCTGATCTGCGCGCCCTCTCGGGCTCGGGCGGCGCGCGCTCGCGGGGGTGATCCCGTTCTGCGATGCGCTCGGATCGCTGCCGAACAGTTGGCACCGGAGCGAGTGCTCGTTCCCGAGGTGCTCCGCATGAGCGGCGCGGTCCGCGACTCGGTCGGACTGTCGGCCGGGCAACGGCAGCACAACGTGGCGGGCCGGATCGAGGCCGTCGGGGTGACTCGTCCGCGAACCGGCGCACGTGGGACGAAGTCGGCGGACTTCACCGTTCTGCTCATCGACGACGTCGTCACCACCGGCGCGACCTTGGCCGAATCGGCAAGAGTACTAACCGATTTCGGGGTCCCGGTGGCCGGCGCGCTGGTGGTGGCCAGTGCGTGACGGTGAGGTGGAGGGACACGCCGACAACCAATTCGGGGTGAACGGTGGCACACGAGTCGATGACCGACTAACGTCGCGGACACGCCCCAACTGAACCGGATGTGAGGTGATGCCCCGGACTCGAGATGCCGGAAGGTTCCCCATTCGGCATGCACACTTGCCACGTCCAACAGTGGGCGTGGCCGATATCGGGAGGTACGCGTGACGACCCCTTCACAAGCCTCGGTTTTCTTCGACGAGAAGCCCTCGGAAGAACCCGCCAAGAGCAATGCGGACGTTGTGGTCAAGGGCCGCAACGTCGAGATACCGGATCATTTCCGGATATACGTCTCCGAGAAATTGGCTCGCCTCGAGCGCTTCGATCCCTCCATCTACCTGTTCGACGTCGAACTGCAGCACGAACGAAATCGCCGCCAGGCCAAGGCATGTCAACGCGTGGAGATCACCGCGAAGGGCAAGGGCCCGGTCGTTCGAGCCGAAGCGTGTGCCGACAGTTTCTATGCCGCACTCGAAGCGGTGACGTCGAAACTCGAGAGCAGACTCCGGCGCACCAAGGACCGTCGCAAGGTCCACTACGGCGAGAAGAGACCCGTGTCCGTCGCCGAGGCCACTGCCGAACTCGCCGAGGACGACACGCTGGCCCTCGATCCCGAGATCAAACTCGACTCGTTCGAGGACGACCAGAGCGGTCCCGGGCACATCGTGCGAACCAAGATCCACTCGGCTGCACCGATGAGCGTCGACGACGCGCTGTACGAAATGGAACTCGTCGGTCACGATTTCTTCCTGTTCCACGACAGCGCAACCGATCGTCCCTCGGTCGTGTACCGACGGCACGCCTTCGATTACGGCTTGATCAGACTCACCTGACCGGACCGCTCGAGGCGGCGCGACTCGTTCGCCGTCCGTGAAATCTTTTCACCGCTGCAGGCTCGACACCGGAGACTCGATCCCCACGTCGAGCCTGCAGTGCTGTGTCGGTGTTGTCCGAATGGTCGATCGACGATCTCCGACGACCGACAGTCGGGCTGCCGGGTTCGCAGCGACACCGCCTACCATGGACGCGTTCGGGTTACCCGTCACGCAGAAGTCGTGGTGACGAACCCGTGAGCTCGTGCAGTATGCAGTGTTGTTCGTACCAGTACCCGTGAACCGAGGATCGAGGACGAGAAAGCCCGTGCCGTCGCTGTCGTTTTCCAAGCTGCTCCGTGTCGGTGAAGGTCGCATGGTCAAGCGGCTCAAGAGCATCGCCGACCACGTCTCGACCCTGTCTCCGGACGTCGAGAGCCTCTCCGACGACGAACTGCGCGGCAAGACCGCGGAGTTCAAGGAGAGGTACTCCGCCGGCGAGACCCTGGATCAGCTCCTGCCCGAGGCCTTCGCCGTGGCCCGCGAGGCGTCGTGGCGGGTGCTGTCGCAGCGACACTTCGACGTTCAGGTCATGGGTGGAGCCGCCCTGCACTTCGGCAACATCGCCGAGATGAAGACCGGTGAGGGCAAGACCCTGACCTGTGTTCTGCCCGCTTACCTCAACGCCATCTCCGGCGACGGTGTGCACGTGGTGACGGTCAACGACTACCTCGCCAAGCGCGACTCGGAGTGGATGGGCCGCGTGCACCGTTTCCTCGGTCTCTCGGTCGACGTGATTCTCTCCGGCATGACCCCGGTGGAACGCCGTGCCGCATACGCCGCGGACATCACCTACGGCACCAACAACGAGTTCGGTTTCGACTACCTGCGCGACAACATGACGCACTCGCTCGACGACCTCGTGCAGCGCGGCCACAACTTCGCCGTCGTCGACGAGGTCGACTCGATCCTCATCGACGAGGCCCGCACGCCGCTGATCATCTCCGGACCCGCCGACGCGTCGAGCAAGTGGTACGGAGAATTCGCCCGTATCGCGCCGATGCTCAAGGTGGACACCCACTACGAGGTCGACATCCGCAAGCGGACCATCGGTGTGCACGAGGCTGGCGTCGAACTGGTCGAGGATCAGCTCGGCATCGACAACCTGTACGAGGCCGCCAACTCTCCGCTGGTGAACTACCTCAACAACGCGATCAAGGCCAAAGAGCTCTACACCAAGGACAAGGACTACATCGTCCGCGACGGTGAGGTCATCATCGTCGACGAGTTCACCGGCCGCATCCTGGTGGGACGCCGCTACAACGAGGGCATGCACCAGGCGATCGAAGCCAAGGAGAAGGTGGAGATCAAGGCCGAGAACCAGACGCTGGCCACCATCACCCTGCAGAACTACTTCCGTCTCTACGACAAGCTCTCGGGCATGACGGGTACCGCCGAGACCGAGGCCGCGGAACTGCACCAGATCTACGGTCTCGGCGTCATTCCGATTCCGACCAACCGTCCCATGGTCCGCGTGGACAACGGCGACCTGATCTACAAGACGGAAGAAGCGAAGTTCGACGCCGTCGTCGACGACGTCGTCGAGCGGCACGAGAAGGGCCAGCCGGTCCTCATCGGCACCACGAGCGTCGAGCGCTCGGAGTACCTGTCGAAGCAGTTCACCAAGCGCGGCGTGGCGCACAACGTGTTGAACGCGAAGTTCCACGAGCAGGAAGCGACGATCATCGCCGAGGCGGGCAGGCAGGGCGCGGTGACCGTCGCGACCAACATGGCCGGCCGCGGCACCGACGTCGTGCTCGGTGGCAATCCGGACATTCTCGCCGACCTGAAACTGAGGAAGCAGGGTCTGGATCCGGTCGAGACCCCGGAAGAGTACGAGGCCGCGTGGGAGCCTGCGCTTGAAGAGGTCAAGGCGCAGGTCAAGGCCGATGCCGATACTGTGCGCGAGGCCGGTGGGCTGTACGTCCTCGGTACCGAGCGACACGATTCGCGCCGGATCGACAACCAGCTTCGAGGCCGCTCCGGTCGTCAGGGTGATCCGGGTGAATCGCGTTTCTACCTCTCGCTCGGCGACGAACTGATGCGTCGATTCAACGGTGGTGCACTCGAATCGATCATGACCCGGCTCAACCTGCCCGACGACGTCCCGATCGAAGCCAAGATGGTGTCCAAGGCCATCAAGAGCGCTCAGACGCAGGTCGAGCAGCAGAACTTCGAGATCCGCAAGAACGTTCTCAAGTACGACGAGGTGATGAACCAACAGCGCACCGTCATTTACGAGGAGCGTCGCCGGATCCTCGAAGGTGCCGACATGGAGGGCCAGGTCGAGGGCATGATCACCGACGTGATCACCGCCTACGTCGACGGTGCGACGGCCGAGGGCTACGTCGAGGACTGGGATCTCGAGCAGCTCTGGACCGCACTGAAGACTCTCTATCCGGTGGGAATCGACCACAAGGTGCTCGTCGGCGAGAACGAGGACGGCGAGAAGGACGACCTGAGCCGCGACGAATTGCGTGAGGCGCTGCTCGAGGACGCGCGATCGGCCTACGCCACCCGCGAGGCCGAGATCGACGGAATCGCCGGCGAGAACGGAATGCGTGAACTCGAGCGTCGAGTGCTGCTGTCGGTACTCGATCGCAAGTGGCGCGAGCACCTCTACGAGATGGACTACCTCAAGGAAGGCATCGGCCTGCGTGCGATGGCGCAGCGTGACCCGCTGGTCGAATACCAGCGCGAGGGCTACGACATGTTCCAGGGCATGCTCGACGGCCTGAAGGAGGAGTCGGTCGGCTTCCTGTTCAACCTTCAGGTCGAGGCGACACCGGCTCCGGCGGGGCCCGCGGCCTCGGCAGGTCTCGCCGTGGCTCCAGGACTGTCCTCGCCGGTGGGCTCCGGCCGACCGGCACCGACACCCGCCGCAGCACCGGCACCGACGGCACCCGCACCGACGGCTCCGGCACCCACTGCTCCGGCACCCGCCGCTCCCGCAGTGCCCTCGGCTCTGCGGGCGAAGGGTCTCGACGACCAGGACGAGCAGAGACTGACCTTCTCCGGTCCGGCCGAGGGCGGTGGCACTGCGGTTCGCCGTTCCGGTCCGTCCCCGTCCGGCAGCGAGTCCGCCGCCGAAGGCACCCGCCGCGAGCGTCGCGAAGCCGCGAGGACTCAGAGCAAGGCACCCAAGAAGGCAGCTCGCTCCAAGCGCAAGAGATAGTGCACGACGGTCGCGTCGCCTCCGGGCGAGGCGACCGTCACCCCACTCGTAGCGAGGTGACCGTCCACCCGGGGCGGCGCGGGTCGATCGCCAGCTCGATTCGGCCCGCGAAGGCGAACGTGCGTGGACCGCGGGTGTAGGAGCCGAAGATCTCCGCGGAGACGTCCGATCGATACGCCACGTGTACTCGACGCACGGCAGCGAATCCGAGTCGTCTGCCGGGCGGCGGGTTCCGCACGATGGTCCGCACCAGGTCGACCATCGAGGCGGTGAACAACGGTGACAGCTGGTCTGCGCTGCGTCGTCGATCGATGACCTCGATCATCATGCGCATGGCGCGGTCGGCACTCGACCGTGCATCGGCGGGTACCGGTGGCCGGCCGTAGGGCTCGACGCGCGGTCGAGAACGGTTGCTGCGCACGGATACTCGGTGCCGAGTAGGCGGCGGTTCGGTGGCCGACGCCGGATCCCACGTGTGTACGGCACCGGTGCAGAGCGGCGGTTCGAACGGTGCGGCACGCGAGAGAAAGCAATGATGTTCGGCGCGGACTCGGGGGCCGGGGGCCGAGGTGTCGGAGATGTCCGGCGGGTCGTTCGATTCGATGACGCTCACACCGTCATTGACGGTCCGAGAGCGCGTTCGGTTCCCGTCGGTACCCCGGATCGGCCCGCGATACGGTCCACGACCGACCCCGAGACCGACATCGGCCCGCCACGTACTCTATGTTCGAGCACACTGCGCGCTCGGCCACAGGAATCGGCGCGTACTTCACGCGAGGACGGGGACTGGAACACGCGATGGCGACCAGGCTGACAGCGCAGGATGCGTCGTTCTACTTTCTCGAGGCCAGTAGCAGCCCCATGCACCTCGGGTCGCTCGCCATCTTTCGGACTCCGCGCAGCGGATTCAGCTACGACCGACTGCTGTCGTTGGTCGAACAACGATTGGCCTTGGTTCCCCGGTATCGGCAGAAGGTGCGTGAGGTCGCCTTCGGTCTGGCCAGGCCGGTGTGGGTCGACGACGCGGATTTCGACATCACGTACCACATTCGCCGGTCGGCGCTCCCGAAGCCTGGTTCCGACGATCAGTTGCACGATCTGATCGCGCGACTGACCTCGCGCCCACTCGATCGCACTCGGCCGCTGTGGGAGATGTATCTGGTCGAGGGCCTGTCGAAGAATCGCTTCGCGATCTTCACCAAGTCACACTCGGCCTTGGTCGACGGCGAACACGCGCTCGACATCGGTCAGGTCATTCTGGATGCGAGCAAGAATCCGCCGCCGATGGCCGAGGAACTCTGGATGCCTGCGCGCGAGCCCAAGGACTCGGCGTTGGTCATCGATGCTCTGACCGAGTTGGTGGTGCGTCCTGGGGAGAGCGTCGAGGCTCTGCGCGGTGCGGTCCGCGGGGCTGCCGGTGTCGCGGGCGAGGCAGTGCGTGGCGCCGCGAAGGTCGCGGCAGTTCTGCGCACCGCGACCCAGAGCGCGCCGTCGAGTCCGCTGAACGCCCCGATCTCGCGAAACCGCAGATTCGCGGTGGCCAAGACCGAGCTCGCCGACTACCGGAGAATCCACAACAGGTTCGATTGCTCGATCAACGACGTGGTGCTCGCTGTCGTGACCGGGGCACTGCGCAATTGGCTGCTCTCTCGGGGAGAGCCCGTCACGGCCTCCTCGACGGTGCGGGCCATGGTGCCCATGTCGGTGTACGTCTCGGCCGATCGGGTCGGTTTCGGAGAAGCGGCCGAGCGGCCGGTCGAGCCGGCCGAGGACGATCGCAGCGAGGTCTCGTCGTTTCTGGTGGACCTGCCCGTCGGTGAATCGAATGCCGTGGTGCGGCTCTCGCACATTGCGCACGCCACCGAGGCGCATGCCAAGCAGAGTCGCGGAGTCACCGCACAGACACTGATGCGCATCTCCGGGTTCGCGCCTGCGAGCCTGCACGCGATGGGCGCGCGGGCGGGCAGCAGGCTCTCTCAGCGGGTGTTCAATCTGATCGTCACCAACGCGCCAGGACCCCAGTTCCCGCTGTACGTGGGCGGTGCGCGCATGCTCGAGATGTATCCGGTGTCGCCGCTGTTCGAGAACCAGGCGATGAGCATCGGGTTGACGTCCTACGACGGCTACGTGTTCTTCGGGCTCAATGCCGATCGAGGTGCCATGCCCGACGTGGACGTCGTCACGGCGCTTCTGCACGAGGCATTGGAAGAGTTGGTCGATGCCAGCAACGAATCGAGAGTGTGAGGTCTTCTGCAATGCGTGTCTACGTTCCGGCGACGCTGGAGTTCTTGAAAGTGTTGTCGGCAGAGGGCGAGTTCAGCCCGGTCTCGCGCACGGCCTTCGCGGTGACACCGACGCTGCGTGAGGCGTACTCGTCCGGCGACGACGAGGAGCTTGCCGAGGTGGCGATGGGGGAGGCCGCGCGGGCCTCTCTGCGACTGATCGCCGCCGCCGTCGACGACGAGAGCGATACCGGTACGGTCGCCGAAGGGGTGGTGTACCGGCGGGCGGTGATCGCGGCCGATGTGGACGATCCCACTCTGCGCCCCGATCTCGACGATGCCGTCGTCCGGCTGAAGGAACCGTTGCGGATGGATCAGGTCGCGTCGGTCCACGTCGATCTCGAAGGGGCCGAATCGGCGGTGGCCAAGGCCGTCGCTGCCGTCGATGCCGCGGACATGGGTGACGTGGACGCGGAGTTCGTGCTCGGCGACGCCGAGGATCACACGCTCGCGTGGTACGCCCCGCAAGAGTTGTCGTTTCTGCTCGAACTGCTGTGACTCGGCCGTGTTCGCTCGGGCACGATTCACATCGGCGCAGGTGTTCCCGAACCCGAACCTACGGTAGCGTAACCTCGATGACCGCAAGCGGTTCAGTATCTCGATCGAGGGGATGGAACACCCGATGGATCTGAAGAAGTGGCTGGAGGCTCCGGCGGCCGGAGTATCGGCCCCCAAGCGTCCGAGACTGAACATGGTGCGTGGTGCCTTCACCCGCATCACCACTCCCTTGTTGCCCGATGACTACCTGCATCTGGCGAATCCTCTCTGGTCCGCACGCGAACTCCGCGGTCGCATCGTGCGAGTGGAGAAGGAAACCGCGACGGCGGTGACCCTGGTGATCCAGCCGGGTTGGGGCTTCAACTTCGATTACCGGCCCGGCCAGTACATCGGGATCGGGTTGCACCTCGGCGGGCGTTGGCACTGGCGGTCCTACTCGCTGACCTCTCCGCCGAACTGGGAGGACAAGCTGATCTCCATCACCGTCAAGGCGATGCCGGAAGGCTTCCTCTCGTCACACCTGGTCGGCGGTGTCCCGCAGGGAACCATCGTTCGGCTGGCCGCCCCGAAAGGCAATTTCGCGCTGCCCGTGCCGCCGCCGAACAAAATCTTGTTCGTCACGGCAGGCAGCGGCATCACCCCGATCATCTCGATGCTGCGGGCATTGGATCGGCACGGCGACATGCCCGACACCGTGCACATCCACTCGGCACCCACCGAGGACGAAGTCATGTTCGCCGCCGAGATCGCCGCGCTGGAGAAGTCTCATCCCAACTTCACCTCGCACGTGCAACTGACGCGGTCGGACGGCAAGTTCGCACTCGCCTCGCTCGACGAGCTCTATCCCGACTGGCGCACGCGTGACACCTGGGCGTGCGGGCCTGCAGCTCTGCTCGAAGAGATCGAGAAGACCTGGAAACGCGAGGGGATCGAGGACCGGCTTCACCTGGAGCGGTTCGAGATCTCGCGCGCCGACACCTCCGGTGCAGGCGGCACCGTCACGTTCTCCAAATCGGACAAGAAGACCACCGTCGACGGCGCGACCAGCCTGCTCGAAGCCGGTGAGAACGTCGGCGTTCAGATGCCGTTCGGCTGCCGGATGGGTATCTGCCAGACGTGCGTTGTCCCGTTGACGGCAGGGCATGTGATCGACCTTCGTTCCGGTAAGGAACACAGTGAGGGCGACCGCGTCCAGACGTGCATTTCCGCTGCTGCGGGCGATTGCACACTGGAACTGTAGGTCTGTTTTTCGCACACCGCCTTCTCAGACTGTTCGGTTACGCTTACGTAGGTTGCCCACGTCGAAACCCGATATTTCGGGCACTGCACTCAACTGTTGGAGGACCCGGTGGCTATCACCGACATCAAAGAGTTCGCTCATCTCAGCGAAGCGGACATGGAAGCGTTCGGTCGTGAACTGGATGCGATTCGTCGAGACGTCGAAGACAGCCGCGGCGAGCGCGATGCCGCCTACATCCGTCGGACGATCAGACTGCAGCGGCTGCTCGAGCTCGGTGGCCGTGCGGTGCTGCTCGGCAGCAAGTATCGGCCGGCCTGGTTCGTGGGTACGGCGATGCTCAGTGTCGCCAAGATCGTCGAGAACATGGAACTCGGCCACAACGTGATGCACGGGCAGTGGGACTGGATGAACGATCCGGAGATTCACTCCACCTCGTGGGAGTGGGATCAGACCGGTCCGTCGGAGCAGTGGAAACGCGCCCACAATTACTCGCACCACACGTACACCAACATCGTCGGCATGGACGACGACATCGGCTTCGGCATCCTGCGGATGACCCGCGACGAGCCGTGGAAGCCGATCAACCTCGTTCAGCCGCTCGCCAACATCGTGCTGGCCACCACCTTCGAGTGGGGCATCGCGCTGCACGATTACGACGCGCAGAAGCAGTTGGACGGCGAGGACGAGAAGGGCCTGCTGAAGTCTCCGGCGACCCGCGCCTTCGCGCGCAAGATCGCCAAGCAGGTCGGCAAGGATTTCGTGCTGTTCCCGGCACTGTCCGGTCCGGCGTGGAAGTCGACGTTGACCGCCAACGCGACGGCCAACCTCGTCCGGAATTTGTGGGCGTACGCGGTGATCTTCTGTGGTCACTTCCCCGACGGGGCAGAGAAGTTCACGATCGGCCAGTTCGAGACCGAGACACGACCCGAGTGGTACCTGCGTCAGATGCTGGGCAGTGCGAACTTCGACGCCGGTCCGGTCATGGCGTTCATGAGCGGCAACCTCTGCTACCAGATCGAGCACCACATGTTCCCGGATCTGCCGAGCAACAGGTACTCGGAGATCGCCGAGAAGGTGCACGCTCTGTGCGAGAAGTACGACCTGCCGTACACCACGGGGTCGCTCGGCAAGCAGTACCTGCTGGCGCTGCGGACCATTCACAAGCTGTCGCTGCCCGACTCGTGGTTGCGTGCCACGTCCGACAACGCTCCCGAGACGTCCTCCGAGCGACGGTGGCGCGTAGGGGATTCGCCTGCCGTTCATGCTCTTCGGATCGATCCGCTGACCGGGCAACGTCGCGGTCTGCGGTCGGCGATGCAGGAGGCGCGTGTGAGCCTGCGCAACGCCAAGAAGGAAGCCAGGCGTCAGGCCAAGGCCCTTCGCCGATCGGGCGACCGCGCGTCGTTGTGAATCGTCACACACATTCCCGGCACTAACCTACGGAACCGTAAGTTACGATACGGTAGGTGACGGAATCACACATGGCCTGATACGCGAGCTGTGTGTTCACGACTGCCAGGAGGTTGTTTCCCATGGCGATTACGGACGTCAAAGAATACGCGCATCTGACCGATGCCGACATCGAGGCGTTGGGCCACGAGCTCGACGCCATCCGGCGTGACATCGAAGCGTCCCGCGGTGAACGCGACGCCCGGTACGTCAAGAACACGATCCGCCTGCAGCGATCCCTCGACATCGGTGGCCGGGCCGTGCTCTTCGCCAGCCGTCGTCGTCCGGCGTGGCTCGTCGGCACCGCCATGCTCGGTGTCGCGAAGATCATCGAGAACATGGAGCTCGGCCACAACGTCATGCACGGCCAGTGGGACTGGATGAACGACCCGGAAATCCACTCCACGTCGTGGGAGTGGGACAACACGGGGCCGTCCGCTCACTGGAAGCAGACGCACAACTACATTCACCACAAGTACACCAACGTGCTCGGTATGGACGACGACGTCGGCTACGGTCTGCTGCGCGTCACCCGCGATCAGCGGTGGAAGCCCTTCAACATCGGCAACCCCGTCTACAACCTGCTGCTGCAGCTGTTCTTCGAGTACGGAGTGGCGCTTCAGCACCTCGAACTGGGCAAGGTCGCCAAGGGTCGAGTGCCGCGTGAGGAATTCGAGCAGAAGCGGCGCGAGGTGCTCGAGAAGGTCGGCAAGCAGATCGGCAAGGACTACGTCCTGCATCCGTTGCTGACCGGTCCCGCCTGGAAGAGCACGTTGACGGCGAACATCGCCGCCAACATGATCCGCAACGTGTGGACCAACACCGTCATCTTCTGCGGCCACTTCCCCGACGGTGCGGAGAAGTTCACCAAGTCCGACATGGAGGGCGAAACTCAGGGTCAGTGGTACCTGCGTCAGATGCTCGGCAGTGCGAACTTCAACGCAGGCCCCGTCATGGAGTTCATGAGCGGCAACCTGTGCTACCAGATCGAGCACCACCTGTTCCCGGATCTGCCCAGTAACCGCCTGCGCGAGATCAAGGTTCGAGTGCTCGAACTGGCCGAGAAGTACGACCTGCCGTACACGACCGGTTCGATCGTCCACCAGTACTTCCTGTCGTGGCGAACCATCGCCAAGCTGTCGCTGCCGAACAAGTACCTGAAGGCGACCAGTGACGACGCTCCCGAGACTGCGTCCGAGCGCAAGTGGGCCGATGCTCCGGCCGGTTTGTTCACCGTCGATCCCGAAACGGGCAAGCGTCGCGGTCTCCGCACCGCCATCGCAGAGACGAAGAAGCGCAAGGGAATTCGCAGCCTGGTCCGCAAGGCCGCGTAAGTTCCGAACGGCGTGCAGCCTGGTGGCAACCGACCCCGAGAGGGGGGGTTGCTACCAGGCTTCGTTCGTTCGAACGGCTTCGAGGAGCAGACGCACGGCCGCGACGCGTCGGGCCGCGTCTCCGGTCAAGGTGTCCAGAGCGCACTCGGGATCGGCGGGTGGGCCGAGGTGGGTGCATCCTCGGGGGCAGTTCTCGATGGTGTCGGCCAAATCGGAGAACGCTGCGACGACGTTCTCGGGGGAGATGTGCGCCAGTCCGAACGACCGGATACCGGGAGTGTCGACCACCCAGCCGCCGCCGGGCAGAGGGAGCGCCACCGACTGCGTCGAGGTGTGACGGCCCTTCCCGACGCCCGAGACCACACCGGTGGCGCGATATGCGTCGGGCACGAGCCTGTTGACGAGCGTGGACTTTCCGACGCCCGAGTGGCCGATGAGCGCCGTCACCGAGTTCGTCAGCATCGCGGTCAGCTCGGTGAGGTCCTCGGACTGGCCTGCCAACACCACCGGGACGTCGAGATCGGCGAAGGCCGCGGTGAATTCCTCGGGGTCGGCCAGATCGCTCTTGGTCAGGCACAGGACCGGTTCGAGTCCGCCGACGTACGCAGCCACCAGCGCCCGCTCGACGAAACCGGTCCGAGGCGGCGGGTCCGCGAGCGCGGCCACGATGAGCAGCCGGTCGGCGTTGGCCACCACCACCCGCTCGAACGGATCGGTGTCGTCCGCCGTGCGCCGCAACACCGTGCGCCGCTCGGCGACGCGCACGATTCGGGCCAGAGTGTCGACCTTGCCCGACAGATCTCCGACGATGCCGACCTCGTCGCCCACCACGATCGGAGTACGGCCCAACTCGCGGGCACGCATCGTCACCACCGGCCGTGCCGGGTCACCGCCGAGCACACAACCCCATCGGCCGCGGTCGACGGACACCACCATGCCTGCTTCGGCGTCGTTGTGTTCGGGTCGAGTCTTGGTCCGTGGACGCGAACTCTTGCCCGGTCGGATACGAACGTCGGACTCGTCGTATCGGCGCGCGGTCAGGAGCCGACCCCGCTCGGTGTCGACGCGGACAGCATTGCGTCCCACAACATCTCGAAACCGGGCAGAGTTTTGGCTGTGGTACCGATATCGTCCACCTCGACCCCGGGGACACGCAGTCCGACGATTGCGCCCGCGGTGGCCATCCGGTGGTCGGCGTACGAGTGCCAGACGCCTGCGTGCAGCGGAGCCGGATCGATGCGGATGCCGTCGTCCGTTTCCACGGCGCGCCCACCCAGTCGGACGATCTCGGTTGTCAGTGCGGCGAGTCGGTCGGTCTCGTGGCCCCGCAGGTGGGCGATGCCACGCAGAATCGACGGACCTTCGGCCAGTGCGGCGAGTGCCGCGACCGTCGGGGTCAGCTCGCCGACATCGTGAAGATCGAAATCGATGCCGCGCAACGTATCCGGGCCCTCGACGGTCAAGATGCCTGCGGTCAGGTCGACTCGAGCGCCCATCCGGGTGAGTATCTCGCGGAAGGCATCGCCGGGCTGGGTGGTCGATTCGGGCCAATTCGGCACGCGCACTCGGCCTTCGGTCACCGCCGCTGCAGCGAGGAAAGGGGTGGCGTTGGACAGATCCGGCTCGATGATCCACTCGATCGGCGCGACCGGTCCGGGGTGCACCCGCCAGGTGTTCGCGTCACCACCGGACTCGGGGGAATCGACTCGGACGCCGGCGCGCCGCAACATGTCCACGGTCATGTCGATGTGCGGCATGGACGGAACGGGCTTGCCGATGTGGTGGATTTCGATTCCCTCGTCGAACGCCGCCGCGGAGAGCATCAGACCCGAGACGAACTGCGAGGAACCCGAGGCGTCGATGTCGACCGATCCGCCGCGCAGCGAACCGGTACCGCGCATCGTGAACGGCAGAGCGCTGCCGTCGATCTCGGCCCCCACCGCACGCAGGGCGTCGAGGATGGTGTCGAGTGGACGAATGCGAGCCTGTTCGTCGCCGTCGAACGACACCTCGCCCGCGGCGAGGGCAGCCAGGGGCGGCACGAAGCGCATGACGGTACCCGCCAGACCACACTCCACGGCTCCTCCGTGCAACGGAGCCGGAGTCACGCGCAACGCCGTCCTGTCGTCGTCCGCGGCGATGATCTCGATCCCCAAGGTTGCCAGGGCGTCGATCATGAGATCGGTGTCACGGCTGCGCAGAGCACCGGTGATCGTGGACGAGCCGGAGGCGAGCGAGGCGATGATCAGTGCGCGATTGGTGATCGATTTCGATCCGGGCAGAGTGACTGTCGCGTCGACGGGTGCGACGGCGGCTGGGGCTGTCCAATTGCTCACCGGTCCATCTTCTCTCATTCGATGTCAGCGCGCGGCGATGGGCGCGGTTGTGGCACGGGTGAGCCCGATGAGATCGGCTGGTGCGAGTTCGATTTCCAGTCCCCGACGACCTCCGCTGCACAGAATCGTCTCGAAGCCGAGCGCCGAGTCGTCGATCGCGGTGGGCAGGGATCTGCGTTGTCCGAGTGGTGAGATGCCGCCGAAGACGTACCCGGAGGAGCGCTCGGCGGCAGCCCTGTCGGCCATCGCGATCTTCCTGGTGGACAGCGCAGCGGCCGCGGCCTTGAGAGAGAGCATCGCCGTCACCGGAACGATCGCCACCGCCAGCGAGCGATCTGCTCGTTCCACGACGAGCGTCTTGAAGACCTGTTCGGGTCGAACGCCGAGCCGATCGACGAGTATCCGGGCTGCCTCCTCGCCGTAGGACTGCACCCGAGCATCGTGGTCGTAGGAGTGGACGGTGTGCGCCACCTTTCGTGCGGTGAGCAGCGCGAGAGCGGGTGTGGACGCAGCCATTCACCGGACTCTAGCGACCGAGCGGGAACACGACGGGACGACGCCGTGTTGTGTAACGACAGATACGGATGCAGGCGGAAGGAATGACGAATGGCAGTGCTGACCGCGGGACGTCCCCTCGTGTTGAAGGGGGTGATCTCTTCGCAGAAGCCGACTACGGGCGCCGTAGCCTGGGCGGTGGAAGCTATCGAAGGGATCAGCGTGACAGAAGCCAGCAATCCCGTCGCTGACGTGGACGACGAAAAGGCGATCGCGGAGCGCAGGGCTGCCGAGACCGAGGCTCAGTTGACCGAGCGCTTCGAGCGCGACGCGTTGCCGATGCTCGATCAGCTCTACGGCGCAGCTCTGCGAATGACGCGTAACCCTGCCGACGCCGAGGATCTGGTTCAGGAGACGTTCGTCAAGGCCTACTCGGCGTTCCGATCGTTCCGTGAGGGCACGAACCTCAAGGCATGGCTGTACCGAATTCTCACCAACACCTACATCAATTCCTATCGCAAGAAGCAGCGTCAGCCCGCTCAGTACCCCACCGACGAGATCAGTGACTGGCAGCTCGCCGCCACCGCCGAACACACGTCGACAGGGTTGCGATCCGCCGAGGTGGAAGCTCTGGACGCGCTGCCGGACGACGACATCAAAGCCGCGCTGCAGTCGCTGCCCGAGGAATTCCGGATGGCTGTGTACTACGCCGACGTCGAGGGATTCCCGTACAAGGAGATCGCCGAGATCATGGGCACGCCCATCGGCACGGTGATGTCGCGTCTGCACCGCGGACGCAAGCAACTGCGAGGCCTGCTGGCAGGGGTTGCACGGGAGCGCGGATTCAACCGGGACGGCGCAGTCGACCGGCACGAGCAGGAGGTAGTCCAGTGACGGGCACCGGAAAGATCGACGGCGGGGACGACGGCGACGCACAGTTCGAGCGGCTCGACTGCTCGGCGGTGATCGCGGACGTGTGGGTGATGCTCGACAACGAATGCGACGAAGCGAGCCGGACCCGTCTGCAGAAGCACATCGACGAATGCGGATCCTGCTTCGAGGCATATGGAATCGAAGAGAAGGTCAAGCGGCTCATCTCACGCAAGTGCGGGGGAGACCAGGCACCGGCCGGGTTGCGCGAGCGACTGAGCGTCGAGATCCGACGGACGGTGTTGATTCGTCAGACCGACTCCGAATAACCGCAGTTCGTACGACGACGAGGGGCCGAGAAGCAGTAGCTTCTCGGCCCCTCGTCGCTTGTGGCAAACCGTCAGCTGTTCGGACGTTTGCCGTGGTTGGCCTTGTTGCCCTTACGAGCACGCTTCTTACGTCCACGCTTTCCCATGATGGGCTCCTCTCGTTTGTTCACTACAGTCTCCCACGTGTGATTGGCTTACTGTGACGGGCCTGGCCTCCGGTGGGTGGTCTGCGCAGTTCGTGGTGACGTGAGAGAGGGGTTCGCCGGTGTCCGAGGACGTTCGTGCGGAGATGGTGTCCACGGTGTTTCAGGTGGTCGTGGCCCGAGGCGACGCAGTCGAGGTCGGTGACACCCTCGTCATCCTGGAATCGATGAAGATGGAGATTCCCGTGTTGGCCGAGACGGCAGGGACAGTCACATCGGTGGACGTCGCGGTGGGCGACGTCATTCAGCAGGGCGACCTCATCGCCGTCGTGTCCTGAGCAGTGATCACGTGAGCTGTCGTGTCGACCCTCAGTGACCTTCTGGCCGAGCACACCGACCTCCCCGGTGTCGCGGTCGACCACTTGCAACGAGTCGTGGGGGAGTGGCAGCTGCTGGCCGACCTGTCGTTCGCCGACGTGCTGCTGTGGGTCGGCACCGATGACGTGGCCAGTGGGACTGCCGACGTGCTGTGTGTGGCTCAGTGCCGGCCGACCACTGCGCCCACGGTCTTCACGCACGACATCGTGGGAACGACGATCTCCGAGTCCGAGCACCCCGACGTGATGGTCGCGCTGCAGCAGCGGCAAATAGTGCACGGAGGAGTGGTGACCCGGACCGAGAGCATTCCGGTGCGCTGCGGGGAGCACGTCATCGCGGTGCTGACCCGAGACACCAATCCCGCGCAGCTCCGTCCGCCGAGTGCCCTCGAGGTCGCGTATCGGGAATGTGCCGACGACCTGTGTCTGATGATCAGCGAAGGGACGTTTCCCACCCCGGAGGAGCGGACCGATGTGAACTCGTCCCCGCGAGCGGGCGACGGATTCATTCGCGTCGACACCGAGGGGCGGGTGGACTACGCCAGTCCCAACGCCCTCTCGGCGTACCACCGGATGGGATTGACGACGGAGTTGTCCGGTCGAGATCTGGCGTCGGTCACGCGATCTCTGGTCACCGACCCGTTCGACTCACAGGAAGTGGCCGACCACATCAGATCGTCGCTCAGCGGCAACGTGGGACACCGGATGGAGGTCGATGCACGCGGTGCCACCGTTCTCGTGCGTACGTTGGCTCTGCAGCCCCGGGGGAGGTCGGCCGGTGCGGCTGTGCTGATCCGCGATGTCACCGAGGTGAAACGACGCGATCGAGCCCTCCTCAGCAAGGACGCGACCATCCGAGAGATCCATCATCGGGTGAAGAACAACCTTCAGACGGTGGCGGCGCTGCTCCGGCTGCAGTCTCGTCGACTCGAGAACGAGGAAGCGCGGACGGCGTTGTCCGAGTCGGTTCGTCGGGTGACGTCCATTGCACTCGTGCACGAGATGCTGTCGATGTCGGTGGACGAGGAAGTGGATCTCGACGAGATCGTCGATCGTCTGGTGCCCATCATGTTGGACATAGCGACGGTCAACCCGAGAGTTCGAGTGGTGCGCGAGGGCAAACTCGGAGTCTTCTCGGCCGAACGGGCGACGCCCTTGGTGATGGTGCTCACGGAGCTGGTGCAGAACGCGATGGAGCATGGATTCGACGCCGGTTCTGCGGGTGTCGTCCGAATCGGAGCGGACCGGTCCGCGAAGTGGCTCGATGTTGTCATCCACGACGACGGGCGCGGGTTGCCCACGGGGTTCTCCCTGGAACGCTCGGACGGTCTCGGACTGCAGATCGTGCGCACGCTGGTATCGGTGGAGCTGAACGGATCGCTCGGTCTGCATCCGGCGGCAGGAGGGGGAACCGACGCGATGTTGAGAGTTCCTCTGGGACGGCGTGTGCCGAGGGCCTGATGCACGTTCGGTGAACAGTGTGTAACGAGCCCGCCGACGATCCGTGGAACGCAGAAGGCCCGGCATCCGCTGAGCGGGTACCGGGCCTTGCCGATTGCTGCGTGTGCGTCCTAGACGGAGCTGCGTGCGCGCGTACGTGCGTTGCGTCGCTTGAGAGCACGGCGCTCGTCTTCACTCATTGCGCCCCATACTCCTGCGTCCTGGCCGGATTCGAGTGCCCAGGACAGGCATTCAGCGGTGACGGGGCACCGAGTACAGACGACTTTGGCATCGGCGATCTGCGCGAGCGCCGGACCACTGTTTCCCACCGGGAAAAATAGTTCCGGATCTTCATCGCGACAAATTGCCTTGTGGCGCCAGTCCATCCTCTGCTCCTTACCGGGCGCCGAAGCGCCGTTTCGTTTCTCTTCTGTTCACGAGTGGGTAACCAATGTTTCCGCACTGTTGCTTGTGAATGCTTTCACGAACTCAGGTGAAGTCAAGGGGTACGCGCGTGACCGTGGTCAAGCTCACTCTGTTAGGCTCGCTTTAGCCTTCTGCGCTCCTTTGTACCCCGAGTGAACGGATTTCGCTCGTGGTTTCCCCAGAACAGCGTTGTGTGTTGCCGCATATGCCCAGGACGGGCGGCCCTCACCTGCCCGGCGCGACCACTTCGAGCGCGTCGGGAGTGGAGAAGAACTCCGCTTCCGTGCGCTCGCCCAGATAGTCGCCATCCATCTGCAAACCGACCGGTTCCGCCGACGAAATTCGGACACTCGGCACATCATCGATCCGAATCAGCTTGCGCGACTTCGGTTCTGCGCCCTTGGCCAGCAACTGGCGAGACACCCGCAAGGTAGGGAGCAAGGCAGTCGAACGCATGCCGAACACTCCCAGACCCGAATCGAAACCGGTACCCGGATTGGTGTGCACCGGCCTCTCGTTCAAATACGTCCACGGACTCGAATTCGACACGAACGCATAGTGCACACCCTCGAACGGATCCTGACCCGGAACCTCCACCGTCAACCGAGCCGGCTGCCGCTTGTGCTTGAAGAACTCCTGCACCGCCGACCGCACATAACGCGTCGCAGACACCGGCTTGCCGTCCTTGCGCCCGGCATCGATAGCCCGACACACGTCCGCATCCAGACCCATACCCGCGTTGAACGTGAACCAACGGTTGTCGCAGTGCCCCAACCCGATCGTCCGCCGCGCCCGTGCATCGAGCAGGCCGATCAACTGATTCGTCGCCGCCACCGGATCCGCCTCGATACCCAGCGAACGAGCGAACACATTCGCACTACCACCGGGAACGACCGCAATCGGCGGAATCGCACCGATCGTCACCGCCTGCATCGACGTCGGCAACGGCACCCCGAGCAACCCGTTGATCACCTCGTTGACCGTCCCGTCACCACCATGAACGATCACCAGACCCATCCCGTCCTCACGGGCACCCCGAGCAAGCTCCGACGCATGATCACGATGAGTCGTCTGCGCAACCGTCACCCGCACCCGACTCGACAACGCATGAGCCAACAGATCCCGAGCCGCAGCCGTCGTAGAAGTCGCATTGGGATTGACGATCAGCAGCGCACGCACGAGCACTGACACTAACGGGGTCGTTCCGCAGGCTCCACTCCGGTCACCTGCGTCGTTCCGCAGGCTCCACTCCGGTCACCTGCGTCGTTCCGCAGGCTCCACTCCCGTCACCTCGGGTCGTTCCGCAGGCTCCACTCCCGGTTGCCTAGGCTGGTCGCGTGTCCACCTCACCCGAGAACCTCACCCCGCCGGCCACGTTCCGATCCGCCGGGGCGCTCGTCGCAGCGCAAGGCGTGGCGTCGCTGGTGGCCGCCTTCGTTCTTCTCGTCCGAGCGTTCTCCGGAGAAGGGGACAACGCCGTGGCCAACGGCTACGGCACCGCGGGATGGTTCGGTGTCCTCGGTATCGGAGTCGGGGCGGCGGGCATCGCCCTGGTGCTCGGAAAACGCTGGGGAAGGTCCATCGCCACCGTCGTACAGCTGCTGCTGCTACCCGTCGTGTGGTCACTGTTGACCGGATCGCATCAAACCGTCTACGGCATCGCCCTCGGAGTAGTTGTCGTCGGCGTGCTCGTGTTGCTGTTCAGCCCGCCGTCCTCTCGGTGGATGGCCGCCGAATACAGCGACGTCGACGACTGATTCCGCCGAGGTGGTCGTTCAACGCGCCCGGGTGGCCAGCTCTGCCAATGCCGTCTCGGTCAGGCGGAACGTGGTCCACTCGTCCTGCGGCTCTGCTCCGAGTGATCGGTAGAACCCGATCGACGGGGTGTTCCAATCCAGAACCGACCAGGACAGACGCGTGTACTGCCGATCGACGCATTCGGCAGCCAACGCCGCGAGCAGTGCCGTTCCGAGGCCTTCTCCGCGCGCGGCGGGCTGCACGTAGAGATCCTCCAGATAGATTCCGTTGACGCCGTCCCACGTGGAGAAGTTCAAGAACGACACTGAACGATAGGGGCTGCACTCGAACGTAGTGCGGCCCGGTTGAGAGTTGCAGCTCTCGTGCGGGCCTCAGCGCAACAACGGATTGGACCCGTCGTGAGCCGTCTCCGCAGCATATCCGCACACCCTGACGCGCGCGCCTACAGCCGCGCCTACGTCTGCACCATTCTCGCCGGCGTCAGCCTCTACCCGGCATTCGTCGCCACCTGCCACGCAGCACAGGCCCTCGGGTGGCTCGCATGAACGCCGTTGTCGCAGAGCACCTGCGCCTAAAGCACACAGACTGCGCACCTCGCACAAGCGCCGTGCACGTCGGTATCAGCGGTAGGCATCGCCAGCCCGTCACAGTCGTATGGCCCACCGCCAGGGGCGTACTCGTGCGATTTGTCGGAGACGGCACCTTGCGGCACGTGCACCCGACAGACCTTGCCCGCGACCCCCGGCCAGCCATCACGACGCACTCGACCGTCTCAATCTCGAACGCGGTTGTCGAGGTCGAGACGTACGAGCAGCCCGCGACCCTGACTGAGCCCGCGCGGCCCGCCATCCACGGTGTAGCCGTCGAAAGTCGGGAAGTGCTCGATCTTGAGCAGGCCCGCGAAATGCGTGACGCCCTCATTTGCGCTGTCCGCGAGCTGGAACGTCTCCAAGGTCACTAGACCCACGCCTGAACGGCTTGCTGAGCCTCTAATTTTTCGTGGCGGCGCGATTATTCGCTGCCGCCAGTAATAACCACCCTGACCTGCCTTTCTATGCACGCCCATAGAAACCGTCGCTATCTGGTGAGTCTGACGTAAACCGACCACTCCAAGTATGTGCTGACAATCCTGCGGACTTGGCCGTGGGAGCTTCACCGCCGACTGATCCCCGGTGATGAGGTCAACTCGCAGCCGCTCACGCACTCAAGCGTGGGCGGCTATGAGTCGTGGGATGAGACGGTCAGCGGGCCAACACTGGGGCACCCCACTGGGGCATCTTGAACACAGGGCGAAGCTCCGTCCGGTTGGGGTGAGCCCCACAGGGTCCGTTTCTGTCGCAGCCCGTTGATAACCTGAGCCCACTCAGGGCGAAAGGACAACAACATGGCCCAGCTCGACAATCCAGCGGGCAGGCTAGTAGCCATCCTGTCCGGCTACAACGCGACGGCAAGCTCAGAACTCACGGTGGAAAAAGTCTGGTGCCGCGTGCTTACGACCTCTGGTAGAGAGTTGCCTCTCGCGTTGTCGCGTGTCTGCGGTCTGCTGACAGACCTGGAAACAGTGCTGGTTACCATCGGGGATTCCGACCTGGCAGACCCCTTTGGGCATTGGAAGTATCACTGGGCGGAAGCCATAATCCGGCCGGGTGATCATATACGGAATGCCCGTTCAACCTCTTCGGATTTCGACCCAGGGAGTTTGCTTTCACTACGGTTGATGTCGACACACCTGCACGCTCTTGCCAGTGAAGGCCCCACAGGAACAGACGATGAGCGACAATCGCTACGCGATCGAATGCAAGCTGCGATAGACGAATTGATGGCTGACGAGTCACTGCCACTCGACATTCGGCGGCTAGTGCATGAGCGGCTGCTTGACATACTGTTTGCGATTGATCAGTTTCGCATCACAGGTCCGGCGGGGGTCCTGAGAGCCACGGAGCGGCTAGCCGGTTCACTGCAGATGGCTGGCAAGCCCGAACGAAACCGGTGGACGAGATTTGTGACTGTCGACAATGCCCTACGGGTCGCAGCGACGACTTGGGCATTCTTCAAGCTTGGGCCGGAGGCTTCGAGCGCGCTTGAGGGGTGGGATGAGCTGATGCAGGCACTCCCGGTCGGCGGGGACGGGTCTTAACCGCGAAAAACGCTTGCGCCGCTGCAACCTCGGGCTTGCTCGGATCACCATTCATCGCAACCAGGTAGGCCGCGATCCGGGTCAGCTCAACGTCCTCGGCAGAGCGCCCACCAGTCTTTTTAGCGGTGCCGCTAAAAAGGGCATCGACGTTCTGAGATTGCGCCGACGCGGACGCACGCGCCCTGTCGATTGCATCACTCATCCGCTGCCACGTGGTGTAGCCCAGGAAGGGCATTAAATCTCGCGCCGACCAGAACTCAGTCCCATCCGCCCGAACCTGCCGCATCCCATCGCGATCGGTTAAGCCGACCACCGGGCCGTACTCGAACGCAAGTAGGTCAGGCTTACATCGAATTGACGGCAGACCAGTCATTGCAGTTTGAGCCGGGACACGTCATACGAAACACCGTGTCGCCGCGCTTGTCGTCCCGCAGGTGCTCGTCGTACACCCAAGGGCTGGTTCGTTCGTTGGTCTGTTCCATTCCGTTGTTAGTCACGGTCACGGTCTGATTGCAAACGGGGCATCGCTGAGTAGGCATCCGACCATTCTAATGTTTGGCTCCGACACCATCGGCGGCGTTCAGCGCCATTCCGTCAAACCCTCTGCAAGAGGGTAGGTTTCAGGTTTCTGTACGACTTGCGCGTCCGGCCACGCGGCCGCATCCTTGCTTGCATGACGACATGGATGACAGCCAAAGAGGTAGCCGAGTACGTGAAGCACCACGACCGAACAGTGCTGAATGCCGCACGGTGCGGCGAGCTGGTCGGGTACCAACGCCGTGCACCACACGGCACGTGGCGGTTCAAGTTGGACGACGTGGAGAAGTGGATTTCTGGAAAGCGGTAGAGTCGGACGAAACCGGCAGGAAGGCGACAATAATGCAACGACCCCTGAACGTCCCCGTGATCCTTTGGCATGTGGCGATCCTGTTGGGCATTGCGTCGGCATATCTAGCCGGAAACACCATCACCCTTGCCTGCTACCTGGTGCTCGCGTCACTCAGTCTTGCAGCCTCCGTCCGTAAGCGGCGCACCGCACAGCCTGTCAGCTAGCGCCCCGCGCCAAGTCGGTGCGCGCCCCTGGCCCAGGACGGTTCTTGTTCCAGTCGTCCACGGTTGCCTCTAGCCATCCCTGGTTTCGGCCCACCATCGCGTCGGGCTCGGGCAGTAGCCCTTTCCTCTGGTAGCCCTTGACGGTATCGAGTGAAATGCCAAGGCGCTCAGCAATTTCGCCGCGCGACAAGTAGAGAATGGTCACAGAGTTGCCTCCCGTGTTGTGGTGTCCACCTGCGAGTCTACTCACCTTAAGGGTTCTGGGTTGACCGTAGACCGTTAAGGGTCTACGGTTCAGGTATGACAAACGCACTCACCACCACCACCGCCCCGTTCACCTCCCGCGAAATCCGTGACCTTGTACTGGAAGCCGGACTCAACCCGAACGACTGGGACCTAGCCGACGTGGCCGACTCCATGAACTGCTTTGCCCAACAATCCGCAGACGGTGAGCAGGACCGCGTAAACAAGCAGGGCGTGGTGACTGAGCGTTGCCCCGGAGTCGCGGCCATCGACTTCTTCGAGAAACTGAATGAGGCACCGCTGAACGAGGCCACCGCCCCGGTCTTGGACGCCGACAAGCTCGCTGAGGGATGGCCGCTGATCTGGGTTCGTCCCTCGCGGTGACCCTGAAACGCAGAAAAGTGCCCGACCAACCCGCTAAGGCTGGTGGGGCACTCTCGTATTCCTACCGCCGCGAACTGGTCCGCGCGCGCTGCTCCATCTGCTTTTGCTTCAACATCGCCTCGAACTGACGTGGATCGGCAACCGTCACCGGACCCATATTTATCGAGTAGTCCGTGCCACCCGACTCAGCCGCAGGCATCAGACCACCTGCGAACTGCGCCAACTGCTTCGGACTGTTGAAGATCGGCTCAGGCCGGTCAGACAGGTTGATAGCGGTCTCACCCGGCATCAACCAGCCGCCCGTGTCGTACACCTTCGGGGCCATCTTCCGCAGGCTCTCGAACCACTCGGGCATTCCCTCGGCAGGGTTGAACCCGAGCTGAGAGTTCACGTCCGCATCCGAGAACATCGGCGTAGGTGCCAGGCGATTCTTCGAGGCCTCACCGGCCAGGCCGGCAACCTCAGCCCCCACGTCCCACCAACGCGACTCACCGATACCGAACGGAACCTGCGCCATCATGGCGTCGAATCCGATGCCGGCAATATCGGTCACGTAGTCACGTAGCCGCGTCTTCACGCTGAACCCGCCACCGCTGCCTGAATCCTTGCCCGACAGAACATCGTTGAGCTTCTGTTCGGCCCTGGACAGGTCAGCGTCCGCTTTCGCAAGCTCAGTCGCCGTCGAATCCATGTTGTCGTAGACTTCGTTACGGCGTTCGTTGGCACTATCGACCGCCAACTGCGCGTCGATCAGACCCAATTCCTGTTCCGTGTAAGCCTTCTCCAACGCGGGTGCCTGAGGCGCTGGACCATCCGCAACGTAGCTCGCCGCGTCGTCCTTCTTCGCCTGCAAATCGACGGCCTTGTTCTGCGCCTGCCGAACCTTGCTATCCGCCTGCTCCCGATCCGCCTCCGACTTCTTATCGTTGGCGTACACCTTGTCTCGGGCTTCCTCAGCCTGCGTCACCGCAATGTTCGCTGAGGTCAACTTCTCCTCATCGGTGTCATTCCACTTAGGGGCAGACTTCGACCGACTGCTAGAGCTGCGAGACTGCCCGCCAGTGGTGTTGTAGACACCCTCGGCAATATCGGCAACCATGCTGTTCGGCAGGTGGAACTTGTACGGAAACTGTGAATCCTGAGCACTTGCGCGACCGCCACCGATACCCGATGTGCCATGCGCGCCGCCCGACTCTGCCGCAAGCCCGTCGATTGTCGCAGCCATGTGCTCGTCAGAGACGCCCACCTGAAACAACGTGCCAGCGGGGCCAAGCCCCTGAACCAACCCGGCAGTATCACCGGCAATCAGCGTGTGAGTCGTGTAAAGGCGCTTCGTGGAATCCACGATGCCCATTGCGATCTGCTGCAACCAGCCAACAAATCCAGAGCAATCGAAACCAGTCGGCCCCGTACCGCCCCAGACGTACTTGTTGCCCTCCACGCCACGCCCTGCCGACAGTGCCGCACGGATACCGCCGTCAGCGAATGATTCGAGCTTGTAGCCGAACCGTCCCGCCACGTCCGCGAGGATGCCCGCCGACCGCATGCGCTTCGAGGGGTGAAGCGGAATGAACGCCTCACCGCCTGTCTCGCCCTCAGCCCACTGCACAACACCAGCGCCGCCAGCGTTCTTAATCGTCGCCTGTTCCGGCAAACGGTCAATACCGCCGTTGGCCCGCTGCTGCACCGGGAACCGCTCAGCCAACGCCTCACCGAAATTGCGGTTGTTCGGGCCGTACCCGTTCGGGTTGCGTTCCTGAACCTCGACAACGATCTGCGCCACACGGCGAACGTTGGCGATCTGGTCCAGTAGCCGCTCAGCCTCTGCCTTGTCGGTCAGTAGCTTCGCGATGTCCAGGACAGCCTTAGGGTCTGCCACCTGGTTCGACAGGTTCAGCAAATCCTCGACCGCAATGGACTTACCGGCCTTCAATTCGTCCAGCAGTAGCCGCGCGCCCGGTTCGGCCTCCAACGCGCCCAGAGCCTCGATCAGGCCCCTGGTTTCCTTGGTGCCGTTCTCGAACTCAGTGGTATCGAGCTTGACCCCGGTCTCGAACTCCATGTCTGCGAGCGTCAAACCGGCCTGCACGAAACCATCGAGCTTCGACCGTGCATCAGCGTCGTTGAGGTCGATTGTGTAGTAAGCCGAATCGCCTTCACCGATCTTCTGCCACGCCACGTCAGCCGCGTCCAACTTCGCCTGAGCGTCCTCGGTGAGCGCGTTGACCTTGACGACCTTCTCACCGTCAGTCAGCTTGTCGGCCATCAGCGAAAGCGTCCCCAGCTCAGCGGTGACACCTGTAGCGCCTTCGACCCGCACCGCGAACTCGATAGCATCCGGCAGGTAACCGACATGCTCGGCAACCGCGTCGACCACGTCGGGGAGCACCTGGAAACGCTCGGCCAGGCTGTCGATAATGCCCCGATTGTTCTCGAAAATCGGCCCCAGATCGTTACCGGCAGCGCCAGCGGCAACCGTTGCGTCCAGCATCTTTTCAAGCTCGGCACGCATCGCAGCGCCGTTCTCGGTGGCACCGTTCAGGATGCCCTCGACACCGCCCAAGCCCTCACCGATGCCCAGTGTGGCGTCCACGGGCTCAGAGAGGGAGTCTTTGACCTCGCGAACAACCTTGTTGTAGTCGCTCATTGCCGCAGACGCCTCAGCGGGAACGCCGGCCAAAATCTCCAACGTCCGCTTGAGCGCACTCGACTTGTCATCAGCCGACGACGCTTCATCGGCCAGAACGCCGATCTGCGATGCCAACTCGACAATGCCGGGAGTGACGTTCTGCGCCGCTGCCCGTTGCTTCTCGACTGCCTCGCGCATGCCGTTCAGGTCGGCAATGGTGTCCGCACTGACCTCGCCGGTAGCGGTGATCCGATCAATGAACGAGCGCCAACCACCGTCACTGCCTGCGAGGGCCTGCGACAACTGGTCACTACCGATTCGCAGATTCGACAGTTCTTCGAGGGTCGACTTAGCGGCCTCAGCCATTTCGGCGCGCTCTGCGAGCTGTTCGGACCCGATAGAGCCGGAACCGCCCTGCACCCGTGACCATACGTTTTTGAACGGCGCTAGTTCCTTCTCCCAGAAACCGGGCGCAGACTCCGACGTGTCCCTGAGCTTGCCCAGCAACGTGTCCGTCTGGCCCGTGATCTGAGCCATGACCGAATCGTCAACGCTGCCAGCCGACTTGAAGAACGCGTCAGCCATCTTCGTTTGAGACTCCGCAACGTCGTCAGACGCCTTGGAGGAAATCTTCGCCTGTTCGTCCCAGTTCTTCGCCGCTGAAATCAACTGGGGGACTGCGATCAACGCCGCAGTGATGCCAACGCCGACAGGTCCACCGAGCGCACCAACCGCAGCCGACGCACCGGACTTGAGACGCCCCATCGCGCCAGTCGCACCCACAGCACTCGACTGCAAGGTCAGCAGGCTGGCGCTCATCGTGCCCAGAGGTCGCCCAGCGGCACGCGCGTAGTCCTGCGTCAGCCGAACCTCACGACCGAAATTGCTCAACCCGGTACGTGCCGTGCCCGCCGCGTTGGCGGTGCCAAGGATGCCGCGCTGGTAGGCCGTCAGCCCACCGTTCGCCGCAGCCGTAGTGCCAGCAGTAGCCGCCACCGTGGCCCGCAGCTTGTCCAGCGGGGGCGCGATGCGCCCTACGAGCGCGGGCATCGTCTTGAACAACAGGAACGCCGCCACCAGGGACGTGACAGCAACCTGGTTGTCTTCCATCAGCGAAGCGGTGGTGTCCAACGCAGGAACGAGTACCGAATTGGCAATGGCCGCAGTGGATTCGAGGATCGCTAGCAACACCTGCCACGACGACACACCCAACGCGCCCGATGCCTGCGCCAGGCTCGTCACGATGGATTCAATGGCGGGCCGTGCATCCTGCCCAGCTTCGAGCAGTTCGGCAATGACGTTGGTGACCCGGCGTAGCGAGTCCCGAGCCATATCGGTTTCGGAGAACTCGGCCAGCGCAGTCTTGACCGCGCCACCGGCTTCGATCATCTTCGGTGCCCACTCCTCGAACACCTTTTGATCGAACGACTCGGCTAGGTCCGTCACCTTTGGGGTAACCGTGTCCAAAGCACCCGTTACGCCGGTCAGTCCGCCGATGAGGCGCGCAAACGTGGGTTTGAGGGCTTCGGCACCAACTCGACCTAGCGCCGCGTTCATGTTGCTGTAGGCGCTCGAAACGGTCGTCGCAGCGGTAGCCGCGCCGCCGATGTTCTTTTCGATTGCCTTGAGATAGGTAGCTGAATCGACCTTGCCCTCGGCTACGAGGCCCTTCATTTCGCCTGCGGTGACGCCCATTTCGGCAGCAAGCCACTGCCAGATAGGTAGACCACGGTCGGCAAGCTGCGTGATTTCCATCGTGTACGCAGTGCCGGAAGTCTGAACCTTGTTGATGATCTGACCCATTTCGGCCAACGACGTACCCGCGATAGATGCGGCATCCGCCGTCAACCCGAGATAGCGCGTCAAGTCCTTACCGGGCTTCACTCCGGCTGCGACCGCGCTAGCCGCAATGTTCGCAGCGTCACCCAGGCCATAGCTGGTGCCCTTCACGGACGCCAAAGCGGAATCCATGATCGCTGCGACACCGGCTGTGTCGTTGCCCAGCGCCGTCAGCTTGCCCTGCGCATCGTCAATCGCCTTGAGGCGACCGAAACCCTTGGTGAACGCCGCCGCAGCCACGCCACCAGCGGTTGCCATAGTCGCCGCAGCGCCAACCTTGAACGCGGTACCCAGACCAGACGCGAGCTTGTCGCCCATGCCCTCGCCTTGGCTGCTCATCTGGGACTGCGCAGCGTTCATAGCGCCGTTGATCTGCCCCGGAATGCGCCGGGTGTCTACGACAAGCGAGACGTATGCACTCGCCAATTCCACAGCCATCGCTACGCCTCCTCAGGTGTCACGTCGGCACGCAGATACGCAGAAACCTGACCGGCCAATACGGTTCCGATGCCCGTCTGCACCGCGTCACCAGTCACGCCGTGCGCCTGGAGTTGCGCCAGCACAGCCGGCCAACTGCTCGTGAAAAACCCGATGAGGGCAAACGACAGAATTGACGGGAACAGGTCCACGTCGCCCTTTTCAGCCGCCCTGTCGAGCGCGGCCATTACTTTCTTCGGATCGCCAGCGCACTCGGTCAGAGCGACCCACAGATTTGCGGCCTCAGCTCGGACTAGCGGTGACGGGTCTAACTCAGCCAATGTGGCCTCAATTCGTAAGTAAATGGGTGCACGAAAAAGGCCCCCAGCTCGGAAGCTGAGGGCCTAACGCGCTTGATTGGTAATCGGGGGTCTGACCAGGCTCGGGAATGGCCCTACACGGCACACAGAGCGAACAACAGACCACCCGGCGAACCGCTACCCCCTTGGAGGAAATGGGGCCAACGGGGATATGGAAAGCAATGCCTGAGGGGCTGCCACCAGGTCGGAAGGGGGTCCCTCCCCACCCCTCTGAGGTCGGCGCTGAGCGCCTACTGTGCGTCTTTGCAACCTCTGGATGGTTGGTGTGTGGGTGTTCTTAGAATGGATCTGAGGGCGTGTTCGTAGCCCTGGTCTGCCTATGGTTGGTAGGTCGGTGTATCCGCGTTGCGTGCGTCACGCCGTGCCTGCACTCGTGGGCCTCTGTCTCCGCCTGCCTTGCGTCGTTCCGCTAGCTCGTCAAGTGGGGACCGTCGTGTCTGGGTCGTCGGTGGCTTGTGGGCTTCGAGTGTTCCAAGTACGTCAACGAACTGGCGTGACAGTGACGCAATCTCGCGTGCTGACCCGGTATCAACGATTGTCCGTGCCAACAGATCACGCAGCGCCGTTAGCGTGGCCGCTGTGTCCCCTGACGCAGCCGCCTCTACTAGTCCTAGCGGCTTTGCTTTGGTTTCCATCAGTCGCCGCTCACTTCCGCGCCCACATACGCAGCTCGTAGCTGTTGACTCCGCCGCCTGTCTTTGACAGGAACCGTTGTGGAACCTTTACCGCGAACACCTGATTGGTCGTGGTCTGGTCACCGCCTGGAATGCGCCTGTAGGCTTCGAGCTTGCTAGCTGTGCCCGGTGCCGCCTTCTCCACCTGGCCCAGTACCGTCTCCCAACCTTGGGTTTCAGCACGCATGGTGATGGCCCTGACCATCGAGTCATCACCGGAGTACCGCGCCCGTGCGATTGCGTCCAGTGCGGCCTTTTCGTTGGCGATGTTGTCGGCGCGTTCGAGTGCGTCACGGTGTGCCATCAGGGTTGCCGGATCGGTTGAGGCGGGGCCAAACAGTCGCTTTTCGGCTGTGATGGTGGCTTTGTCTACCTCGGTCTCGAATGCCGCCCGGTACTGATTCATGGCCGCCGTGGTCTCTTCGTAGAGGGCTGCCTGAGCGGCCTTCTTTCCATCGTCGGTGAGCTTGCCATCGTTGTCGATCGCTGCGAGCTGCTGTTCATGGCTGGCCTGTAGGCCCTGCACCGCCTTCACGTCGACGTAGGGCGCGAACTTCCCGCGAACGGTGTCGAGTGTGGGTGTGTCGGTGGCTTCGGTGTCTGTCATCGGTGGTGCTCCTAGAATGCGTGTTTGATTGCGGCTGCCGCGCGGTCCTGCGCGCTACCGGATGGTGGTGAGTCGAATCCGGCGAAGCCGCTTCTGGCCTGGCGCTTGGGTCCGGTGCGTACGGGCTGCGCCTTCTGCCATTCCTTTAACATCTCCGCGTGGGCCTCTAGCTCGGCGCGGTCATTGCCGGCCAGCACCCCGGCAGGCAACCCGTTCTCACGGGCCACGTCGGCCTTGAGTTGCGACAGCAGCAATCTGTCCCGTTCGGTGGTGGTGGCGGTCAGGGTGTTGCGGGCGATTTCAAGTTCGACGCGCGCGGCTTCGAGGTCACGGCGCAACGTCTCCATTTCAGGATTGACCTCGGGTTCGGTCACCTGTTCGTCAGGATCGGTCACCACCGGCTCAACCTCGGTTTCGACTTCGGTTCCGGTTGGTTCACTCACTTTCATCACCGCCGATCAGGACGTATGCCGCAGCGGCCAGGCGGTCAGGCGGTCAGTGAGGGTGTCCACGTCTTCTCCATTGCTATCGAGGTCTTCGGCAAGCTCCTGGTAGCAGCTCAGCAGCAGTTCGAGGCGTGATTCGAGAACGGTCACCTTTGCGGCCAGCTCGGCGGTGGTGAGTTCAGTAGGGGAGGTCATTGTTTTCGTCCTTCGAGTTGGTGGGTCCGTCGGTGCCGACGCTGGTAGTGGTTTCGCTTCGGTACGCAATCCGTTGCCCGTTCTCGATGATTGCGCCACCGTATTTACGTGGCCGCATAATTCGCGGCATATCAGCGGGTGTGCCCATTCAGATATCCCCAAGTAGGTAGTCGATTTCTTCGATCAGGCGGGTGAGTTCTTTCGGCTCCGCTGAGATTTTTATTCGGTCTTTCTCAACGGATAACTGTTTGCGATATTGGCGGCACGGGCCTGCGAACCAGTCGTGGGTTTGGCCGTACTGGCCGTCAAGCGCGTCCTGCAAAGCGTCACCTAGCTTTCGTAGCGCCGTGACGCTGAACTTTCGTGCGTAAAAGACGGTGCCGTATTTGTCAGTCAGGCTGAGGACGTATTCTCGCCGGGTTTGACCTGGCCTGTTGAGGCGTTTGCCTACGTTCCAGCTGAGTCTCACGCGTCGGTGACCTCACCGAGTTCGGCTAGCGCGTACGCGAAGCGCATCCATCCACCGTCTCGAATGGCATCGTCCATTTCACCGTTGAATGCTGCGCTATCGCCGCGTTTGACGGCGTGTACCGCTGCAACGGCCCGCCGTCTATCTGTGTCGCTAATTCTCATTCTTTGCCATTTCTCTTTTCACTGCCCGCACTAGATCACGATTGCATTCGCATATTTCGGCTACTTGTTTCACGGAAAGACCTTGTTCGAGTAGTCGCCTAACCCGTGGGCGTGCTGCGTGCCGTGGCCTACCGACCTTCAATCGCCGCCGCGCGTCTATCCGCCGGTCGTTCTCCGCTAACGCGGCCAGCAGTTCTGACACCTCGAATACGTGTTGCGTCCCGCGTACACGTCCCCTGACTTGGCCGGTCAAGCGCCATCGCTTCAATGTGCGGGCCGAACGTCCGGTGATGCGGATGGCCTCGAACTCATCGACCCATCTGTTCGGGAACTTCACCGGGGCCGACGTTGGGGCGTCATCGTCGCCGCCCAGGCTTGGGAGTGCTCTCACGCTGCGACCCGCTTCGATCCAATGCCGCTGTAGTGATTCAGCAGGTCGTGAATGACAGGCCAGGTGGTCGCGTGACGGGCCATCAACGTATGCAAGTGCGCGTGCATCCCCTCGGCCTCCTGGTAGTCCGGTTCGTTCATCCGGTCCAGCAGGCGAGCCCTGAGGCGGTCAGCGGGTCGAGCGTCGTCGTAGAGAACCCCACGTATGTCGCCGGCTCTCGGATGACCTGCCGCATACCGCCACGTTCGTCCCAGATCGGTCATATCGACGCCGCACTCTTCGGCCCAGAACGCGAGATTGTCTAGTTGCAGGTCGGCTGCATCGAGCGCGCCCAAGTCCATCGGTGCTTTCGGTGCCGGTCGGGTCCGTGGCTTCGATTCGTCCGCGCCTTCGGGTGCCGCTTTGGGTCGCCGGTACAGTCCGCCGCGCAAATACGCGATGGATTCAGGGATGGTCTGCACGATTGCGTGCATCGAGTATTGGAGGATCATTCAGCTACCAGCTCGAAACATGGCGACGATTCGGCTGCGTCGTTCCTCGGTCAGGGGTGGGGCTGTGTCAACGATTCGTTTGATGTATTCGGCTATGTCGTCCGTGGGGCGTTCAAGGGCTGTCGTCGGCATTAGTTCCTCACTTGGGCATAAAAAATCCCCCAGCGTTGCCGCCAGGGGTGTGCAATCAGTGTTTGCTATTGAGTTGTTGCGGGCCGTCCAACCTTCTTGCGATACCGCATCGCCTGAACGGACGCGCACTGTTCGAGGCTTTCGCGGTCATACAGAATCAGCGAACGTGCTTGCCGGTATGCCGTGACTTCGCCAGATTGCCGCCATATTTGGAGAGTGCGCCGGCTACGTCCGACGTGATCGGCCGCTTGATGCTCGGTCAGCCATTCTCGTAAGTCCATCGCCCCTCCTTTCGTTGCGCTCAGCGCAGTGATTTCCGCGCAAAAATTTTGGGTGAGGCTGCCAGTGCCCGTCATCGGCGCATTTTGATAGGAAAGCTCTGACAACCCCACGAAAATAAGATTACCAACGCAATCGGCAGTGATCTTTTATCGTCAGAACAACGTCAGATCAGTTAGCGGGTCACCAGCGACACGACCCCTGCCGGGTCCGGCAATGACGGGACGATCCCTGTACCGCCGCGCCGCCTCCCGTTGAGCGATCCGCAGACTGGCCAGCTCGTAGACGATCCGACCGCCACGCTTCCCGGTCCTCACGGTGCCGTTACGGGACCAGTCGCGGAGCGTGCGACTAGACCGCCCCGTGAACCGTTCCGCGTCGTAGCGATCAAGCCACGTAGTCACGCGTAACTCAATTCACCGCGCCGCACGTCCAGTTCCGCCTCGAACGCGTCGTCAATCTCGACCTGGTACGAGATATCACCAACCGTCTCTGCGACGATCCACTCGTCATCGACAGCTCTGCCTTCCGATTCGGCGTGCCGTTTTTCCGTCTCGATCTGCTGCCGAAGAATGAACACCATCTCGCCTGTTGAGCACCATCGAGTAGACCGTTGTTTCACAGCGTCCAGGAGACCAGATTCGTGATCGTTGAGTTCGGCTGAGCCGGGTGGCGAAGCAGAGTCTTTTCTACTTTCCTGGCTCTCCTTCAATGGCTCTACTTTCAATGGCTCTACTTCGTACCCCTGATTCTGGGTAGGGGCTACCCCTGATTCAGGGGAGGGGGTACCCAGTTCTAGGGGGAGGGGGTACCCAGTTTCAAGGGGAGGGGTAGCGGCCTGGCTGGCGCTAGCCTCTTGCTTAGCAATTGCTAGGGACTTGCTAGGAAGCTTGCGGATCAGCGTGTACCTGTTACTACCCTGACCGCCGTTGTCGTTGACGTGCCCCACCCACGAGAGCAATCCCGCAGCCCGCAACTCCTCTCGGAAGTCGTAGAACTTTTTGGTCGGCTTGGCGTACCCCATCATCTTCGCGAGTCTGTTCATGCTCGGGTAGACCTCGGCTGCGGTGGCGTCGTTCGCAACGTCCGCGTAGCTCACGTGAACCGACAGTAGGACGTAAAGAAACCGTGCACCGTAGCTCAACGCGGCCTCTTCGAGGACCAGGTTTTGCACCTGCGTAAATTGTTCCGGCTTGGACTTACTGACTCCGGTTGTTCCCGGCATTGGTCTTCTCACTCTCGTGCGCTTCGAGCGCATCCTCAAATTGGTCGATCAAGGCGCGTAGCGCGGTAGGGGACAGTTCCCACGTCGCGCTACGTCCGTTCTCTCGCTGTTGGGTGACCAGGAAACGTGTCCGCGCCTGACGCTGGTCACGTCGGCTGATCTGCTTGCTTACGGAGTAACTGGGCATGGCGGGGCCTCCTGGGTGAGTGCGTCGATTGACGCTTGGGGGATGCGCAGGATTCGTTCAGACAGCCTCACGCTGGCGAGCTTGCCTTCTCGAACGAGACGGTGTACGGTCCTGGGTGTTGTGGATAGTTGTGTAGCTGCAACCTTGATGGTGACGAGCTTTTGAATGGGCATGGTTTCCTCTCGGGTCTGTTGCACAGCAAGTAGCCCCCGGTATGAGTGTTCGAGCACTCACGCGGGGGCTTTTTTACAGCCTTTTAAGAGTATCAAACGTCTTTTTGTGCCGTTTTGCGTTTCCGCTGGTCAGGACTTTGGGCTGAAAGCGCCGTTACCGTCCTGTGATTATTCGTTACCAAATCGTTGTGGGCGAAGCCTTGAATTCGGCCAATGGTCGGTTTACGAACGTCGAAACCGTCACGCATACCGCCACTCGAACCGCAACGCGTCAGGCTTGAAGCCGCGCCCACTCCCAGCCTGATCAATACTCACAGTCAGAATCTCGTGAATCACCTGACGCTTACGCTCGATAGGCAAATCCGCCCAAGCCTCCCGAGCGTCCGCGCCCGCCACGTCCTCCACGGCCAACACAACCGGCCTCGAACTCAACTGAGCCTCCGCAGCCTCGATCTGGGGAAGTAGCTGCGACTCGATCCGGCCCAACGACGCCGGAGTAAGTTCACCCCGCGCCGCCGCATCCGTGAACGTTTCCAGTCGTGCCCGCAGCCCTTGCAGCTCGGCCAACTTGTCCGCCGCCGCAGGATCATCCTCAGCCGCGAACGACAACACGTCGACCCGCTCCAGCCATGACACCACCAGTTCTTCGACCAGAGGGTCCACCAGTTGCACTGTGCGGGCCACACAGCCCTTTGCGGGGCACACGTAGTAGGACTTCCCCCGTGATCGCTTCTTAGCCACGGTGGTACCGCAAACCCCACACACGGCGATTCCTGTGAGTAGGGAAGCGGGACGGGTGCCACGGTGGGTAAGTCGCGTCTTGTCGTTCAACAGCGCAGTCAGCTTGTAGTGGTCGTCCTCGGATATCAACGCCTCCCAGGTGCCAGGGCCAGCCACCTTGCCGTCATGGACCCGTAAGCCCGCGATCGTCGGGTTCAGAATCATCCTGCGAAGCGACGGAGAGTTCCACGCGCCGCGCTGATCGCCAGGTTCCGCAACCTTCCCGCCCGGTGTTGGAATGCCGCGACTGTCGAAATCCCGGCTGATGGACCGGATCGTGTCACCCGCGAGTACGCGCCGCGCTGCCTCCCGAACGTGCGGGGCCGTCTCTTCGTTGATGACCCAGCCCTGGAACTTGCCGGCCTCATTCCGTTCCGCCCGGTACCCGTAGGGCGTCCGACCGTGCGGCTTACCCTCGCTGAGATTCTGGCGCATCGCCCGCAACGTCCGATCACGGGTTAACTCCGCTTCGCGCTCTGCCAACAAGGCATCAAGTCCGGTGCCGAAACGATCGTCACCCCGTGACAGGTCGAACGTCTTCCCCGAGTACGACCACAACACCCCCCGCTGAACGCACAAGTCGCGCAACTCCACGTATGCGGCTAGGTCGCGTTGCGCCCGCGATGCCTCCCACATCACCAACACGTCACCCGGCTCAAGTACCTCAGTCAGGCGCGCGTATGCGGGCCGGTCCTTGCCCGACCACCTGGACGCGCCGATATCGTTATCCGTCAGTACCTCGGCAACGTCCCAACCTTCACGCTCACACAGCGCGCGACACTCCCGTTCCTGCTCCGACACAGACCGCTGATTTCCGGCCTGGTCTGCCGATACTCGGGTGTAGATGATTGCGCGCACGTGGGGGAGCGTACCGCAACACACGGGGTATTTGACATTTGTGCAACCACAGCGCGCACCCCACCACCGTCCCCTCGTGCTCGGCTACGTGTGCGAACACCGACGGCTGCGCCCCGAACAGCGCAGAACGGAGCTGCTCGTCTCGAACGGTGCACAGCGAGGACGATTTCTCGTACGCGGCCAGTTCGTGCACGAGAGCGGTGACGGCGGGAACATCGGCCTCGGTGGCGCGGCGAATCATCCTGGGTTTCCTTTCGGTGCCGTGGCAGCGGTGAGAATCGACGGGTGCACGTTGTGCGCAACGAGCTGGCGAAACGAATGCTCGAAACCGAGCAACGAATACGCGGCGGGTGAGAGTGCGAAGCGTTTGCCCTCGGTGATGGCGGCCTCTGTCCAGCCGGCGATCAGCGCGCGCGAGAAGTGGCCGTGGCCGACCAACACGACGTCGCGGCCGCTCAACAGTGGCAGCACCACCGAGAGCACCAGTTCGACGCGCACTGCGATGTCTCCGATGGACTCACCACCCGGGCACGGATGCGTCCAGACGGTCCAGTGCGGCACCGTCTCGTGGATCTGCGTCGAGGTGATGCCCTCGTAGTCGCCGTAGTCCCACTCCGACAACGCATCCCACGTCCGGTCGACCTCCAGGCCTGCGAGCTCGGCAGTTCGACGGGCGCGCTCTCGCGGACTCGTGATCACCAGGGGATCGCGTAGCTTCAGGAGTCGGAGGAGCGATCCGGCCTCGACGGCCTGTCGCTCGCCGGTACTCGTGAGAGGGACGTCGGTGTTCCCGGTGTGCTTGCCGGCAAGCGCCCATTCGGTCTCACCGTGCCGAAGTAGAACGACTCTGCCGGCCTCGACGCCGCCGTGTGTTGTCATGGAACGATCATGCCCGCTCTCGGGATGTGGCCCTTGTCATAGGTGGCCTGCGGATGTGTCCGATTTGTCGATTGAGTACGGACCTACCGGCCGGTTACTCTCGGGGCGAATCTTCGCTGCCTCGGGCAACACAGCTCTTCCCGTCGTGCCTCACACTTCCTTCTCATCTCCTGGAGAACCATGACCGACCTGCAGAAGCCCGTGTCGTCCGATGCTCCGGAGAAGCTCGACGGCGCGTTGCTGAAGATCGCCGGTGTCGTCGTGCTCGGGGCGATCATGTCGATTCTCGATGTCACCGTCGTCAGCGTCGCGCTCCGGACGTTCACCGACGTGTTCGACACCACCTACGCCAACGCCGCGTGGACGATGACGGGCTACACACTCGCTCTGGCGACCGTCATACCTCTGACCGGTTGGGCTGCCGATCGGTTCGGTACCAAGCGCCTCTACATCACCGCGCTGGTGCTGTTCGTCCTCGGTTCGGTGCTGTGCAGCTTCGCCTGGGACATCACCTCGCTCATCGCCTTCCGGGTGTTGCAGGGTCTCGGCGGTGGCATGCTGATGCCGCTGGGCATGACGATCATGACGCGCGCCGCCGGTCCCGAGCGGATCGGGCGGGTGATGGCCGTGTTGGGTGTTCCGATGCTCATCGGTCCCATCGCAGGGCCCATCCTCGGCGGCTGGCTGATCGAGGCGGCGAGCTGGCACTGGATCTTCCTCATCAACCTGCCGATCGGCATCCTCGCCCTGATCGCGGCCGTGGTGATCTTTCCCAGGGACAACCCGACTCCGTCCGAATCCTTCGACTTCCGCGGCATGCTGATGCTCTCGCCCGGCCTCGCCCTGTTCCTCTACGGCGCGTCCTCGGTCGTCGAAACCGAAACCGTTCTCGCGGTGAAGGTACTGGTCCCGGTCATCGTCGGGCTCGTGCTGATCGTCCTGTTCGTTTTTCATGCCCTGCGTGTGCAGCATCCGCTGATCGATCTACGGCTGTTCGCGAACCGATCGCTCACCGTGGCCGTGATCACCACCACGCTGTTCATGGTCGCCTTCATGGGCGCGGGACTGCTGTTCCCGAGCTATTTCCTGCTTCGCGGCGAAACGACGTTGACTGCCGGGCTGCTGCTCGCACCGCAGGGCATCGGCGCGATGATCGCGATGCCGATCGCCGGAGTGATCGCCGACAAGTTCGGTCCCGGCAGGATCGTGCTGGCGGGAATGGTGCTCATCACCGCAGGGATGGCGGTGTTCACCCAGGTCGGCACCGACACGTCCTACACCCTGCTCATCGGCGCACTGTTCGTCATGGGTCTCGGCCTCGGTTCGACGATGATGCCCATCATGACGGCCGCGCTGCAGACACTGACCGACGACACGGTTGCCCGCGGCTCGACGTTGATGAACATCGTTCAGCAAGCGGCCGGTTCCATAGGCACTGCGCTGATGTCGGTGGTGTTGACCGCTCAGCAGAAGCCCGCATCGACGGCGACCAGCCAGGTCGAGGCCTTCGACATCTCGGCCAGGGCGTTCGGAACCACCTTCATGGTCGCGCTGATTCTGATCGTCGCCACGTTCGTCCCCGCCTTCTTCCTGCCCCGAACGAAGCACGTCACCGAGCGGTCCGCGGCACCGATCGCGATGCACTGACGCGCCCGAGAGATGCCGAACCCTCGCTCATCGGCTCGATGTAAGCAAGGATCAGGGCCGTGACGACAATTCTCGCGGTAGCGAATCAGAAGGGCGGCGTCGCCAAGACCACCACGGTGGCTTCGCTCGCGGCTGCGCTGCATGCTCTCGATCGACGCGTCCTGGTGGTCGACCTCGACCCGCAGGGCTGCCTGACGTTCTCGCTCGGGCACAACCCGGACAAGCTCGATTCCTCGGTCCACGAAGTGTTGACCGGGGATGCGAAGGTCGAGGACGTCCTGATCGAGACCGCGGAAGGAATCGTGCTGCTGCCTGCGACGATCGATCTCGCCGGCGCGGAAGCGTTGCTGCTGATGCGTGCGGGTCGCGAATTCGCCCTCAAGCGGGCGCTCGCACCGATCCTCGAGGATTTCGACGTCGTCGTCATCGATTGTCCGCCGTCGCTCGGGGTACTGACCCTCAACGGCCTCACCGCCGCGCAGTCGGTGTTGGTGCCCCTGCAGTGCGAGACCCTCGCGCATCGAGGGGTCGGTCAGTTGTTGCGAACGGTGTCCGAGGTGCAGCAGATCACCAACCCCGATCTGACGCTTCTGGGTGCCCTTCCCACACTGTTCGATGCTCGCACCACGCACAGCAGGGACGTGCTCGGCGATGTCTCGGATCGCTATTCGTTACCGGTGCTCGCGCCGCCGATTCCGCGGACCGTGCGCTTCGCGGAGGCCAGTGCATCCGGCGCGACGGTACTCTCGGGCCGAAAGAACAAGGGCGCGCAGGCCTATCGAGAACTTGCCGAGAATCTGCTGGCGCACTGGGACGGCAAAGCCGATCTGAAGACCTACGATCCGGCGGAGTAGTACGAAGCCCCTGAGATCGAGTCAGCCCAGAGCGACCACGTCGGAACCGCGTTGCTCGACGACCACGTCGCCGATCACCGAGATCTGTATCGGGCCGTCGTAATCGCCTCGGTCGACCGGAATGTCGGCCGTCGAAACACCGGTGACGAGATCGACCACCGATATGCCGTCGGGTACGGGTACGAGGAGTCGTCCGGCCATGACCGCGCCGTTTCCGAGGGCTCCGGGGACGGTCCACAGAGGGCCGAGGTTGTCGGGATCGAACGCCTGGACTCCCGCGCCGGTGAACCAGGTGAGCACCGAACCTGCTTTCGTTGCAGGGAAGTTCGGGGTAGGGGAGGAGCCTCCGGGGAGAGCGAATTCGGAGGTTCTCGCGGCCGCGTCGTCGTACAGTCCCACCCGATCGGGCGCGCCGTTGTTCGCTGGGATCCACAGCGCGACAACGCTGCCCGTGATCGCGATGATCCGCCCGGCAGTCGGTGTGTCGGATTCGGGAACGAGTTCCGGTACCACCGCTGACCCGTACTCCTCGGGTTCACTGGCGTCCTTGGGGGCAGGATTGATGAGCGACAATCGCGCGGCGGGCTCTCCCGGGCACTGTTCGAGCACGGCCGTTCGTGAGTTCGTCGACGCCGAGGACAGCAATGTGCAGCCGGTTCTCGGCTGACTTCCCGGATTGACCGGGGCGTCCACTCGGCCGTATTCGAGGGTGCGCACCAGGTCCGACCGCCACAGCTCCATGCGGGTGTCGCCCCTCGATGTCACGTAGGTGCCGTCGGAGGACAGGCGGACCGCATCGTCGGCGTCGGACGTGCGCTGCGCCTTGCGGTCTCCGGTGGCCCCGTCGAGTTCGGTGACCTGAGAGCAGCCGCGGCCGTCGCGGTAGACCGCGACCGCGGTGTTCCACGACGCGACCACCGAGCAGAGCGGGAGATCGCGTGTGTACGACCAGGATTGCTCGCCCGACCGTGGATCGCGGCCGAGGACGGCACCCCCGTCGGCGGTGACCACCGTGGATCCGGTGACGACAGGAAACGGGGTTCGCGTCGAATCCGTCGCTGCGCTCGGTGCGCGCCACAGTTCGGTGAGCGTCGTGGGCACCGCGGCGGCGGGTTCGGCTCGAGGCAGTCGCTCCTCGGCCGGGATCGATGTGGTTCCGCGAGCATCACCGGTGAACCAGGCGATGCTCGCGGCAACGACCACCACCACTGCGATGACGGCGGCGACGACGAGGTCGGTTCTCGTCCGACGTTCTGGAGCCAGCACGGCGGGAGGTTACTCCGATGCGCTCGCAGTCGACGGTCCGGCATCGGCGGACGATCCACTGGGGCGACGACGCCTACGGCGGCGCGGGGCAGTCTTGGTGGCCGTGTCGGTGGTCGCTGTGTCGGTCGTATCCGACTGTCCGGCAACCGAATCCGAGGCGGAAGTGGATTCGTTCGTGGTGGTGGCAGAGCCTGCGGCGTTGTCGCCGTCCTGCCCTGCGCGGGTGCGCCTGCGACTGCGCGAGCGGCGCGGCTTCGTCGTCGACGACGCGTCGGCCGCAGGCGCTGCGGCATTCGTCTCGCCGTCGTCGTCCGTCTTCTCCGGGGCACGCGACGGTGCCTTGCGCACGGTGCCGGTGGCATCGGTGGGGATGTCGAGGTCGGAGAACAGGTGCGGCGAGCTCGAATACGTCTCGACCGGATCCGGCATACCCAGACCCAGAGCCTTGTCGATCAACTGCCAGCGCGGGATGTCGTCCCAGTCGACGAGGGTGACGGCGATACCGGTGCGCCCTGCACGGCCGGTGCGGCCGATGCGGTGGACGTAGGTCTTCTCGTCCTCGGGGCACTGGTAGTTGATGACGTGGGTGACGTCGTCGATGTCGATTCCTCGGGCCGCGACGTCGGTGGCGATCAGCACGTCGATCTTGCCGGTGCGGAAAGCCTTGAGAGCCTTCTCGCGCTGGACCTGGCCGAGGTCTCCGTGGACCGCGCCGACCGAGTAGCCGCGCTCGGCCAGCTCGTCGGAGACCTTCTGCGCGGTGCGCTTGGTGCGGGTGAACACCATCGTCGCGCCGCGACCTTCGGCCTTGAGGACCTTGGCGACCATCTCGACCTTGTCGAGGGCGTGGGCCCGGTAGACGTGCTGGGCGGTGCGATCGTGCACGGCCGAGGACTCCGCCTCTTCGGCGCGGATGTGCGTCGGCTGCGTCAGGAAGGTGCGGGCCAGAGTGATGATGGGGCCGGGCATCGTGGCGGAGAACAGCATCGTCTGACGCTTGTCGGGGACCATGCCGAGGATGCGCTCGATGTCGGGGAGGAACCCGAGGTCGAGCATCTCGTCGGCCTCGTCGAGAACCAGGACCCCGACCTTGCCGAGGATCAGGTGGTTCTGCTTGGCGAGGTCGAGCAGTCGGCCCGGGGTGCCGACGACGACGTCGACGCCGTTCTGCAATGCGCTGATCTGCGCCTCGTACGGACGGCCACCGTAGATGGAGAGCACCTTGACGGGGCCGTTCGCGCCGCTGAGGTACTTCGACGCGTTCTCGAGGTCGGAGCTGACCTGCACGCACAGTTCACGCGTCGGCACGATCACCAGGGCGCGGGGGGTGCCGTCCAGTGGGGAGGTGCCGGAGTTGTCGGTGGCGAGTCGGTGCAGCAGGGGCACACCGAAGCCGAACGTCTTTCCCATTCCGGTGCGTGCCTGACCGATGAGGTCGTCGCCCGCGATGGCGAGCGGCAGCGTCAACTCCTGAATGGCGAACGTGCGCTCGATTCCCATCTCGGACAGCGCGCGAACGATGGTGGGGTCCACGTTCAGCTCGGCGAAAGTGGGAGGTACGTGCGTGTCGTCCACGTGCGCCGACACCGTGGTGTCGCCGGTGTCGGACTCTTGGTCGATGACTGTCTTGCTCAGGGGACTGGCCTTCCTCGTGTTCGAAAGTGCGCACGAGGAAGGGCATAGGCCTATTGCCGGCCGAAGTCGATGCCCTCGATCCGATGTGATGTCGCCGTCAGCCTCAGCGCGGCCGCGGACTGCGATGTCCGCTGCGGCGAAGCTGTCGAGGCGACCCGGATCAGGTGCGCACACATTATCGATGACCGTCGCGTGCTTCTTCGGTCCGTTTCATCGGTCCGCGAGCGACGATCGAGCACCATGGTAGCTTGCCGAACGGATTTCTCCATTGTCGGCAGGTCGCGGCAGGCCCGGCGCGCGCCGAGACGACGGGTCCGACACCGGACTACGATTGCCGCATGGGAGCCCATTCGTCGGAGCCGTCGTCCGCAGTTTCACCCACCACCGTCGTCGAGTCGCCGGAAACGGACCGGGTAGACCCGGCGATCGCGCACGATCACCCCGGCATTCCGGATCTGTTCGCGGTGCTCGCCTACGGCGAGATCTCGGCGTTCTATCGCCTGGCGGAGGACGCTCGAATGGCTCCGACCATGGAGGGTCGCGTCGCGCTGGCGAGCATGGCGGCTGCGGAGATGAGCCACTTCGAGACGTTGCAGAAAGCCCTGTCGGATCGCGGTCTCGATGTCTACGCCTCGATGGATCCGTTCGTTCGCGCTCTGGACGAGTACCACGAGTCGACGACGCCGTCGACGTGGTTGGAGTCGTTGGTCAAGGCCTACGTGGGTGACGGCATCGCGGCCGATTTCTACCGGCAGATCGCGCACAGTCTCGACCCGGCCGTGGCCGAGATCGTTCGAGACGTGCTCGCCGAGACCGGACACTCGGAGTTCGTGGTGCACGAGGTCTCCGACCGGGTTCGCGCCAGCTCGCAGGACAAAGCACGACTGATGCTGTGGGGTCGTCGTCTCCTCGGTGAGGCCATCACCCAGGCGCAGTTCGTGCTCGCTCGCCGCGAGTCGCTGACCGATCTCGTCATCACCGCGTCGGGAGACCTCAACGGTGTCGTCGCACTGTTCGATCGCATGCAGGAACAGCATGCGGAGCGGATGTCCTCACTCGGCCTGGACTGACCGCACTGGGCGCTGTTCGCTGACAGCACAGGGCGTCGGGCATCCGGGGCGACACCTCTGCACTAGCCTGGCGTGAGCAGAGTTGTCGAGAGTTCGGAGGTTGACCGTGGAGGTCAAGATCGGTGTTTCGGAGAGTTCCCGTGAGCTCGTCGTGAACAGCACGCAGTCCCCAGCCGAGGTCGAAGCGCTCGTATCGACCGCCTTCGCCGGTAAGGACGGAGTGCTGTCGTTGGAGGACGAGAAGGGACGCAAGTTCTTGATTCAGGCTTCCAAGGTGTCGTACGTCGAGATCGGTCCGTCCGATGCTCGCAAGGTCGGATTCGCGACCGCCTGAGACCGCGCGGAACGAAAAACACGCCCCTCACTCGGATCGAGTGAGGGGCGTGTTGCGTTCGTGGGTCCGTTTCCTACGGTGCCTGCAGGGGAACGTGTGACAGACCGCCCCAGGCCAGCGACACCGTGGTGTCGACGGCGTCTTCCTTGGAGATCGGCCGGTCGGCTTCGAGCCAGTACCGAGCGGTGAACTGACTGGCACCGACCAGGCCGACAGCCAGTACGCGGGCCCGGTACGGATCGAGTCCGGAGTCGTGAGCAACCAGGTCGAAGACGGCGTCGACGCAGGCTTCCGTCGCCTGCTCGACGCGCGCATTGACCTGCGGGTCGCCCATCAGATCGGACTCGAAGACCAAGCGGAAGCCCTGTGTGTCGGTGTCGACGAAGTCGTAGAACGCCAGCACTGCGGCGCGAACGCGCTGCCTGTTGTCCGTGGTCGAGCGCAGGGCCTGACGGACTCCCGCGATCAGGGTGTCCACGTAGCTCTGCAGCACCGCCAGATACAGCTCGAGTTTTCCCGGGAAGTGCTGGTACAGGACCGGCTTGCTGACACCGGCGCATTCGGCGATCTCGTCCATTCCGGATGCGTGATATCCGCGGGTCACGAATATTTCGCTCGCAGCAGCGAGCAGTTGCGCCCGACGGGCATCGCGCGGCAACCGTGCGCCGCGGCGATTGCCGGTGGTGGCCGGCCGGTCGGAAGACCGCCGGTCGTCGAGATCTGTCATCAATTATGTTCCCATCCGCGTCGACAGCTGCGCTCGTCTTGGTTCGACAACGAACGGTCCGGCATGAACTTCCGGCGGGTGGCCGTCGGTTCGGACCGTTCGTAGCGCAGATCACGGGCAACGATACTCGTGGCTGCCCGCACTCACGGGATCCTGGGGGACCGTTGCGAAAAGTGAGCAATACCGGATCATGTCGAGCGGTTTGTTCGTACGATGTTTTCGTACCGAAAACCCGATAGTTCCGTTCCCGGTATCGGCGTGCCGAGCAGCGGGCGGTGAGGATTGTGAGATCGTGATCGAGTGACTGACCGAGGCGGGCCGCGTATCCGCGGTGGTGTGCAGTCGGGCGGCGTCGACGAGAGCTACGACGATCGGTCGGACGACTTCCCACGCACCGTGGGAAGTCGTGGGTCGCATCAACCGCTCCGCGCGCAGTGGGACCCGACGCAACGCGAGGTCAAGCAACGCAGTCCCAGACCGGATCGCGACATCAGGAAACAGAGCAAGCTCGGAAAGTTCGCGTCCACATACGGCTGGCGGGCGTACGCGGTTCCGATTCTGATCGTGGTGACCGCGCTCGTCGTGTTCGATGCCGTGCGTACCGGTGACCCCGTCACCGGCACCGCCGCGCAGTCCACCAATGTCGATCCCGGATTCGGCACCCTGAGTGCGGACACGACCTCGGGCACCGGAGTCATCGGCGTGCCGCCGCAGGCCGACGGCAACTTCGCGGAATCGATCTCCTCGGGTGAACTACCCGACGGTGGTCCGTTCGCGGTGCAGGGGGCCGGAACGTGGCACACCGTGCCGGGCACCACCGAGCAGGTGGGGCAGGGGACCGAGCGGGTGTTCACCTACACGGTCGAGGTGGAGGACGGCGTGGACACGGTCGGGTTCGGCGGCGACGAGTCGTTCGGCCGATTGGTGGATCAGACCCTCGCCAACCCCAAGAGTTGGACGAACGATCCACGGTTCGGATTCCGTCGAATCGATCAGGGCGATCCCGACTTCAGGATCTCGCTGACGTCGCAATTGTCGATCCGCCAGGCCTGTGGCTACGACATCCAGCTCGAGGTCTCCTGTTACAACCCCGGCATCGAGCGAGTGGTGCTGAACGAGCCGAGGTGGGTGCGTGGAGCGATCTCGTTCCAGGGCGACATCGGCTCGTACCGCCAGTACCAGATCAATCACGAGGTCGGCCACGCGATCGGCTACCAACAGCACCAACCGTGCGAGACCGACGGCGGGCTGGCTCCGGTGATGATGCAGCAGACGTTCGGGACGTCCAACGACGACATCGCGCGACTGGACCCCGCGGGAGTCGTTCCGATGGACGGCAAGACGTGCCGATTCAATCCGTGGCCCTACCCCCGAGGCTGATCGGCTGGGTTCGGGACGGGCCGGGGGATTAGATTCGAACGTGGCGTGCCGGGTACTCGGTCGTCGTGTCGAGTCGAGGAGCGTCGCTGCGTCGTGGTCCATCTCCCCCCTCTGGTCGAACCCGCGGGCGAACTGACTCCCGAGGACGTCGCCCGGTACAGCAGGCACCTGATCATCCCCAATGTGGGAACGGACGGTCAGAAGCGACTGCGCAACGCACGCGTGCTCGTCGTCGGTGCCGGGGGGCTCGGTTCACCCGCGCTGCTCTACCTCGCAGCCGCCGGTGTCGGCACCCTGGGCATCGTGGAATTCGACGATGTCGAACTGTCGAATCTGCAACGGCAGATCATCCACGGCCGATCCGACGTGGGTCGTCCGAAGGCCGACAGCGCCAGGGACTCGATTCTCGAACTCAACGACGGCGTCGAGGTGGCGCTGCACCGTGTTCGACTCGACTCCTCGAACGCGCTCGAACTCTTTCGGCAGTACGACCTCGTCCTCGACGGGACCGACAATTTCGCCACCCGATATCTGGTCAACGACGCGGCCGCCCTGGTCGGAATCCCGTACGTGTGGGGTTCGATCTACCGGTTCGAGGGGCAGGTGTCGGTGTTCTGGGACGCCGCGCCCGGTGACGCAGGCATCAACTATCGCGACCTGTACCCCGAGGCTCCGCCGCCGGGCATGGTGCCCTCGTGCGCCGAAGGTGGGGTGCTGGGGGTGCTGTGTGCGTCGATCGGGTCGGTCATGGTGACCGAGGCCATCAAGCTGATCACCGGAATCGGCGAGACGTTGCTGGGTCGATTGATGATCTACGACGCGCTGGCGATGAACTATCGAACCGTCGGCCTGACTCGGGATCCGCATCGAACGCCGATCACCGAGCTGATCGATTACGAGGCATTCTGCGGAGTGGTCCCGGCCACCGAATCCACCGGAGAATCGATCACCCCGGCGGAGCTGCACGAACTGATGCAGTCCGGACGCGAGATCGCCCTCATCGACGTGCGCGAGCCGGTGGAGTGGGACATCGTCCGCATCGACGGTGCGCGTTCGATTCCCAAGGATCGAATCCTGTCGGGCGCGGTGATGGCGGAGCTTCCGCAGCACATTCCCATCGTGCTCTACTGCAAAACCGGCATCAGGTCCGCGGAGGTGCTCTCGGCCCTCGTCGGTGCCGGTTTCTCCGATGCCGCCCATCTGCACGGCGGAATAGTGGAGTGGGCCAAGCAGATCGATCCCGGTTTGCCCATGTACTGATGCGGTCCGTGTGCGCGTCGTCCGCAGTGGTGCCGCGATCGACGGTAGCGTGACGTTCGTGAGCTCTGTCGAACCTCCTCAGCACGTGATCTCTACGTTCGGGCTGCGCGATGTCGAGCCTGCACCGCTCGGTGCGGACTGGGACGGTGGATGGCGTCTGGGTGATGTCGTCCTGTCTCCGGTGGCAGACCATGCCCGAGCCGCGTGGTCGGCCAAGGTACGCGAGACGTTGACCGTCGACGGGGTTCGTCTCGCCCGTCCCGTGCGTTCGACCGACGGCCGATACGTCGTGTCGGGCTGGCGCGCAGACACGTTCGTCGCCGGCGAGCCGGAGCCCCGCCACGACGAGGTGATCTCGTTGTCGATGCGGTTGCACGCGGCGACCGCTCAACTCGAGCGACCCCGATTTCTGGTTCAGCCTCCCGTGGCCCCGTGGGCCGACGTGGACGTGTTCGTGGCTGCCGACAGGGCTGCCTGGGAGGCGGTCCCGCTGCGCTCCGCCCGCGGTGCAGGCGCACCCGAGCCGTCGTCCAGTGACGGCAAGAGCAGTCTGGAATTGGTCAAACAGCTTGCGACACTACGCAAGCCCGTCGAATCACCCGACCAGTTGGTGCACGGCGATCTGTTCGGAACGGTTCTGTTCTCCGGAAGCGAGGCCCCCGGGATCAGCGACATCACCCCGTACTGGCGTCCCGCGCCCTGGGCTGCCGGGGTGGCCGTGGTGGACGCACTTTCCTGGGGTGACGCCGACGACGGTCTGGTCGGCCGCTGGGACGATCTTCCGGAATGGCCGCAGATGCTGTTGCGTGCGTTGATGTTTCGTCTCGCAGTCCACGCGCTTCACCCGCGATCGACGTCGGAGGCCTTCCCGGGCTTGGCGCGAACAGCAGATCTGGTGCGCCTCATTCTGTGAGATCCGCTGCGCGAGCTGATAGTTCCACCGCACGAGCCGGCGATTCGGAGAGTTCGTGGAACAGTGACCTGGCGGCCTGCATCGCACGGGCTGCGTCGCCGTCGATGACCGCCGCCACGAGTGCGGTGTGTTCGTCGATGTAATCGTCGTCGTGCTCGATCGCGTGATGTCGCATGGCGTCGTGGATCACCGGCAGCAGCGAATCGTAGAACTCCAGATAGATGGCGTTGTGGCTGGCCGCGACGATGGCGCGGTGCAGCCGTGCGTCGATCCGAACGGCATCGGCCAGCGGGGTGTCGTCGGACCACGCGGCGTTGCGATCGGCCAGCGCACCCAGCATGGCGCGGATGTCGGCGTCGTCGCGTCGGTCGGCTGCGAGTGCTGCCGCAGTGACCTCCAGGGTTTCGCGCAGCTCGGTGACGTCGCGGTGCCGGGCGTCCGAGAAGTACTTACCCAGTGTCCCGCCGAGGTCGGAGCACGTCATGACGAAGGTGCCCGAACCTTGTCTGCGTTCGACCATGCCTGCATGGACGAGTGCCTGCACTGCTTCGCGCACGGTGTTGCGCCCGGTACCGGTCATCTCGCACAGTTCGGGTTCGGTGGGAATCCGGGTACCCACCGGCCATCGCTGCGACGTGATCTCCTCGCGCAGTGCAGCTGTCACCTGGGATATCAGGCTCGATCGCTGGACCTGCCGCACGTGGGCTCCTCATGCCGGGGACATTGCAGCGTCGATAGTAGTACTTTGCACCCAATGATCCGGTCATCCTATGATTGCGCGGTGAGTGCGCCCACCGTCCCCGCCGGCCGAATCGTCGGTACCTCCCTCCTGCGCGGGCGAATTCTGGTCTTCTCCGCGATCATTCTCTCCGCATTGACTCTGCGCGCCGCCGTGACTTCGATCAGCCCGCTGTTCGGCAGAATCGGCACCGACCTCGAGTTCGGTGCCACGGTGATCGGCATCGTGGGCATGTTGCCTCCCGCGATGTTCGCAGTGTTCGGTTTGGCAACGCCGTTTCTCGCCAAGCGCACGGGGCTCGAGCGGGCCGCTCTGCTGGCCATGGCACTGACCACCGTCGGTATGGCCACCCGCGCGTTCGCGCCGAACACCGCGTCGTTGTTGGCGCTGTCCGCGATCGCCCTCGCAGGCATGGGCATCGGCAATGTCGTCATCCCACCGCTGGTCAAACGCTACTTCTCCGACCGGCTCGCCGTGGTGAGCACCATCTACATCTGCGCCCTGCAGGTCAGCACCATGGTGCCGCCTCTGCTGGCGGTCCCCGTCGCCGACGCCCACGGGTGGCGGCTGTCCATCGGAATCTGGGCGGTCGTCGGCCTGGCCGCAGCACTGCCGTGGCTCGGTGTCGTGGTGGCCCGACGCGGCCACGACGAGAAGGATGTGACGGCCGAGGCCGGATCGGACGCGGTGCACGTGGAGCCGAGCGGCCGAATCCACCGGTCCTCGCTGGCGTGGGGGATGGTCCTGATGTTCGCGATGACGTCCACGATCACCTATGCGATGCTGACGTGGCTGCCGACGCTGTTGATCGATGCGGGTATCGGCGAAGCCCTTGCGGGTGCGTCGGTGGCCGCATTCGGGGCGATGGGCCTGATCACGTCGCTGGCCGCACCCACTCTCTGCGCGCGGGTGCGCAACCCGTACGGCATCGTGGTGGTCGCAGCGGCGTGTTATCTCGGCGGCTTCGCGGGTCTGCACTGGTCGCCGACGGCCGGTACGGTCCTGTGGGTGTGTCTGGTCGGGCTGGGCACGATGACCTTCCCGATGTCGCTGACGCTGATCAACCTCAGGACGCGCACTGCGGTGGGCTCGTCCTCGCTGTCGGGATTCACCCAGGGGTTGGGCTACGTGGTGTCGTCGACCGGTCCGATTCTGTTCGGGCTGTTGCACACGCGGTCCGGTGGATGGGGACTTCCGTTGATACTGCTCACCGGATGCGTGGCAGTTCTGCTGGTCGGAGGGTTCCTGTGCTGCCGACCGCGGATGCTCGAAGACACCTGGTGACGCACGTCGACGTCGACGCGTCATCTCACGACGGTGCCGGTGGGCGCGTGAGACCGAGTTAATCAGCGAGTCACCGCACGCAGCGCCGCTGCAACATGGCTTTCCTATGTTCGGTTCACACACCGATCAGGAGGCCACACGTGACCAGCCTTTCTCGCAGCGCTTCGGCAGATGCCGGCTCAGCCACCACGGCGACAGTTCCACCCGGAACAGTTCCCGTCTCCGTGAACCATCACATCGCGCACTGGAATTCCGAGGACGTCGAGGCCTGGGAGGCAGGTGGCAAGCAGATCGCCAAGCGCAATCTGATCTGGTCGGTCATCGCCGAGCACGTCGGATTCTCGATCTGGTCGATCTGGTCGGTGATGGTGCTGTTCATGCCGATGTCGGTCTACGGCATCGACGCGGCGGGCAAGTTCTTCCTGGTGGCCGTCCCCACACTCGTGGGCGCGATCCTGCGGATTCCCTACACCTTCGCCACGGCCAAGTTCGGCGGGCGTAACTGGACCATCTTCAGTGCTCTGGTGCTCCTGATCCCCACCGTGCTGACGATGTACTTCATGCTCAACCCGGCGTCGTACACCACGTACATCATCGTCGCGGCGTTCGCCGGACTCGGCGGCGGAAACTTCGCATCCTCGATGACGAACATCAACGCGTTCTATCCTCAACGCGAGAAGGGATGGGCGCTCGGCCTGAACGCGGGCGGTGGCAACATCGGTGTGCCTGTCATCCAGCTCATCGGCTTGCTGGTCATCGCTACCATCGGCAACACCGCTCCCGAGATCGTGTGCGCCGTCTATCTCGTCTTCATCGCGGTGGCCGCCGTCGGTGCCGCGTTGTTCATGGACAACCTCGACAACCAGAAGACCAACGGCCGCTCCATGATCGACGTGTTGAAGTTCTCGGACTCGTGGTGGATCGCCTTCCTGTACATCGGCACGTTCGGATCGTTCATCGGCTTCAGCTTCGCGTTCGGCCAGGTACTGCAGATCAACTTCCTCGCCGGACTCACCGACGGCGGCCCCTCGACTCCTGCTCTGCAGGCGCAGGCATCGCTGCAGGCCGCTCAGATCGCCTTCATCGGACCGTTGCTGGGATCGCTGTCGCGTCCGTTCGGCGGCAAGCTCGCCGACAAGATCGGTGGCGGCAAGATCACCCTGTACACGTTCGTGGCCATGACGTTCGCCACCGGAATTCTGGTCGCGGCCAGTACCTGGGACGATTCGACGCCAGGGGCGGCCAGCGGCACGGTGATGGTGCTCTTCGTCGTCGGATTCATCGCACTCTTCCTGCTCTCCGGTATCGGAAACGGATCGGTCTACAAGATGATCCCGGCGATTTTCGCAGCCAAATCGGTTGCACTGCAGGGTATGACGGCCGACGAACAGCAGCACTGGTCGCGCAAGATGTCCGGCGCACTCATCGGCATCGCCGGTGCTATCGGCGCTCTCGGCGGCGTCGGAATCAACCTGGTGCTGCGGGCGTCGTACTCGGGTACCGCGAAGTCCGCCACGACGGCGTTCTGGGTGTTCCTCGGCTTCTACGTCGTGTGCGCGATCGTCACCTGGGCGATCTACCTCCGCAAGCCCGACTCCGCCGATGCGAACGCTCCGGTAGCCGTCTGAGGTTCCGGCACCGGCAAGAACGAAACGCACTGCACGGCAACGAAGATCGGAAGGACCCGCAATGAAGAACGCGGTAGTGGTAGGTCACGGGATGGTCGGACACCGATTCGTCGAAGCGCTGCGTGCGCGCGACGAGGCGGCCGAGTGGAAGGTGACGGTCCTGTGCGAGGAGGCACTGGCGGCGTACGACAGGGTGGGACTGTCGTCCTACGTCGGTGCGTGGGACCACAAGGAACTCGCGCTGGCGGGCAACGACTATCCCGGTGACGCACTCGTCGAGATGCGCACCGGAGTACGTGCAGAGCGCATCGACCGTGACCATCGCACTGTCGTGACCTCGGCCGGGGACACCGTCGACTACGACGCTCTCGTCCTCGCCACCGGGTCCTACCCGTTCGTCCCGCCGATCGCCGGTCACGACCTGCCCGCGTGCTTCGTCTACCGCACCCTCGACGATCTGGACAGGATTCGTGCTCGCGCCGACGCCGCGGGCCCCGGAGCCGTCGGTGTGGTGGTCGGCGGTGGCCTCCTCGGTCTCGAAGCGGCGAATGCGTTGAAGAAGATGGGGATGACCCCGCACGTCATCGAGTTCGCTCCACGGCTGATGCCGTTGCAGGTGGACGAGGGCGGCGGCGCGCTGTTGGCTCGCCTCGTCACCGAACTCGGGTTGAACGTACATGTGGGAGTGGGCACGTCGTCGATCTCCGAGAACGACAGCGCCGGTCTGACGGTCGAACTGAGCGACGGCAGCAGCATCGACGCCGCGCTGCTGGTCTTCTCCGCCGGTGTTCGTCCGCAGGACCGACTGGCACGCGAGAGCGGCCTCGAGGTCGGTGAGCGCGGCGGCATCATGGTCGACATCGGTTGCAGTACATCCGATCCGGCCGTCTACGCGATCGGTGAATGTGCCGCCGTCGAGGGCCGGTGCTACGGCCTGGTCGCTCCCGGATATTCGACGGCGGAGGTGGTGGCCGACCGATTGCTCGGTGGCGCAGCGCAATTCCCGGGTGCCGACATGTCCACCAAGCTCAAGCTGATGGGCGTCGACGTCGCGAGTTTCGGCGACGCCATGGCGGCCACTCCCGGTGCGCTCGAGGTGGTGTTCAGCGATGCACCCAAGGGCACGTACGCCAAACTCGTCGTGACCGACGACGCGAAGACTCTCCTCGGGGGCATCCTCGTCGGCGATGCCTCCGCCTACTCGCTGCTCCGTCCGCTCGTCGGACGGGAACTGCCCGGCGACCCGGGTGCCCTGATCTCACCGGCAGCCGAACAGGTCGGTATCGGTGCGCTGCCCGACGACGCCGAGATCTGCTCGTGCAACGGTGTGAGCAAGGGGGCGATCTGCTCGGCGATCGCCGACGGGGCCTGCGATCTGGCGGCCGTGAAGAGCTGCACCACTGCGGGCACCACCTGCGGTGGATGCCTGCCGTCCATCAAGTCGTTGCTGGCAGCATCCGGGGTGGTGCTCTCGAAGTCGTTGTGCGAGCACTTCGCTCAGTCCAGGGCCGAGCTGTTCGAGATCGTTCGGGCCACGAACACCCGCACCTTCTCGTCGCTGATTACCAAGTACGGCACCGGAACCGGCTGCGACATCTGCAAGCCCGTCGTGGCATCGATTCTGGCGTCGACGTCCTCGGATCACATTCTCGACGGCGAGCAGGCGTCACTGCAGGACACCAACGACCACTTCCTGGCCAACATCCAGAAGAACGGCACGTACTCGGTGGTGCCCCGGATGCCAGGAGGCGAGTGCACGCCCGAGCAGCTCATCGTCATCGGTGAGGTGGCCCGCGATTTCGGGCTGTACACCAAGGTGACCGGAGGCCAGCGCATCGACATGTTCGGAGCCCGCGTCGAGCAGCTACCGGCGATCTGGAAGCGCCTCGTCGACGCCGGTATGGAATCGGGCCAGGCGTACGGAAAGTCGCTGCGGACGGTCAAGAGCTGCGTCGGCTCCAGTTGGTGCCGCTACGGCGTCCAGGACTCGGTGGGAATGGCCGTCGATCTCGAGAACCGCTACCGGGGTCTGCGATCGCCGCACAAGATCAAGTTCGGTGTCTCGGGCTGCGCGCGCGAATGCGCCGAAGCTCGGGGCAAGGACGTCGGGATCATCGCGACGGAGGGCGGCTGGAATCTGTACGTGGCCGGGAACGGCGGTCAGTCACCCAAGCACGCTCAGCTGCTGGCCTCGAACCTCGACGATGCCACCCTGGTCAGCTACATCGACCGCTACCTCATGTTCTACGTGCGTACGGCCGATCGGTTGCAGCGCACTGCGCCGTGGCTCGAGTCGCTCGACGGAGGCCTCGACCACCTCAGAGCGGTCGTGTGCGAGGACAGCCTCGGCATCGGTGCGGAGCTGGAGGCCGACATGGAACGCCACGTCGCCGGGTACAAGGACGAGTGGGCGGGTGTGCTCGAAGACGACGAGAAACTCGGTCGATTCGTCTCCTTCGTCAACGCCCCGGACGAGGCCGACCCCACCATCGCGTTCGACGAGTCCGGGGCACGCAAGGTACCCGTGCTGATGGGAATGCCGAGCATCGGCGCGTGAACCGCCGAAGGAGCTGACAACCGGCAGGTCACGAGACTGAGTGCATGTGCACAGACGAGTAATCGCGACTTAACGGCCCAGAAACACAAGCAACGTGGAATAGCTGATCAGGAGGTGCGCCATGACTGTCATCGATTCATCAACAGTGAAGTCACCAACAGCGGTACCGAACGGCATCGCTCGTGATTGGACCCCGGCCTGCACACTCGACGCACTGATTCCAGGGCGCGGAGTGGCGGTGCTCCTGCGAGGTGGCACCCAGGCGGCGCTGTTCCTGCTCGACGACGGACGACTGTTCGCGGTGGGCAACATCGATCCGTACGGACACGCAGCAGTGATGTCACGCGGACTGGTGGGAGACCGCGGAGGCGAACCCACCGTCGCGTCGCCGTTGCTCAAGCAGGTCTTCTCCCTGGCCGACGGGCGCTGCCTCGACGACCCGCAGGTCACCCTCGGATCCTTCGAGGTCTCCTGTGTCGAAGGCGTCGTGCTCGTCCGCGGCGGATCTACGTGAGCGAAATCGCCGGGGCAGCACTGCCTCTGGCCGGGTTCACGGTCGGAATCACGGCGTCGCGTCGGGCCGAGGAGTTCGCGACTCTGCTCGAGCGGCGCGGTGCCACCGTGATGCATGCACCTGCAATCCGCATCATCCCTTTGGCCGACGACGCCGAACTCGAACGCGTCACCGCCGCGGTCATCGCGGATCCGCCCGAGATCACCGTTGCCACAACAGGAATCGGCTTTCGTGGCTGGATCGAGGCAGCGGACGGGTGGGGGCAGGCCGAAGAACTGGGGCGCGCACTCGGCGCGTCACGCCTGCTGGCTCGCGGGCCGAAGGCGAAGGGTGCCATTCGAGCGGCCGATCTGCGCGAGGAATGGTCGCCCGCCTCGGAGTCCTCGGCGGAGGTACTCGAACATCTGCTCGCCGAAGGGGTGGAGGGTAAACGCGTCGCGGTGCAGCTGCACGGCGCGACCACCGAATGGGAGCCTGTTCCCGACTTCTGCGAGGTGTTGCGCTGCGCAGGAGCCGAAGTGGTTCCGGTGCCGGTGTACCGCTGGACGGCGCCCGACGACCAGAGCCCGATGGACCGGATGATCGAAGCCGTCGTCGTCGGCGATCTCGACGCCCTCAGCTTCACCTCGGCACCGGCGGTGGTGTCGATGCTGATGCGCGCCGACGAGAACGGCGTGCTCGAACCCCTGCTGCAATCGATGAGATCGAGGGTGCTGCCTGCGTGTGTCGGGCCGGTCACGGCCGCGCCCCTGGAACAACTGAACGTGGCCACCACCCAGCCCGCGCGGGCGCGTCTGGGGGCACTCGCGCGGCACATCGCCGAGGAGCTGCCGAGGCGAACCGGCCGGCTGCATGCGGGCGGACACGTGGTCAGCGTCCGCGGTAAGTGCGTGGTGGTCGACGGGGAAGTTCGACCGGTGTCGCCGGCAGGCATGGCGCTGATGAAGACGTTGGCCCGCAATCCCGGACGCGTCGTCTCCCGCGAGGACCTGTTGGCGTCACTGCCCGGCGGAGGCGGCGACACCCATGCGGTGGAAACCGCGATGACCAGACTCAGATCCTCGCTGGGCGCGCCGAAGGCAATTCAGACCGTGGTCAAGCGTGGCTACCGCATCGCACTCGATCACATCGAGACCGAAACGGACTGCGACTCCGACGAATCGGCCTCGCGTTCGGCCATCGTCGAAGGAGGGAAGTACTGATGACACCCACTCTGGTGTTGGTTGCACACGGCACCCGAAACCCCCGTGGTGTCGAGATGATCGCCGCCCTCGCCGATGCCGTGTCGACGCAGATCGGTACCACGCGCGTGGCGTTCGTCGACGTTCTCGGGCCGTCTCCGGCCGAGGTGCTGCGCGACACCGCCAAGTCGGCGGTGGTGGTTCCGGCTTTCCTTGCGTCCGGCTACCACGTGCACACCGATGTGCCGCGAGAGATCGCCGACAGCGCTCACACCTCGGTCGCGGTCACCCGAGCTCTCGGACCCGACCGCGTGCTGGCCGAGGTCATGGTCGACCGACTGCGTGATGCAGGTTGGCAGGCGGGTGACTGTATCGTGCTCGCCGCCGCAGGATCGTCGGACGCTCGTGCGTTGGAGGAACATCGGCGCGCGGCAGCAATGCTGACCGACGTCGCCCGGGTCCCGGTCCGTATCGGCTACGTCGCCACCAGTACCCCCACCGTGTCCGACGCGGTGTCGACTCTGCGTGACGACGGGCATGTGCGGGTGTTCGTGGCGTCGTATCTGTTGGCGCGCGGGCTCTTTCACACCCGTTTGGCCGACGCCGGTGCCGACGGCGTCGGTGAACCGCTCGGAGTGCATGCCGCGATCGTCGATCTCGTGGTCGCGCGCTACCGCGAGGGTGTTCGCTCTCTCGGTGAATCTAGTAGTGCGGTAGCGGAAGAATTGTCACCGGCTCGTCGGCGCTGACCTCGGCCGGGATCACCGCCAGTGCGTCGCGGCCGACGAGGTGAGCCAGATGTGCCGTGCGGACCTGGGTATCTGCTCGCCACCGCGTGCCGTCCGCGGTGACCGGGACGATGCGAGGAGTCGAGGACCGAACCTCGGCGGCATTGGACAACAGGCCGATCCGCGATGGGCGCACCGTCCTCCCGGTCAGGGCGTCGACGATGGCGGGTGCGGTGAGCATCGCGGTGCCGACGGCGGCCAGCGGGTTGCCGGGTAGGCCGAGCACCACCGTGCCGTCGGGCAGCGCCGCGGTGATCTGAGAACCCCCGGGACGCATCCGCATTCGCCCGACGACGGTCTCCGCATCGAGGCCGACGAGGGTCGTGCGGAGCTGATCGGCGGCCCCGCCTCCGGTTGCCCCGACGACGATGATCACGTCCACGTCCTCGGTGCGGGTCAGCACGTCTCGAAACCCCGTCGCGGTATCGTCGAGCAGCGTCACATCGACGACGGTGATACCGCAGTGTGCCAGGTACTCCGGCAGCACCGATCCGAGAACGTCCCTCGTCTCGCCGGGGGCGAGTGGTCCGGTGGATCGAATCTCGTTGCCGCTGATGACAACTCGCCCGCGGACCGGGCCTCGAACCGCCATCTCGAACACCTCGGCGCTGGCGGCGAGCGACCGTACCGCGGCATCGATCGGGGTGCCTGCTGCGACGAGTTCTGTGCCGGGCAGCCAGTCCTCGCCGCGTCGACGCGTGTCGTCGGACTGCGGGGCCGTCGGCATTCGCCGAGCGGACCCGTCGGGCTCGCGGATCACGTGTTCGTCGCGAACCACCGACGTCGCTCCGGGCGGAAGCGCGGCTCCGGTCGCTATGCGCACCGCCGTACCATCGGTGAGTTCGGCGATGTTCGAGCTTCCGGCGTACGCGATGTCGGACCGCAGCGTCCAGGGTTCGGTGCCGCAGACGGCGTAGCCGTCCATCGCGGAGATGTCAACTGCTGGCAATGCGGTCCGGGACACGAGTGGTTCCGCGAGAACGGTTCCGACACTGTCCCGCACCATGACTCGATGGACCGGCAGGGGAGCGAGTCGACGCCGAATTCGCTCGAGCGCGTCGCCGACCTCCAACGTCTCGGGCAGCTGCGCGGCGCGGCGGGCCGCGAGCAGATCGGAACGGGTATCGCAGTCCTCGATGCCGGACATCGGGATGACCGTGTGTTCCGCGGGAACGATTCTGCGCATCGGTGCGCCGTCCACCGAATCGAGCTGTGCCACAGCAGAGCGCAAGGCAGACAGTTGCCAGATGCCGAGCAGGAACTGGGTGCGGCCGTGATCGTCGCGGGCGAAGACGGCGTCGGTGCGCGAGTGGGATATGGAACCGATCAGCGATTCGACCGCCGCGGCGTCGAGAAAGGGCAGATCCGACGCGAGAACCACGACCAGATCTGCGGTGCCCTCCGACTCTGCGGAGTCGAGTGACTTCAGTCCGGCGGCGAGGGCGGCGACGGGCCCACCGCCTGCGGGCGACTCGCGAGTCTGCACCACGTGCTCGGGCACTCCGGTTCGGAGCGGACCCACGAGAACCGTTCTGCGACAGCTCGATACCGCGTCCACGGCGATGTCGACCATGCGACGTCCGCCGACGGTCAGGGCAGGCTTGTCGACCCCCTCCGACGCAGCGGGGTGCTCGGGATCTGCCATCCTCGACCCTCGGCCGCCGGCGAGAACGATCGCGTCGCAGACCGGCCGTGTCACGGTGCGAGCTCGGTCATGTCGGCAGCGGCACGTTCTGCAGGCGAACCTGCCCTCGCGCAATGGTCTTGCCGCTGTCCGAGGCCGTGATCGTGACCAGCCACAGTTGCTGAACGCGGCCCTGCTGCAACGGTTCTGCGACAACGTCGACGCGACCGCCCTTGCTGGCGCGCAGAAAGTCGGTGCCGTTGTGTACGCCGACTGCGAATTCACCGCGATCCTTGACCGCCTCGCTGGCACCGATGCTGGCGGCGCTCTCGACGGCAGTGGTGTAGACGCCGCCGTGGACGACGCCCCACGGCGTGAAGTGCTCGTCCGTCAAATCGATGTGCCCCGCAACCCTGGTGCCCGAGACCTCGTCGACGACGAGACCGGCGGACGCGACGAAGCTGCTGGCCTTCGACAGAGCGAACTTCGCCGTGGGGCGTGGATCGAACTGCTCGAACGCGTCCCTGATGTTCATTCTCCGAGATTAGTGGTCGGCGCAGTCGGGGGTGGGAGCGCCCCGAAGTCGAACCGAATCGAGGTCAACGGCACGCGCCCGTCGTGACTCGGCACGCCTTCGTCGGCCAGGGCGGCGAGCTGTCTCGCGGCAAGGTGCGGGGCCGGCTTTCCGCTCGCGCCGAGGACTCGATGCCAGGGCAGGTCCGCTGAATCGGTGCGCATGATCCAGCCGACGATGCGGGGGCTGGACAGGTCCGCGGCAGACGCGATGTCTCCGTAGGTGGCAACGAATCCCGGGGGGATCGACGCGACCAGCGCGCGAACCCTTTCGACCTGGGCTTCGGTGATCGGGGCCATCTACAGCACAGATCGCACCAGTTCGGCGACCTCGACCGGCTTGGCCTGGCCGACCATGTGATCGCAGTCCAGCTCGACGGTACGCAGGTTCTCACCGAGTTTCTCTCGCAGTGCAGCAAGGAATTCGTCGGTGACATAAGGGGGTTCGACGCGCATCGCCCGAACCACGATGGTCGGGACGCTCTCGGCGGGTACCACGATCGGACGAGCGAGCTCGCCCCACGTCGCGACGATCGCCGGAATCGACAATCGCCACGTCACCTTTCCGCCTTCTGCGGGGACCAGGTGGTCGGCGACCTCGCGGTCGAGCAATTCGGTGGGCACGTCTGCCCACGCCCCGTGGATCTTCTCCGATCGCGCTTCGTCGGCGTCGGTGTAGTCAGGGGACTTCGCGGTGGCCTCGGCCACTTCGAGCAGCTCGTCCGGCGGCAGAGCGATCGCGGGATCGAGCAGAACCAGCGCCCGCACCGCGTCCGGGAACCTCTGTGCGAGGTGCACGGCCAACGCGCCGCCGTACGAATGCCCGAGCACCACCACCGGACCGCGCGCGTGGGCGTCCAATACGGCCTTCAGAGCCGTGACCTGCGCGTCGATGTCCCAGGGCGGCGTGGCCGGAGAATAGCCGTGGCCGATCAGATCAGGAGCCAGAATCCGGGCCTCGGGGAGGTGATTCTCGGCGAGATCCCACCAGCGGGCACCGTGGCCGGTCACACCGTGGACGGCAAGGATTTCGGGACCGTCTGCGGGTCCGAACGTATGCAGATTCAACTCGGGCACGTCGACCACTATGCCGTATGCGCGGTCGCGTCTCCGGTTCGACGGGTGTCGACGACTGCCGTGGCCCGGTCTGTCGGTGGCTCGTGATTGCATCTGTGTCATGAGCTCGGACGGCAGACACGGCGCGACGGTCACTCTCGTCCGTGCACCCAAGGTGGCTCGCCCGGCACGGGAGTGGACCGGCTCGGCAGCTCGGCTGCTGTCGTCGACTCCCGACGCGGCAGCAGCGGCCGCGTCGGGTGCGCCGCGATGGAATCCATGGCAGATCCTGGGTGGTCCCGGCACGGGTAAGACTTCGCTCGTCGCCGATTACGCGGTCTCGCGCATCGTCACCGGTGATCCGGAGTCGGTTCTGGTACTCACCCAGTCCAAACGGGCGGCAACCGCGGTGCGCGAGGTCATCACCTCGGGTCTGTTCAGCGGCGATCACGCACTGCGGGCAACGCGTGAACCGTTGGTGCGCACGGTGCACTCCTACGCCTTCGCGGTGCTGCGGCTGCAGGCCTCGCTGTACGGCAATCCGCCACCGCGATTGCTGACCGGTGCCGAGCAGGACGCCGTGGTGCGCGAGATGCTGCGCGGCGATCTCGAGGACGGGGCGCTCGACTGGCCGGAGCGGCTGCGTCCGGCCCTCGGCACCGCGGGATTCGTCACTGCGGTGCGAGACATGATGCTCAGGTCCGCCGAACGCGGCATCGGACCAGAAGACCTGATCAAACTCGGCCGCAAGCACGGCAAGCCCGAGTGGGTCGCCGTCGGGAGGTTCGCTGCCCGATACGAGCAGGCCATGTTGCTGCGCGGTGCTGTGGGAGTGGAGGCGGCGGGAGCCACGGCTCCTGGTCTGGACGCCGCCGAGCTGATCGGTGCCGCGCTCATGGCGTTCGCCACCGATCCCGACCTGTTGCGCAGCGAACGCGCGCGTATCCGGCACCTCGTCGTCGACGACGCGCAGCACCTCGATCCGCAAGCGGCGCAGCTGGTTCGGTTGATCGGCACCGACACCGAATCGACAGTCGTCGCAGGGGATCCCGATCAATCCGTGTTCACTTTCCGTGGTGCCGATCCCGCTTTCGTGGCCGATCTGGTCGACGCGGGCTCGCCGCGCCGCGTGGTGCTCACACGCAACTACCGCTCCGTGCCCGAGGTCGCCGAGCTGACCGACATCGTGGCGAGAAGATTGCCGGGCCTCGGTCGCCACCGCTGCCCCGAACCGGTGGGCAGGGCCCGATTCGGAGCGCCGGCAGCGCGGGTGCACGTCGTGTCCTCGCCTGCGAAGGAGGCGGCGATCATCGCCGACGCCATGCGTCGGGCCCACCTGATCGACGGCATGCCCTGGTCGGAGATGGCGATCGTGGTGCGGTCGGTACCGCGCACCCTCGCACCGTTGCGTAGGGCGCTGCACGGGGCAGGGGTTCCGATGATCACCCCGACCTCGGAGCTACCGTTGCACCGCCAGCACGGGGCCGTGGGTCTCCTGCTGGTACTGCGGGCGATCTCCGACCCGAGCTTCGACGGTGAAGATGCACTCGCGTTGCTCTCCGGGCCGATCGGCGGAGCCGACCCGGTGGGTCTGCGGCGACTGCGCCGGGGCGTGCGCAGGCTCGAGCTCGCATCGGGCGGCGAGCGCGACTCGGCGGAGCTGCTCAGAGTCGTACTCACCGACGACGCTCGGGGGAGTGCCGGGTGGACGAACGGACTGTCGGACGTCGAGTCCGCCCCGTTGCGCAGAGCCCTCGGTGTCATCCGGAAGGCGCGGGCTCTCGCCCGCACGGGCCGCGGGGTCGAGGACGTGTTGTGGGCGGCGTGGCAGGCTTCGGGACTCGAGCGGCGGTGGGCCGCGGCGTCCGCCTGGGGTGGCTCGGCCGGTGCTCAGGCCGACCGCGACCTGGATGCGGTGGTGGCGTTGTTCGACGCGGCGGCGGCATACGTGGACAGGTTGCCCCGGGCGCAGATCGGTGGATTTCTCGATTACATTGCGCAGCAGGAGATCCCCACTCTCAACTCACACCGCGCCACGGTTCGGGCCGACGCGGTGACGCTGCTGAGCGCGCATTCTGCCGCGGGTCGGGAATGGGAGCTCGTCGCGGTTGCCGGGGTGCAGGAAGGGCTGTGGCCGGGTCTGCGGTCACGCGGCAGTCTCCTGGGCACCGACACCTTGGTCGACCTCGTGTCCGGCAAGGTCGACGCGGCCGCGGCGCTCGACGGGCGACTGTCGAAGTCGGCACCGTTGCTGGCCGAGGAGCGCACCCTGTTTCTGGTGGCGTGCAGCCGCGCTCGATCGACCTTGCTCGTCACCGCCGTCGATTCCAGTACCGGAGATGCCGATCTGGTCCGGTCGCGATTCGTGGACGAACTCCGCGGCGTCGACGCGGGAGGTGAGTCGGATCTCGTACCCGAGCTCCCCGGGCCCGAGACCGCACACCGAGTGTTGGCGCTGCCGATGCTGGTGGCCGAACTGCGGAGTGTGGTGTGCGATCCGGTTGTCGCCGAGCAGGATCCGGACAAGCGAGCCCGAGCGGCCCGGCATCTGGCCACTCTCGCCGACGCCGGTGTTCGAGGTGCCCATCCCGACGAGTGGTTCGGGGTGGCAGGGCCCAGTACCGACGCGCCGTTGTGGCAGCTCGGCGACGGTCCGGTGCCGCTGTCGCCGTCCACGGTGGAACAACTCACCACCTGTCCGCTGCGGTGGATGCTCGAACGTCACGGCGGCAACGACGGCACCAACACCCATGCGGTCACCGGCACGCTCGTGCACACTCTCGTCCAGGCAGTGGCCGGTCGGATACCACCGGAGCAACTCCGTCGTGCTCTCGAAACAGCCTGGGATGCAGTCGATCTCGGATCGCAGTGGTACTCGCGACACGAGCTCGACCGAACCGGGGCGATGCTCGAGACCTTCGAGACCTGGCTGCAGGGCAGTCGAGGCGAGCTCACCGAGGCCGGAGTCGAAGTGCGCGTCGACGGCATACTCGACGCTCGGTCGGAGGACGAACCGGCGGTGGCGTTGCGCGGCCGCATCGACCGACTCGAGCACGACCCGGACGGACGGCCGGTGATCATCGACGTCAAGACGGCCAAGACCGTGATGTCCAAGGAGGATGCCCAGGGCCACCATCAGCTGGCCACCTACCAGGTCGCCGCAGCAGCCGGTGCGATCGAGGGCGAGCCTGCGGGCGAGCCCGGCGGAGCGCGGCTGGTGTTCGTGGCCAAGCCTCACAACAAGGACGGGGCGACGCAGCGCGTCCAGGACGTGCCGACACCGGAGAAACTCGAGGAGTGGCGAGACACCGTGCACCAGGCCGCATCGGCGACGCAGGGACCGACGTTCGAGGCGCGTGTCAACGACGGGTGCAGGCACTGCCCGGTCAAGTCCAGTTGTCCGGCACACGAGACGGGTAGGCAGGTGACCGAGCAATGACGACATCGACGAAGACACGGACCGGTTCGGTGCTGGTGTCGCCGGTCGAGCTCGCCCGGGCGCTCGGGCAGAAGCATCCACCGACCGACGAACAGGCCGCCGTGATCGCCGCCCCGCCCGGCCCGACGCTCGTCGTCGCGGGAGCAGGTGCGGGCAAGACCGAGACCATGGCGGCCCGCGTGGTGTGGATGGTGGCCAACGGTTTCGTCGACCCCGACCAGGTTCTGGGTCTGACCTTCACTCGAAAAGCCGCACAGCAGTTGACCTCTCGGATCAGAGCTCGGCTGGCTCGGCTGGCCGGATCCGATCTGGTGCGTGCACTCGATCCGAGTCTGGCGCTGCGCGAGCGAATCCTCGGTGCCGAGCCGGAAGTGAGCACTTACCACTCCTATGCAGGCCGCCTGCTCACCGAGCACGGCTTGCTGTTGCCGATCGAACCATCCGCGACACTGCTCTCGGAAACCGAACTGTGGCAGCTGGCCCACCGTGTCGTCAGTACCTGGGACGGCGACCTGGACACCGACCGCAACCCCACGTCGGTGACCGAGGCCGTACTCGCGCTTTCCGGTCAATTGGCCGAGCATCTGGTCGATCCCGAGGATCTGCGCCACGCGCACGTGGAGCTGGAGAAACTGGTGCACACTCTCGGGCCGGGGCCACGACAACGCGGCGGGCCCACCAAGGAGTTGCTGAACATTCTCGACGCGCAGCATCAACGAATCGGGTTGCTGCCGTTGGTGGAACGGCTTGCGCAGACTCTGCGTCGCGAGGGCGCACTGGATTTCGGCTCGCAGATGTCGATGGCGGCCCGGGTCGCCGCCGAGCATGCCGAGGTGGGAATCGCCGAGAGGCAACGATTCCGGCTCGTGTTGCTCGACGAGTACCAGGACACCGGACACGCTCAGCGTGTTCTGCTGTCGTCCCTGTTCGGTTCCGGCAGCGACCCGCAGTTGGCCCTGACCGCCGTCGGCGACCCGATGCAGTCGATCTACGGGTGGCGCGGCGCATCGGCAGCGAATCTGCCGCGGTTCGCCACCGATTTTCCGAATGCCGACGGAAGCCCCGCACCTCGGCTCGAGCTGCTCACCAGCTGGCGAAATCCGCCCGAGGCATTGACGCTGGCCAACCTGATCACCGACCCACTGCGTCGCGTCGGCGTGCCGGTGCCGACTCTGCGGGCTCGCCCCGGTGCGGTTCCCGGTGATGTTCGCCTGGCCGTCACCGACACCGTGCTGGACGAACGAGAGTGGATCGCGGACCGGATCGCGGGGGAGTACCGCTCCGCTCTCGAGCAGGATCGCATGCCGCCCACCGCCGCGGTTCTGGTGCGCCGCAACGCCGACGCCGAGCCGATCGCGGAGGTGCTGCGCAGTCGCGGACTACCGGTGGAGGTCGTCGGGCTCGGTGGATTGCTGCACGTTCCCGAGGTGGCCGACATCATCGCGATGCTGCGACTGGTGGCCGACCCCACTGCCGGTAGCTCGGCGATGCGCATCCTCACCGGCTCTCGGTGGCAGATCGGGCCGACGGATCTGCGGGCACTCTCCCGGCGCGCCCGAGAGCTCGAGATCCGCGGCGGCTACGGCACCACCGGACGCGTCGACGACCCACAGGCGCTCGAGGCGGCGCTCGGTAGCGCTCTGCCCGGCGAGCAGTCGGAGCAGGCCGGTCTGGCCGACGCGATAGCCGATCCCGGTCCGGCCGAGCGGTACTCGGAGGTGGGGCACCGCCGGATCGTCGCCCTGGCAGGTGAGCTCCACCTGCTACGCGACCGAATCGGTCAACCTCTGACGGAGTTGGTCGGCGACATCGAGCGGATCATGGGTATCGGTGTCGAGGCTCAGGCTCGCACGCCGTTCGGCACCGACGGCGCGGTCGGTCGTGAACATCTCGACGAATTCGCCCATGTGGTGGCCGATTACGCCGACAATCCGACCGCCACGGTCACCGGATTCCTGTCGTTCCTCGCCGCCGCGGAGACGGTCGAGGACGGCCTCGCCCCCGGTGAGGTCGAGGTCGCTCCCCATCGCGTGCAGGTGCTCACCGTTCATTCCGCGAAAGGCCTCGAATGGGAGGTGGTGGCGGTCCCGCACGTGGCCAAGGGTGTGTTCCCCTCCTCGAACGCATCCTCGACCTGGCTCGGGGCGATGGCCGAACTGCCGCCGTCGCTGCGCGGTGACCGCGCGCTCGACGGCGAAGGCTCGGAAGGGGTTCCGGTCCTCGAACTCGACGGGCTCCACAATCGCAAGGACCTGGAGGACGCAGTCAAGAGTCACAAGGATGCGTTGGCGAGGCGTCGGCTCGCCGAGGATCGCCGACTGTTCTACGTGGCACTCACCCGAACCGAACGGGTGCTGCTGGTATCCGCGCATCACTGGGACGAGAGCGCCACGAAGCCGCGTGGGCCGTCGGAATTTCTCGACGAGTTGCACACGCACGTCGAGGAGTTCGCCGACATCGCGGTGATCGAGCAGTGGGCCCCGGCCCCGGAGGACGGGGCGTCGAACCCACTCGGGGCCGTGCCGCACACCGCGTCCTGGCCGCGCGATCCACTCGGTCCACGACGAGGAGCGATCGAGAGCGGCGTGCAGGAAGTACTGCGCGCGTTGGCAGACATCTCGGCCACAACGAGCGAAGACGACGGCACCGGTGATCGAATTCGGGAGGACCCCGAGAACTGGGCCGCGGACGTCGACACTCTGCTGGCCGAGCGGGCCGCGAGATCGGTCGCAGGAGTCGACGTGGCTCTGCCCGGCAACCTGTCGGTGACACAGCTGGTGGACCTCGCGGCCGACCCCGACGCGTTGGCGTCGCGCCTACGCAGGCCGCTGCCGTTCCCGCCGAACCCGTTGGCCCGCAGAGGAACCGCGTTCCACGCCTGGATCGAGCGGCGTTTCGGTGCGACCCGACTGCTCGACCTGGACGAACTGCCGGGGTCGGCCGACACCGGAGCCTCGGCCGACGTGGACCTGGAAACCCTCCAGCAGGCGTTTCTCGACTCGGAGTGGTCGCTCCGCAGTCCCGTCGAAGTGGAGGTGCCGTTCGAGACGTCCGTGGCGGGAACGGTGCTGCGAGGACGTATCGACGCCGTGTTCGCAGACCCCGACGGCGGCTGGACCGTCGTCGACTGGAAAACCGGTGCCGAGCCGACGGCGTCGGAGCAGCGGGCGGTGGCGATGCAGCTCGCGGCCTACCGGCTGGCGTGGGCCGAGCTGATGTCGATCGGGCGCAGCGAACCGGTACCGCTCGATCGAGTGCGCGCGGCGTTCCACTACGTGCGCAGTGGTCACACCATTGCGCCCGAAAACCTTCCGGACGCAACAGAATTGGCGCAACTCCTGGAAGGCTCGGCCGGGCCCGAGCAACCGGGGGTCACGGTGCGTTCCGGCGAGCCTTCAGAGCCTCGGTGACCAGCGGGATCTGCATCGGCAGTCGGGCGATCATCGCTGCTTTGAGAGCCGGCGAGGTCTTCGGGCTCTGCACGTACTTCCATGCCAGGTTGATGTTGGCGGGGAAGACCACGACGAACAGCGCGGCCGCGAGTGCACCGCCCAGTCGACGGGTCCGCGGTGCGGCAAGCGTTGCGGCCACGGCGAGTTCGGCAACGCCGGAGACCTGCGTGTAGGTCCGCGCCGAGCCGGGCAGGGCTGTCGGTACCTGGGCATCGAAGAACTTCGGGGTGGCGAAGTGCAGAACTCCGGCTCCGGCGAGCAGTCCGGCGAGGCGCAGTGCGGCCGCCTGACTCGATCTCTGTGTCATGCCCATACCGTGCCACACCCGGCGTCGTCGGCACAGAAGCCTGGCATGGGGTTACGCTGCGTGCCGTGAATGATCTCGACTTCGGTGAGTACCTCGGCGGGCGACGTGGCAGGTAGGTTGCGAGCGCGCCTGAGTGACAGTGGCGCGCTGACCGACAAGCCCGACTTCGCACTCGTCGGAGTGCTGCGGGTTCCGGAACTGGAGTCGAGTCCGTGGCGCGCCATCTACAAGCGGGTGCTGATGGCGCTCGGAATCCTGTTCCTCGCGGCGTTCGTCGTCTATCTCGATCGAGACGGCTACAGCGACAACCAGAACGGCGAACTGTCCTTCCTGGACGCGTTCTACTATGCGACGGTGTCGTTGTCGACGACGGGATACGGTGACATAGCACCGATGAGTCCGTCGGCGCGCCTGGTCAACATCCTGGTCATCACACCCCTTCGGGTCCTGTTCCTCATTCTGTTGGTCGGTACCACGCTGTCGGTTCTCACCGAGCGGTCCCGGCAGGCATTCAAAATTCAGCGATGGAGACGCAGCGTGCGCAATCACACCGTGGTCATCGGTTTCGGCACCAAGGGCCGCACCGCAGTCGACGCGATGCTCGGAGACGGTGTTTCGGCGTCCGACATCGTCGTCGTCGACACCGATCAGACGGTACTCGACGCCGCATCGGCCCTGGGCTTGGTCACCGTGCACGGGTCGGCGACAAAATCCGACGTGCTCCGGCTCACCGGAGCCCAGCATGCGGCGGCCATCATCGTGGCGACCAACCGGGACGACACCGCGGTGCTGGTGACTCTGACCGCACGCGAGATCGCTCCGAAAGCAAAGATCGTCGCGGCCATCAGGGAAGCGGAGAACACGCACCTGCTGCGTCAGTCCGGTGCCGATTCGGTCGTCGTGTCCTCGGAGACCGCGGGACGTCTGCTCGGCATCGCCACGTCGACCCCGTCCGTGGTGGAGATGATCGAAGATCTGTTGACCCCGGAGGCGGGCTTCGCCATCGCCGAACGCGAAGTCGAGCGTGACGAGGTGGGCGGTTCTCCGCGGCACCTCACCGACATCGTCCTCGGAGTGGTGCGGGGCGGCAAACTGTTCCGAGTCGGCACCCCGGAAGTCGATGCGGTCGAGGCATCCGATCGATTGCTGTACATCCGTCGCGTGGGCGACTAGTCCCGGCCAAGTAGGGTCGTGCGCGTGCCGAAATTCCACCTCGCTCACCCACCTCGACTGTCCCGATCGCCACTGAACAGGGCAGAGGAACTGCGCCGAGACACCGCAACATTGACAGCGGGTTGGCCGACAGCTCGAATCCTGAACGTGGACGGCAGAGGCCGATTCCCGGTGGACGAGCACGGTCTGGTGCTCGGCTCCGCCGCGGACGTCGCCGCCGAGCCGACGGCCGATGCGGTCTTTCTCGGAATTCACGGCGATCGACACCTGTGGGCCAGGCGGGTCGAGGTGGTCGCGGGCACCCTCGGCGACCTGCGCACCGACGGTGATCGCCTCGACAGCGACGCGTTGTCGATGGTGACCGGAGCCCTGGCGATCCTCAACTGGCATGCGAGCGCACAGTTCAGTTCACTCGACGGTGCGCCGTCCGTTCCGTCGAGCGCGGGGTGGTCGAGGACGAGCACGTCCACCGGTCACGAGGAGTTCCCTCGTACCGATCCGGCGGTGATCTGTCTGGTTCACGACGGTGGCGATCGAGTGCTGCTGGCCCGAGCACCTGCGTGGCCCGAGCGTCGATTCTCGGTGCTGGCGGGCTTCGTCGAGGCCGGTGAGTCGCTGGAAACCTGTGTGACTCGGGAGATCAGGGAAGAAGTGGGCCTCGACGTCTCCGACATCGAATATCTGGGCAGTCAGCCCTGGCCGTTTCCGCGTTCGGTGATGATCGGATTCTCCGCCGTCGCCGACCCGCAGCAACCGTTGCACTTTCAGGACGGCGAGATCGCCGAGGCCCACTGGTTCGACCGAGCAGAGGTGGTCGCAGCGCTCGAACTGGGTGACTGGGGATCGGATTCGACGTCACGGTTGCTGCTCCCAGGTTCGATCTCCATCGCGCGCGGAATGCTCGAGGCCTGGGCGGCGTCGGACTGACGGTCGGTCAGAGCGACAGCGCGCGCTTGACCTCGGCCAGAGTGGGGTTCGTAGCCGTCGACCCATCGGCGAACAGCACGGTCGGCACCACATGGTTGCCGTTGTTCACGCTGCCGACGAAGTCGGCCGACTCCGGGTTCTGCTCGATGTCGATCTCGGCGTACTCGATTCCGGCCTGGTCGAGCTGGGTCTTGAGCCTGCGGCAGTAACCGCACCACGTGGTGGAGTAGACGGTCAGCGCGGCCGGGGTCTGTGGGGTGTTCTCGGTAGTGGTCACGCCAACAGTCAACAGGAGCGCCGACGCGATTGTTCCGGCCGACACCCGCATCGGCCGTCGGACACCCGGTTCGGCCCCGGGTGGAGCTGTCGGTAGGCACTGACACAATGGACCTCATGGCTGACGACGCGATGACCGCCGGACTCGATCCGGAGCAATCCGCGGCAGTGTTGGCTCCCCGCGGCCCGGTCTGCGTCCTGGCGGGTGCGGGCACAGGAAAGACTCGCACGATCACCCGACGCATCGCCCACCTCGTCTCGGCGGGGCACGTGTCCTCGGGGCAGGTGCTCGCAGTGACGTTCACTGCGCGCGCGGCCGGCGAGATGCGCGGTCGCTTGCGTGAGCTCGGTGTCGGGGGAGACGGCCCTCCGGTGCAGGCTCGGACGTTCCACGCCGCGGCCATGCGTCAGCTCAAGTATTTCTGGCCGCAGGTGGTCGGCGACACCGGATGGCAGCTTCTCGATCGCAAGTTCACCGTCGTCTCGCAGGCGGCCAACCGCGCCGGGGTGTCCACGTCGACCGACGCCATCCGGGATCTCGCGGGAGAGATCGAATGGGCCAAGGGATCGTTGATCGCACCCGAGGACTATCCGCGCATCGCGGCGAGCAATCGCCGTGACGTTCCGATGGACGCGACCAAGGTCGCCGCCGTGTACGCCGGCTACGAGGAACTCAAGTCACGCGGCGGCGACGGGATGTTGCTCGACTTCGACGACCTTCTGCTGCACACGGCCGCCGCGCTCGAAGAACATTCGTCGGTGGCCGACGAGTTCCGCGAGCGCTACCGCTGCTTCGTCGTCGACGAGTACCAGGACGTGACGCCGTTGCAGCAGCGGGTGCTCGACGCCTGGGTGGGTGAGCGTGACGATCTCACCGTCGTCGGTGACGCGAACCAGACCATCTATTCCTTCACCGGCGCATCTCCGCGGTATCTCCTCGACTTCTCACGGAAGTACCCCGAGGCCACCGTGGTTCGGCTCGAGCGCGACTACCGTTCGACGCCCGAGGTGGTGTCGCTGGCGAACCGCGTCATCGGAGCCGCCCGCGGTCGCATCGCAGGCACCCGACTGCAGTTGATCGGTCAGCGCGAGCCGGGTCCGGAACCCGAGTTCTTCGAGTACGACGACGAGCCGGCGGAAGCGGACGGCGTGGCGCGAGCGATCAAGAGGTTGATCTCGAAGGGCGTGGAACCGGCCGAGATCGCGATCCTCTACCGCATCAACGCTCAGTCCGAGGCACACGAGCAGGCGTTGACCGAGCTCAAGATCCCCTACCAGGTGCGCGGCGGTGAAGGGTTCTTCACCCGACCCGAGGTGCGGCAGGGTGTCAACGCGTTGCGGCAGGCAGGCGGTCGCGACGATCTGCCCGACGGCGCGCAGGCGGGCGAGGGGCTACCGGCTCTGGTGCGAGCGGTGTTGGCTCCGCTCGGCCTGACTGCCACCGAGCCGACGGGTGCGCAGGCCCGCGAGAAGTGGGCATCGTTGGGTGGTCTGGTGCAGCTCACCGAGGAGCTGCTGGTGCACGAGCCCGACCTGACTCTCGACAAATTGCTGGGCGAGCTCGCAGCACGCGCCGAGGCTCGGCATCCACCGACGGTGCAGGGCGTCACGCTCGCCTCGCTGCACGCGGCGAAGGGACTCGAGTGGGACGCGGTGTTCATCGTCGGTCTCGCCGACGGCACTCTGCCGATCTCGCACGCGATCGGCAACGACCCCAGCGCCAACAACGAGGCAGCCGTCGAGGAGGAGCGCAGGCTGCTCTACGTCGGTGTCACGCGCGCCCGTGTCCACTTGCGTCTGTCCTGGGCACTCGCCCGCAACGAGGGCGGACGCAAATCACGGCGACGGTCGAGGTTTCTCAACGGTCTGATTCCCGAGGACTCACCCGCGTCGCGTATCGCCGCGCCTGCTGCCAAGAAGTCCGGTCCCAAGTGCCGGTTGTGCGGCAAGCCGTTGATCGGCACGTCCGCGACCATGCTCGGTCGGTGCGACAGTTGTCCGTCGAACGTCGACATCGCCCTGCTCGATGCGCTGAAGTCGTGGCGATTGGACAAGTCCCGCGAACTGAAGGTGCCCGCGTACGTGGTCTTCAGCGACAACACGCTGACGGCCATCGCGGAGCAGCAACCGCAGGACGAGCGTGGGCTGGTGGCGATTCCGGGAATCGGGGCCAAGAAACTGGAGCGGTTCGGCGAAGAGGTCCTCACCGTCGTGCGGGCCTCGGACGCGTGACGCAGAGGGTGAGAATTTCCGCGAAACCGCAGGTAGAAAATAACTTGTGCAGATATCGGCGGGGGGCTTAGTCTGTTTCACGTGCCGCGGGAGATCGCGCACTGTCCCATCCGCCGACGAGACCAGAACAGGAGCTGAAGAAAATGATCAACACATTGCACGCCGCCGTTGCCCACGCAACCGTCGCGTTCAGCCCTGTCCTCGGCACGGCACCCTTCGGAGTTGCCCCCCTCGGCACTCATGCCGCCGCCGCAGGCTCTGTTGCGCAGACGTGGATTCGTTCCTCCGCTTTCGGCCCCATCGACGAGTCCGCATACGCGGCCTCGGGTTCGAATTCCGCCCAGGTCGCCCTGGCACCAGGAGCGAAAGCCGTTGCTCAGGCAGCCCGACGTCACCGCGCACCACGTGCGTCCGTGCTCGACAGCAGACACCGACTTCACTGTCGGTAGACGCTTCGACAAGCCCCACCAGGCCACGGACCCGCACTCGCGGACCGTGGCCTTTCTCGTTCAGGTAGTTCCTCTATCCGAGCGTGAGGCCGACAGGTTCGCATCACCCCTCGAACCGATAACGACGCCGCACGAAAAGTAGAGGAGACCGACGTGTCAACCGCCACGATCCGGACGACATGCCGACCAGAGTCCGAGAGTGCCTACGCTGCACAGTATTCGACCGAATCGGTCGAGCTGGCACTGTCGGTGCCCTGCCGAGCGGCGAACCCCGACATGTGGTTCGCCGACACCCCTGCCGAACTCGAGCAGGCGAAGGCGCTGTGCGCCGAGTGCCCCATCCGGCGTACCTGCCTGAGCGCGGCCCTCGACCGAGCCGAGCCGTGGGGCGTATGGGGCGGTGAGATCCTCGAGCAGGGTGTCGTCATCGCCCGCAAGCGTCCCCGAGGACGGCCGCGGAAGAACGCAGCATGATGTCCGAGACCGGTGCCCGGTTTCGCCGAACGATCAGTCGGCGAAGCCGGGCAGCCACTCGGTGAGAATGGCCATGTACGGCGCGTAGGCGTCCAATTGCGCGCAGATACCTACCAGCCCACCGAGCACTCGGAAGATCATCACGTACTCGGCAGGCATGTTCAACGCACGAACGGTGCGGAACTGCGCACTGTTGAAATCCGCGGCGGTGCCCGCAGCCTTCTGCAACCAGGCCCTGGTGAAATGGAACGATTCGGTGTGAATCGGATCGGTGAACGGACGTAGATAGTCCTCGATCTCCTTCTGCGTCACCGTTCGGCCCGGCACCACGAAGCCGCTCTCGGTGAACAACACCACGAGTTCGTCGAACTTCTCGTCACGCGCGAGCGAGACCATTCTGCCGAGAACCGGAGGGAGGCCGTCGGGCATCGGAGCGCAGGCACCGAAATCGATGACGCCCATGCGTCCGTCCTCGAGCATCATGAAATTGCCCGGATGGGGATCGGCGTGCAACAACTTCGCCCGTGCCGGAGAGACGAATGCGAACAGTGCGAGCAGTTCGCCCGCCCGATTGCGTTCCTCGGCCGTTCCGTTCGCGATCACATCGGCCAGCGGCCGACCCGTCATCCATTCGCTGACAACCACTTTGGGTGCACTGGCGACGATCTTGGGAATGGCGAACTGTGGATCGCCCGCAAATTCCTTGCTGAAGGCGCGTTGATTCGCCGCCTCGATGCGGTAGTCGAGCTCGTCCTCGGTACGAGCCGTCAATTCCTCGAGCACCGGCTTGACGTCCGTGCCCGCGAGCACCGTGCTGAACAGGTTCGCGAACCTGTTCAGCGTCTTGAGGTCGGAGCGCAATGCGTCGTCCGCGCCGGGGTACTGGATCTTCACCGCGACATCGCGTCCATCCGACCACGTAGCTCGGTGCACCTGTCCGATGCTGGCCGAGGCGATCGCAGTGTCGTCGAAATCGAGAAAACGTGACCGCCACGCAGTTCCGAGCTGTTGGTCCAACACCCGATGCACGGTCTTCGCGGGCATGGGCGGTCCCTGCGCCTGCAGCTTGGTCAGCGCCTCGCGGTACGGCTCCGAGAACTCCTCCGGAACGGCCGCTTCCATCACCGAGAGCATCTGCCCGAGCTTCATGGCACCGCCCTTGAGTTCCCCGAGGACGGAGAAGAGCTGTTCTGCTGCTTTGGCGGCCATGTCCGCGTCGATTTCGTCGCGATTGCCGCCGGCGAGCTTCTTGCCGAACCCGACGGCAGCACGACCGGCCATTCCGAGGGGAATGCTGGCCAGTTTTGCAGTACGAGTCGATCCACGGCGCGGTATGTCAGACACAGCTCCATCATGGCTGAACCTTCCGACAATTGCTCGGACCGCCCCGCACCGACCGCTGTCGGTCGAGGTGAACTCGCGTTCGGTGCGTTTCGTCAGTGCCAGCAATCGCAGTGCGGATGCTTGGACCACAGCCGTTTGTGCACGGTGGTTCCGGCTGCCGCGAAGTCCAGCTCCATGGTGCAGTCGGCGGTCTCGGGGAGCGCGGCGTCGGAACGGCCGATGAGGTTCTCCAACTGAGCGAACGCGAACGCTGCCGTGGCCAACACCGTCGCGCTGCTGGCTTGGCCGACCGTGCCGAGCAGTTGAGCGGACAGATGTGGCCACTCGGGCTCGAAGTCGCAGCGCGTCAGATCGGCACACCGCAGGCAACTGGTCCGACCGGGCACCACGAAAGGACCGACTATCCCCTTGCCGTCTCGTAGCCGCACCTGCAGATGTGGGGTGCGCAGGCGCACCAGATCGGTCACCAATCGAGGTTCGGCAACCAGATCGTCGGCCAACACCACGACGTCGTAGTTCCAGGACTTCACCACCGAGTGCGGGTAGCGCGTCGGAGTCAGACTCGTCCGACTCACCGTCACTCCGGTACGACTCAGACCGGAGGCCAACGCGTCGGAGATCGGGCCTCGCCCCACCAGGTGGACGGTCTTCACCGCCCCCGATCCGGCCTGCGAGGCACCCGGTGAGGCGTCGGACACCACCGGTTCGCTCGTGCCGTGCAGCAGCAACCCGGAATCCTCCAGTTCGCCGAGCATCGCCGATGTCCGATTGGCGGACATTCCCAATGTCATTGCGTGACAGACGATGTGCGGTCTGGAGTGGCCTGCGGCGAGGAGTCGGAGAATGTCGAGTATCGAGCCCGGCTCGGTGCCGGGAGGTGGAGTGACGACGACGCTGGTCTCGGGATTCCAACCCAACTGAACTGTGCCGTCTCGCCGCGGCAGAATTGCCACCGCAGGATCGAGTCGAACTGTCGATGTGATCATGAAACACACTCTGGCAGCCCAGACCGCGAAGAACGCCCACTCGGAGCGCGTTATCCACAGGGTGGAAGGGCCTCCGAGCAGGCGTTCGACGAGCTGGATCGAAGCGGTGCGACACCGCCCGGGTCAGGTTGTGGATGAACCTCTGTCGGGACCGTCGTCGGTGCCCTTGTCGTCGTTCTCCGCAGCGCGCTCGGCGCGCTCTTCGGCCTCCTTGGCCTCCATTGCTTCGAGCTGCGCGATCGGGTCGTCGAAGTTCGATGTTCCACCACCGACCACTCGGTCGATGAACGCCGCGGGATTGTCGAGATCCGACGAGTCGGGCAGCAGATCGGGGTGTGCCCACACGCCGTCACGCCCCTCGATGTCGGCGGCGGCGAGGAGCTGACGCCACAGATCGGCTGCTTCGCGGACCTTGCGGGGGCGCAGTTCGAGGCCGACCAGCGTCGCGAAGGTCTGTTCGGCCGGGCCTCCCGACGCCCGGCGGCGACGGATGGTTTCGCCGAGTGCGACGGCACCGGGCAGACGATCGCCGAGAGCGGCCGCCACCACCGTTTCGACCCATCCTTCGACCAGGGCGAGCAGTGTCTCCAGACGCTCGAGTGCGTGCTTCTGCTCCGGCGTCGTCTGGGGCTCGAAGGCACCCTGCTGCAGAATCGCCTCGATCTTCGACGGATCGGTCAACGCGGACGGGTCGAGTCCTGCGGCGGCCTCCTCGATGGCCGAGAAGTCCATCCTGATGCCGCGGGCGTACTCCTCGACGGTGGCCAGAACCCGCTGCCGCAACCACGGGACGTGGCTGTAGAGCCGCTGATGGGCGGCTTCACGAGCGGCGAGGAACACCAACACCTCACGGTCGGGCTGCTCGAGCCCTTCACTGAACGACGCGATGGCCGACGGCAACAACGCCGCCGTCCCCGACGGTCCGAGGGGCAGGCCGATGTCGGTGGACGTCAGCACCTCCTTGGACAGCTGGCCGAGAGCTTGGCCGAGCTGCGAGCCGAACGCCATCCCGCCCATCTGCGTCAGCATGCCCATCATCGGCCCGGCCATCTGCTGGGCCTCGGCGGGCAGTCCGGATGTCCACATCCCCGAAATCTGCTCGGCGACGGGGTCGCACAGGCGCTTCCAGGTGTCGATCGTGTTGTCGAGCCAGTCGACCGGTGTCCAGGCAACGGTCTTCGTGGCACCGGCAGGCAGCGTCGTCGCCCCGTCCAGCCACAGCTCGGCGAGGTGCGCGGCGTCGGTGACGGCCTCCCGTTCGCCCGCCGACACCGGGCTGAAATCGCCCATCTGCTGGCGTGCCAGCTGCTTGGCCAGGTCGTAGTTCACCGGCCCCGAACCGGTTCCGCCCGCAGCTCCCATTCCGCTGAGCATCTGGCCGAACTGGGTGAGCATCTGGCCCAGCTGTGCGGGGTCGAAGCCCTCCGCACCGAACCCGAAGCCGGCAGGGTTGCCGGAGCCGTCCGGATCCTTCTTCTTGTCCGGGTCGTCGTCGGGGGCACCGAAACCAAAATTGCTCATGACTCAACGGTACAAGCCCGGAGAACGGAGAGAGTGGTGGATCGTCACGCTGACGGCGAACAGTCGGACCCGTGCGAAGTCGGCACCGACGCACTCGGTAGGGGCGGTCTGCACCGTGGACTTCGTTCGGATCTAGTGTCTACGGAGTGAACCGAAGGATCGCCACTCTCGTCGCTGCGCTGGTGCCCGTGGTGGTGCTGGGCGTCACCGGCTCGGTCGTCACCGTTCCCTTCGCCGCACTCGGCCCCGGACCGACGTACAACACTCTCGGCGACGTCGACGGGGTGCCCGTGGTGCAGATCGACGGAACCGAGGTCGACCCGACCACGGGTCACTTGAACATGACGACCGTGGCCGTGCGTGATCAGCTCAATCTGTTCGAGGCTCTCGGCTTCTGGGCGAGCGGACGCCAAGGCCTGGTCCCGCGTGAAGAGGTCTATCCGCCGGACATGACGAAAGAAGAAGTGCAGGAGGGCAATCAGGCGGATTTCGAGCAGTCCGAATCCAGCGCCGAACTGGCTGCTCTGCACCATCTCGATCTCCCCGTGTCACTGGCGGTGGCCAGTGTGGCCGAGGACGGCCCCGCTGCAGGCGTGCTGAATGTGGGGGACACGCTGGTGTCGGTCGGCGGCACGCCCGTCGCGACTGCATCGGCCGTTCGTGAGGCCGTCAGTTCCAGAGCGCCGGGCGATTCTCTCGACATCGAGTACGTGCGAGACGGGTCGACGCAGACCAGCGCAGTGGTGCTCGGTGCTCGGCCCGACGATGCATCCCTCGGATACCTCGGAGTCACGCCCGAGGAGCAGCCGGACGTGCCGTTCGACGTGAAGTTCAACCTCGCCGACGTCGGCGGTCCGTCGGCCGGACTGATGTTCAGCCTCGCCGTGGTCGACAAGCTCAGTCCCGGTGAGCTGAGCAACGGTGAGTTCGTCGCGGGCACCGGAACGATCGACGCCGACGGTACCGTCGGGCCGATCGGCGGCATTCCCTACAAGCTGATCGCGGCTCGCGAAGCGGGTGCGACCACGTTCCTGGTGCCGGACGCCAACTGTGGTGAAGCCGAACAGAACGTTCCCGACGGACTGCGTCTGGTGCGCGTCGAATCGTTGGACAGTGCTGTCGACGCTCTGCAGGCGATCGGCTCCGGCGGCGACGCGCCGTCCTGCAGCTGACCGGGTCCTGCCGCTAGTCGTCGACGACGTCGAACGTTGCGTAGAGGCCGTGCACGACGTTGGGGGCCAGATCCTCGGCGATGCGAAGGTCGATGGGCGCGAAGGGATCGGCGTCCTCGTCCGGGTGCAACTGCAGCAACGTCAGGGACGGGCCGTCCTTGAGCACCGCGACGATCAAGCGAGCATCCCGTTTCTCGGGATGGTTCTCGGCGGCCGAGCGTGCGGCTTCGTCGGCTGCATCGGGATCTGCGAGCAACGGCATCAAGGCATCGTCGAGGGTCGATTCGGCAGTCGGTGGAAGCACGACTATCTCCTGAACCAGGGCACATCCGACCACACCCTCGGGCCACGTGGAGGTGGCGAGGAACTCGTCCAGGGCGGGGGAGCCGCCGGTGATGTCCTCGGGCAGCGAGTGCTGCTGGATCGGCGTCAGTGCGGCACCGTCGGCGAGATCGTCGAGCAGGCCGGGCTCGGCCGCGGCGAGCGCTGCGGTCGGCACCAACGCGAACATCTGCGGGGCCTGGTGCCATCCGCCCGCGTCGACGAAATCCGCCACCTCGCGGGCACATCGAGCCAGAGCCTCCGCCACGTCCTGCCCACCCGACTCCGGGTCGAACTCGCTTCCGAAATCGTCTCTGCCGGGCAGTCCGTTGCTGTCGTTGCTCACCGCACTATCCTCGCATTCCGATGGTTCTGTTCGACGCGACGCTCCTGACCTGGGTTCGGCAGTGGCCGCAGTACGGTTGTCGCAGCCGTAGGATCAACGTACGTACAGTAGGGCGAAACGGACATGCGGTGCACACTGAGTGCATCGCCGAAGTCATCTGCGGTGCCGATCGGCGCCGCCCGAAGTTGGAGTGTGGCACGTGGGCATGAGGCCCCCCACCGGTATGCCGTCCTTGTCGCGGCGAAGCCGGATCTTGCTCGTATTGGCCTTGGTGGCAGCAGGTTTGCTACTCATCGGTCCCCGTCTGATCGACGTGTACACGAATTGGCTGTGGTTCGGCGAAGTCGACTTCCGTGGCGTGTACACCACCACTCTGCTGACGCGGTTGGTGATCTTCCTCGTCGTTTCCCTGGTCGTCGGACTCATCGTCTTCGCGGCACTGCTGTTGGCGTACCGCAATCGGCCGGTGTTCGTTCCGGTCGCCGGTCCCAACGATCCGATCGCGCGGTACCGCACCACGGTGATGAGCCGTCTGCGCCTGTTCGGCATCGGAATTCCGGTGGTGTTCGGTTTCCTCTCCGGCATGATCGCCCAGACCAACTGGGTGACGGTCCAGCTGTTCCTGCACGGCGGGGACTTCGGGATGACCGATCCACAGTTCAATCTCGACGTCGGGTTCTACTCGTTCGATCTGCCGTTCTACCGATTCATCCTCAACTGGCTCTTCGTCGCCGTCCTGGTCGCGTTCTTCGCGAACTTGGTGACGCAGTACGTATTCGGCGGAATCCGGCTCGCCGGACGTGAGGGAGCCCTCACTCGCGCAGCGCGGATCCAGCTCGCCGTCCTGGCGGGCAGCTTCGTTCTGCTCAAGGCCGTGGCGTACTGGTTCGACCGCTACACCCTGCTGTCGAGCAGTCGGAAAGAACCGACGTTCACCGGTGCCAGCTTCACCGACATCAATGCGGTGTTGCCGGCCAAACTGATCCTGCTCGCGATCGCCGTGATCTGTGCCATCGCGTTCTTCGCAGCGATCTTCCTGCGTGACCTTCGAATTCCGGCGTTGGCCACTGCGCTGCTGGTGCTTTCGTCGATCCTGATCGGTGCCGTCTGGCCGATGGTGATGGAGCAGTTCTCGGTGCGCCCGAACGCGGCGGACAAGGAGAGCACGTACATCGAGCGGAACATCGCGGCCACCAGAGCCGCGTACGGACTGACCGACGACGTGGTCACCTATCGGAACTACTCCGGTGAGGCGGCGTTGAGCCCCGGCGAGGTGGCGTCGGAGTCGGCCACGATGTCCAACATCCGTCTGCTCGACCCGAACATCCTCGCGCCCACGTTCACCCAGCAGCGTCAGATCCGTAACTTCTACGGATTCCCCGACACTCTGGCCGTCGACCGGTATCCCGATGCCGACGGCAACCTGCGCGACTACGTCGTTGCTGCTCGTGAGATCTCACCGCAGACCCTCGACGCGAACCAGCGAGACTGGATCAACCGCCACACCGTGTTCACGCACGGCAACGGTTTCGTCGCAGCGCCGGCCAACTCCGTCGACGAGGCCGTCGCCGACGAATCCAGCGGCGGGCGCGGCGGTTACCCGAACTACCAGGTCAACTGGATCGAGAACGACTCCGAGGGCACCATCCGAAAGGACGGGCCCGGCGACCTGGACCAGCCGCGCATCTACTTCGGCCCGGTCATCGCGAACTCCGACGCGGACTACTCGATCGTCGGTTCCACCGGCGAGCCTCGCGAGTACGACACCGACAGCAAGAGCTACACCTACACCGGTGCAGCAGGTGTCGACGTCGGCAACTTCTTCAACCGGCTCGTCTTCGCCAGCAAGTACGCCGAGCGCAACATTCTGTTCTCGAGCGTGATCGGCGACGAGTCGAAGATTCTGTTCAACCGTGACCCCCGCGACCGCGTTCAGAAGGTCGCACCGTGGTTGACCACCGACGGATCGACCTACCCGGCGATCGTCGAGGGCAAGCTCGTCTGGATCATCGACGGGTACACCACGCTGGACAACTTCCCGTACGCCCAGCGGATGTCGCTCGAGGACGCCACGGCCGACAGCATCGAGTCGACGACGACACGTGCGCTGCCGAGCCGAGAGGTGTCGTACATCCGAAACTCGGTGAAGGCCACCGTCGATGCCTACGACGGCACCGTCAAGCTCTACGAGCAGGACGAGAACGATCCCGTGCTCAAGGCATGGGAAGGCGTGTTCCCGGGAACCGTCATCCCCAAGGACCAGGTGTCCGACGAGCTTCGTGATCACTTCCGTTACCCGGAAGATCTGTTCAAGGTTCAGCGTGAACTGCTGACCAAGTACCACGTCAACGATCCGCGAGAGTTCTTCACCAACAACGCGTTCTGGGAAGTTCCGACCGATCCGACCGCAGAGAACACCGCGGCCAAGCAGCCTCCGTACTACGTCGTCGCATCCGACATCTCCAACGAGGAGAATCAGGCGTCGTTCCAGCTGACCAGTGCGCTGGTCGGATATCGCCGAGAGGTGCTGGGCGCGTACGTCAGTGCGGATTCGGACCCGGAGAACTACGGCAAGATCACCGTGTTGCGATTGCCGACCGATACGTCGACGCAGGGTCCCAATCAGGTGCAGAACCAGATGACGACCACGACGGACGTATCCGAGAGTCTCGGCATCGTGCGCCGTGAGAACACCGTGGAGTTCGGCAACCTGCTGACACTTCCGGTCGGCAACGGTGGATTGATCTACGTGGAGCCGGTGTACGCCTCTCGAACCAACGAGGCGTCCGCTTATCCGCAGTTGATTCGAGTACTCGTCTCGTACGAGGGCCGCGTCGGGTATGCCGCGACACTGCCCGAGGCCATCGAGCAGGTGTTCGGAGCGGGTGCCGGACGCACGGTCACCGCACCCGGTGAGACCGACGGAAATACGCAGCCCGGCGCTGTTCCCGAAACCGCGCCGTCCGACGGTGGCACGCCTGCGGCAACTCCTGCCCCCGCCACCGGCGGTTCGGCAACGAGGGATGCTGCCGTTTCCGGTTTGAACGCTGCACTCTCCGCTGTGCGCTCTGCGCAGCAGAGCGGAAATCTGGCGGAACTCGGCACTGCGCTCGAGAACCTGCAGACCGCGGTCGACACGTACAACCGGGCCGGCAACTGATCGGGTCGGGTCAGGTCTGCTGACCCGAACCGGTCGATACGAGCGAAAGGGCCGCCTCACCGAATGGTGAGGCGGCCCTTCCGTCGTTCGTCACCTGCTCGCGCGTGAGATACGAGGCAACGTGAGAGGCAGTTCGACGAACTGTTGGGTGATCAGCGTCCGATGGGCGCGAGCACCGGGGCGTTCGCTGCAACGAGGTGCTGGAACTGAGTGCTCAGGCCGTACTGGTCGGCGAGCTTGGACGCCGCGTCGAACACGCCCTGTGCAGCCTGCGTGGCTGCTGCGGCCTCGGGGGCCACGACCGGTGCCGGTGCCGGTGCGGGAGCTGGCTGCGGAGCCGGTGCGGGAGCTGCCTCGGGCTCGGGAGTGGAGGCACCCTTGGTCAGCTGCTGACCGCACACGGGCCATGCGCCCGGTCCCTGACTCTGCAGGGTGTTCTCCGCGACGCGGATCTGCTCGGCCTTGGATGCGTTGGCCGGCGATCCGGTTCCGCCGTTGGCCGTCCAGGTGCTCTGCGAGAACTGCAGGCCACCGTAGTAGCCGTTTCCGGTGTTGATGCTCCAGTTGCCACCGCTCTCGCACTGTGCGACTGCGTCCCAGTTGTTCGAGGCTGCGTTGGCGGTTCCGGCTGAAACGCCGAGGGGGATCGCTACGGCGGCACCTGCGATGGCGACCAATCCGAGAGCGCGCTTGCCGAAATTGTTCTGTGTGGTCATGCGGGGTGAATCCTCTCCGCGCTCGACTGGCGCGACTGGCCTGCAATCACCTCGCCGGGATGTACGGCGTTCGTGACCAGGCACTTCGTATCGTCGCGGCTCTGCCCCCGTACGTATTGGGGACCACACCCGCGGGGCAGAGCGAAGGAAGCGGCGGGGTGGTGCAGGCCCAGCGGTTTAGGGCCGCCCGTGAAGGTAGTCGAGGATCTGCTCACCGTCACTGAGCAGGAATGGGACAGCCGATGTCCACATACTGGGACTCGAAGGGGTATTTCGCCAGCTCAGGCCCGGTCGTGGCGCTAATGTTTCTACTTCGTAACCCGACCGTTATGTGACTCGAAACACGCACGAAAAGAGACGCGGAGCACTATTTCGAGCCGCCTGAACCGTGATAAGCGCGAGCCACAACCTGCCGCGGTGCACTTCGTCGAGCGGGTGACAGCGCTCGGAAGTCACGTGATTTGCATTGGCCGTACGCACGGTAGTAACTTCGTAGTTGCAACGCGGGGTGGAGCAGCTCGGTAGCTCGCTGGGCTCATAACCCAGAGGTCGCAGGTTCAAATCCTGTCCCCGCTACCACTGACGAAGACCCAGGACCTATGTCCTGGGTCTTTTTCGTATTCTCGTATGCGCAGAAACGGCCCGTTCGGCCCGAGGGCGAACGCGATACCGTCGAAAGGACGACTCGTGTGATTCTTCCCGCCGTCCGAGACCCTCGCCTCATCACCGTGCAGCGCGGCGGACTTCTGTCCGAAGACGACCATCGGAGCCTCGCGCTCTGGGCGGCCGAGTGTGCGGAACACGTCCTCCACTTGTTCGAGACGGTCCGACCCGTCGACCCGCGACCACGCGAGGCGATCGAGGCCACCCGTGCGTGGGTGCGCGGCGAACTCGCGATGATGGCCACCCGCGCCCTCGGTGGCCACGCCATGGGAGCAGCACGGCCGCTCGTCGGTTGCTCTCGCTTCGCCGCGTACGCCGCGGGCCAGGCAGCCTGCGTGGCTCACGTACCCGAACACGACCTCGGAGCAGCCGCCTACGCCATCAAGGCAGCGCGGGCGGCTGCACCTGCAGGCCGAGAGACGAGTGCAGGCAGGAAAGAGCTCGAGTGGCAGCGTGACCGGCTTCCGAACAGCGTGCGCCGGCTGGTGTTGGAAGACCAGAAGAGAAGAAACAGCATCTGTTGGTCCGTGTTCGACTGATCCCGGCTACCGGTCGGTGTGTTCGAGCATTTCGGACAGTGCCGCGACGGTGGACATCCCGCGTCGGGTGCGTAGTCGCCGAGGCGAAACCTGGTGTGCGACAGATGATTCCGATCGACGTCCACCGACCGATCGTGTGTCGTCGTGGTCCGGCCGTGACGACTGGGTACCGTCGGTTCAGTCCGAAACCTGCTCGCGGGCATCGTCACTGGTGACCGTGTCGGAATCCTCGCCGTCCTCGGAGGCGTCGGCGGTGAGGTCGACCGTGTCCACGCCCTCGAGTGCCGTCAACTCCTGTTCGGCCTCGGCGATGAGACCCTTCGCGTTCTCTTCGATCTTCTTGACCCACTCGGCCATGACGGTCACACCCTTCACTCGATTCCGTACCACCGGTCTACCAGATTTCCTCCCCGTAGGATCCGGCGTGTGCGAATACGAACCTCGCGTCTCGACCTCGACGAGCCGGCCGTCGCCGATCTCGATGAGTTGTACGCGATCTGCAGCGACCCGCAGTCGTGGACCCACTTTCCGAGCCTGCGGCACACCGATCCCGGCGTGACCGAACGAATGGTGCAGGGCTGGTCGGAGCAGTGGCGGCGGGATGGATTGTCCACCTGGATGATTCGTGAGCGCGGCAGCCACACGCTCAGTGGCTACGGCGGATGTTCGAAGCGCCGCAACGCCTTCTGGAATCTCGGCTATCGCCTCCATCCCGACGCGCAGGGCAACGGGTATGCCGCGGAGATGTGTGAGATCGCAGTCGAGTGCGCGCACCGAACCGAGCCCGAACTGCCGATCGTGGCATACCTGCTCGAACACAATGTCGCGTCGGCGCGGGTGGCCGAACGCGCAGGCCTGGAGTTGATCACCCGCGGACCCGACGTCGGCAATCCGGATGTCGACGCAGTTCGCGTGGTGTACGCGGACCGTGCGTTGACGGCAGATCAGGTGGGCGCGGTTCTGTCGGCCTGACCGCGGCAGGTGCTCACTTCCGTGAGCCGACGTCGGAGCAGGCGTTTCTCCGGTGCGGTTCGGGCGAAATCCAACGCACGGCGATACTGCACCGCCGCCTCCTCGAACCTACCCAGTCGTTGCAGCAGATCGGCTCTCGCCATGGGATACGGATGATATCGGCGCAACGACGCCTCGTCGGCAAGCCGGTCGAGCTCGCGCAGACCGGGCTCGGGACCGTCGCGCATCGCCAGTGCGACAGCCCTGTTCATCGCGACAATCGCATTCGGTGTCCGTGTCATGAGCACGTCGTACAGCGCAACGATCTGGGGCCAGTCCGTGTTGTCGGTGTCGGGTGATTCTGCATGCAGCGCAGCGATGGCCGCCTGCACGGCGTACGGACCGCCCCGGCCGCCGCTGAGGGCCTCGACCACGAGTTCCGTCCCTTCGGCGATGATCTCGGCGTTCCAGAGTCCACGGTCCTGATCTGCCAACAGCACGATGTCACCATCCGAGTCGGTGCGAGCGTCGCGTCTGGCGTCGATGAGCAGCATCAACGCCAGCAGGCCTGCCACCTCGGGCTCGGTCGGCAGTGCGGTGTGGAGAAGTCGTCCCATACCGATGGCTTCGGAGACGAGATCGACTCGCCCGACACTCTCACCCGAGGTCGCCGAATAGCCCTCGGTGAAGATCGAATAGACCACCTCGAGCACCATCGGCACCCTGCCTGCCAGCTCGTCCGGGCCCGGGAGGCGAAACGGAATCCGTGCGGCCCGAATCTTGTTCTTGGCCCGCACAATTCGCTGCGCCGCCGTGGCCGGAGGGATGAGCAGCGCACGGGCCACCTCGCCGGTACCGAGACCGGCCAGGCATCGAAGCGTCAACGCGAGTCGGTCACCGGCCGCAAGCGCCGGGTGTGCACACGTGAAGAACAACTGCAGCCGGTCGTCGGGCAGAGCATCGTCGAGCGAATTCGGGCTGCTCGGTTCGCTGCGATCCGTATCCGCCTGCAACACTCCGACCTTGGCGGCCAGGCTCTGATCGCGGCGCAGCCGATCGACCGCCTTCCGGCGGGCAGTGGTGAGTAGCCACGCCCCCGGCCGTGACGGGACGCCATCGACCGGCCAGTGTTTGAGGGCCGACTCGATGGCGTCCGAGGTCACTTCCTCGGCGAGGTCGAGGTCGCGGTACCGCTGTACCAACGAGGCGAGCAGAATCGAGCGCTCGGCTCGGAAGACCGATTCGAGCGCTCGATGAACCCCCGACTCGTTCACCGAGGAATCCTGCATGGCGGGACTGCGCCGGTCAGAATTCTGCAAGGGGCCGCACGATCACCGCGCCGCCGTCCTTGGAGCCCGGGCATCGGGCCGCCCACTCGAGTGCCGCGTCCAGGTCGGGGACGTCGATCACGTCGTAGCCGCCGAGAACCTCGTGCGACTCGGCGTACGGGCCGTCGGTGACGGTCCGTTCCTCGGTGCGCGGGTCGACGCGCACCGCGGTGGCGGTCGTCAGATCGGCCATGGCGTACCCGGAGACGAAGACGCCGGCTTCCTTCATCTCTTTCTCGTAGGTCATCCAGTCCTCGACACTGCTGCAGCCCGGTGCTGCTCCGGGCGTGGTGTCGGCGTTGATCAAGAGGATGTACTTCATGGTGCGCTCCTGGGTTCGGTACCTCGTTGTCGCGGCGCGAGTCGCCGTTCACGATGACGACGTCCGGCAGACCACGATATCGACACCGTCCCGGAATTTTTCTTTCCGACGCACGAAAAACGGCATCGGACGCGGGGTCCGATGCCGTTTCGCGGCGACATCTCGGCTCGACGACGAGCCAGGTATCACTTCAGTTCTGCGGACGACTTCCCGAGTACTCGACGAGCAACGATCAGCTGCTGGATCTGCTGAGTTCCCTCGAAGATGTCGAGAATCTTGGAGTCGCGGCTCCACTTCTCGAGCAGCGGGCGCTCGGAGTAGCCGTAGGTACCGGCGAGTTCCACTGCCTTGAGGGTGATGTCGACTGCCGAGCGGCCCGCCTTGGCCTTCGACATCGATGCCTGCAGCGAGTTGGGCTCCTTGTTGTCGGCCATCCACGCTGCCCGCAGTGCGAGCAGATGTGCTGCTTCCCAGTCCGCTTCGAGGCGGAGGAACTCTGCGGCCGCCGCGTGCTGGTTGTAGGCGGGTGTCTCGTACGAGATGTCGACTCCGGCATCGACCAGGATCGATCGCAGCTCTTCGAGTGCCGCCCGCGCCACACCGATGGCCATACCGGCCACCAGGGGGCGGGTGTTGTCGAAGGTCTGCATGACGCCTGCGAAGCCCTTTTCGACGTTCACCTCGGCGGTGCCGAGCAAATTGTCCTTCGGGATGCGGCAATCCTCGAGCAGCAGCGCAGCGGTGTCGGACGCCTTGATGCCCAACTTGTGCTCGAGACGTGCAACCGACAGGCCCGGTGCGTCACGCGGAACGACGAACGACTTGATGGCCGCGCGGCCGAGCGACTTGTCGACCGTCGCCCATACGACGATGTGGGTGGAACGCTCACCGGCGGTGACGTAGATCTTCTCGCCGTTGAGTACCCACTCGTCACCGTCGAGGACGGCGGTGGTGGTCACCGCTGCGGAGTCCGAGCCGAAGCTGGGCTCGGTGATGGCCATCGAGGCCCACACCTTGCCGAAGCGCTCGAGCTGCTCGTCGGTGGACACCGCTGCGATGGCCGAGTTGCCCAGGCCCTGGTAGGGGATCGACAGCGTCAGGCCGACGTCGCCCCAGCAGGTCTCGATCACGTTCACCAGGGCAGACATGTTGCCGCCGTTGGCGTTCGCGGTCTTGCTGGGCTTGGCCGACTCGCTGTCCTTCTCGCGGCCACCGGCGGCTCCGCCGATTTCGCCACCGGCGTCGGACATGCCTTCGACCATCGACGCCATGGTGTCGAGCTCGACCGGGTACTCGTGCTCGGCGAGGTCGTACTTGCGGGAAATCGGGCGGAAGATCTCGGCAGCGACCTGGTGAGCCTGATTCGCCTGCGCCCGAAGCTTCTTGGGAAGTTCAAGATTGATCATGGTGTGTGTCCTTGGGTGAGTGCCATGGAATTCGGGGGCGGACGGCTAGATGAGAACGATGCCTTCGGCGACGCCGACGGATCGCAGATCGCGGTACCAACGCTCCACCGGGTGCTCCTTGGTGAAGCCGTGACCGCCGAGCAACTGAACGCCATCGGAACCGATCTGCATGCCCTTCTCGGAGGCGAGTCGACGCGCGAGCGCCGATTCGCGGGCGAACGACAGTCCCTGCTCGGCCCGCGAAGCGCCGCGCAGCGTCACCAACCGCATGCCGTCGAGCTCGATGGCGATGTTGGCGACCATGAAGGCCACGGCCTGGCGGTTGCTGATCGGCTCGCCGAAGGCCACACGCTCGTTCACGTACGGGACGACGTAGTCCAGCACGGCCTGGCTCGTACCGACGGCCAGCGACGCCCAGCCCAGTCGTGCGAGACCGATGGCAGCGCTGTACTCGGCGGCCCGCTGGTCCGCGTCACCGTCACCGAGCAATGCCGACTCGGGAACTGCGACGTCGGTCAGGATCAGGCGACCGAGGCCGGCAGCACGCAGTCCCATGCTCGGATCGGCCTCGACGACGAGACCCTTCGAGTCGGACTCGACGATGAAGAATGCCGGGCGGCCTTCGAGTTCTGCGGCGATGACGAACAGCTCGGAGCTGCCTGCAGCAGGCACCAGGCTCTTGACGCCGTTGAGCTTGTAGCCGCTGGGGGAGCGAACGGCCTTGGTCTGCAACGCATACGGATCGAAGAGCGCGCGGGGCTCGTTGACGACCACCGCAGCGTTCGGAACCTTCTCGCCCACGAACGCGGGCAGATAGGTCTTCTGCTGTGCGTCCGTTCCCCATTGGGTCAGCGCGACGGCAACGCCGGAGGGGGCAAGGATGGGCAGGGCCAGGCCCATGTCGCCGTGCGCCAGCGCCTCGGCGACGAGCGAGTTGGTGACGGCCCCGCGCTCGGTGGCAGCGCCGTCGAGCTCCTCGGGAACGTTGATGAGGGTGATGCCGAGTTCGGCGGAGCGACGCACGAGGTCCTCGGGCGAGGACGCGTTGTGGTCCGCATCGAATGCGGCAGGCCGGAGGATTTCCTCGGCGAACTCCTTGACCGTCTCGACGATCATGCGCTGCTCGTCGTCGGGCGTCAGGTCGAAGTAGCTCAGGTTCTTGGCGGCACCGTCGTCGAGACGCTTGGGCTTACCGCCACCGGTGACCTTGGCGAACGTGCGATTTGCCGCGCCGAGCGTCTTGAACCCGGTCTTGGTGCTCTCGTACGTCACCCGGTCGATCGTCTGACGAAGGTTGTACTTCTCCGCCAGTTCGGATCCGGTGATGGCGGTCAGAACGCGCATCGCGGTTCCGATCGCATCCCTCTTGAACGGGTTGAGGCCAACCGCAGAAGTATCGCGGGGCACCTTGGGGGCCTTCGCGTCGACCACACTGTCTTGCTTGCTCATGATCACCAGTTCCTCGGCGTCGGTCACGGACTCCACAGATCTTACTCCCGAGTAAGATAGCTGTCTACTATCGAGTAAGTTCACGCACCGAGCCGAGTGGTTGCCGAGTGCATCACGCCAGGCCGGGCTGGATGTGGCACGCTGATCCGGTGCATCCGATCGCCCAGGTTTTCGCCGGCCTCGCCGCGGCCCTCCACGTCGTCATCTTCGTCATGGAGAGCGTGGCCTGGTCCAGGCCCGCGGTATGGTCGCGATTCGGCGTCGCCAGTCAGCACGACGCCGACGTCGTCAAACCGATGGCCTTCAACCAGGGCTTCTACAACCTGTTCCTGGCCATCGGCATCGTGGTCGGCCTCGTCGTGGGCGGCTCCGCGGGCGACGCCATCGTGTACTTCGCCTGCGCGAGCATCGTCGGCGCGGCACTCGTGCTCGCGACCGGTGGCGCGAAGTACTTTCGAGCGGCAGTCGTTCAGGGCATCACACCGCTGATCGCGCTGGTTGTGGCTGCAGTTCTCTAGGCGAATGTCAGGCCCGAGGGGACAGGTGCTCGAGGACCGCGTGCTGCAGTAGGCCGTTGGTGGCCACGGCACTGCCACCGTGTGGGCCCGCGGTGCCGTCGAGCGCGGTGAACTCGCCGCCTGCCTCGCGCACCAGGACATCGAGGGCCGCCAGGTCCCACAGCGAGACCTCGGGTTCGGCGGCGATGTCGACTGCCCCCTCGGCCACGAGGCAGTACGAGAAGAAGTCGCCGTAGCCGCGTACCCGCCACACGGCGTCGGTCAGATCGAGGAACCGATCTCGGGTGCCGAGGTCGGCCCAGCCGGACAGGCTGGAGAAGCTCAGGCTGGCCGACGACAGTGCATCGACCTTCGAGACCTCGATCGGGCGCGGGGTGCCGCCGTCGGACGCCGTCCATGCTCCGAGATCGCTCGCGGCCCACCAGCGTCGGTTCAGGGCAGGTGCGCTGACGACTCCTACCCGCGGTACGCCGTCGTCGAGCAACGCGATGAGGGTCGCCCAGACGGGCACGCCGCGGACGAAGTTCTTGGTTCCGTCGATGGGATCGACCACCCACTGGCGTCCGCTGAACGTCGCAGTACCGCCGAATTCCTCGCCCAGCAATGCGTCGGTGGGGCGCTGCGCTCCGAGCGAGCTGCGGATCGCCGTCTCGACGGCCAGATCCGCGTCGGACACCGGGGTGAGATCCGGCTTGGAATCGACCGATAGGTCCATGGCGAGAAATCGTCGGCGCGTGATGGCGTCCGCCTCGTCGGCGAGAGTGAGGGCGAGAGCAAGATCGGAGGAGTAGTCGGTCACCGGAGAAGACTATCGCCGCGCACGGGCTGCTCGTACGCCGCGACATGGGTGGTCGGGCCTACTCGGTGACTTCGTTCAGCTTTCCGGTTGCGACGTCGAAGACGAAGCCTCGAACGGATTCGTGCTTCGTGACGAACGGGCTCTGCTCGATGCGGGCGAGCGACTGGCGAACATCGCGGTCCAAGTCGGTGAACGACTCGGCAGCCCAGTGGGGCTTGATGCCCGTCTCGTCCTGTAGATCTTTCTTGAACTCGTCGTCGGTGAAGGTGAGCATGCCGCAGTCGGTGTGATGGATCAGGATGATCTCCTTCGTGCCGAGCAGACGCTGACTGATGGCCAGTGAGCGAATCTCGTCGTCGGTGATGACACCGCCCGCATTGCGGATCACGTGGGCTTCGCCGTCCTGGAGACCGAGGATGCGGTAGACGTCGAGTCGGGCGTCCATGCACGCCACCACTGCCACGTGCTTCGACGGCGGCAACGGCAGGGGACCGTCGAACGTCGCGGCGTACGCCTTGTTGTTCTCGAGGTACTGGTCGGTGACGGTCATGCGACGCTCCTGTGTACTGCGGGTGTGGCCGGCACCGGGCGGTGGCAGGCATGTCGAGATGCGAATATGTCGATGAGCCGAAAGCTAGCAGTCCACCGATGGCCTGACGAGAGTTGAAATCTGCGCGGTTCGAACCCTCGACGTCGGTGTCCGTTCGGCTCGTGGGGGCCGGGGGAATCGGGGGCGGTCGGGTTCGGGTTCGCGTGCCGGTAACCTTGACTCTCGTGCATCCCGACGTTTCTGCAGACCTGGCCGAGCTCGACACCACTCTGTCCACCGTCGAGTCGGTGCTCGACGTCGAGGAACTGCGGCGACGCATCGACGAACTCGAGCATCAGGCGGCGTCGCCGGACCTGTGGAACGACCAGGAACACGCGCAGCAGGTGACCAGCCAGCTGTCCCATGCGCAGGCCGAGCTTCGCCGCGTCGAAGAACTCAGGCAGCGCCTCGAGGACATGCCGGTTCTGTACGAGCTCGCCGAGGGTGAAGAAGGCGAGGCAGCCGAATCCGCCACCGCCGATGCCGACGCCGAACGCGCCGCGCTCCGGGAGGACATCGCAGCCATGGAAGTGCGGACCCTGCTCTCCGGTGAGTACGACGCACGCGACGCACTGGTCAACATCCGTTCCGGTGCAGGCGGAATCGACGCGGCCGACTGGGCGGAGATGCTCATGCGTATGTACATCCGCTGGGCCGAGAAGCACGGCTACGGCGTCGAGGTCTACGACACGTCCTACGCCGAAGAGGCCGGTATCAAGAGCGCGACGTTCGCGGTCAAGGCTCCGTACACGTACGGCACGTTGTCGGTGGAACAGGGGACGCATCGGCTGGTGCGGATCAGCCCGTTCGACAACCAGGGTCGTCGCCAGACCTCGTTCGCGGAGGTGGAGGTGCTTCCGGTCGTCGAGACCACAGACCACATCGAGATCCCGGAGAACGACATTCGCGTGGACGTGTACCGCTCGTCCGGTCCGGGTGGGCAGTCGGTCAACACCACCGACTCCGCCGTTCGGTTGACGCACATCCCGACGGGGATCGTGGTGACCTGCCAGAACGAGAAGTCCCAGCTGCAGAACAAGGTCTCGGCCATGCGGGTGCTGCAGGCCAAGCTGCTCGAGGTCAAGCGCAAGGAAGAGCGTGCCGAGATGGATGCGCTCAAGGGTGACGGCGGTAGCTCCTGGGGTAACCAGATGCGCTCGTACGTTCTGCACCCGTACCAGATGGTCAAGGATCTGCGTACCGAGTACGAAGTCAACAATCCGTCTACAGTTCTCGACGGGGACATAGACGGATTCCTGGAATCGGGAATTCGTTGGCGAATGCGAGGGGAGCAGTAGATGACCGGTCATTGCGCAGGATCCGCTCCGTCGTTCCGATGACCAGCTGGCTGAACCCGACGCTCGACCTGAAGCTGAACGCCCTCGGGATCGTGCTGTACATCCTGGGCGGAATGCTGGCCGCGCGGTTCGTCACCTGGACCGGGTCCCGCATCACTGCCCGAATCGATCAGAACTACCAGCACAGCGATGCGCTCGTGCGGTCCGAGGCCGCCAAGCATCGGCACGCGCTGGCCCAGGTCATCACCTGGGTCGTGGTCACCCTCATCTACATCCTCGTCACCATCGAAGTGCTGCGTCGCTTCGGATTCGGCGTCGGCGGGCTCGTGGCACCCGCGACGGTCATCGGCGCAGCGCTCGGCTTCGGTGCTCAGCGCGTGGTCCAGGACATTCTGGCCGGGTTCTTCATCATCACCGAACGTCAGTACGGATTCGGTGACGTCGTGCAGATCGCCGTCAACGGTTCTGCCGAGGACGCCGAGGGCACGGTCGAGGACGTGACACTGCGCGTCACCCGGGTCCGCAGCGTCGACGGTGAGGTCATCACCGTGCCGAACGGGCAGATCGTCAAGGCGATCAACCTGTCGAAGGATTGGGCGCGCGCCGTCGTCGACGTTCCCGTGCCGAGCACCGCCGATCTCACCCAGGTGAATGCGCTGCTCCGATCGGTCGGCCGCGACGCGTTCGCAGACGCTCGGTTGCGTCCGCTGTTGCTCGACGAACCGACCGTGATGGGTGTGGAGAGCATCGAGGTGGGACAGGTCAACGTTCGCCTCGTTGCGCGAACATTGCCGGGTAAGCAGTTCCAGGTAGGACGAGAACTTCGAGTCCGAGTGGCCGCCGCGCTGCGACCCGAGGGCATCAGCGTTGCTCCCGACGTCAGTACGGCCGGGGTCGCGCCGGAAGCGTCGGGACCAGATCGGACGGAGGATCGATGAATACGCCCGATACCGGAACCGAACGGCCGCAGCGGAACTGGCGACAGTGGCGCATTCCGGCCAAGATCAACGGCCGCGTCCGCACGTCCACAGTCGCGTTCGGGATCTGCTTCGTGCTCACCGGTCTGTGGTACGGCCAGATCAGTGCAGAGATCGCCGAAAGGGACAGTGAACGTATCCAGGGCCCGGTTGCCGTGGACCCGGGCGAACTCACCCCCTACACCCAGCCGCAAACCGTGGAACCGACCTATTCGAGTACCACCGTCACATCCACCCCGACCGCCACCACCGATCCCGACGGATCGGGAAGCGTCGACGAATCAGGGCAGCCGGCGACCACGACGACCCTGCCGTCGACGACCACCGCGCCGTTCGGTGTCCCGCTGCCACCGGTGATTCAGTCGCTGATACCCAGCCAGCCTGCGCCGACGTCGTCTCGCTGAGGCATCCTTTACCGTCTCTCGGGACTCGCCGCGGTGCTCCCTCGGTTTCGGCGGTTACCGGACGGTAAGGACTACACTGGCGACCCGTGATCAGCACCTCGAATGTCTCCAAGTCTTACAAGACCTCCACCAGGCCTGCCCTGGACAAGGTGACGGTCTCCATCGACAAGGGTGAGTTCGTGTTCCTGATCGGTCCGTCCGGTTCGGGCAAATCGACGTTCATGCGGCTGCTCCTCAAGGAGGAGACGCCCACCTCCGGCGACATCCACGTCGCCGATTTCCACGTCAACCGACTGGCGGCCCGACGCGTCCCCCGGCTGCGGCAGAGCATGGGCTGCGTGTTCCAGGACTTCCGCCTGTTGCAGCAGAAGACGGTGGTGGAGAACGTGGCGTTCGCTCTCGAAGTGATCGGCAAGCCGCGCTCGATGATCAAGCGCACCGTTCCCGAAGTTCTCGACCTGGTGGGACTCGGCGGTAAGTCGGATCGTCTGCCCAACGAGTTGTCCGGTGGAGAACAGCAGCGGGTGGCGATCGCTCGCGCGTTCGTCAATCGTCCACTCGTGCTGCTCGCGGACGAGCCGACCGGAAACCTCGATCCGGACACCAGCCAGGACATCATGCTGCTGCTCGAGCGCATCAACCGCACCGGAACCACGGTGCTGATGGCCACCCACGACAACCACATCGTCGACTCGATGCGCCGACGCGTGGTCGAACTCGACAACGGACGAGTCGTTCGTGACGAGGCCCGCGGGGTCTACGGCGTCGGTCGCTGACGCCGCCGCCGACTCAGGACCGCACAGACGTCACGACCGAACGAATCGAAGGGCTCGGATTCCGCGATGCGCGCAAGTTTCATCTTCAGCGAGGTCCTCACCGGACTTCGCCGCAACATCACCATGACGATCGCCATGATCTTGACGACCGCAATTTCTCTCGGCCTGTTCGGCGGTGGCCTGCTCGTGGTCCAGATGGCGGGGAAGACTCAGCAGATCTTCCTCGATCGGGTGGAGGTGCAGATCTTCCTCACCGACGATATCTCTGCGAGCGACGCCGATTGTGCGCAGGAGACCTGTGCCACCCTGCGATCGGATCTGGAGAACACTCCGTCGGTGGTCTCGGTGCAGTACCTCAATCGTGAGGATGCGGTGAAGGACGCCACCGAACGCGTGTTCAAGGATCAGCCGGAGTTGGCCGAACTGGTCAGTGCCGACAGCTTTCCCGCGTCGTTCAAGGTGCGTCTGAGCGATCCCGAACGGTTCGGGGTCATCAACGACAACTTCGAGAATCGACCGGGCGTGCAGAGCGTTCTCAATCAGCGCGATCTCGTCGAGCGTCTGTTCAGTGTGCTCAACGGCGTGCGCAACGCGGCTTTCGCCATCGCCACGGTGCAGGCGATCGCGGCAATCCTGTTGATCGCCAACATGGTTCAGATCGCTGCGTTCACCAGGCGAACCGAGGTGGGCATCATGCGGTTGGTCGGTGCCACTCGGTGGTACACGCAGTTGCCCTTCCTCCTGGAGGCGGTGGTGGCGGCGTTGATCGGCTCGGCGCTCGCGATCGCCGGCCTGTTCACCGCGAAGAACATGTTCATCGACGACGTTCTGTCGGATGTGTATCAGGCCAACATTCTGGCCCGAATATCGAACAGTGACGTTCTGCTCGTCTCGCCGTTCCTCGCGCTGGTGGGAGTGGGAATGGCTGCGGTGACGGCGTACATCACGCTGCGGTTGTACGTGCGCGAATAAATTCGGTTGCCGTTCGGTTCTATGCTGGAGCGGTTGCCCGTGGAACCGATCCACGCGGCGCATGCTCGAGAAAGGGCCCTGCAGTGAGAGAGAAGGGCCGCAAGGCCATCGCGACCAATCGCAAGGCGCGGCACAACTACTCCATACTCGACGTCCTCGAGGCCGGAGTCGCCCTCGTCGGTACCGAGGTCAAGAGTCTGCGCGACGGTAAGGCCTCACTGGTCGACGCCTTCGCGACCGTCGACGACGGTGAAATCTGGCTGCGCGGGCTGCACATCGCCGAATACACGCTCGGGAGCTGGACCAACCACGCGCCGCGGCGAAACCGCAAACTGCTCCTTCATCGCCGCGAGATCGATCGCCTGGCAAGCAAGGTCAAAGAGGGAAACCTGACGCTGGTGCCGTTGTCGATGTATTTCTCCGACGGCAAGGTCAAGGTCGAGCTGGCACTGGCCAAGGGCAAGCAGGACTACGACAAGAGACAGTCGCTGGCCAAGCGCACCGCCGAACGCGAGGTCACTCGCGAGCTCGGTCGTCGCGTGAAGGGAATGCGCTGACCGCTGTACTGCTCGCCCTGGTAGCCGCCGTCGGCTACGGAGTGAGCGATTTCGTCGGCGGAGTCGCATCCCGCCGAGTCGCCGCCCTCCGGGTGGTCATCGTGTCGTACCCCCTGTCGCTGGTGATCGTGCTGCTCGTCGCACCGTTCGTCGGCGGCACGATCGAGCTCCCGGCGATGCTCTGGGGGCTGGCATCGGGTGTCGCCGGTGGCGTTGCGGTGTGGTGGTTCTACCTGGCCCTCGCTGCCGGGCCGATGGCCGTGGTCTCACCGGTCACCGCCGTGCTGGTCGCCGGGATCCCGGTCCTGGTGGGGCTGTCCATGGGGGAGCGTCCCGGAATCATCGCGTTCGTCGGTATTGCCGTAGCACTGGTGGCCGTGGTGCTGGTGAGCAGAGAATCTCCGGACGAGGTGACCGGCGAGGTGGCCGGCGGACGCGAGATGAAGTTCACCCGAACGGTCGCCTGGTTGACGGTCGGTTCGGGGGTGACGTTCGCGTTCGCATTCATCTTTCTGCACCGGATCGGCGACGGCAGCGGGCTGTGGCCGCTGGCGGCATCGCGCGCGTCTGCGACCGCGGTGGTCTGGATCGTGGCCCTCGCTTCCGGCCACTTCGCACCGCCGCACGGCAGCGTGCTCAAACTGGCGGCCTTCGTCAGCGTGCTCGACGTGGTCGCGAACGCCGCGATGATCTACGCCTATCAGGGTGGTCTGCTCTCCTTGGTCAGTGTCATCGCGTCGCTGTATCCGGCGGCGACGGTACTGCTGGCGATGGTGATGCTCGGCGAGCGAGTGGGAATGCTGCAGAAGATCGGAATGGCGTTGGCGCTCGGTGCGATCGCGATGATCGCGCTCTCTGGTTGAACCGCACCGCCCGGGGGTAATGACTCCGGTTATGACAGCTTTCGACTCTGCCTCCGACACCGCCGCGCCCGAGAAGTCGCCGCGCGTCCTCGTCACCGGTGCCACGGGATATCTGGGCGGTCGGCTGGCCCCGCGACTGCTCGACGAGGGGTACACGGTCCGCGTGCTGGCACGCACGCCCGCCAAGCTCGACTCCGTGCCGTGGGCGACCGATGTCGAGATCGTGCAGGGCGATCTGAGCGATCGGGAATCGTTGAAGGAAGCGCTCAGCGGAGTCGACGTCATGTACTACCTGGTGCACTCGATGGGCACCGCAGGGCACTCGGATTTCGCCGACACCGAACGCGACAGCGCCGAGAACGTCGCGGCCGTGGCGGCGGAATGCGGTGTGGGGCGCATCGTCTACCTCGGCGGGTTGCATCCGCCGACCGGCGAACTCTCGCCGCACCTGAAGTCGCGTGCCGAGGTGGGACGCATTCTGATCGACTCGGGAGTCCCGACCATCGTTCTGCAGGCCGGTGTCGTGATCGGATCCGGCTCGGCGTCGTTCGAGATGATCCGGCACCTCACCAATCGGCTTCCGGTGATGACCACACCGCGGTGGGTACACAATCGCATCCAGCCCATCGCTGTGCGGGACGTGTTGCACTACCTGATCGGGGCCGCGAGTGCGCCCATCACCGAATCCAGGACGTTCGACATCGGCGGTCCCGATGTCATGCAGTACGGCGAGATGATGAACATCTATGCCGACGTCGCGGGTCTGCGGCAGCGTCGGATCATCGTGCTCCCGGTGTTGACTCCGCGACTGGCCGGCCACTGGATCGGGCTGGTGACTCCCATTCCGCGCGGGCTGGCGATGCCGCTCATCGAATCACTGCAATACGACGCCATCGGTCACGAGATGGACATCGATGCCGTGGTCCCGCGCCCGGAGGACGGCCTGACCGGCTACCGCGATTCCGTGAGATTGGCGCTGCGCAAGATCGACGACGGCGAGGTGGAGACTCGGTGGACAGATGCCACCGGTACCGCGGCACCGTCGGATCCGTTGCCTTCGGATCCGACCTGGGCAGGCGAGGTCGTCTACACCGACACCCGGGTCGCCCGCAGTGCAGCGCAGTCGACCGCGATCAGGCCTGCACTCGAACGATTGGCCGATGCCGACGTTCTCACCGGCTGGCATCGCGACGTCACCGGACCCGACGCATCCGCGTCGGGCACCGAGCACACCACGCGGCTCAAGTCCTCCACACGACTTCCCGGCGAGGCCTGGCTGGACCTGACGGTCGGGGGAACTGCGAAGCAGCCGACGATCGAGCAGCGGTTGGTGTTCTTCCCTCGTGGACTGGCCGGCCGAGCGGTCTGGTACGCCTCGCTGCCCGTACGCCTGGTGATGGCCCGTCGGATGCTGCGCACGGTGGTGCAACGAGTCGACGCCGACGCTGCCTCGAATTCTGCGGATCGCCGAGTCGGCCGTTAATGGAATGAATGTGTCCGGGGGAGGCGTTACACTGAACAGCCCGGACACGGTGTTCGGGAACATACGGGGCTGAACGGTTTCGACTTTGTATGTTGAGTCAGGGGAAGCGTGTCGGTGCAGGCGAGAGACCACCGTAAGCGTCATCGCAACCTTATAAGCGCCGATTCCAATCAGCGCGACTACGCACTCGCTGCCTAAGTAGCGACTGCGTGTCTGTCAGTCCGGGCTTGCCCTCGGCCCGGGTACTGGCATCAGCTAGAGGGCTCACCGATTCATCCGGCCGCGGGATGATGAGGAACATCAAACAGTGGCTGGGATCGTCATCCTGACTTGTTCGCGAGATCGGGAGATCCAAGTAGAGGCATAGCGGACTGCACACGGAGAAGCCCTGGCAATGCAGCAGAGGACCCGGGTTCGATTCCCGGCAGCTCCACCGACGAAGACCGGGCCGAGAGACACTCTCGGTCCGGTCTTCTTCTTTGTCGGCCAGGTCACAATCGACTCGGTCGAACTCATCCAACCCGAAGCGACCGCGGTGTCGAATAGTGGTCATGAGCAACGAGCCCACTCCAGTTCTGCATACCGGCAGACCGGTGCGCGCGCCGTCACTGGTCGTGCTGGTCCTCGGCGGCGGGAAAGACGTGAGTCGGGCCCGCAGTCGGCCGTGGCACCTGGCCGGTCTGCGCATGTGGACGTTCACCTGGATGCTTCGGCGCGTCGGCCGTACACGCGGCGTATCGGTGCAGCAGCTGCAGTACCGGTTCCGGGGCTGGAACGCGCCCGAACGGTCTCCGGTCGAGGACGCCCGATGGGCCCTGAACCGAATTCACGACGAGTACCCGGACGTTCACGTGGTGGTCGTCGGCCATTCGATGGGTGGCCGCACCGCCGCTGCACTGGTCGACGATCCTTCCATCCCAGGAGTGGAGCCGGCAGGAACGACCCAGAAGATCGTGGGTGTCGTGGCCCTGGCTCCGTGGTGGCCGGAGGGCACGGAGGTCGATGCGTTCGAACCGGGTAGGAAGCTGCTCGTGATGCACGGAACTGCCGACAGGTGGACCGATCCTCGAACGTCCCGCCGGGCGACCGAACGTGCGGCGGCGCGCGGGGTGGACGCTCGCTACCTCTCGGTGCCGGGTGGGCATTTCATGCTGCGCAATCCGCGGGTCTGGTCCAGGGCAACGCGTGACTTCGTTCTCGGTATCGCTGCCGATGCGCCGGCCGACTGCATGGGCAGGCAATCGTGACGCGGCGCCGGGTCGCGGTGGTGGGGAGCGGTGTTGCCGGTCTGACGGCGGCGTACGCGCTCTCGTCGACGTCGTCGGTGACGTTGTACGAGGCGGACTCCCGCCTCGGCGGCCATGCGGACACCCACTACGTGGACGGACCCGATGGCCGCGTCGGCGTCGACACCGGGTTCATCGTGCACAACGACCGGACGTATCCGACGCTGCTTCGACTGTTCGACGAGCTCGAGGTGCCTACTCAGGATTCGGATATGAGCATGTCCGTGCGGTGCGACGGGTGCGGCCTCGAATACTCGGGCGGCCAGGGCATGCGCGGAATCCTCGCGCAACGCACAGCGGTGTTCAAGCCGCGATTCGTCTCGATGCTGCTCGACGTCAAGCGTTTTCATCGCCTGGCCAACGAACTGCTGGACAGTTCCGAACCGGTGGAGTCCGAGACGACTCTCGCGCAGTTTCTCGCAGAGCACTCGTTCTCGGCGTACTTCGAATCCCACTTCATGACGCCGCTGGTGTCCGCGGTGTGGTCGTGCAATCCGGACACTGCTCTCGCGTACCCGGCTCGCTACCTGTTCACCTTTCTTCGGCACCACGGGATGCTCACCGTCACCGGCTCTCCCACCTGGCGCACCGTCACCGGTGGATCCATCGAATACGTTCGCCGGGTTGCTCGGCACATCGACGAGGTGTTGCTCGATACCCCCGTGCACGCGGTCTACAGGTCCGAGGACTGCGTGCAGATCCGAGACGCCCGCGACGACCTGCGTACGTTCGACGCTGCCGTGATCGCGGTACACCCCGGTGCCGCGCTGAAGATGCTCGCAGAACCGACTGCGCTCGAGCACAGCATCCTGGGAGCGATGCCGTACTCGACCAATCACACGCAACTGCACACAGATTCGTCGGTACTGCCGAAGAACACGAGGGCGCGAGCGTCGTGGAACTATCACCTCCCGTCGTGCGCGGCCAAACCCGACCGGGTGCTGGTCAGCTACGACCTGACCAGGTTGCAACGCCTGGGGGAGACCGATCGCAGAATGCTGGTCACCCTCGGTGGAGCGGATCGTATCGACCCGGGTCGGGTGCTGGACGAGATGACCTACGAACACCCGCAGTACACCCCGGAATCGGTTGCAGCGCAGCGTCGACTTCCCGAATTGGACACCGACACCGTGGCATTTGCCGGTGCCTACCACGGCTGGGGATTTCACGAGGACGGTGCGCTCTCGGGTGCGCGGGCCGCGCAACGGGTGGGTGCCACGTGGCTCTGACGTCTCTTCTGCCGGCCACCCGCGCGCACGGGGCGGCTCTGTATCGCACTCGAATCGACCACGTTCGGCGCGCGCCGATTCGAAACACGTTCTCGTACCGGAGCTACAGCTGGTTCGTCGACCTCGACGCGCTTCCCGAGTTGCCCCGGATACTGCGACCACTGGCCTCGTTCGACTCCCGGGACCACCTCGGTGACCCCGACGCCAGTCTTCGCCAGAACGTCGATGCGTTCCTGGCGGAGAACGGTATCGATCTCGGCGGCGGACGGATCACGATGTTGGCGAGCGCACGGGTGTTCGGTCACACCTTCAACCCACTGAGTGTGTACTGGTGTCACGACAACGACGGAGAGCTCCGCTGCGTCGTCGCGGAGGTGCACAACACCTACGGTGAGCGATACCGGTACCTGGTGCACACCGATCATCGCGGCGCGGCCCGTACGACCAAGGAGTTCTACGTCTCTCCGTTCAACGACGTCGACGGCGAATACTCCATGCTGCTACCCGAGCCGGACGCCGCGCTTCGGCTCTCGATCGTCCTCGAACGTGCCGGTCAGCCCCCGTTCGTGGCGACCGTCGACGGCCGTCGACGAGAAGTGACGACGCAGTCGATTCTTCGCACTGCAGTCGAGATCCCGATTGCGCCGCTACGAGTGGTGGTACAGATCCGATGGCAAGGGATTCGGCTCTGGGCGCGGGGGCTGAAGATCGTGCAGAAACCTGCCCCTCCCGGGGCACGAAAATCCCAGAAACAAGGGGCCAACAGATGACTACTGTGTCGAAATCCAATTCGGTGTCGAACCCGGTCGGTGGTCCGAGCCCGCTGGTCGATCCGCAGGTCTGGCCCCAGATCGCCCATGTTCCCGGTGGTGCAAAGGTTGCGGTTGCCGCACCCGTGGCCGACTTTCTCTTTCGCCGTGCGGTGGCACGCCTGCAGGTTCGGGTCGCGATGCCCGACGGCGAGGTGATCGGTGCCGGTTCGGCCGAGGCACCGTTGATGACCGTCCATCGGCCACACGACTTCGCCGCACGGGTCGGGGACAGCGGACTCATCGGATTCGGTGAGGCATACATGGCCGGTGACTGGGATGCCGAGGACCTCACTGCTGTGCTCGAGGTCTTCGCCCGGCGAATGGCGTCGCTGATTCCCAAGTCGCTGCAGCGACTCCGAGGGCTGTACATCCCGAAACCCCCACGGAGCGAGCGTAATACGACGAAGAACACGCGATCGAACATCTCGCGCCACTACGACTTGTCGAACGATCTCTTCGAACTCTTCCTCGACGAGACGATGACCTACTCGAGTGCGTTGTTCGCCGAATCGGGGAGCGGAGACGACAGTGCGGAGCTCGCCGACGCTCAGCGCCGCAAGATCGATCGGCTACTCGACCGCGCGGGCGTCGGAGAGGGAACCAGAGTGCTCGAGATCGGCACCGGATGGGGCGAGCTGGCCATTCGTGCGGCCGCTCGTGGTGCGACGGTACGGTCGGTGACACTGTCGACCGAACAGCAGGAGCTGGCGCGTAAGCGCTGTGCCGCTGCCGGTTACGCGGACAGAATCCGGATCGATCTTCTCGACTACCGCTTGGTCGACGGCGAGTACGACGCGATCGTGTCGGTCGAGATGATCGAGGCCGTCGGGCATCAGTACTGGGCAACGTATTTCGAGACGATCGACTCGTTGCTCGCGCCGGGTGGGCGAGTTGCCCTGCAGGCCATCACGATGCCGCACGACCGAATGCTGGCTACTCGAAACACGTACACCTGGGTACACAAGTACATCTTTCCCGGCGGGTTCCTGCCGTCGGTGCGAGCCATCGAAGAGGTCACCGAGCAGAGCACCTCGCTTCGGGTACGGGAGCGACTGTCCATGGGTGATCACTATGCGCGAACCCTCGCGCTGTGGGACAGGCGTTTCCGCGAATACCGCAGCGAGGCAGAGCAGCTCGGTTTCGACGAGGTGTTCGCACGGATGTGGCACTTCTACCTGTGCTACTCGGAGGCCGGGTTTCGATCCGGGTACCTCGATGTTCAACAGATCGTGCTCGACCGAAGGGACAACCGATGACCACCTCGACACTCTCCGTGGACCGGACCGATCGACGAGTCGGCGTCGCGCATCGAATTGCCGAGTTGGTGGAACCCCTGGTGGGTGGTCCGCTTCCCGTTCGGCTGCAGGCGTGGGACGGATCCGTCGCAGGCGATGCCTCGGCACCGAGGGTGCTGTTGCGCAGTCCGAGCGCTCTTCGGCGATTGCTGTGGAGCCCCGGTGAACTCGGTGCTGCGCAGGCATACGTCACCGGCGAATTGGACGTCGACGGCGATCTCGCCGCGGCTCTCGATCACGTCTGGGGTGTGGTGCGTGAGCGTCGACTCTCGGCGATCCGTCCGGGGCCGGCCTCGCTACTACGGTTGGCGAAACTGGCCAAGGATCTCGGGGTGTTCGGCCGTCCGCTGCCGCCGCCCGTGTCGCAGGCCTCGGTGAAGGGGCGGCTGCACTCGGTGCTCCGCGACCGCGCTGCGATCAGCCACCACTACGACCTGTCGAACGACTTCTACGAGTTGGTCCTCGATTCGCACATGGCGTACTCGTCGGCGTACTGGACCTCCGATTCACCGGATTACACCCTCGACGACGCTCAGCGCGACAAACTCGACCTCGTATGTCGAAAGATCGGCCTCGACAAGCGCGTAGGGCAACGCTTTCTCGACGTCGGTTGCGGCTGGGGATCCCTGAGCCTGCACGCGGCACAGGAGTACGGAGCGAAGGTCGTCGGAGTGACGATCTCCCGCGAACAGAAGGCCTTCATCGACAAGCGCATCGCCGACCGAGGACTGCAGGACCGCGTCGAGATCCGAATCCAGGATTATCGAGAGATTCCGGACGGGCCCTTCGACGCGGTGGCGTCGATCGAGATGGGTGAGCATGTGGGGGAGGCCAATTACCCGACCTACACCGCCGCCCTGCATACCAACGTCAAGCCCGGCGGCCGCGTGCTGATCCAACAGATGTCGCGCAGGGAAGGCGACAACCCCGGCGGCGGAGCATTCATCGAATCGTTCATCGCGCCGGACATGTACATGCGCCCGGTCGGGCGGACCGTCGCGATGATCGAGGAGGCCGGACTGGAGGTGCGCGACGTCCACGCCCTCCGGGAGCATTACGTGCGGACCGTCGACGTCTGGACCGAGCGCTTCGAGGCACGCTTCGACGACGTGGTGGCGATGGTCGGGGAGGAGGTCGCTCGCGTGTGGCGGCTGTACCTGATCGGCGGTGGAATGGCGTTCCGGGACAACAGGATGGGCGTCGACCAGATTCTGGCGGTCCGGTCCGGGAGCGGGCCGTCCGAGATGGAACCGGTTCGACCGGTGTGGGTGTGCCCGCGGTGAACTGGTCCGACTTCCTGACCGTATCGCTGGCGAGCCTCGGCGGTACCGCTGTCCTGATGATCGTCACCGCCCTCATCGGCGCGCGTATCGGACGCCACAACGTCGTGGACGTGACGTGGGGCGGGGGATTCGTTCTGATCGCCCTGATCTCGGCTGCGACCGGAACAGGTGAACTGTGGCGTCGCGTACTACTGCTCGTCCTGGTCGGTGTGTGGGGGCTTCGCCTTGCCGTGCACGTCTTTCGGCGCTCGCGCGGGCACGGCGAAGATCCGCGCTACACCGAGATGCTCGCCAAGGCCCCCGGTAACGAAACCCTGTACGCCCTGCGGAAGATCTACCTGACGCAGGCGGTTGCATTGTGGTTCGTGTCCCTGCCGCTGCAGGTATCCGCTGTCGCACACGGATCCGTTCTGCCGGTCGTCGTGCTCGGAGTACTGGTCTGGATTCTCGGATGGACGTTCGAGGCAGTGGGCGATGCGCAGTTGAAAGCCTTCAAGGCCGACTCCTCGAACAAGGGCCGGATCATGGACCGGGGTCTGTGGGCCTGGACGCGGCACCCCAACTACTTCGGCGACTCGGCGGTCTGGTGGGGACTGTTCCTCGTCTCGGCGTCGGCGTGGCCCGGGGTGTTCACGCTTCTCTCGCCCATCGCGATGACGTACTTCCTGGTGTTCGCCACCGGTGCACGGTTGCTCGAGCGCAGCATGGAGAAGCGACCGGGGTATCGCGAATACCAGCAGCGAACGAGCTATTTCCTCCCGCGGCCACCGAAGCAGCACAGCAAGTAGCTCACGGGTGCGGGGGCGGCGCTAGGGTTGGTCGAGAAGTTCGGTTTCGTCGATCAACGAGGAGGCGCATCGTGGCGCACGAGAGAGCTGGAACCACTGCACTGCCGGAGGATCTGGTGGATCTTTCGCAGCTCGTGACCGCGTACTACTCGCGGGTTCCCGATGTGTCGGAACCGAGTCAGCAGGTGGTGTTCGGCACCTCCGGACATCGAGGGTCCAGTCTGGACTCGGCGTTCAACGAGGCGCACATCGTGGCGACGACGCAGGCGATCGTGGAGTACCGGTCCGCACAGGGCATCACCGGCCCGCTGTTCATCGGTCGGGACACTCACGCTCTGTCCGAACCCGCCTGGACGACGGCGTTGGAAGTGTTGGCTGCCAACGGTGTCGACGTACTGGTCGATTCGGGCGATCGGTACACGCCCACCCCCGCCGTCAGCCACGCAATTCTTCGCCACAACGAGTCCGGACCGTCGGCGAAGGCCGACGGCATCGTGGTGACTCCCTCGCACAATCCGCCGCGGGACGGCGGATTCAAGTACAACCCTCCGCACGGTGGTCCGGCCGGCAGCGATGCCACATCGGTCATTGCCGCTCGCGCCAACGAGCTTCTGCGCGATGGCATTTCGGGCATCAAGCGGGTGACCCTGGCCCAGGCGTTCGCGGGGAGCGTCTCTCGCTACGACTTCCTCGGCACCTACGTGGACGACCTACCGAACGTGCTCGATCTCGACGCGATCCGCGCGGCCGGAGTGCGTATCGGAGCAGATCCGTTGGGTGGAGCGAGTGTCGATTACTGGGATGCCATCGCCGAGCGGCACAATCTCGACCTGACCGTGGTGAACCCGTTGGTGGACGGCACATTCCGCTTCATGACTCTCGATACCGACGGCAAGATCAGGATGGACTGCTCGTCGCCGAACGCGATGGCCTCGCTCATCGCTGCCCGCGATCGGTTCGACATCTCGACGGGCAACGATGCCGACTCCGATCGACACGGCATCGTCACTCCCGACGGTGGCCTGCTCAACCCCAATCACTTTCTCGCCGTCGCCATCGACTACCTGTTCACCCACCGACCCGATTGGTCGCCCACGGCGGCAGTGGGCAAGACGTTGGTGAGCTCGTCGATGATCGACCGGGTCGTCTCGGGTCTCGGCCGTCGTCTGCTCGAGGTGCCGGTCGGTTTCAAATGGTTCGTCCCCGGTCTGCTCGCAGGCGAGCTCGGATTCGGCGGTGAGGAGAGCGCCGGAGCGTCGTTCCTCCGACACAACGGCCGCGTCTGGACCACCGACAAGGACGGAATCGTGCTGGCTTTGCTGGCATCCGAGATCACCGCTGTCACCGGATCCACTCCGTCACAGCGCTACGCCGAGTTCACCGCGAAGTTCGGCGATCCGACGTATGCCCGCGTCGATGCACCTGCCACCCGCGAGCAGAAGGCCGTTCTCGCCGAGCTGTCGCCCGATCAGATCACCGCCACCGAGCTTGCGGGCGAACCGATCACGGCAACGCTGACCGAGGCTCCCGGCAACGGAGCGGCCCTCGGTGGCCTGAAAGTGACGACGGAGAGCGCCTGGTTCGCTGCGCGCCCGTCCGGAACCGAGGACGTGTACAAGATCTACGCGGAGTCGTTCCAGGGCGAGGACCATCTGGCCCGGGTTCAAGCCGCCGCACGTGAGCTGGTGTCCTCCGCACTCGAGAGCTCGTGACCGACTCACCTCCATCCGACCACGACAGTTCGGCTCCCGAGCCCGCATTCAGACCCGGAGGCAAGCTCCCACCGGAGATCTGGGTACTGGTATCGGCGGCGTTCGTCATCGCGCTCGGATTCGGTATCGTCGCGCCCGCTCTGCCGCAGTTCGCTCGGGAATTCGGCGTCGGATACACGGCGGCGTCGGCGGTCATCAGTGCGTTCGCTCTCATGCGGTTGCTGTTCGCGCCCGCCAGTGGTGCTCTGGTGCAGCGGCTCGGCGAGCGGCCCGTGTACCTGATCGGACTGCTCATCGTTGCGGTGTCCACCGGCGCCTGCGCGCTGGCTCAGACGTACTGGCAGCTGTTGGTGTTTCGAGGACTCGGCGGCATCGGCTCGACGATGTTCTCGGTGTCGGCACTTGGATTGCTGATCAGGATCAGCCCTGCGACCAGTCGGGGCCGCATCTCCGGCCTCTATGCGACCGCGTTCCTGCTGGGAACCATCGGCGGTCCGCTCGTCGGCGGCGCTCTCGTCGGATTCGGGCTGCGGGTGCCGTTCGTGATCTATGCCGTAGCGCTCGTGATCGCGGCGGCCGTCGTGTACTTCACCCTGGGCAACTCCGACCTCGTCAAGCCGGAGAAGGGTTCGGCACCACCCACGATGTCGTTGCTCGCCGCGCTGCGGATCCCGTCGTATCGGGCTGCGTTGGCGTCGAATTTCGCCAACGGGTGGGCAGTGTTCGGTGTTCGAGTGGCCTTGGTGCCGTTGTTCGTCGTCGAGGCGATGCAGCGATCCGAGGTGTTCGTCGGTATCGCGCTGACCGTGTTCGCAGTGGGAAATGCCCTGGTGCTCACCAGTGCAGGCCGCCTGTCCGACGTGCGCGGACGCAAACCGTTCATGGTGGGTGGGCTGGCGGTGTGCGGGCTGGGAACCGTCGTGATGGGGTACGTCCACGATCCCGTGCTGTTTCTCGTGGTGTCGCTGATCGCCGGAATCGGATCGGGTCTGATGAGTCCTGCCCAGCAGGCCTCGGTTGCGGACGTGATCGGCTCGAAGGCGCGCGGTGGGCCCGTGCTGGCCGCGTTCCAGATGGCATCCGATGTCGGCGCGGTCATCGGTCCGATCGTCGCCGGAATGATCGTCGAACAGGTCTCGTTCGGTCCGGCTTTCGCCGTGACGGGGGCGCTGCTTCTCCTGGCAGGACTCTGGTGGTCGCGAGTTCCGGACACGCTCGGGCACGAGCGCACCCGACCGACGCAACCGTAGTATTCGCTGTGTGAGCCAGAAGAAGACATCCAGTACGAAACACACACCCGAGGCAACCTCGAACACGATGACCTACGTATTGGGCGGCATCGCATTCGTCGTAGTGGTGGTCGTCATCGGGGTGGCGATCATGTGGCAGAGCGGAAGCGACGCTCCACGCAACGACGGCTACGGAACGGTCAAGAATCCGGCGGTCGAATTGTCGTTGCCGGGTGACGGGGTGGTTCAGCTGTCGCGTCCGGAAGCGCAGCGAGTCATCGATGTCTTCGAGGATCCGATGTGCCCGTTCTGCGGCGACCTCGAAGTGAAACACGGCCAGGAGTTGGCTCAGAAAATCGACGACGGCGTCGTCTCGGTGAATTACCACCTGGTCAATTTCCTGGATCCACAATCGGCGTCCGGTGACTATTCGACGCGTGCCGTTGCGGCGTCGCACTGCGTGGCAGCGACGGAGAACGCGCGGGTCTACTCCGCATTTCATGCCGGGTTGTTCGACCCGGAATTTCGTCCCGAAGAAGGCGGTGACTCCGACCGGACCGATGCCGAACTCGCAGAACTCGCTCGATCCGCAGGAGCGAGCGATCTGGCGACGGACTGCATCTCCGACGGTGCACAGCGCGAGACGGCAGTGGCGGATGCGAACACAGGACGGGATGCGCTGGCGGCGTCGGGTGCCCGCGGAACACCAGGAGTCCTCGTCGACGGTCAGGTTGTCGATGCGCTCGGTGACTCGGAATGGCTGGCGTCGATCAACTGATCTCGGGGCGTTCGTGCGGCCGGTCGTCGAGGATTCGGTACCGGCTGCACCAGGTGATTTGTTGCTGCTGCGACCGATGGTGTAACTTCGTTCGAGCAACCGCATGAGCGGGAGCACGCAGTAACTCGGGGCTATGGCGCAGCTGGTAGCGCACCACACTGGCAGTGTGGGGGTCAGGGGTTCGAGTCCCCTTAGCTCCACCGAGAGACAAGCTCCACCGAGAGACAAGCTCGACCGCGTAAGTCAACGAAAAAGCGTCGCCCTAGGGCGACGCTTTTCGTGTTTCGGTGACACCGACCGCCGAGTCGGCATCCGGGCGGTCGTGCCGGGATGCCGACTCGGCTGTCGTCAGCTCAGTGCGCGGCGTCGAATGCTTGCTCGACCTCGGCGGGGATTCTGCCGCGGGCCGAGATGTTGTGGCCGTTCGCCTTGGCCCATTCTCTGATGGCCTTGGTCTGATTGGCGTCGCGCTTGGCACCGGTTGCGGGGGCGCTCGACTTCTTCGTTCGCTTTCCACCGACCTTGGTGGAGTGCTCGATGTAATAGTCGAGTTTGCGGTGAAATTCCTTCGCGTTCTTGTCGCTCAGGTCGATTTCGTAGCTGACTCCGTTGACCGAATAGGTTATGTGTTCGCCACCGGATTCGATCGGTTTTTCGTCGATGTCATCGACAAGTTGCACATAGACTTTTCTGGCCATGCTGAAGCTCTCCAATGATGCAGGGGATGATGCGGGGATGTCCAGATCGAACTGATGCGACTATACGGCTGAACATTGTGTTCATCCATGCGGGTCGTGGGATTGTTACGCGTTTCGCAGAATTCCCACAGATATCGGCTCGCCTCTTCTCCGAAACCGACGAGGTGATTGTCCGTGGCATTCTCTCGGCGATCGGTGTTCGTCGTTATCCGAGAGAAAGACGAACCGTCCGGTTCGAATTGGTAGTGCCATCCATTGGGTCGGTTCGAGTGCGATCGAGCGACGATCTGCCGGTACCACTCCGGATCGGTGGTCTCGGGCTACGAATCGGTCACGAAACGCAATCGTTTTACTAACGAAAGATCACTCGATACTCGTCGATCGCGATATCTGCTTCACTTGATGCGCAAGTGTCTGTTGTGACGTGTGGAGTCCCGTGATGCGGTGACCCGTTCGGATCAGCGGTGTCCGAGGGGCCGAAAGGGGAGTTGCGCAGCGAGGACCACCGTTGCGCCAGACCATATGAAATCTGCACCGATGACCAGGTCGGCACTGACGGCGCTGATGTGCGCCGGAATTCTCGGTGCCGGGTTACTCGCGTCCGTACCGGCCAGTGCGACGCCGGCAGACACGGCACCTGCCGCGAGTACGGAACTGTCCGGAAAGACGGTGTTCCTCGATCCGGGCCACCAGGGCACCGCACATTCGGAGAATCTGCAGCGGCAGGTGAACGACGGGCGCGGCGGCACCAAGGATTGTCAGACCACCGGCATGACCACCCTGGACGGCGTGCCCGAGCACACCATCAACTGGAAAGTGAGCGAACTCGTTCGATCGAGCCTGGAGAGTCTGGGTGCGACGGTGAAGACGAGTCGAGCAGACGACACCGGATGGGGCGGATGCGTCGACGACAGGGCGCGGGCGGCCAGCGAGTCCGGGGCCGACGTGGCCGTGAGTATCCACGCGGACTCCACGAGTACGACGACCGATGCCGACAAGCACGGCTTCCATCTGATCGTGCCCACGCTGCCGATTCCGAACGCGGCTGCCGACGCTGCCCAGTCCGAGGGCGGACGCTCGGCATCGACGCTGATGCGGGACTCCTATGTGCGGGCCGGATTCGAGCCTGCCAACTATGCGGGAGTCGAGAACGGGATACAGGAGCGATCCGATGTCGCCGGGTCTGCACTGACCACGGTGCCCCTCGTGTTCGTCGAGATGGGCAACGGATCGAACCCCGACGACGCAGCTCTTCTCGAGAGCTCGGACGGTCAGCTGAAGCATGCGATCGCCATCTCGACGGGAATCATCGACTACCTTCTCGGGGCCGAAACCCCGTCCCCGTCAGCAACTGCCGCCACCACGCCGGCGTCTGCCGCCACCACGCCGGCGGCTACCGCCGCCACGACGCCCGCGACCCCTGACCCGACTGCGACGACCGGCACCGCCGCAACGGCACCCGGCGGCGTTGGCCCCACGGCCGAGAGACGCAGCGCGTTGTCCCGGTTGCTTGAGAGCGTGTCCCCGTACGTCGACTCGTTCGGCGTCGACGGCCTGGAAGGACTGGCGACCCCGGGCAACGTGAGCAGTGTGTCCACGTTCGCGCAAGGCCTGCTGAAGCAGATTCTCGCCGACCGGTAGTCTCGGACGCCGTGGCGCGTCGACGAATTCCGGTGGTGATAGTGGCCGGCTTTCTCGGCGCGGGTAAGACCACCCTCCTGAACCACCTGCTGCGCAACGATTCCGGCATCCGAATAGGTGTTGTGGTCAACGACTTCGGGGCGATCAACATCGATTCGATGCTCGTGGCCGGCCAGGTCGATTCGATGGTTTCCCTCGGCAACGGCTGTATCTGTTGCGCCGTCGACATCAGCGATATGGACGCGATGTTCGATGTCCTCGCACACCGCCGGTCCGCCATCGACGTGATCGTTGTCGAGGCCAGCGGTCTGGCCGAACCCAGAAACCTCATCAGGATGGTCCGCGGTAGCGAGAACGAATTCATCGTCTACGGCGGGCTCGTCGGGGTCGTCGACGCGGTCGAGTTCCCGCAGACGCGTGCGCGGCATCCCGAGATCGACCAGCACCTGCAACTGGCCGATCTGGTGGTGCTGAACAAGTCCGATGCGGTGACCGAGTCCGAACGCTCCGCGGTGCGCTCGACCGTGCAGGCCGTCGTCGCAGATGTGCCCGTCGTACCCGTTGCCTTCGGTCGCGTCGACCCGCTGCTGCTGTTCGATCGGCGCGAGGATCGGTCGGTGGATTCGGCAATGGCGGTGCAGCTGTCGTTCGACGAACTACTTCGGGAGAACCACGATCACGACCACGATCGTCACCTGCACGCGCAGTACTCGCACACCGAGTTCGTCAGTACGGATCCCGTCGAACCCCGGCGACTGATCGAGTTCCTGGAGAATCCTTCCGGAAACCTCTACCGCATCAAGGGATTCGTACACTTCGGCATCGCCGGCCACACCCAGAAGTTCGTCGTGCACACGGTGGGTCGACACATTCGATTCGAGGCCGCGTCGTGGTCGAGGGGTGAGCCCGTGCAGACCTCACTGGTGCTGATCGGTAGCGATCTCGATGCCTCGGCCGTCGAGCAGCGGTTGCGCGCGTGTGTGCGAGGACCGGACGACCCCGACGACGCCTCTGCCATGCTTCCAGTCCATCGCTACCTCGAGACCGGTTAGCTCTCTAGAGCCCGACCCACTCGGTGCGTCCGCCCTCGAATCCCTGACGCTTCCAGATCGGGACCTCGGCCTTGATGCGCTCGACGAGTCGCGCGCAGGCTTCGAATGCCTCGGCGCGATGAGCCGAGCCGACGGCGGCGACGAGTGCGAGGTCGCCGACCCGGAGATCGCCGACGCGGTGCACTGCGGCGACCGCCAATCCGGTCTCTGCCGATACCTCCGAGCAGCATCGGCTCAGGAAGCGTTCCGCGTCGGGGTGTGCGCGGTACTCCAGGGTCTCCACGGCATGTCCGCCGTCGTGGTCACGAACGATTCCGCTGAACAGCACGACCGCTCCGTGCCGCGAATCCTGTACCGCTGCTTCGACTTCGGCGGTACTCAACGGTTCACTGGAAATTCGTGCGACGAGTTCACTCATCGTGGGGGCCTCCTCCGGCGATCTGTGCCAGTACATGGTCGAGGAGCGGGTCGAGGACGGAGAGTCCGTCCTTCACACCGCCCGGTGAGCCCGGCAGGTTGACGACGAGCGTGCGTCCGATCAGACCCGAGACACCGCGGCTGAGCACCGCATGAGGCGTCGCGGATGTTCCGCGGGTGCGGATCGCATCGGCGATCCCCGGCATGTCGATGTCCAGGAGTGCCGCCGTCGCCTCCGGGGTCGCGTCGGTGGGGGACACCCCGGTTCCGCCCGTGCTGACGATCAACGACGGTTCGCCGCGCAGGGCGTCGTGCAGTCCGGCCGCGATGTCGGCATCGGCGTAGACCAGTGGGCCTCGCACGGCGAAGCCTCGATCGGTCAACCAGGTGGCGATGGCGGGGCCGGTGGTGTCCGGTCGAGTTCCTCGCGCGCCGCCGGTGGAGGCCACCAGAACCACTGCGGACCGTGCGGACTCGAACACGGGATCACCCGCAGCCTCGTCGGCGCCCTCCGCACCGTCCCGTTGCCAATGCCCGTGTTTGCCGCCGTCTTTCGTGAGCAACCGGACGCCGTTCATGGTGGCACCGGGATCGACGGCCTTGACCATGTCGTGCAGGGTCAGGCCCGCGACGGCGACCGCGGTCAGTGCTTCCATCTCCACCCCGGTGCGTCCGGTGGTGCGGGCGGTGGCCTCGACCGTGATGGACGACTCGGTGAACCCGAACGAGATCTTCACCGAGGAGAGAGCGAGCTGATGACACAGCGGAATCAGGTCCGATGTCCGCTTCGCTGCCGAGATGCCGGCGATGCGGGCGGTGGCGAGGACGTCGGCCTTGGGCATGTCGTCCGCGCGTACGAGGGCGATGACCTCGGCAGTGGTGACGAACTCACCGGCGGCGACGGCCGTGCGCGAGGTTTCCTTCTTGTGCGCCACATCGACCATGCGGGCGCGGCCCTGATCGTCGAGATGAGACAGCTGGGCATCGGTGGTCACAGCGGCCACACCTCCACGTCGGATCCTGCAGCGAGTTCGGTTGTCTCGGAATCGATGTCGATCAACACATCGGCCCATGCCAGTGCGGCGACCAGGTGCGAGCCGGGGCCGGCGACGAGCTCCACGCGACCGTCCTCGCGCATTCGGCCACGGAGCAACTGTCGTCTACCGGGCGGTGACACGATCGATTCGTGCAGGGCCGCAGTGGTCGAGAGCAGCGGAGGCAGGCCGGCCGCTCGCCGAACGATGTTGCGCGCGAACATGATGTACGAGACGACGGTACTGACGGGATTGCCGGGAAAGCTGAGCACGGGAACACCGTCGAACAGCGTCATGCCCTGTGGTCCGCCCGGCTGCATGCGAACCGATCCGAAATTGCCGCCGAGCGGTCGGAGTACGTCCTTGACCACTTCGAAGTCGCCCATCGACACTCCGCCGGACGTGATGATCAGCTCCGCCGATTCCGCTGCCGCGTCGAGGATCTCGCGGAAGCGGCTCGGCTCGTCGGAGCTGCGCGCGACGGAGACCACCTCGGCACCGCTGGCGCGTAGGTGTGCGGCGAGGGTGATCCCGTTCGAGTCGTAGATCTGACCGGGCGTCAGCGTCGAGCCGGCGTCGACCAGCTCGGCACCGGTGGTCACGACGGCCACACGAGGACGTGAGCGGACGTCGAGCTCACCGAAGCCGACGGCAGCGAGAACGGAGATGTGGCGGGGTTCGAGCACTCGACCCGACTCGACGAGGACTGTTCCGACCCGCACGTCGCTTCCCTGCTCGCGTACGAATTCACCTGCTGCGCGGCTCTTGTGGATCGTCACCGAACCTTCCGCCGTCACGGAGGTGTCTTCGACGGGGACGATGGCGTCCGCTCCGTCCGGAATGGGGGCACCGGTCATGATCTTGGCGGCACTGCCCGAGGCGAGCACTGCCGATTCCGTCGGGCCTGCGGCGATGATCGTCGAGACCGGAAGCGTCACCGGGGTGGTGGACACGGATCGCGAATCCACGGCGTAGCCGTCCATCTGCGAGTTGCGGAACAGGGGCAGATCGACCGGGGACCGTACGTTCTCGAACGAGACGCGTCCCAGCGCGTTGTCGAGAGCAATTCGCTGAGCTGTTCTCGTGGTCAGCGCCGCGAGCAGAGTGTCGACCGCGGCGGCGTGTTCCTCGACCGATACAGCGGTCACCGTGCGGATCCAGTGATCGCGTGCGTGTGCTCAACCGTCATGGGTGCCAATCCTAAGCACGCCGGTCCGTCGACTCGGTGTGGGCTGCGGCATAATGGGTAGACACATCTACGACAGACGTGATTTTCGACGGAGACGAGGTACGAGGTGACGGTGGACAGTGTCACCTCGCTGGGCATTCCCGGGTTCGGTACCACCACGGGTTCGGCGGCAGGCAGTGCGAACTCCGTGTCCGACCGGCCGGACGTGCCGCATCTGATCGATCGCTTCGGACGAGTGGCCCGCGACCTGCGCGTCTCGATCACCGAGAAGTGCTCGTTGCGCTGCACCTACTGCATGCCCGAGGAAGGCCTTCCGGCGATCCCGGCTGCGGCGCTGCTGACACCCGCCGAGATTGCCCGAGTGGTCTCGGTGTCGGTACGTCTGCTCGGTATTCGTGACGTGCGCTTCACCGGAGGCGAGCCGTTGATGCGCCGCGATCTCGACGAGATTCTGCGGCTGTGCGCCGACGTCGCGGACGGTGTGCCGCTGTCGATGACCACCAACGCCGTCGGTCTCGAACATCGGGCACAGTCGTTGGCGGACGCCGGGTTGACCCGAGTGAACGTCTCGTTGGATTCGGTCGACCGCGAGGATTTCGCGCGCTTGACCCGACGAGATCGGCTGCCGTCGGTGCTCGCCGGAATCAGGGCAGCGCAGCGTGCCGGGATCGGGCCGGTCAAGGTCAACGCCGTTCTGATGCGCGACACCCTGTCGGGTGCCGTCGATCTGCTGCGCTGGTGCCTCGACGAAGGCGTTGCTCTGCGCTTCATCGAGCAGATGCCGCTCGACGCCGACCACGAGTGGGCCCGCGCCAACATGATCGATGCTCAGACCCTGCTCGACGAACTGTCCACCGAGTTCGACCTGCGTGAGGTGGGGCGCGTCGATCCCTCCGCCCCGGCCGAGGAATGGAGTGTCGACGGTACCGACGCCACCGTCGGCATCATCGCGTCGGTGACCCGCTCGTTCTGCGGTGATTGCGACCGCACCAGAGTGACTGCAGAGGGAACGATTCGGTCCTGTCTGTTCAGCGACGACGAAACCGATCTGCGGGCAGCTCTGCGCGGCGGTGCCACCGACGACGAACTGGCAGCCGTGTGGCGTGGGGCGATGTGGAACAAGTGGGCGGGTCACGGCATCGACGCCGACGGCTTCGTACCTCCCACCCGCAGCATGGGAGCCATCGGTGGGTGAGACCCAGGTGGAGGTGCGGTACTTCGCTGCAGCGGTCGACGCGTCGCACTGCGAGTCCGAGTACCTGACCGTGCCTATCGGAGCCACTCTCGCAGATCTGCGGGAACTGATCCTGTCCCGGCACGGCGCGCCGATGGAGCCGATACTCAGGGTGTCGGCTTACCTGGTCGGAGACGATCTCACCCGCGATCTCGGGCGCGTGATCGGCGGCAGGGTCGACGTACTCCCGCCCTTCGCAGGCGGCTGAGCGCACGCGGTTCGCCGCGCCGCCACCGGCAGGTGGCGGCGCAGGATTCAGCTGCTCCTCTTCCACCAATCGTCGAACGGCGTCACGGGCACCGTGCGCTTGTGCCGAGTTGCGAGGAACATCGTCTCCAGCTTGTCGGCGATCTCCTCGGTGACGTCCTTGCCCTCGAGGTAGTCGTCGATCTGTTCGTACGTCACGCCCAGCGCTTCCTCGTCGGGTAGCGCGGGTCGATCGTCTTCGAGATCGGCGGTGGGAATCTTGCGCCAGGTGCTCTCCGGGGCTCCCAGTTCGCGCAGCAGCGCTGCACCCTGACGTTTGCTCAACCCGGTGAGCGGAGTCAGATCGACCCCGCCGTCACCGAATTTGGTGAAGAACCCGGTGATCGCCTCGGCGGCGTGGTCCGTGCCGACGACGACGTAACCGAGTTCGCCGGCAAGGGCGTACTGCGCGACCATGCGCTGGCGCGCCTTGATGTTGCCGCGGACGAAATCTCGAATTTCGGTACCACCGAGTGCCTCCGCCGTCGCGGCCGCTGCGGCGTCGGCAGCGGCTTTGATGTTCACCGTCACCGTGCGGTCGGGATCGATGAATTTCAGCGCGATCGATGCGTCGTCCTCGTCGGCCTGCACGCCGTAGGGGAGTCGAACGGCGACGAACTCGGCCTCGTGTCCGTCGGCTCGGAGCTCCGTCGCTGCCTGTTGGGCGAGCTTGCCGGTGAGCGTGCTGTCCTGACCGCCACTGATGCCGAGTACGAAGCCCGAGGCCGGGGTCGACGTCAGGTAGTCCTTCAGGAAGTCCACGCGCCTGCGGACCTCCGTGATCGGGTCGATGGTCGACTGCACGGCCAGCTCGCGCATGATCCCCGAGCGCAATTCCGAGTTGATGTGTCCCATCACGTCATCCTAATGACGGGTGCCGGTGTGGTGCTTCGCGCCGTGCGTAGTGTCGACGGACGTGAGTGGATCCTCCGACACCTTCGTCAAGCGAAACCCGCACGCGCATCCCGATTTCTTCGCGGCCGAGGCCGCCGGGCTTCGGTGGCTCGGCGACGCGGCGGCCCCTGTCGTCGGAGTCCTCGGGCACGGCCGGACGTACATCGAACTCGAGCGGCTGATTGCGGCCCGCCCCACGCCGGGCGCAGCCGAACGATTCGGCCGCGCTCTGGCCGCGATGCATTCCGCCGGAGCCGCCGGGTTCGGTACGCCACCGGTGGATGCCGACGGCGTCGCCTTCTCGGGTCAGCTGTTCATCGGTGCTCGGCCCATGACCAGCACAGTGCACACCTCATGGGGAGCGTTCTACGCCGCAGAACGAGTGTTGCCGTTTCTTTCGATCGCGCAGGACGCGGGCACTGTGACGCCCGGGGAGGCGGCGATCGTCGAGTCGGCGTGCCGACGTATCGCGGACGGCGACTTCGACGATGCAGAGCCGCCGAGCCGTATTCACGGTGATCTCTGGAACGGCAACGTGTTCTGGACCGACGCGGGAGTGGTGCTCATCGACCCGGCGGCGCACGGTGGGCACCGCGAGACCGATCTGGCGATGTTGGCGCTGTTCGGTTGCGCCCACCTCGACGCCGTCGTCGGCGGCTACGAGACGGTACGGCCGCTGCGATCCGGGTGGCGCGAGCGCACGGCCGTGCATCAGCTGCATCCACTCGCAGTTCATGCTGCCGGTCACGGCCGTTCCTACGGCACGGCGCTGCACGCGGCGGCTGCGGCCGTCGTCGGGCTGTGAGCGAAGGATCTACCGAGTGCGAGTTGCTCGGCGTACCAGATCTTCCCAGCCGTCGGCCAGGCGATCCATCGGCATCCCCAGGTCTCGGTACTGGTGGAGTACCAGCGTGGCTTCGAGCGGTGTGAGCAGCCAGTACGCGAGCAATTCGAGATCCCCGTCCACCTCGGCTGCGCGGAGCAGCGACAGGACGTGGGTGAAGTTGACCATGTGCGCCGGGGCGGAGTATCGCGCGTCGTCGGCGCTCTCCGCGGCGCGCAGCACTTCCCCCTGGACGTTGACGAATTCGAGTCGAGCTCGGCCGAAGGCGACGAGACGATCGATGGGGTCGGCACCCGGACCCAGCGGGGGTTCGCCGAACATGAACGAGTGCTGCAGTTTCTTCTCGGTGTGGTCGAGCAGCGCGCGCATCAGCCCGGCCCGGTTCCCGAAGCGACGGAACACTGTGCCCTTGCCCACTCCGGCCTTGCTCGCCACGGCGTCCATGGTGATGGCATCGGCTCCGACGGTCGCCACCAGATCGGTTGCGGCGTCGAGGAGCAGGCGACGGTTGCGCGCTGCGTCGCACCGTTCGGATTCCTCGCCCGCTATGGGCAGCATCGGGCCGGTCACAGTGGAAGCCTACCTTGCCGGGAACATAAATGGACCACGGTCCGTTTGCATGGTAGGAATTGATCCGACGATCACGTCAACCGAACTTGCGAAGGAATAACCTCATGTCAGACGCTCATGTACTCGTTCTCGTCGGAAGCCTGCGCGCCGAGTCGGTGAACAAGCGAATCGCCGAGACTGCTGTCACAGTGGCTCCCGCCGGTGCCGAGGTAGTGGTGTACGACGGTCTCGGAGATGTCCCCTTCTACAACGAGGACATCGATGTCGAGGGATCGGCACCTGCAGCCGCGCTCGCTCTGCGGGCCGCTGCCGAGAAGGCTACGGCGTTGTTGTTGGTCACGCCCGAATACAACGGCACCATCCCGGCCGTGCTGAAGAACGCCATCGACTGGCTCTCGCGCCCGTACGGTGCGGGTGCCATGGTGGGCAAGCCGGTCGTCGTGATCAGCGCGTCGCCCAGCGGCAACGGAGCCAAGTGGGCGCACGAGGACACCAGCAAGGCCGTACGCATCGCAGGCGGAACCGTCCTCGAGGACGTCCAGCTCTCCATCGGTGGAACCATCGACAAGTTCGGCTCGGCCCACCCGCGCGAGAACGTCGAGGTCTCCGGCGAGATCGGGCACGTCGTCGCCGAACTGGTGAAGGCCGCCGACGATCTCGTGAGTGCGTGACCATCTCACGGTTTCGATAATCGTTTTCATGTAGACTGGTTGCATGAAGGTGAGAAACTCGGTGAAATCGCTCAAGAACAAGCCCGGCGCACAGGTCGTTCGGCGCCGTGGCACGGTGTTCGTGATCAACAAGAAAGAACCGCGGTTCAAAGCGCGCCAGCGTTGACGATCGCGTGATCGACCGCGAAGGACCCTCGGAGACATCCGGGGGTCCTTCGTCGTGTCCGGGAGTGTCGGCGGCCGTCGGCACTGGTCACGGTTCAAGCCGAGTTTCGTTGTGATGGACAACACGTGGCCGGTGTGACGTGCGACACGCCGATATGGGTCGATTTCCATGGCTCGACAACGCCGTGACCAGCGAATACCACGGATGTTGTTCGCAACATCTCGTGTTCTAGGCAGATGTCGGACACTAGGTGTAGTGTTTGACCGACCGAGAGGCCACAACTCGAAGAACGTGCACAAACGGGTTCGAGCAGGTCGAAGTCGCCCTGAGCGGGAGATGTTCTCGGTGCCACACGCAGAGCACATCGGTCGCGTCGGTGCACCCGATGGCGACAACGGAAAGAGGGACACCATGAGCATCACCGTTTACACCAAGCCCGCCTGCGTTCAGTGCAATGCCACCTACCGCGCCCTCGACAAAGCCGGTATCGAGTACTCCGTGATCGACATCTCGCAGGATCCCGAAGCACGTGACTACGTCATGGCACTCGGTTACCTGCAGGCTCCGGTTGTCGTCGCGGGCGACGATCACTGGTCCGGCTTCCGTCCGGATCGCATCAAGACCCTCGCAGCGAACGCTGCTTGAACAGTACGAGAGAGTGAGTGAGCGGTGAGCTCGCAACCGCAGTCCTCCCACTCACTGGTCTACTTCTCCAGCGCGTCCGAGAACACCCATCGCTTCGTCTCGAAGCTGGACATTCCCGCGACACGAATCCCTCTGCGTGATCCGAACGGCACCTTTCGTGTCGACTCTCCCTACGTACTCATCGTGCCGACGTACGGGGGAGGGACCACGTACGCCGGCCGCGACACCAACTACGTCCCCAAGCGAGTGATCAAGTTTCTCAACGACGAGCACAACCGTTCGTTGATCCGAGCTGTCATCGCTGCCGGAAACACGAACTTCGGTGACTCGTTCTGCTTTGCGGGAGATGTCATTTCGCAGAAGTGCGCAGTTCCGTATCTGTACCGATTCGAATTGATGGGCACCCCCGAGGACGTAGTGCGGGTCCGCGAGGGGCTGGAGGACTTCTGGGAACGTGAAGTCCGACGCGCCGCCCACACGCACTAGAGCACCACACCCCACATACCCAGTAGGAGCATCGCCGTGGCACCGACCATCACCGACGCAGCACCCGTACCCACCACCGTCCGCGGCGACGGCGACATGGATTACCACGCGCTCAACGCGATGCTCAATCTGTACGGCCCCAACGGTGAGATCCAGTTCGAGAAGGATCGCGAGGCTGCCAATCAGTACTTCCTGCAGCACGTCAATCAGAACACCGTGTTCTTCCACGATCTGGACGAGAAGCTGGACTACCTCGTCGAGGAGAACTACTACGAGCCCGAGGTTCTGGATCAGTACTCTCGCGAGTTCGTCAAGTTCCTGATCAACCACGCGTACTCGAAGAAGTTTCGGTTCCCCACGTTCCTCGGGGCGTTCAAGTACTACACCTCGTATACGCTCAAGACGTTCGACGGCAAGCGTTACCTCGAGCGTTTCGAGGACCGGGTGTGCATGGTGGCGTTGACGCTGGCCGCCGGCGACGAGGCTCTGGCCACCGATCTGGTCGACGAAATCATCGCCGGTCGCTTCCAGCCCGCGACGCCGACCTTCCTCAACTCCGGCAAGAAGCAGCGCGGCGAGCCCGTGTCCTGCTTCCTGCTGCGCATCGAGGACAACATGGAGTCCATCGGCCGCTCCATCAACTCCGCCCTGCAGCTGTCCAAGCGCGGCGGCGGAGTTGCGTTGCTGCTGAGCAATATTCGCGAGGCCGGCGCGCCCATCAAGCGCATCGAGAACCAGTCCTCGGGTGTCATCCCGATCATGAAGCTGCTCGAGGACTCGTTCTCGTACGCCAACCAGCTCGGTGCACGTCAGGGCGCAGGCGCGGTGTACCTGCACGCACACCATCCCGACGTCTACAAGTTCCTGGACACCAAGCGTGAGAATGCGGACGAGAAGATCCGCATCAAGACCCTCTCGCTCGGAATCGTCATCCCGGACATCACGTTCGAGCTGGCGAAGAAGAACGAGGACATGTACCTGTTCTCGCCGTACGACGTCGAGCGCATCTACGGTGTGCCCTTCGCCGACATCAACGTGTCGGAGAAGTACTACGAGATGGTCGACGACAAGCGGATCCGCAAGACCAAGATCAAGTCTCGCGAGTTCTTCCAGACTCTGGCCGAGCTGCAGTTCGAGTCCGGCTACCCGTACATCATGTACGAGGACACCGTCAATCGTGCGAACCCGGTCAAGGGCAAGATCACTCACTCCAACCTGTGCTCGGAGATCCTGCAGGTCTCGACGCCGTCGACGTTCAACGACGATCTCTCGTACAGCCATGTGGGCAAGGACATCTCGTGCAACCTGGGTTCGCTGAACATCGCCAAGACGATGGACTCGCCCGACTTCGGTAAGACCATCGCCGTGGCCATTCGTGGCCTCACCGCGGTGTCCGATCAGACGCACATCTTCTCCGTGCCGTCGATCGAGCAGGGCAACAACGATTCCCACGCGATCGGCCTCGGGCAGATGAATCTGCACGGCTACCTGGCGCGCGAGCGGATTCACTACGGCTCGACCGAGGGAATCGATTTCACGAACATCTACTTCTACACCGTGCTGTTCCACGCGCTTCAGGCGTCGAATCAGCTGGCGAAGGATCGCGGTCAGTACTTCAAGGGTTTCCCCGAGTCCAAGTACGCGTCGGGTGAATTCTTCGACAAGTACACCGACCAGGTCTGGGAGCCGGCCACGCCCAAGGTCGCGAAGTTGTTCGCCGACTCGGGCGTATCGGTTCCCACCCAGGCGGATTGGACGAGGTTGAAGGCGTCCGTGCAGGAGCACGGCATCTACAACCAGAACCTGCAGGCCGTCCCGCCGACCGGCTCGATCTCGTACATCAACAACTCCACCTCGTCGATTCACCCGGTGGCGTCGAAGATCGAGATTCGCAAGGAAGGCAAGATCGGTCGCGTCTACTACCCGGCTCCGTATCTCGACAACGACAACCTGGATTTCTATCAGGATGCCTACGAGATCGGATACGAGAAGATCATCGACACCTACGCTGCCGCAACGCAACACGTCGATCAGGGTCTGTCGTTGACGCTGTTCTTCAAGGACACCGCCACCACTCGCGACATCAACCGTGCGCAGATCTACGCATGGCGCAAGGGCATCAAGACGCTGTACTACATTCGTCTGCGCCAGTTGGCCCTCGAGGGCACCGAGGTGGAGGGTTGCGTGTCCTGCATGCTGTAGCCGACCCGGTCGGTCGAGCTGTGGCCGATACCGCGATCTCGCGGCGCGGTGCGGAGCATAATCAGGCATGGACACCGAGGCGGACGACGAGGTCGAATCCGATATCGATGTGAGAATTGCTCGGAAGGATGCACGTCCTTCCGAGCAATTCTTGCGTGGTCGACACGCCCGTCGGCGCGTACCCCGCAGCGGGTTGGCCGAATGGGATCCGGTCTCGCGTGGTCACGATGCGCTCGACACGGTGCTCGCGCAGAACATCATTCGGGTGTCGGAGCTGCTGCCGATCCGCTACGCGAGAATGTCCGCATCGCCGTGGACCTACTTCCGCGGTGCCGCGGCCGTGATGGCAGCCGACCTCGCGTCGACTCCGCACACCGGCGTCGAGGTCCAGCTGTGTGGCGATGCCCACGTGTTGAATTTCGGATTGTGGGCCACTCCCGAACGGAACCTGTACTTCGACCTCCGCGACTTCGACGAAACGCTGCCCGGCCCGTTCGAGTGGGACCTCAAACGGCTGGCGACCTCTCTCGTGGTTCTCGGGCGGGAGAACGGGGTCGATGCGCGACGCTCCGATCGGGCGGTGTCGGCGATGACGGCTGCGTACTGCCGAAAGATGAGGACATACGCGAGCACGCCGGAGATCGACATCTGGTACGACCGCATCGACGTCGCCGGTCTGCTCGGTCACTTCTCGTCGGGCATCGCTCGACATGCAGAGAAGCTCATCGAAACGAAAGCCGAGCGTCGTACCAGCCGTGGAGCGTCCCGCAAGTTCACCGAGACGAGGGACGGTCGTCGAAGGATTCGCGAGGACGCACCTTTTCGCACTCACGTCGGTGATTCCCAGATCGAGCTGGTGCAGGCGGTGATCGCCGGTTACAGCGAGTCGGTCGACGACCACATCTGGAGTCTGCTGACCAGGTTCCGGGTTCTCGACGTCGTGCGGCAGGTGGTCGGCGTCGGGAGCGTCGGAATGCGGGTGTATCTGGCGCTGCTCGAAGAACGTCGAACGAAGGATCCGTTCTTCCTGCAGATCAAGCAGGCAGGGCCGTCGGTGTTCGAGCAGTTTCTCGAACCGAGCCGGTACGACAATCACGGTGCCCGCGTGGTCAACGGGCAGCGAATGCTGCAGAGCGCGACCGACATGTTCGTGGGATGGACGGCAGTGGGGACCATGAACTTCTACGTTCGGCAGTTCCGTGACATGAAGGTCATTCCCGACGGCGAGATCATCGGGCCGTACCTCACCGAATTCGCCACCGCATGCGGTGAAGTTCTCGCGCGAGCGCATGCCCGCAGTGGTGACGCGGAGGCGATCGCCGACTACCTCGGCCGCGGAGACAACGTCGGTCGGGCGATGGTGAGGTTCGCCCATGCCTACGCCGATCAGAACGAGCGTGATCACGCGCAGTTGGTCGCTGCCGTCGAGGCCGGAACCGTCCCGTGCTCGGTGGGGTGGTGACCGACCGAAGCAGCCGTAGAGGTCATCCCTGCGGGCAACACTCCCGGCACACTTTGTAGTGCCTACCGGACTTGTCGGACACAACGGGTAGTGTTCGTATCAGCGGCTTTTCACGTAGCTCCGTCCCCGTCTCTCGCTCATCGACCTGTAGGTAGGCACCCATGGTAAAGCTCATCGATCGCGTCTCCGCGATCAACTGGAATCGGGTCCAGGACGACAAGGACTCCGAAGTGTGGGAGCGCCTCACCAGTAATTTCTGGCTGCCCGAGAAGGTGCCGGTGTCCAACGACATCCCGTCGTGGGCAACGTTGACCGCCGTCGAGAAGCAGTTGACGATGCGTGTGTTCACCGGGTTGACACTGCTCGACACCATCCAGGGCACCGTCGGCGCTGTCAGCCTCATCCCGGACGCCATCACTCCCCACGAGGAAGCGGTGTACACCAACATCGCGTTCATGGAGTCGGTGCACGCCAAGAGCTACAGCTCCATCTTCTCCACCCTCAGCTCCACCCGCGACATCGACGACGCATTCCGCTGGTCCGAGGAGAACGTCAACCTCCAGCGCAAAGCCGAGATCGTCCTGAACTTCTACCACGGTGACGATCCGCTCAAGCGCAAGGTGGCGTCGACGCTGCTGGAGTCGTTCCTGTTCTACTCCGGCTTCTACCTGCCGATGTACTGGTCCTCGCGGGCCAAGCTCACCAACACCGCGGACCTGATCCGTCTGATCATCCGCGACGAGGCCGTACACGGGTACTACATCGGCTACAAGTACCAGAAGGGTCTCGAGAAGGTCAGCGAGGCGCAGCGCGAGGAACTCAAGAACTACACGTTCGAGTTGCTGTTCGAGTTGTACGACAACGAGGTCGAGTACACCCAGGACCTCTACGACGAGATCGGCCTGACCGAGGACGTCAAGAAGTTCCTGCGGTACAACGCCAACAAGGCACTGAACAATCTCGGCTACGAGGGCCTGTTCCCCAAGGACGAGACGGACGTCAACCCGGCGATCCTGTCGGCGCTCTCACCCAACGCCGACGAGAACCACGACTTCTTCTCCGGCTCTGGTTCCTCGTACGTCATCGGCAAGGCCGTCAACACCGAAGACGAGGACTGGGACTTCTAGAGATTCGTTCGCGCGTCGGGCCGCTCACTCTTTCGGTGGGCGTCCCGGCGCGCGAATGTCCTGTGCATCCTTCGGCATTCGGCCCTGCTCGCTCAATGCTCGACGGAGTAGGAACTCGATCTGAGCGTTGGTGCTCCGGAGATCGTCGGAGGCCCAACGGGCGAGGGCGTCGTGCACCGTTGGGTCCAACCGCAGCAGAATCTTCTTACGTTCGACGGCCATGGCTCACTGATACAGCGATCCGGTGTTGACGACAGGTTGCGTGTCGCGGTCGCTGCACAGCACCACGAGCAGATTCGACACCATCGTGGCCTTGCGCTCCTCGTCGAGCTCGACGACGTGCTTCTCCTCCAGCTTCCCGAGCGCCATCTCCACCATTCCGACGGCACCTTCGACGATCTGCTGACGGGCCGCGATGACCGCCCCGGCCTGCTGACGTCGCAACATGGCCTGGGCGATCTCCGGGGCATAGGCCAGCCGGTTGATTCGTGTTTCGATCACCTCGACACCGGCCGAACGCACTCGTGCGTGCACCTCCTCCGACATGGCAGCGGTGATCTCGTCGGCGTTCTCCCGCAACGACATTCGTCCTTCGGCGTCGTACGGATAGCTGCCGGCGATGTGGCGGACGGCAGACTCGGTCTGGACGGCGACGAACTCCTCGTAATCGTCGACCTGAAACGATGCCAGTGCGGTGTCGGCAACCTGCCAGACGACGATGGCGGAGATCTCGATCGGATTGCCGTCGGCGTCGTTGACCTTCGATTGGCCGGTCTCGTGGTTGCGGATTCGCGTCGAGATGGCCCGGCGGTAGGTCAACGGATTGGTCCAACGCAGCCCCGGCGTCCGCAGGGTGCCGCTGTACGAACTCCCGAGAAGCTGAAGAACGCGAGCCTGATTCGGCTGCACCAGCGTCAGGCCCATGAGTGCGGGCAAGGAGAGGACGAACAGGACGACTCCGGTCACGACCAGCGCGACGACGGTGAACACGAGTCCGAGCGCGAACGCGGCGATTCCGCTGAGGAACAGCGCGAGACCGATGCCGAGCATCGACCAGCCGGGCAGATCCCAGCCCGGGCGCTCGGCGATGGTTGTGGTCGGGGTACCCGTCGGCTTCTCGGCGACGGTTGCAGGTGCGGACATGAGAACCTCCCTCTCGATGGTGATACTAAAGTGATATCACATTAAGCATCGACGAGCACGGAGATCTTGGGAACCGCTCACTGTCGTTCGGCGGGGGAGTCAGCGCCGGAACCACGCCGACGGCTCATCGGCGATAGCCTTCTCGATTCGCAATCGCGAAGTGGCCGTGAGGTTTTCCGGGAGCGCGTCGAGTGCGAACCAGGCGACGTCGAGATTTTCGTCGTCGGCCACGTGAGGAATGCCGCCGGTGTACCGAGCAAGAAACGTGATGTCGAGATACTGCGCGACGTCGCCGTTGGGGTACGTGATCGGCTCCGTCACGTCGACACTCGTCAGTCGCACGATCGTGGCGTCGACGCCGGTCTCCTCCCCGATCTCACGCAGGGCGGCCGGAGCAGGTTCCTCGCCGGGCTCGAGGATTCCGGAGACCACGGCCCAGGTGTTGTTGTCCGCGCGCAGAGTCAGCAGCACACGCCGGTCGTCGTCGAGGACGACCGCGCTGACACCGGACAACCACAGCGGCGACGTGCCGACGACGCTGCGCAGCGCCTGCACGAATTCGGGAATGGGCATCGCGTCAGGAGATGTAGGCGTTCAGCGACGCGGACAGATCGGCCAGAATCGCCCGAGCCGCGACGACCCCACTGCCGGACCACACCGTGTCGTTCACCGCGAACACACGACCGTCGGTGACCGAGCCCAGATCGTGCCACGCGTCGCTGTCCATCACCTCGCGGCCGTACGTCTCGCCGTCGGGGCCTGCGAATCGCACGTAGACGATGTCTCCCTCCACCGGCGAGAGGTCGTTCGCCTCGACCGAGAAATCGGCCTCGCGCTGGCTCTGCGGTCGCGCGACCCCCACTTCGGCGAGCACCTGGCCGGCAAAGGAGTTCGGACCGTCCACTTCGATGGAGTCCGCGTCGAATCGAACGACGGACGCCTGGGTCTGGGTGGCGTCGATCTCGCGACCGACCCGCTCGGCATCCGCGGTGAACGACGCGAGTGCCTCGAATCCTGCCTGGCCGCGACCGAGCGAAGCCGCGGACTGCAGGAACGTGTCCTTCCACCCCTGTCCGGTCGCCGTGAAGACGGTCGGGGCGATGGCCGTCAGGTCGTCGTAGGTGTTCGATCCGAGAGAATCTGCACCCAGGATCAGGTCGGGATCGAGGGCGGCGATGGCATCGATGTCGGGTGCACCCACCGGGCCGACGGACGGGACGGAAGCCAATCCGGTGCCCAGATACAGCGGTTGATCGCCGTCACCGCGGAAATCGGGGTCGATCGTGGCCGCTCCGACGACCCGCTCCCAGATTCCGACCGCGCAGCTCGCATCGAGACCGGCGGCGTCGAGCACGACGATGCGCTGCGGGTCGGCCGGAATGGCGCTGATCCCCTCGGCATGTCCCACGGGTCGGGTGTCACCCTCGATGCCGGTCGGGTCGAGAGGTGCGAGCGCGGGGCACAGTCCCACGGTGTCCCGATTGTTCCCGACCACTCCGGCACCGGCGATGTTCGTGGTGGTGCGGATGATGGTGGATGCGTCGTCCTGCGCTTCGGAATCGGAGCAGCCGACCAGCGCCATGGTGGCGGCAAGGCACACGGCGGCGACGGCGCCCATCCTGCGCGGTGCACACGAACGGGGGAGTCGTGGGTGGAGTGGCAACGCGGGACTTCCTTCGACGGGTCGGGTGGTCTCACACAGTATCGGAAGGCGGCCGTCGCAGAACACTCGAACGGACGCCGTCGAGCGTCCGGAAACGGCGACGATCGAAGCGTTGTCGAATGCGTCCGAAAGGCCGACAGCGCAGGCAGATCGCGCGATGTGGGCGTGCTCGATCGGGGCCAATACGACACACGGTAGGACCGGTTCGGCAAGTGTCGGTCCGACGGTCTACGATTCGAGGAGCGCACGACTAGATGACGTCGCCTCGTGGTTCGAGGTCCGACGCGCAATCAGGAGGATCTGTGACTGCCCTAGCGCCTAGGCCCGCACCCGCGGTGGATGCTGCTCGGCCGTTCCCGCCGCGGACGGGACCGAAGGGGTCGTTCCTGCACAAAGCGGTGACGACCACCGATCCCAAGGTGTTGGGAATCATGTACATCGCGACATCGTTCGCGTTCTTCCTGATCGGTGGACTCATGGCGCTGCTGATGCGCGCCGAGTTGGCCATTCCGGGAATGCAGTTCCTGTCCAACGAGCAGTACAACCAGCTCTTCACCATGCACGGCACCATCATGCTGTTGCTGTACGCGACGCCGATCGTTTTCGGATTCGCCAACTACATCCTTCCGCTGCAGATCGGCGCTCCCGACGTCGCGTTCCCGCGGTTGAACGCGTTCTCGTACTGGCTCTACCTGTTCGGTGCGTTGATCGCCACGGCCGGATTCATCACCCCCGGTGGTGCTGCCGACTTCGGGTGGACCGCGTACACCCCGCTCACCTCGGCTCTGCACTCGCCCGGCGTAGGTGCGGACCTGTGGATCATGGGCCTGGCCGTCGGCGGTCTCGGCACCATCCTCGGTGGCGTCAACATGATCACCACCGTGATCTGCCTGCGTGCTCCCGGCATGACGATGTTCCGCATGCCGATCTTCACCTGGAACATCCTGGTGACGTCCATCCTGATCCTGCTGGCATTCCCCCTGCTGACGGCTGCGTTGCTCGGGCTGGCGGCCGACCGACATCTGGGGGCGCATCTTTTCGACCCGGCGACCGGCGGAGTGCTGTTGTGGCAGCACCTGTTCTGGTTCTTCGGTCACCCCGAGGTGTACATCATCGCGCTGCCGTTCTTCGGAATCGTCTCCGAGGTGTTCCCCGTCTTCTCGCGTAAGCCGATCTTCGGCTACTCGGGTCTGATCTACGCGACTATCGCCATCGCCGCCCTCTCCATCGCGGTGTGGGCGCACCACATGTACGCCACGGGCGCGGTGTTGCTGCCGTTCTTCTCCTTCATGACGTTCCTGATCGCGGTGCCGACGGGTGTGAAGATCTTCAACTGGGTCGGCACGATGTGGCGAGGCCAGGTGACACTGGAAACGCCGATGCTGTTCTCGATCGGGTTCCTGATCACCTTCGTCTTCGGCGGACTCACCGGTGTTCTGCTGGCGTCGCCGCCCATCGACTTCCAGGTCACCGACACGTACTTCGTGGTCGCCCACTTCCACTACGTGGTGTTCGGCACCGTGGTGTTCGCAACGTACGCCGGCATCTACTTCTGGTTCCCGAAGATGACGGGCCGGATGATGGACGAGGCGCTGGGCAAGTGGCACTTCTGGCTGACGTTCTTCGGATTCCACGCCACGTTCCTGGTGCAGCACTGGCTCGGAAACGAGGGCATGCCGCGTCGCTACGCCGATTACCTGCCCTCGGACGGGTTCACCGAGTTGAACGTCATCTCCACGATCGGTGCCTTCATCCTGGGTGCCTCGACACTGCCGTTCGTGTGGAACGTGTTCAAGTCCTACCGATACGGCGAGGTCGTCACGGTCGACGATCCGTGGGGCTACGGAAACTCGTTGGAGTGGGCCACCTCGTGCCCGCCGCCGCGACACAACTTCACCGAACTGCCTCGGATCCGTTCCGAGCGTCCGGCGTTCGAGTTGCACTACCCGCACATGGTCGAACGGATGCGCGCGGAAGCGCACGTCGGGCCGGGAGCGCACGGTGGTAAGACCACCGCCGTCCTCGAACAGGCCCGCCGGGCTCCGATCGCCACCAGCGATCACGAAGGATCCGGAGACCCGGACCCCAAGTAGTCCACAGCACAGCGAGAGCCCCTCCCGGCTACCGGGTGGGGCTCTTCGCTTGCGACAATCTCGTGGCGTGTTCGGGCTTGCTCGTCCACCACAGGTGACACGAAGACCTATCCGGCCGCTGGCCGTGTGCGAAAGGGAGATCCGGTGACTTCGAGCGACACCGCAGTGCTGGTGACGGTGACGGGACCCGACAAGCCGGGCGTCACATCGGTGCTGTTCGCAGCACTGTCACGGCACAACGTCAGCCTGCTCGACGTCGAGCAGGTGGTCATTCGCGGCAGGCTGACTCTGGGCGTTCTCCTGTCCTGCCCCCGCGACCCCGAAGCGCTCCAGGAGGAGCTGGAGGACGCGATGGCGACGGTCGGCGTGCACGTCGATGTCGAGATCGACACCGCGCGGGGCGGCGGGCAGAGCCTGGCCACCCACGTCGTCGTCGTTCTGGGCCGACCCGTGACCGCTCGTGCCTTCAGCACCATCTCCCGTGAGCTCGCCCGCCAGGGAGCGAACATCGACGCCATTCGCGGAATCGCCGACTATCCCGTCACGGGCCTCGAACTTCAGGTGACCGCAACCGACACCTCGCCGGATGCCGACATGCAACTGCGTGCCGGCCTCGCGGGAATCGCAGCCGGCATCGGCGTCGACATCGCCGTACAGCGCGGCGGGATCGCACGGCGATCCAAGCGACTGATCGTGTTCGACGTCGACTCGACGCTCGTCCAGGGTGAGGTCATCGAAATGTTGGCTGCCCGTGCCGGGCGAGAGGACGAAGTTCGTGCGGTCACCGAAGCTGCCATGCGCGGTGAGATCGACTTCGCGGAGTCGCTCGAACAGCGAGTTGCCGCGTTGGCAGGGCTGGACGAATCCGTCATCGACGAAGTGGGCGAGAGCCTGGAGCTGACGGCGGGGGCCAGGACCACCATCCGTACCCTCCGTCGTCTCGGATTCGCCTGCGGCGTCGTATCCGGAGGATTCCGACAGGTCATCGAGGGACTCGCACACGAACTCGAACTCGACTACGTCAAGGCCAACACCCTCGAGATCGTCGACGGCAAGCTCACCGGCCGGGTGATCGGAGAAGTGGTCGATCGTGCTGCCAAGGCGACGGCACTGCGCGAGTTCGCGGCACAGTCGGGAGTGCCGATGGAGCAGACCGTCGCCGTCGGCGACGGAGCGAACGACATCGACATGCTGACGGCCGCGGGCCTCGGGGTCGCCTTCAACGCCAAGCCGGCGTTGCGAGAGATCGCCGACACGGCCATCTCGCATCCGTATCTGGACGCGGTTCTGTTCATACTCGGTGTCACCCGCAACGAGATCGAAGCTGCGGACGCGGTCGACGGGGGAGTCCGCCGCGTCCCCATCCCATGACCGGCGATCCCATGACCGGCGACGACATGACCGACGGTCTGATGACCGGTGCCGGACCGGACGACGTGAGCGGCACCGAGGCGGCGGCCGAGGAATTCTCACCGGACAACACCTTCGCCTCGCGCCACGCCGAACTCGCTCGTGGATACGGCGGAGCCGAGGACCAGGCCGATCCGTCACAGGTGCTGGCCATGCCGTTGGTGCTGCACATCCCCAAATCCGATCCGCCCCGGCGTAGCGAGTTGCTCGAGGCGGCTGCCCGAGCAACCGTGTCGCTGTGCCTGGACCCACGGGTGGGCGCCGGCGCGTCGTGGAACGAGGCCTTCACCGAATGGACGTCGGCTCGGATCCGAAAAGTCGCTCGACGGGCACGCGGTGCACACTGGCTCGCAGCGCAGGACGTTCCGGGTGTGACGGTCGACGTCGGGGGAGCGTCGGCCCGCGCCTTCGTGCCGGGTCGGGTCGGAGATCTGGACCCGCGGATCAAGCGGCTGCAGATCGGTGGGACCGACGTGGCGGCCGAGGACGAGCCTGCGGTCTCGGCGGGCCCTGTGCTGTGGATCGACGCTTCCCTGTCCATGACGGTGGGCAAGGCGGCCGCTCAGGTGGGGCACGCGTCGATGTTGCTCGCGGGTGAGATGGGCACCGAGGAATGCCGCGAGTGGGCCGCGGCCGGCTACGCATGTTCGGTCCGATCCGCGAACCCGGACCAATGGACGCGTGCACTGGGCGAGGTTCGCGCCGGGCGCGCCGTCGCAGTGCGGGATGCCGGCTTCACCGAAGTGGCACCCGGTTCGACGACGGTGATTGCCGTTCTCTAGAGCTGGGGTCCACTGTCGTACAACTGGCTATGCCGAACATATCCAGTAGCCCCGAGACTGGAGGCATGTTCACCTCACCACGTCGTGTCGTCGCCGGTCGCCGGCTTCCCTCTCGGTTGGCTGCCCTCTACGTGGGGCTGTGGCTGTACGGGGCGTCGATGTCGTCGATGATCGCGGGTGGACTGGGCGTCAACCCGTGGGACGTCTTCCACCAGGGTCTCGAACGTCACCTGTCGCTGAGTTTCGGAACCATCACCGCGATCACCGGAGTGGCCGTACTGCTGATGTGGATCCCGCTGCGGCAACGTCCCGGCCTGGGTACCGTGAGCAACGTCGTGGTGATCGCCGTTGCCGTGGACGCGACGTCCGCGGTGTTGCCGCATCTCGACGGACTCCCGATCAGGACCGTTGCCATGGTGTCGGGCATCGTGCTCAACGCCTTCGCAACCGCGCTGTACATCGGTGCCGGGATGGGCCCGGGGCCACGAGACGGACTGATGACCGGTCTGGTGGCCAGGACCGGATGGTCGATTCGCCTGACCCGCACCGGAATCGAGCTGACGGTGGTACTCACCGGTTGGTTGCTAGGCGGGACGCTCGGCGTCGGGACGGTTCTCTATGCGCTCGGAGTCGGTCCGCTCGTGCAACTGTTCATGACTCACCTGCCTGCGCTGCGCAGTACCAGGACAGTCGATCCGGTCACCGATATCGTCGAACCCGGTTCCAGTGCAGTGGTATCCGCGGGCACTCCGTCCGCGCACGAGGAATCGAGGACCGGAACGAACCGCGACGACGACCAACTCGGGCACGCCAGAGTGATCTCGGCGGGGCCACCGGAATGGAGCACGAGGAGCGAGCTCGCGTCGTCGACCTGCCCACCGTCGGAGGCGTAGGAGCGGACGTCGGAACCGTCCACCCAGGCCTGTATGGTGCGCACCGAGTCGTCGTTCCATCGGTCCGTGTCGAATTCGATTCCGGCGGAATCGAACCAGACCAGATCGGGTCGGCCGGTCGGTGTCGCGCGGCCGGTGAAGAACTCCTGCTGACGAAGGGTCGGCGCGCTCGCTCGGACGCGGAGCAGTCGACCCACGAAGCGAATCATGTTCTGATCCGCGCCGTCCCAGTCGATGGCCCAGCTCTCTGCCGCCGGAGCGTTCTCGGCAATGCAGTACGCATTGTTGTTGCCTCCCTGGGTGTGTCCCAGTTCGTCGCCGGCGAGCAGCATCGGCGTACCGGTGGAGAGCGTCAGGGTTGCCAGTAGCGCCCGAACATGGCGTCCCCGGGCCTCGACGACCGACGGGTCCTCGCTCGGACCCTCGATGCCGTGGTTCACCGACGAGTTGTTGTCGGTGCCGTCCCTGTTCTCTTCGCCGTTGGCCTCGTTGTGCTTCCGCTCGTACGACACCAGGTCTCGGGCGGTGAACCCGTCGTGCGCGGTGACGAAGTTGATCGACGCCCACGGCAGGCGTCCGTTGCCTGCGAAGAGGTCTTCCGAACCGGCCAGGCGCGAGGCCAATTCGCGGACGCCGTGCTGGCCCGCCCAGAAGCGTCGCACCGTGTCGCGGTAGCGATCGTTCCATTCCGACCACGCCACTCCGAAGTTGCCGACCTGATAGCCGGCACCGGTGGCGTCCCACGGCTCGGCGATCAATTTGACCCGAGCCAGGACCGGGTCGGTGGCAACGGCCGTCAACAACGGTGCGCGAGAATCGAATCGCCAACCACCGGGTCGACCGAGGGTGCTGGCCAGGTCGAATCGGAACCCGTCCACACCCATGTCCTCGACCCAGTACCGAAGGCTGTCGCACACCATCCGCACCACCGCGGGCGAAGCGGAATCGAGAGTGTTGCCGCAGCCGGTCAGATCGACGTCCGATCCGCGTCCGTCCAGCAGGTAGTAGCCGGGCGCATCGAGCCCACGCCAACTGATCGAGGGGCCGTCGACCGCGGATTCGCACGTGTGGTTGTAGACCACGTCGAGGATCACCTCGATCCCGGCAGCGTGCAGCGCGTCGACCATGGTGCGAAACTCGTCCACCTCGGCACCGGGAACGGCGGCGAAGCGCGGATCCGGGGCGAAGTACGCACCCGTCGAATACCCCCAGTGGTTTCGCATACCCCGGGCGCGGACGCCCGGTTCGGTGAATGTGGTGTGTACGGGCAACAATTCGACCGACGTGATGCCGATGCGAGCGAGGTGTTCGAGTACCGCCGGCTCGGCGAGCCCGAGGTACGTACCGCGAAGATGCTCGGGCACAGCGGGATTGCGGGCCGTGAACGAGCCCACGTGCAGCTCGTAGAGAACGGTTCGGTCCCAGGGCACATCGGGGCGCGCGGGCCGGCCCACGCGATCTGCGGCCGCGCGGACCACTCCGAGCGGGAGGTGTCCGAGCGAGTCTCGCGAACTGGGTGCCCCGAACGGATCGTCCTCGTAGGCGAGCAGTGCCGATGGGTCGCCGAAGGTTCCGGACACCTGGCGTGCTGCGGGATCGAGCAGAATCTTCGCGCCGTTGAACCGTCGTCCGGAGTGCGGATCCCACCTCCCGTGGGCGCGGAACGCGTATCGGTCACCGGGCCGCACTCCCGGCACGAAGGCATGTCGAACTCCGAACGTGCGGGTGGTCAGTTCCACCCGTCGTTCACCGCCGTCCGGATCGACCAGACACACCTCGACTCCATCGGCCTCGGGCGCATGGACTGCAAATTGAGTGCCAGTCGACAGTGCAGTGGCACCCAGCGGGAACGGTGATCCGGGTGGGTTCGCGCCGGATTCCCGGTCCGAGGTTCGGCGGGAAGTGCTGGGTAGATCGTCATTGGGCGACACGCGTGCACATCCTGCCGTGAATGCGCGGTCGATGTGCGAGAAGATAGGCGTCGTGTCTGAACCGGATCCCGACCTGCTCGTAGATTTCACCGACGTAGTCGTCCGCCGGGGCGGTGCGACCCTGGTGGGACCCGTCACCTGGAAGGTGGAACTGGACGAACGGTGGGTCGTGCTCGGCCCCAACGGTGCCGGAAAGACGTCCCTGCTGCGTATCGCTGCCGCCGAGATCCATCCCACGTCCGGTGTCGCCCACGTTCTCGGAGAGGTCATGGGCAAGGTGGACGTCTCCGAACTCCGACCGCGGATCGGCTTGTCCTCCTCCTCGCTGGCGCAGCGCATTCCGGCCGACGAACTCGTGTCCGATCTGGTCGTGTCCGCGGGCTACTCGGTACTGGGGCGTTGGCGAGAGAAATACGACGCGGTCGACACCGAGCGCGCAGTCGAGATGCTCGAGAGCCTCGGTGCCGAACATCTCGCCACCCGCACCTACGGCACGTTGTCCGAAGGCGAACGAAAGCGTGTTCTCATCGCCCGTGCCCTGATGACCGATCCCGAACTGCTCTTGCTGGACGAGCCGGCGGCGGGCCTCGACCTCGGCGGACGCGAGGAACTGGTGGCACGCCTGACCGACCTCGCAGCCGATCCCGACGCCCCCGCCACCGTGCTGATCACCCACCACGTGGAAGAGATTCCGCCGGGATTCAGTCACGCGTTGTTGCTCAAGGAAGGCGGGGCGGTGGCACAGGGACTGGTCGACGACGTCATCACCGCAGAGAACCTGACCGAGGCGTTCAGCCAGTCCATCACGCTCGATCGCGTCGACGGTCGGTTCTTCGCGCGGCGAACCCGCGCTGCCGGCGCGCACCGCCGATAGCGCGGACCGAGCGACGGCGTTGCGCAGTGCAGCGGTACGTTGCCTTTCATGAGTTCGACTGGTGCTGCCGATCACGTGCAGGCGCGGGATGCCTCGACCGTCATCTTGATTCGTGACGGTCTGTCACGGCCGGGCATCGAGGTGTTCCTGCTCGAACGCGTCGGCGGCATGGCGTTCGCGGGAGGGATGACGGTGTTTCCCGGTGGCGGCGTCGACCCTGCGGACGCGGCAGCGGACGTCCGCTGGGCAGGTCCGCCGCCGTCGTGGTGGGCCGAGCGCTTCGCAACCGACGAGGGCAGGGCGCAGGCCCTGGTGTGTGCTGCAGCGCGTGAGACGTTCGAGGAGTGCGGGGTGCTGTTGGCCGGCTCGACGCCGGAGTCGATCGTCGCCGATACCGCTCCGTTCGCTGCGGAGCGCGGTCGGCTGGAGCGCCGCGAGATCTCGTTCGCCGAATTTCTCACCGCCCACGACCTCGTCCTGCGAGCGGATCTGCTCCGGCCCTGGTCGCACTGGATCACTCCGGTCGGTGAAGCGCGACGGTACGACACCCGATTCTTCGTCGCCGTGCTGCCCGAGGGCCAGAATGCGGACGGCGAAACCAGCGAGGCGGCGTCGGTCAGCTGGCGCTCGACCGGTGATGCACTGGCGGATTGGCGCTCCGGAAACACCATCCTGCTTCCGCCGACCTGGAGCCAGTTGGATGCGCTGTCCCGGTTCGACACGGTCGCGGAGGTCGTTGCTCACGAACGCGAGGTAACCCCGGTCCTGCCGGTACTGACCCGAGACGACGGCACCGTACGAGTGCTCTTCGACGGGGACGAGGACTACTACGCCGGAACGCGACATCCCTGGTCCGATCGCCGGGACGAGGCCCGGTAGCCTTTCGGCCCATGGCTGAGTTCGTGAATCTCGAGGTATCGGACGGTATCGGCACCATCCGCCTGGATCGCCCACCGATGAACGCATTGAACCGGCAGATGCAGGAGGAGATTCGCGCGGCGGCGCGTGAGGCCACCGTGAATTCCGAGGTCAAGGCCGTCGTCGTCTACGGCGGCGAGAAGGTGTTCGCGGCCGGTGCCGACATCAAGGAGATGGTGTCGTTGTCCGCGGCCGAGATGGCTGCCATCGCCGAGGATCTGCAGTCCGCTCTCGGCTCGCTGAGCACCGTTCCCAAGCCCGTCGTTGCCGCGGTGACCGGATACGCACTCGGTGGTGGGCTCGAGGTCGCGCTGGGAGCAGATCGTCGGATCGCGGGCGACAACGCGAAATTCGGTGTCCCCGAGGTGCTGCTCGGCGTCATCCCCGGCGGCGGCGGCACCCAACGGCTGGCCCGGTTGATCGGCCCGAGCCGTGCCAAGGACATGGTCTTCACCGGCCGCTTCGTCGGTGCCGAGGAAGCGCTGCGCATCGGCTTGGTGGACGAGGTGGTGGCACCGGACGAGGTGTACAACGCCGCCCGCACCTGGGCCATGCAGTTCACCACGGGTGCATCGCGAGCGCTCGCAGCGGCCAAAGCGTCGATCGACCAGGGGCTCGACGTCGATCTCACCACCGGTCTGCGAATCGAGGCCCAGCAGTTCGCGGCCCTGTTCGCCACCGAGGATCGCACCGTCGGCATGACGTCGTTCGTGGCCGAAGGCCCTGGAAAAGCGACCTTCACCGGGCGGTGAAGCACCGGCCCGACCGGAGAAGAGTTGTTCCACAGCTACCGGATAGTAGGCTCGCCTGATGACTGCAAGCCCCCACGACGGTGTCGATCGCTCGCTCTCGAACTCGACGTCCCTGGCCTCGGCCGAGTCCGATGACCGCCAGGTCGATCCCGCCCCGAATCCGCACGCCACTGCCGAGCAGGTCGAGGCTGCACGCTCGGACACCAAACTGGCGCAGGTGCTCTATCACGATTGGGAAGCCGAGACCTACGACGACAAGTGGTCGATTTCCTACGACGAGCGATGCATCGACTACGCACGCGGCAGGTTCGATCAGGCCGTCTCCGGCGACGCCTCCGCACAGTCCGACGTGCCGTACGGCCGCGCACTCGAACTGGGTTGCGGTACCGGATTCTTCCTGCTCAACCTGATGCAGGCCGGGATAGCAGAGAAGGGCTCGGTCACCGATCTCTCGCCCGGCATGGTCAAGGTCGCACTTCGCAACGCCGAGCACCTCGGCCTGGACGTCGACGGCCGCGTCGCCGACGCGGAGACGATTCCGTACGACGACAACACGTTCGATCTCGTCGTCGGGCACGCCGTCCTCCACCACATCCCGGACGTCGAACAGTCCCTGCGTGAGGTGTTGCGGGTGCTCAAGCCGGGCGGTCGCTTCGTCTTCGCGGGCGAACCCACCACCGTCGGCAACTTCTACGCACGCTGGCTCGGACGCATCACGTGGGAGGCGACCACCCGCGCAACCAAGCTCCCGTTCCTGGCGAGCTGGCGCAAGCCACAGGAAGAGCTCGACGAGTCCTCGCGAGCAGCGGCACTCGAAGCCGTCGTCGACCTGCACACGTTCGATCCGACCGATCTCGAGCACATCGCGCTCTCGGCCGGTGCGGAGTCCGTTCAGGCCAACACCGAGGAGTTCGCCGCCGCTCTCCTCGGCTGGCCGGTGCGGACCTTCGAGGCCGCAGTGCCAGCGGGCAAGCTGGGGTGGAACTGGGCCAAGTTCGCCTTCGGTGGTTGGAAGACATTGAGCTGGGTCGACGAGAACGTGCTGCAACACGTGGTGCCGCGCGGGCTGTTCTACAACGTGATGATCACCGGCACCAAGCCTGCACCTCGCGATTGACAGGCAGTCACGCCGCAGGGGTCTACGGCGGGGCCTGCCGTGGGATATGACTTCACCGATGCCGACCTCGATTTCATGCACAGCGAGGTCGGCATCGAGGCACTCGGCGCTGCGGACGGCCTCGAGTTCGGTACGAGAACAGCGGTGCGAGACATCTCCTCGATCCGGGAGCGATTCCCCGCCCACGCGGGTGCCCTGATCGAAACCGTGACCGTCCGCCGCAAGGCGCGGGTGAAACTACTCGACTCCGACCGATGGTGGGTCACCGACGAGGCGGTGCAGCAGGCAACGCCGACGCTCGTCGCACGCAGGCGGGCCGCTCGACTCGCCGGACGACGGGTGCACGATGTCACGTGTTCGATCGGCAGCGAACTGTCGGTCCTGATCGGCACCGCGGAGTTGGCGGTGGGCAGCGATCTGGACCCGATTCGGCTTCGGATGGCCGCACACAACGTCCCGGACGCCACCGTACTGCGCGCCGACGCGCTGACCCCGACGACGCGTGACACCGTCGTCGTCGCCGATCCCGGCCGCCGAGCAGGTGGGCGGCGACGCCACGACCCGGCGGCGTTGCAACCACCGCTACCGGACCTGCTCGACGCCTATCGAGGCCGAGACCTGGTCGTCAAATGTGCGCCCGGTCTGGATTTCGACTCTGTCGACTGGGCGGGTGAGGTGGAGGTGGTCTCGCTGGACGGGGGAGTGCGAGAAGCGTGCCTCTGGTCGGAAGGGATGAGCGAGAACGGTGTTCGGCGTCGTGCTGCGGTCCTTCGGTCCGACGGCGGTGTGTTCGAGATCACCGATTCGGAATCCGACGACATTCCGGTTCGGCCCCCAGGCAGCTACATCGTCGATCCCGACGGCGCGGTGGTCAGGGCCGGTTTGGTTCGGCACTACGGTGCCAGATTCGGTCTGTGGCAACTCGATCCGAGAATCGCGTATCTGACCGGCGACACGGTCCCGGCCGGGGTGCGCGGGTTTCGGATTCTGGAGCAGGCCAAGTTCTCGGAGAAGGTGCTTCGGCAACAACTGAATCGGATGGACTGCGGCTCGGTGGAAATTCTGGTCCGCGGAGTCGACGTGGATCCGGCGCTGCTGCGGCCCAAGCTCAAACTTCGGGGATCCGTGGCACTGTCGGTGGTGATCGCCCGAGTCGATCGGTCCGCGGTGGCGTTCGTCTGCGCGCCGGGGGCTGTCGGTCAGCCCGTGTAGGTGAAGATCTCGCCGAGGTAGCTCGCGGTGACGACCTGGCCGTCCGGGCCGATCGACGTTCCGACGGTGGTGCCGACGACGTCGGGAACGGGCTGCACATCCACCGTCTCACCGGTGGCCGCGTCGAACGTGAGCAGCGCCAGTCCGTCGTCCTCACGCACGACGGTGTGGCCGCGCCCGTCGGCGGATTGAGCTGCCGTGCCTGCCTGTTGAACGTCGTCGCGAACCCAGACTCGCTCGGCCGAATCTCCGTTGTCGCGCAAGCCGACGAGAGTGCCGTCGCCGCCCGACGGCACGATCGTGCCGTCCGAGGCGATCGACGGAGCGGCACCGATGCCGAGGCCGGTACCCTCGGTCCACTTCTGTCGCCCGTCGGCGGTGTCGAACGCGGTCAGCCTGCCGTCGACATCGGCCAGGTAGACCGTCGATCCGTCCTCAGACAGCACCGGACTGGACGCGACCCCGGCGGGCAGCAGGTCCGAGGACCAACGCTCGACGAGCCCTGGCGTGCCATCACGTTCGTACTGCAGTGAAACGAGTTGCGGTGCAATCGAACCCGGACGCCACAGGGTCAGGTAGATCGACCCGGTCGCGGCGTCGACGGCGGGTGCGGCGGGTACCGGGCACTCGGATCCGCCCGAGCTGCACCGGTCGAGTCCGGTATCGACCGGCAGAAAATCCGAATTCGGGTCGGTCAGGAAGTTCGGTGTCGGAACGAGATCGAGAATCGGTACTCGAAGTTGCCCGTTCTGCGAATCCAGAACGCTGACCTGCCCCATCTGGGTGATCGAGAGCACGCTGCCGTCCCCGAGGAACTGCGCGGACTTAGGCACTCCGTACACCGTTGTGCGCCAACGTAGTTGGCCGTGGTCGTTGTACGAGTTCATGCCGCCGTCGTCGCCGATGTAGACGTTGATCGCCGAATCGACCGTCGGCGTTGCAGTGACGACGGACGGTCCGACGCGATTGCACCAGCGCTTACGGGCGGAGTCGATCTCGAACGAGAAGAGGTTGCAACCGGATTCGGTGGCGGCAGTGACGAACATCTGACCGGTCGATCCGATGGACACCGGGGAGGTCACCGTGCCGCCGGTGGGGCGCGTCCAGTCCAGGGACAGTGGGGTCGACACCGACACCCCGGTGGTGGCGCTGTTGTGGGAATTCGCGTGCGCTGCAGGCCACGAATCGGGAGAGAGCGGCTCTATCGCCGAGGTGTCGGTACCACAGCCGCTCACGGTCACCAGCGCCAGCGCTGCTGCGAAAGCGGTGACCTTTCTGCCGGTCCTACCGTTGGCCCTGACGCCGCGCATCGATCGCTCCCCATGACTCGAGTCCGTGCCCGACACGGTGCCGGGGCGTCTGTGTTCGTTCCGCCGACGAGCAACGGTCGACAGACAACCCTAGCCCGCGCGAGGGTGGCGGCAGAGAGCGGGCGAACGAGAAACTAGGGTGAACCACCATGACGAGTATGTGGAACGCGCCGCTGCGGACACGCTGGCGCGGGTCGAGACGACGCGACACCGACCAGGCGCGGTTCCTCACGCGTGCGTCCCTCGACTGGGTGCTCGCCAACAAGGCGTACACGCCGTGGTACCTGGTGCGCTACTACCGCCTCGCGAAGTTCAAGCTGGCCAATCCGCACGTGATCCTCAAGGGCATGGTGTTTCTCGGCAAGAACGTCGAGATCCACTCCACTCCCGAGCTCTCGCGCCTCGAGATCGGGCGCTGGGTGCACATCGGCGACGGCAATGCCATTCGCTGCCACGAGGGTTCGCTGCGGATCGGCGACAAGGTGGTCTTCGGCAAGGACAACGTCGTCAACACCTACCTCGACATCGAGATCGGCGCGTCGACGCTGGTGGCCGACTGGTGCTACATCTGCGATTTCGATCATCGGATGGACGATGTGAACACGCCGATCAAGGATCAGGGAATCGTCAAGGGGCCGGTGAGAATCGGGCCGGACACGTGGATCGCCGCCAAGGTGACGATTCTGCGCGAGACCCGGATCGGTCGGGGCTGCGTGCTCGGAGCCCATGCCGTGGTCAAGGGTGAGATCCCGGATTACAGCATCGCGGTCGGTGCCCCGGCCAAGGTCGTCCGCAATCGCAAGGTCGCCTGGGAAGCAGGTGCCGCCGAACGCGCGAAATACATTGCCGCGCTGGAGGATATCGCTCGCAAGAAGGCGCTCGGACAGGCCGAGGCGGCACGAGAGAACTGACTCTGCTGTTCTCAGGTACGGCCGGGCAGAGCGCGCTCGACGATGTGCGGTCGGGCCAACGGATGCCGAACCTTGCGTTTGGCTTCCAGATAGACCTGGGCGGTCGTCTCGGCGACGTGCTTCCAGTCGAAGTCGACGGTGAGGCGTTCGCGGGCGGCCACGGCCCTCTCCTGTGCGGCGTCCGCATTGTCGAGAACGCGCCGCACTGCAGCGGCCAGCCCGCCGACGTCGCCGGGCTCGAAGGACAGGCCGGTCACGCCGTCGACGATCGCTTCACCCAGACCGCCTGCCGTGGACGCGACCAGCGGGGTGCCCGCGGCCGCGGCCTCGAGCGCGATGATGCCGAAAGGTTCGTACCGACTGGGCAGGACGATGGCGTCGGCTCCGTGCAGCCAGCCGAGGAGTTCGGTGTGGTCGAGATTGCCCAGAAACGACACAGCGCGGGCAACCCGGTGCGTGCGCGCCAGCCCGGCCAACCAGGCGAACTGTGTTCCTTCGCCGGCGATGTGCAGGGTCGTACCCGGGTGGCTCCGTCGGATGCGGGGCAGAGCTGCGATGGCATCCTGGATGCCCTTCTCGTACTCGAGGCGGCCGACGTAGAGCAACTTGGCCGGCTCGGATCGAGGCTCTCGTCGCCGAAAGTGCCAGGTGGAGCGGTCGATTCCGTTGCGAATCACCTTCACCGACGACTCCGATACTCCGAACAGGGTGGTGACCTCGTCCTTCATCGATGTCGAGCAGGCGATCACCGCATCGGAATCGTTGGCGAGCCACCACTCGACGGAGTGCACCTGGCGGTTGACGCGCCCGGATATCCACCCGCTGTGGCGTCCGGCCTCGGTGGCGTGGATGGTCGAGACGAGCGGTACGTCGTAGAACTCGGCGAGTGCGATCGCCGGGTGTGCGACGAGCCAGTCGTGGGCATGAACGACGTCGGGCTGCCAACCGTCGCCCAGACCGGGCTTTCCCAGCGCGACGCCGGCGCGAACCATGGCGTGCCCCATCGCGAGGGTCCATGCGAGCATGTCCTCCCCGAAGACGAAGTGGGCCGGGTCCTCGGCGACGGCGACGACGAGCACCCCGTCCTCGATGTGGTGAGACGTCGGGTGGGTGGCGGCGTCGGTTCCGGTGGGGCGACGCGACAGAACCACGACCTCGTGCCCGCATCGAACCAACTCGGTTGCCAGGTGGTGCACGTGCCGACCGAGTCCGCCGACCACAACGGGTGGGTACTCCCACGACACCATCAGGATTTTCATCGACGCCCCCCTGCACCTTTTCGCTCGCGGCCACCGTGTGCACCGGGCAGCCGGCGCGCATCCAACGCAGGAAACAGTCCGTCCGCGCGGTTCCATTGCCGAGCCAACTCGTCTGCACGGACAGGTGATCCAGCTGCGGCCGCGGCAGCGATCTCGCGCAGCGCATGTGCATGGACGTGCGCCCGTTCCCGCGCGTAGCCTGCGGCGGAATCCTTGCTGACCATGAATGCCCAGTCGCTGGCCACGGCCATCAGTGTCTCACGCAGTATCTGATCGTTGACGCGATTGCGTAGTTCGGGTCCACCGGCGCGACGCCGAGCGTCTCGGGCGGTATCGACGGCGTCGAGAGCGGCCCGGGACACCTCGGAGTTGAGCGCGACCAGATCGGCGACGTCGTCGCCCGCCCACACGCGCCAGTCCTTGCCCGATCCCCACGACGAATCCTGCAGTTCGAGCGGCGCCCCGACGTAACCTTGCTCGCGGGCGTCGTTCAGCGTGCCGACGGTGATGCCTGCGGCGGGAAGCGCGCGCATGACCTTGCCGAGCCACTGTGGGCCCTCGTGCCACCAGTGCCCGAACAGCTCGGTGTCGAATGCCGCGACGACCAGGGCGTCGCGTCCGATCCGCTCGGATTCGGAGATCAGGCGCCTGCGCACCACATCGACGAAGTCGGCGACGTGACGGTCCACCGTCGCCGCGGCCCGTTCGGGGTCGTAGGGAGCCTTGTCGTTCGACGCGACCGAGCGGCCGGTGACCCGGGCCGGTTTGAGACCGGTGGCGTGATCGTAGGTGTGGAAATCCCGATAGGAACCGTGGCCGGGATAGCCGGACTTCGGTGACCACACGCGGTAGCTGACCGGGAGATCGCGTCCGAACGCGACGACGTCGGAGTCCCACACCGGCCTGCCGACGGAGGTGTCTCCGCGCATCGCCGGACCGTCGACCATGAAGTGCGAGACCCCGGCCGCGGCGTACTCGGTTTCCATGCCCGGGGTGAATCCGCATTCGGGTGCCCAGATCCCTCGGGGCGTTGTGCCCCACCGGGTGTGGGCGTCGAGCAGTCCTTCTCGGAGCGAGAAGGCGCGCAGTCGGGGATCGAGCAGCGGCTGGAACGGGTGCGCCAAGGGTCCACCCAGCAGTTCGACGGTTCCGGTGTCGATCAGCGGTCGAAGGACCGCGGACCCGCCGTGCCGCCACCGGGTCTCGAACCGATCGAGCGCGGCGGCAGAACCTCGGTGTTCCCGAACGGACAGGTCGCGGTCTGTCGCCTCGTGGGCTCTGAGCTGCCAGTTCCCGAGCCAGTGGTGCATTCCGGACAGGCAGTGTGGATCGTCGAGTTGAGCGGCCAGTACCGGGGTGACCCCCAGCGAGAGCACGTTGCCGTGGCCGTCCTCGGCCAGCCGCTCGAGCGCCTCGGTGATCGGTAGATAGCAGTCCGCCCAGGACTGGTACAGCCATTCCTCGCCGACGGGCCAGCGCCCGTGATTGGCCAGCCACGGCAGGTGGGAGTGCAGCACGAGGGAGAACATGCCCGGCACGGTGGCACCGGATGTCACCCGATCACCGCGCTCGAACTCTTGCGGGCGACGGCGACCAGATCGAGGCTGTCGTCGATGCGGTCGGCGGCGATGTCGAAGTCCTCGATGGAGATGGCCGCGACGTCCTCGGTGAGTTCGGCCGGCCAGGGCTCACCGGCCAGGGCCCGTTCGATCTGTGCGTCGATGAACGAACCGCCGTGCTTGGCGTCGAGTGCGGCCAGCGTGCGTCCGTGCCGGACTCCGGTGAGTTCGTCGACCTCGAGCCGAGCGTCCACGAGAAGCTCGGTGAGTTCGGCCGCGTCGAGTTCGCGGGTGTGGAACGGGTTGAGCGGGGTGTCGCGTCCGGGCGAGAACGTGATGCGGTTGGGCGTGCTGATCAACAGAATGCCGCCGGGCGCGAGCACCCGGTGCACCTCGGCGAGGAACGCACCCTGATCCCAGAGGTGCTCGATCACCTGGAAATTGACGACGACGTCGATCGAGCAATCGGCGACCGGGAGGCGGTCGAGGTTGCCGCGCAGCATCGTCACCCTCGGGTAGCGGGCGTGCACGTGCGCGGCGGCCGACCTGTCGTAGTCGAGACCGAGGACTGTCGTCGCGATCTCGGCAATCATGTTGGCTCCGTAGCCTTCTCCCGATCCCGCTTCCAGCACCGTTCGGTCGCGGCAGTGCTCGACGAGTGCGCGGTAGACCACCTCGTGGCGGCGGAACCAGTAGTTCTCCTCGGCGATGCCGGGCACGGTGCGCTCCCCGGTGAGGGGCAGTGGTGCCGGTGCCGGTGCCTGAGCCGATGAATCGTTCACCGACGAAAGGTTAGTGGAGACGCGGGGGAGGTAAGCCAACGTGGTCTCCATAACAGTCGGGGTACAGATGTATGGTCGGACAGGCAGGGAGGTATGTTACCCACGGGTAACTACGGTGAGGTAACCTCGTCCCAGACCGTAGAACTGCACGAACCGTTAGAACACTCACGATCAGCAGAACATGACCAGGAGGTCGACGCAGACCCATGACGAACATCGTTGTTTTGATCAAGCAGGTTCCAGACACGTGGTCCGAGCGCAAGCTCACCGACGGTGACTACACCCTCGATCGCGAGGCTGCCGACGCCGTCCTCGACGAGATCAACGAGCGGGCCGTCGAAGAGGCACTGCTCATCAAAGAAGCCCAGGGCGGTGAGGTCAAGGTTCTGTCCGCAGGCCCCGATCGCGCCACCGATGCCATCCGCAAGGCCCTGTCGATGGGTGCAGACAGCGCAGTGCACCTCAACGACCCGACCCTGCACGGCTCCGACGCGATCCAGACCGGGTACGCGCTGGCCGCAGCGCTCGGCAACGTCGCATTCGAGAACGACGAGCCGGCCGATCTCATCATCGCAGGCAACGAGGCCACCGACGGCCGCACCGGTGCCGTTCCGGCGATCATCGCCGAATACCTGCAGATCCCGGCCCTGACGCAGCTGCGCAAGCTCACCGTCGCGGACGGCAAGGTCACCGGCGAGCGGGAGACCGACGAAGGCATCTTCGGCCTCGAAGCCGCGTTGCCCGCCATCGTGAGCGTCACCGAGAAGATCAACGAACCGCGCTTCCCGTCGTTCAAGGGCATCATGGCCGCCAAGAAGAAGACGGTGCAGACCATCACGCTGGCCGACATCGGTGTCGAGGACGGCATCGTCGGCGTCGACAACGCGGGAACGACCGTCACGTCGTCCACCCCCAAGCCTCCCAAGACTGCAGGCGAGCGGCTCACCGACGAGGGCGACGGCGGCGACAAGATCGCCACCTACCTCGTCGGCCAGAAGATCATCTGATCCCGCCCCACCGAGCAATCGAAGACAAACGAGGAGCAAGTCATGGCAGAAGTACTCGTGCTCGTGGAGCACGTCGAGGGAACACTGAAGAAGGTCAGCACCGAGCTGATCACCGCCGCTCGTGCGCTGGGTGAGCCGTCCGCGGTCGTCACCGGCCCGGTCGGCACCACCGACAAGGTCGCCGACGCGCTGACCGAAGCCGGTGCCGAGAAGATCTACGCCGCCGAATCCGACGCGGTCGACGGATTCCTGGTCACCCCGAAGGTCGACGTGCTGTCGGCTCTTGCGGAGTCGGTCTCGCCTGCGGCGATCATCACCGCAGCCACGATCGAGGGCAAGGAAGTTGCGGGTCGACTCGCAGCACGCCTCGGCTCGGGCTACCACAACGACGTCGTCGCACTGAACGGCGACGGCAGTGCCGTCTACTCGATCTTCGGTGGCGCGTTCACCGTCGAGGCCAAGGCAAACGGCGACGTTCCGGTCATCTCGCTGCGCCCCGGTGCAGTCGAGGCCGAGCCGAAGGCCGGAGCGGGCACCCGCGAAACCGTCGAGGTCCCGGCGCAGGAAGAAGGGGCCGTCAAGGTCACCTCGCGTGACCCGATCGTCGGCGGCGACCGTCCGGAGCTCACCGAGGCGTCGGTCGTCGTGTCCGGTGGACGCGGTGTCGGCAGTGCCGACAAGTTCTCCGTCGTCGAGGAGCTGGCCGACTCGCTCGGTGCCGCAGTCGGTGCTTCGCGCGCCGCTGTCGACTCCGGCTACTACCCGGGCCAGTTCCAGGTGGGTCAGACGGGTAAGACCGTCTCCCCACAGCTGTACGTCGCACTGGGTATCTCCGGAGCCATCCAGCACCGTGCAGGCATGCAGACCTCGAAGACGATCGTCGCTGTCAACAAGGACGAGGAAGCGCCCATCTTCGAGATCGCCGACTACGGCATCGTCGGTGACCTCTTCAACGTCGCACCGCAGCTGACCGAGGCAGTCAAGAAGCACAAGGGGTAGCTCCGAGCGCTGTTCCCCGACAGGCCCTCACCGCCCGCGCGGTGAGGGCCTGTCGTGTCGATCGGCGCAACCTTGTTCACGCAAACTCTTCCGACACGTTTCCCCGACGATGCCCGGTGGCCTTCCCCGCTCGTTAGACACACCTCATGACCACTTCTGTCATGAGCTCGACTGCATCGATCGTCCCGGCCACCGACCGCTACTCGCTCGTGTTGTCCACCGACCCGGAGCACCGACTCGCCGCGCAGCGTCTGCGCTACGAGGTGTTCGCTTCCGAGCCGGGATTTTCCGTTCCCACCGATACCGACGGCCTCGACGCCGATCGGTTCGACGAATTCTGTGATCACCTGCTCGTTCGTGACCAGTGGACCGACACGTTCGTCGGCTGCTACCGCATGTTGCCGCTGCAGGCCGCCGTCTCTGCCGGTGGGTATTACACGGCAACCGAATTCGATATCTCCGCACTCGATCCCGTCGGCATGAATATCGTCGAAATGGGAAGGGCTGCGGTTCATCCCGATCATCGGTCCGGATCCGTCCTTGGGCTCATGTGGGCAGGAATCCTGCACTACCTCGATGTGACGGGATACGAGTGGGTGATGGGCTGCGTGTCGGTGCCCATGCAGTCGGCACCGGGGGACCCCATCGGGGCCAACGTTCGCAGTGTTCGAGACCGCCTGTTGAGCAAGCACGCCACGCCGCTCGACCGTCGGGTCAGGCCGTACTCCCCGGTCGTCGTCGACGGGGTGGACCTGATCGACATCGAACCCGCGACGCGAACGTCGATGCCGCCGTTGATGAACGGCTACCTTCGACTCGGTGCCTCCATCTGTGGTGAGCCCGCCCACGATCCCGAATTCGGTGTCGCGGACTTCGTCGCGGTGCTCGGCCTGCACGAGGCCAACACTCGCTATCTCGACCGCTTGCGCTCGGCAGCAACGACGTTCGAGTCGGGTGTCCGGTGACTCGACCGATCGAGCACGCGCACGCGTGGATGCCGTCGTCGCCGTGCAGTGACGGCTGTCTGCCGAAGAACCCACCGACGGTGGGACGAATCGTCCTCGTGCTGCGGGTCGTACTGGCGCTGGCCGCGTTCGGGTTACTGCCGGTGCTGGTCGTCCTCGGGGTCCCGTTCCCGCGGGTTCGCCGTTCGCTGACGCGAATCGGCGCTCGGACCCTGCTGTTCGCCATCGGAATCGACCTGACCGTGCTCGACGCCCGCTCGGAGCGGGAACGCTCCCGAACCGCTGCAGGCGCACTGCACGTCGCCGGTCACATCTCCTGGACCGACGTCGTGGTACTCACTGCAGTACAGCCGTCGACCTTCGTCGCGCGTGCCGACCTCATCGACTGGCCGGTGCTCGGCCGCCTCGCGCGGGCCATGAAGGTACTTCCGATCGATCGAGCTCGACTGCATCAGCTCCCCGGCGTCGTCGATCAGGTGGCCGATCGCGTCCGCGCAGGCGGATCGGTCGTCGTCTTCCCCGAAGCCACCACCTGGTGTGGTCGCGCGTACGGCTCGCTTCGGCCTGCGCTGCTCCAGGCCGCGATCGATTCGGAGACCTGGGTACAGCCGATTCGACTGCGCTACCTCGACCGGACCGGCGAACAGACCACCGCTACGTGCTTCGTGGGGGACGAGACGATCGGCGCATCCATCGGCCGGATCTTCCGATTGCGAGGCCTGCGTGCCGAGGTGGAGTTCACCGCCCCGGAGGCACCCGGTGGCGATCGACGCGACCTCGCTCGACGATGCGAGGTGGCGATTCGACGCGACGGAGTGGAGCTTGCGGAACGATACGGGAAGGACGTCTTCGACCCCACCGTGCACGAGGTGATGGCCGAGTCCGAACGCAGGCCGATGCCGCCGACGGTTGCGGCGGCCTGAACGAGCATCGATCACCGTGACCGCGGACCCGCCTCGCGCAGGTAGGTCCGCGGTCACGGCAGCGGGTATCGTCTAGCCTGTTATGCCTTCAGTGCGCAGTACGACTGCTTCCGTCCCGCCGCGGCCACCGGTGTACCTCGATCACGCAGCGACGACCCCGATGCTGCCGAGCGCGATCGAGGCGATGACCGCTGTGTTCGCCACGGTGGGCAACGCGTCCTCGCTGCACACCTCCGGGCGGTCCGCTCGGCGCCGAGTGGAGGAATCGCGCGAGTCGATCGCTGCGGACCTCGGCGCGCGCCCGTCCGAGGTGATCTTCACCTCCGGTGGTACCGAGAGCGACAACCTCGCCGTCAAGGGCATCTTCGCGGCCCGGCGCGATTCGGACCCCGCACTGACCAGGATCATCGCCAGTTCGGTGGAGCATCACGCGGTGCTCGACGCGGTGGAGTGGCTCGTCGCACACGAAGGTGCGAGCGTCACCTGGCTCCCGGTCGACACAGAGGGGCGAGTCACTCCGGACGCGCTGCGCGCCGAGCTGGCCCTGCATGCCGACGAGACTGCGCTCGTGACCGTGATGTGGGCCAACAACGAGATCGGAACCGTCATGCCGGTCGCCGAGCTCGCGGCCGTGGCCGCCGAATACGGAGTTCCGATGCACAGTGACGCGGTCCAGGCGGTGCCGCATCTGCCCGTCGGCTTCGCCGAGAGCGGTCTGTCCGCGCTCAGCATCGCGGCACACAAGTTCGGTGGACCGCAGGGGGTCGGTGCACTTCTGCTCGGCCGCCAGGTCCCGTGCGTTCCGCTCTTCCACGGCGGGGGGCACGAGCGAGACGTTCGATCGGGCACCCCGGACACTGCGGGCGTCGTGGCCATGGCGGCTGCGCTGCGTACGACCGTCGAGAACTCGGCGCGGCACCGCGCCGAACTGAGAGCACTGCGCGACCGGTTGATCGTCGGGATCAGAGACGCCGTTCCCGACGCCGTCCTCAACGGGCCGGAAGGCGACGATCGGCTGGTCGGGAACGTGCACTTCACCTTTCCCGGATGCGAGGGTGATTCGCTGTTGATGTTGCTCGATGCGGCAGGCATAGAATGCTCCACGGGCTCGGCGTGCACTGCCGGCGTGGCCAGCGCCAGTCATGTTCTGATCGCGCTCGGGTGCGATCCGGCCGTCGCCCGCGGATCACTGCGGTTCTCGTTGGGAACCGGCTCGTCCGAATCGGACGTCACCACTGTGCTTGCGGCTCTGCCGCAGGTCGTCGAACGCGCTCGTGCCGCCGGATTGGCCGGCGTCGGAGCTCGAGGAGGAAATCGCTGATGCGTGTTCTGGCTGCTATGAGCGGGGGAGTCGACTCGGCCGTTGCCGCGGCCCGTGCCGTGGACGAGGGCCACGACGTGGTCGGTGTGCACCTGGCTCTGTCGACCGCTCCCGGCGCTCTGCGCACCGGTTCGCGTGGTTGCTGCTCCAAGGAAGACGCCGGTGACGCTCGTCGAGCTGCCGACGTACTCGGAATCCCTTTCTACGTATGGGATTTCGCGGATCGCTTCAAAGAGGACGTCATCGACGATTTCGTCGCGTCCTATGCCGCAGGTGAGACCCCGAATCCGTGCCTGCGCTGCAACGAGAAGATCAAGTTCTCCGCTCTGGCCGACCGCGCTCTCGCACTGGGCTTCGATGCCGTCGCGACCGGGCACTACGCGCAACTGCACGACGGAGTGCTGCGACGTGCCGTGGACGCGGACAAGGATCAGTCGTACGTGTTGGCCGTGCTGAACCGGACCCAGCTCTCGCGGGCGATGTTCCCCATCGGGGACACCCCGAAGTCCGAGATTCGCGAGGAGGCTGCCGAGCGTGGGTTGGCCGTCGCCGACAAGCCGGACAGTCACGACATCTGCTTCATCCCGTCGGGCGACACTCGCGCATTCCTCGGCGCACGGATCGGCGTACGCCCGGGCAAGGTCGTCGACTCCGAGACCGGAGCCGAACTGGCCGATCACGAAGGCGTGCACGGGTTCACCATCGGGCAACGCAAGGGCCTCGGCGTGGAAGGACCGGCCGCGGACGGCCGTCCCCGCTACGTGACGTCGATCGAACCCGACAGTGGCACCGTCATGGTCGGCTCGGCACAGAAGCTCGACGTCTGGGCGATCAGTGGAGATCGCGCGGTATGGACCGAAGGTACCGCCCCGACCGGCCCCATCGAGTGCGTCGTCCAGGTCCGTGCGCACGGCGGACTGACCGAGGCGGTCGCCGAGGCAGCGGGTGACGGCATGGAGATCCAACTGCGGGCTCCACTGACCGGTGTGGCCAAGGGACAGGCTGCGGTGCTGTACCGCAAGGACATTCACGGCGACATCGTCATCGGCAGCTCGACCATCTCGGGTACTCGATCCGAGCGCGAGTGACCCCGGGCGTCTTCGCTGGACTGGCGACCGGCATCGGTTCGTGGCCGGGCACCGACATCCGTGAGGCCGCCGCGGTCGTCGTCGGGGAGTTCACCGAGCTCCCACACGTCGTCGAACTTCCGGCTCGCGGCCTCGGTGCGGACATGATCGGACGCACCGGAGCAATCATGGTCGACGTCGAGCTCGACGTGCGCACCTCCGGTTATCGCGTCGTGCCACGTCCGATGCTCGCCGGCCGGCGGGCGACCGATTTCCTGGCCGAGGACCTCGACGTGCTCGAGGAACTGTGGGAGGTGTCGGGGCTTCGCGGCAGCGGCCGCACCATCAAGGTCCAGGCGGCCGGTCCGTTCACGATGGCGGCGCAGGTCGAACTTCGGCACGGGCATCGGGCCCTGACCGATCGCGGTGCGCTGCGGCATTTCGCCGAATCCCTCGGCGAGGGACTGCGCCTGCACTGCGCGGAAGTGACGCGTCGGCTCGGAGTCGACGTCCTCGTTCAGCTCGACGAACCCAGTCTCGCAGCCGTTCTGGCCGGCAGCCTGACGGGCATCACCGGGCTCGATTCTGTGCGGGCGGTCCCGGAACCGGATGTTCTCGACCTGCTCGATTCGTTGATCGAGACGATCGATCGTCCCGTTGCCGTCCACTGTTGTGCCGGCGACGTTCCGTTCGATCTGCTTCGCCGTTCGCGCGCGGTCGCAGTCGCCGTCGACGCGACTGCGCTGCGCCGCAGCGATTTCGACGGAGTCGGCGAGCTGCTGCAATCCGGCAAGACACTGATGCTCGGGTTGATTCCGTCCGAAACGCCGGAGCGGCCACCGCATTGGCGCGAACTGGCCGAGCCGGGCGTCACGTTGATCGACCGACTCGGATTCGACAGATCGATTCTCGCCTCCCGTATCTCCGTGACGCCTGCATGTGGATTGGCCGGAAGTACACCGGAGTGGGCCCGTCGCGCAACAGGACTCGCCCGCGACGTGGCTGCCGCGTTCGCGGATTCCGCCGATTCGTTGTGAGATCACACAGCCGCTCGGAGTGAAACGCTGTCGACTTCGGGCCGATCGAACCCACTGCTGTTAGGACGCCGAACAGGTGTGACACTATTCACATGGCCGTCGGGGGTCTGTTGAACACGCGGGAGTTCGGAAATGGCATCAGGTGGTCGCGACTTCGACGAGGTCGCCTCCCTCCGGCGTTCCGGCAGGCACCGTCGAGGACTCGTGGCGAAACTGGCCGCGGCCACCTCCGACTGGTACCGAGCGCCGCACGATTTCGAGTGGATCATCAATCACAGATCGACCCGTCCGCTGACCGGGATCATCCGCGTGGTGTTCGGCACCGCCACGCTGATGTACGCCGTCACCTCGATCTTGATGCTGTTCAGCGATCTCGGGCCGCAGGGACCGACGGCCATCGGCTGGGTCCTCTTCGTTCTGGTCACTCAGGTGTTCGTCGCCGCCCGGTGCGTGCTCGGCCCGATCCCGGGAAAGAAGTTCTTCGTCGCGTTCCTGGCCTTCGGGGACATTCTCACGACCTCGGTGTTGATTCTGTACGCGCCTGTCGCGTCCCTGATCGGAACGGTGTTGTTCGCCGTCACAGGAGCGTTCTGCACCTACTTCCTCAGTCCGCGGCTGCTGGTGGCGCATCTGGTGTGGACCGCAACGTTCATCGTCGGTTTCGGTATCCGCACCTTCCTGTCGGTGACGAGCGACCAGGTGGACTACATCGACGGGCCCGCGGTCGTGACGGCGACGGTGGTTCTGCTCCTGGCGACGGTGGGAGTACCGGTGTTCGCTCAGGTGGCCTGGACGACGCTGTCCAACGACGCCAAGCGGTCGGTTCTCGATCCCCTGACCGGGGTGTACAACCGGCGCGGCATCGACAGTGAACTGCTGGACTTGTGGCACGAGGCCGATAAGCGCGGCATGTCCATGGCTTTCCTGGTTGTCGACATCGACAAGTTCAAGGCCGTCAACGACCGATTCGGGCACAGCCGCGGCGACGAAGTGATCATGCGGGTCGCCGATCGGCTGCGCCGCGTGGTCCGGCATCAGGGGGGAGTGCTCGCTCGAACCGGTGGCGAAGAGTTCCTCGTCGCCATGGTCGGTGATGCGCGGGGGATGGTCGATCTCGGCTTCGACATCGTTCGGGTCCTCTGGGACCGCCGCGACGACATCCCCGTCACCGTCAGCGTGGGAATGGCGTTGCTGCGCGAGGACTCGGCTCTGTGGGACGTCGGTACGTCCGTCGTCGGCAGAGCAGCCCGTACGGCGGATGCGGCGATGTACCGGTCCAAACAGTCCGGTGGAAACAGTTTGGTCGTCGAAGAGATCTGAGGCCTCGAACCGACGTGCGTCGATGCGCCGGTGTGCTCGGGTGCGACCTCTGCGATGATCGTGCGATGTATCGGCTATCGGATGCCCAGCGACGTGGACTACCCGCCGGAGTGCTGTTGTCGGTGATGGCGTCCGTGCTCGGCGGCATCTACGCGGACTCCTTCGTGACCGGCTTCGCTCTGACCGCCGGAATCTGCGCGGTGGCGATCGTCGCCGCGACATTGCTGCTGGGACTCATGGGTCGCTAGCCGCGCACGGTGTCGGCCGATGGGGCACTGTCGGTGGGGTCGGATAATCTTCGATACGTGCCCGAGCCGACCGAATCACCCGCAGGAACCGACGACAGCGCAGGGACGGTCGGTGTTGAACTCGATGCTGCGTCCTCTGCCGATCGCGAGCGATGGCAGACGCTGGCCGAGGAAGTTCGCGGGCACCAGTTTCGCTACTACGTCCGAGATTCGCCGATCGTGTCCGACGGCGAGTTCGATGCCCTGCTGCGCGAGCTGAACGAGCTGGAAGAGGCGCATCCGGATCTGCGCACGGCGGATTCACCGACCCAACTCGTCGGGGGCGGCTTCGCGACGGAATTCACCGCCGTGGACCACCTGGAACGAATGTTGAGCTTGGACAACGTGTTCGATCACGACGAGCTTCGGGCCTGGGCCAAACGGGTCGAGACCGAAGCAGGGCCGGATCTGGAGTATCTGTGCGAGGTCAAGATCGACGGCGTCGCATTGAATCTGGTGTACGAGAACGGCACGCTCGTGCGCGGTGCCACCCGAGGTGACGGACGTACCGGGGAGGACGTGACGCTCAACGCGCGCACGATCGACGACATCCCGGACACTCTGACCGGTAGCGAGCAGTACCCCGTCCCGGAGCTGTTGGAAGTGCGCGGCGAGGTCTTCTTCCGGCTGGAGGACTTCCAGGCGCTCAACGCCGCACTGGTGGCGGAGGGCAAGCCCCCGTTCGCGAATCCACGAAATTCGGCGGCAGGGTCGCTGCGACAGAAGAATCCGGCGGTCACCTCCAAGCGGCGTCTGGGAATGATCTGCCACGGCTTCGGTCGCATGGTGGGTTTCACGCCCGAGTCGCAATGGCACGCCTACGAGGCTCTCCGCGCCTGGGGTCTGCCCATTTCCACCCACACGACCCGAGTGCAGGGCGTCGACGCCGTCATCGAGAAGGTCGTCTACTGGGACCAGCACCGACACGACGTCGAACACGAGATCGACGGCCTGGTCGTCAAGATCGACGACATGTCGCTGCATCGTCGACTGGGGACGACGTCTCGCGCGCCGCGGTGGGCGATCGCGTACAAGTACCCACCCGAGGAGGTCACCACGACGCTGCTCGACATCCGGGTCAGCGTCGGCCGCACGGGCAGAGTGACGCCGTTCGCCTACATGACGCCGGTGCTCGTGGCCGGCTCGACGGTGTCGCTGGCGACGCTGCACAACGGGTCGGAGGTCAAGCGCAAAGGCGTTCTGATCGGCGACACGGTGACCATTCGCAAAGCGGGAGAGGTCATTCCGGAGGTTCTCGGCCCCGTCGTCGACGCCAGGACCGGTGCCGAGACCGAGTTCGTCATGCCCACCGAGTGCCCGGAGTGCTCGACGCCTTTGGCCCCGGCGAAGGAGGGTGACGCCGACCTGCGCTGCCCCAACTCGCAGTTCTGCCCGGCGCAACGTCGCGAGCGGGTGTTCTTCGTGGCCGAGCGGCAGCGATTCGACATCGAGGGACTCGGCTACGAGGCCGCATCCGACCTGTTGGCCACCGGGGCCATCGAGGACGAAGGTGACCTGTTCTCGCTCACCGAGGACGATCTGATGAAGACGGCGATCTTCCGCACCAAGTCCGGGGCGTTGTCCGCCACCGGTCGAAAGTTGCTCGACAACCTGGCCACCGCACGGAACCAGCCGCTGTGGCGGGTGCTGGTCAGTCTGTCCATCCGGCACGTCGGTCCCTCGGCAGCGCGCGCATTGGCAGGGGAGTTCGGCAGCCTCGACCGAATCCGGGCAGCGTCGGTCGAGGAACTCTCGGCGGTCGACGGGGTGGGCGGCACCATCGCAGCCGCAGTCTCCGAGTGGTTCGAGGTCGACTGGCACCGCGCCATCGTCGACAAGTGGCAGGCCGCGGGCGTGCGCATGGAAGACGAGCGGGACGCGTCCATCGAGCGCAATCTCGAGGGACTGTCGATCGTGGTCACCGGGTCGCTCACGTCGTACTCGCGTGACGAGGCCAAGGAGGCGATTCTGCTGCGCGGTGGCAAGGCTGCAGGTTCGGTATCGAAGAAGACGGCGTTCGTTGTGGTCGGCGACGCTCCGGGGTCCAAGCACGACAAGGCGATCGAGCTCGGCGTGCCGGTGCTCGACGAAGCGGGATTCACCCTGCTTCTGACCGAGGGCCCCGATGCCGTGGCTCCCACCGACGCAGAACCCGAATCCTCGGACTGATCGGGCCGGGGACGCGTCGGTTCGGACGCGTCAGTTCGGACGCGTCAGTTCAGAACCGTCGCGACGATGCCGGCGAGATACCCGAGTCGGGCGATCTCCGAGGGCCTGAACTCCGGGCCCCCGGGCCTGCCCAACATCAGTACGGTGCCGGTGGTACCGAGGGGAGCCGCGGCGATCTTGGTGTCCATGTCCCGCCAGACCTGGGGCACCCAGTCGGCGTCCGAATCCAGAGCGGCAGGGGCGTTCAGTGGGAACCAGGGCAGCTCGGCGGCGTGCGTCTCGGGAGCCCCCGAGCTGCCCACCAGACGGAACGGACCGTGTGCGTTGGTGGCAACGACTGTGCTCCACCCCACCCGCAGAACGCGGGGGGCTCCGTCGACGAGCACCTGAAGTCGGTCGTCGGACGCCGCCGCGACCCGATCGATCAATTCCAGTTCTCGGTGCGTATCGAGGACGCCGGTGTACGGGCGGATGGAATCGACCCGAACGTCGGTCAGGTTCTCGGCCGCAGTGATGAGCGTGTCGGGAAGCGAACCCGGAGCGACGTCGACCACAAGATCGTCGACTGCGTAACCGTCACCGCGTTCGATGACGTCGAGGGAGAGGATGTCCGCCCCGACCGAACCGAGCGCGACGGCCAACGATCCGAGGCTGCCCGGCCGATCCGGCAGTTGGACGCGGAGCAGGTAGGACATGTCACGCTCCCTTTCGACTTCTGGCGTATTTCGGCCACCCCAGCGTCATCGGTCGTTGCTGGCGAGTAGCGTGCCGCTCTTGGGTCGTTCGGCAGGCTCCGCTCCTGGGAACACTGTGCACCCCGGCGCGAGCAATCCTTGCATCTTCGACCCGTCGGGTACGTCGCGCAACGCGGGCCGTGACAATTCCGACACTCCACGCGGCCACGAGGCGTGAGTGAAGTCCGCGTAATGCTGCGCACTAGGCTGGACCGCGTTCGCGAACCCACGAGGTTCGCTCTGCACGAATACGGGGCCGCTTCTGCAGGCTCCGCTCCTATGTCCGAAAGGGGTCTACGCGGTGCCAGACATCTCCCGCGACGAGGTCGCTCACCTCGCCCGGCTGTCGCGCTTGGCTCTCAGCGACGCCGAACTCGACGAGTTCGCCGGCCAGTTGGATTCGATTCTTCATCACGTCAAGACGGTGGCGGAGGTGGCAACCGACGACGTCCCACCGACCGCCAACCCCAGCGACATCGTGAACGTGACGCGTCCCGACGTGGTCGTTCCAGGCCTGACGCCGGAACAGGCACTGTCCGGCGCACCGAACGCCGAGGAGGGCCGTTTCGCGGTGCCGCAGATTCTGGGAGAGAGCGAATGACCGATCTGACAAAGCTCGACGCGTCCGAGCTCGCCACCCGTATCCATGCGCGTGAGGTCAGCGCAGTCGAGGTGACTCAGGCGCATCTCGACCGGATCTCCGAGGTCGATGGTGACCTGCACGCTTTTCTGCACGTCGCAGGATCCGAGGCACTCGCAGCGGCGACCGACGTCGATGCGGGATTGTCCGCCGGACACGCACCTGCTTCGGCTCTGGCAGGCGTGCCGCTGGCCCTCAAGGACGTGTTCACCACGACCGACATGCCGACGACGGCCGGATCGAAGATTCTCGACGGGTGGATGTCGCCGTACGACGCGACGCTCACCACGAAGCTGCGGGCCGCGGGCATTCCGGTGCTGGGCAAGACCAACATGGACGAGTTCGCGATGGGTTCGTCCACCGAGAACTCGGCCTACGGACCGACCAAGAACCCCTGGGACACCACCCGCATCCCCGGTGGCTCGGGCGGCGGCAGTGCTGCGGCGCTCGCGTCGTACCAGGCCCCGCTGGCCATCGGCACCGACACCGGAGGATCGATCCGCCAGCCGGCGGCGCTGACCGGCACCGTGGGAACCAAGCCGACCTACGGCAGCGTCTCGCGCTACGGACTGATCGCCTGTGCCTCCTCTCTCGATCAGGGTGGCCCGTGCGGTCGAACCGTGCTCGATACCGCGTTGCTGCACGAGGTCATCGCCGGCTACGACTCGCGCGACTCCACGTCGGTGGAGACTGCAGTTCGACCGGTGGTCGAGGCGGCACGAGAGGGTGCTCGCGGTGACCTGACCGGAGTGCGTGTCGGTGTCGTCAAGGAATTGCACTCGGACAAGTACCAGCCCGGTGTGATCTCGTCCTTCGACGCCGCGGTGGCGACACTGACCGAACTCGGTGCCGAGGTGGTCGAGGTGTCGTGCCCCAACTTCGTGCACGCACTGGCCGCCTACTACCTGATTCTTCCGTCGGAGGTGTCGTCCAACCTGGCTCGGTTCGACGGCATGCGGTACGGGTTGCGGGCGGGTGACGACGGCAGGCACAGCGCCGAGCAGGTCATGGCCACCACGCGCGCACAGGGGTTCGGACCGGAAGTCAAGCGTCGCATCATGATCGGGACCTATGCCCTCTCCGCGGGATACTACGACGCCTACTACGGCTCTGCCCTGAAGGTGCGCACCCTGATCGCCCGTGACTTCGACGCCGCGTACGAGAAGGTCGACGTGCTGGTGTCGCCGACTACCCCGACCACGGCATTTCCGTTGGGGGACAAGGTCGACGATCCGATGGCGATGTATCTCAACGACCTGTGCACCCTGCCCACGAACCTCGCGGGTCACTGCGCGATGTCGGTGCCGTCGGGTCTTGCTTCCGAGGACGGACTGCCCGTCGGTCTGCAGATCATGGCTCCGGCGTTCGCGGACGAGCGGCTCTACCGTGTCGGTGCCGCATACGAGGCCGCCCGCGGCGATCTGAGGTAGTTCGAGGTGCTGCATCGGTGGGCTGCCGATCTGGCTCATCAGCCACTGCTGTCCGGTGCAGTGCCCGCGGTCGCACTGACTGCGACGGCGGTCCTGACGACCGTCCTCGTGGTCGCGGTCGTCCGAAGGACACGGCGAGGCCGAACGCTGGGAACGGTGTTCGGCCCGCTGAGTGCTCTGGGTCTCGTGGGATCGCTTGTGGTGGCGGCGACGGTGCTCACCAATCTGACCGTCACTCGGTACCCGACGGTGGCCGTGGCGCTCGGCCACCGACCGGCCGTCCCGATCGAGGGCACCGGCAGGTTGATCGACATGGACGTGCCCGGCACGGTGTCGCACTTCGACGCGCGACCCGCGACCGTCTACGTTCCGGCGTCGTACGACGCAGGAGCGAGCGACCTACCGGTGCTGGTGCTGCTCACCGGCCAACCCGGCCATGTCGTCGACTGGATCGAGGGTGGTCGGCTGGCCCAGACGATGGACGCATTCGCGGCACGTCACGACGGCTCGGCCCCGATCGTCGTGGTGGCCGACGGCCTCGGCGACACCGAGGCGAATCCGATGTGCATGGATTCGGACCTCGGGAATGCCGCGACGTACCTGTCCGTCGATGTGCCGCAGTGGGTTCGGTCGAACTTCCGGGTGTCCTCGGATCCGAGGGCGTGGGCGGTGGGCGGCTATTCCTACGGCGGAACGTGCGCGCTGCAGCTGGCGGTGACTGCACCGTCGGTGTACCCCACCTTTCTCGACATCTCCGGCGAGGACGAGCAACGGCGCGGGACGAGAAGCGAATCCGTTGCGGCGGCATACGGCACGGACACCCCGGCGAACGAGGCGCGTTTCGAGCGATCGACGCCGCTGAACATACTCTCGCGCAACAGATTTCCCGATTCGGCCGGTGCGTTCGTGGTAGGTGCCGACGACGAGGAATTTCGGCCACAGACCGAGCGAACCTTCAAGGCTGCAGAGGCTGCGGGTCTCGAGGTGCACTACAGCGAGCTGCCCGGCGGGCACTCGATGCAGGTGTGGGCTCCCGCGCTGGAGCAGGAAATGGACTGGCTCGGTGGGCGATTGGGGCTTGTCGACTGAATCGCCCGGCGTGGTCGTCACCGACACCGTTGCATGCTCGTACCCTGGTCGGTTCCGTACCGATGGCCGTGACCGGCTCCGACGTCGAGTGCGGCCGCAAGATCGACGGACGTCTGGAGGAAGCTCACGCCGGGCAGCCACATCGGTGTGGGCGCGTCGGGTCGGGTGCTCGACGTGTTCGGCGGTGACCACAGCAGGTCGGTCGACCACCGGACGACGGGGTCCGAGGAATTGGCCACCACCGTTGCGCCGTCGGTGTTCACGGCCCCGGCGGGCGGACCCGCCCACACGGCACCGCAGATTCCCGGATCGCTCCGTCCGATCGAGAGGAACACGTCGCTTCCCGCCACCGCGCCCAGACTCTGGCCGTACACGATGATGTCGGGCGGTGTCGGTTCCGATGCCGCGCGCGTCGCCACAGCGCGAACCACCGCGTCCGCGGAACTACGCGCGTCGTCCTCGGCGAACAGGAATGTCGCCCAACTGGGCGCGCTCGAGTACTGCACCGCCACTGTGGCGACGTCACCACCGAATCTGCTCTCGGCACCGGTGACGGCGTTCTCGTCCACCCACCCCGATCCGGTCGGTATCGCGACGACCACGACGCTGCGCTGGAAACCCCCGGCTCGATCCAGGTCCGCGACGGCCAACGCCACCCTGCGATCGAGCGTCGGGGCCGAATCCAGACCCGCGTAGGCGCGCACGGTGCCGGGAGCGAGACCGCCGGAGACGAACTTCCGGCCCTCTGCGCCGAGCGTGCGCCACGGGACGAGCGAGGCCGGAGCTCCTGATCTCGTGTTCGAGCTCGGAGCGGGCTCTGCGTCGTCCACAACGGAGTTCGAGAGCGAGAACGAGTCCGATACGGCCGACCCGACCGAAGGCGCGGCGACGAACGACGCAAGACCGACGATGGCAACCGCAATCACCGATCGACCACGGCCGAGTGCGCCGCCGATTCCGACAGCCGCACGGCCGAGTCCGCAGAGAACCAGCGCAACACAGATCGCCCCTGCGGCCACCTCCACTGCGTACCGCCAGTCCACCGTCCCGACGTCCATAGCGATCCGTAATCGGTTCTGCCAGAGAATATTCGCTGCAAAAGAGCAGGTGGATATCCCTGTCCCGACACCCGCCGACCAGGCCTGCAGGCACCGCCGAGCGGGCATGCGCGAGCCGAACACGCGCCGGGCCGACCATGCGGCCGCGAGTGCCGTCGCCATCACTGTGCCGGTGAACAGGGCCTGGGTGACGGCCGGCCGTGGGAGCAACGAGGGAGCCGAGGACACCATCACTGCAACGGTGAGGGCCACCGAGGTGCCGATTCGGGGGATTCGGACACCCGTCTCGGCCGGGGCAGTCGGGTGAGCCGAACCGGCAACTCCGGTGCCTGCGACGATGGGCGCGATCATGCGGGCTCGATCGTCCGGGACACCGGCTCGGTGGTCAGCAGGCGTCGGCGCGCATGTCGGCCGGTCGCGATGCCCCACAGTGCAATCGGAACGATCCCCGCGCCGCCGAACACGAAGGGTAATGCCGGCTCGGCCACCGGTGCGCCGAAGGACTGTCGCCAGGAGTTGAGGTCGACGGCCGTGGCAGCCACCGATGCGGCGGCGTCGCAGACCTGACGGGGCCCGTCGTCGGCCCGGTCCGTGCAGGCGGCGTGCATACGCCCCTCCAACTGGGCATCGAACGATCTGCGCCACTGCGGATCCACTGTCGTTCCTGTGGCAGCGGCGTACCGAATCAGGTCGTAGCCCAGGTCGTGGGCCCTGCATGCGGAATCGAACTCGGACGGAAGCGGAACGGGCGTCGAGCAATCGCCGTGTGGGTTCTCTGCCATGTCGTCCTGCACCCGAGGCCGGTATCCCATCATCGATCCGAAGTCGTCGGGGATGGTCAGGGCGGCGACGTCCGCCGACTCGGTGACCAGTGCGTGTACCGAGACCGCGACAGGCGAAGTCGATTCGGCAGCAGGCGGTGTCGATGCCGCGCCGGTCGTTGCCGTCACCGCTGCGATCGCCGCCGCCGCGCACATGACGACGCGAGAAGTGTTCCTGTTCATGACTTTCGACGCTAGGGAGCGGCGTATTTTTCGGACATCGCACCGAAGTCTCGTTCTGCCGTACGTGCATCGGTGGTTCCCCAGGGGGATCCGATACCTGGATACTGCACAGAACTGATACCCAGGTATGACGACCTCGTCGGCTCACAGTCCCTAGGCTCGGTGCGTGCGAAGGAACAGATCAGGCGACGCCGAACTCGGAGCGATTCGGCGTCGAGTGCCGACCCGACTCGGTGGCTTCCGCGCGATCGACGTGCTGATCGTTGCGATCACTGCAACGCTGTATTCGATTGCATGGCCGACTCTGCCGGTCACCCATCAGGTCTCGGGTCCGCTACTGCCCATCGTCGGCGCACTCGCCGCGTTTCCTTTCGCGTTGATCCGCGTCAATCCCGCACTGGGATGGGCCGTCTCGGCTCTGTTCGCTCTGGTGATACCGGTAGCGTTCGACCGTGTACCCGGCTACGACTACCCGTGGCAGGTGGTGCACGTACTCGTTCTTCTGGCGTTGTTGTTCGCCGTCGCGGTTCGCTCGCCGATATCGGTTCTGCTCGTCGCCTGGCCGGCCAGCATGCTGGTGTTCTTCGCCTACATGCCGGGCGCGGACGGCGTCGGCTGGTCGGTGGGTCTGACCGCGATCGTGGTGTTCGGACTGTTGATCCGCTGGCTCGTTCTCTCCCGTAGGCAGCTCGCGCAGCAAGAGGAAGTCAGTGAGCTCGAGCGCACCCGACGCACCGTTCTCGAGGAGAAAGCCAAGATCGCCCGCGATCTGCACGATGTCGTTGCGCACCATATGTCGATGGTCGTCGTGCAGGCGCAGAGCGCGCAGTATCGACTCGATGATGTATCCGATTCCGCAGCACAGGAATTCGAGTCGATCGCCGTCACCGCCCGGGAAGCGCTCAACGAGATTCGGGGAATGCTGGGCGTGCTGCGCAGCGACGGAGCGCAGTGGCAGGACGCACCGGCACCGAATGCACTCGACCTCGAACGCACCCTGCACGCGAGCCGCAAGGCCGGTATGGACGTGCGGTGGACTGTCACCGGCCGGATCGAATCGATCTCCGACACAACAGGGTTGGCGCTGTACCGAGTTCTGCAGGAGTCGCTGTCCAACGCTGCCCGGCACGCCCCAGGGGCCGCGGTGACCGTCGACATCACGGTCGGGCCGAGTACGGTCGTCATGACCGTGATCAACACTGCGTCGCCGAGCAGGAGTGTCCGACGCACTGCTGGAGCCGATACCGGTGGGCACGGGATAACAGGTATGCGCGATCGTGCGCGCGCGGCGCACGGCACGCTGCACGCCACCTATCTGCCCGACGGAGGATTCGAGGTCGCGGTTCACGTTCCGAACGGCATGCCGATCTCGACGGCACCGGTTGTTCGGCACGATCTCGCCTAGGCTGTTGCGCGTGGCTACAACGGTGTTCATAGCCGACGACCAGGCAATGGTGCGGCAGGGGTTCGGTGCCCTTCTCGGTGCGCAGGCCGACATCTCGGTCGTCGGAGATGCCGACAACGGCAGGACCGCGGTCGGCGAGGTCGCCCGGTTGTTGCCCGACGTGGTGCTGATGGACGTTCGGATGCCCGAGATGAACGGTCTCGATGCCGCTCGCGCCATTCTCTCTGCGTCACTTCCGTCGCCGGTGCGCATTCTGATGCTGACGACGTTCGACATCGACGACTACGTCTACGAGGCCCTCGCGCTCGGCGCGAGTGGCTTTCTGCTCAAGGATGCTCCGGCCGAGGAGTTGATCAGGGGTGTTCGGGTCGTCGCCGCAGGCGAGGCGTTGTTGGCACCATCGGTGACGAGACGGCTCATCGCCGACGTCACCTCCCGGCGGGGAGCTCGGCGGCACACGTCCGCGCGTCTGAGCGATCTGACTCCGCGGGAACGCGAGGTTCTCGAACTGATCGCCACCGGTATGTCCAACTCCGAGATAGCGGGTTCGCTGTTCCTGGCCGAGCAGACCGTGAAAACGCACGTCGGCAAGGTCCTCGCGAAGCTCGGACTGCGTGATCGCGCTCAGGCGGTCGTCCTGGCCTACGAGACCGGCGTCGTCACGCCGAAGTGAGAACCGGACGGTACCGACGCGCGCAGCATCCAACGCCCGATTAGGCTGACGTCCGTCACCGGGTCCGCTTCACGGACCCGCGAGCAGAGAGGCGAAAATCGATGCGCATCGGAGTTCTGACCGGAGGCGGCGATTGCCCGGGGCTCAATGCGGTGATTCGCGCAGTCGTGCGCACCGCGGACGCGCGGTACGGCTCCACTGTCGTCGGTTTCCAGGACGGATGGCGCGGGCTTCTCGAAGACCGTCGGGTGCAACTGCGCAACGACGACCGTAACGACCGGTTGCTCACCAAGGGCGGCACGATGCTCGGCACCGCGCGCACCAATCCGGATGTGTTGCGCGCCGGACTCGATCGGGTCAAGCAGACTCTCGAGGACAACGGCATCGACGTGTTGATCCCGATCGGCGGCGAAGGGACCCTGACCGCTGCCGCGTGGTTGTCGGAGGAGGGTGTGCCCGTGGTCGGCGTGCCCAAGACGATCGACAACGACATCGACTGCACCGACGTCACATTCGGCTTCGACACGGCGCTGACGATCGCCACCGATGCGATCGACCGTCTGCACAGCACCGCCGAATCCCACCAGCGCGTGATGCTGGTCGAGGTGATGGGTCGGCACGCGGGGTGGATCGCTCTGCACGCCGGCCTGGCGTCCGGTTCGCACATGACGCTGATCCCCGAGCAGCCGTTCGACGTCGAAGAAGTATGCACGTTGGTGCGCAAGCGTTTTCAGCGCGGAGACTCGCATTTCATCTGTGTCGTCGCCGAGGGTGCCAAGCCGATGGAGGGCTCGATGAAGCTTCTCGACGGCGGTATCGACGAGTTCGGCCACGTTCGATTCACCGGAGTCGCCCACCAACTCGGTGTCGAGATCGAACGCCGCATCAACAAGGAAGTACGGACCACGGTGCTCGGCCACGTCCAACGCGGTGGAACACCGACGCCGTACGATCGCGTTCTCGCAACACGATTCGGCGTCAATGCGACCGATGCGGCCCATTCGGGCGACTTCGGCAAGATGGTCTCGTTGCGCGGAACCGAGATCGGCCTGGTGTCTCTGGCCGAGGCCACCAAGCAACTCAAGCGGGTACCCCAGACCCGATACGACGACGCCGCCGCGTTCTTCGGCTGATCGGGCGGGGCGTCGGCCGTCAGATACGTCCTGAGGCTTCCTGGATCTCGGCCTCACGTTCCTCGGTCTCGCGGCGTAGTTCGCGCCGTCGTCGCGCCGCCTCGAAACGCTGCGCACCGACCTCGGTGGTCGGCGTCAACTGGGGCAGTGTCTTCGGCTTGCCGTCGTCGCCGATCGCCACCATGGTGAAGTAGCAGCTGTTGGTGTGGCGTAATTCACCGCACTGGATGTTCTCGGTCTCCACTCGGATGCCGACCTCCATGGAGGTGCGTCCGGTGTAGTTGACCGACGCAGAGAACGTGACCAGTTCTCCGACGTGGATGGGTTCGCGAAACACGACGCGATCGACCGACAGGGTGACGACGTAGGCCCCCGCGTAGCGACTGGCGCAGGCGTACGCAACTTGGTCCAGGAACTTCAGAATCGTGCCGCCGTGGACATTGCCGGAGAAGTTGGCCATGTCGGGTGTCATCAGCACGGTCATGGACAGTGTCTGTCGCTCTGGGGGAGTCACCCGTGCACGGTAACGAGGACTGGTTGTTACTCGCGCGTTGTAGGCGGGAGTGGAGCCTGCGGGAACGACCCGGGTGGGCGGGAGTGGAGCCTGCGGGAACGACCCATGGAGGCGGGAGTGGAGCCTGCGGGAACGGCTGGCGGTGGGTAGGACATAAACTTGCGTGCATGACTGCTGCAACCGTCGATTTGATCGATTACGACGATGTGCTCGCCAAGTTCGACCCCGTGTTGGGCATGGAGGTCCATGTGGAGTTGGGCACGGCGACCAAGATGTTCTGCGGCTGCCCCACCGAGTTCGGTGCGGAGCCGAACACCCAGGTGTGCCCGGTGTGCCTGAGTCTTCCCGGCGCGCTTCCGGTGGTGAACGCTGCTGCCGTGGAGTCGGCGATTCGGATCGGGCTGGCTCTCAATTGCTCGATCACCCCGTGGGGGCGGTTTGCTCGCAAGAACTACTTCTACCCGGATCAGCCGAAGAACTATCAGATCTCGCAGTACGACGAGCCCATCGCGACCGAGGGTTACCTCGATGTGCTGCTCGACGACGGCAGCACTTTTCGTGTGGAGATCGAGCGCGCGCACATGGAGGAGGACACCGGTAAGTCGACGCACGTGGGCGGGGCTACCGGGCGCATCGAGGGGGCGTCTCACTCGCTGCTCGATTACAACCGTGCCGGTGTGCCGTTGGTGGAGATCGTGACCAAGACCATCACGGGGACCGGTGCGCGTGCGCCCGAGGTCGCTCGTGCGTACGTGACCGCGCTCCGTGACCTGTTGAAGTCGCTGAACGTGTCCGATGTGCGGATGGATCAGGGCTCGTTGCGTTGCGACGCCAATGTGTCTCTGATGGAGAAGACGGCTACCGAATTCGGCACCCGCACCGAGACGAAGAACGTCAACTCGCTCAAGAGCGTCGAGGTTGCCGTTCGGTACGAGATGCGGCGTCAGGCGGCAGTTCTCGAATCGGGTGGAGAGGTGACGCAGGAGACTCGGCACTTCCAGGAGTCGGACGGCACCACCACCGCAGGCCGCAAGAAGGAGACCGCCGAGGACTACCGCTACTTCCCCGAGCCCGATCTTGCGCCCGTCGCTCCCGACGCGGCCTGGATAGAGGAGCTTCGGACGACGCTGCCCGAGCTGCCGTGGTTGCGCCGTGGTCGGATTCAGAAGGAGTGGGGTGTCTCCGACGAGGAGATGCGCGATCTGGTGAATTCCGGTGCACTCGAGCTCGTTTCGGCGACGGTCGAGGCGGGTGCGTCGGCGCAGGCGGCACGCTCGTGGTGGGTGTCGTACCTGGCGCAGCAGGCCAACATCGCCGGCGTCGGACTGACCGATCTGTCCATCACCCCGGCTCAGGTTGCCGAGGTGGCTGCGCTGGTCGCCGACGGCAAGCTCAACAACAACGGTGCCCGTCAGGTGGTGGACGGGGTGCTTGCGGGCGAGGGTGAGCCTGCGCAGGTCATGGCGGCGCGCAATCTCGTACTGGAGAAGGACGATACCAAGTTGCAGGCCGCCGTGGACGAGGCGCTCGCAGCGAATCCCGGTGTGGTCGAGAAGATCCGCAGCGGCAAGATTCAGGCCGCCGGGGCGATCGTCGGTGCGGTGATGAAGGCGACGCGCGGCCAGGCCGATGCCGCCCGCGTCAAGGAGCTGGTACTCGAGGCCTGCGGTCAGCCCTGATCACGACCGAGAACGACTGCGGCCGAGCGCGTATCGCGCTCGGCCGCAGTCGTTCGTCGTTCAGTCGAAGCCGCCTCCGCCGCCGCCGGGGAACGGCACCTTGACGACGCGGTCGTCGGTGGGTCCGACGGTCGGCCCGTTCTTGTTGACAGTGCCCACCAGGATCTGTCCATCGGCCGAGCTCGTCGCGCCGTTCAACTGGCCGTATTCGTCCTGGATCAGCAGTGTCGGTTCGGCCGAGACAGCTCCGGTGTTCGGGTCCGTGGTCAGTGCTGCAACAGCTTTGGCCGTCGTGAGGGCCACGGCCACCCCACCTGCGCCCGCTGCGCATCCGGCAACACCGGGACGGTCCGGCCACGTCCACACCGGGTTGAACACTGCACCGAGAGTGTCGATGCGCTGCAGGCGATCCTCCAGCGCGGTCCGGTCGGTGACGTAGATGTTTCCGGTGCCGTCGGTGCAGACGTCGCCCGCCGTGCCGATACCGCTGAGTGCGATCTGCGGGCGTGGGGGGTTTGTCGTCGGGGACAGCGACGTCACCCGTAACAGCTTGCCGGACAGGGAGTTCGGGCTCGCGGCCGCGGCCGGATCGCCGTTGTCGCCGGTGAGGACCAGTAGTTCGTTCGGTGTGTAGAAGTCGATGGCTCCGCGATTGCCCGTCGCGCCGCGGGGGATGCCGGTCAGGATGTCCTTGGGTACATCGCCCTGAGCGAGTCTGACCACTCTGGTGTCCGCGGATGTGGTGATGAGGGCGTAGAGCAACCCGTCCTCGATGTACGTCGGAGACAGCGCGATGTCGAGCAGGCCGCCGTCGCCGGTGCCGTCGACATCGATTCGAGCCACCTCGACCGGCGTGCGGCCGGCAGCGACCTCCATGATGCGACCGGTGCGACGCTCTGCGACCAGTGCCGACTGTCCGTCGGGGAGCGCGACGAGACCGCCCGTGGTGTCCAGACATGTCGCGATCACCGCCGAATCCGGGTCGACACACGGACCGGACGGCGGCGGCGGAGCGTTCGGATCGGACGGCGGCGGCGTGTCGCTGGGAGTCGTCGGCTCCAGCTCGGCCGCGCCCACCTCCGGCGCAGGAGTGAACGGAGAGGCGTTCGAGTCGTCGAAACGGGCGCACCCGGCGAGCAGGGCTGCGGTCATCGACAGGGCGACGACGGCAGCGGTTGCAGTTCGTGGCGACGCTCCGACCGGCTTCATGCTTCGAACGTTACGGAACGTGGAGGGAGACACGCCACGCGGCCGTAAGCGTCGACGTCGGTGAGGAGCGCACTTCGGCTCTACTGTGGGGAGGTGACCGATACACCGCGCGACCCCAACCGGCCGGATCAGTCGTACGAACCGGCCGAGAGCCCGTACGACAATCCCACGGAGAAGATTCCACCCTCGCGCTCCACCTCGGAGACGTCGGCGTCCGACCGCACCGACGCCGCGGGTCCGCCGACCACGGCGTTCGGTGCCCAGCGCTCGGATCGACTGCCGCGAACCGACGACGAACTCGACTTCCCGTACTCGTCGTCGTCCGACGCACGCTCGGCAGACGCACAGCCCACGGAGAAGATGCAGACATATCGACCGTCGGCCTTCGCCGATTCGACGTCCGATCGCCCGTCGACCTCCGAGAACACGACGTCGAGTGCGTACTCCGATCGCTCCACCGAGTACCTCGGGACCACCGCAGCGGCAGCGCCCGCGGCGGCCGTTGCCCCGGAGCCCGAAGTTCGTACCGAGACCGTCGAGGTTCCCGCACGCCGCGGCAGCACCGACCTCGGTCTGTTCGTCCTCCGTGTCACCATCGGAGCGGTGTTTCTCGGTCACGGACTGCAGAAGCTCGTCGGACTGTGGAACGGCCCCGGCCTCGACGGATTTCAGAACCTGCTGGAGAGCTCGGGATTCCGCTACCCGGAAATTCTCGCGATCGCGGCCGCGGCTGGCGAAACCCTCGGTGGAGCGCTGCTGATCCTGGGTCTGGCGACACCACTGGCGGGCGCGGCCGTGCTGGCCACGATCATCAACGCCTGGTGCTTCAAGCAGGCCGTCGAGCCCGGATTGCAGTTCTCGGGCAGCGGCGGTGTCGAGTACGAGACGGTCCTCGGCTTCGCTGCAGCGGCGATCATTCTCACCGGCCCGGGACGCATCGCATTCGACGGCCGACGTGGATGGGCCACCCGGCCGCGGATCGGTTCGTTCCTGGCGCTCGTCGTCGGCATCGCCGCAGGCGTGTGCATCTGGATCTTCCTCAACGGGGCCAACCCCGTCGTTCGCTGACCTCTGACAGCCGCCCGACCACGTGAGCGGAACTTCGTAGCCTGCTACGAAGTTCCGCTCACATGGTTTTCACCCTCAGGGGACGTAGCGAACGGCACCCTTGTCCGCCGATGTCGCCAGGGCGGCGTAGGCGCGTAGCGCGGTGGTGACCGTGCGCTGGCGATCGACCGGCTGCCACGGCCGCTCGGACGCGTTCATCTTCGCGCGTCGCGTCTCGAGGGTCTCGTCGTCGACGAGGATCTCGAGGGTGCGGGTGGCCACGTCGATTCGGACCTGGTCGCCGTTCTCGACGAGCCCGATCACACCGCCGGCGGCGGCCTCGGGGGAGATGTGTCCGATGGACAGTCCCGAAGTTCCGCCGGAGAAGCGGCCGTCGGTGATCAGTGCGCACACCTTGCCCAGTCCGGCCCCCTTCAGGAAGGCCGTCGGGTGCAGCATTTCCTGCATGCCCGGGCCGCCCTTGGGGCCCTCGTAGCGGACGACCAGCACGTCACCGGGCCGAATCTTCTTCTGCAGGATGGCCGAGACTGCTTCTTCCTGCGACTCGACGACCAGTGCCGGACCCTGGAAGGAGAACAGGTCCTCGTCGATCCCTGCGGTCTTGAGGATCGCACCGTCGACGGCGATGTTGCCGCGCAGTACCACCAGGCCACCCTCGACCGTGTAGGCATGCTCGAGATCGCGGATGCAGCCGCCTGCGGCGTCCGTGTCGAGCGAGGACCAGCGGTTGCTGGTGGAGAACGGTTCGACGGTGCGGACACCGCCCGGGGCGGCGTGGAACAGCTCGACGGCCTCGGCGGAGGCCTTGCCGGATCGAATGTCCCAGGTGTCGAGCCATTCGTCGAAGCTCTTCGTGTGCACGGTCGAGACATCGGTTTCGAGCAGGTTCGCGCGTCGCAGTTCGCCGAGCAGGGCCGGGATTCCGCCGGCGCGGTGCACGTCTTCCATGTGGTAGTCGGAATTGGGGGAGACCTTCGACAGGCACGGGACCTTGCGGCTGATGGCGTCGATGGAGTCCAGATCGAAGTCGACCTCGCCTTCCTGCGCGGCAGCGAGGGTGTGCAGCACCGTATTGGTGGATCCGCCCATCGCGACGTCGAGAGCCATGGCGTTGCGGAACGCGGCCGGAGTGGCGATGTTGCGGGGGAGGACCGATTCGTCCTCGTCACGGTAGTACTTCAGCGCTGCCTCGACGATGGTGGTGCCTGCACGCGTGAACAACGCGCGGCGGGCCGCGTGAGTGGCCAGCGTGGAGCCGTTGCCGGGCAAGGCGAGACCGAGCGCCTCGGTGAGGCAGTTCATCGAGTTGGCCGTGAACATGCCCGAGCACGACCCGCACGTGGGGCACGCGCTGCGCTCGACCTCGTCGAGGCCCGCCTCGGACACGGCGTCGTTGGCGCTGGCGGAGATCGCGGTGATCAGGTCGGTCGGTGCCTGCGCGACGCCGTCGACGACCACGGCCTTGCCTGCCTCCATCGGTCCACCGGAGACGAAGACGGCAGGGATGTTCAGGCGCATCGCGGCATTGAGCATGCCGGGGGTGATCTTGTCGCAGTTCGAGATGCACACCAGCGCGTCGGCGGTGTGGGCGTTGGCCATGTACTCGACGGAGTCGGCGATGATCTCGCGGCTGGGCAGCGAGTACAGCATGCCGCCGTGACCCATGGCGATTCCGTCGTCGACGGCGATGGTGTGGAACTCCCGGGGTACGCCGCCTGCAGCTCGTACGGCGTCGGCGACGATCTCGCCCACGTTCTTCAGATGCACGTGGCCGGGGACGAACTGGGTGTACGAGTTCGCGATGGCGACGATGGGTTTTCCGAAGTCCGAATCGGTCATTCCGGTGGCGCGCCACAGCGAGCGTGCGCCCGCGGCGTTGCGTCCGACAGTGGTGACCCGTGAGCGTAGCGGCGGCATAGTGCGTTGTCCTCGTTCGTTGCAGCGGTTTCTCGCACCGAGGAGATTACTCGCCGCCGACTACCGGTCCTTCGGTGCCTGTTCGCCGTCGCCCTCGGTGTCGTCGGCTTCCTCACGGTCCCGATCCTCCGCGGCGGCAGCAGCGGCGGCCGCGGCGTAGGGGTCGGTGATACGACCGCCGCTGGCCGCGGCGAGCTGGGGGAGTAGGTCGAATCGCACGAGCGGTAGGGACTTCTCGCTCTTGTCGGTCAGGACCACACGCGCCCATCGACGGTCCGGGAAGTGCAGACCCGCAACCGAGTCCCACGCGATCACATCCGAACCCACGAACCGTCGAGCCGTGATCGCCTCGGGAGAGACGACCGTGCGCACCCGAAACACCCAGATGCCGGCGACGATGGGCAGGATGAGCAGCCAGCCCATGGCCAGGGGCCAGCTGGCGGCGGTCAGTCCGGTGCCGAAGAGCAACAGGCCGACGCCGAGGAGCGCTAGGCGCGGGACTCGAATGACCTGCGCTGTCGGTGGTTGCGGTCCCTCGGCACCGTTCGGTGACTCGGGTGCGGTGTGGGATGATGGCCGAGGTGGTTCGGACTGCTGCGAAGACGACACCCATTCATCTTCGCATTGCATCTACGCGATCTCACATAATGGGATTGCGTCGTGACGAGTTTGACTCTTCCCTGTGCGCGCGCCTACCGTCGAGCGCGTGAAGCGGAATTGGATACTCGTAATCGGCCGGCGCGTCAACGCCTGAGCCGGTTGTTCAAACTCGCATCGACGCGCCACCCTCGTACAGCTCACGCTGACGGGGGTTTTTTCTTGCCCAGAGATCGCCCAGCAATTTCACATTCCTGAGGAAGCAATCAGTGAGCGCACCAACCGCACGCCCAGGGCCCACGACCCGTAAGTCGGGGACAGCCGCCAGCCCGTCCGCAGACGCAGTGACCAACGGATCGCGACGCCACGTCGCACCGGAGAAGGTCACCGGCGCACAGTCGGTCGTTCGGGCCCTCGAAGAACTCGACGTCGACACCGTATTCGGCATTCCCGGTGGCGCGGTTCTCCCGGTCTACGACCCGCTCTTCGACTCGGTGAAGGTGCGCCACATTCTGGTGCGCCACGAGCAGGGTGCAGGCCACGCCGCGACCGGCTACGCCCAGGCGACCGGCAAGGTCGGCGTCTGCATGGCAACGTCCGGTCCCGGCGCGACCAACCTCGTCACCCCACTCGCCGACGCTCAGATGGATTCGGTTCCCGTCGTCGCGATCACCGGCCAGGTCGCCCGTAGTCTCATCGGGACCGACGGCTTCCAGGAAGCCGACATCTCGGGTATCACGATGCCGATCACCAAGCACAACTTCCTCATCACCGACGGTGCCGACATCCCGCGCATCATGGCCGAGGCGTTCTACATCGCCGCCTCGGGCCGTCCCGGTGCGGTGCTCGTCGACATCCCCAAGGACGTCCTGCAGGCGCAGACCACGTTCTCGTGGCCGCCGGAGATGCGTCTGCCCGGCTACCGTCCGGTCACCAAGCCGCACGGCAAGCAGGTCCGCGAAGCGGCCCGCTACATCGCCGACGCCAAGCAGCCGGTGCTCTACGTCGGTGGCGGCGTCATCAAGGCCGACGCCTCGGCGGAGCTGCTCGAGCTGGCCGAACTGACCGGAATTCCTGTCGTGACCACTCTGATGGCCCGCGGCGCGTTCCCCGACTCGCACAATCTGAACCTCGGCATGCCGGGTATGCACGGCACCGTCGCCGCGGTGGCCGCATTGCAGCGGAGCGATCTGCTGATCACGCTCGGTGCCCGGTTCGACGACCGAGTCACCGGCCAGCTCTCGTCCTTCGCACCGGATGCCAAGGTCATCCACGCCGACATCGATCCGGCCGAGATCGGCAAGAACCGCTACGCCGACGTGCCGATCGTCGGCGACTGCCGTGAGGTCATCACCGAGCTCATCGAGGCACTGCGGGCGGACCGTGCGACCGGAACCACGCTCGATCTCGAGCAGTGGTGGGTCTACCTGAACGGCATCCGCAAGACCTACCCGCTGAGTTACGACCGCCCGTCCGACGGATCGATGTCACCGGAGTTCGTCATCAGCTCGGTCGGCAAGTTCGCCGGCCCCGACGCGATCTACTGCGCCGGCGTCGGTCAGCACCAGATGTGGGCTGCACAGTTCATCAACTACGAGAAGCCTCGTACGTGGCTCAACTCGGGCGGCCTCGGCACGATGGGGTACGCGGTTCCGGCCGCGATGGGTGCCAAGAGGGGCCTCCCCGACGCCGAGGTGTGGGCCATCGACGGCGACGGATGCTTCCAGATGACCAACCAGGAACTCGCGACCTGCGCGGTCGAGGGCATCCCGATCAAGGTCGCACTCATCAACAACGGCAACCTCGGCATGGTTCGCCAGTGGCAGACACTGTTCTACGAGGAGCGCTACTCCAACACCAATCTCGGTACCCACGGTGCCGTTCGCATCCCCGATTTCGTGAAGCTCGCCGAGGCGCTCGGTTGCGTCGGGCTGCGGTGCGAGCGGGAAGAGGACGTCGACGCGGTGATCGCTCAGGCACGAGCGATCAACGATCGTCCGGTCGTCATCGACTTCATCGTGGGAGCCGACGCACAGGTGTGGCCGATGGTCGCTGCCGGTACCGGCAACGACGAGATCATGGCCGCGCGCGGAATCCGTCCGCTGTTCGACGAGGACGAGACCGTGGGAAGCGAGCCCGGCCTCGACGAGGCCATGGAGCGCGAGCAGGCCCCACACCCGCAGATCGACGACGTGAAAGGCACCGACAAGTGAGCACGAGCCATACCCTCAGCGTCCTCGTCGAGGACAAGCCAGGTGTGCTGGCCCGCGTCGCCGCGTTGTTCTCGCGCCGTGGTTTCAACATCTCCTCGCTTGCCGTCGGCGGTACCGAGATTCCCGAGATCTCGCGGATGACGATCGTGGTCACCGTCGACGAATTCCCGCTCGAGCAGGTGACCAAGCAGCTCAACAAGCTCATCAACGTCATCAAGATCGTCGAGCAGGACGACGACTCCTCGGTGGCTCGCGAGTTGGTGCTGATCAAGGTCCGCGCCGACGCCAGTGTGCGCAGTGAGGTCATCGAAACGGTGAACCTGTTCCGCGCCAAGGTGATCGACGTATCTCCCGAGGCCGTGACGGTCGAGGCGACGGGCACCCGCTCGAAGCTCGATGCGTTGCTGAAGATGTTGGACCCCTATGGAATTCGAGAAATAGTTCAGTCGGGAGTCGTTGCCGTCGGACGTGGACCGAAATCGATCACAGCGTCGCGCTGAGCGACGGACGTGATTTTCAGCGAAATCGAAGAGGAAAGGTTACAAACAGTGGCAGTCGAGATGTTCTACGACGACGATGCTGATCTGTCGATCATCCAGGGCCGCAAGGTCGCTGTGATCGGTTACGGAAGCCAGGGCCACGCGCACTCGCTGAGCCTGCGCGACTCCGGTGTCGATGTGCGCATCGGCCTGGCTGCGGGCTCGAAGTCCCGCGCCAAGGCGGAGGAGCAGGGTCTGAAGGTCGGCACTCCCGCCGAGGTGTCCGAATGGGCCGACGTAATCATGGTGCTCGCACCCGACACCGCGCAGGCCAAGATCTTCTCCGAGGAGATCGAGCCCAACCTGAAGGACGGCGACGCGCTGTTCTTCGGGCACGGACTCAACATCCACTTCGACCTGATCAAGGCACCGGAGTTCGTCACCGTCGGCATGGTCGCACCCAAGGGCCCCGGCCACCTCGTGCGTCGCCAGTTCGTCGACGGCAAGGGCGTTCCCGCGCTCATCGCCATCGACCAGGACCCCAAGGGCGAAGGTCAGGCACTGGCTCTGTCCTGGGCCAAGGGCATCGGCGGAACGCGCGCAGGCGTCATCAAGACCACGTTCAAGGAAGAGACCGAGACCGACCTCTTCGGCGAGCAGGCCGTGCTGTGCGGCGGCACCGAAGAGCTCGTCAAGACGGGCTTCGAGGTCATGGTCGAGGCCGGATACGCGCCCGAGATGGCGTATTTCGAGGTGCTGCACGAGCTCAAGCTCATCGTCGACCTCATGTACGAGGGCGGCATCGCTCGGATGAACTACTCGGTGTCCGACACCGCGGAGTTCGGCGGCTACCTCTCGGGACCGCGCGTGATCGACGCAGGCACCAAGGAGCGCATGAAGGCGATCCTGGCCGACATCCAGTCGGGTGAGTTCACCCGTCGCCTCGTCGCCAACGTCGAGAACGGCAACACCGAGCTCGAAGGCCTGCGCAAGGCCAACGCCGAGCACCCCATCGAGGTCACCGGCAAGAAGCTGCGCGACCTGATGAGCTGGGTCGATCGCCCGATCACCGAAACGGCCTGATTCTCATCGAATCACGTTCTCACGCATGCTGATCGAAGGGCACCCCTGCATCCGTAGGGGTGCCCTTCGATGCGTGAGGCAGGTGGCGTCGCAGTTCGACGTCTCCGGCCTCTAAACTGTTTCTGCTGCACCAGCTCCGACTTTCACCGACAACAGTCTCGAACCGACATAGGGAGTTCTTCACGTGAGCCAGCCAGGCCGTCCTGTCGTTCTGATCGCCGACAAACTTGCGCCGTCCACCGTCGAGGCATTGGGCGACGGCGTCGAGGTCCGTTGGGTCGACGGCCCGGATCGCCCCGCGCTGCTGGCCGCGGTCCCCGAGGCCGACGCGATCCTGGTGCGTTCCGCGACCACGGTCGACGCAGAGGTTCTCGCCGCCGGAACCAATCTCAAGATCGTCGCCCGCGCCGGCGTCGGCCTGGACAACGTCGACGTACCCGCAGCCACCGAGCGCGGTGTCCTCGTCGTCAACGCCCCGACGTCGAACATTCACACCGCCGCCGAGCATGCGGTGACACTGCTGCTGTCGGCCGCGCGCCAGATCCCCGCTGCCGACGCCACTCTGCGTCAGCACGAGTGGAAGCGCAGCAAGTTCAACGGTGTCGAGATCTTCGGCAAGACCGTCGGTGTCGTCGGACTCGGCCGGATCGGTCAGCTGTTCGCGCAGCGTCTCGCTGCGTTCGAGACCCACATCATCGCCTACGACCCCTACGTCTCGGCTGCGCGTGCCGCCCAGCTCGGCATCGAACTGGTGAGCCTGGACGAGCTGCTCGAGCGCGCCGACATGTTCTCGGTTCACCTCCCGAAGACCCCGGAGACCAAGGGCATCATCGGCAAGGAAGCCCTGGCCAAGACCAAGCCCGGTGTCATCGTCGTCAACGCCGCTCGCGGTGGACTGGTCGACGAGCAGGCCCTGGCCGACGCCATCACCAGTGGCCACGTGTTCGCCGCCGGAATCGACGTCTACGCCTCCGAGCCGTGCACCGACAGCCCCCTGTTCGAGCTGCCGCAGGTCGTGGTCACCCCCCACCTCGGCGCGTCGACGACCGAGGCCCAGGACCGGGCGGGCACCGATGTCGCCAAGTCGGTTCTGCTCGCTCTCGCAGGCGAATTCGTGCCCGACGCCGTCAACGTCAAGGGTGGCGCCGTGGGCGAGGAGGTGTCGCCGTGGCTCGAGATCGTGCGTAAGCAGGGTGTGCTGCTCGGCGCTCTGTCCACCGAACTTCCCACGTCGCTGTCGGTCGACGTCCGCGGCGAACTCGCCGCCGAGGACGTCGAGATCCTCAAGCTCTCGGCGCTGCGCGGTCTGTTCTCCGCCGTCATCGAGGACTCGGTCACGTTCGTCAACGCCCCGTCGCTCGCCGAGGAGCGTGGCGTCACCGCCGAGGTCACCACCGCGTCCGAGAGCGAGAACCACCGCAGTGTGGTCGACATCCGCGCCGTCTACGGCGACGGCTCGGTGCTCAACGTCGCGGGCACTCTGACCGGCACCACGCAGGTCGAGAAGATCGTCAACATCAACGGCCGCAACTTCGACCTCCGTGCCGAGGGCAAGAACCTCATCGTCAACTACGCGGATCAGCCCGGCAGCCTCGGCCGGATCGGCACCCTGCTCGGCGATGCCGGCATCGACATCCAGGCCGCCGCACTGAGCCAGGACTCCGAGGGCGACGGCGCAACGATTCTGCTGCGCGTCGACAAGGACGTGTCGGAGGAGTTGAGCGCGAGCATCGCCACCGCGGTCGGCGCGTCCACCATCGAACTGGTCGACCTGTCCTGAGCATCGCTCGCAGTCGATCGAACGAACTCGAAGAATCACGAGGAGTGAGATGAAGCTGGCCGTCATCGCCGGAGACGGTATCGGACCGGAGGTCGTCACCGAGGCGCTCGCCGTGCTCGACGTCGTTGCACCCGGCGCCGAGAAGACCGAGTACGACCTCGGCGCGCGTCGCTACAACGCCACCGGGGAACTGCTGCCGGACTCGGTGTTGGCCGAACTGCGCGAGCACGACGCAATTCTGTTGGGAGCCATCGGTGATCCGTCGGTTCCGAGCGGAGTGCTCGAGCGCGGACTGCTGTTGCGCGCTCGGTTCGAGCTCGATCACCACATCAACCTGCGTCCGGCCAAGCTGTACCCGGGTGTCGTCGGCCCACTCGCCGGTGACAAGGACATCGACGTCGTGGTCGTGCGGGAGGGCACCGAGGGGCCGTACACCGGCAACGGTGGCGCGCTTCGTGTCGGCACCCCGCACGAGGTGGCCACCGAGGTCAGTGTCAACACCCGTTACGGGGTCGAGCGGGTGGTGCGCAACGGTTTCGAGCGGGCTCTGACTCGGCGCAATCATCTGACGCTGCTGCACAAGACCAATGTGCTCACGTTCGCAGGCAGCCTCTGGGCTCGCACGGTGGACGAGGTCGCGGCCGAGTTCCCGGACGTCGAGGTCGCGTACCAGCACATCGACGCCGCGATGATTCACCTCGTGACCGACCCGGGCCGGTTCGACGTCATCGTCACCGACAATCTGTTCGGAGACATCGTGACGGACCTGTCGGCGGCGGTGACCGGCGGAATCGGTTTGGCCGCAAGCGGAAACATCGATGCGACCGGAACCAATCCGAGTATGTTCGAGCCCGTGCACGGCAGTGCTCCCGACATCGCAGGGCAGCAGAAGGCGGACCCGACGGCCGCGATCCTGTCGGTGTCGTTGTTGCTCGATCATCTGGGCGATGCGGCAGGTGCGGCGCGGGTCGAAGCCGCTGTCGCAGCGGACCTCGCCGAGCGAGGAACCACAATCGCGTCGACGAAGGACATCGGCGCGAGAATCGCAGCGCGTCTGTAGCAGGGCCGTCACGACATGCCACGGTGGGCCGACTGCCCACCGTGGCATGTCGTGTTTCTCGGGCATCCCCGCAGGTCTGGATCAGCCTGCGCTGTCGGAATTCTCGTCGGGAGTCTCGGAACGTGGATCGTCGGGGACGATCGGTACGGAGAGTGCAGGGAAGATCGCCGACACCAGGAATGCGACGGGAAAGCTGACCGTCGCAAGCGCCCCGAAGATCGGCGGTACGGCCGACGCGAACACGTACTGACTCGTGTTCTGCACGCCGAGGGCGCGTCCGCTCCAATACGGTCCCGATATCTCTGCGACAGCAGTGAAGGCAAGGCCGTTCGGTGCAACGGTGGCGACGGACGCGACGACGAGCAGGACGATCGCGGCGGGGGAGTCGAACCAGTCGGCGATGCCGAGCCCCAGCATGCTGACGGTGGCGGTGGCCGCAACCCACCGTAGGGGCCGCATGCGGCTACCGACCCGATCGGAGAGCGCTCCGACGCTCATCCGGCCCAGTGCACCGAGGATCTGGGTGACGGTCACGAGGACGCCCGCGGCCGCAGCAGTCCACCCTCGGTCGGTCATCAGCCACACGAGTGCAAATGTCCAGACCACGTACTGCGGAACCACCAACAGGATGGACGTGGCATGAATGCGCCACAGTTGGCTGCTGCCTCGGTACGGATTGTCGAGCAGACCCTGCGCCGCCGCGTCGATACGATTCGGACGGGGAGGGTCGACGACCGCCAGGCAGAGCAGGGCGCTCGCAGCGCACACCGCAGCGGGTACGAGCAGTGCCACTCCGACGCCGTGGTCACGGGCGATGGGTGGGATGGTGAGGGCGGCAAGGGCAACGCCCAGGGGCACCGACATCTGCCTGATGCCCATTGCCAGTCCACGGCGATGCGGCGGGAACCATCCCACCACCACGCGTCCGCTCGCGCTGTTCGCACTGGCCGCTGCCATACCGCCGACCAGCAGCAGGACGGCGAGCACCGGGATGGACGTGCTGACCACCGCGCCGAGACTCGCTGCGGCCGTGAGCCCGAGCCCGATCACCAGAACGAGACGTTCGCCGATGCGGTCGACGAGCACGCCCCATGCGATGAGGGTCAGCATGATGCCGACGGTGGGCATCGCAACCACGAATCCTGCAGTCGCAAGGCCGAGTCCTCGGTCGTCGTGCAGGGCAGGAATGAGAAATGCAGCACCGTTGATGAAGACGGCGCCCGCAGTCTGCGCGAGCATCCCGAGCACGAGCATGAACCACCGTCGCGTCTCGCCGATGCTGGACAACTGCTTCGTGTCACTCATTCCGGCCTTTCGTCTCAAAATATGGACATGTGATCTTGCTATGTGGATCAACGCGAACTTTACACCGGCGAAAGATCGGTGGATCGGACGGCGTCGACGTGCGGAGAACGACGGTCGATAGACTTCCGGCATGCGTCTCGGTCGAATTGCAAGTCCTGATGGTGTGGCATTCGTGAGTATCGAAGGTGAGGGTGACTCGCAGACTGCGAAGGAAATCGCCGAACATCCTTTCGGCACACCCACGTTCACGGGTCGGTCGTGGCCTCTGGCCGACGTGCGACTGCTCGCCCCCATCCTCGCCAGCAAGGTCATCGCCATCGGTAAGAACTACGCCGCGCACGTGGCCGAGATGGGCGGTGAGGCTCCGAAGGACCCCGTGATCTTCATCAAGCCGAACACCTCCATCGTCGGGCCCGGAGCGCCCATCGTGCTGCCACCGTCCTCGAACGAGGTGCACTTCGAGGGTGAACTGGCGATCGTCATCGGCCGCCCGTGCAAGGACGTCCCGGCCTCCAAGGCGTACGAGGTGGTGCTCGGATACACCGTCGCCAACGACGTCTCGGCCCGTGACCACCAGAAGCACGACGGACAGTGGACTCGCGCCAAGGGACACGACACCTTCTGCCCACTCGGGCCCTGGATCGAGACCTCGCTCGACCCGACCGATCTCGAGATCAAGACCGAGGTCGACGGCGTGGTCAAGCAGCAGAGTCGCACTTCGCTTCTGCTGCACGACATTCCGAAGATCATCGAATGGGTGTCCGCGGTGATGACACTGCTCCCCGGAGACGTCATTCTCACCGGAACCCCCGAGGGAGTCGGACCGATCACCGACGGAGACAGCGTGTCGATCACCGTCGAGGGAATCGGTACCCTGACCAACCCCGTCGCAGCGAAGAAGTAGGGCGAGCATGACCACAGCAACAGATGTCCGCGTTCGGTTCTGCCCGTCGCCCACCGGGACCCCGCACGTCGGTCTGGTCCGAACCGCACTGTTCAACTGGGCGTTCGCCCGGCATTACGGCGGCACCTTCGTCTTTCGCATCGAGGACACCGACGCAGCACGCGACTCCGAAGAGTCCTACGCCGCCCTGCTCGACGCGTTGCGCTGGCTCGGCCTCGAGTGGGACGAAGGCCCCGAGGTGGGTGGCCCGTACGAGCCCTACCGGCAGTCGCTGCGTCGCGAGCAACACGTTGCCGTCGTGCAGCAGTTGCTCGACGCCGGCGAGGCCTACGAGTCGTTCTCCACGCCGGAGGAAGTGGAATCCCGTCACAAGGCAGCCGGACGCGACCCCAAACTCGGTTACGACAACTTCGACCGCGACCTGACTCCGGAGCAGCGCGAGGCCTATCGAAGCGAGGGACGCGGGGCCGTCGTGCGACTGCGGATGCCCGATCACGATCTGACGTGGAACGACCTCGTGCGCGGGGAGACCACGTTCAAGGCCGGGACCGTACCGGATTTCGCTCTGACCCGAGGCAACGGAGTTCCGCTGTACACGTTGGTCAATCCGGTGGACGACGCACTGATGAAGATCACCCACGTCCTGCGCGGCGAGGACCTGCTGTCGTCGACGCCTCGTCAGCTCGCTCTCTACGAGGCACTGATCCGGATCGGCGTCGCAGAACGCACCCCCGAGTTCGGGCACCTGCCGTTCGTCATGGGCCAGGGCAACAAGAAGCTGTCCAAGCGTGACCCCGAATCGAATCTGTTCATCCACCGCGATCGTGGGTTCGTTCCGGAAGGTCTGCTGAACTACCTCGCTCTTCTCGGCTGGGGCATCTCGGACGATCACGACGTCTTCTCTCTCGACGAGATGGTGGCGGCATTCGAGATCTCGTCGGTCAATTCCAACCCGGCACGCTTCGATCAGAAGAAGGCCGACGCGATCAACGCCGAGCACATCAGGATGCTGGCAGCTGACGATTTCGCGGCGCGGTTGCGCGAATACCTCGTCGCGCAGGGCCATCTCACCGAGCCGGTCGACGAGAAGGTGTTCGCCGTCGCGGCCGATCTGGTGCAGACCCGCATCGTCGTCCTCTCGGATGCCTGGGGACTGCTGAAGTTCCTGTTCGTCGACGAGGCGGACTTCGAGATCGACCCTGCAGCCGCGGCGAAGAACCTCGGTGCCGATGCCGCACCCGTTCTCGACGCCACGGTCGAGGCGCTGACGGCGTTGCAGACCTGGACCACGGCCGATCTGGAGGCGACTCTCAAGGACGCGCTGATCGAGAAGCTCGAGCTCAAGCCGCGCAAGGCTTTCGCCCCGATTCGGGTGGGAGTGACCGGGTCGCACATCAGTCCGCCGCTGTACGAGTCCATGGAATTGCTCGGGCGCGAGAAGACCCTGGCACGCCTGGCTGCAGCACGCGCCCGGGTGGCGTGACGGCGCACGGCCGCAGGCGCACCGCGGGCCGCGGGGGCAGCCTCGAATGAGTGTCTCCGATCGACTGGATCGACTCCAGCGCAGGCGGCCGGTCCTCGGCTATCCCATTGCGGTGGTGTACAAGTTCGTCGACGATCAGGGCGGCTACCTCGCCGCCCTGATCACGTACTACGCCTTCGTCTCGCTCTTTCCTGCGCTGCTGCTCTTCTCCGTGATTCTGGGCATCGTGTTGATGGGCAACCCGGAGCTGCAACAACAGATCCTGAACTCGGCACTCGGTCAGATCCCGGCGGTCGGTGAAGAATTGGGGCGTCCCGAACGGATAGGTGGCGGCACGGTCGGTCTGACGGTGGGTATCCTCGGGTCGCTGTACGGCGGGCTCGGTGTGTCCGTTGCGCTGCAGAACGCGATGAACACCGCATGGGCCGTACCGAAGAATCTCCGGCCCGATCCGATTCGAGCCCGAGTGCGGGGACTGGGTCTGCTGAGCACCGTGGGCCTGGCGGTACTGGCTATCACCGCACTCAATGTGCTCAGTGCCGCAGGATATTTCGGCCCGGAATCAGGTCTCGTCGTCTTCGTGATCGGAACGCTGCTGTATGTCGGGGTGTTCGTCGTTGCGTTTCGGCTCGCCACAGTGCGAGCGGTGTCGATCGGACAGGTACTCCCGGGAGCCGTAGTGGCCGGTCTGACGTGGCAGCTACTGCAGACGTTCGGCGGTGTGTACGTGAAATACGTCGCCGCGAGTTCGACGGTGACGAACGGTGTCTTTGCAGTCGTGCTCGGGCTGTTGGCCTTTCTGTACGTGACCTCGGTATCGATCGTGATCTGCATCGAGATCAACGTGGTTCGTGTCGACAGGCTGTTCCCGCGGTCCCTTCTGGCCCCGTTCACCGACGATGTCGAACTGACCGAAGGTGACAAACTCACCTACACCGCACAGGCAGAAGCACAACGCAGCAAGCCGTTCGAGGACATCGACGTGACGTTCGCCGACCCACCGGGAGCTCAGTCCGAATCCGGCTCCGAGTCGGCAGCCGAAGCGCCGTAGAAGCGGTCGATTCTCGTCTCCATCGGAAACCGGACGGCCGTGTCGCCGAACATCAGCCGAGTTGCCGACAGCGCCGATGCTGCAATCGCTTCGGCGGCACGCTCCGAATCGGCGACGGGACAATGCACCACCACCTCGTCGTGTTGAAAGAACACCAACTCGCTGCTGGTCCCGGAATCCCCGTCACTCCTGCGGGCTCCGCTCCCGGCATTCCGGTCACTCCTGCGGGCTCCGCTCCCAGCCAACCGGCCACGCAGATCGGCCAACAAGCACAGCGCCCACTCGGCGGCGGTGGCCTGCACGACGAAATTGCGCGTGAACCGGCCCCGCGCGTGCGCGTCACCTTCCGACCACCACTGCGGCGAGGGCGGTGGGCAGGCCCGTCCGAGCCACGAACGAACGACCTCGCCCCGTTCTCCCGCGCGGGCGGCCTCCTCCACCAGTGCGACGGCACCGGGGAACGAGGCCCGTAGTCGCGTCAGCAGCGAACGCGCCTCGCCGGAGGTCGCCCCGTACAGGACCCCGAGAACGGCAACCTTGGCGTGGCCGCGATCGCCACCGAACGATGCTGCCGCCACCGGTGCATACAGATCTGCGGTGCCTGCCGCGGCGACCATACCGGGATCGCCGGACATCGCAGCGAGAATGCGCGGTTCGAGCTGACCGGCGTCGGCGGCCACGAACGTGTACCCGGGATCGGCGATCACACTGGCGCGCAGGGGTTTCGGAATCTGCAGGCCGCCTCCGCCGCGACTGGCCCACCGGCCCGAGACCACAGCACCGGGAACATAGACCGGACGGAAACGATCGTCGCGAACCCACGCGTCGAGCCATGCCCACCCGTTCGCAGCGTGCAGCTTCGACAGATCGCGGTGGCGCAGCAGCAGCGGAACTGCCGGGTGATCGATGTCGCGGATGACGTGCGCGCGAGTCGATGTCAGTTCGATACCGACGCGCGCGAACGCGGCCACCAGCTCCACGGGCGAGGCAGGGTTGACGCGCCGCCCGAACGCCGACGAGATCTGGTTCTCGAGCTCGACGAGAGCCGGGGGTGGAGAACCGTCCAGCGGCCGCGCACCGAGCATCGTGTCCAGATGACGGCGATGTGCCGACGCGGAGAACGGCAACCCGTCGAAGGTCATCTCCGCGGCGGCCAGGCCCCCGGCCGACTCGGCCGCCGCCAGCAGGTGCAGTGCGCGATCGTCACCGATGTCGCGAAGCTGACGCCGGTACTCGGTGAGCACGGCCGCGGGATCGGAGTTGGGGTTCGCGTCGAACAGCCCCGGCCGCAGGTCGGCGGGAGCCGAAGGGGCAGTCGCCGAGCCGGCGCGCATCGCCAGAATCGCACCGACCAGGGCCAGATCGTGACAGCGGCGGACGCGTACTCCTCGTTCGAGCAACCGAGGGTAGATCCGGCTGGTGTCCTCCCACACCCACCTCGGCCGTTCGTCTCGCTCCAGCCCGGCAACGGCCGCGACCGGATCCTCGGCCACCGTGGGTTCACGCTGCATCGAGCCGTCGTCGGCGAGGTACGTCAGTACGGCCTGCTCGCCCTGAGGAACGAGCAGAACCCTCATCGGACTCGGCTGGGTCTGCGATCGGTCACGGAGAACAAGTCTGCTCCACTGGTCGGACGAGGCGTCGAGGGGGCTCCTGGGGTCCGAGGAAGCTGCGACTCGGGCCGCTCCCGACGTCTGCGCGGCCCGGTTTCGGTGGCTCTGAGCAGCCGATTTGCAGAATGGGTAGTCACCTTTGATAGTCTCTATCCCGGCTCGAAACGCAGTGCACATCGATCGTGATGCGCAGTTCGATTCAAGTCCATTGGGGTATGGTGTAATTGGCAACACAGCGGTTTCTGGTACCGCCATTCTAGGTTCGAGTCCTGGTACCCCAGCGAGCAGGTGAAGGCGATTTTGTCGCCGAGGCCGAGGCAGTTAAGCTGGCTCAGCGTTACAAGCTCGAACAACAATGCAGGTGAAGTTCCTGGCCCCGTCGTCTAGCGGCCTAGGACGCCGCCCTCTCAAGGCGGTAGCGCGGGTTCGAATCCCGTCGGGGCTACAACAGACAACACCCTCTCGATCCGCGGATCGGGAGGGTGGTGTCGTTTCGGTGTGGGCGTCTCAGACGCTCTTGCGGCGGAACATCTTCTGATGGTCGGCCGGACCGTGGGCGTTGTTGACCTTCGGCCCACCGTCCTTGTGTTCGACGGAATTGTGGGACTTGCTGTTCTTCTGTTCCAGGACTTCGCGGAATTTCTTCTTCAGTTCTTCACTGCCGGATTCGGGCATGGGTGACTCCTCGCAGTCGACGACCGGCCGGGTAGGCCGCTCGAGACGAAGGTACCCCACTCTCGCAGCGCGATCAGCTGGTTTTCCTCGGGCCGACAGGTCTGCGCCCTGCCTCAGAGTCGCTTGTGCAGTGCGTCCGCGGCCGCCAGGAGATCGGCGGCCCAGCGCGCTCCGGGCTTGCGCCCGATTCGATCTATCGGTCCCGACACCGAGATCGCCGCCACCACAGCGTCGTTACTGTCGCGCACCGGCGCGGCGACGCTCGCGACGCCCGGTTCGCGCTCGCCCGCACTCTGCGCCCAGCCGCGCCGTCGAACCTCGAGGAGGGTGCGTTCACCGAATTCCGCATCGGGCAGAACTGTTCGTTGAGTCTGTGAATCCGCCCATGCGAGAAGCACTTTGGCACCCGACCCGGCCGTCATCGGCAGGCGTGCTCCGACGAGCACGGTGTCTCGAAGTCCGGTCGGCGGCTCCATGGACGCCACGCACACCCGCACCGTTCCTTCGCGCCGATAGATCTGCACACTCTCGCCGGTGATCTCGCGTAGGCGGGGGAGTACCGAGGCAGCAGCATCGAGGAGGGCATCCGATGCGCTCGCCGCGAGCTCGCCCAGTCCCGGCCCGGTCCGCCACAGGCCGTCGGCATCTCGTACCAGAAGCCGGTGGGTCTCGAGGCCGACCGCGAGCCGGTGGGCCGTGGCCCTGGGCAGGCTCGTTCGAGCGCACAGATCGCCCAGATTGCAGGGCTTCTCGGCCACCGCGTGCAGCACCGTCATCGCCTTGTCGAGGACACCGATACCGCTCGATTTGTCGACGAGGCCATTGGGGCTATGCTGTCTCATAGAACGATATTAGCCTCCCGCATGCTGAGATTGCACAACTACGACATCTTCGGTGCGCGCCGGGGGCATGATGTCGAGACGATCACGCGAGGTGAACCAGCCCGTTCACCGGCGCGACGACGACAGGGAAAGACGAGGTCCGCGACAGCGATGTCCGAAACACCGAAGACTTTGGCGGAGAAGGTATGGGACCAGCATGTGGTGGTCCGAGGCGGCGGCGAAGGCGGGGCGCGTGAGCCGGATCTGATCTACATCGACCTCCATCTGGTGCACGAGGTGACGAGCCCGCAGGCGTTCGACGGACTTCGGTTGGCCGGCCGCGGGCTCCGTCGTCCCGATCTGACGATCGCGACCGAGGACCACAACGTCCCGACGGCCGACATCTTCGCGCCCATCGCCGATCTGGTCTCGCGCACGCAGGTCGACACCCTTCGACGCAACTGCGAGGAATTCGGTGTTCGGCTCTACCCGATGGGCGATCTCGATCAGGGCATCGTGCACATCATCGGCCCACAGCTGGGTCTCACCCAGCCCGGCATGACCGTGGTGTGCGGAGACAGTCACACCTCGACCCACGGTGCCTTCGGCTCGATCGCAATGGGCATCGGCACCAGTGAGGTCGAGCACGTCATGGCCACGCAGACCTTGTCGCTGCGTCCTTTCAAGACGATGGCCATCACCGTCGACGGAGAACTCGCCCCCGGTGTGACGAGCAAGGATCTCATCCTCGCCGTCATCGCACAGATCGGCACCGGCGGCGGTCAGGGCTACGTCCTCGAATACCGCGGTGAGGCCATTCGCAAGCTGTCGATGGAAGCGCGAATGACCATCTGCAACATGTCGATCGAAGCCGGAGCGCGGGCAGGCATGATCGCACCCGACGAGGTCACCTACGAGTACCTGAAGGGACGCCCGCACGCTCCTCGGGGAGCCGACTGGGATGCGGCGGTGGCCGCGTGGAACGAATTGGCGACCGATCCGGATGCGGTGTTCGACAACGAGGTCCACATCGACGCCGACACGTTGACTCCGTTCGTCACGTGGGGAACGAATCCGGGTCAGGGTGCGCCACTTGGCGATACGGTGCCCGACCCGGAGGCGATGGTCGACGAGAGCGAGCGGGTGGCAGCCCAGAAGGCCTTGCAGTACATGGGTCTGGAAGCGGGAACGCCCATCCGCGATATCGCCGTCGACACCGTGTTCGTCGGCTCGTGCACCAACGGCCGAATCGAGGATCTGCGGGCCGTCGCGTCCGTTCTCGAAGGACACCGGGTTGCCGACGGAGTGCGAATGCTGGTGGTACCGGGTTCCATGCGGGTGCGAGCGCAGGCCGAGGAGGAAGGTCTGGGTGAGATATTCACGGCCGCAGGAGCGGAGTGGCGTCAGGCCGGTTGCTCGATGTGCCTGGGAATGAACCCGGACCAATTGGCGTCGGGCGAGAGATCGGCGTCGACGTCCAACCGCAATTTCGAGGGTAGGCAGGGCAAGGGTGGGCGCACCCATCTCGTGTCACCGTTGGTAGCAGCGGCAACGGCAATCCGCGGAACCCTGTCGTCTCCGGCGGATCTCGCGTAAACGCGTCTTCGCTCGGATCGATCGAACTCAGAGGAGCACATTCGATGGAAGCTTTCACTCGACACACCGGTATCGGAGTTCCGCTCCGGCGGTCCAACGTCGACACCGACCAGATAATCCCCGCGGTCTACCTCAAGCGCGTCACGCGCACCGGATTCGAGGACGGGTTGTTCGCCGCCTGGCGCTCGGACCCGAACTTCGTGTTGAACCTCGAGCCCTACGACCGAGGCTCGGTGCTCGTTGCCGGGCCCGACTTCGGTACGGGATCGTCACGCGAGCATGCCGTCTGGGCACTCTCGGACTTCGGATTTCGGGTCGTGATCGCCTCCCGTTTCGCCGATATCTTCCGCGGAAACTCGGGTAAGGCCGGGCTGCTGGCTGCCGAAGTGGATCAGTCCGACGTCGAATTGCTGTGGAAAGCCTTAGAAGAACAGCCCGGTCTGGAAATAATTGTCGACCTCGTCGACAAGACCGTAACGGCTGGAACGTTGGTGGTGCCCTTTGCGATTGACGACTACACGCGGTGGCGTCTGCTGGAGGGCCTGGACGACATCGGATTGACATTACGCCAGGTAGAGGCCATTACGGAGTACGAAAAGTCAAGGCCTTCATACAAACCCCTGACCCTTCCGGCGCGGATCGAGACACCCGCCGAAAGCTGATCGGCGGCGGTCCGACACGCTTTGCGGCCGTGAATCATTCCGCGACACCAGAATGAAAATTGGCGTGGCGCATAGACTCTTGACGACTTGGGGTTTACCGTTGTAGTAGTCGGTCCGACGATGGGCCACCATATAGCGGAGGAAATCCATGAACAAGGCAGAGCTGATTGACGCCCTGACCGAGAAGTTGGGGTCTGATAGGCGGAGCGCCACAGAGGCTGTCGAGAACATCGTCGACACCATCGTGCGCGCAGTGCACCGCGGCGAGAGTGTCACGATCACGGGCTTCGGCGTGTTCGAGCAGCGTCGTCGCGCAGCCCGCGTCGCCCGTAACCCCCGCACCGGCGAGACCGTTCGCGTGAAGCCGACCAACGTTCCGGCATTCCGTCCGGGTGCGCAGTTCAAGGCCGTCATCGCCGGTGGCCAGAAGCTGCCCGCCACCGGTCCTGCCGTCAAGCGCGGTGCCGCTGCGGCTCCGGCCAAGAAGACTGCGGCTGCGAAGAAGACGGCTGCGAAGAAGGCTGCCGTGAAGACGACCGCCCGCAAGGCAACCACCGCTGCCGCCAAGAAGGCAGCACCGGCCAAGACCACAGCTCGTAAGGCAGCGGCTCCCGCGAAGACCGCCGCCAAGAAGGCAGCTCCCGCGAAGACCACCGCGCGCAAGACCGTTGCGAAGAAGGCTCCGGCCAAGACGACTGCGCGCAAGGCCGCAACGACTGCTGCTCCCGCCAAGAAGGCTCCGGCCAAGACAGCGGCCAAGAAGACCGTTGCCAAGAAGGCTCCGGCCAAGAAGGCTCCGGCCAAGAAGGCACCCGCGAAGCGCGCAGCGAAGAAGTAGAGCCTGCCTGCTTCACGTATGACAGTGTGAACACCGCGGAAGGCCCCCGACTCGAACATCGAGTCGGGGGCCTTCCGTCGTTGGTGTTGCGCCGCTCAGCCGTCGGCGGTGAGGGTGGGCAACGGACTGGCGATGTGATCGGCGGCGATGAGCCGACCGTCACGACGCGAGAGCACCCAAACACTGCCCTTGCGATTTCGGTTGGCAGGCAACGTGATTCCGTCTTTCTCCGCCCACCACCGCATCAAGTCGGGAATCACCTTTCCCTGGCTGCAGACAACAGGGGTGCCGGGCAGTTCGGCTATGTCGCGAGCGCGATGTCGCCCCTTGCGAGGGTCGTCGGCGTAGCCTTCCTCGGACAGCAGATGCTCGGGAGTGATGTCCACCCCCAACGATTCGGCGAACGGAGCGACTGTCTGGACGCATCGAGCACGGTCGGCCGCGTACACGGAATCACCGCCGAAGGCACGAAGCAGCGAGACCAAGGATTGGGCCTGCCGCCGTCCGGTCCTGTCGAGCGGACGGTCGACATCGTTGCCCTTGAACCGCGAGCGCGACCCGGCACTGCCGTGACGAACCAGCAGAACCGTCGAGGTGTCGGCAGGCTTGGACACGAACCGGCGAAGGATCTTGTGGTCCATGGGGTACGAGAGTTCGCGGCCGACGTCCTCGGGTGCCACCCAGCGCAGGTCGTCCACCTCGACATTGGGGACGAACTCGCCCCCGGTGACCTCGGCCGCCCAGTACAGCACCTTCTTGACCCGACGGTGCCCCGGAATCGGGTAGGTGACGTAGGACAGCGACCGGCCCAATCGCGAGTCGAATCCGGTCTCCTCCTTCACCTCTCGGACCGCTGCGTCGACAGCTGTCTCGCCGGGATCGAGCTTGCCCTTGGGGAACGACCAGTCGTCGTACTTGGGCCTGTGAACCAAGGCGACCTCGACGCCGGAGTCGCCGCTCGGTGAACGACGCCACAGGATCGAGCCGGCCGCAAAGATGTTGGCGCGGGGAGAACCGTCGGAAGTGCCCATCAGGACGCCTGATTCCTCCGACTGCGCATCAGGTCGACCTGATGTTCACGAACCTTCTCGCCCCGAGCGGGTGACGCGACCCAGCCGCCGTCCGGTCCCAACTCCCAGCATCGAGTGGTGGGGTCGAGGGCGGAATCGAAGATGTCGCTGAGCTGGTTCGCCAGGCGGGGATCCTTGACCTGAGCCATCACCTCCACTCGGCGATCGAGGTTGCGGTGCATCATGTCTGCGCTGCCGATCCAGAACTCGTCCGCACCCTGGAAATGCAGAACCCGTGAGTGTTCGAGGAATCGACCGAGGATGGAACGAACTTCGATGTTCTCCGACAGCCCGGGAACTCCTGGCTTGAGCGCACATATTCCGCGCACCACCACCTTCACCGGCACTCCGGCAATCGATGCTCGGTAGAGCGCGTCGATGACCTGCTCGTCGACCAAGGCGTTGGCCTTGAGGCGAATTCCGGCCGCACGGCCACTCTTGAGGTGTTCGACCTCCGCTTCGATGCGCTCGACGATGCCGCGCCGCACCCCGTACGGAGCGACCAGAAGGTTGCGATACTTGGACTTTCGCGAGTATCCGGTCAGCGAGTTGAACAGATCGGTGAGGTCGGCCCCGATTTCGGGCGACGACGTCAGCAGGCCCACGTCCTCGTAGATACGCGCTGTCTTGGGGTTGTAGTTGCCGGTACCGATGTGGCAGTACCGGCGAATGACCGACCCCTCTCGGCGCACCACCAGGCAGGTCTTGCAGTGCGTCTTGAGGCCGACGAGGCCGTAGACCACGTGCACGCCCGCCTTTTCGAGCTTGCGTGCCCACTCGATGTTGGCTTGTTCGTCGAAACGCGCCTTGATCTCGACCAGTGCAACGACCTGCTTGCCCGCTCCGGCCGCGTCGACGAGTGCGTTGACGATCGGCGAATCTCCCGAGGTGCGATAGAGAGTCTGCTTGATGGCGAGCACCTGAGGATCGGCCGCTGCTTGCTCGATGAAGCGTTGGACGCTGGTGGAGAAGGAATCGTACGGATGGTGCACCAGGACATCGCCGTCGCGCAGAGTCGAGAACACGCTCTTGGGGGTCTCGCGTTCACCGAACGCGGGGTGGGTGGCAGGAACGAAGGGTGCGTCCTTGAGGTTGGGGCGGTCGACGCTGTAGACCTGCCACAGGCAGGACAGATCCAGCAGTCCGGGAACCTGGATGACATCGCCGGGATCGACGTCGAGCTCACGCAGCAGCAGTTCGAGCATGTGCTCGGTCATGTCGTCGGCGATCTCGAGACGGACCGGCGAGCCGAAGCGCCGCCGAGCGAGTTCTCGCTCCAGAGCCTGCAGCAGGTCCTCGTCGCGGTCTTCCTCGACCTCGAAATCGGCGTTGCGCGTGATCCGGAACGCGTGGGACTCGACGACTTCCATGCCGGGGAAGAGCACATGGAGGTGAGCGGAGATCAACTCCTCCATCGACAGGAAGGCGTCGATGCGGTGAGTGCCCTCGCCGCGCTTGACGCGCACGAAGCGATCGACGTTGTCGGGGACCTTGACGCGGGCGAAGTGCTCCCCGGTCGTGGAGTAGTCCTTCACTGTCACAGCGAGATTGAGGCTCAGGCCGCTGATGTAGGGGAACGGGTGCGCCGGGTCGACGGCCAGCGGTGTGAGAACCGGGAACACCTGTTCGGTGAAGTAGTCCGACAGTCGCGCACGCTCGTCGCTGTCCAGATCGGACCACCGGATGATCGCGATGCCCTCGGCGGTGAGCTCGGGCAGAATCGAATCCAGCAGCACTCGCGCGTGTTTGAGCGCAAGTTCCTGGGTGCGCTGCCCGATCACCGCCAGCTGTTCGCGAGGAGTCATTCCGTCGGCCGATCGAACCGACAGACCGGTTTCGTCGCGACGTTTGAGACCGGCGACCCGGACCATGTAGAACTCGTCGAGATTGGACGCGTAGATGGCGAGAAACTTCGCCCGCTCCAGCAAGGGCAGCGAGGAGTCCTCGGCGAGAGCGAGGACACGCGAGTTGAAATCGAGCCAGCTCAATTCTCGGTTGAGATAGCGATTTTCGGGAAGAACGGTCGCAGCGTCCACCGATTCCGGTGTGGCGGCCGGTAGAGCGGACGGGATGCTCGGCATCGTCGACGCGATCGGCGCGCTCCACGCCGGCTCCGAGCCTGCGGCCTTTCCTGTCTCGATCGGCGGATCCTGGTTCGCTGGCTGCACGTCGTCTTTGCTCACCGCACGATCATCCCCCATACCCGGCGTCGGTGAAACTCCGATGGCCGAACTCGGGTCGGTGTTCACCCGGCTGCCGTGGCGGTCCCTACCGTCACGCAGTCGTCGCGGATGCCTCGTCGTTCCACCCGAGCGAGTGGAGAACGGCCGCCGTCGCCGGTCCGACTCCCAGACGATGCGCTCTGCGGACGTCGTCGGCGGTGTCCACGTCCAGTCGAAGGCCAGGCCACTCGCCGTCGAGTTCCCGTGCGCCCGAGGCGGTATGGCGGCGTGCGGAGTCCGGTCCGAACAGCGGTGTCAACTCGTCGGGGGAATCCTTGAGGATCAGGGCAGCGGTTCCCGTGCCGTGATGATCGACCACGAGTGATCTGCCTCCCCGCCGGGCGCGCTCGTAGGCCTGGGCGAGTTCTGTCGAACGCATCGCCGGAAGGTCTGCCTGCAACGCGATGATGTCGACGTGGCCCGCGCTGACGGTCTCGTCCCCATCGACGTCCGCGCTGACGTGACCGTGACGCAGTACGTGCGCCGCGGCCGCGAACGCGTGATTGAGGCGTTCGTCCGGTTGCAGTGCCGGATCGCGGACCGGTTCGTCGAACACCCGTGCACCGATTCTGCGGGCGGTGTCCGCGACGAGAGGATCCGGGGTGACCACCGTGACCGAATCGACCGCCGACACCGAGTCTGCGGCGGCCACGGTGTCGCTGAGCATCGCGAGCACCAATCGTGTCCGGTCGGGTGCCGAGAACTCCGCCGCCAGGCGCGACTTCGCCGTGGCCAGATCCTTCACCGCGATGAGAACCCTGACGACGCGGTCGCCGTCGTCGTCTCGTGATGCACCCATGGTGCTCGATCCTGCCAGCGTCATGGATCTGTGCCGACTCCGACCGCCCGAGCAGGTCTGCGAGTTAGGGTGATGCGCGCGTGGACAGGGCATCGGCGAAGTAGGCGAGGGGTTGGCGGAATGAGCAGAGCAGCGGTATTGGGGTCGGGTTCGTGGGGCACCGCATTCGCCAAGGTGTTGGCCGATGCCGGAACGGACGTCACCATGTGGGCCCGCCGTGAGGAACTCGCCGCATCCATCACCGACGACCACGAGAACAAGGACTACCTTGCGGGAATCGAGCTGCCGTCCTCGATTCGCGCGACGAGTGATCCCGTCCGTGCACTCGACGGAGCCGACATCGTGGTGCTGGCCGTGCCCTCACAGAGTCTGCGGGCCAATCTGGGGGCGTGGACCGACTCGATTCCGCCGCACGCGACGCTGCTCTCCCTGGCGAAGGGGATCGAGACCGGAACGCTCATGCGGATGAGCCAGGTGATCTCTCAGGTCACCGGTGCGGATCCCAGCCGGGTCGCGTGCCTGTCCGGTCCCAACCTCGCGCGCCCGATCGCCGAGGGACAGCCCGCCGCGACGGTCATCGCGTGCTCCGACTCCCAGCGTGCCCTCGAGATTCAGAAATCCTGTGCCACAGGATATTTCAGGCCCTACACGAACAGCGATGTCATCGGTGCCGAGATCGGGGGTGCCTGCAAGAACGTCATCGCCCTCGCGTGCGGGATGGCCGCAGGCGTCGGATACGGCGAGAACACCCTCGCGTCGATCATGACCAGGGGCCTGGCCGAGATCATCCGCCTCGGAGTAGCACTCGGTGCCAAGCCGTCGACGCTGTCGGGCCTGGCCGGCGTGGGCGACCTGGTCGCCACCTGCTCGTCCCCCCTCTCGCGTAATCGCACGTTCGGAGAACGACTGGGTTCGGGTGGCTCCCTCGAGAGTGCGCAGGAAGCAGCGCACGGGCAGGTTGCCGAAGGCGTCAAGTCGTGCACCTCGGTCCGGGCGCTCGCCGAGAGTTACGACGTCGAGATGCCGCTGACCGACGCCGTGCATCGCGTCTGTCACGGCGGCATGTCCGTACCGGATGCGGTCGGGCACCTGCTGGGACGTCGCATCAAGCCCGAGTGAGGCAGTGATCGCGGTCTCGCGACGAACAGGGCGAATCCGCGTTCGACGAGCCGCGGCGGTACGGTTTCTCATCGTGAGTACTCCCCGCATCAAAGTTGCCGTCGTCTTCGGGGGCCGCAGCAGCGAGCACGCTGTGTCCTGTGTATCGGCAGGTAGCGTGCTGCAGAACCTCGATCCGGCCAGGTACGAGGTGGTTCCCGTGGGAATCACCCCGGACGGTGCGTGGGTACTCGGCTCCTCCGACATCGACGCGCTGACGATTCACGACCGCGTCCTGCCCACCGTGGACAAGACCGGGGCAGCGCTGGCTCTCAGTACGGACCCGGGTCACGCCGGAGCTCTGCTCGCCCTCGGCGAGGGAGAAGGCGGGACGGTGCTCGCATCCGTCGACGTCGTGTTCCCGGTTCTGCACGGACCGTACGGCGAGGACGGCACCCTGCAGGGTCTGCTCGAGTTGGCAGGCGTTCCGTATGTCGGGCCGGGCGTGCTGGCCAGCGCTGCGGGGATGGACAAGGAATTCACCAAGAAGCTGCTCGGTGCCGAAGGATTGCCGATCGGTCGCCAGGTGGTACTCCGACGCGGGGTCGACGACCTGACGGCAGGCGAGCGTGACCGAATCGGCCTGCCCGCATTCGTCAAGCCGGCCCGAGGCGGATCGTCCATCGGAATCTCACGCATCACCGCGTGGGACCAACTCCCCACCGCGATCGCCGTCGCACGCGAACACGACCCCAAGGTCATCGTCGAGGGCATGATCCACGGCCGCGAGGTCGAGTGCGGAGTGCTCGAATTTCCCGACGGCACCGTGCGCGCGAGCGCCATCGCCGAGATCCGAATTCCCGACGCGGACATCGACGATCATGCCTTCTACGATTTCGACACCAAGTATCTCGACGATGTCAGTGAGTTCGATATCCCGGCTGCCCTCGACGACGCCACGAGCGACCGCATTCGTGAACTCGCCGTCGCCGCCTTCCGCGCGTTGGACTGCCAGGGTCTGGCGCGGGTGGATTTCTTCGTCACCGAGAACGGCCCGGTCATCAACGAGATCAACACCATGCCCGGATTCACCTCGATCTCGATGTACCCCAAGATGTGGGCCGAATCGGGCGTCGACTACCCGACGCTGATCGCCACCCTGATCGACACCGCTCTCGCCCGCGGTACCGGTTTGCGTTAGAGCTGTTGCGGCCCGGCGCTACTGCAACGGAGCCGGGTCGAGAGGTTGCTGGGGCAGCGCGCCCGACACGGCGGAGGACGCGTCCTGCAACGGGGTTGGGCCCGAGTCGCCCGGAATCGTCAGGGCAACGTACACACCGCGATCGACGACGAACCACGTGCTGGCGTCGATCCCGTCGTCTGCGCCGGACACCTCGAACCACTGAACGCCGTTGATCACCTGAAGCGGCGCGGCCACATCGAACCCGATCGGCCGGGGCAGACCGCAGCGCAACACGACCGGCTCGGCGTTCTCCTCGGCCGAGACCCACGCGCGGACTCCGACCGGGGCCGGGTCGGCCAGTTCGGCTCTCGTGTAGTCGCCGAGGTCTTCGGGCAGGGCGTCGAGCAGAGACGTGCACTGCGCACTCGCGGCATCGGGGGAGTCGACCGGGCCGAGCGCGACCGGATCGAGGACGGGTGAGCGATTCACCGCGATGGCGGCAACCAGAACTCCGACGACGAGCGCGACCGGTAGCGCGATCGCGGTGGCGATGACTGCGGGATGGCGCTGCTCGCGAGTGCCCTCGGTCTCGGCGGGGCCGTCTTCGTTGCCGGCGTCGTTGCCGGTGTCGGGTGAATTCACGAGCTATCCGACGGACGTCGTCGACCGAGGGGCCACGGGGCAGGTGAGGGTGCGAGTGATGGCATCGACCTTCTGAATGCGGGAGACGATCTCGGCGATCTGGGCGTCGGAGGCACCGTCGGCGCGCGCGATCACGTCGTAGGGCCCGACCACTGCCTCGGCCGACACGACACCGTCGACGGCCTCGATCTGCTGTGCGACGGCCGTCGCACGACCGACCTCGGTCTGAACGAGAACGAATGCTTGCACCATCGGTGGTCCCTTTCCCCTGCCGGACTTCTCGACTGTAGGTTGGTTCGACTACGTTCTCTTCGCACGTAACCTGCTGCATCGGTACTGTCCCGACCGCCGCTAAAAGGTACCGCAGGCGCGGCACTCGCTCCGCGCGAGACCGTCGCGCACGCACCGCGTTCTCAGGGAGGAACATCATCGACGACACCGTCATCGACTCGGCCACCGGCAGCGAGCGCACCGTCGCTCAGGTCGGCGAATTCGACGTGATCGCTCGGGCCATCACAGGCCGCGAGCAGCCGTCGTCGACCATCGTCGGGCCCGGCGACGACGCAGCCGTGGTCGCCGCGTCCGACGGTCGGATCGCGGCATCGACCGATATGTTGGTGCACGGCAGGCACTTTCGGCTCGACTGGTCGAGTCCGATACAGATCGGCCGCAAGGCGATTGCGCAGAACGGCGCGGACATCGCCGCGATGGGCGCGCAGTGCTCGGGTTTTCTCGTCTCCCTCGGATGCCCGGCCGACACTCCGGTGAGCGTGACCGACGGTCTCAACGAGGGCATGTGGCGCGAGGCGGTTGCTGCGGGATCGGCCGTCGTCGGTGGCGATGTGGTGCAATCGCCGGAGCTGGTGATCTCGATCACCGCGCTGGGCGATCTCCAGGGCCGGGCCCCGGTTCTTCGATCGGGGGCGCGTGCCGGTGATGTGATCGCCTATGCGGGGCGGCTCGGCTGGTCCGCGGCCGGCCTGGCCCTGCTGCTCGGCGACCGGGACGGAACGGGCCACGACGCCGTGTTGGACGCACACCGAGTGCCCGTCCCGCCGTACCGCGCCGGGATCGACGCCGCAGAGGCGGGTGCGACCTCGCTCACCGACGTCTCCGACGGGCTGCTGGCCGATCTCGGCCACATCGCCGACGCATCGGGCGTTCTCGTCGACCTCGATCCCGACCTGCTGGAGATCCCCGTCGAACTGCGTTCGGCAGCAACGCTGACGGGGCACGATCCGCTGGAGTGGGTACTGACCGGAGGCGAGGATCACGCGCTCGTCGGCACCTTCCCCGATGCCGCCGCGGTTCCCGGGGGATGGACGGTGATCGGCCGCGTCGAGCACGGAGACGGTGCGCCTGCGGGTCGAGTGACGGTCGGCGGACGCGTCCACGCGGGTAGCTCGGGATGGTCGAGTTTCGAGGGCGAGTGAACGCGGGTCGGGTCGGTCGAGTCGGCTAAATTGCAGAGATGGCTATCTATGCGCTCGGTGATCGCGAACCCGACATCCACCCCGACGCCTACGTTCATCCCGACGCCGTCGTCATCGGAGCGGTGACCTTGGCTGCCGGATCGTCGGTGTGGCCCACTGCGGTTCTGCGGGCCGACTACGGCACCATCTCGATCGGCGAGGGCACCAACGTGCAGGACGGGACCGTGGTTCACTGCACTCCGATCGACGCAACGGTCATCGGTTCCGGGTGCGTACTGGGCCACAATGCGCACGTCGAGGGTGCGACCATCGGGGACAACTGCCTCATCGCGTCGGGCTCGGTGGTCCTGAACGGATCGAGGATCGGTGCGGGCTCGATCGTCGGTGCAGGCGCGGTGGTGCCGTTCAAGTTCGTCGTTCCCGAACGTTCCATGGCGCTCGGCGTGCCCGCCAAGATCCGCGAGGGCTACCAGGTTCCCGAGGGGCATGTCGACATCAACGTGCAGATGTACTCCGCCAATGCCGCGTACTACCGCGACGCGCTGCGCCGGATCGACCGGTGACGCCCCGGCCGCTGTCCGAGAGCGTCGAGTCGGGCTGGGCTGCTGCCCTCGCTCCGGTCGAGACGAATGTCGCTACGATGGGCGACTTCCTGCGAGCCGAACTCGCCGCCGGACGGCACTACCTGCCCGCGGGTGAGAACGTGCTGCGCGCTTTTCGCTACCCCTTCGATCGGGTTCGCGTGCTCATCGTCGGTCAGGATCCGTATCCCACGCCGGGACACGCAGTGGGCCTGAGCTTTTCTGTCGCGCCCGACGTGCGACCCGTACCGCGGAGTCTGAGCAACATCTTCAAGGAGTACTCCGACGATCTCGGTCTGCCCACGCCGAGCACCGGCGATCTCACACCCTGGTCGGAGCAGGGAGTGATGTTGCTCAACAGGGTGCTCACCGTCGAACCGTCGCAGGCGGCGTCACACCGCAAGAAGGGCTGGGAAGCGGTGACCGAGCAGGCGATTCGGGCATTGGTCGCCCGAGCGGAGAACCCCGACGCGCCCGGACTGGTGGCAGTTCTCTGGGGACGTGACGCGGCAACCCTGAAGCCGATGCTCGGATCGGTGCCCTTCATCGAATCCGCTCATCCGTCACCGCTGTCCGCCTCACGCGGTTTCTTCGGATCCAAGCCCTTCAGCCGCGTCAACGAACTGTTGGTCGAAGGCGGAGACGAACCGATCGACTGGACGTTGCCGTGACCGGTTCAGGAGAAGTCGGGACGACGCTTCTCGACGAACGCGTCGACGCCTTCACGTCCGGCCGGTGACGCCGCAGCGACCGATATCGAGGCGGCTTCGGCGTCCAATTGTTCTGTCAGAGTTGCTGATTCGGAGCTTCCGAGCAGTCTCTTGATGCCCTGGTACGCCGATGTCGGGCCGTTGGCGAGGGTTCGAGCGAGGCGCTCGGCCTCACTGTCGACGATGTCGTCGCCCACCAGCCGGCTGAGGATTCCGAGCCGAACGGCGTCCTCTCCGTTGATGATCGAGTCACCCAGAAGTATGTCCATCGCGCGGCCCGAACCGACGATTCGGGGGAGTGTCCAGGACATTCCTCCGTCCGGGGTGAATCCGATGGAAGGGTACGCAGGGCGCAGTTTGGTCGACGGTCCGCCGATGGCGATATCGGTGAGACAGACCAGACTCATGCCTGCCCCGGCCGCCCAGCCGTGGACCCCGGCGACGACCGGGACGGTGACGGCGGCCAGTTCGCGGACGAATGCATGGAACGTGTCGGCAACCGAACCGACGAATGCGCCGCGGTCGTCGGCTCCGGCGAAATCGCGTACGTTTCCGCCTGCGCAGAAGTTGGGCCCGCGGCCGATGAGGAGCACGCTTCCGATCGCGGTGGTACCGGCGTTGACGGATCGCAGCGCCGCCGTGCCGGCGTCGATGCCTTCGAGGTCGAGAGAGGCACCGCCCGCCTCGGTGGCGACGACGATGCGCAGCACGCCGTCCTCGATGCTGACCTTGCTGGGACCGTAGTCATCCGAATCACTCACGATCGGAATTCTAATGGACGTCCAAGTGTTCGAGTGCACCGACGACTGTGCCCCGCCTCCGAATACGGGAGCGGGGCACAGTTCTCGCACGCGAGGAACGCCGTGGAGGAAAACGAAGAGCGAGGCCGAAATCAGCCCCGGACCACCTTGCCTGCCTTCAAGCAGGAGGTGCACACGTTCATGCGCTTGGAATTACCAGGCGCAACCTGAGCGTGAACGGTCTGGATATTCGGGTTCCAACGACGGTTGGTCCGTCGGTGCGAGTGCGAGACCGACTTACCGAAGCCGGGCCCCTTGGCGCATACGTCGCAGACGGCAGCCATAGTCGCGAACTCCTTGATAGATGTTGATCGATACATGTGGTCGAAGACATCGAAACGAACTACGAGCAGATGCAAGGATTGCAATGCGTGAAGATCGCCTCGAGGCAACCCTGCAAGAATAGCGGCGTCGCACGCAATCACCAAACCGCCACGGCAGACGCTCCGCGGGGCTCACGTACGGCGCGCCACCGATCATGCCCGACTAAGCTTCGGGCACTGTCCGCGAGGGAGTTCGGACGAGGTGAGGGACGTGACGCGGGGGGAGGCTGGCCGAGGTGGTCGACGTTCTCGAATCGATCGATGCCGCGGCCCTGCGCCGGTGGGCCTATCACTGCGTCGATTCCCTCACCGCACGGTGCGACGAGATCAATGCACTCAACGTATTCCCCATCCCCGACTCGGACACCGGCACCAATCTCATGTTCACCTTCCGCGCCGCGGTGGAATCGATGCGCGCAGCCGGGCCCGCCGCGGACGCCCGCTCCATCGGGCGAGCGCTGGCAGTGGGGGCGGTCGCGGGGGCGCGGGGGAACTCGGGAGTGATCGTGTCCCAGCTGTTGCGCGCCGTCGCCGAGGCCGCAGCGGACGGCCCGCTGGACACGGTGTCGATGCAGGCGATGCTGCGTCGCGCCAGAGTCCTGGTCGCGGGCGCGGTCAGCGTTCCCGTCGAGGGCACGATGCTCACCGTTCTGGCCGCAGCCGATCGCGAAGCCTCGGCGCACGATGCCAATGTCAGCCTCTCCACGCTGGTGGTCGACATCGCCGAGGCCACTGCTCGAGCTGTCGACAGCACGACGGACCAACTCGCCGAACTCCGCGAGGCCGGTGTCGTGGACGCAGGAGCTCTCGGTCTCTCGGTGATCGTCGACGCGTTCGTGGAGGTGGTGATCGGCCGCACGCCGCCGCGCAGGCGATACCGTCGCCCACACGAGCACGAACGCCGGACGGGCGACGATGCGCCGAACCTCTGGTCGGACTGCGGCCGTGCACCCGTCGCGGTGTCGGAGTACGGATCGTCTCGCTCCCTCGGGTACGAGGTGGTGTACGTCGTGCACGGGCCGGACGACGCGGGGGCGGCGGAACTTCGCCGAGCACTGGCCGACATCGGAGATTCGGTCGTCGTCGCCGGTGACGGTTCCGGGGCCTGGTCCGCGCACGTACACACCACCGACCCCGGTGGTGCCGTCGACCGCGGCATCGCCGCCGGAGATGTTCGCGGAGTGCGTATCTCGTGTTTCGGTCCGGCCGAGTTCGCCGCAGTCGCGATCCCCGAAAGCCGCGACGCAGCGGTGCTGTCGGTCGGTCGCGATATTTTGGCGCTGGTGGCCGGTGACGGTGCCGCAGACCTCTACGTTCAGGAAGGTGCGACGGTGGTGCGGTGCGACGAGGCGATCGACTCCTCGGTGCTGCATCGCGCGATCGTCGGGATGAAGCATCGTGAGGTGTTGGTGTTGCCGAACGGCGCGTTGTCCGCGCAGGAACTCGTAGCGGTCGGCGCCGCTGCCCGAGCGGACGGCAAGGACGTGGTGATGTTGCCGTGTTCGGCGATGGTGCAGGGACTGGCCGCGCTCGCGGTGCACGATGCCGCCCGCGCCGCAGTCGACGACGCGTTCACGATGTCCGAGGCGGCGGCGGGCACGAGATGGGGTTCTCTGCGTATCGCACAGGAGCGATCTCTGACGTGGGTCGGCACCTGCGAGCCGGGCGACTGCATCGGGCTGGCGGGGCAGGAGGTGGTGATCGTCGCCGCTCGTCCGCTCGATGCGGGGTGTCGGTTGCTCGATCAGCTCCTGGCCACGGGAGGGGAGCTGGTGACGGTGCTCGTCGGGGCCCAGGCGTCGGATGACTTCGGTGATCGGTTGGCCGAGTACGTGGCGGGCGCACATCCCGGAGTCGACGTGGTGGTCTATACAGGTGGACAGCCGGGGGATCTCGTGCAATTCGGAGTGGAATAGGGAATCTCGGACAATGGCAACGCTGGTGGATCGGCTCGATCACATCCTGGGAGCCGCGGCGGCGACGCCGCTGGCCGACGTCTTCGGAATTCACACTGTCGAGGACCTGCTGCGGCACTATCCGCACCGCTACATGACGCACGGTTCGGAGCTGGGGGAGAAGGAGCCGCCCGAGGGCGAGCACATCACCATCGTCGCAACGGTCGAGTCCGCGACGCTGCGTTCGATGAAGAACCGCAACGGTCAGTTCCTCGCCGTGACACTCGCTGCCGACGGGCAGCGGATCGACGCCACCTTCTTCAGTCCGCACAAGCTCAAGCACGTTCTGCTGCCCGGTCGTCGAGGAATGTTCTCGGGCAAGGTCAAGTACTTCGGCAAGCGGTGGAATCTCACGCACCCCAGCTACGTGATTCTCGGCGGAGACGGCAACGACGGTGCCGTCGTGCCTGCAGGTCGAATCGTCGGCGGTGGCACCCTGGCCGGACTCGCTCGCGGCTCGGTCGATTCCTCCGGTGCCGTGGACATGTCGGTGTTCGATCGCGCGTTCGTGCCCATCTACCCGGCCGCGAAGGACGTCGAGAGCTGGACCTTCATGCGCTGTGTCCGACAGGTGCTCGACCAACTCGACGATGTGGTCGATCCGTTGCCCGAGTCGGTTCGTGCGCAGCGCGGTCTCGTCGACATCGACACCGCGCTGCGGTCGGTCCATTTCCCGGATACCGCACAGGACAAGGACTCTGCGCGCGAGCGGCTGAAGTTCGACGAGGCGCTCGCCGTTCAGCTCGTCCTCGCCGACCGCCGACGCGACGCATCCACCCGCGTGGCTCCGCGATGCCCACCGATCACCGACGGTCTCGCCGCGGAGTTCGATCGGCGTCTGCCGTTCGAGTTGACGGCCGGCCAGCACCAGGTGGCAGCCGAGATCGCCCACGATCTGTCGGCACCGCATCCGATGTCGCGACTGTTGCAGGGTGAGGTCGGCTCGGGCAAGACGATCGTTGCACTGCGGGCGATGCTGCAGGTGATCGATGCCGGGCATCAGTGTGCGTTGCTGGCACCGACGGAGGTTCTCGCCTCCCAACACGCGCGCTCGATTCGGTCGATGCTCGGGAGCCTCGCGGCCGGCGGCGAACTCGGATCGCACGAGCTGGCGACCAAGGTCGCCTTGTTGACCGGTTCGATGTCCACTGCGGCCAAGCGATCCGCGCTGCTCGACGCCGTCACCGGTGATGCAGGCATCGTGATCGGCACCCACGCCCTGATCGAGGACCGCGTCGAATTCCTCGATCTCGCGATGGTCGTGGTCGACGAACAGCACAGGTTCGGCGTCGAGCAACGAGATGCGTTGCGCGCGAAAGCTCGCGACAACACCAGTCCGCACTTGCTCGTGATGACCGCAACCCCCATCCCGCGGACCATCGCGATGTCGACGCTGGGCGACCTCGAGACGTCGGTGCTCACCGAACTGCCCCGCGGCCGATCGCCCATCGTCAGCAACGTGGTGCCTGCCAGGAGCAAGCCGGGCTGGGTGGATCGAGCGTGGCAGCGTATTCACGAAGAAGTGGCAGCCGGTCGCCAGGCCTACGTGGTGTGCTCCCGCATCGGCGACGACGAGGACGCGGAGACGGGGAAGAAGAGCGCTGCGAAGAAGAAGAGTGCGAGCGCGGAGGACGGCCCCGAGACCACGGCTGCGGTGGATCTGTACGAGACCCTCTCCACCGGACCGATGCACGATCTGCGCGTGGGTCTGCTGCACGGACGACTGTCGGGAGACGACAAGGACATCACCATGTCCGAGTTCAACTCCGGCGAGATCGACGTCCTGGTCTGCACCACGGTGGTCGAAGTGGGAGTGGACGTTCCCAACGCGACGGTCATGGTCATCATGGATGCGGACCGATTCGGCGTGAGCCAACTGCACCAGTTGCGAGGCCGAATCGGCCGAGGTGGGCATCAGGGCCTGTGCATCATGATCAGCTATCTCAGCCCCGCGGGCGGCTCGTTCGCCCGGCTCGAGGCGGTGGCAGCGACCAACGACGGTTTCGAGCTGGCCAAGCTGGATCTGGCCACTCGTCGCGAGGGCGACGTTCTCGGAGCTGCACAGTCGGGCACGGTCAGCGGGTTGCGGCTGCTCTCGTTCATCGACGACGAGGACATCATCGCGGACGCGCAGGACTGCGCCCGGTCCCTGTTCGCGCAGGACCCCTCGCTGGCGAACGATCCCGGCATCGCGTCGATGATGCGATCGGCTTGGCGATCGGATCGAGTCGATTACCTGCAGAAGTCCTGACGGGTGGGCAGGAGCGGTCGAGGGGGCGATCGTTACCTACTGCACCGTTTCAGTGGAGAAAATCGAGCACATCGTCCCGCATGATGAGATCAGTACGCCTCGGTGGCCGACGCTGCCGGGTAAGTTGAGCCAATGTTCTCCAAAGTTTTGGTTGCCAACCGCGGTGAAATTGCCATCCGTGCCTTCCGCGCCTCCTACGAACTCGGGGCCTCGACCGTTGCGGTGTTCCCGTTCGAGGACAGGAACTCGGTACATCGGACGAAGGCTGACGAGGCGTACCAGATCGGGGAGAAGGGCCATCCCGTTCGCGCGTATCTCTCGGTCGACGAGATCGTCGCCGCTGCCAAGCGCAGCGGCGCGGACGCGGTGTACCCCGGATACGGATTCCTTTCCGAGAACCCGGATCTGGCCGCGGCGTGCGCCGAAGCAGGCATCACCTTCGTCGGCCCGTCCGCCGATGTTCTCGAACTGACCGGCAACAAGGCCCGCGCTATCGCGGCAGCCAAGGCGGCTGGACTTCCGGTGCTGGCGTCGTCGGAACCGTCGTCCGATGTGGACGCGCTCGTCGCCGAGTCCGAGTCGATGACGTTCCCGCTGTTCGTCAAGGCCGTCGCGGGCGGTGGCGGCCGCGGTATGCGCCGAGTGGCCGAGCCCGAGCAGCTGCGCGAATCCATCGAAGCTGCTGCGCGCGAGGCGGAATCGGCCTTCGGTGATCCGACCGTGTTCCTCGAGCAAGCCGTGATCGATCCCCGGCACATCGAGGTTCAGATCCTGGCCGACGGCCAGGGCAACGTGGTGCACCTGTTCGAGCGCGACTGCAGCGTGCAGCGTCGGCATCAGAAGGTCATCGAGCTCGCTCCGGCTCCGAATCTGCCCGAGGGATTGCGGGAGAAGATCTGCGCCGACGCCGTCGCGTTCGCGAAGCAGATCGGCTATTCGTGTGCCGGTACCGTCGAGTTCCTGCTCGACACCCGCGGTAATCACGTCTTCATCGAGATGAACCCTCGAATCCAGGTGGAGCACACCGTCACCGAAGAGGTGACCGATGTGGATCTGGTGCAGTCCCAGCTGCGGATCGCCTCGGGAGAGACACTTGCCGATCTCGGTCTGCAGCAGGAGAACATCGTGCTGCGTGGTGCGGCTCTGCAGTGCCGCATCACCACCGAGGATCCGGCGAACGGATTCCGCCCGGATGTCGGACGCATCACCGCGTACCGGACGCCGGGCGGTGCCGGAGTGCGCCTCGACGGTGGTACCACTCTGGGTGCCGAGGTCGGTGCCTACTTCGACTCCATGCTCGTCAAGCTCACCTGCCGAGGCCGTGACTTCGACACCGCCGTGGCGCGTGCCCGACGAGCCCTGGCGGAGTTCAGGATTCGCGGTGTTGCCACGAATATCCCGTTCCTGCAAGCGGTTCTGGTCGATCCCGACTTCACCGCGGGGCGGGTCACCACCTCGTTCATCGAGGAGCGCCCCGAACTGCTCACCTCGCGCTCCTCGGGTGACCGCGGCACCAAGATTCTCGCGTACCTGGCCGACGTGACGGTGAACAAGCCGCACGGTGAGCGTCCGTCGTCGGTGTACCCGCACGACAAGCTCCCGTCGGTGGACTTCGCAGCTCCGATCCCGGACGGTTCGAGGCAACGTCTGCTTGCGCTCGGACCCGAGGGGTTCGCTCGCGATCTGCGCAATCGAAAAGCCCTCGGTGTCACCGACACCACGTTCCGCGACGCGCATCAGTCGTTGCTGGCCACGCGCGTGAGGACGAGCGGACTGCTCGGAGTCGCTCCCTACGTCGCGCGCACCACGCCGCAGCTGCTCTCCATCGAGGCGTGGGGCGGTGCCACCTACGACGTGGCACTGCGATTCCTGCACGAGGATCCGTGGGAGAGATTGGCCAGCCTGCGAGAGGCCGTGCCGAACATCGCAATTCAGATGTTGCTGCGCGGCAGGAACACCGTCGGCTACACCCCGTACCCGGAGAAGGTGACCCGCAGCTTCGTCGCCGAGGCCACCGACACCGGCATCGACATCTTCCGCATCTTCGACGCGCTCAACAATGTCGATCAGATGCGTCCGGCCATCGATGCCGTGCGCGAGACCGGCACGGCGCTCGCCGAGGTGGCACTGAGCTACACGGGTGATCTGTCGAACCCGAACGAGAACCTCTACACCCTCGACTACTACCTGAAGTTGGCCGAGCAGATCGTCGACGCAGGCGCGCACGTGCTCGCCATCAAGGACATGGCAGGACTGCTTCGCGCACCCGCAGCCAAGACTCTGGTGACGGCACTGCGCTCGAACTTCGATCTGCCCGTTCACGTACACACCCACGACACACCCGGTGGTCAGCTCGCGACCTACCTCGCCGCGTGGGAGGCCGGGGCCGACGCCGTCGACGGTGCCAGCGCCGCGATGGCAGGCACCACCAGCCAGCCTGCGTTGTCGGCGATCGTGGCGGCTGCCGCGCACACCGAGCGCGACACCGGTCTGAATCTGCAGGCCGTCTGTGACCTCGAGCCGTACTGGGAAGCCGTGCGAAAGGTGTACGCGCCGTTCGAGTCCGGTCTGCCGGCACCGACGGGTCGCGTGTACACCCACGAGATCCCCGGCGGACAGCTCTCGAACCTACGGCAGCAGGCCATTTCGCTCGGGCTCGGTGATCGGTTCGAGACCGTCGAGGCCAATTACGCTGCAGCCGACCGCATGTTGGGCCGTCTGACCAAGGTGACACCGAGCTCGAAGGTCGTCGGCGACCTGGCACTTGCTCTGGTCGGCGCAGGCGCGTCCGCCGAGGAATTCGCCGAGAATCCCGGTCGCTACGACATCCCCGATTCGGTGATCGGATTCCTGCGCGGCGATCTGGGTACGCCTGCGGGCGGATGGCCGGAACCGTTGCGGACGAAGGCGCTGGAGGGTCGTGGCGAGGGCAAGCCGGTGACACCGCTCACCGATGAGGACGAGAAGAACCTCGACGGCACCTCGGCTCAGCGCCGCGAGACTCTCAACCGTCTGTTGTTCCCCGGTCCCACAGCCGAACTCGCTGCTCACCGCGAGAAGTACGGCGATACGACGCGGCTGTCGGCCAATCAGTTCTTCTACGGCCTGCGGCAGGGCGAGGAGCATCGGGTGGCCCTGGAGAAGGGCGTCGAACTGCTGATCGGGCTCGAGGCGATCTCCGACCCCGACGAGCGCGGAATGCGCACCGTCATGTGCATTCTGAACGGACAGTTGCGTCCGGTCTCGGTGCGCGACCGGTCCATCTCGAGCGAGGCCCCCACGGTCGAGAAGGCGGATCGATCCAACTCCGGTCATATTCCGGCACCGTTCGCCGGTGTGGTGACGCTGTCGGTCGAGGAGGGACAGAAGATCTCGGCCGGAGACACCGTCGCCACGATCGAGGCGATGAAGATGGAGGCCGCGATCACCGCTCCCCGCGGCGGCACCGTGACCCGGTTGGCGATCTCCGGTGTGCAGCAGGTGGAAGGCGGCGATCTGCTCGTCGTCATCGGTGGGGGGTCGACGGGCGAAGAGGCCGGCAGCGAATGACGCGGATCGTGGCGGGTGTCGCGGGTGGTCGACGATTGTCGGTTCCCGGCCAGGGCACCCGCCCCACCTCCGAGCGAGTTCGCGAAGCGCTGTTCAGCTCGCTGGAGAGTCGGATGGAACTCGACGGTGCCGCGGTGCTGGATCTGTTCGCGGGATCGGGAGCACTGGGGCTGGAGGCACTCTCGCGTGGAGCGTCGTCGGCGGTGTTGGTCGAGTCCGATGCCCGAGCGGCAGCGGTGGTGCGAAAGAACATCGAGTCGGTGGGATTGCCCGGCGCTTCGGTCCGCTGCGCCCCGGTGGCCTCCGTGCTGGCCGGGGCAGCGGATGCAGAGTACGACCTGGTGTTGGCCGACCCGCCGTATGCCGTCACCGACACTGCCGTCGCCGGGCTGTTGGACAGGCTCGTCGTCGGGGGATGGCTCACACCCGATGCGGTCGTCGTCCTGGAGCGGTCGTCGCGTTCGCCGGAGACCCGATGGCCGACCGGACTGGTCCCGGAGAAGTCGAAGAAGTACGGCGAGAGTCGAATCGAGATCGCTGCACGTGCGTAGCGAGCGTGCACGGGATCGGCTGATAGGTTCGCGGGCATGACTGGCGCACTCTGCCCTGGATCCTTCGACCCGGTGACCAACGGTCACCTCGACATCTTCGAGCGGGCGGCCGCAGCCTTCGACGAGGTGGTGGTCACGGTGATGGTGAACAAGAGCAAGAAGGGAATGTTCAGCATCGACGAGCGGATCGAGATGCTCGAGGTCGCCACGGAGCATCTGCCGAACGTCAGGATCGGCTCGTGGTACGGACTGTTGGTCGATTACGCTCGGCAAGAAGGCTTTTCGGCGATCGTCAAAGGTCTGCGCAGTTCGGTCGATTTCGACTACGAGTTGCAGATGGCGCAGATGAATCGAACCCTCACCGGAGTGGACACGCTGTTCCTCCCGGCGAATCCAGCGCACAGCTTTCTGTCCAGTTCGCTGATCAAGGAAGTCGCGACCTTCGGGGGAGACGTCACCGGGATGCTGCCGCCCTTCGTTCAGGACCGCCTGACCGCCCGTATCGCCGAGCGGGCCGCAGAGTAGTTCGGAGAGCGACACACCGAGCCGGTATAGCGCAGACGTCCGCCTCGGCGGGCAGACTGAACAGCGCAGCACTGCGAGTGAAGACCGCGCAGTGGCAGATTCGACGATTGGGGTAACCGGTGTACCGCGTATTCGAGGCGCTCGACGAGCTCGTCGCCATTGTCGAGGAGGCGCGCGGCGTTCCGATGACTGCCGGGTGCGTCGTCCCTCGCGGCGATGTCCTGGAACTGCTCGACGACGTTCGGGACGCGATCCCCGGCGAGCTGGACGACGCCCAGGACGTACTGGACCATCGCGACAAGCTCGTCGGCGATGCCAGGGCCACCGCGGAGAAGACGGTCGGCACCGCCAACGCCGAGGCCCAGAACACGGTCGAGAACGCTCGGGATTCGGCCGATCGCATTCTCGCCGACGCCAAGGCGCAGGCAGATCGCATGGTGTCCGAGGCGTCGGCGCATGCCGACCAGCTCGTGGCCGATGCCGAGGCGGAGGCCGAGCGAACGGTGCTCGAAGGCCAGCGCGAGTACGAGGCTCTGACCGTTCGCGCCCGCACCGAGGCCGATCGGATGATCGAGTCCGGGACGGCGTCGTACGAGCGGTCCGTCGCAGATGGTACTGCCGAACAGAACCGCCTCGTGTCGGAGACCGAGGTCGTTCAGGCGGCCCACGCCGAGTCGGCTCGGGTGATCGACAGCGCTCACGCCGAATCGGACCGGATGCGCAGCGAGTGCGACGTCTACGTCGACACCAAGCTTGCAGAGTTCGAGGAGTTCCTCAGCGGCACCATTCGTTCGGTCGGACGTGGGCGTCAGCAGCTGCGAACCGGCTCGGGCGTGCCCGAGTACGGCAGTGAGCCGTACGGAGAATCCGCGTACGGGAGCCAGGAGCAGGGGCGTCGCAGCCGCCACTGATCGGCAGCGATTTGCCCTCGTATGCACGTATGCGTATCGTTGTGGGGTTGCTTACCGACAGTAGGCATACCGACAGTAAGGAAGAACAGACGTGCCCCCGCCCAAGAGAACGACCCGTCCGGAATTGGACGACGGATTCGTTCTGGACATTCTCAACCTCGGTCGTCGACCCGGGTCGACGAAGGCCATCGAGCGGACGGTTCCGGCTCCTTCCCGAATCGGCCTCGATGCCATAGCCATCGAAGCCGGTGTTCCGGTCTCGCTCGATCTGCAGTTGCAGGCGGTCTCGGAGGGCGTTCTCGTCACCGGCTCCGTACGAGCGGCCACGGCCGGGGAGTGCACTCGTTGCCTCGACCCGGTCGGTGGCAACGTCGACGTCTACTTGACGGAGTTGTTCGCGTACCCGAACAGCATCACCGAGGAGACAACCGATGCGGACGAGATTCACCGCATCGTCGACGACCTGATAGATCTCGAACCCGTCATTGTCGACGCGGTCGGTCTGGAGCTTCCACTCCACCCCGTGTGCAGCGACGAGTGCGAGGGATTGTGCCCAGAATGCGGCGTTCGCCTGGCGATTGCTGAATCCGGCCACAGTCACGATACAATTGATCCTCGCTGGGCTGGTCTTGCAGCCAAATTTGGCGTGGATCCAGAACCGAGCACAGAACTTGTGAACAACGAAGCCGAGGAGAAGTAAGTGGCTGTCCCGAAGCGCAAAATGTCGCGTTCCAACACGAGGTCGCGTCGTGCACAGTGGAAAACCACTGCGCCCACCCTCGTGACGTGCCCCAACCGCGGTTGCGGCGAGAAGACTCTGCCCCACATCGCGTGCCCCTCCTGCGGCACCTACAAGGGCCGCCAGGTCGTCGCAGCGGTCTGATTTCCGCTTACGTGACAAACGAAGTAGTGGACCGGCACAACAGCGGTTCACAGAAGAATAGCTCCACTGCCGCCGGCGGCGGGGACGACCGAGAGTCGCTCCTCGCCGCTATCGGTGTTTCCCTGTCGGAACCTCTGCTGACGTTGGCGCTGACGCACCGATCGTTCGCGTACGAACACGGTGGTCTGCCCACCAACGAGCGGCTCGAGTTCCTGGGAGATTCCGTCCTCGGTCTTGCGGTGACCGAGCACCTCTACGCGGTGCATCCCACCAAATCCGAAGGTCAGCTGGCCAAGATCAGGGCGAGCGTGGTCAACATGCACGCCTTGGCGGAAGTCGCGCGCGGTCTCGGTGACGGCGGACTGGGTCGCCATCTGCTGCTGGGTAAGGGCGAGGAACAGACCGGTGGGCGCGACAAGCCGAGCATTCTTGCCGACGGCATGGAGTCGTTGCTGGGTGCAATCCACCTCCAGCACGGCATCGACGTCGCTCGCACCGTTGTCCTGACGCTGTTCGCAGGCCTCCTCGATCGAGCTCCCAAGCTCGGTGCCGGGCTGGACTGGAAGACGAGCCTGCAGGAACTGACCGCCGAACGTGCACTCGGCGTCCCGGCGTACGAGATCTCGTCGACCGGACCCGACCACGACAAGGAATTCACCGCGACCGTGTTGGTCGGCGGATTCCCGCGCGGCGTCGGTATCGGTCGGTCGAAGAAGGAAGCCGAACAGAAGGCCGCCAGTCTGGCGTGGAACACGTTGTCGAACAACGACACCGCGATTCCCGGCGAGCCGGCAACCGACGAATCCTGATGCCGGAACTCCCCGAGGTCGAGGTCGTCCGGCTCGGTCTGGAATCTCACGTCGTCGGCAGGACGATGCAATCGGTGGAAGTGCTGCACCCTCGTGCCGTGCGGCGTCACGATCTCGGTGGCCTCGATCTGATCGGCCAGCTGCGCGGTCAGCGCGTCTCCTCGGCTCGGCGGCGCGGTAAATACCTGTGGCTGGTGATGGAACCCGGCGACTTCGCCACCGTCGTGCACCTGGGCATGAGCGGACAGATGCTGGTGCAGCCGCCATCCGCCCCGGACGAGAAGCACCTCCGGATCCGGGCACGACTCGACGACGGCACCGATCTGCGCTTCGTCGATCAACGCACCTTCGGCGGCTGGGCGCTCGCCCCGATCGTCACCGTGGACGGCACGGAGTTACCCGAACCGGTCGCACACATCGCCCGTGATCCGATCGATCCACTGTTCGACGCCGAATCGGTGGTCGACGTGTTGCGCGGCAAGCACACCGAGATCAAGCGGGCACTGCTCGATCAGACGGTGCTCTCGGGCGTGGGCAACATCTATGCCGACGAGGCGCTGTGGCGCGCGAAGATCCACGGCAATCGAATCGCGGAGGCGCTGACGCGGCCGGCGCTGCGGCGCCTTCTGACCGCAGTGCACGCCGTCATGGGCGAGGCCCTCGCGCAGGGTGGAACCTCGTTCGACGCGTTGTACGTCAACGTCAACGGGCAGTCCGGCTACTTCGATCGTTCCCTCGACGCCTACGGTCAGGAGGGTCTGCCGTGCTCGCGGTGCGGAACCCCGATCAGACGCGAGAAGTTCATGAACCGCAGCTCGTTCAGCTGCCCCACCTGCCAGCCGCGACCCCGACACCTGCGCAGCTGACAGCGCCCAGGTCATTCCGCGGGTTCGACTCCTGAACAGCCCGCCTAGTATTTCCGTCATGGCAGAACAGAGCACGCCGACCAACCTCTGGGTCGAGCGCACAGGCACCCGTCGATACACCGGCCGCAGCTCCCGAGGAGCCGAAGTGCTTATCGGGTCGGAATCGGTGGAGGGCGTCTTCACCCCCGGCGAGCTGCTCAAGATCGCACTCGCCGCATGCACCGGCATGAGCTCGGACCTACCGCTCTCGCGGCGACTGGGCGACGACTACGCCGCCACCGTCGAGGTCTCCGGGGCCGCCGATCGCGAAAACGAGCTGTACCCGGAACTGAACGAGATTCTCCGAGTCGACCTCGGCGCGATGGACCCCGAGGCGCAGGAGCGTCTGCTCACCGTCGTCGAGCGCGCCATCGACAAGGTGTGCACCGTCGGGCGCACCCTGAAGGCGGGTACGAAGATCACCTTGGACATCGACGTGGACGCCTGATGAGAGCCGGGGCGGCCGTAGTAGTCGCGGGTCTGATCCTCGGCACGGCGACCGCCCTGGCTCCCACCGCCGAGGCGTCGAGCAGTTGCACTCCGTGGTCGGTGAGCACGGTGGCGTCGGGATTCGGGGTGCTCGAGAACCTCGAGTTCGACGGCCGCGGCTCGATGATCGTGTCCGAGACCTCTCTCATCGGACCCGGCGCGCTGCGTACCGTGGCCCCCAACGGCGCACGGGGCACACTCGTCGCCGACGTCCAGTCGCCTGGCGGACTGGTCCGCGACGCCGACACGCTGTACTTCACGACCGGAAACAGCGCTGCCGCAGGTCTTCTCGATAGCCGAACCGGCACCGTCGACACGATCGATCTCGGCACGGGGGTTCGGTCGACGTACGCGTCGGGCCTGACGATGCCCAACGGGCTGGCGCGATCGGCGACCGGTGATCTGTTCACCACCCGCAACCTGGGTGGCCACTCCGGCCTGACGCGCGTTGCGGTCGACGGTTCGGTGTCGACGGTGCGTACCGATCTGGGATCGGACAACGGCATCGGAATCGGTAACGGAAAGATGTACGTGGCCAACACGTTCGATCTCGAGACCACGCTCACCGTGCTCGACGAGAAGAATCCGTCCGGACCGTCCGCGCGCATTCGCATCGACGGTGTCGGACCACTGGCGATGTCGGACGACCTGACCGTCGGCGACGACGGAACGGTCTATCTCGCACAGAATCTCGCCGGCAGGGTGGTCCGTATCGATCCGGAATCCGGCGCCTCCTGTGTGATAGCGACCGGCGTTCCGCTGACCTCGTCGGTCGCCTTCGGCGGCGTCGGATTCGACGAGAAAGCGTTGTACGCCACCAGTTTCGATGGAACTGTCAGGAAGCTCGAGCCCGGGTGGCAGGCATGAACGACGAACGGTTGACGGCGTGGGTGCACGGGCTCGTTCAGGGCGTCGGGTTTCGGTGGTGGACTCGCTCGCGCGCACTCGAACTCGGACTCGTCGGTCACGCGACCAATCACGCGGACGGACGAGTCCTGGTGATAGCGGAGGGCCCACGTGAGCATCTCGAGGCGCTCCTGGCCCTGCTCCGAGGTGATCGGACTCCGGGCAGGGTCACGCTCGTCGTGGAGAGTTGGGACGCCGCCCGCGGAGATCTGGCGGGATTCGTCGAACGCTGATCGTCCGTTGCGGGAGGCTCGGCGCACTTTCGGGCAGCGTGCCGGTAAAGTACGGACGCTATGTATCTCAAGAGTCTGACGCTGAAGGGCTTCAAGTCCTTTGCTTCGGCGACGACTCTTCGTTTCGAGCCCGGAATCACCTGTGTCGTCGGCCCCAACGGCTCCGGCAAATCCAATGTCGTCGATGCCCTGACCTGGGTGATGGGTGAACAGGGCGCCAAGGCGTTGCGCGGCGGGAAGATGGAAGACGTCATCTTCGCGGGCACGTCGGGTCGAGCCCCGCTCGGCCGCGCAGAGGTCACTCTGACGATAGACAATTCCGACGGCGCACTCCCGATCGACTACTCCGAGGTCTCGATCACCCGCCGTATGTTCCGTGACGGCGCGGGTGAGTACGAGATCAACGGCAGTTCGTGCCGATTGATGGACGTTCAGGAACTGCTGAGCGACTCCGGTATCGGTCACGAGATGCACGTGATCGTGGGGCAGGGCCGGCTCGCCGCGATCCTGGAATCGCGGCCCGAGGACCGTCGAGCCTTCATCGAGGAAGCAGCCGGGGTGCTCAAGCACCGCAAGCGCAAGGAAAAGGCCGTTCGCAAGCTCGACGCGATGCAGGCCAACCTGGCGCGGTTGACCGACCTCACGACGGAATTGCGCCGCCAACTCAAGCCTCTCGGGAGGCAGGCCGAGGTCGCGCGTCGCGCGCAGACCGTCCAGGCCGACCTGCGCGACGCCCGGCTGCGACTGGTGGCCGACGACCTGGTGGCCAGGCGCGAGGAATTCGCGAACCAGACCCAGGACGAGGAAGCGGCGCGTGAGCAGTACGCGATGGTGCAGGACGCCCTCGAAGCCGGCTCGGTGGCACTCGGCGAACACGAACAGGCCGTCGCCCGGCTGACCCCCAGCGCCGAGGCCGCCGGGCAGACGTGGTTCCGTCTGTCGGCCCTCGCCGAACGCGTCAATGCGACGGTTCGAATCGCCCACGAACGTGCTCGGCATCTCGACGCCGTGCAATCCACCGGTCGGGGACAGGACCCGGACGAGCTCGAAGCGCAGGCCGATCGAGTCGCCGAAGAAGAGATGGAACTCGTCGAGGCCGTCGAGATGGCACGCGAAACCCTCGAGGCGGCTCGTGAGCAGCTGGCCGAGCGTGAAGCCGCCGCTGCGGCCGCCGAGCGTGCCCACCTCGCTGCCGTGCGCGCGGTGGCCGACCGCCGCGAGGGATTCGCGCGTCTGTCCGGCCGAGTCGATACCTTCCGAACCAAGGTCGAGTCGATCGACGCGGAGGTCGCGCGTTTGTCGGTGGCCATCGACGAGGCCCGCGAGCGCGGCGAATCGGCTCAGCGCGAATTCGAGAGTGTGCAGGATCAGATCGGCACCCTCGACGCGAGCGAACTGAGCCTCGACACGCACTACGAGCGAGCCGTCGCCGCACTGCGACATGCCGACGCCCGAGTGACGGAGCTGCAGGCAGAAGAACGCATCGCGGGCAAGAAGGTGGCGTCGTTCGAGGCCAGGATCGAGGCGCTCACGATGGGCCTCGAACGCAAGGACGGTGCCGGGTGGCTGGTGGAGAATCAGCAGGACGGTCTGTCTGGTCTGCTCGCGGGCCATCTCACGGTCGAGCCGGGATACGAGATCGCGGTGGCAGTGGCCATGGGTCCGGCCGCCGATGCCGCACACGCCGAATCGTTCGATGCCGCGCGTGATGCCGTGCTGGCGCTGCGTGCGGCCGACGGTGGTCGCGCGTCCATCGTTCACGGCAATGTCGTTGCAGCGCAATCGGTTCCACGTCCGGACCTCCCGAACGGCGCTCGATGGGTGCTGGACCTGATCGAGTATCCGGACCGGCTGGCCGGGGCCATGGCGGCCCTGCTCGACGGTGTGGTCGCCGTCGACTCGCTCGACGCGGCCCACCGTCTGGTCTCCGATTCCGGTGAGCTGCGTGCGGTCACCAAGGACGGCGACGTCGTCGAAGCCGGTTGGGTCACCGGTGGCTCGGACCGTCGTCCCAGCACCCTCGAGGTTCAGTCGGCCATCGACACGTCGACGGTGGAGTTGGCCGCGGCGGTCCGCCGCGCGGAGGAGCTCGACGCGGCGTTGGCAGGCGCGTTGGAAGAACAACGGGATCGGCGCGAATCGGCCGAGCAAGCGCTCGCAGCACTCAACGAATCCGACGCCGCGATGGCCGCGGTATACGAACAGTTGGGCCGATTGGGTCAACTGGCGCGTTCGGCTCACGCGGAGTCGGCGCGATTGACGACGCAGCGTAGCTCTGCCGAGGCCAGTCGAGAAGAAGCGATCGCGCGGCTGGCCGAGCTTGAAGAGAACCTGCGGACGGCAGAAGACGAGCAATCCGGTTTCGCGGGAGACGGCGAGAGCGGTGACGCTGCGACAACCATGGAACGGGAGATGGCGGCAGCGGCATTGACCGAAGTGCGTGCCGTCGAGGTCGAAGCTCGGTTGAACGTGCGGACCGCCGAAGAGCGCGCACAGTCCGTACGGGGCCGGGCCGATTCGCTTCGGCGGGCGGCGCGAGCCGAGCGTGAGGCCAGGGCGCGAGCCGAGCGCGAGAGCGCAGCGCGTCGGCATGCGGCCGCAGTGGCGGCGGCAGTCGGGGAAGTGGGCGAAGAAGTCGCCGCGCGGTTGGCCACGGTCGTTGCGGCCGCTGCCCGGAGGCGCGACGAGCTGTCCGCCGAGCGTGCAACGCGCACAATCGAGCTCGACAAGGTCAAAGAGCAGGTCCGAGCCCTGCAGGGTCAGCTGGCGTCGATCACCGACGCCGTGCACCGGGACGAGGTCGCCCGTGCGCAGGCAGCGCTGCGGATCGAACAACTCGAGACGACGATTCTCGAGCAGCACGGCATCGGCCTCGACGATCTGGTGGCCGAGTACGGGCCCGATGTGGCCCTGCCTCCCACCGAACTGGAGATGGCCGAGTACGAGGCGGCCAAGGAGCGGGGTGAGCAGGTGGTGGCACCTGCTCCAATGCCGTTCGACCGAGCCACCCAGGAGCAGCGCGCCAAACGCGCCGAGCGCGACCTCGCCACACTCGGCAAGGTGAACCCGCTCGCCCTCGAGGAGTTCGCGGCCCTCGAGGAGCGCTACAACTTCCTGTCCACCCAGCTCGAGGACGTCAAGTCCGCCCGTAAGGACCTTCTCGGCGTCGTCGCCGACGTCGACGAACGGATCCTGCAGGTCTTCACCGAGGCCTGGCTCGACGTCGAACGAGAATTCACCGGGGTGTTCGCCAAGCTCTTCCCCGGCGGTGAAGGACGACTGATCCTGACCGACCCGTCGGACATGCTCACCACCGGCATCGAGGTCGAGGCACGCCCGCCCGGCAAGAAGGTCAAGCGACTCTCGTTGCTCTCCGGTGGCGAGAAATCGCTGACCGCGGTGGCCATGCTGGTGGCCATCTTCCGCGCCCGACCGTCACCGTTCTACGTCATGGACGAGGTCGAGGCTGCACTGGACGACACCAACCTGCGTCGTCTGATCGGACTGTTCGAGCAGCTTCGCGAGAAGTCGCAGCTGATCGTGATCACGCACCAGAAGCCGACGATGGAGGTGGCCGACGCGCTGTACGGCGTCAGCATGCGCGGCGACGGCATCACCACGGTCATCTCGCAGCGGTTGAACCGAGAACGCGTCGCGGTGCCCGCGGCCGAGTCGGACGCAGTGGAGTCGGACGCAGTGGAGTCGGACGCAGTGGAGCCGGACGCCCACGAGCCGGACGCGGTGGAAGCGGACGCCCACGAGCCGGAGGCGGCATCCGTCGTCGCCGAACCCGACACCGTCTCCTGAGGTTCGTCCGCCGCAGCTACTGCTTCGGATACAGCTGCTCGGCGTAGGACGGTCCGTAGTACTCGCGTAGTTCCTCCACCGTCTCGGGAGCCTGCGGAATCAACGCCTTCGTCAGTGTGGCGACATCGGGGATGGCGTCGGCGTCCCACGTCTCGGGCTGCCACAACTTGGACCGCATGAACGCCTTCGCACAGTGGTGGAACACTTCCTCGATGTCGACGACCAGGCACAAGATCGGGCGATGACCCTCGACCCGGAGCTCGTCGAAGAACGGCGCGTCGGTGACCAGGGACGCGCGACCGTTGATGCGAAGGGTGTCGCCGCGGCCGGGGACGAAGAAGTTCAGGCCGACGAACGGGTTCTCGAGAATGTTGCGATAGCCGTCCATCCGGCGGTTGCCCGGCCGCTCGGCGAGGGCGATCGTGGCGTCGTCGAGGACGTGCACCAGACTGCCGGCCGGATCGCCCTTGGGTGAGACGTCGCATCTCCCGCTCGCGTCGGAGGTTCCGAGGAGGCAGAACGGTGAGGCAGCGAGCCACTGCACGTCGAGGGGGTGCAGCGTGCGTCGGTCCTTGTTCGCGGCTCGGAAGCTCGGCGTTCCGAACATCTCGGTCAGCTCGGCTGCGTCGCGCACCGTGGTCCACTCCATGACCGTGAATGCTATCGACTCGGACTCCCGGGCGGGAAGCGCTTTTTCGCGGTCGGTGCACCACCGGTGACGAGCGGCCACGATCGCCTGAGAGGATGTTCCACGTGAGTAACCAAGCGTGGATCATCGTCGCGGCGATCGCTGCCGTCCTGCTCGTCGTCCTCGTCGTCGGGCTGGCGCTCTCCCGTCGTCGGAGAGTGTCCCTCAAGTCGGACGAGGCGGCGCGAATCGAGGACGCGGCCACCAAGGACAGATCCGGTGGCTACACCGCGGGCAGCGGTTTCTCGTTCAGTCAGGGAACGGCGACAGCCGAGCCCGTGATCCCGAAGGCCCCCAAGCCGGCCGAGCCGAAGCCGGCCGAGCCGAAGCCGGCCGAGCCGAAGCCGGTGGAGCCGCCGCCGGTGGTTCCCACGGCAGAACCGGTCGAATCGGAGACCGTCTGGATCGAGCCGGAAGTGCTCGAACCCGAGACCCCGGCGACCGATGTCACCGTCGCCGAGCCTGTTGCGCCCGAGCCTCCGGTGGAAGACCCCGTTGCTCCTGCGCCTCGCCGGTTGGACACCATCGACCCGACCGAGGGCCGGCTCGATCGTCTCCGTGGACGGCTCGCACGATCTCAGTCCGCGGTGGGCAAGAGTCTGCTGGGACTGCTCGGCGGCGGCGACCTGGACGAGGATTCGTGGGAAGAGGTCGAGGACACTCTGCTGATCGCCGATATCGGTTCGGCGACCACCGCGGAGATCATGCGGACGCTACGTGAGCAGATGGCGGCCCGCAGTATTCGCACCGAAGCCGATGCCAGGGCCCTGCTGCGCGAGATTCTCGTGGCGCAGTTGCACCCCGAGTTCGACCGGTCCATTCGTGCTCTGCCACATGACGGTGCCCCCGCGGTGTTGCTGGTGGTCGGAGTCAACGGCACCGGCAAGACCACCACCACGGGCAAACTGGCTCGGGTGCTGGTCGCGGACGGGCGGCGGGTGTTGCTCGGTGCCGCCGATACGTTCCGCGCTGCTGCGGCCGATCAGCTGCAGACCTGGGCCGAGCGAGTGGGTGCCGAGGTGGTTCGCGGCAAGGAGGCAGCGGATCCGGCTGCGGTCGCCTTCGACGCGGTGAGCAAAGGGATCGAGAACGGCGTCGATGTGGTTCTCATCGACACCGCGGGACGGTTGCACACCAAATCGGGGCTGATGGACGAACTGAGCAAGGTCAAGCGTGTCATCGAGAAGAGGGCCCACGTCGACGACGTTCTGCTCGTTCTCGACGCAACCGTGGGCCAGAACGGACTGACGCAGGCCCGTGTCTTCGCCGAGATCGTGAACATCACAGGTGTCGTGCTGACCAAGCTCGACGGAACCGCGAAGGGTGGCATCGTTTTTCAGGTGCAGCGTGAGCTCGGAGTGCCCGTCAAGCTCGTCGGTCTCGGGGAAGGTGCCGACGATCTGGCACCGTTCGAGCCAGGTGCGTTCGTGGACGCGCTGCTCGGCTGATCGACCCCGCAGGGTGGCCTGCGAAACGGGGAAAAAGCACAAACGCCAGCACGAAACCTTTTTGCAACAGAATCCGGTCATGCGTTCACATGCCCGAAACACCCGAGTGTCACGGATGAAACCTCGTGAAACCACTCTTCTTGCTTAACGGCGCGCCAACCGGTGTGCAGGAGAATGGAGGGTGTACGTGAGTCCCGAGGATATGTTGGCCAACTCCGGCAACGCCGCGTGGATGCTGATGGCAGCATCGCTGGTACTGCTGATGACGCCGGGCTTGGCGTTCTTCTACGGCGGTATGTCGCAGCAGAAGTCCGTGTTGAACATGATGATGATGTCGTTCGGAGCAATGGCCGTCGTCTCGATCATCTACTTCCTGTGGGGCTGGTCGATGTCCTACGGCACCCAGGACATCGGCGGAGTCTTCGCCAACCCGTTCGAGTTCTTCGGACTCAAGGATTCGATCACCGACGCGGACGGCAACTACATCGTCGGAGCATGGGGCTACGCCAACGTCATCGACGTGGCATTCCAGGTCACCTTCGCCATCATCACGGTCGCACTGATCAGCGGCTCGATCGCAGGCCGCGTCAAGTACGGCACCTGGCTCGCCTTCGCCGGTATCTGGGTCACCCTCGCGTACTTCCCGCTCGCACACATGGTCTGGGGTGGCGGACTGCTCTCCGGATCCGAGAACGGTCTTGCAGCAATGATCTTCGGCACCACCGACGACGGTGAAGGCGGACTCGTCGCCAACGTCGCTCCGATCGACTTCGCCGGTGGCACCGTCGTCCACATCAACGCCGGTATCGCCGGTCTGATTCTGGCGATCATCATCGGCAAGCGCGCCGGCTTCGGCAAGGTCGCCTACCGCCCGCACAACCTTCCGTTCGTGATGCTCGGCGCAGCTCTGCTGTGGTTCGGCTGGTTCGGATTCAACGCCGGTTCCGCCTTCGCGGCCGACGGAATCGCCGGTGTGGCCTGGGTCAACACCACCGCAGCCACGGCAGCCGCCATCGTGGGCTGGCTCATCACCGAGCGCATCCGCGACGGACACGCCACCAGCCTCGGCGCCGCCTCGGGCATCGTTGCAGGTCTGGTCGCGATCACCCCGGCCGCAGGCGCACTCACGCCGGTCGGAGCCATGATCCTCGGTGTCATCGCCGGTGTGCTCTCCGCACTGGCCGTCGGCCTGAAGTTCAAGTTCGGTTACGACGACTCGCTCGACGTCGTGGGCGTTCACCTCGTCGCAGGCCTGTGGGGAACCATCGGAATCGGCTTCCTCGGATCCGAGACCGGCCTGTTCTACGGCGGCGACTACAAGCAGCTCGTCGTGCAGATCGTCATCGCACTGTTCGCGCTGATCTTCACCGCCATCGTCACCGCGGTCATCGCGTTCGCGCTCAAGCCTCTCGGCTGGCGTGTGACGGACGAGGAGGAGGCGAACGGCATCGACGAGGCCGAGCACGCCGAGACTGCATATGATTTCGCCTGACAAGGTAGAGATAGACGTGAACGCTGCACCGTACGACAACGGGCACTCGAGGTCTTGTGAAGGGAAGCAAAAATGAAGCTGATCACGGCAATCGTCAAACCGTTCACCCTGGAGGACGTCAAGACGGGGCTGGAGCAGGCCGGCGTACTCGGAATGACAGTCAGTGAAGTTCAGGGTTACGGCCGCCAGAAGGGCCACACCGAGGTGTACCGAGGTGCCGAGTACTCGGTGGACTTCGTCCCGAAGGTCCGCGTCGAGGTAGTCGTCGACGACGCCGCTGTGGAGAAGGTCGTCGAGGTCATCGTCGAGGCTGCACGCACCGGCAAGATCGGTGACGGCAAGGTCTGGGTTTCCCCGGTCGACTCGGTCATCCGAGTCCGCACCGGAGAACGTGGCGCTGATGCACTCTGACCCCAAAGGGTCTCGGGCCGTGGGCCCCGGTTCTGGCGCGAAAGCGTCAGGATCGGGGCCTTCGGTCTCCACGGGCTCCGCATCGAAGGGCACGAGCGATGCTGCAGCAGATCTCGCTCGGGCCAGAAAACAACTACTCGACGGCGGAACACGCAATCGTCGACTCGATGCACCCTCGCTCCGGCAGGCTCTGGTCGATCTCCACGAGTTCTGGCTGACCACCAAAGGTGCCGAGCTCGGGATCAAACCGGACTCCGGCTTCGCGATCGTCGCTGTCGGCGGTCTTGCTCGTCGTGAACTGCTGCCCTATTCGGATCTGGACCTGATCCTGCTGCACGACGATCTCGAACCACGCATCGTCTCCGATGTCGCCGACAAACTGTGGTACCCACTGTGGGACGCGCACATCAAGCTCGATCACAGTGTGCGCACGGTGCCGCAGGCTCTGCAGGTCGCTGCAGCCGACATGACGGCATCCCTCGGAATGCTCGAGGCGCGTCACATCGCCGGCGACGTCGAATTGAGCAATCTTCTCATCGGCGGAGTACGTCGCCAGTGGCGCAACGGTATTCGAGGGCGTTTCGACGAGCTGATCGAGCAGACCCGCGGACGGTGGTCGCGCAGCGGTGAGATCGCACACCGTGCCGAACCCGATCTCAAGAGCGGCCGCGGGGGACTGCGTGACGTCCAGTTGCTCGACGCCCTCTCCATCGCACAGTTGACCGACGGCATGCCCGGGCTCGGACCCGAATCACCGGGTGGCGGTTTGGCGTTCGCGCACGGACGCCTGTTGGACGTGCGCACCGAACTGCACCGCGTCGCCGGTCGAGCACGGGATCAACTGCGCGCGCAGGACGCCGACGAGATAGGTGCCGCGCTGCGCATCGGGGATCGCTTCGATCTCGCACGAGTGCTGAGCGATTCGGCTCGCACCATCAGCTATTCGGTGGACGTCGGGTTGCGAACCGCAGGCAATTCGCTACCGCGACGGGGTCTTTCGAGACTGCGTCGAGTCCCGGTCAGACGCCCGCTGGACGAGGGAGTCGTCGAACACGGCGGCGAGGTCGTTCTCGCCCGCGACGCTCGACCGAACAAGGATCCCGGCCTGATCATGCGAGTCGCAGCGGCGTCGGCCCAGACCGGAATGCCGATGTCCGCCTCGACCCTGAACCGGCTGTCCGACAGTGCCCCCGAACTTCGGGAACCCTGGCCCAAGGAAGCACTCAACGATCTGCTCGTGTTGCTCGGATCGGGTCGCAAGGCGATCGCGGCGATCGAGGCGTTGGATCGAACCGGACTGTGGGGCAGGCTCATTCCGGAGTGGGGCGCGGTACGCGACCTACCGCCGCGAGATGCGGTGCACACGTGGACGGTCGATCGACATCTGGTCGAAACCGCAGCCTACGCAAGCGCATTGACCACCCGCGTTGCGCGTCCTGACCTGTTGGTGCTCGGCGCACTGATCCACGACATCGGCAAGGGACGCGGCGGCGATCACAGTGTCGTCGGCGCAGATCTGGCCGTCCAGATCGGCAACAGGCTCGGCCTGTGGCCTTCCGACGTGGCATTGCTGACGGCGATGGTGCGATACCACCTACTGCTGCCGGAGACCGCCACCAGACGCGACCTCGACGACCCCGCAACCGTGCAAACCGTCGTCGACGCGCTCGGTGCCGACACGATTCTGCTGGAGCTGCTTCACGCACTGGCTGAAGCGGATTCGCTCGCCACCGGCCCCGGGGTGTGGGGTGACTGGAAGGCCTCGCTCATCCGTGAGCTCGTGCGTCGGTGCAGATTGGTGATGGCGGGGGAGAGTCTGCCCTCACCGGATCCACTCGACCCGGCGCACATCGAACTCGCCGCGCGGGGAGGCGTCCACGTCGACATCGCGCCGACCGACGGGCTGCACACCTTCGTCGTCACCGTCATCGCCCCCGACACGCCCGGGCTGCTGTCCGATGCCGCGGGAGTCCTCGCACTGCACTCGCTGCGCGTGCTCTCGGCCTCTCTCGGAAGTCACGAGGGATCGGCGATCAACTCGTTCGACGTCGCGCCGCTCTTCGGATCCCCGCCGCAGGCCGGTCTGCTGCGGCAGGAGATCATCCGCGCTCAGGCCGGCGAACTCGACCTCGTCGCCGTGCTCGACGCCAAGGAACGCGACGCAAGAGCCGACACCGTCGAGGACGACGCAGAGGATTCGGCCGTCCCGGTTCTCTACGCTCAAGCTCCGCCTCGGGTGCTCTGGTTCGACGACAACGAACCAGGTCAGGTGGTACTCGAGCTACGAGCTGAGGACCGGCTCGGTCTGCTCTGCCGGTTGGCCAGCGCGATCGAACAGCAGGGATCCGACATCCGGTGGGCACGCGTGTCGACCCTGGGCAGCTCGGTGGTCGACTCGTTCTGCATCGACCTGGCGGGAGCAGACAGCAGGGCGGTGCGCGAGGACCTCGAGCGAGCGATCCTCGCGGTCGTACCCGCCCCCGAACCGCCCAAGCCTCCGGAAAAGCCGGAAGGCACCTGACCGCGGGTCGGAATGCGACAGCAGACCGACTCGCGCTGGTGACTTCTCACGAACTTCCGGCCGACGGGACTGCCGCCGATGCCGATTTGTTACATTCGTCCCCACGCAGAAACGACACTCTCAGCCGTTCCTGCACACTCCACACTGCTCGAACCACATCGTTCCTGCTGGAACCATGTCGTTCCTGCAGGCTCCGCACTGCTGGAACCACGTCGTTCCTGCAGGCTCCACTCCTGGTCATTCGAGAGGCACGAACTGTGGGATCCCACCGACGGTCGACCGTCCACACACCGACCGACTTCGCAGCGCGTCCCACGGGCGGCAGGCACCGCGCCGTACCGGACAGCCCCGTCGTCGGTCGACGGGCGGCCACCATCGTCGCCGCGACCGGCGCGATCGTCGTCGGCGCGACGTCGATGGGTGCAGGCACCGCCGCGGCCGCGCCGATTCCGGAGCCACCCGCAGCCGGACTCCCGTTCGCCGTGCCGGAGGGACTACTGCCCGCTGGATTCGAGCTACCCCAGTTCGAGCTACCCCAGCTCGAGATCCCGCAGTTCGTACCCCCACAGCTCGCGCCACCGCTTCCGCCGTCGCAGCCCGCACCGCCCGAGGCCGCGCCTGCCGAAACCGCGCCCGCTGCGGAACCAGCACCCGCACCGACCTCCGACCCACTGGCCGCATTCGGAGCCGATCCCGGCGCTGCCGCCCAGCAATGGCTCGACGATGTCGGCCTGGGGCAGCTGGGAGCCGGTGTTCAGTCACCCCTTGAGAGCCTGCGCTCGCTGAAGAAGGGCACAGTGCAGCCCGTGGCAGGGGTGTTGACCTCCAACTTCGGCTCGCGATGGGGCACCCAGCACAGTGGCCTCGATATCGCGGCACCCATCGGAACGCCCATCTACGCCGCCGCCGACGGCACCGTGTCCGACGCAGGACCGGCATCCGGCTTCGGTCTCTGGGTCAAGGTGCGGCACGACGACGGCACCGAGACGGTCTACGGACACGTCAACGACTTCTCCGTTCATCCCGGCCAGCGTGTGTCGGCCGGTGAGCAGATCGCCACCGTCGGCAACCGTGGCCAGTCGACAGGCCCACACCTGCACTTCGAGGTGCACGATCCCTCCGGCGTCAAGGTCGACCCCGCGCAGTGGCTCGCCACCCGGGGTGTGGCAGTGACGTGGAACGATTCCGCGCGCAACGCCTGACCGGTCGGCATCGACACGTTCGACACGACAGTCGAACGCCCCAGCGACGACGAGGCGTGCTGCCGCTAGTCTGGTGACCGTGCCGGATTCGGCTCGTTTTCGGTGATCGGCTAGCTCAGGAGTGCAATCGGTGTTCGAATCCCTTTCCGACAGGTTGACCGGGACTCTCAAGGACCTGCGTGGCAAAGGTCGACTGTCCGGCGCGGATATCGACGCCACGGCCCGTGAGATCCGTCTGGCCCTGCTCGAAGCGGACGTGGCACTGCCCGTCGTACGTGAATTCATCAACCGCATCAAGGTCCGGGCCAAGGGTGCCGAGGTCTCGGGCGCGCTCAACCCGGCCCAGCAGGTCGTCAAGATCGTCAACGAGGAACTGGTCGGCATCCTCGGCGGCGAGACTCGCAGGCTCGTCTTCGCCAAGAACCCGCCCACGGTGATCATGCTCGCCGGTCTGCAGGGTTCGGGTAAGACGACGCTGGCGGGCAAGCTCGCGAAATGGCTCAAGGGCCAGGGCCACACCCCACTGCTCGTCGCGTGTGACCTTCAGCGTCCCGGTGCCGTGAGCCAGCTGCAGATCGTGGGCGAGCGCGCCGGTGCCGCCGTCTTCGCGCCGCACCCCGGCACGTCCATCGGCGGCGGCGACAATGCACTCGGAGTCTCGGCAGCGGATCCCGTCGAGGTTGCCAGGGCCGGCATCGCCGAGGCTCGCAGCAAGCAGTACGACGTGGTCATCGTCGACACCGCAGGTCGCCTCGGCATCGACAGCGAGCTGATGAATCAGGCCGCGGGAATTCGCGACGCGGTCGAGCCGGACGAGACACTGTTCGTTCTCGATGCGATGGTCGGTCAGGACGCCGTCAGCACCGCCGAGGCGTTCCGTGACGGCGTCGGCTTCACCGGTGTCGTACTCACCAAGCTCGACGGCGATGCCCGGGGCGGTGCTGCGCTGAGCGTCCGCGAGGTCACCGGCCAGCCGATCATGTTCGCGTCGACCGGTGAGAAGCTCGAGGATTTCGACGTCTTCCACCCCGATCGCATGGCGAGCCGCATCCTCGGCATGGGCGACGTGCTGAGCCTCATCGAGCAGGCCGAGCAGCACTTCGATGCCGAGCAGGCCGAGGCGACGGCCAACAAGATCGGCTCGGGGCAACTCACGCTCGACGACTTCCTCGAGCAGATGATGGCCGTCCGCAAGATGGGGCCGATCGGAAACCTGCTGGGCATGCTGCCCGGTGCCGGCCAGATGAAAGAACTCGCCAACGTCGACGAGAAGCAACTCGACCGGGTTCAGGCCATCATCCGCGGCATGACGCCGCAGGAACGTACCGACCCGAAGATCATCAACGCGTCACGACGGTTGCGTATCGCGAACGGTTCGGGCGTCAAGGTCTCCGACGTCAACCAGCTGGTCGACCGGTTCTTCGAGGCTCGCAAGATGATGTCGGCCATGGCCGGTCGGATGGGCATGCCGGGCGCGCGCAAGCAGGTACGGAACAACAAGAAGGGTAAGAAAGGGAAGAAGGGCGCTCGCGGTCCGACGCAGCCGAAGATCCGCGGTGGATTCCCCGGCATGCCGGGTGGAATGCCGGCGGGAATGCCCGATCTGTCGTCCATGCCCAAGGGCCTCGACCAGTTGCCGCCAGGGCTGGAAGGCATCGACCTCTCGCAACTGAAACTGCCCAAGAAGTAAGCGCGCGCACGTGTCGGCCATGCGGGTGCGGGGCCGCGGACTGCCGGACGGGACGGAGATCGACCTCTGGATCGAGGGCGGTGTTCTGTCCACCGAGCCCATTGCGGATGCGGATTTCGTCCACGACGGCGGGTGGGTCCTGCCCGGCCTGGTCGACGCGCACTGCCATGTCGGGATCGAATACGGCGGGGGACACACCGACCTGATCGGGTCGATCCGACAGGCCGAGACCGAGCGAGGCGTCGGCGCGCTGCTGCTGCGCGACGCCGGGTCCCCGGTCGACACACGCGCCCTGGACGAGTACGAGGACCTACCTCGCATCATCCGAGCGGGCCGCCACATCGCATCACCCAAGCGATACATCCCGGGTCTGGCGATCGACATCGAGGACGAATCGCAACTGCCCGAGGCGGTGGCTCAGCAGGCCCGGTTCGGCGACGGCTGGGTCAAGCTCGTCGGCGACTGGATCGACCGCTCGGTGGGAGATCTCCGGCCACTGTGGAACGACTCGATCCTCGTCGACGCCATCGCTGCCGCCCACGCCGAGGGAGCGCGGGTGACAGCCCACGTGTTCGGCGAGGATGCTCTGCCCGGTCTGATCGCGGCGGGAATCGACTGCATCGAGCACGGCACCGGTCTGACCGACGAGACCGTCGAGATGATGGTCGACCACGGCACCGCTCTGGTACCGACGCTGATCAACATCGAGACGTTCCCCGGCATCGCCGATTCCGCCACCCGGTATCCGGTCTACGCCCGGCACATGCGGGCGCTCCACCAACGCGTCGCCGCCACCGTCGGACGAGCCCATGACGCAGGCATTCCCATCTACGCAGGTACCGATGCCGGTGGATCGATCGCGCACGGACGCATCGCCGACGAGGTAGCCGCGCTGGCCGCCGTGGGTCTCTCTCCGACCGACGCGCTCGGTGCTGCCTGCTGGGACGCCCGGTCGTGGCTGGGTCGGCAGGGACTCGAGCACGGCGCGCCCGCGGATCTGGTCGTCTACTCCGACGATCCGCGAGGGGGACCGGACGTGCTGGCCGATCCGGAGCTGGTGATCCTGCGCGGACGCGTGACCGATCGGCGCGGCCGCACGACGAACGGGCCGGTGGGCCGAGGGTGACCGATCCGAGAAGCGATGCAGGACAGCCCGATCCGAACCGACCCAGCTGGGCCGCAATGGCACCGATGAATCGAATCGAGCAGCAGGGTTCGGGGTTGTCCGAAACCTACTGGCGAGCCGAGCAGGCCGCGCTCGAACGCAGAAGCGGTCAACGGTGGGGACTGCCGGCCGCGGCGCTCGTGCTGGGGCTCAACCTGGCGGGATTTCTGATACTCGGGCTCGTCGTGACGTCGGACGCCTCGGCCGTCTTCGTGGTGGGCATCATGATTCCGAGCCTTCTCGCTGCGGGCGTGGCGGTGGCCGTCTCGACGACCCGAGGAAACGGACCCGTCGTCGACTTCGGCCTCCCCAGGTCGACCCCCGAATTCCTCGGTCACCTCCGATCCGGGTTGGCGTGGGGTGGCGTCGCGGTGGTCGGTGGCCTCCTGCTGGCGCTGATTCTGTTGTCCGGTATCGAGTTGGACGATCCGATGCCGCTCGGCGACGTCACCGACACGACCGTCGGCTGGAAAATCGCTCTGGCCGTGTGGATCTGGCTCGGTGCACCGATCTGCGAGGAAACGATGTTCCGCGGCATGCTGTGGGGAGCACTCGAGAAACGCACCCGCCCGATGCCCATGGCCTGGTTGGGCAATCGATGGGTCGTCCTGGCGATCACCGCGGTGGTGTTCGCGATCTGGCACCGCGAGTGGTGGCGCTTCGTGGTGCTGCTGTGGGGTGGATTCGCGATCGGCATCGCACGGATGCGTTCCGGTTCGATCGTCGCGTCGACCACGGCGCACTCGGTGAACAACACCCTCCCCGCCCTGGTGGTCCTGTTCGCGTGAGGTGAGGGGTCCACAGGCCCGATTCACCGATCGAGCCGCCCGTCTGGCACAATGAACAGCTGTTCGCCCGTCTTCCGGTTACGTACCGCGCGGCGGTCACAACAACCCTCAACGCAAAACCGGGCTCGCATGCCGTGCGAACCGCTGAATTGCGCCGTGACCAACTTTCGAAAGGCTCGACCAGAACATGGCTGTCAAGATCAAGCTCATGCGTATCGGCAAGATCCGCACCCCGCACTACCGCGTCGTCATCTCCGATGCTCGCACCCGTCGTAACGGCCGTGCGATCGAGACCATCGGCACGTACGAGCCCAAGCAGGACCCCAGCGTCATCGAGATCGACTCCGAGCGGGCTCAGTACTGGTTGGGCGTCGGCGCACAGCCGACCGAGCCTGTCGAGGCACTGCTCAAGATCACCGGTGACTGGCAGAAGTTCAAGGGCCTCCCCGGTGCCGAGGGAACCCTCCGCGTCGCCGAGCCCAAGCCCTCCAAGCTCGACCTGTTCAACGCAGCGCTGGCGCAGGCCGACTCCGAGCCGCAGGGCGAGGCCACCACCGCCAAGAAGAAGAAGGCTCCGAAGGCCGACGACGCCGCCGCGGAGACCACCGACGCTGCAGCAACCGAGACGGCAGACGCGCCGGCCGCCGAGGCTGCTGAGAAGTGAGTGCCGTTGTCGCCGATGCCGTCGAACATCTCGTTCGCGGCATCGTCGCCAATCCCGATGACGTTCGCGTCGAGATGATCACCGGCCGTCGTGGCCGCACCGTGGAAGTCCACGTGCACCCCGACGATCTGGGCAAGGTCATCGGCCGTGGCGGTCGTACCGCTACGGCGCTGCGCACGCTCGTCTCGGGAATCGGTGGTCGCGGCATCCGTGTCGACGTGGTCGACACGGACCAGTAGGTCACGTACCCATCATGGAGCTGGTCATCGGCCGCGTCGCGAAGTCGCACGGCATCAAAGGCGAAGTCGTCGTCGAGGTTCGCACCGACAACCCCGACGACCGCTTCGCCGAAGGAACCGTTCTCTCGGGCCGCAGGCCCCGATCGAACGCGGAACCGGCCTCGTACACAGTGGAAGCCGTCCGGGAACACTCCGGACGGCTTCTGCTGCGTCTGAACGGTATCGACGACAAGACTGCCGCTGACCAACTGCGCGGCATATTGTTCGTCGTCGAATCCACCGACCTACCGCCGTCCGACGATCCGGACGAGTACTACGACCACGAACTCGAAGGTCTCACGGTGATCCTGACCGACGGCACCGTCGTCGGAACGGTCCGCGAGGTCCTCCACTCCGCAGCGGGGGAGCTGCTCTCCATCACGCCGAGTCCGGGCTTCGGCGAAGCCACCCGCGCCGAAATTCTCGTGCCGTTCGTAGCGGCCATCGTGACGACGGTGTCGTTGGCCGACAAGACGATCGAGATCGATCCGCCCGAGGGTCTGCTGGATCCGGAGTAGATCGTGCGCCTCGACGTCGTCACCATCTTTCCCGAATACCTCACGCCGCTCCGAACTGCGTTGCTGGGCAAAGCAATCGACCGCGGCCTCGTCTCGGTCGAGATTCACGATCTGCGGTCGTGGACTCACGATGTGCACAAGGCCGTCGACGATTCGCCCTACGGCGGCGGGCCCGGAATGGTCATGAAGCCGACAGTGTGGGGCGACGCACTCGACGACGTGCTCACAGACGATGCTCTCCTCGTCGTCCCGACCCCGGCCGGCGTGCCGTTCACCCAGCGGACAGCCGAGCGATGGTCCTCCGAGCAACATCTCGTATTCGCCTGCGGCCGATACGAAGGCATCGACCAACGCGTGTTCGACGACGCCGCGCGTCGCGTGCGTGTCGAGGAAGTCAGCATCGGCGATTACGTGCTCATCGGCGGCGAGGCGGCCGTCCTCGTCATGGCCGAGGCCGTGGTGCGACTGATGCCGGGGGTTCTGGGCAATCAACAGTCGCATCAGCAGGATTCGTTCTCCGACGGTCTGCTCGAAGGGCCGAGCTACACGCGTCCCGCTCGGTGGCGCGATCTCGACGTTCCGTCGGTGCTGCTCTCGGGTGATCACGCGAAGATCGCAGCGTGGCGTCGAGAGCAATCATTGGACAGGACCGCCGAGCGTCGTCCGGACCTGCTGCAGGACTGACGAATTCAGCTGACGGTGCCGTCGGGAAAGAGCATCGAGACGAATCCGGTGAGAGTTTCCCTGGCGTGCAGTGCGCTGGCGTCGTCGCTGACGTCGACGACGGCGGTGTCCGGATAGCGTTCCATGTCGTCCGCGTAGAAGATGTCCTCGCGTGAGGACAGAGCCAGAACGTAGCGGTTGTCGACACCGATCGTGCCTGTCGACAGGTGGACCCACCGATCGGACACGCAGCACATCCAACCCTGTTTCACAGCATGCACGCTCTCTCCGGGAAGACCGTCGACGATCCCGAAATGCTGTTTGTAGCCGTCCGCGGCGATCGGTGCCGAACGCCGCAGCATTCCGATCACCACGTCCGTCGATGCAGTCGTCAAACCGCCGCTGCCGCCCAGCAACCCCGCGTAGTAACCGACCAGGTCACTGGGCGTGGTCTCGGTGTTGTACCACTGGTCGTCGCCGGGAGCTGTGGTACTCGTCAGGCCGTAGCGAGCTGCGACCGTGCGCACGATGTCGGACGAGCCGTAGCGGTACCAGAGCGTGTACGCGGCGTTGTCGTCGGACAGCTCGAGCATGCTGGTCATGGTGGCCAGATCGTCGGCGGAGACCGGGCGGTTCTCCGACTGCGCTCGGAACAACACCTCGTCGGCGATGAAGAGCTTGGACACCGACGCGGTTTCGACCTGAACATCGGCATTGCTGCTGTAGTAGGAGCCCGTCTGACGATCCAACAGCGCGAAATCCACATCGGCGCCACGGGCCCGGGCCGACGCGATCGCCATCGGGATACGAGCTTCGAGGGCGACGCCGTCGACCTTGTCCATATCGGGAAAGGGCGATGCCGACGTCTCGGCGGTCTCCTTCGACGCGGAGTCACCGACCTGATCGTCGGGAGGAACCGAACAGCCGACCAGCAGCAGGGAGGCGCAGGTTGCAGCCAGGAATCGAGACAACCTGACCATCCGCGAAACTCTCCCACACGTTGAACCGCCGACCGACTCGTCCCACAGTAGCGGTAGGGTCCATCGCCGTGACCACTGCTCTGAAATCTGTGAACAAGCGCATAGCCGAAGAACTCGACGTTCGTGAAGAACAGGTTCGTGCCGCCGTGGAATTGCTCGACGGCGGGTCGACGGTCCCGTTCATCGCGCGCTACCGCAAGGAAGTCACCGGCACCCTCGACGACACGCAGCTGCGTCAGCTCGACGAGCGGCTGCGGTACCTGCGCGAGCTCGACGAGCGCAGAGACGCCGTCATCGAGTCCATCCGCTCGCAGGGCAAGCTCGACGAAGCGCTCGAGCAGTCGTTGATGCTGGCCGACACCAAGGCTCGCGTCGAGGACATCTATCTGCCGTTCAAGCCCAAGCGCCGCACCAAGGCTCAGATCGCACGGGAGGCCGGGCACGAGCCCGTCGCCGACGCCCTGTTCTCCGACCCCACCACCGACCCGGCCCAGTTCGATCAGGAGCAACTCGACGGCGCGCGGGCGATTCTCGTCGAGCGTTTCGCCGAGGACGCGGATCTGGTGGGTGAACTGCGCGAACTGATGTGGACGTCCGGCAAGCTCGTCGCGTCCGTTCGCAAGGGCAAAGAAGAAGAGGGTGCCAAGTTCTCCGATTACTTCGAGTTCTCGGAACCGTTCACCAGCCTGCCCTCGCACCGCATCCTCGCCACGCTCAGAGGCGAGAAGGAAGAAGTACTCTCGCTCGGCTTCGAGCCCGAGCGTGACGAACCGACCCCCGGCGTCCCGAGCGTCTACGAGGGTCGGATCGCTACCAAGTTCGGGATCGCGAATCGAGGACGGCCCGCCGACAAGTGGCTGCTCGACACCGTCCGATGGGCGTGGCGTACCAAGATGCTGGTGACCGTCTCCCTCGATACCCGCATGCGACTGCGCCAATCGGCCGAGAAGGACGCCGTCGACGTGTTCGCGAGCAACCTCAAGGACCTGCTGCTCGCCGCGCCCGCGGGCAACCGCACCACGATGGGCCTGGACCCGGGCTTCCGTACCGGCACCAAGGTCGCGATCGTCGACGCCACCGGAAAGGTCGTCGACCACGACACCATCTACCCGCACAAACCGCAGGGCAAGTGGGATCAGGCGGTGGCCACCCTCGCTGGACTCGCCGCCAAGCACAAGGTCGAACTGATCGCCATCGGCAATGGCACCGCATCGCGTGAAACCGACTCGCTGGCAGCAGAATTGATCGCCAAGTTCCCTGCCGCCAACCTGACCAAGGTGGTGGTGTCCGAGGCCGGAGCGTCGGTGTACTCCGCCTCCGCGTACGCCTCGAGCGAGCTGCCCGAACTGGACGTGTCGATCCGCGGTGCCGTCTCGATCGCCCGCAGGTTGCAGGATCCGCTGGCCGAGCTGGTCAAGATCGATCCGAAGTCCATCGGCGTCGGGCAGTACCAGCACGACATCTCCGAAACTCTGCTGGCCCGATCTCTCGGCGCCGTCGTCGAGGACGCGGTGAACGCCGTCGGCGTCGACGTCAACACCGCGTCGGTACCGTTGCTCTCGCGGGTCTCCGGTATCGCCGGCTCTCTTGCCGAGAGCATCGTGGCACACCGTGACCAGAACGGTCCGTTCTCCAGCCGCAGCACACTCAAAGACGTTCCGCGGTTGGGGCCCAAAGCTTTCGAGCAGTGCGCCGGATTCCTCCGCATCTCAGGGGGAGAGGATCCACTGGACCGGTCGAGTGTTCACCCGGAGGCATATCCCGTCGTGCGGCGCATCGTCGGCAAGGCCGGCGTCGGGGTGCGCGAGGTCATCGGCAACACAGCACTGCTGCGCGGGCTCGACCCCGCCGAATTCGCCGACGACCGATTCGGTCTGCCCACCGTCACCGACATCATCTCCGAACTCGAGAAGCCGGGCCGCGATCCACGTCCGGAGTTCAAGACCGCGACCTTCGCCGCCGGTATCGAGAAGGTCGCCGACCTGGTGCCCGGCATGACGCTCGAGGGAGTCGTGACCAACGTGGCGGCGTTCGGGGCGTTCGTCGACGTCGGTGTGCATCAGGACGGGCTCGTGCACGTCTCGGCGATGTCGCACAACTTCGTCAAGGATCCGCGTGAGGTCGTCAAGTCCGGTGACGTCGTTCGCGTCAAGGTGATGGAGGTCGACATCCCCCGTCAGCGCATCGGTCTGAGTCTGCGGCTGGACGACGAACCCGGCGCGTCCGGCGGCAAGGACGCCAACCGCGGACAGCAGGGTGACCGTCCGCGAGGCCAGGGGCGGGGCGCGGGCGCACATCAGGCCGGCCGCGGACGAGACGCACGCCCGCAACGGGATCGTCGTACGGCCGGGGGCGCCGGTGCGGCGACACCGGCTGCCGGTTCCATGGCCGACGCGTTGCGGAAGGCGGGATTCGGAAAATAGCGAACGGTTCCTCGGTCGATGCTGCCCTGGGTGGTCCCGGACGCGAATAGGGTGAAACGCGATCACCGGTCGTTCGGCAGGAAGGACGTGAGGCACACGTGAGGTGGTTGCAACACGGGGTCATCGATCACGGCCGCCTGCCGCTGCTGTGTTTCCTGCTGGGGCTGTTGGCGGGGTTCCTCCTGATCCGCCTCAGCGTCAGGATGATTCGCGCAGACGTGAAATGGTGGCCGGGAAACATTACGCCCGGGGGTCAGCACATCCACCACGTCGTGTTCGGAATCGTGCTGATGCTGCTGGCGGGGATCGGCTTGATCGCGGTGTACGTCGACGGTTCCGAGCCGGTCGGCGCGGCGTTGGCGGCGATCTTCGGCATCGGCGCCGCTCTCGTCCTCGACGAGTTCGCGTTGATCTTCTATCTCCGTGATGTCTACTGGTCCGAACAGGGCCGCACGTCGGTGGACGCCGTGTTCGCGGCAGTGGCGTTCACCGGCCTGCTGCTGCTCGGCTACCACCCCCTGGAGTTGCTCAGCCCGGCCGACTTCCGGGCCGATCCCGACCCGTGGGTGCGCGGCACCCTGGCGGTGTTGGCCCTGGCCAATCTCGCGCTCGGTGTCATCGTTCTGCTCAAGGGCAAGATCTGGACCGGACTGCTCGGGCTGTTCCTCCTGCCGATCCTCGTTCTGGCCGCAGTGCGGTTGAGCAGGCCGAGCGCACCGTGGGCGAGGTGGCGCTACACCACCAGGCCGAAGAAGATGGAACGCGCTCTGCGCCGAGAGAAGCGGTGGCGACGGCCGATCATCCGGGCCAAGATCTATCTTCAGGACGCGATCGCCGGGAAGCCGAGCATCGTGCATGCACGTGAGGCCACCGAGGACCAATTGGCGCGGACGGTTCTACCTGCGCCGATGGCGAGCGAGACGGCGTCGAGCCGAGAAGCGCCGATTTCGTCGAACGCCTGATGGTCTGGCACAATGGTCGGGTTGCCTCTAGCAGGCACGGACCTCACTCGGAGTACGAACCAGTCGAGCCGTTGCATCAGCGAGCCGCTCGGTTCCTCTACTCATGCGCAGAACGCAAGGATGGCACAACCGATGAACACTCTGGACTTTCTCGACAATCAGTCGCTGCGTAGCGACATCCCCGATTTCCGCCCCGGCGACACGCTGAACGTGCACGTCAAGGTCATCGAAGGCTCGAAGGAGCGCATTCAGATCTTCAAGGGCGTCGTCATCCGACGTCAGGGCGGTGGCGTTCGCGAAACGTTCACGGTCCGCAAGGTCTCGTTCGGCGTCGGCGTCGAGCGCACCTTCCCGGTGCACAGCCCCAACATCGCGCAGTTCGAGGTCCTCACCCGTGGTGACGTCCGTCGCGCCAAGCTCTACTACCTCCGCGATCTGCGTGGCAAGGCCGCCAAGATCAAGGAAAAGCGCTGACCGGTTCCGCCCGGACACATCAGTTCACACCATGCCGCGTTGCCCGTCAGGGCGACGCGGCATGGTGCTTTCCACCCGCTGCCGTCCCACGTTTCTCCCGGCCGGCGAGCGGATCGACAGCCGCGAACCGCCCATGCGCACACCGTCCGGCCGTGCGGGCGACGGTTCCGGCTAACCTGATCACGTGACGCAGTCCCCACAGGATCCAACCGACGAGCCCGACGACGAGTCTTCACGGAAGAAGCGTCGGGAACGCAAGCCCCGATCGTTCTGGCGTGAGCTTCCCATTCTCATTCTGGTAGCGCTGGTACTGAGTTTCCTGCTCCAGACATTCGTTGCCCGGGTCTATCTGATCCCGTCCGAATCGATGGAGCCGACCCTGCACGGCTGCACCGGCTGCACCGGTGACCGCATCGTGGTGGAGAAGATCGGATACCGGTTCGGCGACCCGAAGCCCGGCGACATCGTCGTCTTCCGCGGCCCGGATTCGTGGAACGACGAATTCGTGTCACAACGGTCCGACAACGCGGTGATTCGGGGAGCACAGGAAGTCGGCTCGCTGATCGGCGTAGTCGCTCCCGACGAGAACGATCTGGTCAAGCGCGTCATCGCCACCGGCGGTCAGACCGTCGAATGCTGCGACGACCAGGGCCGAGTCCTCGTCGACGGACAGCCGTTGGACGAGCCGTACATCCAGATGGATTTCCCGTTCACCCCGGGGACGATGACGTGCGACACCGAGTTGAAGTCCGGACGGTGCTTCGACCCCGTCACCGTGCCGGAGGGCAACATCTGGGTCATGGGTGACAACCGGAGCAACTCGCGGGACTCCCGGTATCACGTCACCGACGAGTTCACCGGCACCGTTCCCCTTGACAACGTGATCGGTAAGGCCGTGTTCATCGCGCTGCCACCGTCACGAACAGGGATCCTGGATTCTCCCGACATCCAAGGTCGATGACTTCGACCCCCAGGCGTGCGCCGCGTGCGCGCGCAACCCTGACTCGGTCGTCGTGGCCGCCGCGTCCGGTCATCCGACGAGCGGCAGGCCTACGGACGATGGAATCGGCGCTCGAGCGCAACGGTCTCGGACCGGTCGCTGGAGTGGACGAAGCGGGACGAGGAGCATGCGCCGGTCCACTGACCGTTGCGGCGTGTGTTCTCGGTGCGCGGGCTCATGCCGCTCTCGCGGACCTGGACGACTCGAAGAAGCTGACCGAGCGACGACGCGAGGAACTCTTTCCCAAGATCCAGAGGCTGGCACTGGCATGGAGCGTGGTGTCGATCGATGCGGCCGAGATCGACCGCATCGGAGTCCACGTGGCGAACATCGAGGGAATGCGACGCGCGGTTGCCGGGCTCGGCATGACCCCGGGCTACGTACTCACCGACGGCTTTCGAGTACCCGGCCTTCCGGTTCCGTCGTTACCGGTGATCGGCGGCGACGCCACCGCGGCGTGCATCGCCGCGGCGAGCGTGCTGGCGAAAGTCACCCGGGATCGATCGATGGTGAAGATGGACGAGTCGATCCCCGGCTACGGATTCGCCGTGCACAAGGGGTACAGCACGCGCGCACATTCCGCCGCGATGACCGCGCTCGGCCCGAGCTGCGAACATCGAATGTCCTACGCGAATGTCGCAGCGGCGGCCGCAGGGCTCTCTCGTGACGCCGTCGACGCCCTGGGGCGAATGGACTGCGGCGACGCCGGTACGCGATGATTGCAGTTCACGCCCGACTGGAGGATGAAAGAAACCGATGAGTGCCGAAGATCTCGAAAAGTACGAAACCGAGATGGAGCTCTCGCTGTATCGCGAGTACCGGGACATCGTGGGTCAGTTCAACTACGTCGTCGAAACCGAGCGTCGGTTCTATCTGGCGAACTCCGTCGAACTCATTCCGCACAACGCCGACGGTGAAATCTACTTCGAATTGCGAATGTCCGACTCGTGGGTGTGGGACATGTATCGCCCCGCCCGATTCGTCAAGCATGTCCGGGTGATCACCTTCAAGGACGTCAACATCGAAGAGTTGGACAAACCAGATCTTCGCCTTCCGGAATAGCTCTCCTCGTCCGACGGTGCGGCGTGGCCGAGCGGCCCGAACATCGGGCTCGAGTGAACGTGTCGCACATCCGGCTCGGAGGGACCGGCTGCGAACCGCCTGATTCGAATCGATCGTCGAAGTTCCGATCGTATTGCCGGACGAAAAGCTGGACACCCGGCCAAATCGGTCCGCATGTTCTGTTTCTGTGTTCGATGTCCCGAAGATTTGTTCTGCGTCGAACGGTGCAGGTGGGTAGTGCAGGTGAAAACGATTGCGCAACAGGGTTGTTCGATATCAGCGATTACTCACTCGAAAAACCGTCGAATTTCTGCACCGATATTCGTCGATTCGACACGTCGCGAAACGCTTGCAGTTCTTTGCGTGAAAACGAGAATGGGTGGTAGAACTTGAATATCACATCCCCCAGACGTGTAAGAGGTACGAGATGGCACGCAAGACACTTGTGCAGATGATCGACGATGTAGACGGTTCGGTCATCAAAGAAGGCCAAGGTGAATCCATCGAATTCGGCATCGGTGGAAACCAGTACCGCATCGATTTGAACCTCAAGCATGCGAACGAATTGCACGAACAGTTGGCATTCTGGATCGAGCATGCCGAGAAGATTTCCGGCCGCCGCACCCGTAAGGGCGGCGCTGCAGCACCGGTTCGCGGCAAGGTCGATCTGCAGGACATTCGAGCGTGGGCACGCGAGAACGGCCACGAGGTCAGTGCCCGTGGGCGCATCAGCCAGGATGTGCAGGCGGCCTACGAGGCTGCTCACTGACCGTTCTTCTCGAACCGAGTCGCGAGGTCTCGGCACCGTTTTCGTATCGGTACTTTCGCCGTCGTATCGATACACCGCATCAGCTCCGTCCGAATCCGGACGGAGCTTTTTGCTTGTCGGGTCTGTTCTCGGCCGGTAACTCGGACGTGCTCGAGCGCTAGCACGGCCGTCCGACACAGCGGGTGAATCGCCGCTGATGATCGGACCGTTGTTCCCCAGCCGAACAGTTGTCCACAGGGCAATCGTCCACCTGCGCTTTCTTCGCTATTGCTCTTCCGGGTCGTGCCACCGTCGTGACGACCGAATCGACCGCATTGAGCGGTCGGAGAGTGGAGGAATGGCGGACATGGCAACCAACCAGGAACTCGGTGCGCGCGGTGAGGAACTCGCGGTGCGCTATCTCGAGAACATCGGCCTGGATGTGGTCGAGCGGAACTGGCGGCATCGAACCGGTGAACTCGACATCATTGCGCGCGAGGGCGAGACAGTGGTGTTCGTCGAAGTGAAGACCCGATCGGGAATCGGATACGGAACGCCCGCCGAAGCGGTGACGTACGCGAAACGGACGCGGATCAGAGGGCTCGCGCTGCGGTGGCTTTCTCTGCAGCAGGGACCGTGGGTGCAGATCCGCTTCGACGTGATCGCGATAGTGGTCGGTCCGCACGACGAACCGGTCGTCACGCACGTTCGGTCGGCATTCTGATGCCGCTCGGGAGAGCGCATTCGGTGGCGGTCAACGGGGTCGACGGTGTGCTGGTGGAAATCGAAGCAGATATCGGGCAGGGCCTGCCCGGTACGCATCTGGTCGGGTTGCCCGACACTGCTCTCAACGAATCGCGTGATCGCGTGAAAGCCGCCGTGAAGAATTCGGGTGGCACCTGGCCGGACAGTCGGGTGATTCTCGCGCTGTCACCCGCGACGTTGCCCAAGGGCGGATCGGTGTACGACCTTGCCCTCGCGTTGTCGGTTCTCGATGCCGCGAAGGCGATTCCGCGCGGATGCCTGTCCGACACCGTATTTCTGGGTGAGTTGGCACTCGATGGCAGGCTGCGCGCAGTTCGCGGGGTCCTGCCCGGGGTGCTCGCGGTCAAGAGTGCGGGGTGGCAGCGGGTGGTCGTTCCGCTGCAGTGCCTACCCGAGGCGGGTCTGGTGGACGGAATCGAGGTGCTGGGTGCGGGGTCGCTCGGGGACGTGGTGGCGTGGCTTCGTGGTGAGCAGGCCCTCGAATCGCCCGTCCCGACCGAATGGCACGAGCAGGCCTACCCCGATCTCAGTGATGTCGCCGGACAGGCCGACGCGCGATGGGCCCTGGAAGTCGCCGCTGCAGGCGCGCATCACATCATGCTGACCGGGCCGCCGGGAATAGGAAAAACGATGCTCGCGCAACGGCTTCCGGGAATTCTCCCGCCGCTGACCGAATCGGAAGCGCTCGAAGTGACCGCAATCCACTCGGTGGCGGGTCTGTTGACCACGGCGCGGCCTCTGATCACGTCGCCGCCGTTCATCGCGCCACACCATTCGACCTCGGTCAGTGCCTTGGTCGGGGGCGGAACCGGAATGGCCAAACCGGGAGCGGTCAGCCGAGCACATCGGGGAGTCCTGTTCCTGGACGAGTGCGCCGAGATGAGCGTTCGGGTGCTCGAGGCATTGCGTACTCCATTGGAGGACGGTGAGATTCGCATTGCTCGCCGCGACGGTGTTGCCAGGTACCCGGCCAGATTTCAGTTGGTTCTCGCAGCCAATCCGTGCCCGTGTGCGCCGGCGCGACAAGTGGACTGTGTCTGCCCGCCCACAGCGCGGCGCAAGTATCTCGGCAAGCTGTCCGGGCCGTTGCTCGACCGTGTCGATCTGCGCATACAGATGATGGGTGTGGCGACGGGCGCACTGGTCGACGACGTGGGGGAGGGTACGAGCGAGATACGCGCACGCGTGACCGGGGCCAGGGACGCCGCCGCGGAGCGGTGGCGGGAGTTCGGGTGGAGGACCAATGCAGAGGTGCCGGGACCCGCTCTGCGCCAACGATTTCGATTGGCGCGCTCGACGCTCGCTCCGGTCGAGCGGGCGTTGCGCAACGGATCGCTCACCGCGCGCGGCGCAGACCGAGCCATTCGGGTGGCGTGGACGCTGAACGATCTCGCCGGCGGCGCGGTCCCCGGTGCCGACGAGGTAGGAGCCGCGTTGGACTTCAGGGACAGGGGAGTGGCATGACACACGACTCGCGACGACTGGCCTGGGCGTATCTCTCCCGCGTGGCGCAGGGCCCGCATCGACCGGTGGTCGATCATGCTGCAGCTCACGGTCCCGAATCGACGGCAGCAGCGGTCCGGGCCGGTGGGCTGGGGGAGCGGCTCGCGGTTCGCGCCCACCTCGACACCGCGGCAGCAGACCTCGATCACATCGCTGCGCTCGGAGGCCGATTGATCACCCCGGACGACGACGAGTGGCCGGCGTGGCGCTTCCTCGGATTCGACGGACCGGGTATGACCGCAGGGGTGGACACCTGTCCACCGATTGCATTGTGGGCGCTGGGAACTCGTCCGGTCGCGACGATCACAGAGCGATCGGTGTCCATCGTGGGGACACGCGCATCGAGTCCCTACGGTGATCATGTGACGGCGGAGATATCGTCCGATCTGGCGCTCGACGGCTGGACCGTCATCTCGGGAGCGGCTTTCGGCATCGATGCCGCGGCACATCGAGCGGCCCTCGGAGTCGAGGGGACGACGATGGCGGTACTCGCCTGTGGTGTCGATCGTGCGTATCCAGCGGGCCATTCGCGGCTGTTGCGGCAGATCGCTGCTCACGGACTGGTTCTCAGCGAATATGCGCCGGGCACGACCCCGGCGAAGCATCGCTTCCTCGCTCGCAACAGGCTCGTCGCGGCACTCGGATCGGCTGTGGTGGTCGTCGAGGCCGGGTGGCGCAGCGGTGCACGCAACACGGCGGCGTGGGCAGCCAAACTGGGCCGCCCGGTGCTCGCGGTACCCGGTCCGGTCACCTCACCCACCTCGACGGGTTGTCATCGCATGATCCGAGAGGGCGAGGCCGTGCTCGTGTCGAGCTCTCACGACGTGGTCGCCGAGGCGGGCGCACTCGGGTCGCCCGAGGAGTCTCGGCCCGAGATCTTTCGCGAGACCGATGCGCTCTCGGACACCGCCCTGTTGATCTACGACGCGTTGCCGGCGACCGGATCATTGTCGAGTCGAGAGTTGTCCGAGCACTCCGGTGTGCCGCTGAGCAAGGTGCGTGCATCCTTGCCGGTACTGGAGATGGACGGATTCGTGGCCAGCGACGAGACCGGATGGTTCCGCGTGGTGCGTGGATGAGCGCACCACGACCTCGAGCCCGAACGGTAGGGTGTTAGGTAATGCTTAGTCGATGCATCGGGTATCGGCGTCGTTCGCTCGAAGAGGGGTCCGAAGTGCCACGCAAGAAAACCACCCTGTCCGTCCTGCGCACCGAAGCGCTCACCCCGCACATGCACCGGGTCTACCTGGGTGGGGCCAACTTCGACGATTTCGATGCAATCGACGAGACCGACGCCTACGTCAAGTTGTTCTTCGGGACCGACGACGAACCGATCATGCGCACGTACACCGTTCGGTCGGTCGACACCGGCGCGCGGGAAATCGCCATCGATTTCGTGGTGCACGGCGACGAAGGAGTCGCCGGGCCGTGGGCCACTCGGGCTGAGCCGGGAGACGAGATGTCGTTCTACGGCCCGTCCGGTGGGTACGCCCCGCGCCCCGACGCGGACTGGCATCTGTTCGCCGGCGACGAATCGGCGATTCCGGCGATCTCGGCTGCCGTCGAAGCGCTTCCGGAAGACGCCGTCGCCAAGGTTTTCATCGAAGTTGCCGACCGGCACGACGAGATCTACCTGGAGACGCTCGCCGTCGTGGATGTGACCTGGGTCCACCGAGGCGCGTCCTCGAACGAGGTCGGAGACGACCGGGCCGGAGACAATGCGCCGTTGATCGCAGCGGTGAAGGAAACGGAATGGCTGCCCGGGCAGGCACAGGTCTTCGTGCACGGAGAAGCCCAGGCCGTCATGCACAACATCCGGCCCTACATCCGCAAGGAGCGGGGGGTCGGTGCCGAATGGGCCTCGATCTCGGGTTACTGGCGTCGCGGCCGAACCGAGGAGACGTTCCGAGTGTGGAAGCGCGAACTCGCACAGGCCGAATCTGCAGTCGACGCCTGATCCCACGACGAACCACCTCCGACGGCGTGTCCGGTTGTCGCCCGGCCTGCCGGCGCTCAAGCTGAGTCGATGACCGATTCGCTGCCGCCACACCTCGAGATTCACGTCGAGGAATTCGCCGAGCACCTGCGACTCGGTCGAGAGCGATCGGAGCACACCATCCGGGCATACGTCTCCGATGCGCGTTCCTTGCTCGCACACTTCGCGGAGTCCTCGCCGGATGCGAGCATCGCCGACCTCGACCTCCGCGCGGTGCGTTCGTGGTTGGCCACGCACTCTGCAGCCGGCTCGGCCAGAACGTCGATGGCGAGGCGAACCTCGTCGGCGAGGACCTTCGGGAAGTGGCTCGAACGGGTGGGAGCGGTGACAGCAGCACCGGCGGAACGCCTGGCCGGCCCAGCCGGTCATCGCACATTGCCTGGTGTTCTTCGCCACAGCCAGGCGGCGCAGGCCTTGGCCGCTGCCGAATCGGGTGCCGCGGAGCTCGATCCCATCGCGCTGCGGGACAGGGCCATCGTGGAACTGCTGTACGCAACCGGGGTGCGGGTGGGGGAGCTGTGCGGACTCGACGTCGACGACGTGGACACCGATCGCCGCCTGATCCGCGTCATCGGCAAGGGCAACAAGGAACGCTCGGCTCCGTACGGTGCGCCGGCGGCACATGCAATCGAGAACTGGCTGGTCAGCGGCAGGCCCGAACTGGTCTGTGATCGATCCGGTGCGGCCCTGCTGCTGGGACGTCGAGGTGGACGGCTCGATCAACGGCAGGCCAGAACGGCGGTGCACGCGGTACTCGAGACCGTCCCCGGTGGTCCCAGCCTCGGTCCGCACGGTCTACGTCACACCGCGGCAACTCACCTCCTCGAGGGAGGAGCCGATCTGAGGGTGGTGCAGGAGCTGCTCGGTCACGCGTCGTTGGCGACCACCCAGATCTACACTCACGTGTCGGTCGAACGGTTGCGGGCCGTGCACGATCAGGCGCATCCCCGAGCCTGAGCCGAGCGTCGGCGGCACAACGTTTGGTAGCGTCGTGTCCGACTGACGACACCGAATACGGGGGACCGTGGACCGCGACCGACCGCAAGGTACTTCGGAGACGTGGTCCATGCATGTCCGTAACGGCTCTTCCGCCGACCGTCGGAGTTCCGACGGTCGGTCGGACGACGCACGCGACACCGGCGACAGGCCCGTATCGTCGGATTCGATGTCCGCACCTCGCTCGACTCCTCGGCAGCCACCACCGTGGCAGACACCCGACTCCGGCGACCGGCAGCCCCTGCCGCCGCGGTACAACCCTCCCGTGCCGCTCGAACCCGGGCCACCGCCGGTGCAGCCGGACCGGTATCTGCCGGCGCCGCCGTACACCGAGGATGCGCGAACGCAGCCCGATCGATGGTCGCCGCAACCGTGGTCGGGAGCGCCCAACGCCTACCGCCCCAACAGTCAGGAGCTGGGCGCGGATTCGTTGCTCAAGCGCCCCAAGCGAGCGTCGAGCTCGGGCTGGCGGCGCGGGGTGCACCGGCTCACGGGCGGGGTCATCAGCCCCGGAGAATCGACGGCCGAAGAGCGGTACCGAAACCAGGTCGAACGCATTCGGCAGCCGGTGCTCGGCGACTACCGGATCGCGTTCCTCTCGCTCAAGGGTGGTGTCGGCAAGACGACGACCACGCTGGGCCTCGGCTCGACTTTCGCATCGCTGCGCGGAGATTGCGTCATCGCTGTCGACGCAAATCCCGACTTCGGCACTCTGGGGGAGCGAGTTCCGCGTCAGACGTCGTCGACCGTGCGAGATCTGCTGGCCGCGGCACCGCACATTCGTCGCTACTCCGACATCCGCGAGCACACCTCGCAGGCACCGAGTCGACTCGAGGTGTTGGCCGGCGAACGTGACCCCGCCGCGTCGGAGATGTTCGGCGAGCAGGACTACCGCGCCGTCATCGACATGCTGCAGGTGTACTACAACCTGATCCTGACCGATTGCGGTACCGGGATCATGCACTCGGCGATGAACGGGGTGCTGCAACTGGCGAACGCGCTGGTTCTGGTCAGCTCGCCTGCGGTCGACGGTGCTCGCAGTGCTGCCGCGACGCTGGACTGGCTGGAGCTGCACGGCTACGGCCATCTGGTCGAGCGCACCGTGGTGGTGATCAGCTCGGTTCGCCCGGGTTCGTCGGCGGTGGACATGAACTTGTTGCAGCAGCACTTCCTCGAGCGCTGTCGCGCCGTGCTGGTGGTTCCGTTCGACGAACACCTCGCAGAGGGAGCCGTGGTCGATCTGGACCAGTTGCGTCCCCAGACTCGAAGCGCGTTCGTCGAACTCGCTGCCATGGTGGCCGACGACTTTCCCGCGGCGTCCGGCAGACACTCCGGCCCACAGCGCTGACGATCATCTGCCGTCCTCGTCGAGCGGTTTCAACCTGATCGGACTCACGCGCACCAACGCCGTGGGATCGAGATACTCGCGGCCACGTCTGACGCCCCAGTGCAGACACGTCGACGGACAGCTCTCGTGCCCCGACGCCAACGAGCCCAGCACGGTCCCTCGCCGAACACGCGCGCCGGCGGCAACCGAGGCCACCACCGGTTCGTACGTCGATCTCAGTCCGCCCGGATGATCCACCGATACGACGGGCTTTCCCGCGACCGACCCGGCGAACACCACGGTGCCGTCGGCGACGGCCAGTACCGATCGGCCTTCCGGTGCGGCGAGGTCGACACCGCGATGGCCGGGCAGCCAATTCTGTTCCGGGCGGTCGAAGGGGGTGACGACCTGCGGCCTCGGCTGCAGCGGCCAGGCGAATGCGCCCTGCTGTGCCGATGCGACCGGCGTCGAGAGTGCAACCGCGGTCGCGAGGCACACCGCGAAAGTGCGGCGCGGGAGGCAGACGTTCACCCGTCGACCATCTCCTGGATCGGGCCGACCGAACGACCGTGGAGGAGATTTGTGGACAAGGGATTTCTTTGTCCACAGGTCTCGGAAACTCTTGACAGACGGGCCTGGTTATGACGGGGGCGATGGCAGGTCTACACTCGTACTGCGGCCTGTGCGTGCACGGGTCGACTTCGCGCGTCCGCTTCCACCGCATCGTCTGCCTTGCGCAGAATCGACGATACGAGAACCGGTTGTCGGCGGTCCCGAGATCTTCGTGATGTCGGGTCCGGCAACTTCAGCGGCCGCCAGGGCAGAGGTCACCGACACTCTGCGTCAACCGCACCATCGAAAGAGAGTTCTTCAGCCATGGCTGTAGTAACAATGAAGCAGCTGCTCGACAGCGGCACACACTTCGGACACCAGACCCGTCGCTGGAACCCGAAGATGAAGCGATTCATCTTCACCGACCGCAACGGCATCTACATCATCGACTTGCAGCAGACTCTGACCTTCATCGACAAGGCCTACGAGTTCGTCAAGGAGACCGTCGCCCACGGTGGCACGGTTCTGTTCGTCGGTACCAAGAAGCAGGCGCAGGAGTCCATCGCCGCTGAAGCAACTCGCGTGGGTATGCCCTACGTGAACCAGCGCTGGCTCGGTGGCATGCTCACCAACTTCCAGACGGTCCACAAGCGTCTGCTCCGCCTCAAGGAGCTCGAGGCCATGGAGCAGACCGGTGGCTTCGAGGGTCGCACCAAGAAGGAAATCCTCATGCTCACGCGTGAGATGACCAAGCTGGACCGCACCCTCGGTGGTATCCGGGACATGGCCAAGGTTCCCTCGGCCATCTGGATCGTCGACACCAACAAGGAGCACATCGCCGTCGGCGAGGCGCGCAAGCTGAAGATCCCGGTCATCGCGATCCTCGACACCAACTGCGATCCCGACGTGGTCGACTACCCGATCCCGGGCAACGACGACGCCATTCGTTCCGCAGCGCTGCTGACCAAGGTCGTTGCATCCGCAGTGGCCGAGGGTGTGCAGGCCCGCGCGGGTCAGAACACCGCGTCCGACGCCAAGCCCGAGGTCGGCGCAGGCGAGCCCCTCGCCGAGTGGGAGCTCGAGCAGCTCGCACAGGCTTCACCGGCAGCCGACGCTCCCGCAGCGGAGGCCCCGGCAGCAGAGGCTCCGGCCGCCGACGCACCGGCAGCAGAAGAAGCACCGGCTGCAGAAGAAGCACCGGCCGCTCAGGCTTGATCGAATTCGGTCCCGGTTCACCCTCAGGGGTGGGCCGGGGCCGCTTCGGTATGTCAGGGTTGTGATCGGTCCGGCTCAGTTGCGAGCTCGTCGATCACGCCCTGAGAACAGCATTTTTCGTCAACGCCCGTACCCAGACTTTTGAGGAGGCTCGCCCACGATGGCGAACTACACTGCCGCCGACGTCAAGCGGCTCCGTGAGCTCACCGGCTCCGGAATGATGGACTGCAAGAACGCGCTCGCCGAGAACGACGGCGACTACGACAAGGCCGTCGAGTACCTGCGTATCAAGGGTGCCAAGGACGTCGGCAAGCGCGCCGAGCGCAACACCGCCGAAGGCCTCGTCGTCGCCGAGGGTGGAGTGCTCGTGGAGATCAACTCCGAAACCGACTTCGTGGCCAAGAACGACGAGTTCCAGACGTTCGCCGCGTCCGTCGCGTCGACGGCTGCAGCAGGCAAGCCTGCCGACGTCGACGCCCTCAAGGCGCTCGACCTGAACGGCAAGACCGTCGAAACGGCTCTGAACGAGCTGTCGGCCAAGATCGGCGAGAAGCTCGAACTGCGCCGCGTCGTGTCCTACGACGGCAACACCGCGACGTACCTGCACAAGCGCAGCGCGGACCTGCCGCCTGCCGTCGGCGTGCTGGTCGAGTACACCGGTGATGGCGATGCCGCGGGCGATGCTGCGCGTGCCGCCGCGATGCAGATCGCGGCCCTCAAGGCCAAGTACGTCACGCGCGACGAGGTCCCCGAGGATCTCGTTGCCGCCGAGCGTCGCATCGCCGAGGAGACCGCTCGCGAAGAAGGCAAGCCGGAGCAGGCACTGCCGAAGATCGTCGAAGGTCGCGTCAACGGATTCTTCAAGGACGTCGTTCTCACCGAGCAGAAGTCGGTGCAGGACGGCAACAAGACCGTCAAGGCCATTCTCGACGAGGCCGGCGTGACCATCACGCGCTTCTCACGGTTCGAGGTCGGTGCCAGCTAGTCTGCGTACCGGTTCGGTCGAGGCGATGCCGTTCATTCGATTCCATCGAGTGGGCGGCATCGCTCGTGCGCGGGGCAGGTGGGTGTGCATGCAGGAGCCCTGTCCATCGCCCGGGCCTCGATAGGGCAGGATGATCCAAGAGGAAACCGTAGTGTTCGACGAGTACCGAGGAGAGCTATGACCGATCCGGCCCCTGACCGTCCCGGGTTCCGCCGCGTGATGCTCAAACTGGGTGGGGAGATGTTCGGAGGCGGCCAGGTCGGTCTCGATCCGGATGTCGTGAACAACGTTGCCGAACAGATCGCCGAGGTGGTGGCCACCGGGGTTCAGGTCGCCGTGGTGATCGGTGGTGGCAATTTCTTCCGTGGTGCGGAACTACAGCAGCGCGGCATGGACCGGTCTCGCTCGGACTATATGGGCATGCTCGGTACCGTCATGAATTGTCTTGCGCTGCAGGACTTTCTGGAGAAGCAGGGCGTCGCCACCAGGGTGCAGACGGCGATCACGATGGGTCAGGTCGCCGAGCCGTACCTTCCGCTTCGCGCGCGACGGCACCTGGAGAAGGGGCGCGTGGTGATCTTCGGAGCCGGCATGGGCATGCCGTACTTCTCCACCGACACCACCGCTGCGCAGCGTGCCCTGGAAATCGGTGCCGAGGTGTTGTTGATGGCCAAGGCAGTCGACGGCGTGTACTCGGCCGATCCGCGCCTCGATCCCGATGCGACGATGTTCGACACCATCACGCATCGCGAGGCCATCGAACAGGGACTCAAGGTTGCCGACGCGACGGCCTTCAGTCTGTGCATGGACAATCAGATGCCGATGCTGGTGTTCAATTTGCTGATTCAGGGAAATATTGCTCGCGCTGTGTCCGGTGAGAAGATCGGCACGCTGGTCACGTCGTGATCGTTGCCGACGGTGACGCGAGCGAATCGAAGACGAAGACGATGGAGGACAGATCGTGATTGACGAAGCTCTCTTCGATGCCGAAGAGAAGATGGAAAAGGCCGTATCGGTTGCGCGTGACGATCTGTCCTCGATTCGCACCGGACGTGCCAACCCCGGAATGTTCTCTCGCATCGTCATCGAGTACTACGGTGCTCCGACGCCGATCACTCAGCTGGCCAGTATCAGCGTTCCCGAAGCGCGCCTGGTGGTCATCAAGCCGTACGAGTCCAGTCAGCTCGGACCGATCGAGACCGCTATTCGCAACTCGGACCTCGGCGTCAATCCCACCAACGACGGCAACCTCATTCGGATCGGAGTTCCGCAGCTCACCGAGGAACGTCGTCGCGAATTCGTCAAGCAGGCCAAGGGCAAGGGCGAGGACGCAAAGGTGTCGATTCGCAACGTCCGCCGAAAGACGATGGAAGAGCTCAAGCGGATCCAGAAGGACGGCGAGGCAGGCGAGGACGAGGTCGTCCGCGCCGAGAACGATCTGGACAAGACCACTGCGAAGTACACCGCCTCCGTCGACGAACTCGTCAAGCGCAAAGAGGGCGAGCTGATGGAGGTCTGACTCGACCTCGACAGCTGCTTTTTCACGACGGACGACGATGAATTTCGAGGAGATGACGACAGTGGTGGGACCGGATCGGCAGGAGGGCAGCGGTACGCCCGCAGCCTCGTCCGGTGTCGCCGCAGCGAAGTCCGCCGGGAAAGCCGGCCGTAATCTGCCTGCCGCGATCGGCGTCGGCGGCAGTTTGGGTATCGGGTTGATTCTCGTGCTCGTGTTCGTCCCGCTGGTGTGGATCGGTGTCGTTGCGGTTGCGTTGGCCGTCGCGACGTACGAGGTGTCCAAGCGCCTGCGTGAGGGCGGTGTGCTGGTTCCGCGCATCCCACTGATTCTCGGCGGTCAGGCCATGATCTGGCTGGGCTGGCCGTTCGGGGCGGTCGGCGTACTCAGTGCCGCGGTCGGCACCATCGTGGTCTGCATGGTGTGGCTGCTGCTGCGCCAAGGATTCGGCACAGCCCCGAAGAACTACCTCGAAGAACTCTCCGTGACCGTCCTGGTGGCCTGTTGGCTGCCACTCCTGGCCTCGTTCGCCGTTCTGATGGTGCTGCAGGACAACGGCGCAGGACGCATCCTGGTGTTCGTGATCGGAGTCGTCTGTTCGGATGTCGGCGGTTACATCGCCGGTGTGTTGTTCGGCAAGCACCCGATGGCACCGGCCATCAGCCCGAAGAAGTCCTGGGAAGGGCTCGTCGGGTCTCTCATCTTCTGCATCATCGGATGTCTGCTGACCGTCACGCTCATTCTCGAGGCCAACTCGCTGATCGGCATCCTTCTCGGTCTGGTGCTCGTGGTGACCGGCACGTTGGGCGATCTGATCGAGTCGCAGGTCAAGCGTGATCTTCGCATCAAGGACATGGGCACGCTGCTGCCCGGCCATGGCGGCATCATGGACAGGCTCGATTCGCTGCTGCCCTCGGCTTTCGTGGCATGGCTCGTGTTCACCGTGCTCCTCTGAGCGGACTGCTGTCCGGCGTGCGCAGTGATGTCACCGGGGTGATTCCCAGCCCGAACATCTGGAATTGGCCGCACCTGTACGAGGCGGAGAACCGCGCTCAGGACGTCGACGGTGCTGTGTTCGATGCGATCAGGTCGGTAGCGGACTGGACAGCGAGGACGGTCGTCGATGTCGGCTGCGGAAGCGGCTTTCATCTTCCGGTGTTCGCGGCCGACGCCGAACGAGTACTGGGCATCGAGCCGCACGAACCACTGGCCGACGCGGCGAGAAGGCGAGTCGCGGGCCTCCCGAACGTCGAGGTGAAGACTGCGCGGGCGGATTCCCTCCCGATCGGCGACGGCACCGTGGACGTCGTCCATGCGCGCACCGCGTACTTCTTCGGACCGGGCTGTGGGCCGGGAATCGTCGACGCCATGCGAGTACTCCGGCCGGGCGGAGCGTTGGTCGTGGTGGATCTGGACGCGACCGCGTCGCCGTACGGGGACTGGATGCGGGCGGATCTACCGCACTACGACCCGTCGACGGTCGAGGCGTTCTTCGAAGCACAGGGTTTTGCGCTCACCCGCGTCGACACGACGTGGACGTTTCCGAACCGACGCATACTGCGCGACGTGCTGGGAATCGAGTTCGGGCCACGCGTTGCGCGCGATGCGGTGAAGTCGGTGGACGGTGTCTCGTTCGACGTGCGGTATCGAGTGCACGTCCGATACAAGCCGACCGGAATCGAGGTGCGGTAACGAGCCGGTGGGATTGGGCCGAAGCACCTCGACCGCGGGCGTTGTCAGGAGGCGGCGGAGATCCCGAAGATCTCGGCCAACTCGTTGATCTTGAGTGCTTTCGCCAGACGCGGAAGGTCGCTTCCGTCCTTGACGTGCGCTCCGTCGGCACCGAGGGCATCGATGACGTCACGGGCCCACGACACATCCGTCGGTGACGGGGCGAGCTCGCGGTTGACGATGGCAGCCTGCTCCGAATGCATGCACAACTTGCCCGTCATGCCCATGGACAGAGTCAGCGCGGCATCGCGTCCGAGGATGCTGTCGTTGGCCGTCAGCGTCGGTCCGTCGATCGGTCCCGGAATGCGCGCTGCGCGTGAGGAGACGACCAGGCGCGAACGCGGGTACGCCATCGCCAGGGGGTCGTCACTCATCCCGGTGTCGCGGCGGAAGTCCCCGCTACCGAATGCGAGTCGGAACGTCGAATCCGCGCGGGCGATCTCCGTGGCGGCTTCGAGGCCCATCGCCGACTCCACCAGTGCCAGGATCGGGGTGCCGGGTGCCAGGCGAGCAGCTGTGGCCTCGACCTGGCCACCACTCTCGGTCTTCGCGAGCATGACTCCGACCAGTCCGGGCAGGCCGGACAACGCGGCGAGATCGTCGGCCCAGTACGAGGTCGTGGCGTCGTTGATGCGGACCCACGCCGAGTTACCTTCACGGAGCCATCGAACGACGGCCTCGCGCGCGGCCGGCTTCTTGGCCGGAGCGACTGCGTCTTCGATGTCGAGGATGACTGCATCGACTCCCGACGCGACGGCGTCGCCGAAGGTTTCGGGCTTGGTGGCCGGTACGAGCAGCCAGGACCGTGCGCGGTCGGGGGCAACGCCGGATGCCACGGGTGTCTCCATGAAAGTTGTCACGTCATGCTCCTCGAGTGAAGTGGGGCACCCGAAATCCTGATCGATTCAGTCGATCAGCGCCACCTTCTGTGCATAGTGTTCACGGTCCGTGCCGCTACTTCTTCTTCGCTGCGCGTCTGACCTGAAGGATTCGCGCTCCGCCGACCATCGCCATCACCAGTGCGCCTGCGATCGCTGCCAGCAGCATGCTGATGCCCAGTGGCAGATCGAGCTGCCAGGCGAAGATCTGGACGGTGACGGAGTCGAGATTCTGCACGATGAAGACGAGCAGAACGACCAGGACAACGGCTCCGACCACCAGGCCGGTCCACAGCGCAGCGGTGCGGGTGTGAGCGACGTCGGTCGAAGTGCTTGCCTGGGGCTCCGGGGCGAACTCCGGATCCGGTGCCGAACGACCGTCCGAATCCGGCGTCGTGATGGGCGCGAGGTCACCCGAGGCGCTGTGGTCGCCGGGATGAACCGCGCCTGATTTGTCCAGCGATGTCTCGTGACTGTCGTCAGCTCTGGTGGCCATGTCGATGATCCTTCCGCACGTGAAGGCCGAATGCACGCGCATCCGGCCACGACCTCGATACCCATCGGGTAACGGACGGAAACCGGCGCGAATAGGACTGCGAGGCAAACGGGTGGACAATGGAGGTATGAGTGAGGCCGCCGACGCAACGAACACATCGACCGAGCAGAAGAGGCCGAATCTCCCCTTGGTCTTCACCGCCCCACGTCGCGGTATGCCGTCGCGCCACCTCGCCGATCTGGACAGAGAGGGATTGCGCGAGGCCGTGAAGGCACTCGGCCTGCCTGCGTTCCGTGCCGATCAATTGGCTCGGCACTACTACGGCCGGCTCGAAGCCGACACGACGAAGATGACGGATCTTCCCGCCGAGGCGCGAGAGAAGGTCGGAGCCGACCTCTTTCCGACCTTGCTCACGGCGATCAAACATCTGGCGTGTGACGACGGTGACACCCGCAAGACCCTGTGGAAAGCCAACGACGGCACTCTGCTCGAGAGCGTCCTCATGCGTTACCCGGACCGCGCGACGCTGTGCATCTCGAGCCAGGCCGGTTGCGGAATGGCCTGCCCGTTCTGTGCCACCGGTCAGGCCGGTCTGACCCGGAACCTGTCGACGGCCGAGATCGTGGACCAGGTGCGGTCGGCGGCCGCGGACATGCGCGACGGTGTTGTCCCCGGTGGGGAGGGTCGTCTGTCGAACGTGGTCTTCATGGGGATGGGCGAGCCCCTGGCCAACTACAAGAGGGTCGTCGCCGCGGTGCGCAAGATCGTCTCGCCTGCACCCGACGGGCTCGGCCTCTCGCAGCGCTCGGTGACGGTGTCGACGGTCGGCCTGGCACCGGCGATTCGGAAGCTGGCCGACGAAGGGCTGTCGGTGACGTTGGCGGTATCGCTGCACACACCCGACGACGAACTCCGCGACACGTTGGTTCCCGTCAACAACCGTTGGTCGGTTGCCGAGGTGCTGTCCGCAGCGCGGTATTACGCCGACCAGACGGGACGACGGGTGTCCATCGAGTACGCGATGATCAGGGACGTCAACGATCAGCCGTGGCGGGCCGACATGCTGGGAAAGAAGCTGCACAAGGCACTCGGATCCCGGGTCCACGTGAACCTGATCCCACTGAATCCGACTCCGGGCAGCGAGTGGGACGCCAGCCCGAAGCCGGTGGAGCGAGAATTCGTTCGACGGGTGATTGCCCAGGGTGTTTCGTGCACCGTCCGCGACACCCGCGGTCAGGAGATCGCCGCGGCGTGCGGTCAGCTGGCGGCCGAGAACTGAATCGGTTGCTAGCGGGGCTTGCGGCGGACGATCACGTCTCGCACGACGAGCCCGACCAGCGTGGCAGCGAATCCGATCAACCACAGATCCTCGACCTTGCCGGTGTGGTTGCCGATCATCATGAACAGCAGGAACGCGGCGACGACGAGGGCGGCCACGCGCATCGCGCGGTTCGATTCACCACTCCAACCCCACTCGGCGGACGGCACGTCCGGCACCTCGCTGCGGGTATCGACGACCGGGTCGTACGAAGCGGATTCCAGTTCGGTATTTGCCACCGGTCGGTCCTCTCGGGTGATGAATTCTCGAAGTCGTCCTTCACGAGGCGTCGAGCCTGCCGCGTTCGGACAATATTGGCATACGACCGTCCGTCGTAGCCATCAGGGTTGTGCGCTCACTCGGCGAGACTGCCGAGTTCGGTGAGAGACTGCGGCGGTGACGTCCGAGCGCCTTCCGCATCCGTTGACCCAGTTTCCGCTGAGCTACCCACGAGACATGGTGGGGTACGGCCGCACGCCGCCGCATGCGCAGTGGCCGGGTCAGGCCAACATCGCCGTCCAGTTCGTCCTCAACTACGAGGAAGGTGCGGAGAACAACGTCCTCGACGGTGACACCAAGTCCGAGACGTTCCTGTCGGAAATGATCGGGGCACAAGCCTTTCCGAATCGCCACATGAGCATGGAATCGCTGTATGAGTACGGCTCGAGGGCAGGCGTGTGGCGAGTGCTGCGGGCGTTCGAGAAAAGAGACCTACCCCTGACGGTCTTCGCCGTTGCGAAGGCCATGGAACGAAACCCGGAAGTGGTTGCCGCCCTGGCCGAACTGGGCCACGAGATCGCCTGTCACGGACTGCGGTGGCTGTCTTACCAGCAGATCGACGCGAACGTCGAGCGCGAGCACATGGCCGAGGCCGTGGCCATCCTCCGGGGCCTCACCGGATCGGCCCCGCTCGGGTGGTACACCGGTCGTGACTCTCCGAACACCCGGTCGCTCGTGGTCGAGCACGGCGGATTCGTGTACGACTCGGATTCCTACGCCGACGATCTTCCGTACTGGGAGAAGGTGACTCGCGGCTCGGACGTGGTCGATCATCTGGTGGTGCCGTACACCCTCGACACCAACGACATGAGGTTCGCCTCGCCGGGCGGCTTCTCGACCGGGGACGAGTTCTACGCGCATCTGCGGGACGCGTTCGACGTGCTCTACGCCGAGGGGGAGAACGGCAGTCCCAAGATGCTCTCGGTCGGACTGCACTGCAGGCTGGTCGGCAGGCCGGCGCGCATCGCCGCCCTCGAACGTTTCCTCGACCACGTTCAGTCCCACGAGAAAGTATGGGTCGCAAAACGAATAGACATCGCCGAGCACTGGCGCGCGGTGCACCCACCCGTGTCCTGATGGAGGCCTCGGGTCAGTGCGGCGACCGACACTGCGTTTCCAACGCACTCAGGTAACGATCGGTGAATAGGGCCTGCACCCGCCTGCCCACCGGTCCGCCGAGCCTGGTGTACCAGCGGCCCGGGTTCGAGAACGCGGTGATGTGCGCGGAGACCGTCCCGTCCTCGGGGGAGTAGTCGACGTGGAACAGCTCCTCACCGGATTCGGGATGGCCGTCGAGTGTGCCGTACGCGAAACCCTGACGGTTGGCTTCGTCGATGACGTAGACGACCCGGCACGGGATGCGGACGGGTCCGAGCGCGAGGACGACCACCGCGTCCGGGACGGCGTGGTCGACGCTGGAGTGAACCTTCAATCCGGTGCCGCGATGCATGTCCCAGCGCATCAGCGCGTCGGCCGCGGCCACGAAGTCCTCGACTCCGGATCCGATGACCCGTGACGTCTCGACGTGGTGGTAGCCGGCCGGGAGCCTGCCGCTCGTCGCCCCCACATCGGCGTAGTTGAACGGTGCCGCGCGATACTTCGAGACGTCCATGCCCTCCAGCGTGCCAGCTACGGCGACGCATAGGGGTTTCTCAGCCTCGGTAGGCAACAATGGACCGGTGCCAGACCATCGTGAGCGAACGACCTCCTCGGATCGTGCCGAGCCGATTCGTGTGTTGCTGTTGGGGAGCACCGGCTCGATCGGAACCCAAGCGCTCGACGTCATCGCCGCCGACCCCGACCGTTTCGTCGTCGTCGGTCTTGCGGCGGGCGGCGGAAACATCGCACTCCTTCGCCGTCAGATCGCCGAGACCGGTGTTCGACGTGTCGCTGTGGCCGACCCCGCCGCTGCCGCCGAGCTCGACTTCCCCGGGGTTCTGAGTGGGCCCGGTGCGGTGACCGAGCTCGTCGAGTCGACGCAGGCCGATGTGGTGCTCAACGCGTTGGTGGGCTCGCTCGGTCTCGAACCGACGTTGGCGGCGCTGAAGACCGGCGCTCGGCTGGCGTTGGCCAACAAGGAATCGTTGGTGGCAGGCGGCGAACTCGTACTCGCTGCCGCCGCGCCGGGTCAGATCGTTCCGGTGGACTCGGAGCATTCGGCGCTGGCGCAGTGCCTGCGCAGTGGCCACCGGAGCGAAGTGGATCGCCTGATCCTCACCGCATCGGGTGGACCGTTCCGGGGCTGGAGCGAAGCGGAACTGAAGTCGGTGACCCCTGCTCAGGCCGCAGCTCATCCCACCTGGTCGATGGGCCCGATGAACACGTTGAACTCGGCAACTCTCGTCAACAAGGGCCTCGAGCTGATCGAGGCGCATCTGCTGTTCGGGGTGCCCTACGAGAAGATCGACGTCACGGTGCATCGGCAATCCATCGTCCATTCGATGGTCACGTTCGTGGACGGATCCACCATCGCGCAGGCCAGCCCGCCGGACATGAAGCTGCCGATCGGGTTGGCGCTCGGATGGCCGGATCGAGTGCCCGACGTCGCGCGCGCACTCGATTTCACTGCAGCGTTCTCCTGGGACTTCGAGCCACTCGACGATCGAGTCTTCCCCGCCGTACAGCTGGCCCGCGAGGCCGGAATCATGGGCGGGTGCATGACTGCGGTGTACAACGCGTCCAACGAGATCGCCGCCGACGCATTCCTGTCCGGTCGCATCGAATTCCCCGAGATCGTGCACACGGTGCGGTCGGTTCTGAGCGACGGCGGCGGGGACTGGTCGGCGGTGCCGACTACCGTGGACGACGTCCTCGCAGCGGATTCCTGGGCTCGCGCACACGCGCGTGAGCTTCTGAAACAGAAGGGCCTCTAGACTCACATGCTGTTCGCTCTGGGTGTGGTGCTGTTTGCCGTCGGCATCGGTGTGTCGATCGCGCTGCACGAGGCGGGACACATGTGGACCGCGAAAGCGCTCGGCATGAAGGTCCGCCGCTACTACATCGGCTTCGGCCCCAAGATCTTCTCCTTCCGACGCGGCGAGACCGAGTACGGGCTCAAGGCGATCCCCGCCGGCGGATTCTGTGACATCGCCGGAATGACGGCGATCGACGAGCTCGCACCGGACGAGGTAGAGCGGGCGATGTACCGCCAGAAGACGTGGAAGCGCATCGTCGTGATGGTCGGCGGTATCGCGATGAACTTCGTGCTCGGCATCGTGCTGGTGTACGCCCTGGTACTCGGATGGGGTACGCCGGATCGGGTGACGCCGCCGACCGTTCAGGTCAGTGACGTCGTGTGTATCGCGCCGACACAGTCCGAGGACGGGGAACTTGCGCCGTGCTCGGGAGCCAGCCCGGCTCAGCAAGCGGGGCTCCGCACGGGCGATGTGGTCACCGCGGTGAACGGTGTACCGGCGCAGTACTGGTCCGAGGTCGTCGAGGCCGTGCAGGCGTCGTCGGGATCGGTCGATCTGACGGTCGAGCGGAACGGAGCGTCGATCGACCTGACGATTCCCGTGACCGAGGTGCAGCGTTACGTCACCGACCCGGATACCGGAGCCAAGGAGTCGACGACGGTCGGCGCGGTCGGGGTCAGTGGCTCCACGATCGCCCCTCCACCCATTCGATACAACCCGATCGAGGCAGTCCCCGAGACGTTCGCCTTCACCGGAGAGATCTTCGTCCAGACCGGTAAGGCTCTCGTGCAGCTGCCGACGAAGGTGGAGGCCCTGTGGGAGTCGATCTTCGGCGGCGAGCGTGGACTGGACACTCCGATGAGCGTCGTCGGTGCCAGCGTCATCGGCGGTCAGGCTGCCGAGACGAACAACTGGGCGACGTTCGTCGGACTGCTCGCGTCGTTGAACTTCTTCCTCGGAGCGTTCAACATCGTGCCGTTGCTTCCGCTCGACGGTGGCCATATCGCGGTGACCGTCTACGAGCGGATCCGCAACATCTTCCGCAACCGTCGCGGCCTGCCCGACGGTGCGCCGGTGGACTACATGAAGCTCATGCCGGTCACCTACGTGGTGATCGTCGTTTTCATCGGGTTCTCCTTGTTGACACTCACGGCGGACATCGTCAACCCGATTCAATTGTTCTAAGTAGACTCGACAGTCGTAGCTAGGAAAGAAGGCCACTGTGTCCGTGTCAGTCGGATTGGGAATGCCGGCACCGCCGGTTCCAGTACTCGCGCCGCGTCGAAAGACCAGGCAGCTCCAGGTCGGGTCGGTGGGAGTGGGAAGCGACAGCCCCATCTCGGTGCAGTCGATGTGCACCACCAAGACCCACGACATCAACGCCACGCTGCAGCAGATCGCAGAGCTGACGGCGTCCGGCTGCGACATCGTCCGTGTGGCATGCCCCACACAGGAGGACGCGGACGCGCTGTCGATCATCGCCCGGAAGAGTCAGATCCCGGTGATCGCCGACATCCACTTCCAGCCCAAGTACATCTTCGCGGCGATCGACGCCGGTTGCGCCGCGGTGCGCGTCAACCCGGGAAACATCAAGGAATTCGACGGCCGCGTCAAGGAGGTCGCGAAGGCGGCCGGTGACGCGAACATTCCGATCCGTATCGGCGTCAACGCCGGATCGCTGGACCCTCGGCTGATGAAGAAGTACGGCAAGGCGACGCCGGAGGCGCTCGTGGAGTCCGCGCTGTGGGAGGCGGGCCTGTTCGAGGAACACGGATTCGGGGACATCAAGATCTCCGTCAAACACAACGACCCTGTCGTCATGGTCGCTGCCTACGAGCAGCTCGCTGCACAGTGTGACTACCCGCTGCATCTCGGCGTGACCGAAGCCGGGCCGGCGTTCCAGGGCACCATCAAATCCTCGGTGGCGTTCGGTGCCCTGCTGTCCAGGGGAATCGGCGACACCATTCGCGTCTCCCTGTCGGCACCGCCCGCCGAGGAGATCAAGGTGGGCAACCAGATTCTGCAGTCGCTCAACCTGCGTCCCCGCAAGCTCGAAATCGTCTCCTGCCCGTCGTGTGGGCGGGCACAGGTGGACGTATACACCCTTGCAGACGAGGTCACCGCAGGCCTGGAGGGCATGGAGATTCCGCTGCGCGTCGCCGTCATGGGCTGCGTCGTCAACGGTCCGGGAGAGGCGCGCGATGCCGACCTCGGCGTGGCGTCGGGCAACGGCAAGGGCCAGATCTTCGTCAAGGGCAAGGTCATCAAGACCGTGCCCGAGGCGCAGATCGTCGAGACCTTGATCGAGGAAGCAATGCGCATCGCCGAGGAATTCGACAAGGATGAGACTGCAGACGGTGGCGCACCGGTCGTGACCGTCAGCTGAGCGGGTTCGACCGGTTCGGTGTCCGGTTTGCCGCTCTGCCACCGGCGGAACGGGTTCTCTGGAATGATTCGGTACACGCTCGGTCGGTGTGTATGCGGTAGGTGGTCAGGAGGTCGGTAGGTGCTCAAGCTCCTCGGTGCGAAGCCTCTCGGTAATCGGGATGTTGCGCACGTCCTGCGGGTGCTCGACGCCGACCCGGTCGCCACCTGCATGGTTGCCGCTCGGGTGCAGGAATCCGGGCTGGATCCGAGGTCGTTCCACGGTGAGATGTGGAGCCGAGGTGGACCGGACGAGTCGTTGTGTTTCTACGGTGCCAACCTGGTTCCTCTGCTCGGATCCGGCGACGATCTGCGCTCGTTCGCCGATCGCGCGTGCCGCGGCCCGCGGTTGTGTTCGTCACTGGTCGGTCGAGCCGAACTGACATTGCCGTTGTGGGAGATGCTCGAGACCGACTGGGGCCCGGCCCGTGAGGTTCGCGGTGAGCAGCCGTTGCTGGCCACGTCGGTTCGATCGTCCATCACGCCCGATCCGCACGTACGCCTCGTTCGTCCCGAGGAACTGGACGTGTATCTGAGTGCGGCAGTGGCGATGTTCATCGAGGAAGTGGGCGTCGACCCGAGACAGAACGACGGCGGCCGTGGATACCGGCGACGGATCTCGAGTCTCATTGCCGCGCAGCGTGCGTGGGCTCGATTCGAGGACGGTCGGGTGGTGTTCAAGGCCGAGATCGGATCGCAGTCGGCGACGGTGGGTCAGATCCAGGGGGTGTGGGTTCATCCCGATCGGCGCGGGCACGGCCTCGGCGCGTCCGGTACCGCAGCGGTGGTGAACTCGGTGGTCCGCCAGGGCCGCACCGCGAGCCTGTACGTCAACAGTTTCAACTACGTCGCCCGGCGCGCATACGCGAAGATCGGCCTGACCCAGGTGGCGACCTTCACGACTGTCCTCCTCGACTGACTCCGACGTCGCTCGATCGGGTCGTGGCGAACCGCGATTCGTTGCCGCGGCCGAAGGCAGCGCCCTATTACGATGGGGCGCAATGAGATCACGTGGTGCAACCGAAGTGCGGTATCGAGTCGGAGCGGTGTCGGTGGTCGCAGCCGTCGTTGCCGCCGCCCTCACCGGATGTACCCCCAAGCCCGACGGCCCGGAGCCGGCCGCCCAGGCATTTCTCGCCGCGTTCGAGGCCCACGACATCGCCGCCGCGGCTGCCGATACCGACAAGCCCGACGCAGCGGCGACGGCACTGACCGAGGCGTGGACCAACCTCCAGGCCGAGGCGCTCGACGCCGAGACGACGTCGGTACAGGTCGACGGCGACACGGCCACGGTCGGCTACACCTACACGTGGCAGCTGCCGAGGGATCGCGTGTGGACGTACGACGGTCAGCTGAACATGGGCCGCAGCGAAGGTGAGTGGGTGGTGCGCTGGACGGCGTCGGACATCCATCCCAAGCTCGGCGACACTCAGACGATGTCCTTGCGGTCCACGGCGGCTCCGCGGGCTCGGGTCAACGAACGCTCCGGGACCGACGTGCTGGTGCCGGGGGTGGTGCACCGAATCAAATTCGATGCAGCGGATGCGAACAACGTGGTCGCCTCGGCAACGGCGCTGTCGACGCTGCTGACGCCTTTCGATGCGTCCATCACTGCGCAGTCGATCGTCGAATCCGCCACCTCGGTCGACGGCGACTACCCGGTGGTTTTGCTTCGAGACAGTGACTACCAGCCGATTTCGGCCGCACTGACCGAGATCCCCGGAGTCACCGCGTCCGACGAATCGGATCTGGTGTCCACCGACCCCACGTTCGCGCCGGACCTGGTGGGCCAGGTCAAGAAGGCCGTCATCGACGAGGTCGACGGCAAGGCGGGGTGGAGCGTGGTGACCACGAACCGCAACGGCGTCGACATCGATGTCCTCACCGACACCCCGCCGGAGCCCTCGCCGTCGTTCTCGATCAGTCTCGATCGCAACATTCAGGTCGCGGCACAGCGAGCGGTGAATGCGCGCACCGAGCAGGCGATGACGGTGGTCATCCAGCCGTCCACCGGTGCCATCCTGGCGGTGGCACAGAACCCGGCTGCCGATCGGGACGGGCCGGTGGCGTCGGCCGGCCTGTACCCACCCGGATCGACGTTCAAGATCATCACCGCCGGTGCCGCCATCGCGAGCGGACTCGCGACTCCGGGCAGCACCGTCCCGTGTCCGGGGCGCATCGTGATCGGTGAGCGCAGTGTGCCCAACTACAACGAGTTCTCACTGGGTGACGTGACGATGAGTACCGCCTTCACTCGATCGTGCAACACCTCGTTCGCCAAGCTGGCCAGCGAGATGACTCCCGATGCGCTGACCGTCGCGGCCTCTCAATTCGGCGTCGGCCCGGATTACGACGTCGTCGGATTGCCGACCGACTCCGGTTCGGTGCCACCGGCCGAAGAACTGGTTCAGCGCACCGAGGACGGCTTCGGTCAGGGCAGGGTGGTCGTGTCGACGTTCGGTATGGCCCTGGCCGCCGCGACGGTGGCTCACGGTTCGACGCCGGTGCCGAACCTCCTGGTCGGACGCGACACCGTGATCACCGGAGATCATCCGCCGATCGAACCGGCGATGGTCGACGGATTGCGCGGGATGATGCGGTCGGTGGTCACCAGCGGTACGGCCGAACGCATCGCAGACCAGGGCGAGGTCTACGGAAAGACCGGCGAAGCAGAGGTCGACGGCGGTTCGCACTCGTGGTTCGTCGGTTACCGCGGCGATATCGCCTTCGCCACCCTCGTGGTGCGCGGCGGCAGCTCGGACAACGCGGTCGCGGTGACCCGAGAGATGTTCGAGCAACTTCCACCCGGGTACTGACGACGCTGCGGCGTTCGGATCAGGAAGGCAGAACGCCGAGTCGACGGCACGCCACCACGGCTTCGTATCGGGTGTGCGAATCGGTTTTGCGCATCACACTGCGCAGGTACGACTTGACCGTCTCGGCACCGATCGACAGGCGCGCAGCGACCTCGACGTTGGTGCAGCCCAGGGCAACTTGCGAGATGACGTCGATCTCGCGTGGCGTCAACGTCTGCGACACCTCCTGGGCTCGTGGGTCGTCGGGCGTGTTCTGTCCGAACGACGCGGCCACGCGAGCTGCCACTGCGTCGAGTCTGCGCCGGATCGCTGCGTCACCGACCGACCGGGCGAGATCGGACAGTTCCTCGTGGACACTGCGCAGCTCGGCGGTCCGCGAGACATCCGAGTCGAGCGGCGAGCGGATGGTCGCCAGCAGCCGGATCCTGCGGTCGACCTCGTCCCGCACGGAGATCTCCTGGCCGAGACGCCTGGCGGCGGTGGTCATGATGTCGCCGACACGATCTCCGAGGGGGCCGCGTTCGCGCAGCGCCGCGTACATCACTATTCGCGCGACTCCGGCCACGACCACCGGTACCGCCAGTATCGATTTGAGGCCCTCGCCGAGCACGGGTCGATCGAAGTGGTGGGTGATCGACATCGATGCGCCGTAATCGCTGACGGCCGCGGGCCTGCGCTGTTCCATGACTCGACCGCCGAGACCGGATCTGGGTGGGATGGCGAGTCCGTCCAGGCCTCGGGTTCTGGTTCCGTGGAATTCACTCAGGTACAGGGTCTCCGAGGAGACCTCGCCGCCGAACACGACGGGTACCTCGGACGTTGCTGCCACCTGGCGCAGCTCCGCGCGCAGGGCATCACCGTCGCGGGGCCGCAACAAATTCGAATGGACCACGGGGCTTCCTTTCTCGTGTCGACTGCACGAGCGACGAACGTGATCCAGATCATATCTGCACCGGCATGTGCTGTTTCGACTGGTACGGGCACTGCGCTGCGGTCCGCGGCAGAGTGCGAGCCGACTACTCTTGGGTCCATGTCTGTGACCGCCGAGAGCAAGCCCCGTCAGCCACTCGTACCAGGCGTCGTCTCGCCCGTCCTCGCGGTGCCCAAGTCGATCGAGCGCCCCGAATACGCGTGGAAGTCGACCGTGGCCGAGGGCAGCGAGCCCTGGGTTCAGACCCCCGAGGTCATCGAGAAGATGCGGGTGGCGTCGAAGATCGCGGCCAGGGCGCTGCAGGAAGCGGGCCGGGCAGTGGCACCGGGCGTCACCACCGACGAGCTGGACCGCATTGCCCACCAGTACATGATCGATCACGGCGCATACCCGTCCACATTGGGCTACAAGGGTTTTCCGAAGTCCTGCTGCACCTCCCTCAACGAGGTCATCTGCCACGGCATCCCGGATTCGACGGTGATCCAGGACGGCGACATCGTCAACATCGACGTCACCGCGTACATCGACGGCGTCCACGGCGACACCAACGCAACCTTCCTGGCGGGCAACGTCTCCGAGGAGGCCCGACTGCTGGTCGAACGCACCCACGAGGCCACCATGCGGGCCATCAAGGCCGTCAAGCCCGGTCGCGCGCTGAACGTGATCGGCCGCGTCATCGAGTCGTATGCGCACCGGTTCGGCTACGGCGTGGTGGAGGACTTCACCGGCCACGGTATCGGTACCACCTTCCACAACGGTCTGGTCGTGCTGCACTACGACCAGCCGTCGGTGGACACCGTCATCGAACCGGGAATGACGTTCACGATCGAACCGATGATCAACCTGGGCACGATCAACGCCGAGATGTGGGACGACGGCTGGACGGTGGTCACGCACGACAAGAAGTGGACCGCGCAGTTCGAGCACACGCTCGTGGTGACCGAGACGGGTAGCGAGATCCTGACACTGCCGTGAGCGGAGCCTGCGTAGCGAATCGAGATCTGGTAGCGCCGTGAAAGGCGCTCTGTTGGTCGCCGGGACGACGTCCGACGCGGGCAAGAGTGTGCTGGTCGCCGGGCTCTGCCGAATGTTGGCGCGTCGGGGTGTGCGGGTGGCTCCGTTCAAGGCGCAGAACATGTCCAACAATTCGGTGGTCACGCTCGACGGCGGCGAGATCGGTCGAGCCCAGGCGATGCAGGCGGCGGCCTGTGGCCTGGAGCCGAGTGTGCGTTTCAATCCGGTGTTGCTGAAACCGGGGAGTGACCGGACATCGCAGTTGGTGGTGCGGGGGCGGGCCGTGGCGCAGGTGAGTGCAAGCAACTACATCGAGCATCGGCAGTCTTTGCGCGCGGTGGTGGCGGACGAATTGGCTTCTCTGCGTTCGGACTTCGATGTGGTGATCTGCGAGGGCGCTGGCTCGCCCGCCGAGATCAATCTGCGCGCCACGGATTTGGCCAACATGGGGTTGGCGACGGCTGCGTCCCTTCCGGTGATCGTGGTGGGGGATATCGATCGTGGGGGAGTGCTGGCCCATCTGTTCGGCACCGTGGCCGTGCTGTCTCCGCAGGATCAGGCGCTCGTCGCCGGGTTCGTGATCAACAAGTTCCGGGGCGATCCAGCTCTGCTGGCACCCGGTCTCGACCAGCTGCGCGCGTTGACGGGTCGGCCGACGTACGGTGTCGTCCCGTTCGCCGACGGCTTGTGGATGGACGCTGAGGATTCGCTCGGAACCGTCCCCGATGCTCCGGTGGGGCGGCCGCGTCCACCGCACGGCTCGCAGTGGCTGCGCGTCGCGGCGGTGCGTCTGCCGAGAATCTCCAACACCACCGATGTCGAGGCGTTGGCCTGCGAGCCCGGGGTGTCCGTGCACTGGGTCACCGAGCCGTCCCGGCTCGAGGATGTCGATCTGGTGGTCGTCCCGGGTAGCAAGTCCACCGTGTCGGATCTGGACTGGCTGCGGCGCAGCGGTCTTGCCGATGCGATCGCCGCACGCGGGGCTGCGGGACGTCCGGTTCTGGGGATCTGCGGTGGGTATCAGATGCTGGGTCGAACGATTTCGGATGCGGTGGAGTCGGGGGTCGGTGTGGTCGAGGGCCTGGGACTGTTGGATCTCGATATCGAATTCGCCGTCGAGAAGATACTGACGCAGGTGACGGGGCGATCGAACCAATTCGGCTCGAACAGCGTGTCGGGCTACGAGATTCACCACGGTCGCGTCGTGCGGAACGGTGACGACGCGCTCGTTGCCGATGCGTCGGACATCCCGGAGGGCAGTGTGCGCGGCACTGTCGTGGGAACCCACTGGCACGGCCTGCTCGAGTCCGATGATTTCCGGCGATCCTTCCTCACCTGGGTGGCAGGGAAATCGGGCCGTTCCGGCTTCGTGGTGGCCCCCGCGACATCGGTCGCTGCGTTGCGCGAGCAGCAGTTGGACCTGCTGGCGGATCTGGTGGAAGACAACCTCGACGTCAACGCCGTGCTCGACCTCATCGAGCACGGTGTCGATCCGAGGCTGGACACGATCGTCAGCCGCGTGTCGTGATCGGCCGGAGACACACCGGTAGGCCGACCAGGCCTTCGGTTCGTCAGTCGGTCGGTCGGGGGCCTGCTCTTCCTCCGCTTCGACCGCAGGCAGTACCGTCGTCCCCATGGAGTTCACGCATGTGAGTGCTGCGGGTGGGCAATGTTCGGTTCGGGTCGCAGGCCCGGACAGCAGGCACGCCGTTCTCTTGCTTCCCGATGCAGGCGATCCGGTGGACGTGTACGACGCCGTCGGTGAACGGCTGCACAACTCGGATCTGAAAACCGTTGCGCTGGAGAGCATCGACGGCATCAGCGACGATACGATCCTGGCGGTTCTCGACGAGCTGAAGCTGTCGTGGGTGCACCTCGTCGGCAGCGGGGCAGGTGCGGAGTCGGCCTGGACGCTGGCTGCCAAGACCTTCGGGCGCTTCGCCAGTCTGATCGTGGTGAACCGTTGCCACCCCGCGATCGCCGACGAGCAAGGCACCGTGCGCGCCGCGGACTGCCCCCCGGTCGAGTTGCCGACCACACTGGTCGTCGGGTCCTCGCTGGGCCGCGCATCCGCCGACGCGAGCGGCCGGTTCGTCTACTCGGATTTTCGCGTGGTCCAGCTCGACGGCAGCGTGAACGTCGTCGCCGACGAGCCGGCCGCGCTGGCAACGGAAATCGTGCTCCGCACCAGCCCGTGGTGACCGGAACTACAGGTCGAGTCCCAGCAGAGCGTTTTCGACCACCTCGGGCAAGCCGGGGTGAATCCAGTACTGACCGCGGGCCATGTCCTGGGCGGACAGGCCGAAGCTCATCGCCTGAATGATGGGCTGAATCAGGGTCGGGGCCTGAGCGCCGATGATGTGCGCGCCGAGGATCTTCCCGGTGCCCTTCTCGGCGATGATCTTGCACAGACCTTCGCTGTCTTCCATCGCCCAGCCGTAGGCGACGTCGCCGTAGTTCTGGACCTTGACCGTGATGTCCAGGCCGGCGTCACGGGCTTGTTCCTCGGTCATGCCCACCTCGGCGATCTGCGGATCGGTGAACACCGCCGCGGGAACGAAACGGTGGTCGTTGGTGCGCAGCGCGGCGGTGTCACCGTTCCATGCGTCGTGCAGCAGGTTGTGCTGGACCACTCGTGCTTCCTGGTTGGCCACATGCTTGAGCTGGTAGGGCGAGGAGACGTCGCCGAGCGCGAACACGCCCTCGGCGGTGGTGCGGCCGAACTCGTCCACCACGATGCGGCCCTCGTCGTCCATGTCGATGCCCGCCGTGTCCAGATCCAGCCGATCGCCGTTCGGCTCGCGGCCCACGGCCACCAGGAACGCGTCCCCGAGAACCTTGGTGCCGTCGGCCAATTCGACGCCGTGCAGGGCGCCCTCGGTGACGGCACGGGTCTCACCGGAGTCGAGATGGACGTCCCATTTGGCGCGGGCCAATTCGGTGAACCGCTTGGAGATGTCGGCGTCCAGTGCGCGTAACAAGGTGTCCTTGCGGGCGACGATCGACACCTTCGAGCCGAGCGCGGAGAACACGTGCGCGAATTCCGCTGCGATGTAACCGGATCCGAGAATCACCAGATGCTCGGGAAGCTCCGGCAGCCGCATCACATCGCTGTTGGTGTGATAGCTGACACCCGAATCGGCGATGGACTGCGGCACCACCGGCCGGGATCCGGCCGCGATGACGACCTGGTCTGCCGTGATGACGGTGCCGGTGCCGGTGTCGATCGTGCGGGGGCCCACGAACCTCGCGTGGCCCTCGAACAATGTGACGTTGGGGCTGCCTTCGGCGCGGTAGCGCTTGCCGCCCTCCGAGATGGGGTCGATGCGGCCGAAGACGCGGTCGACGATGTCCGGCCAGCGCACCGCGTCGACACGCGCGTCGACACCGTATTTGGACGAATCACGCACCGTACGGGCGACTTCGGCGGCGTAGACGAACATCTTCGTCGGGATGCAGCCGACGTTGAGGCAGGTGCCGCCGAATGTCGAGTTCTCTTCCAGAAGTGCGATCTTCTTGTCCTCGAAGCGCGAATCGGCGATGGAGTTGCCCGATCCGGAGCCGATGATCGCGACGTCGAAATGCTCGGTCATGAGATGTGCCCGCTCTCGGTGTGGTCCTTGCCCGACGCGTGGTCGGTGCCCTCGCTTCGATGCAACCACTCGATCCACTCGTCCATTTCCTCGAAGGCCCGCGCGCGCGGCTCCTCGGTGGACAGGAACACGTCGTGGCGGGCTCCCTCGATGGGGACGATGGTGGTGCGGTCGCCCAGGCAGCCGGCCCAGCGGGCGATCTGGCGGACGTCGAGGACGGCGTCTGCGGCGTCGACCGCGGAGCTGTACCGGCGTGAGAAGTGCGTCACCTTCGAGCGCAGGATGAGCGACGGAATGCCGATATCGAGGCCGCGATGCAGTTCGGCGTGACCGTGGCGGACAGCGCGGATCCAGCCGAAGGTGATGGGGAAGCCCGCGAGCGGTTTCCAGTCGAGGTCGTAGTCCCATTCGCCGTTCTCGGAGGCGGCGAGCGAGAGTCCGTAGGTGTCCAGGCCGCTGCCCGGCACCTGCGCCTTGGCTCGGAACCGTCCGATCACGTCGATCGCTGCGGTGCCGACGCTGCGTATCGCCGGTGGACCCTGCAGATCGAACCAGGGGCTGTTGAGCACGACGCCCGACAGGCCGAGGCCGGCCGACCCGCCTTCTCGGCGGTTGAGGCGGTTGAGCCAGAGCGGCAGTACGAGTCCGCCCGTCGAGTGCGCCATGAGCAGCACCGGGGCATCGGCGCGTTCGGCGCGGACCAGGGCGAGAGCCTCGTCGAGCTCGGCGTCGTACATCGCCAGATCGGTCACGAAGTGCGCGGTCTGACCCTCACGGCGCGACCGTCCGCACTTGCGTAGGTCCAGCGCGTAGAAGGCGTAGCCCATCGCGGCGAAGTGTTCGGCGATGTGTCGCTGGAAGAAGTAGTCGGTGAATCCGTGGACGTAGATCACCGCGCGCTCGACGTTCGCGGCACCCGACGGTTGATACCGCACGAGAGTGGCCTCGACCTGCCCCTCGCCGTCCGGATCGTCACCGAGTGGAATGGTCGTCTGTTCGTAGCCGTCGCCGAGGACATCGGGCACCCAGGTAGTCACAGATCACAACTGTAGTGGGCGCCGCGAGCGGCGTCCGAGGAGCACAATCGAGACCGGGTTGACGTGGTGTCCGATGGGGTAGGCCCAGCTAGTAACCTGACCGCACCGGGTGAGTAGCCCCTCTACAACAGAGTTCTTCGGTCGATGCCGCCACCGGCCGAGATCTCGACAGACAAGGAAGTCGATTCTCCAGTGTCCAAAGATGAGCAGGGTAAGCGGATCAAGACCGACGTCGTTCTGGTCGGTGCCGGAATCATGAGCGCCACCCTCGGTGCGCTGCTCCGTCAGCTCGAGCCGAACTGGTCGATCGACGTCTACGAGCGGCTCGACGCGGCCGCAGCCGAGAGCAGCGATGCGTGGAACAACGCGGGCACCGGCCACTCGGCCCTGTGCGAGCTGAACTACACGCCGCAGAACAAGGACGGCAGCGTCGATATCGCCAAGGCGCTCAACGTCAACGAGCAGTTCCAGGTGTCGCGTCAGTTCTGGGCACACGGTATCGAAACCGGTGTTCTCTCCGACGCCAAGAACTTCATCAACCCCATTCCGCACGTGAGCTTCGTGCACGGGGAAGAGAACGTGAAGTACCTCCGAGCGCGGTACGAGGCGCTCGTGGGCAACCCACTGTTCGCAGGCATGGAGTACATCGACTCCAAGGACGAGTTCTCCGCGCGACTGCCGTTGATGGCCAAGGGCCGTGACTTCTCCGACCCGGTGGCGCTGAACTGGAGCCAGGAAGGCACCGACGTCGACTTCGGTGCGCTCACCAAGCAGCTGCTCAACTACCTGTCGTCCGCGGGCGGCACCGTGCACTTCGGGCACGATGTGCGCAACATCACCAAGCAGTCCGACGGCACCTGGGACGTCAAGGTCGCCAACCAGCGCACCGGGGCGAAGAAGACCGTCAACGCCAAGTTCGTGTTCGTCGGCGCAGGCGGCGGCGCACTGCACCTGCTGCAGAAGTCCGGGATCGCGGAGATCAAGGGATTCGGCGGCTTCCCGGTCAGCGGCGAGTGGTTGCGATGCACCGATCCGGCACTGATCGAGCAGCACTCGGCCAAGGTGTACGGCAAGGCGTCGGTCGGCGCTCCGCCGATGTCGGTGCCGCACCTCGACACCCGTGTGATCAACGGCCAGCAGGGTCTGCTGTTCGGCCCGTACGCCGGTTGGTCGCCCAAATTCCTCAAGCAGGGCAAGATCACCGACCTGCCCGGCTCGGTCAAGCCCGGCAACCTGATGTCGATGCTCGGAGTCGGCGTGACCGAACTCGGACTCGTCAAGTACCTGGTCAGTGAGCTGGCTCAGTCGCAGGCGGATCGTGTCGAGACGCTGCGCGAGTTCGCACCCTCGGTACTCGGCGAGAACTGGGAGCTCGTCACCGCGGGTCAGCGCGTGCAGGTGATCCGCAAGAAGGGCCGCGGCGGCGTACTCGAGTTCGGCACGGCCGTGGTCAACGCTGCGGACGGCACGATCGCGGGACTGCTCGGTGCATCGCCCGGCGCATCCACCGCCGTTCCGGCCATGCTGGACGTGCTGCAGCGGTGCTTCGGCGACAAGTACGACGCGTGGCAGCCCAAGCTCAAGGAGATGGTTCCCTCGCTCGGGGTCAAGCTGGCGCAGAACAGCTCTCTGTTCGACGAGGTCTGGGCCTGGACGTCGAAGACGCTGGAACTGGAAAATGCTCGTGAGCTCGCACAGCCCTCGGGTGTGTGATAGCAAAAGGTATGAATACGCAAGCAGCAGCTCTCAAACGATCATGGGCACTAGACCTGTCCAACAGCACGTTGTACGACCTGTTGAAGCTGCGTGTCGAGGTGTTCGTGGTCGAGCAGGCATGCGCTTACCCGGAGTTGGACGGGCGTGACCTGCTGACCGAGACACGACACTTCTGGCTCGAACGGGACGGCGAAGTGGTGTGCACCCTTCGCCTGCTCGAGGAGCACGACGACGGCGAGAAGGCGTTCCGTATCGGCCGGCTCTGCACGCAACGCTCCGCCAGGGGACAGGGCCACACCACGCGAATTCTGCGCGCGGCGCTTGCCGAGGTCGGCTCTGCGCCGTGCCGGATCAACGCGCAGAGCTACCTCGTCGACATGTACGCCAAGCACGGGTTCCTGCCCGACGGCGAGGAAGTTCTCGAGGACGGCATCCCGCACACCCCGATGCGCCGGGGCGGCGGCACCGCCTGGAGCGAGGCCTGACCTCCTGTAGTACTCGACGAATGAATGCCACACCCGGTCCCACCGTGTGTGGCATTCGTTCGTTCGGCGGTAGTGTTCCGTTCGAAGTCGGTCGCGGAGAAGTCCTGTGTCAATCAGGCGCGGTCCCGCCACTGTGTTCAGGAGACTCTTCGATCGGAAGATTCCCCTGTCAGCCAGATCGCCGCCCGGCTTCGTGTATCTCGACCGAACGTCCGGCGCGGAACTCCGGGCACGAAGGGAATTGGCTGTGCAGCGAAATGGGAGTGTTCCCGAACCGGGATATCCGTTCAGTGCGATCGTCGGTCAGGATCAGCTGAGGTTGTCGCTGATTCTGTGCGCCGTACACCCAGGTATCGGCGGCGTACTGGTTCGAGGAGAAAAGGGCACCGCGAAATCGACGGTGGTGCGCGCGCTCGCGACCCTACTGCCCGCCGTGGACGACGAGGACGGGTCGCGCCCGGCGAAACTCGTCGAACTTCCGGTGGGGGCAACCGAGGACCGAGTGGTGGGGTCCATCGACCTCGAGAAGGTTCTGCGCGACGGCGAACGTGCGTTTCAACCCGGTCTCCTCGCGGCCGCGCACCGTGGTGTGCTCTACGTCGACGAAGTGAACCTGCTGCACGATCATCTGGTCGACGTGCTGCTGGACGCGGCCGCGATGGGCCGGGTACACGTCGAGCGTGACGGTGTATCTCATTCTCATCCTGCACAATTCGTGCTCGTCGGCACGATGAATCCCGAGGAGGGCGAGCTACGTCCGCAGCTGCTCGACCGGTTCGGTCTGGCAGTGGAGGTGACGGCATCACGGGACGTGGACGTCCGCATGAACGTCGTCCGCCGGCGGATGAACTACGAGCGTGATCCGCACGCGTTCGCCGCAGAATTCCGCAACGACGACATCGCCGTGGCCGAGCAGATTCTGGCCGCCCGGAAGATTCTCGACGATGTGGTGTTGAGCGACAAGGAACTTCGTCGTATCGCCGCGCTGTGTGCCTCCTTCGACGTCGACGGTATGCGCGCCGATCTGGTGCTGGCGCGTACCGCGTCCGCGCACGCCGCCTGGCGAGGAGCGAGCGAGGTGGCCGAGGAGGACGTGCGAATCGCCGCCGAACTGGCTCTGCCGCACCGGCGTCGGCGCGACCCCTTCGACGAGCCGGGAATCGACGACAAGCAGTTGGACGACGCCATGCGCGACGCTGCGGAACAGGCCGAGCAACAACCCGACCCGGACCCCGATCCCGACGGCGGGGGAGCGCCCGAGCCCGAGGCCCCCGACGATGGGTCCCAGTCCCAGTCCCAGTCCCAGTCCTCCGACTCCGAGTCCTCCGATTCACGCGACGAGTCGAAGCAACCACCGCCGTCCTCGGGTGCCGGCAGCGAGAAGCAGGCAGGCACGCCGGGAGCACAGTTCAGAGCGCGGTTGCTCGAGGTTCCAGGAGTGGGCGAGGGCGCGCCCGGCCGACGGTCGCGGTCGCGGTCCTCGCACGGACGGTCGGTACGGCCCACTGTCGAGCCAGGCAGAGGTCTGCACCTGGTGGGCACCCTCATCGCCGCGGCCGAGCAGCAGGTCGTCCGCGGCCGCACCGCCGGCCGGTTGAAGTTAGAGCCCGCGGACCTGCGGGGCGCGATCAAGGAGGGGCGTGAAGGCAACCTGATCGTCTTCGTCGTCGACGCCTCGGGATCGATGGCTGCGCGAGATCGGCTCTCCGCGGTGACCGGTGCGGTGCTGTCGCTGCTGCGCGATGCGTATCAGCGCCGCGACAAGGTTGCCGTGATCACCGTGCGCGGCACGCAAGCCGAGACCGTACTGCCACCGACGTCGTCGGTGGACGTGGCCGTCACTCGATTGCGGAAGATGAAGACCGGCGGTAGGTCGCCACTGGCGCAGGGATTTCTGCAGGCGCGTGAACTCGTTCTGCGAGAGCGTGTTCGAGATCCGCTGCGCCGCGCTCTGCTGGTCGCGCTCACCGACGGACGGGCCACCGGCGGTACCGATCCGGTCGGCCGGGCCCGCATCGCCGCCCGGCGCATCGCGTCGGACAAGATCGCCTCCGTCGTGGTGGACTGCGAATCGGGAATGGTCCGCCTCGGACTCGCTGCCGATTTCGCGGCGTGCCTCGGCGGTGGCTACGTGGCCCTCGCGGACCTGTCGGCCGAGCAGGTCGCCGCTGTCGTTCGCGCAGCGGCGTAGGAGTACGCGATGCCTCAGGGTGTACCGGCTCCCGGAACCGTTCCGCAGGACGGCCTCACGACGCGTCAGCGCCGCAATCTGCCCGTGCTCGCGGTGCACACCGGACCGGGCAAGGGGAAATCGACGGCCGCATTCGGGATGGCGTTGCGGGCCTGGAATCAAGGATTCGACGTCGGAGTGTTCCAGTTCGTCAAGAGCGCCAAGTGGAAGGTCGGCGAGGAAGCGGCGTTTCGCACACTCGGCGACCTGCACGAGAGCACCGGGGTCGGCGGAGCCGTCGAATGGCACAAGATGGGCGAGGGGTGGTCGTGGACCCGCAAGAAGGGCAGCGACGTCGACCACGCCGAGGCCGCGGCCGAGGGTTGGCGGGAGATCGCCCGGCGGATCGAGCAGGAGTCACACCGCTTCTACGTGTTGGACGAGTTCACCTACCCGCTCAAGTGGGGTTGGGTCGACGTCGCGGAGGTGGTCGAGGTTCTGACCCATCGACCGGGCAACCAACACGTCGTCATCACCGGACGGGATGCGCCCCATGAGCTGATCGAGGCCGCGGATCTCGTGACCGAGATGGCAAAGGTCAAGCACCCGATGGATGCCGGCCGCAAAGGACAGCGAGGCATCGAATGGTGACTCCGTCGTGCCCCGCCGTGGTCATTGCGGCCCCCGCGTCGGGCAGCGGAAAGACGACGGTGGCGACCGGGCTGATGGGTGCGCTGCGCTGCGCCGGCCGCACCGTCGCCCCGTTCAAGGTGGGGCCGGACTACATCGACCCCGGTTATCACTCGCTCGCCGCCGGGCTCCCCGGCCGCAACCTCGACGCCGTGATGGTCGGTGCCGACCGCATCGGCCCCTTGTTCCGACACGGCAGTCGAGGCTGCGACATCGCGGTCGTCGAGGGCGTCATGGGACTGTTCGACGGCAAGATCGACATGACCGGCCCGGGGGAGGCGTCTGCCGAGGGATCGACCGCACGGGTGGCCGCGATGCTCGGTGCGCCGGTGATCCTGGTGGTCGACGCCCGCGGGCACAGTCAGTCGCTCGCCGCTGTGCTGCACGGGTTCTCGACGTTCGACGCCAGCGTCCGCATCGGCGGTGTGATTCTCAATCGCGTCGGCAGTCAGCGGCACGAGGACGTGCTGCGTCAAGCGTGCGAACGGGTGGGTGTTCCGGTACTCGGCGCGCTGCCGCGCATGAGCGAACTGGTCGTCCCGTCACGGCACCTGGGGCTGATCACCGCGGTCGAACACGGTGGTGCCGCAACCGATGCCGTGGACGCGATGAGCGCCCTGGTCTCCCGATTCGTCGACATCGAGGCAGTGAGCGCACTGGCTCGATCGTCGGTGACCGCGCCGCAGTGGTCCCCGGAGGACGAGGTACGCACCTGCGAGGGATCGCCCGTGATAGCGGTGGCGGGTGGACCGGCATTCACCTTCGGCTACACCGAACACGTCGAACTGCTCCGCGCGGCCGGGGCCGATGTGGCCGTGTTCGACCCGCTGCGTGACGGATTGCCCACCGGCACAGCAGGAGTCGTACTTCCCGGCGGATTCCCGGAGGAACACGCAGCCGCACTGTCGGCGAACGAGGTGTTGCTCGCCGACATTCGAGCCGCGGCGGCCCAGGGATTGCCGATCCACGCCGAATGCGCCGGATTGCTGTATCTGGCACGGCGATTGGACGGTCATGCCATGGCCGGGGTCGTCGATGTGGACGCGGAATTCGGGAACACCCTCACTCTGGGATACCGCGACGCGGTTGCCCTCGAATCGTCGACACTGTTCGACGCGGGTACCCGCGTCACCGGCCACGAGTTCCATCGCACGAAGCTCGTCGTGGGAGTGGAGCCTGCAGGAACGAACCGATCCAGGGACGTGCGCGAGGCGGTGTCGGCCGCCTGGGGCTGGCACAGGCAGAACCCCGACGGCAGAACTGCAGTGCGCGAGGGCTTCGTGCAGGGCGGCGTCCACGCGTCGTATCTGCACACCCACGCCGCAGGCAATCCCGAGTCGATCACCCGATTCGTCTCGGCCGCCGTCGATTACGCGCGCGTGTAAGAGGGGTCGCCAGAATGCGGGTGGTCGTCGGAATCGGTGCCCGAGCCGGCGTCGGCTCCGCCGCCGTCGTGGCCGCGATCGCCACGGTGCTGCAACCGGACTGGCGTGTCGAGGCCATCGCCTCGATCGACCGGAAAGCAGAACTGGTGGCGGCGGTGGCGTCGAGCATGGGGGTTCGGGGAGTGACCTACTCGGCGAGGGAACTGTCGACCGTCGTCACGCCGACGACATCGGTTCGGGTGCTCCGTGCCGTCGGAAGTGCCAGCGTCGCCGAGGCGGCGGCGTTGCTGGCCGGCGGTTCGACGCAGTTGACGGTGCCCAGGTTCGGTTCGGCCGGTGTCACCGTTGCCGTGGTAGAGCTCTGCCTTGACGGTGGACCGGGGGTTCGGGCCATCCTGTAGGTATGACCGAGACGATGACAGCCGTTGCCTACACCCGCTCGCTTCCGATCGACGACCCCGCCAGCCTCACCGATGTGGTCGTCGACGTGCCCGCCGTGCGGCCGCGAGACCTGCTGGTCGAGGTGCGAGCCGTGTCGGTGAACCCGGTCGATGTCAAGGTCCGTGCCGGCAACGATCCGCAGGGCGAGCCGAAGGTGCTCGGGTTCGACGCCGCTGGTGTGGTGCGCGCTGTCGGCGCCGACGTCACCATGTTCGCACCGGGGGACGAGGTCTACTACGCGGGAGACATCGGCCGACCCGGGACCGACTCGCAGTTCCATGCGGTGGACGAACGCATCGTGGCGAAGAAACCGACGACCCTCGATTTCGCACAGGCCGCGGCGTTACCGCTGACCGTGATCACCGCATGGGAAGGACTGTTCGACAAGCTCCGCATCACTGCGGAGACCACCGGAACCTTGCTGATGGTCGGTGCCACCGGAGGTGTGGGATCTGTTGTGCTGCAACTACTTCGGACCCTGGTTCCTGGTGTGCGCGCGATCGCGACGGCAGCGGGTGAGGACGCGGTGGAGTGGGTTCGTTCTCTCGGAGCAGCCGAGGTGGTCGATCACCACCGCGATCTTCGCGACGAAGTACGCCGAGTGGCACCGGACGGCATCGACTACGTGTTCACTGCCCATTCCGCAGGCCAGGTCGAGATCTATGCAGACCTGTTGACGCCGTTCGGACAGATAGTGGCGATCGACGATCCCGAGACACTCGACGTTCTCCCGCTGAAGACGAAGGCGATCTCCTGGCACTGGGAATTCATGTTCGCTCGCCCCATGCACGAGACTGCGGATCTGATTCGTCAGCACGAGCTACTGACCAGGGTGGCCGAACTCGTCGATGCGGGTTCGGTGCGGACGACCGCGACGACGGTCCTCTCTCCGATCGACGCCGAGCAGCTCCGCGAAGCACACCGGTTGCTCGAGACCGGACACGTACGGGGAAAGGTCGTGGTCGCAGCCCGTTCCTGAGGACCGATCCGCGCCACCGACTGGCGAAAGCGGGCCGACGCAGGCAATGTGGATCCAATGACTTCCGACAGCATCGTCCTGCTCGGCCCGATCGTCCGGTACGTCGGCACCGAGACGGCGACCCTGTGGTTCGAGATGGCCGAATCGTCGACGGTTTCCGTGGTCACCGACGCCGGCGTCCGGGGTTCCGAACGTACGTGGGGAGTGCACGGCCACCACTACGCGCTGGTACCGCTCGAAGGACTGCCGGCCAACGCAACGGTGAACTACGAGGTGTTCGTCGACGAGCGTCGCGTGTGGCCCCCGGAAGGTCGGACGGCGGCCATCCACACCGTCGACGCCGAGGGACCCGTCACGTTGGCCTTCGGCTCGTGTCGGCGCGGTGACAACTACAGCGACGAATCCTTGAAGCAGATCGGGGCCGACGCCTTGGCCGGGCTGGGCAACGCGCTGATCGAGCAGGATCCGAGTCGATGGCCGCAGGCGCTGCTGCTCCTCGGTGACCAGGTCTACGCCGACGACCCGTCCCCGGAGATCGTCGAACGACTCCAGGCGCGCCGAAGCTCGGGCGAGGGACCGCAGAGCGCCATCGGTACCGACGCGGAGAACGAGATCTGCGATTTCGAGGAGTACTCCTGGCTGTACCGGGAATCGTGGGGACTCGAGCCGGTACGGACTCTGATGGCGAGCATCCCGTCGTGCATGATCCTCGACGACCACGATCTGCGCGACGACTGGAACTCGTCGGCCTCCTGGCGTCGGGACATCGTGACACGGCCGTGGTGGAACGATCGTGTGGTCGGCGCGTACTCGTCCTACTGGGTGTACCAGCACCTGGGCAACCTCTCGCCCAAGGAGCTGGCGCAGGACGAGATGTACGCCGCAGTTCGGTCTGCCAACACCGACGCCGAGCGGGAGAAGCTGTTGGCCGACTTCGCGTTACGTGTCGACCGCAGGCCCGAGACCGGACGATGGAGCTTCTACCGAGATTTCGGCGACACGCGGCTGATCATGATCGACTCGCGGTGCTCACGGAATCTGGATCCGAACAACAGAGAGATGGTCGACGAGAAGGAGTGGGCGTGGGTACGCGAGCGCGCACTCGAGAAGACCCCGCGACATCTGCTGTTCGGGTCGTCGTTGCCCTACCTCATGCTGCCCGCCCTGCACTACCTCGAACAGTGGAACGAGGCCGTGGCACAGGGCAGTTGGGGGTCGGTGTCGGCCAAGGTTGCCGAGAAGATGCGGATCGGCCTCGACCTCGAACACTGGGCGGCCTTCACCAACTCCTTCAACGACATGGCGGCGTTGACGCGTGAGCTCTCTCGCGGCGAGAACACACCCGCCTCGATCATGTGGCTCTCGGGCGACGTGCACTGCTCGTACGTGGCGAACGCGGACTTCGGGGTCGGCGGGCGCGAGGTACCGGCCACGTATCAGCTGACCATGTCGCCGTTCCGCAATCCGCTCGATCTGCCGATTCGCGCCGTCAACAAGCTGGCCATCAAACGTCCCGCGGCCCGCATTCTGTCGAAGCTGGCGCGGGCGGCACACGTGGGCCCGTCCGGTGTCGAGTGGGAGGCCGAGGCGGGCCCCTGGTTCGACAACGGTGTCATGTTGCTGACCCTGCACGGCGACTCGGCTCGGTTGCGGGTGCACCACGCGCACGTAGACGATGCGGGCAAACAGGTCCTCACGGAGACGTCGGTCCTGGCCCTCGCCTAGCGGACGAGTAAACGATTGGCCATCGCCGGGCCGATGAGGTTGGCTGGTTCGTTGTGGCCCACCTCGAACTGAACGACATCGTCTACTTCCTGCCCGACGGACGGCAGCTGCTCAACGGTGTCGGGTTTCGCGTCGGCGACGGTGCCAAGACGGCGTTGATCGGTCCCAACGGAACCGGCAAGACGACACTGACGCGGATCATCGCGGGGGACGAGACCCCCGACGAAGGATCGGTGTCGAGCTCGGGCTCGCTCGGGGTGATGCGGCAGTTCGTCGGTCAGCTGCGAGACGACTCGACCGTGCGTGATCTGCTGCTGTCGGTTGCGTCGCCGGCCGTGCAGACGGCCGCTGCGGCCCTCGACGCCGCCGAGAACACGATGATCGAGGTCGACGACGAGAAGACCCAGATGAAATACGCGCAAGCCCTCTCCGATTGGGGTGACGTCGGCGGTTACGACCTCGAACCGTTCTGGGACAAGGTCACCACTGCTGCACTCGGAATGCCGTTCGACCGCGCGAAGTGGCGCGCTGCGTCGACCCTCAGTGGCGGCGAGCAGAAGCGTCTCGTGCTCGAGGCTCTGTTCGCCGGCTCGGACAATCTGCTCCTTCTCGACGAGCCGGACAACTACCTCGATGTGCCGGGCAAGCGCTGGCTCGAAGCGACCATTCGCGACTCCGACAAGTCCGTCCTGTTCATCAGCCACGACCGGGAACTCATCGCCAACGCCGCGAACCGGATCGTGACGCTGGAACCGGGCGTCAGCGGGGCCACCTCGTGGGTGCACGGCGGCGGGTTCGCGACCTATCACGCCGCGCGTGAGGACCGGAATGCTCGGCTCGACGAACTGCGACGGCGGTGGGACGAGGAACTGGTCAAACTTCGGGCGCTGGTGCTGCGCCTGCGGGAGAAGGCCAAGTTCAACGACGGCGTCGCTGCTCGCTACCACGCGTCGCAGACTCGGTTGGCCAAGTTCGAGGAGGCCGGGCCGCCCGAGGCGGTGCCGCTGAAGCAGCACGTCACCGTTCGGCTGCGTGGCGGCCGAACAGCCAAGCGCGCGTTGGTGTGTACGGCGCTGGAACTGACCGGACTGATGAAGCCCTTCGACACCGAAATCTGGTACGGCGACCGCGTTGCGGTGTTGGGCTCCAACGGTTCCGGTAAATCGCATTTCCTCAGGTTGCTGGCCAACGGTGGCACCGATCCCGAGAAGGAGCACGAGCCGGTTCAAGAACTGGCACTCGATCCGGTTCCGCACACCGGCACCGCGGTGCTCGGCGCTCGCGTCCGGCCCGGTCTGTTCGCGCAGACCCACACTCGTCCGGATCTCGCGGGCAACACGCTGCTCGACATCTTGCACATGGGCAACGAACATCGTGACGGTATGGGCCGCGAGGCCGCAGGACGGGCATTGGACCGCTACGGTCTGGCCCGAGCCGCCGAGCAGTCCTACGACAACCTCTCCGGCGGCCAACAGGCGCGCGTGCAGATTCTGCTGCTCGAACTGTCCGGTGCCACCCTGTTGCTGCTGGACGAGCCGACCGACAACCTCGACCTCATGTCCGCCGATGCACTCGAAGACGCGATCGCCGCGTTCGACGGCACCGTCATCGCCGTGACGCACGACCGGTGGTTCGCCCGCAGCTTCGACCGATTCCTCGTGTTCGGCAGCACCGGTCAGGCCTACGAATCCGACGAGCCCGTATGGGACGAAAAGCGGGTGCAGCGCGCGCGGTAGCGTTTCCTCTCGTGAAGACGACTGACTCTCCCTATCTGGTCGGCCTCAATCTGGAAGGTCGACGCGTCGTCGTGGTCGGTGGCGGCACCGTCGCGCAGCGTCGATTGCCACTGCTCATCTCCTGTGGCGCTGCGGTGCACGTCATCACGCGCGAGGCCACACCGGCAGTCGAGGCGATGGCGACCTTCGGACAGGTGACGATGGAGTTGCGTGACTATCGAGAGGGCGACCTCGCCGACGCCTGGTACGCCGTCGCCTGCACCGACGAGGCCGAGACCAACATCGCGATCGTCGCCGAGGCGACCGCGTCCAGGATCTTCTGCGTGAGAGCCGATATCGCCAAGGACGGCACCGCCGTCACCCCGGCGTCGGCCGAATGGGACGGGCTGACCCTCGGTGTCCTCGCCGGCGGTGAGCACCGTCGATCGGCCGCGGTGCGCAATGCCGTGATCGACGCTCTGCAGTCCGGTGTGGTCGCCGATTCGGCGCATGCGCCGTTGACCGGCGTGGCACTGGTGGGTGGGGGACCGGGCGATCCGGACCTCATCACCGTCCGCGGCCGCAGGTTGCTCGCCTACGCCGACGTCGTGGTGGCCGATCGGCTCGCACCGCCCGAGCTGCTCGCCGAATTGGGTCCGCACGTGGAGGTCATCGACGCCTCGAAGATTCCGTACGGCCGCGCGATGGCGCAGGAGGCCATCAACCAGGCGCTGATCGACGGCGCGAAGGCAGGCAAGTTCGTCGTCCGGCTCAAGGGCGGCGACCCCTACGTGTTCGGTCGGGGATACGAAGAACTCGAAGCGCTCGCCGCCGAGGGAATCCCGGTCACGGTGGTGCCCGGAATCACCAGCGCCATCTCGGTGCCCTCGTCCGCCGGGATTCCGGTGACGCACCGCGCCGTCACCCACGAGTTCGTCGTCGTCAGCGGACACGTGGCACCCGACCATCCCGATTCGCTCGTCGACTGGAATGCGCTGGCCAAGCTCAAGGGCACCATCGTGCTGCTGATGGCCGTCGAACGCATCGGTCTGTTCGCCGACGTTCTCATCGCCGGTGGTCGGCCGTCCGACACCCCGGTGATCGTCGTTCAGGAAGGCACCATGCGCACCCAGCGCGAAGTGCGCGCCACTCTGAGCACCGTCGCCGATGCTGTTCGCGACGCGGAGATCAGGCCTCCGGCCATCGTGGTCATCGGAACCGTTGCCGGTTTCTCTGTACACGCCGGTAACGTGAACGCCCGTGCCTGAATCATCGATGCCCGATACCTCCAGCACCGAGGTCAAGTACCCGGTGACGACCCGCGCGTTCGGGTTGGCGATCATCGTCCTGAGCGGCCTGCAGTTGATGGTGGTGCTCGACGGCACCGTCGCCAATCTCGCTCTGGCACCGTTGCAGGCCGATCTGGGTCTCTCCGATGCCGGACGCAACTGGGTGCTCACCTCGTACGCCCTCGCCTTCGGCGGGCTGATGCTCCTGGGCGGCAGACTCGGCGACGCCTTCGGCCGCAAGAAGATGTTCCTGGCCGGTGTCGTACTGTTCACCGTCGCCTCCCTGCTGTGCGGGCTCGCGGTCAACGAGGCGACGCTGGTAGCGGCTCGTGCGCTCCAAGGCGTCGGAGCCGCGGTGGCGTCGCCCACGGCGTTCGCGTTGGTGGCGACCACGTTCGCGCCGGGCCCGGTTCGAAATCAGGCCATCGCGATCTACGCGGCCATGACCGGTGTCGGCTCCATCGCCGGGCTGATCATCGGCGGTGCGTTGACCGAGGTGTCGTGGCGGTGGATCTTCCTGATCAACGTCCCCATCGGTGTCGTCATCGTGGTGCTCGCAGTCGTGTCGCTCCAGGAGACGGTGGGGGCGAGGCTACCGCTCGACGTGCCGGGAGCGATTATGGCGACGCTCGGCTGCACCGGCGTCGTGTTGGCTCTGAGCGAGGGCACCGAACTGGGCTGGACCAACCCGATCGTCATCGTCTCGCTGCTCGCCGGCCTGCTGTTCCTCGGGTTGTTCCTGATGGTCGAGCGACGCGCCGACAACCCACTGCTTCCGTTTTCGCTGTTCGGCAGCCGAGACCGCGTGGCGACGTTCGTGGCCATCTTCTTCGCCGGTGGGGTGATGTTCTGCCTCGCCGCGTACGTGGCACTGTTCGTTCAGGACATCCTGGGATACAGCCCGTTGCACGCGGGCCTGGCGTTCGTGCCGTTCGCCTTCGGGCTCGGTGCCGCCGCATTCCTGGCCTCGCAGCTGGTGACGCGCATCGCCCCACGGTGGCTGATTCTGAGCGGTGCCGTCATCATGGTCGGTTGGCTGATGGTGTCGGTTGCGACCATGAACGCGGACTCGTCGTACTTCCCCGGACTGTTCTTCCCCGTCATCGGCATCGGATTCGGCGTCGGCCTGACGGTCGTGCCGCTCCCGCTGTGCGCCATCGCCGGAGTGAGCCCCACCGAGATCGGCCCCTTGACCGCCATCGCCCTGGTTGCTCAGACCCTCGGCGGGCCCTTGGCGCTGGCCGTGATCGGCGCGCTGGTGACCTCCCGCACCCTGTCGTTGGGCGGCATTTCCGGACCGGCGACGCTGATGAACGACACCCAGCTCGATGCGTTGAGCTCGGGCTACATGTTCGCGCTGTTCTGCTGCGCCGTCTGCGCCGTGGTCGCGGGAATCGCTGCGGTGTTCATTCGTTTCACCCCGCAGCAGGTCGCACAGGCCCAGGCCGCTCAGGAAAACGCCCAGAAGGGGTGACCAGCAGCGCCGATCACACGCCGAGGACGGCCTTGGCGATGAGGAAGTAGACGATCAATCCCGTCGCGTCGCAGAAGGTGGAGATGAAGGGTGTCGAGAAGACAGCCGGGTCGACACCGATCTTCCTGGCGATCAGCGGCATCGCTCCGCCGACAGTGGCTGCGAGTGTGCAGATCGACAACAGCGTCGTACCGATGACGAGCCCGAGGTGCCAGTCGTAGACGAGTCCTGCGATCACGAAGCCGAGGGTGCCGAGCATCGCACCCATCGTCGCTCCGACCCGAATCTCGCGAAACAGCACCGCGGCTATGTCTCGCGGTCGCACGTCACCGAGCGCGAGTGCCCGCGTGACGGTGGTCGCGGCCTGCGAGCCGGTGTTGCCTCCGGTTCCGGTCAGCAGCGGAATGAACAGCGCGAGAGTGACGACGGCGGCGAGCGCGTGCTCGAAGATCTCGAGCACCTGCACCGTGAGGATCGCCGACAGGGCCAGCACCAGCAACCACACCACGCGGGAGCGAACGATGGACAGCACAGGCGTCGACAGATACGGCCTGCGCAGTGGCTCCGAGCCGCCGGCCCGGGCAGCGTCCTCGTCCTCGGCTTCTTCCAGGATTCGTGACGACTGCTCGAGAGTGAGAATGCCGATCAGCCGTTGCTCGGAATCGACCACGACCACTGCAGGACTGCGGTGCTCGAAGCACAGCCGGGCAGCTTCCTCCGCCGACGAATCGGCCTTGACCACCGGATGATCCGAGTACAGCTTGCCGACGGGAGTGGTCGGTGCCGCAGTCGCCAGATCGGCGAGGGTCACCACCCCCAGCAGAGTTCGGTGATCGTCGGTGATCGGTAACAGGTACACCGACTCGGCGTCCGAGCCGGTGCGTCGCACGGCATCGAGTGCGTCGGCAGTGGTCGCGGCACTGCGCAGCCGAACGAACTCCGGACTCATGCGGCGACCGACCGATCCGCGCTCGTACCCCAGCATGGGGGCGGTGAGCGCGCGCTCGTCGGGAGACAGTCCAACCAACAGTCGATGTGCCACGTTGGACGGGAGTTCGTCGAGCAGTTCGACACGGTCGTCGGGGTCGAGATCCTCGAACAGAGCGATCACATCGTCACTGCGAAGACTCTCGAACAACTCGCCGCGAACGGTGGCGTCGAACCGCTCGAAGACCGTGACCGCTTCGTCCTTCGGCAGCAGACGGAACAGCACCGCTCGTCGAGACGAGTCGACCCGCTCGAGCATGCGCACCGCATCGGTGGTCGACAGCTCGGCCATCAGAGTGGACAGGGCGGCCATGTCGCGGTCGGTCAGCAGATCGGACGTACGGGTCATGATGTCGTCGAGAGTTTCGGGCACGGAACCATTTTGCCTTGCGTACTAGCGGTGGACTCGAACACCTCAGCGCGAGAGGTCCGCTCGATCCGCCGCAGCCTGCCCCGAATCCCAGCCCTCTGCGTCCAGGCGGGGGCCGCGCATCGGCTTCGCCGTCGGGAACAGTCGATCGAACTCGGCTTCGACGGCGACGGTCTGCGCGGCGAGAATCGGTAGTAGATCACCTGATTCGTGACTGGCCTCGTCGAGTGCGAGCGCGTCGGCATCGGTGAGGCGGTCTCCGATGCGGACGGCATAGGCGTACAGAAACGCCTTGCCGAACGCCGCCGATCCGGCTTTCTTGCGCTTCTTCGCCTGCGGTGAATGCCCGAGGGCGCGCGTTGCCTGAACCAGCAGCGAGGTGAACAGCAACTCGGTCTGTTCCACGTCCACCGGAGCCCCGACCAGGGTTGCGACGGCGAACTCCGGATCCCAGATCGCCTTGACGCGGTTGGCGGTTGCGACGACGTGCAGCAGTTGCGCCTTGGCGGGCGCATGGGGGCCGTCGACATGTACCCGTCGGCCGTGAATGTCGATGTGGCCCTGAGAGAGCAGCATGGTGTCGATGGAGTAGCGCGTCATCAACTCCTGCGCCTTGGCCGTCAGTGTCTCGGCCTCCTCCTCGAAATCCGTGGCGTCGGCCTTGGCCAAAAGTCCGCGAATCTTGCTCAGCATCTTGGTGTTCGGTGAGTCGGTACCGGCGACACCGGTCACCGTGGGACGAGTGCGCGGCCACTGGGACGGCTTGGGGCCGAGTCGAGGCCACCGGGGCAGCGTCTGCCATCGGCCGAGCAGGGTGAGTACGTCGAGCCATTGATCACTGGCTGCGATGTAGTCGGACTTACCCGAGGAGGCCAGGTACGCGGTCAGGAAATCGGGCGTGGCCTCCACCCGCGCCGCAACCTTGGGGAACTGCTCACAGATCGTGGACATCTGATCCACCCAGTCCTGCGGGGCCCGTGCATCGGCGTCGGTGAGGTCGGCCTGATGCAGCAGCACCGCGGCAGCGAGATCGGCCACGGCCACCGTGTGCTGACGCCGCACGACATGCACCAGATCCATGGGCTGCCAGCCGTTTTCGTACATTGCCTCGATCATGTTCGTCAGCGCCCGAGAGCCGAGTTCGGTCGCGTCCATCGACACCAGCCGATCCGCGACGTCGTCGGCGACGCGCTGGCTCCTGGTCTTGCCGACCGATGCGTCGGCACCGAGGCGGAGCAGTCCCGGAATGTCGTTCATTCGGTGAGCACGATCAATTCGGTGCTCGACGCCACTTCGACCCGAAGGCCGGCCTTGGATGCAACGCGCGCAACAGCTTTCACGTCCTTCGGCTCGGCGGTGGTCAGGGTCAATGCGCGTGCCAGCAGACCTTTGTGATGCTTGTTGAAGTGGCTCACCACCGATCGGCTGCCGTCGGCCTTCTCGGTGAGCACCGTTGCGGTGATCGCGCCCGGGACGGGACCTAGTTGCTGATAGGTGCCCGATCGCAGGTCGACGACGATCCCCTCGTCCTCGGCGTCGATGGCATCGGAGAGTTCGGGCTTCCAATGTGATCGCAGCGTTCCGAAATTCGGAACGGTCGAGCCACCGGAGAGACGGTAGGACGGAATCGGATCGGAGGCACGGACGGCCCCGAACAGTGCCGAGCCGATCCACAGCCTCGCGTTCGCTCTGGCCCGACCGGCACGGGTGAACGACGCCGCGTCGAGGGCGTCGTAGAGCACGCCGGTGTACCGCTGCAGCGCAGGTGTGGTGGGTGAGGTCCACAACCGGGCGTTGCGTTCGATCTCGTCGACCTGAGTGGGGCCGAGGCCGAGCGCCGTGATCGATGCGTCGACGTCGCTGGACAGTTCCACCAGCGCGTCGGCGAGCTTTCGACGAAGCGGCGTCAGCGAGGGCAACGACAGTCGGTCCAGATCCAGGGGTGCTCCGGAACCGCCGTCGGACTTCGTCTCGGAGGGAGGCAGCAGAATCAGCACGGGCTCGAGGCTACTCACTGCACGGCCGCCTGCTCACAGGCACTGCGTGAGCGACTAGTCTGACAACCTGTGATCACCCGTCTTTCGCAGTTGTTCCTTCGTACCCTTCGCGACGACCCGGCCGACGCCGAGGTCGACAGTCACAAGTTGTTGGTCCGCGCCGGTTACGTCCGCCGTATCGCGCCGGGCGTCTACTCCTGGTTGCCGCTGGGTCTGCGGGTGCTTCGGCAGGTCGAGCGTGTCGTGCGCGAGGAGATGAACGCCATCGGTGCGCAGGAGATATCCCTGCCCGCACTGCTGCCGCGCGAGCCGTACGAGACCACCAATCGGTGGACCGAATACGGCGACGCCCTGTTCCGGTTGCAGGATCGCAAGGGCAACGACATGCTGCTCGGTCCCACGCACGAGGAACTGTTCGCGCTGACGGTCAAGGCCGAGTACAACTCGTACAAGGACCTGCCGGTCACGCTCTACCAGATTCAGACCAAGTACCGCGACGAAGAGCGTCCCCGCGCCGGCATTCTGCGTGGCCGCGAGTTCGTGATGAAGGACTCGTACTCCTTCGACATGGACGAGGACGGACTGAAGAAGTCCTACGCCGCCCACCGTGAGGCGTACCAGCGCATCTTCGCCCGCCTCGGGGTCAGCTACGTCATCGTCGCCGCGACGTCCGGTGCCATGGGAGGCAGCGCCTCCGAGGAATTCCTGGCCGAGAGCGACATCGGTGAGGACACCTACGTGCGCTGCATCGAGTCGGGATACGCGGCCAATGTCGAGGCCGTCACCACGCCGGCACCTGCGCCGCTGCCGATCGAAGGGCAGCCCGCTGCCGTCGATCACGAGACCGGTGACACCCCCACCATCGCGACCCTGGTGGAGTGGGCCAACTCCGCAGATCTCGGACGCACCGTCACCGGCGCGGACACACTCAAGAACATCCTGCTCAAGGTGCGGGGTGCCGAAGGGGAGTGGGAACTGCTCGCCATCGGCCTGCCCGGTGACCGCGAGGTGGACGAGAAGCGCCTCGAAGCGTCACTCGAGCCTGCCGAATTCGCTCTGCTCACCGACGCGGACTTCGCGGCCAATCCGTTCCTCGTCAAGGGGTACATCGGGCCTCGTGCCTTGCAGGCCAACGGAGTTCGGTACCTCGTCGATCCCCGGGTGGTCGACGGCACGTCGTGGATCACCGGCGCGGACGTCAAGGGCAAGCACGTGGTGAACCTCGTCGCCGGTCGCGATTTCGTTCCCGACGGCACCATCGAAGCAGCCGAGGTGCGTGACGGCGACATGTCTCCCGACGGTCGTGGACCGCTCGTCAGTGCTCGCGGAATCGAGATCGGACACATCTTCCAGCTCGGCTACAAGTACACCGATGCGTTCTCTGTCGACGTCCTCGGTGAGACCGGCAAGCCGGTTCGCCTGACTCAGGGTTCCTACGGCGTCGGCGTCTCGCGTCTGGTCGCCGTGATCGCCGAGCAGATGCACGACGACAAGGGTCTGCGGTGGCCGTCGGAGGTTGCACCTGCCGATGTCCACCTGGTGATCGCGAACAAGGACGACGCTGCGCGAGCGGGTGCGGAATCCATTGCGACACAACTCGATTCCCAGGGCATCGAGGTGCTGTTCGACGATCGCAAGGCCTCGCCCGGAGTGAAGTTCAAGGACTCGGAACTGATCGGTGTTCCGCTGGTGGTCGTTCTCGGCCGGGGTTGGGCCGACGGCAAGGTCGAGATCCGTGATCGCTTCACCGGTGAGAGTCGCGAACTCGACATCGACTCGGCGGTCGAGGGGATCGTCGAGGCCGTGCGGCGCACGCCGTAGGACAGTCTCGCGATCTTTCTGCGCGGTCGGTTACCCGCTGGTAGCTTCGGGTCACCGACTAGGAGAGGTCACACCGTGGCTCAGTATTCGCTGTTCGATCCGACAACGTTCGATCCGGCCGAACTGGACGAGGAATCTCGCCGACAACTGCGCGCACTGATCGAGTGGTTCGAAAGTCGCGGCAAGGGCAGACTCCTGGCCGACGATCTGGACAGCGTCTGGCCGGCCGACTTTCTCGAATTCGTCGCCGAGAAGAAGCTGTTCGCGACCTTCTCCACGCCCGCCGCGTACGCGGAGGGATCGCCGAACACGCGGTGGGACGCTGCACGCAACGCTGCCCTGAGCGAGGTTCTCGGGTTCTACGGACTGGCCTACTGGTACACCTGGCAGGTCACCGTGCTGGGTCTGGGCCCCATCTGGATGAGTGCCAACGACGACGCCAAACGCCGCGCCGCACGCGAGCTGGACCGCGGCGGTGTGATGGCGTTCGGACTGTCCGAGCGCGCACACGGAGCCGATGTCTACTCCACGGACATGCTGTTGACGCCCGCGTCCGAGGATTCCGAGCTCGAGTTCACCGCGTCGGGGGAGAAGTACTACATCGGAAACGGCAACGTTGCGGGCATGGTCTCGGTGTTCGGCCGACGCACCGACGTGGACGGACCCGATTCGTACGTGTTCTTCGTGGCCGACAGCTCGCATCCGGCCTACCGGCTTCGCGAGAGCGTCGTCCACGGGCAGATGTACGTCAGCACGTTCGCGCTCGAGAACTACCCCGTCCGGCAGCAGGACATCCTGCACACCGGTTCCGATGCGTTCTCGGCCGCGCTGAACACGGTCAACGTCGGCAAATTCAACCTCTGCACCGGCTCCATCGGCATCTGCGAGCACGCGTTCTACGAGGCGATCACGCACGCGAACAACCGAATTCTGTACGGCAATCGCGTCACCGACTTCCCGCACGTGCGCAGCGCATTCGTCGACGGCTACTCGCGTCTGATCGCCATGAAGCTGTTCAGTGCTCGGGCGCTGGACTACTTCCGCGGCGCGGGAGCCGAGGATCGGCGCTACCTCCTGTTCAATCCGATGACCAAGGCCAAGGTCACCTCGGAGGGCGAAACGGTCGTCCGTCTGTTGCACGACGTCATCGCGGCCAAGGGGTACGAGAAGAACACCTACTTCCGTGAGGCAGCCCAGTTGATCGGAACACTTCCCAAACTCGAGGGCACCGTGCACGTCAACGTCGCCCTGATGCTCAAGTTCATGCCTGCCTACATGTTCTCGCCCACCGACTACCCCGATGTCGGCACTCGGACCGAGCCGGTGGACGACAGCTTCTTCTTCGCTCAGGGCCCGGCAAGGGGTGCGAGTTCGGTGCGGTTCCACGACTGGAATCCGGTGTACCGGAAGCACTCCGGTATCCCCAATGTCGGACGGTTCTACGAGCAGGCGCAGGCGTTCAGGGCGTTTCTCGCCGAGTGCGCGCCCGACGAAGCGCAGCAGAAGGACCTCGACTTCCTGCTCGTGGTCGGCCACCTGTTCTCGCTCGTCGTCTACGGTCACCTTCTGCTCGAGCAGGCCGACGAGATCTCGACCGAGATGATGGACCAGATCTTCGATTTCCAGATCAGGGACTTCTCCGGTTACGCCGTCGCGCTGTACGGGAAGCCGTCGTCGACTGCTGCACAACAACAGTGGGCTCTGGATGCGATTCGCAAGCCGGTGGTCGACGAAGGCCGTTTCGAGACGGTCTGGAACGAGGTCGTCTCGTACGACGGTCGGTACGAGATGCGTCCCTGATCGTCACAGCGCTCCGGGATCGGTCGGAACGAGCTTCGTCCCGAACGCGCACATCGTCATCTCGTGCAGTCCGGCGCTGTCCTCGGGATGCTCCGGTGCCTGCATCGACATCAGGACGTTGAGCAGCATTCCGTGCGCGATGAACGCTCGTGCCTGATCTTCCGAACAGCCCGTTCCGTTGCGGATCTGGCTGTAGATCGCGCCCATTCCTTCTCGGGCCTGCCGGCCGATCTCGGGTACCGCCCCTGCGCCGAACCCGTGCATCATGACCATCAACAGGTCACGATCGGCCACCAGGTCGGCGTAGGCACCCCCGAGGTCGGCCCAGGTCCGGTCGTCGGTCGGGTCGAGGGGGCCCGAAGCCAGGACTCGGTCGAACGCCGTCATGATGCCGTCGATGGAGCGTTGGAACACGAGCCGGAACAATTCGACCTTGGTTCCGAACATACGGACCACGTACGGCTGCGATACGCCGGCCAGTTTCGCCACTGCGTCGGTACTCGTTCCGGCGTAACCCCCGCGTGCGAACGCCTGTGTCGCGGCGTCGAGGACGAGTTCGCGGCGGTCGGCCGCGTCCATCCGGGTGGCTCTGGGCTTGGCGATCGAGGCGTCGGACATGTTGACAGGTTATCAGTCGATAACTTACGGTCTGGATTAAGTAATCATTCGATGCTTACAAGCTCCGAGACGGGACGTCCACCATGACCGCCACAACCTCTCCGCCTGCAGTGCAACCGGCCACTCGGAACGTTCCGGTGTGGCTCGGCATCGTCGCAGCATCCCTGCCGATGTTCATGGCAACGCTCGACAATCTCGTGATGACCAGTGCACTCCCGGTCATCCAGCAGGATCTGAACGCCTCTGTCGGACAACTGCAGTGGTTCCTCAACGCGTACACCCTCAGCTTCGCGACGTTCATGCTCACAGCGGCGACGCTCGGTGACCGATGGGGCAGACGCGCGGTGTTCCTCGGCGGAATCGCCGTCTTCACCGCCGCCTCCGTTGCCAGCGCGCTCGCCACGACTCCAGCGATGCTCATCGCGGCACGCGCAGTACAAGGAATCGGTGCTGCCGCGATCATGCCCTTGTCCCTGGCCCTGCTCGCCGCGGTCGTGCCGGTGGGCAAGCGTGCGATGGCAATCGGTATCTGGGGAGGAGTCTCCGGCCTCGGCGTCGCACTGGGGCCGGTGGTCGGCGGAGCCGTCGTCGACGGGATCTCATGGCAGGCGATCTTCTGGATCAACGTACCGGTGGCACTCGTCGCACTACCGCTGGCGTACATCGCGCTGAAGGAAACCGCAGGGCGCAGCCGACCGCTCGATCTGCTCGGCGTGGTCCTCTCGGGCGGCGGAGTCTTCCTCCTGATCTGGGCGGTGGTGCACGGCAACGACGACGGGTGGGCGTCGGCGACGGTGCTCGCCGGCTTCATCGGCTCGGCGGTACTGCTCGTGGCCTTCGTCCTGCGTGCCTCGCGCACCCGATACTCGGTGCTGCCCCTTGCCCTGTTCCGTTCGCGCAGCTTCACCATCGCCAACATCATCGGAATCATGTTCTCGCTCGGCATGTTCGGCGCGGTGTTCCTCCTCGCGCAGTACCTGCAGATCGTCATGAACTACACGCCGTTCCAGGCCGGACTACGCACCCTGCCGTGGACTGCCGCACCGATGGTGGTCGCACCGATCGCCGGTCTGCTCGCCGAGCGCGTCGGGCTGCGCGGACTACTGGTCGGCGGCCTGGCGCTGCAGTCGGTCTCGCTCGTGTGGATGGCGCTGATTCTGGGACCCGATACCGAGTACCCGGCGATGGTCCCGGCGTTGCTGATGGCCGGAGTGGGCATGGGACTGACGTTCGCTCCGTCCGCCACGGCGGTGCTGCGCGATATGAAGGACGACGATCACGCCACCGCGAGCAGCGCGAACTCCACCGTGCGGGAGGTGGGTATCGCGCTCGGCATCGCGGTGCTGACTGCGGTGTTCATCGGAGCGGGTGGATCACTGACGCCCACCGGTTACACCGACGCCCTGGCACCGGCACTGCTGGTCGGTGCAGGGGCAGTGGCGATCGGACTCGTGGCGGCGCTGTTCATGCCGGGACGTTCCGCCGGACCGGCAGGCGCGATCACGGTTGGCCGGGAAATGCCGTCGACGACGGACTGACGCCCAGAATCTGCTGCCACGTCGCGAGGCGAACCGCGGCGTCGGTCAGTGCCTGCACTGCCATGTCGCGGGTCGCTCCCGACCGGCTGCGTTCGATCGACGAACGCCACGCGATGCTCGTGTCGATCTCCGCCTGCGCGGCCAACTGCGCAGCCGAGATCGCGTCGGTCACCGGGAACGGGGACGCGTACGCCGGGTCGGGCAGTGGCACAGTGACGCTCGCCGCCTGGAGCGCATCGATGGTCGCGTCTCGGCGCGCGCGGTGAGCGGCAGTGTTCGACGCCACCAGTTCGGCGCGCGTCGGGTTGGAGAACGCCGCGACGACGCCGTAGGCGAACACCGCCGCGTACTCCGCGTGCAGGGCATCGACCAGGCCTTGCTGTTCCGGACCGAGATCGCTCATGCCAGAACCACCAGGGCCGAGACGGTGCACGAGGCGCTGATCGATCCGAGAAGGCCTGCCCGGTAACCACTTTCGTTGCGAGCCGCATCCGCTGCGCTGCGAGCGGACGCAGTCAACATCTCCCGTACGGCGGCCAGGTCGGGCGGCAGCGTCGTGGGAGCCGGTGTGGTGGTGGCCGTGACCGACGACGTGTCGGTCGAGGTGCCGGTGGCGCGGGCGATCTCGGTGTCGAGCGCATCGGCGTGTTCGGTCCGCTGCGCCGCAACGATTCCGAGTGCGGCCGCGTAGTCGGCGATCACGGCCGCGGCCGCGGTCGCATCGGCGGCATCGGCTCGGGCTGCGCGTAACTGCGCGGTCAGGGTATCGAGGGCTGGACCCGAGATCTCTTCTTTGCCGCAGGCCACCATCGTGGAAACGGTGGTCGCCGACAGTACGGCGGCACCGGCGAGTCGGAACAACCCGCGGCGACTGAGCGCGAAGGGGACGGTCGGCGATGGCACTCCGATATCGTGCCAGACCGCAGCGCCGGCACGCGCCGTGCCCGTGTGTCGCGTCGACCGATCGTGGTCACAAGCAGTGCCTGCGGGGCGGTAGGCTGTTGGTTCACCAAACGCAGTCCGGCTGCCGCACGCCGGATCGCCCACAACTACACACGAGGAGTTCGCGACATGCCTGTTCCGTCCAAGGAAAGGGTTGTCGAACTGCTCGCCGACCTCGTTCGGGAACGGGGTTACGACCTCGAAGACGTGAACGTCGTCGCCGCAGGAAAACACAGCGCAGTGCGGATCATGGTCGATCGCGAAGAGGGAATCGACCTCGACGCGCTCCCGGAACTGAGCCGCGAGATCTCGGACGCCTTCGATGCCGTGACCGATTTCGGGGAAGCCCCGTACACCCTGGAAGTCACCACCCCTGGAATCGACCGCCCGCTGACCGAGGCTCGGCATTGGCGTCGGGCCCGCGGACGCAAGGTGCGTATCGAGCTCGGCGACGGCAAGTTCGACGGTCGCGTCGGCGTGCTCGACGGTGATTCGGTCACCGTGGTGACCAAGGAGAAGGGTGTGCTGGCGACTCGCTCCGTTGCACTGTCCGATGTAGTGAAAGCTGTTGTACAGGTGGAGTTCTCGCGGCCGAGTGTCGAAGAGATGGACCTGGCGGGTGGTGTGGTCGGAGGTCGGCCGTCACCCGCGAACACCGATGAGATCGTGGACGTTGAAGCACCGGAAGAAGGGTCGGACAAGTGAATATCGACATTGCCGCATTGCGTGCCATCGAGGCGGACAAGGGAATTCCGATCGAGATGGTGATCTCGACGATTCAGACCGCGTTGCTGACGGCCTACCGGCACACCGAGGGGCACCAGTCCAACGCGTGGATCGACGTCGATCGCAAGACCGGTTCCGTTCGAGTGATGGCCAAGGAAATCGACGCCGACGGCAATGTGATCTCCGAGTGGGACGACACCCCGGAAGGCTTCGGACGCATCGCGGCGACCACGGCGCGTCAGGTCATCCTGCAGCGCCTGCGCGACGCCGAGCACGAGCGGTCGTTCGGTGAGTACGCCACACACGAGGGCGAGATCGTCAACGGCGTCATCCAGCGCGACACGCGCGCCAACGCCAAGGGCACCGTCATCGTCCGCATCGGCAGTGACGCCAACGGAGCCGACGGCCTCCTGCCGCCCGCCGAGCAGGTGCCGGGTGAAAGCTACGAGCACGGCGAACGCATCAAGTGCTACGTCGTCGGAGTCGCCCGAGGTAATCGGGGTCCGCAGATCACGTTGTCGCGCACCCATCCGAATCTGGTGCGCAAGCTGTTCGCCCTCGAGGTGCCCGAGATCGCCGACGGTTCGGTCGACATCGTCGCAGTGGCCCGCGAGTCGGGGCACCGCTCGAAGATCGCCGTTGCCTCCACCGTGTCCGGTCTCAACGCCAAAGGCGCGTGCATCGGACCGATGGGACAGCGCGTGCGCAACGTGATGAGCGAACTTGCCGGCGAGAAGATCGACATCATCGATTTCGACGAGGATCCGGCCACGTTCGTCGGGAATGCACTGTCCCCGTCGAAGGTTGTCTCTGTGACCGTGGTCGACGCGGTTGCTCGCGCGGCCCGGGTCGTGGTTCCCGAGTACCAGCTTTCTCTGGCCATCGGCAAGGAAGGGCAGAACGCTCGACTGGCCGCTCGATTGACCGGCTGGCGCATCGACATCCGCAGCGATGCGGCGGCACCCGAGACGACCAGCGCATAGGGCCGGAATGCGGAGTTCGGGGCAATACAGCGGTAGAGTGGTCGATGGTTCGGTAACGACCTCTCGGCCCAGAGGCATGAACGCGAGTATCCGGTGGTGACAAGCCGGCCGATTCGTACATGCATCGGGTGCAGGGAGCGACTGCCGGCCGCCGATCTGTTGAGGATCGTGGTTCGAGAAGCTGGTTCGCACGAATTCGCTCTCGTCCCCGACGTCCGGCATTCGATGTCCGGCCGTGGTGCGTGGTTGCACTACAGCCGAGAATGCCTGCACAATGCGGAACGACGCCGAGTCTTCGGTCGTGCGTTTCGGATATCGGGAAATGTGGACTCGTCCGCAGTGACAGTCGTGCTCGACGAGTACGAGCAGCTGCAGGCCGAGAACACGACAAGAGCAACACCCGTCGACAAGAACAGGCAACAGCACTGATGAGCACACCGTGAAGCACCAACGATGAACGTCCATCGGAGATAACCCGAGGTCGTGCGGGCACCAAGCCTCGCTCGGCCTCTCAGTGAGGAGAGCAGTGGCAGGCAAGGCCCGCGTGCACGAGTTGGCAAAAGAACTCGGTGTCACCAGCAAGGAACTACTCGCACGGCTCAAAGAGCAAGGCGAGTTCGTCAAGTCCGCATCATCCACAGTCGAAGCCCCAGTGGCACGTCGACTTCGTGAATCCTTCCCGTCCGACGGTGCGGACGCGTCCGCACCCGCCACAGCTGCACCGAACGGTCGCGCAGCGGCCGATCGCGCTGCAGGCAGCACCGCGAAGCCGGGCGCAGCGAAACCGGGCGGACCCCGTCCCGGCCCCAAGCCGGCACCCCGTCCGGCAGAGCCGGAAGCACCCGCAGCGCAAGCTCCGGCGGAGGCAGCTCCCGCTGCGCCCGCAACTCCGGCAGCCGCACCGGCTCCGGCCCCGGCAGCACCGACCCCTTCGCCCGCAGCGCCCGCCGCTCCGGTCGAGCAGGCTCCGGCCGCGTCGGCTGCGACCAGCGACGCTGCACCGGCCCCGGCAGCTCCCAAGCCAGCAGGTCCCGGCCCCAAGCCCGGCCCCAAGGCTCCGCGTGTCGGTAACAACCCGTACTCCTCGGCTCCCGTGGAGCGACCGGCTCCCCGTCCCGCACCCGGTGCTCCGCGCCCCGGTGGCGGACGGCCGGCTCCCGGACAGGGTGGACCCCGTCCCGCAACACCGTCCGGTGGCACTCGTCCGGCTCCCGGCCAGGGTGGGCCCCGTCCCGCACCGGGCCAGGCCGGACCTCGTCCGAGCCCGGGCTCGATGCCTCCTCGCCCCAACCCCGGTGCCATGCCGACCCGTTCGGCACGTCCCGGTCCCGCAGCAGGTCGTCCCGGTCGTCCCGGTGGCGCTCCGGGCGGACGTCCCGGCGGCGGCGGTGGTGGCGGTGGTTACCGCGGCGGCGGCGCTCCCGGTGCTCCCGGTGGTGCCCCCGCAGGCGGCGCTCCCGCAGGTGGTTTCCGCGGCCGTCCCGGCGGCGGTGGACGCCCCGGTCAGCGCGGCGCAGCAGCAGGTGCATTCGGTCGTCCCGGCGGAGCAGTTCGTCGTGGCCGCAAGTCGAAGCGGGCGAAACGCGCCGAGTACGAAAGCATGCAGGCTCCCGCAGTCGGCGGCGTCAGGCTGCCCCGCGGCAACGGTGAGACCATCCGTCTCGCCCGCGGCGCATCGCTGTCGGACTTCGCGGACAAGATCGACGCGAACCCGGCCGCACTCGTGCAGGCCCTGTTCAACCTCGGCGAGATGGTCACCGCGACGCAGTCCGTCAACGACGAGACGCTGGAGCTTCTCGGCGGCGAGATGAACTACGTCGTTCAGGTCGTCAGCCCCGAGGACGAGGATCGTGAGCTGCTCGACTCGTTCGACCTCACCTACGGCGAGGATGCCGGCGGCGAGGAAGACCTGGAACAGCGTCCCCCGGTCGTCACCGTCATGGGCCACGTCGATCACGGTAAGACGCGACTGCTCGACTCGATTCGTAACACCACGGTGCGCGAAGGCGAGGCAGGCGGAATCACGCAGCACATCGGTGCGTACCAGGTGCTGACCGAGCTCGAGGGCAACGAGCGTCTCGTGACGTTCATCGACACCCCCGGTCACGAGGCCTTCACGGCCATGCGTGCCCGTGGTGCCAAGGCCACCGACCTCGCGATCCTCGTGGTCGCAGCCGACGACGGCGTCATGCCGCAGACGGTGGAGGCCATCAACCACGCCCAGGCGGCCGACGTGCCGATCGTGGTCGCGGTGAACAAGATCGACAAGGAAGGCGCGAACCCGGACAAGATCCGGCAGCAGCTCACCGAATACGGTCTGGTCGCCGAGGAATACGGCGGCGAGACGATGTTCGTCGACATCTCCGCCAAGCAGGGCACCAACATCGATGCCCTCCTCGAAGCGGTGCTGCTGACGGCCGACGCGTCGCTCGATCTGCGTGCCAACCCGGACATGGACGCGCAGGGTGTCGCCATCGAGGCGCACCTCGACCGTGGTCGTGGCCCCGTCGCGACCGTGCTCATCGCTCGCGGAACGCTCCGGGTCGGTGACTCGATCGTCGCAGGCGACGCGTACGGACGCGTTCGTCGAATGGTCGACGAGCACGGCGAGGACGTCACCGAAGCGATGCCGTCCCGTCCGGTGCAGGTCATCGGCTTCACGTCGGTGCCCGGTGCAGGCGACAACCTGTTGGTCGTCGACGAGGATCGGATCGCCCGTCAGATCGCCGACCGTCGAAATGCGCGCAAGCGCAATGCGTTGGCAGCCAAGAGCCGCAAGCGCATCAGCCTCGACGATCTCGATGCAGCTCTGAAGGAGACCTCGCAGCTGAACTTGATCCTCAAGGGCGACAACTCGGGAACCGTGGAAGCACTCGAAGAGGCGCTGCTCGGTATCGAGATCGACGACGAGGTGGAGCTGCGCGTCATCGACCGCGGTGTCGGTGGCGTCACGGAGACCAACGTCAACCTGGCGTCGGCATCCAACGCGATCATCATCGGCTTCAACGTTCGAGCGGAGGGCAAGGCCACCGAGCTGGCCAACCGCGAAGGCGTCGACATCCGGTACTACTCGGTGATCTACCAGGCCATCGACGAGATCGAGAAGGCCCTCAAGGGCATGCTCAAGCCGGTGTACGAGGAGGTCGCCCTCGGGCAGGCCGAGATCCGCGCGCTGTTCCGTTCCTCCAAGGTCGGAAACATCGCCGGTTGCCTCGTCACCTCCGGTACGATCCGTCGCAACGCAAAGGCGCGGCTCATCCGAGACAGTGCAGTTGTCGCGGAAACCGTCACGATCTCCTCGCTCCGCCGCGAGAAGGACGACGCGACGGAGGTTCGTGAGGGATACGAGTGTGGTTTGACGGTGACGTACTCCGACATCAAGGTGGGCGATGTCATCGAGGCGTACGAACTCCGTGAAAAGCCGCGCGACTAGAACCGATGCGGAGCCGTTCGGCTCCGCATCCGGTCGCGTCGGCTCGGTGGTGAAGCCAGGGGAGTGACACTGCGCTCCGACTTTCGAGCCGGTGGTGGTACGACAGCTGTACCACCACCGGCTTTGTCGTCGAAGCTGATCGAAGGACGTCAGCGTGTATCTGGGTGCTTTGGAGTTGGACGTGTTGTTGGGGGACGTGCGTTCGCTCGCCGAGAAAAGGTCGATGGTCGAACCGGTCCTCGGTGATCTGCAACGGCTGGGAGTGTCGGCGGCCGAAACCGGTGAGCGAGAACGTATTCGGCGGTCCCTGCTGGGGGTCGCTGCAGCCGGTACCGATGTAGATCTACTGCACGACAAACTGGACGAGTGCGAACGGCATGTCGCCGAACGCAACGATCTGGAACTGTTGGCGGTACGCCGGAGAATCTTCGGACCCGAGGATTGATCCGGTGCCTGTGCCGAGCACTGTTCGGCAGAGGTGAAGTGCACAACCGTCGGTACGTCGCGAGAATCGACGTCCGGCCATGAAAGAGGAGTGTGATTGTCGTGGTGGATCAGGCCAGGGCTCGTAAGTTGTCCAAGCGAATCGCCGCCATCGTTGCAACGGCGATCGATCACGAGATCAAGGATCCCCGGCTGGCGTTCGTGACCATCACCGATACCAAGGTGACCGCCGACCTGCACGACGCAACGGTGTACTACACCGTCATGGGTGAAGACCTCGATACTCCGCCCGACCTGCAGGCTGCCGCAGCAGGACTCGAGAAGGCCAAGGGCGTCCTGCGCTCGAAGGTCGGGGCAGGAACGGGTGTGCGGTACACGCCGACGTTGACGTTCGTGACCGACACGGTGCCCGACACCGCACGCCACATGGAAGACCTTCTCGAACGCGCCCGAGTGGCCGACGAGGAACTGGCCCGCGCCCGTGCGAACGCCAAGCCCGCAGGCGACCCCGACCCATACAAAGCCCCGCGCGAGCCTGCAGACGTCGAGCCCGCTGAAGCCGACTGACATGGCCGATGGTTCGGGGTCGGTGTCGGAGACCGACGAGGATCTGACCCGGGCGATCGAGATGCTCGAACGTGCATCCTCGGTGACCGTGCTGTGCCACGTTCAGCCCGATGCCGACACGATCGGCAGTGGGCTCGCGCTCGGTTCGGTACTCGAACGTCGCGGTGCGAGGGTCCAGGTGGCGTTCGCAGCTCCGTCGTCTCTGCCCGAGTCGATGGACGAGCTGCCGGGAAGGCACCTTCTCGTCGACGCCGACAAGGTCACGGACACCGTCGACCTGGTGGTCACCGTCGACGCCGGAAGTCGGGGCCGGCTGGGTTCGCTGGGCGATCGGCTCGATTCCGCGTCGGCGAGCCTCGTGATCGATCATCACCGCAGCAACACCCGATTCGGAACGGTCAACGTGGTGGATGCCTCCGCGGAGTCGACCACCGCTGTGATCGCGCGGATGTTGGACCGGTGGGGTGTGGAGATCGACGCAGATCTGGCGCACCTGCTGTTCGCGGGCCTGGTCACCGACACCGGTTCGTTCCGGTGGGTTCGTCCCGGGTCGCACCTGCTGGCCGAACGACTGCTGGCGACGGGCATCGACGGCGCCCACATCGCTCGCAAACTGCTCGACACCCATCCGTTCGAGTGGCTCCCGATGCTCGGTTCGGTCCTGGGTTCGGCCTCGCTGATTCCCGATGCCGTCGACGGACGCGGGCTGGTGTACGCCGTGATTCGCAGCGAGGATTCGGCCGGGTTGCGCTCCGAGGAGATCGAGAGCGTGATCGACATCGTGCGCACCACCTCCGAAGCCGAGGTGGCCGCCGTGCTCAAGCAACAGGACTTCGGCTCGATCTGGGTGGTTTCCCTGCGCTCGAAGACCGAGGTCGACGTCTCGGCAGTGGCGTGCGAACTCGGCGGCGGCGGGCACCGCAATGCAGCCGGCTACACCGCGACCGGCGAATTGTCCGACGTGATCGAAGCTCTGCGCGGAGCCTTGTCCACGTCGTGAGCTCCACTCCGGTCACCGCTCGAAAGATTCTCGGCCTGTCGCTGCCCTCCCTCGGCGTCCTCGCCGCCGAACCTCTCTACCTGTTGTTCGACGCCGCCGTGATCGGCAGGCTGGGTGCCTTGGCGCTCGCAGGTCTGGCGATCGGCGGGCTCGTGCTGGCTCAGGTCAGCACCCAGCTGACCTTTCTGTCCTACGGCACGACCGCGCGAGCGGCTCGGATGCACGGTGCCGGTCGCGAACGTGATGCTGTCGGCGAGGGTGTGCAGGCAACCTGGTTGGCCTTCGCGATCGGTATCGCCATCGTCGGGGTGATGCAACTCGCGGCAGAGCCCGTGGTGTCGGTACTCACCGGAGGTGGCGACATCGCCGCCGAGGCTCTCGCGTGGCTACGGGTTGCTCTGCTGGGTGTGCCGTTCATCCTGGTGTCTCTGGCCGGGAACGGATGGATGCGCGGGGTCCAGAACACGGTGACCCCGCTGCGTTTCGTAGTGTTCGGCTTCGGTGTGTCGGCAGTTCTGTGCCCACTGCTGGTTCATGGGCTGCTCGGATTCCCGCGTCTGGAGCTGGTGGGATCGGCCGTGGCCAACGTGATCGGGCAGGGCCTCGCCGGTGCGCTGTTCGTGTTCGCAGTCGTGCGAGCGAGCACCGAGTTGCGCCCGCGCTGGTCGGTGATGCGCGCGCAGCTGGTGTTGGGACGCGACCTGATCGTGCGCAGCCTGGCGTTCCAGGCCTGCTTCCTGTCTGCCGCCGCGGTCGCGTCGCGCTTCGGTGCGGCGTCGGTCGCCGCCAATCAGGTGGTCCTGCACATGTGGAACCTGGTGTCCCTGATGCTCGATTCCTTGGCGATTGCCGCTCAGACCCTGGTGGGTGCAGCCCTCGGCGCGAGCAGGACCGACGACGCGCGCGCACTGGCGTGGCGGCTGACCGCATGGTCGACGGTGTTCGCGGTCGTCCTCGCAGGTGTGTTCGCGGTCGGACGCTCGTTCGTCCCGGAGTTGTTCACCACCGACGCATCGGTCATCGACGAGATGCATGCGATCTGGTGGATCTTCGTGGCGATCATTCCGGTTGCGGGCGTGGTGTTCGCGCTGGACGGAGTGCTGCTCGGCAGTGGCGATGCTGCGTTTCTGCGGAACGCGACCATGGCGTGCGCCGTCGTGGGCTTTCTACCGTTCATTTGGTCGGCTCTGGTGTTCGACTGGGGGTTGGTCGGGATCTGGACCGGGCTCGGGGTCTTCGTCGGGCTACGCATGCTCGCCGTCGCGGGACGGGTGCTGTCCGGTAAGTGGTTGGTCGTCGGCAGCGACCGCCAACTACGCCACTGACCGTCGGTCAGGGCTGCGACGGCAACGCGGGGTGCAACGCCACCTCGTGGCTCTTGACGACGAAGAACACGCTGCGGCCGGGCTCGAGCCCGAGATCCGATACCGCAGCCGGGGTGATGTCGGCGGCCATGCCGGGGGAACCGTCGGGTTGCGGACGTGACCGAACACGAATGCCGGAGCCCTGCACCTCCATCTCCTCGATCACTACCTCGAACACGTTGCGGGGGCTTGCATGCGGTGGTGTCGGGTGTACCGACACAGCGGCGGGGGAGAACACCCCTACCAGTGGCGTGTCGGTGGCATGCCGCCCGGAGCCGTGCACCGTCACTCCCCAGGCGGTGGTCAGGGACGTCGAGTCGTCGGCGTCGACGGCCCGTCCCGAGATCAGGTTCACCCCGGCGATGCGGGCACCGAATTCGCTGCGAGGGGCAGTGAGGACCTCGGTGACCGAGCCTCGCTCGACGACGCGTCCGCCGTCGACGACTGCGACGGAATCTGCGAGTGCAACGACGTCGAGCAGGTCGTGGGTCACGATCAAGGCCGTGCGACCGCTCTCGCGCAACACTGTGCGCAGCACGCGCCGAATGCCCGGTGCCGTGTCGACATCCAGTGCCGCCAGGGGTTCGTCGAGCAGCAGCAGGTGTGGATCGGCCGCGAGAGCGCGCGCGATGGCGATACGTTGGGCCTGGCCGCCGGACAACTGCGCAGGGCGGCGATCGGCCAGGTGGGAGGCTCCGACCGCGTCGAGCCAGGTATCGGCGACGGTCCGGGCGGTGGCGCGGTCCGCGCCGGCGCTGCGTGGTGCGAAGGCCACGTTCGTGCGAGCGTCCATGTGAGGAAACAGCAGAGCTTCCTGAGCGAGGGTCGCAACGCCTCGCGCATGAATCGGCACGGCGGTGTTCGAGGCGGTGTCGGTCAACACGTCCTCGCCCAGTCGGACGATTCCGTGGTCGGGTGCCACCACGCCCGAGACGAGTTGCAGCAGTGTCGATTTGCCCGCCCCGTTCGGCCCCAGAACAGCCACCGTCTCGCCCTCGCGGGCATCGAGTTCGAGATCGATGCCGCGGATACCGAGGGTGGCCCTCAGGTGTAGTGAACTCACAGCGTTCCCGACGATCGGGTGCCGCGTGCGGTGACGACAACGAGTGCCGCGACCAGAATCAGCACCAGCGACAGCGCCACCGCGGCATCGGGGTCGCTCTCGCGCTGCAGGTAGATTTCCAGCGGTAGCGTCCTGGTCACACCTTCGAGAGAACCGGCGAAGGTCAACGTCGCGCCGAATTCCCCGAGTGCGCGGGCGAAGGCGAGGACTGTTCCGGACATCAGTCCGGGAAGAATCAGTGGAACGGTGACCCGCCGTAGGACGGTCGTGGGGGTGGCACCGAGGGTGGCAGCCACCACGTCGTATCGGTCGCCGGCCGTACGGAGGGCTCCCTCGACGCCGACGACGAGGAAGGGGAGCGACACGAACACCTGCGCCAACACGACGGCCGAGGTGGTGAACGCTATTCGAATACCGAAGGCTTCGAGGTGCTCGCCCAACAGGCCTTGGCGTCCGAAGGTGTAGAGCAGCGCGATGCCGCCGACCACCGGGGGAAGAACCAAGGGCAGTACGACGAGAGAGCGAAGGATCGACAGCCCTCGAATCGAGCTGCGCGAGAGCACGATTGCCATCGGAACGCCCAGAAGCACGCACACTGCGGTGCTGGCCGTCGCTGTCTTCAGGCTCAGAACCAGTGCTGCGACGGCGGATTCGGAGGTGACGAGACCGAGAAAATTCGACCAGTCGATTCGGGTGAACATCGCGGCCAACGGCAACACGACGAGCAGGGCGCCCACGGCGGCCGGTGCGAATATCCACGGCGGTACCCCGACGGTCGGACGGCGTCCTGCCGATGGTCGCCCGCCGTCGACGGCTCTGGCGGTCACGGCGCCGCGAAACCGGCTCGACCGAGCACGTCTCGGCCGACGGGTCCGGTGACGAACTCGGTGAATGCGCGCGCTGTGTCGGGGTTGCCGGAACCCCGCAGTGTCGCGATCGGGTAGGTGTTGACGGCCTCGCTCGACTCCTCGAAGGGCACCGTGGTCACGGCTGCGCCTGCTCCGGCGGCGTCGGTGACGTAGACCAGTCCGGCATCGGCCTGCCCCGAGGTGACCTTGCCCAGTACGTCGGTGACCGAGGATTCCTCGCTCACGGCCGGGACGAGCGTGCCGGTTGCGGTCTCGACCGCGGCCGTCGCCGCACCGCAGGGCACCTGGGGCGCGCAGATCACGGTCAGAACATCGGGGTTCGCCAGATCGGCGAACGAGGCTATGCGGTCCGGGTTTCCGGGGGCGGTCACGATGGTCAGAGTGTTGGACGCGAAGTCGACGGGACTGCCGGCCACCAGATTCTCGTCGACCGTCGCGGTCATGTTCTTCGTATCCGCGGAGGCGAAGACGTCGGCGGGCGCGCCGGAGATCAGCTGTGCGGCCAGATCGGACGAACCCGCGAAACTGAACTCCACCGAGGTTCCGGGGTGTTCGGCCTCGAAGCGGGTACCGAGATCGGTGAACGTCGCGCGAAGCGATGCTGCGGCGAAGACCGTGATCTCGCCTCCGACTGCGTGGGCGCCCGAGGCCGCATCGGGCGTTGTCGAATCGGACTGCGAGCTGCATCCGACGAGCATCAGGGTGGCTGCAACCACGAGGGCGGATACCTGGCGCATTGTCTTCACGAACATCTCCTGCGTTCTACGGTGTCTCGACGATGACGGTGGTCGCCTTGACGACAGCGACGGTGACCTTGCCGGGCTCGAGCCCCAGTTCGCGAACCGATCGGGTGCTCATCAGCGACACGATCGTGAACGGCCCGCACTGCATGCTCACCTCGCTCATCACCGCGTCCGAGACGACCTCGGTGACCAAACCCACGAGCCGGTTGCGGGCGGAGCTGCCGCCCGACGAGATCTCGGGCGGAGGAACGGCATGCTCGCGTGCGTAGTCCGCGAGGTCGCGACCGGCGATGACCTTGCGTCCGGTCTCGTCCTCGAGCGCGGGCAGCGCTCCGCTGTCGATCCATCTGCGCACGGTGTCGTCACTGACACCGAGGAGCGCTGCGGCGTCACGAACGCGAACCGGGGGCACTGTCATCGGGGCGCAACCCCAGCAAACTTCCGCAAACAAGTCATGAGAGGCACCATATACCCGAATCTGCGGGTCTTTCGACTCGATCTCGGTGTCTGTGAGCAACACCGTTCGGTCGTCGACCGAATCGCCGCGTCACCCCGCCCGGACACTGCGCGGAATCTGCATGGAGTATTGGACGTTGGTACGTACTCGGACGGTTCTGGCGATTCGACGCCGGCGGCCGAGCGCATCGGAAGGAATTTTCAGTGGCAGCGAAGCTGTGGGCAGTGAGCGACATTCACGTCGGACATCGGGGTAACCGACCCGTGACCGAGGACATCTTTCCCGAATCTCCCGACGACTGGCTGATCGTCGCCGGCGACGTGTCGGAGAAGACCGACGACATCAAGTGGGCGCTCGAACTGCTCCGTGGCCGTTTCGCGAAGGTCATCTGGGTTCCCGGAAATCACGAGCTGTGGACGACGGTGAAAGATCCTGTCCAGATCCACGGGGCCGCCCGCTACGAGTACCTGGTCAACCTGTGCCGCGAGATCGACGTCGTCACCCCGGAGGATCCGTACCTGCGTTGGGAGGGTGAAGGCGGCCCGGCGACGATCGTGCCGATGTTCCTGCTCTACGACTACACGTTCTTGCCCCAGGGAGCGCGCGACAAGGAGCACGGCCTGGCGATCGCGCGAGAGAAGAACGTGGTCGCCACCGACGAATTCCTGCTGTCCTCGCAGCCGTACGCGACGCGAGATGCCTGGTGCCATGCGCGGATCGACGCCACCCGTGAGCGTCTCGATGCGTTGGACACCTCCGTTCCGACCGTGTTGATCAACCACTTTCCGATGGTCCGGCAGCCCACCGAGGTGCTGTTCTACCCGGAGTTCGCGCTGTGGTGCGGGTCCACTCTGACGGCGGATTGGCACACGCGGTACAACGCGATCTGCTCGGTGTACGGACACCTGCACATCCCGCGGACGACCTACTACGACGGCGTTCGCTTCGAGGAGGTGTCGGTGGGTTACCCGCGCGAATGGCAGCGCCGCGGCCTGCCGAAGAACGTTCTGCGCCAGATTCTTCCGGTCCCCGAGTATCCGCCGGGTGCGTTGAACAAGTGGGGCGGACACTTCACGGTGACGCCCGAGATGGAGGCAGAGGTAGAGAAGATGAGGGCAGGCAAGTGATCGAATCGATACTTCCCAACGGCGTCGTCTCGGCCGAATTGTTCGCGGACCCACCGGGTTTGACGCCGCATCCGCTCGAAGCTCCGCTGGTGGCCAAGGCGGTGGACAAGCGCAAGCGTGAGTTCACCTCGGCTCGACACTGTGCGCGGGTGGCGATGGAGAAGTTGGGCGTGGAGCCCGCGCCGATCATGCGCGGCAAGTCCGGTGCACCGCAGTGGCCGAAGGGTGTGGTCGGATCCTTGACCCACTGCGACGGCTATCGCGGCGCGGTCCTGGCCTATTCGATGCAGGTGCGGTCGGTGGGGATCGACGCCGAGCCGCACGGCCCCTTGCCCGATGGCGTGCTCGAGGCGGTGAGCCTGCCGGCCGAGCGGGAGTGGCTGGAGACGGCCGGTCGTGAGGACATCCACTGGGACCGAGTGTTGTTCTGTGCCAAGGAAGCGACCTACAAGGCCTGGGAGCCGTTGACCGGACGGTGGCTCGGTTTCGAGGACGCGCATATCACCTTCGAGCGAACCGGCTCCGGCGACGACCTCTCGGGAACGTTCCATTCCGAGTTGCTGGTGCCGGGCGACACCGTCACCGGCCCGCCTCTGTCGGCGTTCGACGGTCGCTGGATGGTGGCCGGCGGTCTGGTGATGACGGCGATCTCGGTGATGTGACGGCCGGATTCGCGGGCCTGGCACAATGCTCTCTCGTGAGTGCCCGTGAAAAGATTTCGTCCGGTCTCGTCGGTGCCGGCCTGTTGGTGGTCGACAAGGGGCCGGGTGTGACGAGCCACGACGTGGTGGCGTCGTGTCGAAAACTGTTGCGCACCAGGAAGGTCGGCCACGCGGGGACTCTGGACCCCATGGCGACGGGCGTGCTGGTGCTCGGCGTGGAGCGTGCGACCAAGATGCTGGGATTGCTCTCGCTGACCACCAAGTCCTACACCGCGACCATCCGGCTCGGCCGGAGCACGACGACCGACGACGCCGAGGGCGACGTGCTGGCCGATGTCTCGGCCGTGCACGTCTCCGACTCCGAGATCCAGGCCGCGATCGCTGTCCTGACCGGCGACATCGAGCAGGTGCCTGCGAGCGTCAGCGCCATCAAGGTCGACGGGCAACGCGCCCACAAACTGTCCCGCGCAGGTGAGGAGTTCACCCTCGCCGCCCGCAAGGTCAGCGTCACCCGATTCGACGTGACGGCCAGGCGCGATGTCGTGGACAACGAATCGGCATTCGTCGACCTCGACGTCGAGGTGGACTGCACGTCCGGGACCTATGTGCGTGCCCTGGCGCGCGATCTCGGCGCTGCACTCGGCGTCGGCGGCCACCTGACCGTGCTGCGTCGCACTCGCGTCGGACCCTTCACCCTCGACCATGCGCGGACGCTCGAAGAGCTGGCCGAGAACCCGGCCGTGAGCCTGGACATCGACCAGGCGGCGCGTACGGCCTTTCCGCACCGGCAGATCGACGCGGGTGAGGCGGAGTCGTTGAGCCAGGGAAGGTGGCTGGATCCGGTCGGAATCGACGGGGTGTACGCAGCGGTCGATCCCACGGGTCACACCATCGCTCTACTTCAGGAGAAGGGTAAGCGCGCCAGTTCGGTCATGGTGGTGCGGCCCGCGACCTTGCGCGGACACTGAAGCGAACCGACGTCAGTTCGCCGGAACCATCCAGATCGCTTCGGCGGCGCGGTGGCCGAGGTCGATCGAATCGGTGGCGCCGGTGCGGGCGAGCTCGATGGCGACGGTGCCGGCGTAGTCACGTCGTTCGACCACCGTGATCGGCAGGTCCAGCGTGATGCCGACGGAATCGAAGTAGCGGAGCATGGCCGGGTCGGAGTCGGAAATTCTGGCGACTCGGCCGGATTGTCCGTCGAGGTACTCGCTCAGGCGAGTCGCGGACGGAGTCTCGATCGCACCGTCCACCGACGGAATCGGGTCACCGTGCGGGTCCCGTTCGGGGTGACCCAGTTTGGCGTCGATTCGATCCATCATCAGATCCGAGACTGCATGTTCGAGAATCTCCGCCTCGTCGTGCACTTCGTCCCAGCCGTACCCCAGTTCCCGGACCAGATAGGTCTCGATCAGACGGTGCCGACGCACCATGCCGATGGCAGCCAGGCGGCCCTTCTCGGTCAACGAGATGGCTCCGTAGCGGGCGTGGTCGACCATGCCCTGGTCGGCGAGCTTGCGAATCGCCTCGGACACCGTCGATGCGGAAACGCCGATGCGCTCGGAGAGCATCTTGGTGCTGACGGAGTCCTCGCTCCACTCACTGGCCGTCCAGATGACCTTGAGGTAATCCTGCGCAACCGCGGACAGCTGGACGCCCTCGTCGGCCGGTGCGGGATCGTCTTTTCGTTGCGCCACGTCGCCGAGCTTAGGCAATCCAATGGAAAAAGACATCTCACCCGGCCGGAGCCACCGGTACCTGTCCGCGTCGGCGCACGGCGCGGACGACGATGCCCTGTGAGGGGCTGAAGAGGTAGGCAAGGACGAAGACCAACCCCTGAGTGAGCACGACGCTGCCACCGGAGGACACGTCGAGATAGAAGCTGGCGTAGATCCCCACCAGCGCGCAACCCACCGAAACAAGCGGTGCCAGTACCAGCATGCGGCCGAAGCTGTGCGTGAGCAGATATGCCGACGCACCTGGGGTGATGAGCATCGCCACCACGAGAATCACGCCGACGGCCTGAAGTGCCACCACCGTCGTCAATGCCAGCAGGGTCAGCATCACAGCCGAGATCACCGTCGGATTGATGCCGACGGCGCGGGCTTGAGTGCGGTCGAAGGCGAAGAGAGTGAAGTCCCGACGCTTGACGATCATGACGGCCAACGCGATGCCGCCGAGCACGAACACCTGGATCATGTCTGCCTGCGAGACGCCGAGCAGATTGCCGAACAGGATGTGGTTGAGGTCGATCTGGCTCGGAAACTTGGAGATCAGGACGACACCGAGCGCGAACAAGGTGGTGAAGACGACGCCGATGGCGGCGTCCTCCTTGACGATGGTGGTGTTGCGCACGACCCCGATGGCACCGACCGCGATGAGCGCGAACAGAAGAGCGCCGATCGCGAACGGTGCACCGAGCAGATACGACAATGCGACGCCGGGCAGCACGGCGTGCGAGACGGCGTCGCCCATCAGCGACCACCCGATGAGAACGAGCCAGCAGCTCAGCACCGCGCACACGATCGAGGCGGTCACGGTCACCAGGAGGGCCCGCTGCATGAAGGTGTATTCGAGTGGTTCGACGAGAAAATCGACGAGATACACGGTTCAGCTCGCTTCCGTGGTCGGGGTGGCCTGGGTTCGATTGCCTGCACCGAGTTGGTCGACCTTCGACGGGTCGATGCCGAAGGCCAGCGCCAGGTTCTCCGGACGCAGTACCTCGGCGGGACTGCCGTGCATCAGCACCCGTTGCTGCAGCAGAATCGCCTCGTCGCACAGATCCGGCAGAGCATGGAGATCGTGCGTCGACACGAGAACCGAGGCGCCGTGTGCGGCGAGTTCGCGGAGCAGCCGGGTGATGGTGGCTTCGGTCTTCTTGTCCACGCCGGCGAAGGGCTCGTCGAGCAACAGCAGCGACGCCTCCTGGGCGATGGCGCGTGCGACGAACGCGCGCTTGCGTTGACCGCCGGAGAGCTGACCGATCTGTCGGCTCGCGAGTTCGGCCAGGTCGACGCGCTCGAGAGCCTCGTCGACGGCCCGTCGATCGGCTGCTCGGGGAGTGCGAAGAAAATTCTGCTTCCCGTATCGGCCCATCATCACCACGTCGCGCACGCTGATCGGGAACGTCCAGTCGACGGATTCGGCCTGGGGTACGTAGCTCACCGTTCCTGCCTTGCGCGCCCGAGCCGGGTCGCCGCCGAACACGGTGATCGATCCGGAGTTCGGCTTGACCACTCCCATGACGGCCTTGAACAGCGTCGACTTGCCCGATCCGTTCATGCCGACCAACCCGCACACCCGGCCCGGTGCGAGCGTCAGACTGGCATCGGTGAGCGCCACGACGTCGCGGTATCGGACATTGACGGTGTCCACCGCCAGCGCTGCCTCGTTCTCGTGCGGGGCCCTGTGATTCGGGGCGCCAGTGTGCTCGCTCATCGTTCTCCCACCAGTGCGTCGGCGATCAACCGTGCGTCGTAGCGCAGTAGGTCCAGGTACGTGGGGACGGGGCCGGCCGCATCGCTCAGTGAATCGACGTAGAGCTGTCCGCCGAACCGGGCGCCGGTGTCCTCGGCGACCTGCAGCTGCGCCTTGTCCGAGACGGTCGACTCGCAGAACACGGCCGGTACGTCGTTGTCGCGAACGAAATCGATGGTGCGGACCACCTGTTTCGGTGTGCCTTCCTGCTCGGCGTTGACCGGCCACAGGTACGCCTCCTGCAGATCGAAGTCACGAGCCAGATACCCGAATGCGCCCTCACAGGTGACCAGCGCACGTTGACGAGCGGGCAGTCCGGAGAGATCGGCGTCCAGCTCGGCACCGACCCGGCGGAGTTGCTCGACGTACGCAGCTGCGTTCGCGCGGTAGTCGTCGGTGTTGGCGGGGTCGAGCGCAACGAACGCGTCGGCGATGTTCTCGACGTACGTCTCGGCCACCACGGGGGACATCCACGCGTGGGGGTTCGCTTTGCCCGCGTACGCGTCGTCGCGGATGTAGATCGGATCCACGTTCGCACTCACCACGGCATGCGGTGCGGGGATGCGCTCGACGAATTTCTCGAACCAGGCCTCCAGCCCGAGCCCGTTGTCCAGGATCAACTCGGCCTGCTCCGCGGTGCGTAGGTCTCCCGGTGTCGGCTCGTAGCCGTGGATCTCGGCACCGGCTTTTGTGATCGATTCCACTCGAAGGTGGTCGCCGGCGACATTGGCGGCCATGTCGGCGAGGACGGTGAAGGTCGTCAGAACCAAGGGTCTGTCGTCGTCGAGCACAGTCGGATCGTCCTCTCCGACGGCGCGGGCGCAGCCCGTCGACGCTGCTACCAGTAGTCCAACCACGGCCCAGCTCGCGAGAATCTGTCCAGCGTGAAATCCACGCTGGCGAAGAAATAAGTTAGGCACCCCGAAATATTTACCGTGGGGATACCTTTTTGTCCATAGCTACCGCACGCGACACGCCTGTCCGAGAGTGACCGAGCGGCCGTCGGGCCGTAGGCTTCGCGGTGTGCAGAGATGGCGAGGTCTCGACGATGTACCTGCCGACTGGGGCAGATGCGTGCTCACGATCGGCGTCTTCGACGGCGTTCACCGCGGGCACGCACAGCTGATCGAGCGAGCGGTGGGCGCTGCGAAGAAGCGCGGCGTTCCCAGCGTGCTCATGACATTCGATCCGCACCCGATGGAGGTCGTGCGGCCGGGAAGTCATCCCGCGCAGTTGACCACCCTGACGAGACGAGCCGAACTCGCCGAGGAACTGGGAATCGACGTGTTCTGTGTGATGCCGTTCACGCCCGAGCTGATGAAACTCACCCCCGAGCGGTACGTGCACGAGATTCTGATCGAACGACTCCACGTTGCCGAGGTCGTCGTCGGCGAGAACTTCACCTACGGCAAGAAGGCGCTCGGTACGGTGCCGATGCTCCGGAAGATCGGCGAACGATCGGGATTCGCGGTCGACGGAGTCAACCTGCTCGCCGAGCATGCCGTGACGTTCTCCTCCACGTACATCAGATCGTGCGTGGATGCCGGAGACGTCGCCGCAGCCGCCGCCGCGCTCGGACGGCCGCATCGCGTGGAGGGTGTCGTGGTGCACGGCGACGGCCGGGGTCGTCAGATGGGTTATCCCACAGCCAATGTCGCGCCGCCCATGTACTCGGCCATCCCCGCGGACGGCGTCTACGCGGCGTGGTTCACCGTGCTCGGGCCCGGCCCGATCATGGGGACGGTCACTCCGGGGGAGCGGCACCCTGCGGCGGTGTCCGTGGGCACCAATCCCACGTTCTCGGGTCGCACCAGAACCGTCGAGGCATTCGTACTCGACGGCGAGGCCGACCTGTACGGGCAACATGTGGCAGTCGACTTCGTCGACCGACTGCGGGGCATGGAGAAGTTCGACTCGATGGAGGCTCTCGTGGAGGAAATGGGCCGCGACGCCGAGCGTGCCCGCTCGATCCTGGCGGCGAGCACGGCCTGATAGGCTGTCCCCTCGGTGCACGCTGCGGTCCGTGGCGGCTGTACCGGCTTCGATCCCGTCGTGTCGACCTCGGTCGTTCGATCGGGGCGCGTTGCTTCCTTTCACGCGGACGTCATTGATCAGGAGTAGTACCAGTGGCATTGACCACCGAACAGAAGAAGGCCGTTCTCGGCGAGTACGGCTTGCACCCCACCGACACGGGCTCGCCCGAGGCGCAGGTTGCAATGCTCACCAAGCGCATCGTCGACTTGACCGAGCACCTCAAGACGCACAAGCACGACCACCACTCCCGCCGCGGCCTGCTGCTGCTGGTCGGACGTCGTCGTCGTCTGCTCAAGTACATCGCGAAGGTCGACGTCACCCGCTACCGTTCGCTCATCGAGCGTCTGGGTCTGCGTCGATAGTCTTCGGAGACGCGAGGATGTCACCGATGCACCGTTCGACGCGCCGGTGCGCACCCGACTCACAGCAATAGTGCAGTAGCCAACGAGGCAGTGCTTAGACTGTTCCTCGTTGGCTATCTGTGTTTGTACCGCAAGAAACAGTTCGACCAGCACGAGAAAGCGGATGCACGGCATCCGCACACCGCCGTGTATGCCTGTCACGCCGTGGTGACGGTCTTCGGTAGTGGCCTTTCGGATACGAGATCCGGTGGGCTTCGATCGATGGCCGCCTCCGCGTAGCCGCGTCCCGAGAGAAGCTCGGAGATGGACGGCACAGGTATGCCGCCGCAGCCAGGAGGGCTCGTGGTGTGTCCACGCGGGCACGGCAAAGACGAGAGGACGAGAACAGAACACATGTCGGAAACCACAACATTGGACGTCGAAGAAGGCGTCTACGAAGCAACTGCGATCATCGACAACGGCACGTTCGGCAAGCGGACCATCCGCTTCGAGACCGGCCGCCTCGCACAGCAGGCCGCAGGCGCAGTCGCCGCGTACCTCGACGAGGACACCATGCTGCTGTCGGCAACGACTGCAGGTAAGCACCCCCGTGAGGGATTCGATTTCTTCCCGCTGACGGTCGACGTCGAAGAGCGCATGTACGCCGCGGGCCGCATCCCCGGATCGTTCTTCCGCCGCGAGGGACGTCCGTCCACCGACGCCATCCTCACCTGCCGCCTGATCGACCGGCCGCTGCGTCCGACGTTCGTCGACGGACTGCGCAACGAGATCCAGGTCGTCATCACGGTCATGAGCCTCAACCCGGCCGATCTGTACGACGTCGTCGCGATCAACGCGGCATCGGCCTCCACGCAGATCGCCGGACTGCCGTTCTCCGGCCCGATCGGCGGCGTTCGCGTCGCACTGATCGACAAGCAGTGGGTTGCGTTCCCCACCAACGAGCAGCTCGAGAAGGCCGTGTTCAACATGGTCGTCGCCGGCCGCATCGTCTCCGGCTCCGGTGCCGATGCAGACGTCGCGATCATGATGGTCGAAGCCGAGGCCACCGAGAACGTCATCGAGCTCATCGAGGGTGGTGCCACCGCCCCCAACGAGACCGTCGTCGCCGAGGGCCTCGAGGCATCGAAGCCCTTCATCGCCGCACTGTGCACCGCGCAGCAGGAGCTCGCCGCCAAGGCAGCCAAGCCCACCGGCGACTACCCGGTCTTCCCGGCGTACCAGTCCGACGTCTTCGAGGCCGTGGAGAACGCCGCGAAGATCCCGCTGAACGAGGCGCTGACCATTGCCGGCAAGGCCGAGCGTGAGAACAAGCTCGACGAGGTCAAGGCTCAGGTCCTGACGTCGGTCGGAGACAGCTTCGCCGGTCGCGAGAAGGAAATCGGTGCGGCGTTCCGCGCACTGACCAAGAAGTCGGTTCGCCAGCGCATCCTCACCGATCACTTCCGCATCGACGGCCGCGGCATCACCGACATCCGTTCGCTCTCCGCCGAGGTCGCGATCATCCCGCGTACCCACGGATCGGCCCTGTTCGAGCGCGGGGAGACCCAGATCCTGGGCGTCACCACTCTCGACATGGTCAAGATGGCGCAGCAGGTCGACTCGCTCGGGCCCGAGACGTCCAAGCGCTACATGCACCATTACAACTTCCCGCCGTACTCCACCGGTGAGACCGGTCGCGTCGGTTCGCCGAAGCGTCGCGAGATCGGGCACGGCGCACTCGCCGAGCGCGCTCTGCTGCCGGTGCTGCCCAGCCAGGCGGAGTTCCCGTACGCCATCCGTCAGGTCTCCGAGGCGCTGAGCTCCAACGGCTCGACCTCGATGGGCTCGGTCTGCGCATCGACTCTGTCGCTGCTCAATGCCGGTGTGCCGCTGCGTGCCCCGGTCGCCGGTATCGCGATGGGCCTCGTGTCCGACGAGGTCGACGGCGAGACTCGCTACGTCGCACTCACCGACATTCTCGGTGCCGAGGACGCGTTCGGTGACATGGACTTCAAGGTCGCCGGAACCAAGGACTTCGTCACGGCTCTGCAGCTCGACACCAAGCTCGACGGCATCCCCTCCAAGGTGCTCGCCGGCGCGCTGTCGCAGGCCAAGGATGCTCGCACGACGATCCTCGAGGTCATGGCAGAGGCCATCGACACCCCGGACGAGATGAGCCCGTACGCACCTCGCGTCACCGCGATCAAGGTGCCCGTCGACAAGATCGGTGAGGTCATCGGGCCCAAGGGCAAGATGATCAACTCCATCACCGAGCAGACCGGTGCCAACATCTCCATCGAAGATGACGGCACTGTCTACGTCGGTGCAGCGGACGGCCCGTCCGCACAGGCCGCGATCGACATGATCAACGCCATCGCCAACCCGCAGCTGCCGAAGGTCGGCGAGCGATTCCTCGGAACCGTTGTCAAGACAACGGCTTTCGGTGCATTCGTCTCGCTGCTCCCGGGCCGCGACGGACTGGTGCACATCTCCAAGCTCGGCAACGGCAAGCGCATCAACAAGGTCGAGGACGTCGTCAGCGTCGGATCCAAGTTGCGCGTCGAGATCGCCGACATCGACAACCGCGGCAAGATCAGCCTCGTTCCCGTCGAGGACGACAACGCGGCTGCTCCCGCCGATGCTTCCGAGGCACCCGCCGAGGTCAGCGCTGAGTAAGAAGCAATCGAGTCGAACGGTACGTCCCCTCGGGACGTACCGTTCGGCCGTTCCAGAGAGCATCACCATCGATACGGGTGTGCAACGGACGACTCTGCCCGGCGGTCTTCGGGTCGTCACCGAGTTCGTGCCCGGCGTTCGCTCGGCTTCGGTCGGTGTGTGGGTCGGGGTCGGCTCACGAGACGAACAGCCCAGTGTTGCCGGTGCGGCACATTTCCTCGAACACTTGCTGTTCAAGTCGACTCCTACGCGTAGTGCGCTCGAAATCGCCCAGGTGATGGACGGCGTCGGGGGCGAGCTGAACGCGTTCACCTCGAAGGAGAGCACGTGCTTCTATGCGCACGTGCTCGACGAGGACGTAGCGCTCGCCATCGATCTCGTCAGCGATGTGGTGCTGCGTGGTCGGTGCCGATCGGCCGATGTGGACGTCGAGCGTCAGGTGGTCCTCGAAGAGATCTCCATGCGCGACGACGATCCGGAGGATCTGCTGGGAGATGCCTTCCTGGAAGCCATGTTCGGCGATCATCCGATCGGACGCCCGATCATCGGCTCCGTCGAATCCATCGAGTCGATGACGCGTGCGCAACTGCACTCGTTCCACGTTCGTCGATACACCCCGCAGCGCATGGTCGTTGCGGTTGCGGGCAACGTCGACCACAAGCAGATCGTCTCGCTCGTGCGCCGAGCGTTCTCCGGTCATCTGGACAAGGGCCTGAGGCCGGCCGAAAGACGTTCCGGTACAGCGCGATTGCGTAGCGCACCCACGTTGAGCCTGACCACTCGTGACAGTGAACAGGCCCACCTGTGCCTGGGTGTACGGGCGTTCGGTCGACACGAGGGGCACCGCTGGGCGTTGTCCGTGCTGAACTCGGCCGTGGGCGGCGGGCTCAGTTCCCGTCTCTTTCAGGAGATCAGAGAAGAGCGCGGTCTGGCGTATTCGGTGTACTCGTCGGTGGACACGTTCGCCGACAGTGGTGCCTTCTCCGTCTATGCGGGTTGCCAGCCGGAGAACTTGGGCGAAGTGACGACGGTGATCAGGGAAGTGCTGGCCAAGGTCGCCTCCGAGGGCATCACCGACGCGGAGTGCGCGCGGGCCAAGGGTTCGTTGCGAGGCGGATTGGTTCTGGGACTCGAAGATTCGGGCTCTCGGATGAACCGGATCGGTCGTAGTGAACTGAACTACGGTAATCACCGCGACATCACCGACACGTTGGCGCGGATCGACAGCGTCGGCAACGACGAGGTGCGCGAGGTTGCAGCCGTGTTGCTCGAGCGTCCTTTCGGTGCCGCGGTGGTCGGCCCCTACAAGAACGTTCGTCAGCTGCCTGCGTCGGTCAGGTCCCTCGTTCGGTAGCGTCGGCGATCACGTCGCGCACGGCGCGGCGGGTCAACTCCGTCACCGCCGAAACGTCGGTGATCGGCTCCAGCGCACGGGTGGAGTGGAGCGCCGCTATTCCGTGCACGGAGGTCCACAGTCGCAGGGCTGTGAACTGTGGATTCTCCGGCGCAACGGCTTCGGCCGCGTCGATCAACGCGTCGAACACCGGCCGCGACGCCAGCCGCAGGTTCTCGCCCGAGCCCTCGAGCAGGTCGTGCCTGAAGATGAGTGCGAACATCGCCGGGCGCTGCGCAGCGAACTGCACGTAGGTATGTGCCATCGCATCCAGTGACTCGCGGGGTGAAACGGCTTGTTGGGCCGCCGAGTTCAGCGCCAGCCCCAGGTCGACCAGACCGACTCGAGCCACCGCCGCGGCAAGTGCGCTCAACGTCGGAAAGTACCGTCTCGGTGCGCCGTGCGATACGCCCGCTTCGCGGGTGACCGCTCTGATGGTCAGCGCGCCCTGTCCCTCGCTTTCGAGCAGGCGAACACCCGCGTTCACCAGTCGAGTCCTGAGGTTGTCCGGCACGTAGACATTGTCTACTCTCGGTGTCGACGTTGTCCAGCCGAGAGGATCCGACGTGTGGTACCTGCTGTTCGAATACGTGTTGATCGGCCCGATTCTGCGCATTCTCGGTCGACCGAGAGTGTCCGGGACGCAGAATCTACCGACCTCGGGTCCGGTGATCATCGCGGGCAACCACCTCACGGTCGTCGACTCCTTCTTCCTCGTCCTCCTGGTGCGTCGCCGCGTCACCTTCATCGCCAAGAGCGAGTACTTCACGGGCCGGGGAATCAAGGGGGCGGCGCTTCGGTGGTTCTACAGCGCGACGGGTCAGGTTCCGGTCGATCGACGCGGTGCCGACGCGTCGGCACCGGCGCTCGCGGCGGCGAAAAGTATTCTGCGACAAGGGAAGGTATGGGCGGTGTACCCGGAGGGAACTCGATCGCCCGACGGACGGCTGTACAAGGGCAAGACCGGCCTGGCGCGCGTCGCGATCGAAACAGGTGCCCCCGTCGTACCGTTGGTGATGCACGGAACGCTCGCCGTCAATCCGGTCGGCTCGAGAATGTGGCGTCCGGGGAGGGTGCGCATGGTCGTCGGCAAGCCGCTGGATTTCACGAGATATGCGGGGGGAGAGAACAGCAAGGTCATTCTGCGGGCGGTCACCGATGAGGTGATGGCGGCGCTGGCGAACCTGTCGGGGCAAGAATACGTCGATGTGTACGCCGCGTCGGTCAAGGAAGCGGCATGAGAAACTCGGACGTGCCGGCACAGGGCAGAACAGTCCTCGTCACCGGCGTAGGTCGGCGGCAGGGAATCGGCTTCGCTGTCACCCGCCGTCTGCTGCAGGACACGACCACCCGCGTCTTCGCGCATTCGTGCGACGGCTACGACGTCACCGAGCCGTGGGGAGCAGGCACACCGGGAGCGAGCAAGGTGTTGGCCGAGTTGTCGATCGCCGCCGACAGGCTAGGACACCTCGACATCGATTTCGTCGATCCCGCGGCACCGGCAGCCCTGTTAGACGCGGCCGAATCCAGGCTCGGTGCGATCGATTCTCTGGTGGTCAACCATGCGCGGTCGCAGGTGGGTGATCTGGATTCGATGACGGCGGAGTCGCTCGACCTGACCTGGGCGGTGAACGTGCGAGCGTCTCTGCTCCTGGTTCAGGAATTCGTGCGGCGCTACGTGGATCATCCCGACGGTGGTCGCGTCGTACTGTTCACCTCCGGGCAGGACGAAGGGCCCATGCCGACCGAAATTCCCTACGCAGTGAGCAAGGGTGCCATTGCGTCGATCACCCCTACGCTGGCCGATTCGGTGATCGAGCGAGGCATCACCGTCAACACGATCAATCCGGGTCCGACCGATACCGGTTGGGCGAGTGCGGATCTGGACGAGTTCGTTTCACGCCACATGCCGCACGGTCGGTGGAACTCACCCGAGGAGGCCGCGGCCGTCGTGGCGATGCTGCTCTCGCCCGATTCGGGCTCGATCACCGGTCAGGTGATCGGGGCCGAGGGCGGATTCCGACGCTTCACGCCTTGACGTGTGGGATCAGAGTTTCTTCTTGCCCAGCAACAACTTCCAGGGCACCAATGCCGACTCGAGCTGCACCGACAGGCTCATCTTGGATTCGCCCTCGCTGCGCTCCTCGAACGTGATCGGCACTTCGGCGAGAGTGAGGCCGTGTTTGACGGTTCGGTAGTTCATCTCCACCTGGAACGCGTACCCGTTGCTCTCGACCGAGGCGACATCGATGGTGCGCAGGGTGCGCGCGTGCCACGCCTTGAATCCCGCGGTCGCATCCTTGACTCCGAGGCGCAGGATCGTGTTCACGTAGAAATTCGCCCATGCGGACAGGGCCTTGCGATGCCAGGGCCAATCGGCAGCGACCGCTCCGCCCGGTACGTATCGCGATCCGAGAACCACGGCCGCGTCGCTGGTGTTGAGTTTGTCGATCATCGCCGGAATCACCTCGGTGGGGTGTGAGAGATCGGCGTCCATCTGAATGACGATGTCCGCACCTTCGTCGAGCGCTCTCGTCATGCCTGCGACGTATGCGCGGCCGAGCCCGTTCTTCTCGGTGCGGTGCAGAACGCTGACGTCGATGGGTCCGTCGATGGCCAATTTGTCGGCGACCTCGCCGGTGCCGTCCGGCGAATTGTCGTCGACCACCAACACACCGAGCCCTTCCACCTGTAACCCGGCCAGCAGCTCGACGAGCTTGGGGAGGTTCTCACGTTCGTTGTACGTCGGTACAACGACGGTGGTCTTGGGGGCGACTCGTTCCGTACTCACCACCGTATGATCCGTGATTCGGGTGTCCGATCCAAATATCGGACACGATCGGCCGTGTCGGGTCGGCATCGTGGGTCGTGTCGATCGCCCGTCGACTCACGACCGAGCCGCGTCGACGAATACTCCGTCGCGCAGAATCGGAACGCAGGAACTCGAATCGACCTCGGCTGCGATGTCGACGTCTTCCGGGTGTCCCATCCCGGCCAATTCGCGACCCGAGGCGCATTGCCGCAGCTCGGAGCCCACGTCGTGCATGACGGCTCGCCACGCGGCAGCGGCCGTTCTCGCCTCGGGGGAGGCATCGGGTGCTCCGGCGTCGAGCAGGGCGGCGATGACTGCACCGGCCCCCCACAGGTCCTCGACGGCGGGGCGGAGCGATCCGTCCGGCCATTGTTCTCCGGCCGCTATGACCGCTGTCACCGCACTGCTGTTCACGGCTCGTATCCACTGCCCCACTGCGGACGCGTTTCTCAGCGACGCTCCCACACACAGCGGGGCCGTGCTCGCGAGATCGTGGGCAATGGTGGACCCGTTCGGTGACGGCAACACCAGCCGAGCCGGTGCCGGCGCGGCCCGTACGGTGGCCGGGCACAAGCTGATCCGGCCCGGTGAGGCGGCCGACCGCCCCACGGCCAGGACCGCGTCGAACTGCTCGGCCAACTCGGCGGCCCGGTCGTCGCGCCACCGACTCGGGATGACGTCGATACCCGCGTCCACAGCGACCGTGAGAGTGGTCGTGAACGACAGGACATCCACGACGACGGCGATGTCGGCGCCGTCGACACAGGCATCGGCACCGCGCAGACCCCAGTCGAAGCGGAGTCCGTACGCGTTCTGGGACAGTTCGGGGTCGGCCGGCATTGCCGAAAGGTAGCAAGTCCGGTGATACCTTCGGCGCGGGATCTAGTGGGGGAGAAACATGCAGTTGGAACTGGACACCAAGGTGATCGTCCTCGTGGCCGGTCTGCTGCTGCTGTGGGCACTGGGGTTGGGTGTCGTCAAGTACCACCAGATGTCGACGTCTCCGGACGGCACTGCCCACCGGTACGTCGACATCGCCCATCGGGCAGCGTTGATGTACTCGTTCGCCGCTCTGGTACTCGCTGTGCTGGCGCAGTTCAGCGCGTGGTCGGTGCCGGTGGATCTGATCGCCGCATCGGTGGTGCTGTTGTTCTTCGTCGCTGCCGTCGTGAGCTACACCGTGCACGGGTTTCGTCGGGACACCGAGAACCAGTTCGTCGATCCCGTCCCGGGGACGCATCTGTTCATGGTGTCGTTGATCGTCGGCGAAATCGGAGGAACAGCGGTGCTCGTGGCCGGCTTCGCCGTCGAGCAGTTCGGTGCGCGCTGAGAGACTCGGAAACTACCGAGGGTCCAGGTACAACTCGGCGGTCTCGGTGGCCACGGCGGACACCGCAGTTGCGAGACCGGGCTCGAGGTTCAGTGCAGCTGCCAGCGGTTCTCCGCGCAGGCCCTGCGTTCGGAGTAGCTCCCAGGCCCGTTCCACCAGGCGTACCGAGGTGGGATGGTCCAACTCGGGGCGGTTCGAGCGCAGTGCGGTGGCAGCCCAGTCCGCGTCGAAAGTCCCGTTGGGCGGACCGAACACACGCTCACCGGACGAATAGCTCTTCGGCTCCATACCCTCCGACGCTAGCAGCATCGCAGGACGGTGCAATCGTGACCGATTTGCGTCGGGACAGCACTACCGAACCGATCGGTTTCTTCAGTACGGTATGGCGATGTACGACGGCCACCGCAGGTCTCCACTCGCGCTCTGGGTCGTCGGATCGCTGGCGCTCGGTCTTCTCGCGGGTTGTGCCGGCGAGGACGGCAGCGGCCCGGTCGACGAGGTCTCGGCCGGCACGAACTACGTGACGGTCACGGGATCGTTGGTGGTCGGTGATCCCGTGACCGATCCCGTGCCGACCGTCGAAGCGCCGCCGCCCGCCGTGACAGAGCTACCCCTGAGCCTCGATGGCGCGCGGTTCCCGGGAGCGTCGCCGGTCGGTGTCACCGACGTGGTGTTCGAGGGGTCGTCGACTGTCGAATTCCGGTTGGCGGGCAACGGCCCTGTCTCCTACACGGTGCGGTATGTCGACGAAGCCGTCCGCTACGCCACGAGTGAACCGCTGGCAGTGCCGGGAAGATCGGTGTTGCAGGTGGATCTGTCCGGTACATCGACGGACTCCGACGGCACGTTCTCTCCGTATACCGGGCCCGAACGTGTCCGAGGACGTGAGGGTTCCGCTGTTGTCTCGGTCGATTTTCTGGCCGATCCCGGCGGAATCTCGCAGGCCTTCGTCGGTGTTGCGGCCGATCGACCCGAGTTCACGGTGACGACCACCGAAGAACCTGCCGCGGTGATCGTCACCGTCGAGTCCTGACCGGACTCGCAGCGTCGAATGCATGTCGGCCGTAGCTGTTTCGGGGTGATTCGCGGGGACAGCGCGGTAGCATCGCGGTGTGTCCGACGCCACAGTGGGAGAGAGTTCATCCGGTCGTCTGCGCGTGCTCGTGTACAGCAGCAACGCCGCTACCCGTGCCCAGGTGCGGTCTGCGGTAGGAACTCGACCGGATCCCGCACTCGGTGACATCGAGTACGTCGACATCGCCACGGCTGCCGTAGTCATCGAGCACATGGATGCAGGCGGTGTCGCGCTGGCGATTCTCGACGGCGAGTCCTCACCCGTCGGCGGTCTGGGTCTGGCGAAGCAGCTGAAGGACGAGATCGTCGATTGCCCACCGGTGTTGGTGCTCATCGGACGTCCGGACGACGCGTGGTTGGCCGAATGGTCGCGCGCCGAGGCTGCAGTACCGCACCCGTTGGATCCGATTCGGCTCGGGCGTGCGGTGGTCGATCTGCTGGGGCAGCGCTCGGCACGCGTCGGTGCCCGGGTCTCTCGACCGCGGTAGATCAGACCGTCTTCTCCGATGCGGGGACCGTCAGCACGAACCGGTGGATCGAACCGGCGATGACTGCTCCGAGCAACGGGAACACCACGAACACCCACAGCTGTGACAGGGCCGGTCCGCCGGAGACGAGGGCCGGGCCGAGGGACCGAGCAGGGTTGACCGAGGTCGAGTCGATGCCGATGCCCAGCAGGTGAACCACGGTCAGGGTGAGGCCGATCGGGATGCCGGCCGCCACGACGGGGTGAACGGTGGGAGCGGTCGTGGCCAGTACGACCAGGACGAGCAGGCCGGTCGCGATCGTCTCGAACACCGCCACCGACGCCAGCCCGTATCCTCCGGGTGACGAGCTGCCGAATCCGTTGGTGCCCAGACCGTCCGACGACATGTCGTATCCGGGGCGGCCGGACGCCACGAACAGTACGATCAGCGCGCCGATCACTGCACCGACGGCCTGCGCAGCGATGTAGAACGCAGCTTTGACCGGGGTGATGGCGCGAGCTATCAGGGCTCCGATCGTCACGGCCGGGTTGATGTGGCATCCCGAGACAGGCCCGATCGCGTAGACGAGGGCGAGCAGTGTGAGTCCGAACGCCAGGGCGATGCCCGGGGTGCCGACAGTGTCGCCCGCGATGACGGCGGTGCCGACTCCGAAGATCACGAGCAGGGCAGTTCCCAGTCCCTCGGCGGCGAGTGCCGAGACGGAAATCGATTTCATCATTTCTCCTGTTTCATGCTGCGGCCTCGTTCGGCCGGGATCGTCGGGAGGTTTGTCGTTGACGTCCGACCGGATCGCATGGGGCCGGGTAGTGATCTGAGTCACACTGTCGAGATCGGGTGCCCCATGCGTGTCAACGGATTACGAAACTGGAGTCCTCGAAATCCCGCGAGATCGACACCGAACCCATATCGTGTGTTTCAGGTCACATTGGTACGGCCGTCGCATTTACTCCGCGCCGGCGCGGTAGTCGATCGAGGGAGCAGATGCCGGGATGAACGCCTACGTTCCGATCCTCGTTCTCGGTGCCATTGCGGTCGTGTTCGCGGTGTTCTCGGTGATGGTCGGAACCATGGTGGGTCCGGCGCGGTACAACCGAGCGAAGTTCGACGCGTACGAGTGCGGCATCGAGCCCACGATGCATGCGCCTACGGGCCAACGATTTCCGGTGAAGTTCTACCTGACCGCGATGTTGTTCATCATTTTCGACATCGAGATCGTCTTCCTCTATCCGTGGGCCGTGCACCTCGACGTCCTGGGCGCTTTCGGACTGGTTGCCATGGCACTGTTCGTCGTCAACGTGTCGGTGGCCTACGTCTACGAGTGGCGGCGAGGCGGACTCGGATGGGACTGACGCCCGAACGCTGATCGGCGGCGGCACGATGCACTGTTCTCACCTCAAGCGGATGCGAAAGAGCGTGATCGATGGGACTCGAAGAGAAGCTACCCAGCGGATTTCTGCTGACCACCGTCGAGGGGTTGGCGGGCTACGCCCGTAAGGGTTCGTTGTGGCCCGCGACCTTCGGTCTCGCGTGCTGTGCGATCGAGATGATGGCCACCACCTCCGGTCGGTTCGATCTCGCGCGATTCGGCATGGAAGCGTTCCGTGCGTCTCCGCGTCAAGCGGACCTGATGATCGTGGCGGGGCGTGTCAGCCAGAAGATGGGGCCCGTACTGCGGCAGGTGTACGACCAGATGGCGGAGCCGAAATGGGTCCTCGCCATGGGTGTCTGCGCGTCCTCGGGCGGAATGTTCAACAACTACGCGGTGGTTCAGGGTGTCGATCATATCGTCCCCGTCGACATCTACCTGCCCGGTTGCCCGCCCCGGCCCGAGATGCTGCTCAACGCAATCCTGGAGCTGCACAAGAAGATTCAGGAAATGCCGCTCGGTGTCAACCGCGAGCAGGTGCGCGCGGCCGCCGAGGCTGCAGCGTTGGCGTCCACCCCGACCATCGACTTGAAGGGGCTGCTGCGATGACGACGCACGGAGCCCGCGGGATGTTCGGTGTCCGGGGGAGCGGCGACACGTCCGGCTACGGCCGGTTGCAGCCGCCGGTGGCGTCGGTCGATACCGCGCTCCGACCCTACGGCAGCTACTTCGACGCCCTGGTCGATCGCTTGGCCGCTGTTCTCGACTCCGGGGACGCAGCCGTACCGTTCGAGGACGCCGTCGAACGTGTGGTGATCTTCCGCGACGAACTGACGCTGCATCTCTCGCGGGAGCACGTACCCGCTGTCGCCCGTGCTCTCCGTGACGACGGGGAACTGAGATTCGAATTGTGCACGGGGGCATCGGGCGTGCACTACCCGGATCATGTCGGCCGGGAATTGCGCGTGGTCTACCATCTGGTCTCCATCACCCACGGACGCCGTGTGCGACTCGAAGTGGCTGTGCCCGATGCAGATCCGCACACGCCCTCGCTCTGCGCGGTGTATCCGACCAACGATTGGCACGAACGCGAGGTCTACGACTTCTTCGGCATCGTCTTCGACGGTCATCCCGCCCTGACGCGGATCGAGATGCCCGACGATTGGGTCGGCCACCCCCAACGCAAGGACTATCCCCTGGGCGGAATTCCCATCGAGTACAAGGGCGCTCGGGTTGCGCCTCCCAACGAGCGCAGGTCGTACAACTGATGAGCGCAACGGACGAAACCATCTATGCGGTGTCGGGTCAGGACTGGGACGACGTGGTCGAGCTGGCCCGCGGGTCGACCACGGAACGCATCGTGGTCAACATGGGTCCGCAACACCCGTCCACCCATGGTGTGCTGCGGTTGATACTCGAGATCGAAGGCGAGACCGTCACCGAGGCCCGGTGCGGAATCGGCTACCTGCACACCGGTATCGAGAAGAACCTCGAGTATCGTAACTGGACCCAGGGCGTCACGTTCGTCACTCGGATGGACTATCTCTCGCCCTTCTTCAACGAGACCGCGTACTGCCTCGGGGTGGAGAAGCTACTCGACATCACCGACGACATTCCCGAGCGCGCGACGGTGGTCCGGGTGATGCTGATGGAGCTCAATCGGATTTCCTCGCACCTCGTGGCGTTGGCCACGGGCGGAATGGAACTGGGTGCCGTGACGGCGATGCTGTTCGGCTTCCGGGAACGCGAACTGATACTCGACGTCTTCGAGGCCATCACCGGACTTCGGATGAACCACGCCTACATCCGTCCCGGGGGCTTGTCTCAGGATCTGCCCGCCGATGCGATCGCCAAGGTCCGCGAGCTACTGCGGGTTCTTCCCGGCCGTCTACGCGACCTCGAACTCATGCTCAACGACAACCCGATCTGGAAGGCCAGAACCGAGAACGTCGGCTACCTGGACCTGACGGGGTGCATGGCCCTCGGCGTCACCGGTCCGGTGCTTCGCTCGACCGGGCTTCCCTACGATCTGCGCCGGTCCGATCCCTACTGCGGGTACGAGAACTACGAGTTCGATGTCGTCACCGACACCGGATGCGACTGCTACGGGCGCTATCTGATTCGCGTGGAAGAGATGAAGGAATCGCTCAAGATCGTCGAGCAGACTCTCGATCGGCTGCGACCCGGACCGGTGGTCATCGACGACAAGAAGATCGCCTGGCCGGCAGAACTGGTCTCCGGACCCGACGGTCTCGGCAATTCTCAGGACCACGTGCGCACCATCATGGACACCTCGATGGAGTCGTTGATCCACCACTTCAAACTGGTGACCGAGGGAATGCGAGTGCCGGCGGGCCAAGTGCTGTCCACCGTGGAATCGCCGCGAGGCGAACTGGGCGTGCACATCGTCAGCGACGGCGGCACTCGGCCGTACCGAGTGCATTTCAGAGACCCCTCGTTCACCAACCTGCAGGCGGTTGCCGCGATGTGCGAGGGCGGCATGATCTCCGACGTCATCGCTGCCGTGGCCAGTATCGACCCGGTGATGGGCGGGGTGGACCGATGACCACGCCACGCTCGGAGCCGGTACTCGTCCAACTCGGAGCCCGCCCCGAGGAAGCCGTACAACTGGTCGGCCCCGACGCACGCGAATCCTATCCCGACGACGTCCTGGCCCGCCTGCGCGCCGACGCCGACATCGTCCTCGCCCGCTATCCTCAGACCCGATCCGCGTTGCTGCCGTTGCTGCACCTGGTGCAATCCGAGGACGGATACCTCACGCCGGCCGGAATCGAATTCTGCTCGGACGTACTCGATCTCACCGGAGCAGAGGTGACCGCGGTCGCGACGTTCTACTCGATGTATCGCCGCGAGCCCACCGGCAACTATCGCGTCGGAGTGTGCACCAACACCCTGTGTGCCGTCATGGGCGGCGACGCCATCATGGACGCCCTGCGGGACCACCTCGACATCGATCACGGCGGGACCACGGCCGACGGTGCCATCACCCTCGAGCACATCGAGTGCAATGCCGCGTGCGACTTCGCGCCGGTGATGATGGTCAACTGGGAATTCTTCGACAACAGAACTCCGGCGTCGGCGCGGGAACTGGTCGACGCGCTTCGCTCCGGTGAGCAGGTGACCCCGACTCGCGGCGCGCCGCTGTGCACGTTCCGCGAGACCGAGCGAATTCTCGCCGGGTTCGCCGACGACCGGCCCGGGGCACTCGAATCCTCCGGCAGCGCAGGCGAAGCCACCCTCGCCGGCCTCCGGTACGCCCGAGAGCACTCGATGTCGGCTCCCCGGGCGGTCGCCGGCCCCCCGGACGATCATCCCGATCTCGGTGCCGAAGCCGTGGCGGAGACGGTGCGCGAGAAGCCCGCTCCGGCTCCGTCGGCGACCGTTCCACCGCAGCCGAACACCACCGAAACCGATCCGTCGACGAAGGGGAAGTGACATGGCCCTGACGCCGGTGCTGAGCGAATTCTGGGACGAGAAGAACTCGTGGACCCTCGACACCTACCGCAGTCACGACGGATATCGAGGGCTGGAGAAAGCCCTGTCCATGGACCCCGACGATCTCATCGCCTTGGTGAAGGATTCCGGTCTGCGCGGCCGTGGCGGTGCGGGATTCCCAACCGGAACGAAGTGGAGCTTCATTCCACAGGGTGACGGGAAAGCTCACTACCTGGTGGTCAACGCCGACGAATCGGAGCCGGGCACCTGCAAGGACATGCCGCTGCTGATGGCGAGCCCGCACACGCTGATCGAAGGAATCATCATCGCGGCGTTTGCCATTCGGGCATCGCATGCATTCGTGTACGTCCGCGGCGAAGTGGTACCGGTGTTGCGCAGACTGCATGCCGCGGTTGCCGAGGCATACTCCGCGGGCTACCTGGGCAAGAACCTCCTCGGATCGGGGTTCGACCTCGAGCTGGTGATCCATGCCGGGGCCGGGGCCTACATCTGCGGCGAGGAGACGGCGCTACTCGATTCGCTGGAAGGGCGACGAGGTCAACCCCGACTGCGTCCACCGTTTCCCGCGGTTGCAGGCCTGTATGCGCGCCCAACGGTGGTCAACAACGTGGAATCGATAGCCAGCGTTCCGGTGATCCTGCGCAACGGAATCGAGTGGTTCCGGTCGATGGGCAGCGAGAAGTCACCCGGATTCACCCTCTACTCGATCTCCGGTCACGTGTGTCGTCCCGGCCAGTACGAGGCTCCGCTGGGTATCACCCTGCGGGAACTGCTGGACTATGCGGGCGGCATCCGGCCGGGTCACGAGTTGAAATTCTGGACACCGGGAGGTTCGTCGACACCGATGTTCACCGGCGACCACCTCGACGTGCCACTCGACTACGAAGGCGTCGGCGCCGCCGGATCGATGTTGGGTACCAAGGCATTGCAGATCTTCGACGACACGACGTGCGTGGTGCGAGCGGTACTGCGCTGGACGGAGTTCTACGCACACGAATCCTGCGGCAAATGCACGCCGTGCAGAGAAGGAACCTATTGGCTGGTGCAGATACTGCGCCGCCTCGACAGTGGAACCGGCACCGAAGCGGACCTGACGACACTGCTCGACATCGCTGACGGCATCGCCGGAAAGTCGTTCTGCGCGTTGGGAGACGGAGCTGCGAGCCCCATCGTGTCCTCGCTGAAGTACTTCCGCGAGGAATACATCCGACATGTCACCGAACAGGGATGTCCCTTCGATCCACACCGATCGACTCTGATGGCAGAGGAGCTGACGTCATGACCGCAGCTGCACATGGTCGTTCCGCGGTGACCCACGTGGAGATGGTGACACTGACCATCGACGACCACGAGATCAGCGTTCCCAAGGGCACGTTGGTGATTCGCGCCGCCGAGCTGATGGGTGTGCAGATCCCGCGCTTCTGCGATCACCCGCTGCTCGATCCGGTGGGGGCGTGCCGTCAATGTCTGGTCGACGTCGAGGGGCAGCGCAAGCCGTTGGCGTCCTGCACGACCACGGTGGCCGAGGGCATGGTCGTGCGCACTCAGGTGACATCGGAGTCGGCGGAGAAGGCGCAGCGAGGCGTCATGGAACTGCTGCTGATCAATCATCCGCTGGACTGCCCGGTGTGCGACAAGGGCGGCGAGTGCCCGCTGCAGAACCAGGCGATGGCGGCGGGTCGAGCAGAGTCCAGATTCGTCGAGACCAAACGCACGTACCCCAAACCGATTCCGCTGTCGGCGGAGGTCCTGCTGGACCGGGAACGGTGCGTCCTGTGCGCGCGCTGCACTCGGTTCGCGGCACAAGTGGCCGGCGACCCGTCCATCGACCTGCTCGAGCGCGGTGCGGTTCAACAGGTCGGGATCTTCGGTAACGAGCCGTTCGACTCCTACTTCTCGGGCAACACCGTCCAGATCTGTCCGGTGGGTGCGCTGACCAACACCGAATATCGGTTCCGGGCGCGCCCCTACGATCTCACCTCGTCACCGAGCGTGTGCGAGCACTGCGCAGGCGGCTGTGCTCAACGAACCGACCATCGACGCGGCAAGGTCCTTCGCCGGCTGGCAGGTGACGACCCGCAGGTCAACGAGGAATGGAACTGTGACAAAGGACGGTGGGCGTTCAAGTACGCCACCGAACCCGATCGCATCACCGCGCCGATGATCCGGGACGGATCAGGGGAGTTGATCGAGACGTCGTGGTCGGCTGCGCTGGCCGCCGCGGCGTCGGGGCTGGCCGCATCGGTCGGCCGGGCGGCGGTGTTGATCGGCGGAAGGTCGACCCTCGAAGACGCCTACGCGTACGCCAAGTTCGCTCGAACAGTGCTGCACACCAACGACGTCGACTTCCGCAATCGCAGCCACAGCACCGAAGAAGCCGACTTCCTGGCCGGCCGAATTGCAGCGACCGGGTTGGGGGTCACCTACACCGACCTCGAGCAGGCCCCGGTGGTGTTGCTGGTCGGCTTCGAGCCTGAGGAAGAATCGCCGCTGGTGTTCCTGAGGCTTCGCAAGGCGCACCGCACGAGCGCAGTGGTGGTGGCGTCGATCGCGCCGTTCTCCACCCGAGGTCTACGAAAGCTCGACGGCGTTCTGCTGCAGTCGATTCCCGGTGACGAGCCGGCGTGGCTCGATGCGTTGCACATCGGCGATCGTGGGACCGAATCCATTGCGCACCTCCTTCGCGAGCCCGGTGCGATCGTGCTCGTCGGCGAGCGGCTCGGCTGCGTGCCCGGCGGTCTGGCGGCGGCTTCGAAACTGGCGGACGACACCGGGGCGCGCCTGGCCTGGATTCCGCGACGCGCCGGAGAACGCGGTGCCCTCGACGCCGGGGCGCTGCCGAACGTCCTGCCCGGCGGGCGTCCTGTGGCGGATGCGGCTGCGCGCGCCGAGGTTGCCGCGGTGTGGGGCGTGTCCGAGTTGCCGGCGGAGGTGGGCCGCGACACCGCGGCGATCCTGGCCGACGCCGGACCGAGTCGTGTCCTGGTCACTGCCGGAATCGATCTCGACGATCTATCGGACCCTGCGGGTGCACTCGATGCACTGGACCGATCGGCGTTCGTGGTGAGCCTGGAGCTACGCCGCAGTGCGGTCACCGAGCGGGCCGACGTGGTGTTCCCGGTGGCGCCGGTGGTCGACAAGCCGGGAACCTTCGTCGACTGGGAAGGACGACCGCGCGCGTTCGACACTGCGCTCGGTGCCGGTGCACTGATGCCGGACCAACGCGTCCTCGATGCGATCGCCGCACAGATGGGCGTCGAACTGGCCGTACCCGACGCGGCGGCGGCACGCGCTCAGTTGACTCGCCTCGGTGTGTGGAACGGCCCGCGCATCCCGGTGGCCCGGATCGCGTCCCGCGCGCACGTTCCGACCCTCGGGCCCGGGGAGGCGATTCTGGCCACGTGGCGGATGCTCCTCGATGCGGGACGGATGCAGGACGGTGAGGACAATCTCGCCGCGACCGGTCGCCCGCCCACTGTTCGGTTGTCGGCGGCGACGGCGTCGGCCATCGGAGCGGAGACCGGTGACCCGGTGAGCGTCGCGACGGACCGGGGCTCGATCACGTTGCCGCTGACGATCACCGACCTGCCCGACACCGTGGTCTGGCTGCCGCTGAACTCGTCCGGTTCGGCGGTGTACCGGTCGCTCGGCGCGCAATCGGGCGCGGTGGTTCGCATCGGTCGGGGTTCTGTGGAACGACCCGAGGGTGAGCAGTCGTGATCGTGGCCGCGCCGACCGATCTGTCGATGTTCGGCAACGATCCGTGGTGGTTGGTTGTCGGGAAGGCCTTGGCGGTCTTCGTGTTCCTGGTGCTCACGCCGCTGGTGGCGATCTACGCCGAACGCAAGATCATGGCGTGGATGCAGATGCGGGTCGGTCCCAACCGGGTGGGGCCGTGGGGCCTGTTGCAGTCGTTGATGGACGGGATCAAGCTGGCGCTGAAGGAGGGGATCACTCCGACCGGCGTCGACAAGCCGATTTACGTTCTGGCTCCGATCATTTCGGTGGTGCCTGCGTTCATGGCCTTCGCGGTGATTCCGTTCGGCCCCGAGGTGTCGGTGTTCGGTACCACGACGCCACTGCAGATGACCGACCTGCCGGTCGGGGTTCTGTACATCCTCGCGGTCACGTCGGTGGGTGTGTACGGGATCGTGTTGGCAGGGTGGGCGTCGGGCTCGACGTACCCGCTGCTCGGTGCGCTCCGTTCGACTGCGCAGGTGATTTCCTACGAGGTCGCGATGGGCCTGTCGTTCGCGGCGGTCTTCTTGTACGCGGGCACCATGTCGACGTCCGGAATCGTTGCTGCGCAACAGAACACCTGGTACGTGTTTCTGCTGCTGCCGTCGTTCCTGGTGTACGTGACGGCGATGGTCGGCGAAACCAACCGCGCTCCGTTCGATCTGCCCGAGGCCGAGGGTGAGTTGGTGGGCGGGTTTCACACCGAGTACTCGTCTCTTCGTTTCGCCATGTTCATGCTCGCCGAGTACATCAACATGGTCACCGTGTCGGCATTGGCGACCACGCTGTTCCTCGGCGGCTGGCGGGCTCCGATTCCGCTGAGTCTGTGGAGCGGTGCCAACTCGGGGTGGTGGCCGGTGCTGTGGTTCACCCTCAAGGTCTGGGTGTTCCTGTTCGTGTTCATCTGGCTGCGTTCGACGCTGCCGAGGCTGCGCTACGACCAGTTCATGAACTTCGGCTGGAAGATCCTCATTCCGGTTGCCCTCGTCTGGGTGATGGTGATCGCGACGGTTCGGGTCCTCGGGGCCGAGCGCTACGACGTACCACTGGTCACGTTCGGAGTGTCGATGATCTTCGCGGTGGCCGTGCTGGGTGCGCTGCTGCTGATGGTGCGCAGGCATGCACGGGAACGGAACGTGCCGCCTCCTGCATCTGTCGTCGAGTTCGATGCGTTGGCAGGCGGATTCCCGATACCTCCCATTCCCGAGCAGGGCTCGAATTTCCCGAGCCGGCACGCCGGTGTGCGCTCATCCGCCGTCAGGTCACCGAAGGAGAACGCCGATGCCTGAATTTCTCGGTCCCATAGCAGGTTTTGGGGTCACCTTCGCCACGATGTTCAAGAAGCCCGAGACGGAGCTGTATCCGGAGGAGAAGAAGCCCACCGAGATTCGCTATCACGGGCGGCATCAGCTCAATCGGTACGCCGACGGTCTCGAGAAGTGCATCGGCTGCGAGCTCTGCGCGTGGGCCTGCCCGGCCGACGCCATCTACGTCGAAGGAGCCGACAACACCGAGACCGAAAGGTACTCTCCGGGCGAGCGCTACGGCGGGGTCTATCAGATCAACTACCTGCGGTGCATCGGGTGCGGACTGTGTGTCGAGGCATGTCCCACACGGGCTCTGACGATGACCAACGAGTACGAACTCGCCGGTGACAACAGAGCCGATCTGATCTACGAGAAGGACGCGCTGCTGGCCCCGCTGGAACCGCAGATGACCGCACCGCCGCACGCGATGGTGCCGGGCCTTACGTCCGAGGACTACTACCGTGGATCCGTCACCGGCCACGAGTCAGGAGCCGAGCCCGCAGCCGAACCCGATGGTGGTTCGGTGCGATGAGTGCACCGGAAGCTGCGGTGCAGCTCGCCCTCGATGCCACGTCCACCGGTGAGGCCGTGCAGTTCTGGACCCTCGGTGTCGTCGCCGTCATCGGCGCACTCGGGGTGGTGATGAGCACCAAGGCCGTCTACTCTGCGTTGTTCCTCGCTGCCACGATGGTGGTACTGGCGACCTTCTACATGGCGCAGGGAGCGCTGTTCCTCGGTGTCGTGCAGATCGTCGTCTACACCGGCGCGGTCATGATGCTGTTCCTGTTCGTTCTGATGCTCGTCGGGGTCGACACCTCGGAGTCGCTGACCGAAACTCTGCGTGGCCACCGCATCGCTGCCGTCGTCATCGGAATCGGCTTCGGACTGTTGATCATCGGGGTACTGCTGCGCGACGCGGCCCGTACCGGTCGGCTCGACTTCGCCGGTCTCGACGCCGCCAACTCGACCGGAAACGTCGAGGGCCTGGCAGAGCTGATCTTCGTCGAATACGTGTGGGCGTTCGAGCTGACCGGAGCACTGCTGATCACTGCCACGATCGGAGCGATGATTCTGGCGCACCGAGAGGTTCTGGGGCCGGTCAAGGGTCAGCGAGAGATGGCGCAGGATCGCTTCCGCGACGGCTCGAGGGTGACACCGCTGCCGAGCCCGGGAGTGTATGCCAGGCACAACGGGGTCGATCGCCGCGCCTTGTTGCCCGACGGAACCGAATCCGAGTCCTCCGTCAACGCCATGTTCGCCGATCCTCGGGTCGAGAGCGACGAACGATGAATCCGGAGAACTATCTCTACCTGTCCGTTCTGTTGTTCGCGATAGGCGCGGCGGGCGTCATCGTCAGGCGCAACGCGATCATCGTGTTCATGTGCATCGAATTGATGCTCAACGCAGTCAATCTCGCGTTCGTCACCTTCTCCCGCATGCACGGCAACCTCGACGGCCAGTTGTTCGCGTTCTTCACCATGGTGGTCGCCGCCGCCGAGGTGGTGGTGGGCCTGGCCATCATCATGGCCATCTTCCGATCCCGTCGGTCGATTTCGATGGACGAGAACTCCCTGATGAAGAATTGACGGGGGCGCAGAAATGATGTCGATGCTGTGGCTTCTTCCGGCTCTGCCTGCGTTCGGTGCGGCGTTCCTGCTGCTCGGTGGCAGGCGTACCGACCGCTGGGGGCACCTCGTCGCGACGGCGGCAGCAGTGTCCTCGTTCGTCGTGGCCGCGGTGGTGTTCGGCTCGATGCTCGGTCGCTCCGAGTCGGGCCGCGCCCTTACTCAGACCTTGTTCCGGTGGGTTCCGGTCGACGAATTACAGGTCGAGTTCGGCTTGCGCGCAGATCAATTGTCGATCTGCTTCGTCCTGCTGATCACCGGGGTCGGTTCGCTCATTCACGTGTACTCCATCGGCTACATGAGTCACGACGCCGAGCGGCGTCGCTTCTTCGCGTACCTCAACCTGTTTCTGGCAGCCATGCTGCTGCTGGTTCTGGCCGACAACTTCCTGGGCCTGTATCTGGGGTGGGAGGGTGTCGGTCTGGCGTCGTATCTGCTCATCGGCTTCTGGCAGCACAAGCCGTCGGCCGCGTCGGCTGCCCGAAAAGCGTTCGTGGTCAACAGAGTCGGTGACATCGGCCTGGCGGTTGCGCTGATGATCATGTTCGTCAACTTCGGCTCCGTGCAGTACGACGACGTGTTCGCCGGAATCGGCGAGGCGAGCGAATCCGTGGCCACCGCCATGGCGCTGATGCTGCTGTTGGCGGCATGTGGAAAGTCGGCGCAGGTGCCGTTGCAGTCTTGGCTCGGTGATGCCATGGAGGGTCCGACACCGGTGTCGGCACTGATTCACGCGGCCACGATGGTCACGGCCGGGGTGTATCTCATCGTGCGCTCGGGACCGGTGTTCGAGGCATCTCCTGCCGCCCGCGCGGTCACCGTCACCGTCGGGGCGGTTACCTTGCTGTTCGGTGCCGTCATCGGATGTGCGAAGGACGACATCAAGAAAGCGCTCGCGGCGTCGACGATGAGTCAGATCGGGTACATGGTGCTCGCGGCCGGGCTCGGCCCCTCCGGGTACACCTACGCCATTGTGCTGTTGATCTCGCACGGCTTCTTCAAAGCGGGCTTGTTCCTGGGCGCGGGATCGGTGATGCATGCGATGAACGACGAGACCGACATGCGACGGTTCGGCGGACTCCGCGTCGCGATGCCGATCACGTTCGTCACGTTCGGCCTGGGGTATCTCGCCATCATCGGACTGCCGCCGTTCTCCGGCTTCTTCGCCAAGGATCCGATCATCGAAATCGCATTCGCCGCCGGGGGAGTGGCAGGCCCGATTCTCGGCTGCGTGACGTTGCTCGGTGCAGGCCTGACGGCCTTCTACATGACTCGGGTGATGCTGTTGACGTTCTTCGGTCCGAAACGCTGGTCCGCGCAGGCGCATCCGCACGAGGCGTCGGCGACGATGACCGCTCCGATGATCGTGTTGGCCGTCGGCTCGGTGGCGTCGGGTGCCTTTCTCGCGGTGGGCGGTCGCCTCGAGACATGGCTCGAGCCCGTGGTGGGATCGGCTCACGAGGAGCACGCGATTCCGGCTTGGGTCGTCACCGTCGCCGTCCTGGTGGTCGTTGTGGTCGGCGCGACCGTCGCCTACCGCAAGTACATCGTCGGTGAGGTTCCGTCGACGCCACCCGAGGACGTGTCGGCCGTGACCCGAGCCGCACGTGCCGATCTCTACGGAGACGCACTCAACGAGGCGGCATTCATGCGTCCGGGACAGACCCTCACGCGCGCACTGGTGCACGCCGACAACGGTATCGACGCCGTCGTGGACGGGGTGGGTAGCTCGATCGGTGGTGCATCGACGCGGTCCCGGCGGCTGCAGACGGGATACGTGCGGTCGTATGCGTTGGCGATGTTCGCGGGAGCCGTTCTCGTGGTACTGATGGTGGTGGCTCTGTGACTCCCTGGTTGACCGTTCTCTGGGTGCTCCCGATGCTCGGCGCGGTCGTCGTCGCCCTGATGCCCGCCGCTCGTCCGACCGTCGCGCGCAGTGTCGCAGTGGGTTTCGCTGCCGTGACCTTGGCCGTGTCGGTCGCCTTGGCAGTGTCGTTCGACTCCGGTGGCGATCGGTACCAGTTCGTCGAGGACCATTCGTGGATAGCGGCTTTCGGTGCGCGGTACACCCTCGGCCTCGACGGCATCGGCCTCGTGCTGGTGTTGCTCACCACCGTTCTCACGCCGTTGCTGCTCGTCGCAGGCTGGTACGACGGCAGTCGCGTCGCGCACTACGGCTCCCGTCGGGTGTCGCACACGTACATGGCGTTGATCCTGGTGGTCGAGTCGATGGTCGTCGTCTCGTTCCTTGCCTTGGACGTGTTGCTGTTCTACATCTTCTTCGAAGCGATGTTGATTCCGATGTACTTCCTCATCGGCGGCTTCGGGGGCAAGCATCGTACGCGCGCCGCGGTGAAGTTCTTGTTGTACAACCTCTTCGGCGGTCTGGTCATGCTGGCGGCCGTCATCGGCCTCTACGTGGTGACCGCGAGACCCGACGGGCCGTTCGACGGCGGCACATTCGATCTGCGCGTGATCGCCGACGCGGCGGCAACGGGCGGACTCGGAGTGGACCCGATGGTCCTGAACGCGCTGTTCCTCGGCTTCATGTTCGCTTTCGCGATCAAGGCACCGTTGTGGCCGTTCCATTCGTGGCTACCCGACGCCGCCGTGCAGTCCACGCCCGCGACTGCGGTTTTGATGATGTCGGTGGTGGACAAGGTCGGCACGTTCGCGATGCTGCGGTTCTGTCTCGAACTCTTTCCTGGCTCGTCGCAGACGTTCGCGCCGTGGATCATCGCTCTTGCGGTCATCGGCATCGTCTACGGCGCGATACTGGCGATCGGTCAGACCGACATGATGAGACTGATTGCGTACACGTCTATTTCGCATTTCGGGTTCATCATCCTCGGCATCTTCGCCATGACCGGTCAGAGCCAGGCCGGTGCCACGCTGTACATGGTCAACCACGGAATTTCCACGGCCGCCCTGTTCTTGATCGCGGGCTTCCTCGTCTCGCGTCGAGGGTCACGAGCGATAGCCGACTACGGCGGTGTGCAGAAGGTGGCACCGGTGCTGGCCGGCACGTTCTTGATCTCGGGACTTGCCACGCTCTCTCTACCCGGCCTCGCCCCCTTCGTGAGCGAATTCCTGGTGCTGATCGGCACGTTCGGTCGATACGGAGTCGCTGCGATCGTGGCCGCCGGAGCCCTCGTGCTGTCGGCGATCTACATACTGTGGCTCTACCAGCGCGTCATGACCGGGCCGGTCCGTGAAGACAACCGGACGGTGCCCGACCTCGTCCGACGCGAGCTGGCCGTGGTGGTGCCGTTGATCGCGTTGCTGATCGTGCTCGGCGTCTACCCGAAACCGGCGCTCGATGTCATCACTCCGGCAGTGCAATCCACGATCGTCGACGGTTCAGGAGGTCAGCGATGACCACACCCGAGGTGCAGTACGGTCTGCTGGCACCGATGCTGATCGTGTTCTCGGTCGCAGTTCTCGGCGTTCTCGTCGAAGCGTTCGTGCCGCTGCGGGCCCGTCGGCTCATACATCTGGGTCTTGCTCTCGCAGGACTGGTGGTAGCGCTGGCGGCGATCCTCGGTCTGGCCGGAACCGAGGCGTCGGCGATGAACGGGGCGGTCGCGATCGACGGCCCTACCCTTTTCCTGCAGGGAACCATTGTGCTGGTGTCGATTCCGGCAGTCGCACTGCTGGCGGAGCGCACCGTTGCAGTCACCGGGGCCGGTGCCGAGCGCCGGATCGATTCGTTCACTCCACAGGCATCGACCACCCCGGGCAGCGTGGCGGAGAAGGAGGCGATCGATGCAGGCGTCGCCCAGACGGAGGTATTTCCTCTGGCGATGTTCGCGATCGGCGGGATGCTGCTGTTCCCGGCGTCCACGGATCTGCTGACGATGTTCGTGGCGCTGGAAGTGCTGTCGCTTCCGCTGTATCTGCTCTGCGGACTCGCCCGACGGCGGCGGCCGCTCTCACAGGAAGCGGCTCTGAAATACTTTCTGCTGGGCGCGTTCTCGTCCGCGTTCTTCCTGTTCGGAGTCGCGTTCCTGTACGGATACGCCGGAACCGTTCGGTTGGACGGCATCGCCGACGCCATCGCGGTGGACGGCCCGGGCAGATCGCTCGCGCTGATCGGAACCGCCTTGCTCGCAGTGGGTCTGCTGTTCAAGGTCGGCGCGGTGCCCTTTCATTCCTGGATTCCCGACGTCTACCAGGGTGCACCGACGCCGGTGACGGCGCTGATGGCCACGGTGACCAAGGTCGCGGCGTTCGGTGCGATTCTTCGCATCTTCGGAATGGCTCTGCCCGGTCTCGACTCGAGTTGGCGACCGATGCTGTGGGTGGTCGCCATCGCGACGATGGTGCTGGGTTCCGTTGTCGCGGTGACGCAGACGGATGTCAAACGGATGCTGGCGTACTCGTCCGTTGCACACACCGGATTCATCCTCACGGGAGTGACGGCACTGGGTGATTCCGGTGATGGGGGTGACGCCGGTGTGTCGGCCACGATGTTCTACCTGGTGGCGTACGCCTTCAGCACTCTCGGAGGGTTCGCGATCATCGGGTTGGCGCGCGACGAACGCGGTGAGGTGAGCGATCTCGATCGGTGGGCGGGAATCGGCCGTCGGTCACCGCTGGTGGCGGCGGTGTTCGGGTTGTTTCTGCTCTCGTTCGCCGGGATTCCACTCACCAGTGGGTTCATCGGCAAGTTCGCGGTGTTCAGTGCTGCCTCCGGTGCAGGCGGAGCGGCGCTGGTCGTGGTCGGTGTGGTGTGCAGCGCGATTGCGGCGTTCTTCTACGTGCGGGTGATCGTGCTGATGTTCTTCACCGATCCGGGAGAGACGACCGCCACGATCGTGCGCCCGACTGCGTCGGTGTCGTGCTCGATAGGGGTCTCGGTGGTGGTCACCGTCGCTCTCGGAGTCTTTCCGCAGCCCGTTCTCGACCTCGCTGCGCGTGCCGCGAACTTCCTGTAGCTCTTACTTCGCGGACTTCATTCGCTGCTTCCACGTGTGCGAGCCGGTACCGACCGGTAGTCCGCCGATTGCTCCCGCAAGGCCGAACGCGGGCATGTTGACGTAGATCGCCTCGCTGTTCTGTGCTGTGGCGGTATAGGTTTCGTGCCACACGCCGACGTGGCGGGTTGCGGCCACCGATCGATTGAAGGCACGCCAGGCGGGTGCATGTGGTGCGTCGGGATCGGAGGCGAATCGCGTCAGATCCTCGGCAGTGCGCCAATAGCTGACCAGCATGGTGGTGCGCCCCAGCCACGAGTGGTAACCGAGCAGCCCGGAAGCGGGATCCTGCTCGAGATGGCCGAGCATCCGCGGCATCGCGCGCACCGCGGGTAACCAGGAGCGAACGGCCACCGGATTGTTGATCCGCATTCCGATGAGGAAGACCGTGACGGTGTCTCGTTCGAATTCGACCGTCCGTCGGCCGTCGATGATGGGTGGCATGACGTGTTCCCGTCTGTTCGGTGGGTGAAGCATTATGTGACACCGTTATAAAACACCGTTGTGATAGGTTCCGCAAGTGGCGAGACCCAGAATTCACGACGAGCAGTTGCGGACCCGGCTACTGGAGGCCGCGGCGGAAACCGTTGCGCACCACGGCGTCGACTCGTTGTCGCTGCGTAAACTGGCCGCTGCACAGGGCACATCCACAACGGCGATCTATTCGCTGTTCGGCGGACGTACCGAGTTGCTCGTGGCACTGTTCGCCACCTCGTTCGCGAGTTTCGGTGACTCCCAGCGCCGGGTTCCGGTCACCGGCGATCCCGAAGTGGACCTACGGGAGCTCGCCGTCGCCTACCGCACCTGGGCACTGGCCAATCCGCATCTGTACGCGGTGATGTTCGGGGGAGTGCTCGGTTCGATCGATGTTGCAGACGAGGCGCATCGCGCGGACGCGGCCATGGATCCGCTCCGCGCTGCCGTGTCGAGCGCCGTCGCGGCGGGAACCATGGCCGGGGCGTCGGTCGAGTTGATCAGCCACTCGTTCTGGGCGATCGTGCACGGATTGGTGTCGCTCGAATTGGCAATGCCCTCGACCGCCGACGACGAGACTCGTCGGGCGATGTTCGACGCGGGAGCGGAGTGCGTGCTGCGCGGGTGGACGCGTCAGTAGGTGCGCGGTATTCCGAGAATCTTGGTCGCATCCACGGTCATACCCAACCGCGCCGTCGGAGCGAGTGTGGGCAGGTCCGGGACATCGTCGACATCGACGGTCGCAGCGCCTATCACGTCGGATCCGGCGATCTCGAAGTCCGACATCGCGCGCCGCAGGTGGCTCGGTGTCGTTGCCAGCACCAGATTCTCGACGCCGATCTCGGCTGCCAGTGCGGTGGTGCGCTGTGCGTTCTGCACCGTCGAATTCGCGGTCGATTCGGTGTGAATGCGATCGGCCGCGATGCCTTCGTCCACGAGCCATCGGTGCATGGCCTCGGCTTCGGTGATACCGCTCTGCGGATTCCCGCCGGTGACGACGATGGGGGACTCGGGGGAGCGCTCCGCCGCGGCGACGGCCGAGCGTAGACGTGCCACCAACTCGCCTGTCATGCTGCCGTCACCCTCCAGCCCCAGCCCGAGCACCACGATCGCGGTACGCGGTCCGTCGGTGGTCGGGGCGAAATCGATTGTCTGCGTGGCGGCTTCGTCGATGATGGCGATGGCGCGATCGACTGCATCGGCGAGGGTTGGAGACAGGCCGCGCAGGCGGGTCCTGTGCGCCGTCAGAGCAGCGGTATCGGCGGTCGCGTTGGCATAGAACGTCTGCAGAGCTGCCACGTTGGCGTCGTCCGGGGCAGCGGTTGCGAGCGCATCGAGTGCCGCGAAACCGGCGTCGTAGCGCCCCTTCACCAATGCATTCTGCGCGTCGTTGTAGCGCTCCGCGTCGGCCGAACGGACCGTTTCGGCGACGGTTGCCGGGGCCGAGGCCTCGGGCGAGGCAACCGCCGAGATCGAGCCGAACCCGACAGCGAGCGCGGCGGCGCAGGACACCACGGCAACGCGAACGGTCGGTCGTACTCGGCCCTGTCGCACTACTGACGTCCTTTTCGAGCGGTGACGGGTTTCCGCCACCCTAGCTCAATTCGGTGCCGGTGTGACTGGTGTGAGCAGAGTGGTTCGAGTTACATGAATGTACTTCTGAGCAGGGACTTCTTCCGTCACAAAGTGACCGGGGCGCGTCCGCGATCGGCGGGTTCGATGGTCACCTCGGCATCGGGAAGAAAAACGCGCTCGGTCGTCGTGGTGCCGTCGACGCCGTCGGTCACGGTCACCGCCACGTTCTCGGCGACCTGGCCTGCGCTTTCGATGAACCCGGTCGCGACACCCTCTTCTATGAGCAGGTGATCACCCACCAGGAGAAGAAGCTCGTCCGCCGTCACCGTTCGTCTGCCGCCCACATCTTCGATAGTCATGAATCCCACCGTAATGCGCGGCGCTGCACAGCGCCGTCGCATGTTCGACAATCTCTGCATGACCGAACGGCGGAAGACATGGACAGCGCCCACACCGGAACAGGTCACGGGTCCGCTCGTCGGCGACGAGCGGCCGATTCTCGAAGGAATGCTGCAGTGGCATCGAGCGACGCTGCTCAACATCTGCGCCGGTGCCGACGCCGAACAGTTGGCGCGGCGACCGTTTCCGCACTCGACGCTCTCCCTGCTCGGACTCGTGCGTCATCTGGCGAAGGTCGAACGCATCTGGTTCCGAGAGCGACTGGAGTCGATGTCGTTCGCTCCGATGTACGACGCGGCGTTAGGTAAGGACTCCGACTTTCTGGGAGCGACCGAGTCCGGGGCCGAATCCGACTTCGCGCGATTCTCCGCCGAGTGCGGTGCCTCGGACGAGATCGCGGCCCGGCACTCGTTGGACGATCTGGTCGACTCGCGCGGTGGGCCGATGTCGCTGCGGATGGTCTACGTGCACATGATCGGTGAATATGCCCGGCACAACGGACACGCGGACATCATCCGCGAACAGATCGATGGAGTCATCGGCCGTTGAGGGCATAGCGTAGACACACCACCCGACCCCCTACGAAAGAAGGTGTTTCGGTGACCGATTCCGATGCAGCACTCGATCCGATCTCGCTGCGCCCGTCGTTGTACATCGACGGACAGTGGCAGGGGGCCGGTGACGGCGGTACCCGAGACATCGTGAACCCAGCGGACGGCAGCACGGTCGCCGTGGTGGACGAGGCCACGCCGGACGACGCTCTGCGGGCGGTGGCAGCCGCGCGAGCGGCGTTCGACGACGGACCGTGGCGCTCGGTCACGGTGGCCGAGCGCCGCGATCTGCTGAACCGCATTGCCGATCTGCTCCAACGCGACAAAGCGACGTTGGCGCGCATCGAGACCCTCGACACCGGAAAGACATACGGCGAGAGCGAGATCGACATCGACGACGTGACGTCGGTCTTTCGCTTCTACGCCGATCTCGCTGTGGTGCAGGCCGATCGTCTGATCGACGTCGACCGACCCGAAATCCTGAGCCGTGTGGTGCACGAGCCCATCGGTGTCTGCGTCATGATCGCACCGTGGAACTACCCACTGCTGCAGATCTCGTGGAAGATCGCCCCCGCGTTGGCAGCCGGCTGCACCATGGTGCTCAAGCCGAGTGAGGTGACTCCGCTGTCCACCATCGCGTTCACCAAGCTGGTGGAAGAAGCCGGAGTACCGGCCGGTGTGGTCAACCTGCTGCAGGGCAGCGGCGCGGTTCTCGGGGACGCGCTCACCAGGAACCGCGACGTCGACTTCGTCTCGTTCACCGGCGGACTGGCGACGGGCAGACACATACTGGCCGCGGCGGCCGAGAACGTCACCAAGGTGGCCGTCGAACTCGGCGGCAAGAACCCACACATCGTGTTCGCCGATGCGGTGGCCGACGAACAGGCGTTCGCCGACTCGGTCGACAACGTCCTGACCGGAGTTTTTCTGCACTCGGGTCAGGTGTGTTCGGCCGGCACTCGACTCATCATCGAGGAATCGGTCGCCGACCGCTTCGTCGCTGCGGTGGCCGAACGGGCGAAAACCATCGTCATCGGGCCGGGAATGGACCCGGCGAGCGAGACCGGGCCACTGGTGTCGCAGGCACAGCGAGAGAAGATCGAGGCCTTCGTGGCGACCGGCGTCGAGGAGGGCGCGACGCTGGTCATCGGCGGAACGAAGCCGGACGATCCGGCCCTGGACAAGGGTAGCTATTTTCTGCCGACGATCTTCGACCACTGCAATCGGTCCATGAATATCGTGCAGGAGGAGACATTCGGGCCCATACTCACTGTGGAGCGCTTCGGCACCGAGGCCGAAGCACTCCTGTTGGGTAACGATACGAATTACGGTCTCGCCGCGGGAGTTCGGACATCGGACGCCGCGCGAGGCGAACGAATGGTCCGTGGGCTTCGCCATGGCACGGTGTGGCTCAACGACTTCGGTGTCTACACCGCTGCCGCGGAATGGGGCGGCTTCAAACAGTCCGGCAACGGACGCGAGCTCGGACCGTCCGGAATGTCCGAATACCAAGAGGCAAAGCATATTTGGCACAACACCTCACCCACCGCGGCGGGGTGGTTCGGTACCCGATAGCGAAAGATCGGAAAGGCCAGGCGCATGGCACTACTGAACGACAATTCGAGCGGAATGGACGACTTCGGTTACAAGGAGTCACTCGATCGAAGTCTCGGGAAATTCGCCAGCTTCGCCGCGGGAGTCAGTTACATCTCCATTCTCACCGGCACGTTCCAGCTCTTCTACTTCGGTTTCGGCACCGCCGGGCCGGCGTATCTGTGGTCGTGGCCTGCAGTGTTCGTCGGCCAACTCTGCGTGGCCTTGTGCTTCATGGAGTTGGCCGCGAAGTATCCGGTGGCGGGATCGGTGTACAACTGGGCGAAGCTGTTGGGCCGCAGGATCGTAGGCTGGTCGGCGGGCTGGTTGATGCTCACGGCATCGATCGTGACACTGTCTGCCGTCGCTCTGGCTCTGCAGTTGAACCTGCCACGTATCTGGAGTGGGTTCCAGATCATCGGTGACGGCTCGGGTGCCACCGACTTCGCGGCCAACGCAGTGCTGCTCGGTGCGATTCTGATCGCGATCACCACCACGATCAATGCGCTCGGAGTCCGGCTGATGGCCATGATCAACAGTGCGGGCGTGTTCATCGAACTCATCGCTGCCGTTCTCATCGCGATCCTGCTCGCGGCCAACATCACTCGCGGGCCGGAGGTGTTCTTCTCGACCAACGGCTACGGAGCCGGCGAGAGCGGCGGCTACCTCGGTGCCTTCCTGGTCGCGTCGCTGGCGTCGGGTTACGTGATGTACGGATTCGACACCGCGAGCTCGCTCGGCGAGGAGACGGTCGAACCTCGGCGCACGGCCCCCAAGGCGATCTTTCGCGCCATCCTCGCCTCGTTCGTCATCGGCGGAGCCATCCTGGTGTTCGCCGTCATGGCCGCACCGGACCTGAACGATCCTTCCCTCGGCAGTCCCGACGGCAGCCTGCAGTCCATCGTCGAATCGGTGATGTGGGGCCCGCTGGGCACCGTCTTCCTCATCTGCATCGTCATCGCGGTCTTCGTCTGCTCACTGGCAGTGCACACCGCGGCGATCCGGCTCACGTTCGCCATGGCCCGAGACAACGCGTTGCCCTTCGGCGAGAGTCTGGCCAAGGTGAATCCGAAGACCCAGACCCCGGTGGTGCCCGCGGTGACCATCGGCGTGCTGGCCATCGTCATTCTCGTCGTCAACATCGGTCAGCCGCAGATCTTCACGGTCCTCACCTCGATCGCGATCATCATGATCTACCTCGCGTATCTGATGGTCACCGGTCCACTGTTGGTCAAACGAGTCAAGGGTGAGTGGCCGCCGGCAGATCTGAAGCCCGGCGGATACTTCACGATGGGCAGGTGGGGCCTGCCGGTCAACATCGCGGCAGTGGTGTGGGGCGCTGGAATGGCGATCAACCTCGCGTGGCCGCGCGAGGCCGTGTACGGAACCCCCTGGTACAACACGTTCGGAGCATTCGTCTACATCGGCGGCATCCTCGGCGTTGGCCTGCTGTGGTACGCAGTCAAGGGACGCAAGCACATCGGCACTCTGAAATCACATGCCTCCACGGGCAACTAGAAGGAGCGTGCAGTGACAGACACCCAGTTCGATTACGTCGTCGCAGGTGGCGGGACGGCGGGGTGCGTCCTCGCGGCACGTCTGAGCGAGGACCCCTCCGTCAGTGTCTGCCTCGTCGAAGCAGGGCCGACCGACGTCGGCGACAAGGCGATTCTCGAACTGGTGGAGTGGATGCACCTGCTCGACTCCGGCTACGACTGGGACTATCCCGTCGAGCCGCAGGAGCGCGGCAACAGCTTCATGCGGCACGCGCGCGCGAAAGTGCTCGGTGGCTGCTCCTCGCACAACTCCTGCATCGCGTTTCACCCACCTGCGGAAACCCTCGACGATTGGGCGGCGGCCGGTGCGACGGGGTGGGGCGCGTCGGACATCCTGCCGTACGTCGCGCGCGTGGAGAACAACGACACGGGCCGCGGACACGACGGCCCCGTGCGAATCCGCGACGTGCCGCCGAACGATCCGTGCGGTGCCGCAGTACTCGAATCGGCCGCCGGGATAGGTCTTCCCACGGTCGCATTCAACCGCGGAACGCCTGTACTCAACGGTGCCGGTTGGTTTCAGATCAATGCGGGAGAAGACGGCTCACGCATGTCGACCTCGCATGCGTACCTGCACCCGATCATCGGCTCACGGCCGAACCTCGAGGTGCGCACCGACTGCTGGATCAGCGAGATTCTGATCGACGAATCGCTGACCGCGACGGGTGTGCGATACCAGCGCCCCGACCTGACGGGCTACGACACCGTCTCCGCACGGCGCGAGGTCATCGTGACCGCCGGGGCCATCGACACGCCGAAGTTGTTGATGCTCTCGGGAATCGGACCGGCAGCCCAACTGCGCGAGATGGGAATCACGGTGCGAGTCGATTCTCCCGGTGTGGGTGAGAACCTCGACGACCACGTCGAAGGTCTGGTGTTCTGGGAAGCGAGCAAGCCGATGGTCACCACGTCCTCGCAGTGGTGGGAGATCGGGGTGTTCGCGCAGACCGACGACTCGCTGAACTACCCGGACGTGATGATGCATTACGGCAGTGTGCCGTTCGACATGAACACCCTCCGCTGGGGCTACCCGACCACCGACAACGGATTCTGCCTGACTCCGAACGTGACGCAGGGGCGCTCGCGCGGCACTGTTCGTCTGCGCAGCAGAGATTTTCGTGACCGTGCCAAAGTGGACCCGCGCTACTTCACCGATGCCGACGGCCACGACGACGCGGTGATGCTGGCCGGACTGAAGCTGGCGCGCGACATCGCCGCGCACGGTCCACTCTCGGAATGGATCGAGCGCGAACTCGCCCCAGGGCCCGAGGCCGTCACCGACGACGACCTGCTCGACTACGTGCACAAGACCCACAACACGGTCTATCACCCGGCGGGCACGGCGCGGATGGGCTCGGTGGACGACGCCATGGCCGTGCTGGATCCGGAATTGCGAGTCAAGGGAGTCTCGCACCTGCGCGTGGTCGACGCGTCGGCGATGCCGAAGCTGCCGTACGTCAATCCCAACATCACGGTGATGACCATGGCGGAGAGATGCGCCGACCTGATCCGTGGCGGATAGATCGGAGCTGGCCGATTTCCTCGGCGCGCATCCACCGTTTCAGGGCGCGCCACCGGCTGTGCTGGCCGAGGTGGCCGCGGCGGCCGTCGAACGCGAGTACGGCAGTGGCGCATGGGTTGTGGACCCTCGACGGATGGACGTCTCGACCGATACCGACACCGTATGGGTGGTGCATACCGGGCGCGTGGTGATCATGCACCCCGACGCGACCTCTCCCACCGAGGTGCCGATCGACACCATCGGTGAAGGTGGAGTCTTCGGATTCTCGGCTCTGCTGTCCGGTGGAACTGTCGAATTCCGAGCGCGGGCACTCGAACCGAGTGTCGTCCTGCAGTTGCCCGGTGCACTGGTTCGGCCGTTGTTCGCAACGCCCACCGGTCTGGCGTTCCTGGCCGATGCCGTCAATTCGTCGTCTGCATACCGTGGGGGACCGGTCGAGGGTAGCGCCGGCCGCACCGTCGGTGAATTGCTCTCGGCCCCAGCGGTGTTCGTACCCGTCGGCACCACCGTTCGAGACGCCGTCCGGCACATGACCGATCAGGGCAGCTCGTACGTTCTGGTTCCGCTGCGTGGCTCTCGCCATGGCATATTCACCGACCGAGACCTCCGAATTCGAGTGGTGGCCGCCGGGATCGGAGTCGATACTCCGATAGAGCAGGTGATGACGGCACCCGCCGAGACCGTCACGGCGGACCGGCTGGCCGGCACCGTGCTGATGGACATGCTCGAACTGGGGCTGCGGCACATGCCCGTGGTGTCCGATCGGGGCGAGGTTCTCGGTGTCGTCGAGGATTCCGATCTGCACGCTGCGTCGACTCGACGCAGTTTCGTGGTGCGCCGAGCGGTGGCGTCGGCGTCGACCTCCGCCGAACTCGCCGACGCAGGCAGGCTCGTGCCCCGACTGGTGGTGGATCTGTTCCAGGGCGGAACCGATGCGATGGCGGTCAGCGCGATCCTCTCCGTCGTGGTGGACAGCATCGTCCGCCGTGCCGTCGAGATCGAATGGACTGCACGTCCGGACGTGCCGCGTGACCGATTCGCCTGGATCACTCTCGGCAGCGTGGCGCGTCGAGAAGCCATGCCCTCCTCGGACGTCGACAGTGCGCTGAGCTGGGCGGACACCACCGCCGACCCCGAGATACGAGGGAAAGCGAACGCGGTGCAGAGAACCCGCGACGAGGCGTTGATGGACTTGGCCGCCCGTGTGCACGAGAGCCTCGACGGTGCCGGGCTACCGTCGGACACCAACGGCGCGGTCGCGAGCTCACCTCGATTCGCACGCTCGGCCGGTCAGTGGGAACGCGCCGCGGCGCACTGGCTCAGCAACCCCTTCGGCCAACGTGGCAATCCGGCAGAGGACTCCGGCCTGATCATGTCCTCGCTGATGATCGACGGCAGAGTGGTGTGGGGCCCGAGAGAACTGCACACCGTGCCCGAGGCCTACCGCCGACTGCTGGTCGATCACCCCGACGCACTGCGGTTGCAGCTGCGTGATGCGCTCGCCGGCCGCGCCCGGCTGCGATCGCTACGGGACGTCCTGGCTCGGCGCGGCGGGACGTTCGATCTCAAGGCCCACGCGCTGACGCCCATCGTCAACCTCGCTCGCTGGGGTGGGCTGTCGGTCGGCATGGCCTCGGCCTCCACGCCGGCGCGACTCGCGGCGGCGTCGGGTAACGGCATGCTCTCCGAACGTGATGTCACTGCACTGTCCGAGGTGTTCGCGCTGCTGCAACGGCTCCGACTGTCGCATCAGATCGACCAGATCACAGCGGGCCACCGCCCCGGCGACGTGCTGATCATGGCCGATCTGTCGCCGCTCGAACGAAGCCTGCTGACCGACGGCATCCGCGAGATCGCCGCGGTACAACGACGCGTCGGCTACCTCGCGGCCAACGTCGGCGTGCATCGATGACCGCCAACGACCAGACTGTGTGCCGTGACCACCAATCCCGTGAGCGTTCCCACCCCGTCCACCGTCGAACACAATCGGTTGGCCGAATCGCCCGGAGTCAGCGGACCGTGGCGCCAGTGGGGTCCTTATCTGGCGGGACGACAGTGGGGCACAGTGCGCGAGGACTACTCCGAAGACGGGAACGCCTGGGCGTCGTTCCCGTTCGACCAGGCACACAAGCGGGCCTACCGCTGGGGCGAGGACGGGATCGGCGGAATCTGCGACCGCTTCGGGTTTCTCAACTTCTCGTTCGCACTGTGGAACCGCAAGGACCCGATCCTGAAGGAACGTCTGTTCGGCCTGGCCAACGAAGAAGGCAATCACGGCGAGGACGTCAAGGAGTACTTCTGGGCCGTCGACGGAACACCGACGCACAGTTGGATGCAGTGGCTCTACCGCTACCCGCACGCGGAGTACCCCTACGCCCACCTGCGAGAAGAGAACGCTCGACGCGGACGTGACGACCGCGAATACGAGCTGGCCGACACCGGCATCCTCGACGAGAACAGATTCTTCGACGTCCAGGTCACGTACGCCAAGGCCTCGCCCGACGACATCTGCATCACCATCTCGATCACCAACCACGGCCCCGAGGCGGCATCGGTCGACCTGTTGCCGCACCTGTGGTTGCGCAACACCTGGTCCTGGGGACGCGACGAGCGGGGCGGAACACTGGCGCGGCTGAGCCCGCCGGACCTGATGGCAGGTGGACTCGAAGCGATCGCCGTCGATCACGGATTTCTCGGTCGTTACTACCTCAGTGCCGAAGGCACGCCGGCAGTTCTGTTCTGCGACAACGAAACCAATGCCGAAGCCCTGTGGGGGCAGGAGAACATCTCGTCCTACCCCAAGGACGGCATCGGCCGCCGAGTCGTCGACGGGGAACTCGATGCGGTCAACCCCGAGCAGACGGGAACGAAGGCTGCGTTCTGGTATCGCTTCGACGACATCGCCTCGGGTGCAACGGAATCGGTCAGGCTGCGGCTCTCGCCCAACCGCCCGAACGAGCAGACGTTCGGGGCCGGATTCGATGCCGTCAACGTCGATCGCCAGGTCGAGGCGGACGAGTTCTACGGTGCCGTGATCGGTGCCGATCTCACCGATGTCGACCGGCACGTGGCACGGCGCGCGTACGCCGGCCTGTTGTGGACCAAGCAGCTCTATCGATACGACGTCGAGGAGTGGATCGAGGGCGACAAGGTCGGAGCTCCGGCACCGGACTCGCGGCAGGACCCGGGTGGGCGCAACGCGCACTGGCGTCACCTGGCTTTGGCCGATGTGATCTCGATGCCCGACGAGTGGGAGTATCCGTGGTTCGCGGCCTGGGACCTGGCCTTCCACGCGATTCCGTTGGCGCACGTGGATGCCGATTTCGCCAAGGAACAGTTGGTGCTCATGTGCCGGGAATGGGCCATGCACCCCAACGGTCAACTGCCTGCGTACGAATGGGAGTTCGGTGATGTCAACCCACCCGTGCACGCGTGGGCGGCGTGGCACGTCTATCGCATCGACGGCTACCGGGATCGCGAATTCCTGGTGCGGGTGTTCACCAAGCTGCTGCTCAACTTCGCGTGGTGGGTCAACCGCAAGGACTCCGAGGGCTCGAACATCTTCGAGGGCGGATTCCTCGGCATGGACAACATCGGACTGTTCAACCGATCTGCACCACTGCCTCCCGGCTTCCGCCTCGAGCAGTCCGACGCGACCAGTTGGATGGCGTTCTACTGCCAGCAGATGTTCAAGATCGCACTCGAGCTCGCGCGGCACGACAGCGCCTGGGACGACGTCGCGACCAAGTTCTTCTCGCACTTCCTCTCGATCGCGAAAGCCGTCAATTCGTTCGGTTCGCAGCATATTTCGCTCTGGCACGAGGAAGACGGCTTCTTCTACGACGTTCTCGTCCAACCTCAGGGCGATGCGGTTCCGATGCGGGTGCGATCGATGGTCGGCCTGCTGCCCATCCTCGGGGCCACCGAGATCCCGCCGTGGGTCGAGGAGGAATGCCCCGACCTGACCGCCCGTCTGCGTTGGGTTCAGCGTCGACGGCCGGAGATGGTCAGCCCACTGCTGGCTCGGCGTGAGGGCGGCGAGGTGCGGATGCTGCTCACGCTCGTCCAGCCCGAGCGTCTCAAGCGCATCCTCTCGCGGATGTTCGATTCCGAGGAATTCCTGTCGCAGTTCGGAATTCGATCGCTCTCGGCCTCGTATCGCGAGCCGGTGACCTTCGACGTCGACGGACGAAGCCTGTCCATCGAATACGAGCCGGGGGAGTCGCGTACCGGAATGTTCGGTGGTAACTCGAATTGGCGTGGACCGGTGTGGTTCCCGGTGAACGTACTGCTGGCGGACAAGCTGCGCGCCTACGGCCGGTACTACGGCGACTCGTTCACCATCGAGATCCCCACCGGCTCGGGCAACCACCGCACCCTCACCGACGCGGCCGATCTGATCGACAACGGTCTCGCCGGACTGTTCCGGCCGGTGGACGGCAAGCGGCCCGCGGACGGCGATCGCATCGAGTCCAGTGCCGACCCGTTGTGGTCCGAGCATCCCAGTTTCAACGAGTACTTCGACGGAGACACCGGCGAGGGACTCGGGGCAACCCACCAAACCGGGTGGACAGCGCTGGTGGCGCACCTGCTCAGGCCGCGTCTGCCGCTCTGAGGGCCTACGGCCCATGTGAGTGGAACTTCGTAGTGGGCTACGAAGTTCCACGCACATGCGGCGGAGCCGCATAGTCTGGCGGGATGAAGATTCGCGGCGCAGTACTCGAAGAAATCGGCCGATCTCGTCCCTTCGCGGACTCGCATCCCATCACCGTCTCGGACCTCGAGCTCGGTTCGCCGGGCGACGGCGAACTGCTGATCAGAATCGAAGCCGCGGGGCTGTGCCACTCGGACCTGTCGGTGGTCGACGGCAATCGAGTTCGTCCGGTCCCGATGCTGCTCGGCCACGAGGCCGCAGGCCGAGTCGAGGAAGTCGGACCGGGCGTCGACGACATCGCGATCGGTACCCGCGTCGTCATGACGTTCCTGCCGCGCTGCGGCGAGTGTGCCGGGTGCGCCACCGACGGTCAGATGCCGTGCATCACCGGTAGCGCGTCGAACAATGCCGGGACCCTGCTCGGCGGCGGCATCAAGTTGCACCGTGACGGGGAAGAGGTCAAACACCACCTCGGAGTCTCCGGATTCGCCACCCATGCGGTGGTGAGCCGAAAGTCCGTCGTGCCGGTCGAGGACGACATCCCGGCCGATATCGCCGCAGTTCTCGGTTGTGCGGTACTGACCGGCGGTGGCGCGGTGCTCAACGCCGGAACTCCGAAGCCCGGTCAATCGGTGATGGTGGTGGGTCTCGGCGGAGTCGGCATGGCCGCCGTTCTGACAGCCGTGTCGGTGGGTGCAGGCGAGGTGATCGGAGTCGACGGAGTCCCGGACAAGCTCTCCACCGCAACCGATCTGGGCGCAACGCAGGTCTATTCACCGGCCGAGCTCGCCGAGAAGGGAATCAAGGCCGATATCGTGATCGAGGCGGCAGGCAACGCCCGAGCCTTCGAAACCGCCGTCGCTGCAACGGCTCCCGGCGGCAAGACCATCACCGTCGGTCTCCCGTCGCCCGACGCCCGCTCGTCCATCTCGCCGCTGGGCCTGGTGGCTGAGGCGCGCACGATCATCGGCAGCTACCTGGGCTCCGCCGTGCCGGCGCGCGATATCCCGACCTATGCCCAGATGTGGCGTGAGGGACGGCTTCCCGTCGAGAAGCTGATCTCCTCGAGAATCACGTTGGACGAGATCAACCGCGGCATGGACGAATTGGCCGACGGCAACGCGATCCGTCAGGTCATCGTCTTCGACTGAGCATCAGCTGTTGGCGGCGGTCGCGACCCACCGGCCGCGCTGCGTCGAGATCTCGATGGGATGGTCGAAACACTCACTGATGTTTGCGGTGGTCAGCACCGCGTCGACGGCTCCCTGCGCCAACACCTTTCCGTTGCGGATGAGCAGGGCGTGGGTGGTCGAGACGGGGATCTCTTCGAGGTGGTGCGTCACCAGAATGCTCGCCAGGCTCGGGTGCTCGGCCCGCAACGAGTCGAGCGCACCGAGGAGTTGTTCGCGGGCAGCGAGATCGAGTCCGGTGGCGGGCTCGTCGAGCAACAGCACTGCGGGGTCGGGGAGCAGGGCGCGCGCGATGAGCGCTCGGCCACGTTCTCCCTGGGAGAGCGTGTGCCACGATGCCTCGGTGCGATGGGCGACGCCGAGGGAACCGATCAACCGATGGGCACGGGCGATCTGGTCCTCGGTGGCCGACCATCTCGGGATCAGGTCGGGAGTGTTGGTCAGGCCGGTCAGCACCACCTGGAACAGAGTCAGCGGAGCCTCGACCGTCAGACGGGGATCGACGTGGCCGATGCGCGTCCGCAATTCGCGCATGTCCACCCGGCCGAGGCGATGACCGAGAACGTGCACGGAACCGTGCGTGGGATGCACCACGGCACCGAGCAAGCTGAGCAGAGTGCTCTTACCTGCGCCGTTCGCACCGAGCAACACCCAGTGCTCGCCCTCCTCGACCCGTATCGTGGCGTCGCTGAGCAGGTATCGGCCGCCGCGCACGAAATCGACTCGGTCGGCGAACAGGACGCTGGATGGCACCGGACGACCGTAGCTGCCGGTGCGGATCGCGGAGAAGTAGGCTCTGAGGTCGGTACAACCGACAAGACGACGAAACGAGTGTGGGTACGACGTGAGTGCAACGGCACCTGTTCGAGTAGGGGTACTGGGGTCACGCGGCAAGGTCGGTCAGGCAATCTGTGCCGCCGTCGAGGCGGCCGACGATCTCGAGCTCGTGGCGACCGTCGACCAGGGTGATCCGCTGGCGAATTTCGTCGACGCGAACGCCCAGGTGGTCGTCGATTTCACCCATCCCGACGTGGTGATGGACAACCTGCAGTTTCTGATCGAGCAGGGCATCCATGCTGTGGTCGGTACCACCGGTTTCGACGACCGGCGGCTCGAGCAGGTTCGCGAATGGCTGGCGGGATCGCCGCAGACGGGTGTGCTGATCGCGCCCAACTTCGCCATCGGTGCGGTGCTGTCGATGCGATTCGCGCAGCAGGCAGCGCGGTTCTTCGACTCCGTCGAGGTGATCGAACTGCACCACCCCAACAAGGCCGATGCGCCGTCGGGCACGGCGTATCGCACTGCCGCGCTGATCGCCGAGGCACGTGCCACCGCAGGAACTCCGAAGAGCCCCGATGCGACGACCACCGAACTCGACGGCGCACGTGGTGCCGACGTGGACGGCGTGCGGGTGCACTCGATCCGGCTCGCGGGACTCGTTGCGCACCAAGAGATTCTGCTCGGCACGCAGGGGGAGACGCTGAGCATCAGGCACGATTCGCTCGACCGAACGTCCTTCGCGCCCGGAGTCCTTCTGGGAGTCCGCGAGATCGCCGGACGACCGGGGTTGACCGTCGGGCTCGATCCGCTGCTGGATCTGTGAGCTGATCGACGGTGAACAAGACGACGAAGGTGCTCGCCATCATCACGGTGATGGTGCTGATCCTCGGCTTCTACTTCTTCCTGCTCGGTCAGCGCGGTGTGACGCTGATCCAGAACGGTGGTGTGGCGAGCATCTCCCTGGGGATCGGGGTCCTGCTGCTGCCGATACTCGGGTTGTGGATCGTGTGGGCCACCTTGAAAGCCGGTTTCGACCATCAGAGGCTGGCATCGCGCATTCACGAGGAAGGCCTCGAACTCGACGTCTCGGACCTTCCGCGCAGGCCGTCGGGACGCATCGAACGTGATGCCGCAGACGAGTTGTTCCAACGGATCAAGACCGAGTGGGAGAAGGATCCGGACAACTGGCGCAACTCGTACCGGTTGGCTCGTGCCTACGATTACGCCGGTGACCGCGGGCGGGCCCGCGAGACGATGAAGCGCGCCGTGGCACTCGAACGGAACGAGAACTGACCGTCGATGCCGCGCACCCTGCTGGTCGTTCATCACACCCCGAGCCCGCTCACACGTGAGCTGCTCGAGGCAGTGCTCGACGGCACACACGACCCCGAGATCACCGGCGTCGACGTTCGCAGTGTGCCTGCTCTCGGTGCGACCGTTCCGGATGTCCTCGGTGCCGACGGATTTCTCTTCGGAACGCCGGCGAACTTCGGGTACATGAGTGGGGCGCTGAAACACTTCTTCGACACCGTGTACTACCCGTGCCTCGGTGCCGTTGCCGGAAAGCCCTACGCCGCTTGGGTTCACGGCAACGACGACACCGTGGGTGCCGGACGGGCCATCGAGAAGATCGCGTCGGGTTGGGGCCTCGAGAAGGTCTTCGGGACCGTACACATTGCCGAGAGCGGCAAGCCCGCACGTGAACGCTGCTACGAATTGGGCGGAACCGTCGCGGCGGGGCTGTCCGACTGACGGTGGCGGTTTCCCGACGGGCTTCCACGTTGACTCGCGCGCCCCGAGAACTACGACGGTCCGTCCGACACCTGCGACGGCCGACGCCATCAGGTCCGTCCCGGGTCGCCACCGAATTCAGTCGGAATCGTCGGGGGAGTCGGCACGCAGAATCTCGTCGGCAGGAATCTGCAGCGGAATCTCGAGCAGCCGCTCCGGCCAGCTCGGATACGCGGGCCTGATCCACACCCGGTTGTCGTCGAGTTGTGTCATCAGCACCCGCCGCCAGGGCCAATCGTCATGCGGTGCGGACAGGTCCGTCTCCGGCTCGAGTGGTAGCGGGGCCTTCGTCCAGTGCGGCGCCGACAGCGATGCCAGCCCCCGATCCTCCAGGTGCTCGATTGCGCGCTCGATCGGAACGCCCCGAGCCACGGTGACCCCGACAGGATTGACGGCATCGACGAGATAGCCCTCGTCGTACTCGTCCCGCGTATTCGATTCGTGCGCGACGGTCCATCCGATCACTTCGCCGTCGGAGGCCCGTTTGACGGGCAGGCGACTGCGCCACCGTTCGATATCCACTTTCTCGAAGATACCCGGAGCCGATAGTGACTTCGGCACAGAAACTATTCCTGATTGTGAGCAGCCGGGGTGGTGCCCGTGTTTGACTGCTAGGGCTCGTACAAGTTTGTACCACTTTCTATTCCAAGGGATTTCGATGACCCTCCCCATTCTCGACCGGTCCAGAATCGTCGCCACACCCGAGTGGAGTCGCTGGTTGATACCCCCGGCGGCCCTGTCGATTCACCTCGCGATCGGGTCCGCCTACGCCTGGAGCGTGTTCAAGAACGCCATCTCGCAGCCCGACGCGCTCGGACTCAGCGGAACCGTCACCGCCATTCCGTTCCAGCTCGCCATCATCATGCTCGGCCTGTCCGCGGCGATCTTCGGAACCCGCGTCGAGAAGAACGGTCCACGGTGGGCCATGGCCGTCTCCCTGGTCTTCTTCGTCTCCGGACTGTTGCTGTCCGCGCTCGGCATGGCCCTCGGACAGTTCTGGCTGGTGATCTTCGGCTACGGATTCGTCGGCGGCATCGGCCTCGGAATCGGCTACATCTCACCTGTCTCGACGCTGATGAAATGGTTCCCCGACCGGCCGGGTATGGCCACGGGAATCGCGATCATGGGCTTCGGCGGCGGCGCACTCATCGCGTCTCCGCTCACCAGTCAGCTGATGGTCAACTTCGGCGGCTTCACCGACGGTTCCATCGCCAAGACGTTCCTCACGCTGGGCGTCGGATACGCGGTGTTCATGGCCCTCGGTGTCGTGCTCATCAGAGTGCCGGCCGAGGGATGGAAGCCGGCCGGGTGGACCCCGCCCGCGTCGTCGTCGATGATCTCGACGCACAACGTCTCGGCCGCGAACGCAGTGAAGACCCCGCAGTTCTGGCTGCTGTGGGTCGTGTTGTGCTTCAACGTCACTGCCGGAATCGGCATCCTCGAACGCGGATCGGGCATCTATCAGGACTTCTTTCCCGACGCGACCTCGCCCGAATCCCTTGCTGCCGCAGCCGCCGGTTTCGTCGCGTTCCTTTCCCTGACCAACATGATCGGGCGGTTCGTCTGGTCCTCGGTCTCCGATGTGGTCGGTCGCAAGAACATCTACCGGATGTATCTCGGTGTCGGAGCGTTGCTGTACCTGTACATCGCACTGTTCACCAACACCAACAAGATCCTGTTCATGGTCTCGGCTCTGTTGATTCTCTCGTTCTACGGTGCGGGTTTCGCGACGGTTCCCGCCTATCTCAAGGACCTCTTCGGTACGTACCAGGTCGGCGCGATCCACGGACGACTGCTCACCGCATGGTCGGTGGCCGGTGTGTTGGGGCCACTGATCGTCAATGCCATCGCCGACGCGGGTGAGCCGGGGACCACCGGCCGATACCTGCCGGCGTTCTACGTGATGATCGGCCTGCTGGTGGTCGGCTTCCTGGCCAACGAGGCAATCAAACCGGTCGCCTCCAAGTACCACGAATCCGATCACGCGGGTTCTGCAGCCACTACGGGAGTGAAGGCATGAGCGGCGTACAGAGGCAGGTCACGATGGCGGTCGCATGGGCGTGGGTCGGCGTGCCGTTCGCCTACGGACTGTACGAATTGATCCTCAAGGCGGCGAATCTGTTCAGTACCTGATTCGACGTGTCGGTGGGCCGTGACAGGCTGGCTCGATGCAGGAGATGAGTGCCGCCGCCGCCCGTCGCACGGCCCTGGCCGCCCAGGGGCTGGCGTCGAGGCGGTCGCGTACTCGGCCGGCGAGCAGGGCCGCGGTGCACGCGGCGATCGACACCACCGGGTTGCTGCAGATCGACTCGGTGTCGGTGGTGGTTCGTGCGCACTATGCACCGGTGTTCAGCCGCGTCGGCGTGTACGACCGCTCGATCGTCGACGACGCCGCATGGACCGACACCGCTCGTCGGCCCCGTCGATTGGTGGAGTACTGGGCACACGAGGCCGCGCTGCTACCCGTCGAGGACTGGGCGCTGATGCGGTGGCGAATGGAGCTGTATCGACACGGGCGGTGGGGCGGAGCTGCCCACATTCTCGACCGTGAACCGACTCTCGTCGAGGACGTCCTCGCGGTGATCGGCGACAACGGTGCGGCCAGCGCAGGTGAGATCGAGAAGCACCTCGAGGTGGACACACCCGGTCGCAAGGGGCCGTGGTGGGATCGCAGTGACGTCAAGGTCGTCTGCGAACAGCTGTTCGCGGCGGGCGTGGTGACCGTGCCGGCACGGACGGGTTTCGTGCGCCGGTACGAGCTCAGCGAACGGGTGATCCCGGACGACGTTCTGCGCAGGCGCGTCGACGAACCGGTCGCGGTACGTGCACTGATCGAGAAGTCCTCGCGGGCACTGGGAGTCGCCACCGAGCCGGATCTGAGGGATTACTACCGACTCTCGCAGAAGCAGGCCAAGGCGGCGATCGCCGAACTCGTCGAGGACGGTGTGCTCGAACAGGTGACCGTCCGAGGCTGGAACGCACCGGCATTCCTGCACCGCGAGGCCAGGACACCGCGAACGGCCACCGCTGCCGCTCTGCTGTGCCCGTTCGATCCGATGATCTTCTACCGGCCGCGGGTCCAGCGAATCTTCGACTTCCACTATCGAATCGAGATATACACCCCACAGCACAAGCGAGTTCACGGCTACTACGTGTTTCCCTTTCTGCTGGACGGGCATCTGGTGGCCCGACTCGATCTCAAGGCAGTGCGAGCGCGGTCCGAGCTGCACGTGGTCGCGGCCTTCGTCGAAGGCGACCGCAACGCGGGCGACATCGCGCCTCGACTGCGAGAGGTGCTGCGGGAGATGGCGGATTGGCTCGAACTCGAACGCGTGGTGGTGGGTGACCGGGGAGACCTCGTCGCCGCATTGCGTTGACCTTCGTCGGCTGGGTCGGGTCCCGCCGAAGTGCACTCGGGCAGAATCGGTGCCACTATTCGAACCGTGACTTCACGCCGGTCGGACACCGCCACGGAACTCCCACCCCAGGTCGTCGTCCTGTTCGGGGCGACAGGAGACCTGGCCAAGCGAAAACTGCTGTCCGGGATGATGCATCTGGCGCTGTCCGATCTCGCGCCGAACATCCGGGTCGTCGGAACCTCGCTCGAAGAGATGTCGACCGACGAATTCCGCGCTCTCGCTCGCGAATCGATCAACACCTACTCGAGCCGCAAAGTCGGCGACGAGCAGTGGAGTCGTTTCGCCTCGCGATTGACCTACGTGTCGCAGAAGGCAGGACCGGCGGCGCTGGGGGAGGCCGTGGCCGAGGCCGAGATCGAACTCGGAGGAAGCGCCAAACGGCTCCACTACCTGTCCGTTCCGCCGAGAGCTGCTCTGGCAGTGGTGGATACGCTCGCGTCGGCAGATCTGGTCAAGCGCTCCCGAATCATCATGGAGAAGCCGTTCGGCACAGACCTCGAGAGCGCGATCGCCCTGAACGCTCGGGTTCACGAGACGTTCGACGAGGATCAGATCTTCCGGATCGATCACTTTCTCGGCAAGGAACCCGCGCAGAACATCCTGGCCTTCCGCTTCGCCAACGGGTTGTTCGAGCCGATCTGGAATCGCAACTTCATCGATCACGTCCAGATCGACATCCCGGAGAAGCTCGCCCTCGACGGACGAGCCGGGTTCTACGAATCCACCGGCGCGTACAAGGACATGGTGGTCACCCACCTGTTCCAGGTGCTGGCATTCATGGCGATGGAACCGCCGACGGCGCTCGAACCCCGCGCCATCAGCGAGGAGAAGAACAAGGTCTTCCGGTCCATGATGCCGCTCGACCCGAAAAACGTTGTCCGAGGCCAGTACACGGGCTATCGCTCGGAGGAGGGTGTGGCCGCCGACTCCGACACCGACACCTTCGTGGCCCTCAAATGCGAGATCGACAACTGGCGCTGGGCCGGAGTGCCCTTCTACCTGCGCAGCGGCAAACGCCTCGCCGAGGGGCAGCGCATCATCTCGATCGCGTTCAGGGAACCACCGAAGAGCATGTTCCCGGCCGGCTCGGGCGTGGGTGCGCAAGGTCCCGACCACCTGACCTTCGACCTCGCGGACGCCTCGAAGGTGTCACTGTCGTTCTACGGCAAGCGTCCAGGACCCGGTATGCGTCTGGACAAACTCAGCATGCAGTTCGCCATCCAGGAAACCGAGCGGGTCGGCGACGTCCTCGAGGCGTACGAACGGCTCATTCTCGACGCCATGTACGGCGACCACACGCTGTTCACCACGGCAGAGGGCATCGAGCGGCTGTGGCAGGTGTCCGAGCCGCTGCTCGCCGATCCGCCCCCGGTTCGTCTGTACGCACCGGGGTCGTGGGGTCCCAACGCAATCCATCAACTCATCGCCCCACACGCGTGGCGGTTGCCGTTCGAGCGGGAGTGGCGCGAGAAGAAGTAGGGCCGGCGCTCGCTCGAACTCCTGGCCTCAGTTGTTCCAGCCGCGTTCCTTGCGCATCTGATCGCGCAGTGCGCCCTGAACTGCCTGCGACAACCACGAATTGAGCGACACTCCGCTGTTGTTCGCGGCGTCCTCGGCACGTTCCTTGATCTGCTCGACCAGTCGCAGCGTCACCCGTCGCACCTCACCGGACACATCGTCCATGGTGGGGTAGTCCTCGGTGACGGGCTCCGCCGGATCGCCCTCGTGCAGACCGGGCACCGGGCTGTCGCGTCGAACATCGGCGTGCGCCTGCGTGCCGTCGAGACGAACGGTGACCGTATGTCCGTCCAGATCGTTCGAGACCTCGGCCGCGAAGTCGGACAACGCGGTGAGCAGCATCAATCTGGCCGACGCTTCGGCCGTCTTTCCGAGAGCCTCCGCTGTCTGTCGGGTGTGCTCGTCTCCCAGGGCGGCCGCCGCGAGTAGATCCGTGCGCAGTGACGCGGTGTACTTGTCCAGTTCCATGACGCCAGTGTGACGCCATGAATGACGTCGGTCAAGGAGTGCTGGTGGCGTCACGTCTCCGTGCAGTGACGCCATCGCTCGCCGGGCATCGGTGCCGCGTTTAGGGTTGTGCGGTGTCAGCAGAAAACGAAGGTAGAGCTGTGCCGCGTACGGTTGCGTTGAGAGTGCAACTGGTCGCCCGAACCGAGTTCGTTCCGCCCGTCGACATCCCCTGGGAAACCGACGCGGACGGGGGACAGGCGTTGGTCGAGTTCGCCGGCCGGGCCTGCTATCAGAGCTGGTCCAAGCCCAATCCCCGGACCGCAACCAACGCGTCGTACCTGCGGCATCTGCTCGACGTCGGACACCTCTCGGTTCTCGAACACGCGAGCGTGAGCTTCTACATCACCGGAATCTCACGATCGTGCACGCACGAGCTGATTCGGCACCGGCACTTCTCCTACTCGCAGCTCTCGCAGCGATTCGTTCCCGAGCACGACGCCAACGTGGTTCTTCCGCCCGCAGTCGAAGGCGATCCCGAACTCGAGGCGCTGTTCGCCTCGGCTACCGAGGCCAGCCGGGCGGCCTACACCGAACTGCTCGGTGCGCTCGAAGGAAAGCTGGAATCGGTCACCAACGCCGCGCTGCGAGGTAAGCAGGCGCGTCAGGCGGCCCGGTCGGTGTTGCCGAATGCGACCGAGACGAGGGTCGTGGTGAGCGGAAACTACCGCGCATGGCGACATTTCGTGTCGATGCGAGCCTCCGAACATGCGGACGTGGAAATTCGACGTGTTGCCGTGGAATGTCTGCGTAAGCTCGTGGACGTGGCTCCGGACGTTTTCGGTGACTTCGAGATCTCGACGCTGCCGGACGGCACGGAAGTCGCCCGCAGCCCGTTCGTGACCGAGGTCTGACGACGAGGTTCGGTTGCCTCGAAGACCGGGTATGCACCGGCGGTGTCGGCGGGGAGTCCCGCTGCGCGAGAGTGGGCAAAGCACCGGGTAATCTGCTGCCATGACCTACGGTGACGCCGCTCCTTCCGTTGCGCCTGTGTTCGGTACGGTGCTCACCGCCATGGTGACCCCGTTCACAGCGGACGGTAAGTTGGACATCGATGCAGGCGTTCGGCTGGCACACCACCTCGTCGAGCAAGGCAACGACGGATTGGTTCTGGCCGGCACGACGGGCGAGTCGCCCACCACCACCGAGAACGAGAAGCTCGAACTTCTCCGTGCGGTGATCGCCGCGGTCGGCCATCGGGCTCGCATCATCGCCGGGGCAGGCAGCAACGACACCGCGCACAGCGTCGAACTCGCTCGTGATGCCGCTCGCGCAGGCGCGCACGGTCTTCTGGTCGTCACCCCGTACTACTCGCGGCCACCGCAGGCCGGTCTGTACGCGCACTTCACCGCGGTCGCGAATGCCACCGACCTGCCCGTGATGCTCTACGACATTCCGCCGCGATCGGTCGTTCCCATCGAGACCGAGACACTGCGTCGGCTGGCCGAGCATCCCCGGATCCTCGCGGTCAAGGACGCCAAGGGCGATCTGAACGCCGGTGCCGAACTGATCGCGTCGACCGGATTGCAGTTCTACTCCGGCGACGACCCGCTCAACCTGCCCTGGCTCTCGGTGGGTGCCACCGGCTTCGTCAGCGTCATCGGCCACCTCGTTCCGGCGCGTCTGCGTGAGCTGCACACCGCTTTCATGATGGGCGACATCGCACGCGCACAGGCGATCAACGTCAGCCTCATCCCGGTCATCCGTTCGGTCGCGCGCCTCGGCGGCGTCAGCGCATCGAAGGCCGGACTTCGCCTCATCGGACTCGATGTCGGCGAACCACGACTTCCCCAGGTGCCACCGAGCATCGACCACATCGAATTGCTCGCAGCAGAGCTGCGGGCGGCAGGAGTTCTTGTATGACACGACCGAACCGATCGCGCGGACGCGCAACCCGAAACGCCGGACCTCCCTCCGAGCGTCCGGCCCCGAAACAGGGCCAACCGGCAGGATCCCGCCAGGGCAAGCCGATGGTGCAGAACTCTGCGCGCACTCAGCGTCCCGACAAGCGTCGTGAATTCGATCCGACGGAGCGCCTCGGCACACCGCCGAAGGCCCCGTTCAAGGGCCTTCGGGTGGTGGCACTCGGCGGCATCGGAGAAATCGGTCGCAACATGACGGTGTTCGAGCATCAGGGAAAGATGCTGATCATCGACTGCGGCGTGCTCTTTCCCGAGGACCAGCAGCCCGGCGTCGACCTGATCCTGCCCGACTTCCGCCACATCGAGAATCGCATGGCCGACGTCGAGGCAGTGGTCCTGACGCACGGTCACGAGGACCACATCGGAGCAGTGCCGTTCCTGCTGCGTCTGCGTCCCGACCTGCCCGTCGTCGGATCCAAGTTCACCCTCGCACTCGTCGCGGCCAAGTGCCGTGAGCATCGCTTGCGTCCCAACCTCGTCGAGGTCGTCGAGGGCCAGCACACCCAGCACGGTCCGTTCGACTGCGAGTACTTCGCGGTGAACCACTCGATTCCCGATGCGCTTGCCATCGCCATCAGAACCGACGCCGGTCTGGTGCTGCACACCGGTGACATCAAGCTCGATCAGCTGCCGCTCGACGGTCGCCTGACCGACCTGGCCGGCTTCTCACGGCTCGGCGACGAGGGCGTCGACCTGTTTCTGGTCGACTCCACCAATGCCGAGGTGCCCGGCTTCGTCACCCCGGAACGTGAGATCGGCGGAGTGCTCGACACCGTCATCGGCAAGGCGAAGCAGCGCGTCATCGTCGCGTCGTTCGCCAGTCACGTGCACCGCATCCAGCAGGTCATCGACGTCGCCGAGCGGTACAACCGCCGAGTGGCATTCGTCGGGCGGTCGATGGTCCGCAACATGCAGATCGCTCAGGACCTCGGTTACCTGCGTGTGCCCGACGGCCTCGAGGTCAATGTCGACACGGCCGCAACACTTCCCGACGACCGGTTGGTGCTCATCTCCACCGGCTCGCAGGGCGAGCCGTTGTCGGCGCTGTCCCGGATGGCTCGCGGCGAGCACCGCCAGATCAACGTCAAGGCGAACGACCTCGTGGTGCTGGCGTCCTCGCTGATTCCGGGTAACGAGAACTCGGTGTTCGCAGTGGTCAACGGCCTCGCCAAGCGGGGTGCGACCGTCGTGACGCAGCAGAATGCGAAGGTTCACGTCTCGGGCCATGCCTCGGCGGGCGAGCTGCTGTACCTCTACAACGCGGTGCGGCCCACCAATGCCATGCCGGTACACGGCGAGTGGCGTCAGCTGCGCGCCAACGCGGCGCTGGCCAAGGCGACGGGTGTCCCCGAGGAACGCGTGGTGCTGGCCGAGGACGGCGTGGTGGTCGACATGGTCGACGGTCTCGCCGAGATCGTCGGACAGGTGCCCGTGGGGCATGTGTACGTCGACGGCCTCTCGGTCGGTGACGTCGGCGATTCGACGCTCTCCGATCGATTGGTACTGGGCGAGGGCGGATTCATCGCGATCAGCGTTGCCGTCGACTCGGCCACCGGACGTGCGGTGACCGCACCCGAGGTGTCCGGTCGCGGATTCTCCGACGATCCGGCCGCACTCAAGGAGGCCGGTCAACTCGTCGAGTCGGAGTTGCAGCGGTTGGCCTCCGACAACGTGTCCGATACGCATCGCATCGCGCAGGCCGTGCGCCGCGTGGTCGGTCGGTGGGTGGCGGACAAGTATCGCCGCAAGCCGATGATCGTTCCGACGATCATCGCGGTCAAGCCGCAGCCGCAGTCGAACTAGGCACGCCCGCAGCCGAACTGGACGCGATCGGCTAGACGAGCAGTCGCCAGAGTCCGATCAGACCGAGAACGACGATGGCACCACGCAGGGCCGCCGGCGAGAGCCGGCGGCCGTAGCGTGCTCCGACGGCTCCACCGATCAGAGAGCCGACCGCGATCAGTCCGGCTGCCTGCCAACTGATGTCGTCGAATCGAAAGATCGTGTACGTCACCGCCGCAACGACATTGACGACCAGTGACAACAGATTCTTGGCGGCGTTCATCCGCTGCATGGTTTCGGGGAGCAGTGCCCCCATCACTCCGATGAGCAGAATTCCCTGTGCGGCAGTGAAATAGCCGCCGTAGATGCCGACCAGCAGAGTGCCTCCGGTGACCAACGCCATCCTGGTGCGACCGATGTGGTTCGCGGCCTTGCCCGCGGCCTCCGATCGACGCTTCGCCCAGGCCTGGATTCTCGGTTGTGCGACAACGAGGATCAGCGCGCCGATGAGCAACACCGGAACCACCGCGGCGAACACCGTTTCGGGCAGGTGCAGCAGCAGCCAGGCCCCGCCGAGTGCTCCGAAGAACGAGGCAGGCAACTGCCATCGCAGTCGATGCCACTGTCCGCGCAGCTCGCGGCGATAGCCCCACGTACCCGAGACACTTCCCGCGACCAGTCCCACCGCATTGGACATGGTGGCAACCACCGGGGGATAGCCGAATGCGACCAACGTCGGAAACGTGATCAACGTCCCGGAGCCGACGACGGCGTTGATGGCTCCGGCTCCGAACCCGGCGAGCAGGATGACGAGAATTTCCGATACCGGCACTGTTGGGAGGTTACCCAGGCAAAGGGTGGTATCCCGCGGCAGGATGCCGCTGGTTCCGTCTGGCCGTAGCCTGGAGCACGTGAGCCTTGCCCAGGATGAACGTTCCCAACTGGTCCAGACCCTTCTCGACGTGGGTCCCGATGCGCCGACGCTGTGCGGTGAGTGGACAGCGGCCGATCTGGCGGCGCATCTCGTCGTTCGGGAGCGACGCCTGGACGCCTCGCCGGGCATATTTCTGTCTCCGCTCGCGGGGTACACGGCGCGGGTTCAGCGATCCGTGGCGAACAAGCCGTTCGCCGCCGTGGTGGAGGACGTTCGGACCGGGCCGCCCATGTGGTCACCGTTCGCACTGCTGGACCCGTTGATCAACCTCGGTGAGATGTTCGTTCATCACGAGGATCTGCGCCGGGCAGGCGAGAATTGGACTCGGCGAGTGTTGCCCACCGCCGTGGAGACCCGACTGTGGACGCAGGTCCGTTTGGTGGGTCGGGGTGGTCATCGCTCGTCACCCGTACCGGTTCACGTACGCACACCCGATGGGCGACGGGCGACGTTCAAGGGCGGGTCCGGCCCCGGCGTGACCGTGGTGGGGGAGCCGTCGGAACTGTTGCTCTACGCATTCGGACGCGACCGGATCGAGGTTCTGTACGAGGGTTCGGCCGACGATGTCGCTGTCGTGAAGGCACTCGATCTGAGCTTCTGACACATTCGGCTCCGCTGTTACTGGTGTTGCGGATGGTTTCGACGGGGCTGTTGCGACTAGCCTGGGGGCATGGCAGGAAAGACCAGCACCTCCACCGCCAGGGCCGGGTCCAGTGGATCCGGCTCCTCGCGCGCGTCCGGCACCGCCCGTAAATCCGGTGGCGGCCGCACCGCGCGCACCGTCACCACGCCCAAGAAGCCCACCGCGCCGCGCAACCCCGCGACCTCCCGTGCGAACGCATCCTCGCGCGGCAAGGGACCCGCCAGGGGTGCGTCCACGGCTCGGCGGCCTGCGGCGAAGAAGAAGTCACGCGGTGCTCTCGATGCGATCGGGCGGGGCATTGCGTCCACCTGGTCGATGGCCGCACGCGGAGTCGGTGCCACGACTCGGACGGTGAGCAAGGCCGCCGACATCGAGCACGGCCACCGCCGGGACGGTATCGCTCTCGGACTGATCGCCGTCAGCGTGGTCGTCGCCGCGAGTGTCTGGTTGAGCGCCGGGGGACCGGTCGGTGAATGGATAGAGGTGGGCATCCGCGCCGTCATCGGCGAAGCCGGCTACGTCGCGCCCGTGCTCGGTGTCGCGATCGCCGTTGTTCTGATGCGGTCCGAACCGCATCCCGAGGTACGACCGCGACTGGTCCTGGGCTCGATCCTGCTCGGTCTGCCGATCCTCGGACTGTGGCACATGGCCGCCGGTTCACCGACCGATGCCGCCGGCCGATCCGAGGGCGCAGGCTTCGTCGGCTACGTAGCGGGCGGACCCATCGCCGACGGCCTCACCGTGTGGCTGGCTGTGCCGCTGCTGCTGCTCGCCGGTCTGTTCGGAGTACTCCTGCTCACCGGCACCACCGTGCGCGACGTGCCGGATCGGATGCGAGCACTGTTCGGCACCGACAGTCGCGGTGACGAATACGACGAGTACGACCCGGCCGACTTCGGCTCCGAGTTCGGGGACGAGGGCTACGGCGACTACGACAGCAACTTCGACGCCGACGGCTACCCGGTCCACGGCAGCGCGGACCCGTACGACAACTACCCGACCGAGGAGTACATCCCGGTCACCAAGCCGCCCCGCGCGCGCAAGACCCCGCCACCCGAGGCGGCCACCGAGGTCATCGTGCCCGACGCGGCTGTCCCCGCACCTGCCCCCGAGCCGGTCGCGCCCCCACGGCCCAAGCCCAAGCCGATCGTCAAAGCGGCCGAACCGAAGCAGGCAGCCGAGGACGACAAGATCGTCGTCGATCGAGTCGTCGACGGCGATTACACGCTTCCGTCGCTGTCGCTGCTGATCGACGGTGATCCGCCCAAGACCCGCAGCCAGGCCAACGACGCCATGATCGAGGCGATCTCCGAGGTACTCGAACAGTTCAAGATCGATGCCGCGGTCACCGGTTTCACCCGCGGGCCCACGGTCACTCGCTACGAGGTGGAGCTCGGACCCGGCGTCAAGGTCGAGAAGATCACCGCGCTCGCACGCAACATCGCCTATGCCGTCGCCACCGACAACGTTCGCCTGCTCGCGCCGATCCCCGGGAAGTCCGCGGTCGGTATCGAGGTACCCAACTCGGACCGGGAGATGGTCCGCCTGGCGGACGTGCTGACCGCGCCGTCGACCCGCAAGGATCACCATCCGTTGGTGATCGGACTGGGCAAGGACATCGAGGGCGATTTCGTCAGTGCCAATCTCGCGAAGATGCCGCACTTGTTGGTGGCCGGATCCACCGGTTCCGGTAAGTCGAGCTTCGTGAACTCGATGCTCGTCTCACTGCTCGCGCGGGCGACGCCGGACGAGGTTCGGATGATCCTGATCGACCCGAAGATGGTCGAGCTGACGCCGTACGAGGGCATTCCGCACCTGATCACTCCGATCATCACGCAGCCCAAGAAGGCTGCCGCGGCGTTGGCCTGGCTCGTCGAGGAGATGGAGCAGCGCTACCAGGACATGCAGATCAACAAGGTCCGCCACATCGACGACTTCAACAAGAAGGTGCGTTCCGGCGAGATCACCGCACCCCTCGGCAGCGAGCGCGTCTATCGGCCCTACCCCTACATCCTCGCGATCGTCGACGAGTTGGCCGACCTGATGATGACCGCTCCCCGCGATGTCGAGGAAGCGATCGTGCGGATCACACAGAAGGCACGTGCGGCCGGAATTCACCTGGTGCTCGCCACCCAGCGACCCTCGGTCGACGTCGTCACCGGTCTGATCAAGACGAACGTGCCGTCGCGTCTGGCCTTCGCGACCTCGTCCCTGACCGACTCTCGCGTCATCCTGGATCAGCCGGGTGCGGAGAAGCTGATCGGTATGGGTGACGCGCTGTTCCTGCCGATGGGCGCGGGCAAGCCGACGCGTCTGCAGGGCGCGTTCATCACCGACGAGGAGATCTCTGCGGTCGTCGACTTCGCCAAGAATCAGGCGGAGCCGGAGTACAACGACACCGTCACCGCAGCGAAGGTCTCGGACAAGAAGGATGTCGACCCCGACATCGGCGACGACCTCGACGTGCTGTTGCAGGCGGTCGAGTTGGTCGTGACGAGTCAGTTCGGTTCGACGTCGATGTTGCAGCGGAAACTGCGAGTCGGATTCGCCAAGGCCGGGCGATTGATGGATCTGATGGAGAACCGCGGGGTGGTCGGCCCGAGCGAGGGATCGAAGGCCCGCGAGGTGCTCGTCAAGCCGGACGAGCTCGACGGTCTGCTGTGGTCGATCAAGGGCGGCGACCCGGACGAGCAGCCCGCGTCGGACGAGTTCTGAGCGCTCCCCGGTCCCGGGTGAATGGACCACTGCAGCCGTCTGGTCGGTGCAAGGGTCCATTCACCCGAACCGGGTGAGCGGGCCGATCAGGACGTGAAGGTCCCCATGACGGGCGTCCACTCGTGGAAGGTCGCCGTCTCGATGAGGTTCTCCACCGCGAACGGGTCCTGGGCGAACAGCGTTTCGACGGTGGCAGCATCCGGTCCCTCGACCAGCAACAGTGCTCCGCTGCCGTCGGCGTACGGTCCGCTCGACACCAGGGTCTTCCGGTCGAGCAGATCGGCCAGCCAGGCGCGATGTGCCGCGCGATGGGTGTCGCGTCCCTCCGTGGTGGCGGGGGAGTAGGTGTAAGTGACGGCGATCAGGGGCATGGAGCTCTCTTCCGGATTCGAGGATTGATACCGGAATTCTGTCAGAGCGAGAGCAGCATCCGCGTGTTGCCCAGAGTGTTCGGTTTGACGTAGCTCAGGTCCAGGAATTCGGCCACGCCGGTGTCGTACGACCGGCACATCTCCGCGTAGACCTCCGCCGTGACCGGGGTTCCGTCGATCTCGGCGAACCCGTGTCGGGAGAAGAAATCCACCTCGAAGGTCAGCACGAACACCTTCTGCAGTGCCAGCTCACGAGCGACCTCGATCAGTTTTGCGACGATCAGGTGGCCTGCGCCGTGCCCCTTCGCCGCAGGATCGACGGCCACCGTGCGAACTTCGCCCAGATCGGCCCACAGCACGTGCAACGCACCGCAGCCGATGATCTCACCGTCACGTTCGGCGATCCAGAACTCCTGCACCGCCTCGTAGAGGGTGACGAGGTTCTTCTCGAGCAGGATGCGTCCTGCGTAGATGTCGATCAAACGTTTGATCTCGGGGATGTCGGAGGTCCTGGCTCGACGCACGACGAGGGTGCCGTCGTTCACGGAGCCACGGTCCGCGAGGTCGGAATGCACGTCGGATTCGGGGTCTGCGATGTCGCGACTCGCCCGATTCGGCCCAGAAGTCATGGGGTGAACAGTAGTCAGTCCCTCAACCGATAAACTTTCCGTGTGTCGCTTCTGCAGCTGTGTCCCCGTCTCGGCGGATCGGTGCTGCGCAACAGCGGACATACGAGCCGGTACGTCGTCGACGGCTCGCGGGTGTGCCGATGACCGGGCCGGTTGCGCCCGATCACGGCGTTCCGTCCAGCGGTGAGATTTCCGGCAACCGCGCCTCCGGACCGGATGATGCTCCGCGCACGACGGGGCTGCCCCACAGCAACGCTGTCGCCGGCGGCCCGGACGAAGTGCCGTTGCTCAACATCGCGAACGTGCTCACGGTGCTCCGGATCGCACTGGTTCCGGTCTTTCTCGCAGCGCTGTTCGTCGGCGACGGCCACGACACGTCCTGGCGGCTGACCGCGACCGCGATCTTCGCCGCCGCTGCCATCACCGACCGGATCGACGGCCAGCTGGCCCGCAAGTACGGTCTCGTCACCGACTTCGGGAAGATGGCCGACCCCATCGCAGACAAGGCGTTGATCGGCGCCGCGCTCGTCGGGCTGTCGATGTTGGGCGACCTGTCGTGGTGGGTGACGGTGATCATCGGAGTGCGAGAAATCGGCATCACCGCAGTGCGGTTCGCCGTCATCCGCCACGGCGTCATACCCGCAGGCCGCGGCGGGAAGGTCAAGACACTGGTGCAGACGTTCGCGATAGGGGTGTACCTGTGCCCGCTGCCGGGTGTCGTCGACCCGTTCGCCGTTGCCTTGATGGCGCTGGCGGTACTGCTCACCGTGTACACCGGCCTGGACTACGTGGTGCAGGCCGTTCGCCTGCGCCGAGGCGTGTCCTCGACGTGAATCGCTCCGACGTGACCTCCGCGGCGGCCGTGTCGCGCGCGGGCGAGCAGGATGAGGATTCGGCGGGATACAGTCTTGGAAGCCGTGTCGGAGCAGCTTCGGCACGTGTTGGAGTGAACGGGCATATAGGGTCGGGAACCAATCGGACCGGCTGGGACGTTGAACATCGTGACGGCTCCGGACGAACGAGATATGAACGTTGTCGTCCCGACGGCACAGTCGTCGGCACGAACACCAACGAGGAGGAGCGAGATGGCGCTGCTATTGCGTGAAGCACTCGGCGACAGTTTGCGGCGTACTCGCGTCGCACAGAGCCGAACCCTGCGTGAAGTCTCGAACACCGCACGCGTGAGCCTCGGATACCTTTCCGAGGTGGAACGCGGTCGCAAGGAGGCATCGAGCGAACTCCTCGCCGCGATCTGCGACGCACTCGCCGTCCCGCTCTCGGACGTCATGAGCGATGTCAGTGTGACGCTGTCCGACGCCTCCACCGCCGCAGCGCGGCTCGACGAGGCAGCGGTCGCCACCCGTATCGACGGCGATACTCGCGTCGTGATTCCGGCACCTGCTGCCAGAGCTCTCGCCGCCGCCTAAGATCGGAAAAGCAATCAGTTTCCACTCCTGACCCAGATCACGCACCCGACTTTCACAGCACGGACAGGTTCATTTCGGTCACTGCGAGAGCAGCCGACCCGTACGCGGCCACCGCGGCGCAACAGATGGAGGCAGGACCACCCCATGGCTAATCCTTTCGTCAAAGCCTGGAAGTACATGATGGCGCTCTTCAATTCCAAGATCGACGAGAAGGCCGACCCCAAAGTTCAGATTCAGCAGGCGATCGAGGACGCACAGCGCCAGCATCAGGCTCTGTCCCAGCAGGCCGCGTCCGTCATCGGTAATCAGCGCCAGCTCGAGATGAAGCTCAGCCGGCAGCTGGACGAGGTCGAGAAGCTCAATGCGAACGCTCGGCAAGCGGTGACGCTGGCCGATCAGGCCGCCACCGCGGGCGACATCGAGAAGGCCACGCAGTACACGAACGCCGCCGAGGCCTTCGCCGCGCAGCTGGTGACCGCCGAGCAGAGCGTCGAGGATCTCAAGGTCCTGCACGATCAGTCGCTGCAGGCGGCCACTCAGGCCAAGAAGGCCGTCGAGCAGAACGCCATGGCCCTGCAGTCGAAGGTCGCAGAACGCACCAAGCTGCTCAGCCAGCTCGAGCAGGCGAAGATGCAGGAGAAGGTCAGCGAATCCCTTCGGTCGATGGACAGCACCCTGTCCGCGCCCGGCAACACCCCGAGCCTCGACGCCGTGCGGGACAAGATCGAACGTCGCTACGCAGACGCCCTGGGATCGGCGGAGCTGGCTCAGAACTCGGTCTCCGGTCGCATGATGGAGGTCCAGCAGGCATCCGTGCAGATGGCGGGCCACAGCCGCCTCGAGCAGATCCGCGCTTCGATGGCAGGCGACTCGCTGCCGTCGGGCAATGCGGCGGCGAAGCCGTCGATTGCCAAGTCCCCGGACGCGACGCCCGAGCCCCCGGCTCAGGCGTAGATCGACCTGACGAACAACTCGGTCGTCCGACAGCAGCGCCGAGATGGGTAGAAGAGATCACGAATCCGGCCGGTCGCGTAAGCGGCCGGCCGTTTCGCTCGATCGAGAATCCGTGACCACCGCCGTCTCCGAGTCCGGTGCAGTGGTCAGATCTCTGGCGGAGTCCGCTCGAAGTGTCGGTACCTCGATCCTCGACGCCGCCGGCCGTCGGAAAGACCCCCGTGTCAAGCATCTGAAGAAGATTCGCCGTGCCAGACGACGCGGAATCAGGTTCGGTGCTGCGTCCACGACGACAGCGGTGGGAACCGCGGGGATGGCCGTGCTGTCGGCTCCGGAGTGGACTCTGTTCGTGGGCGGCGGTAGTGCTGCCCTCATGGCGGTACCGGCGGCATTCGCGGTGACGCGGTTGCGGCGTCTTCGCGCCCAACCGGTCCCCGTCGGCCTGCCCACCAAGCGCGTGTCGCCGCAGCGCGGATCCGCCGCGTACGAGTCGATGGCCCGACTGGCCGGTGCCGAGCAGAGTCTGTTCGAGCTGCTGGGGATCCTCGCGAGGTCCGAGACGATCGGTACCGACGACGTCGAGGAGATGATCGGGGTTACTTCCGATGCGGCCCGCGGTCTCGAAGGAGTTGCTGTCGACATCGCTGCTCTGGAACGTGCGGGGGCGGCGAGCGCTGTGACCCGCGAGCACCTCCGCGGCGCAATAGCCTCGGCGGCAGCCGAACTCGCGACCGGGGTCGATCAGTACGAGCAGCTCGTCGCCGCGGCCGCGCGGATGACCGGACCGGCCGGACCGGCGTCGACGACGGTCGTGGAATCGCACCGACGTGAGCTGTTGTCGGCGACGGATCGACTGCAGGGATGGGCCGAGGCACTCACCGAAATCGATCAGATCCGGTCGCGGCACCGCTGAGACAATTCAGGGTTCACCCCGATGTGTTCGTCGCGGCCGGATGCCAGGATCGACGTACGCGATACGACACGGTGCGCGGCGACACGGTAGGAGCACTCATGTTCTGGAAGATTCTGGGATTCATCGTTCTGATCTGGATTGCGCTCGCGCTTCTGGGCAGCATCATCAAGGGTCTGTTCTGGCTGGTGGTGGCAGGCGCGATCGTGATGGGACTGGTGTGGCTGTACAAGGCGATCGCCTCCGACAACGATCGCTCGTCGCTGAAGTTCTGACGCCGATGCGCCGTTCCGTCACCCGAGAGCAGCAGAGCCCTGCTCGACGAACACCCGAAGGGCCCGCGGTACGCAGCGTGCCGTGACGGGTAGTTCCGCGACACGTTCCCCGTCGGCGTAGGCGACGATTCCGTCGCACCGCAAGGTGACCTGCGTCGAGGTGTACGTGTCGACCTCCGGTAAGTCGATGTGTGTTCCCCGATAGAGAGTCGGCGACAGTCCGAGCAAGCGCGTCCGACTCGCCCCGCGAACGACTGTGACATCGAGCAGACCGTCGTCCACTCGCGCGGCAGGGCACACGGCCATGCCGCCTCCGTAACTCCTGCCGTTTCCGACCGCGACCAGGGTGGCATCGAGTCGAAGTTCGGCATCGTCGAGTTCTATGACGTACGGCAGCTTCGTGAGTGACGCCAGCTGTAGCACCATGGCCGCGTTGTACCGGAGAGGTCCGCGCGGCCAGCGCAGTCGCTTGGCCCTCTCGGTGACCAGCGAGTCGAAACCACTGGACAGGACGGTGGTGAACCACCGTTCGCCGATCCGTCCGAGATCGATTGCGCGCGTGACGTTGTCGGCGACGATGTCGGCTGCGTGGGCAGCGTCGTCGCGAGGTAGGCCCAGAGTTCGGGCCAGGTCGTTGCCGGTGCCTGCCGGGATCAGGCCCATCGGAACGTCGGTGCCGGCGAGTACTTGAACGACGAGATTGACGAGCCCGTCGCCGCCGACGGCGACCACGGCGTCCGTACCGCTGCCGACGGCCTTCTCGAGCAATGACAATGCATCCCCGGGCGTGCGGCCTTCGATGGTCGTGACGTGAAGTTCTCGCTCCCGCAAGCGCGCCACGGCGCAGCGCCCGGCGTGGCCCGCGCGACCACCGCCGGCCATCGGATTGGTCAACACCGTCACCGATCGGGTCATGGTCGCAACGATTCGTCGATCACATCGATCAGCTTGCCAGGGTCGACGGTTCCCGTGGTGGTGACCGAGGCGATTCGCAGCGGTATGCCTCCGGCGTACGTTGTTCGGGCGTGTGGCCGGTGATTTCGGGGCCGAAGGTGCGTGTAACCGTGAGGTACTGTAGCGAAAGAGACTGTTATTGCTGGAAATACAGTCCTTTTGTCCGAACTACGAAGGGTGGCACGTGATCGAGCAGCCGGTGTCGAGTCCTGCCTCGTCCGAGCCCCTGCAGTCGCCGTCCCGAACAGAAGCTCCCGAGAAGTCGGTCGAAGACGCCGTTCTCGACGCGGCCCGGTCCTGCATCCTCGAACACGGCGTCAAGCGCACCACCTTGGCAGAAATCGCGCGCCGCGCCAAGGTCAGCAGGCCCACCGTGTACCGGAGATGGGCCGACACGCGAGCTGTGGTGTCGAGCCTGCTCACTCGTGAGATCGGTGCCCTGATTCCGAGTTTCGACGCCACCGCGTCGGCTCGCGATCAGATCGTCACTGCCGTGGGTGAAGTGGCCGACCGCATTCGACTCCATCCGTTGTTCGTGAAGATTCTGCGTTCCGATTCCGACGTGCTGGCCACGTACATTCTTCATCGACTCGGAACCAGTCAATCGTTGATCATCGACGCGTTGTCTTCTCTGGTCGTTGCCGGACAACGTGATTGCTCGATTCGCGCAGGGGATCCCACGACGCTGGCCACGCTGGTGCTACTGATGGTGCAGTCAGCGGTGCAGTCCGCGGAGATGGTGTCCGAGCGCGTCTCGGGGACCGAGGTGACGCGTCAGATGGCGTACGCAGTGGACAGTTACCTGCGGCCCGAGAGTGCGTGAACGAGTCTGCGTGGACCGCGATGCGGGACCGAGTGCACATTTCGCCGCTCGGGTTCGGGCCGGCTCTCTCGACCTGATCCCGGCACCCGTCGAGCGGTACGGCTCGAGTGTGGCACGCTGGGTTCGTGCGAGTAGCAGTGGTGGCCGGGCCCGATCCGGGGCATGCCTTTCCAGCGATCGCGCTGTCCCTGCTCTTCCGCGCGGCAGGCGACGAACCGATCCTCTTCACCGGTAGCCGCTGGGTGCCCGATGCGCACGCAGCGGGGCTGCGGGCGTTTCCGCTGGGTGGTCTTGCGCCGCGGCCGGAGGACGACGATCTCGATGCCGGACAACGTATCCATTCACGGGCGGCGTTCGTCTCGACCGAGTTGCTGCCCGACCTCGCGCGGGAGAACGTCGATCTCGTCGTGTCCGACATCCTGACCGCAGGGGGCGGCATGGCCGCGGAGCGGCTCGGGATCACCTGGGTGGAGCTCTCGCCCCATCCACTGTATTCGCCCTCGAAAGGGTTGCCTCCCATCGGAAGTGGCCTGGCTCCGGGTACCGGGGTTCGCGGCAGGTTGCGCGATACCGTGATGCGCGCGTTGACGGCACGCTCGATCGCTCAGGGACGAGCTCAGCGGTCCAGCGCACGGACGAGCATCGGGCTGCCTGCCGAGGATCCGGGCCCGGCTGCTCGGCTCGTCGCCACCATTCCTGCGCTCGAGGTGCGCCGTCCCGACTGGCCGGAGGACGCACACGTGGTCGGTCCGCTGCTGTGGGAACCGACGGACGACCTGCTCGACACTCCGGACGGCACGTCACCGCTGGTGATGGTCGCGCCGTCGACAGCCTTCACCGGGGCGGAGGGAATGCTCGAGATGGCGCTGAAAGGGTTGGACGGCAAGGGAGTTCGGGTGGTGGCGTCCGTTCTCGACGGAGTTCCCGCCGTACTCCCGAACTGGGCGAACGCCGGTTTGGGCCGCCAGGACGAACTGCTGCGTCATGCCGATGTGGTGGTGTGCGGTGGTGGGCACGGAATGCTGGCCAAGGCGCTCATGCACGGCGTTCCGGTGGTGACCGTCCCGGGCGGTGGCGATCAGTGGGAGCTGGCCAATCGCGCCGCACGGCAGGGGAGCGCCGTCATCGTACGACCCCCGACGCCGACCTCGATCGCCGACGCGGTGGCCACCGTACTGTCCGATCCGCGCTTCGCCCGGGCGGCGGCGACGGCGGCGGACGGGGCGCAGTCCGTCGAGGATCCAGTGTCCGTCTGTCATCGGGTGCTCGACCGCAGCACTCCACGGCGCGGACGTTAGGGTTGTCGTTGTGCGTCTGACCGAATTTCGTGAACTGCTCACCGAGGAGTTCGGCTCCGTTCGTGGCGATTCGCTGCTGACCGATCACGTGCTGTCCGGTATCGGCCGAACCGGAGCGCAGGCCATCGAGGACGGCGTCGATCCACGGGAAGTGTGGCGGTCGATCTGCTACGAGTTCGATGTACCGAGAGAACGCTGGTAGTACCCCAGGTCCTGTCGATCCTCTCGGCGTGTCGATTGCTGCGGTAGTTGACTCGAACACGTGTTCCCCTATGCTTGGGTCAACGGTTGCCGGTCGGTGTCGAGAAACTTCTTGTCGGTACCCCGATCTAGCGTTACCGACGACAAAGCTGATCGACACGACACAGCTGAACGACACGACACAGGGAGCTCACGATGGCTGCATACGATCGCGACAAAGCGCTCGATCTCGCACTTGCGCAGATCGACAAGAACTTCGGCAAGGGTTCGGTGATGCGCCTCGGTGACGAGGTCCGCCAGCCCATTGCCGTCATCCCCACGGGATCGATCGCGCTCGATGTGGCACTCGGCATCGGAGGGTTGCCGCGTGGACGTGTCATCGAGGTCTACGGTCCGGAATCCTCGGGTAAGACCACCGTCGCCCTGCATGCGGTGGCCAGTGCTCAGCGAGCAGGCGGCATCGCGGCCTTCATCGACGCCGAGCACGCCCTGGATCCGGACTACGCCAAGAAGCTCGGTGTCGACACCGATGCATTGCTGGTGTCGCAGCCCGATACCGGTGAACAGGCTCTCGAGATCGCCGACATGCTGATCCGTTCGGGTGCACTCGACATCCTCGTGATCGACTCCGTGGCGGCACTGGTACCGCGCGCCGAGATCGAGGGCGAGATGGGCGACAGTCACGTCGGTCTGCAGGCCCGCCTGATGAGCCAGGCGTTGCGCAAGATCACCGGCGCGATGAGCAACTCCGGTACCACCGTGATCTTCATCAACCAGCTGCGCGAGAAGATCGGCGTCATGTTCGGCTCTCCCGAAACCACCACCGGTGGTAAGGCATTGAAGTTCTATGCCTCGGTTCGCCTCGACATCCGCCGCATCGAGACCCTGAAGGACGGAACCGACGCCATCGGTAACCGCACCCGGGTCAAGGTGGTCAAGAACAAGGTTGCGCCGCCGTTCAAGCAGGCCGAGTTCGACATCATCTACGGCAAGGGCATCAGCCGCGAGGGCTCGTTGATCGACATGGGCGTCGAGCACGGCTTCATCCGCAAGTCGGGTTCGTGGTTCACCTACGAGGGTGACCAGCTCGGTCAGGGCAAGGAGAACGCCCGCAAGTTCATGCTCGAGAACCCCGACGTGCGGGACGAGATCGAGAAGAAGATCATGGAGAAGCTGCAGATCGGCGCGGACGTCACCGCGGAGGATCCTGCAGCCGCTCCGGTGGACTTCTAACCTGTTGTCGCTGTGCAGCAGCGAGACGAGGGTGGCGGCACCGAGGCGCAGGCGAAAGATGTCTGCCTTCGGTTGCTGACCGATCGAGCGCGTAGCAGGCACGAACTCGAAGCAAATCTTGCGAAGAAGGGCTTCACTGCCGAGATCGCGAACGCCGTTCTCGACCGGCTCGAAAAGGCAAAGCTTGTCGACGACGAGTCCTTCGCGCAGCAATGGGTTCAATCCCGGCACAAGTACTCGGGCAAGGGTAAACGCGCACTGAGTATGGAGCTCCGCAACAAGGGAGTCAGTAACGAACTCGCTCTGCACGCACTGGATACGATCGATGCCGACGACGAACGTCAGCGCGCAGCCGAGCTGGTACGCAAGCGATTTCGCACACTACAAATGCCGGACTCGAGTGGGCCGGATGCCCGCGCCGAGCGTGACAAGGTTGTCCGAAAATTGGTCGGCATGCTCGCGCGCCGTGGCTACTCGCAGGGCATGGCGTTCGCGGTGGTCAAGGAGCAACTCGACCGCGCAGGTGCCGACACCGAAGGCTTCGACGGCCCAGACTCGATGTGATCGTCCACCTCGAGTAGGAGCCGTCGAGAAACAGTAAGGCCCGCAACACCATCGGTGTTGCGGGCCTTACTCGTTGCCGGCGATGGTGATCAGGCTGCCTGACCACCATCGAGAGCGGGAACCACGTCGGTCGCGCCGGCTTTGCGCTTACGCGAACGCAAACGACGTTCGACCACGGTGGCCAGCTTCGTCAACGCGGAGTTGATGATGATCATGATGACGGCGACGATGATCAGCGAGGGGAGGTAGTTGCTGTAGAACGCGCCTACCTGCTGACCGGAACGGACCACTTCGACGTACCCGATGACGTAACCGAGCGCCGAGTCCTTCAACGCCACAACCATCTGCGAAATGATCGCCGGAAGCATGGCGGTGACGGCCTGGGGGAGCAGAACCAGAAGCATGACCTGGCTCTTGCGCATTCCCAGCGCGGACGCAGCTTCCCGCTGCCCCTTGGGCAGTGAATTGACTCCCGCGCGAACGATTTCGGCGATGACCGATCCGTTGTACAGCGTCAGGCCGGTGACCACGGCCGCCAACGCCAGGTACTTGACCTTGAAGACCTCGTAGTCGGCGTAGACCGCGTACAGGAAGATCATCAGAATCAGTACGGGTACTGCGCGGAACACCTCGACGATCGCGCCGCTGACGATCCGTACCGCGCGATGATCCGAGAGGCGGCCGATACCGAGGACGGCACCGAGGATCAGTGCGAACACGATCGAGAGCGCCGCTGCAACCAGCGTGCCCTGGATTCCGGGGATCAGATACGTGGTCCACGTGGTCGATTCGAGGAACGGATCCCACTTCTCGGCGGTCAACTGACCCTTGGAGTCGAGTGCTCGGTAGATGAGGAACGCGACGCCCAGCGAGACGACGGCAACGACCCCGGTCAGAATCCGGTAGCGCAGCACCGCTTTCGGGCCCGGAACGTCGTAGAGAACTGCTACTGCATCACTCATCATGACACCGCCAATCGCTTGCTGATGTAGCCGAACAGCAACCCGGTCGGGAGCGTCAGGATCATGAAACCGAGCGCGAAGATGCCGCCGACCACGAAGATCGCGGCCTCGTTCTCGATCATGTTCTTCATCAGGAACGACGCCTCGGCGACGCCGATGACCGATGCGATCGTCGTGTTCTTCGTCAGTGCGATCACGACACTGCCGAGCGGTCCGACCACGGCGCGGAACGCCTGTGGCAGAACGACGATGGAGATGTTCTGGGTGAACGTCATACCCAGTGAGCGGCCGGCCTCGGCCTGACCGACGGGGACCGTGTTGATTCCCGATCGCAGAGATTCTGCGACGAACGACGCGGTGTAGACACTCAGACCGAGGATTGCCAGGCGGAAGTTGTTGTCGTCGAGGAAGGTCGAGGACGATTCCGACGCGAGCGAGACACCCATGGTCTGGTACAGGCCGAACGAGGTGAACAGGATGATCAGGGTCAACGGGGTGTTACGGAAGATGGTGACGTACGTCGCGGCGATGCCACGCGCGATCGGGATGGGTGACACCCGCATCGCGGCAATGATCGTTCCGATGACCAGCGCGCCGACGAGGGATGCCAACGTCAGGTAGATGGTCGAGAGAAACGCGTCGATCAATTGATCGCCGTACTTGCTCAATAGGTTCACGGTGCTTGTTGATCCTCACGGCTCGGCGAGATCCAACCGTCGTGTTCCGCGCGCACGCGCTCGCGGAACACGACGAGAGGGTCGATCAGTAGCGGTCGACGGTGGGCGGGGTCGGCAGCGGGTAGCCCGATGCGCCCACGGTGTCGTTGAAGGCCTGCTCCCATGCACCGCTCGACACCATCTCCTCGATGGCGTCGTTGATCTGGTTACGTCCTTCGGTGTCGTCCTTGTTCAGGCCGATGCCGTAGTTCTCCGTGGTGAACGGCTCACCGACCACCTTGAATTGTCCGGGGGACTGAGCGGCGTAGCCGGCGAGGATGATGTCGTCGGTGGTCACCGCATCGACGGTGCCGTTGCGCAGCGCCTCGACGCACGCGGAGTACGTGTCGAACGGCTGCAGCTGCACGCCGGGGTACTCGTCGGCGATGTTCTGGGCCGGGGTGGAACCGGTGACCGAGCAGAGTCGCTTGCCGTCGTTGAGGGAATCGGCACCGGTGATGTCGGTGTTGTCCTCACGAACGAGCAACGACTGTCCCGCCACGAAGTACGGGCCGGCGAAACCGACCTTTTCCTTGCGGGTGTCGGTGATGGAGTAGGTGGCGACGATGTAGTCGACCTCGCCGTTCTCGATCAGAGTCTCGCGCTGCGCCGAGGGGGACTCCTTGAACTCGATGTTGGCCTCGTCGACACCGAGCTTGCCGGCGACGTACTTGGCCACCTCGACGTCGAAGCCGCTGAACGTGCCGTCGGGATTGCGCAGACCGAGACCGGGCTGGTCGAACTTGACGCCGACGATGAGGTTGCCGGACTCGGCGCTGCTCGAGATGGTGCGAGCTTCCTCTCCGCCGCCGCAGGCGGTGGCGACGATGGACAGAGCGGCGATGGCGACACCGAAGCGAAGCGGTCGGGTGATTCTCACAGTGAATGTCCTTAGGGATCGGTTCGGGTATTCGGGGTGAACGGTGAAGCGGGTCAGTGACCGAGGATCTTGCCGAGGAAGTCCTTGGCACGCTCGGACTTGGGCGACTTGAAGAAGGTCTCGGGATCGGTGTCCTCGACGACGGCTCCGTCGGCCATGAAGATGACGCGGTCGCCGGCCTTGCGGGCGAAGCCCATCTCGTGGGTGACGACGAGCATCGTCATGCCCTCCTTGGCGAGCGAGGTCATGACGTCGAGTACCTCGTTGACCATCTCGGGGTCGAGGGCCGAGGTCGGCTCGTCGAACAACATCACCTTGGGGTTCATGGCGAGAGATCGCGCGATGGCGACACGCTGCTGCTGACCACCGGAGAGCTGAGCGGGGTACTTGTCGGCCTGGTTGGCGATTCCCACGCGTTCGAGCAGAGCCAAGGCGCTCTTCTCGGCCTCGTCCTTCTTCTGCTTGCGTACCTTCATGGGCGCGAGCATGACGTTCTGCAGGATCGTCTTGTGCGCGAACAGGTTGAACGACTGGAACACCATGCCCACGTCGGCGCGCAGGGCCGCAAGGGCCTTGCCTTCCGCGGGAAGTAGATCTCCGTCGACCTCGATGGCACCGGAATCGATCGGCTCCAAGCGGTTGATCGTCCGGCACAGAGTCGACTTGCCCGAGCCGGAGGGGCCGACGACGATGACGACCTGACCGGCCGGCACTTCCAGGTTGATGTCCTTGAGGACGTGCAGATCACCGAAATGTTTGTCGACGGATTTGAGCGAGATCATCGAGGGCGCGCCCGGCGGGGGTGTCGATGCCGGCGCGTCGGTGGCGTGCGTCATAAGTCGAAACCCTATGCGTAGTTTCCTCGCCGACCGGTGTTTTCGCCCGCCATCTTCGATTATGTAATGGAAACTTTACTGTTGCCCCGCATCGGCCCTGCACAGTCTGCGGTGGAGCCCGCGACCCCGGCGGGCCGGTCGGTGCGATGGACGTACCCTGGAGGGGTGCAAACGAGTGTTTTTCCGACCGTGGACGTGGCCGATCACGGGAGTACCGATCCCGTCCCGGTGACGGACCCGTCGGCGTCGGTTCCCCGCAGCTACGAAGTGCGTACGCACGGATGCCAGATGAACGTCCACGATTCCGAGCGGTTGTCCGGGCTGCTCGAGGAAGCGGGCTACGTTCCGGCCGACGCAGGCACCGACGCAGATCTCGTCGTCTTCAACACCTGCGCGGTGCGCGAGAACGCCGACAACAAGCTGTACGGCAACCTCGGCATGTTGCGGCCCGCGAAGACGCGAAACCCAAACATGCAGATCGCGGTCGGTGGTTGCCTGGCGCAGAAGGATCGCAGCACCGTCGTCGAGAAGGCTCCGTGGGTCGACGTGGTCTTCGGAACCCACAACATCGGGTCGTTGCCGGTGTTGCTCGAGCGCGCCCGGCACAACGAACGGGCACAGGTCGAGATTCTCGAATCCCTCGAGGCCTTCCCGTCGACCCTGCCGGCGAAACGCGAATCGACATACGCCGGCTGGGTCTCGATCTCGGTGGGCTGCAACAACACCTGCACGTTCTGCATCGTCCCGGCCCTGCGCGGCAAGGAGATCGACCGCAGGCCGGGCGACATCCTCGCCGAGGTACAGGCTTTGGTGGATCAGGGTGTACTCGAGGTGACGCTGCTCGGCCAGAACGTCAATGCGTACGGTGCCTCGTTCGCCGATCCGGACATGCCTCGCGACCGCGGCGCGTTCGCGTCGCTGCTGGCCGCATGCGGCTCGATCGAGGGTCTCGAGCGAGTGCGGTTCACCTCTCCGCACCCGGCCGAGTTCACCGACGACGTCATCGAGGCGATGGCGTCCACCCCGAACATCTGTCCCACCCTGCACATGCCGCTGCAATCCGGATCGGATCGCATCCTCAAGGCGATGCGCAGGTCCTACCGGCAGAGCAAGTTCCTGGGCATCATCGACAAGGTGCGCGCGGTCATGCCACACGCGGCCATCACCACCGACATCATCGTCGGCTTCCCCGGTGAGACCGATGAGGACTTCGAGCAGACGCTCGACGTGGTTCGGCGGGCGAAGTTCGCCAATGCCTACACCTTCCAGTACTCGAAGCGGCCGGGAACGCCTGCCGCCGAGATGCCCGATCAGATCCCCAAAGAGGTTGTGCAAGAACGGTATCTGCGATTGATCGCTCTGCAGGAAGAGATCGTTCTCGCTGCCAACCGAGAGTTGATCGGTACCGAGGTCGAACTACTCGTCGCCACCGGTGAAGGTCGCAAGAACGCCGCGACGCATCGGATGAGCGGGCGAGCCAGGGACGGCCGACTCGTGCATTTCGCAGTCGACGCCGATCGCGTGAGCGAGATCCGCCCGGGCGACGTCGTCACCACCACGCTGACGGCCGCTGCGCCGTACCACCTCATCGCCGACGCCGGCGTGCTCACGCATCGCCGTACGGCAGCAGGAGACGCCCACGAACGCGGTGTGATGCCCAAGACGGCACCGATCGGCGTCGGCCTCGGACTTCCCTCGATCGGCGCACCGGCGCCGCTACCGGTAGAGACAGGATGCACCGCATGACAGACACAGACGGACCCGATCGCGTCGTACCCTCTCGATCCGCCGAGGAACTCGGGCGAACGGAGAGGGCGGTGATGACGGAACTGGACCCGGGAGCGCGGGCCATGGTCGTGGCCGGGCTGGTGCTGGTCCTGTTGGTCACGTTCGCGTTGCCGCACACCGGATCGGCCAGCGGATTCGACGTGCTCACGGGTGGAGAAGCCGCAGTTGCCGAGTCCATCGCGCTGCCGTCACGCGTCTTCGTCGTGCTGGTGCTGACGTTCGGCGTGGTGATGTCGGTGCTCGCGCTCGTCACCCGTATCTGGGCGTTGGCCTGGGCCGCCCTCGCGGGATGTGCGGTGTCGTCGGTGTACGGGATGCTCTCGATCTGGACACGGCAGACCGTGCCGGACAACCTGCAGGGTGCCGGACCGGGAATCGGACTGATCATCGCGTGGATCGCCGTCATCGCGTTGACGTTCCATTGGCTCAAGGCCGTGTGGAACAAGACGAACGCCCAGCTCGCGGCCCAGGAGCAGCGACGCATCGCCGCTGCGTCGGGCGAACAGAAGCTGCGCCTGTGGGACGGCCACTCGGCCCCGTAGGTCCGATCGGCCGCCCCGGTCAGGAGTGCCGGTCGATCACAACTCGTCGACGGCGCTCTCTGCTGCGTCGGCCCACTCGCGCCACTGCTGCGCCTGTGCGAGCGCACGCTCGGCATCCTTGGTCTTGCCTGCTGTGGTCGCCTTGGCGGCCTGATCCTCGAACTGAGCCACCCGCTCGCGGAACTGGGCGGCGCGGGCGACGGCCTCGGGATCCGAACGACGCCACTGGGCCTCCACCGCGTCGTGGACGGACTTCTCGATCGCCCTCAGCTTGCCCTCGAGTTCCTGCATCTTCTCGCGCGGAACCTTGCCGATGGCATCCCACTTGTCCTGCAGGTCGCGCAGTGCCGAACGGGCGGCATCGAGGTCCTTGCTCGGATCGATGTGTGTCTTGGCCAGCAGGGCTTCCTTGGCCTCGGCGTTGGCCTCGAACTCGGCGTCCCGCTCGGAGGCCGCGGCGTTGCGGGCAGCGAAGAACACGTCCTGTGCGGCCTTGAAGTTCTTCCACAGCGCGTCGTCGGCATCGCGTGGGGCACGGCCGGATGCCTTCCACTCCACCAGCAGATCGCGGAACGCTGCTGCGGTCGGTCCCCAGTCCGTGGACGACGACAAGGCTCTGGCCCGCTCGACCAGTTCTTCCTTCCGAGTCTTGGCCGCACCGCGCTCACGATCGAGATCGGCGAAATGGGCACCGCGGCGACGGTTGAAGTTCTCCCGTGCCTTGGAGTACCGCTTCCACAGGGCATCGTCGATCTTGCGGTCGACCCCGCGAATCGTCTTCCACTCGTCGAGGATCTCTCGCAGCCGATCGCCCGCATGCTTCCACTGGGTCGATTCGCTACCGATCTGCTCGGCTTCGATGGCGAGGGCTTCCTTGCGCGCGGTGTGCTCGGCGCGTTCGAGCTCCCTTTCGTGTTTGGCCACCGCTGCTGCGGCGTCCGAATGCTCGACGACCGCGTCGAGTCGCCTGGCGAGCAGATCGAGGTCGCCGATCACAGCAGCGGTCGGCAGGCTCTCCAACAACGCGGACGCTGCGGCCTTGGTCTTCTTGGCATCGCCGGTACCGGAGGTCAATCGAGCTTCGAGCAGAGCGACCTCGGTGGCCAGATCGTCGTAGCGCCGACCGAAATGGGCGAGTCCTTCCGCCGCGTCTCCTGCCTGCCAGGACCCGATCTGCCGCTCACCGTCGGCGGTGGTCACCCATGCGGTGCCGTCGTCGTCGACTCTGCCGAACTTGCTGGGGTCGCTCGCAGGCGCGACCGTCGGGATCGCGGTCGGGACGTGGGAGGGGGTCGGGTGGGGCTTGGCACCGGCCGAACCGCCGGGACGAGGAGAGCCGGGACCCGGGCCGCCGGGCCTGGGTCCTCCACCGGGCTTCGGTCCACCGCCGGGCTTGGGTCCACCGCCGGGCTTGGGTCCGCCCTGGTTCGCTGCACCGAGTGCGGTCGCACCGGGGGTCTGGGCGGGTGCATCCGAGGATGCAGCCTCGGGGGTGGTGGGAGTGCCGGCGTTCGGGTCGGTCATTGTTCCTCATCTCTGCCGCGCGTCACGGCTGCCTTCAATCGCGATCTGGACACCATTGAACTAGGTGACGACCGATCGGACCATTGAAACAGCTCAGACGACTCGAGGTGGACTCGTCGGGGCAAGTCGCGCCACCGACTAGCGTGGTACTCGTGTTTCGTGCCGCGGCCCTGGTGCCCTCTCCACCGTTGCTGGTCCCCGAACTGATGGGCGCGGGGGCGGCCCGGACAGGCGATCTGCGGACCGCCGCCGTCGACGCGACCACCCATCTGGCGTCGACGGTCGACCGCTGGATAGCCGTCGGCGTCGACCGCGTGTCGTCCACCTACGGCACGGCCACCGTCGGCACGTTCCGGGGCTTCGGAGTCGACGTGGTGGTGAGCCTGTCCGGCGGCGCAGCGCACTCTGCGGCAGATCCGGACCTGCCGCTGGCGGTTCTGATCGCCGGATGGCTGCGCGGGGTGGCAGCGCCCGACGCTGCGGTCGAGGTCCGCACGATCGCGGCCGATGCGAGCCCAGGGTCGTGCGCCGAGTTCGGCGAGCAGCTGCGCCGAGAGTTCGACGCCTCGGCGGAGACCTGGGGCGTTCTGCTGCTGGCAGACGGGGCGAACACACTGACTCCGAAGGCACCCGGGTCGTTCGACGACCGCGCGGAGGGGGTCCAGCGCAGTATCGACGATGCCCTCGCGAGCGCCGACGTCGATGCATTGGCGCATCTGGATCCGGACCTGTGCGCTTCGCTCGGTGTCGGCGGCAGAGCGGCGTGGCAGGTGCTGGCGGCACTCGCTGGAGCCGATGCGACAACGACGGCCGAGCTCTACCGAGGTGCGCCCTTCGGGGTCGGATACTTCGTGGGGACCTGGGCTCGTGGTTGACGGGGCGAGCGATTCGGCCACGACACCGGTCGCGGTCATCGGGCCGACTGCCACAGGAAAGTCCGATCTGGCTCTCGATCTGGCCGAGGAACTCGGCGGCGAAATCGTCAACATCGACGCGATGCAGCAGTACCAGGGGATGGACATCGGGACCGCGAAAGTGCCCGTCGCGCAGCGGCGCGGGATTGCGCACCACCAACTCGATGTGCTCGAGGTCACCGACATCGCTACCGTCGCCCGCTACCAGGAGGCTGCGGTCGCCGACGTCGAGGACATTCGATCGCGGGGTTCGCGGCCGATCATCGTCGGCGGATCGATGATGTACGTGCAGTCGTTGCTCGACGAGTGGGCGTTTCCGGCCACCGACCCCGTCGTTCGAGCGAAATGGGAAGCCGTCCTCGAGCGCGACGGCGTCGAGGAGATCCATCGCGTGTTGACGGCCGCCGATCCCGAGGCTGCCGCGTCGATCCTGCCCACCGACGGCAGGCGCATGGTCCGAGCGCTCGAGGTGGTGGAGCTGACCGGGCAGCCGTTCGCGGCATCGGCCCCGAAGATCGGTGCACCTCGCTGGGGCACGGTGGTGTTGGGAGTCGACCGCGACACGGCCGAACTGGACGAGCGGATCGCCGAGCGCACTCGGCTGATGTTCGAGACGGGATTGCTCGACGAAGTGGAAGGGCTGCTCGCCCTGGGACTGCGTGAGGGCGTCACCGCGTCGCGGGCGATCGGGTACGCGCAGGCTCTCGACGTGCTGGCGGGGGACTACGACGTCGAGCACGCACGCGAACGGACGTTCATCGGAACCCGACGCTACGTACGACGCCAGCGATCCTGGTTTCGTCGCGACGAACGCGTCCGGTGGCTCGACGGCACCTCGCCGACGCTGACCTCGGACGCACTGTCCGCGATCGACCCCTCCTAGCCGTACGCCCGTAGACTCGCGACCATGGAATTCGCCAAAGGCCACGGAACTCAGAACGACTTCGTCGTGCTGCCGGATCCGGCAGCCGAGCTCGAACTCACCAGGTCGGCGGTGTCGGTGTTGTGCGATCGACGCCAGGGCCTCGGTGCCGACGGGATTCTGCGCGTCGCCCGGGCCGGTGTGCTCCGAGATGCAGGCGTACTCGACCGAATGCCGCCGGGTGTCGAGCCCGAGGACTGGTTCATGGACTACCGCAACGGTGACGGCACCATCGCCGAGATGTGCGGCAACGGTGTGCGGGTGTTCGCGCACTTCCTGCGGGTGCACGACCTCGAACAACGTGACCAGTTCGTGGTGGGTTCGCGGGCAGGCGCACGCGCTGTGACCGTTCACTCGTTCGACGACACCGACGCCGATGTCACCGTGGCCATGGGGGACGTCACGCTGATGGGCTCGAGCTCGGCGACCCTCGCGGGCGGGACGTACGAGGGCATCGGAATCGACGTCGGCAATCCTCACCTGGCCTGTGTCGACGGTGCGTTGACACGCGCATCTCTCGGCGCGCTCGACTTGTCCCAACCGCCGACACTGGATTCCGAGTTCTTTCCCCACGGTGCGAACGTCGAGATCCTGACCAGGCTCGACGACGGTGCCGTCCAGATGCGTGTGTTCGAGCGTGGTGTCGGGGAGACGCGATCCTGTGGCACCGGAACCGTGGCAGCGGCCGCAGCGGCGCTGTCCTACGAGGGCCTCGAGACCGGGGAGGTGAGCGTCGGTGTGCTCGGCGGTCGGGTGCGTGTGAACATCGATCACGTCGGTGCCACTCTGCGCGGACCGTCGGTGTTGCTGGCCCGGGGCGAGATCGACGACCGGTGGCTGAAGGCCCAGTCCTGACGATCGCGCAGGCCTCGGCACCCACGTGACCGAAACCCGCGTGCATACGCTGGGCTTTTCGTGGATCATGGAGCTCGTATGACGAACTCACATGAAACATCCCCTGCAGGCGAGCCGGTCGACGACGGTCGCGACGACATCGACGGCGCTCCCGAAACCGAATCCGCCTGGACCCGCGAAGAGTCCGACGCGTGGTCGAGACGACTGGCTCGGTCTCCGCTCGGCGACGAGAATTCCCCGTCCTCCGGCGACATGCAGCTCGAAGACCGCACCGCGCTGCGTCGAGTGGCCGGCCTGTCCACCGAGCTCACCGACGTCACCGAGGTCGAGTACCGGCAGCTGCGGCTCGAACGCGTCGTGCTGGTCGGAGTCTGGACCACCGGCACGGCCGCGCAGGCCGAGTCCAGCATGACCGAACTGGCTGCATTGGCCGAGACCGCCGGCTCGGAGGTGCTCGAAGCGCTGATGCAGCGACGTGACAAGCCCGATGCCGCGACGTACATCGGTTCCGGTAAGGCCAAGGAGGTGCGCGACATCGTCCTCGCGACCGGCGCCGACACGGTCATCTGCGACGGTGAACTGACCCCTGCTCAGCTCAATGCGCTGGAGAAGGTCGTCAAGGTCAAGGTCATCGACCGCACCGCGCTGATCCTCGACATCTTCGCCCAGCACGCGACCTCACGAGAAGGCAAGGCGCAGGTCGCGTTCGCGCAGATGGAATACATGTTGCCCAGGCTTCGCGGCTGGGGCGAATCCATGTCGCGGCAGGCCGGTGGACGGGCAGGCAGCAACGGTGGTGTGGGTCTGCGCGGACCGGGTGAGACGAAGATCGAGACCGACCGTCGACGCATCCGTGAGCGCATGGCCAAGCTGCGCCGTGAGATCAAGGGCATGAAGCAGGCCCGCGACACCAAACGCGAACAGCGCCTGAGCGGTACGGTGCCGTCGATCGCTATCGTGGGCTACACCAACGCAGGCAAGTCGAGTCTGCTCAATGCGCTGACCGGATCCGGTGTGTTGGTTCAGAACGCTCTGTTCGCCACCCTCGATCCCACCACGCGCAAGTCGACGCTCGAGGACGGTCGCGAGATCGTGCTGACCGATACGGTCGGCTTCGTCCGACATCTTCCGACTCAGTTGGTCGAGGCGTTCCGCTCGACGCTCGAGGAGGTTACCGATGCAGATCTGCTGCTGCACGTGGTCGACGGTTCGGATCCTCTTCCGATCGATCAGATCAAGGCCGTGCGTGAGGTGATCACCGAGGTGGTTCGCGAGCAGGACGCGAAGATGCCGCCGGAGTTGTTGGTGGTCAACAAGATCGACGCTGCCGATCCGGTTCAACTGGCTCAGCTGCGCGGGCTGCTCGACGGCGCTCGATTCGTCTCGGCCAAGACCGGCGAGGGAATCGACGCTCTGCGAGATCATCTGGCCGAGATCCTGTCCGAGCCGGACGTGTTGGTCGATGTTCTCGTGCCCTACACCCGTGGTGATCTGGTGGCGCGAATCCACACCGACGGCCGGATCGTGAAGACGGCCCACGAGGAAGAGGGCACGCGTGTGGAAGCTCGTGTGCCGCAATCGCTTGCGGCGGCGCTCGTCGAATTCACGGCGATCGTGCCCAGCGTCTGACCTCGGTGGTGGGACCACGGCTGGTGGCCCGAGGTGCTGTCGTGGCTGTCGTGGCCTCGGCCGCCGCATTCGGGGGAGTCGCCTCGGGTGCACCGATCGAGACCGAAACCTATTGTGGTCCAACCGATCCTGGACTCGCGGAGTTGTCGGGGCTGACCTCGATCGACGGCGTCCTCTACGCGATCGGAGACAGCGGAGCCGACGATCGGGTCGCGGTGCTCGGTGCCGATTGCGCGGTCACGCGATGGATCGACGTGCCCGTCGACCCGTACGACGTCGAGGACCTGACGTCGTACGACGGCTCGCTGTGGTTGGCGGACATCGGCGACAATCAGATGCGCCGCGAGACAGTGGCATTGACGCGAATGGACCCGGCCTCGGGCGCGGGAGAACTGTACCGACTGACCTACCCCGACGGCGCGCACGACGCCGAGACCATACTGATCGAGCCCGGTGGTAGGCCGGTGATCGTGACCAAGGCACTCTCGGGCGTGAGCGGGGTGTACGTACCTGCCGGCGACGAATCCGTCGCCGATCTGACCAGCCCTGGCCCGACGCCGATGCGCAAGGTCGGGAATCTGGCGTTCACGGCGACCGACACGGTCGGTGGGCCGCCGTTCGTGGCCGGATCGGTACTGGCGACCGGGGGAGCGGTGAGCGCCGACGGTGCCGTGGCCGCAGTGCGCACCTACACCGACGCCTACCTGTTCCGTGTGCCGGACGGGGACATCGCGTCGGCGTTGGTCGATCCGACAGCGCCTCGCGCCGTGGTGGCCTTGCCCGACCAGCCGCAGGGCGAGGCATCGGTCTTCACCGACGACGGTTCCTTGCTCATCGCATCCGAGGCCGGATTCGGACCCGCGGAGGCCACGCTTCCGCCGATCCTGAGGATCCCCGACGCGGTCGATCTCGAGATATCTGTCCCCGAACCTGTTGCTGCGGAGCCGGTATCGCCGACCGTCGTTCCCGAGCAGTCGGCACAGACGCCGACAGCGACGGACTCGGAATGGACATTCCGAGCGGCCGTCGCTGCCGGTGTGGTGCTGATCGCCGGAGCGGTGGGATTCACCGTCCGGCGATCGATGCGTGCTCGCTAGGCGCTTGGCCAAACAGCCTGGTCAGGCATCCAAGTCCGCTTCGACGAGGGCGACCACCTTGTCGTGTGCTGCCTGGTCGTCGCTGCTGACGGTGACCTCGGTGCCCTTGGTGGCACCGAGCGTCATGATCATCAGGGCCGAACCTGCGTCCACGGGCTCGGAGTCGGCCACTGCGAGGGTGACGTCCACGCCGGCTTCGGCGACGGCGTCGGCGATCAGTGCTGCGGGTCGAGCGTGCAGACCGATCGAGGATCCGACGGCGACTGTGGTGCTGGGCATGTGGTGCTCCTTCGTAGTGGGGTTGTTGCGATCGTAGCGAGTGTCAGACGGTGGCGAGTGCCGGATCGAGCTCGGCCTCGGTCGGGGCGTTCTTGCCCTTGACGAACTGCTTGGCCGAGACGACCAGGAACGCCGAGACGATGGTGCCAACGGCCAGAGACACGATGAACCACAGGATGTTTCCGATGGCGAAGAACACGAAGATTCCGCCGTGGGGAGCGCTGAGGGTGACGTCGAAGGCCATGATCATGGCACCGGTGACTGCGCCGCCGGCCATCATCGAGGGGATGACGCGGAACGGGTCGGCCGCGGCGAACGGAATGGCACCCTCGGAGATGAATGCTGCTCCGAGGAACCAGGCAGCCTTGCCGTTCTCACGCTCGGCTTCGGTGAACAGACGCGAGCGAACGGTCGAGGCCAGTGCCATGGCCAGCGGCGGCACCATACCTGCGGCCATGACTGCTGCCATGATGCGCAGTGATGCGGTGTCGGTGACCGACAGGCCTGCGGTTGCGAATGCGTAGGCAGCCTTGTTGACCGGTCCGCCGAGGTCGAAGCACATCATCAGGCCGAGAATGATGCCGAGGATGATGACCGAGGAGCCGCTGAGACCGTTGAGCCAGTCGGTCAGTCCGCTGGTGATCGCGGCGAGCGGCTTGCCGAGCAGCAGGAACATGATCGCGCCGACGATGAGGGTGGCGAACAGCGGGATGATGACGACGGGCATCAGGCCACGCAGTACCGCGGGGATCTTCCATTTGCTGATCCACAGTGCGACGAAGCCGGCGATGAGACCACCGACGAGGCCGCCGATGAAGCCTGCGCCGACGAGAACGGCCACGGCACCGGCAGTGAAGCCTGGCGCGAGTCCCGGCCTGTCGGCGATGGCGTAGGAGATGTAGCCGGCCAGTGCGGGCACCAGGAAGCTGAAGGACAGTGCGCCGATCTGGAAGAGCACGGCACCGAGGTAGGCGGCGATTCCGCCTTCGGGGAGGGAGGTGATGGAGTTGTTGACGACGATGTCCTCGGCAACTCCGGAGATCTCGTATCCGCCGAGCAGGAAGCCGAGGGCGATCAGCAGACCGCCGGCGGCGACGAACGGAATCATGTAGCTGACGCCGGTCAAGAGAATCTGGCGGATGCGGGTGCCCCAGCCGAGTTCGCCTGCGGATTCGGTGGAGCCTGCGGCCACTGCGGTACCGCCGACGCGGGCTGCGTCCGGGTTCAGTGCAGCGCGAAGGGCTTCGGTGAGCATGACGTCGGGCTCGTTGATGGCGCGCTTGACGCCCGAGGAGATGACGGGCTTACCGGCGAACCTCTCCCTACCCTTGACGCCCACATCGGTGGCGAAGATGACTGCTTCGGCTCCGGCGATGATCGAGGGGTCCAGCGGCGTGCTGCCGCTCGAGCCCTGGGTCTCGACGTGAACGGTGACTCCGGCACGCTCGCCCGCTGCGACGAGTGAATCAGCAGCCATGTAGGTGTGCGCAATTCCGGTGGGGCAGGCGGTGACTGCGACGATGTGCTTCGGGGCAGTGGTCTCGGCCGGGGTGGCGGCCGCGCTGTGCTTGGCAGTCGACACAGGAGCTGCGGCCGGGGCCGTCACGGCCGGCTTGGCGGCGGGGTTGATGACCCCGTCGACGAGGGTGACGATCTCGGCGGCCGAGGACGCGTTGCGCAGGGAGGTGACGAATTCCGGCTTCACCAGTGCGCGCGCCAGGCTCGAGAGCAGCTTCATATGGGCCGAACCGGCACCGGCAGGAGCGGCGATGAGGAACACCAGGTCCGCGGGGCCGTCGGGGGCACCGAAGTCGACCTTCGGGTTCAGGCGGGCGAATCCGAGAGAGGCCGAGGTGACCGCTTCGGAGCGGCAGTGCGGGATGGCGATGCCGCCGGGCAGGCCGGTTGCCGACTGCGCCTCGCGGGCCAGAGCGGCGTCGCGCAGGGCATCGGTTTCGGTTGCGCGACCCGCGGAAGCCAGAACGCCTGCGAGGCGTTCGATGACGGCTTCCTTGGACTCGCCGAGATCGGCGTCGAGGAGGATCAGATCCTCGGCGATGATCTGCTGATCTTCGGTGGGGGTGGACATTGCAGGCTCCTAGAGACGGTTCGAAGAAGGGGAGAGCGTGGACGGAGTGACGGAGGTGGGGATGTCGAGCGCACGGACCGTCACCGAATTCGGGTGGGTCTGCTCGGGCAGGGGAAGCGTGGTGCCTGGAAGCGCGGTCGCTGCCGTTCCGTAGGCGACGGCGCGGCGGAGTTTGTCTGCGTCGGAACAGTTCTCGGCGTCGGCGAGGATGTAGCCGGCGAGCGAGGAATCGCCTGCGCCGACCGTGCTGACCGCGGTGATCGGGGGCGGGCTGGCGTACCAGGAACCCTCCTCGGTGACCAGTACGGCTCCGGCACTGCCGAGAGTGGCAAGTACCGCGCCGACGCCTCGGCCGAGAAGGATCGTGCTGGCTGCGATGGCAGCCGTCGGATCACCCTGCGCCGCTGCGCTTTCCAGCTCTTCGGAATTGTACCCGGTGAGTTGGGCGAGTTCCTCGGAATTGGGTTTGATCAGATCGGGTGCCGACTCCGGGAAGGCAGCGGCGAGAGCGAGCAGCGGCTCGTCGGAGGTGTCCACCGCTACCTTCGCCGACGTGGCACGCAGGGCAGTGACGAGCTCGGCATACCAGTCGACGGGGAGGCCCGGCGGGAGCGAACCGGAGAGAACCACCCATTCGGCATCGACTGCGAGAGCGAGGATCCGCTCCCGCAGCTCCGCACGGGTCCGCTCCGACACCGTGGCACCGGGCTCGTTGATCTTGGTGGTGGTGCCACCGACTTCGCTCACCGTGATGTTGGTCCGCGCCGGACCCGACGTCGGAACCGCGGAATACCGCACTCCCTTCGCGGCCATCGCGTCGAGCAGGGGGTCTCCGACGTTGGCCGGGAGAACTGCCAACGCCCCGACTCCCGATCCGCCGAGAACGCGAGCGACGTTGACGCCCTTGCCTCCTGGGTCGATGGCCGACGTCGATGCCCGGTGGACGCCGCCACGGACGAGCGGCGTGTCGAGCGTGACCGTCCGGTCCATGCTCGGGTTGGCCGTGAGTGTGACCATCATGCGATCACCACCTCGATTCCTTTGTCGCTGAGATTCTTTCGGTCATTTATCGAGATGTCGCTATCGGTGACGATGACATCGATGGAGCCCACTCGGGCGAAGCTGACCAGATGCTCGCGCCCGATCTTCGACGAATCCGCCAGCACCACGACATGATTGGCTGCCTCGACCATGGCACGCTTGACGGCTGCCTCGTCGCTGTCGGGAGTGGACAGTCCGTGCCCGACGCTGATGGCATTGGTGCCGATGAACGCGACGTCCACCCGGAGCCATTCGAGGGCGCTCAGCGCTTCGTCGCCGACTGCCGCCTGGGTGGTCCCGCGTACCCGCCCGCCGAGTAGTCGAAGGTTGACATTCGACATCGTCGCGGCGCGCGCGGCGATCGGGACCGAGTTGGTCACCAACGTCAGTTCGCGATCGTGAGGAAGCAAACCGGCGAGTCGACCGGTTGTGGTGCCGGCATCGAACACGGCGCTGCCTCCGACGGGAGGGAGGAAGGACAGGGCGGCGGCCGCGATCGCGTCCTTCTGATCGGCCCGGGTGAACTCTCGTTCCGAGACGCCCGGTTCGAGTGTGGTCAGTGCCGACGCGGGCACTGCGCCACCGTGTACGCGGCGCACGACACCCATTCGATCGAGGGTGGCGAGATCACGGCGCACGGTTTCCGTTGTGACGCCGTAGGTGGCGGAGAGATCGTTGACGGAGACGCGGCCCTGGGTGCTGATGAGTTCGGCTATGGAGTGCTGTCGTTCTTCTGCGTACACCTGCGTCTCCTTCCTCGTTGATGTTGCTTTATGTTGTTTTACGCCCGTGTGTGTTGACATGTCAAGGGTTTGGAGTAATCTCGGTCACAACACAAGCGACTGATGGCCCCCACCACAGCTCGCCGGACAGTACGAAGACCTTTGTTCACGCAGGATCCGAGGAGGACCACATGACGGGATCGGTTAGCACCGCGTCGACCGGACACAGAGACACGACAGTCGATGCAGCCGGAACCGGAGCAGCGCAGACCACGCTGCACGGCACGCCTGTCGTGCCCGGCGTGGGATACGGCCGCGTGATCCGCCCCGGTGCCCGTCCCGCCATCCCTGCCGATACCGGCGAGGTGGCCGAGGCGGATCGAGATGCCGAGAAGGACGTCTTCGACGCCGCAGCGAACGCCGTCGCCGCTCGACTGCGCGGTCGCGCGGAGCTGGCGACCGGAGCTGCCTCGGAAGTCCTGTCGGCCAACGCCGCGATGGCAACGGACCGCGGCTGGCTGGGAGCCGCGCGCTCCTCGATCGCCAAGGGCAGTTCGGCCGTCACCGCGACAGCGGCGGCGACGGACAAGTTCGCCGCGATGTTCACCCAGCTCGGCGGACTGATGGCAGAGCGCGTGACCGACCTGCGCGACATCCGTGATCGCGTCATCGCCGAGATCCTCGGCGTTCCGGAGCCCGGTGTTCCGGTGCCGGACGAACCGTCCGTGCTGTTCGCCGACGACCTGGCACCCGCCGACACCGCCGGCCTCGACCCCGCGCTGATCGTGGGTCTGGCCACCTCGCTGGGCGGTCCGACCAGCCACACCGCGATCATCGCGCGTCAGTTGGGCATTCCGTGCATCGTCGCCGTGGCAGGCCTCGACGACATCGCCGCGGGTACGAACGCATCGGTCGACGGCACCAGCGGCCGGATCGAACTCGAACCCGATGCCGAGTCGGCCCGCGCCGCCGTCGTCTCCGCCCGCGACGAGCTCGACCGGGTGTCCCAGTGGGTCGGTCCCGGTACCACCGCCGACGGCCACGCAGTCGACATTCTCGCCAACGTCCAGGACGGTGCCGGTGCTCGCGCGGCGCGATCCAGTGCAGCGGACGGCGTCGGACTGTTCCGTACCGAACTGTGCTTCCTCGACCGCGACTCCGAACCCACCGTCGACGAGCAGGCCGAGATCTACGCCCAGGTACTCGACGCGTTCGCGGGCAAGAAGGTCGTCGTACGGACTCTCGACGCAGGCTCGGACAAGCCGCTTCGGTTCGCCACGCATCCCGACGAGGCAAACCCGGCCCTCGGCATTCGCGGAATCCGCATCGCCGAGGCCGACCGCGGGATTCTGTACCGCCAGCTCGACGGCATCGCGGCAGCCGCGAAGGCGACCGACTCCTCCCCGTGGGTGATGGCTCCGATGATCGCAACCGCGTTGGAAGCGAAGGATTTCGCCGCCGACGTCCGTGAACGGGGACTCACCCCCGGCGTCATGATCGAGGTACCCGCAGCCGCGCTGCTCGCCGAACACATCCTCGAGCACGTCGACTTCCTGTCCATCGGCACCAACGACCTGGCGCAGTACACGATGGCCGCCGACCGCATGTCCGCTCAGCTCGCAGGCCTGACCGATCCGTGGCAGCCGGCGGTACTGGCACTGGTCGCCCACACCGCTGCCGCGGGAGCCAAGGCAGGCAAGCCGGTCGGGGTCTGCGGCGAGGCCGCTGCCGATCCGCTCCTGGCCTGTGTGTTGGTCGGCCTCGGCATCACCTCTCTGTCCGCTGCATCGGCTGCCGTCGCGCACGTGGGTTCGAAGTTGGCGACGGTCACGCTCGATCAGTGCAAGGAAGCGGCCGCCGCAGCCCTGAAAACGGACAGCACCGCCGCCGCCCGCGAGGCAGTGAGCGCGATCCTCGGCTGATCCAATAGTGTTGCCTTCCATCATGAGAACTCTGGGTTGGACGCTGCACGGAAACGGAAAGACCGTCGAGGCCGGGGCGGTGGTCTCACCCGACGAACGATTGACGTGGCCACGCACCATCGGTATCGGAATGCAGCACGTCGTCGCGATGTTCGGTGCGACACTGCTGGTTCCGACGATCACCGGATTTCCGGTATCGACGACGCTGCTGTTCTCGGGCATAGGAACGGCACTGTTCCTCGTCATCACTCGAGGGCGCGTTCCCAGCTACCTGGGTTCGTCCTTCGCTTTCCTGGCCCCGCTCGGTGCCACCCAAGCGAACGGACCCGCCGCCCAACTCGGAGCGGTCCTTTGTGTCGGCCTCGTACTGGCCGCCGTCGGCTTCGTAGTGAAGTTCGCGGGCCAACGGGTACTCGACGCGGCCATGCCGCCCGTCGTGACCGGTGCCGTCGTCGTGCTCATCGGGCTGAACCTGGCACCGGCCGCCACCACGTCGTTCGAGGCACAGCCGCTGATCGCAGCCGTCACCCTGATCGCGATTCTGCTGGCGACGGCGCTCGGACCCGGCTTGATCGGACGACTCGGAATTCTGCTCGGTGTCGTCGTAGGTTGGGTGTTCGCCGCCGTCACCGGGGGCATCGCGCAACCGCGTCTCGACGCACTGAGCGCGGCGAGCTGGATCGGTCTGCCCGAGTTTCGCGGTCCGTCCTTCGAGCTGTCGGTGATCCTCGTGGCGCTGCCGGTGGTGATCGTCCTCGTCGCCGAGAACGTGGGACACGTCAAAGCCGTCGCCGCGATGACCGGCAAGAACCTCGACGACGTGGCCGGTGACGCATTGATCGCCGACGGGCTGGCGACCACACTCGCCGGAGCCGGCGGCGGTTCGGGAACCACCACCTACGCGGAGAACATCGGTGTCATGGCCGCCACCCGCGTGTACTCGACCGCGGCGTACTGGGTCGCATCGATCACGGCGATGGTGCTCGCGTTCTCGCCCAAGTTCGGTGCGCTGATCTTCACCGTCCCCGACGGGGTCATCGGCGGCGCAACTCTGGTGCTGTACGGCCTGATCGGGCTTCTCGGCGTACGCATCTGGACCGACGCGAAGGTCGACTTCACCGACCCGGTCAATCTCATCGTCGTTGCGGCGGCGCTGGTCGCCGGAATCGGTGACCTGACACTGTCCGTCGGATCGGTCGAACTCGGCGGTATCGCCTGGGGTTCGGTGGGCATCCTGCTGGGGTACCCGATCGTCTCGGCGCTCGCCAGGAGTGCAGGCACCCGAGGTCGTTAGCGGGGTCGGTCACGGATCGCGCGCGTTTTGGTCATCGACCGCCCCGATGCCGCGGACGTAGTGTTTCCCTGTGACGTCAGTCGTACCGGCGATCGAGATTCGTAGAGATTTCGCGTGGTCGCTGCCGGTACGCACCGAACAAGGAGACATTCGTGGAACGCACACTTTTCGAGCCCGAGCACGAGCTGTTCCGGGAGTCGTACCGGAAATTTCTCGATCAGCACGTAGCGCCGAACCACGCGAAGTGGGAAGAGCAGAACATCGTCGATCGCGACGTCTGGGTCGAGGCCGGTAAGCAGGGCTTCCTCGGAACGGCAGCGCCCGAGGAATTCGGCGGCGGCGGAGTCAAGGACTTCCGCTACAACGCCATCGTCACCGAGGAAACCACCCGTGGCGGATACAGCGGTATCGGTTTCACCCTGCACAACGACGTCGTCGCGCCGTACCTGATCGATCTCGCGAACGACGAGCAGAAGGCGCGCTGGCTTCCCGGATTCTGCTCCGGCGAACTGATCACCGCGATCGCGATGACCGAGCCGGGAACCGGAAGCGACCTGCAGGGCATCAAGACCAAGGCGGTGCGTGACGGCGACGACTGGGTGCTCAACGGCTCGAAGACGTTCATCACCAACGGAATCAACGCCGATCTGGTGATCGTCGTGGCCTGCACCGACCCCGAGAAGGGCGCACAGGGCTTCAGTCTGCTGGTCGTCGAACGTGACATGCCCGGATTCGAACGCGGCCGAAACCTCGACAAGATCGGCATGAAGGCCCAGGACACCGCCGAACTCAGCTTCACCGACGTTCGCGTGCCCGCCGCCAACCTGCTCGGCGACGAGGGCATGGGCTTCATCTACCTGATGCAGAACTTGCCGCAGGAGCGACTCTCGATCGCTGTCGTCGCCGCCGCGGCAATGGAATCGGCACTGGACATGACGATCCAGTACTGCCGCGACCGCAAGGCCTTCGGAAAGTCGATCGGCAAGTTCCAGAACACGCGCTTCGTGTTGGCGGAATTGGCCACCGAAACCACCGCCACCCGCATCATGGTGGACAAGTTCATCGAACTGCTCAACGCAGACAAGTTGACTGTGCAAGAAGCCGCCATGGCGAAGTGGTGGACCACCGAGAATCAGGTCAAGCTGATCGACCGGTGCCTTCAGCTGCACGGCGGCTACGGCTACATGAAGGAATACCCGATCGCCAAGGCGTACATGGACTCTCGTGTGCAGACCATCTACGGCGGCACCACCGAAATCATGAAGGAGATCATCGGCCGCGGATTGAATCTGTGATCCGCTGATCCGTGAAATGCGAAGGGCCGCAGCACTCCTGTGCTGCGGCCCTTCGCGTGTCACTACGGTGACGATTCCTACAGCTTGCGCATCACGGTGACGACCTTGCCGAGGATCGCGGCGTTGTTGCCCGGGATCGGCTCGAACAGCGGGTTGTGCGGCAGCAGCCACACCTCGCCCTTGGACCGCTTGAAGGTCTTGACGGTGGCCTCGCCGTCGATCATCGCAGCGACGATGTCGCCGTTGTCGGCCACGGACTGCTGACGAACCACCACCCAGTCGCCGTCGCAGATGGCCGCGTCGATCATCGACTCGCCGACCACCTTGAGCAGAAACAGCGAACCCTGTCCGACCAGCTCGCGGGGGAGCGGGAAGACGTCCTCGACGGCTTCCTCGGCCAGAATCGGACCGCCTGCAGCGATCCGGCCCAGTACCGGCACGAACGTCGGGGTAGGCAACCGATCCTGCTCCTCGGACGCTTGCGATCCGTCGACCGCGGCGGCTGCCTGATCGGCCTGCACCTCGTCGAGACCGCGGACGTCGACGGCGCGGGGCCGGTTGGCGTCGCGCCGGAGGAAACCCTTGCGTTCGAGCGTACGGAGCTGGTGTGCGACGGAGGAGGTCGATGTCAGGCCGACCGCGTCACCGATCTCTCGAATGCTCGGTGGGTAACCGCGCTCGGTCACCGAAGCTCGAATGACCTCGAGTACCTTCCGTTGCCGCTCGGTCAGACCCGCGCTGATGTCGGTGCCGACTTCCATGGCCTTGGATGTCGGTTCCGCGGCAGGCTTACCCGCTGCGGCCTTCGGTGCGGTGGCCCTGGCTCCGGTCGCCTTGGAACCGGTGGTCGTGGAAAGCGTGGTCGACCTCGTCGAGGTCTCGTCCTTCATGCTGTCGGCCTCCTGCTGGTGTCCTGGATCCGGTCTGCGTGGTAGGTCTGCGCGGACTGGAGTTGATGGTGTCGACTCGTGTGGCGTGTGGTTTCTGACACGAATCTAGCGTGTATCAGCTGTTGAATCAAACATCTGTTCGACTCGTGTCGCGTTTTCTGCAGACTTTGTCGGAGGCTCGTGATAGAACTTCGAACAAGCGTCCATCGAACGCCTGATCGAACAATCGATCCAACGAGCGAAGTCGAGGTTCCGATGACCATCATCACCGATCGCCCCACCGCCGCCGGTGTCCGCGCCCGATCCACTGCCGTCGAGCGCCGCCGCCGGGCGCGTCCCGTTCTGCAGAGTCCCATCGGAACGCACGGTGTCACGGGACCCCGCACACAGAGTTCACCGTGCCTCCCGGTCCTCGATCCGTCGTGGACCGATGTCACCGATCGCGAGCAGGCCGATCGCGAGTTCGACGCGACCTCGGCGCACTTCGCCGGCCAGCCGGTTCGGATGCGGTCGATCGTGCTGACGGTGTTGGCGGTCCTGGTGGTGGCGGGCGGGCTGATCGGCATTGCGAACCTGCGGGCCGTCGCCCCCGATGCCGGCGCGCAACCGGCGGGTGTGGTCGAGGTGCACGACGGAGCTGTCGTCGAGTACACGCCCGGCAGATGACCACCGGCACCGTCGGGTTCGAAGAGACTGAGTATCCTCGACAGACTGCCCCGATGTGCGTGCTCGTCGTCGGAGCATCGGCTACGACGGAGGATCCCTCATGCATTGCCCGTTCTGCAGGCATCCCGACTCACGCGTGGTCGACTCGCGTGAGATGGACGAGGGGCAAGCAATCCGGCGTCGTCGCTCCTGCCCGGAGTGCGGTCGCCGATTCACGACGGTCGAGGCCGCAGTGCTGGCCGTCGTGAAACGCAGTGGTGTCACCGAGCCGTTCAGCCGAGAGAAGGTCGTCAAGGGAGTCCGTCGCGCCTGCCAGGGCAGAGATGTCGACAACGACGCGCTGAACCTACTGGCACAACAGGTCGAGGACGCCATCCGTGCAGCGGGATCCGCGGAGATCCCCAGCAACGAAGTGGGCTTGGCCATTCTCGGTCCACTCCGTGACCTGGACGAAGTGGCCTACCTTCGCTTCGCTTCCGTCTACCGCTCGTTCAGCTCGGCAGAAGACTTCGAGAAGGAAATCCACGAACTGCGCAAGCACCGCGAGTCCGCAGACATCGACTGACAGGCCCGCCCATCAGCGACGCTGGTCCGAGATCGCCTTCTCGATGCGCTTCTCCGACACCGGGTACGCCGTGCGAATGCCCTGCGCGAACAGTCCGACGCGCAACTCCTCGATCATCCAGAACAGTTCCTGTACCCCGGAGCTGTTCTTTCTGCTCTCCGGCAGCGAATCCAACAGTCGCCCGTACGAGGCGTACACCCGATCGAGCACGTCCATCGCAGCCGCGTCCCGGCCTGCACTGCTCGGCAGCGTCGCCAACCGCTTGGTCGCCGCGGCGAGGTAGCGCGGCAGGTCTGCGAGTCTGCGAGAGCCGAATTCGGTGACGAACCCTCGAAAGATCAAGCCGTCGAACTGTTCCCGAACATCGTCCGCCGGCTCGCCCGAGGAGGACTGAAGTTGCGCGGACAGCGCCAGGGCGGCGGTCAACACCGGGCGAACCAACGCCAGGACCGCAGCGGTGCGCTGCGGAACCTCGGCGTTGACGAGTGCCCTCAGTTTCTCGAAGGCATCCGGATCCCGGACCGGTCCTCCGTGCGCATCCATGGCCTCTTCGACCGCAAGTACTCGGCACTCCTCGAGGAGTGCGTCGACTCCACCGTACGGATTCTGGCCCAGTGCAAGACGTTCCGCGGTCGGTAGGCCGGCCAGCAATGCCTTGGTGCCCTTCGGAGCCGTCGACAGAAGCAGAGTTCTGGTTCCCGAGCGCATTGCCGCCCGCGCCTCGGCGGGGGTGCTGAGGACCCGCACCGCAACGCCGGGTCCTTCCGGAACCAGCGCCGGATAGCCGGTGACCTTCTGTCCACCGACCTGCCGAGTCACCGTCGGCTCCAACCGACCCAGCGTGCCGGAGGTCCAGGCCAGAGAGGGTGCGCGCTCCGCGTCGCCGACCGCGCTCGCCACCTGACGGCCGACCTCGCCCGACAGGCTCGTTCGAAGAGCAGTCAGATCCTTGTTGCTGCCCAGCACCTTTCCGGACGGGTCGACGGCCGCGAACGTCATCTTCAGATGCTCGGGCAGCGCGGCGGGGTCGAAGTCCTTCGCCGTGATGTCGCACCGGGCAGCCCGGGACAACTCACGGGCCAGCGCCGTCACCAGAGTTTCCGCGCGCGGCTTCATGGCCGCCAACGCCGCGGCCGCGAAGTCGGGAGCCGGAACCACGTTGCGCCGCAGTGCCTTCGGCAGCGTCTTGATCAATGCGGTGACCAGCTCGCCGCGCATTCCCGGGACCAGCCAGTCGAAGCCCACCGGTTGTACCTGAGCGAGCAGCGCGATCGGAATGCGCGCGGTGACTCCGTCGGCCGCGGTGCCCGGCTCGAACTGATACGTCAGTGGGAACTGGATCTCGCCCTGTCGCCATGCGTCGGGATACGCGCCGGTCAGAACCGAGGCCGCGTCGGAGTTGACGACGGTGTCGGTGGTGAAGTCGAGTAGGTGCGGGTCCTGTCTGCGTGCCTTCTTCCACCAGGTGTCGAAGTGTCGCGCCGACACCGCCTCCGGGGCGATACGTGCGTCGTAGAAGTCGAAGAGAGCGTCGTCGTCGACCACGATGTCTCGTCGCCGAGCGCGATGTTCGAGTTCACCCACGTCGTCGAGCAGCGCCCGGTTCTTGTGGAAGAACGCGTGCTGGGTCTTCCATTCACCCTCCACCAGCGCATGTCTGATGAACAGCTCTCGAGACGCCTCGGCGTCGATGCGGTGATAGTTCACCGGACGTTGCGTCACCAAAGGAATGCCGTAGAGCGTGACCCGTTCGTAGGCCATCGCCGATTCCCGTTTGATGGACCAGTGCGGCTCCGAGTACGTCCGCTTGACCAGGTGCGGCGCCAACCGCTCGGCCCACTCGGGCTCGATGCGCGCAGCCATCCGGCCCCACAGGCGTCCGGTCTCGACCAATTCGGCGGCCATGACCCAGCGCGGGGGTTTCTTGAACAGACCCGACCCGGGGAAGATCGCGAAGTGAGCCCCACGCGCGCCGAGGAACTCACGCTTGTCACCCTCCCGGAGCCCGATGTGCGAGAGCAGTCCGGACAGCAGCGACTGATGCAGCGCGGTCTCGGTGGAGTCGGCGTCGGGAACCGTCCACCCGAGTCCACGGGTGATCTGACGTAGCTGACCGTGCAGATCCTGCCACTCGCGAATACGTAGGTAGTGCAAGAACTCGGTGCGGCACATACGGCGGAACTGGTTGGAGGACAACTCGTTCCGCTGTTCGCGCAAATAGGTCCACAGCTTCACGTACGCGAGGAAGTCGGAGTTCTCCACCGCGAAGCGCGCATGCTTCTCGTCCGCCGCCTGCTGATGCTCTGCCGGCCGCTCCCGAACGTCCTGGATCGACAGCGCGGCAACGACCACCAACGCATCGCGGAGAGATCCGTTGCCGTTGGCCTCGACCAGCATTCGCGCCATCCGTGGATCGACCGGAAGCGCCGAGAGTTCCCGGCCGATGGGGGTGAGCTCCGCGGTGCCGTCCTTGGTGGCAGGCTTCAGTGCCCCGAGCTCTTCGAGCAGTCCGATTCCGTCTCGGATGCTCCGCGGATCGGGTGGTTCGACGAACGGGAACGCGTCGATCTTGCCCAGCCCGAGTGCGGTCATCTGCAGGATGACCGACGCCAGGTTGGTACGCAGAATTTCCGGCTCGGTGAACTGCGGACGCGACTCGAAATCCTCCTCCGAGTACAGCCGGATGCAGATGCCGTCGGCGACGCGACCACAGCGGCCGGCCCGCTGCCGCGCCGATGCCTGGGAGATCGGCTCGATGGGAAGTCGTTGAACCTTGGTACGCAACGAGTATCGCGAGATTCGGGCGGTACCCGGGTCGACCACGTAGCGGATTCCGGGGACCGTCAGCGATGTTTCCGCAACGTTCGTCGAGAGCACCACGCGCCTGCCCGAGTGCGGGGAGAACACTCGATGTTGTTCGGCCGCAGAGAGTCTCGCATAGAGTGGAACGATCTCGGTGTTGCGCAGATTTCGGTCGTTCAAGGCGTCGGCGGTGTCGCGAATCTCGCGCTCACCGGACAGGAACACCAGAATGTCACCGTCGCCCTCGGCCATCAACTCGTCGACGGCCTGGCACGTCGCGTCGACGGGGTCGAGATCGATCGTGGTGTCCCCGGCGTCGACGGTCAGTGGCCGGTAGCGCATCTCGACCGGGAACGTGCGGCCGGAGACCTCGATGATCGGCGCGGGCACGCCGTCGCGCGCGAAGTGCCGAGCGAAACGCTCGGGATCGATCGTCGCCGAGGTGATGACGATCTTCAGGTCGGGTCGGCGGGGGAGGAGCTGCGCGAGGTAGCCCAGGATGAAATCGATGTTGAGGCTGCGCTCGTGGGCCTCGTCGATGATCAGGGTGTCGTACTGGCGGAGCAGCCGGTCTCGCTGGATCTCCGCCAGCAGGATGCCGTCGGTCATCAGCTTGACGAGGGTCGCATCCGAGGACTGATCGGTGAATCTCACCTTGTAGCCGATGGATTCACCCAGTGGTTCACCCACCTCCTCGGCGATGCGTTCGGCGACGGTGCGAGCGGCGAGTCGACGGGGCTGTGTGTGACCGATCGAGCCCCGGATCCCGCGCCCCAGTTCGAGGCAGATCTTGGGGATCTGAGTGGTCTTGCCGGAGCCGGTCTCGCCGGCGACGATCACCACCTGGTGCTCGGCGATGGCCGCGGCGATGTCGTCCTTGCGAAGACTGACCGGAAGTGACTCGGGAAATTCGAGCTTGGGCACCGCAGCCCGGCGGTTGGCGACCACGGTCTCGGCGCGGGTGATGTCGCGGTCGAGTGCGGCGAACGCGTCGTCGGTACGCGCCTTGTCCAATCGCCGCCGCAGCCGGTTCTCGTCGCGGATGGTGACCTGGGCCAGACGTGTGGCGAGAGCGCGACGCTGAACGGACGGGTTCGAGGTAGACATACTTCACCCAGGATATCGGTTTCGGCAGTGCCACCGAATGCAGGTCGTGACTGTGCCAGGATCGCCACATGAGCATCTCGCAGGATGTGATGGTCCAGCCGCGCACTCCCGTACCGATAAGGACTTTGCGCGTACTGTTCGCGGCGCTCACCGCCTCGGCACTGATCTCGATCGTCCTGGACGGTCTCGCCTCCACGACGTTCTCGCTGGCCAACTACTTCAGCTACTTCACCGTCATGAGCAACGTGCTGACGGTGCTGGTGCTGCTGGTCGGCGGCGTCGTCGATCCACGCGCAGCGCACTGGCAGCTCGTTCGGGGTGCCGTCACCCTCTACATGGTCATCACCGGGATCATCTACGCAGTACTGCTCGCCAACATCGATGTGGGCGTGGCGGATCCATGGACGAACAACGTGGTGCACCGCATCATGCCCGTCGTCCTGCTGATCGACTGGATCCTCACGCCACCGCGACGGCAGATCTCGGAATCGCGCAGCCTGACATGGCTGCTGTTTCCACTTCTCTACGGGATCTACACCCTCGTCCGTGGGCCCGTTGTCGACTGGTATCCCTATCCGTTCCTCGACCCACGCGTCCAGGGCTACCTCGCGCTCGCCATCGGCCTGCTCGTTCTCACCGTCGCCTTCGCGTTGATGGCTCTCGCGGTCGGTGCACTCGGGCGGATCGCCGGACGGTGGAGGTACGGATCGGGCTCGGCCGGAACCACGTGACTACTGTGTACCGCATGTCTTCTGCCACCGGAACCACACACTCTTCCGCGCTCTGGCACGGTTTCGCCGACATGGGAGCCGTCACGACCAGCGGCCCGTTCGTCGTCTCCCGCGGTGAAGGTGCCTACGTCTACGACCACGCGGGTACCGAATACCTCGACGCCACCGCGGGCCTGTGGTTCACCAACGTCGGCCACGGCCGTCGGGAGATCGCCGACGCCGTTGCGACGCAGTTGAGCTCGATCGCCCACTACTCGAACTTCGGTGACTTCGTACCCGAGACCACACTGGCACTCGCCGATCGTCTCGCGGCGATCGCCCCGGTACCGGGCAGCAAGATCTTCTTCACCTCGGGTGGCTCGGACTCCATCGACACCGCCGCGAAACTCGCGCGGCGCTACTGGGTCGAAATGGGTCGACCGAGCAAGACACTGATCGTCGGCCGGCAGAAGGCCTACCACGGGATGCACGTCGCGGGAACAGCGCTGGCCGGCATTCCGGTGAACAAGGAGCACTACGGCGAGCTCATGTCCGACGCCCGAACGGTGGCGTGGGACGACGCGAAGTCGCTGCTGGCACTGATCGAGGAGGTCGGTGCCGAGAACGTGGCCGCATTCTTCTGCGAGCCCGTGATCGGTGCCGGCGGCATCTACCTCCCACCGGAGGGCTACCTGCGCGAGGTGCGGCAGATCTGCCGCGACAACGACGTACTGTTCGTCGCGGACGAGGTCGTCACCGGATTCGGCCGTATCGGCGGCAGTTGGTTCGCCTCCACTCGATTCGAGCTCGAACCGGATCTGATGACCACCGCCAAGGGGCTCACGTCCGGATACGTCCCGATGGGTGCGGTGTTCATCGCCCCGACGATCGCCGAGCCGTTCTTCGCGGGCGGCGTGTGGTGGAGGCACGGGTACACCTACGGTGGCCATGCCGGAGCGGCCGCGGCCGCGATGGCCAACCTCGACATCATCGAGCGCGAGGAACTGCTGTCACACTCGAAGCGCATCGAGGCGGCGTTGCACACCCACCTCGCGCCGTTGGCCGCACACGAGAGGGTCTCGGAGATCCGGAGCGGAATCGGTGCGGTTGCCGCTGTGCAGCTCGCCGACCCGGCCGAGGCATTGCCCTTCGTCAAGACGCTTCGAGCGCACGGTGTGTCCAGTCGCGCGGCCGGTCAGGGGGCGATGCAGATCTCGCCGGCATTCGTCATGACGAATGCCGAGATCGAAGAGCTGGCCGCGCGTATCCTCAGCGCGCTCGGCTGAACCGGAGCCTGCTGCGCAGCTGCTGTCCGCGTGAGCGCGGGGCAGCAGCTGCGGGCTGCGGCTCGTCGGGGACGGCGGCGAAGCGCCGGTGCAGGCGATCTCGTACTTCCTCGGGCGCATATGCGCGACGCTTGCGTTCGGATCGGACCACCAACGCCCCGGTGGCCGCGACACCGACCATCCCGGCGAGACCGAGGGCCTTCCACACGTTCATCCGGCCACCGTACCGTCACGAGATCTAGGGTGTGGACCATGAATCCGTCGCGAATCAGCCTCGATACTGCAGTCGAGGCCACCAGAACGGGCGACATCTGGATCTTCCGCGGACAGTCGAATGCCGATCGCGCTATCCAGGCACTGACCAACAGTCCCGTCAACCACGTCGGAATGGCCGTCGTGATCGACGACCTGCCTCCGCTGATGTGGCACGCCGAACTCGGAAAGTCGTTGCAGGACATGTGGAGCGGAAACTTCCAACGCGGGGTTCAGCTGCACGATCTGCGTGCGGCCGTCACCCAGTGGGCCACGAAGTACGAACAGCGTTGTTGGCTGCGGCAATTGGACGAGTCCGTGACGACTGCGCAGGAGGACGCCCTGCTGCGCACGATCGCCCGCATGGACGGAACCGCGTTCCCGACCACTGCGGCGCTCGCCGGTCGGTGGTTCCGGGGCCGAGTCCCCGCACTGCGTCGCAACCGACGCGAGGGAGCGGCACTCGAAACCGCCTACTGCGCCGAGGTGGTCGCCATGACCTACGACGCGATGGGTCTGCTCACGGGCAACAAGAAAGCCAACTGGTTCGACCCGGGAAAGTTCTGGAGCGGCGACCGACTGCCACTGGCCGACGGAGTTCGTCTCGGCGAGGAAATCGAAGTGGACGTACCCGTCACACGCTGATCGACGCGTCCGCCGCGGTGCGTCCGCCCAGTTCCACCCAGCCGTCGCCGATGGTGGTGCGCAACCGAGATCCGGCTCCCTGCACGATGTTCAGGCTCCGACCGAGTTCACCGGCCAGCCGGACGGCGGCAGCACCGGTCGCCTCGTCCTCGGCGATACCCATCATCGGTGCGAACATGCGCGATCGCAGCGTGCCGTGTTCCTCGTCGGTCCAGGCCCAGACGTAGTGGTGCCCACTGTCGTAGGCACTCGGATCGGCTGCCGCCACCTCGGCCGCATCGTGAACCCGATGGAAGGTGAACTGCGGAGTCCAGTCGACGCGAGCGCGAACCCAGGTGTGCTCGCCGTCGTAGCGGATGCTCAACGGTCCGGCAGGGACGGTGAGCACGTCGACGGGATGTCCCTGCTCGCGGAGCCACCACGAGAGTCCGACCGTGGGATGTCCGGCGAAGGGCAGCTCCACGGCGGGGGTGTGGATGGTCGCCGAGGCCGTACCGGACTCGGTGCGATCGACGAACACCGTCTCGCTGAAGCCGAGCTCGGCGGCGAACTGCTGCCTGTCGGCCTCGTCCACGTCGCCCGCGGCCACGATGCCGAGGGGGTTGCCGAACCTGCCGTCGGCATCGGTGAACACTCGGACGACGGAGACGTCGGTAGCCATGCCCGGATGGTACCGAACGCAGAACGAGGGACCCGCGGCCGCGGATCCCTCGTTCGGTGAACAGTGCGAGACGACGCTCAGACGGCGGCACCGTCGAGGATTCGCCCTGTTTCGATCGCCTGAGCGACACCTGCGACGATCGACGCGGCACGGATGGCCTCGAAGATCTTCTCGCGGTCGACGCCCTCGGCGCGCAGGGTCTTCTCGTGTGCCTCCAGGCAGTGGTTGCACCCGTTGACGGCCGACACCGCGAGCGACCACAGCTCGAAGTCGGCCTTGTCCACGCCAGGGTTGCCGATGATGTTCATGCGCAGGCCGGCGCGCAGATCGTCGTACTTGCCGCCGAGGTATCCCTTGGTTCGGTAGAAGACGTTGTTCATGCCCATGATCGACGCCGCACCGAGTGCCGCGTTGTACGCCTCGGCCGACAGTGAATCGGCAGCGTCCTCGGCGATCTCCTTCAACGTCGTCGCGGACTTCGACGCTGCCGCCACCGACAGCAGCGTGCCCCACAGCTGCTGCTCGCTGAGCACCGTGGAACGGGCGATGGAACCGAGATTGAGCTTGAGGTCCTTGGCGTACTCGGGGACGGCGTTCTTGAGGTTGTCGATCGTCATGTCAGACGCTCGCCGTCAGCAGTTCGCCTGCGTCGATGGTGGGATCACCCTTCTTCCAGTTGCAGGCGCAGAGCTCGTCGGACTGCAGGGCATCGAGAACTCGAAGGACCTCGTCGACGTTGCGGCCCACCGAGCCTGCCGTGACCGACACGAACTGGATCTCGTTGTTGGGGTCGACGATGAACGTGGCGCGGTCGGCGACACCATCGGCGTTGAGAACACCCGTGGCAGCAGCCAATTCACGCTTGAGATCCGACAGCATCGGGAACGGGAGGGTCTTGAGCTCGTCGTGCTGTGCCCGCCACTGGAAGTGGACGAACTCGTTGTCCACCGACGCACCGAGGACCTGTGCGTCACGGTCCTCGAACTCCTCGTTCAGCTTGCCGAACGCGGCGATCTCGGTGGGGCACACGAACGTGAAGTCCTTGGGCCAGAAGAAGACGATGCGCCACTTGCCTGCATGATCGTCACTGGTGACGGTGGTGAAGTAATCGTCGGGCTGCTGAGCGTTCACCTTGGACAGGTCTCCGCCGATGACGGCGGTCAGGTTGTATGAAGGGAACTGGTCGCCAATTGTCAACAGTGCCATGTGGTCTCCTCGTGTCGAATGATCGCGTCGGTTCCGTATGTGAGCGGTTCGGGGTCGGTGGCGTGACTGCAGCCGTACGAGCCCGGCCGACCGGTACGAGTGTGCCAAAAGTGTGGTCAAAGGTAAACGTGATGAGTGGCACTACACTGATAGGCGTGACCGATCGAAGCTATCAGCCGACCCTGTCGCATCTGCGGGCGTTCGCAGCGATCGCACGTCATCGCCACTTCGGTTCTGCCGCAGCGCAACTGAGTATCACCCAGCCTTCGCTGTCGCAGGCTCTTGCTGCGCTCGAGAAGGGGCTGGGAGTGCAGCTGATCGAGCGCAGCACTCGCCGGGTGTTGTTGACGCCTGCCGGCGGTCAGTTGCTCGCTCGGGCCACCGCGGCACTGGACGCGGTGGACGGATTCGTCGCTACCGCAGCAGGATTGGGTGGCCACCTGACCGGTGGTATCAGGCTCGGAATCATTCCGACCGTGGCACCGTACGTGCTGCCGGCAGTACTCCCGGCCGTACGCGCCGAGTACCCCGACCTCGTGCCGAGGATAGTGGAGGATCACACCGCCCGACTGCTCGACGCACTCCGCTCCGGTGACCTCGACGTCGCCGTTCTCGCGCTGCCCCTCGCCGACCCGGGATTGATCGAAATATCCATGTACACCGAGGATTTCGTGCTCGCGTTACCTGCCGAGCACCCACTGGCGGGGCGGCGGGATCTGGACGTCGCCGACCTCCGAGGCCTGCCTCTGCTCCTGCTCGACGAGGGGCACTGCCTGCGCGAGCAGACCCTCGACCTGTGCCGCTCGGTCGACATCGAGCCCGACGCGAGCGCTACCCGGGCGGCGTCGTTGACCACGGTGGTGCAGTGCGTTGCAGGCGGGCTGGGTCTGACGCTGCTGCCGCACAGCGCCGTCGAGGTCGAGGTCGCTCGTGCGGGCCTGTCCACCGCGGAATTCGCACACCCGGCTCCCGGCCGCACGATCGGTCTCGTGCACCGATCCACGAGTGCGCGCTCGGCCGAATACCGGGCGCTGGCAAGTCTTCTCGCCACCGAGGTTCGTGCCGGCCAAGCAGATGGCCTCAGCCGGGCGTGATCACGATCTCGTCGAACACGATCTCGCCTGCCGCATCGGACTCGGGCACATCGACGACGGCGTCGAGCGACCAGCCGTGGTCCCCGTCGGGGTCCTCCAACACCTGACGCACCGTCGTGGACTCCGCACCGACGTTCAGGGTGAACAACGCGGGGCCACGGGCCGACGGGCCGGTTCCGATCGAGCCGTACTCGGCGAAGAACGGCTCGAGTTCGGCCTCCCAGTCCGGGCCGTCGTCGAGGTCGTCGAGCGTGTTCCACTGTCGGCGCGCCGCCAGGTCCACGCGGCGGAAGATTGCGTTGCGCGCGAGGATTCGGAAGGCTCGCGGGTTGGCCGAGATCGGACGCGGCACGTCGGATCCGTACGCCTCCACGAGCGCTTCCGGCTCGGCACCGGGATCGGTGAGGTTCTCCCACTCGTCGAGCAGGCTCGAATCCACCTGCCGAACGAGCTCACCCAGCCACTCGGTGATGTCCTGTACCTCTTCGGTTCGAGACTCCGGCGGAACCGTCTGGCGCAGTGTGCGATAAGCGTCGGCGAGATACCGCAGGACGAGTCCCTCGGACCGCATCAGACCGTAGTGGCTGATCAATTCTGCGAACGTCATCGCGCGCTCGACCATGTCGCGGACCACGGACTTGGGCGACAGGCCGACCTCGGAGAGCCACGGATGGGTGCCGCGGTAGATCTCGAATGCCGGAACGAGCAGCTCTGCAAGAGGTTTCGGCCACGTGACCTCCTCGAGCAGCTCCATTCTCTCGTCGTACTCGATGCCGTCGGCCTTCATCTGCGACACCGCTTCGCCGCGCGCGGCGTGCTGCTGTGCCATGAGGATCTGACGCGGATCGTCGAGGGTCGATTCGATGATCGACACCACATCGAGGGCATGGGTCGGTGATTCGGCGTCCAGCAGGTCGAAGGACGCGACCGCGAACGTCGACAGCGGCTGATTGAGCGCGAAGTCCGGTTGCAGGTCCACCGTCAGTCGAGCATGTCGACCGTCGGCGTCCGGCTCGTCGAGTTGCTCGACGATGCCCGCATCGACCAGACCACGGTAGAGCGAGAGCGCCCGTAGGATGTGCTTGCGCTGAGCGGGCCGGGTCTCGTGATTGTCCTCGAGCAGGTGTCGCATGGCATGAAAGCAATTGCCCGGCCGGGCAATGACATTGAGCAACATCGCGTTGCTCACCGAGAACCGGGACGTGAGCGGCTCCGGGCTGGCGGCGATGATCCGCTCGAATGTCGGCTCACCCCACGAGACGAAACCGTCGGGTGCCTTCTTGCGCTGCACACGCTTGAGCTTCTTCGGATCGTCGCCGGCCTTGGCCACCAGACGCGCGTTCTCGATGTCGTGTTCGGGGGCCTCCACCACGACGGTGCCGAGGGTGTCGTAGCCGGCTCGGCCCGCGCGTCCCGCGATCTGATGGAACTCGCGGGCCCGAAGCTTGCGGGTGCGGATGCCGTCGTACTTGGTCAGTCCGGTGAACAACACCGTGCGAATGGGAACGTTGATGCCCACCCCCAACGTGTCCGTTCCACAGATCACCTTGAGCAGACCGTCCTGCGCCAGCTTCTCGACCAACCGTCGATACTTGGGCAGCATGCCGGCGTGGTGCACCCCGATGCCGTGCCGAACCAGTCTCGACAGGGTCTTCCCGAAACCTGTGGTGAAGCGAAAGGCACCGATGGCCTCGGCGATCTCGGCCTTCTCCTGCTTGGACGCGACATTGACGCTCGTCAGCGCCTGGGCTCGTTCGAGTGCCGCGGCCTGCGTGAAATGTACGACGTACACCGGCGCGAGATGCGTTTCCACCAGTTCTTCGATGGTCTCGCTGATCGGAGTGGTGACGTACGAGAACATCAGTGGAACCGGACGTTCGGAGCCCGAGACGACGGTGGTCGTGCGTCCGGTGCGCCGGGTCAGATCGTCCCGGAAGAACGAGACATCGCCCAGGGTCGCGGACATCAACAGGAACTGGGCGTGCGGCAGTTCGATCAACGGCACCTGCCAGGCCCACCCTCGATCGGGCTCGGAGTAGTAGTGGAACTCGTCCATGATCACCTGGCCGATGTCGGAGCCGCGGCCCTGACGCAGGGCGAGGTTCGCGACGATCTCGGCGGTGGCGCAGATGATCGGGGCTCCGGAATTGACCGACGCGTCGCCCGTCATCATGCCGACGTTCTGAGCACCGAAGATCTCGCACAGAGCGAAGAACTTCTCGCTGACCAGTGCCTTGATCGGCGCGGTGTAGAAGCTGCGTATGCCCGCGGCCATCGCGGCGTAGTGGGCTCCGATGGCCACCATCGACTTACCCGATCCGGTCGGCGTCGCGAGGATGACGTTGGAGCCGGAGACCAGCTCGATGAGAGCTTCCTCCTGCGCGGGATACAGGGTCAGACCGCGATCGGCAGTCCAGGTGGTGAACGTGTCGAACAGGACGTCCGGGTCGACGCCGTCGGACCGAGCGGCGGCGGTATCGGGAATCAGTTCGGTGAGAAGCACCTCTACAGGCTATGTGGGATCGACGGCCGGACCCGCATCGACACCGCGCCGGGCGGGGTCCGGCGATGCGTCAGGTGGCGCTGCGTTCGTCCGAGCCCATGGCTCCGAGCACTGCCAGTCGCGTACTCGCGCTGCCGGTGATCATGTCCTCGCCGACACCGGTGATGAGCAGGTTGCGCCACCGCACTTCGTCGAACGTCAACGACGGGGTGGAATCGATGAAGTCCTCCACGACCTGCAGGAAGCGCATCGGGTCGTCTCGGAACGGAAAATGTCCGGAATTCTCGAACACCTCCAATGTGGAACCGGGCATGGCCGAGTGAGCGAGGTGCGCATGACTGACCGGAATCACCGAGTCCTGATCACCCCAGACGAGCAGCACCGGCAGATTCTCGGTCAGGTAACACCGGTCCAGCATCGTGACCACCTGGCCGCGCCAGTCCACGACGGCGCGCAGGGTCCGCAGATACGCCTCGTACGTCGTCGGGGCCGGAAGCTCGCTCAGCACTCGGATCAGATCCGGAGTGTCGTGCAGGAGCGACCCGGGACGCAGGGGAGAGCTGTGCAGTGTGCTCAGGAGGCTGCCCGCCAACTTCACCGCGGGGATGGCACCGGGCAGGCGGAGCAGTTTGACCGCCTCGCTGAGAAACGGCATGGATGCCAGTCGAAGAAGGGGATGGACGTCCTTGGTGACGCCACCGGAGGACACCAGAGCCAACCTGTCGACCATGCCCGGGAACTGGTAGGCGAACTGCATGGCGACCCCGCCGCCCAGTGAGTGTCCGACTACGGTCACGTGTTCGATGCCCAGCACCGAGAGCAGGTCACGCATGCCGTTGGCGTACGCGGCGACGGAGTAGTCGGCACGGGGCTTGTCCGAGCGACCGTGCCCGAGCAGATCCGGAGCGATGACGGTGTAGTTCTTCGCGAGGTGCGGGATCACCTCGTTCCACGTCTCGGAGTTGTCGCCGATCCCGTGGATCAACAACAGGACCGGTCCTTCACCGGCCATGCGGAACGCCCGCCGGTATCCGTGAATGGTCCGGAAGATCAGCCGTGGCTCTTCGTCGGGAACCGGGCGGAGCTTGCGACTGCGCGGATTGGTGCTCATCTGCGCCTCCTGAAATTCCCTGGTGCACCGCGCGAGGCGGCACACGACGGCGACGCCGTGCACGAGTGTGTGGACGTACGTACCCGAGTACGTGTTGGTACGACTCTTGCACGAGATGACGCTCGGGGCAGAACATCGGGCGTATTTGCGGTTACAGGTATGTTTCGATCCGCCCGAACCGTCCGATGTGCGCGCCCGAGCGATCATCTTCTGTGACCGCTCACACTGCTACTGCTCGGTGGTGTCTTCTCCCTCGTCGAGACCGGCCTGCTCGGCGAGGAAGCGCTCGAACTCGGCCCCGAGCTCGTCGCCGCTCGGCAGTGGCTCGTCGCTGGCCAGCAGCGTCGACTGCTGTTCCTGCGCGGCCACGTAGGTGTCGTACTGACGCTCGAGTGCCTGCACCACCGACTGGACTTCTTCGTTTCCGGTGATGTGCTCGTTCACCTGCTCCCGAACCCGTGCGGCAGCTTCACCCAGCGCGGCCAGCGGCAGGTCCAACTCGGCGGCTTCGCTGACGTTCTCGAGCAGCGTTTCGGCTGCACCGGGGTAGTCCGTCTGGGCGAGGTAGTGCGGTACGTGCACCGAAAAGCCCATCGACTCGTGACCGTGCTGCGCCATCCTGAGCTCGAGCAGGGACGACGCGCTGCCGGGCACCTGCAGGTCACCTGCCCAGCTGTTGCCTTCCTTGACCAGCTCCTTGTCGCTGGCGTGGGCCGTCACACCGAGCGGCCGAGTGTGCGGAATGGCCATCGGGATCGAGCCGAGACCGATGGTCCGACGGACTCCGAGCTGTTCGGCGAGCAGGCGAACGGCAGTGGTGAACTTCTCCCACCGCAGATCCGGTTCCATACCGGCCAGCAGCAGGAACGGGGTGCCGGTGCGGTCCTTGACGGCATAGAGATTCAGTTCGGGAGCGTCGTAGTCCGAGAAATGATCGGACTTGAACGTCATCGTCGGCCGACGGGACCGGTAGTCGATCAACTCGTCGACGTCGAACGACGCGACGAGTTCCGACTCCAGGCTCTCGCGCAGATGAGTCGTCGCCAACTTCACTGCGTGACCCGCGTCGGAGAAGCCCTCCAGACCGTGCACGAGGACGGGTCCGACTCCGTCGTTGGAGAAGATTTGCGGTGCCGGAAACTCCAGCTCGTACATCTTCGACTGTTCGGTCATGGCCGGGCCCCTTTCGGATCGACTCGTAGGTACCTCGAAGCGAGCATCGGGTAAGAATACGCCGATCCTGGGCGCGAGCCCCGTACCCGCCGACGTCGATCGTGGCGATTCACTATCCGAAAGAACAACCGGTGGACCGCTGTTCATTCCCCGTCCCGGGCAGCCCTCGTGCCGAGGACGACATCAGCGGTCGAAGTTGGCCAGCGCACGGATCTTGTTCGTGACATCGAGGGCGGCAACCTTGTACGCCTCCGACAGTGTGGGGTAGTTGAACACCGCATCGACGAGGTAGTCGACGGTGCCGCCGCACCCCATCACGGCCTGTCCGATGTGCACCAGATCCGTCGCACCCGACCCGAAGATGTGTACGCCGAGAATCGACCGGTCCTCGGTGGAGACGAGCAGCTTGAGCATGCCGTACGAGTCGCCGGCGATCTGACCGCGAGCGAGTTCGCGGTACCTCGACACCCCCACCTCGTAGGGAATCGATCCCTTCGTCAGGTCGACCTCGGTGGCTCCGACGTACGAGACCTCGGGAATCGAGTAGATGCCGATGGGCTGCACATCGGTCAGTTTCGCGCTGGACTCGCCGAACGCGTGGTACGCCGCCAGCCTGCCCTGATCCATCGACGTCGCGGCCAACGCCGGAAATCCGATGACATCACCGACCGCATAGATGTGATCGACCTTGGTCTGGAAATGTTCGTCGACGAAGATGCGACCGCGCGCGTCGGCCTCCAGACCGGCGTTCTCGAGTTCGAGTGCCGTCGTCAGACCCTGACGGCCTGCCGAGTACATCACCGTCTCCGCCGGGATCCGCTTGCCGCTGGCAAGGGTGGTCACCGTTCCGTTCGGGCCGACGTCGACTGCGGTCACCGCCTCCCCGAAGCGGAACGTCACCGCGAGATCGCGGAGGTGGAACTGCAACGACTCGATGATCTCGCGATCGCAGAAGTCGAGCATCGAATCGCGCTTCTCGACAACGGTGACCTTCGTTCCCAGGGCAGCGAACATCGATGCGTACTCGATTCCGATGACCCCGGCCCCGACCACGACCATGGACGCCGGAATGAATTCGAGATTGAGAATCCCGTCGGAGTCGAGGACGCGGTAATCGTCGAACGCGATGTCGGCTGGACGCGCGGGAGCGGTGCCGGTGGCGATCACCACATTGGCTGCCTTGACCGTGATACGTTCACCTCGCGACTCGTCCTCGATCACGATGGTGTGCGCGTCGAGGAACTTTCCGACGCCCGTGATGAGTTCGATCCGGTTGCGCAGCAGTTGCGAGCGCACCACTTCGATCTCCTTACCGATCACGTGCTGGGTTCGCGCCAACAGATCGGCCGGAGTTATGTCGGCCTTCACCCGATAGCTCGCCCCGTACAACTCACGTTGATTCATGCCCGTGAGGTACAGAACGGCCTCGCGCAGCGTCTTGGACGGAATGGTGCCGGTATTGACGCAGACCCCGCCGAGCATGTGGCCCTTCTCCACGATCGCCACCCGCTTGCCGAGCTTCGCAGCCGCAATGGCCGCCTTCTGGCCACCTGGGCCGGAGCCGATGACCACCAGGTCGTACTCCATGGGTTCAGACATTCGTCATAGGTACCGCCCGCACGCAAAGACTGCGTGCCCACCCGGTCACAACCTTGTGAACTCCGAGATTCGGAGGCCGAACCCATGCAGATGTCGCCACGTACTGATGCGTTGTGCGAGGCTGAGCCCAGCACGAAACACCCGATTCACAGTGGAGGAACACATGCCGCAGCAGGTCCGCGCTGTCGTTGCCAAGAGCAAGGGCGAGCCCGTCTCCATCGAGACGATCACCATCCCCGATCCCGGGCCGAACGAGGTCGTGGTCAAGATCGCGGCCTGCGGGGTGTGCCACACCGACCTGCACTACCGCGAAGGCGGCATCAACGACGAGTTCCCGTTCCTGCTCGGACACGAGGCAGCCGGAATCGTCGAGACCATCGGCGACCGCGTCGAGCACGTCGAGGTCGGAGACTTCGTCGTCCTGAACTGGCGTGCCGTGTGCGGCGAATGTCGAGCCTGCAAGCGCGGCACCCCGTGGTACTGCTTCGACACCCACAACGCAGCACAGAAGATGACCCTCGAGGACGGCACCGAGCTGACCCCTGCGCTGGGCATCGGCGCATTCGCCGAGAAGACCCTGGTGCACGAGGGCCAGTGCACCAAGGTCGCCGCAGACGCCGATCCCGCCGTCGTCGGACTGCTCGGCTGCGGAGTGATGGCCGGGCTCGGGGCAGCGATGAACACCGGCAACGTCTCGCGCGGAGACTCGGTGGCCGTGATCGGCTGCGGCGGCGTCGGCGATGCCGCGATCGCCGGAGCCCGACTGGCGGGCGCATCGACGATCATCGCGGTCGATCGCGACCCGGGCAAGCTCGAATGGGCCCTCGAACTCGGAGCCACCCACACCGTCGATTCCTCCGTGGTCGACGCCGTCGAGGCCGTGCAGGAGCTGACCGGAGGCTTCGGTGCCGATGTGGTGATCGACGCCGTCGGCCGTCCGGAGACCTGGAAGCAAGCGTTCTACGCACGCGACCTCGCCGGAACCGTGGTGCTCGTCGGCGTTCCGACTCCCGAGATGACTCTCGAGATGCCGCTCATCGACTTCTTCTCCCGCGGCGGCTCGCTGAAGTCGTCCTGGTACGGCGACTGCCTGCCCGAGCGCGACTTCCCGCAGTTGGTGGACCTGTACCAGCAGGGCCGTCTGCCGCTCGAGAAGTTCGTCACCGAACGCATCACCATCGAGGACGTCGAAGCCGCGTTCGACAAGATGCACAAGGGCACCGTGCTGCGGTCGGTGGTGATCCTGTGAGTGGTCGATTCCGTGTCCAGAACGTGGTCACCTCGGGCACGTTCAGTCTCGACGGTGGCACCTGGGACGTCGACAACAACATCTGGCTGATCGGCGACGACGACGAGGTCGTGATCGTCGACGCAGCCCACACCGCGGCCCCGATCGTCGACGCGGTAGCCGGTCGCACGGTCAAGGCCGTCGTCTGCACACACGGTCACAACGACCACGTGACCGTGGCACCCGAGCTCTCGGACACCCTCGACGCGCCGATTCTGCTGCACCCGGCCGACGAGATGCTGTGGGAGCAGACGCACCCGGGCGTCGGGCACTCGACCCTCGAGGACGGCCAGCGCATCACCGTTGCCGGAACCGACATCCTGGCGTTGCACACACCCGGGCACTCACCGGGATCGACGTGCCTGTACCTGCCGGAGGCGGGGGAGTTGTTCAGCGGCGACACCCTCTTCTCCGGCGGTCCGGGTGCCACCGGCCGGTCGTACTCGGATTTCCCGACCATCATCGGGTCCATCCGTGATCGACTCTTCGCGCTTCCCGTCGAGACTCGCGTCAACACCGGGCACGGCGACGGCACGCGCATCGGCGACGAGGCACCGCACCTCGAGGAGTGGATCGCCCGCGGAAGCTGACATCGCGACACTGCGGTAGGTCGCCTGCCGCGTTCGAGGTGGTCGGAATGAGACAGTGGTGGGACGCCGGAGCGAGTGCTGCGGCGTCCCACCTACTCGAAGAGGACGTCTTGTGAGCCCCGCCGCACGGAGAACCCGCCTGACCAGCGCTGCCACGTCGGCGGCGATCGGAGCGCTCGTACTGGTGGGGTGCAGCTCGACCGTCACGGGCACCGCTGAACCCAGCACAGGCAGTGCCACCTCGTCGGCGCGGTCCGGTGTGGATCTCAGCACGCTGCTGATCGACCCGTCCAGCTTCCCGGCACCGTACGACGCCCTGGTTCTGCCCCAGCAGGCGATCTCGCAAGCCGCACCCGATCTCAGCGGAATACCGGCCGGTGCCGAGGTCAGCCCGGCGGGATGCAAGCCTGCCGACCAGGACTTCGGCCCGACGGGAACGGCCATGATCGTCGGAACCGACAACGACAGTCGATCGACCATCTCGATCGAGTTGACCGCAGTGGACGAACCGCTCTCGGCGCGCAAGGAGCAGCTCGAACAGTGCGGGGAGGTGACGGCTACCAAGTCCGGCGCGACCTCGACGGTGACCTCGACTCTGACGCCGGCACCGCCCATCGACGCGGACGACACCTTGGCCGTCCGGCAGACCGTTGCATCGGGTGCAGGCGGCGACGCCGTCACGCAGTCGATGCTGACGTTGATGGCCCAGATCGACGGGGTGCGAGTGTCGGCCACGTTCATGTCGTTCGGCTCGGGCACGCCCGACGCGACGACCCTCGACGAGCTGTTCACCGCGGCCGTCCAGAAGGTCGGCCAGGGCTGACGGAGCGATAGCAGATCGCACCGACACGAATCGGTCGTCCACAGCTCCGGCGACACGATCGGTCCACAACACACCGGTTCTCCACAGGGCAGTTCGAAAGCCCAGGTCGGGACTTATTCGGTCGTCAGGACCCCGGCCAGGATTCTCCGGTATGCACACACCGACGAATTCACACGACAACTTCGACTCCCGCCATCGCGTTCGACTCGGTCACGTGAGCGACCTGATGGCAGCCGTGCCGGCCATGCTCGGATTCCACCCGCATCGATCGATGGTGCTCATCGCGGTCCAGGACGGCGGTGCCGGCGTCGGACCCACGATGCGTCACGACCTCGTCCTGGCAGGCGAACACGCCGATCGGCGCGCAGGCGGTCGTACCCGCGCGACCGATGAGATGCTCGACGCCATCGGCTACCTTGCCGGCTACTGCGCGAGGGAGAACATCCCCGCGGTCATGGCGGTGTTCGTCGACGACAGGCTCGACCGAGCCATCAGAACAGCTCATCTGCTCGACGTCGAAGCGCTGGTGATCGAACTCGACGCTGCACTCGCATCGTTCGGAGTGCAGCTCGGCGAGGCCCTCGCGGCGTCGGAGATCGCCGATTCCGCCGAGTGGTGGACCTTGCGCGGACCGCAGCGGCACGGCCTGATATCCGATCCTTCGGCGTCTCCGATGACCGTGGCACGCGTGCTCGACGGCTACTCCGTCCGAAAGTCCAGGTGCGAGCTCGCCGAGACCATCGCACCGGGCCCCGACGCGACGGTGCGGGCCGTGGCGGCCGAGATGTCGCGACAACGACGCGAGGGCACCCGGTCTCGTACCGACGACTTGACCTCGGTGCTGTCGTACATCGCACGCGGACCGTACGACACCGAATTGGATCCGACCGACATCGCTCGCATCGCACTCGCGATCGGCCACGTCCAGGTGCGTGACGCAGTGCTGGCGTTGACGCTTGGCGACGACGCCGGATTCGTCGAAGAGTTCTGGGCAAGAATGTCCCGCGTCCTGCCGAAGGGCGCACGCGCCGTCGCCGCAACACTTCTGGCCTTCAGCGCGTACGTGCGGGGAGACGGGCCGATGGCCCGCGTCGCGATCGACGCTGCACTGGAAGCCGACGAGACCTACTCACTGGCGCGACTGCTGGACCGATCGCTCAGCGCTGGCGCAGGTCCCGAACTCGTTCGCGAAGTGGCCGAGAGCGGCTTCGCGTGCGCGCGCGCCTGCGGAGTTCGGTTGCCCGGCGACCCGTTCGGTCGACGGTGACGGCCGGTCGGGCACATCGATGATCGGCCGGCAACGCGGGTCAGCGCGCTGCGTGCGACCGATCGCCGAGCTGCTGCAGGAAGGTCCACGCATCGGCCACGATCCGATCGAGATCGGTCAGCTCCGGCGTCCATTTCAGCTCCTCGACCGCACGCGCACTCGAGGCGATCAGGACCGCAGGATCACCGGCACGACGAGAAGCATGTTCGACGGCGATGGGCAGACCGGTGACGCGCTCGCAGGACGAGATGACCTCGTGCACGGAGAACCCGGTGCCGCTGCCGAGGTTGTAGATGGTGTGCTCACCCGGTTGTGCGGCATCGACGGCGAGAATGTGTGCCTCGGCCAGGTCTGCGACGTGGATGTAGTCGCGAACAGCCGTACCGTCCGGAGTGGGCCAGTCGGTGCCGAACACCGAAATCTTCTCGCGCTGCCCCAGAGCGACCTGAAGCACGAGCGGAATCAGGTGGGTCTCGACGACGCGATTCTCGCCGAAACCGTTGTAGGCACCGGCGACGTTGAAGTACCGGAGGCTGGTGGCTGCGAGGCCGTAGGCCGCGGCGTACGAGGTGATCGCGTGATCGATCGCGAGTTTGGTGGCACCGTAGGGATTGGTGGGGCGGGTGGGTGCGTCCTCGGTGATGGGAGTCTTCTCGGGCTCGCCGTACGTGGCGGCGGTCGAGGAGAACACCAGCTTCGCGGTGCCGGATGCTCGGATGGCATCGAGCAACGCCAGCGAGGTGACGACGTTCCCGCTCCAGTACTTGTCGGGCGAGACCACCGACTCGCCCACCAGTGATTGCGCGGCGAAGTGCAGGACGGCGTCGAAGCCGCCGCCGATCAACACGTCCGCGGCGACGTCCTTGACGTCACCTTCGACGAACGTGGCACCACCGGGCACGGCGTCCCGGTTACCGGTGGACAGGTTGTCCACGACCACGACCTCGTGTCCGCGCTCGACGAGCACGGCCGCGCAGACGCTGCCGACGTAGCCCGCACCACCGGTGACCAGAAGCTTCACTGTTCGTTCTCCCTCACACGCGTCGAACGCCGTCGTCGGTGGGAGGTCAGACCTTCTTCACCTGGACGGCGTGCGCCATCTCCTCGGATATGTCGACACCGCTGTGTCCTGGCACCGTGATCGTGATCGATCCGGGCTTGGCCTCGACTGTAACGCGAGCATCGGGGACCACGCCTGCCTCGCGGAGCTGAGCGATCACCTCGGGGTCGGACTGGACGTGCTCGGCGAGACGACGCACCACGACGGCAGTCGGTTGGCCGACCGGAACGTCGGTGAGGCGGATGAGAGCCTCCGGTGCCAGAGTCGACTGGCCGAGCCCGAGTTCGGCCAACCCCGGGATCGGGTTGCCGTACGGCGAGGTCGTCGGGTTGTTCAGTACGGTCACCAAACGACGCTCGACCTCCTCGCTCATCACGTGCTCCCAGCGGCACGCCTCGGCGTGAACGTCTTCCCATCGCAGACCGATGATGTCCACGAGCAGGCGCTCCGCCAAACGGTGCTTGCGCATGACCGCAACCGCCAGACTTCGGCCCTTCTCGGTCAGCTCCAGGTGCCGATCGCCCGCGACGGACAACAGCCCGTCACGTTCCATTCGAGCAACGGTCTGGCTGACGGTGGGACCACTTTGTTCGAGCCGCTCGGCGATTCGCGCGCGGAGCGGAATCACGCCCTCTTCTTCCAAATCGTAGATCGTCCGGAGGTACATCTCCGTGGTGTCGACCAGATCCTTCACACTCAACCCCTTCGTCGGGCTCGATCCTACCGTCAGCGTCCCGAAATAGGCGCTGCACCCAGTCGCAGCGGGCGCGGCGCACCACAACGGTGGACGTCTTTTCCCGTGGCTTCTCACAGGGGGACTCCGGGGACAACAACGGAACCCGGCAACACCATCCCGCCCGACAACGTAGTTTTGTCCCTATGTCTGATCAGGCGACACGCGCCGCCGCGTCCATCCCGAACCGCCCCGAGGACATCGTCGTGTGGAGCGCGGACTACCTCGGCTACCGGTGGAGCGACGACCACCCGATGAACCCGACTCGACTCGATCTGACGATGGCGCTCGCCACCGACATCGGCCTGCTCGAGGGTGTCGAATTGGTCGAGCCCGCCGCAGCACCGGATTCGGAGTTGCTCCGGTTTCACACCAGCGCATACATCGAGGCCGTCAAACAGGCACCGTCTCAGGGCCCGGCCCTGCGCGATCCCGACGACGTCGTCCACGGACTCGGTTCCGACGACAATCCGGTGTTTCCGCAGATGCACGAGGCGAGCGCCATGCTCGCCGGCGGCTCGCTGGCCGCCGCCCGCGAGATCGCGTCGGGTCGCGCTCGACGCGCGGTGAGCATCGGTGGCGGTATGCACCACGCGATGGCCGACTGGGCATCGGGCTTCTGCGTCTACAACGACGCCGCCATCGCCATCTCGTGGTTGCTGGACAACGGGTTCGACCGAATCGCCTACATCGACGTCGACGCTCACCATGGGGACGGCGTTCAAGCGGCTTTCCTCGGTGACCCGAGAGTGCTCACGGTCTCGTTGCATCAACATCCGGCGACGCTGTGGCCGAACACCGGATGGTCCACCGAGGTGGGAACCGAACGCGGTGAGGGAAGCTCGATCAATGTCCCGTTGCTGCCCGGAACCGCGGACAGGTTGTGGTTGCGTGCGTTCCACGCGATCGTGCCGGGCGCGATCGCGGCGTTCCGGCCCCAGATCATCGTCAGCCAGTGCGGTGTGGACAGCCACCGCGAGGATCCCCTCGCGGACCTCGCCCTGACCGTCGACGGCCAGAACGCTGCGTTCCTGGCCATGCGCGATCTGGCGGACAAGCATTCCGAAGGTCGGTGGTTGGCCGTCGGCGGTGGTGGGTACGGCTTGGTGCGCGTCGTTCCACGGTCCTGGACGTACCTCATCGCTGCCGCGCTCGGCCGCGACATCGACCCGATGTCGGCGCTGCCGGACACGTGGCGCGAGCGGGTGCGGACCATGGCACCGAGCGTCGACCTACCGCAGACCATGGGTGACGGGGGAGACGTCGACTATCCCGCCTGGGACGGACCCGGTGGGTCTCTCGCAGGCGCGGACGGCACCGACAGGGCGCTCGAACGCGTCGATTCGGCGATCATCGCCACCCGTCGAGCAGTGTTTCCACTGCTCGGACTCGATCCGGAGGACCCGCGTGACTGATCCGACCGACAGCCCCTCGGCCGAGGAGCCTGCCGTTGCGGCGTCGGAGCCGAGCGAGAAGGACCTGGCACGGGAGCGAGCGGAGACGTCGTTTCCGCGGCACTGGGTTGCCGACGTCCTGACCTCCGACGGCGGTGTGGTGCACCTGCGTCCCATCGTCCCGTCGGACTCCGAGCGCATCGTCGCGTTCCACGGCCGGCTGTCCGAGCGGACGAGGTACCTGCGGTATTTCGGTCCTTACCCCACGATGCCCCAGCGTGACGTGCTCAACTTCACCACCGTCGACCACCACGACAGAGTCGCGTTCGTCGCGGTGCTCGGTGACGACATCATCGCGGTCGGCCGGTACGAACGACTTCCCGAGGGAGACGGCAATTCCGCCGAGGTGGCCTTCGTCGTCGCCGACGCGCATCAGGGCCGCGGGCTGGGGCCGATCCTGCTCGAACACCTCGCGGGGGCGGCCGCCGAGAACGGGGTGAACATGTTCGTCGCCGAGGTGCTCGCCGAGAACCGGAACATGGTCACCGTCTTCCGCGAAGCGGGTTATCAGGTCAGCAGGTCATTCGAGGGGGGAGTGTTGCGACTCGAGTTCGCGATCGACCCGAGCGAAGCGCTGCTCTCGGTGCGCAATTCGCGTGAACGTGCCGCCGAGGCCCGCAGTGTGCGCAACGTACTCAGCCCTCGATCGGTCGCCGTGATCGGAGCGTCGACGGACAGCTCCAAGGTGGGCAACGCCGTTCTCGCGAATCTGCTGGCGGGCAACTTCACCGGCCCGGTGTATCCCGTCAACGCCGACCACCGTTCGGTCCGCGGAGTCCGCGCCTACGCCACGGTGCACGACATCCCGGATCCGGTCGATCTGGCGATCGCTGCGGTACCCGCCGACGCGATCGACGCGGTACTCGACGACTGCCTCGACAAGGGCGTCAAAGCGTTGCTGGTGGTCTCGGGCGGATTCGGCGAGACCGGACCCGCGGGACAGGAGAGCGAACGCAGGCTGGTGCTCGCCGCGAGGGCGCACGGAATGCGCTTGATCGGGCCCAACGCGCTCGGTGTGGCGAACACCGATCCCGAGTTCGGTCTGAACGCCACCCTGGCTCCGCATCTGCCCACGCCGGGCAACGTCGGGTTCTTCTGTCAGTCCGGAGCCCTCGGCATCGCGATTCTGGACGAGGCCGCCAACCGCAGGCTGGGACTGTCGACGTTCGTCTCGGCGGGAAACCGCGCCGATGTGTCCGGAAACGACCTACTGCAGTACTGGGATTCGGACCCGGCCACCGAGGTGATCCTGCTGTACCTCGAGAGCTTCGGAAATCCCAGGAAGTTCACCAGGATCGCTCGACGGGTCGCACGCACGAAGCCGATCATCGCGGTCAAGAGCGGACGCGGTGCCGTGCCGCCCGCCCACGCGATCGGTGCCGACATCGACGACTCGATCGTGCGCGCACTGTTCGCGCAGGCCGGCGTCATCCAGGTCGACACCATCTCCGAACTGTTCGACTGCGCCGTACTGTTCGGAAATCAGCCTCTTCCTGTCGGCCCGCGGGTTGCCGTGGTGGGAAATTCGACGGCTCTGGGTGTGCTGGCCGTCGACGCTGCGCGAGCCAAGGGCCTGCATGCGAGCAATCCGACCGACGTAGGTCCGCAGGCGGGTCCCGAAGAGTTCGCTGCGGCGGTGTCCTCGGCCTTGGCCGCGTCGGACATCGATGCCGTCATCGTCGTGTTCGTGCCTCCGGTCGCCGTCGAGGTCGAACCGTTCGCGGCCGCGCTCGGCAATGCCGTTCGTGGATCCGACAAGCCCGTGCTCTCGACCTTCCTGGCCACCGAAGGAATCCCCGACGTCCTGGCGGTACGCGGACCGGGTGGTCATCCCGTTCGCGGTTCGGTGCCGTCGTACTCGAGTCCGGAGCGGGCGGTTGCGGCCCTGGCTGCCGCGTGGCGCTACTCGTCGTGGCGTTCGCGACCGGTGTCGAACCTCGTCCGTCCCAAGAGCATCGACTCCGATCGCGCGAAGCGACTGGTGGAAGGGTGGCGGTCGTCGGGCAGTCACGGACGGTGGCTCTCGGACTTCGAGACCGCAGAACTGTTGTCCTGCTACGGACTCGACGTCGTGGCCTTCAGAATCGTGACCGACGAGGACGAGGCGGTCGCCGCGGCGGACGAACTGGGTTACCCGGTGGCGGTGAAGGCGACCGGGGAGCGGTGGCGACACCGGCCCGATCTCGGGGGAGTGCGCTTGGACATGGCCGACGCCTCGGCAGTGCGCGTGGCGTACCGGAACCTCGCTGCGGACTCCGGCGAGCCGTTGCTGCACGTTCAGCGTATGGCGGTCAAGGGCATCGGATGCGTCGTGCGCGTGCAGGACGACCCGTCGTTCGGATCACTCATCTCGTTCGGGCTGGCCGGGGTCATCTCGGACTTGTTGGGTGACCGCGCGTACCGGGTGCTGCCGCTGACCGAAGACGAGGCCGCGCAGCTCATCGACGCGCCCAAAGCGGCTCCGCTGCTGTCCGGATACCGAAATGCGGTGCCCGTCAACAAGAATGCCCTGATCGACCTCGTTCAGCGTATTTCTGCTCTGGCAGAGGACATCGCCGACATTCGCGAAATCTCCTGCGAGCCGGTGTTGGCCTCCGCCGACGGCGCGCAGATCACCGACGCCCGGGTGCGCATCGGGCCCGAGCCCACCAAGGCCGATCTGGGTCCGCGTCGCCTGCGCTGAGCGGACGGGCCACGACAAAGCGGCAGCCGAGTCGACGTTCCGAGGGGGAGAGAACGTCGGCCCGGCTACCGCGTGAGGTGGAGCGAACGGGGACGGTCACCGCTGCTCCACCGGTCGGTGGCTGTGCTCAGCTGGCGTAGGACCGAAGCTTCTCGGCGCGGTCGCCCTGCCGAAGCTTGACCATCACCTCGCGCTCGATCTGGCGGACACGCTCGCGGGAGAGCCCGAAGAGCTTGCCGATCTGATCGAGGGTGCGGGGCTGTCCGTCGTCCAGGCCGTAGCGCAGACGGATGACCTGCTGCTCTCGCTCGTCGAGAGTTCCGAGGACGACACGGACGTCGCTGTGCAACAGGCCGGCGATGACGGCGTTCTCGGCGGACGTCGCCTCGGAATCCTCGATGAAGTCGCCGAGAGGCGCTTCCTCGTCGCTGCCGACCGGCATGTCCAGGCTGACCGGGTCACGGCTGTGGTCGAGCAGGTCCGCGATCTTCTCCACCGCGATGCCCGATTCGCTCGACAGTTCCTCGTCCGTCGCCTCGCGGCCGAGTTGCTGATGCAGCTCACGCTTGATCCTGGCCAATTTGTTGACCTGCTCGACCAGGTGGACGGGCAGCCGGATCGTGCGGCTCTGATCTGCCATGCCGCGGGTGATTGCCTGACGAATCCACCACGTCGCGTAGGTCGAGAACTTGAAGCCCTTGGCGTAGTCGAACTTCTCCATCGCGCGGATGAGTCCGAGGTTGCCCTCCTGGATCAGGTCGAGCAGGGGCATCCCGCGACCGGTGTAGCGCTTGGCGAGAGACACGACCAGGCGAAGGTTCGCTTCGAGCAGGTGGCTACGCGCAGCACTTCCGTCGCGAACGATGATGGCGAGGTTGCGCTTCTTGACCGCGCTCAGTCGCTTCGTGTTCTCGAGAACCTGCTTCGCGTAGAGACCGGCCTCGATCCTCTTGGCCAGATCGACCTCTTCGGCAGCCGTCAGCAATGCGGTGCGGCCGATGCCGTTGAGGTACACGCGAACGAGATCGGCTGCTGGGCTCTGAGCGTCCAGATCGGCATCGGTGGGCCGCGGACGAATCGTGGTGCTGGGGCTGGTCATGACTTGCCTCCTGGTCGGTGGTGTCTCACAAGGCTCAACGCTTGGGAGACTCCGATAAGTTCCCACGCCGATCCGGTGGATACCCGCGTGACCAGGGATTACGTCATGTTCGTCCTGAGAAGTTGCTGAGAAGTGAAGCCGCCGGGAACGCGCGCTCTCCCGGGTCGATGTCGGGGACTCATCGAGCCGGCACAACCAACCCGTGCCGGACGAGACCCTGCATCATCGTCACCGCATGCACTGCCAGTTCCTCGGCGTCCTCGCCGTGCGCAGCAGCGAGCAACTCCACCAGTTCACCGACCGGTAGACCGTCGGGTCGCAGCCCGGCGAGCAGAGCCGCACCGAGTTCGTCGATGTCGTGTTGCCACTGCGGGCCGTTCCCGCGATGGACCCGCACTGCCACTTCGGCCCAGCCCTCGTCGCCGGGAAGGTAGACGCGTTCGAGCGCGGTGTTCGGGTCGACGGTGAGCACCGAGTCGAGAATGTCGTGCTCCCGCAGCCAGTCCAGCCGCGCGAAGTACTCGATCGATTCGTTGCCGAGCGGGTCGGAGAAGCCATGAGTGAGTTCCTCCGCGAGAAGATCGGTGGGCTCGTCCGTTCTGCGGAGATACACGAACCCGAAACCGATTCCTTCCACGTCGGCGGCGGCGAAGTGATCGAGCCAGGACTGTGCCACCGCGGCTGCGTCGGGATCGCGTGGATCGAGTCCGCCGTCGCGCATCCACGTGCCCACGTAGAGCGCGGGATCGGCGACGTCACGCTCGACGACCCAGGCGTCGATGCCGTGCGCAGGCAGCCACGACGCCACCCGCGCACGCCAGTCCTCGCCGCGGACGTGCACCCAGGACGCCAGGATCGCCGCAGTACCGCCGAGCGTCAGGTGGTCCGGGGCTCGGCCGATCATCAGAGCGCTCGCTCCGTCGAGGTCGAGGCCGGAATCGCGGTACGAGTGCTGCACTTCGGCGCGGCCGACGACGAAGGGCGGGTTGGCGACGATGCGATCGAACCGACGCCCGGCGACGGGCTCGAACCAGGAACCGTGCAGCAACTCGACGTCGAGGTTGTTGAGCGCCATCGTCGCCGCAGCCAGGTCCATCGATCGCGGACTGATGTCGGTCGCGGTCACCTGCTCTGCGTAGCCGCAGGCGTGTACGGCCTGGACGCCGCAGCCGGTACCGACGTCGAGAACACTGGTCGCCGGGGACGTGGGCGTTCCGCGCAACAGAGACAGGGAAGCCTGTCCGACGCCGAGCACGTGATCGGGAGCGGTCTCGGCGGCGCGCATGCTGCCGTCGGGATCCGAGACGATCCACCGAGTCCCGTGGCCGGCGTCGAGAGGCCGAATGTCGAGCAGCGTCCGCACCGTCGATCCCGATCGGGAGAGAATTCCGGCTGCGACGGCGTCGGCGACCGTCAGTGGCGCGATGGCGTCGGCGACGTCGGACTCGGGGCAGTCGTCGACGAGAAGGAACAGGCGTACCAGAACACCCAGCGCACCCCCGTCCCGACTGGCGTTGCGTACCGGCACCGGTTCGCTGCGACCGAGGGCAGCGTGGGCGTCTTCGCCGAGCAGTGTCAGTACGCCGTCGGCGTCGTATCCCGCCCGCTCGAAGGCCTCACGAAGACCGGAGCAGGCGACGGTGAGCGGGGACGTGGGATTCGGTGCAGTCACGACGCAAGTGTCGCACCGGCGACGGCCGGGGCGTCAGTCGTCGCCCGGTTCGATCACGCGGTGGTTGCTCGATTCCAGTTGCGGCCTATCCACGGTCCTGTAGTCGTATCGGCTCATCTCGTCCTTGGTGCGGGGCGGCCGATCGTTGGCGATCAGCACCGCCATCCAGGGCAGTGGGATGGACGCTCCGACTATCGCCATGGAGATCCACGGATTCATCCACATCCCGTACGCGATGGCAGCCAACACCAGCGCCGGGATGCGGAACGACATGATGAACATGTATTTGCGGACGCGAGCTTTGTGCTGCTCCTCGACCGATTGCTGCGCCTCGGTGATCAGGACGGGCCCATCCGGCGAGTCGCTGTACGCGCTTCCGTCGAACCCTGGGGTTCTCGTCATACCTCCACTGTGGCACTACTGCTCACAGAATGCATACGACGAGCTGTGGAACCGGTTACCCCGTGCTGTGGATGCACGGATTAATCTGTGTTCATGAGCACTCAGACGAAGGACCGTCCCGATATCGCACCGGACGAAACCACCGATGACGACCGGCCGAAGTTCTTCCACTACGTGAAGAAGAACAAGATCGCCGAGAGCGCGGTGATGGGTACACACGTCGTCGCGCTGTGCGGTGAGGTGTTTCCCGTCACCAAGTCCGCGAAGCCCGGATCACCGGTGTGCCCGGACTGCAAGAAGGTCTACGAGGGTCTCAAGAAAGGCGACTGAGCACCGTCGCCCGGGTGCCGGTCCTGGGTCGGTTCCGGTCGATCCGAACGGGCTCGGTCGCCGGTCAGTTTGATCGGCCCCGTGGCCAGCCGTCGGGCGACGGCGGTCACCGGTCCCGACGGCTTGTCGTCGGTGGCGGCCTGCGCCGCGATCCACTCCCGCATCTGGTCCATTCGTGTCGCCCGGGCGGGCCAGAACTCCTGGATCGTCGCGTTGAACTCGGCACCGAGAACGACGGCGAAGCCGAGGAAGAACGTGAACAGCAGGAACGCGATGGGCGTCGCCAGCGCGCCGTAGGTGTATCCGGTGCTCGTCACCCAGCCGAGGTACCGGCGCAGTACCGCGCTCGCGATCATGAAGAACACCCCGGCCAGCAGAGCTCCGCCGAGGAGGCGATGCCAGGGCAGCGAGGTGTGCAGGGCCACCTTGTACAGCGTGGTCAAACCGATGATCAGCAGGAGCCCGACGGCCGGATAGTAGAAGAAGTCGATGACCTCGCTGCCCACGGTGATCCACGAGTCGGGCAGGATCTGCTGCACGTACACCGGTCCGAGTGCGACGAGCGGAAGCACGAAGACCGCGATCACCAGGAAACCCACGTAGAGAAGCAGCGCGAAGAACCTCTGCCAGACGGGATGTCGTGCGTCGGCCTGACCGTGCGCTTCGACGATGGAGTCGACGAACGTCGAGATCGCAGAGGACCCGGCCCACAACGAGAGCAGGAAGCCGACGGACACGATCTCCCCGCTTCCTTGGGCGAGAACGTCCTTGACCGTCGGAGCGATGATCTGGTCCACGACGCTACCGCTGAAGAGGGTGTTGCTGAACGTGATGATCTTGGACTCGATGATCTCGACGGTGTTGGGTCCGAACCATCCGCCGACGAGTCCCAGGCTGCCCAGCACACCGAGCAACAGCGGTGGCAGCGACAACGTCTGCCAGAACGCGGCCGTTGCGGCCTTGCTGAAGATCGAGTCGTCCCATGCCTTGCTCAGAGTGCGCAGAGTCACTTTCCACGCGGCGTGTATCGGCCTTTTCGCCGACAACCGTTCCGGTGGTGGAGTTCCGCCTGCAGACTCGCTCATGGTTCCTCCAGCATTCCTGACGACAGGCGACTTCGCCTAACAGCCGACTCGCCGTGTCGCATCCGACTCACCCCAGCGATGTGGGATCGGTCGGTGCGGAGAGATAGGCTCCTCCGCGGACACTGCAGGGCTACCGAGAGCGCGAGGAATTTACATCGATGCCAGGAACCGGCGGCCAGTGAGCGCTGACATGTTCGATCCCACACCACCGTCCACCGAGCAGACTGCCGCTCCCGCGATCGGGGGCGCACCGCTGCGTGCGTGGCAGCGACGGGCGTTGACGAAGTATCTCGTCGCCTCGCCCAAGGATTTCCTCGCGGTCGCGACGCCCGGCGCAGGCAAGACGACCTTCGCCCTCCGGGTGGCCGCGGAGCTGCTCGCGCATCGCACCGTCGACCAGGTGACGGTCGTTGCGCCCACCGAACACCTCAAGCACCAGTGGGCGGAGTCGGCCGCCAGGGTCGGAATCGCCTTGGACTCGCGCTTCTCGAACTCGACCGGTCAGACGTCGAGCGACTATCACGGCGTGGTCGTGACGTATGCGCAGATCGCCTCGCACCCGTTCAAGCATCGAGTGCGCACCGAATCACGCAAGACCCTCGTGATTCTCGACGAGATCCACCACGGCGGCGACGCGAAGAGCTGGGGTGAGGGAATTCGCGAAGCGTTCGGAGACGCCACCCGACGTCTCGCACTGACCGGTACGCCGTTCCGTAGCGACGACAGTCCCATCCCGTTCGTCAACTACGAACCCGATCAGGACGGGTTGATGCGGTCCAAGGCCGATCACGCGTACGGCTACTCCGATGCTCTCGCGGACGGCGTCGTCCGTCCGGTCGTGTTCCTCGCGTACTCCGGTGAGGCGCGCTGGCGGGACAGCGCAGGCGAGGAATACACCGCTCGGCTGGGGGAGCCGCTCAATGCCGAACAGACCGCGCGGGCATGGCGCACCGCTCTGGATCCGCAGGGCGACTGGATGCCTGCGGTGCTGTTGGCGGCCAACACCCGGCTCGCGCAACTGCGCGCAGGCGGCATGCCCGATGCCGGCGGTCTGGTCATCGCGACCGATCAGACGGTGGCGCGGGCCTACGCGAAACTGATCGAGGTGATCACGGGGGAGACGCCTGCGATCGTGCTCTCGGACGACCCCACGTCCTCTGCTCGCATCGCCGAGTTCGGCAAGAGCGACCAGCGGTGGATGGTTGCCGTCCGCATGGTGTCCGAGGGCGTCGACGTTCCGCGTCTGGCCGTCGGTGTCTACGCGACGAGTGCGTCGACCCCGCTGTACTTCGCGCAGGCCATCGGCCGATTCGTGCGGTCTCGGCGCAAGGGTGAGACGGCGAGCGTCTTCCTGCCGTCGGTACCGGTGCTACTGGATCTCGCGTCGCAGCTCGAGGCGCAACGCGATCACATCCTCGGCAAGCCGCATCGGGAGAAGGACGGCTTCGACGACGAGTTGCTGGCCGACGCCAACAAGCAGAAGGACGAGCTGGGCGAGGAGGAGAAGGCGTACACCTCGCTGGGCGCGGATGCGGAACTGGACCAGGTGATCTACGACGGTTCGTCGTTCGGTACCGCGACGTTCTCGGGCAGCGACGAGGAAGCCGATTATCTCGGTCTGCCCGGTTTGCTCGACGCGACGCAGATGCGCGACCTGCTGCGCCAGCGCCAACAGGAACAGATCGACAAGCCGGCCGCCGGACCGGCGGTTCCGGCACCTGCCGTCGTCAACGACAGGGCCACCAGTGCGGGCCAGTTGGCCGGTCTGCGGCGTGAACTGAACAGTTTGGTTGCTGTGTACCACCACCGCACGGGGAAGCCGCACGGGGTGATTCACGGCGATCTGCGACGAATCTGTGGTGGCCCGCCGACGGCGATGGCGTCGGCGGATCAGTTGGGTGAGCGAATCGCGCAGTTGCGGAAGATGTAGAGATCCCCGGCGGGTCCGGGCACGAAAAAGACGGACGGTCTGGTGACCGTCCGTCTTCGTCGTTGTGTTCGTCGATCGTGGCGAACCTGTTTTCCCCCGACACAAAAGGTGGGTTACACCGTGGAGTCCGATTCGGTCATCACCGTTGCGTTCACTTCACGCAAACGGGCTTCGTGCTCGGTGGCGTGGTGACCGCAGAAGAGAAGTTCTCCACCGGTCGAGAGCACGACACGCGCGCGAGCCCCTGCACCGCACCGGTCGCACCGGTCCGCTGCTGTCAATTGTGGGCTGGTCAATGTTCCGGGCATGACTCCTCCGTACTGGCTTGCGGGTTGTCCCGTTCGCCTGGGGCCGGTCCGCCGCGTCGGTATGGCGCGGTCCGTTCACTCTGTCAGACGTATGGCGGTCATGCGTTGTTCCCGAGCGCGTTTCTTTGTGTTGTCACTAACACGAAACATCGTTCACGAGCAGGAACGCCGTCGACGGTGTTCGCTGACAGCTGATCGGAGTTCGCCCGTGCCGCGGCAGTAGGGTCGCCGGTGTGGCTTCGACTTCTACTTCGCTCTCCGGCGCATCGAAGCTGGGTATCCCCTCGCTGTTCGTGATCGGTGCGCTGTGCATGTACGTCGGTGCGGCGATCGGTGTGTTCCTGTTCGACACCGTCGATCCGGCCGCGGTGGCGTGGCTGCGCGGGTTCGGTGCGGCGCTGGTGTTGGTGCTCTGGCGGCGGCCGTGGCGGCGTCGGGCCGGTGCCGGCGCATGGACCGTGCGTCGGGCGATCACGGCCGCCGCGTTCGGCGGTGCGACGATCGGCATGAACGCGATGTTCTACGAGGCGATCGCCAGGTTGCCGCTCGGCGCGGCCGTGGCCATCGAGTTTCTCGGGCCGATCGCGGTCGCCGCTGCCGGGTCCAGAAGGCCTGCCGACGTGTGCGCGCTGCTGCTGGTGGTGGCCGGCGTCGGAGCCATCGCCTCTGCGCAGTTCGATGGCGGCGAGGTGGGGTTGGTCGGGATCGCGTTCGCGCTGGGCTCGGCGGCGCTGTGGGCTGCCTACATCGTGCTGGGCAAGTCGGTTGCCGACGCTGGCCAGGGACTCGACGACATGGCTGCCGGTTTCGCAATCGCGTCCGTGCTCCTGGCCGTTCCCTTGTTCGGGCCGTTCGCGGTCGCGCACCCGAATGCGTTGGGAGACTGGCGGATCTGGGTTCTCGGTTTGGGCGTCGGGCTGTTGTCGAGTGTGGTTCCCTACGTTCTCGATCAGTACGTCCTGGTGCGAGTGGGCCGGGCCCGCTTCGCGTTGTTGCTGGCTCTGCTTCCGGCAACGGCGACGGTGGTCGGTGCCGTGGTGCTGACTCAGATTCCGACGACGTACGAGGCTCTCGGAATCCTGGCCGTCATCGTGGCAGTCGTGGTCGGTGGGCTGCCGACCCGAAGAGATCGGGGCGTTGCCGACATTCCGCCGCCCTGACCCGCGCACGACACGGCAGAATGGACATGTGACCAGCAAGCAGGACGACCTCGTTCACATCTGTACGGCAGGGGAGTGGCTCGCGATGCGTGGTCGGGCCGACTACACCCCGGACTCGTACGAATCCGTGGGCTTCGTGCATCTGTCCACACCCGAGCAAGTGCACTTGCCCGCGAACCGGCTCTTCCCGGGCCGCACGGATCTGGTTCTGCTGCGGGTGGATCCGACTCGTCTGACTGCACCCGTTCGGTGGGAACCGGGGGTACCGTCCGATCCGGAGTCCATGCGCTTTCCGCACCTGTACGGACCGCTTCCGATCGCGGCCGTCACGGCAGTGCTCGACTATCGGCCGGGGCCGGACGGAACGTTCGGGGCGCCGCAGGTGTGACGCCCGCGCACAGAGAACAACGACCGCCGATCACGTGATCGGCGGTCGTTGTTGGAGGTGGAGCGAACGAATCAGTCCAGGTAGTCGCGCAGTACCTGAGAACGCGACGGGTGCCGCAGCTTGGACATCGTCTTGGACTCGATCTGACGGATCCGCTCGCGCGTGACACCGTAGACCTGACCGATCTCGTCGAGGGTGCGGGGCTGACCGTCGGTGAGGCCGAATCGCAGTCGAACCACGCCCGCCTCGCGCTCGGACAGCGTCTCGAGAACCGACTGCAGCTGATCCTGGAGCAGCGTGAACGACACGGCGTCCACGGCGACGACCGCCTCGGAATCCTCGATGAAGTCGCCGAGCTGACTGTCGCCCTCGTCACCGATGGTCTGGTCGAGCGAGATCGGCTCACGCGCGTACTGCTGGATCTCCAGCACCTTCTCCGGCGTGATGTCCATTTCCTTCGCCAGCTCTTCAGGGGTGGGTTCGCGGCCCAGATCCTGGAGCAGCTCGCGCTGGATACGGCCGAGCTTGTTGATGACCTCGACCATGTGCACCGGAATACGGATGGTGCGGGCCTGGTCGGCCATGGCCCGGGTGATCGCCTGTCGGATCCACCACGTGGCGTACGTCGAGAACTTGTAGCCCTTCGTGTAGTCGAACTTCTCGACCGCGCGGATCAGACCGAGGTTGCCTTCCTGAATGAGGTCCAGGAAAGCCATGCCACGACCGGTGTAGCGCTTGGCGAGGGAGACGACGAGACGAAGGTTTGCCTCGAGGAGGTGATTCTTGGCGCGATTACCGTCACGGCAGATCCACGTCATGTCGCGGCGCTGCGCAACGGGGAGCTTCTCGCCCTTCTCCGCGGACTCGCGCATCTTCTCGACCGCGAACAGGCCGGCCTCGATGCGCTTGGCCAGTTCGACTTCCTCCTCTGCGTTGAGGAGCGCGACCTTGCCGATCTGCTTGAGGTAGGCGCGGACGGAGTCGGCGGACGCGGTGAGCTCGGCGTCCTTACGGGCCTGGCGCAGTGCCTCGGACTCTTCTTCGTCCCAGACGAAATCACCGGATGCCTTGTCCTCGGCGGTCGGCTCGGCGGTGACGTCCTCCTCGGTGTCGTCACCTGCAGCGACCACCTCGACGACATCGTTGGCGGCGGCGGCGAGGTCGCCCTCGGAGATGTCGATGTCCTCGATGCCGGGAGTGCTCTCGTCGGCGTCGTCCCCGGATGCCGGTGCGGCTGCTGTCTTCTTTGCTGCGGCCTTCTTCGCCGGTGCCTTCTTGGCTGCGGCGCGCTTGGCGGGAGCCTTCTTTGCCGGTGCCTTCGCAGCGGGTGCCTTGACAGCAGGTGCAGGTGTCGCAGACTCGGTTTCGGAATCTACGGTCTGACGGATATCGGTGGCTGCCACGTACGCCCTTTCGTGACGAAGTCGTGCGGCGTCACGCCAGAGTTGTTTCCGGCGGAGAGGTCTTCGGATTCGGCCGGCTGCGTACCGGCACACACCATTGTAACGACCTCTCAGGAGTTTGTTACCGACCCTTGCCCTATGCAGGTGGCAACCCGCGTGTCAGTGTGCCGATCCCGCGGACGTACCGGTCTCGGCGGACGGTACGGCGGAGTCCGCTGCGAGAGCGGCACCGACGATCCCGGCAGTGTTCAGCAGGGTTGCCGGAACCACGGGCGTGCGATTGGTCAGGTGCGGAATCCACTTCTCGCTCTTGCGGCTGATGCCGCCGCCTGCGATGAACAGATCCGGCCACAACAGCGCCTCGAACGTCTCGAGAACCTTCGAGACCTCCTTGGCCCACTCCTTGTAGGACAGTCCCTGGTTCTCCTTCACCGACGACGCCGCACGATGCTCGGCTTCCTTGCCGTCGATCTCCATGTGGCCGAATTCGGTGTTGGGAAGCAGAACCCCGTTGTGCAGGACGGCCGAACCGATCCCCGTTCCGAACGTCAACAGCACGACGACTCCGTCCTTGCCCTTGCCGCCGCCGTACTTGTCCTCGGCCACTCCGGCCGCATCCGCATCGTTGAGCACGGTGACGTTGTCGGTGCCGATGGCCTTCGCGAACAACGCGCGGGCGTCGGTGTCGATCCAGGACTTGTCGATGTTGGCGGCCGAGCGAGCGACACCGCCGGTCACCACGGCGGGCAACGTCACGCCCACCGGGCCGGTCCATTCGAAGTGCGCGACGATCTCGGCGACGGTGCGCGCGACGGCATCGGGGGTCGACGGTTGCGGCGTCTCGATCTTGTGGCGGTCGCCGACGAGCTCGCCGGTGCTCAGGTCCACGATTCCGCCCTTGATGCCGCTGCCGCCCACGTCCACGCCGAATCCGTGGCGCGCTGCCGCAGCGGTGGTGTTGTCCGAACCTGCCTGTGTCATGAGGATGCCGCTCCTGGCGTGATCGAATCCGTGTGATGCCGTCGCCTCCGAACAATAGTGCGTTTCGGCGGTCGCGGGACGCTGACGTCATCGGCGGTCGCTGCGGTGGTGCTCGGAGGTCGGTGTGTGTTGCGATGTACGCGTGCCGACACCAGACCGATCGCAGACCGACACCGCCAGTACACGATTGCCGGAAGAGCAGGTGGCAGCCGAGGGATCGAACACGCGCGAGGTCGATGCGCTGCGCGAGGTCGCCGTACGGGTCGCGACGCGAGCCGCCGAGCATGTCGGACGGCGCCGCCCGGAGGTCTTCGGCGGCGATTCGACCGAGGGTGACGGCGCGGTGCACTCCAAGAGCACGCCGACCGATCCGGTGACCGTCGTGGACACCGAGACCGAGCGCGTCCTGCGCGAGATGCTGGCGCGGCTGCGGCCGGAGGATGCGATTCTCGGAGAGGAGGAAGGCAGCGACGACGACTCGCTCGACGGTGTGCGCTGGGTGCTGGACCCGATCGACGGAACCGTCAACTTCATGTACGGAATTCCGGCGTACGCGGTCTCGGTCGCGGTCCAGATCGACGGTGTCAGTGTTGCCGGGGCCGTGATCGATGTTGCCCGCGGCCTCGTCTACTCGGCCGCTCTCGGGCGTGGGGCGACGGTGGAGAGGGCCGACGGTACGCAGGAGCAGCTGCGCTGTTCCGGTGTGACCGACGTGTCGATGACGTTGTTGGCCACCGGATTCGGCTACGGATCAGGGCGTCGAGCGGTGCAGGGCGCGATCATCGCCGAACTGCTGCCTCAGGTGCGAGACATACGCCGGATCGGATCGGCTGCGCTCGATCTCTGCATGGTCGCGTCCGGAGTGGTGGACGCTCACTTCGAACACGGACTCAGTCCGTGGGATTGGGCGGCGGGTGCGCTGATCGCCGCCGAGGCAGGCGCGATCGTCAGGGTGCCCGCCGCCAACAGCAGCAGTGAGCAGGGTGCGGTGACGGTGGCAACGGCCCCGGGGATCGCGGACGCCTTCGTGGCCGTCCTGCGCAGAGCGGGCGCCCTCGATCCGATTCCCGGCTGACAGGCCGTCGGCGCGTCAGCAGCGGGATTCGCGTGCTGCCGAGAGCAGATCGGCATCGAGTGGGGCAGGCGGAGTACCGGGTGCGGCCCCGGCCAGAGTGCGCAGCACTTCCTCGGCGTCGTCGTTGGGCTGGATCTCGCTGAAGTAGGTACCGAGTGCCAGATCGACCGAGTCGTCGGTGCGGGCATCTTCGATGAGTTCGGCGCATGGGGCTACCAGCGACACCGCGCTCGCTGCCGCCAGGCCGGCCGGGCCGAACCGAATCTGGCCCTGGCACTGCATGTTCTGGTCGACGTAGACCGGATCGTTGCCGACCTGGACGTCCGGTGCGCTGGCGAACCCGTAATCGCTGAGCTGGGCGGCCACGTGAGCGGCCTGTCCGCGCTCACCGTTCGCGTTGAAGACACGGACCTTCGATGCGGACAGGGCGGCGGGCTCGACGTCGAGCAGGGTCGCCGGGTCCACTTCCTCACCGAGCGGTACCGGCTGGGTACCGTCCGTCGCGGCGGCTGTGGTCGGGGCATTGCACTCGGCGGTCGCCGAGGTGGCCTCGGCGGTGGTGAACACCTTGACCCACACCAGCACTCCGAGGAGAGCGAGCACCGTGAAGACCGCGATGATCGGAAACGCACGGCGTCGACGGAACGGACGACCTTTGCCGTCGACCGAATGGCCTTCGGTGATCAGAGAAACCACAGTGATCTTCGCCTTTCCGTCGGCAGTCGCCGAGACCGGTTCGCAGAGTCGGTTCACACCGACGCGGTGCCTACTGTAGATGGCCGGGGTGCGCGAGGGCGGCACACTCGGCCGTACCCTCCTTCGATCCAGTGCGCGATGGCCGATTCGGAGGCCGAAACCGGCACCGAGAAGTGTTCTGTGAAGGGTGGAATGAAGCTGCCCATCCCGGTGTTGATGCGGCGTGCACCCAGGTGATGGACTCGTCGGCGGTTCGGTTTCTGCTTTGCCACCGGCTTCGGCTATTGTCTGGCGGCCGCGGTGCTTCAAGAATCGGACGCCGGTGCACCAATCGATCAGGTGAGCGAGGTCTCGATCGGGTTTCAACCGGCGAGTTCTGGGAACTACCCGGTGTAGTTTCGGGCACCGCGCGACGACGAACGATTCGAACAGATACGAACATCGGTGGGAGCGAGCAAGCGCCCTCTTCACAGCCGACGGCCACAAGCCGACCACATCGGCAGCTTTCACCACACACACGCACGAAGATGAGGGGTACGAGGACAATGGCAACCGACTACGACGCACCGAGAAGAACAGAATCCGACGATGTGTCGGAGGACTCGCTCGAAGAATTGAAGGCCCGACGCAACGAGGCCCAGTCCGCCGTGGTGGACGTGGACGAATCCGACACCGCGGAGTCCTTCGAGCTCCCGGGTGCAGATCTGTCCGGTGAGGAGCTCTCGGTCCGGGTGGTTCCCAAGCAGGCCGACGAGTTCACCTGCTCGAGCTGCTTCCTGGTCCATCACCGCAGCCGTCTGGCCAGTGACGCCAACGGTGTTCTGATGTGCCGCGACTGCGCGGCGTGACCTTCTCCGCACAGACCTGATCGGTTCGGTCAGGTCTGTGTCGACGGCTCCGACCGTCGAGCGACCGGTAGGTCAGCGCGCCTCGACACCGTGCGCGGTCAGGACGGCCAACAGCTCCTCGGGGCGTTTGGTGCTGATCAGCCAGTAGGGCGTCGGATCGTCGGGGTCGTCGAGGACCACGATCACCATCTGTTTCACCCAGGTGCGGTGCTGCACGAAGGCCAGCGGATCGAGCTGCCTTCCCAGCGCCGCACTTTTTGCTGTCCCGGGAACGACGGCGGCCTTGGACGCCACATCGAGGGGCAGATGAGCGGACCCGACGCGTAACTCGGCACCGGTCGCACCGGCGACCACCTCGACGCGCAGCCTGCTGAAGGCGAACAACGCCCACGCGATGAGCGGGAGCAACACGACGTAGGGCAGCCAGGCACGGATGCCGGGCGCACCCATGTGGATCTCCGCAGCCAGCAACACAGCGACGGCCGCGCCCGCTCCCCACCACCAGATCGGTACCCACAGTCGCTCGGAGTACAGCACCGAGTTCTCGGGTGCGGTGGAGCCCGTGTCGGGGGTGGAGTCGCCGGACTCCGACGCGTGTTCGGCCTGTCGATCTGCAGTCACGAGTTCCAGGGTAGTCGCCACACCGAGACCGAGGCCGGCCAGCGTAGTCTCGTTCGACGTGAGCGACGAAGTCACCGAGACCGGCACCGAACCGTCTGTCGACCGACCCCGCACCCCGCGCCGACCCTCCGATCCGTTGTCCGAGGTCCGGGTGCGCCGACTCGATCCGGAGCTTCCGGTGCCGACACGGGCGCACGAGGGTGATGCGGGAGTCGATCTGCGAACGACGGCTGCAGTGACCATCGCTCCGGGCGAACGCGTCCTGGTGGGGACCGGAATCGCGATCGCTCTCCCGGTCGGAACCGTCGGACTGGTGCATCCGCGATCGGGGTTGGCGGCGAAATCGGGTCTGTCGGTGGTCAACACCCCGGGCACCATCGATGCCGGGTATCGCGGCGAGATCAAGGTCTGTCTGATCAATCACGACCTGCACACTCCGATCGAGCTCGAGCGAGGCGACCGTATTGCTCAACTGCTCGTGCAGCGAGTCGAGCTGGTGACTTTCGTCGAGGTCGACGAGTTGGACGACACCGTTCGAGGGGCCGGTGGTCACGGTTCGACCGGTGGCCATGCGAGTCTGGAGCAGTGAGTTCCGCCACGACGTTCGCCGCGGGCAGGCACAGTGGAAGCAACCGAGAAGAAGAGAGTTGAACATGTTCGGACGGCGTAAGAAGAACGACGCCGGCAGTGCCTCCGCGCCCGGTGCGGAGCCATTCGTCGACAGCGTCGAGGACGAGGACGACGATATCGAGGCCGCGAACACGGCCGCCGACGGTCCCCACGACCTCGGGGACCTCGACGACGATCGCGAGACGGTCGCGGCGACGCGTCTCGACCTCGGCTCGGTGCTGATTCCGTTGCCGGAGGGCGGGCAACTCCAGGTCGAGATGTCGCAGGCAGGCAGCCCGCAGGCAGTGCACATCGTCACGCAGTTCGGGCGCATCACCATCGCGGCCTACGCGGCACCGAAATCGCCCGGTCAGTGGCGTGAGGTGGCAGCGGATCTGGCGACGTCTCTGCGCAACGACAAGGCCGAGACGACGGTCGAGACGGGTCCGTGGGGACGCGAACTGCTCGGTGTCACGGCCAACGCAGACCTGCGCTTCATCGGAGTCGACGGATATCGCTGGATGGTTCGCTGCGTGCTGGCGGGTCCCTCGGGCGCGGTGGCCGAGGGCCAACCGCTCGTCCGGCTGGCACACACGATCCTGCGGCAGACCGTGGTGGATCGGGGTACCGAACCGCACCCCGTTCGGACACCGCTACCGGTGGTGTTGCCGCAGGTGTTGGCCGAGCAGCTCGCGGCAGCCGCACAGCAGCAGGCGGCAGCTCAGCAGAGCGCGGCGCAACCGGCCGCGGAGCCTCGGGCTGCGGTACCGACGTCGGAATCTGCAGCGCCGCAACAGGAAACGGCTCCGCAGCCGACCGCTGCCGAGCGTGACCGAGCGCCGCGTCGGGGAGCGTCGGGATCGGCAATTCAGCAGCTGGGCGGCTGACCCGACCGCTCGCCGAGACCGTCGACGGCCGCTCGGCCGAGGCATCCCGGGTCGCTTCCAATGCCGTCCAGGGTCACCGTGCGCAGTTCGCAGTTCGGAAGTGCCCGAGCCCACTGTCGAGCGACCTCGATCGGATGGACTGCATCGTCCACCGCACCCACGACGACAGCGGGTACCTCTACCCGAGCGAGCTCGTCGAGTTCGAGGCTGCGGTGGCGAGCCGCCTCGTCCAGCGCGCCGGGAAGGGCGGGCCACTGGGCAGCCCAGGACCGGCGCAGAGTGCGCGCGAGCCACGGCGGGCTCGACGCTGCCATCGCCGCGGTGACGGCGTCGAGTCCCTGCTCGCGCAGGGATCGCGCGGTGAACTCCGCACTCAGGGCGGCGGGGGAGCCGGCAGGCTCTCCGGTCCACGCCGGCAGCGCGAGTGCGAGAGCCGCGGTGTTCGATGCGTTGTCGGCAGCCCAGCGAACCGCGACGGCCGCCCCGAGGGATATCCCTGCGACCACGACGGGTCCGAGGCGATGTGCTGCGTCGTCGAGGGCGGACAGGTAGCTTTCCACCACCGCGGTCGGGTCGGGTTCGACGGCTACGGCGGTCAATCCCACACTGTCGAATGCCGCCGAGAACGCGTCGGCGGCGAACCGCGCATCGGACCCCGTCCCCGGTAGAACGATCGCGGTGCTGGTGTCGAATCGGCTGTGCACGACACGATTGTGCACGCCTGCCGACACCGCTGTGACGACGGTTGGTCAGCGTGACACTTCGGGTCTACAGTGGCGAAGTACCACCCCGACGAGGGGACGACCCACACCGCTGGAGCACAGAATGGCACCCGCTGCCGCAGGATACTTCCGCCGTCTGACGCGGAAGTTGACAGAGGACATCGATCAACTCGATGCCGAGGAGATGGCCGAAACCTCCGAAGCCTCCGGGGCTCGGCGGGCGTGCGATTGCTCGCGAGGTGAAGAAGTCACGATGCTGGGTCGATTGCGCAGCGTCGAAGCCTGCTCGAAGGCGGCCAACGCCAACATCGAGGCCGAGTTCTTCGACGGCACCGACACGGTGACGCTGCTGTGGATCGGACGACGCAAGATCGCTGGAATCGAGCCCGGCAAGACTCTGCTCGTTCGCGGACGCGTCGGCGAGCGCGACGGACGCAAGATCGTCTACAACCCCTATTACGAACTGCGCGACGACAGCTGATCGTCGCCGGTATGGCACTCTCGTTGTCGTGACCAACAGCGACGATTCCGTGCCGCCCCCGTCGACGACGCCGGAACCTGCGCCCGACGCGTCGACGACCGCCGAAAAGGTGGCTCCCACCGTCCTCGAGCAGCTCGGCGGGTTGAGCGGGCTCGTCTACTCGACCTTGCCCGTCGTCGTCTTCGTTCCGGTGAACAGCTATGCCGGTCTCGCCGCTGCTCTGTGGTCCGCTCTGGGTGTCGCCGCTGCGGTGTTGGTGTGGCGGCTGGTTCGTCGTAGTCCGATTCAGCCCGCCATTTCGGGATTCTTCGGGGTCGGAATCTGCGCATTCATCGCATACCGGACGGGAGATGCCAAGGGCTACTTCCTGTTCGGCATCTACACCTCGCTCGCCTACGGCGCGGCGTTCGTGCTGTCGGTGCTCGCGCGCTGGCCGTTGGTCGGCATCATCTGGGGATACCTCAACGGCAACGGAACGTCGTGGCGTGGCAACCGGTCGGCCGTGCGGTACTACGACGTGGCCACGATCGCCTGGGCGTCGGTGTTCGGTGCCCGATACATCGTTCAGTCCCAGCTCTACGACTCCGACCAGACGGGTTGGCTCGCCGTTGCCCGCATCGGCATGGGCTGGCCGCTCACGGGAGTGGCGCTGTTGGTCACTCTCTGGGCCGTGCGTGCGGCCGATCGTGCGCTCGACGCAGCGTCGAGCGAAGACCGCAAGCAGGACCGGCCGTCAGATCAGGCCGACAGCGGCGCGTAGTTCGTTCTCGACCTCTTTGGCCGCGACGAACAGCAGTTCGTCGCCGCCCTCCAGCGGATCGTCGTGCTGGGGAACGATCACCCGACCGCCGCGCAGAATCGTCACCAACGCTGCGTCCCTGGGCAATTGGAGCTTGCGAACCGGCTTGCCCGCCAGGGGAGTGTTCTCCGGCAGCGTGATCTCGACGAGGTTGGCCTGACCCTTACGGAACGTCATCAGGTGAACGAGGTCGCCCACCGATACGGCCTCCTCGACCAGGGACGCGAGCATGCGCGGGGTGGACACGGCGACATCGACACCCCAGGCAGCGTCGAACAGCCATTCGTTGCGCGGATCGTTGACCCGGGCCACCACGCGGTTGACGCCGAACTCGGTCTTGGCCAGCAGGCTGAGCACCAGGTTGGCCTTGTCGTCTCCGGTGGCAGCGATCACCACGTCGTAATTCTCGAGGTGCGCGGCTTCGAGCAGACTCAACTCGCACGCGTCGGCCAACACCCATTCCGCTTCCGGGATGGCCGCCTGATCGACGTGGTCGAGTTTGCGTTCGAGGAGCATCACATCGTGTTCGCTGCGGATCAGCTCGCGTGCGATGGATCTACCGACTGCGCCGGCTCCGGCGATAGCGACTTTCATGGCTTCCCGTTCGGGTCGATGGGGGAGGTGGGGAACGTGCGCTCGTGCATCAGTCGTCCGGGGGCGGCGGGTTGCCTGCCAGCGCAATGGCTTCGGCGACGGTTCCCGAGACCGCGGCGACGTACACCTCGTCGCCGGCCTGGATGACGGTTCGCTTGTCCGGTAGCAGTCCGCTGCCGAACCGGATGACGAACGCGGCCCGCGAGTTGGTGGCGTCCTCGAGTACCGAGAGCTTCTTGCCGATCCAGGCGTCGTGGAAGTCGAGCAGGACGACGGCGACGCTGCCCGAGGGATCGCGCCATTTGGTGGTGGGGTCGTCGCGCAACAGGTTGTGCAGAAAACGATCGGTGGCCCAGGGGACGGTGGCGACCGTCGGGATGCCGAGGCGTTCGTAGACGGCCGCGCGCTTGGCGTCGTAGATCCTTGCGACCACTTTGTCGACGCCGAACGTCTCTCGAGCGACACGGGCGGAGATGATGTTGGAGTTGTCGCCGGACGACACGGCCGCGAAGGCCTCGGCCTTCTCGATTCCCGCGCTCACCAACACATCTCGGTCGAAACCCATGCCGACGACGCGATGCCCGGCGAAGTCGGGGTCCAGGCGCAGAAAGGCTGTTTCGTCGCGGTCGATGATCGCGACCTCGTGTCCGATGCGTTCGAGCGCCCCGGCCAGCGATGCGCCGACGCGGCCACATCCCATCACAACTACGTACAACGCCCAGCTCCGTCCCGATCTCGATGGTCGACCACTGCCGACCGACACTGCCACGACCGGCAGGCGTGCACCAACGTATCGGGGGATCGGTCACCGTACCGACCGAGGGTGCGCTCCGACGCAGTTTCGGGCGCGTGGTTGAGACGTCCGCAGGAGGACGGCCTACGCTTCTGTGCGTGTCCAAGGTCTCGACTGCCGCCAAGCGGCTAGTGCTCGGTAAGCCGTTCCGCAGTGACAAGCTCGGTCATACGTTGCTTCCCAAGCGGATCGCGTTGCCGGTGTTCGCCTCGGACGCCATGTCGTCGGTTGCCTATGCACCGGAAGAGATCTTCCTGGTGCTGTCGGTGGCGGGCATCTCGGCAGTCGCCTTCACCCCGTGGATCGGTCTCGCCGTCTGCGTGGTGATGGCCGTCGTCGTGGCCAGCTATCGACAGAACGTGCATGCTTATCCGTCCGGCGGCGGCGACTACGAGGTCGCGACCACAAACCTGGGCCCCGCGGCCGGATTGACGGTCGGCAGCGCACTGTTGGTCGACTACGTGTTGACCGTGGCGGTGTCGATCTCGGCGGCGGCGTCGAACATCGGATCAGCGGTTCCGTTCGTGGCCCAGCACAAGGTGCTGTTCGCCGTGGTGGCCATCGTCCTGGTCACCTCCGTCAATCTTCGGGGCATCCGCGAGTCCGGGGCTGCGTTCGCGATCCCGACGTATGCCTTCATGGGTGGCATGTTCCTGATGTTGGCGTACGGCCTGTTCAGGGTCTACGTTCTCGGCGACGACATTCATGCAGAATCGGCAACCTTCGATCTGAAGGCCGAGGATTCGCACCTGTACGGCATCGCATTCGCGTTCCTCATCGCGCGCGCCTTCTCTTCCGGTTGCGCGGCGCTGACCGGGGTGGAGGCCATCAGCAACGGGGTACCCGCATTCGAGAAGCCGAAGTCGCGTAACGCCGCGACCACCTTGTTGCTGCTCGGAGCCATCGGCATCACATTGCTGATGGGCATCATCGTGCTCGCACAGAAGATCGGCATCAAGTACGCCCTGGATCCCGATATTCAGCTGGTCGGCGCGCCGGAGGGGTACCAGCAGAAGACGTTGATCGCGCAGCTCGCGGAGGCGGTGTTCAGCGGATTCCCCGCTGGATTCTTCTTCATCACGACCGTCACGGCCCTCATCCTGGTACTTGCGGCCAACACCGCGTTCAACGGCTTCCCCGTTCTCGGTTCGGTTCTGGCCCAGGACCGGTACCTGCCGAGGCAGCTGCACACTCGTGGCGACCGTCTTGCCTTCAGCAACGGCATCCTTTTTCTGTCCGGAGCTGCGATCGTCTTCGTCGTCGCGTTCGGTGCCGAGGTAACCAAGCTCATTCAGCTCTACATCGTCGGGGTGTTCGTCTCGTTCACCCTCAGTCAGACCGGGATGGTTCGGCACTGGACGCGGCTGTTGGCCACCGAGACCGATCCCGAGCAACGGCGGCGCATGCACCGCTCACGGGTGGTCAACGGAGTCGGTCTCGGCATGACCGGAACGGTGCTGGTCATCGTGTTGATCACCAAGTTCGCCGCCGGCGCGTGGATCGCGATCGTGGCGATGGTGGCGATCTTCGTCCTGATGCGCATGATCAGAAAGCACTACGACACCGTGGCGCGGGAGCTCGAGAACGAGGAATGGGACGGAGTTCTGCCCAGCCGCACACACTCGATCGTGTTGGTCTCGAAGCTGCACATGCCGACCCTGCGCGCGTTGGCGTACGCCCGAGCAACCAGGCCCGACACCCTCGAGGCCGTGACCGTCAACGTCGACGAAGCCGATACTCGCGCACTGGTTCGGGAGTGGGAAGCCAGTGACGTCTCGGTGCCGCTCAAGGTCGTCGAGTCGCCCTACCGAGAAGTCACCAAACCGGTCCTGGACTACGTCAAGCGGGTTCGTCGCGACTCGCCTCGGGACGTCGTCACGGTCTTCATTCCCGAGTATGTGGTCGGTCACTGGTGGGAGCAGGTTCTGCACAATCAGAGTGCGTTGCGACTGAAGTCTCGCCTGCTGTTCCAGCCGGGCGTGATGGTCACGAGCGTGCCGTGGCAGCTGCGGTCGTCCGAGAAGGCCAAGCGTGAGGTGCTCGGCAATGCGCCCGGTGCGTCGCGTCGCGGCTACGAGCCTCCGGCGGGCAAGTGAGCGAGAGCTGGTTCGGGCTGCTGCTCGAGGTCGAACTGGGCGCGCCGGGGCACGGCGGATTCTGCGTGGCCCGCCACGACGGCCGGGTGATGTTCGTACGGCACGGACTGCCGGGTGAACGGGTCGTGGCCAAGGTGACCGAAGATCGGGGCGGGTCGTTCTGTCGTGCCGATGCCGTCGAGATTCTGTCGGCGTCTTCGGACCGGGTGGACGCGCGCTGTCCCATTGCCGGACCGGGCGGCTCGGGCTGCTGCGACTACTCCCACGCCACTGCCGATGCCGGGCGGCGACTGAAGTCGTTCGTCGTCGCCGAACAACTTCGCCGCGTCGCCGGAATCGAGCGTGAGGTGCAGGTGGAGGAACTACCGGGGTCCGGCGACGGAACCGGGTGGCGAACCCGAGTGCGACTCGCCGTCGATGCCGGCGGTAGGCCCGGCTATCACCGCTATCGCAGTAGCTCGATCGTCACCGAACTCACCTGTCCCCAAATGGATTCTGCCGCGTTCGTGGGACTGTCGGATCAGCAGTGGCGGCCGGGTGCCGAGCTGCAGGTGGTGCTCGACGGGGACGGCGAGCGGCATGTGGTGGAGATCGCGCCGGCGCAACTCTCGCCCACCGGACGCCGATCGCCGGGTCGTCGTGGAGCGTCGGCGCGTCGGGCAGCGTCGTCTCGCTCCCGGCCCGAGAAGGCCGTGATCGGATCGGGTCGGGTGACCGAATACGTCTCGAGCAGGGCATGGACCCTCGACGCCACCGGGTTCTGGCAGGCTCACCGCGGCGCGCCGCAGGTGTACACCGATGTGGTGCGGGAATGGGCGGACGCCACGTCGGGTGACGGTGCGTGGGATCTGTACGGAGGCGTCGGGGTGTTCGCCGCCGCCCTGGCCGATCGGGTGGGTCCGAGCGGCCGGGTCACCAGTGTCGAGTTCTCTCGTCGGGCAGCCGAGGACGGCCGTTCGGCGCTGCGGGATCTGCCGCAGGTCACGTTCGTGCCGGGTCGGGTCGAGCGCTCGATCGATGCGTTGACCGATCCGGTGTCGGTAGCGGTGCTCGATCCACCTCGCGCGGGAGCAGGACGGGACGTCGTCGATGCCGTCGCCGTCCGGTCTCCGCGTTCGGTGGTGCACATCGGATGCGATCCGGCCTCGTTCGCACGGGATGTGAGCTTGTATCGGGCTGCTGGATACGAGCTCGACGACATGCGCGCTTTCGACGCCTTTCCGTCGACCAGCCACGTCGAGTGCATCGGTCGTTTCGTTCGTCGGTGAGGGCTGCGGCAATCGATCAGATCCGGTGTGCAACTTCGGCGACCGGGGCGAAGGTGTGCATGGGAACGGACACGATGCGCTGAGCACCGCACCGGCAGCCCTGGTATCCGACGAGCCCCTCGCTCGTGTCGTGGGTGGAGTGGGTGGTCCAGGTGTGTGTGGTGTGTTCGGTGTGCATGCGTCCATCGTGATGTAATGGTCTTGTGCACATCAACCCTTACGGCGAGTATGCCGTGAAACTCGGTATCGACCTGCTCAATTCGCCGCCCACGTCGGCGACCGAGCTGGGCGAACGCTGCGTGGACGCCGGCCTCGTACCGGACTGGATCGCCACGGATGCCGATCTGGTCGACACCCTCCAGTTCCTGCGTGACTGGGCGCGGGTGGTGGACGCGAGCACCGAAACCGATCGGGCCGACGAGCTCAATGCTCTACTGGCACAGGCGTCGGCCTACCCACGGTTGACCAACCATGCCGACGACGGCTGGCACATGCACTATCGCGACCCCAACATCGAACTCGGCGGGGTCATCAGGGCCCTGGTGAGCGTCGGCACCGCATTGCATCTGACCGGACGCGGGATGTCTCGCCTCGCTCGCTGCGCCGCCGCAGACTGCACACTCGCCTTCGCCGACACCTCGAGAACGGGCAGGCAGCGGTACTGCGGAACGGTGTGCTCCAATCGCGACGCAGTACGCAGGCATCGAGCACGCGCGGCCTCGTGATCGAGGCGCAGCGCAGCGCGTTCGTCAGGACTTTCGGTTGTACAGGCGCATCGTGATCGGCCCGAACACCGCCAGCATTGCCGCGCACAGCATCAGCGTCACTCCAAGCCCGCCCGTGTCGACATCGCCCTGCATCAGTCCACGAAGCGACGTGACCAGAAAGCTGACCGGGTTGACGTCGACGAACGCGCGCAGCCAACCGGGCATCGTGCTGGGGTCGACGAAGATGTTGCTCGCGAACGTGAGCGGAAACAGGATGAACATCGACACCCCCATCACCGCAGCCTCGGTACGGACGATCATCGCGATCATGGTCCAGATCCAGGAGAGGCAGAACGAGAACAACAGCAGCAGAGCGATCGACGCCACCACACCGACAAGACCACCCTGCGGCCGGAAACCGAGGATCAGCCCGAGGATCAGCACGATCACCGAAGCCAGCGTGTAGCGCACGACGTCGCCGAGCAGAGCGCCGACCAACGGCGACGGCCGCCAGATGGGCAGCGAACGGAATCGATCGAAGACGCCCTTCTCGATGTCCTTGTTCATCGTCACGCCGGTGTACATCGTGATCATCACCACGGTCTGCACGAGAATGCCGGGGAGCAGGAACTGGATGTACGCCTCGGTCGACCCGGCCAGCGCGCCGCCGAACAGGTACGTGAAGAGCAACGTGAACATGATGGGAAAGGCCGTCACGTCGAACAACTGCTCGGGAACGTGCTTGATCTTGAGCAGCGCTCGCCATCCGAAGCTCAACGACGTCGACAACGACGACGGACGAGGCGGGCGAGGCCCGGCGGCACCGAGTACATCGATGATCGTCGACGCCTGTGGCGCCGTCTGCTGGGCTTCGGTGGTCATGATGCAACCTCCCGGTCGGATTCGACTGTGGCACCGGCGTCGTGCCCGGTGAGAGCGAGAAACACCTCGTCCAAGCTCGGCTGTCCCAGCGTGAACGACGCGATCGAGATGCCTGCGGTCTCGAGTGCAGGCAGTACCGGCGCGGCCTGCGCCGGGTTGCTCAACCGTGCGGTGACGGTGGACGGATCCGGGTCCTCGGTGACGTTGCTGCCGAGTAGATCTCGCAGGATCCCTGCGGCGGCCGACCGCTGGGACGCCTCGAGAACTCGCAGGTGCAGTGAATTCGATCCCACCGACGCCTTCAGCTCGCCCGTCGTTCCCTCGGCGATGACCTTGCCGCGATCGATGACTGCGACACGCCCGGCCAATTGATCGGCCTCGTCCAGATACTGTGTGGTCAGCAACACAGTCGTCCCGCCTGCGACCAAGGCGCGGACGATCTCCCACACGTGGTTTCGGCTGCGAGGGTCGAGTCCGGTGGTGGGCTCGTCGAGGAAGATCAGTTCGGGAGTGACGATGATGCTGGCGGCGATGTCGATGCGACGGCGCATGCCGCCGGAGTACGTCTTGACCTGTCGTGGTCCGGCATCGGCGATGTCGAATGCCGTCAGCAGCTGCTCGGTTCGTGATCGGGCGGCGGGACGGGAGTAGCCGAGCAACCGGGCGAGCAGCACCAGGTTCTCCGTACCGGTGAGATCCTCGTCCAGAGACGCGAATTGCCCTGTCAGAGCGACCTTCTGCCGTACGGCCTCCGGTTCGCTCGCGACGTCGTGACCGAGCACCCGGGCGCTGCCTCCGTCGATCGGAAGCAGCGTGGCCAGCATCCGGATGGTCGTCGTCTTCCCTGCCCCGTTCGGCCCGAGCACGCCGTAGACACCACCGGAGGGGATGGAGAGGTCGACTCCGTCGACCGCGGTGTTCGTTCCGAAACGTTTGACCAGACCGTGTGTCTCGATCGCCGCCATGTCTCTCGATTCCTCCGATGGGCCGCCGCCCGATTCCCCGCGATTGTCCGATTCTCCACCAAGGATGAAGTGCGGTCCACATCTGCGCAAACGAATTTTCGTCCCGAACCATCCTCCGGTCGGTTTGTTCCGAATATGTACTGCGGCGGGAAAACGCGGAGGTTTCGATATGAGAGCGATATGACCACTAGTGTCGTGATCGATGAACTCGATCATGAACCCGTCTGTTGGGACGACCTTCCGATGAGCGCGCCGATGTCGGATGCGTCGGGAACGTCGAATGCCGGCCGTGACCGGACGACGCCCGATGCCTCGGAGAGCTACGCGGCACAGGACGCGGTGTGCGCTGTTCCCAGTCCACAGCTCAAGAACCTGCGTGCCGACGAGACCGATCGTCTGCGACGGTTGATGGCGTCGGTTGCCCAAGGCGACCGGGCGGCGTTCGCCGAGCTGTACGACGCGACGTCGTCGCGGGTCTACGGAATGGTGCTGCGGGTGCTTCGAGACCCGGGGTACAGCGAGGAGACAGCGCAGGAGGTGTTCCTCCAGATCTGGCGCGCGGCACCCAATTACGACCCGAACCAGGGCAGTCCACTGGCGTGGATCATGACTCTGGCGCACCGTCGCGCGGTCGATCGTGTCCGGAGCGAGCAATCGGGTACCGATCGTGAGGCCGCGTACGGCGCAGTCAGCCACACACCGGAGCACGACGAGGTACTCGAGACGGTGACGCAGCGGCTCGAGTCCGAGGCCGTCGTGGCCTGTCTCGAAACTCTGACCGATACGCAGAGCGAGTCGGTACGAATGGCTTATTACAGCGGTTACACCTATCGCGAAGTTGCGGAGCGGCTCGGGGTCGCGGTTCCCACCATCAAATCGCGCATACGAGATGGATTGATCAAGTTGAAAACATGTCTGGGGGTGATCCCGCAATGAGCGACTCGTCACGGCAGCGACTACTCGACGACGCGGAGGTCTACGCCCTCCACGCGACCACCGACGCCGAGCGACGCGACATCGAGGCCGAGCGCCTACGCGTCGACGACACCGCGCGAGCCCAGTTCGACATTCTCGTGAGCGAGATCCACGAGACGCTGGCCCTGGCGGCCGCGGCGGATGCGACACCCGCACCCGACCGGCTGCGTCGTTCGGTGCTCGATCGGGTCGCGGTCAGCGACCAGGAGCCCACGGTCCACCAGTTGCCACCGAACGTCACACCACTGCACCGGCATCGGCGGGAGCGCTCGAAGGCCTGGCGGTACTCGATGGTCTCGGCTGCGGCCGCGGTGGTCGTCGCCGTCGGCGGAGTGGTGGTCGTCAGCCAGACGATGGGCAACGATGCGCAGCCGTCTCAGGCGGAGCAGATCGTGGCCGCGCCCGACTCACGTCAGGTGTCGGCGGAGTTCCCCGGTGGCGGCTCGGCCACCGTGTCGTACTCGCTTTCCCAGAACGCGGTCGTCGTCGATCTCGACGGAGTCCCACAGCCGCCGCCCGGTCGCGTGTACCAGATGTGGTTCGTGGACGGCTCACCTCGCTCGGCCGGCGTCGTGACCGAGGATCAGCTGACCTCGGAGTCCGGAACGGTGGTCGACGGTCTCGGTTCCTCGACCAACTTCGCGTTCTCGCTGGAACCCGCAGGCGGGTCGGCCCAGCCCACCGAGGTGCTCACGATGCTCACGTTGGGTGCCTGAGCACAGCACGAGAACAGTCGCCTCGGGCGGTTCGACATTCGGTCAGATGCCGATGTCGAACCGCCCGAGCGTTCTGATCACCGCTGCCATCTGGCCGTAGGCGCCGGTGGCGAGATTCTCCAGCAGCGCCAGCTTGACCTCCGGTGCGTCGCGTGTGAGTGCCTGGAAGTGCTCCACCGACACCACAACGAGGTCGACCGGTGTCTCGGCGACCATGTCGAGCAAGAAGGGCACCGACATCAGCAACGGCATCTCGCCGAAGCTCATGCCGGGGGAGAGAGTCGTGATGCGGTGCTTGCCACCGTCGGCGGCGACGGCCGTCGAGGTCACCTCGCCGCGCAGCATCAGGAACAGGCCTGCCGCCGGGGCACCGTGACGAACGATCACGTCGCCACGCGCGTAGTGCCGCTTCTCCAGGTAGGGCGTCACCGCCTCGAACTGTTCGGCCGAGAGCCCGGCAAGCAACGGGTGCTCTGCGATCGCGACGACGGCCGGCTGTCGAGCGCCTGCGCAGTGACGATCCAGCAGCAGGTTCTCTGCCCATTGAACGGCCGAACCGAGGCTCGAGTACACCCGACCGGCCGGATCGGACGGGTCGAGGCTCGAGGTGGTGTGCCCCATGATCGCTTTCGGGTCGACCAGAGCCACCACGCAGCCGTGTTCGGCGAGATCCCCACGAAGGTCCTCGAACATGGTTCGGGCGATCGCACTGACCTCGTCGACGCCGCGCACGTCGATGACGAGCGCATCGAGTTCTCGGTCCAGGTCGCCGATCTCACGAACGGCGGTCTCGGCACCGGAGAACAGCAGATCGCCGTGCAGTTCGTACACGCGGGCGCGTTCGCCCACGGCGGCCAGAGTGGCCTGTTCGGTGTCGGAACGCCGCTTGCGCGACGGAGCCTCGGTCACCACGTAGCGTCGCCGGATCGAGGATTTCGCCGCACGAGTGACGTGCAGAAAGTGCAGTTCGAGGCGTGTCGAGAGTTCGCGGCAGGCGGCGACTCCGCGCACGCTGTTGCCGTGCGAGTCGAGCCGCGGGGAGTAGACGGCGATGCCCATCTGTCCCGGAAGAACCGCGAGGATCCCGCCCCCGACTCCACTTTTGGCCGGCAGGCCGACCCTCGCGACCCAGTCGCCTGCGCCGTCGTACATCCCACATGTCGTCATGACCGACAGCACTCGTTCGACGAGGGCCGGTGCGAGCGCACGCTCCCGCGTCCGGGGATTGACGCCGTTGTTGGCCATGGTGGCCGCCATCATGGCGAGGTCGGCGGCGGTGACATCGATCGAGCACTGGCGGAAGTACAGATCGACGGCAGCATCGGGATCGTGGTCGATGATGTCGAACGAACGGAGCATGTACCCGATGGCGCGGTTGCGATTGCCGGTGCGCGCCTCCGACCGATAGACGGCGTCGTTGAACGTCAGAGACCTCCCCGCATACCGCGAGTACGAGGCGCGAATGCGCTCGAATCGATCCTCGGCACTGCGACCGGCGATGAGCGACGCCGACGTGATGGCACCGGCATTGATCATCGGGTTGCGTGGTCGCTCGGTGACGGGATCGAGACTGATCTCGTTGAAGGGTTCCCCGGACGGTTCGATGTCGATCTTGCTCGCCACGACGTCCAGGCCCCGGTCGGCCAGCGCCAATGCGTACGTGAACGGCTTGGAGATCGATTGGATCGTGAAGGGGAGTCCGGTGTCGCCGACTTCGTAGACGTAACCGTCCGTGGTCGTCAGCGCGATACCGAATCCGTCCGGCGTGACGGCAGCGAGTTCGGGGATGTAGTCCGCCACCTGCCCGGACGTGTCGTCACGGCACAGTTCGTGAACTCGGCGCAGGATGGCATCGACCACGTTGCTCATGGGCCACACTGTATGTGTGATGTCCGATTCGGCAGCGTCGAGGTTAGGGGCGGCTGACCCAGGGCACCTCGACGTTCGACGGTACTGTCGGCGTCACGACGCTGGGCGGAGCAGCAGGGCACGGTCACTCCGTAGACTGAAATTTCCATTGTGTTTTCCGGCCGAAGGGAGCGATCTCGTTGGGTGTCCTAGCTCGAATTCAGACGCCCGAGGACTTGCGCGACCTCGGCAGTGCGGAGCTGGCCGAACTGGCTCGCGAGATCCGCGCGTTTCTCGTCGAGAAGGTGTCCGCTACCGGCGGCCACCTCGGTCCCAATCTCGGTGTCGTGGAACTGACGTTGGCGATTCATCGCATCTTCGACTCCCCGAACGATCCGGTCATCTTCGACACCGGTCATCAGGCGTACGTGCACAAGATGCTGACCGGACGCACGGGTCTGTTCGACACGCTCCGTAAGCAGGGCGGCCTGTCCGGCTACCCGTCACGGGTCGAGAGCGAGCACGACTGGGTGGAGTCCTCGCACGCGTCGGCCTCGCTCTCCTACGCCGACGGCCTTGCCAAAGCCTTCGCGCTCAAGGGCGAAACCGACCGGCACGTCGTCGCTGTCGTCGGTGACGGTGCGCTCACCGGCGGCATGTGTTGGGAGGCGCTCAACAACATCGCCGCAGGCCGCGATCGATCCCTCGTGATCGTCGTCAACGACAACGGTCGCTCGTACGCCCCGACCATCGGGGGATTGGCCGATCATCTGGCGGCCCTTCGCCTTCAGCCCGGATACGAGAAGGTGCTGGACAACGGTCGCCGCATCGTTCGTCGCATTCCGATCGTCGGTCCCACTGCCTACGCCATGTTGCACGGTATGAAGGCCGGGGTGAAGGACGCCATCAGCCCGCAGGTCATGTTCACCGATCTCGGCATCAAGTACCTCGGTCCGGTCGACGGTCACGACCAGCACGCGATGGAATCCGCGCTGCGCCGAGCCAAGGCATACGGCGGTCCGGTCATCGTCCACGCGGTGACGCGCAAAGGTATGGGCTACGTTCACGCCGAGAACGACGTCGCAGATCAGATGCACGCCACCGGGATCATCGATCCGTTGACGGGGCTGGCGCGGTCCAAGTCGGCTCCGGACTGGACCTCGGTGTTCTCTGCGGCACTGATCGAGCAGGGCGAGCAGAACGAGGACGTCGTAGCGATCACCGCAGCGATGGCCGCGCCCACCGGTCTCGCCGCGTTCGGGGTTCGCTTCCCCGATCGGTTGTTCGACGTCGGGATCGCCGAGCAGCACGCGATGACGTCGGCGGCCGGGCTCGCGCTGGGCGGAATGCATCCCGTGGTCGCCATCTACTCCACCTTCCTCAATCGCGCGTTCGATCAGTTGCTGATGGACGTGGCGTTGCTCGGACTGCCGGTCACGGTGGTGCTGGACCGTGCCGGTGTCACCGGGGCCGACGGTGCCAGCCACAACGGCATGTGGGACATGTCTCTGCTCGGCATCGTCCCCGGTATGAAGGTGGCGGCACCGCGAGATGCCGAGACCCTGCGAGAAGAACTGGCAGAGGCCATCGCAACGTCCGACGGACCCACTGCACTGCGCTTCCCGAAGGGCGCAGTGACCGAAACCGTGCCCGCGATGCGCAGACTGGACGGAATCGTCGACGTGCTGACCGAGCCGTCCGGTGCCACGGGCGATGTGCTGATCGTGGCCGTCGGAGTGTTCGGGCAGATGGCCATGGATGCAGCCGAGAAGCTGCAGCACGACGGCATCTCCGCTGCCGTGGTCGACCCAAGGTGGGTGCTGCCGATCCCGCAGTCGCTGTTGAAGCTGGCCGAGGATTACCGGCTCGTGGTCACCCTCGAGGACAGTGGCCTGCACGGTGGCATCGGTTCGACACTGTCTGCGGCTCTGCGTGGCGCAGGCGTCGATACCCCGTGCCGCGATCTCGGTGTGCCACAACGATTCCTGGACCACGCATCGCGCGATCAGCTGCACCACGAACTCGGCCTCACCTGCGAGGACGTCGTGCAGCGCGTGTCGCACTGGGTCAAGAGCCTCTGACGACGGTCTCTCGCCGGACGTCGACGCCGTAGAACGCGGCGGCGTCCGGCCACCGCGTCCGCGACTGCTCTCGGAGCCGTCATCACGAGAAGGAACAGAACCGACGGTTCCCACCGTTGCGTCGCCCAGTGCACGACGCAGCACACCGAAGGCCGCGGGATGCCGGCACCGTAGCCGACAGTCCGAGCAATCGAACTCGGCAATGCACCGTCGCGTACCGTTGCGGCCCGCAGGTTCGTCGGCGTCGTCGCCGGGCGTCGATGTTTTTCTTTGCGAATATGTGACCTGTGTGACTGGTGTGTCGTAGATGCCGAAACCGGGACGACTGGCATGTTTCGCTCATGACCCTCGTCTTCGACGGTAGAACCGGCGTCTCGGACAGCGAAATCGATCCGACTCCACGCAACGGTGACCCCGACTGGGCGGCCATGGAATCCGTGGATGGAACACCGGCACCGGATTCCCGGAACGACGGGACCGGGCGACGGCATTCGCGGTGGTTCGTGGCGATGACGGCGGTCATCGGTGTGGTGGCGTTCGCCGCACACGATCGTCTGCTGTCGTTCGACTCCTTGTACGGATTGTTCGGCAACGGTGTCGACGCGCTCGTCTACCGACACGGCGGCGCAACCGTGCTCAGTAGCGAAGAGCTGTACTCGTTCTCGCTGTTCGGCACACTGCCGTTCACGTATCCGCCGTTCGCTGCTGTGATGTTCGCTCCGCTGGGGTTGCTGTCCGACACCGCGGCCGGATTGCTGGTGAACATATCCAATGTCGTATTGCTCTACGTCGTCGTCCATCTGAGTTGGCGACGACTCGGATACGAGAACTGCACACGGACCAGAGTGGTGAGTGCTGCTCTGGCACTGGGCTGCTCGTGGCTCGAGCCGGTGCGCATGTCGCTGTGGTTGGGTCAGATCAACCTGCTGTTGCTCGTGTTGGTGCTGTGGGATCTCGGCCGGCCCGAGGGCAGTCGGCTTCGGGGGGTCGGCGTCGGAATCGCGGCCGGTCTGAAGCTGACGCCCGGCCTGTTCATCGTCATGTCGATCGTGCAGCGGCAGTGGCGAGCGGCATGGACTGCGGCCGGCACCGGTCTGGTCACGGTGGTGATCGGGTTCGTGGTCGTGTCCTCCGACGCGTGGCGCTATTGGACCTCGGCGATCCTCGCCTCGGACCGAGTGGGGTCGACCACGTCTCCCGCGAATCAGTCGGTTCGGGGAATGGTGGCGCGGGCGTGGGGAACCGAGCACCCGCCGGTGATCGTGTGGTTGCCGGCCGCGGTGGTCGTCCTCGCTGCGGGGATGTGGGTGTCGTACCGAGCTCACCGTGCGGGTAGAACACTGCTGGCCATGACGGTGTGTGGTCTCACGGCCCCGATGGTCTCGCCGTTCTCCTGGGGCCACCATTGGGTGTGGTGTGTTCCGCTGCTGGTGATCGGACTCGACGCGTGTACGAGTTCGCGAACGAGCGGGCGCGGCCGCACGCTGCGTGTCCTCGGAGTGCTCGCCGCCGCTGCACCTTTCGTGGCCTGGTATCGCACACAGGCCGATGTTGTGGTGATCGGCACGTTCATGCAGTCCGTATCGCCGATCGTCGACGCCGGACTACGGAACGCGTATTGCGTTGTCTACGTGATCGTTCTGGCGGTGGCGGCCGTAGGACTGCGCATGGACTCGACGGCCTGCTACGTCCCGGCCACACGTTCTTCGATCTGAACGCGATCGATCAGATGGGCCAGGGCGAAGGGATCGTGTGCGAACATTCGCTCCACACTTGCCTTGTCGGTGCCTTCGACGATCATCGTGGCACCACTGTGATCGGCGAGTGGGCTCGACGATCGGAGGATCTTGCGGCGCTCGAGTTCGCGCAGCCACGCGCGGTGATCGGTTCGGTGATCGTCACGCCCGGAGGACGTTTCGGGGGTGTAGGTGTATTGGACGACGAACATCGGCATGTCAGATCTCCATGTCCTCGAGCTCCATTCCCTTGGTCTCCTTGATCTTGTACTTGACGAAGAAGAAAGACAGGATCGCGAAGAACGCGAAGAACGAGTAGATGAATCCGAGTCCGATGGTGTCGGACAACGGCGGAAATGCCAGTGTGATGGCGAAGTTGGCGATCCAGTTCGCGGCGGTACTGATACCGAGGGCGACGGCGCGCATTCGGTTGGGGAACATCTCGCCGAGCATCACCCACATGATCGGACCCCAGGTCGCGGCGAAGAAGACCACGAACAGGTTGGCTCCGACGAGAGCAACCGGGCCCCACGGCGACGGCAATTCGAGTTGGTCGCCGCTGCCCACGGCCTGAGTGAACGAGATGGCCGCCAGTACGAGACCGACGAACATCCCGATCGAGCCGATCATGAGCAGATTTCGTCGGCCGAATCGGTCGACGAACAAGATGGCGACGAATGTCATCGAGACATTGATGACCGAGGTGATCACCGAGGTGACGAACGACTGATTCTCGCTGAAACCGACGGACTTCCACAACGTTGTCGAGTAATAGAAGATCGCGTTGATTCCCACGAACTGCTGCAGAATCGCCATGGTGATGCCGACCCAGACGATCGGTTGCAGACCGAACTTCGGTCCACGGATATCGGCGAACGAGGACTTGGATTCCCGGCGCAGGGTCAACCGGATTTCCTTGACCCTCTCGTTCGGGTCCACTTCCCCGGTGATGTCTCCCAGAATGCGGGCCGCTTCTTCGTCGAGGTGCTTTCCGACGAGATATCTGGGCGACTCCGGAATCAGAGTGGCAAGAAAGCCGTAGACGAGGGCCGGTGCGACGCCGACCAAGAACATCCACCGCCAGGCTTCGAGTCCGAACCACAGGTCGTTCGACGGTCCGCCCGCGGCGTTCTGCAGCACCGCGTCCGACAGCAGCGCGGCGAAGATTCCGACGGTGATCGCCAGCTGTTGCAGCGAGGCCAAACCACCCCGGTAGCGGGCCGGGGCAATCTCCGAGATGTACGCGGGCGCGATCACCGAGGCGATACCGATACCAAGGCCGCCGAGTACACGCCAGAGCATGAGATCCGGGACGCTGAACGCGAACCCGGACCCCAGCGACGAGATGGTGAACAGCGCGGAACCGAGCAGCATCACCTTTTTCCGGCCCCAGGTGTCGGCGAGACGGCCGGCGAACCAGGCACCGACCGCACAACCGAGAAGTGCGATGGCGACGGCGAAGCCGGTGACGAACGACGACAGGGCGAAGTTCTCCTGAATGGAGTCCACTGCGCCGTTGACAACGGAGGAATCGAACCCGAACAAGAAGCCGCCGACAGCGGCGGCAACGGTGACTCCGATGACTTTGGCAGTGTGCCGATCGGTGGATTGCGTCATCACGTGACCCAGCTTTCGAGGTGAACCAGCGTCCTTGGTGGTCGATCGCCATCATCGTCCTCGCACCGACGCAATGGGAGCGAAATCGACACGGCATTCGCGGCGGGTGGAAAACGGCTCGCCGAAAACGGCGAATTGTCCGATATTCCACCGGTCGAGCTCGAAGTTGTGGACGAAAAAGGCCGGAATATCGTCCACAACTTCGAGTTCGGCGAGATGCGACTCAACGCGCCTGGGCGTCCGACCACTGATCGAAGGTCTGTAGACCGTGATCCGAATCCTGTGTGGTGACCAGCGTTCCGTCTCGCATCGCGCGGCCGTACGCGCCGGGAAGCGGCACCTCGAGCACCGGGCCGCGCGCACCGATTGCTCGTGCGTAGCGCCGCACCATCTTCGCCATGCGCTCTTCCCGTGGTCCACCGAGATCGGCGACTCGGCCTGCCGGTGGCCGCTCCGCCAGGTCGATCAGTCGCTCGGCGACCTCGCGGGCTGCGATCGGTTGCGAGACCATCCTCGGGACGACCGTCAGTGGACCGAACGAGGTCTGCGACCGGATCTGCGCGGCGAACTCGTGGAACTGAGTAGCTCGCAGGATCGTCCACGGTACGGCTCCAGCGCGAACGAGGCGCTCCTGCTCCACCTTTCCGGCGTAGTACGCGTACGGGGCCTTGTCTATCCCCACGATCGACAACGCCACGTGGTGCCGGACTCCGGCCGCGCCTTCCGCCGTCAGCAGATTACGGGTGACGGCAGCGAAGAACGCCGTCGATTCCTTCGCCGCGATCGTCTGCGTCGAGGCGACGTCGATCACCGCGTCGACGCCGGACAGGGCGTCGGGCAGTCCCGATCCGGAGACGAGATCCACACCGGCAGACCGCGACAGGACTACAACCTCGTGTCCGCGTTCCCGCGCAACCTCGACGACGTGCACTCCCACGGTTCCGGTTCCACCGGCTACGGCTAGCTTCATCGCGTTTCCACCTGATTCTCGAGTGATGATGCGGACCGCACTGCGCGGCCCTCCACTCTCTGACGACGCAGCCGAGGCGAATGTCTGTCGTGTGTGGCGACCCAGTGCCGGAGTTTGTCCGGATTGAGCACGATCCAGACGCTCGCGACCATGCAGTCGGCGGTGTCGAACCCGATGACGTCGAACCCGATGACGCCGAACACCGCGCCGTCGCGCCGCATCACGATGCCCGACAGGCCGTTGACGGGTTCTATCGACCAGTCGAGATCGATCGACTTGGCAGTGATGCCGCGAACGAAGCGAGCGACCCGATCGGATCCGAGGATGGCATTGCGGGCCGCGGATACATGGCCGCCGCCGTCGCTGACCAACGTGACGTCGGGTGCGAGCACCGAGATCAGGGATGCGATGTCCCCGCTTGCGGAGGCCGACGCGAAAGCCCGCACCACGCGGTCGTGCTCGATGGGGTCGGCAACGGAGCGGCGACGGGAATGGACGTGAGTTCGTGCAGCAGAGGCGAGTTGACGGCAGGCAGCCGGGGATCGATCGAGAACGGTCGCGATCTCGTCGAACGGAACGGCGAACGCGTCGTGCAGTACGAATGCGACTCGTTGCGCCGGACCGAGCGATTCGAGCACCACGAGAAGTGCCAGCGTCACCGATTCCTGCTGCGCAACTCGGTCGGCGGGGTCCGCGGCGGCAGGAGTCTCGGAGTCGAGGCCGCGGACGGGTTCCGGCAGCCACTGCCCGATGTAGTTCTCGCGGCGAGCGCGAGCAGAGCCGAGAACGTCGAGGCAGATGCGGCTCACGACGCGGGTCAGCCACGCCGCTGGAACGTCGATGGCGTCACGTTCGGCGTCGGTGAGCCGGTACCAGCGAACGAGAGCCTCGGATGCGGCGTCCTCGGCGTCGCTGTAGGAGCCGAGCATCCGGTAGGCGATCCCGATCAGTCGACCGCGTTCGTTGTTCATCGGATCGCACCATAGCGCGAGCGGACGATACCGAGTTCGAGGTTACGGACGAAAAAACGCGAAAATCGGTCCATGACCTCGAACTCGGCGGGCCGTACTAGACGCTGGCGACACCCGGCGCGAGGAAGCGCCGACCGGTCGCTGCCTCGGAGGCACCGCTGCGGTCCAGGTACGGGGTGATGCCGCCGTTCCAGAAGCCGAAGCCGCCGCCGAGCAGCAGGCAGAGATCGATGTCCTCGGCTGCTGCTACGACTCCCTCGTCGAGCATGATGCGGATTTCGTCGGCGAATGCCCGACGGGTCCGGTCGAGAACCTGCTCGGCAGTCGAGGGCGAATCGCCCTGCGGCCACAGCGCGGCGACCTCGGGATCGACGACCTGGCCCTCGGGTCCGTAGGTCCACACACCCGGCTTCTTCGCCTCGACGAGAGCGCGGAATCCCGGCGAGTCCTTGAACCTCTCCGGGTATGCCTCGGCGAGGGTCTCCGCGGTGTGCAGTGCCACGGCCGGGCCGACGAGAGCCAGCAGGGTCAGCGGACTCATCGGCATGCCGAGTTCGCCCACTGCGCCGTCGGCGACATCGAACGGGGTGCCCTCGTCGATCGCGCTGATGATCTCGTTGGACGCACGTGTGACGAGACGATTGAAGACGAATCCGGGGAGATCCGCAGACAACACGGCCGACTTCTTGAGGGTCTTGGCCGTCGCGAATGCCGTTGCCAGGGTGGCGTCGTCGGTCTTCTCACCCTTGACGACCTCGAGCAGTGGCAGGACCGCGACGGGGTTGAAGAAGTGGAAGCCCACGACGCGCTCGGGGTGCTTCAGGTCTGCCGCCATCTTGGTGATCGACAGCGAGGACGTGTTGGTAGCAAGGATCGTTTCGGCAGAGACGAACTCCTCGACCTCGGCGAACACCTTCTTCTTCACGTCGAGGTTCTCGAACACGGCCTCGATGACGAAATCGGTGTTCGCGAACGCCGACTTGTCGATGGAGCCGGACACCAACGCCTTCAACCGATTCGCGGCATCGGGGGACAGACGCTTCTTGCCGAGCAGCTTGTCGATCTCCCCGTGGACGTACCCGACACCCTTGTCGATGCGCTCCTGATCGATGTCGGTGAGGATCACCGGCACCTTCAGCTGGCGCACGAACAGCAGGGCGAGCTGGCTGGCCATCAGGCCGGCACCGACGATGCCGACGCCGGAGATCTTGCGCGCCAACGACTTGTCGGGTGCACCGGCCGGACGCTTCGCGCGCTTCTGCACCAGATCGAAGGCGTACAGCCCGGCGCGGAGCTCGTCCTTGACCAGCAACGTCGACAGCGCCTCGTCCTCGGCCGCGAAGGCCTTGTCGAGCGAGGCCGAGTCGGTGATGTCGGTGCTCTTGGCGAGCTCGAGCAGATCGACTGCGGCGACGGGGCCCGGTGCGAAATTACCGGTCTTACCGGCCACGATGCCCCTGGCACGGGCGATGGCGTCGTCCCAGGCCTGTCCGCGGTCGATCTCGGGACGGTCGGGAACGATCTCGCCCTTGACGACCTGAGCAGCCCACGCGAGGGACTGTTCGAGGAAGTCGGCTCCGCCGAAGAGGGCGTCGGCGATGCCGAGATCGAGTGCCTGCTGCGGCTTGAGGACGCGGTTCTGGTTGAGAGCGTTCTCGATGACGACGGTGACGGCGTTCGAGGCTCCGATGATGTTGGGCAACAACTGGGTTCCGCCCCATCCCGGGACCAGGCCGAGGAAGGCCTCGGGCAGGCCGAGGGCAGCGGCGTTCTCTGCGACGGTGCGGTAGTGCGAGTGCAGTCCCACTTCGAGGCCACCGCCGAGTGCAGCACCGTTGATGAAGGCGAACGTCGGAATCGTCGACTCGCGCAGGCGACGGAACACCTTGTGCCCGAGCTGCCCGATCTGCAGCGCCTCGTCCTTGGTCTCGATGTTCGGCACACCGTTGAGGTCGGCACCGACGGCGAAGATGAACGGCTTGCCGGTGACGGCGATGGCCACCGGGTTCGCTGCGAACGCCTCGTCGAGTGCGGCGTCGAACTTGGCCAGACCGCCGGGACCGAAGGTCGACGGCTTGGTGTGATCGAAGCCGTTGTCGAGCGTGACGAGGGCGATGGAGCCCTCGAGCCCCGGTACGGAGACGATCTTGGTGAATGCGTTCGTGACTACCTCGTCGGTGAACGCTGTGGTGATGTCACTCATTTGGCCGCTCCCGAATAGTCAGCGTGGTTGGGGTTCTCCCAGATGACGGTGCCGCCCATGCCGAGACCGATGCACATGGTCGTCAGGCCGTAGCGCACGTCGGGCTGCTGAGCGAACTGGCGGCTCAGCTGCGTCATCAGGCGAACGCCCGAGGACGCGAGGGGGTGGCCGCACGCGATGGCACCGCCCCACTGGTTGACGCGGGGGTCGTCGTCGGCGATTCCGTAGTGCTCGAGGAAGGCGAGAACCTGGATGGCGAAGGCCTCGTTGATCTCGAACAGGCCGATGTCGTCGATGCTCAATCCGGTTCGGCCGAGCAGCTTTTCGGTCGCGGGGACCGGTCCGATGCCCATGACGGCCGGGTCGACGCCGGCGAAGCTGAAGCCGACCATCCGCATTCCGATGTTCAGGCCGAGCTCGTGCGCGGTGTCCTCACCGGCCAGAATCGCGGCGGTTGCGCCGTCGTTGAGTCCAGCGGCGTTGCCTGCGGTGACGCGGCCTGCGGGCCGGAACGGCGTCTTGAGCTTGGCGAGGTCTTCGACGGTGGTGCCGGGGCGAGGCGGCTCGTCCTCGGTGGCCAGGCCCCAGCCTGCGGCCGACTTGGTGGCGACGGGCACGAGGGTGTCGGCGATGTAGCCGGCCTTCTTGGCGGCGTCGTACTTGTTCTGGCTGGCGACGGCGTACGCGTCGGTGCGGTCCTTGGTGATGCTCGGGAACCGGTCGTGCAGGTTCTCGGCGGTGTTGCCCATGACCAGCGCGCTGGGATCGACGAGCTTGTCGGCGAGGAAGCGCGGGTTGGGGTCGACGCCTTCACCCATCGGGTGGCGGCCCATGTGCTCGACGCCACCGGCGATGACGACGTCGTACTGGCCGAAGCCGATGCCCGATCCGGTGGTGGTCACCGAGGTCATCGCGCCTGCGCACATGCGGTCGATGGCGAAGCCGGGGACGCTGCGGGGGAGTCCGGCGAGCAGTGCGGACGTACGTCCGATGGTCAGGCCCTGGTCACCGGTCTGCGTGGTCGCGGCGATCGCGACCTCGTCGATCCGTTCGGGAGGGAGGTTGGGGTTCTTGCGAAGAAGTTCGCGGATTGCCTTGACGACGAGGTCGTCTGCGCGAGTGTCGGCGTACATGCCCTTGGGGCCTGCCTTGCCGAACGGGGTACGGATGCCGTCGACGAAGACGACATTCCTCTGTGAGCTGGTGGACGCGGGTACAGACACGCTTTTCGATCCTCCCGACAGATGCGGACGACTCGCCCGGGTGCCCGGACGCGTGTCCTACTGTAGCCGGTATTACCCGTCGGTAACTTGGGAAGGGTCCAGTGCCTTCGCCAGTACCGGCACCACCAGCGTCCGCTGCCAGGGTCGGGCTCCGCCGTCGGCCAGTCGGGCCTCGATCAGCTCGGCCGGGTCCACGTCGGAATCGACCGGATTCTGCCAATCCCACACCAGGCGGCGCAGCAGATCCGGCATCAACAAATTCTCGACCGGCACTGCAACCGATTCGCTGAGCTCGGTCATCGCGGCTCGTACGTCGGCGAGTCGCGCCGCTGCGTCGGGATCGCGGCGAGCCCACCGATTGACCGGAGGTGGCCCTTCGAACGAGGCTGCCATCGAGGGCAATTCGGACGTCGGAAGCGCCCGCGCACGGGTCAGAGCCGAGGCCCACAATCGGGACGATCTGCGCTGACGGGGACCGCCGAAGACCGGCAGTTGCTCGAGCTCCCGCGAGGATTTCGGGTCCGCTGTTGCCGCCGCCACGATCGCCGAGTCGGGCAGTACCCGGCTCGGTGCCACATCACGCTTGGCTGCCAGTTCGTCTCGCGTGGTCCACAATTCGCGAACGGCAGCGAGGGTGCGGGGTGATTTGATCGCATGGATCCCCGATGTCCGACGCCATCTGTCGGTCTTGGGTTTGGGTGGCCCGAGCGTGAGGATGTGGGCGAATTCCTGTGCTGCCCAGTCCGTCTTGCCCTGCTGTTCGAGCTCCTCGGCCATCGCGTCGCGCAGTTCGAGAAGAACCTCGACGTCGAGCGCGGCATAGTTCAGCCAGGTGTCGGGCAGCGGCCGGGTGGACCAGTCGGCTGCCCCGTGGCCTTTCTGCAGGGCCAGTCCGAGGGTGCGTTCGACGATGGCGCCGAGCCCGACTCGATCGAATCCGGCGAGGCGTCCTGCCAGTTCGGTGTCGTACAGCGTGGCGGGTACCAGGCCGAGTTCGGCGAGTCCGGGTAGGTCCTGATCGGCGGAGTGCAGTACCCATTCGAGCGGGTTGATCACCTCGGCGAGCGGGGCGAGGTCGCCGGTGACCGGGATCGGATCGAGCAGGACCGTGCCTGCGCCGCGGCGACGGAACTGCAGCAGGTAGGCGCGCTGGGAGTAGCGGAAGCCGGAGGCGCGTTCGGCGTCGACGGCGAGGGGGCCGTGACCTGCTGCGAGCAGGGCGGCAGCGGCGCGCACGGCGTCCGGCGTGTCGACCACGTCGGGTACGCCGTCAGCCGGGGCCAGTAGCGGAACGGCGACAGGCGCGTTCGCCTCGTCGTCCGGCGTGGTCTCGGGAGAACTCTCGGCTGACATGAGATGTGACTCTAGGCCCTGCGGGTTCGGGAACCGCCCACTATGTCCGGCTGGAACTGCGCTGGCCGAGGGTGGTGATGCCCGCAGGCGGCAAACCGGCAGCGTAGGCGAGCACCTCGCAGAACGCCTCGACGTGCGTCGAGAGGTCCTCGGACGTGGCCGTCCACGAGGCGCGCAGTTCGAGCTGGTGGGCCTTGGGTGGCCCGGCGATGTCGCCGTAGCGCACCGAGCTGGTCGAGGTGACCGTGCCGCCGAGTGCGTTGAGCGGCTCCGACCGTGACTCCAGCGCGTCGACCAGCCAACTCCACCCGACCTCGGGGAGCAGGGGATCGTCGGCGAGGGACTCGTCGACGTCCGCCTGGATGTATGCGACCAGTCGAAGGGTGCCGTTCCATGCCTCGGCACCGTCGGGGTCGTACAGCAGAATGAGGCGGCCGAAGGCGTCGCCGTCGCTCTGTTCGTCGACCTGGTCGGAATCGGGATGCTTGACCTCGGCACCGATCGCGTAGCTGTAGGGGGCGAGACGCTGCGGCGGCCGGATCGGACCGATTTCGATCGCCGGGTGTACCTGAGCCCGATGCATCGCGTCGATGGCGGCGCGGAACGGCGCAGGTTCGGCGGTGGAATGGGGTTCGGTCACGTCACCGGACGTTAGACGCGTCACGTTGCCCCGAGGCGGAGGCGCGCCGAGCCGTGATGCAACCGAAGTGGGTGTGTCGCCCTTGGTGGCGGGAGCTTTCCCGACGCGTGGCAGCATGGAACCCGATGAACGCCGAACCGCACGCCACAGCCCCAGCCCGCCGGGAACTCCCGGACGCACCGTTCCTGGCCGCGATCGCGGGTCGAACTCCCTCGCGTCGGCCGGTGTGGTTCATGCGCCAGGCCGGTAGGTCGCTGCCCGAGTACCGCAAGATTCGTGCAGGCATCGGCATGTTGGATTCGTGCTTCCGGCCCGATCTCGTGGCCGAGATCACTCTTCAACCCGTTCGCCGCCATGACGTGGACGCGGCAATCCTGTTCTCGGACATCGTCGTTCCGCTCAAGGCCGCCGGTATCGATCTCGACATCGTCGCAGGCACCGGACCGGTCGTGGCGCAGCCGGTGCGGTCGGCTGCCGACGTCGCGGCTCTGCCGGTCCTGACCGTCGATCAGGTGGAGCCGGTGGCCGACGCGGTGCGGATCCTCACCCGCGAGCTCGCCGGTACGCCGCTCATCGGTTTCGCGGGTGCACCGTTCACCCTCGCGTCGTATCTGGTCGAAGGCGGCCCGAGTCGCAACCACGAGAAGACCAAAGCGCTCATGCGGTCCGATCCGGCGACCTGGCACGCCCTGCTCGACGCATTGGCCACCACGACGATCACCTTCCTGCAGGCTCAGTTGGCCGCAGGCGTCGACGCCGTGCAGGTGTTCGACTCCTGGGCGGGTGCGCTGTCCCTCGCCGACTACCACGAGTACGTCCTGCCGCACTCGCAGCGAGTGTTCGAGGCCGTGTCCTCGGCCGGTGTTCCGAAGATCCACTTCGGCGTCGGAACCGGAGAGTTGCTCGGGGCGATGGGTGAGGCAGGCGCCGATGTGGTCGGCGTCGACTGGCGGATCCCACTCGACGACGCCGTGCATCGTGTCGGCAACGGCAAAGCCCTACAGGGCAATCTCGATCCAGCGGTGCTGTTCGCCGGTTGGGACGCCGTCGAGACCGAAGTTCGACGCATCGCCGCCGAGGGAGACCGCGCTGTCGCGGCCGGTGCGCGCGGACATGTGTTCAACCTCGGACACGGAGTGCTTCCCGATACCGATCCCGACATTCTGACGCGCGTGGTGTCGCTGGTGCATTCGTTGTGACGGTGCGGCGATATGCCGTGGTCGGCGGCGGAATCTCCGGCCTCGTCGCGGCGTATCGCCTTCGGCAGTCCTGCGGGCCGGATGCCGAGATCACTCTCGTCGAGGCCTCGTCTCGCATCGGCGGCACGCTGCGCACCACCTCGGTCGGCACGGACTCCCTCGACGTCGGTGCTGAGGCCTTCATCGGTAGACGTCCCGAGGTGCCGGCAGTGCTCGCCGAGCTCGGTCTGTCGGATCAGCTGGTGTACCCGGCACCGGTGCGACCGCTCGTCTTCTCCGGCGGTCGAACACACCCTCTTCCGCCCGGCACCCTGATGGGCATCCCCTCGTCCGCCGATTCCGTTCGGGATCTGGTGGACCCCGAAGACCTGCACCTCATCGAGACCGAAACCGCCCGGCCCTTCGCCTGGACCGCGGGATCCGACGTCAGCGTGGCCGAACTCGTGGGCACCCGATTCGGCTCCCAGGTGGTCAGCCGTTCGGTCGATCCGCTGCTCGGCGGCGTGTACTCCGGTTCGTCGAGCTCCATCGGCGTCCGCGCGGCACTGCCCACGTTGGCTGCGGCATTGGACGGCGGAGCGGCGAACCTCACCGAGGCAGTGCAGGCAGCACTGCCCACCCCGTCGCCGGGGCCGGTGTTCGGCGGACTGCGCGACGGCTATGCGGTGTTGCTCGATGCCCTCGTCGCTGCGACCGATGCCAGGACGGTCTTCGGAGCAGGCGTCGGCGAGATCCGCCGCGAGTCCGAAGGATGGTTCGTCGACGGAGTCGGATCCGTCGACGGAGTGGTGCTCGCGGTCCCTGCCCCAGTTCTCGGTCGGCTCATCGCCGAGGTGGCACCCGCGGCGTCGCAGGCCGCGCGGGAGATCGAACTCGCATCCTCGGTCGTCGTCGCGCTCGCGTTCCCCAAGACCACGGAGCTACCCCAGAATTCGGGAATCCTGGTGGCCACGGACGCGGGCCTGGACGTCAAGGCATTCACCCTGTCGAGCCGCAAGTGGCCACACCTGGGTGAGCGTGACGCGGTACTGCTGCGGGCCTCGCTCGGCCGATTCGGTGACACCACGGCGTCGGACCGATCCGATGCGGAGTCGATAGAGACAGCCTCGAACGATCTGCGGACGGTAGCCGGAATCGATGTGCGGCCGCTCGCCGCGACCGTGCAGCGCTGGCCGGGGGGCCTGCCGCAGTACGCGCCGGGGCACCTCGATCGCGTCGCCGCCATCGAGGCCGGGGTCGCCGACCTACCCGGCCTCGAGGTCACCGGCGCCTGGCAGCGCGGCGTCGGGGTGCCGGCGTGTATTGCGTCCGCCACCACCGCTGCCGCTCGTCTGATCGAAGTGGCACGATAGGGCCATGGCACGCCTCGATTACTCAGCGCTCAACTCCACACTTCGCTACTTGATGTTCTCGGTCTACAAGGTCACGCCCGGCGTTCTGGGCGAGGATCGGGCCGCGGCCGCGAAGGAAGCGAAGGTGTTCTTCGAAGGTCGTGAGGACAAGGGTGTCGCGGTGCGCGGGGTCTACGACATCGCCGGTATGCGCGCCGATGCCGATTTCATGGTGTGGACCCACGCCGAGCGCATCGAGGACCTGCAGGCGACGTATTCCGATTTCCGTCGCACCACCGCGCTGGGCAAGGCGAGCACGCCGGTGTGGAGCACCACCGCGCTGCACCGTCCGGCCGAATTCAACAAGAGCCACGTCCCGGCCTTCATCGCCGGTGAGGATCCGGGCGCGTACATCTGCGTGTACCCGTTCGTCCGCTCGATCGATTGGTACCTGCTGCCCGACGACGAGCGTCGCACGATGCTCGCCGACCACGGCAAGGCAGCACGCGACTACAAGGACGTTCGGGCGAACACCGTGCCGTCGTTCGCGCTCGGCGACTACGAGTGGATTCTGGCCTTCGAGGCTCCCGAACTCGATCGCATCGTCGACCTGATGCGTGACCTGCGGGCCACCGAGGCCAGGCGTCACGTGCGCGAGGAGACTCCGTTCTTCACCGGCCCTCGGGTCGAGGTGGACGCGCTCGTCGAATCTCTGCCGTGACGACCACGGGCACACCCGCGATCGAAGCCGTCCTGTTCGACTTCTCGGGCACGCTGTTCAGGCTCGAGGAGGAGCCCTCGTGGTTCGACGGCGTCCACGACGCCGACGGCACTCCGGTCGACGGAGCGGGAGCTGCAGAGCTGATGCGGCGCATGACTGCTCCGGTCGGGGAGACGGTGGAGTTCGACGACGCCACCAGGCACGCCTGGCGAAACCGAGATCTCGACCCGGCGCTGCACCGACAGGCGTACCTGCACGTGCTCGCACAGTCGGGGGTCAGCGACCCGCAGCAGGCCGAGTCGGTGTACGGACGCGTGATCGACGCAGATTCCTGGACACCGTATCCGGACACCGAGGCGGTGCTGAAAAGACTTGCGCACGAGTCGGTTCGGGTCGGAGTGTTGAGCAACATCGCCTTCGACATCCGTCCTGCGTTCGTCGATCGCGGTCTCGATCGGTACATCGACGAATTCGTGCTCTCGTTCGAGGTGGGTCACGTCAAACCGCAGCCCGAGATCTTTCGGCACGCCGTCGCCGCTCTGGGCGTCGATCCGTCGCGGACGCTGATGGTCGGCGACAGCGACGAAGCCGACGGTGCCGCGCGGGAGATCGGATGCAACTTCGCGCTCGTGGATCCGGTGCCGACGGCGCAGCGGCCGGATGCACTGCTGGCAGCGTTGAGCGCGTTCGGAATTCGATGACCAGGGTGGTGGTTCGATGACCGCAGCGGCCGGCGCCCAGCACATGGGCCATTGGGGCATGTTTCGGGCCGAGTCGGACGGACGAGAAGTCACTGCGGTCCATCCCCAGGTGACCGACAGCAACCCTTCCCCGGTGTTGGGAAACCTCGTCGGGTCGGTGACCCATCGATCGCGCGTTACCTCACCCGCGGTACGCAGAGGCTGGCTCGAGCGCGGCCCGGGTCCGACCGACAAGCGTGGCAGCGATGAGTTCGTCGACGTCTCGTGGGACGAGTTGACCGACCTGCTGTCCATCGAATTGCGCAGAGTTGTCGGCACATACGGCAACAGCGCCATCTACGGCGGCTCGTACGGGTGGGCGAGTGCCGGACGCTTCCATCACGCGCAGAGCCAGGTGCATCGCTTCCTGAACTGCATCGGCGGTTACACGCGATCGGTGCACAGCTACTCACTCGGTGCGACCGGTGTCATCATGCCGCACGTTCTCGGCGCGCACTGGAAGATGTTCTCGCGCTCGACATCCTGGAACGTGATAGCCGAGCACACCGAATTGTTGGTGGCGTTCGGTGGAGTTCCGGTGAAGAACACCGGCATCAATCACGGCGGTACGTCCGATCATCCGACGGTCGACTCACTCGACGCGATGCGGGCTCGCGGTGGGCAGATCGTCACCGTGAGTCCGCTACGCAACGACTTGAGCGGCGACGCTCGATGGATCGCGCCGCGACCCGGTACCGACGTGGCGATGATGCTGGCACTCGCGTACGTGCTGGCCGACGAGAAGCTGCACGACACAGCGTTTCTGGAGAAGTACTGCGAGGGATACCCCGAGTTCGAGCGCTACCTGCTCGGCAGCACGGACGGCACACCCAAGACCCCGCGGTGGGCGTCGACGATCTGCGGCATCGAGGCCGCGGTGATCGCGGATCTGGCCCGAGAGATGGCGTCGAAACGCACGATGGTGACGGTCACCTGGTCGCTGCAGCGGACGCGGCACGGCGAGCAGGCCCCGTGGATGGGCGTCACCTTGGCGTCGATGCTCGGTGGGATAGGCGTTCCGGGAGCAGGATTCGGGCACGGGTACGGGTCGATGAACGAGCCCGGTCTGGCCCCGGTGCCGTATCCGTTGCCGACTCTGCCGCAGGGGATCAATCCCGTTCCCGACCTCATTCCGGTCGCCGCCGTCTCGGACATGCTGCTGAACCCGGGCTCCCAATTCGATTACGACGGTAAGCGATTGACCTATCCCGACATCAAGATCGTCTACTGGGCCGGCGGCAATCCGTTCCACCACCACCAAGACCTCGGGCGGCTGCGTCGCGCGCTCGGCAGAGCCGACACGGTCGTCGTACACGATCCGTACTGGACACCGATGGCCAAGCACGCCGACATCGTCGTCCCGTCGACCACGTCGTTGGAGCGATCGGACCTGAGCTGCACGCGCAACGATCCCTTGCTCGTCGCCATGTCACCCGCCGCCGAGCGCTTCGCCGAATCCCGCGACGATTACGACACGTTCGCCGAGCTGGCGACGAAACTCGGTGTGGGCGAGCAGTTCACCGAGGGGCGTAGCTCGCAGCAGTGGCTCGAGCACATGTACGAGCAGTGGCGCGGATATCTACGCGCCGACGGCGTCGACACTCCGGAATACGAAAACTTCCGGCGTGAAGGTTCGTTTCGGATGAAGACCGAGGACGATCTGACGTTCTTCGAGGATTTCCGACGCGATCCGGTGGGCAACGCGTTGCGCACCCCGAGCGGGAAAATCGAGATCTTTTCGGCGACGGTGGACGGGTTCGGCTACGACGACTGCCAGGGTCATCCGATGTGGTTCGAGCCGACCGAGTGGCTCGGCGGACCGAGGGCCGAGCAGTTTCCGTTGCACCTGATCGCCAATCAGCCGCGCACCAGGCTGCACAGTCAGCTCGATCACGGTGCGGTGAGCCGGAACTCGAAAATTCGGGGCCGCGAGCCGATACGCATGCACTCGTCGGCGGCCGGGGCCAGGGGAGTGTCGGACGGCGACGTGGTGCGGGTGTTCAACGACCGCGGTTCGTGCCTGGCCGGTGTGGTCGTCGACGACGCGCTGCTCGAGTCTGTCGTCCAGTTGTCCACAGGGGCCTGGTACGACCCCGAAGATCCGGCCGATCCCGATTCGATGTGCGTTCACGGGAGCGTGAACGTGCTCACCGCAGACGAGGGATCGTCGGCGCTCGCACGCGGCTGCACCGGCCAACACGTGTTGGTGGAGATCGAACGCTACGACGAGCCGTTGCCGCCGATCACAGCGTTCGATCCACCGGTTCGGTCCAGGGTCAGAACACGACCCGAGAGATGATCTCGGCGACGAGTGCAGGCTTGTCCTCGCCCTCGATCTGCAACGTTCCCGCCGTCACCATCTGCAGTGCTCCGCCGGATACCTCTTCGACCGAGACGAGGGTGGTCTGCAGACGCACGTGGGCTCCGACCTTCACCGGGTTGATGAAGCGAACCTTGTTGGAGCCGTAGTTGATTCCGAGCTTGGTGTTCTCGATGGTGTAGATCTGCCAGTTGAGCATCGACACCAGGGACAGGCTCAGAAATCCGTGGGCGATAGGTGCTCCGAAGGGGCTTTCCTTCTTCGCCCGCTCGACGTCGACGTGGATCCACTGATGATCGCCGGTGGCGTCGGCGAAGGTGTTCACCCGTTCCTGGGTGATCTGCAACCAATCGCTGGTGCCCAGGTCTTCGCCGACGGCCGCTTTGATCTGCTCTGGTGACGTGAAAGTGCGCATGCTCACAGTATGGACGAAGCAGCGTCGATCAGGATGCAGGCTTGAGTGTCAACGAAATCGAGTTGATGCAGTACCGCTGGTCGGTCGGCGTGGGGTAGCCCTCCCCTTCGAAGACGTGGCCGAGGTGGCTGTGGCAGGTGCGGCAGATGACCTCGACGCGGCGCATCCCGAGCGAGGTGTCCTCCTTCAGGATTACGGCGTCGCTGTCGGCCGGATCGAAGAACGACGGCCAGCCGCAGTGCGACTCGAACTTCTCGGTGCTGCGGAACAGTTCGGCACCGCAGGCGCGGCATTCGTAGATGCCCTCGGTGGTGGTGTCGGTGTATTCGCCGACTCCTGGGCGCTCGGTGCCTGCCTGCCGCAGCACCGCGTACTCCTCGGGGGTCAGCTTCTCGCGCCACTGTGCATCGGTGAGCTGGACGGCCGGGGCGGAATTGTTGTCGGTAGCTGAACTCATGCTCACACGCTAATACGTTTTGTCTGGCTATGCCGTTTTCGCTGGTGGCGCGCTCGGCAGTAGGTAGCTGGGTTCTATTCCGTCCTCCAACCGCCCTTCGCTGCGTGCGGCGAACCAGCGGGCGACGAGGACCCCGAAGATGACGACGATCAGCAGTGCCCAGCCGAAGGTGGTGCGCAGGTAGTCCAAGGCCCGGCCGGTTTCGATCCAGCGCCCAGAGAGCCATCGGTCGTAGTTCATGAACCCGTAGATCGCGAGCCAGGCGGGCCAGTTGCGCAGCACCGAATTCTTCAGCACGACGGTCATCAGCAGCGGGAACAGCATCATCGAGTAGTACATCTGGCCGAGCGAGCCCAGCAGCCAGTGCGCGGTGAGGATCAACCCCGATGTGGTGGCGAAGAAGAACAGACGGTCCTCGCGGCAGTATCGGTAGAGCAGCCACAGCGAGATCAGAACCATGATTCCCAGTACCGCTCGTATTCCGAGGGTGAGGAGTTCGGGGACACCGTAGTAGCGGCCGTTGCCGACGACCGCGCTGTTGAAGTAGTCGCGAGTCTGCAGCAGGTACGGCAGCGTCCGGTCGATGAAGTTCATCGGATCCACCGACAGCGGCCAGGCGATGGCCATCATCACGACCGGAATGGCGATCGAGGTGATGAACACCTTCCATTGACGCGTCATCAGCGGGAGCAGGAGGAGCGGCGCGAGCATCGGCTTGATCGCCAGAGTCAAACCCATGGCGACGCCTGCCGACAGGTCCTTGCGCTGAAGGAGGAACCCGAGGAAGGCCACCTCGCCGAGCAGAACGAAGCCGTTGAAGTTGGTGAACACCAACGTGTTGGTGACGGTTTCGCTGACGAAGGCAGCGAGCAGGAGAGCGGGGGCCGCGACCGAATCGAGCCGGAACCCGAAGATGCGCAACAGGATGTACAACGCCAGGAGAATGGCGATCGTGCTGGCGAGGATGAACAGCCAACGAGACCGCTCGGGGTCGATGACGGCGATGGGGGACAGCAGCATCGTCGCGCTCGGTTGGTACAGGTAGTGCGGATCGACGGAGTCGAAGTTCGCGGTGTACACCGGCTGACGGTTGAGAAATGCCAGGGCAGCGCTGTACACCGGGTTGAAGTCGTTGGTGATGTCACCGTTGACCGCCTTGATCACCACGCGCTGGATGACGGTCATGATGGCGATCGGCCACAGGGCGTACTTGATTACCTCGGCGGTCGTCCGCCCCGAACGCGGCTCCAGAAAGCTAAGTGACACCCGGGAACGGTACCCGAGGCGGTGACCGTCCCGGCGAAGGACACCCCGCGACGGGTACCGACTCAGGCGGGGCAGACCGTGCCGTCGGTCGGAAGCGCGGTGTCGCGTGCGTAGTTCACCGCTGCGCTCTGCAGACACTGCGATCCGCCCAGGCTCGGATGCCCGCTGCCCTGCCATGCAGCCGAGGCGACGCCTGCACCGGTCGCACCGACCAACCCGGTGACCGAGGACAGTCCGCCGTTGCCGACGATTGGGTCGCCTGCGTTGGACAGGACCAATACCGGAACGTCCAGAGAGGTGGGCAGGGGAGTGGACGGAGCCGTCGGCCAGGACGAGCACAGCAACGCCGTCAGTGCAGCATCGGTGCCGTAGATCGGATAGCGGTCGGTCCACTGCGAAGTCAGGTCGCGAACGCCCTGCGGTGATGGCCACTGCTGCCCGTCCGTGCACCGAGACACGAATTGCCCGTCGGTGCCGTAGGCGTTGCGGCCTCGCTCGGCGAGGGCGGACAACGCGGTGGTGTCGGACCCGGCAGCCGAGGACAGGGCGGCGGCGAGCCCGGTGGCCCGAGACGACGCGTCGCCTGCTGTCGAGGCGAGGGCGAAGGTGATGCCGTCGAGAATCTCGTGGGTGGACAGCGGCGAGAATTCGCCACCGGCGGCGCGTCGGAGCAGCTGCGCGACGGCGGCCGTCGGGTCGGGGCCGAGGGAGCAGTTCAGCGCCACGCATCGCTGCGCGAACGCACCGAACGCTGCTTCCTTGCCCTGTGTCCGCTGCTCTGCCAACGTGATCTGGTCGGCACCCACTCCGGCCGGTGAGTCCAGGATCAGGCGCGAGATGTTGGCCGGAAACTTCGCTGCGTAGGCCAACGCGGTGAGCGCGCCGTTGCCCGAGCCGATCAGGCCGATCTGTTCCACGCCCCAGAGTTGACGCAGACGGTCGAGATCATCGGCGGCGTAAGTGGTTCCGAAGGCGAGCTCCTGCGGCTGCAACGTGTCGGTGCACTCGATCGTGGCGTCACGACCGGCGTCGACAGCGCGGTCGACGCTGTCGGCATCGGATCTGGTGAACTGCCCCAGCGCGTCGACGTCCGTTTTGGTCGTCGGGTCGATGCAGTCGACGGCGGTGGATCGGCCGATGCCGCGTCGATCCACCGCGACGATCGGATGGGCCTCGAGCAGCGTCGCGAGCGGGCCGGCGGCCATCGTGGCCAACGTGGCAATCGAGGACCGATCCGAACCGGACGTGAACACCAGCGGTCCCGCATCGGTGGGTGTTCGGTCGAGCCGAGCTCGCAGCGCGCCGACGGCGAAGGTGCCGAACATCTGCCCGCTGGCATCGACGTCGGCTTCGTACTCTGCGCATTCGAGTGTCAGCCCGGGGGTGGTGGAGGTGAGCCCGAAGGTGCCGAGTGTGGCTGTGGTGCAGTCGGTCCAGGCGAGATCGGTAGCGGGAACGGCAAGCGCGACCGGTTCCGGTGGCGCGTCCGCCGAGGTTTCCGCCGGTTGACCGGGGGATCGTTGTTCCACCGCGACGTCGGGTCGGAGCGACGGGCCGGCACCGCAGGCCGCGCACATCGTGGCGAGGACGAGGACCGCGGCGAGCAACGTTCGTTTCTGCGTCACCGTGCGAGGCTATCGACTTTTCGATCGTCGCCGGGCGGCGCGCAGCTCATGGGCGACGAACCCAGCGCGTGAGCAGCGTTCCGTCCGCATCGCCCAGAACGTGTGCCCGGTGCATGGGCGTGTCGGACGCGACGCCTGCGTGGGCGATACGGCCCGCCTCTCCTGCGACCAACATCGGCGAGGTCGTCAGACACAATTCGTCCGCCGCCCCGTCGGAGACGAGTTGCCCGAACAGTCCCGGTCCGCCCTCGCACAGGATGCGGCGGAATCCGAGGTCGCTCAGCGTCGCAACGATGTCGCCGGTCGACACCGATTCGCCGGACACCCCGATCACCGTCGCACCCGCCGAACGAAGCGCGGCCACCGTCGAGCTGTCCGCCGCCGCGGAGGTCAGCACCACCGGCTGCACATCGGCGTCGGTGACCAATCGAGAATCCGCATCGATGGAACCGGAGGCGGTCACCACCACGATCGTCGGAACCGGTTCGAGTCCACCGGCCACCCGCCGTGCCTTCGCTTCGGCGGACAGCGAAACGCCGCCGTAGTTCTCGGCGCGAGCGGTTCCGGCACCGACCAGTACGGCGTCGCAGAGTTCACGCAGAATGCCGAACAGTCGGGCGTCCGCGGGGGTTCCCAGGCCCGCCGACTTACCTTCAGCGGTGACCGATCCGTCAATGCTGGCGACGAAGTTCGTGCGGATCCACGGTCGGTCCAGTTGTGTGGGGTAGGAGTACAGGGCCCGGATGGCATCGTCGTCGAGGATCGAGCCGACGGCGGGCGCGGAGTCGGCTGCCTGCTCCGATGTGAAGTAGGTCCCATTATCGAGAAGCTGCATGAGAGAGATCAGACCACGTCGTTACGCTCGACAAATGCCCGCACGCCTTGTCGACCGAAATCCCGTGGTCCCCTCCGATCAGTTGATCGCGCAGATGGTCCCGCCGGCGATGTTCGACGACGTCAGTTTCTCCTCGTACATTCCCGACCCCAAGGAGCCGACGCAGGCTGCTGCGGTCGCGAAGGCCGAGGAGTTCGCGAACAAGGTGCAGAAGATCCGCGGCAAGGGCAAACGAGGTCTGTTCGGCAAGAAGACCCCGGCCATCGGTGCAGGCCTGTACCTCGACGGCGGCTTCGGTGTCGGCAAGACTCACTTGCTCGCCTCGATCTACCACAGCGTTCCCGAGCCCAAGGCGTTCGGCACGTTCGTCGAGCTGACGCACGTGGTCGGTGCTCTGGGCTTCAACAAGGCTCTCGAAGAACTCTCCAACCACAGCGTGCTGTGTATCGACGAGTTCGAGCTCGACGATCCCGGCGACACGATGTTGGTCTCTCGGTTGCTCTCCGAGCTCTCGCAGCGCGGAGTGTCCATCGTCGCGACCTCGAACACCTTGCCCGGGCAGCTCGGTGAGGGTCGCTTCGCCGCCGAGGACTTCATGCGGGAGATCAAGAAACTCGGCTCGATCTTCGAGTCCATCCGGGTCGACGGACCCGACTACCGCCATCGCGACCTGCCCCCGGCTCCCGAGCCCACGTCCGAGGCCGAGCTGATAGACCGCGCCGATACCGTCGAGGGCGCAACCCTGGACGATTTCGACGAGCTGCTGGCGCATCTGAGCACGCTGCACCCCTCGCGCTACGGCAAGTTGCTCGACGGCATTCCTGCGGTGTTCCTGAAGAACGTGCACCCGGCATCGGATCAGGCCATCGCCCTGCGCCTGGTGGTCCTCGCCGATCGCCTGTACGACGCGGGTATCCCGGTGACGGCGTCGGGCGGCAAGCTCGACGAGATCTTCACCGAGGAGATGTTGGCCGGCGGCTACCGCAAGAAATATCTGCGCGCCACGTCGCGGCTGCTCGCGTTGTCCCGGTTCGCCGCAGTCGGCTGAGCGGTCGTCACAGCCTCACCTCCATGACGTAGTCGTCGTGTGTCTGGACGCCGACGACGAATTTCTTGGTGCCCACGATCTGGATGCCGTGTTTGGTGTAGAACTTCTGCGCCCGTACGTTCTGTTGATTGACACCCAACCATGCTGCCGCACAACCGGATTCGCGTGCCTGGCTCAGCGACGACGACATCAGTCGGCCCGCGGCTCCGCTGCCGTGCTGGGTCGGTTCCACGTAGAGTTTGCTGATCTCGATGGTCGGCTCGTGCGACAGAGTGGCGCGAATATCCGGGTCGGTGGGCGTCCCCGACACGAGCATCGCGTAGCCCACCACGTGAGCGTCCACAGTTTCGTCGATCAGGACGGCTCTGTTCGGATCGGCGATGTAGTTCTCGAAGTGCTCGGCCGACAGCACGTTCGAGATGAACTGCTCGATGTCGTCGGGCCGGGTTCCCGGCGGGCAGGCGAGCGGAAAGGTCGACGCGGCCACCTCGGCGACGCGATGTGCATCGCCGAGTGTTGCTACCCGCACGGTCACAGCAGATCCACTGCGTTCTTGGCATCGCGCAACGACATACCGGTCCGGTCGCGCAGCAGTTTGATGGCCGAGATCGTCTTGCCCTCCGATTTGAGGGACTGCAGTCGCGGGATCAGATCGTTCCAGGGTGTCGGACCGGATTGCGCGGCATCGACGATGGTGGCCGAGGACGGAAGGGGCTCGCCGCGCTGGACGCTTTCGATCGCGATCTTCGCGTCGTGGAGGCCGGCACCTGTTCGTTCGCGAAAGACCTTGATCGCCTGGAGCTTCTTGTTGGCGGCCAAAAGCTGATGAATGTCTGCGCGGGCGCTCTCGTCGAGACCGACGAACATGATGTGGCGTGAGGTGTCCGAGGACGAGCCGGGCTTCTTACGGGCCAGCAGCCACGCCGCGAGCACCGCCGCGTCGACGAGGACCAACGCCACGATGAACCATCCCCAGGTCGGCATGCCTTAGTAGACCACTTCAGCGTGACGGGTCGAAGAGCGGGACGTCAACGGACGAATCGGACGTCGGGGCAGTGAACAGCGAGGTGGCACCGGCAAGGGTTTTCGTCGCCGCGTCGTACCTGACCGGAGCGAGGTCGTGGCCTGCGCCCTCGATGTCGACGAGCAGTGTGGGTGCCGGGACGAGCGCGAGCGCAGCGCTCAGCTCGGCAGTGGTGCCGAACGGGTCCTTCGTGCCGTGCACCACCACAGCCGGTGTTCGCAGTTCCGGAAGGTGCTGGGTACGAACCTTCTCCGGCTTGCCCGGCGGGTGCAAGGGGTAGGACGTCAGCACGAGCCCGTCGACGAGGCCCGGTCGTTCGGCCGCGATCATCGACCCTTGCCTGCCACCGTAGGAATGCCCACCGAACGCGATGAATCCGTCTGTCTCGGTGCGGAGGCGTTCGACGGCCACGGAGATACCCAGCCGGTCCTCGGCCGAGCGGGACGGGTGCGGCGGTCCCTTGGGTTTGCGTACCCGAAAGGGAAGGTCGAACCTCAGCACCGTGAACCCGGCTGCCGTCCATACTGCGGCGATGCGCTGCAACAGCGGCGACTCGCAGTTGCCGCCCGCACCGTGGGTGAGAGCCAGGCCGCCCCGTGACGGGATCGCGGGCGTGTGCAGAAAGGCGACACCCCCGCCGAGATCGATGTCGGCGGGGGCGTCGGGACCTTCGAGTTCAGGCATCGTTCGAGGACGTTACCTTTTCCTGGTTGTCGGCGTGATCCGTGGAGGAATCGTCATCGGAGCTGTCGGAGTCCCGGTCGTCGGTGTCCACCATCTCACCGTTGTCGTCGACCATGTCCGCGAACGCGGTGCCGGCGACGGTTCCGTTGGTTCCCGGAAGGGCCACGGTGGGCCGGGCACCGGGTCGATACCGGTCGTCGAGGCCCTCGACGGACTTCTTCGCTTTCTCCAGGGTGGCGTCGTCGACTGTGGGTTCGCTCTGAGCTTCGTCCGACACGTGAGTGTCCTTCCGTCGAAGTGTGTGCGTCATCTCCACTGTGCACTTCTATGGCGTGAATCACCACATTTGATTCGTCAAGCACAAAAAGACCCCCTCGAAAGGGGGCCTTCGTTGTGTTGCTGTGGTGCGCGATACTGGGATTGAACCAGTGACCTCTTCCGTGTCAGGGAAGCGCTCTCCCGCTGAGCTAATCGCGCGTGTCCTCGCATCGGCCTTGCGACCGACGCACTAGCGAGGTGGAGACGGGAATCGAACCCGTGTGCACGGCTTTGCAGGCCGTTGCCTCACCACTCGGCCACTCCACCATGGGTCGAGACCCTCGAGCGGATGACGGGATTCGAACCCGCGACCCTCACCTTGGCAAGGTGATGCGCTACCACTGCGCCACATCCGCATACCCCGGAGCCGTTCACTGCTGGGCAGTTGCTGTCTCCGTGGTGCGGGGAAAACATTAACCCAACGGGAGTGAAACTCACAAATCTCGTGGTCAGCCGCGGAATTCGACCGATCGGCCCATGTGAACGATGTGAAAGCAGAGGCGGAACGAGTCCAGTGGAGGTAGTCCATCGACGAATTCGATGATCGGGCAGGCGATTCGGTTCGCCGCGGCACCTCGTGTTAATGTTTTGCCTCGTTCGGTCCCGTGGCTCAGTGGGAGAGCGTCCGCTTCACACGCGGAAGGTCGCTGGTTCGATCCCAGCCGGGACCACAGAAAAGAAGGCCCGCACCGCTCGTCGGTGTGGGCCTTCTTGCGTTCGAGGCCGGTAACCTGGGTCGGTGAGCACCGAAGAGACGAAGCCGCAGGCCGTCGACGACCAGGGTCCGATGGACACAGCCAAGGTGAAGCATCGGCGCTTCCGGGCGCGCATCGCCGAGAACAAGTCGCTCGATCTCGCGTACCGGATAACGATCGGTGTCGTCGGAACAGTCGTGCTGGTGCTGGGTGTACTCGCCATTCCGTACCCGGGGCCCGGGTGGCTGATCGTGTTCGCGGGTCTGGGCATCCTGGCCTCGGAATTCGCGTGGGCCAAGAGTGCGCTGCGGTTCGTCCGCAAGAGATACGACGCATTCATGGCGTGGTTCTCCAGGCAATCGATGTTCGTCAAGGGCCTCGGCGTTCTGTTCACCACCGTGGTCGTGCTGGCCACGCTGTGGCTGCTGGGTACGTTCGCGTTGGTCGGAGGGTGGATCGGGCTCGACTGGACGTGGCTCGAAAGCCCGATCTGACGTCACACGTCGCGCTGAGGCCAATCGAGTGGACCGATGCCGATAGGCTGTCGGAGGCCTTACTGGCCAGAAGAACCGATCGAGGAGTACATCGCTGTGAGCATGCCCGTTGTCGCCGCTGTTTCGCCCGCCCGCATCATGGTGCCGGCCGGAACCACGGCAGGTACGGCGCTCCGCGACACCGGCCTGCCCAACAAGGGACCCGACGCGATCGTCGTCGTGCGCGATCCCGACGGCAAGCTCCGTGACCTGTCATGGGCACCGCAGGGCGACACCGAGGTCGAGCCCGTTCCGGCGAACACCGAGGACGGACGAAGCGTCATCAGGCACTCGGCTGCGCACGTGCTGGCGCAGGCCGTTCAGGATCTCTTTCCCGACGCCAAGCTGGGCATCGGACCGTTCATCAAGGATGGCTTCTACTACGACTTCGACGTGCAGCAGCCGTTCACTCCCGAGGATCTGACAGCACTCGAGAAGAAGATGAAGCAGATCGTCAAAGCCGGACAACGGTTCTCGCGTCGGGTGTACGAGTCGGTGGAGCAGGCCCGTGAGGAGTTGGCGAACGAGCCGTACAAGCTCGAGCTGATCGACGACAAGTCCGGCATCGACGATCCTGAGGTCATGGAGGTCGGCGGGGGAGAGCTGACCGCCTACGACAATCTCAATCCCCGGACCGGCGAGCGCATCTGGGGCGACCTGTGCCGCGGACCGCACATCCCCACCACCAAGTACGTGCCCGCGTTCAAGCTCACCCGCAGTTCGGCCGCTTACTGGCGCGGCAATCAGGACAATGCAGGCCTGCAGCGCATCTACGGAACGGCATGGGAGTCCGCCGAAGCGCTCGATGCGCATCTCGAACTGCTGGCCGAGGCGGAGCGTCGCGATCACCGCAAGCTCGGATCCGAGCTGGACCTGTTCAGCTTTCCCGACGAACTGGGCTCCGGTCTTCCGGTGTTCCATCCGAAGGGTGGTGTGATCCGCAACGAGCTGGAGAACTACTCCCGCCAGCGGCACATCGAAGAGGGCTACGAGTTCGTCAACACCCCGCACATCACCAAGGGCCATCTCTACGAGGTCTCGGGTCACCTCGACTGGTACCGGGACGGCATGTTCCCGGCGATGCACCTGGACGCCGAACTCGACGAGAACGGCGACGTGCGCAAGCCCGGCCAGGACTACTACCTCAAGCCGATGAACTGCCCGATGCACAACCTGATCTTCCGCTCTCGCGGCCGTTCGTACCGCGAACTGCCGTTGCGCCTGTTCGAGTTCGGCTCGGTCTACCGCTACGAGAAGTCCGGCGTCATCCACGGTCTGACCCGGGTGCGCGGGATGACCCAGGACGACGCGCACATCTTCTGCACCCGCGAGCAGATGCGCGGCGAGCTCACCAGCACCCTCGAGTTCGTTCTCGGGCTGCTCAAGGACTACGGCCTCGACGACTTCTACCTCGAACTCTCCACTCGCAACCCGGAGAAGTCGGTCGGCAGCGACGAGGTCTGGGAAGAAGCGACCAACACCCTCGCCGAGGTGGCGGCTGCGTCGGGCCTGAACCTGGTGCCCGATCCGGGTGGTGCGGCGTTCTACGGACCGAAGATCTCGGTACAGGCCAAGGATGCGCTGGGGCGTACCTGGCAGATGTCGACCATTCAGCTCGACTTCAACCTGCCCGAACGCTTCGAACTCGAATACACCGGCTCGGGCGGAACCAAGGAACGCCCGGTGATGATTCACCGCGCGCTGTTCGGATCCATCGAGCGCTTCTTCGGAGTGCTCACCGAGCATTACGCGGGCGCGTTCCCGGCCTGGCTCGCACCGGTCCAGGTCGTGGGCATCCCGGTTGCCGAGGTCTACCAGGACCACCTGTACGCGGTGGTGAACGAGCTGAAGAAGCGTGGCGTACGCGCCGAGGTCGACGCCAGTGACGACCGGATGCAGAAGAAGATCTTCAACCAGACGGCGCAGAAGGTTCCCTTCATGCTCCTCGCCGGCGAACGCGACGTCGAAGCCGGTGCCGTGAGCTTCCGATTCCGGGACGGCACTCAGGTCAACGGCGTCCCGGTGGAGCAGGCCGTCACCGTCGTCACCGACTGGATCTCCCAGCGCAACAACGCATCACCGACCGCCGAGCTCGTGCAGACCGAACCCGCAGGAGTGAGCTGATCATGTCGGAACAGGACGAGTCGATCGTCGTCACCGGGGCCGGTGAGCCCGATCGGCTGCAGCGACTGTGGACGCCGCATCGGATGTCCTACATCGCCGAGGCTCCTCAGGGCTCGGCGAAGTCGAACGAGCCGTTCTCCGACATCCCCAAGATGAGCGACGAGGACGGTCTCGTCGTCGCACGAGGCGAATCGGTGTATGCGGTCCTCAACCTGTATCCGTACAACCCGGGCCACGCGATGATCGTGCCGTACCGTCGCGTCGCGGCACTGGAAGACCTCACGCCCGCGGAGAGCGCGGAACTGATGGCCTTCACGCAGCAGATGATTCGCGTCATCAAGCGAGTGTCACGTCCGCACGGGTTCAACGTCGGGCTCAACCTCGGGGCTGCCGCGGGCGGGTCCTTGGCCGAGCATCTGCATCAGCACATCGTGCCCCGGTGGGGCGGCGACGCGAACTTCATCACCGTGATCAGCGGCGCAAAAGTCATGCCGCAGCTGCTCCGCGACACTCGGGCCCTGCTGGCGTCGGCCTGGAACGAATGAACCACAGGCGAGAGGAGCACGCGCCGTGCTGAGCATTTTCGGCCGTGCGCCGGTCTCGAAGGTGACCGCCCCGCTCGGGCGCGCCCTCAACAGCACCGGACTGACCCCCAACTCGGTGACGATCATCGGCACCGTCGTCACCGTGACCGCGGCGGTCACGATGTACCCCGCCGGCTACCTGTGGTGGGGCTCGATCGTCATCACGCTGTTCGTCCTGTTCGACATGCTCGACGGTGCCATGGCGCGGGCTCGGGGTGGTGGTACCAAGTACGGTGCCGTCCTCGATGCGACGTGCGATCGAGTGGCCGACGGTGCAATCTTCGGCGGATTGGCCTGGTGGGCCGTCTATTCCGAGCAGGACAAGCTGCTGCTGGTGGCCACCCTGATCTGCCTGGTCACCTCGCAGGTCATCTCGTACGCCAAAGCCCGCGCCGAGGCCAGCGGCCTGTCAGCGGACGGTGGTTGGATCGAACGACCGGACCGCCTCGTCATCGTTCTGGTCGGAGCTGGGCTCACCGGTGTCGGAAGACATTTCGACATTCCGTGGCTGGACAGCCTGATCTACCCGGCCATGTGGATGCTCGCCGCCCTGAGCATCGTCACCGTGTTCCAGCGCGTTCTCGCAGTTCGTGGATCCGAAGGTGCCCGTGACATCATCGTGCCTCCGGTGGCACCGGCACCCGACGACGGCGACGTGGCCGCGTCGTGAATCTCTCCGACAGAGCGAGCGACGCCGGCTACGCGGCCGGTTGGCGCCTGGTCCGGTCTCTGCCCGAGCCGGTGGCACGACGCCTGTTCGATCGCGGCGCAGACCTCGCGTCGACGCGCAACGGCGGCCCGGATCAGTTGCGTCGCAATCTCGCTCGCGTCCTGGGAACCACTCCCGCCGAGGTACCCGACGAGCTGATTCGCGACAGCCTGCGCTCCTACGCTCGATACTGGCGCGAGGCGTTTCGGTTGCCGTCGATGGATCTGGCCGCGCAGGCCGCCGTCATCGATCGGTGCGTGAACGGCAAGGAACATCTCGAGGGTGCGCTCGCGGCCGGTAAGGGAGTGGTCCTGGCTCTGCCACACAGTGGCAATTGGGACATGGCCGGAATGTGGCTGGTGCGCACGCACGGAGGCCTCTCCACCGTTGCCGAACGGCTGAAGCCCGAATCCCTGTACCAGCGATTCGTCGCCTATCGAGAGAGCCTGGGCTTCGAGATATTCCCGCTCAGCGGCGGCGAGCAACCGCCTCTGCTCGCACTATCCGAGAGACTGCGCCAGAACAAGGTCGTCTGCCTGCTCGGCGAGCGGGACCTCGCCAAGCACGGAGTACCGGTCACCTTCTTCGGTGAACCGACCCGGATGCCTGCAGGCGCCGCGAAACTCGCGATCGACACCGGAGCGACGCTGCTCCCGGTGCACGGTTACTTCGACGGCGACGGCTGGGGATTCGACATCTCGCCCGCAGTGGATGTCTCGGCCGGAGTCGGGCCTGCCACCCAGACGTTGGCCGATCATTTCGCAGCCGGAATCCGAGCCCATCCGGCGGACTGGCACATGCTGCAGCCGTTGTGGATGAGCGACTGGTCGGCCGATCGACGCGCCCGAATCGAGGGCGCGTGAAGATCGGCATGGTGTGCCCGTACTCGTTCGACGTTCCCGGTGGAGTGCAAGCACACGTTCAGCAGTTGGCCGAGGTGTTCATCGAACGCGGGCATCGCGTCAGTGTCCTGGCTCCGGCGTCCGACGACGTCGAGCTACCGGACTTCGTGGTGTCGGCGGGCGAGGCTCTCGCCATTCCGTACAACGGATCCGTCGCACGGCTGCGATTCGGACCGATCACGTATTCTCGAATCCGGAAGTGGATCTCCGACAACGACTTCGACGTGCTGCACATCCACGAACCGAACGCGCCGAGCCTGTCGATGCTGGCGCTCAAGGCCGCGGACGGCCCGATCGTGGCGACCTTCCACACCTCGACGACGAAGTCCCTGGTGCTCAGCACCTTTCAAGGAGTGCTGCGTCCGTACCACGAGAAGATCAGCGGCCGTATCGCCGTGTCGGAGCTCGCCCGGCGCTGGCAGGTCGAGGCCCTCGGCTCCGACGCCGTGGAGATCCCCAACGGAGTCGACGTGCCCGCATTCGCCGATGCCCCTGTGCTGGAAGGCTATCCACGCGCCGGTCGCACGGTGCTCTTCCTCGGCCGTTTCGACGAACCGCGCAAAGGAATGGCAGTCCTGCTCGGCGCTCTGCCCACACTCGTCGAATCCCACCCCGACATCGAGATCCTGATCGTCGGCCGTGGCGACGAGGACAAGCTACGCAAGGACGCGGGCGCACTCGCGTCGCACCTGACGTTTCTGGGGCAGGTCGACGATGCGACCAAGGCATCCGCGATGCGCAGCGCCGACGTCTACTGCGCACCGAACCTCGGCGGTGAGAGCTTCGGCATCGTCCTGGTCGAGGCCATGGCCGCCGGAACACCGGTGGTGGCAAGCGAACTCGACGCCTTCCGACGGGTCCTGCGGGACGGCACGTGCGGACTCCTCGTTCCGATCGACGACTCCGCTGCCCTCGCCGTCGCCGTCTGCTCGATCCTCGGCGACGATGCCGTCCGTGCACGTCTGGTCGACGCCGCCTCCGTGGCTGTCACCAACTACGACTGGCCCGTCGTCGCCGAGCAGATCCTGCGTGTCTACGAAACCGTCACCCTCGGGGGCCAGAAGGTGCGGGCAGCGAACTGATGACCTTCTCAGCGCTCACGATTCTGGTACTCGGGCTGATCGCCGTACTGATCCTCGTCGTCGGCCTGTGGGCCTACGGAACGGCGAACCGACTCGACCGCCTACACGTGCGCACCGACCTCGCCTGGCAGGCGCTCGATGCGGCACTCGCCCGCCGTGCCGTCGTCGCGCGCGCGGTGTCCGCGGCGACCCGGGACTCGGCCCCGTCGAGCAGAGAACTCGCTGCGTTGGCCGATCGGGCCGAACGCGTCGACCGGTCACAGCGTGAAGAGGCCGAGAACGCGGTGTCCATGGCTCTGGCCGTCGTCGAACCGAACGACTTGCCCCCGCAACTGGTCGCCGAACTGGCCGACGCCGAGGCCCGCGTGTTGATCGCACGACGGTTTCACAACGACGCAGTTCGCGACACCCTTGCCCTGCGCGTCAGACGTCCCGTCCGTTGGTTGCACCTCGGCGGAACCGCGGCACTGCCGTCGTACTTCGAGATCGCCGAGCGGTCTGCTGCCGCGACGTTCGGCAGCGAGAACCGCGCCACCCCGAGAACGTCCGCGCGGGTGGTGCTGCTCGACGAGCGCGGTCGCGTACTGCTGCTGCGCGGACACGATCCGACGGTTCCCGACACCTTCTTCTGGTTCACCATCGGTGGGGCAGTGGAGAAGGGCGAATCGCTCCGCGAGGCAGCGGTGCGGGAGGTACACGAGGAGACCGGCCTGACCATTGCTCCGGCCGACCTGCGCGGTCCGCTGTGGCGTCGGGTTGCGACGTTCCCGTTCAACGGAACTCTGATCCGCTCGGAAGAATTGTTCTTCGCGACCCGGACGCAGGAGTTCGAACCGCACAGTGCTGGTTTCACCGATTTCGAACGCCGCACCGTGACCGGCCATCAATGGTGCACCGAGGCCGACATCCGTGCGCTGAGCGCGGTCGGCGAGAACGTCTATCCCCAGGACCTGGCGGAACTGCTCGACGAGGTCAACGTGGCTCTCGCTCGACGCGGTGATCCGGACGTGCGCGCTATCCGCTAGCGATCTGGACCCTTTTCGAGCAGTCCAGCAATCGTCAAGTGGTTATGGGAAACCGTCGCGTCGAGGCCTACAGTTCTGGGCGCGACTTCGCGCCGCGTGCGATCGTCCTCGATTACCGCGGCTGAGCGTGGTCGCGTGTATCAGTCCGGAGCACCGGTTCGGTGCCCAGAACACAGGAGTCGGCTTGAGTACCCCACACGCATCCACTACACCCGCTGGATCCGCCGAAGGCGGGGCGGCCGAGAACGGAATCGGCACCGCACGCGTCAAGCGAGGAATGGCCGAGATGCTCAAGGGCGGCGTCATCATGGACGTGGTCACCGCCGATCAGGCCAAGATCGCCGAAGACGCAGGAGCCGTGGCCGTCATGGCGCTCGAGCGCGTCCCCGCCGACATTCGCGCGCAGGGCGGGGTGTCGCGAATGAGCGATCCCGACATGATCGACAGCATCATCTCCTCGGTCAGCATCCCGGTGATGGCGAAGGCCCGCATCGGCCATTTCGTCGAAGCACAGATCCTGCAGAGCCTCGGCGTCGACTACATCGACGAGTCCGAGGTGCTCACCCCGGCCGACTACGCGAACCACATCGACAAGTGGAACTTCACCGTTCCCTTCGTCTGTGGTGCCACCAACCTGGGTGAGGCAATGCGCCGAATCACCGAGGGCGCGGCCATGATTCGCTCCAAGGGCGAGGCCGGAACCGGCGACGTCTCGAACGCGACGACGCACATGCGCAAGATCCGTGACGAGATCCGTCGCCTCACCTCGCTTCCCGAGGACGAGCTGTACGTGGCGGCGAAAGAACTGCAGGCCCCGTACGACCTCGTCGTCGAGGTCGCCCGGGCCGGCAAGCTGCCCGTCACCCTGTTCACCGCGGGCGGCATCGCCACTCCCGCAGACGCAGCGATGATGATGCAGCTCGGTGCCGAGGGCGTGTTCGTCGGATCGGGAATCTTCAAGTCCGGCAACCCCAAGGAACGCGCCGAGGCGATCGTCAAGGCCACCACGTTCTTCGACGACCCCGATGTGCTCGCCAAGGTCTCGCGCGGCCTCGGCGAGGCGATGGTCGGAATCAACGTCGACGACCTCCCCGTCGGACACCGTCTCGCCGAGCGCGGTTGGTGACGGTTTTCGATCAGTTGCGTTCGAGGGCCGGGCGGTCGGGATGGTCCCAGCGGACCAGGAAGTCCGGCCGCCCGGCCGCGTGGTCGAGGCCGTCGTAGTACTCGAGCAGCGGGGCGCAGGTCCACTGATCGTCGGCGCTCGTTCTGCGGCGTAATGCGCTGCCGGACAGGCGTAGATGCACCGACAGATCGACGTCCAATCCGCGGCCGAGCAGCATCGGTCCCGCGATCAGGACTATCTGATTCGTTGCTGCCGAGGCGCTGCGGGCTCGCGCCGAACGATCGGTGGCCTCATCCCACAGTCGCGGCAGGAAGTGACCTCCGCCACCGGGGCGTAGTGGGGTGATGACCTCTCTGACGAGGGCGTCGTAATCGAACCACAGTGTGCGATAGCTCAATTCGTCGGTGCGCGAGTACTCGAATCGAATGGACGCAGGTCGGACGTAGTCGTGCAGGTCGACGACGGCAGCCGGACGGCCCCGAGAGCGGGCGTGTTCGGCTGTGCGCGTTGCGAACTCGACCGGCCGCGCGGCATCCGCGCCGTCGATCACGACGATCGATCGGGCACCGTCCCGGCACGAATCGACGATCGACTCGACGAGAAGATCGGGAAATATCGGCATCGGTTGACCCACGCCGACCATCTTGCCTGGTCCGATCATTGTTAGCCTGAGCCGTTGTCACAGAAAGGTGGACACCAGCCATGGCCAGCATCGAGGACATTCTCGAATTGGAACGGATCGAGAACGACATCTATCGGGGACGGACCTTTCCTTCTCGGCTGCCCCGTACGTTCGGCGGTCAGGTGGCGGGCCAGGCGCTCGTTGCGGCGGTGCGCACGGTGGCCCCCGAGTTTCGTGTGCACTCGCTGCACGGCTACTTCCTGCGTCCGGGCAATCCGAACGAGCCGGCGGTGTTCATGGTGGACCGGATTCGCGACGGACGGTCGTTCTGCACCCGCCGCGTCACCGGCATTCAGCACGGCAAGGCGATCTTCACGATGTCCGCCTCGTTCCACGGCGACGACGACGGCATTTCGCACCAGGACGTCATGCCCGAGGTCGTCGGGCCGGACACCCTGCCCGATCCCACCACCCTCGCCGAGTACGACCACTCCTACTACAAGGAGTGGTCCGAGTGGGACATCCGTCTCATTCCCGAGGACCAGACCGTCAAGCATCCCAGTTTCGCTGCGCAACAACGTGTCTGGTTCCGCTACCGCGAGACCTTGCCCGACGACCAGGTCTTCCATGTGTGTGCGCTGGCCTACATGAGCGACATGACGCTGCTGGGATCGGCCAAGGTTCCGCACCCGGACGCCGTCACTCAGACGGCCTCGCTCGATCACGCGCTGTGGTTCCTGCGGCCCTTCCGGGCCGACGAATGGTTGCTCTACGACCAGACGTCTCCGTCGGCAGATTTCGGGCGGGCGCTGACGCAGGGACGAATCTTCGACACGTCAGGCCGGTTGGTCGCCGCGGTGGTGCAAGAGGGGTTGATGCGTTACGAGCGGGACCCCGACGCGCCCCATGTCGATCCGTTCGGGCGCAAGTGAGCGCTCCGACCATCGGTGTTCTCGCCCTGCAGGGCGACGTTCGCGAACACCTGGCTGCGCTCGCATCGAGCGGTGCGCGCGGTGTCACGGTGCGTCGGCCCGCCGAGCTCGCGCAGATCGACGGACTGATCGTCCCCGGCGGGGAATCGACGACCATGAGCAACCTGCTCGGCGTGTTCGACCTTCTCGATCCACTGCGTGCTCGGTTGGCCGAGGGACTGCCCGCCTACGGTTCGTGCGCGGGCATGATTCTGCTGGCCTCCGAAATCCTCGACACCAGGCCCGACGCCCGGCATCTCGATGCGCTCGACATCACCGTCCGGCGAAACGCCTTCGGGCGTCAGGTCGATTCCTTCGAGACCGATCTCGATGTCACCGGCGTCGACGGCGGACCGGTGCGGGCGGTGTTCATTCGCGCACCCTGGGTCGAGCGGGTGGGCGAGGATGTCGAGGTGCTCGCCACCGTGCCGCACGGCCCGGCTGCCGGACGCGTGGTGGCCGTTCGCCAGAACTCCGTCATGGCGACGAGCTTCCATCCCGAGGTCACCGGGGACGATCGCGTTCATGCACTCTTCGTCGACATGGTGCGACGCCGCTAGAATCCCTCGGCGGTCGGTCGGTGCCGAGCGCGGTACCGGGCGAGTAAAGTCGACAACACTGATTTCGAGCAGGAAGGGGCCCTATCGCATGAGCGGCCACTCAAAATGGGCCACCACCAAGCACAAGAAGGCGGTGATCGACGCCCGACGCGGCAAGTCTTTCGCCAAGCTCATCAAGAATATCGAGGTGGCGGCCCGCACGGGTGGTGGTGACCCGACGGGCAATCCGACCTTGTACGACGCCATCCAGAAGGCGAAGAAGACGTCGGTCCCCAACGACAACATCGAGCGCGCGCGCAAGCGCGGAGCGGGCGAGGAAGCCGGCGGTGCCGACTGGCAGACCATCATGTACGAGGGCTACGGCCCCAACGGTGTCGCCATTCTGATCGAGTGCCTCACCGACAACCGCAACCGCGCCGCGGGCGAGGTACGCGTGGCGATGACCCGCAACGGTGGGAACATGGCCGATCCGGGATCGGTGTCCTACCTGTTCTCTCGTAAGGGTGTCGTCACCCTGGAGAAGAACGGGCAGAGCGAGGACGACGTGCTCATGGCCGTCCTCGAAGCCGGTGCCGAGGAAGTCAACGACAACGGCGATACGTTCGAGGTCGTCAGCGAGCCGACCGACCTGGTCGCGGTGCGCACCGCGTTGCAGGAGGCCGGAATCGACTACGACTCGGCCGAGGCGAGCTTCCAGGCATCGGTCAACGTCCCTGTCGATGCGGACGGTGCCCGCAAGGTGTTCAAGCTCATCGATGCCCTCGAGGACAGCGACGACGTCCAGAACGTGTGGTCCAACGTCGACCTCTCCGACGAGGTCATGGCCGAGCTCGACGACGAGGACTGACGCCCCTCGCATCCGACGACGTGTTCGACCGGGTGTCGTATCCCTGATCCAGCGGTGGGCTCCGCTACGCTATCGAACAACAGTTCGTAAGCGGAAGGTGTGGTGGCGTGCGGGTGATGGGTGTCGACCCCGGTCTCACCAGGTGTGGGCTCAGTCTGATCGAGGGTGGTGTGGGCCGAACGGTGGTCGCCCTCGATGTCGATGTGGTGCGAACGCCTGCGGACATGGATCTGGCGCAGCGGTTGCTGGCGATTTCCGAGGCCGCGGAGTACTGGCTCGATACCCACAAGCCTTCGGTGGTGGCCATCGAGCGAGTCTTCGCTCAGCACAACGTTCGTACGGCCATGGGTACGGCCCAGGCCGGTGGCGTCATCGCCCTCGCGGCGGCCAGACGCGGCATCGACGTCTGCTTTCACACTCCCAGTGAGGTCAAGGCCGCCGTCACGGGCAACGGCTCGGCCGACAAGGCTCAGGTGACCGCGATGGTGATGCGCATTCTCGGTCTGCAGACGGCACCGACTCCCGCCGACGCCGCCGACGCGCTGGCCCTCGGCATCTGTCATTGCTGGCGAGCGCCCATGATCGCCCGCATGGCCAAGGCCGAGGCCATGGCCGCCGAACAGAAACGCAAGTACGACGCTCGTCTGGCCGAGGAGCGCAAAGCTCGCGCCGTCGTGGCACGCAGGATCGAGAAGATGGCCAAGAAGGAGGCGGGCGCCCGATGATCGCGTCGATCAGGGGCTCGGTGTTCGACATCGCGCTCGATCACGCCGTGCTAGAGGCTGCGGGCGTCGGGTACCGCGTCAACGCCACCCCGGCCACGTTGGCCACTTTGCACCGGGGGAGCGAAGCGACCCTCCTGACGACCATGATCGTGCGCGAGGATTCGCAGACGCTGTACGGATTCCCCGACAAGGAGTCGCGTGAGCTGTTCGAGTTGCTCCTCACCGTGACCGGCGTCGGCCCGCGGATCGCCATGGCAACTCTTGCCGTACACGAGCCCGACGCACTGCGCACTGCGTTGGCCGACAGTGATATCGGAGCACTGACCAGGGTTCCCGGTATCGGTAAGCGCGGCGCGGAGAGAATGGTCGTCGAGCTGCGCGACAAGGTCGACGCAGTGGTCGGACGCGCAGGAAGCGCGGCCGTGCCGGGATCCGGAGTCGGCAACTCGATGCGAGACCAGATCGTCGAGGCGCTGATCGGTCTCGGATTCCCCGTGAAACAGGCCGAGGAAGCGACCGACGCGGTGCTCGCTCAGCAGCCCGAGGCCACGACGTCGACCGCGCTGAGGTCGGCGCTGGCATACCTCGGAAAGTCCAGGTAGGCCCGGGTGACCGAGGAAGACCGGTTCGCAGAATCCCAGGTCGGTGCGGACCCGATGTCCGACGACCTGGATGTCGAGACGAGTCTGCGTCCGAAGAACCTCACCGATTTCATCGGTCAACCTCGGGTGCGGGAGCAGCTGCAGCTCGTGTTGTCGGGTGCCAAGATGCGCGGCGGAACCCCCGATCACATCCTCATGTCCGGGCCGCCGGGCCTCGGCAAGACCAGTATGGCGATGATCATCGCCGCCGAGTTGGGAACCTCGCTGCGGCTCACGTCGGGTCCGGCGCTCGAGCGGGCAGGCGATCTCGCAGCGATGCTCAGCAACCTGGTCGAAGGCGACGTGCTGTTCATCGACGAGATCCATCGCATCGCTCGCCCGGCCGAGGAAATGCTGTATCTGGCGATGGAGGATTTCCGAGTCGACGTCATCGTCGGCAAGGGGCCGGGAGCGACGTCGATTCCACTCGAGGTCGCACCGTTCACCCTCGTCGGTGCCACCACCAGGTCGGGTGCGCTCACCGGACCGCTGCGCGACCGGTTCGGATTCGTGGCGCACATGGATTTCTACGAGCCGAACGAACTCGAGCGCATTCTCATGCGGTCCGCGGGAATCCTGGGTGTGCCGATCGATCGGGACGGATGCGCGGAGATCGCCGGGCGCTCGCGTGGCACCCCCCGTATCGCGAACCGATTGCTGCGCCGAGTCCGCGACTACGCGGACGTGCGCGGCGACGGCACCGTCACTCAGGACACCGCGAAGGCCGCCCTGGTGGTGTACGACGTCGACAAACTCGGGCTCGATCGACTCGACCGCGCAGTACTGAGCGCGCTCATCCGGAGTTTCGGCGGAGGGCCGGTGGGTGTGTCCACGCTGGCCGTCGCCGTCGGGGAGGAACCGTCGACGGTCGAGGAAGTGTGCGAGCCGTTCCTGGTACGTGCCGGAATGATCGCCCGTACCCCCCGCGGGCGCGTCGCGACCGCTGCTGCGTGGCAACACCTCGGTCTGACGCCGCCACCGGATCTCGCGGTGGGTGGAATTTCGGTCCGATCCTCGGAGGTCCAGCAGGGATTATTCGAATGAATCGGGCACAACAGGACACGAACGGACCGGACCGGTTCCAGGTAATGGCACACTGGGTAGCTGCGAGGCCCGCACCGGCGACGCTCTCGCACGAGACAATGACGTATTTCGAACCCGACTTCGAGGACTGACCTTCCGATGGATTTGCTGTTCCCGCTGCTGATCGTGGCACTTCTGGTACCGCTGTTTCTCAATGCGCGTCGACAGAAGAAGGTGTTGGCCAAGACAACGGAAATGCAGGACTCGCTGAAGATCGGTGACGAGGTGGTCACCACCGCAGGCCTGTACGCCCGAGTGGTCCTGGTCGAGGACGACACCATCGATCTGGAGATCGCCGACGGCGTGATCACCACCTGGTCGCGTGCAGTGGTACGTGAGGTTCTGCCCGACGACTCCGAGTTCGACGACGCCGACCTCGACGCCACCACCGAGTCGGAGATCACGGCCCTCGGCTCGAACGACACCGCTGGACCGTCGCTGAGCAAGACGGACGTGAGTCGGCCGGACGAGACAATCGAGCAGACGTCGAAGAGGCTGGAAAAAGAGTGAGCAGGATGTGATCGAAACCGCTGTCGGAGACAGTATCCGGCAGCGGTTTTCTCTGCGGTGACCGATGTGGTGCACAATCGCACCGCTCATCGCCGACACATCGGGCCGCCAGGCCCTGCAGGAACCGACACTTTTCATCGCCCAGAGGAGAAACACACACCGTGGCACCTTCCAGCGGACCGGTGCAACCCGCCCGCTATCTCGCCGTTTTCGCGGTGCTGATGGCAGCGGTGTACGCCATGGTCTTCTTCACCGGAGACAAAGACCCCTCGCCGAAGTTGGGAATCGACCTGCAGGGCGGCACGCGCGTGACACTCACCGCGCGGACACCCGACGGCAACGCGCCGACGCAGGACAGCCTGAAGCAGGCGCAGCAGATCATCGAGACTCGTGTCAACGGTCTCGGTGTCTCGGGCTCCGAGGTGGTCATCGACGGCGACAATCTCGTCATCACGGTGCCCGGCGACGACAGCTCCCAGGCGCGGACTCTCGGGCAGACCGCGCGACTGTTCATTCGACCGGTTCTGAGCTCGGTAGCTCCATCGGCAGGCGAGGGAGCAGGTTCGCAGCAGGCCCCGGTCGACCCGGCCGCGCCGGTCGATCCTGCTGCACCGGCAGACCCTGCTGCTTCGGCCGATCCGGCTGCGCCCGCAGACCCGGCCACTCCGCAGAACCGGGTGTTCCCGGCGCAGGATCCGACCACGGTCGATCCGGCTCCCGCCCCCACCACCGATGCGCCCGCCACCGACGCACCGGCGGCAGACGATCCCGCCACCGACGCGACCCTGTCCGACGCCGAGCGCGCAGCGCAGGAGATCGCCGACGCCAAGACGCTCCGACAGAGCGAGGATCCGCAGATCCAGCAGCTGGCCATGCAGTCCCTCGATTGCAACGCCGCCGACCCGCTCGCAGGCAACGACGATCCGGCGCTTCCCCTGGTGGCGTGCTCGACCGACGGAACAGCGGTCTACCTGCTGGGTCCGACGATCATCGACGGCCAGCAGATAGCCGACGCGACCTCCGGCTTCGACAGTCAGCAGGCCCAGTTCCAGGTCAGCCTGACGTTCGACACGGACGGCTCGAACACCTGGGCCCAGTTCACCGCGGCCAATCTACAGAAGCAGGCCGCGTTCGTACTGGACTCGAAGGTGATCAGTGCGCCGGTCATTCAGGGGGCCACCCCTGCAGGCAGCGCCACCTCGATCACCGGCAACTTCAACAACCAGACCGCGTCCGAGCTCGCCAACACCCTCAAGTACGGTTCCCTGCCGCTGTCCTTCGTGTCCTCCGAGGCCGAGACGGTGTCGGCAACGCTGGGCTTGGCCTCTCTGGAAGCCGGACTGCTGGCCGGTGCCATCGGGCTGGCGCTGGTGTTGGTCTACTGCCTGCTCTACTACCGTGCCCTCGGGCTGCTCACTGCGCTGTCGTTGGCGCTGGCCGGTCTCGTCGTCTACGGAATCATCGTTCTGCTGGGTCGATGGATCAGCTTCACGCTCGACCTCGCCGGCATCGCCGGCCTGATCATCGGTATCGGCATGACCGCTGACTCGTTCGTCGTGTTCTTCGAGCGCATCAAGGACGAGATCCGGGAGGGCCGCAGCTTCCGATCGGCGGTTCCTCGCGGTTGGGCACGCGCACGCAAGACGATCCTGTCGGGCAATGCGGTCAGCTTCATCGCCGCCGCAGTGCTCTACGTGTTGGCCGTCGGTCAGGTCCGCGGCTTCGCGTTCACCCTCGGGCTCACCACGATCCTGGACATCATCGTCGTGGTGCTGGTGACGTGGCCGCTGGTGTACCTGGCGTCGAAATCCACGTTCTGGTCAAAGCCGTCCGTCAACGGTCTCGGTGCCGTCCAGCAGATCGCGCTCGAACGCAAGCGCGCAGCCAACAAGGCACTCGCCGTCAAGACCGGCGCTGCGCCGTCGAAGGAGGCATGACATGTCGGACACGACCACGTCGACCCCATCGCCCCTCGACGACTCGGGTGTCGATCAATCCGCCCAGCCCAAGCACAGCTGGTTGTCCAGGCTGTACACCGGTACCGGTGCCTTCGACATCGTCGGTCGTCGCCGGTTCTACTACATCCTCACCGGCGTCATCGTGCTGGTGTGCCTGCTGAGCTTCGTCGTCCGCGGCTTCACCCTCGGTATCGATTTCGAGGGCGGAACCCGGATCGCGCTGCCCGCGGCCGACAACATCACCACCGAGCAGGTCGAAACCGTGTACGACGACTCGCTCGGCATGCCGCCGGTGTCGGTACAGACCGTCGGTTCGGGTGCCGCAGCAACGGTGCAGATTCGCTCCGAAGCACTCGACCCAGCCGAAGTGGACACCCTTCGCCAGGCGTTGTTCGAGGCATTCCAGCCGCAGGACAACTCCGGTACCGCGACCCCCAACGCCATCAGTGTGTCCGACGTCAGTGAGACGTGGGGTAGCCAGATCACCCAGAAAGCCCTGATCGCACTCGTGGTCTTCCTGGTGATCGTCAGCATCTACATCGGTGTCCGATACGAGCGAGACATGGCGTTGGCGGCGCTGGCCGCCCTGGCATTCGACCTCCTGGTGACCGCAGGCGTGTACTCGATCGTCGGGTTCGAGGTGACGCCTGCAACCGTGATCGGCCTGTTGACGATCCTCGGTTTCTCTCTGTACGACTCGGTGGTGGTGTTCGACAAGGTCGAGGAAAACACTCGCGGCATCCTCAACCTGCATCGCAAGACGTACGCCGAACAGGCCAACCTAGCCGTCAACCAGACCCTGATGCGCTCGATCAACACCACCGTGATCGGTGTCCTCCCGGTGATCGCACTGATGATCATCGCGGTGTGGCTGCTCGGAGTGGGCACGCTGAAGGACCTGGCTCTGGTACAGCTGGTCGGCATGATCGTCGGTGCCTACTCGTCGATCTTCTTCGCCACTCCGTTGCTGGTGACGCTCAAGGAGAAGTGGGGTCCCGTCGCAGCTCACACGCGCAAGGTCCACTCCAAGCGCGCCGAAGCGGCAGCTCGTGCCGCAGGCCACGCTCCGGAACCGGTGGCCGTCGGGGTGGCCGCCCCGAAGGCGTCGACTCCGCAGCCGGGCAACCGGCCCACCGGAAAGCGAAACAAGAAGCGACGGTAGATGTCCATCCTCGACAGGGACGGAGAGTGCACGTGAAACGACGGTGGAGCGCGGCACTGGTGGCAGCGAGTGTCGGTGCGGTGTCCATCACTGCGTGCTCGTCGCCCGAAGACAAGGTGCCCTCGATCGGCTATTCCTTCGACAACGTGGTCGACACCTACAACGCGAGAACCGTCGACGGCGCGGCGTCGGGAGCCCGGCAGGCGTTCACTCGGGTGCAGGTGGGCTTCAGCTATCTCGGGCCCGAGGGAGACGCGTTGTCGGACAACGACATCGGAACCGTGTCCGTGGTTCCCGGCGACACCCTGACCGTGCAGTACTCCATCGCCCCCGCGGCGACGTACTCGGACGGTGCGCCGATGGCCTGTGACGATCTGGTGTTGGCGTGGGCGGCGAACAGTGGACAGTTCGCCACCGACCGCCCCCTGTTCGACGCGGCGTCGACGGCCGGGTACTCCGACATCGAGCGCATCGATTGCGTACCGGGGGCCAAGGAAGCGACGGTCGTCTTCGCGCCCGGCCGCAGCTACCAGAACTGGCGTGCCCTGTTCGGAGCCACCGACCTGCTACCGGCACATGTCGCGGCTCGCGCAGCGGGCGTGCCGAACGTCGTCGATCCCATCCTGGCCGAGGACGACGACGTGGTGACCCGTATCGCCGACTTCTGGAACACCGGCTGGACCCTGACACCGGGCTCGATCGACCTCGCGCTACTGCCCTCGGCCGGCCCCTACCGCATCGAGTCCTACACCGCCGAGGACGGTCTCGTGCTCGTGGCGAACGACGCCTGGTGGGGAAACCCACCCCAGACCCAGCAGGTGGTGGTCTGGCCCAAGGGCACCGACCTGGCCGCGAAGTCCGCGGACGGATCGTTGGACGTGATCGACCACGGCGCCGGTGCCGTCGACCTCGGGACCACCGAGGGATTCACGACGACCGAGGAACCGTCGCGGGGCGTCGAGCAGTTGACGTTCGCCACCCAGGGGGTGCTGGCCGATGCGAGTGCTCGTCGAGCCGTGGCCGCGTGTATCCCGCGGTCGGACCTGTTCGACACCCTGGGTCACCCCGGTTTCGAGGCGGAGGCGGCGGGTCTGGGTTCGGGCGTCGTCGACTCTCGTCTCGTCCAGCCCGACACGCTCGAGTATCCGTCGGTCGCAACGGTGGTGGGCGATCGATACCAGCGCTCGGACCTGGACCAGGCGAGCCGAGAACTCGAGGCTGCGGGTGAGAATGCTTTGACCGTTCGTGTCGGCTACCGGGGACCGGACGCGCGCCGCGCCCAAGTGGTGAGTCGCATGGCTGCCGATTGCGCGGCTGCGGGCATCACCGTCGAGGACGCGAGCTCACCGGACTTCACACCGTCCGCACTGCGCGCCGGGGCTGTCGACGCCGTGCTCGGTGGCAGCGGATCCCTTCCCGGACCGTCGGGTTCGGCCGCCGCGGTCACCGCACGGTATTCGTTGCGGACGGGAATCGGCCTGAACGTCGGCGGATACAGCAACGGCAGGATCGATTCCATCGTCGATCAGTTGGCGGTGACCGACGATCCCGAGCGAGTGCTGGCTCTGGCCACCGAGGGTGAGAACATCCTGTGGAACGACATGCCGTCGCTTCCCCTGTACAACGAGCCACGGACCACCGTCGTCAGCGACGGCATGCAGGACGTGGTGCCCAACCCGACGGCCGCAGGTGCCGGTTGGAACATGGATCGGTGGGTGCTTCTTCGATGAACGACGTGGACGAGCGAGCGGGTGCTGCCGCCGCGGTGACCAGGCTGACGCGGTGGGTCGACGACTTCCCCGTCGCGGGCGTTCGCTTCGGCGATCTGACGCCGGTGTTCGCGGACGGACCGGCGTTACGCAGTGTCGTGTCGGAGCTGGCGCAGGGTTTCGAGGACGTCGACCTGGTGGCGGGTATCGATGCACGGGGGTTCCTGCTCGGTGCCGGAGTTGCCCTCGAACTCGGGTGCGGTGTGCTGGCGGTGCGCAAGGCGGGCAAGCTGCCGCCTCCGGTGCATTCACGGTCGTACGAACTCGAGTACGGAACCGCCGCACTGCAGATCCCGACTGCGATCGACGTGGCCGGAAAACGAGTGCTCGTGGTCGACGACGTGCTGGCGACCGGCGGTACCGTCGATGCAACGGCTCGGTTGTTGACCGAGCAGGGAGCGGTGATCGTCGGTGCCGCTGTCGTTCTCGAGATCGCCGTTCTGGGCGGGCGCGACAAGTGCAGTGGCTACCCGCTCGGCTGCCTGGTTCGAGTATGAGGACTAAAGTCTCTGTCACAATGCGTTGACGTTTCGACGACAGCGCGGAATGTGTGGCAGGAGGTGATGAGAGTGACCCGATACATCGATCAACCCTTGCCCGACGGGCCTGCCGTCCCCGAGCGGCCCGTAGTTGCCGATCGGACCGGAGTTACCGATCGGACCGGAGTCGACGTCGTCACGACCGACGAGTCCGCGTCCGATGGTGTCCGCCCGGCCGTCGACGCTCCGGTTCCCCACGGCCCGGTTCCACACGACCCGGCGGCGACCGATTCGCAGGCTCCGTCCGGAACCCGTAATTCGGCACCCGTTCCCACCTCCGCGTCGAGGCGGGTCCGCGCACGCCTGGCGCGCCGCATCACCGCTGGGCGCAGCGCGGCGGTCAAACCGGTGCTCGAGCCACTCGTCAGCCTGCACCGTGAGCTCTATCCCAAGGCAGACCTGACGCTGCTGCAGCGGGCCTACGACGTTGCCGACGAGCTGCACGCCTCGCAGATGCGTAAGTCCGGCGATCCCTACATCACGCATCCGCTCGCCGTGGCCAACATTCTGGCCGAGCTGGGGATGGACACGACAACGCTGGTTGCAGCTCTGCTGCACGACACGGTCGAGGACACCGGATACTCGCTCGCCAAGCTGACCGAGGAGTTCGGCGACGAGGTGTCCCATCTCGTGGACGGGGTGACCAAACTCGACAAGGTCGTGCTCGGAACCGCAGCCGAGGGCGAAACGATCCGCAAGATGATCATCGCGATGGCGCGAGATCCGCGGGTGTTGGTCATCAAGGTCGCCGACCGGTTGCACAACATGCGCACCATGCGGTTCCTTCCCCCGGAGAAGCAGGCGCGCAAGGCCAAGGAGACGTTGGAAGTCATTGCGCCGCTTGCCCATCGGCTCGGAATGGCCACGGTCAAGTGGGAGCTCGAAGACCTGGCGTTCGCGATTCTTCATCCCAAGAAGTACGACGAGATCGTGCGGCTCGTCGCCGATCGGGCACCGTCCCGCGACACCTACCTCGAGAAGGTTCGGGCCGAGATCAACGCGACGCTCGCCGCGTCGAGAATCAGCGCGGTCGTCGAGGGTCGCCCGAAGCATTACTGGTCGATCTACCAGAAGATGATCGTCAAGGGTCGCGACTTCGACGACATCCACGACCTCGTGGGCGTCCGAATTCTGTGCGACGAGATCCGTGACTGTTACGCCGCTGTCGGCGTGGTGCATTCGCTGTGGCAGCCGATGGCGGGCCGTTTCAAGGACTACATCGCGCAGCCGCGTTACGGCGTCTACCAGTCGCTGCACACCACGGTGATCGGACCGGAGGGCAAGCCCCTCGAGGTGCAGATTCGTACGCGCGACATGCACCGCACAGCCGAGTTCGGCATCGCGGCACACTGGCGGTACAAGGAGACCAAGGGCAAGCACTCGCAGGACAACGCCGAGGTCGATGACATGGCGTGGATGCGCCAGTTGCTCGACTGGCAGCGAGAAGCCGCCGATCCGGGGGAGTTCCTCGAGTCGCTGCGCTACGACCTCGCGGTCAAGGAGATCTTCGTCTTCACCCCCAAGGGCGACGTCGTCACCCTGCCTGCCGGATCGTGCCCGGTCGACTTCGCGTACGCCGTGCACACCGAAGTGGGACATCGCTGCATCGGCGCGCGGGTCAACGGTCGACTCGTCGCCCTGGAACGAACACTCGACAACGGTGAAGTGGTCGAGGTGTTCACCTCGAAAGCCGCCACCGCAGGCCCGAGTCGGGACTGGCAGGGATTCGTCGCGTCACCGCGAGCCAAGACCAAGATTCGCCAGTGGTTCGCCAAGGAGCGTCGCGAGGAAGCCCTGGAGGCAGGCAAGGACGGCATCGCCAAGGAGGTCCGTCGAGGCGGACTTCCCCTGCAGCGCTTGATGAATGCCGAGTCCATGTCGGCGATCGCGCACGAGCTACGGTACGTCGACGTCTCCGCTCTCTACACCGCGGTCGGCGAGAATCACGTATCCGCTCGCCACGTGGTGCAGCGGTTGGTCGCCCATCTCGGTGGAGTCGGCGACGTCGAGGAAGAGCTCGCCGAGCGGTCGACACCGTCGACCATTCCCACTCGACCCCGTCAGGTCGGCGACGCGGGCGTGCTGGTCACCGGTGCCGAGGGCGTCGTCGCGAAACTTGCGAAGTGCTGTACGCCGGTGCCGGGAGACGAGATCCTCGGATTCGTCACCCGTGGTGGATCGGTGAGTGTCCACCGCACCGACTGCACCAATGCACGATCGCTGGAAGAGCAGTCCGAGCGGTTCATCGAGGTTCAGTGGGCACCGTCGGCGTCCTCGGTGTTCCTGGTCGCCATCCAGATCGAGGCACTGGACCGTCACCGACTGCTCTCCGACGTCACCAAGGCGCTTGCCGACGAGCGAGTCAACATTCTCTCGGCATCGGTTGCCACGTCCGGGGACCGGGTGGCGATCAGCAAGTTCACGTTCGAGATGGGTGACCCGAAGCACCTCGGGCACGTGCTGAATGTCGTGCGCAACGTCGAGGGCGTGTACGACGTGTACCGGCTGACGTCGGCCGCCTGAGCGGTCCGGAGAACGACGAGAGGGTGAGCAGAGAATCTCTGCTCACCCTCTCGTCGTTCGATCGGAGCTACACCGTTGCCGATTCCACGATCACCGGAGTCGCCGGTGCGCCGTCTTCCGAGCCACCGGTCACCCCGCCCGCTGCGATGGCGTCCAGGGTTTGCAGACCGGCGTCCGAGATGGTGCCGAACACCGTGTATTGCGGCGGCAGCACCGAATCGGCGTACACCAGGAAGAACTGGCTGCCGTTGGTGTCGGGGCCGGCATTGGCCATCGCCAGCGTTCCGCGGGGGTAGACCACCGGGTTCTCGGCCTGCGCCGGATCGTCCGTGTACGCGGTGGTGGGGTACTCGTTGGCGAAGGTGTATCCCGGTCCGCCTCGACCGGAACCGGACGGGTCACCGCACTGCAGTACCTCGAGGCCTGGTGACGTCGTCAGTCGATGACAGGGCGAGCCGTCGAAGTACCCCTGCTCGACGAGGCTCACGACACTGTTGACCGTGCACGGTGCTGGTGTCCGGTCCAGTGTGATGCCGATCGGACCTGCAGTGGTGGACAACGTCACATCGACGGTTCCGTACACGTCGACGTTGTCGGTAGCCGGAGCGGTGACCTGCTTGACGGCCGGAGACTGCTCCGGATACGAGCAGGAGACCGTGTCGGTCGTCGGCTGCGGCACGGGCGGCAGAGCCCCGAAACGGGACAGATCGAGTGCAGGCCGCGGCGCGGGTGCTTCGGTTGTCGTGGTGGTCGTCGACGACGGCGTGGTGGCCGGCGCTGCTGCCGGTTCGGCCGAACCGGAACACCCTGCGAGAACCAGCGCGGTGGCCGAGATCGCGATCGTCAGAGCCCAGGTGCGGTTCACAGGTCGCTCAACATGGACGTGATGTCGACCGGTTCGGCGGGGGCTCCGTCGGACGCGCCGCCTTGGACTCCCTTGGCCGCGATGGCGTCGAGGGTGGCGAGTCCGGTCTCGTCGATGGTGCCGAACGCGGTGTAGGCGGGCGGCAGTTGGGAATCGCCGTAGACGAGGAAGAACTGGCTGCCGTTGGTTCCCGGGCCCGCATTGGCCATGGCCAACGTTCCACGTGGGTAGGAGATCGGGGTCTGCGCGGCAGGGTCGCCTTCGGCGAACGTATCGGTGGGGAATTCGTCGGCGAACTGGTAGCCCGGTCCGCCGGAGCCGGTGCCGGTAGGATCGCCGCACTGGAGAACCTGCAGACCCGCGCCCGTGGTGAGTCGATGGCAGGTGGTGCCGTCGAAGTAACCCTGATTGGCGAGCGAGACGAAACTGTTGACCGTGCAGGGAGACTCGGGGTTGTTCAGCGTCAGACCGATGTTTCCCGCAGTCGTGGTCATGCTGTAGCTCAGCGGCTCGTCGCTTGTCGGCACGTTGTCGGTACGCGGGGGAGTGTTCGGCTTGGCCGCAGGCCCCGCCGCGGCGGGGTAGGAGCAGTTCACCGTCTCGGGCAACGGCTCGGTGCGTCCGGCTGCGATGATCGAATCGGCGGGTGCCGACGTCGAGGATTCCTGGGCGGTACTGGCATCGTCGTCACCGCGGGTCACCACGAACACGACCGAGACGACGGCCACCACCGCAACGACGCCGAGAATGGAACCGGCGATCGTCAATTGCTTACGACGCCGGGCTCGTTCGGCACGGCGTACGAGTTGGCGTTCGAGCTTTCGTTTGGCAGCCTCGCGCCGTTGCTCGTTGCTGGGCAATTCGTGTTCCTCCCGCTTGTCGAAAAACGACCTCGCCCGCTCGCTGCACGGACCGATCGTGTGGTAACCGGCCGAGAATCGGCCAACGCGAGTTTGCCATCACTGCCTGAGAGCATGCTGGGGGGACCCGACGGGATCGGCCCCACTAAGCTTGTTCGGTACTTCGGCCTCAGCCATTTAGGAGCGTTTGTCTTGCTCGTCACCGGATTCCCCGCAGGCATGTTTCAGACGAACTGTTACATCCTGGCCCAGGACGACGCGTCCGAGTGCGTCGTCGTCGATCCCGGTCAGGACGCCGCGGATCCGCTGATCGACTTCCTGACGCAGTCCTCGCTCACCCCCACCGCAGTACTGCTCACGCACGGCCATCTGGACCACACGTGGTCGGTGGAGCCGATCTGCGCAAAGTACGGCATCCCGGCGTACATCGCACCCGAGGACCGCTACATGCTGGCCGATCCGATCAAGGGAACCGGCCCGACGTTGGCGGCGGTACTGGGCGACCTCGAGTTCCACGAACCGGCCGAGGTGATCGAGCTCACGGACGGTCGACGGCTCGAACTCGCCGGAATCGAAGTCACGGTGGTACACACCCCCGGGCACACTCAGGGATCGGTGGTGTTCCTCGCTCACGCCGACGGGCCCGACGGCTCGGTTCCGTTGGCTCTGACCGGGGACACCCTCTTCGCGGGGTCGATCGGACGCACCGATCTGCCCGGCGGCGATCACGATCAACTGCTGCGCTCCATCGCGACTCGGCTGCTCCCTCTGAGCGACGACACGGTGGTGCTCCCGGGACACGGCGGACAGAGCTCGATCGGCCAGGAGCGCGCATCCAACCCGTTCCTCGTTGGACTCACCGACCCCGGGCAAGGAAAGCTGTGAGCGTGAGCAAGCCGACCGCCTTTTCCGCGCCCAAGGGCATTCCCGATTACTTCCCGCCCAACTCGGCCGAGTTCGTCGCCGTACGCGAAGGGTTGCTCGACGCAGCCCGCACCGCCGGCTACGGCCACATCGAACTGCCGATCTTCGAGGACACCGGCCTGTTCGCCCGTGGGGTCGGGGAGTCGACCGATGTGGTGAGCAAGGAGATGTACACCTTCTCCGATCGCGGAGACCGATCGGTGACGCTGCGCCCCGAGGGCACCGCCGGAGTCATGCGCGCGGTGATCGAGCACGGACTGGATCGGGGAGCGCTACCGGTCAAGTTGGCCTACGCCGGGCCGTTCTTCCGCTACGAACGCCCGCAGGCCGGCCGCTACCGGCAGCTGCAGCAGGTGGGCGTCGAGGCGATCGGCGTCGACGACCCTGCACTGGATGCCGAGGTCATCGCCGTGGCCGACGCCGGTTTCCGGGCCCTGGGTCTGACCGGCTTCCGGCTCGAGATCACCTCGCTCGGCGACGACACCTGTCGCCCGCAGTACCGAGAGCTGTTGCAGCAGTTCCTGTTCGCCCTTCCGCTCGACGAGGACACTCGCCGACGTGCCGAGATCAACCCGCTGCGTGTGCTCGACGACAAGCGGCCCGAGGTGCGCGCGATGACCGCGGACGCACCGCTGATGCTCGATCACCTCTCGGATTCGGCGAAGGAACACTTCGACGAAGTGCTGGCCTACCTGGACGTGATGAACGTCCCGTACCTGGTGAACCCGCGAATGGTGCGTGGCCTCGACTACTACACCAAGACGACGTTCGAATTCGTGCACGACGGACTCGGCGCACAATCGGGCATCGGCGGCGGCGGCCGCTACGACGGTTTGATGGAACAGCTCGGCGGGCAGGCGCTCTCCGGAATCGGGTTCGGCCTCGGGGTCGACCGCACGGTGCTGGCCCTGGCCGCCGAGGGCAAGACTGCGGGCGCGACGGCACGATGCCAGGTCTTCGGTGTTCCGATGGGTGCCGGTGCGAAGCTGGCGATCGTCGACATCGCGGCTCAGCTACGCGAACGAGGAATTGCGGTGGACATGGCTTACGGGAATCGCGGAATCAAGGGTGCCATGAAGGCCGCCGACCGATCCGGAGCACGTTTCGCGTTGGTGCTCGGGGATCAGGAACTGGCTGCCGAAGCGGTTCTGGTGAAGGACCTTTCGAACGGTGAGCAGGACACCGTTCCGATGGCAGACGTGGTCGACGCCCTCGGAGCGCGTCTTGCCCGGTGAGTCCCCGCCCGGTGACTCCCGGTCCAACGCGGGGCCGGTAGCACTGGACCTGGTCTCGGTGGAGTTCCTGAAACCGCGCCTGCGCAAGATCATGGTCGGGTCGGCGGCGATCGGGATCGTTGTCGCCGTCGTGCTGGCGCTGTTCGCGCCGGTGTGGGTCGCAGTTCTCGTCGGAGTGATCGTCGGCGGTCCCGCGGTACTGTCCGGCTGGCTCGGTCTGCGCCGCCGGATTTGGCTCGACGGTCCGCAACTGTGTGCACGAGGGGTGCGCACTCGCCGACTGAAGATGCCGGATGTGGTGACCGCCGAACTGACCATTCGGACGGCCGGAATCGATCAGATCTCGCTACGGCTCTACGACGGGCGTACACACGTCGTGGTTCCGCTTGCGCTCTACACCAGGGACGGGGGCCGGGAACTGCCGATTCTGTCGTTGCGCACCCTCGCCGACTCGCTGTGGACCACCGAGTTGGTGCCGGCTGCGGCGATCGCATCGGTGCTGGTCGATCAGCTGCGCGCCGAGGCACGCGACGCCGGGCTCGACCAACGGCCGCTCTACCGCGCCGTCGAACTCGTCCGTAGCAAGGGACGAACTCCGCAGGCGACTCTGACCGACCGGGAGGTCGCCCACCTGCTCGACTGAGCCGGGATCAGGTGACCAGGAATGCGTCGAGTACGACGGCTTCGGCCGAGCGAGATCCGGACGTGACGACGAGCGCACGGTTGAGATAGGTGAACTTCGGGACCGCGGTCGACACGCGAAGGGTGCCGCGGAAGTAGTACGTGGCGGGGTCCACCTCACGCTCGGGATCGTTCAGAGCGTCGATCACCTCGGCCGGCCCGAACTGAACTCCGCGGTAGTCGAGCGAGAGATAACCGCCGGTTGCCAACTCCAGGACGAGGTCGGTGCTGAACTCGGTGCATCCGTCGGGCCGCGTCACGCTGACGACGGTCGACCCGGCGGCGAGGGTGCCCTCGATGTCGGGGCCGGGAGCTGCGCCGCCGAGCACGGTGGTGACCACCCGCTCACCGGCCGGCACCGAGCCGATGTCGATTCCCGGTCCGAGGGTGAGGCCGAGACGCAGAATCGGCTCGAGGGTCGGTGTGTTCGGGGCGGTCACTTGTGGTGCACTCCTAGGATCGGCTGGGGACCTACGCTATCGCCTTCCGGTGACCATGCCCGAGCGGGGATCCGCGGGGGAGAGCCGCCCTTGACACGACATAGAACAAATGTTCGACTGTGTGCATGCGATGGGCCGGCCAGACTCTCGATGCCGCGGACGACGGGGCGCTACCGGGGCTCGAGCGATCGGGACTGGTCCGCAGCGTCCAGACGCCCGAGTTCGAGGGCATCACCTTCCACGAAGTGTTGTGCAAGAGCGCTCTGAACGAAGTGCCGAGCGAATCTCAGGTGCCCTTCTCGTGGACCGTCAATCCGATGCGCGGGTGCTCGCACGCATGTCGATACTGCTTCGCCCGCCCGACGCACGAATATCTGGATCTGAACTCCGGCAACGACTTCGACTCGCAGATCGTCGTGAAGACGAACGTTGCTGCGGTACTGCGCAAGGAACTCGCGCGCCGGTCGTGGAAACGGGAGCCGGTGGCGCTCGGGACCAACACCGACCCCTATCAGCGCGCGGAAGGGCGATATCGGTTGATGCCGGGGATCATTCGAGCATTGGCCGAATCCGGGACGCCGTTCTCCATTCTCACCAAGGGCACACTGCTGCGGCGTGATCTGCCCCTGTTGACGCTGGCTGCGCAGCAGGTGGAGGTGCAGGTGAGCATCAGCCTGGCCATTCACGATGCCGACCTGCAGAAGCAGCTCGAGCCCGGAACCCCCAGTCCACGAGCGCGATTGGATCTCGTTCGTGCGGTCCGCGACGCGGGCCTGGACTGCGGCGTTCTGGTGGCACCGGTGATTCCGTTTCTCACCGACGGGGCCAAGCAGTTGGACGGCCTCATCGGTGCCCTGGCCGAGGCAGGTGCGACAACCGTGACGGCGCTGCCGATGCATCTGCGTTCGAGCACCAAGGACTGGTACATGAGCTGGCTGGTGAAGGAACACCCCGCGTTGGTGCGTCGGTACCGTCAGCTCTACGGACACGGGGCCTATGTGACTCCTGAGTACAAGCAGTGGCTCAAAGCGAGAATCGATCCGCTGCTCGACACCTACGGGTTCGCCGCCGAGCAGACCCGCTCGCTGCCCGCCAACGAGCCTGCCGAACCCCGAGCACCGGTGACCTCGGGGCCGGCTCTCACCCTGTTCTGAGCTGGATGATCAGGGGTTGTTCAGGTCGCGTGCCGAGAACGTGTCGCAGGCCGCCACCTGTCCGGTTTCGTAGCCCGCGGTGAACCATGCCTGACGCTGCGCAGAAGAACCGTGCGTCCAACCCTCGGGGTTGACGCGGCCGGTGGATGCCTGCTGGATGCGGTCGTCGCCCACCGACGACGCCGCCGAGAGTGCGTCGTCGATGTCGGTAGCGGTCAGCGGCTCGAGGAAGGGGACTCCAGTTTTCGGGTCGACCGTCTCGGCTGCGTAGTGCGCCCAGATTCCCGCGTAGCAGTCGGCCTGCAACTCCACCTTGACGCCACCGGACTCGGGTCCTTGGGGATCGGCCTGCGCGCGTCCGATATCGCCCAGCTGATTCTGGATGTGGTGGCCGATCTCGTGCGCCACCACGTATTCCTGTGCGAGTGGTCCGCCGCTGGAGCCGAACTGGTCGACGAGTACTTGGAAGAAGCTCGTGTCGAAGTAGGCGGTGGAATCGGCCGGGCAGTAGAACGGCCCGACGGCGCTGGTGGCGTTGCCGCAGCCGGTGCCGGTCGAACCGGAGAACAATCTCACGGCCGGCTGGACGTAGGCGACGCCGGTCTGCGATTGCAGCTGCGATTCCCACACGGTATCGAGGCTCGCCACCGTGAAATCCACCCGGCAGTCGACGTTGCTGTTCGCCTCTGTGACGTCACAGTCGAGCGTTCCGGACGACCCGGAGTCGTTCTGGCCGGCGGAACTGTCGCCGCCGCTGATCTGGTTCAGGATCGCGCCGGGATCGCCGCCGAACAGCAGGGCAAGGACGATGACGACCAGTCCACCCGCGCCGCCTCCGATCGCCAACTTGCCGCGTCCGCCACCCCCTCCGCTGCCACCGACGGAGACTCGGCCTGGTGTCGATTGCGAGCCTTCTCTGAACGTCATGCTGGAGTTCCCCTCCGCCGAGCGCGCATCTGTGATGCGAACCGATACCGCCACTGTCGGCCCTAGCTTCGCATGCCGCGTTGCGATCTCGTTTCCTTCTACGGCGATGTGCTCCGTAGGATCGAGGATCGAACAACACGATCAGCGGATTTTTCTCGAAAGGACACCCGTGCTGCGCACCCACCTCGCCGGCTCATTACGCCCCGAGCACGTCGACCGAACCGTGACGCTGACGGGATGGGTGGCCCGCCGACGCGATCACGGCGGCGTCATCTTCATCGATCTGCGCGACGCGTCCGGTGTGTCCCAGGTCGTCTTCCGTGAGGGCGCAGCACTCGAGCAGGCCCACCGCCTGCGCGCCGAATACGTGGTGAAGGTGACCGGCAAGGTCGAGGGTCGTCCGGAGGGCAACGCGAACTACGAGATCCCCACCGGTGCGATCGAGGTCGAGGCCTCCGAGATCGAGGTCCTGTCCGAGGCCGCGCCGCTGCCGTTCCAGCTCGACGACCAGCCGGGCGAGGAAGCGCGGCTCAAGTACCGCTACCTCGATCTGCGTCGCGAGGGACCGGGCCACGCCATTCGCCTGCGCTCGCACGTCAACGCAGCAGCCCGCTCGGTACTCGCGCACCACGAGTTCGTCGAGGTCGAGACTCCGACGCTCACGCGATCCACTCCCGAGGGCGCCCGCGACTTCCTGGTGCCGGCGAGGTTGCAGCCGGGCAGCTTCTACGCTCTGCCGCAGAGCCCGCAGCTGTTCAAGCAGTTGCTCATGGTCGGCGGTATCGAGCGCTACTACCAGATCGCCCGGTGCTACCGAGACGAGGATTTCCGCGCCGACCGTCAACCGGAGTTCACTCAGCTCGACGTCGAGATGAGCTTCGTCACCCAGGACGACGTCATCCTCCTGGCCGAAGAGATCCTGGCGTCGCTGTGGAAGCTCGTCGGCCACCACTTCACGGCTCCGATTCCACGGATCACCTACGCCGAGGCGATGCGTCGCTACGGTTCGGACAAGCCCGATCTCCGCTTCGACATCGAACTGGTCGAATGCACGGACTTCTTCTCCGACACCACGTTCCGAGTGTTCCAGGCCCCGTACGTCGGTGCCGTCGTCATGCCCGGTGGTGCATCGCAGCCCCGCAAGCAGTTGGACCGGTGGCAGGAATTCGCCAAGCAGCGTGGCCACAAAGGCCTCGCCTACGTGCTCGTCGGCGAGGACGGCACCTTGGGTGGCCCGGTTGCCAAGAATCTCACCGACGCCGAGCGTGACGGCCTCGCCGCGCACGTCGGCGCGAACAACGGTGATGCGATCTTCTTCTCCGCGGGCCCGATCAAGGCATCACGTGGCTTGCTCGGTGCCGTGCGCGGCGAGATCGCTCGCAAGCTCGACCTGATCGACCCGAAGGCATGGGCATTCGTGTGGGTCGTCGACGCTCCGCTGTTCGAGCCCACGTCCGACGCCACCGCCAGTGGTGACGTGGCCGTCGGATCCGGTGCGTGGACTGCCGTGCACCACGCCTTCACGTCGCCGAAGCCGGAGTCGATGGATACGTTCGACACCGATCCCGGATCCGCACTGGCCTACGCCTACGACATCGTCTGCAACGGCAACGAGATCGGCGGCGGCAGTATTCGTATCCACCGCAAGGACATTCAGGAACGGGTGTTCGCGATCATGGGTATCGGCAAGGAAGAAGCCCAGGAGAAGTTCGGTTTTCTCCTCGACGCCTTCTCCTACGGCGCACCGCCGCACGGCGGCATCGCGTTCGGTTGGGACCGCATCACTGCGCTGCTCGCCGGCGTCGACTCCATCCGCGAGGTCATCGCGTTCCCCAAGTCCGGTGGCGGCATCGACCCGTTGACCGACGCGCCCGCCCCGATCACCCCGCAGCAGCGTAAGGAATCGGGCGTCGACTTCAAGCCGGAGAAGAAGGAAGAACCGGCCGAGGCCTGAGAAGTTTCGAAAACGACTGTCCCCGTAGCGCTGTGCGCTACGGGGACAGTCGTCTGTTGTCGGGCAGGTCAGCGTGCGGGGGACAGCGGCCCACCGGTCAGTACGCGGTAGGCGTAGTTGGTTGCGATCACCGAGATCGGGATGGTGAACAGCAGACCGAGACCGCACAGCAGCGCACCGACGATGTTGATCGCGGCCAGCAGCAGCAGGAGCAACACCACGGGACCGAAGTTCTTCACGGTCAGGTCGACACTCGATCTGATGGATTCGATCGCCGTCTGATTGCGATCGATCAGGAACGTCAGTGCGAAATTGGCGAGGAAGCCGATCACGATCAGAACGACCGTTCCGAGGAACGGGATGAAACTGACCACCACACTCACGATCGTCCAGATCAGTGCGAGAACGGCGATCTGGCCGACGTTGGTGAGCTGGAAAAATCTACCGAACGACGGCTTCTGCGGGGCACCGGTCTCGTCCAGCGCACCTCGAACGTACGCGGCGTTGACGAAATACGACACGAACGTGATGATCGCCGTCAGCACGACGGCCACCCCGGATGTCGTGGCCGTGAATGTCGTGTCGCCGCTGTCGGCTGCCACCATTGCCGCGGTGAACGTCGACGCGAAGACCACGGCGAGACCGATAGCCGTCACGGCCCACACGATGGCGGTGATTCCGAGCCATGGGCCGACGTTGGCCTTGAATTTGTCGAACCCGTAACTCAGCGCTGCCCCGACGTCGAGCCGTCCGGGATTCGGACCCAGTGGCGTCTGCCCGTAGCCCTGGTTTCCATAGGTGCCGGGCGGCGGCGGGTACGCACCACCCTGCGGTGGATAGCCGCCGGGTGCACCACCCTGCGGTGGGTAGTTGCCGGGAGGTGGGTAGCCGCCCTGCGGTTGGTAGTTCCCCTGCGGTGGGTAGTTCCCCTGCGGTGGGTAGTTGCCGGGAGGCGGGTAGCCACCCTGCGGTGGGTAGTTCCCCTGCGGCGGGTAGCCAACCTGCGGCGGGTAGCTTTCGGTCGGGGGTGGGTACTGACCGCCGGGAGTCGGCGGGGTGTTTCCCGTGCTCGGCGGGGGAGTGTTGGGCGTGTCGGTGCGGTCGGGATCGGATCCCTCGCCGGGCCGGGGTTCGCCGGTCGGATTGTCGCTCAACGTCGTTCTCCTGGTCTGTGGTCGGGAGCAATGGGGTCATTCGGGGCGTCGAGGCCCTTGAACACCCGGACGCAGACGAGCGGGCCTCCGCCGTGTGTCGGAGGTCCGCTCGTGCGTGGATGGGGTTTACGAGATGGCGACGACCTGGGTTCCGCCGGCGAACTCGTCGTGCTTGCCCTGCTTGGTCGGGCTCGAGTTGATGGTCACCGCAATGACGATGTACGCCACGATCACCAGGAAGGTGCCGAGCAGCGGTACCACGTTCAGCAGCAGGAAGGCGTTGCGCTTGGCCGCTTCGGCCTGGGTGGGCAGTCCGCCCGATGCGCCGAGGGTTCGCAGACCGAGGAGCTGCTTGCCCAGGGTCCGGCCGCGCGAGGACTCGAGCAGCGTGAAGTACGCGAAGCCGAGGAGTGCGGACGCGAGGCTCAGCAGCACAGTTCCGAAGAACCCGCTCGGGAGAATCACGTACAGAATGAACTGGACGACCGCGAGAACGAGCCCATCCAGGAAGCGGGCGGCGAACCGTGCTCCGAGGCTGCCGGGCTGCGCGCCGCCGGGCAGCGGGGAACCCATGCCGAAGGCCGCGTTGCCGCCGACCGGCGGCGGTGGATAGTTGCCCGGGGGCGGGTAGTTGCCGGGTGGCGGGTAGCCGGACGCTGGATTCGTGGGGTACTGGGGTCGGTTCGGATCGGAGCCGTAGTGCGGTCCGTCGGATGGATTGTCGCTCACGAGATTCCCTTTGATTGCAAACTGTGACGTGCGTCGAACGAGTACTCGATTCTCGCTGAGCGAACCGCACCACGAAGGGGGTGTCAAGGACTACGCGCCTGCCCGGTCGGCACATTTCGGACACGATTTCTCGCCGAGCGCACCGGGCCCGGTCCTACTAGGGTTGGGTGTTCTACCCATACCGGGACTATCACGAGGGGCTCGCCGTGGGCATCAAGGTTGCACTCGAACACCGCACCAGCTACAAATTCGACCGCACCGTCAAGATCTTTCCGCACGAGATTCGGCTGCGACCGGCACCGCATTCGCGTACTCCCATCGAGGCGTACTCGCTGAAGATCGAACCGGCGGAGCATTTCGTCAACTGGCAGCAGGACGTGTTCGGAAACTTCCTCGCTCGGGTGGTCTTCCCCGAGCGAACCGACCACCTGTCGATCACCGTCGGACTCGTCGCGGACATGGCGTCGATCAACCCCCTCGACTTCTTCGTCGAGGAATGGGCCGAGCACTTCGGGTTCGCGTACGAGGAGCACGACCTTCCCGACCTCGAGCCGTACCTGCGCCCGGTGGACGAGGGCAAGGCGGGATCAGGACCGGGCCCGGTGGTCTCGGCATGGGTGGAGAAGCTACAGGCAGCCGTCGTCGAACGCGGAGAGTCGTTGCGCACCATCGATTTTCTCGTGATGGCAAACCAAGCCGTGATGGGGGACGTCGGGTACTCGGTGCGGATGGAACCGGGAGTACAGACCCCGGATCTGACCCTGACGTCCGCCGTCGGGTCGTGCCGCGACTCGGCGTGGTTGCTGGTGTCGGTCCTGCGTCAGATGGGTCTGGCCGCGCGCTTCGTCTCGGGTTACCTGGTTCAGTTGTCCTCCGACGTCAAGTCTTTGGACGGCCCGTCCGGGCCGGTGGAGGACTTCACCGATCTGCACGCGTGGACCGAGGTCTATCTTCCCGGTGCGGGCTGGGTCGGGATGGATCCGACCTCCGGCCTGTTCGCCGGCGAAGGTCACATTCCACTGTCGGCGACGCCACACCCGTCGACTGCCGCCGCGATCTCCGGTGCCACGAGCAAGTGCAAGGCCGAACTCGACTTCTCCAACACCGTCGTACGCGTCCACGAGGATCCGCGAACGACGTTGCCCTACACCGCCGAACAGTGGGAGTCGATCAAGGCGACAGCCGAGAAGATCGACAAGCGGATGCTCGATCAGGACATTCGACTGACCGTCGGCGGGGAGCCCACATTCGTCGCGATCGAGAATCAGGAAGCGCCCGAGTGGAACACCACGGCCGATGGCCCACACAAGCGCAAGCTGGCAAGTGTGCTCGCCGAACGGCTTCGCACCATCTATGCACCGGACGGCCTGGTGCAACGCAGTCAGGGCAAGTGGTACCCGGGTGAGCCGCTGCCACGGTGGCAGGTGGGATTGTTCTGGCGCACCGACGGTCAAGCCCTGTGGCACGACTCCGACCTGATCGCCGATCCCTGGTTGGCAGAGGATCTGCGCCCGGAACCGGTGGACAACTCGGCGTCGCAGGAATTGATCGACGAGTTGGTCAAGGCTCTCGGACTGCCTGCCTCACAAGCGCGTCCCGCCTACGAGGACCCGCTGGTGAAACTGTTGGACCTGGTTCGTCAGCCCTACGGTGACCCGCCCGCCGACGACGACGACCTCGAACCGGGAGCCGATTCCGCGGACGCCAGGAAGCGACTGCTCGAACGGCTCGATGCCAGCACCGACGAGCCGGCGGCATTCGTGCTGCCCATCTCGCGCACCGAGGACGGGTCCGGCTGGGAGAGCTCGGACTGGAAGTTGCGCCGTGGCCGAATCGTGTTGTTGGAAGGCGATTCTCCCGCGGGCTTGCGGCTGCCCCTGCGAGCGATCTCCTGGGACGGGGGACCGGTCGAGAACCCGGCCGACCCCACCGCCCCCAAGCCGGATCTGCCGACACCGCAGCTCACGCAGCAGCCGCCGCGCGCGGTGAACCCGGCCGAGTCGCGGTACGCGCAGTTGGTCGACGAGACGTCCAGGGTCGGCGGCACCGCCGTCACCGCTCTGGTCGCCGAGGTCCGTGACGGCATCCTGCACGTGTTCATGCCGCCGATGGATCGGTTGGACGATTTCGTCGACCTCGTCTCACGCGTCGAGCAGGCGGCGTCGACCATCGACACCCCCGTCGTGATCGAGGGCTACGGCCCGCCGTCGGATCCGCGTATCCAAACCCTCACTGTCACACCGGATCCCGGTGTGATCGAGGTCAACGTGCAACCGACCTCCTCGTGGGCAGAACAGAACGAACTGATGGAGCGTCTCTACCTCGAGGCTCGCCAGTCCCGGTTGAGCACCGAAGGATTCGACAACGACGGCACCACCCGCGGAACCGGCGGCGGCAACCACATCACTCTCGGCGGCGTGACGCCGGTCGATTCACCCGTTCTGCGTCGACCGGATCTGTTGGTGTCGCTGCTCACTCACTGGCAGCGGCACCCGTCGCTGTCGTACCTGTTCTCGGGCCGCTTCATCGGCACCACATCGCAGGCACCTCGCGCCGACGAGGGTCGAGAGGAATCGCTCTACGAGCTCGAGGTCGCATTCAGCGAGATCAAGCGACTGACCGGGGCCGATCGATCGGCCTCGCCCTGGGTGGTCGACCGAGCACTGCGGCACCTGCTCACCGACATCACCGGCAACACGCACCGCGCCGAGTTCTGCATCGACAAGCTCTACAGCCCCGACTCCACCCGCGGCCGACTCGGATTGCTCGAACTGCGCGGGTTCGAGATGCCGCCGCACCATCAGATGGCGATGGTGCAGTCACTGCTCGTGCGATCGATGGTCTCGCGATTCTGGGACACCCCGCTCGAGGCCCCGCTGATCCGGCACGGTGCCAATCTGCACGGCCGATACATGCTTCCGCACTTCGTGATCAGCGACATCGGCCGCGTGGCCGAGGACCTCCGTGAGCACGGTATCGACTTCGACACCAGCTGGCTCGATCCGTTCACCGAATTCCGATTCCCGCGGATCGGCACCACCGTGGTCGGCGATGCCGAGATCGAACTACGTGGCGCGATCGAGCCCTGGAACACCCTCGGCGAAGAGTCGACGTCCTCCGGCACCGCACGGTACGTGGACTCCTCGGTGGAGCGGATCCAGGTTCGGGTCGCCGGAGCCGACGCGGGCCGATACATGGTGACGTGCAACGGGGTGCCGGTACCGATGGTGCGCACCGAGCGTCAGGACGTTCAGGTCGCCGGTGTGCGCTACCGCGCCTGGCAGCCGCCGAGCGCTCTGCACCCGACGATCGAGGTGCAGAGTCCACTGCGTTTCGACCTGGTGGAAATGCAGACCGGACGCGCAGTCGGTGGATGCTCGTACCACGTCGTGCATCCGGGCGGGCGCTCGTACGAGGGGCCGCCCGTCAACTCGGTCGAAGCCGAGGCTCGCCGCAACGGCCGCTTCGAGGAGGGCGGGTTCACCTCGGGGAAGGTGGACATAGCAAGATTGCTCGAGATGCACGCTCGCCAAGCGATCGATGTGTCCGCGCCCGGCATGCTCGACCTGCGCCGGACCGGAGTCATCACGTCCTGAGACGCGACTGCACAGGAGAACGAGTCGACCGGTAGCGATCTCGGTCCGACGCGTATCGGGTGGGTCCGCAGCAAGCGGAGCCGCCCGGCGGCGGAGTGTGATCGACCGACGGAAGGAACAACGGCTCGATGGTGCCCGTGGATACCACCCTGAGTGGAGCCGGCAGAAACGACGATGTCTCGAGTGGAGCCGGCAGGAACGACGATGTCTCGAGTGGAGCCGGGTCGCCGTGGCTCGCGTATCGCGGTCGGCGCGAGGCCGTGAGCGGTCGCGTCGATCGGTTCGACGAGTTGCTCGACGCCGACGACGCCGTTCGTCCGCATTGGGCGGAGTTGGTCGACGGTATGCGTGAGGCCGGCTCCGGTGCCATGCAGACGTTGCAGTCGCGGGTGAGCCGTCTGGTCGACGACCACGGCATCACGTACAACCCCATTCCGCCGTCGGGTGGCAGCGAGGCATTGCCCAGTGCTGTTCGGTGGGGGTTGGACAGTGTTCCGTTGGTGGTCGCGGCCGATGAGTGGGATCGTCTGGAAGCCGGTTTGGTTCAGCGGTCGATGCTGCTCGACGCGGTGCTCACCGATATCTACGGCGCCCAGGAAACCGTTCGTCGGGGGTTGATTCCGCCGGAGTTGGTCTTCGGTAATCCGGGTTATCTGCGCACTGCGCACGCGATCACCATTCCGGGGCCGCATCAGCTGTTCATGCATGCCGCCGATGTCGCCCGAGGTTCGGACGGTGAGTTCCGAGTCGTCGCCGACCGCACGCAGGCACCGTCGGGAGTGGGGTACGCGCTCGCCGATCGACGGGTGATGTCTCGCGCGATGCCCGAGTTGTTCCAGGCGAGCAATCCGAGGCCGCTCTCGACGTTCGCACGCGCGGTGCGCCTGGCGCTTCGCGATGCTGCGCCCGCGTCGGCCGAAAATCCGGTCGTGGTGGTGCTCAGTCCTGGTTCGCACTCCGAGACGGCATTCGATCAGGCTTATCTCGCAACGGTTCTCGGTTTTCCGCTGGTGGAGAATGCCGATCTCGTGGTCCGTGACGGTTGTCTGTGGATGCGGTCGCTCGGCAAGTTGCGCCGGGTGGATGTGGTGCTGCGCCGAGTCGACGCCGAGTTTGCGGACCCACTCGATCTACGTCCGGATTCGCACCTGGGTGTCGTCGGTTTGGTCGAGGTGTTACGCCGCGGGGCCGTGAGCGTGGTGAACACCCTCGGTAGCGGTGTGCTCGAGAACCCGGCTCTGCTTCCGCTGCTTCCGGCGTTGAGCCGTGCGCTGCTGGACGAGGATCTGATTCTCGGTTCGGTACGGACCTACTGGGGCGGTGACCCGAATCAGCTCTCGCACATCGGCAGCCGGCTGCGTTCGCTGGTACTGCGGTCGACCACCTCGCGTCGCACGGTGGTGGGGTACGATCTCACCGACGTCGCAGCCAGGGAGCTGTGGGATCGAATCGTGGCCGAGCCGTGGAAGTGGACCGGGCAGGAAGTCCCCGAGTTCTCGCTGGCTCCGGTCGGTTCGTCGATCGACGGCGAGTCGGGGTCGCAGTTGGCGGTAGCCCCTGCGCAGGTGGGGATGCGGCTGTTCACGGTTGCGCAACGAGGTGGGTACACACCGATGCGCGGCGGCCTGGGGCAGGTGGTGCTCACCGCACCGGTCACCGATCCGCTCATCACGGTGGCGTCGAAGGACGTGTGGGTCAAGTCGGTGGAACGGGTCACCCCGGCGGACTCCGCTCCGCACACCCCTCCCGCCACGGTGGAGGAGTTGCCGCAGTACGCAGCATCCAACGTCGATGTCGTCAGCTCTCCGCGTGTGCTCGGTGACCTGTTCTGGTTCGGGCGCTACAGCGAGCGCGCCGAGGACATGACTCGCTTGCTGATCGCTGCGCGCGAACGCAATCAGGACTACCGCTCGATGCCGTGGCTCGAGGGCAGCGACAGTCTGCCGATCCTGCTCGAAGCGGTCACGAAGGTCTCGCGTACCTGGCCGGGGTTCCTCGACGAGAAGAACCACGGCGACGCGACCGTGGAAATGCGTTCGCTGATGCTGTCGACGGGCCGTATGGGTTCGCTGGCGCAATCGGTGGACCGGATGCAGCAAGCGGCGCGCGCAGTACGCGACCAGCTCTCGAACGACACCTGGGCGGTTCTGAACCGCATCGACACCGCGCTGGAGGAGCTGGCCGAGTCACCAGTTCACAACGGCGCGCAACTGGCGTCGTCGCAGTCGAGTGTGCTGCGTGGTCTGCTCGCTTTGTCCGGCCTGGCGTCGGAATCGATGGTGCGAGACGCGGGCTGGTACCTGATGGACGCCGGTAAGCGGATCGAGCGTGGTCTGCAGCTGACTGCGCTGCTCTCGGCCACCCTGAGTCACGCTCTCACCCCGTCCACGGAACAGGCGGTCATCGATTCGGTGTTGTCCGCCGCCGAGTCCTCGGTGATCTACCGCAGACGCAACAGTGGGCGCGCGCGTCCGGCGGCCGTCGCGCAGCTGTTGCTGTTCGACGAAGGCAACCCGCGAGCGCTGGTCTACCAGCTCGACCGGCTTCGGGACGATCTGGGTTCGTTGCCCGATGCCTCGGGCACGTCACGGCCCGAGCAGCTCGTCGAGCAGATGCGGGTGCGATTGCGACGGGTCGACCCGGGCGATCTCGAGTCGGTCGACGCGAACGGTCGCCGGGTGGAGTTGCTCGAACTGGTGGACGGGATCCACGACTCACTCGGGGAGTTGTCTCGCGTCGTCCTCGCCACGCACATGTCGTTGCCCGGCGGCACGCAGCCGTTGTGGGGCAGCTCGAACATCCGATCTGCGAACGGGGTGCGGTGATGAGTCGTCGGTATCGAATCAAGCACATCACCACCTACACGTACTCCGACCGCGTGACCTCGTCCTACGGCCGTGGATTCCTGGCTCCGCGCGACATGGACGGGCAGCACTGCGTGGAGAAGTCGGTCACGGTGGAGCCGGCACCGACCGATCAATCCTTCGGTGTCGACGTCTACGGCAACGAGGATGTGTACTTCCACGTCACCCAGGACCACGAGAAACTGGTGGTGACGGCGGATTCTCTCGTGGAGGTGTATCCGCGCCCGGCGGACGAAACCACGTCGTGGCCGGCGACGGCGTCGTGGGAGTCCGCTCGGATGGCGCTGTTCGGTGCGCACGTGCCTGCCGATCCGGCTCGCGCGTCGGCTGTGGAGTTCGCTCTGGATCTGCCGACCCCGGAGATCACCGACGAGGTACGCGCTTACGCCGCACCCAGCTTCTGGCCGGGTCGTCCTCTGGCGGACGTCGTGGTCGATCTGACGCATCGGATCTTCACCGATTTTCGCTATCTCTCGGGCTCGACGACGGTCTCGACCACCGTGGTCGACGTGCTCGCCGCGCGATCGGGAGTGTGTCAGGACTTCGCTCGTCTCGCGATCGCGTGCTTGCGGTCCCAGGGTCTCGCGGCGAGGTACGTGTCGGGTTATCTCGCCACCGAACCTCCGCCCGGCAAGGAGCGGATGATCGGTGTCGACGCGACCCATGCGTGGGCTGCGGTGTGGATGCCGAACGATCGCTGGCTGGCCTTCGATCCCACCAACGATCAATTGGTGGACGAGCGGTACGCGACCGTGGCGTGGGGACGCGACTACGCCGATGTACCTCCACTGCGCGGGGTGATCTACACCGAGGCGGAGGAGAGCACCATCGCCGTGTCGGTGGACGTTGCACCGCTGTAGCGAACCCGGCATAATCTGATGGCTCGGGGGTAACCGACCATCTGGTCGAATCTGGGGATGTAGAACGAAAAATGCCGCAAAACGGACAATCGTGTCTCATTCGTAGTCGTCGACACAGCACAGCAGAACGCACCGAACGGGTAGCTTGGACATCGATGACCGCAACACTGGCAGACCCTGTATCAGAGGTAGTAGCAGCAGCTCAGCGACTCCTCACCAAACGCACCGGAGCTCCGGTGACGTTGATCGACCCGGTGAACCTGGGGGGTAGCGGCCAAGCGATCGTGTTGCGAGTCCGAGTCTCCGAGAACCCGTTTCAACTTCCCCGCACCCTGGTGATCAAGCAGGTCCGCGACCTGCCTGCCGAATCCGGACAGCCCGCTGAGCTCGCCGACATCTCCAGCTCGAGTGCGTTCCTTCGCGAGGCGGCCTCGTACCAGTTCGCCAACGCCCTGGCCACGGACAGCAGGCCAGGACCCGAGCTGCACGCCTACGATCTCGATGCGCGGCTGCTGGTGCTCAGCGATCTCGGCGACGCCAGTCCCATCACCACTCTGCTGCGCAATTCCGACGAAGCCGCGGTGACCAATTCTCTGATGGCCATGGCCCAGGCACTCGGCCGCATGCACGCCGCCACCGTCGGCCGCGAGGACGACTTCGCCGCTCTGTTGCGTCGGGTGGGGCAACCGGACTCGACCGACGGGATCTCCGCCCAGATACCGGGCGCGCTCGCCGAGGTTCCAGGGATGCTGACCGATCTCCTGGGCGTCGGAGCCACCCCCGATGCGATTCTCGATCGCGTCTCTCGCAGCGGACGGCTGTTCGCGCACGGAGCCTTCCGTGCCTTCAGCCCGTCCGACCTGTGCCCCGACAACATCATCGTCAACGACGAAGGCGTGCGATTCCTCGATTACGAGTGGGGCGGATTCCGTGACGCCACCCTCGACATCACCTACGCGTTGGCGTCGTTCCCCGGTTGCCTGTGCAGCTTCGAGCTCTCGCACGATCGCGAGCAGGCGATGATCGACGCCTGGCGCGCGGAAGTGGTGGGCATCTGGCCTGCGTTGGCCGACGACACCGCCCTGGCGAGCAAGATCCTCGACGCGCGTCTGATCTGGGTGTGGCTGAGCACCTACTGGTTCCTGCCCGACGACCACACTCGCATCGCAGCCGCGCGGGCGCACCATCTGTCGGTTCCGCGGTCGCAGGCACTGATCTCGCGGTGGGCGGTGCTGGCGGACAGTGCGGCGCGCGTCGGCGAAACAGGCATCGCGGAGTACGCGACGTCGGTCGGAACCGCTCTGCGGACGAAGTGGGAGCGCTGAGGAAGACGTCGTTCGCGCTCGCGGCGGTCGGATCGGTAGCGTTCGACCGGTGAGCAGCGGTTTCGGAAGTGACATCTCGGGCGGGGACATCTCGGGGAGCGACGAGTTCGGCGAGGACGGACTCTTCGACAGTCCTGCGGCACCGGAGGCGACGATCGCCGAATCCCGTCCGACGTCCGCCTATGTCAGGCCCGACGCCCCGCTGGCGGTGCGAATGCGGCCGACGACCCTCGACGAGGTGGTGGGGCAGTCTCATCTGTTGGCTCCCGGCGCACCGCTGCGGCGGCTCGTCGAGGGCTCCGGTGCGTCCTCGGTGATGCTCTACGGTCCACCGGGAACCGGCAAGACGACGCTGGCGTCGTTGATCTCGGGGGCGACCGGACGCAAGTTCGAGGCGCTGTCGGCCCTGTCGGCCGGAGTCAAGGAAGTGCGCAACGTCATCGAACTGGCGCGACGCCGACTCCTCTCGGGTGAGCAGACCGTGCTGTTCATCGACGAGGTGCACCGGTTCTCCAAGACGCAGCAGGATGCACTGCTCGCCGCCGTCGAGAATCGGATCGTGCTGTTGGTGGCTGCGACCACCGAGAACCCGTCGTTCTCGGTGGTGTCTCCGCTGCTGTCCCGGTCGTTGGTGCTGCAGTTGCAACCGCTGGGATCCGAGGACATCGAGTTGTTGCTCACTCGTGCCGCCAACGATCCGCGCGGATTGGACGGTGCGGTGACCATCGCCGAGGACGCCATGGATCACCTGGTGCGTCTCGCGGCCGGCGACGCCCGCCGAGCGCTGACGGCTCTCGAGGCGGCGGCGGGTGCCGCGACCGACGGAACGCTGGACCTCGCGACGGTCGAAGCCAGTGTCGACAAGGCCGCCGTGCGATACGACCGCGACGGAGACCAGCATTACGACGTCATCAGTGCGTTCATCAAGTCGATCAGAGGGTCCGACGTCGACGCCGCCCTGCACTATCTGGCTCGGATGATCACGGCAGGCGAGGACGCGCGGTTCATCGCGCGGCGTCTGGTGGTGCACGCCAGCGAGGACATCGGGATGGCCGATCCCACCGCCCTGCAGACCGCGACGGCCGCTGCCAGCGCGGTGCAGATGATCGGGATGCCCGAGGCGCGGTTGGCGCTGGCGCAGGCCACGATCCACCTGGCGACCGCCCCCAAGTCCGGGGCGGTGATCGGCGCACTCGGTGCGGCGATGGCCGACGTGGCGGCGGGCAAGTCGGGATCGGTGCCGCCGCATCTACGCGACGGCCACTACAAGGGAGCGCAAGGATTGGGAAACGCCGTCGGGTACCGGTACCCGCACAGCAGTCCCGGCGGCGTGCTGGGGCAGCAGTACCCACCGGACGAGCTGGTGGGCGTGAACTACTACGAGCCCACCGAACACGGTGCCGAGCGAGAAATCGCGACCAGAGTGGGGAAACTGCGACGCATCATCCGAGGCCGATAGGCCCTCGAGTCGGTACACGGCCTCGGACGCTAACCTGTAACAGTGCAGACCCATGAGATCCGCAGGCGTTTCCTCGACCATTTCGTGAAGGCGGGACACACCGAAGTACCCAGTGCGTCGTTGATCCTCGACGACCCGAATCTGCTGTTCGTCAATGCTGGCATGGTGCCCTTCGTCCCGTTCTTCCTCGGTCAGCAGACACCGCCGTACAAGACGGCGACGAGCGTCCAGAAGTGCGTGCGCACCCTCGACATCGAGAACGTCGGTATCACCACCCGCCACAACACGTTCTTCCAGATGGCAGGCAACTTCTCGTTCGGCGACTACTTCAAGCGCGACGCCATTCGGCATGCCTGGTCGCTGTTGACCGACAGTGTCGAGGACGGCGGGTACGGGTTCGACCCCGAGCGGATCTGGGCCACTGCGTATCTCGACGACGACGAGGCCATCGAGCTCTGGAAGGAGATCGCAGGCCTGCCCGACGAACGAATTCAACGTCGCGGAATGGCCGACAACTACTGGTCCATGGGCATTCCCGGGCCCTGTGGCCCGTGCTCGGAGATCTACTACGACCGCGGACCCGAGTTCGGTGCCGAGGGTGGTCCCGAGGCCGACGAGGACCGGTACATCGAGATCTGGAACCTCGTGTTCATGCAGAACGAACGCGGCAAGGGGATCAGCAAGGACGATTTCGAGATTCTCGGTCCGCTGCCGAAGCAGAACATCGACACCGGCATGGGCGTCGAGCGCGTCGCATTCCTACTGCAGGGCGTGGACAACGTCTACGAGACCGACCTCGTCCGACCGGTCATCGCCAAGGCCGAGGAGCTCTCGGGACGCGCCTACGGTGCGAATCACGAGGACGACGTCCGCTTCCGCGTCATCGCCGATCACGCGCGCACCGCCGCGCTGCTCATCTCCGACGGCGTCAACCCCGGCAACGACGGCCGCGGCTACGTGCTGCGCCGGTTGCTGCGCCGCATCGTGCGATCCGCACGGCTGCTCGGAGCACCCGACGAGACGATGGCGCAGTTCATCACCGTCGTGCGCGACACGATGGCCGAGTCCTACCCGAACCTCGTCACCGACTTCGATCGAATTCTCACCGTCGCTGTGGGGGAGGAGACCGCGTTTCTCAAGACCCTCACCTCGGGTTCACGGCTGTTCGAGGGTGCCGCCGAGGCAGTCAAGGCGTCGGGTGCGAAGAAGATCGGCGGCGCAGAAGCGTTCGCACTGCACGACACCTACGGGTTCCCGATCGATCTGACGCTCGAAATGGCCGCCGAGGCGGGGCTGTCGGTCGACGAGGACGGATTCCGGTCGCTGATGTCCGAGCAGCGCAACCGGGCCAAGGACGACGCTCGCGCCCGTAAGCACGCACACGCCGACCTGACGGTCTACAAGGACTTCGTCGACGGTTCGCCGACCGAGTTCACCGGATTCGACGAACTCGGTTCCGACGCAACGGTGTTGGCCCTGATCTCCAACGGCGTCCGGGTTCCGACCGCGGTTGCGGGAGAGCGGATCGAGATCATTCTCGACCGCAGCCCTCTCTACGCCGAGTCCGGTGGCCAGATCGCCGACATCGGCACCATCACCGCGCCCGGGCTCTCGGTCAAGGTCGACGACGTGCAGAAGATCGCCAAGAAGCTCTGGACGCACAAGTCCGTGGTCGAGTCGGGGCAGATCACCGAGGGCGACACCGTCCACGTCGACGTCGATCACGCCTGGCGCAAGGGTGCGACGCAGGGCCACTCCGGTACCCACATGGTGCACGCGGCCCTGCGACAGGTCCTCGGTCCGAACGCGACGCAGGCGGGTTCGTTGAACAAGCCCGGCTACCTTCGATTCGATTTCTCGTGGCAGGGCGCGCTCTCGGAGGCGCAGCGCGACGACATCGAGAACGTCGCCAACGACGCGGTTGGCTCGGACTTCGCGGTCAACACCCTGGTCACCGACCTCGACAGCGCCAAGAAAATGGGCGCGATGGCCCTGTTCGGCGAGAACTACGGCGACGAGGTGCGGGTGGTCGAGATCGGCGGACCGTTCTCGATGGAACTGTGCGGTGGTACGCATGTGCAGCACTCGTCGCAGATCGGACCGGTCACCATTCTCGGTGAATCGTCCGTCGGCTCCGGAGTGCGCCGCGTCGAAGCATTCGTCGGCCTCGACTCCTACCGCTACCTCGCCAAGGAACGCGCGCTGCTGGCCGGCATCGCGTCCTCGCTGAAGGTTCCGTCCGAGGAGGTCCCGGCGCGCATCGAGACCTTGGTCGAGCGCCTGCGGGTCGCGGAGAAGGAACTCGACGCCGTCAAGGCCGCCGCTGTGCTGGCCTCGGCAGGTGAGTTCGTCGGCAAGGCCGAGCGATTCGGTGACGTGCGAGCGGTGGTTGCCCGAGCACCGGAGGGTGTCGGCGGTAACGATCTGCGCACCCTGGTGACCGACATCCGAGGACGGCTGGGCACCGATCCGGCCGTGGTGGTGCTGTTCGGCACCGTCAGCGGCAAGGTCCCGTTCGTGGTCTCGGCCAACAAGGCAGCTCAGGATGCAGGCGTCGCGGCAGGCGATCTGGTGGCGGCCTTCGGTCCGAGCATCGGTGGCCGAGGCGGCGGCAAGCCCGAGTTGGCCCAGGGATCGGGATCGGACGTCGCCGGAATCGACGCCGGTATCGACGCCGCTCGGGCTCGACTGACCGAACTCACGACCCACTGACGATCGTGGTGACTCAGGGGCGTGGCCCCGATCGGCCCGGTGCCGACGATCCCGGACGTGGCCGTCGTATCGGCATCGACGTCGGCAGCGTCCGCATCGGCATCGCCGCGAGCGATCCGGACGGTGTGCTGGCCACGCCGGTCGAGACCGTGCCGCGCTCGAAGATCAAGGGTCCCGACGCGCCGGATGTGGTGCGAGTGGCGGAGATCGTCGCCGAGTACGAGGCAGTCGAGATCGTGATCGGGCTTCCGCGGACGCTGCGCGGAGAACGCGGCAGCGCCGTCGAGGCAGCCGAGAGATTCGGCCGTTCCCTGTACCGGCGGTTGGGTGATGTTCCGATTCGGATGGCCGACGAGCGACTGACTACCGTGAGCGCATCGCGTGCGTTACGGGACAGTGGAGTGCGAGCCAAGAACCAACGATCGGTGATCGATCAGGCTGCGGCGGTGGCGATACTGCAGGGGTGGCTCGACGAGCGCCGCGCCGTATCGGATCGTGCAGCGACGAATTCAGGATCGACGGAGGTCGACGAGTGAACTACCAAGGGCCCGATCGGGACCGCCGAGACTCGCGCGCGGACGAGGCGCACACCGACCCGATCGGCTATTCGGTGGACGAGGGCAGCGAGTTCCACCGCAGCCTGCACGGCCATCCGCAGCGGCAGGAGCCGCACCCACGGGCCTCTCGTCACGGCGATCGCGAGCCCGATCGCGAGGCCGAGCGCCCAGCGGTGCCCCAGGAGGTCGGACGCAGCCGTGCTGCGAGCCGCAAGGACCGAGCCGCGTCCAGCCGCAAGCGTCGCGGCCGCTTGGTGGCTGCGGTGCTCGGGCTCGTGTTGATCGTGGCAGTGGCAGGCGGAGGATATTTCGCGGTGAACAAGTTCGGCAATCGCACGACACCGAACGCGGACTTCGCCGCAGGCTCACCGGGGGACGGCGTGGTGATTCAGGTTCATCCGAACGACACCGCGCAACAGATCGGTACCCAGGCAGCGGACAAAGGTGTCGTGGCCAGCTCGGGGGCGTTCCTCGAAGCAGCGCTGTCGAACAACGCCATCACCTCGGTTCAACCCGGCTTCTATCTGCTCGCCAGCAACGTGCCTGCCTCGCAGGCCGTCTCCGAACTGGTCGACCCCGCGTCCCGAGTGGGCAACATGGTGATCTCCGAGGGCCGCCAGTTGCACGACGCCCGCGACGTGAACACCGGTGCGGTCAAGAAGGGCATCTACACCCTGATCTCCGAGGCCAGCTGCGTGGACCGAACCGGCAGTGGAACCCCGACCTGCGTGAGCTACGACGACCTCAACGCAGCCGGAGCTGTGGACGACCCGGCTGCCCTGGGCGTGCCCGACTGGGCCACCGATCGCGTCGAAGGAGTCCCGGACCGCGATCGGCAGCTCGAGGGCCTGATCGCCGCGGGAACCTGGGACTTCGATCCCAGCGCGGCTCCGACCGACATCCTCGAGCAGTTGGTGTCCGAGAGTGCCACCCGCTACGAGGACACCGGAATTCTCACCGCGGGCGCCAACTCCGGGCTGACTCCGTACGACACCCTCGTCGCCGCGTCGCTCGTCGAACGTGAGTCCCTGCCCCAGGACTTCAGCAAAGTGGCCCGGGTGATTCTCAATCGCCTCGCCGTACCGCAGAAGCTCGAGTTCGACTCGACGGTCAACTACTCGCTCGACACGACCGAGGTGGCCACCACCGACGCCGACCGTGCCCGAGTCACCCCGTGGAACACCTATGCCAGCGAAGGGCTACCGGCAACCCCGATCTCCTCGCCGAGTATCGGTGCGGTGCAGGCGGTCGAGATGCCCGCCGACGGTGACTGGTTGTACTTCGTGACCATCAACCAGGCGGGCGAAACCCTGTTCACCCGCAGCTACGAGGAACACCTGGCCAACATCACCAAGGTCGAGGGTGGATTCCTCGACAGCGGCCGCTGACGTGCGCGCCGCGGTGCTGGGAAGCCCCGTCGAACACTCGAAGTCGCCCGTGCTGCACTGCGCTGCGTACCGCGCGCTCGGCCTCACCGACTGGACCTACGAGCGCATCGACTGCACCGGTGAGCAGTTGCCCGGCCTGCTCGACGGTTTCGGCCCCGAATGGGTCGGCGTGTCGGTCACCATGCCGGGCAAGGTTGCCGCTCTGGAGTACGCGACCGAACGCACCGCGCGGGCAGTTCTGGCCGGCTCGGCGAACACCCTGGTGCGGACCGCGTCGGGCTGGCGCGCCGACTGCACGGACGTCGACGGAATCGTGGGTGCACTGCGCGACGCCGGAGTCGAGGACCTGTCCGGTAGCACCGTGACGGTGGTCGGTGCCGGGGGAACGTCGAGGCCGGCGATCGTGGCGCTGGCCGGGCTCGGAGCGGCTGCGGTCACCGTGGTCGCGCGGTCGGCCGAGCGCGCCCGGGACACACTGGACTGCGCCGTCGCCGCGGGAATGCGCGCGGAGTTCGTGAACATGACAGACCCTCGTCTCGGCACTGTCGCAGCGGCCTCGGCGGTACTGGTGAGCACCGTTCCGGCGGCCGGAGCGGCCGACATCGCGTCGGATCTCGCCCATGCGCCGCTGGTACTCGACGCCATCTACGATCCGTGGCCGACGCCCCTGGCAGCTGCCGTGGAGGCGGCCGGTGGAACCGTCATCAGCGGATTGTCGATGCTGCTCAATCAGGCCTACGGGCAGGTGGAGCAATTCACCGGCAAGCCGGCACCACGAGCCATCATGCGGGACGCTCTGGCCACCGTGCGATGAGTTCCGACCGTCGGTAGTCCACGGGCCGCGAGTTGTCCACAGGCCGTGAGTTGTCCACAGGGCAATCTGCCACCTGGGATTTCGTCGCAGCCGATCGGACCGCGATGCAACCCTTCGATCATGATGGGTCTGTGTGTCGCGGTCGTGGTCGGCGCCGCCGCGGGGATGACGATGCGCCGCTGCCTGGTCCGATGGAATCCTCGGCTCCTGCCGTCGCTGTCTGCGATCGGGACCGGATGGGTCTGGTGGCGGTTCGGTGGCTCCGAGTACGCGTTCTCGTTGTGCATAACGACGTGGTGGTTCGCCGCCCTCAGCGCCGTCGACCTGCAGCGACGCCGGTTGCCGAACGTCTTGACCCTCCCCGGCGCGATCGTAGTGACGATCGTGCTCGTGCTCACCGGCTCGGCGAGCGCAGTGCTCGGCGGCGCTCTGCTGTTCGCGATCTACCTGGTCGTTCACCTTCTCGCGCCGGCGGCGTTCGGAGCGGGGGACGTCAAACTCGCCTGGTCGGTCGGCTCGATCGCATGCGTGGGCGGCGAGGAAGGATGGGCGATCGCCGCAGTGGCGGCACCGGTGGTAACTGCCGTGGTGGGGTCGGTCGTCGCGGCGTTCGGGCACGGGCGCGCGCGCATCGCGCACGGGCCGTCCATGTGCGCGGCCACCCTGCTGGCATCCGCGGCGTCCCTGGCGTGAAAAGATGTTCGAGTGCTGCGCTGGATAACTGCCGGAGAATCCCACGGACCCGCTCTCGTCGCCATCCTCGAAGGAATGGTCGCGGGAGTAGAGGTGACCTCGGACGACATTGCCTCTCAACTCGCGCGCCGTCGCCTCGGCTACGGCCGTGGTGCCCGCATGAAGTTCGAGGCCGACAAAGTGACCCTCACCGGCGGTGTTCGACACGGACGCACCATGGGCGGGCCGGTTGCGATCGAGGTCGGCAACACCGAGTGGCCCAAATGGGAGCAGGTGATGTCGGCCGACCCCGTCGACGACGCAGTGCTCGCGGATCTTGCGCGCAACTCTCCGTTGACCCGGCCGCGGCCCGGCCATGCCGACTTCTCCGGAATGCTCAAGTACGGATTCGACGACGCTCGTCCGGTGCTCGAACGCGCCAGCGCTCGTGAGACCGCCGCCCGGGTCGCCATCGGCACCGTCGCCCGTCTGTTCCTGAAGCAGGCGTTCGGCGTCGAGGTGGTGTCCCATGTGATCTCGATCGGGGCGTCCGACCCCTACGTCGGACCGCCGCCCGCAGGTGCCGACCTCGACGCGATCGACGCCTCCCCGGTTCGCGCCTTCGACAAGGCCGCCGAGGAGTCGATGATCGCCGAGATCGAAGCCGCGAAGAAGGACGGCGACACCCTCGGCGGCGTCGTCGAGGTCGTCGTGCACGGCCTACCCGTCGGCCTCGGATCGTTCGTCTCCGGAGAACGCAAACTCGACGCCCGACTGGCCGCAGCACTGATGGGCATCCAGGCCATCAAGGGGGTCGAGATCGGGGACGGCTTCGAGACCGCGCGCCGACGCGGAAGCGTCGCCCACGACGAGATCAAGCCGGGCCCGGACGGTGTGTTGCGCTCGACCAACCGCGCAGGCGGCATCGAGGGCGGTATGACCAACGGTGAGGCACTGCGAGTGCGGGCGGCGATGAAGCCCATCTCGACGGTTCCGCGTGCGCTGGCAACGGTCGACATGACGACCGGTGACGAGGCAGTGGCCATCCATCAGCGCTCGGACGTCTGCGCTGTTCCGGCTGCAGGCGTCGTCGCGGAGACCATGGTCGCCCTGGTGGTCGCGCAGGCAGCGTTGGAGAAGTTCGGTGGGGACTCGCTGGCGGAGACGACGAGCAACGTCGACCACTACGTGAAGGGCACCGCCGCCCGACCTCCACGATGACCCCGTACGCGGTCCTCGTCGGACCGCCGGGAGCAGGGAAGTCGACGATCGGTCGACGGCTGGCACAGGCGCTGGACCTGGACCTGTTCGACACCGACGTGGCCATCGAGCGAGACACCGGTCGCACGATCGCCGACATCTTCTCGCACGACGGCGAACCGGCGTTTCGGCAGATCGAGGAGCGGATAGTCGCCGGTGCTCTGGCCTCGCACGACGGGATCGTCTCCCTCGGCGGTGGTGCCGTGCTGTCGCCCGCGACCCGCGCCCTACTGTCCGGGCACACCGTGGTGTACCTGGAGATCAGTGTGGCGGAGGGGCTTCGGCGAACCGGTGCGAACACGGTTCGGCCGCTGCTCGCGGGCCCCGACCCGCGTGCGAAGTACCAGCAACTGATGCGTCATCGGCGACCTCTCTATCGTTCGGTGGCCACGGTGCGAGTGCGCACCGACAGTCGCAGCCCCGCTCGGGTCGTGGGCCAGTTGGTGGCGAAGCTGACGGCGATCGCCCCTGTTCCTGGGCGCGATGCGAACGAGAGAAACCCCCAGTAGATGAAGGTGATTCGATGACAGAGCCCGTGCGCGTCCAGGTCGAGACAGCCAACCCGTATCCGGTGATCATCGGCCGAGGTCTGTTGACGGACCTCGTCGACGAGCTCGCCGGAACGGCCACCGTGGCGATCTTCCATCAGCCTCCGCTGGCCGAGACCGCGGAGGCTGTGCGAGCTGCGTTGGCGGACAAGGGAATCGACGCTCACCGCATCGAGATCCCGGATGCCGAGGACGGCAAGGATCTGGCGGTGGCGGGGTTCTGCTGGGAGGTTCTCGGTCGAATCGGTCTCACCCGCAGCGACGCCATCGTCAGTCTGGGCGGCGGCGCGGCAACGGACCTGGCCGGCTTCGTTGCCGCGACCTGGATGCGCGGAGTCCGTATCGTCCACGTCCCGACGACGCTGCTGGCCATGGTCGACGCGGCCGTGGGCGGCAAGACCGGTATCAACACCGATGCGGGAAAGAACCTCGTCGGCTCGTTCCACGAACCGGCTGCCGTGTTGATCGATCTGGCGACGCTCGAGACCGTCCCCAAGAACGAGATCGTCTCCGGCCTGGCCGAGGTGATCAAGACCGGGTTCATCGCGGACCCGAAGATCCTGGACATCATCGAGGCGGATCCTGCCGCAGCGCTGGATCCGACCGGCGACGTGCTGCCCGAGCTGATCAGGCGCTCCGTCGAGGTCAAGGCGAAGGTCGTGGCGGCGGATCTGCGCGAGTCGAACCTGCGCGAGATTCTGAACTACGGGCACACGCTCGCGCACGCCATCGAGCGGCGGGAGCAGTACCGTTGGCGCCACGGTGCCGCCGTGTCGGTCGGTCTGGTGTTCGCGGCCGAGCTCGGACGCCTGGCCGGACGCCTGGACGACGCGACTGCCGACCGCCACCGCTCGATTCTCGAATCGGTCGGCTTGCCGGTCACCTACGACGAGCACGCGTTCTCGGATCTGCTCAAGGGCATGCAGACGGACAAGAAGAACCGGGCCGGGCTGTTGCGGTTCGTGGTTCTGGACGGTCTCGCCAAGCCCGGACGGCTCGAGGGGCCGGACCCGGCATTGCTCGTCGCCGCATTCTCCGCGGTCGGTCGCGAGGCCCCGGCCGCAGGTGGGTCGGCCATTCTGTTGTGACCTCGTGAGAGGCGACTCGGGTACGGACGAAGAACGGGCGGTGATCGACGCGAAAGCGTCGATCACCCCCCGTCGGTCGATGTGGGGGAGTCAGGAACCGTCGGCGCTGCCGTGACGTCCACGCTTGTCCAGACGCGGCTTGCCGTCTGAGTCCACCGCCGAGAACACCTCGGTGTCGGCTTCGCCGTGCTCGGAGGCCCACTGAGTTTCGGACCGCGCGGGTTCGGACTGCGTTGCCTCGCCCTGTCTCGACCGATTCTCCTGACCGGCGTTGATCAGCTGGCGGTCGTGCGCGCGTTCGGCGTCCGACGTGGCCAACTTCTTCTTGGCCTCGCGGTTGACGATCTGCCTTCCCGCGAACACCGCGATGCTCGCGGCGATGAAGATGGTGAGAATGGTGAACGCGGCTCCGGACGTCAACTCGAAGACCAGACCGTTCTGCCCCAGGCTGAAGTCGACGAAGAAGTCGACTATCCAGCTCAGGAGACCTCCGAGGAGCCCGCCGACCACTGCGGCTTTGATCCAGACCATGGTCAGGTCCTCGCCGTCGTCGGGGTCGGGGTGCTTGCGTCGGTCGCGGATTCCGTCGATGCCGGCCCACACGATGATGACGAGCAGCACGAGGGCGTAGGCCACCCAGCGCAGTGCCGATCCGCTCAGCGGCCACATCGACACTGCTGCCCCCAGCAGCAGTCGAACGACGACGTTGACCAATCCCATACTTATGCCACGCACTGCCCACCCAGTCATGCGGCACAGCATATCCGCACGTCGAACTTTGTGTGTCGGGGCCCACAAGTTCGATGACCCGGTCGAGTCGAACGGAGCGTGTGCCACGCCCGGTAATGTCGAAACCATGCCTGCCGATTTCGGTGCCCGTCGTGGTGCCCTACGAGAACTGTTGGCCGCCGACGGACTCGATTCGATGTTGATCACCGATCTTCTCAACGTCCGATACCTGACCGGATTCACCGGCTCGAATGCCGCGTTGCTGGTCTCGGCGGCCGATGCGGCCGGCGACGAGGATCGGACGGCGATCTGCACCGACGGTCGGTACGTCACTCAGGTGGCCGAACAGGTCCCGGATCTGCGCGCCGAGATCGACCGGGCGTCGGCGGTGCATCTGCTTCGATCGTCGGTCGCGGGCAACACCGGTCGCGTGGGCTTCGAGAGCCACGTGGTGACAGTGGATGCACACCGAGCGTGGTCGGAGCTCGACGGTGCCGTGGAGTTGGTGCGCGCACCGGGTGTCGTGGAGTCGTTGCGCATGGTCAAGGACGAGTTCGAGGTGGGATTGCTCAGGGACGCCTGCCGCGCCGCCGACGACGCGCTGGCCGACCTGATCGGTGGGGGCGGGATCCGTGCAGGCCGGACCGAGCGTGAGGTCGCCCGCGAGCTGGAGTCGTCGATGCTCGATCACGGTGCCGATGCTGTGTCGTTCGAGACCATCGTCGCTGCCGGAGCCAATTCGGCGGTCCCGCATCACCGGCCGACCGATGCGGTGCTGGCCGACGGAGACTTCGTCAAGCTCGACTTCGGTGCACTCGTCGGCGGCTACCACTCGGACATGACTCGCACCTTCGTCATCGGGACTCCCGCGCAGTGGCAGCGCGATCTGTACGAGCTGGTGCAGCGATCGCAGACAGCCGGTCGAGACGCTCTGGCTCCAGGGGTGACCACCGCCTCGGTCGACGCTGCGTCGCGCTCGGTGATCGAGGATGCGGGGTACGGGGAGTACTTCCTGCACGGGCTCGGCCACGGCGTCGGTCTGGAAATCCACGAAGCGCCGGGAATCGCGAAGACGAGCACCGGTACACTGCTGAGCGGTGCAGCGGTCACCGTCGAGCCGGGTGTCTACTTCTCCGGTCGCGGCGGCGTTCGGATCGAGGACACACTCGTCGTTCGCGACGGGGGTCCGGAACTGCTCACCCTGACAAGCAAGGAACTCACGTCCGTCTAGCGCGCGGGCTGGAGCGAATCCAAGCACGTGACCGACGGCGCGTCACGCGCACAAACGATTGAGGAGACGCGAAGCAAGTGGCTTCCACCAGCGATTTCAAGAACGGACTGGTTCTCAACTTGGAGAACCAGCTGTGGTCGATCATCGAATTCCAGCACGTCAAGCCGGGTAAGGGGCCCGCATTCGTGCGGACCAAGCTCAAGAACGTGCTCTCGGGCAAGGTCGTCGACAAGACGTTCAACGCCGGTGTGAAGGTCGAGACCGCAACGGTCGACCGTCGCGACATGACGTACCTCTACCACGACGGTAGCGACTACGTGTTCATGGACGCCGACACGTACGACCAGCTCTCGATCGGTGAGGCAACCGTCGGTGACGGCGCACGCTTCCTGCTCGAGAACCTGCGCGTCCAGGTCGCCATGCACGAAGGCGTTCCGCTGTACGTCGAGCTTCCCGTCACCGTCGAGCTCGAGGTCAAGCACACCGACCCCGGCCTGCAGGGTGATCGCTCCACCGGTGGCACCAAGCCGGCAACCCTCGAGACCGGAGCCGAGATCTCGGTGCCGCTGTTCATCAACACCGGCGACAAGCTCAAGGTCGACTCGCGTGACGGAAACTACCTCGGGCGTGTGAACTCCTAACGTGTCATCGAAGAAGTCGACCTCCTCCGCCTCGCAGAACGGTGCCCCCGGTGCGAAGAAGCTGGGTGCGCGCCACAAGGCCCGCAAGCGCGCGGTGGACTTTCTGTTCGAGGCGGAGGCGCGCAACGTCGATCCGGTGAACCTCACCACCGAGCGAATCGAACTCGCACGCGGCGACGACACCATCGCTCCCGTCAGCGACTACACCTCGACCCTGGTCGAGGGCGTCGCCGAGAATCTCGATCGCCTCGACGGCGTGATCGCCGATCACCTCAAGGACTGGACGCTCACCCGTCTGCCCGCAGTGGACAGGGCCATCCTGCGCGTCGCGGTGTGGGAGTTGTTCCACGCCACCGATGTTCCACCGGTCGTGGCCGTCGACGAAGCCGTCGAGCTGGCCAAGCAGTTGTCCACCGACGATTCGCCCGGCTTCGTCAACGGCGTACTGGGTCAGATCGTCCTCGTCGCGCCTCAGGTACGCGCCGCGGCCGCGGCGGTCTCGAGCCGTACGCAGACCGACGCGTCCGGTGAGGCATCGGTCGACGCCGAGCAGTGATCGAACGGTCGACGCCCGTGTGACCGAACGCTCTGCGAGCCTGCTGGTCGTGGTTCGCAGAGCGTTGCTAGGCTCTACGCAGTTGTTGTCAGACATCCTTTAACGATCCGTCCAGAGAGGCGGAGAAGGAGGTCGTAGTTTGCCTGCGCCCGAAAGCTCGTCCGCGAACCCCGCCGTTCGCGAATTGCTGTCCTCGGCCGATGTGGGGCGCACCATCTCCCGCATGGCCCACCAGATCATCGAGAAGACGGCCCTCGACGCCGCCGACTCGCCGCGCGTGGTGCTCCTCGGCATTCCCACCCGCGGGACCACGTTGGCGGAACGTCTCGCCGAACGTATCGAGGCATTCTCCGGAGTACGCCCCCCGCTGGGTTCTCTCGACATCACCCTCTACCGCGACGATCTGCGAAACAAGCCGCACCGTCCGCTCGAACGTACGTCGGTGCCCGCAGGCGGTGTCGATGACGCACTGGTGGTGCTTGTCGACGACGTGCTGTTCTCCGGCCGAACCGTGCGATCTGCGCTCGACGCCCTCCGTGACCTCGGCCGCCCTCGCGCCGTGCAGCTCGCAGTCCTGATCGACCGCGGCCACCGCGAGCTTCCGCTTCGGGCGGACTACGTCGGCAAGAACGTCCCCACAGCGCGCACCGAGGACGTGTCGGTGTTGCTCTCCGAACACGACGGCCGCGACGGGGTCAGCCTGTCCGAGGGAGGATCCGCTCGATGAAGCATCTGCTCTCGGTCGCCGACCTGACGGCCGAATCGGCCACCGAACTCCTCGACGAAGCCGAACGATTCGAGCAGGCGCTCCTCGGCCGCGAAGTCAAGAAACTCCCGACATTGCGCGGACGCACCATCATGACGGTGTTCTTCGAGAACTCGACACGTACCCGCGTCTCGTTCGAGGTCGCAGGCAAGTGGATGAGCGCCGACGTCATCAACGTCAGCGCCAGCAGCTCATCGGTGTCGAAGGGAGAGTCCCTCCGCGACACCGCAATGACGCTGCGCGCCGCCGGTGCCGATGCACTCATCGTCAGGCACCCGGCATCCGGTGCCGCACACCAGATCGCCCAATGGACCGCCGATCAGGGCACCGGCAGCACCACCGACGGTCGTTCCGCAGGCTCCACTCCTGGCCTAGTCGGTCGTTCCGCAGGCTCCACTCCTGGAGGGGGCCCCGCGGTGATCAATGCCGGCGACGGCACGCACGAACACCCCACCCAGGCTCTGCTCGACGCCTTGACGGTGCGCCAACGACTCGGCGACATCGCCGGCCGTCGGATCGCGATCGTCGGCGACATCCTGCACAGCCGGGTGGCGCGCTCGAATGCGATCCTGCTGGCCACGCTCGGTGCCGAGGTGGTGCTGATCGCACCACCGACGCTGCTGCCCGTCGGAGTGACCGGCTGGCCGGTGCGGGTCTCGCACGATATCGACGCCGAACTGCCCGGTCTGGATGCGGTGCTGATGCTCCGAGTGCAGGCCGAGCGAATGAACGGCGGGTTCTTCCCCTCCGCTCGTGAGTACTCGATCACGTACGGGCTCTCGCAGCGCAGGCTCGACCTGCTGCCCGAGCACGCCGTCGTACTGCACCCGGGTCCGATGCTGCGCGGTATGGAGATCGCGTCCTCGGTGGCCGATTCTCCGAAAACTGCAGTTCTGCAACAGGTTACGAATGGAGTTCACGTGCGGATGGCGGTGCTGTTCCGATTGCTGGTCGGTTCGGACGGGGGTGCGTCGTGACCGCACCTGCGACCTCCGTCCTATTCCGCGGCGTGCTCCTGTACGGCGAGGGCCCCGAAACCGACGTCCTGATCACGGGTGAGGAGATCGCCGGAATCGGCGCGGACCTCGACGCCGATGGTGCCGAGGTCGTCGATGCCCGCGGCCAGATACTGCTGCCGGGATTCGTCGACATGCACACGCACCTGCGCGAGCCCGGCCGCGAGGACACCGAAACGATCGAATCCGGTTCGGCCGCAGCAGCTCTGGGCGGCTACACCGCGGTGTTCGCGATGGCGAACACCGACCCGGTCGCCGACTCGGTGGTGGTGACCGACCACGTATGGCGTCGGGGGCAGGAAGTCGGTCTCGTCGACGTCCACCCCGTCGGAGCGATCACCGTCGGATTGAAGGGCAAGCAGCTCGCCGAGATGGCCACGATGGCCGCGGGAATCGGCCGGGTGAAGATGTTCTCCGACGACGGCCACTGCGTCGACGATCCACTGATCATGCGTCGGGCGCTGGAGTACTCGAGTTCCCTCGGTGTGCTCATCGCTCAGCACGCCGAGGAACCCCGGCTCACCGTCGGTGCCGTCGCACACGAGGGCCCGACGGCGGCGCGCCTCGGACTGGCCGGTTGGCCGCGTGCGGCCGAGGAATCGATCGTCGCTCGCGACGCCCTGCTGGCTCGTGACGCAGGTGCGCGGGTGCACATCTGTCACGCATCCACTGCAGGCACCGTCGAGTTGATGAAATGGGCACGCGGACAGGGCATTTCGATCACCGCCGAGGTAACCCCGCATCACCTGCTGCTCGACGATTCGCGGCTCGAGACGTACGACGCGATCAACAAGGTGAACCCACCACTGCGCGAGAAGTCCGACGTCGACGCCCTGCGCAAGGGCTTGGCCGACGGCGTGATCGATTGTGTGGCAACCGATCACGCTCCGCATGCCGAGCAGGACAAGTGCTGTGAGTTCTCGATCGCCCGTCCCGGAATGCTCGGGCTCGAAACCGCACTGTCCATCGTCGTCGACACGATGGTGACCCCGGGACTGCTCGATTGGCGCGGCGTGGCGCGGGTGATGAGCGAGCGTCCCGCCCAGATCGTCGGATTGGCCGATCAGGGACGGCCCATCGAGGTCGGCGAGATCGCTAACCTCACGCTGGTCGACCCGAAAGCGAGCTGGACGGTCTCCGGCAAGAAGCTGGCCAGCGTCGCACACAACACGCCGTTCGAGGACATGAGCTTCTCCTCGAAGGTGACCACGACGGTGCTGCGCGGGCGAATCACCGTCCGCGACGGAGCCGTGGCGAACAGAGCGGGAGAGTAGAGCCGTGGACAGAGTTCTCATCGTCATCGGATTCATCCTGTTCTGGGCACTGATGATCGCGCTGATCTTCTGGGGTTGGCGAGGACGGCAGAAGCGCCAGGAAGAGCGAATCGGTGACTTCCCGGCCGTGCCGGACGATCTGGGAGCAACCCTCGTCGGGCCGAGCACCGGCCTGTACGTCGGCAGCACCATCGCTCCGAGCTGGCAGGACCGCATCGCCGTCGGCGACATCGGCCACCGCGCCACCGGTGAACTGTCCCGACACGAGAAGGGCATCCTGCTCGACCGAGACGGTGAATCTCCCATCTGGATCCCGGCGGAATCGATCCGCGCGATCCGTACCGAACGCGGGTTGGCAGGCAAGGTCATGACCAAGGACGGGCTCCTGGTCATTCGCTGGGAGCTGCCGACGGGGACCGAGATAGACACCGGCTTCCGGGCCGACGACAAGCAGATCTACCCGGTGTGGACAGCGAGTTCCACCGGAGAAACCAAGGAGGAAACCGCGTGAGCAGCGCAGTTCTTGTTCTGGAGGACGGCCGGACATTCCGCGGCACCACATTCGGCGCACAGGGGCGCACCCTCGGCGAGGCCGTGTTCTGCACCGGAATGACCGGGTACCAGGAGACTCTCACCGACCCGAGCTATCACCGACAGATCGTCGTCGCGACCGCGCCGCAGATCGGTAACACCGGCTGGAACCAAGAGGACGGCGAAGCTGCAAGCGCGCAGGATCCCAACAAGATCTGGGTCGCCGGCTACGTCGTCCGAGATCCGGCACGCCGCACCTCGAGTTGGCGCTCCACCGGAACGCTGCAGGACCAGCTCGAAGCGCAGAACGTCGTCGGCATCGCCGGAATCGACACGCGCGCCCTGGTCCGGCACCTGCGCACCCGCGGGTCCATGCGTGCCGGAGTATTCTCGGGCGACGCCCTCGGCACCTCCGACGAGATGCTCGCGCAGGTGGTCGGTCAGCCGTCGATGCTCGGTGCCGACCTCGCCGGTGAAGTGACCACCGGAGCCGGCTACACCATCGAGCCGACCGGGGATGCTCGATTCACCGTCGTCGCAGTCGATCTCGGTATCAAGACCAACACCCCGCGGATGTTCGCCGAGCGCGGTATCCGCGTGCACGTGGTGCCGTCGAACACCACCATCGAGCAGGTTCTGGAACTGAACCCCGACGGCGTCTTCCTGTCGAACGGACCGGGCGACCCGGCCACGGCCGACACCAGCGTTGCACTGACCAGGCAAGTGCTCGAGCGTGAGCTGCCGCTGTTCGGTATCTGCTTCGGAAACCAGATCTTCGGGCGCGCACTCGGCCGTGGCACCTACAAGATGAAGTTCGGCCACCGCGGTATGAACATCCCGGTCATCGAGCACACCACCGGCCGCATCGCGATCACCGCGCAGAACCACGGATTCGCACTCGAAGGCGAAGCGGGCGAGGAGTTCGACACCGACTTCGGCCGAGCCCGGATCAGTCACACCTGCGCCAACGACGGCACCGTCGAGGGCGTCGAGCTGATCGGCGGTAGCGCCTTCTCCGTGCAGTACCACCCCGAGGCCGCGGCCGGTCCACACGACGCCGCCTACCTCTTCGACCGTTTCACCAGCGTCCTTCAGGAGAAGAAGTAATGCCACGCCGCACAGACCTGAACCACGTCCTGGTCATCGGATCCGGCCCGATCGTCATCGGTCAGGCCTGCGAGTTCGACTACTCCGGCACCCAGGCCTGCCGAGTGCTGCGCGAGGAAGGACTGCGGGTCAGCCTCGTCAACTCCAACCCCGCGACGATCATGACCGACCCCGAGTTCGCCGACGCCACCTACGTCGAGCCGATCACGGCGGAGTTCATCGAGAAGATCTTCGCCCGCGAAGCCGAGCAGGGTCACCCCATTCAGGCAGTGCTCGCCACTCTGGGTGGACAGACGGCGCTCAATGCCGCTGTTGCGCTGCACGATCAGGGCATTCTCACCAAGTACGGCGTCGAGCTGATCGGTGCCGACTTCGACGCCATCCAGCGCGGCGAGGATCGGCAGAAGTTCAAGGACATCGTGGCCAAGGTCGGTGGCGAGTCCGCCAAGTCGGCCGTCTGCTACACGATGGACGAGGTCCGCGAGACCGTCGCCGAGCTCGGCTTCCCGGTGGTCGTACGTCCGTCGTTCACGATGGGCGGTCTCGGTTCGGGGTTGGCGTACAACGACGAGGACCTGACCCGGATCGCCGGCGGCGGACTTGCGGCCTCGCCCACGGCGAACGTCCTCATCGAGGAGTCCATCCTCGGCTGGAAGGAATACGAGCTCGAGCTGATGCGCGACGGCCGCGACAACGTGGTCATCGTGTGTTCCATCGAGAACGTGGACCCCGTCGGCGTGCACACCGGCGACTCGGTGACCGTCGCCCCGGCCATGACGCTGACCGACCGCGAATACCAGAAGATGCGCGACCTCTCCATCGACATCCTGCGCGAGGTGGGCGTCGACACCGGCGGCTGCAACATCCAGTTCGCGATGGACCCAGCGGACGGTCGCCTCGTCGTCATCGAGATGAACCCGCGTGTGTCACGCTCGTCGGCGCTGGCGTCCAAGGCAACCGGTTACCCGATCGCGAAGATGGCGGCCAAGCTGGCCATCGGCTACACCCTCGACGAGATCGTCAACGACATCACCCGCGAGACCCCGGCCTGCTTCGAGCCGACCCTGGACTACGTGGTCGTCAAGGCACCGCGGTTCGCGTTCGAGAAGTTTCCCGGTGCCGACGGCACGCTGACCACGACGATGAAGTCCGTCGGCGAGGCGATGTCGATCGGCCGCAACTTCACCGAGGCCTTCGGCAAGGTGATGCGCTCGCTCGAAACCAAGCGCGCAGGCTACTGGACCGGCCCCGAGGTCGAGGCAGAGAGCCTGGAGGCGTTGCTCGAGGACCTGTCCGTTCCTCAGGACGGTCGGATGTACGGGATCGAGAAGGCCTTCGCAATGGGTGCCACCCTCGAGCAGCTGTTCGAGGCGACCAAGATCGACCCGTGGTTCCTCGACCAGTTCCAGCAGATCCACGAACTCGGCGTTCAGGTTCGCGAGGCGGCCGAATTCGACGAGGCGCTGCTGCGCCAGGCGAAGTATCACGGTCTGTCCGACCGCCAGATCGCGGCTCTGCGCCCCGAACTCGACGGTGAGGACGGTGTGCGGGCGCTCCGTACCGAGCTCGGTGTGCATCCGGTCTACAAGACGGTCGACACCTGCGCCGCCGAGTTCGAGGCCAAGACGCCGTACCACTACGGCACCTACGAGCTCGACCCCGAAGCCGAATCCGAGGTCGCCCCGCAGCCGGACCGCCCCAAGGTGCTCATCCTCGGCTCGGGTCCCAACCGCATCGGCCAGGGCATCGAATTCGACTACAGCTGTGTGCACGCGGCGCAGACCCGGTCCGAGGCCGGTTACGAGACGGTGATGGTCAACTGCAACCCCGAAACCGTCTCCACCGACTACGACACCGCGGACCGCCTGTACTTCGAGCCACTGACCTTCGAGGACGTCCTCGAGGTGTACCGGGCCGAGGCGGCGTCGGGCACGGTGCGGGGCGTCATCGTCCAGCTCGGCGGGCAGACCCCGCTCGGACTCGCCAAGCGACTGAAGGCCGCAGGCGTCCCGATCGTCGGAACATCGCCCGAGGCCATCGACCTCGCCGAGGATCGTGGCGAATTCGGCAAGGTGCTCGACGCAGCCGGACTGCCGGCAGCGAAGTACGGCACCGCGACGACGTTCGACGGAGCCCGTGAGATCGCCGCAGGAATCGGGTACCCGGTCCTGGTGCGTCCGTCCTACGTTCTCGGCGGACGCGGCATGGAGATCGTGTACGACGAGGCCTCGCTCGCGACGTACATCTCCAACGCGACGGAGATCTCGGACGACCGGCCGGTGCTGGTCGACCGGTTCCTCGAAGACGCGGTCGAAATCGACGTCGACGCACTGTGCGACGGCACCGAGGTCTACATCGGCGGCATCATGGAGCACATCGAGGAGGCCGGTATTCACTCCGGCGACTCGGCGTGCGCGTTGCCGCCGATCACACTCGGCAAGACCGACATCGAGAACGTCCGGCGGTCCACCGAGGCTCTCGCGAAGGGCATCGGCGTGCGCGGCCTGCTCAACGTGCAGTACGCACTCAAGGACGACATCCTGTACGTTCTCGAGGCCAACCCGCGTGCGAGCCGCACGGTTCCGTTCGTCTCCAAGGCCACTGCGGTACAGCTCGCGAAGGCCTGCGCCCGAGTGATGCTGGGGGAGACCATCGCCGAGCTGCGGACCGCAGGCATCCTGCCCGAGACCGGAGACGGTGGCACCGTCCCGGCCGGTGCCCCGATAGCGGTGAAGGAAGCGGTGTTGCCGTTCAACCGGTTCCGTCGTGCGGACGGAACCGGAGTGGACACTCTGCTCAGCCCGGAGATGAAGTCCACCGGTGAGGTGATGGGAATCGACTTCGATTTCGGTACCGCCTTCGCCAAGAGTCAGACCGCCGCCTACGGCTCGTTGCCTGCGGGCGGCGCGGTGTTCGTGTCGGTGGCCAACAAGGACAAGCGATCACTGATCTTCCCGGTGAAGCGACTCGCGGATCTGGGCTTCACGATTCTGGCGACCGAAGGCACCGCAGATGTGTTGCGGCGCAACGGAATCAAGTGTGAGCAGGTGTACAAGCAGTCCGGCGAGGACGTGCCGAAGGGGGAGCGGACCATCGTCGACCGGATACTCGCAGGTGACATCGCCATGGTGATCAACACCCCGTACGGCAACTCGGGCCCGCGCGTCGACGGGTACGAGATCCGTAGCGCCGCCGTGGCGCAGAACATTCCGTGCATCACCACGGTGCAGGGCGCGTCGGCAGCGGTGCAGGGCATCGAAGCCGGGATCGCCGGCGGAATCGGTGTTCGCTCGCTGCAGGATCTGCATGCGGGCCTGAAGCAGGGGCTGGGAGTGGAGTGAGCCATCATCGCAGTTGGTCGGATCGGTTGCGCGCCGCGGTCGCGGCGCGTGGTCGACTGTGTGTCGGTATCGATCCGCATCCGGCTCTGCTCGAGGCATGGGACCTGCCACGCTCGGCGGACGGTCTCGAGGTGTTCGCCGAGCTGTGTGTCGAAGCGTTCGTCGGTGAGGTGGCGATCGTCAAGCCTCAGGTGGCGTTCTTCGAGGCCTACGGATCGGCCGGGTACGCGGTGCTCGAACGCACTGTCAGTGTGCTCAGGGACGCGGGCACCCTGGTGATCGCCGATGCGAAGCGCGGCGACATCGGCACCACGATGGATGCGTACGCGCAGGCCTGGCTCGAACCCGATTCGCCGTTGTCCTCCGATGCCGTCACGGTCTCGCCGTACCTGGGCTTCGATTCGCTGGGGGAGACCGTCGATCGAGTGGTGCGACACCGGCGCGGGCTGTTCGTGCTTGCCCGCACCTCGAATGCGGAGGGCTCGGCCCTGCAGCAGGCCGCGACGTCGAACGGTGGGTCGGTGGCTCAGTCGATCGTCGATGCCGCAGCCGCGCGCAATCGCGTCGATGCCGACACGGTGGGGATAGTCGTCGGTGCCACTCGTGATCACGGTCTCGACCTGTCGAACTACACCGGTCCGATTCTCGCGCCTGGTCTGGGAGCGCAGGGAGCAACCGTTGCCGATCTCGCGGAGATCTTTCGCGATTCGCGTGAGCTGTTGCTGCCCAACTCCTCTCGTGGTGTCCTGGCCGCTGGCCCGTCGGTGACGGCCTTGCGCGACGCGGCGACACGATTGCGCGACGAGATCGAAGCCGGTCTCACATAGTCGATGCTGCGGCGCCTCGGCGCTCGGGGGCGAGTTAGCGGTTCACGCGGGTCGTCGGTACGGTCGCTAACGCTGCCGACGAACAGTGCGGATCGCCAGTGCGCAGCGCTGATGACCGCGATCGGTGGCAGTGGAAGACCGATGGTCGACGTGCCGACAGCGATCGTGTGCGTCGTATCGCCCAGAAACGAGAAGACGGAGGAACCGACAGTGGCCCTTCCCCAGTTGACCCCCGAGCAGCGCGCCGCTGCCCTCGAGAAGGCTGCGATCGCCAGGAAAGCGCGCGCCGAACTCAAGGAGCGCCTCAAGCGCGGCGGCACCGACCTCAAGCAGGTGCTCGAAGACGCCGAGACGGACGAGATCCTCGGAAAGATGAAGGTCTCCGCGCTGCTCGAGGCCCTGCCGAAGGTGGGCAAGGTCAAGGCTGCGGAGTTGATGACGGAATTGGAGATCGCGCCAACCCGTCGACTGCGCGGTCTCGGTGATCGGCAGCGCAAGGCGCTGTTGACGAAGTTCGATTTCGAGGCCTGACGACGGTGAGTGACACTGCGGCGACATCGGTCCCGGAGAACCAGCGCGGCCGGTTGGTGGTGCTGTCCGGCCCCTCCGGCGTCGGCAAGTCCAGTGTCGTTCGGCTCGTGCGTGCGGCGCTGCCCGAGCTGGTCTTCAGCGTGTCGGTCACGACGCGATCGCCGCGGCCGGGCGAGGTGGACGGGCAGGATTACCACTTCGTCTCCGCCGGCGAGTTCGATCGAATGATCGCCGACGACGAGCTGCTCGAGTGGGCGAGCATTCACGGTGGTCTGCAGCGGTCGGGAACTCCGGCCGCACCCGTCGAGGCCGCGCTGGAGGCGGGCAGCCCGGTGCTGCTCGAGCTCGATCTGGCCGGTGCCCGTGCCGTGCGGGTGTCCAAGCCCGAGGCCTTGTTGGTGTTCATGGCGCCACCGACATGGGACGACCTGGTCTCCCGTCTGGTCGGGCGCGCGACCGAGGAGAGCGCGGCCACCGAGCGGAGGTTGGAGACCGCACGGGTGGAATTGGCCGCACAGGACGAGTTCGACACCGTGGTTGTCAATACCGATGTCGACCATTCGTGCGAACAGTTGGTATCCTTGTTGGTCGGTAGGTCGTCGGTCGGCAACAGCTGACCAGTTTCACGGCGCACGAGGCCCCGACCAGCTAGTTCGTAGCACCAACGATGCAATTTCAGGAGATCATCAGTGAGCAGCATTTCAGCGGCCGTTTCCGACTTCGACGGACGCAGCGCTCTGCCGGCCTACGACACGCCGCTCGGCATCACCAATCCACCCATCGACGAGCTGCTCGCCCGCACCTCGTCCAAGTACGCCCTCGTGATCTACGCAGCCAAGCGTGCACGTCAGATCAACGACTACTACAACCAGCTCGGTGACGGCATCCTCGAATACGTCGGTCCTCTCGTCGAGCCGGGTCTGCAGGAGAAGCCGCTGTCGATCGCTCTCCGCGAGATCCACGCGGATCTGCTCGAGCACACCGAAGGCGAATAAGAACCTCACAGAGGACATCTGACTTGCGCGTTGTCGTCGGAGTCGGCGGAGGTATCGCCGCCTACAAGAGTTGTTCGCTCATTCGCAGCTTCACCGAAAGCGGGCACGAGGTACGGGTGATCCCGACCGCGTCCGCTCTGGAGTTCGTCGGGCGTGCGACGTTCGAGGCGCTGTCCGGCCAACCGGTGCACACCGGAGTCTTCGCGGACGTGCCGGAGGTCCCGCACGTGCGCCTGGGTCAGGAGGCGGACCTCGTCGTCGTGGCCCCCGCCACCGCAGATCTGATGGCGCGCATCGCCGGGGGACGCGCCGACGATCTTCTGACGGCCACCCTGCTCACCGCGCGGTGCCCGGTGGTCCTGGCTCCCGCGATGCACACGGAGATGTGGGAGCACCCGGCCACGGTCGCCAACGTCGCGACGCTTCGTTCGCGCGGTACACACGTGATCGAACCTGCGTCGGGTCGTCTGACCGGACGTGACACCGGGTCGGGTCGGCTGCCGGAGCCGGACGAGATCTTCGCACTGTCGATGCTCGTGACCGAGCGAGCGGATGCGCTTCCTCGTGACCTCGAAGGACGGCATGTTCTGGTGTCTGCCGGCGGCACTCGTGAGCCTCTCGATCCGGTCCGTTTTCTGGGCAATCGAAGCTCGGGCAAGCAGGGATATGCACTGGCCCGCGTGGCAGCGCAACGCGGAGCCCAGGTGACGTTGGTCGCCGGGTACACCAGCGACCTCGACGATCCGGCCGCGGTCGACGTGGTGCACGTCAAGACGGCCTCGGACATGCAGGATGCGGTTCGTAAACTCGCCGTCGGTGTCGATGCAGTGGTGATGGCGGCCGCGGTCGCCGACTTCCGCCCGGAGTCCATCGCGGGCAGCAAGATCAAGAAGGGGGCGAACGAGCCGTCGTCGATCCCGTTGGTCCGCAACGACGACATACTCGCAGGCCTCGTCTCGGCTCGCCGCGACGGTGAGCTCGAATCGTCCACTGTCATCGTCGGATTCGCGGCGGAGACCGGTGACGCGGACGGAGACGTACTGACGTACGCGCGGGCCAAGCTCGAACGCAAGGGCTGCGACCTGCTCGTGGTCAACGCTGTCGGTGACGGCAAGGCCTTCGAGGTCGACCACAACGACGGATGGTTGCTCGGTTCCGACGGTTCCGAGGATGCGCTCGGCGAGGGCTCCAAAGCGCTTCTCGCGAGCCGCGTACTGGATTCTGTGGCGCAGATGCTCGACGCACGTAGTCCCCGAACGAGGTCGACACAGTGACGACGGTGAGGGTGCACGAGCGATGTCGCACCGGCTACCGTGCTGAGCACCACGTGTGAGGCCGTAGAGGTTTGCCTGGCTCCGGCAGGGGCGATAACACCGAGGGAACGTCAAATTTTCATGGAGTGCCCGACCGGCGCGCGGCGTCGGGTCGGACAGGAACATGCGTCGAGAGGAAGTCCGTGAGCAAGTCCGGTAGTCGGCTTTTCACCAGCGAGTCCGTCACAGAGGGTCATCCCGACAAGATCTGCGACGCCATCAGCGATTCGATTCTCGATGCTCTGTTGACGGAGGATCCGCGTGCTCGGGTGGCCGTGGAGACCCTCGTCACCACCGGCCAGGTCCACGTCGCGGGTGAGGTCAACACCACCGCGTACGCCGACATCCCCAAGATCGTGCGCGAGAAGGTGCTCGAGATCGGGTACGACTCGTCGGCCAAGGGATTCGACGGAAATTCGTGCGGTGTGAACGTCGCGATCGGCGCGCAGTCTCCCGAGATCGCGCAGGGCGTCGATCATTCGCACGAGGCCCGAGTCGAAGGACTGTCCGACGACGAGATCGACCGTCAGGGCGCGGGGGATCAGGGGTTGATGTTCGGCTACGCCAACACCGACACTCCCGAATTGATGCCGTTGCCGATCGCGTTGGCGCACCGTCTTTCCCGGCGGCTGACCGAGGTCCGCAAGAGTGGGGTTCTGCCCTACCTGCGTCCGGACGGCAAGACACAGGTGACGATCGAATACGACGGTGACAACGCCGTTCGCCTCGACACCGTGGTGATCTCGACTCAGCACGCGGCCGACATCGATCTCGACAACCTGCTCACCCCCGATATCAGGGAGAAGGTACTGGGGTCGGTACTCGCCGAGTTGGACGTGCCGACGCTGGACACGTCCGATGTGCGTCTGTTGGTCAATCCCACCGGAAAGTTCGTGCTCGGTGGTCCGATGGGTGACGCCGGGCTGACCGGTCGCAAGATCATCGTCGACACCTACGGCGGCATGGCACGGCACGGCGGCGGCGCATTCTCCGGCAAGGACCCGTCCAAGGTCGACCGCAGCGCTGCGTACGCAATGCGTTGGGTCGCGAAGAACGCTGTCGCGGCTGGGCTCGCCGATCGCATCGAGGTCCAAGTGGCGTACGCCATCGGCAAGGCCGCGCCGGTCGGGTTGTTCGTCGAGACGTTCGGCACCGAGAAGACCGATCCCGCGCGCATTCAGGCGGCGATCAGCGAGGTGTTCGACTTGCGCCCCGGTGCCATCATTCGCGATCTGGATCTGCTGCGACCGATCTACGCGCCCACTGCGGCCTACGGACACTTCGGCCGCACCGACATCGATCTCCCGTGGGAGTCCACCGATCGCGCAGGCAAGCTCCGCGAGGCTGCCGGACTCTGAGTTCGGCGTCGACCGTTCTGCACGTACCCTGCTCGCACCGGCTCGGTGCTCCGTCATCGAGTGTGGGGTGAGAATCGAGGAGGAGGTGCGGTGGCGGGCGTAGCGCGGGTGGCGGCGTCGGATCTCCCGATCGCGCGCATTCTCCCGATGTTGCCGCTGCCGCATCTCGACCGAGAGTTCGACTACCTCGTACCCGAGGAGATGAGCACCGATGCTCGGCCCGGTGTGCGAGTTCGGATTCGGTTCGCGGGCCGACTGGTCGACGGTTTCGTGCTGGCCAGACTGGCCGAGACCGAGCACTCCGGTAAGCTCGGCTGGCTCGATCGGGTGGTGTCGGCAGAGCAAGTTCTGACTCCCGAGATCGCGGAACTGGCCGAGGCGGTGGCCGATCGGTACGCCGGGACCAGAGCGGACGTACTGCGTCTGGCGATCCCGGCTCGCCACGCCCGAGTCGAGGCGGAACCGACACCCGTCGTCGAGCCCCCGGTCGAGCCTGCCGTCGACAGGTCGGCATGGTCGGCCTACACCCACGGCTCGAACTTCCTCGACGCGTTGGCATCGGGACGCGTACCCCGCGCGGTGTGGCAGGCATTGCCCGGTGAGCGGTGGCCGGTGCGGCTGGCGGAGGCCGCTGCCGTGACCGTCGCCGCCGGTCGATCCGCCGTGGTGGTGGTACCCGATCAGCGTGATCTCGATCGACTGGAAACGGCCTGCACGGCTCTGCTCGGAGCCGACCGGGTGGTGACGTTGTCGGCCGGACTGGGTCCGGCGAAGCGGTATCGGCAATGGTTGCGCGGTCTGCGATCGGGCCCGGTCGTTGTGGTGGGGACGCGCAGCGCCGTGTTCGCTCCGGTGTCCACTCTGGGCATGATCGCCGTCTGGGACGACGGTGACGACAGCTTCGCCGAGCCCCGTTCGCCGTATCCGCACGCCAGAGAAGTCGCGTTGCTCCGAGCGCACGTATCCGGGGCGGCGGTGGTGATCGGCGGACATTCGCGGACGGCGGAGGCGGAAGCTCTCGTCGATTCCGGTTGGGCACACGATCTGGTGGCTCCTCGTGAGCTGGTCCGTGAGCGTCAACCCCATGTGGTGGCCTTGGCGGACTCGGACCATGCGCTCGCGCGGGACCCGGCAGCCCGTGTCGCCCGGCTTCCCGCCATCGCGTTCGAGGCGGCGCGAGCCGCACTGAAAGCCGATTCGCCTGTGCTGGTTCAGGTTCCGCGCGGCGGATACGTGCCGTCACTGGCGTGTGCGAAGTGTCGGCACCCGGCTCGGTGTCGCCGGTGCAACGGGCCGTTGGCCCTGCCGTCGGCCCCTGGAAGCGACGGAGCCGGCAGTCCGACCTGCTCGTGGTGTGGAATCGCCGACACCGCGCATCGCTGCACCGTATGCGGATCACGCAACCTGCGGGCGGTCGTGATCGGAGCGGGCCGCACCGCCGAGGAACTCGGACGGGCATTTCCCGGCGTACCGATACACAACTCGGGAGGTGCCGCCGTGCTCGACTCCGTCCGACCCGGTGCCGGTCTGGTCGTGTCGACCGTCGGTGCCGAGCCGACGGTCGACGGTGGGTACGGCGCAGCTCTTCTGCTGGACGGCTGGGCCCTGCTCGGCCGGGCAGACCTGCGCGCGGCAGAGGAGACACTGCGTCGGTGGATGACGGCCGCTGCGTTGGTCCGGCCCGGCTCTGCGGGAGGTCGTGTTGTCGTCGTCGCCGAGTCCGAGATACCGACGGTGCAGGCGCTGGTTCGCTGGGATCCTCTGTGGCACGCCAGAAGTCAGTTGGACGAACGAGTGGAGGTACGGTTCCCGCCCGCCGTACACGTCGCGGCGATCGACGGAACCACCGATGCGATCACGGCGCTGGTGGAGGGTGCAGATCTGCCCGAGGCAGTGGAGATACTCGGACCGGTCGATCTGCCGGACGGCCAACGCGCACCCGCGGGCGGCGGTGAGGACGTGCTTCCCGGTGATGTGCAGCGGCTGTTGATACGCGTGCCGCGCAGCACCGGGGCGGCCTTGGCGCGGGCGCTGGCCGCCGCTCAGGCATCTCGTAGCGCCAAGAAGCTCGGCGGCGGAGTGCGGGTTCAGATAGACCCGATTCGAATCGGCTGACACTGCCGTCCGGGGCAGCCGTGGCCTAAGGTTGCGTCGGGGCGGCGCACGGGGCGCCGATGAGAGGTGGGTCGGGGACATGAAGAGAAGGCAGCTCTTTCGCCGTGCGACAACAGGTTTGGCGGTGGTGATCGGAGCCCGGCTCGTGGCACCTGCCTCCGCCGACGCCCTGCCCGGTACCGGCTCGGCGCAGCCGCCCACACCGGCCGTTCCGTTGGATCGACTGCTACGGATCGTGTCTCTGTCGCACGTCAACGATCCGGCGCTCACCCCGATTTTTCCCGGCGATCCCGAATTCTCGCTCGAGACGGCGTTCACCGTCGCGGACGACGGTTTCTACCTCCAGTACGTCAAGGAGGGCGAGCACACCGGCACGCACTGGGGAGCGCCCGCACACTTCCAGGAAGGTGGGCTGACCGCCGACCAGCTCGATCCGGAGGATCTGTTTCTGCCCGCGGTGAAGATCGACATTCGTGATCGGGCGGCAGCCGACGCCGACTACGCCGTGACCGTGGCCGACCTGCAGAACTGGGAAGCAGTCAACGGAGCCATTCCGCACGGCGCGGCCGTAATTCTGTGGACCGGATGGGCGTCACGCTGGGGTACCGATGCCTACGCGAACGCGGACGCGGACGGCGTGACGCACCAACCCGGCTTCTCGGCGGAGGCGGCGCAGTGGTTGATCGACACGGGCAGGCTCGCCGACAGAGGTGCCCTCGGAACCGACACCTTCGGACCCGACTTGGGCAACGACGAAACCTATCCGGTATCGGTCAAGCTCTACGACCGGCGTCGGATCAGTCTCGAGAACCTGACCAATCTGGAGTCGATACCGACCACGGGTGCCTACGTTCTGGTCGGCGGACCGATCAACCGGGCCGGATCCGGTTCGCCTGCAACCATTTTCGGATTGATTCCCAAGCTTCCCTGATCGGAACCGCTCGGGACCATGCTGAGTGTTCCTGCGGTGTCGTAGGCGTAGACGCCGGCCTTGCCCGAGCGCTTGGCCTTGTACATCGCGCGATCGGCGAGGCGCATCAGCTCGTCCTCGTCGACGTCGGAGGTGTCGGTGCCGGCCACGGTCGTCGTCCCGTCGGCGGTGCGGTCGGGACGACCGATCTGCACCACACCCACGCACGCGCCGACCGACACCGAATGGCCGTCGATCTCGTGCGCGGTCCGCATGGCCTCGGCGATGCGGACCGCGGTGGTACGGCCGGTTCGCAGATCCGCGTTCACCAGGGCGGTGAACTCGTCGCCGCCGAAGCGCGCAACCACTCCGTCGATCACGCATCGGTCGAGGCGGCGGGCGAGTTCGACGAGTAGTCGATCGCCGCCGCCGTGGCCGAATCTGTCGTTGACGCTCTTGAAGTCGTCGAGGTCGATCAGCAGCAGGACGGCGCGGCCCCGGCCCGCCCTGGCGTCGTTCACCGCCGCTCGAAGGTGTTCGTCGAACGACGACCGGTTGAGCAGCCCGGTGAGTCCGTCGTGGTGCGCGCGATACGTCAGCTCGGCCTGGGCCAGAGACAGGCTCCGAAGCAGATTGTCGTTCTGAACCAGGGTGATCACCTGGCGCACGAGCGAGAGCAGCACCACCGCCACCCCGAGTACCACCACCGTCGAATCCAGGTCCCCGGTCTGCACGCGCAGTATCGCCAGCACGATCCCTATCGCGCCCATCAGCCCGTACGGCAACAACAGTTGTGTTCTCTCACCGGTGACGGTCTCGGTGTACACCCGCGCAGCTGTCGCCGATCCGTGCAGTGACGAGCCGTGTATCGGCGGACCAGGCGGATCGTCCTCGACGGTCCTCGGGGCGGCGGCCGCGAGAGCGATGAGTGCAGTGCCTGCGATGAATCCGCCGTCGGTCAGAACCGGCATGAAGTCCGCACCGATGGCGACGAGGTACGCGTAGATGCTGTCGGACACCGCCATCATGAGGATTCCGGCACCGAGCAGGGTGAGTTGCGTTCGGTAACGCGACGCGATCTTCGGGATCACGGCGAGCAGCACGATCATGGCCACGAGAACGAGGTCGGTGATGGGATACATGATCGCCACGAGGAACGCGATGGACTCCGATTCCGACGAGTGCACGACCGCCCCGAGGACGGTGGCCCAGGACAGAACGAAGAGGGACCCGACGACCACGGCCCCGTCGAGCAACGACATCACCCAGACATGGCGTGTACCTGAGGCCGCCCGCCGGGGCGACGGGCCGACGAAGGCGAGCAGCGCGGGCACGGCGAAGATCGGGAAGAGAAAGAACCCCACGTCGGCGACCGATGTGTTCGGCAGCGGCATGTCGAGAGCGGATCGATAGAAAGCCCACACGGCCATGCCTGCGCTCCAACACGCCATTCCCGCGGCCATCAGAACGCGCCACTGCCGTTCGGAGCCCGTCCGTCTCGACGCCGTTCGCCAGCAGACGACCGTTGCGGTGATGCCACCTGCGAGCTGTGCGACGTCGTCGATCAGTACCGAGATTCTCTGGCCGAGAACGTTGGAGCCGGCGAGCAGAACGATGGCCAGGACGCAGCCGAGAACGACGGTCACGCGTCGCCTCGTCGATCCGGCCACACGGCCCCCCTCGTTCGTGAGCGATCGCTGTCGAGCCGGCCGCTGTACACGGTTCGTTGGACGTGAGCTCGCACCGACCGCGCCATTCTAACGAGCGGAAGCGATCCACGACGTGTTCCTCGGATCCGGAAAACGTGGAGGTTGCCTCTGGGTATTGTCAAAGTTCTATTGACGATATATCGTCGACTTGTCAATCGATACAAAGGAGAACGACATGAATCACGCATTCGAGGGATTCGCTCACGAATTCGGACGCCGCGCAGTACGTCGCCAGATGCGAGGCGCGCCCTTTCAGATGTGGGTCGCGCAGAGCGACGATCGAGGCCCGTCGGACGATCACGGTCCGCGAGAACGAGGCCGTGGAAGGAGAGCTCATGGTGAACGGAACAGGCACGGTGAGGGTGGCCCGTTCGGACGGGGACGGGAAGGCATGCGCCCCGGCTTCGGTCCCGGCGGTTTCGGGCCGAACGGAGACTTCGGTCGAGGCCGGGGTCGGGGAGGACGCGGACGACGCGGGGACGTGCGCGCTGCGATCCTGCTTCTGCTCGAGGAACGTCCGATGCACGGATACGAACTGATCCAGCAGATCGCCGCGAAGAGCAACGGAACCTGGAAGCCGAGTCCGGGTTCCATCTATCCGGCCCTGTCCCAACTCGAAGACGAGGGCTTGGTCCTGATCGACAAGGTGGCCGGCCGCAAGACGGCTGCGCTGACCGACGAGGGGCGAACGCACGTCGACGCTCATCGCGGCGATCTGGGCAGCCCATGGGACGACGTGGCAGAGTCCGTCGGTGTCGACGCTCGCGATCTTCGGGCCCTGATCGGCCAGTTGATGGGCGCAGCCGGTCAGGTCGCCGGAGTCGGCACACCGGCACAGGTGGAGCAGGCCGCCGAGATCCTCACCGAAGCACGCAGGTCGCTGTATCGGATCCTCGCCGACGACGGTCCGACCGATCGAGATCCCGACGACACGGTCGACGCCCCCGACGCGACGTGATCGGCACCTGCGGAATCGTCCGCGGCGCTCGCGACTCCCTAGGATGAACACCCGAGATCCTTTCGTCCATCCAGGGAGTTGCTCGAGTGCGCGTCGTCTTTGCCGGTACACCGGAGCCCGCAGTCCCGTCGCTGCAGCGACTGTTGGAGTCCGAACGCCACGAGGTGATCGCGGTGGTGACCCGGCCCGACGCCGCAGCCGGTAGGGGCCGCAAGACGATGCGCTCACCGGTCGGCCTGCTGGCCGACGAGCACGGAATCCCCGTGTTCACACCGGCGAAGCCCTCGGATCCGGATTTCGTCGCACAGCTCACCGAACTCGCGCCCGACGTGTGTCCGGTCGTCGCATACGGGGCACTGCTGCCGCAGCCGGTGCTCGACATCCCTCGCTTCGGCTGGATCAATCTGCACTTCTCGCTGCTGCCCGCGTGGCGAGGTGCCGCGCCGGTACAGGCCGCCATCGCCGCGGGCGACGAGATCACCGGCGCCTCCACCTTCCTGCTCGACGCAGGAATGGATACCGGCCCGGTACTCGGCGTCGTCACCGAGCGGGTGCGCGCAACCGATACGACGGGGAACCTGCTCACCCGACTGGCGTCGAGCGGAGCAGACCTACTGGCTGCCACCCTCGACGCGATCGAGGACGGGACGGCATCCGCGCATCCACAGCCCGAGGACGGGATCTCCTACGCGAGCAAGGTGAGCGTCGACGCCGCGCGCATCGACTGGACTCGGTCTGCGGCATTCGTCGACCGGCACATCAGATCGGTCACCCCCGCACCGGGCGCGTGGACCACGATCGGTGAACTCCGCGTCAAGATCGCTCCGACAACGCCCTCGGAGGACACGTTGGCCCCGGGCGAGATATCGGTGCGAAAGTCCGGCGTACACATCGGAACAGGCACGACGGCAGTGGTTCTCGGCGAAGTTCAGCCGCAGGGCAAGAAGCTCATGAAGGCACTCGACTGGGCGCGCGGCGCTCGGCTGGACGATACGGCGGTAGCACGATGACAGAACCCGACAGGCCCCGACAGCGCGAGTCCAGTCCAGCTCGCAAGCACGTCAAGAAGTCGCCCGGAGCCCGCGGGCCGAAGGGAAACCGGCCCCCGCAAGGCGCGGGACCGCGTGCCGTCGACGCGATCGACCCTGCCCGCCGGGCTGCCCGGGACGTCCTCAAGGCGGTACGCGAGCGGGATGCCTACGCCAATCTGGTGCTTCCGGGCCTGCTACGAGAGCGCAAACTGGACTCGCGCGACGCGGCACTGGCCACCGAACTCGCCTACGGCGCGTCCCGCGCGCGTGGTGTGCTCGACGCGGTGATCGCCCATGCAGCCGGTCGGCCTGCCGCCGAGATCGACGGGCCGCTGCTCGACATTCTGCGACTCGGCTCCTACCAACTGCTCCGGACCCGAGTGGCACCGCACGCGGCCGTCGCCACGTCGGTGGACCTGGCTCGGTCCGAATTCGGCACCGGCAAAGCAGGTTTCGTCAACGCGGTACTGCGCCGCGTGTCCGAGCGGACGGCTGCCCAGTGGGTCGACGAGCTCGCGCCCGCTGCGGCAACCGATCCCGTCGGCCACCTCGCGTTCGAGTACGCCCATCCCAAGTGGATCGCGCAGGCCTTCGCCGATGCACTCGGTGCCGACGCCGGTGAACTCGCCGCGGTGCTCGAGGCCGACGACGCACGTCCCTCGGTCCACCTGGTGGCTCGGCCCGGTGAGATCTCCGCCGAGGAACTGGCGCTGATCACCGGGGGAGAAGAGGGACCCTATTCGCCGTACGCAGTGCACCTCGACGGCGGAGATCCCGGCAAGCTCGACGCCGTCCGGGACGGACTGGCCGGGGTGCAGGACGAAGGAAGTCAACTCGTCGGCCGAGCGCTCACCTTGGCGCCGCTCGTCGGCGAGGACGGTGGCCGGTGGCTGGACCTGTGCGCCGGACCGGGCGGTAAAGCTGCCCTCCTCGGTGCCATCGCCGAGATCGACGGTGCCACGGTCGACGCCGTCGAACCGACGCCGCACCGAGCCGATCTGGTGTCCAAGACGACGAAGGACCTTCCGGTGACGGTGCACACCGTCGACGGCAGGCAGTCCGGACTCGATGGCGGCTACGATCGCGTGCTCGTGGACGCGCCCTGCACCGGGCTCGGTGCTCTGCGACGCAGGCCCGAGGCCCGGTGGCGACGACTGCCCTCCGATGTGGCGGCACTGGTGACATTGCAGAAGGAACTGCTGGCCGCGGCAATCGAGCTGGTCCGCCCGGGCGGAGTGGTGCTGTATTCGACGTGTTCGCCGCACCTGTCCGAAACCACCGCCGTCGTCGCCGACGCGGTCCGCCGCTACGGCGTCGAACAGCTCGACACCCGCGAGCTGGTCCCAGGAGTGCCGCAACTCGGCGACGGTACATCGGTGCAATTGTGGCCGCATCGACACGGCACGGACGCAATGTTCATGGCGGCGCTGCGTAAGCCGATGTGACCGGTGAGCCGTCGTGACCGGGAAGCGGTGTGATCAGTTGCCGGCCAGGAACGTCTCGGCCACGTCTGTCGGGGCGTGGACCAGCCACCCGTCGATGATCAGTTCACGCAGTTCGTCGTCCTCGGTGTTGTCGAGGTCGACCAGAACGGCAGCGAACCCGTCGAAATGCGAGATGGTGAAACATGCCCGCGGGTGTGCGGCGAGAATCGCGTCCTTCTCGTTGAGATCGGCGGTGCGGACGGCGAGAATCGGTCCGCTGGGCGGGATCTCGCTGCCGAACCGCTTCAGATCGGCTTTGCTGAACGGGCGGACCCACGCGAACACGTTCTTGCCCACCGACCACGCCGGACGGCCGTACCGGACACTCTCGGTGACCTCGGGCAACTCGGCGATCACCGCTGTCACGGAATCCATGGTGGTCATGGGCGAACGATACCGGCTGGGCTAGGCTCGTCAATCGTGGTTTCCCCGATGATCGCCCCCTCCATTCTGTCCGCCGATTTCGCCCGGCTCGCCGCCGAAGCCGAGGCGGTGTCCGGAGCCGACTGGTTGCACGTCGACGTCATGGACGCGCACTTCGTACCCAACCTCACCCTGGGGCTGCCGGTCGTGGAGAGCTTGCTGAAGGCGACGAACATTCCGCTCGACTGCCACCTGATGATCGAGGACCCGGCCCGCTGGGCACCGCCGTACGCCGAGGCGGGTGCGTACAACGTCACCTTCCACGCCGAAGCGACCGACGACCCGTCCGCGGTTGCGCGCGACATCCGGGCGGCGGGAGCCAAAGCCGGACTGTCCGTCAAGCCGGGAACACCCATCGAGCCGTACCTCGAGATCCTGCGCGACTTCGACACGCTGCTGGTGATGAGCGTCGAGCCGGGCTTCGGTGGGCAGTCGTTCATGCCGGAGGTACTCGCGAAGGCGAAAGCCGTTCGAGCACTTGTCGATTCCGGGGATCTGCGACTGGTCGTGGAAATCGACGGTGGCATCAACTCCGACACGATCGAGCAGGCCGCGGAGGCCGGAATCGACTGCTTCGTCGCCGGATCGGCCGTCTACAACACCGCCGACCCCGCAGCCGCAGTGCGCGACCTACGCGACCGAGCCGCCCGCGCATCACACCACCTGTCGTAATGAACGGCCAGGGCGCAGCACTGTCCGTCGCGGACGCCATGGCCCTCGCCGTCGAGGCATCCGAGTCCGCCCGGGGCATCAGCAGTCCCAATCCCGCGGTCGGTGCCGTGATTCTCGATGCCGGTGGCGCCGTCGTCGGCATCGGCTCGACGCGTCCGCCCGGCGGTCCGCACGCAGAGATCGTCGCGCTGGCCGAGGCCGGTGACCGAGCGCGCGGCGGCACCGCGGTGGTGACCCTCGAACCCTGCAACCACACCGGCCGCACCGGACCGTGCTCGCAGGCCCTGATCGACGCGGGCATCGCGGCGGTCGTGCACGCCGTCGCCGATCCGAATCCGCTCGCATCGGGCGGCGCGGCAGCCCTGCGCGCGGCGGGCATTCGCGTCGAACAGGGGATCGGTGAGATCGCGGTGCGGCAGGGGCCGCTGCGCGCCTGGTTGCACAAGCAACGCACCGGTCGGCCGCACGTGACGTGGAAATATGCCGCCACCCTCGACGGACGCAGCGCCGCGGCGGACGGCACGAGCCAGTGGATCACCGGACCGCAGGCCCGGGCGCACGTCCATGCCGAGCGGGCCAAGCTCGACGCCATCGTCGTCGGAACCGGCACCGTGCTGGCCGACGACCCGCGACTGACCGCACGACGTCCGGACGGGACCCTCGCGCCGCACCAACCCGTGCGCGTCGTCGTCGGATCGCGGTCGATACCGTCGACCGCAGCGATACGTGGGACGGACGCCCCCACGGTGTTCCTCGACACACACGACCCCGCGGCCGTGATCGACGCCCTCAGCGAGCACACCGACATCCAGATCGAAGGCGGCCCGACGTTGGCCGGGGCATTCCTCGCTGCGGGCCTGGTGGACCGCGTCGTGGCGTACGTCGCACCGGCGGTGTTGGGCAGCGGGCCCACAGCGGTGGAGAATGCGGGCATCGGAACAATTGCCGACGCAATTCGGTTCCGCACGGAGACAGTCACCATGATCGGCAACGACATTCTGATCGGCGTCGTGCCCGAAGGAGCGAAGTAGATGTTCACCGGAATTGTCGAAGAGCTCGGCGAGATCGTCGCCAAGGACGAACTGCCCGACGCCGCCCGGTTCACCGTTCGGGGCCCGGTGGTGACCTCCGATGCAGGCCACGGCGACTCCATCGCGGTGAACGGGGTGTGCCTGACCGTCGTCGAGGTGCTGCCCGACGGCGGATTCACCGCCGACGTGATGCAGGAAACGCTGAACCGCTCGAGCCTCGGTGCCCTCGACGTGGGCAGCCGCGTCAACCTCGAACGTGCGGCCGCGCTCGGCAGCCGTCTCGGCGGGCACCTCGTACAGGGTCACGTGGACGGCACCGGAACGATCATCGGCCGATCGCCGTCCGAGAACTGGACCGTCGTGCGCATCGCACTGCCCACCTCGGTCGCGCGCTACGTCGTGGAGAAGGGCTCGATCACCGTCGACGGCGTCTCGCTCACCGTCTCCGGACTCGGCGTCGACGACGGAGCGCACTGGTTCGAGATCTCCCTGATCCCCACCACCCTCGACTTGACCACTCTCGGCACGGCCGAGGTCGGATCGCCGGTCAACCTCGAAGTCGACGTCATCGCCAAGTACGTGGAGCGGCTGCAGACGATCGACGCACAGTAAGTACTGTTGACATGCACGCAATCGATGGTGCATCGGAGAATTTCCAGGGCGCTGAGCCAGGCCCGAGACGTATGGAGCACGCCGTGGTGACCAGGTTCGACAGTATCGAGCGCGCAGTTGCGGACATCGCTGCGGGCAAAGCAGTGGTGGTCGTCGACGACGAGGACCGCGAGAACGAAGGCGACCTCATCTTCGCCGCCGAGAAGGCCACCCCGGAACTGGTCGCCTTCATGGTCCGCTACACCTCCGGTTATCTCTGCGTTCCACTCTCCGGTGAGGACTGCGACCGGCTGGGCCTGCCGCCGATGTTCGCCACCAATCAGGACAAGCACGGAACCGCGTACACCGTCACCGTCGACGCCCGCGAGGGCATCGGCACCGGAATCTCCGCCTCCGACCGGGCGGCCACGATGCGACTGCTCGCAGACCCCGACACCGGGGCCAACGACTTCACCCGTCCTGGCCACGTCGTACCGCTGCGCGCCAAGGACGGCGGAGTGCTGCGTCGCCCCGGCCACACCGAAGCCGCCGTCGACCTCGCCCGCATGGCAGACCTGCGGCCTGCAGGCGTCATCTGCGAAATCGTCAGCCAGAAGGACGAGGGCGCGATGGCCCAGACCGACGAACTGCGCGTCTTCGCCGACGAGCACGACCTCGCCCTCATCTCCATCGCCGACCTCATCGCCTGGCGTCGCAAGCACGAGAAGCACGTCGTCCGCGTCGCCGACGCCCGGATCCCCACCGGCCACGGCACCTTCCGCGCCGTCGGCTACCAGAGCATCTACGACGAGGTCGAGCACGTCGCGCTCGTCCGCGGCGACATCGCGGGCCCCGACGGAGACGGCAACGACGTGCTCGTCCGAGTGCACTCCGAATGTCTCACCGGCGACGTGTTCGGATCACTGCGCTGCGACTGCGGACCACAGTTGGACGCGGCCCTGGAAATGGTCGCCGCCGAGGAACGCGGCATCGTGTTGTACATGCGCGGACACGAAGGTCGCGGAATCGGTCTGCTGCACAAGCTCCAGGCCTACCAGCTCCAGGACGCAGGCTCCGACACCGTCGACGCCAACCTGCAACTGGGCCTCCCGGCCGACTCCCGTGACTACGGAATCGGTGCTCAGATCCTCGTCGACCTCGGCGTCTCGTCGATGCGGCTGCTGACCAACAACCCTGCCAAGCGAGTGGGACTCGACGGCTACGGTCTGCACGTCACCGAACGAGTGCCGATGCCGTTGCGCGCCAACGCCGAGAACCTCACCTACCTGCGCACCAAACGCGACCGGATGGGCCACGACCTCACCGGGTTGGACGAGTACGAGAACGGTCGTTCCGCAGGCTCCACTCCCGCATCCGAGAACGGGGCCACCTCATGAGCGGCGAAGGCGAACCCACCCTGCAGCTCGCAGGCGCCAGTGATCTCAAACTGGCGATCGTCGCCGGTCAGTGGCACCAGAAGATCTCTCAGGCATTGCTCGACGGTGCACTTCGCAAAGCCGAGTCGGCCGGGATCGAGGACGTCACGGTCATCCGTGTGGCCGGAGCCATCGAACTGCCCGTCGTCGCGCAGGCGTTGGCCCGCAACCACGACGCCGTCGTCGCACTCGGCGTCGTCATCCGCGGTGGCACACCGCATTTCGAGTACGTATGCGACGCCGTCACGGCAGGCCTGACGCGCGTCTCGCTCGACGAGGGCACTCCGGTCACCAACGGCGTGCTCACCACCAACGACGAGCAGCAGGCGCTCGATCGCGCAGGGTTGCCCGGTTCGTTCGAGGACAAGGGCGCACAGGCCACGGCGGCCGCGATCGACACAGCGCTGACTCTCAAACACCTACGCCAACCCTGGACGAATCAGGAGTTCACGTGACCGGCAGCGCACCGTCCACCGAGTGGGACATGGTGGTGAAGTCGCGCAAGTCGGCTCGTTACGCCATCGCGACGGCGGTGTTGCTCGTGGTGGCGCATTCGACCGTCGCCGTCCTGCTGAGGGTCTCGCCGACCGGGGTGTACTTCAGAACCGCGGACCAACTGGCGATGGCAGGTATCGGACTTCTTCTGGGAGGCCTGGCGCTCGTGCTGACGCGCCCGCGCATTCGCGTCGGGCCTGCAGGTGTCGCGGTGCGGAACCTGTTGTCGGAGCGTCTGATCGAATGGGATCTGGTGCGTGGTCTGTCCTTCCCCGAAGGAGCCATGTGGGCCAGGATCGACATTCCCGACGACGAGTTCATCAACGTGATGGCCATCCAGTCCAACGATCGTGACCATGCGGTCGCGGCCGTACGAAAGTTCCGCACTCTCGAACGCACCTACGCGCCCGCCGCCTCCGTTCCGGACATCGCGGTCGATCGGGACTGACGTCGTACCTCCGCACCGCGGCTGAGCTGCGGATGCGGAGAACGTCGGACCCGACGGCTAACGTGGATGCCGTGTCCGACCCCGCTACCTACCGCCCGGCCACCGGAACCATCCCGGTGGAGCCGGGGGTGTACAAATTTCGCGATCCGCACGGCCGCGTCGTCTACGTGGGAAAGGCCAAGAGCCTCCGCAGTCGACTCAATTCCTACTTCGCAGACATAGCCTCGCTGCATCCCCGTACGCGCCAGATGGTCACCACCGCGGCATCGGTGGAGTGGACCGTGGTGACCACCGAAGTCGAGGCCCTCCAGCTCGAGTACAACTGGATCAAGGAATTCGATCCACGGTTCAACGTCCGCTACCGCGACGACAAGAGCTATCCGATGCTCGCGGTGACGATGAACGAGGAGTTTCCTCGGTTGTTCGTCTACCGCGGACCCCGGCGCAAGGGTGTCCGCTATTTCGGCCCCTACGCGCACGCGTGGGCCATTCGCGAGACGCTGGATCTGTTGCTGCGAGTATTTCCCGCGCGCACGTGCTCGACCGGAGTGTTCAAGCGCCACAATCAGATCGGCCGGCCCTGCCTGCTGGGCTACATCGACAAGTGCTCGGCACCGTGCGTCGGACGGGTCAGCGCCGAGGAGCATCGGGCGACCGTCGAGGACTTCTGTGACTTCTTGGCCGGAAAGACGGACAAGCTCGTTCGTCAGCTCGAGAAGAAGATGCAGGCTGCATCCGAGGACCTGGATTTCGAGACCGCCGCACGTCTGCGAGACGACGTCGGTGCGCTGCGTCGGGCATTGGAGAAGCAGGCGGTGGTGCTCGGCGACGGCACCGACGCCGATCTCGTCGCCTTCGCCACCGACGCCCTCGAAGCTGCCGTTCAGGTCTTCCACGTCCGAGGCGGCCGCGTGCGCGGGCAACGCGGCTGGGTGGTGGAGAAGGCAGGAGAGGTGATCGAACGCCAGGACGAGGCCGATCTGCCCGCTCTGGTCGAGCAGTTCCTGACGCAGTTCTACGGCGAGCAGGCCGCCCTGTCCGCACAGGCACCGGGCGGTGACGACGGTGGTTCCAACGCCGTCCCGAGGGAAGTGCTGGTTCCGGTCCTGCCGGACAACGCCGACGAGGTTCAGGCCTGGCTCAGTGAACTTCGGGGCTCGAACGTGACCCTGCGTGTTCCCCAGCGCGGCGACAAGAAGGCGTTGGCCGAGACCGTCGAACGCAACGCCAAGGAAGCCCTGCAGCAGCACAAGCTCAAGCGCGCGGGCGATTTCACATCGAGATCGGCTGCGCTGCAGGGTATTCAGGAGGCACTCGATCTGGACTCGGCACCGCTGCGCATCGAGTGCATCGATATCTCCCACGTGCAGGGAACCGATGTGGTGGCCTCGCTAGTCGTCTTCGAGGACGGATTGCCCCGCAAGAGCGACTACCGCCACTACGCGATCAAGGAAGCGGCAGGCGACGGGCACTCCGACGACGTGGCGAGCATCGCCGAGGTGACCCGTCGCCGGTTCCTACGGCACTCCGCGGACGGTTCGGCCGAGGGGACCGGAGGCGATCTCGCCCCCGAAGCGGCGTTGGATCCACAGACCGGCAGACCGCGCAAATTCGCGTATCCACCCAATCTGTTCGTCGTCGACGGCGGTGCCCCTCAGGTGGCCGCTGCCGCGGCCGTGCTGGACGAGCTCGGCGTGACCGACGTGGCCGTGGTCGGTCTGGCGAAGCGGCTGGAGGAGGTATGGGTTCCGGGGGAGGAGGATCCGGTGATCCTTCCGCGTACGAGCGAGTCGCTCTACCTGCTCCAACGGGTCCGCGACGAAGCGCACCGGTTCGCGATCACGTTCCATCGCAGCAAGCGATCGCGACGCATGACGGCCTCGGCTCTGGATTCGGTTCGCGGACTCGGCGAGTCGCGTCGAACGGCACTGGTGGCACACTTCGGTTCCGTCGCCAACCTCAAACGCGCGACGGTCGCGGAGATCGTCGAGGTGCCCGGGATCGGAGAGACCACAGCCAAGTCGGTGCTGGCCGCACTGGGTTCCGACACGGACGACGCCGATGTAGGCGATGATGGCAGCGCAACTGCAACGACATCGGGCGAGAACACGGCGGAACATGCGATCGCACCGCGCGTGGAATCGGCGGGACAGGCTTCGTAGTGAGCGAACACCAGACACAGAGACACCCACCGTCCGAACACCATCTCGAACAGCCCTCCGCGGGGGAGTCGCGGCACGACGAGATCGAAGTGGCGTTGGTCACCGGGGTTTCCGGAGCAGGATTGCGCACGGCGGCCAAGATTCTCGAGGATCTCGGCTGGTACGTCGCCGACAACCTACCGCCGGAGCTCATCTCCAAGATGGTCGATCTCGGCCGCGAGTCCAAGCCCAGAATCGAGCGACTGGCGCTGGTGATGGACGTTCGAAGTCGCCTGTTCACCGGCGATCTGGGCTGGGTGGTCAAAGAACTCGATTCCAAGGGCGTGCGCAACAGAGTGCTCTTCCTCGACGCGTCCGACGCCGTGCTGATCCGTCGATTCGAGTCCAACCGGCGCAGCCATCCTCTGCAGAACGACGGTCAGGACGGAACCTTGACCGAGGGCATCACCGCCGAACGGTTGCGACTCGCCCAGGTCAAGGCGGCCGCGGATCTGACCGTGGACACCACATCCCTGTCGGTGCATCAACTGCGGCGCAAGATCGAGACGGTGTTCGGCGAGTCCGACACCACCGGCGTCGGGGTCACCGTGCAGTCGTTCGGCTTCAAGTACGGCCTGCCGATGGACGCCGACCTGGTCTGCGACGTGCGCTTTCTGCCCAATCCCCATTGGGTTCCGGAGCTGCGCGAACACACCGGCCAGGACGCGGACGTCCGGGATTACGTGCTGGGGCAGGACGGGGCACGCGACTACCTGCAGACGTACACGCATCTGCTGAATTTGACGATCGAGGGATACGTGCGGGAAGGCAAGAGATACATGACGGTGGCCGTGGGCTGCACCGGAGGGAAGCATCGAAGTGTTGCGATGACCGAGGCACTGGCCGCGATTCTCGCCGATCAGGGTCATGTGTCGGTGCGGGTGCTGCATCGGGATCTGGGTCGCGAATGAGCGAGGTCGACACCGAAGTACCGGTATCGGGCCCCAGGATCGTCGCACTCGGAGGCGGTCACGGCCTGTACGCAACGCTGTCGGCGGCCCGGTTGCTCGGTCACGACGTCACCGCCATCGTCACGGTCGCCGACGACGGGGGATCCTCGGGACGTCTGCGGGCCGAGCTCGGCGTCATTCCGCCCGGGGATCTGCGCATGGCGCTGGCCGCGCTGGCACGCTCGGACGAGCGAACACAGCTGTGGACCGACGTCCTCCAGCACCGCTTCGGTGGCACGGGCGCGCTGGCCGGGCACTCGGTGGGCAACCTCATCCTCGCCGGCCTCACCGAGGTACTGGGCGACCCGATCGCCGCACTGGACGAGATGGTGCGGATGCTCGGTATAGACGGACGAGTGCTTCCGATGTCGCCGATCGCACTCGACATCGAGGCCGACGTCTCCGGTCTCGAGGACGATCCGCGCGTGAGCCGCGTCATTCGCGGACAGGTCGCGGTGGCGACGACTCCCGGCAAGGTTCGCCGCGTTCGGCTGCTTCCACCCGAACCGCCGGCGTCCGCGGATGCACTCGCTGCGATCGAGAAGGCTGACCTCGTGGTGCTCGGACCGGGATCGTGGTTCTCCAGCGTGATCCCGCACGTACTGGTGCCGGATCAGCTCACCGCGCTGGCTCGTACGAGCGCGCCGAAGGTACTGGTGCTGAACCTGGCCCCCGAACTCGGTGAGACCACCGGATTCTCCGCCGAGCGCCATGTCCACGTACTCTCCCAACACGCACCGGATTTGGGAATCGACTACGTGTTGGTCGATTCCGCCTCGGTCCCGGAAGGCAGCAACCGCGAGCACGTGGCGCGGGCTGCGGCCCGGCTCGGTGCCGAGGTCGTCTACGTCGACGTTGCCGAAAACGGCACCCACGCACATCATTACGGCAAGCTTGCCGCGGCTCTCGGCTCCATCGTGTCGCCCACCGGCGGCACCGCACCGACTGCCGCACGCAGAGAGGGGATCACTTCGTGGCCATGACAGCGGAGGTCAAGGACGAGCTGAGCAGGCTGACCGTCAGCCAGGTCAGTTGCCGCAAGGCCGAGGTGTCCGCACTGCTGCGATTCGCCGGTGGACTGCACATCGTGGCGGGCCGGGTGGTGGTCGAAGCCGAGGTGGACCTCGGGTCCATTGCGAGACGGCTGCGGCGGGAGATCTTCGAGCTGTACGGCTACTCCTCCGACGTGCACATGCTCGGCGCAGGCGGGCTACGCAAGACCTCGCGGTACGTGGTCCGAGTGGCCAAGGACGGCGAAGCGCTGGCCCGCCAGACCGGCCTGCTGGATCTGCGGGGACGCCCGGTTCGCGGCCTCCCCGCACAGGTCGTCGGCGGCACGGTGGGGGATTCCGAGGCGGCATGGCGGGGCGCATTTCTGGCGCACGGCTCCCTCACCGAACCGGGTAGGTCCTCGGCCCTGGAGATCAGCTGCCCCGGACCGGAGGCGGCGCTCGCGCTCGTCGGAGCCGCCCGCCGCCTCGGAGTGGCCGCGAAGGCTCGTGAGGTCCGCGGCACCGATCGAGTGGTCGTCCGCGACGGCGAGGCCATCGGAGCCCTGCTCACCCGCATGGGAGCACAGGACACCCGGTTGATCTGGGAAGAACGACGCATGCGACGCGAGGTCAGAGCCACTGCGAACCGGCTCGCCAACTTCGACGACGCCAACCTGCGCCGCTCGGCCAGGGCCGCCGTCGCCGCCGCAGCGAGAGTCGAGCGCGCCCTGCACATCCTCGGCGACGACGTGCCGGACCATCTGGCCGCAGCGGGATCGCTCCGAGTCCAGCATCGGCAGGCGTCACTCGAGGAACTGGGCCAGTTGGCCGACCCTCCGATGACCAAGGACGCCGTGGCCGGCCGAATTCGACGCCTGCTGTCCATGGCCGATCGGAAGGCCAAGGAAACCGGAATTCCCGACACCGAGTCCGCGGTCACCGCCGAGCTGCTCGACGAGGCGTGATCGGCCCGATCACGTGATGCGCGCGCTCTGCCTGCGCGCACACTAGGGTGGGAACCGCGTGTGGCACCCCGCACGCAGGCACAATCAGACATCTGTTTTCACAACTTTTAGGAGCGAACAGTGACGATCCGGGTAGGCGTCAACGGCTTCGGCCGCATCGGGCGTAACTTCTTCAGGGCTGTCGACGCGCAGAAGGCGCTCGGTACCACCGACATCGAAATCGTTGCTGTCAACGACCTGACCGACAACGCATCGCTCGCACACCTGCTCAAGTACGACTCGATCCTGGGCCGTTTGCCGCACGATGTCTCGCTCGAGGGCGAAGACACCATCGTCGTCGGTGGCCAGAAGATCAAGGCACTGTCGCTGCGCGAGGGCCCGTCCGCACTTCCGTGGGGTGACCTGGGTGTCGACGTCGTCGTCGAGTCCACCGGCATCTTCACCGACGCTGCGAAGGCCCAGGGTCACATCGACGCCGGTGCGAAGAAGGTCATCATCTCCGCGCCCGCCAAGGGCGAGGACATCACCATCGTGATGGGCGTCAACGACGACAAGTACGACGGCAGCCAGAACATCATCTCCAACGCGTCGTGCACCACCAACTGCCTCGGCCCCATCGCCAAGGTTCTCGACGATGAGTTCGGCATCGTCTCGGGACTGATGACCACGATCCACGCGTACACACAGGATCAGAACCTGCAGGACGGCCCGCACAGCGATCTGCGTCGCGCTCGCGCTGCGGCTCTGAACGTCGTGCCGACCGGCACCGGCGCAGCCAAGGCCATCGGCCTGGTGCTCCCGCAGCTGCTGGGCAAGCTCGACGGCTACGCGCTCCGGGTTCCGATCCCCACCGGCTCGGTCACCGACCTGACCGCGCTGCTGAAGAAGTCGGCCTCCGCCGACGACATCAACGCTGCGATGAAGGCTGCTGCCGAGGGACCGCTGAAGGGCATCCTGAAGTACAACACCGATCCCATCGTGTCCTCGGACATCGTCACCGACCCGCACTCGTCGATCTTCGACGCGCCGCTGACGAAGGTCATCGACGACCAGGTCAAGATCGTCTCCTGGTACGACAACGAGTGGGGCTACTCCAACCGCCTCGCCGACCTCATCGGTCTCGTCGGCAAGTCCCTCTGACACCGATGGCTGTCAAGACACTGCAGGATCTGCTCGATGCCGGTGTCGAAGGCCGTGGCGTCCTCGTGCGATCGGACTTCAATGTCCCGCTCGAGGACGGCACGATCACCGATCCCGGCCGTATCCAGGCGTCGATCCCGACTCTCGCGGCACTGGTCGAGGCCGGTGCCAAGGTCATCGTCACCGCGCATCTCGGTCGTCCCGACGGTAAGCCCGACGCGAAGTACAGCCTGGCTCCGGTCGCCGCGAAACTCGGCGAGCTGCTCGGACGCCATGTTCAGCTCGCGGGCGACGTCGTGGGTCAGGACGCCGAGGCTCGCGCCGAGGGTCTGACGGACGGCGACGTGCTGCTGCTCGAGAACATTCGCTTCGATCCGCGCGAGACCAGCAAGGACGAGTCCGAGCGAGCTGCCCTGGCCCGCGAGCTGGTGGCTCTGGCCGGCGACGACGCGGCGTTCGTTTCCGACGGATTCGGCGTCGTGCACCGCAAGCAGGCGTCGGTCTACGACGTGGCGCAGCTGCTGCCCCATTACGCGGGCACCCTCGTCGCTGCCGAGGTCGAGGTACTGGCCAAGCTCACCGAGGACGCTGCGCGTCCGTACGCGGTTGTGCTCGGCGGCTCCAAGGTCTCGGACAAGCTCGGCGTCATCGAGGCGTTGGCCCCCAAGGTCGACACCCTCGTGATCGGCGGCGGCATGGCGTTCACCTTCCTTGCCGCGCAGGGATATTCGGTCGGCAACTCGTTGCTGCAGGAGGATCAGATTGGGGTCTGCAAGGACCTGCTCGAGCGCTTCGGCGACGTGATCCACCTGCCCGTCGACATCGTCGTCGGAGACAAGTTCGCGGCGGACGCCGAGGCGAAGACCGTCAAGGCGTCCGAAATTCCGGACGGCTGGATGGGCCTGGACATCGGACCCGACTCGGTCAGTCGTTTCGCTGTCGTGCTCTCGAATGCGAAGACCGTCTTCTGGAACGGACCGGCAGGAGTGTTCGAGTTCGACAAGTTCTCGGCCGGCACCAAGGGCATCGCGGAAGCGATCATCAAAGCCACCGAGAAGGGCGCGTTCAGCGTCGTCGGTGGCGGCGACTCCGCGGCTGCGGTGCGCACCCTCGGACTGCCCGACGACGGCTTTTCGCACATCTCCACCGGCGGCGGTGCATCCCTCGAATACCTCGAAGGCAAGCAGCTCCCCGGCCTATCCGTCCTGGAGGCGTAACGCATGGCACGTAAGCCGCTCATCGCGGGCAACTGGAAGATGAACCTCAACCACCTCGAGGCCATCTCGCTGGTGCAGAAGATCGCATTCTCGTTGCCCGAGAAGTACTTCGACAAGGTCGATGTCACGGTGATCCCGCCGTTCACCGACATCCGGAGCGTCCAGACTCTGGTCGAGGGCGACAAGCTCCTGCTCACCTACGGTGCGCAGGACGTCTCGTCCGAGGACAAGGGTGCGTTCACCGGCGAGATCAGCGGATCGATGCTGGCCAAGCTGGGGTGCACCTTCGTCGTCGTCGGTCACTCCGAACGACGCACGTTGCACAACGAGGACGACGCCGTCGTTCTCGCCAAGACGAAGGCGGCGCTGAAGAACGGACTGACTCCGATCGTGTGCATCGGCGAGGGTCTGAACATCCGCGAGGCGGGCGAGCACGTGGCCTACAACGTCGCGCAGCTCCGCGGGTCACTCGACGGACTGTCGGCCGAGGACATCTCGAAGGTCGTCATCGCCTACGAGCCGGTGTGGGCGATCGGAACCGGCCGGGTCGCGTCCGCGTCGGACGCTCAGGAAGTGTGCGGCGCCATCCGCGAGGAGTTGAAGTCGCTCTCCTCGGGCGAGGTCGCCGCGGGCGTGCGCGTACTCTACGGCGGATCGGTCAACGCCAAGAACGTCGGCGAGATCGTCGGTCAGCCCGATGTCGACGGCGCACTGGTCGGTGGCGCTTCGCTCAAGGCCGACGAGTTCGCCACGTTGTCGGCCATCGCTGCAGGAGGACCCCTGCCCTGATCGGCAACGCTACGACGAACGGTTTTCGGGCACCTCGCCTCGGCGGGGTGTCCGAAGCCGTTCACGGGGCCAGGTAGGCTGCTGAAGGAATCGAATCGAGTTTGAGGTGGACATGGATCTGTTTCTGGATATTCTGCTGGTCATCACCAGCCTGGCACTGATCTTGCTGATCCTGCTGCATCGCGGCAAGGGCGGCGGATTGTCCAGCCTGTTCGGTGGCGGAGTGCAGTCCAGCCTCTCCGGTTCGACCGTCGTCGAGAAGAATCTCGATCGCCTCACGGTCTTCACCGGCATCATCTGGCTCATCGCCATCCTCGGTATCGGTCTGGAGATCAAGTACACCTGATCGAATTCGGCTCCGAGTGCGAGTTGGTGACGGAGCGACGATACTGGGTGGATGAGCGAATCCTCCTACGAGTCAGTCGGTTCCCCAGCCTTCGTCCCACCGACAGCTCAGGGTCGAGAGTTGACAGAGCCTCTCCGTGAGGACATCCGCTATCTCGGCGGTATCTTGGGCGAGATCATTCGCGAGCACGAGGGCGAGGACGTCTTCGACCTGATCGAGGCAGCGCGCGTCGAATCCTTCGCGGTACGCAGATCCGAGATCGAGCGTGACGATTCGGTCGGACGTTACACCGATGTGGAAGTGGCACAGGCAGTTCCACTCATTCGCGCGTTCAGTCACTTCTCGCTGCTGGCCAATCTCGCCGAGGACCTGCACCGCGAACGTCGCCGCGCGATTCACCTCGACCGCCAGGATCCGCCGCAGGACAGCAGCCTCGACGCCACCTGGCTCAAGATCGATGCCGCGGCACCGTCGCGCGAGCAGGTGGCAGCCGCTCTCACCGACGCGTTGGTCGCCCCGGTGATCACAGCGCACCCCACCGAGACACGTCGACGGACCATCTTCGACGTGCAATCGAAGATCACCGAGCTGATGCGTCGCCGCGATGTCGCCGCTGCGGCGGTCGAGGGCAAGGCCGCCCGCGCGGCCAAGGAACTGGCCGCCATCGACGTGCAGATCCGCAGGCAGGTACTGACCCTGTGGGAGACAGCTCTGATTCGGTTGTCGCGGTTGCGGATTCAGGACGAGATCGAGGTCGGCCTCCGTTACTTCGAGTCGTCTCTGTTCGACGTCATGCCTGCCCTCAATGCGGATGTGCGTGCCGCGCTGCGCGCACGGTGGCCCGAGGACGATCTACTTCCGCGCCCCATCCTTCGCCCCGGTTCCTGGATCGGCGGCGACCGCGACGGCAATCCGAACGTCACCGCCGACGTGGTGCACACTGCGACACATCAGGCGGGTTACGTAGCGTTCGAGCACTACCTGGACGAGCTGGTCGCGCTGGAGAAGGAACTGTCGATGTCCGCGCGCCTGGTGGATGTCACCGAGGAGCTCGCGGCTCTGGCCGGCGCATCGGCCGAACCGGACGATCGCCGATCGGACGAACCGTATCGGGTCGCGGTGGTCGGCATCCGGGCTCGGCTCACCGCCACCGCCGAGGCGGTGCTCGACGCCGTACCGGTCTCCGGCATCGACCTCGGAGCGCAGAAGTACGACGGCCCGCAGGACATCCTCGACGACCTCGACATCATCGACCGGGCACTTCGTGCGGACGGTGACGCGTTGATCGCAGACGATCGACTGCTCCGGCTTCGACAATCGGTCGAGACGTTCGGATTCCATCTGCAGGCGTTGGACATGCGGCAGAACTCCGAGACCCACGAAGAGGTGGTCGCCGAGCTGCTGGCCTGGGCCGGTGTTCACCCCGACTACGTGTCCCTCGGCGAGGACGAGCGGGTGTCGGTGCTGTCGCGGGAACTCGCGACCAGGCGGCCGCTCGTCGGCCCCAACGCGCAGCTCAGTGAGCTCGCGACGAAGGAACTGGGCATCGTCAGGGCGGCCAAGGAGGCCATCGACCACCTGGGCCCCGACACCATCCAGAACTACATCATCAGCATGTGCCAGTCGGTCAGCGACATGCTCGAAGCGGCGTTGCTGCTCAAGGAGGCAGGCATCTTCGACCCCGGCACCGACGGTTCGGCACCGACCTCGACCGTCGGTGTCGTTCCGCTGTTCGAGACCATCGAGGACCTCCAGCAGGGCGCGGCGACTCTGCTGGCCACGCTCGACGTTCCGATCTACCGCGCGCTGGTCGCCGGTCGCGGCATGAACCAGGAAGTCATGCTCGGGTACTCCGACTCGAACAAGGACGGTGGATACCTCGCGGCCAACTGGGCGCTGTATCGCGCCGAGTTGGATCTACTCGAGGCATCGCGCAAGACGGGGATCCGGTTGCGGCTCTTCCACGGTCGCGGTGGCACGGTCGGCCGCGGCGGCGGTCCGAGCTACGACGCGATCCTGGCGCAGCCGCCCGGTGTGGTGCAGGGATCCCTGCGTCTGACCGAGCAGGGCGAGATCATCGCAGCGAAGTACGCGGAGCCGTCCTTGGCGCGACGAAACCTCGAGTCCCTGGTTGCCGGAACTCTCGAATCGACTCTGCTCGACGTCGAGGGCCTCGGGGACGGTGCCGAAGCCGCGTACGACATTCTGGACGATCTGGCCGCCAAGGCACGCGCAGCGTACGGCCGTCTGGTGCACGAGGAGCCAGGTTTCGTCGAGTACTTCCGAACGTCGACTCCCGTTGCCGAGGTAGGGGAGCTGAACATCGGCTCCCGTCCGGCATCGCGGAAGCCGACCAACTCGGTGTACGACCTGCGTGCCATTCCCTGGGTGATGTCGTGGAGTCAGTGCCGCGTGATGTTGCCCGGGTGGTACGGAACGGGATCGGCGTTCGACGAGTGGGTCGGCGACGACGATTCCAGGCTCGAGGTGCTGACCGACCTCTACCGGAAGTGGCCGTTCTTCCAGACGGTTCTGTCCAACCTCGCTCAGGTCATGGCCAAGTCCGATCTGGGCATCGCGGCTCGCTACGCCGAGTTGGTTCCCGACGCCGATCTCCGGGCTCGTATCTTCGGCATGATCGAGGCCGAGCACGCCACGACGGTGCGGATGTACCTGAAGATCACCGGTCACAGTCGACTGCTCGAAGACAATCCGTCTCTCGAACGCTCCGTGCACAACCGATTCCCGTACCTCGAGCCGCTCAATCAGATGCAGGTCGAGATGCTCCGGCGCTACCGAAACGGGGACGACGACGAACGCGTCAAGCGAGGAATCCTGCTGACGATGAACGGTCTCGCGACGGCACTGCGCAACAGCGGCTGACCCGCACGAGGGGCGCGGAACCGGTCGGCGGTGAGAAGCGTCCAACGAGGTATGAGGCAGTGCAGCAACGACACCGATGCCTGGCGCGACGGATCCGCCTACCGTGCGAACGGTAGGCGGATCGATCGCTCGACATCAGGACGTGTTCGGTGCGCCGGCGACTACGACGATGCGTGGCCGGGACGTGACCCCGACGCAGTCGAACCGGACTAACTCCGGGCTCTCACACCGTGTCCAGCTTGGACGCTGCGCCGGTATCGAGGAACCAGACCGTCGATTCGGTGCCCAGTGCTCCGGCCGACGGGACGTCGTCGGGATCGGCCCCGCCCACCGCAGCAGCGACGGCATCGGCCTTGTTCGCTCCCGAGACGAGCAACCACACGTGCTGCGCGCGGCGGACCGCAGGCAGCGTCAGTGTGATGCGCACCGGTGGGGGCTTGGGGGAGTCCTCGACCGCCACGACGAAGCGATGCTGTTCGCGCACCGCATCGGTGTGGGGGAAAAGTGAATTGATGTGGCCTTCGCCGCCCATGCCGAGCAGATGGACGTCGAACCGAGGCGTCGGCTCGCCTTCGGATCCGGAATGCAGGATCTGTGCGTAAATTGCCGCGGCAACTTCGGGGTCGCTTCCGTGTGGTCCGTCGGATGCGGCCATCCGGAACACCCGATCCGGATGGACATCGACGTGATCGAGCAGCGCCTCCGAGGCCTGAACTTCGTTGCGCTCGGGATCGCCCGAGGGCAGGAAGCGTTCGTCACCGAAGTAGACGTCCACTCTGCCCCAGTCGATCGAGCCGGAGTCCGAGCGCAGCGCCTCCAGCAATGCGATTCCTGTGCCACCGCCGGTCAGCACCACCGACGCAGATCCTCGCTCGGCCTGCGCGGCGGTGATCACGTCGACGAAGCGCGATCGCGCTGCGTCGACAAGGGCTTGCGCGTCCAGGTACTGGAGTACCGATGTCTTACTCATAGCTCACTTTCGACAGTCCGTTCAAGGCGAGTTCGTAGATCTCGTCCGTGTCGAGTCTGCGCAGTTCCTCGGCGAGGCACTCGCGCGTGTTGCGCCGCGCCAGTGCGACTTCGGCGTCGGGCTGACCGGTACGCCGCAGGGTTGCGGTCTTACCGGTCTGCGGTCGCGTCAGCGAGATGCTGCTGTTCTCCCGGATCAGCTCGACTTTCAGCTCACCCGCACGGCGGTGGACCGGCACGTCCAGCTTCGCGGCCAGCCAACCGGCAAGGATGTCGAGTGCGGGCTCCTCGGCCAGTCCCGACACCGTGGCCGAGACGACAGCCTCGTACGGAGCCTGGTCGAGCGCGGTGGCCAACAGGCCACGCCAGTACGTGATGCGACTCCAGGAGAGATCGGTGTCGCCCTCGGTGTAGCTGCTGAGCCGTCCCTTGATCGTCGCGGTGGTGTCGGGGGAGTTCGTGGCATCGGTGATGCGTCGAATCGCCAAGCGCCCCAACGGATCCTTCGCCGGAACGGTCGGTGCCTCGTCCGGCCACCAGGCCACGATCGGGGTATCGGGCAGCAGGAACGGGATGACGACACTGTGTTCGTGATCGGCGAGTTCGCCGTTCAGGCGCAACACGACGACCTCCGATGCACCGGCGTCGCCGCCCACCCGGATCTGCGCGTCGAGGCTCGACTCGGCCGACCGATCTCCGTGGATGAGCACGATGACGCGGCACGGATGCTCACGGCTCGCCTCGTTCGCCGCGTCGATCGCTCGTTCGGCCTTGGCCGGATCACGGCTGGCCACGATCAGAGTCAGCACTCGGCCGATGGTCACCGCACCGCCTGCTTCGCGCACCTCCACCAACTTCTTGCCGACCTCGGCCGTCGTCGTGGCGGGGATGTCGACAATCACGGTCTTCTCCATTCGCGTCCGGTGCGGTGCATCATCTCGTCACCCGAGGAGGGCCCCCAGGTACCGGCTTCGTACGGTTCCGCGGTGCCGCCGGAGGCCCAGAACTCCAAGATCGGATCGAGGATCTTCCACGACAGTTCCACCTCGGCATTGACCGGGAACAACGACGGCTCGCCGAGCAGCACGTCGAGGATGAGTCGTTCGTAGGCCTCGGGGGAGGATTCGGTGAACGCCTGGCCGTAGCTGAAGTCCATGCTGACGTCGCGCACCTGCATGCTCGAACCCGGCACCTTGGAGCCGAACCGCATCGTCACGCCCTCGTCGGGCTGGACTCGGATCACCAACGCATTCTGACCGAGTTCCTCGGTCATGGTGGCGTCGAACGGCAAGTGCGGGGCGCGTTTGAACACCATCGCGATCTCGGTGACTCGGCGCCCGAGTGCCTTGCCGGTACGGAGATAGAAGGGCACCCCACCCCATCGCCGCGTATCCACCTCGAGGGTGATGGCGGCGTAGGTTTCGGTGTTCGACTCGGAGTCGAACCCTTCTTCCTCCTTGAGCCCCTTCACTTTCTGGCTGCCCTGCCACCCCGCGGTGTACTGACCGCGCGCCGATGTTCGATCGAGTGGCTCGGCGAGTTTGGTCGCCGAGAGCACCTTGATCTTCTCCGACTGCAGCTCCTTGGGGTTGAAGCTGACCGGCTCCTCCATCGCGGTGATGGCGAGGAGCTGCAGAAGGTGGTTCTGGATGACGTCGCGGGCGGCACCGATTCCGTCGTAATACCCTGCGCGACCACCCAATCCGATGTCCTCGGCCATCGTGATCTGAACGTGGTCGACGTAGTGCGCATTCCAGATCGGATCGAACAACTGGTTCGCGAAGCGCAGTGCGAGGATGTTCTGCACCGTCTCCTTGCCCAGGTAGTGATCGATGCGAAACACGGTGTCCTCGGGGAACACTCGGTTGACGACGGCATTGAGCTCTTTCGCGCTCTGCAGGTCGTGGCCGAACGGCTTCTCGATCACCACACGTCGCCAATTGCCGTCCTCGCCCTGCGCCAGACCGGACCGAGACAGCTGCTCGAGAACGACGGGAAAGGCGCTGGGCGGAATGGACAGGTAGAAGGCGTGATTGCCGCCGGTGCCGCGGGTCTCGTCGAGTTCGGTCAGTGTCCGCGACAACTCGTCGAACGCTGCGTCGTCGTCGAACGTGCCCTGGACGAACCGGAATCCTTCGGCGAGGGTGTTCCAGACCTCCTCGCTGAACGGGGTGCGCGCGTGATCGCGCACGGAATCGTGCACGATCTTCGCGAAGTCCTGGTTCTGCCATTCCCGACGGGCGAAGCCGACCAAGGCGAAACCGGGGGGTAGAAGCCCCCGGTTCGCCAGGTCGTACACCGCAGGCATGAGCTTCTTACGCGCGAGATCGCCGGTCACTCCGAAGATGACCATGCTGCACGGGCCCGCTATGCGGGGGAGCCGCTTGTCCCGCGCGTCGCGGAGTGGGTTGACCCAGTCCGCGGAGTGGAGAGGTTCGGTTTCTGCGGTGGGCACAGTCGGTCAGCTCTTCTGACCTGCTTGGCGAAGCTGCTCGCCGGTGGCTTCGAGCAACTCGTTCCAGGCCGCCTCGAACTTCTGGACGCCTTCGTTCTCCAACGTCAGGAAGACGTCGGTGATGTCGATCCCGAGTGCCGAGATGCGGTCGAAGATCTCCTGCGATTCCGGTCCCTTGCCCGATACGGTGTCGCCGACGATCTCGCCGTGATCGGCAACCGCGTCCATGGTCTTCTCCGGCATCGTGTTCACCGTGTTCGGTGAGACGAGCTCGGTGACGTACATGGTGTCGGGGTAGGCGTCGGACTTCACGCCGGTCGACGCCCACAACGGACGCTGCGGGCGTGCGCCACTGCCGACGAGCTCGCGGAACCGAGGGGCCACCTCGAAGATCTGCTGGTACGCCACGTACGCCAGACGAGCGTTGGCCAGAGCGGCCTTGCCCTTGAGTGCCTCGGCATCAGGGGTACCGATTGCATCGAGACGGGAATCGATCTCGCTGTCGACGCGGGAGACGAAGAACGACGCGACCGAGTGGATCTTGTCGAGGTCGTGGCCGGCCGCACGCGCCTTCTCCAGACCGTCGAGGTAGGCGTTCATCACCAGCTCGTAGCGTTCGACGGAGAAGATGAGCGTGACGTTGACGCTGATGCCCTCGCCGATCACCTTGGCGATAGCGGGAATCCCCTCCTCGGTCGCCGGGATCTTGATCAGCAGATTCGGACGGTCGACGATCTTCCACAGTTCGACGGCCTGCTCGTACGTCTTGTCGGCGTCGTGTGCCACGCGCGGATCGACCTCGATGGACACGCGGCCGTCGACGCCTGCACTTGCCTCGTATTGAGGCATCAGGATGTCGCAGGCCTCGCGAACGTCGTCCGTGGTGACCGTGCGGATGGTGGTCTCGACGTCGGCACCTTCACCGGCGAGCTTGTTCACCTGCTCGTCGTACGCCTCGCCCTTGCTCAGGGCTGCCTGAAAGATCGACGGGTTGGTGGTCACTCCGACCACACTTTTCGTGTCGATGAGGTCCTGGAGGTTGCCCGAGCGGATGCGATCACGGGAGAGGTCGTCCAGCCATACCGAGATTCCGGCGGCGGAGAGTTCTGCAAGATTCTTGTTCTGGGTCATGAATTATCCCTTCACATTGGTGATGGAGCGCTGTGCGGCTGCCGTGACGGCCTCGGCCGTGAAGCCGAACTCGCGGAAAAGTGTTGCAGCGTCGGCAGATTCGCCGTAGTGCTCGAGCGAGATGATCTCGCCGAAGCCGCCGACGATCTTCCACCACGGCATCGCGATGCCGGCTTCGATCGACACCCGGGCCTTGACGGTGGGCGGGATCACCTGGTCGCGGTAGTTCTGATCCTGGCTCTCGAACCACTCGACGCACGGCATCGAGACGACGCGGGCGGCGATGCCCTGCGCCTCGAGCTGCTTCTGTGCCTCCACGGCGTACTGCAGCTCGGAACCGGTACCGATCAGCACGACGTCGGGGGTCGCCTTGGACGACTCGACGAGGATGTATCCGCCCTTGGAGACGCCCTCGTAGCTGGTGCCCTCGAGAATCGGGATGCCCTGACGCGTCAGCGCAAGGCCGACGGGTCCGCTGCTGCTGGACCTGGCCAACACTGCCTGCCATGCGAACGCGGTTTCGTTGGCGTCGCCGGGGCGTACCACCGAGAGGTTGGGGATGGCCCGCAGCGCGGCGAGATGCTCGACCGGCTGGTGCGTCGGGCCGTCCTCACCGAGGCCGATGGAATCGTGGGTCCACACGTAGATGGGGTCGATGTCCATGAGTGACGCGAGCCGGACCGCAGGCCGCATGTAATCGCTGAACTGCATGAACGTGCCGCCGTACGCACGCGTCGGGCCGTGCATCACGATGCCCGACAGAATCGCGCCCATCGCATGCTCACGGATACCGAAGTGCAGGGTGCGGCCGTACGGCTCGGCGTCCCAGTCGTCGGTGGAGATGGACGTGGGGCCGAAGGACTTCGCACCCTTGATCGTCGTGTTGTTGCTGCCTGCGAGGTCGGCCGAGCCGCCCCACAGTTCCGGCAGAACCGGTCCGACGGCATTGAGGACCTCACCCGAGGCGGCACGCGTGGCGACGGCCTTGCTACCGGGCTCCCAGGTGGGTAGAACGTCGGTCCAGTTCTCGGGCAACGTGCCCTGGGTGAGGCGATCGAGCAGCTTCTTGCGCTCGGGCTCGCGGGCGGCCCAGGCGTCGAACTGGACGGTCCACTCGGCGTGGGCCTTGCGGCCGCGCTCCTGCAGCTTGCGGGTGTGGCCGATGACCTCGTCGGTGACCTCGAACGTCTTGGCCGGGTCGAAATCGAGGGCCTGCTTGACCTTCGCGATCTCCTCGTCGCCCAGTGCGGCACCGTGGACTGCGCCGGTGTTCATCATGGTGGGGGCCGGGAAGCCGATGATGGTACGCAGCACGATGATCGACGGCTTGTCGGTGACGGCCTTGGCAGCCTCGACGGCTTCTTCGATCGCGGTGACGTTCTCGCCGCCTTCGACCACCTGTACGTGCCAGCCGTAGGCCTCGTAGCGCGCGGCCGTGTTCTCGGAGAGAGCGATGTCGGTGGAGTGCTCGATGGAGATCTTGTTGTCGTCGTAGAACAGGATCAGGTTGCCGAGCTGCTGAGTACCGGCCAACGACGACGCCTCGGACGTCACGCCTTCTTCGATGTCTCCGTCGGAGGCGATCACGTAGATGTAGTGATCGAACGGGCTCTCACCGAGTGCGGGCTCGGGATCGAACAGACCGCGCTCGCGCCGCGCCGCCATGGCCATGCCCACGGCGGAGGCGAGTCCCTGACCGAGCGGGCCGGTGGTGATCTCGACGCCGTCGGTGTGGCGGAACTCGGGGTGTCCGGGAGTCTTCGACTTGTAGGTGCGCAGTGCCTCGATGTCGGCGAGCTCGAGACCGAAGCCGCCCAAGTACAGCTGCAGGTAGAGAGTCAGGCTCGAGTGCCCGCACGAGAGCACGAACCGGTCGCGGCCGATCCAGTGCGTGTCGGTGGGGTCGTGACGCATGGTGCGCTGAAAGAGGGTGTAGGCGAGGGGAGCCAGGCTCATCGCGGTTCCGGGGTGGCCGTTGCCGACCTTCTGCACTGCGTCCGCTGCCAGAACACGAACGGTGTCGACCGCTCGGGTGTCCAGGTCCGTCCAGTCGCTCGGGTGGTGCGCCGTGGTGAGGACGTCAATATCGTCTGTGATCGACACGAGCAGAAATCTCCTGACATTCGTTCGAGTTGTGGCTCCGGGGAATCGTCGCCCGGCGGCGACTGCAATGCGCCTGGGTGGAGCACGCATGTGGTCGGTGCCGAAGGACGTCCTCCACCAGCCTAGTTCTGTCCGACCCTACTGTCGTGCCTTCCCCCGGGCGATTGCGCGCGGGTTACTCGTAGGCGACGTATTCCTCACTTTGGGTGCCCTGCGAATTGGAGGTGCAAACCCCGCCGTCTACCATCGGTCGTAGTAGGCGCACGGTCGTCGGCTCCCGCGGTTGTGGTCGCGGAGTTGCGCGTGCGCGCAGGCGCCGAAGTGTCGCCGTCGAGAGACAACCCGCGTGCCGGTGGCGCGTGAGCAAGTGGCCGAGCGCCAGAGAACGACAGTCGTGCGAGGAGACGCAGTGCGAATTGGGCAGCAGCCGGGCGGACACGGTTTCGCCGGCGGCCCCGGATTCGGAGCAGACGAGACAGGTGAGCCGACGCAGGCCGCGCCGGCAACGTCCGCCCCACGTAGAGCATTCGCACTCTTTCTTGCGTATGTCGCGCTCACGAAGCCCCGGGTCATCGAACTCCTCCTCGTCACGACCATTCCGGCGATGTTGCTGGCCGACCGGGGAAACGTCGATCCGTGGCTGATCCTCACCACCCTCTTCGGCGGAATGCTGGCCGCGGCCAGTGCCAACACGCTGAACATGGTGGTCGACGCAGACATCGACAAGGTGATGAAGCGCACCGAGAAGCGCCCGCTCGCCCGCGGTGCCATGCCCGTCTCGCACGCGCTGATCTTCGGGCTCGTACTCGGTGTGTTCTCGTTCTTCTGGCTGTGGGTCACCACGAATCTGCTCAGCGGTGTTCTCGCCGTCGTCACCATCTGCTTCTACATCTTCGTCTACACACTGGTGCTCAAGCGGCGCACCTCGCAGAACGTGGTGTGGGGTGGCGCGGCCGGTTGCATGCCGGTGATGATCGGCTGGTCCGCCGTGACCGGCACGATCGGGTGGCAGGCTCTGGTGATGTTCCTGGTCATCTTCCTGTGGACGCCGCCGCACACCTGGGCGCTCATGCTCCGCTACAAGGAGGACTACCAGGCGGCCAACGTACCGATGCTGCCTGCGGTCGCGTCGGAGACGAAGGTCACCAAGCACATCGTGCTGTATGCGTGGGCCACCGTTGCCGCGACACTTGCGTTGGCACCGGGCTCGGGCATCGTCTACGCGGCCGTCGCCGTGGCGTCCGGCGTGTGGTTTCTCGTCGTCGCACACCGCCTGTACGCAGGCGTGCGAGCGGGAACTCCGGTCAAGCCACTGAAGCTGTTCATCCTCTCCAACGAATACCTGGCACTGGTGTTCTGCGGCCTGGCCGTCGACTCGGTCCTCGGCTGGCAGACGCTCGCCCAGCTTCTCTCCTGAGCGAGCGTCACCCGACGGATCGGTCAGGGAACGAGCACGATCGATCCCGTCGTTCGGCGTGACTCCAGATCGATGTGGGCCTGCGCGGCGTCCTCCAGCGCGTATCGAGCGCCGACCTCGACCGTGAGCGCACCACGCGATATCGCCCCGAACACATCTCCGGCCCGCCACTCGAGCTCGGCCCGGTCCCGTATGTGGTGGGCGAGTGTCGGCCTGGTGAGGAACAGCGATCCTGCGCCGTTCAACCTCTGCGGGTCCAGGGGCGGGACCGGACCGCTCGCCGCTCCGAACAGGGCCAACGTCCCTCTGATCCGCAGCGACGCCAGACTTGCCTCGAACGTGTCGGCACCGACGCCGTCGTACACCGCATGGACACCCTCACCGTCGGTGATCTCGCGCACGCGAGCAGCGATGTCCTCTTCGTAGCGCAACACATGGGCGGCACCGGCCTGCGCGGACCGCTCGGCCTTCGCATCCGTGGAGACCGTGGTGATGACGTTCACTCCCCTCGCCACCGCCATCTGCGTCAGCAACAGTCCGACGCCACCTGCGCCGGCGTGCACGAGGACGGTGTCACCCTGCTGGGCCGGGTAGGTGGATTCGATCAGGTAGTGCGCCGTCATACCCTGCAGCAATGCCGAGGCGGCCTGATCGGCAGGAACGCCCTCGGGAACCGCGATGGCCGACGAGGCGTCGACCAGTACGTATTCCGCGTAGCTGCCCGGCGCTGCGGCCCAGGCGACGCGCTGTCCCGGTGCGAAGTCGGTGACGTCCGTTCCGACCTGTTCGATCACCCCGGATCCCTCGTCGCCGGGAACGTACGGCAGCGCGCGTGGATACAGACCGCGTCGAAAGTACGTGTCGATGTAGTTGATGCCGACGGCCTCGATCCGGACCAGTAGTTGAGCCGGTCCCGGCGTCGGTATCGGAATGTCGACGACGTTCATGACCTCGGGTCCGCCGGTGTTGTCTATTCGAATGGCACGCATGAGACCGTTCTACACGGGCGCGTCACACTCGGGTACACGGATCCGGGCAACACACGCACGCGGCCGAAGTTACCGATCAGTAACGACTCGACGGGTCGATGCGGGCGCCGTGGACGGCCTCGGTATCGTGTCGGCATGGCTACCGAAATCGACAGCGCGGGCATCGAGAAGAACGAGTCGAACGAGGTTCCGAAGGGAACACTCGCGGCCGTGAAGAGCTTTCTCGCCGACCACGGCAACTCCGCCAACGTGGTGATCCAGCCGATCGGTCGAGCAGGAACTCGGCTCACCATGGTCGGTGCCGACGGCGTACTGGGCGACCAGGTGGTGGCGACGACCGCCATCGCCCGCGCGATCGTCGACGGTCTCGACCAGTTGACCGAGGCCGAATGGGACCGCGAGCTGGTCAGTTCGGTCAATCCGGCCCCCGGACACTACGAGAAGATGGCCGGGTGGGTGGCCGGTCAGAAGAAGTTCCCGAAGGCGCGCAACCAGGCGATCGTCTGAGCGGAGAAAACTGCGGAAATTCCTTCGATCCGGCGGGAACCATCTCGGTACCCGATGCGTCGAAGTCAGTGGAGGGGCAGTCGGCCATCTGAGGGGGAGGCCGGCTGCCCCTCCACCCTGTTCGAAGCTCGACCGATCGTCACGAGCGAACTGCGACGTCCTCGGTGGTCTCGACCGTCTCGGTCGCCACCGGACCGCGAGTGCGGCAGGCCGCCCAGACTGCAGCGGTGGCGGCGGTACATGCGCCCGCACCGGCCACGTGGAAGGCGACGAGCACGGCCGGAACCCCGGTGAAGTACTGCACCAGTCCGATAAGAGACTGCGCCAGCACCAGGCCGATCAGGACGTTGAGTCGGAACGTGACCGCCTTCGGCGCACGAACCGCATACAGCGCGAATGCCAATCCGACGAGCAGGGCCAAATAGCCGACCAGGAATTGAGAGTGTGCGTGCACCAGCGTCACGATCTCGATACCGAGACGCGGTACCGGTTCCTCGATGCTCTTGTCGCCCGCGTGCGGACCGGCTCCGGTCACCATGGTGCCTGCGATCAGCACGCCCGTCAGGGCGATCCCGGACAGCCCCGTCAGCGCTCGCAGAGCACCCGGCACCGTCGGCGTGGACTCGGCCGGCGCATCGCTCTCGCCGACCTTGGCGTACAGCAACGTGGCCAGCCACACCATGGCCATCGAGACGACGAGGTGAACGGCTACCGTCCACCACAGCAGTCCGGTCAGCACCGTGAATCCGCCGATCACGGCCTGTACGACGGTACCGAGCGGCATCAGCCACGCGAAGAACAGCACTTCCCGACGCCGCCGTGCCCTGGTGACGGCGATGACGACCGCTGCGGCCGCGAGAACGACCACGAACGTGAGCAGACGGTTGCCGAACTCCACGGCCTGGTGCAGAACGGGGACCTCGGACACCCCGACGGGTGTGAAGCTACCGGGAAAGCACTGCGGCCACGTGGGGCACCCGAGTCCGGAACCGGTGACACGAACGACGGCACCGGTGACAGCGATGCCACCCTGCGTCAGGATCGCGATGAATGCCAGCACCCGCTGCACTCGAAGCGAGGGCACGGGCAGGATATCGACGACGCGCAAGAACGCTCTGTACAGCACCCCTCGATGGTAAACGCCGATCAACTACACAGCGTCGTTGGGTAGTGACCGTCGTTGGGTGGCGAGCCCCGCTCAGGTGAACTTGAACGTGCGTACCGCGAGGGTGCCGCACACCGCAGCCCACACCAGCAGTACGACCACACCGAAGATGTCGAAGGACGAGGACACACCTCTGCTCAGTGCCTCACCGAGCGCGCCGGACGGCACGATGCGTGCGACGTTCTGCAGTCCCTGGGGGATCTGGTCGTCCACGAACACCGCGCTGCCGATGCCGAGCATCACGAACCAGGCGATGTTCGCCAGCGCCAACACGATCTCGGCGCGCAGGGTGCCGCCGAGCAGCAGTCCCATCGACGCGAAGGTGACGGTTCCCAGAGCGATGATGACGGCCCCGAGCAACAGACCCGTCGCGCTCGGGCGCCATCCGAGAGCGACGCCGATCGAGCCGAGCAGAATCGATTGCAGAATCACCACGATCACCACGGCGGCGGATTTGCCGCCGATGATGCCCCACCGCGGAAGGGGTGTCGCCCCGAGTCTCTTGAGCGCGCCGTAGCGGCGATCGAAGCCGACAGCGATCGCCTGGCCGGTGAACGCCGTCGACATGATGGCCACCATCATCACGGCCGGGACGACGCGGGCCACTCGGTCGGCACCGAGTTCGCCGAAGGGCAGCAGGGTCAATCCGATCAGCAGGGTGATCGGGATGAACATCGTCAGCAGCAACTGTTCACCGTTGCGCAGCAACAACTTCAGTTCGAGGCGGGTCTGTGCGAGCAGCATCCGCGCAGCCGAGGCGGGCTGCGGGCGAGGCGCGAACAGGCCTGTCTCGAATCGGTTGTCGGCGAGCCGGGCTTCTCTGCGCACGGTCACTTCCTCAATTCTCTGCCGGTCAGTTCGAGGAACACGTCCTCGAGGCGGCGCTGGTCGACCTGCAATTCGGTGGCCAACACGTCCTGCTGTGCGCACCAGGACGTGACGATCACCAGAATCTGCGGCTCGATCACACCGGAGACCACATAGGAGCCGGGCGTCGGTTCCGACGGTACGTAACCCGGGGGGAGTGCCGCGTCGAGCATGGACAGTTCGAGTCCCGGGGGTGCGGTGAAGCGCAGTTGGCCCTCGGCACCCTGCTTGGTCAGCTCGGACGGTGTGCCCGAGGCGACGACGCGGCCGTTGTCGATGATCGTCAGCCGATCCGCGAGCTGCTCGGCCTCGTCCATCAGATGTGTCGTGAGCAGTACGCCGACACCGTCGCGGCGCAGGGCGTCGATCAATTCCCACACCAGCAGCCGGGCCTGGGCGTCGAGCCCGGCGGTCGGTTCGTCGAGGAACACCAGTTCGGGCCGCCCGACGATGGCGCAGGCCAGAGCCAGCCGCTGCTGTTGCCCACCGGAGAGCCGCCGGTACGGGGTGCGGACGGCAGAGGTCAGGCCGAGGCAGTCGAGCAGCCACGCCGGGTCGAGGGGGTCGGCCGAGTACGAGGCGACGAGTTGGAGCATCTCGCCTGCCTTGGAACCGGGGTACGCACCTCCGCCCTGGAGCATGACGCCGATGCGTGGCCTCAGCTGCGCAGACTGCGCCACGGGGTCCAGTCCGAGGACCCGGACCGAGCCGCTGTCCGGCACGACGAACCCCTCGCACATCTCGACGGTGGTGGTCTTTCCGGCACCGTTGGGGCCCAGCAGCGCGAGAACCTCGCCGGGGCCGATGTTCAGGCTCAGTCCGTCGACGGCACTGACACCGTCGTACGACTTGCGTACGTCGGTCAGCTGTACGACAGGTTGCGCCGCGTCGGACGTCCCGGAGATCACGAGGACTCAGCGTATTCGTCGCTGCTGCGGTCGCGTTCCGGTGGTCCGGTGCGGATGGGCCACGGCATCCGGTTTCGCGTGAACAGGTAGAGCACCGCGATCGTCAGGATGGTCATGACTGCGGCCTGCACGATCTGGAACGGCTGGTACTCACTGCCGTTCGGCATGAGGATCACGCTCACCAACGACGAGAAGGCAATGGCCGGACGCCGGAACGAGGGAGTCGTGGCCCACGCGGCCAGCGGAATCACCGCCCACAGCAGGTACCAGGGTTGCACCACCGGGAACAACAGGACGACGGCACCGAGCGCGACGCCGAGTGCGCCGACCGGATGCAGGCGGCCGCGCAGAACGGCGATCAGCATGCGGACGACGATGATTCCTGCGACGACGGCAGCGATCGGGCGAGTGAGACCCAACACAGCGGTGGTGTGGTCGCCGAGACCCAGCAGCACACCGACGAATCCGGTACCGAGACCGAGGATCGTGGGAATCGACATCCAGCTGCGCACCACTCCCGCGGTCCCCAGAGTGTTGATCCAGCCGAAGCCCAGCCCGCTACCCAGGCTCACGGCGACCTGGACCACGACGGCGATCGAGCCGAGCAACAGTGCCGCGTACATCACGGATCTGAGGGTCCCGCCCCATCGCCTCGACAGTGCCATCCCCACGAAGCCGAGCGCGATGAGCGAGGGAATCTTGATCGCAGACGACAGCGCGATCAGGCCTGCTCCGCCGACGAGGAATGCGATATCGGTGCTGCGCAAAGGACCCGCGCGCTCGATCGCGCGAAGCGCCAGTTCGGTACCGGCCAGCATGAGCCCGATCATCAGGGCCTCGTTGTGGATACCGGCGACCAGGTGGAACAGCAGCAGCGGGTTCGCGGCACCGAGCCACAGTGCCGTGACCGACGCGACCCCACAGCGTCGGGCGAGACGTGGCAGCGACCAGACGATCAGCGCTACGCCCACCAGCGCAAGCAGACGATGGAGGAAAATGCCGGCGACGATGTTCTCACCGGTCAAGTACGTGATTCCACGCCCCATCCACAGGAACAGCGGACCGTAGGGTGCCGGGGTCTCCCGCCAGATGTTGGGAACCGTTCGGGTCAGCACGTTGTCGGCCCCGAGTGCATCGACCGGACCGACCTCGTACGGGTCGAGTCCGCGTGCGGTGATCTCGCTCTGGGCGAGGTACGAGTAGACATCGCGCGAGAACATCGGCGGTGCCACACTCAACGGCAGGATCCACAGCAGCAGTGTGCGGTCCATCTGGGAACGAGTGAGCCGACGTGGGGTGGTTCCCGATCGTGTGCGTCCCAACGCGAATCTTCCCAACAGCAACCACGCGAGCACCACGATGACGGTTCCGGTCATCGTGACGGTCAGTGCGGTGGTCGCCATTCGGGACGGCAAGCTCAGCAGTCGGACACCCGCGATCGGGTTCTGCAGCACCGGCTGCGCGCCCGCGCCGAGGGCACCGATCGCCATCAGCAGCGCACCCGCGGCACCGAAACGACGGATGTTCCTGAGTTGGTTCGTCTCCGAGGGGTTCAGCCCCGGTGCCTCCTGCTCGTCTCCGTGCAGGGTGGCGACCGCCCCGCCGGGAGGCGTCGGCTCCAGGCCGATCACTCGCCGGGCGGGGACCACGACGAACCGCTGGACGAGCGCGCCCGGGGTGGACTTCGATGTGCCGGACGCCGAGGAGGACTCGGAACCGCTCGCGGAAGGTGAGCTCTCGGAACTGGGCTCACTGTCGGTCGATGGCACAGTGGGAGCGTAGCTGTGCACTCGCGCACGGCCTGCACCGTGCTCCATCCGCAGGCACGGCATCGGCCACGTCGTCGGACGAGCGCCCTGCATAGGGCACCCTTGCTGGACCGGGTACCGCAATTCCGTCACACTGGTGTTGTGAAAACAACCGAGAGCTCGCTCGTGCGTCCGGGAAGTGTCGAGTCTTCGGCGTCCGGCGCAGGCGTTTCGTCGGTGCGACCCACGTCGGCCCCCGAGGGGCAGACGCGGAGCGCTGTGGTCACACTACTGCTGGAAGAGGGCCCCATCACCGCCTCCGACATCGGTACTCGGCTGGGGTTGAGCGCTGCGGGTGTCCGACGTCACCTGGACGCACTCATCGACGCGGGCGAGGCCCGCATCACCACCCCCGCAGGTGCTCGGCAACGTGGCCGGGGCCGACCGGCCAAGCATTTCCAGCTCACCGCAGCCGGGCGCAACCGTCTCGGCCACACCTACGACGATCTTGCCGGTGCCGCCATGCGGCAGCTGCGCAAGATCGGGGGAGACGCGGCAATCGAGACATTCGCTCGGCAACGCGTCAACACCATCGTGGCCGACGTGGAGCCTGCGACGGGATCCGATGCGCATGCCGTGGAGGACGCCGCCGACCGAATCGCCGACGCGTTCAGCGCGGCCGGATTCTCGGCCACCACCCGTCAGGTGGGCAACGGTGTGCAGATCTGCCAGCACCACTGCCCGGTGTCGCACGTCGCCTCCGAGTTTCCGGAACTGTGCGAGGCCGAGCAGACCGCGTTCGCCGAGATCCTCGGCACGCACGTGCAGCGTTTGGCGACCATCGCCAACGGTAATTGCGCGTGTACGACGCACGTACCGCTGTCACCGACGCGGTACTCGAACACCGATAGTTCCGACAAGAAGACTCCCGACGCGCAGCCCCGTGTCGGAGAACGCCCACGCCTCCGGAAGGAGCCCGCATGACCGTCACACCAGACCAGGTGACACCCACCGCGCCGCTGACCCAGGACGAGACCATCGCCTCGCTCGGCACCTACGGATACGGCTGGGCCGACTCGGACGTAGCCGGTGAAAGCGCCAAGCGCGGTCTCTCCGAGGCCGTCGTCCGCGACATCTCGCAGAAGAAGAGCGAGCCCGAGTGGATGCTCGAGGCGCGCCTCAAGGCGCTCAAGACGTTCGAGCGCAAGCCGATGCCGAACTGGGGTTCCGACCTCGACGGTATCGATTTCGACAACATCAAGTACTTCGTGCGGTCCAGCGAGAAGCAGGCTGCAACGTGGGAAGACCTGCCCGAGGACATCAAGAACACGTACGACAAGCTCGGCATCCCCGAGGCGGAGAAGCAGCGCCTCGTCTCCGGTGTCGCCGCCCAGTACGAGTCCGAGGTCGTCTACCACTCGATCCGTGAGGACCTCGAGGCTCAGGGAGTGTTGTTCCTCGACACCGACACCGCCCTCAAGGAGCAGCCGGAGCTGTTCCGCGAGTACTTCGGAACCGTCATCCCCGCAGGCGACAACAAGTTCTCCGCACTGAACACCGCGGTGTGGTCCGGTGGATCGTTCATCTACATCCCGCCGGGCGTCCACGTGGACATCCCGCTGCAGGCCTACTTCCGGATCAACACCGAGAACATGGGTCAGTTCGAGCGAACGCTGATCATCGTCGACGAGGGTGCCTACGTGCACTACGTCGAGGGTTGTACCGCGCCGATCTACAAGTCGGATTCGCTGCACTCCGCCGTGGTGGAGATCATCGTCAAGAAGGGTGGTCGTTGCCGCTACACGACCATCCAGAACTGGTCGAACAACGTCTACAACCTCGTCACCAAGCGCGCCAAGGCCGAGGCAGGCGCAACGATGGAGTGGGTCGACGGCAACATCGGCTCCAAGGTCACCATGAAGTACCCGGCCGTCTGGATGACCGGTGAGTACGCCAAGGGCGAGGTTCTCTCGGTCGCGTTCGCAGGCCCGGACCAGCACCAGGACACCGGCTCGAAGATGTTGCACCTGGCACCGCACACGTCGTCGAACATCGTCAGCAAGTCCGTCGCTCGCGGCGGCGGCCGGACGTCGTACCGCGGTCTGATCCAGATCAACAAGGGTGCGCACGGTTCGCGTTCGACGGTCAAGTGCGACGCGTTGCTCGTCGACACGATCAGTCGTTCCGACACCTACCCGTACGTCGACATCCGCGAGGACGACGTCTCGATGGGCCACGAGGCCACCGTCTCGAAGGTCAGCGACGATCAGTTGTTCTACCTGATGAGCCGCGGCATGACCGAGGACGAGGCGATGGCGATGGTCGTGCGCGGCTTCGTCGAGCCGATCGCTCGCGAACTGCCGATGGAATACGCGCTCGAGCTCAACCGGCTCATCGAGCTGCAGATGGAAGGGTCGGTCGGATAAGTGAACAACCCCCTCACCGGAGTGATGGGTGCCGTGGCATCCGAAAACCCCGAGTCGGCCAAGGAAGACAAGTCGAAGCTCGTCGTGAACAAGGGCGCTCAGTTCACGTCCTACGACGTGAATGCGTTCGAGATCCCGTCGGGTCGTGACGAGCTGTGGCGTTTCACGCCGCTGCGTCGGCTGCGCGGCCTGCACGACGGTTCCGCCGTCGCCGACGGGGCCGCTCAGGTCACCGTCGGCGCCCCGGAATCGGTGACCGTGGAGACCGTCGGGCGCGAGGACGAGCGACTGGGCAAGGCCGGCGTTCCTGCCGATCGTGTTGCCGCTCAGGCATTCTCGGCGTTCACCGAGGCCACGATCGTCTCCGTGCCGAACGAGGTCGAGGTGGCCGATCCGATCGAGATCACCGTCGACGGTCCCGGTGTCGACCACGTCGCCTACGGTCACCTCCAGATCCGACTCGGCACGTTCGCTCGTGCCACCGTCGTGATCGACCAGCGAGGTAGTGGCACGTACGCGGAGAACGTCGAGTTCGTTCTCGGTGACAGCTCGCAGTTGCACGTCGTGCTGATCCAGGACTGGCAGTCCGACGCCGTGCACGTGGCGGCACACCACGCACTCCTGGGACGCGACGCCGTGCTGCGGCACTACAACGTCAGTCTCGGCGGCGACCTGGTGCGCATCAGCCCGACCGTGCGCTACAGCGCGCCCGGTGGTGACGCCGACATGCTGGGTCTGTACTTCGCCGACGCGGGCCAGCACCTCGAGCAGCGTCTGCTCGTCGACCACTCGGCTCCGCACTGCAAGTCCAACGTCATGTACAAGGGCGCATTGCAGGGCGAAGTGGGCCCGGGCAAGCACGACGCGCACACCGTCTGGATCGGCGACGTTCTCATCCGCGCCGAGGCCGAGGGAACCGAGACCTACGAGCTCAACCGGAACCTGGTTCTCACCGACGGCGCGCGCGCCGATTCGGTACCGAACCTCGAGATCGAGACCGGGGAGATCGTCGGAGCAGGCCACGCCAGTGCCACCGGCCGTTTCGACGACGAGCAGCTGTTCTACCTGCGCGCTCGTGGCATCTCCGAGGAGGTCGCTCGCCGACTCGTCGTCCGCGGCTTCTTCCACGAGGTCATCGACAAGATTCCGGTCCCCGCCGTGCGCGAGCGCCTGGACGCTGCCATCGAGACCGAACTCGCCGTCGTCGGCGCGTAGGTCACACCCGAACCTTTCTCGACTGCACAAAGGAACTTTTTGATGTCCACACTCGAAATCCGCGATCTGCACGTCAGCGTCGCCAACTCCGACGCCACTGCGGAGCCCATCAACATCCTCAAGGGTGTCGACCTCACCGTGAAGTCGGGTGAGACGCACGCGATCATGGGTCCCAACGGTTCCGGCAAGTCGACCCTGTCCTACGCCATCGCCGGCCACCCGAAGTACACAGTGACCTCGGGCACCATCACCCTCGACGGTGAAGACGTGCTCGAGATGAGCGTCGACGAGCGTGCGCGCGCCGGCCTCTTCCTGGCGATGCAGTACCCGGTCGAGGTGCCGGGCGTGTCGATGTCGAACTTCCTCCGCACCGCCGCCACCGCCGTGCGCGGTGAGGCTCCGAAGCTGCGGCACTGGGTCAAGGAAGCCAAGACCGCGATGAGCGAGCTCGAGATCGAGGCGAACTTCCTCGAGCGCAACGTCAACGAGGGATTCTCCGGCGGCGAGAAGAAGCGTCACGAAATTCTTCAGCTGGGACTGCTCAAGCCCAAGATCGCCATCCTCGACGAGACCGACTCCGGCCTCGACGTCGACGCTCTGCGCGTGGTGTCCGAGGGCGTCAACAAGTACAAGGAGCGCGAAGACGGTGGAGTGCTGCTGATCACGCACTACACCCGCATCCTGCGCTACATCAAGCCCGACTTCGTCCACGTCTTCGTCAACGGTGAAATCGTGAAGTCCGGCGGTGCAGAGCTGGCCGACGAGCTCGAGGCCAACGGATACGCCGGCTACACGCAGGCCGCGACCACCGGAGCATGAGTATGGCTGCACCCGCAGCTGCGGCGGTGGCGGCATCGTTCGATGTCGCCACGGTTCGCCGCGACTTCCCCATCCTCTCGCGTACCGTGCGAGACGGTAAGCCGTTGGTGTATCTGGACTCCGGTGCCACCTCTCAGCGGCCCGTGCAGGTACTCGACGCCGAGCGTGAATTTCTGACCACATGCAACGCCGCCGTACACCGCGGGGCGCATCAGTTGGCCGAAGAGGCCACCGATGCCTACGAGGGTGCGCGCGCCGCCATCGCGTCGTTCGTCGGTGCCGACGTCGACGAGATCGTGTTCACCAAGAACGCGACCGAGTCGCTCAACCTGGTGACGTACGTGCTTGCCGATCAGCGATTCGATCGCCACCTCGGTCCCGGCGACGAGATCGTCGTCACCGAACTCGAACACCACGCCAACCTCGTTCCGTGGCAGGAGCTGGCAGCTCGAACCGGTGCCACGCTTCGCTGGTACGGCGTCACCGACGACGGTCGAATCGACCTCGACTCGCTCGAATTGTCCTCGGCCGTCAAGGTTCTCGCGTTCACGCATCAGTCCAACGTGACCGGCGCGGTCGCTCCGGTCGAGGAATTGGTGCGTCGGGCCAGGGCGGTGGGCGCACTCGTCGTCCTCGACGCATGCCAGTCGGTGCCGCACATGAAGGTCGATTTCCACGCGCTCGACGTCGACTACGCCGCGTTCTCCGGTCACAAGATGCTCGGTCCATCGGGGGTCGGCGTGTTGTACGGCAAGGCTGCACTCCTCGAAGCGATGCCTCCGTTCATCACCGGCGGTTCGATGATCGAGACCGTCACCATGGAGAAGACGACGTTCGCCGCGCCGCCGCAACGGTTCGAGGCCGGCGTTCCGATGACCTCGCAGGTCGTCGGACTCGGCGCAGCTGTGCACTACCTGGAGAACATCGGCATCGATGTCATCGCCGCGCACGAAAAGGCCTTGGTCGCAGCAACTCTCGCCGAGTTCGCGAAGATCGACGGTGTTCGCGTGATCGGACCGACGGAGAACGTCGACCGCGGTTCGGCGGTGTCGTTCGTGGTCGACGGCATTCATGCCCACGACCTCGGACAGATCCTGGACGACGAGGGGGTCGCCATCCGCGTCGGACATCACTGCGCGTGGCCCCTGCATCGTAGGTTCGGTGTGGCTGCGACAGCGCGCGCCTCGTTCGCGCTCTACAACACGGTCGAGGAAGTGCAGGTTCTGGCACAGGCGATTCGCCGCGCACAGTCGTTCTTCGGCACCACCGACAACGGCGGGGGAGGTCAGCGGTAGATGCGCATGGAACAGATGTACCAGGAAGTGATCCTCGATCACTACAAGCACCCGCACGGCCGTGGACTGCGCGAGCCCTTCGGTGCCGAGGTACACCACGTCAACCCCACCTGCGGCGACGAGGTGACACTGCGCGTGCAGATCGAGAACGGCACCGTCGCCGACGTCTCGTACGACGGCCAGGGCTGCTCGATCAGCCAGGCGGCGACATCGGTGCTCACCGACCAGGTTGTCGGCCTGAGCGTCGCCGATGCCTTGAAGACGGTCGACGCGTTCAGCGACATGGTCGGCAGCAGAGGTACCGTCGAAGGCGACGAGGACGTCATCGGTGACGGAATCGCGTTCGTCGGTGTGGCCAAATACCCGGCCCGTGTCAAGTGCGCCCTGCTGGGATGGATGGCTTTCAAGGACGCCGTTGTTCAGGTAGTGGACGCAGATTCGACAGTCACGACGGGCGAGACCGCCCAGTCGGCATTTTCCGGAGGACAGTGATCATGACGGATACAACAGATACGACCCAGTCAGCGTCGGAGACATCGGAGACCACTCCTGTGGCTCTGACCGCCGACGAGATCAAGGTGCTCGAGGACCTCGAAGAAGCGATGCGCGACGTCGTCGACCCCGAACTCGGGATCAACGTCGTCGACCTGGGACTGGTGTACGACATCAAGATCGACGCCGACGACATCGTCACGGTCGACATGACGCTGACGTCGGCGGCATGCCCGTTGACCGATGTCATCGAGGATCAGGCTCGCGGCGCGCTCGTGCGCAGCGGTCTGGCCGCCGACCTCAAGATCAACTGGGTCTGGATGCCGCCGTGGGGTCCGGACAAGATCACCGACGACGGTCGCGAGCAGCTCAGGGCCCTCGGCTTCACCGTCTGACGTACGGCCGAGTCGGCCCCCTCACGCACCCTTGGCTTCGTCGGCTTTGGAGTCGGCGGTCTTGGCGGGGGTCGACTTCTTCGCTGCCGTCTTCTTGGCGGCCGCCTTCTTCGCCGGGGCTTTCTTCGCGGGTGTCTTCTTCGCCGAAGCGGATGTGGAGGACCCCGACTTCGTGTTCTTGCCTGCCGCCTCGACGCTGCGTTGCAAAGCCGCCACGAGATCGACGACCTCGGCATCCTCTCCGTCGTCGTCCTTCTCCGTCTCGGTGTGGATGACCTTCTCACCGCCGTTGGCGAGCGTCTCGTCGATCAGCTTGCGCAGTTCGATCTGGTAGTCGTCGGTGTACTCGGTGGGATCGAATTCCGAGGACATGCTTTCGACCAGGGACGTCGCCATCTTCACTTCCTGCGGGCGCGCGGACGGCGCGTCTTCGAGCGAAGGAAACTCTGCGGCCCTGACTTCGTCCGGCCACAGCAGTGTCTGGATCACCAGTACGTCGTCGCGCACGCGTAGTGCGGCCAGGCGGGTCTTCTGTCGCAGAGTGAAATGCACCAGCGCGGTGCGTTCGGTTTCCTCCAGCGTCTCCCGAAGCAGCACGTAGGCCTTGGGTGACGCGGAGTCCGGCTCGAGGAAGTAACTCTTGTCGTAGAGGATCGGATCGATCTGCTCGGTCGGCACGAATTCGAGAACCGGAATTTCGTGCTTCTCCGCCGCAGGCAGCTTGTCGAAGTCGTCGTCGGTGAGAATGACGCGTTCCCCGTCGGGGGAGTCGTACGCCTTGTCGATATCGGCGAACTGCACCGACTTGCCGCATTCCTGACAGATGCGGTCGTACTTGATGCGCCCGCCGTCCTTCGCGTGCACTTGATGAAACCGAATGTCGTGCTGCTCGGTGGCCGAGTAGACCTTCACCGGAACATTGACCAGTCCGAAGGCGATCGAGCCCTTCCAAATGCTGCGCATCTGTCCATGATCGCCGACCGGGCGCCCGCGTGTCGACCGTTGGCGGGAAACTCAGCCGCGGCCCGGAGTGCGCACTATCGTGCGCGCGATCGCGAGCCTGGCCGATCCCGGGAGCGTCGGAAACATCTTCAGCATCGCGGTCATCGTTCCGAGGGCGTCGTCGTACCCGGACAGGTACGAGCGCTGCAGTTCGACCGGGAGCGAGAAGAAGCTGGAGAAGAACTGGGGGACCATCTCGGGTTCGAGAGCCAGTGCCGTGCGCAGCCCGAGGTTTCGAAGCTTCTGAACCGTCCAGACGTGCACCGGGCGCATCGGGCGCGAACGTCCACCGCCTCGGAATCTCTCGACGAGGTGATCCGCCGTCGCCAGCGACGCCGCAACGCTGTACCCCGTGGCCGGATGCATCAGATTGGAGCGGGAACCGAAGAGCACCGGTCCGCCTCGCCCGGTGTGCAGCCGCGACCGAGGCGGCGGTTCGACCGAGAACCGCACTCGCTCGACGTCCTCGTCGCCGGTCGGTTCCAGGTTCCGACGGGTGAGCCGGTGGTGCAGCCGCGATCGAAGCAGTGCGAGTTCCAGCGGTGGCCGGCCGACCAGACACGTCTCCTCGAGCAGGATCCGATCCTCGTCGAGCGCCACGGCGTAGAGAAAACTCGGGGCCTCACCGGGCCGAGCTCCGTTGTCGGTGCGCCAGTCCATGAACCAGGCGTCCGACCCTTCGAGGATCGGCTCGGCGCGGTCCCGGTCGACGACGATGCCGTACGCCGTCTGCTGTGCGAGGTCCCGAGAATCGAGCGTGCCGCGGGCGTCGACGACGTGACGAGCGTCGACGATGGTGCCGTCGGCGGTCGTCACCCGGGAACCGGTGACGTCGACGGCTGTCCCCGCCAGCACTCGGACCCGGTCGAGGGACAGGGTCGCTTGCAGGGCAGGTGTGTCCAGCACGCAGTACGTCCGGTCGATGATCCGATGACGGTCGGTCCATACCGCCGGCTTCTGTGCAGTCGAGGCGACGGCGGTCGGAGGCAACCACGACGGCAACTCGTCGGCCCAAGCGGAATACGTCGGTGTCCAGGTGCGCGACGGGTGTGGATCGAGTGCGAGCACATCGAGTCCGGCCTCGGCGCACCGATGGGCGACGGCCCGCCCCGCGGGACCGAGTCCGACCACCGCGACGTCGGCCGAGAAATCGTTCACATTCCGCCGGTGGCGAGCAAACCACCGTCCACGCGCACGGTCTCGCCCGTGATCCAGGAGGACGCGTCCGACACCAGGAAGGCCACCAGGGCCGCTACGTCCTCAGGATTGCCGAGACGCTTCATCGGATAGCCGGCCGCTGCCGCGTCTTCGCCGTTGGCGACGAGAGCCTCGGCGAATTTCGTCTTCACCACGCCCGGAGCCACCGCATTGACGCGAAGCTTCGGACCGAGCTGCCAGGCGAGCTCCTCGGTGAGGCGGATCAGAGCGGCTTTGGATGCGCCGTACGCGGCGATCACGCCGGTGGAGCGGATGCCGGCCACGCTGGCGACGTTGACGATCGCGCCGCCGTGCTCGCCCATCCAGGCATGGAACGCCTGTTGGACGAATCCGAGGGTACCCACGACGTTCGTGTCGAAGATCTTGCTCACGCCGGCCAGGTCGGCGTCCATCAGTGAGCCGTAGACGGGGTTGATGCCGGTGTTGTTGACCAGGATGTCCAGTGAACCGAAGGTCTCCACGGTGCTCGCGACCGCGTTGCGTCGGTGCTCCGGGTCGCCCGCATTACCGTCGATCGCGAGCACGGAATCGCCGAGTTCCGCTGCCGCCGCAACGAGAGGTTCGCGCTTGCGAGCGGTGATGGCGACGTTCGCGCCGCGGGCGAGCAGTTCCGCGGCGATGGCCTTGCCTATGCCTCGGCTGCCGCCGGTGACGAGTGCGGTGCGCCCGGCGAGATCGGGGGTCGGCGCGCTGGAAGAGCTGACTGTTTCGGAGGCGTCGGTCATCGATCAGACGTTACCGGTGTCACCGTCGTTCCTGGGTGAGGGCACGTGAATGCTGAGCTAAAATGGGGGTTTGCTGTGCTGTTCGGCGGCATGGTTCGCCCGTCGGTCGACGGGCGACGATCTTGTTCGGCAATCGCTAGGAGCTCACGCGTGATCACCGCCACCGACCTGGAAGTTCGTGCCGGTGTGCGGACCCTTCTGTCCACCGAGGGGCCCGCGCTCCGGGTACAGGCGGGCGACCGCATCGGGTTGGTCGGTCGCAACGGTGCAGGAAAGACCACCACGTTGCGCATCCTGGCGGGCGAAGGCGAGCCCTACGCGGGCGAGGTCGTGCGCACCGGCGAACTCGGTTACCTGCCGCAGGATCCCAAAGAAGGCGACCTCGACGTGCTGGCCAAGGATCGCGTGCTCTCGGCCCGTGGCCTGGACACCCTCCTGCACAAGATGGAAAAGCAGCAAGCGCTGATGGCCGAGGTCGCCGACGAGGCGCTGCTCGACAAAGCCGTCCGTAAATACGGCGAACTCGAAGAGCGTTTCGCCTCCCTCGGCGGTTACGAAGCCGAGAGCGAAGCGGCCCGCATCTGCAACAGCCTCGGCCTGGCCGACCGCATCCTCGGCCAACCGCTACGGACCCTGTCCGGTGGACAGCGTCGACGCGTCGAGCTGGCTCGCATTCTGTTCGCCGCGTCCGACGGCAGTGGTGGACGATCGAACACCACCTTGCTGCTCGACGAGCCGACCAACCACCTCGACGCCGATTCCATCACCTGGCTGCGCGGATTCCTCCAGAACCACGAGGGCGGACTCATCGTGATCAGCCACGACGTCGAACTGCTCGGAGACGTGGTGAACAGGGTGTGGTTCCTCGACGCCGTCCGCGGCGAAGCCGACATCTACAACATGAACTGGAAGAAGTACCTCGACGCCCGCGCCACGGACGAGCAGCGTCGCCGTCGTGAGCGCGCCAACGCGGAGAAGAAAGCCGGGGCACTGCGCGTACAGGCCGCCAAGATGGGGGCCAAGGCGACGAAAGCCGTTGCTGCACAGAACATGGCGAAGCGCGCCGACAAGCTGCTCGCCAACCTCGATGCCGAACGGGTGTCCGACAAGGTGGCGCACATTCGTTTCCCCGAGCCGGCACCGTGCGGCAAGACGCCGCTGATGGCGAAGAACCTGACCAAGATGTACGGATCGCTGGAGATCTTCGCCGGCGTCGACCTCGCCATCGACCGGGGCAGCCGTGTCGTGGTGCTCGGGCTCAACGGTGCAGGCAAGACGACGCTGCTGCGGATCCTCGCCGGAACCGAGAAGGCGGATACCGGTGAGATCGAACCCGGCCACGGCATGCGCGTCGGATACTTCGCGCAGGAACACGACACTCTCGACGACCACGCGTCGGTCTGGGAGAACATCCGGCACGCGGCACCCGACACCGGCGAACAGGAACTGCGGTCGCTGCTCGGAGCCTTCATGTTCACCGGGCCCCAGCTCGACCAGCCGGCAGGAACACTGTCCGGTGGCGAGAAGACCCGTTTGGCTCTCGCCGGGCTGGTGTCCTCCGCGGCGAACGTTCTCCTGCTCGACGAACCGACCAACAACCTCGACCCGATCTCCCGTGAGCAGGTGCTCGACGCGCTGCGCAGCTACAAGGGCGCTGTCGTACTGGTGACCCACGATCCCGGTGCCGCCGAAGCGCTCTCACCCGAACGAGTGATTCTGCTCCCCGACGGCACCGAGGACCACTGGTCGCAGGAATACCTGGAACTGATCCAGCTCGCGTAACGGTGCTCAGTCCTGCCTGCGGACCGACTCCTCGACCAGGTCCAGGATCGCGGCGAGGTTCGAGCCGCCGTGACCGGACGCAATGCGAGCCACCAGGCCGTCGAGAACGAGATCGAGGTAGTCGGCGAGGACGTCGTTGGGTACGTCGTCGCGCAGTCGTCCTGCGGTCTTCTGACGCTCGAGTCGTCCGAGTGTGGCGTCGGTCAGCTCGGCCGACCTCTCGGCCCAGCTGGACCGGAAGTCCGCGTCCGTGCGCAATCGTCGGGTGATCTCGAGCCGCGTGCCGAGCCACTCGAATTGTTCGGGTTGCGCCAGCATGTCTCGCATCACCTGCACCAGACCCTGGGTGGCCGCGACCTCGGCCATGCGTCGGGCATCTTCCTGAGCCAGCGCGAGGAAGAGCCCGTCCTTGTCCTTGAAGTGGTGGAATATGGCTCCGCGCGACAGGCCGGTGGCTTCTTCGAGACGCCGTACTGTCGCGCCCTCGTAGCCGAACTCGCCGAAGCACTTACGCGCGCCGTCGAGAATCTCGCTTCGACGGGCGGCCAGGTGGTCTTCGCTGACCTTGGGCACGTGTGGGTTTCCTACTTTCGATGAGGGCCTCGACCGAGACGGCGATGGGCCCGGAAACACGTTGTCGGTTCCGGGCCCATCGCCGTTCGAGGCGTACGTCAGACGACGCGCACTCAGCCTCTGATCATGTTGCGCAGCACGTACTGCAGGATGCCGCCGTTGCGGTAGTAGTCCGCTTCACCCGGGGTATCGATGCGAACCACTGCCTCGAATTCGACCTTCGAGCCGTCTTCCTTGGTGGCGATGACGGTCATCGTCTTCGGGGTGGTGCCCTCGTTCAGCTTCGCGACTCCGACGATGTCGAAGGTCTCGGTGCCGTCCAGTTTGAGCGACGATGCGCTCTCACCGGCCGGGAACTGCAGGGGAACGACGCCCATGCCGATGAGGTTGGAGCGGTGGATGCGCTCGAACGACTCGGTGATGACGGCCTTGACGCCCAGGAGCGAGGTGCCCTTGGCGGCCCAGTCACGTGAGGAGCCGCTGCCGTACTCCTTGCCGCCCAGCACGACCAGCGGGATGCCGGCCTTCTGGTAGTTCTGCGACGCGTCGTAGATGAAGGACTGCGGTCCGCCGTCCTGCGTGAAGTCGCGGGTGTAGCCACCCGAGACGTCGTCGAGGAGCTGGTTCTTCAGGCGGATGTTCGCGAACGTTCCGCGAATCATGACCTCGTGGTTTCCGCGGCGCGAACCGAGTGAGTTGTAGTCCTTGCGCTCGACGCCGTGCGAATCCAGGTACTGCGCGGCAGGCGTACCCGCCTTGATGGGACCGGCCGGGCTGATGTGGTCGGTGGTGACCGAATCGCCGAGCAGCGCCAGCACGCGTGCACCCTTGATGTCCTCGACGGGAGCCGGGTCCATCGTCATGCCGTCGAAGTACGGAGGCTTGCGCACGTACGTCGACTTGGGATCCCACTCGAACGTGTCGCCCTCGGGGGTCGACAGGTTCTGCCAGCGGCTGTCACCGGCGAAGATTGTCTCGTAGGACTTGCTGAACATGTCCCGGCTGATCGAGGACTGGATGGTCTCCTCGATCTCCTGCGAGGACGGCCAGATGTCCTTGAGGAACACCGGATTGCCCTCGTGATCCTCGCCGAGAGCGTCGGTCTCGAAGTCGAAGTCCATCGTGCCAGCCAGGCCGTAGGCGATGACCAGCGGCGGCGAAGCCAGGTAGTTCATCTTCACGTCGGGGGAGATGCGGCCTTCGAAGTTGCGGTTGCCCGACAGGACTGCGGTGACCGAGAGGTCGTTGTCGTTGATCGCCTTCGAGATCGGCTCGAGCAGCGGCCCGGTGTTGCCGATGCACGTGGTGCAGCCGTAACCACCGAGGTAGTAGCCGAGCTTCTCGAGGTACGGCCACAGGCCGGCCTTCTCGTAGTAGTCGGTGACGACCTGCGAGCCGGGTGCCATGTTGGTCTTGACCCACGGCTTGGTGGACAGCCCCTTCTCGACGGCATTGCGGGCGAGCAGTGCTGCGCCGAGCATGACCGACGGGTTCGAGGTGTTGGTGCACGAGGTGATGCCTGCGACGACGACGGCACCGTGGTCGAGGACGAATTCGCCGGCCTCGTCGGTGGTGACCCGAATCGGCTTGCTCGGGCGGCCCTCGGAACCGTATGCGGCAGAACGAACGTCGACGGAGTCTTCTTCGGCGAAGCTCAGCGAAGCGGAATCACTGGCCGGGAACGACTCGTCGAGCGCCTCGTCGAGCTTGCTGTCACCCTCGTGCGCCGGGTGGTTCTCCTCGACGTAGTTGTGGATGTCCTTGCGGAAAGCAACCTTGGACTCGGACAACAGGATTCGGTCCTGCGGGCGCTTCGGTCCTGCGATGGACGGAACGACCGTGTTGAGGTCGAGTTCGATGTACTCGGAGTACACGGCCTCGTTCTTCGGGTCGTGCCACATGCCCTGTTCCTTGGCGTACGCCTCGACGAGCGCGAGCTGCTCATCGCTGCGGCCGGTGAGGCGCAGGTAGTTGATCGTCTCTTCGTCGATCGGGAAAATGGCTGCGGTGGAACCGAACTCGGGGCTCATGTTGCCCAGGGTGGCGCGGTTCGCGAGCGGAACCTCGGCCACGCCCTCGCCGTAGAACTCGACGAATTTGCCGACGACGCCGTGCTTGCGCAGCATCTCGGTTGCGGTCAGCACCACGTCGGTCGCGGTGACGCCGGGCTGGATCTCACCGGAGAGCTTGAAACCGACGACGCGGGGGATCAGCATCGAGACGGGCTGGCCGAGCATGGCCGCCTCGGCTTCGATACCGCCGACGCCCCAGCCCAACACACCGAGGCCGTTGACCATCGTGGTGTGCGAGTCGGTGCCGACGCAGGTGTCGGGGTAGGCCTGGCCCTTGCGGGTCATGATCGTCGGTGCGAGGTATTCGATGTTGACCTGGTGCACGATGCCCATGCCCGGAGGGACGACCTTGAAGTCGTCGAACGCGCCCTGTCCCCAACGCAGGAACTGGTAGCGCTCACCGTTGCGCTCGTACTCGAGGTCGACGTTGCGCTCGAGAGCATCGGCGCGGCCGAAGACGTCGAGGATGACCGAGTGGTCGATGACCATGTCGGCGGGGGAGAGGGGGTTGACCTTGTTGGGGTCGCCGCCCAGGGTGGTGACGGCTTCACGCATCGTGGCGAGGTCGACGATGCAGGGAACGCCGGTGAAGTCCTGCATGATGACGCGTGCAGGGGTGAACTGGATCTCGAAGCTCGGTTCCGCGGACGGATCCCACGAGGCGATCGAACGAATGTGGTCGGCGGTGATGTTTGCACCGTCCTCGGTGCGAAGGAGGTTCTCCGCGAGGACCTTCAGTGCGTAGGGCAACTTCTCGGCACCGGGCAAGGCCGACAGTCGGAAGATCTCGTACGAGTTCTCTCCGACTTCGAGGGTGCCCTTTGCACCGAATGAATCTTTACTTGCGGTCACTTCAGCTCCACTCGTCTATGAGGCACACCGCCGACGGGGCTGTGTCGACGGTTGAAGCGAGGCGCCGACTGCGGGCCTCGGCCTCGAATCTCGGTAGCGAGAGTTCGGGGCGGACGCACGGTCGGTGTCTCGATGGAAGTCTAACAGTACGCTTGTCCTGTGAAAACCTGCGGTCGGGTCCTCGGTGGGTCTGGAGGCACCGAACCACACGACGATCCTCACGCAGTGCTCCCGGCTGCGCAATGAAGGGCGACCTCAGTAGTGAAGCCGGACCTGCGGGGCAACCAGGTTCGCACGTGGCGGTGACGTAGGGTTCGAGCCGACTGGTTCCTACCGACTGGACGAGAGATGCCTGAGCCGATTCACGCCGTTTCCCCACTTGCCACCGATATACCGGCAGGTCTGGACGTCGACAGCATCGTCGCCACGGTCCGCGAGTCCGGCGTCAGTGCCCCCGCCGACGAGGAGGCCGGTTTGTCTGCGGCCGTCGCGCGCGCCGAGGACCACGGCATCGATCTGAGCATCGTCATCGTGCCGACCGAACCTCGCCACGACTCGCAACTTCGAGACCTCGCAACCGCTGTCGGAGCACGCGAGGGCGGGACTGTTCTCGTGCTCAGCCCAGGGCAGGTGGGTACGTTCAGCGACTCGATCAGCCGGGTGACCCTCGAAGCAGGCCAGGACCGTACCTACACCGGGAACCACGTCGTGGCAGCCGACAACTTCGTCGACACCCTCGTCGAGGATCAGACGCCGTGGGGTCTGCTCACGGGCGGCCTGGTCGTCGTGGTCGCCGCGGTCGCGGCACTGACCGCCGTCGTGAAGGTCCGCAGATATCGCTCGCGTTCGGAGTCGAACGACCGCGCGCACAGCGAGTCCGTCGCCGACTGAACACGCGCGTCCGAGTGTCGTTCGACCGACCGACGCTCGCCCCGTTCGACCCCGTCCCGATGGTGACCGTCGGGTCGTCCGAAAAAGTCGGAAAAATTGTTTTCGGTAAACCCCGAGTTCACGGCGTTGTGCCTGGTGAAATTACCAATGTGTCATTTGTGACTGGAGTTTCTTTAGGGTGCGAAGTGTCGTACGGTGCCATTGGCACTGCTGGGGAAGGAGTGTCGCAGAAGGCGGTTGTCATCCGTGGGGAACTCGGGAGGCCACTGCTTCGGGTGTGACTGACGTGGTTCGCACCTGTCGTATCGCTGCGTGTTTCTTTCCTGCCCGGCGAGAGCGCTCACCGTCACCTGCGATCGGGGTGGAGGACGGAGAGCTTCCCGACGGCACGACGGTTCGACGCGAACCCGAGTGAATGCCGGACCCGAGGGAGACATTTGTGAGCCGACGTCAAGTCCGCGGAACTCACCGCCGTGCACTCGTCCGTACCCGATTCGTGCTGGTAGGCGCAGGCCTCGTTCTCGCGTTGACGGCGACCCTTCCCGGGGTTGCCGCCGCGGTACCACCGCCACCGCCCAACCCCTCGGACACCGACATCGCCGCCGCGGGCAGCGCCGTCGATTCGAGCCTCGGCCGAGTCGGCCAACTGATCGACGCGATCGCCTCGGCCAACCAGCAGCTCGCCCAACTCGACGACGAGGTCGCGTCGAAGCGCGAAGGCGTCAACAAGGCCCTGGTCGATCTGCAGAATGCGCGCGACGCGGCCGACGTTGCCGCCGCGGTCGTCGGTGCCGCACAGCAGGCTCTCGCCGACGCAGGCACCCAGATCCAGGCGGCCCAGGCCAAGTTCGACGAGTTCGCCAAATCGAGCTACACCCAGGGCTCGGGCGTCGTCTCGATGGCGTCGTTCCTGGGATCCAGCGGACCGGACGACGTCCTGGACCGCGCCCAGGTCCTGAAGATTCTCTCCAACAGTCAGAACGCAGTACTCGACGGCCTACAGCGAGCCCGTACCGAGCAGGCGAACCGCGACTCGGCAGCGCGTGAGTCCAAGCAGCAAGCCGACGCCGCCGCCTCGGAAGCAGAGGCAAAGAAGGCGGAGGCCGAGCAGGCCATCGCCGAGGCGCAGGCCGCGCTGCAGGCAGAGGCCGACCGGAAGGCCACGATCGAATCGGAGCGCGACTCGGCGCAGACCGAACTCGATGCCGCCCGCAGCAACGTCGCCGGTCTGCAGGACCAGCGAGCCGCATACGGCGACTGGGAGGCGCAGAAGGCGGCCGAGGACGCGGCCATTGCCGCCGCCACGGCCGCAGCGAAGGAAGCTGCCGTGCAGGCAGCTGCCCGAGTGTCGGCCAACCTGGCGGCGCAGCAACGCGCGGCCGCCATCGCCGAGGGCCAGCGTTCGCACGTGGACGTGGACGACGATACGAGCGCGTCGACCGACTCGGACAGCTCGACCACGACCACGCCCACCACCCCCACGAAGCCCAAGACGCCCACCAAACCGAAGACCTCCACGACCCCGTCCGTCACCGGCAGCGCAGCTGTCGAGTTGGCGATCGACCGCGGAATGAGCCAGCTCGGTGTGCCGTACTCCTGGGGCGGCGGCGACGAGAACGGACCGACCAAGGGCATCAGGGACGGCGGAGTCGCCGACAGCTACGGCGACTACAACAAGGTCGGCTTCGATTGCTCGGGGCTGATGATCTACGCCTTCGCAGGACTGGGTATCTCGCTACCGCACTACACCGGCTACCAATACACCGCCGGTAAGCAGGTGCCGTCCTCGGAGATGAAGCGCGGCGACATGATCTTCTACGGACCCAACGCCAGCCAACACGTCGCGCTCTACCTCGGCGACGGCAAGATGCTCGAAGCCCCGCAATCGGGTTCGGTGGTGAAGGTGTCCGACGTTCGCTACAGCGGAATGACGCCGTACGCCGTGCGCATGGTGTCCTGACCGCGATCCGCAGGCTCCACTCCGGCTTCTCGAGCCGTCTCGCAGGCTCCACTCCGGCTTCCCGTCGGGGGTGCCTTTCGGCGCACACACCGATCACCTGGAATAGTTGATTGCGGCGGTACGAAACGAGCCCGACGACGATCGACTGAAAGCGGTGAATTCTTGGTGACATCACGTGACGGCCGGATTTCGAACGACGAGGGGTCGACGCGAGTCGAGTCTGCGACTCCGAATCCACCGAGTGCGGAGCCGAAGCGGGTGGACAGTCCGGCCCTGGCCGAGGACGTCCAACTTCTCGAGAAGGCCGTGTACGAGGTCAAGCGCGTGATCGTCGGTCAGGACCGACTGGTGGAGCGCATTCTGGTGGGGTTGCTCGCACGCGGACACGTGTTGCTCGAGGGCGTCCCCGGTGTCGCCAAGACCCTCGCCGTCGAGACCTTCGCACGGGTGGTGGGTGGTTCGTTCTCACGAGTTCAGTTCACTCCCGACCTGGTGCCCACCGACCTCGTCGGCACCCGGATCTACCGTCAGGGCCGTGAGGAGTTCGACACCGAACTGGGACCCGTCGTGGCCAACTTCGTGCTGGCCGACGAGATCAACCGTGCACCGGCCAAGGTTCAGTCCGCACTGCTCGAGGTCATGGCGGAGCGGCACGTGACCATCGGCGGCAAGACGTTCCCGATGCCCGACCCGTTCCTGGTGATGGCCACGCAGAACCCCATCGAGAACGAGGGTGTGTACCCCCTTCCCGAAGCTCAGCGAGACAGGTTCCTGTTCAAGATCGTCGTCGACTACCCGACGGTCGAAGAGGAACGCGAGATCGTCTACCGCATGGGCATCAAGGCCCCCGAGCCCAAGCAGATCCTCGACCCGGCCGAGTTGGTTCGGCTGCAGAATCTGGCCAGCTCGGTGTTCGTGCACCACGCGCTCGTCGACTACGTGGTGCGGGTCATCGCTGCTACTCGAACGCCCGAGCAGTTCGGGATGGACGACGTGGCGAGCTGGATCGCCTACGGTGCATCGCCACGTGCGACACTCGGCATCATCGCGGCCTCCCGCGCACTGGCTCTGCTCCGTGGTCGCGACTACGTCGTTCCTCAGGACGTTCTCGAAGTCATTCCCGACGTGCTCCGGCACCGTCTCGTGCTCTCCTACGACGCTCTGGCCGACGAGGTGACCCCCGAGACGGTCATCTCCCGGGTGCTGCAGACCGTCGGTCTACCGCAGGTGTCGCCGCAGGCGGTACCGCTGCCGCAGAGCAACGGAGGGGGTCCGGCCGGGCAGCACTTCGACGGACGTCAGCCGCAGGGGCCCTACCCGCCCCAGGGGCAGTACCCGGCACCCGGTCAGTTTCCCGGCCAGGGCCAACCGCCTGCGCCCCAGCAGCCGGGTCCCCAGCAGCCAGGGCCTCAGAGCCATCCGCAAGCCGGGCAGTACGGCCAGCCCGCACCGTCTCTGCAGAAGCCGTCCGGTGACGGATCATCGATCGGTACGCCGGGGCAGTGAGCGGACCCGACACCGCCTCCGCGGGCCGAGCCGTCGTTTCCCGGCCGCCGTCGTTCCGCTCGGGTGAGCTGCGTGATCCGAAGCTGGCCGCAGCGCTGCGGACCCTGGAACTGACCGTGCGTCGACGGCTGGACGGGGTGTTGCACGGTGACCATCTCGGATTGATACCCGGTCCGGGGTCCGAGCCGGGCGATGCCAGGGAGTACCAGCCGGGTGACGACGTTCGCCAGATGGACTGGTCGGTCACCGCGCGTACGACGCATCCGCACGTGCGGCAGTCCGTCGCCGACCGCGAGCTGGAGACCTGGCTCGTGGTCGATCTGTCGGCCAGCCTGGACTTCGGCACCACCGGGTGCGAGAAGCGCGACCTCGCGGTCGCGGCCTCGGCTGCCATCACGCACCTGTCCGGCGGTGGCGGAAATCGAATCGGCGCGGTGGTGGCAACAGGTTCGGACACCAACCGCATTCCGGCACGGGGCGGCCGCGCGCACACGCAGTCGATGCTTCGCGCCATTGCCACCACTCCTGCTGCAGCCGACGGTGTGCGCGGCGACCTGCGCGCGGCCATCGAAGCGTTGCGACGCCCCGAACGACGCCGTGGAATGGCAGTGGTGATCAGCGACTTTCTCGGGCCGATCGACTGGGAGCGCTCGCTCCGGGCCATCTCCGCGCGGCACGACGTCTTGGCCGTCGAGGTACTCGACCCACGTGATCTCGAACTGCCCGACGTCGGTGACGTCGTTCTCCACGATCCGGAATCCGGTCGTACTCGCGAATTCAGTACGACACCGCGGTTGCGGGCAGATTTCGCGCGCGCAGCCGCGGCACACCGCGACGACGTGGAGAAGGCGCTGCGGCGGTGCGGCGCACCTCGATTGACGCTCCGTACCGACGGTGACTGGATCGCCGACGTCGTACGGTTCGTGACCGCACGCAGGCACACCATCGGGGCCGGGTTCACCAACACCGCGCGGGCGCCGCGATGAGCCTGACCGATTTCGCCTCGCCGTGGTGGCTGGGCTTTCTCGTCGTCGTCATCGCACTGACGGTCGGCTACGTCTGGGTCCAGCGGCGCAAGCAGAAGCACGTACTGCGGTTCTCCAACATGGAACTGCTCGAGTCCGTCGCACCCGATCGGCCCAATCGGCTGCGGCACCTGCCGACGGCTCTCGTTCTGGTCGGCCTGATGTTCCTCACCGTCGCGTTGGCCGGCCCCACCGCCGATCAACGCGTGCCCCGGAACCGGGCAACGGTCATGCTGGTGATCGACGTGTCACTGTCCATGGAGGCCACGGACGTCGAGCCGACTCGGTTGGCCGCCGCGCAGGAAGCAGCGAAATCCTTCGCCGACGGTCTGACACCCGGCATCAATCTCGGACTGGTCGCGTTCGCCGGTACGGCGTCGGTTCTGGTCTCGCCAACGGCCAACCGCGAGGCCACCAAGTCCGCCATCGACAAGTTGCAGCTCAGCGAGCGAACGGCCACAGGCGAGGCGATCTTCACCTCGCTCCAGTCCATCGACACTCTCGGTGCCATCCTCGGCGGCGGCGACGCGGCACCGCCTGCGCGCATCGTGCTGCTCTCGGACGGTAAGCAGACCGTCCCGCAGAACCTCGACGACCCACGCGGCGGGTACACCGCGGCGCGTGCCGCCAAGGACAAGAACGTGCCCATTTCCACGATCTCGTTCGGCACCAGCTACGGCTCGGTCGAGATCGAGGACGAGAACGGCGTCGAACGCGTCCCCGTACCGGTCGACGATCCGTCGTTGCGAGAGATCGCGAACCTGTCCGGCGGCAGCTTCTTCTCCGCGTCGTCGCTCGAGGGTCTCCGAGACGTCTACGACACCCTCGAAGAACAGATCGGGTTCGAGATCACCCGCGGCGACGCGTCGCGTCCGTGGCTGATACTCGGTGTTCTCTGCATATCGGTCGGCCTCGGTTCGGCGTTGGTGATGCGGCAACGTCTGCCGTGATCTTTGTTCTTACTCACCAGTAAGTTTCGCTTTGTCATTCCAGGACGAACAGATAGGTTGCTAGGCATGTCCACACCTGACTTCATCGCGCGATCGGTACTCGTCACCGGAGGTAACCGAGGTATCGGTCTCGCCATTGCCCAGCGGCTCCGAGCCGACGGACACAAGGTGGCCGTCACCCACCGCGGCTCCGGCGCCCCCGACGGGCTGTTGGGAGTCGTCTGCGACGTCACCGACTCCGCCTCGGTGGACGCGGCCTTCAAGGAGGTCGAGGAGAAGCAGGGTCCGGTCGAGGTGCTCGTGGCCAATGCCGGAATCACCGACGACACGTTGCTGATGCGCATGACCGAGGAGCAGTTCCAGCGCGTGATCGACGCGAACCTGACCGGGGCCTTTCGGGTCGCCAAGCGCGCCAACCGTGCCATGCTGCGCGCGCGTTGGGGCCGGATGATCTTCCTGAGTTCGGTCGTGGCCATGGCCGGCGGACCGGGGCAGATCAACTATGCCGCCTCGAAAGCCGGTGTCATCGGCATGGCGAGGTCGATCACTCGTGAGCTCGGATCACGCTCGATCACCGCGAACGTGGTGTCCCCGGGATTCATCGAAACCGACATGACCGCAGAACTCTCCGACGAATTACGTGGCAAGGCCAAGGAATTCATCCCGCTTCAGCGTATGGGGCAGCCCGAGGACGTCGCGGCGGTCGTGAGCTTCCTGGCCGGCCCCGACTCCTCCTACGTGTCCGGTGCAGTCATCCCCGTCGACGGCGGCATGGGCATGGGTCACTGAGAGTCGTTCTCGCACACTACTTTTCAGTTCGACGTCATCGATTTCATCTTCGAAAGCTAAGGAACACAGCACTATGGGCGGATTGCTCGAAGGCAAGACCATTCTCGTCACCGGCATCATCACCGATGCCTCGATCGCGTTCCACGCCGCGGCCATGGCGCAGGAGCAGGGTGCCAAGGTGATCATCACCGGGTTCGATCGGCTCCGGCTCATCGACCGCATCGCACAGCGTCTGCCCAAGGAGGTGCCGCCGGCGATCGAGCTCGACGCCACCAACGAGGAGCACCTGGCGGCGTTGGCCGACCGCGTTCGCGAGGTCGCGCCCGAAGGTATCGACGGGGTTCTGCACTCGATCGCATTCGCGCCCCGCACCCTGATGGGCCCCGACGCGAAGCCGTTCCTCGACGGCCCCGGCCCCGACGCCGCGAAGGCATTCGAGATCTCGGCGTGGAGCTACGCATCGCTCGCGCGTGCAGTTCTGCCGGTCATGAACGAGGGTGGCTCCATCGTCGGAATGGACTTCGATCCTCGTACGTCGATGCCGTACTACAACTGGATGGGCGTGGCCAAGGCTGCTCTCGAATCGGTCAACCGCTACGTGGCCCGGGAAGTGGGCGCCGCCAAGCGCATTCGCTCCAACCTCGTCGCTGCCGGCCCCATCAAGACCCTCGCCGCCAAGGCCATCGCGGGTACGGCCACGGACGACGCGGCAAAGATGAACCAGCTCAACGTCTACTGGGACGGTGCTGCCCCGATCGGTTGGGATGTCAACGACCCCACCGTCGTCGCCAAGTCCATCGTCGCGTTGCTCTCGGATTGGCTGCCCGGCACCACCGGATCCATCGTGTACGTCGACGGCGGAGCCAGCCACAACACGTACCTGCCCGAGAACATGTGATGCCGCGGTGGGCGCACCCGCACGTGCGCCCGCCGAGAGGTTTGGTTCGCCGATCGGACCCCCGCAGGGGCCGGTCGGCGACGGGGGGACAATGGAAAACATGACCACCCCTGGAGACTTCGACGCATTGTTGGTGCTCTCGTTCGGCGGGCCGGAACAGCCCGCCGACGTACGCCCGTTCCTGGAGAACGTCACTCGCGGTCGTGGAGTGCCGCCCGAGCGGCTCGACGCCGTCGTCGAGCACTACATGCACTTCGGCGGAGTCTCGCCGATCAACCGACTCAACAGAGACATCATCGAGGCGCTCCGCAGCGAATTCGATTCCGCCGGAGTCGATCTGCCGATCTATTTCGGAAACCGCAACTGGCATCCGATGATCGAGGACACCGTCGCGACCATGAAGTCGGACGGAATCAGGAACGCGCTCGTTTTCCCGACCTCCGCGTGGGGCGGATACTCCGGATGCAGGCAGTACCACGAGGACATCGCCCGGGCCCGCGCCGCCGTCGGTGACGATGCACCGCATCTGCTCAAGATCCGGCAGTACTACGACCACCCGCTGATGGTCGACGCGTTCGGCGACGCCGTCGCATCGGCGCGAGCCTCACTGCCCGAGCAGCACCGCGCCGGTGCACGTCTGGTGTTCACCGCACACTCCATCCCCTCGGCCGCCGACGCCAATGCGGGCCCGCCCCAGGACGGCGGTCACCTCTACAGCCGTCAGGTGGCCGAGGCATCGAGGCTCGTCGCAGCCGCGTCGGGCGTCGACGATTACGACCTGGTGTGGCAATCCCGCTCCGGCCCTCCGCAGGTGCCGTGGCTCGACCCCGACATCTGTGATCACCTCGAAGCGCTGTCGGAGAAGTCCGTCGACGCCGTCATCGTGTGTCCGATCGGATTCGTGTCCGACCACCTCGAGGTCGTGTGGGATCTGGACACCGAAGCGGAGGAGAAAGCCCGTGAACTGGGAATGGCCTTCGCCCGTGCAGGTACTCCCGGATCCGATGCGCGTTTTCCGCAGATGATTCGCGAGCTCGTGGACGAATACCGAGTCGGTGGACGGTGCCGCGGCCTCGGCAGTGTGCCCGGCTACGGTTCGACGCTGGACGGCAGTCGATGCGCCGTCGGCTGTTGTGAGCAGCCCACCCGGCCCTCCAGGCCCGCAGCCACGTCGTGAACGCGTCCGCCCGGCACCTGCGTCCGACGGGGTGTCAGGCGGAGTGCATCGCCGCTTCGATGCTCGTCGCGACCGCAATGGTGCGCGCGGTGCGCACCGCAGCCCACAGCGGTCGAACGAGTTCTTCACGGGCCGCGGCTGCCGACGCGGTCGGTGCCTCCGACGGAGCCGATCCCGCCGCGACCGTCAGAATGGCGGCGACCCGATCTGCCGATTCGAGGACGCGGAACGCTCTGTCGGACATCTCTGCCGGGTAGCGATGCCGTGCCGCGTCGGCGATCAGTGCGGCGATACGGGTGCGCGGATCGGTGTCGAGGGTGCGGGTGGGTAGCGACTGCATCTGCGCGAGAGCGTCCGCTGCGCCGCGCACGGCCTCACGCATTTCGTACTCGGCCTCACCCAACCCCTGATCTCGATGACCGTGCTCGGGGACGACGATCGAGTACACGGTCCAGCGCAACACATCCGGTCCCTCCACGACGGGCACCACACCGATGCCGGCGTTGCCCGAGGTCCCGACGATCACGGCCTGCCCCGCGTTCAGGGCGGCACGCGAGAAATCCGTGTTCGCGGGCAGTCCGGTCACTGCGCCGGGGGCAGGCAGAACGAGTTTGACTCGATCGTCGCCGGCCTCGGGAGTCGACGCTGTTGCAGCCGCCCTGATCGCGTGCAGCAGGCCCGCGATTCCATCGGCGTAGCCGGGATGCTCGAGCCCGAAATTCACTGCCGCGTCCGCATCGCCTGCACCCACCAGATGCATAGGTGCCCACTCGTACATGGCGTCGATGACGTCGTCGGGCGAGCTGGCACCGGCCAGCCAGGAACCGGCCCACAGGGCGAGACTTGCGCTTGAGGAACACACGACTCACGAGCATAGGTCGGCGTGGCGAACCGTGCTCGGGACGCCGGTGTCGCTAGCGTTGGTCGCCGTGAACGACATGTACGGCGGAGACATTCTCAGAGGGCACAGTCGCATGCGCAAGGTTCCGGCACCGGAGGTGTCGGCCGAGCGCGGATTGGTCGTCGAAGATGCAGGCACCGGGTACTGCGGTGCCGTGGTCGGCTTCGAGCGCACCTACGACGGAGATTTCGTCCGGCTCGAGGACGGTGCCCGCACGACGCGGCTGTTCGCCCTGCGCGAGGCGGCGTTCCTGATCGACGGACGTCGGGTCACCCTGGTTCGGCCCAAGCCTGCGGCGGCTGCGGCGGCACCGACGCGCTCCGCATCCGGTTCGACCAAGGTCGAGGGCCTGCGCGCGCGCACCGCCCGCGCCAGTCGCATCTGGGTCGAGGGCGTGCACGACGCGGCCCTGGTGGAAAGTGTGTGGGGACACGATCTTCGGGTGGAGGGCGTGGTTGTCGAGCATCTGGAAGGTCTGGACAATCTGGGGGAGCGGTTGGCGGAATTCGGTCCCGGACCGGGCCGCCGTGTGGGAGTTCTGGTGGACCACTTGGTGACCGGTTCCAAGGAGTCGAAGTTGACGAGGTCGCTGGGCGAACACGTTCTGGTCACCGGTCATCCGTTCATCGACGTCTGGGAGGCGGTCAAGCCCGCTGCTGTCGGCATCGACGCTTGGCCGAAGATCCCGCGGGGTGAGGATTGGAAAACCGGAATCTGTCGAGAGTTGGGGTGGGGCAGTCCGCGGGAGGGGTGGCGTCGGGTGTATTCGTCGGTGTCGAGCTTCCGTGATCTCGAAGCACCGTTGATCGGAGCCGTCGAGCAATTGGTCGACTTCGTCACCGAGTAGGGCTGTGTCCAGCAACGCACCGGCAATTGTCCGATTCGTGCTTGGATGGAGGCTGTGGCAGCGATCATTTGGCTCATAGCGGCAGCGGTTCTCGCCGGTGCCGAGGCACTGACGGGCGACTTCTTTCTTCTCATGATCGCCGGCGGCGCGCTCGGCACCGCAGGCGTATCGGCTCTGACCGACTTCCCGGTGTGGGCCGATGCGATCGTCTTCGGCGTCCTGTCGCTGGCATTGGTGCTCGGTCTGAGACCGATACTGTTGCGTCGCTTCGCGACTCCGCCCGAAACCCCGATGGGGATGGCTGCGCTCACCGGCAAGAGTGCGATCGTTCTCGAGCAGGTCACTGCCCACGAAGGCCAGATCAAGCTCGGTGGGGAGGTGTGGACCGCTCGTCCACTCGACGAGACCGAGGTCTATGCCCCGGGTACCACCGTGACCGTGATGGAAATAGACGGCGCAACCGCCGTCGTATGGAAGGGACCGTAGCCACGTGGAAGCACTCATCGCACTGGCTGTCATCGTCGCATTCGTCGCGGTGTTGATGGCCAAGTCCATCTCGATCGTCCCGCAGGCCGAGGCCGCCGTGATCGAGCGGCTCGGCCGCTACACGCGCACCGTGTCCGGTCAGCTCACGTTTCTCGTGCCGTTCGTCGACCGTATCCGTGCCAAGGTCGACCTGCGTGAGCGAGTCGTGTCGTTTCCGCCGCAGCCGGTGATCACCAAGGACAACCTGACCGTGTCCATCGACACCGTCGTCTACTTCCAGGTCACCAACCCGCAATCGGCCGTGTACGAGATCAACAACTACATCGTCGGTGTCGAGCAGTTGACCACCACCACTCTGCGCAACGTCGTCGGTGGAATGACGCTGGAGGAAACTCTCACCTCGCGTGATTCGATCAACGGGCAGCTGCGGGTCGTACTGGACGAGGCCACCGGCCGTTGGGGCCTGCGCGTGGCCCGAGTCGAGCTCAAGAGCATCGACCCGCCGCCCTCGATCCAGGAGTCGATGGAGAAGCAGATGAAGGCCGATCGCGAGAAGCGAGCGACCATCCTCACCGCCGAAGGCCATCGCGAATCGGCGATCAAGACGGCCGAGGGAGACAAGCAGAGCCGGATTCTCGCGGCCGAGGGCGGCAAGCAGGCAGCCATCCTCACCGCCGAGGGCGAGCGCCAGTCCCGCATCCTGCGGGCGCAGGGTGACCGCGCCGCGAAGTACCTCGAAGCTCAGGGTCAGGCCAAGGCGATCGAGAAGGTGTTCGGCGCCATCAAGGCAGGCAAGCCGACGCCCGAGTTGCTCGCGTACCAGTACATGCAGACGCTGCCGCAGATGGCTCAGGGCGATGCGAACAAGGTGTGGATGATCCCGAGCGATTTCGGTGACGCTCTCAAGGGGTTCGCCAAGACACTCGGTGCGCCCGGCGAAGACGGTGTGTTCCGGTACGAGCCCAACGAGTCGGCCGGCAACGAGCCCAAGCCGGAGGACGATTCGGACGAGGTTGCCGAATGGTTCGAGACCAAGACCGATCCGGCGGTCGCCGAGGCGGTCAAGGCTGCAGAAGCGGTGGCGCGCAAGCCGGTCGACACGTCGCTGGCGTCCGCGCCCGAGCTGTCGAAGGGGTTCGACGTCGGTGCCCTGGCGGCGTCGCCGGAGGCGGAGCCGGAGCCGGAACAGCGTTGAGGGACGGCCCCGATCAGCTGATCAGGGCCGTGCCGACCCCGGCAGCGGCCAGAGCCCACAGGACGCTGGCGAAGGTACCGATGATGAACTGTTCGGAGGCATGGGATTCGCGCAGTTCTGGATAGCGCGCGAGGCCCTTGACTGCCAGCACGATCGCGATGCCCTCCGGCCATCCGGCGAGAATCGACACGGCGACGGCCACGCGTTCGAGGACGCCTATGGTCAGTCCACCACGCAGCGGCTCGACCGGATCGTCTCCGGTCGAGCCGCTGCGTCGTCGTGCGATGCGAAACACGGTGGGTACCGCCGCCGTTCCACCCAGGGCTGCTGCGACGACGCTCAGGACGACTCCGACGGCATGGCCGAGACCGTAGGCCGGTCCGGCCACCGTGGCCAGGACTGCCGCTGCCACGAGGAGACTCGACGCGGCGACGGTGGGCAGCCATCGGCGAATCCCGGTGCCGGTGGGGACGATAGCGGCAATTGCGGTCAGTGCCAGTAGCACCAGGGTGGCAACGATCATGGCCTGTGGTTTCCCGTCGTGTTCGCGGTGTCGAGCAGTCGAGTCGCCAGGGTGCGACCTGCGTTCTCGACGTGCCAGCCGGCTACCGAGAGTCGTTGCGACATGGCTTGTTTGCTGATCTTCAACCGTTCGGCCGCCTCGGTTTGCGAGAACCCGCGGGCCATGAGTTCCACCGCTTCTCGCCCCTGGTCCGATCGTCTGATCACGAGCAGCGCAACCAGGGTCGATGCCGTCTCCGCGTCCTCGGCGGCAGCGTCGTCGGGACCGCTGACGGCGAGCGCAGCCGGGGCGTTCTTGGCTCGGGTCACGGCGTCTCTGGCTGCTTCGAACGCCGGTCCGCGTCCGGCGCGAGTCGTCTCGGGTAGCGGGAGTTCGACGGAACCGATGCCGATGCCGACGCTCCAGTGCGGGGTGGCGACCAGTTCGAGAGCGATCGAGACGACGGTAGCGGCGTCCTCGCAGACGGCTTGCACTTCGTCTCCTGCGGTGCGCTCGAAGGGCCGGATCAGTTCGTGGTCGCGATAGCGTTCGAGCAGTTCGGGCACGCGATCGATATCGCGTCTACTGCGTCGTTGGTCCACGGTCAGCACGAACATCGGACAAGGCTAGATCGTTGATGTGGTCCAGTCAAGCTTCAAGGCTTGATTCGTCGGAATCAAGGTTCCCGGCCTGTCGACCGCCCGCAGGCGCAGGCACGGATCGCGAACCTCGCGAGAGCCGCCAATCCACCACCAGCCCACTCAGACCGATCGCGATACAGACCGCAGACAACACCAGCAGCGCCGGATGTGTCTGGCCTCCGATCGCTCCGCCGATCACGACGATTCCGAGCGTGCCCGGCAGCATCCCGACGGCCGTCGCCAGGGCGAACGGGACGAGCCGAACCGCCGACACCCCACACGCGTAGTTCACCAACGAGAACGGCACCGGCGCGATCAGGCGCAGGGAGCCGACGGCCAGCCATCCTCGTCGACGCAGACTCTCGTCCACCGAATCGAGAGCCGAGTGCGACATCCGCGCTGCCACGGCGTCGCGACCGATGGCACGGACCAACAGCAGCGCCAGCATCGCACTGACGGTCGACGCGCCGATGGTGACCGCCAGACCGGTCAGGGGCCCGAACAACACTCCTGCACTGAGCGTGAACAGCGTTCTCGGGACAGGCGCAACGGTCACGATCGCGTGCACACCGAAGAACACGAGCGGGAATGCCGGACCGACGGACGCACCCCAATCACGAATCTGTTCGACACTCGGATGGGGTGCGAACACCGCTACCACAGCGAAGACGGCAATCACCGCCAGCAGCGCGATCAGTCGAACGTCACGCAGGTGCCGGGTCACGAGAGGCCAGCGTACCGGCGTGAGACGACACCTCGTCGCCTCCCGAGTCCGAGAGCCACTGCACGATCGAACGTGAGGTGATCCTCACGATAATGTGCAACTCGGTGGGGTTAGCATCACTTCACGTCGGGCGAAGGACTACCCGGCCGAACCGAGGGAGCAGCACACGTGTCCATCGCGTCGCACGAAGATGCCGCACGCAGCGCTCATGCGGCCTGGCAGAAGGCAGTGGCAGGTGTCCTGGCCAAATCGCGTCGGGTCGAGGTGTCCGATCTGCCGGCCGATGCCGAACACCTACTCGATTCCACGACGTACGACGGGATCACCGTGTCCCCGTTGTACACCGCCTTCGACGAACGACCGGAAGGTCCGCTGCCCGGGCAGTTCCCCTACCTGCGGGGACGCGACCCCCACCGCGACGTCAACGCGGGCTGGAAGGTGTGCACCCGCCACGGCTCGGTCCGGGGCGACGGTGCCGACGACGCGGCGACTGCGAACACCCAGATTCTCGATTCGCTCTCCAACGGCACCAGCGCCCTGTGGTTGACGGTCGGCGACGGTGGCGTCGACCCGACCGCTCTGCCGGAGGTTCTGCGTGGGGTGTTTCTCGAGCTCGCACCGCTGACGATCGATGCGCGCGGGGACGTGTCCGCAGCGGCAGCGGCGGTGTTCGAGGTGCTCGACTCCGCCGATATCGACGAGCGCGCCGCAGTCGACATCCGGCTGGGCGTGTCCACTCTCACAGCCGGGTTGAGCGGAACCGAGTCGATCGAGATGACCGAGGCGCTCGAGCTGGCTCGCAAGTCGATCGGTCGTGCCGAGACGATTCGTGCGATCACGGTCGACGGCACCGTGTTCCACAATCTCGGTGGCAGCGACGCACAGGAGCTCGGTGCGGCGATCGCCGCAGGACTCGAGTACCTCCGGTCCATGACCGATGCCGGTATCGGCATCGCCGATGCCCTGCGACAGATCGAGTTCCGGTTCTCGGCCACCGACGACCAGTTCCAGACCATCGCCAAGTTCCGGGCCGCTCGCACGCTGTGGGCGCGCATCGCGCAGGTGTGCGGAGCCCCCGACGCCGGTGACGCTCCTCAGCATGCGGTGACCTCGGAAGCGATGATGTCGCAGCGGGATCCGTGGGTGAACATGCTGCGGACCACGCTGGCGTCGTTCGGAGCGGGAGTGGGCGGTGCCGATTCGGTGACCGTGCTCCCGTTCGATGCGGCACTCGCCGGCGGCGCAGCCGGGGTGTCGAAGACGTTCGCGGCCCGTATCGCCCGAAACACCCAGCTGCTGCTGCTCGAAGAAGCGCATCTCGGACGGGTCCTGGATCCCGGTGCCGGGTCCTGGTACATCGAGGAGCTGACGGCAGCGGTCGCGGCGAAGGCCTGGGAGTTCTTCCAGACCATCGAAACGTCCGGAGGTTTCCGCGCCGCCGTCGACGACGGTTCGCTGATGACTGCGATCGAGAAGACCCGCGCCGAACGCGATTCCGACATCGCTCACCGAGTCACCCCGCTGACGGGCGTCAACGAATTTCCCAACCTGGCCGAGGCTCCGCTCGATCCCGAACGAACCGCGCCGCAGGGCTCGACAACGGTGTATCGGTACGGCCGGGCATTCGAGTCGCTGCGAGACCGGTCTGATGCCTATCTGGCCGAGCACGATTCGCGCCCGACGGTGCTCCTGGTGCCGCTGGGCAGCGTCGCCGAACACAATGTCCGAACGACGTTCGCGTCGAACCTGCTGGCGTCGGGCGGAATCGAGGCCGTCGATCCCGGCCCCCTGACCGTCGACGGAATCGCCGGATCGGTAGAGACGTCCGGAGCTCGGATAGCGGTGGTGTGCGGAACCGACAAGCGGTACGCCGACGAGGCCGCCACTGCCGTGGATGCATTGCGGGCCGCAGGCGTCACCCAGGTGCTGCTTGCCGGCCCCGAGAAGATCTTCACCGGCACCGAGGGCACCTCGCGTCCCGACGGATTTCTGACCGCGAAGATCGACGCCGTGGCAGTGCTGACCGAACTTCTCGACACCCTGGGAGCCTCGAAGTGACGACCGACGAGAACCGAATCTCGCACACCATCGGCAGTTTCGCCGACGTGCCACTGGTCGACCCCGACGAGCCGACGCCGACGCCGCCGTCGGCCCAGGACGTCGACGCCCATGTACGGCAGGGCGCGAAGGCCAACTTCTACACGCCCGAGCAGGTGGTGTGGTCCACCCCCGAGGGAATCGACGTCAAGCCGGTGTTCACCGAGGCAGACCGCGCAGCCGCCGAGGCCGAGGGCTACCCGCTGCACAGCTACCCGGGTGCTCCGCCGTTTCTCCGCGGGCCGTACCCGACGATGTACGTCAACCAGCCGTGGACCATCCGCCAGTACGCAGGTTTCTCCACGGCGGCGGAGTCCAACGCGTTCTACCGCCGTAACCTGGCGGCCGGCCAGAAGGGTCTGTCGGTCGCGTTCGACCTGGCCACCCACCGCGGCTACGACTCCGATCACCCCCGAGTGCAAGGTGACGTCGGAATGGCAGGCGTCGCCATCGATTCCATCTACGACATGCGGCAACTGTTCGACGGCATCGACCTCGGTAGCGTGTCGGTCTCGATGACCATGAACGGCGCTGTGCTGCCGATCCTGGCGCTGTACGTCGCGGCCGCCGAGGAGCAGGGCGTCGGGCCGGAGAAACTCGCCGGCACCATCCAGAACGACATTCTCAAAGAGTTCATGGTGCGCAACACCTACATCTATCCGCCGAAACCGTCGATGCGCATCATCTCGGACATCTTCGCGTACACCAGCGAGAAGATGCCCAAGTACAACTCGATCTCCATCTCCGGCTACCACATCCAAGAAGCCGGAGCCACAGCCGATCTCGAACTCGCCTACACCCTCGCGGACGGTGTCGAGTACATTCGGGCCGGTCTGGATGCAGGCATGGACATAGATACCTTCGCACCGCGACTGTCGTTCTTCTGGGCCATCGGAATGAACTTCTTCATGGAGGTCGCCAAGCTGCGTGCCGGGCGTCTGCTGTGGGCCGAGCTCGTGCAGCAGTTCGAGCCCAAGAGCGCCAAATCCCGTTCGCTGCGCACTCATTCGCAGACGTCGGGCTGGTCGTTGACGGCACAGGACGTGTTCAACAACGTTGCCCGCACCTGTGTGGAGGCGATGGCGGCCACCCAGGGGCACACCCAGTCGCTGCACACCAACGCCCTCGACGAGGCACTCGCCCTGCCGACGGATTTCTCGGCGCGCATCGCCCGCAACACCCAGCTGCTCATCGCGCAGGAGTCCAACACCGTGCGCCCGATCGATCCGTGGGGCGGCTCGCATTACGTCGAATGGCTCACCCACCAGCTCGCGAATCGGGCTCGGGCACACATCGCCGAGGTCGAGGAAGCAGGCGGCATGGCTCAGGCCATCGGCGAGGGCATCCCCAAGTTGCGCATCGAGGAGGCTGCGGCCCGCACCCAGGCGCGGATCGACTCCGGCCGTCAACCCCTGGTGGGCGTCAACAAGTACGTGCCCGACGAGCCCGACACCATCGAGGTGCTCAAGGTCGAGAACTCCAAGGTCCGCCGCGAGCAGATCGAGAAGCTCGAGCGGCTGCGGGCCGAACGGGACACCGCCGAGGTCGAGGCAGCCCTGGCGAACCTGACCAGAGCGGCGGCCTCGGACCAGCCGGGGATGGAGAACAACCTGCTGGCTCTCGCGATCGACGCGGCACGCAAGATGGCCACCGTCGGCGAGATCTCCGATGCACTGGAGAAGGTCTATGGGCGCCATCAGGCCGAAATCCGGACAATCAGTGGTGTGTACCGCGACGAGGCAGGCAAATCCGAGAACATCACCCGCGCCACCGCGCTGGTCGAGCAGTTCGCCGAGGACGAGGGCCGTCGGCCTCGCGTCCTGGTGTGCAAGATGGGGCAGGACGGGCACGATCGAGGTCAGAAGGTCATTGCCACGGCGTTCGCGGACATCGGCTTCGACGTCGACGTCGGCCCGCTGTTCCAGACCCCCGAGGAGGTGGCCCGGCAGGCCGCCGACAACGACGTTCACGTCGTCGGGGTGTCGTCGCTGGCCGCAGGCCATCTGACGCTGGTGCCCGCCTTGCGACAGGCCTTGGCCGAAGTCGGCCGTGAGGACATCATGATTGTCGTCGGTGGCGTCATCCCGCCCGGCGATTTCGACGAGCTCTACGCGGCGGGCGCTGCGGCGATCTTCCCTCCGGGCACCGTCATCGCCGACGCGGCGATCGGGCTGGTGGAGAAGCTGTCCGTTGCGCTGGGGCACGCACCACGCGAGGCCAACGCCTGAGTATGGGTTCTCCGAACGACAAGACGGGTTCTCCGACCGGTGCACCGTCGCCGAGAGGCCGAACCATCGACATCGACGCGGTGGCCGATTCGGTCCGTGCGAACGAGCGTTCCGGGCTGGCGCGTGCCATCACGCTGGTCGAGTCAACTCGCTCGGATCATCGTGATCTGGCTCAGCAGTTGCTTCTTCGGGTTCTGCCCGATGCGGGTGGTTCCCATCGCGTCGGTATCACCGGCGTGCCGGGGGTCGGCAAGTCGACCTTCATCGACGCGCTGGGGATGCGCTTGATCGAGAAGGGGCACCGGGTCGCGGTGCTCGCCGTCGATCCGTCGTCGACGCGGACCGGTGGTTCGATCCTGGGTGACAAGACCCGGATGTCACGTCTCGCGGTGCAGGAGAACGCATACATTCGGCCGTCTCCGACCTCGGGAACCCTGGGTGGTGTCGCACGTGCGACGAGGGAGACGATCGTGCTCCTCGAAGCGGCAGGCTTCGACGTCATTCTGGTGGAGACGGTGGGCGTCGGGCAGTCCGAGGTGACGGTCGCGAACATGGTCGACTGCTTCACGTTCCTGACGCTCGCGCGTACCGGAGATCAGTTGCAGGGCATCAAGAAGGGCGTTCTCGAACTCGCCGATCTGGTTGCCGTCAACAAGGCCGACGGCAAGCACGCGACCGACGCGAAGAACGCGGCGCGGGAATTGGCGGGCGCGCTGCGGCTGATCTATCCGCACGATGCGATCTGGAAGCCCCCGGTGTTGACCATGAGCGCCATCGAGGGCACCGGACTCGACGAGTACTGGGACACCGTGCTGCGCCATCAGCAAGTGCTCAGTGACGCAGGCGAATTCGCGGAGAAGCGTCGCAAGCAGCAGGTCGATTGGACGTGGACGATGGTCAACGACCAACTGCTGCGCCGGCTGGCGCAGAACCCATCCGTCAAGGCCATCCGCGGCGACGTCGAAGCCCGGGTACGCGACGGTTCTCTGACGGCCGCGCTGGCCGCCCAGGAGCTACTCGACGCGTTCGACTCCTGAATCTGCCCCGGCGGCCGGGAGCGCGGGATAGAGCCGGTCGGCAAGAGCTCCGACGCGTTCGATGAGTCGATCGAAGAATGCCTCGGGATCGGTGTGTGTTGCGATCGCCGCATTGGGGGCCTTGCCCCACATACCGCGCCAGTCCGCGACCGTCGTTCCGCGCGTGAGGGTTCCGACGAGTTCGACGTCGACGGTCGCATGACGGTAGGTGGCGATATCGGCATCCAGTGCGACGGCCGCCGCGAAGGGGTCGTGCATGTGCGCCAAGAATCCCTGATCGTGATCGCGATGGAATTCCATGTAGAACCGCACCGCATCGGAGAAGTGCCGCACGATCGGGTTCGACGCCGTCGATCGAACACCCGGTGCGTCGTCGGGCGAGATCACCTCGGGCGGGAGGCTCCGCGCTCGCGCTGCCAGCCGTCGGATGTGATCGGGGGTCATTTCGATGGTCTCGGTGATGTCGAGCGCGCAGACGATGGGATGTCGTTCCGGCGGTAGTCCGGAGAAGGCCGCGAACACTTCCGCTGCGGCCTCGGGGTCGACGGCGATGTTCCATTCGGTAGTCGGTGTCGTGTTGCCCTGGTGCTGAAATGCGCCGCCCATCAACACCAGTCGCTTCAGCAGTCGAGGTAGCTCGGGATCCCGACGGATCGCCAGCGCGAGATTGGTCAGCGGACCGGTGACCAGTCCGGTGATCTCACCCGGTCGCGAACGAACCAGCTCCACCCACATCGTGGTGGCGTCCCGGCCGGACAGCGACCGCGTGGACACCGGAAGCTCCGCGTACCCGATGCCTTGCGGGCCGTGGGTGTCCTCGGTGGTCATCAGCGGCGCCACGAGGGGTACCTGTGCGCCGAGCGAGACCTCGACGTCACCCGCGCGGCACAGGTCGAGCCAGGCGAGATTGTTCGCAGCAACCTGGTTCACCGGCACATTGCCCGCGGTGGATGCGATACCGAGGATCTCGGCATCGTCGCTGGCCAGCAGGTACAGCAAGGCGAGAGAATCGTCGATTCCGGTGTCGACGTCGACGATCATGGGGACGGTCACGATGCGACCTCGGTCGTCGGGGTGTGCCGCACCGGGAAGTTGACCGATCGCGCGATGAAGCACTTCGACGACGCAGACGCGTGCAGTTTCTCGGCGCGCGGCACCATCGACGGGTCGACAACGGTCACGACCGGAGCCAGGGTGACCTCGACGAACTGACCCGAACCATCGGATTGCTCGGTCATCACTCCGGTGGGGGAGTCGGTGTATTCGGTGACCACCACTCCGGATGCGGCCGCGAGTCCGAGGTACCAGAGCATGTGGCAACTGGACAGCGAGGCGACGAGCATCTCCTCGGGATTCCAGCGTTCGGGATTGCCGCGGAAGCTCGGATCGGAGCTCGCGTGCAGGTCGGGTTTCCCGGGTGCCGACACGATGTGATCGCGGTCGTAGGCTTCGGCACCGGTGGTCCCAGCACCGCGGTTGCCCGTCCAGTTCAGCGTGAGTCCGTAATCGTGGTTCGGCACTGGTCCATCGTGCCAGTACCCGCCCGTTCGGTGACAATCCGCCGCGGAAACCGTTGTCCGCATTGACCGTAATGCCTCGATTGCCAAAGCGGTGTGGCACATTCGTCGTTGCGCGCGTTCACCTGGGCATTCGCCCGAGTGTGTGCGTCGATCTGCACAGCGGTCGTTTGAAAACGAATCGTTTGTCTGGCTAACGTTGAACGAATGACATCAGTGCCCAGTCTCGAACCCGGCCGAGAGCAGGCCACATGGGGACGCCGCCACGTCCAGCATCTTCGCCGCGTTGCGTTCTCGAAACGGATGCGCACGAAGCCGGCGCTCTCGGAGGAGGGCATCACTGTGGTCGATCAGCCGATGCTCAAGCGCGCCGTCTCGGCAGCTGCTCTCGGCAACACGATGGAGTGGTTCGACTTCGGTGTGTACGGCTATCTGGCGGCAACGTTGGGCAAGGTGTTCTATCCCGATGCCACGCCTGCGGTGCAACTCATCTCGACGTTCGCCACGTTCGCGGCAGCGTTCGTCGTTCGTCCGCTCGGCGGCCTGTTCTTCGGGCCGCTCGGTGACCGGATCGGTCGGCAGAAGGTATTGGCCGCCACCATGATCATGATGGCGATCGGCACTCTGGCTGTCGGCCTCATCCCCAGTTACGCGACCATCGGCATCTGGGCACCGATTCTGCTGCTCGTCGCCCGCTTGGTCCAAGGCTTCTCCACCGGTGGTGAATACGGCGGTGCAACGACGTTCATCGCAGAATATTCACCCGACAAGCGGCGCGGGTTCCTCGGAAGTTGGCTCGACTTCGGCACCTTCGTCGGTTACGCGATGGGCTCGGGCCTGGTGACGATCCTCAACGCGGTGTTGGGCGACGCCACCATGATCGAATGGGGTTGGCGCATACCGTTCTTCGTCGCGGGTCCGATGGGGCTGATCGGGCTGTACCTGCGGCTCAAGCTGGAAGATACGCCCGCGTTCCGCAAGCAACTCGACGAACACGACAACAAGGTCAAGGCGCAGGAGAGCGGCCGGAGGTCGATCGGGAAGATCTTCACCGATCATTGGCGGGCGCTGTTGATCTGCATGGGAATCGTGTTGTTGTACAACGTGACCAACTACATGGTGACGTCATATCTACCCACGTACTTCACCGAGGTCGTCGGTCGAAGTCAGCTCAGTGCGGACTTGCTCGTCCTGTCGGCGATGGTCGTCGTGGTGAGCGTCATCGTGGGTGTCGGCAGGCTCACCGACCGAATCGGCCGCAAACCGGTGTTCGTCTTCGGTGCCGTCGGGCAGATCGTTCTCGCCGTGCCCTGCTTCTTGCTGCTGCGCAGTAGCGGGTGGTTGGGTCCGCTGATCGCGTGCTTGCTCCTCGGCCTCGTTCTGGCCTGTTTCGCGGCGCCGAGTGCATCGACGCTACCGGCCCTGTTTCCCACCCGGATTCGTTACGCGGCGCTGTCGATCGGCTTCAACCTGTCCGTGTCGATCTTCGGGGGTACGACGCCGTTGGTGACCTCGGCGTTGGTCAGCTCGACCGGTAGCCCGATGATCCCTGCGTACTACCTCGTCGTGAGCGGTCTCGTCGGCCTCGTCGCCGTCGGATTCCTGCGCGAGTCCGCCACCCAACCTCTGGAAGGCTCACCGCCACAGGTCGACTCGACCGAGGAAGCCAAGGAGCTCTATTCCGAGGTCTCCTCGGCCTCCGCGCGGTCGTAGCGGGAGTCGATCAGTTCCGTTCGGCCCAGATCTCCATACCGGCAGCATTGAGACGGTCCACGAGGACGTCGCCGATCGCAGTGGCCGGAGTGAGGACTCCGCTGGCCTTCGGCAGGGCGTCACCGCCGTGCACGAGTGCGAGTGCCGACTCGGCCAGCATGACTGCGGTGGCCTTGTAGCCGGGATCTCCCGAGGCCTTGACCCGGGCCCGGTAGCGAGCCCCCGACGTGGTGAGGGTGTACAGGTCGACCGTGAAATGTCCCTTCTCGCGGGCTTTTTCACTGGGGCCGGTGCCCGGCTTGGGCAGAATGCGATCGAGCACCTTGGCCGGAAGCACAGTCATGGCGGACACGCCGACGAAGAGCCCCGCGGACAGAGCACCGGCGAGGACGGGGCTGGCGAACGACGAGCCGACACTCATCACCTCGCTGTAGCGGAACTGCTTCCCATAGGCCCAGTCGCGAAGTGCGTTGGTCCGCCGGACGACTCGTGTGTTGTACGAGGCCATCACGAACGGTGCTTTCCAACCGCGCAGGCTCGGGTCGATCTTCTTGCCGTCGATCAGCACGGTGTCGAGTTGGCGACCGAGCTGCGGCTCGAGGCCACGATCGGGACTGAGCGAGTACGGCCGCGCGGCGATGCGTCGGGCCCGCTTGTCCTTCTTCATCGCCTCGATCTGTCCTCGCAGCGAGTCGATGGTGCCACCGCTGACCCCACCGGACATCGACGTGACCACCAGGGTCGTGTCGGTCAGCTCCCCGGCGTTGTCCGCGGTGACGGCCTCGTACAGGGCGTGTACGCCGATGTCGGACGGGATGGAATCGAAGCCGCACGAGTGGACGATGCGGGCCCCCGTGCGCTGAGCGATCTCGTGATTGGTGTCGATGCTCTCGCGAGCGAACAGCACCTCGCCGGTGAGGTCGACGTAATCAGTCCCGGCCTCGGCGCACGCCGTCGCCAATTCCAGGCCGTACTTGGCGTAGGGGCCGACCGTGGTGATGACGACGCGGGTCGATCGGGCCATGGCCTCGAGCGATGCGACGTCGGTGGCGTCGGCCTCGAGAACGGACCACTGCTGAGCCCTGGAGCCCAGTTCCTTCCTGGCGGCCTCCACCCGCGCCGTCGAGCGCCCGGCGAGGGCGATCCGGGTGTCGGCCGGTGCATGCTCGGCGAGGTATTTCGCCGTCAGTTTCCCGACGAAGCCGGTGACGCCGTAGACGACGATGTCGTGAGTGCGATCGGGGCCGACGGTCGAGTCGGATGCTGGCGAGTTCATACCAGCGACACTAACGCGGGTCACCCCTGCGAGTCGACGCGCCGTCAGTTCGTCCAGGTGTGCACGGGTTCTCCGGCGTTCATGAGGGTGACGTAATCGCCGAGCATTCCGGCGAGGGCGCGATCGCGCTTCTCACCGGCGCGTTCACGGGCGACGACGGCGTTGCGCTGCCACACCGAGCCGGACTGCTTGGCCAGGCACCGCGCTTCGATCACCCCGAGATAGCGGTCGCGGACCGGCGCGTCGACGCCGTACGCGGCCAGTCCGGCGTCGGCCAGTGGCAGCAGCCGGCGCAACACCAGTTCCTGCGGACTCACCCAGCCCACCTCGGGCCAGTAGAGCATCGAATCGAACCCGCCGCGGGCGGCGGAGTGCACGTTCTCCTCGGCCGCGTCGAACGACATCTGGGACCACAGCGGGCGGTCTGCATCGGCCAGTGCGCGGACGGTTCCGTAGTAGAACGCCGCGTCGGCGAGGGTGTCCACCACCGACGGTCCGGCCGGGAGGACTCGATTCTCGAGCCGAATGTGGTGGCCGTCACCGGACCGGTCGTAGATCGGTCGGTTCCACCGGTAGACGGTTCCGTTGTGCATGCGCAGTTCGGACAGTGACGGTGTCTTGCCCTCGGCCAGCGCAGCTTTGGGGTCCTCTTCGCTGCAGACGGGAAGCAACGCAGGGAAGTAGCGCGAATTCTCCTCGAACAGATCGAAGATCGAGGTGATCCACCGTTCGCCGAACCACACCCGTGGTCGGACTCCCTGATTCTTGAGCTCCTGCGGCCTGGTGTCGGTGGCCTGCTCGAACAACGGGATACGAGTCTCGTGCCACAGCGCGCGACCGGCGAAGAACGGCGAGTTGGCGGCGAGCGCCACCTGTACGCCCGAAAGAGCTTGCGCTGCATTCCAATACGATGCGAACTCGTCCGGAGCCACCTGCAGGTGGAGCTGAACCGACGTGCAGGCTGCCTCGGGCAGGATCGTGTCTGTCACGATGTCGAGGTCCTCGGCGGCAGCGGCACCGGGCAGCCGCACTCCACCGATCTTCAGTTCGATGTCTTCACCGCGCGCGGCGAAGATCTGTTGATTGAGCAGGTCGTAGCGCGGATTCGCCGAGAGCCACCGGTGCTCGAAGTGTTCCTCGTCCAGAGTCGGGAGCATGCCGATCATGGCCAGACGGCTACCGGAGGTGCGGGCGCGTTCGTCCGCCGCATTCAGCGATCTGCGCAGGTCCGTCTCCAACTCGGCGATGGAGGCACCGCGCAGTGGCCGAGGGTCGACGTTGATCTCGATGTTGAACTGTCCGAGCTCGGTTTGATAGTCGGGGTCGGCGATGGCGTCGAGCACGGCGGCGTTGGCCATCGACGGCTCCATGTCGTCGTCGACGAGATTGAGCTCGATCTCCATGCCGATCTGCGGTTCACCGACGTGGAAGGTCTCGTCGGCCAACATGACCGCCAGGGCATCGAGACAGTCCTGGACCTTCTGGCGGAACTCGTGCCGATCCTGCCTGGTGAACTTACGGCGCTCGACGTCCTCGCCCATGGTGACCGCCTATCGGTGCGTGAAGATGGGCCGTTCGCTCACGCGCAACGACTTCGAGTTACGAGTATCGCAGTACGCGTTCGCCGAGGGGGACGCACGCGAAAATCACCAGGGTGAGGGCTGATAATCCTTGAGGAACGAGCCGTACAGGTCGTTTCCGAGCTCTCCCTGCACGATCGGGTCGTACACCCGCGCGGCCCCGTCCACCAGGTCGAGTGGAGCATGGAAACCCTCGTCGGCGAGCCGCATCTTGGTGGGGTGCGGCCGTTCGTCGGTGATCCAGCCGGTGTCGACGGCGGACATCAGGATTCCGCTGTCGAGCATCTCCTTCGCGCTGGTGCGCGTCAGCATGTTCAGCGCGGCCTTGGCCATGTTGGTGTGGGGATGCCCTGGCCCCTTGTAGGCGCGGCCGAACTGGCCCTCCATGGCAGAGACGTTCACGACGTACTTTCGTCGAGCGTCGGAGGCCTCCATCGCGGTGCGGAGCCGCGAGACCAGGATGAAGGGTGCGACGGAATTGCAGAGCTGGACCTCGAGCAGTTCCACCGGGTCGACCTGCTCGACGGTGTGGATCCAGCTGTTGGTCTCGGCCAGATCGGGTACCAGACCCCCGGCGTCGATGGCGAGCCCGCTCTCGATCCTCTCGGCCGTGACCGAGCCGGCGACCATGGCGAGCGAGGCCACGTCGTCCGCGCTCAGGGCAGCAGTCGATCGGCCGCCGATCGCCGTGGCGGGCAACGAACTCGCCAGCGACGCGGGGTGCGCATCGCTGGTCTTGCCGAACGTGATTCGCTCCGGCCCTGCGCCCTCGGTCAAGGCCGCGGGCAGCGGTTCGGCTTCCGCATCGGCCAGTGCACTGTAGGAACCGGGGGAGCGCTTGACGGTCTGTGCGGCGTTGTTGATCAGGATGTCCAGAGGCCCCTCGGCCGCGACGGAATCGGCAAGTGCCACCACCTGAGCCGGATCGCGAAGATCGATACCGACGACGCGCAGACGGTGCAGCCACTGATCGCTGTCGTCCATCGCGGCGAAGCGACGTACGGCATCGTTGGGGAAGCGAGTGGTGATCGTGGTGTGGGCACCGTCGCGGAGCAGTCGAAGAGCGATGTACATGCCGATCTTCGCTCGCCCCCCGGTCAGCAACGCCCGACGTCCGGACAGGTCGGTTCGAGCGTTGCGCTTGCCGCGATTGAGCGTCGCACACTCCGGGCACAGCTGGTGATAGAACGAGTCGACGTGGGTGTAGCGCTGCTTGCAGATGTAGCAGGGGCGGGCCTTGATCAGCGTGCCTGCGATATCTCCCTCGGCGCGGGAGGTCAGGGAGAGGCCTGCTGTCTCGTCGTCGATCCGGTCCGGGGATCCTGTTGCGGTGGCGGCGACGACGGCGCGGTCGGCCGCGTTGACAGCGTTGCGTGCCGCGACGCGTCGAGCACGCTTGAGGTCCTTGAACATGGCACCGGAGGCGCGCTGGACAGCGATCGAATCGGGATGGTTCTTGTCCAGCTCGGCGGCCTGCTTCAGCACGCGCAGGCACGTCTCGAGATCGGTCGGGTCGATCGCGTTCATCGTCGGTCTCCTAGCATCGGCCCCTTCGAGCCGAAGGAAGCGAGTGCAGAACGAAAAAGACCCCGATTCCGAAGAATCAGGGTCCGTTTCGTCTGTCTCAACTCAGATCTGTGAAAATTTCTGTCTGGCTACATCTTTCAGACGGTGTCCGAGGGGGGACTTGAACCCCCACGTCCGTTAATAGGACACTAGCACCTCAAGCTAGCGCGTCTGCCATTCCGCCACTCGGACAAGTGCGACCGCTGCCGCATATTCTTTTGTTGCTTTCACAGCCGGCCGCTGTGTGCTGCGTAAGATTATCCGACGGGTTCCCGATAACCCAAATCCCCACGTCAGTTCGTCCTCGAGGCCGTTTCTCATGGTGCCCGGAGCGGATTCTGGTGGTAGGAACGACGTGTGCCCAACGATGTGAGCAATCCCGGAAACCCAACCGATATCGACGCCACCGTTGCCCTCGACGAAGTCGTGGATCTCGTCAGTTCCCTCATCCGGTTCGACACCTCGAACACGGGGGAGCTCGACACCACGGTCGGCGAGAAGGAATGTGCCGAGTGGGTGGCGAGCAAACTCGAGGAAGTGGGCTACGAGACGGAGTACGTCGAGTCCGGTGCCCCCGGTCGAGGAAACGTGTTCGCCTGGCTGCGCGGATCGGACTCCTCTCGCGGCGCGCTGCTGCTCCACGGACACCTGGACGTCGTGCCGGCCGAGCCCGCCGACTGGAGCGTGCATCCGTTCTCCGGGGCCGTCGAGGACGGGTACGTGTGGGGCCGGGGCGCGGTGGACATGAAGGACATGGTCGGCATGGCCCTGGCGCTGGCCCGACAGTTCAAGTCCAACGGAACCGTCCCACCCCGCGACATCCTGTTCGCGTTCCTGGCGGACGAGGAGGCAGGTGGCAAGTACGGATCGCACTGGTTGGTCGACAACCGACCGGACCTGTTCGAGGGCGTCACCGAGGCAGTCGGAGAGGTCGGCGGTTTCTCCCTGACCGTCCCCCGCCCGGACGGCACCGAGAAGCGGCTCTACATGGTCGAGACGGCGGAGAAGAGCCTGGCGTGGATGCGGCTGACGGCGAAGGCGCGAGCCGGGCACGGATCGTTTCTGCACGACGACAACGCCGTGACGTACCTGGCCGAAGCAGTGGCGAAACTGGGCAATCACACGTTCCCGCTGGTGCTCACCGAGTCGGTCTCGCAGTTTCTGCAGGCGGTCTCGGAGGAATCCGGGCTCGATTTCGATCCGACGTCACCGGACATCGAGGGCACCCTGCTCAAGCTCGGCAGCATCGCCCGCATCGTCGGAGCGACCCTGCGCGACACAGCGAACCCGACGATGCTCTCGGCCGGCTACAAGGCCAACGTGATTCCGCAGACGGCGACGGCAGTGGTGGACTGCCGAGTGTTGCCGGGCCGGCAGGCGGCCTTCGAGAAGGAGGTCGACGAGTTGATCGGCCCCAACGTCGAACGCGAGTGGATCACGAAACTGGAACCGTACGAGACCACTTTCGACGGTGATCTCGTCGATGCGATGAACGACGCAGTGTTGGCACACGACCCGAACGGTCGAACCGTTCCCTACATGCTCTCCGGTGGAACCGACGCAAAAGCATTCGCGCGCATCGGTATTCGCTGTTTCGGCTTCGCTCCGCTGAAGTTGCCGCCGGAATTGGATTTCGCGGCGTTGTTTCACGGCGTCGACGAACGAGTACCCGTGGAATCGTTGGAGTTCGGTACACAGGTACTCGAACACTTCTTGCTGCACAGCTGATACGAAAGGAACCATCGTGGCGTACAACCCATACGACTCGCTTCCGGACCTACCGTCCTTCGAGTTGACGTCCGAGGACGTCGAGGACGGCAAGACACTGGCCGCTCAGCAGGTCAGTGGAATCATGGGAGCCGGTGGGCACGACAACTCCCCGCAGCTGTCCTGGTCCGGATTCCCCGAGGGCACCAAGAGCTTCGCTGTCACCGTCTACGATCCCGACGCGCCGACGGCGTCCGGCTTCTGGCACTGGGCAGTGGCGAACATCCCCGTCGAGACGACATCGCTGGTGTCCGGCGCGGGCGATGACGGCGGGACCGGTGTGCCCAGCACTGCGGTGACGCTCAAGAACGATGCGGGCCTGTTCCGCTACATCGGTGCTGCACCGCCGGCAGGCCACGGCCCGCACCGCTACTTCATCGTGGTTCACGCGGTGGACGTGGAACGGCTCGAAGTGGACGAGACGGCCACCCCGGCCTACCTCGGCTTCAATCTGTTCTCGCACGCCATCGGTCGTGCGGTCCTCACCGGCATCTACGAGGCCTGAGCTCGTTCGTCGGGTGTCGGAGAACCGTTTTCCGACACCCGACGGTTCAGGGCTTGTTCGCCGAGCCCACCGCATCGGCGATCGTGGCGAACCCGTGTTGCTCGAGCCGAGCGGCCAGTCCGCGGTGAATGTTCTCGATCCACAGCGGGCCGCCGTAGACGAACCCGGTGTAGCCCTGCACCAGCGACGCGCCCGCGGTGATGCGTTCCCATGCCTGCGCCTCGGTCTCGATTCCGCCGACGGAGATCAGCGCCAGATGCGTACCCACTCGGCGGTACAGGCGTCGCAGTACCTCGAGCGAGCGGTCGGCCAACGGAGCACCGGACAGGCCGCCGGCTCCCATTCCGGCAACCAGTTCTGCGTCGGTGCGCAGACCGGCGCGGGAGATCGTCGTGTTGGTGGCCACGATCCCGTCGAGACCGAGTTCGACGGCGAGATCGGCCACGGCGTCGATGTCCTCGTCGGACAGGTCGGGGGCGATCTTGACCAGTACCGGGACCGTCACCACCGACTGCACCGCCACCAGGATCGGTCGCAGCGATTCCACGGCCTGCAGGTCACGCAGTCCAGGGGTGTTGGGGGAGCTGACGTTGACGACGACGAAGTCCGCCAACGGGCCCAGAAGCCGGGCGCTGGCCGTGTAGTCCGCGGCGGCACCGTCCGGCTCGACGATCTTGGTCTTGCCGATGTTGGCGCCGATCGGGATACCGGTGCGCCTGGCACGGACGCGCTGGGCCGCGTGCTCGGCACCGTGGTTGTTGAAGCCCATGCGGTTGACGATGGCCCGGTCGAGAGGCAACCGGAACAGTCTCGGAGTCGGATTGCCCGGCTGGCTCTGCGCGGTCACGGTGCCGATCTCGGCGAAACCGAATCCGATCGGCCCCCACGCATCGATTCCGTCGGCGTTCTTGTCGAAACCGGCCGCGAGACCGAGCGGAGCCGGGAAGTCGACGCCGAACACCGTCGAGCGCAGTCGTGGATCGTCGACCACGAACATCTTCTCGGCCAGAAAGCGGAGCGGAGGCACCGCGGCGACAGCGCGGAGCACACCGAACGCCAGATGGTGAATCCTCTCCGGTGGCACGAGGAACATCAGGCGCAACAGGACGCGGTACAGGCGGTCTCCCACGGTCTTCTCTCCGGTCGATCTGGCAGGGTAGAACTCGTGCTGTGATTCAGCGATCGTGCGGTCGAACAGTACTGCGAGGCGCTCAGATTCCGGGCTCGGGGATGTGATGCGCGGTCTTCTTGCGTTTGAGCAGCACACGCCTGCTGCCGTCGGTGTAGAGGCGAACCCGCGACAGTTCCCAGCCGCCGAACTCCGCCTGAATCGCCAGACGCATCGAGGCCGTCACACGGGTCACGTCCGGTGGCAACCGCAACGGCACGTACTCCCAGTCGTCGGACGGCGACACTTCCCATCCGACGGGCATCTTCGCGCGGCCAGGTGCCGAACTCTCGTGTGCGTTCACATGCCTCCTCCGTCCTTATCGGTCGTTCCTGCAGGCTCCACTCCTGCTTCGAGCTCAGCGACCCGCAGCGGGGATACGCTGCAGCCCGTCGCCGGTTGCCGATCCCACGTACAAGTCGCCCGTGTCGGCGTCGACGGCAACCGAATTCGGCTGCCGCACAGTGGCCAACCTCGTGACCTCGACCGGAATTCCGGTGTCGAGTGTGTACCCGACCACCTCGTTGGACGCGGGAAGCGTCACCCATGCGACACCGGACTGCTCATCGTAGGCGATCGCCCACGGCTGCGACCCGACCGGAAACCGTTGCCGCATCAGCAGGTCGTGCGAGGTGAAGACGAGCAACTCGGTACCGGTCGAATCGGTGACCAGAAGGCGGCCGAACTCGTCGCTCGTCATCTCCGCGGCACCTTCGCCTGCGCGCAAGGCCACTCCGAGGGTGCCGTCGTCCAGATTCAGGTCGGTCACCGACGTCTGTCGTCGATCGAGGACCGAGACACCGTTCGGTGTACTGGCCAGAGCATCGGCTGAGGTCACGCTGCCGCCGGAGACCGTGGTGGTGACCTGACCGTTCGGATCGAGCACGCGCACCGTGCCGGTGTCGTCGCCGACGGCCGTCGTGCCGTCGGGTAGGTCTGCTGCGGACAGCGCGTCGGCGTCGACCGTCAGGTCGGTGCGCTGTCCGTCCGCGACGGCGATCCTCGCGACGGCGCCGTCCATCGGGACGAGCACTGTCGAGTCCCGTCCGGCGACGAGTTCTGCTGCCGTCGAGCCCAGGTCGACCACGCGTGTCTCGGCTGCGGTGCCGTCGCGGACGAGGGTCACCGTCGTCGATGCGTCGGTCAGCGCCACCAGGGTTCGCGTGACGGGGTCGAAACTGAGTGCGTCCACGGGCGCGAACGCGCCGACGGTACCGGCGGGGGTCACGGTCGGTTCGGGGGACTCCGCCGGCGGTAGGGGCTCGACGGAGATGTCGTCGGCGTTCTCGTCGTCGTTGGAGCACCCGCCGACCGACAGGACTGTGACGACGGCGAGCGCGGACGCGACTGCCGCCCGAATCGAACGGGTCGACGGTGTTCGCATGAGGCCGAACCTACTTCCTCGAGAAGATGCTGCCGGTGGAGGCGCTGCCACATCTGTACCAGCGTGCGGCGATCTCGGCGAAATCCACCACGGCGGATTTGGTCGCCGCTCGGTCGCGGCGGAGGACGCGGTAGCGTGATCGTCCGAGGTCAGTGCACGACATGGGAGTGGACGTGGGAACCGAGGAAACACACTTCGTCGTCGAGGAAGTGAACGCGGGAACGCATGCGAACGGCTTCGGGCGCACCGACGACGGCCGGGCGTTCGCGTTTCGGGTGCACAGGAGCACCCTGTACGTGGAGATATACCGCGCCGATGTGCAATCCCCGGTACCGGACCGGTCCGAGGTCGAAGCGGTGGCCGAGCATTCGGTCACCGAAGTCGATCTGACGGACGAGCGCAGCATCGTCGGAGTGGTGCGTGATGCGGTCGCCCACGCGCAGCAGCTGTCCGATGCGTCACAGCGCGACACCACGGCAGTGCGGTCCTTCTTCAACCGGGTCAATTCCGTGTTGGAGGGTTTCTGACACGGTGGGGAACCACCAGCTGTTCGCCGGTGTCGGGATGATCGAACACGTCGACGGGGTGTCGATAGACCCGGGCCAGCGTTGCGGCGGTGAGCACCTCCCGCGGCGGACCGGTTGCGATCAGTTCACCCGAGTCCAGGATCGCGACGCGATCGGCGTAGGCCGCCGCGAGGCCCAGATCGTGCAGCACGACGACCACGGCGCGGCCCGCGGCGGCGAGTGAACGCACCACGGCCATCACCGACTCCTGATGTCCCAGGTCGAGTGCTGCGGTGGGCTCGTCCAGCATGATCGTCGCCGTGTCCTGGGCGATGACGCGGGCCAGTGCGACCCGGGCCTGCTCGCCGCCGGAGAGCGATGCGAACGGTCGATGCGAGAAGGCCGTCACGTCGCACGCAGTCATGGCCGCTTCGATGCGGTCGTCGTCGTGGCGTGCCGCCGAGGTACCGGCCCAGGGGGCTCGGCCCATCCGGACGATCTGGCCGGCCGTGAACGCGAATCCGACGCTGTGCTGCTGAGGCAGCACAGCGCGTCGCCTCGCCACGTCCACCGAGCGGATGCGGGACAGCGGTTCGTCGCCCAGCAGCACCGATCCGGCGCTGGGCTCGGTGTCTCCCGCCAGGACCGACAGCAGCGTCGATTTGCCTGCGCCGTTGGGTCCCACCAGCGCCAGTATCTCGCCGGCCACCACGTCGAGGTGGACCCCGGACAACACCGTCGCGTCCCCACGTCGTGCGGAGACTCCGCGAGCGACCAGGGCGTTCGAACCCGGTTCAGGGATGACCGGGATGTCGCGGCGTGCTGTGCGTCCCATCATGCCCAACCGCCCTGGCGAGCCCGGGTACGGCGAAGCAGCCAGAAGAAGAACGGGGCACCCGCCAGCGACGTCACCATGCCGAGTGGCAGGTCGACGTTCGCGACGAGAGTCCGCGTCACGAGGTCTGCAGCAAGAAGCACGACCGCCCCGGCGAGGGCGCTGGCCGGAATGAGGAGTCGATGCGCGGGGCCGAGCACCATCCGCATGGCATGCGGAACCACCAGACCCACGAACAGGATGATTCCGGTGAAAGCCACCCCGGACGCAACGAGCAGGGCGACGACGACGATCGCGAACTGTCTGAGTCGTTCGACGTTCACGCCCAGATGGCGTGCCACGTTCTCACCGAGCGCAAGCAGGTCGAGTCGGCGGGCGATCGCCAGGGAGGTGCCGATTCCGAGCAGCGCGAGCGGGCCGACCACCGCCACCGACTCCCAGGTTGCGCCCGCGAGCGACCCCAGTTGCCAGAACACGATCCGATCGCGGGCGGCGGGACTGGCGACGAAGGTGAAGAACGCGATGACACCGCCGGCGAAGGCGTTGACTGCAACACCGGTGAGGATGAGCGTCACCACTTCGGTGCGGCCTGCGTTGCGAGCGAGAAAGTACACGGCGACCGTGGTGACGAGCCCGCCGACGAAGGCGGCGAACGCCACGCTCCACACTCCCGCGAAGCTGCCGCCGAGCACGATGACCGAGCTGGCCCCGACAGCAGCGCCCGAGGAGACCCCGACCACACCCGGCTCGGCCAGTGGATTGGCGAACACCCCCTGGAGCAGCGCACCCGCGCAGCCCAGACACGCGCCGACGAGAATTGCCAGCGTCAGCCGTGGGAATCGGACCTGCCACAGCGTCACCTCGCCGCTGGGATGTGCAGGCATCGGGCCGATCTCGAGTCCCACCCGATGCGCGAGGCTGCCCAACACTTCCAGCGGAGTCGTCGGCACCTGCCCCACAACGGCCGAGATCAACGCCAGGCCGACCAGCGCCACAACCAGGGCTCCGAAAATGGCAAGAACCCGTCCTCGGCCCGTGCGGCGTTCGGCGAGTGTGCGGTTCGTCATGACGCCGGGTCGTACACGGCCTTCGACAGTGCGACCAACACCTTTCCGGTGTTCGGGCCGAAACTGAGGATGGTCCCGTCGTCCATGTCCACCACCCGGCGTTCTCGGCCTGCGGGGGTCTGGGCGATTCCGGGGATCTGCTCCAGACCCTCGATTCCACCGATCGATTCCAGGCCCTTGGTCATCATCAGAATCACGTCGGGTGCTGCGGCGATCAGGGCTTCGCTGGTGATCGGCACGAATTGCTCGGTCAGACCCGATTCGACACCGGCGTCCCTGGCTCCGAGAGCCTCGATCAGTGCATCCGCTCCCGAGCCGGGCCCGGCGAGCATCGTGATCGCAGGCCCGCGCATGTACAGAAACGCGATCTTCGGTGGTTCGGTGGACTCGGGTGGCTCGTTCGCCGCTGCCGAAATCTCGGCGTTCGTTCGTTCGGCGAGGGCAGCCCCGGCGTCGGGCACACCGAGGGCGGCCGCCACGGCCTCGATCTGGGTGGCGACGCCTGCCAGAGTGCGGGTGGGATCGAAGTACACGACGGGAATGCCGGCGGCTCGGATCTGATCCTGCACGGCGCGTGGACCGATGCTGGTATCGGTCAGGACGACGGTCGGCGACAGCGCCAGAATCCCCTCGGCACTCAGAGAATGGCCGGTCGGGGTGACATCGGGCACGTTCTCGGCCGCGGGAAATGCGGCAGAGGTGTCGCGCCCGACGAGGTTGTCGCCGAGTCCGAGCGCGAAGACGGTCTCGGCCAGCGTGCCGTACTGGTCGGCAGCGACGATGCGGCTGTTGTCGGTGACCGTGACGGCGACGCCGTCGAATCCGGTCACGGTGACGGGCAGTACCTCGGCCGGATCGTCGGCGATCGGTTCCGGATTCGGATCGTCGACGACGGCGGTGCGGGGGCCGATCGAGTCCGCGGGTCCTGCGGCGGGGGTGTTCGCCGAGCAGCCGACCAGGAGTCCGGCGACGAGGAGCACGGCGGCGAGACGGTTGACGGTCACCACCGAAGGTTAGCCTGTCCGATGTTCGCAGGCGATCAGGCGCTGACGTCGTCCAAGGCCGACGCGATCGCGGGCGGCAGCTCGAGTTCCTCGGCCATCAATGCGCCCATCAACTGAGCCAGATCGCGAGCCCCCACGATCGCGCTGCTCACACCCGGCCTGTCCCGAGCCCACGCGAGCGCGACGACCAGGGGAGAGGTCGCCAGCCCGTCGGCGGCGGTGACGGCGGCGTCGACGATGCTGACGGCAGAGTCGGTCAGGTACGTCAGCACGGACTCTGCGTGCACCTCGTCGGCACCGCGTGAGTCCGCCGGTATTCCGCTGCGGTACTTGCCTGTCAGCACGCCGCCCGCGAGGGGAATCGCGGCGAGGACACCGATGCCGTGGTGGTCTGCGGCGGGGATCAATTCGTCCTCGATCCCGCGGGCCAGCAGCGAGTACTCCGCCTGTGTGGCCACGATCCGTCCGGTGCCTGCTGCTCCTGCCGCCGTCGCCAGTTGCCACCCGAGGTAGCCACGGGCTCCGGTGTAGCGGACCCGTCCACTGGTGACGGCGTAGTCGAGTGTGGCGGCGACCTCGTCGACCGGAGTCATCGGGTCCCAGGTGGCCACCTGCCACAGATCGAGGTAGTCGGTTCCGAGTTCGCGCAGCGTGGCGTCGAGTTGGCCGAGCAGTCCGCGCCGCGAGCAGTCCACGTGATAGCGGCCGTAGCGCGAACTGAGACCCGCTGCGCTGCTGATCACCAATTCGTGCCGCGGGACCACGTCGTCGAGCAACTCGGCCAGCACTCGCTGCGCGCGTCCGTCCCCGTACGCCGGAGACGTGTCGACGAGCGTGCCGCCGGCCTCGGCGAACGCCGACAACTGCGCCGCGGCATCGTCACCGTCGGTTCCGCTACCCCATCCGAGGGTGCCGAGGCCGAGTCTGGAGACTCGAAGTCCGCTGGTGCCGACCGATCTCTGCTTCATATGTGCCGAATGTCCTTTTACGTGTGATCGTCGGTGTCGAACTGCACTGCCGCCAGTGCACAGTAGTGCGCCGCGCCGCCCGGTGCGTACGTGCCGCGCCGGGTACGGTCGTGCCCGTGAATCGCGAACTCAGGGGGCGGGCCGGCGGCCGCGCATCGACAGTGATCAGTCCATCGACACCGATCTCGGAGGGTGACGCCGCATGATCGACATGACGTGGCTGCAGGCGATCGTCCTCGGTGCGGTGCAGGGCCTGACCGAATTCCTGCCGATCTCCTCGTCCGGGCACCTGCGCATCGTGTCCAGTGTGTTCTGGAACGAGGACGCAGGTGCCTCCTTCACCGCGGTGACCCAGCTGGGCACCGAAGCCGCTGTGCTGCTGTTCTTCTGGCGAGACATCGTCAGGATCGTGAAAGCGTGGTTCGTCGGTCTGACAAAGAAGGACGAACGTGGACTCGACTACCGCATGGGGTGGTACGTGATCATCGCCACCATTCCCATCGGCGTTCTCGGACTGCTGTTCAAGGACCAGATCCGAACCGGTGCCCGAAACCTGTACCTCATCGCGTTCATGTTGATCGCGTTCGCCGTCGTCATCGCGGTCGCCGAGAAGGTCGGCCGGAAGGAACGCCCGATCGAGAAGTTGACCACCCGGGACGGCATCGTCATGGGTCTGGCGCAGTGTCTCGCTCTGATCCCGGGTGTGTCCCGTTCCGGGGCGACGACCAGCGCCGGCCTGTTTCTCGGACTCGAACGCGAGGCAGCGGTGCGATTCTCTTTCCTGCTCGCCATTCCGGCGGTCACGGCCTCCGGTCTCTTCTCGCTGCCCGACGCCTTCGAGCCGGTGGGCTCGGGACTGGCCGCGTCGGGTCCGCAGCTGCTGGTGGCCACGATCATCGCCTTCGCCCTCGGCTACGCCTCGATCGCCTGGCTGCTCAAGTTCGTCGCGAACCACTCGCTGTACTGGTTCGTCGGGTACCGCATCGTGCTGGGTGTCGTGGTGCTCGGTCTGTTGGCCGGCGGGGTCGTGTCCGCCACCTAGTCGTTCGGCACAGTGGCCTCCGGAGCGGAGTCGGACGACCCCGGTCGTTAGGCTCGGTGCAATGACAGTCATCTTGCTTCGGCACGGCCGCTCGACGTCGAACACCGCAGGCACGCTCGCGGGTCGGAGCGCGGGAGTCGAGCTCGACGATCGTGGTCGTGAACAGGCGCAGGCGGTCGCCGACCGTCTCGGCGACCTGCCGGTCGCGGAGATCGTTCGCTCGCCGCTGCTGCGGTGCGAGCAGACCGTCGAGCCGTTGGCTGCCAGGCTCGGGCTCACGCCGCTGGTCGAGGACCGGTTGGTCGAGGTCGACTACGGGCAGTGGACCGGTCGAACGATCAAGGAATTGCTGGCCGAGCCGCTGTGGAAGGTGGTGCAGCAGCATCCGTCGGCCGCGGTGTTTCCCGAGGGTGAAGGACTGGCCACGGTGCAGCAACGGGCCGTGCAGGCCGTGCGCGAACACGACGCCCGGCTGGCCGCCCATCACGGCCGTGACGTGTTGTGGGTGGCGTGCTCGCACGGGGACGTCATCAAGTCGGTGCTGTCGGACGCGATGGGTGCCCACCTCGATTCGTTCCAGCGCATCGTCGCCGATCCGGCATCGATCAGTGTCGTTCGCTACACCTCGACGCGACCCTTCGTGCTGCGGACCAACGACACCGGGTCCGAACTGAGCGTGTTCGTACCCAAGGCCGAGGAGCCCAGCACGCCGGAAGCGGGCAACGCGGACTCTTCGGACGCGGTCGTCGGTGGTGGGGCAGGCACCTAGAGCTCCGATTCGGCGCTGACACCCCGATCGGTGGCAGGCTGGAGGGCAAGCAATACCGTCCACGGTCGATCCGTGGCCGATAATGAAAGTTCCGCGAATCGCTTCGCGGAGCTGTTCGAGTCGTTAGGAGGTGCAATGCCGCGCGCCATACACGTTTTTCGCACCCCTGATCGTTTCGTTGCCGGGACCGTTGGTGAACCGGGCGACCGAACGTTCTTCCTGCAAGCGGTGCACGACGCCCGCGTGGTGTCGGTTGCGCTGGAGAAGCAGCAGGTCCAGGTACTGGCCGACCGGATGGGGCTTCTCCTCGAAGAGGTGCACCGTCGTTTCGGGGCAGAGGTACCGGCCGAGGAGGCCGATACGGTCGACACGAGTCCGCTGCTGACTCCGATCGACACCGAGTTCCGTGTCGGCACGATGGGGCTCGGCTGGGACGCCGATGCCAACGCCGTCGTGGTGGAGCTGTTGGCCGTCAGCGAGGTCGAGGTGGACGAATCGGTCGTTCTCGACGACACCGACGAGGGCCCCGATGCCGTTCGGGTGTTCCTCACCCCGGTACAGGCCCGCGAATTCGCGGTGCGGTCCGAACGCGTCATCGCGGCGGGCCGTGCTCCGTGCCCGTTGTGCGGACAGCCGTTGGCTCCCGAGGGACACGTCTGCATCAGAACCAACGGTTACCGACGCGGCGCGACGTTCGGTCCGGTGACCGAGGTCGACGAGTCTTGACCGTCGAACTGCCGCCGTTCGAGGGCCGCGAAACCATGGAGACCGGCGACCTGACCGTCGTCGGTCGGGTGGTGTCGGCCAGCAACGCCACGCTGGTGTGCGAGGCGGGCGAGGGCGAGAAGGCCGTCCGGTGCGTGTACAAACCGGTTCGCGGGGAAGTCCCGCTGTGGGATTTTCCGGACGGCACTCTTGCGGGCCGGGAAGTGGCGTCGTACGAAATCTCCGAGGCCCTCGGTTGGGGCGTCATCCCGCCGACGGTGCTGCGCGACGGCCCGTTCGGTCCCGGCATGGTGCAGAAGTGGATCGACACGCCCGACGATCACGCCGAGGGACGCGTCGACCTGGTCGATATCTGCCGTCCCGATCTCGTACCTGCGGGCTGGATTCCGGTACTGCAGGCGTACGACGGCGAGGGCGAGGAGATCGCGCTCATCCACGCCGACGATCCACGGCTGCAGCGGATGGCGGTGCTCGACGTGATCCTCAACAACGCCGATCGCAAGGGCGGGCACGCGCTCGAAGGTCTCGACGGCTACGTGTACGGGGTCGATCACGGCATCTGCCTGCACGCCGAGAACAAGTTGCGCACGGTGCTGTGGGGCTGGGCGGGCCAGGCGGTGGACGATGCGTTGATGACCGACGTGGTGCGATTCGTCGAGACGTTCGACACGGTCACCGCTCCTCGATTGGTCGACAAGATCACCCTGACCGAAACGGTCGCGGTTCTCGACCGGGCGCAGGAGTTGATCGCCCGCCCGATCATGCCGGAACCTCGCTCGAGCAGACCCATACCCTGGCCCGCCTTCTGATCGGGCTCGGATAGGCTCGACCGCATGCATTCTTGGTCGAGCCCGGAGATCCCGACAATTCCCGGACAGGGTCCAGCGCTTCGATTGTTCGACACCGCCGACCGCCAGGTCCGTCCCGTCACCCCCGGTTCGACGGCTCGGATGTACGTCTGCGGAATAACCCCGTACGACGCCACCCACCTCGGGCACGCGGCGACGTACCTGACGTTCGACCTGATCAACCGGCTGTGGCGGGATGCGGGCACGGACGTGTACTACGTGCAGAACGTCACCGATGTCGACGATCCACTGTTCGAGCGCGCCGACCGCGACGGCGAGGACTGGCGCGATCTGGGAACCCGTGAGATCGAACTCTTCCGCGCCGACATGGAAGCGCTCCGGGTGCTCCCTCCGCGCGACTACATCGGTGCCGTCGAGTCCGTCGACGAGGTCGTCGAACTGGTGGAGAAGCTGGTCGCGTCCGGTGCGGCGTATGTCGTCGACGACGCCGAATACCCGGATGTGTACTTCCGTGCCGATGCCACCGAGCAGTTCGGCTACGAGTCCGGTTACGACCGAGCCACGATGGACACGTTCTTCGCCGAACGCGGGGGCGACCCCGATCGGGTCGGTAAGCGGGATCCACTCGATGCGTTGCTCTGGCGCGCAGTACGGCCGGGCGAGCCGTCGTGGCCGTCGCCGTGGGGTCCGGGGCGGCCCGGGTGGCACATCGAATGCGCAGCCATCGCGCTCAACCGCATCGGTACCGGCTTCGACATTCAGGGCGGCGGAAGCGATCTGATCTTTCCGCACCACGAATTCTCGGCCGCGCACGCCGAGGCGGCGACCGGTGATCCGCGCTTCGCCCGGCACTACGTGCACACCGGGATGATCGGGCTCGACGGCGAGAAGATGTCCAAGAGCCGCGGCAATCTGGTGTTCGTATCCAAGCTCCGCGCCGAGAACGTCGACCCCGCAGCTGTCCGACTCGGTCTGCTCGCCGGGCACTACCGCCAGGATCGACCGTGGTCCGACGAGGTTCTCGAACGCGCTCACACTCGGCTCGCACTGTGGCGTCGGGCCGCGGCGCTCGACAGCGCTGCATCGGCCGACGACGTGATCAACCGGTTGCGGCAGCACCTGGCCGACGATCTGGACACCCCCAAGGCCCTCGATGCGCTCGACGCGTGGGCGAGTTTCGCAGTCGAACGCGGCGGATCGGATGCGGGCGCGCCCGGTGCCTTCGCCGATGCGGTCGACGCGCTGCTCGGGGTTGCGCTGCGCTGATCTCGTCCCGAACTAGGTCGCAGGTCCCAGCCGCAGATCCGTCAGCAGATCCGGGATCAGTCGATCCTCCGTGACTGCTCGGCCCGAGTCGCGGAGGGCAGCAGCGAGTTCCGGATCCCACGGACTGTCCGTTCGATGGCCCTTCAGCGGTTCGGAATTGCGTGCATCGAGTGCGCGTCGATAGGAATCGACGTCCATCCGCCACGGCACCGCGTCGTATCGGGAGATGGCTCGGGTCACCATCTGCACTCCGGCCCAGTCGAAGTCGGCTCGCCACCGAATCGTGGTGCCGGGCGCTCGGGAGGCCAGCAGCCGGTGCACCGCTGCGGAGGGTTGACCGTCGGTGCAGATCAGGCTCGCGCAGTTCGAGCCGAGGGTGCGGGCTGCGGCGGCGAGCACGGCGACGTTCTCGCAGACGAACACTGTGGACGAGCTGTTGGTGAGCGGGCCGCGCGAGAGCATGTCCACGGTGACGGGGAAGGGGATGCCCTCGTCCGCTGCGTCGTTCAGCCAACGAGCCACCGTGTGGGCCTCGTCGACGCGGTAGCCGAGCACCAGCACCCGGCTGGACACCGAGTCGGCCGACACGCCCGCGGTCTCCCACAATGCCCTGATGCCCACCGGATCGACGGGCCGAGGCACGTTCTCGCGCAACGACAGAGCGTCGAGGACGAGCTTCGGGGCGCCGCCGCCCGAGAGCGCCTTCGTATCACCGCAGGCCAGGTCCGCGAGTTCGGTCAGCGACATCCCGTCGACCGGAAGCAGCGCCAGGACCTGTGTCGCCACCGCGAGCGCGTCGACGGCGACGCGGCCCCCGAGAGTGCCGTCCTGATTGAGCAAGGAGGCGATCCAGTACTCGACCCACTCGCGATCGGTCCCGCCACCGAGCACCTCCCTGGCCCGATCGAGTGCCTCGGCACGTACCCGAGCCTTGTCGGCTGCGATCTGCTTCTTGTCCTGCAACGGAGCCTGCCGCGAGAGGGTGTCGATCAGTCCGAGGCCACCGTTGAGCGGATGGCTCAGCCACGCGTCGAACCGCTCGAGGTCGAGTCTGGCGCTGCGCGCTCGAGAATGCGGACTGGAGTTGGACCGAGAGATCGCGCTGCACAGACGCCACAGTTCCGGGGCCTCGCTCAGGTCGACGGTGATGTTGCCACCGACGCGAAGCCAGTTGGACTCCAACTTCTTTCGTGCCGCATCGAGCAGTGCAGCCAATTCGGCGCTGCCTCGCCATTCGCTGTTACCGGTCAAACTCCAGCCCACCTTCGGTTCGGGTCGGCACACGGCGTGTCAGCGGTGACCCGAGTGCGGCCGCGAGGTCGGTGCCGTCGTGCTCGGCGAACAGTTCGCCGTTCTCCCACACCAGAAGAGCTGCGCTGACGGTGTTCTCGGCTGCCGAATGCGCCAGGTCGTAGTGCGCGCAACCGGGCACATCACCGTAAGTGATCCACAGGTCGTATCCGGTCATGAACAGATCGAGATCGAATTGCACACTCAGGCCGAGCAATTCGCTGCGGCCGTTGTCGTCGACTCCGGCGAAGGCCTCGTCCAGCGCCAGCAGCCGAGGTGAATGTGGATCGGCGGACGAGAGCATCACGTGCGCAGCGGCAAACAGGGGCAGATGCAGCGACACCGACTGCTCACCGCCCGAGAGCGCACTGTGGCGTGCGACGGTGAGACGATCCTCGTTGCCGTCACCGCTGATGAGGGTGAAGGCGAACACGCGCCAGCGGCGATAGTCCAGTGTCGTGGACAGGATCTCGGGGTAGGACCGTTCCGGATGCGCCGCGCGAGCGATCCTGATCTCCGACGCGAAGTGCGCGCGCATCGCGGCCAGATCGTCCTGGTTCAACGCCGAGGCGTCGCGGTCGAGCAGTTTGGACACCGCCCTGGCACCGTCGTCGAGGTTGTCCGCGAGCACCCAGTGCACACCGATCGTGTTGCCCGAGGACATGCGGCGCTGCTTCATCTCGGCGGACATCTGCGCGATCAGCTCGCGTGCGTCGACGGTGCGCTCGTGAATCTGCTGCGCCAGGCCGGTCAGCAACGCGTCTTCGAGAATTCGGCGCTCCTGCTCGGTCAGCAACAACTCCTGATCGGCTCTCGCCGCACCAATTCGGTCGGCGAAATCTCCGACCGACGAGTAGCCCTGCTCGTCCTGAACACGGACGACGGTCAAACCGTCCGGCGCATCCCACTGCAGTCGATAGTCCTGACCCGACGCAGCGAGTTGCGAGTCGAACTCCTGGAGCGCACTCGTCAGGGCTGTCCGGGTCGACTTTCGGCTCGAGTCACTGACCTTCACCGACGCCGTCGCTGCGTCGAGCGCCGAATGCAGAGCGCGCACGACGGGCGGAAGCACCGGAACCTCGTCGTCGGGACCCTCGGCCTGCTGCACTCGATACAGAATCTGCTCCACGCTCAACCACGCCGAGTCGCTCGCCGGCCAGGTGTACGCCTCGTGGACGCCGAGAATGCCGAGAAGGTCCTTGCGAGCGTAGGGCGCGAGCCGCACGGCGTCACCCAGGGTTTCGGTGACGGCACCGCGCAGGCTTTCCAGTGCTGTGTTGCAGGCCCCCTCGGCCTTGCCGATCGCTTCGCCTGCTTCCTTGTCCGCTTTGCGTGCGGCCCGCTGCTCGGCGCGGCACTTCTCGATGCGTTCGCGTGCGTTCTCGAGATCGGTGTCGATCTGTTCGGCGGTGGCACCGAGCTTCTCGCTGAGGAGCTCGAGGCGTTGCACCTGCTGTTGGTAGTTCTCGTCGGCGATCGCGGCTTCCTCGGCGAGCTCCTCGGCCAGGCCACTCGCTTCTTCGAGTCGGTTGGTTGCTTCGCGGGCGCGTTCTGCTTCGCGCGTGTGATCGCCGCGCTTGCGGATCACCACCGAGCCCTGGTGCTCGAAATGCCTGATCGCCGCGGCGAGGGCATCGATGTCTCGACCGATGTGTGGGGTGCGGTGAGCCACGGCGACGGTACGCAGCTGCTTCTCCTTCGCGGACAGGTCTGCGATCGCCTGGTCGAACTCTCGGTCCGCTGCTGCCGAACTCTGCGTCGACGTGCGCAGCGCCCCTGCGGCGGCGGTGACGGAGCGTTGCGCTTTCACGATGGCCGAGACACGAGGCAGTTGCTTGGCCGCCGCGGCCAGTGCCTGTACCGATTCGCGGGCATTTCGCTCGTCGGCCGCCGCAGCCTCCAGTGCGGCTGTCGCGGTATCGATCGCGGCACCGAGTTCGGTGATCCGTTGGTCTCGGCGCCGTGCACGGGCCGTCGCGCCGATGTACTCGGCATCGGTCTTGATGTGTCGGCCCTGCTGCACCCCCTGCCGGTACCGACCGTCCATGCTCATCGAGACGGCACCACCCGAGTCGGCACCTCGATCCTGCTGCAGTGCAACCGAATTCAGGACGTCCAGGATCCGCGATTCGGAAACGGCGGTGCCGGGCTCGGGTTCGAGGACGGACGCCAGCGTGGTCCCGGTCGGCCTCGAGGCCTCCGGCAGCGGCGACAGATACTGCTCCGAGCTCGAGTCGACGGGGAAGTCCGTGATCGGGTGGATCCAGCCGTCAAGCAGATTCGCAGCCTGCAGTGCGGATTCGATCCCTGCCGCATCGGCGGGGGAGACCGAGTCGGCAAACCGAACCAGCTGCCACAATGGCGCACCGGCGAGTTCGGCGCGAGAGTCGGTTCGTGCCGCGAACGGCGGCGGCGCGTCGTCGTGTTCAGCCTGCACCAGAGACAGTTCGTCACGCAGCGAGTTCAGCTCGGCCGTGCGGGTCGACACATCCACGTGCGCCTGGGCCTGGCGGGCACGAAGTGCGTCGACCGCGTCTGCGGTCTGGTCGGCCAGCACCGATTCCAGGCTCGGGGCATCGTCGTCGCCGATGCCCGCCAACGCGGCATCGAGGGCCTCGAACGCTGCGGAGGTGATACCCGCCGAGGAGTACAGCGCCGAATTGTTCGACCACCAGGCCCGCAGACCCGACGCGAACTGCGCCTTCTCCAGGTCGACGGTCGCCTCGGCCTCGGCGACCGCAGCCGACGCCGCCTCGAGCATCTCGCGAGCCTTCGATGCGGCCTTCTCCGCACGGGCGCGCTCGGTCGACGCCTTCTCGACGGTTCCCAGCGCCTCGCGAACCGCCCGCACGTCGCCGTCGCGTTCCTCGGCATGGCCGCGCAGAGCAGTGCCGATCTGATCGCTGCGGGCTGTTCCGGGCAGCGGTGTCCAGGCGATGCCCGCGTCCTCGGCGGCGGTCTGCAGTTCCTCTTCGGCACGGGTAACCGCGGCGACGGAGTCCCGGAGTGCGGCATCGGCACGCGCCGCCTCGGTGGTGCGCTGTTCCAGTTCGGCGTGCGCCTTGCGGGCGCGGTCGGCCTGCTGGGCGGTCGACATCTCCAGCTTCGCGGCGGATTCGGCCAGGTCGTCCAGTTGCTGCTTGCCCTCGTAGGCGCTCGAGCGCTGCAGAGTCTCGCGGTCCGCAACGGCCTGATCCAGTGCGCGTTCGGCCTCGTCGAATCGGGTTTCCGCAGCCGCCCGTTCCAGCAGGCGCCGGTCCTTCAGGGCGGCAGCGGCGAAGTGTGCGGTGGTCGCGTGAGTCACCGCCTCCAGCCGGCGCGAGACCTGCTCGACATCCGATCGAGTCTGCACCCGAAGGTATTTGGAGTACACCGAAACGAAATTCCTGGCGGCGTGATCGGCCTGCGCCAATCCTTCGAGCGCCCGGCCCACCTCCTCCATGTCGCTGAAGGAGCGAGCAGCCTCGAGTACCAGCTGCTCGTCCAACGGACGCAGTCCGTCGGTCAACGCCTGCGAGAGTCCCTTGGGATCGAGGTTCTTCGCCAATTGCGGGCGGCGAAGCGTCAGAATGAGATTGATCAGCTGGTCGTATCGCTGCGCGCCCAACCCGAACATACGGGCATCGATCGCGGCGCGATAGTCCACAGGGCGATCGGTCAAGGCGTCGGTACCCAGTTGCTCACCGAGCTGCTTCTTCGTCAACGGCCGGTCGTCGGAACCCAACAACGAGAAGTCCACGCCCACTCGGCCGTCGGCCACGAAGTACCAGCGGGTCACCTTGTCGTTGTGGCGGCTCGCCCGCATTCCGATTCCGACAGTCACCGATTCGGGATCCTCACGAGATCCGCGGCCGAACTCCATCCACACGTACGAATGCGCGCTTTCCTGCCCCCGGTAGAGCAGGTTGGACTTCATCGTCCGTTCCTCTCCCGCAAAGGGATTGAGCCGGCGTGGTTCGATGCGGCCGTCCAGGACGAAGGGAAACAGCACTTCGAGTGCCTTGGTCTTGCCGGATCCGTTGGGGCCGCGCAGTACCAGGCGACCGTCGGCGAACGAGAACTCCTGATCGCGGTAGTCCCACAGGTTGACGATCCCTGCTCGTGTCGGCCGAAAGCGTGTCGAGTGTGCGGTCATCTACTCAGGCCTCTACTTCGGACGATTCGTTACTGACGGACTGTGCGGTTCTGGGTGCTTCTGCGGTGCCGGGGGTTCGTTCGGTGCCGAACAGTGAGTCCTGTGGAGTCCGATCACGCACGCTGACCATCACGTCGCGGTAGCGCGCGATCACCGGCAGCACCAGTACGCCGCCGGATACGCTGTGTATCAGTCGAAGACGGTGCAGCAGCGCGATCGCCCGCACTCGTAGTCCATCTCGATCGGTCTGCCACTGAGCTGCGAAGGTGCGGCCGAAGCGTTCGACGAGATCGTCGACGACCGTTGTCAGCCAACTGTCCTCGATCAACGGATACAGCTTCTTCTCGTCCGTATCTTCCAATGCCGTTGCATCGGAACCGAACCCGAATTCGGCGAGATCGCCGAAGATCCCGCCGTCGGGTATGGCGCCGTCCAGCTGCTCGATCAGGGCGTCGCCGTCGGGTAGGGGATGGGTTGCCAGCGCGGGTGCATCCGGATCGATCACTCGGTCCGAGATCTCGCCCGCAATCAGAAGTGCGACCTGGGCAATGGTTCCGGTGCTGGGGAACCGGTGGTCCGACAGTCGTCCCGAGGTGTCGATGAGGGCGACTCCCTCGGCGCGACGCTCGGCAACGAGGCCGGTCAGCAACTCGACGTCCGCAACGGTGCGCGACGCGGCCAGGGCGGATCGGCCGTTTCGGTCGAGATCGTCGTGATAGACGACCGGTTGCTCGACCAACGCTCGGCGAACCGCGCGCAGCGTTTCCTTCGGATCTGCCTCACGCCCGGAGTCGGCCTGTCCCGGGTCCGAATCCTCGGGATCGATCGGGGAGTCCGAGCCGGCCAGTAGACCACGAATCGATCGCAGGTGCTGCACGGCGCGCGGCGGCCGGAACATGGCGACGACGACGGGACGGTCGATGTCGTAGAGGGCCTCGCCTGCGGACGGGTTGTTCGCCCAGCCGGTCGCATCACCGTCGGCCAACGCGATGGCTCCGCGTGTAGCGAGCCACCCGATCGCGTCGACGAACGCGTCTCGGTCGCTTCCTCGGTCGGTCGTCAGCTCTACTCCGTCTACTTGACTTGCTTCCGCCGCAACATGATCGGCCAGCTCGGAGAGGGTGATCTGGTTGCCCGCCCGGCCGAGGGCCGCCAGTGCCAGTGCCAGATACGCGTATCTGCGGCGGTCGAAGATTCGGTCGGTGGACGTTCGCGCGGGCTGGCTGTCGTCGAGCCGATCGATCACCGGGTACAGACGTGCCGTGGTCTCGGTGACCTCGAGGCGATATCCGAACAGTTCGAGCAGGTCCTCGCGCAGTTCGGTCGCCCATCGACGCAGCAGAGGCAGCGCAATCCTGTCGGGATACGTCGTGGTCACCAGGTGGTTCGACAGCGCGACTCGGGCGGCCCGCTGGTAGGAATCCAGTGCGAGGGTGGAGATCTCACGAGCTCTCATCGGCGTGCCACCTCGCTGACCTCGAGCGCGAGGCGGTCCAGATGCAGTCGGCCTCTGCTGGTCCGCACGACCGTCGAACGGTCGCTGTCGCTGAGCGTCAAGCGCACGCCGCTGTCCGATCCGGACGAGTCGGAGGTGCGACCGCTCACGCGCACCCGCGCGGTCAACGCAGCGTTGAGCAGGCTCAACAGCACCTCGGTTTCCTGCTCGTTCAGAATTCGGTCGTGGATTCCGGTCGACGCAAGCGACTGCGCTGCGGCACTTCGTGATCGCTGCGATTCGAGCTGCTGTTCCCTGAGCCGTCTGATGCCGCCGTCGTTGCGCTGTACCCGACCCGGAACGCCGGGCGTGGGGGTGCGTCCGGTCTCGGCCAGGGTGCGCGAAATCTCGACCGGCGGTGCCTCCCACCACGATCGGGACGTGGAGATGATGTCGGCGTCGGGATGCACCATCGACAGGTGTCTGGGTCTGCCGAGGCCGAACACGGCATGGAACAGGGCGTGCGCGCTGTCCTCGGTAGGCGTGGCAGCGAACCAGCCGGCCAGATGCCGCAGTTGGCTTTCCCTGCTCACACCACCCCTGCGGGTTTCGGTGACGCGGCGCAGCAGCGACAGCACGGCGGCAATCGCGCTCATCGTGCCCTCGCGGAGTCGCTCGGACTCGCTGAGTTCGGACTCGGCCGAGACGAACCAGTGCGACAGGCCCGCCCAGCGATCGGTCCAGTCGGCGCGGCGTTCGGCGACGGTGAGGAAGACTCGTTCGTCGCTGATCGCGGCTCGCTCGACCAGTTCCTCGATCCCGGTGCTCTCGACGAGTGCTATCGCCTCGGCGAGCTTCGGTGCGTAGCGGGTCAGATCGGAGCTGAATTCACGCATGTGCGTCAGCAGGGCGTCCTTGTGGACCAGAAACGACTCCGGCGTGATCTCGGTGGTGCGCACGAGGTCACCGAGGACGAGATAGAAGTGGGCAGCGCGGGTCGCCATCTCCGACAGCGTCGAATCGAGTCGGCTGAGCTTGCGGTAGATGCGATCGCCGTCGGCCTGACGGTTCGCCTCGGCCAGCTCGTGCATGTCGGCCAGCAGCTCGGGCAGCACCAGCCGCGACAGCGCGGCGTCGTCCAGGCGGGCTCCGAGCACGTCCTCGACCGCGCGGTAGGCCTTGTAGCCGGCTTGACCGAACTGGTAGACGAAGTGACGGTTGCGGTACTCGGCGAGTGTCGCGGCGCGGGTGCCGTCGTAGCTGCGTTCGAGCAGACCCCAGGCGTGGAGCTGATCGAGCAGGGGTGCGATGTCGAGGGTGGTCAGTGCGTCGTGCCGACCCGGGCTGCGTGCGATGAGGTCGGCCACGTCTCCTGAGTGCAGCAGGACGACGTAGTTGGCTCGTGCGGTGTCGAATGCCCGGAGAACGGCCAGGTACTCGGATCGCTTCTCGGCAACGGCGAAGGAGAACAGACCGAGACGATCTTCCTCTACGAACGCGTTCGCGACTCCCCGCCGCGCGTCCTCACCTGAATCGCTCACTGGAACAGGGTAGGGGGTAGGGGTGGAGCCTGCGAAACGACCAGGGGGCGCAGGGTCTCGGTCGTTCGACCGTGCCGGTTACAGCTCCACGGTCACTTTTCCGTCCACCACTGCGGCGGGGTAGGTGCGCACGGAGCCGATGCCGCTGGGGCAGGTGCCGTCGTCGAGCGAGAACGTGTACTGATGCAGTGGGCACACGACTATGGATCCGTCGATCTGACCGTCTGCCAGTGGCCCACCCTTGTGCGGGCACACGGCATCCATCGCCCGCACCGAGCCGTCGCTGAGCAGGAACACGGCAACCTGCTTGCCGTCCACCACGTAGGCGCGTCCCTCGCCGGGTGTCATGTCCTCCACGGCCCCGACCGGCACACTCATCGGACCGGTACCTGTGGGAGCGGAAGCAGGGGCAGCGACGGGGTGAACTGGGCCGGTGACTTCGGTGCCGCGCGGTCCTGCCAGGGGTCGACGTACCCGTCCACCGATGCCTGCACCCGCTCGTCGAGTCCGGCGACGATGCCGTCGCGGTCGTCGATCAGCACGGCCTGCAGTTCTTCCAGGCCGAGGCGGGGAACCCATGCGTACGTCCGTTCGAGCCACTGGGCGTTCTCGCGGTAGTGCTGGATGAACCTGCCTGCCACGGTGAGAACCTCCTCGGCCCCTGTCACGGTGGCCAGTAGATCACCCTTGCGGATGTGTGCGCCTGCCGCGCCACCGACGTAGATCTCCCATTTGTCCTCGCCGACCGAGACGACGCCGAAGTCCTTGCACAGCGCCTCCGAGCAGTTGCGCGGGCAGCCCGCGACCGCAAGCTTCAACTTCGCGGGGGTCTCCAGGCCCTGGAACCGCTCTTCGAGGGCGATGCCCAGGGCTGTCGAGTCGCCGAGGCCGAAGCGACAGAAGTCGCTGCCGACGCAGGTTTTCACCGTGCGCATGCTTTTGCCGTAGGCGAAGCCGGAGGGCATGTCCAGATCGCCCCACACCTTCGGTAGATCCTCCTTCTTGATGCCGAGAAGGTCGATCCGCTGTCCGCCGGTGACCTTGACCAGCGGAACGTGGTACTTGTCCGCGACGTCGGCGATTCTGCGCAACTGATCCGGGGTGGTGACGCCACCCTTCATCTGCGGCACCACCGAGAACGTGCCGTCGCGCTGGATGTTGGCGTGGACGCGGTCGTTGATGAACAGTGCGCCGCGCTCGTCGACCCAGTCCGGGCCCCACACCGTCCGCAGCAACGATGCCAACGGCATCTTGGCAGCGGCGTCCTCCGTACCCTCGGTCGCCAGCGCCGCGAACACCGCGGATACCGCCCGAAGATCCTGCGCCCGAACGGCGTCGATCAGCTCGGGCTTCGTCATGGGGATGCAGGGCACGTACCAGTCGGCGGTGGGATCGGCCTCGACCGCACCGCCCGCAGCGCACGCGATGATGTCCTGGACCAGACCCTTGCAGGATCCGCACCCTTTGCCCGCACGGGTTTTCGCGGTCACGTCGCTCAGGTTCTTCGCGCCCGCGTGCACGCAGGCCACGATGGCACCCTTGGTGACACCGTTGCAGTTGCACACCTGCACGTCGTCGGCCAGTTCGGCGGCTCCCGTTGCCGCGGAGGGAGTTCCCATGTCGAAGAGCATGCTGATGCGCTCGTCGGGCAACGGCACTTTCTCGTCGAACGCCTGCGTCAGGAAGTTGGCCTTGGAGATGTCGCCGAGCAGGGTGGCACCGACCAGCTTGTTGTTCCGGACGATCACCGATTTGTAGGTGCCACTGCGCGGCTCGTAGAACTGGACGAACTCGTCGTCGTCGCGTTCGGGCGCGGTGATCCCCATCGAGGCGACGTCCACGCCGGCCACCTTGAGCTTGGTGGTCAGCCGCGAACCGTGATACGCCGCAGTGGGATCGGCTCCGGTGAGCACATCGGCCAACACGACGGCCTGCTCCCACAGCGGCGCGACGAGACCGTAGACCTCGCCGCGATGCTGACAGCATTCACCCACGGCATAGATGGAACCCTCGTCCTCGCAACGCAATTGGTCGTCGACGACGATTCCTCGTTCGATCACCAGACCTCCGGCGCGAGCGAAATCGACACTGGGACGAATGCCCGCGGTGACCACGACCATGTCCGCGTCGAGTGAGGTGCCGTCGTTGAACCCGACGCCCGTGACGACGCCGTCCTCGGATCGCAACACCGATGTGGTCCGCTTGGAGGTGTGCACGCCCACGCCGAGGGACTCGATCTTGTTGCGCAGCACCCGTCCGCCGCGCTCGTCGAGCTGTTGGTTCATCAGGTGACCGGGGGAGTGCACCACGTTCACCTCCAGACCCTGCGTGCGCAAGCCGTACGCGGCTTCGAGTCCGAGGAGTCCGCCGCCGATGACGACCGCCGAGACGTCGTCACGCGACTGCGCCATCTGCAGCATGCCGTTGGTGTCGGCGATGGTGCGGAAGCCGAACACGCCGCGCGCCAGCCTGCCGTCGGACTCGCGCAGGCCGTCCATGTTCGGGAAGAACGTGTTGCTGCCGGTGGCGATGATCAGCACGTCGTAGTCGACGGACCGCCCGCTCTCGCAGACGACGGTCTTGGAGAACCGGTCGAGCGTGACCGCGCGGTCCCCGGCGTGCAACGTGACGCCGTTCTCGCTGTACCAGCTCATCGGGTTGAGGATCAGATCCTCGTCGTCGACGGTGGCCTCGCCGGACAGCACGTGCGAGAGCATGATTCGGTTGTAGTTGCCGTACGGCTCGTCGCCGATCATGGTGATCTCGAACAGCGAACTGCCGTCGCGTTTGATGATTTCTTCGACGGCCCTGGCACCGGCCATCCCGTTACCGACCACCAACAGTCGCTGCTTGCCTGCGGTCATCAGATCAGCACCAGACCGAAATCGACGACGACCTCTCCGCTGGTTCCGGCAGGGGCGGCAATCACCAGTTCGAGCACCGTGTCCGGGTCCACGTCCTCGACCACCCGCAGCGGAATGTTCACTCCGCTCTTGGCACCCATCGGGAACATGCGCATCGGGCTGCCGTCGCGTAGCAGGGTCACGACCACCAGCTCGTCGCTCGAGTTTCCGCCGCGAAAGTACAGGGGCTGAGCAGTCGCACCCTCGGGGACGACGAAGCTCAGGCTGGGATCGATCAGCTCTGGCTTGTCCAGACCGTGCCCGGTGAAGGAGAAGATGCCGTGCAGGAATCGCGGTGTGCTGGCCATACCCACGAGGTTGCGGGGTCGGGGTGACGTCACCGCTGCGGTGACGTTACGTCGGGATCAGAAAGACCTCACCGGCTCCCGGTCCCTCGTGTGCGGTCGGTCAGAGTCCGAAGTTGCCCGGACCGCGTCGCCTCAGGTATTTCTCGAACTCGGCCGCGATGGCGTCGCCGTCGATCTTGGCGATCGCATCGGACATGTCCACCTCGGCGTCGCCGCGCTCCTCGAGGCTGCGGACGTATTCGCTGATCTCCTCGTCTTCCTTCGTCATCTCGGTCACCGCCTCTTCCCATTCCTCGGCCTGGGTCGGCAGTTCGCCGAGAGGTACCTCGATGTCGAGCACGTCCTCGACCCGCTGCAGCAGCGCCACGGTCGCCTTGGGGTTGGGCGGCTGAGAGACGTAGTGGGGAACAGCAGCCCAGAAGGAGACCGCGGGCACCCCGGCCTTGACGCACTCGTCCTGCAGTACGCCGGTGATTCCGGTCGGTCCCTCGTAGCGGGTCTGTTCGAGGTTGAACTGTTCGGCCGACTCGGTGCTGTAGGCGGTGCCGGTCACCGGAACGGGCCTGGTGTGTGGGGTGTCGGCCAGCAGGGCTCCCAGGATCACCACGGTCTCGACGCCGAGCTGTTCGACGAATTCGAGCAGGTCGTCGCAGAAGCTGCGCCAGCGCATGTTCGGCTCGATTCCGCGCAGCAGCACCACATCGCGTGAGCTGCCGGGAGGCGAACACACCGACAGCCGCGTCGACGGCCACTCGATCTCGCGAGTGACGCCGTCCACCTGGCGGACGGTCGGGCGGTTGACCTGGTAGTCGTAGTAGTCCTCGGAGTCCAGCTCGGCCAACGGGCTGGCGTCCCAGATCAGCTCCAGATGTTCGATCGCACCGCTGGCCGCATCGCCTGCGTCGTTCCACCCCTCGAAGGCAGCCACCAGGATCGGGGAGCGCAACTCGGGAATGTCGTCGTCGAGATCATCGAGATCGTCGGGGTCTGTGGCGTTGGCCACAGCGTCGTGGACGGCCTCGATCAATGCAGCATCGAGAGGCACATCCGATCCGGCACCTGAAATGTCCGTATTTTCGGTACCGTCGTCGATCGGGGACTGGCCATCGAGGTTTCGGGGACTCACCACGACAGCCTACGACCCGACGTAACTTCGGTGCCCACTACTCTGTAGTGATGCCCGCTGAACACAAGCCCAGTCTGCTCGATGCGATTTCACGTCGCGTTGTCATCGGCGACGGCGCGATGGGCACGATGCTCCAGGATGCCGAGCTGACTCTCGACGACTTCATCGGTCTCGAAGGCTGCAACGAAATCCTCAACGACACCCGGCCGGACGTCCTGCGGGAGATCCACCGCGAGTACTTCGCGGCAGGCGCGGACGCCGTCGAGACCAACACCTTCGGGTGCAACCTGCCGAACCTCGCCGACTACGACATCGAGGACCGCATCCGTGAACTCGCGGAGAAGGGCACCCGTCTCGCGCGCGAGACCGCTGACGAGATGGGCCCCGGCCGCGATGGAATGGGCCGCTACGTGCTGGGCTCGATGGGCCCGGGCACCAAGCTCCCCACCCTTGGACACGCTCCCTTCGCCCGACTGCGCGACGCGTACACCGAGGCCGCCCTCGGCATGATCGACGGCGGTGCCGATGCCATCCTGGTCGAGACCTGCCAGGATCTACTGCAGGTCAAAGCTGCGATCATCGGCAGTCAGCTTGCGATGGACCGCCTCGGCGTCCGCATCCCGATCATCACCCACGTCACCGTCGAGACGACGGGCGCGATGCTCGTCGGGAGCGAGATCGGTGCCGCGCTGACCGCACTCGAACCCCTCGGTATCGACATGATCGGGCTCAATTGTGCGACCGGTCCGGCCGAGATGAGCGAGCATCTGCGGCATCTGTCCAAGCATTCGCGACTTCCGGTGTCGGTCATGCCCAACGCCGGCCTGCCGACGCTGGGCGCGAAGGGTGCCGAGTACCCCCTGACCGCCCCCGAACTGGCCGAGGCTCTGAGCGGTTTCGTCAACGAGTACGGGTTGGCTCTGGTCGGCGGTTGCTGTGGCACCACGCCCGAGCACATCCGCCAGGTTGCCGACATGGTCCACGGGGCAACGAAACTGGAACGTCGGCCTGCACCCGAGCCGGGCGTGTCCTCGCTGTACACCGCCGTTCCGTTCGAACAGGATGCGAGCATCCTGATGATCGGTGAGCGCACCAACTCCAACGGGTCCAAGGCATTTCGCGACGCGATGCTCGCCGAGGACTACGAGAAGTGCCTCGACATCGCCAAGGATCAGACGCGCGACGGTGCCCACATGCTCGATCTCAACGTCGACTACGTCGGTCGCGACGGTGCCGCAGACATGGCCGCGTTGGCCAGCCGCCTGGCGACCGCGTCGACCCTGCCGATCATGCTCGACTCCACCGAACCTGCCGTCCTGGAAGCAGGGTTGGAGCACCTCGGTGGCCGCAGCGCGGTCAACTCGGTCAACTACGAGGACGGCGACGGGCCCGACTCGCGGTTCCAGAAGATCATGCGTCTGGTCAAGGAGCACGGCGCCGCTGTCGTCGCTCTGACCATCGACGAAGAGGGACAGGCACGTACGGCCGAGTGGAAGGTGCGTGTCGCGGACCGGTTGATCACCGACATCACCGAGAACTGGGGCCTGCGCCACGAGGACATCATCGTCGACACCCTCACCTTCCCGATCTCGACGGGCCAGGAAGAGGTGCGACGCGACGGCATCGAGACCATCGAGGCGATCCGTCAGCTCAAGGAGAAGTACCCGAAGGTGCACACCACCCTCGGGCTGTCGAACATCTCGTTCGGCCTCAATCCCGCTGCACGCCAGGTGCTCAACTCGGTGTTCCTGCACGAATGCACGCAGGCCGGTCTCGATACCGCCATCGTGCACGCGTCGAAGATCTTGCCGATGAACAAGATCCCCGACGAGCAGCGCGAGACGGCACTCGATCTGGTGTACGACCGCCGCAGCGAGGGCTACGACCCGCTGCAGAAGCTCATGCAGCTCTTCGAGGGCGTCTCCGCTGCCTCCGCTCGCGAATCCCGCGCCGAGGAACTCGGGCGACTGCCGCTCTTCGAGCGACTCGAACGGCGCATCGTCGACGGTGAACGCAACGGCCTCGACGCCGATCTCGACACCGCGATGACCGAGAAGCCGCCGCTCGAGATCATCAACGAGACGTTGCTCTCGGGGATGAAGACCGTGGGCGAGCTGTTCGGCTCCGGGCAGATGCAGCTGCCCTTCGTGCTCGCCTCCGCCGAGGTGATGAAAGCTGCTGTGGCGTACCTCGAGCCGCACATGGAGGCGACCGACGACGACGGCAAGGGCCGCATCGTGCTCGGTACCGTCAAGGGCGACGTGCACGACATCGGCAAGAACCTCGTCGACATCATCCTCAGCAACAACGGCTACGAGGTGGTCAATCTCGGTATCAAGCAACCGATTTCGACCATTCTGGAAGCCGCGATCGACAAGCGCGCCGACGTGATCGGCATGTCCGGGCTGCTGGTGAAGTCGACGGTGGTCATGAAGGACAACCTGATCGAACTCAACTCGCGCGGTGTCGCCGAGCAATTCCCGGTTCTCCTCGGCGGAGCCGCGCTGACGCGGTCCTATGTCGAGAACGATCTGCAGGACGTCTACGAAGGCGACGTGCACTATGCGCGAGACGCGTTCGAAGGTCTTCGGTTGATGGACACCATCATGACCACCAAGCGTGGCGGCGGTCCGGCTCCGGACAGCCCCGAGGCACTCGCCGCGAAGGCCAAGGCGGCCGAGCGCAAGGAACGTCACGAGCGCTCCAAGCGAATCGCGGAGAAGCGCAAGGCCGCCGAGGCACCGGTGGTTGTGCCCGAGCGATCCGATGTCGCTGCCGATATCGATATCCCGGTGCCACCCTTCTGGGGCACGCGCATCGTCAAGGGCGTGTCGCTGTCGGAGTACTCGGGGCTGCTCGACGAGCGGGCTCTGTTCCTGGGGCAGTGGGGTCTGCGCGGTGCACGTAAGGGCGAAGGCGCCACGTACGAGGATCTGGTGGAATCGGAAGGCAAACCGCGCCTGCGTTATTGGCTGGATCGCCTGAGCACCGACGGCATCCTCGCGCATGCGGCGTTGGTGTACGGATACTTCCCGGCGGTGTCCGAGGGCGACGACGTCGTCGTGCTCACCGAACCCGAACCCGACGCGCCCGAACGCTTCCGATTCACGTTCCCGCGTCAGCACCGCGACCGGTTCCTGTGCATCGCGGACTTCGTTCGATCGCGTTCGGCTGCAAGGGAATCGGGCCAGGTCGATGTGCTGCCGATGAACCTGGTGACGATGGGTCAGCCCATCGCGGACTTCGCCAACGAGCTGTTCGCTGCCGACTCGTACCGCGACTACCTCGAGGTCCACGGAATCGGAGTTCAGCTCACCGAGGCCTTGGCCGAGTACTGGCATCGCCGGGTACGCGAGGAACTCAAGCTGTCCGACGGCAATTCCGTTGCCTCGGAGGATCCCACCGAGGCCGAAGGCTTCTTCAAACTCGAATATCGCGGTGCGCGTTACTCGTTCGGCTACGGAGCCTGCCCGGATCTCGAGGACCGCATCAAGCTCGCCGCGCTTCTCGAACCCGAGCGGATCGGCGTGAAGCTCTCCGAGGAACTGCAGTTGCACCCCGAACAGTCGACCGATGCATTCGTGCTTCATCACCCGGAGGCCAAGTACTTCAATGTCTAGTCCAACTCACCTGCACGGTGTCCTGTGGGACATGGACGGCACACTGCTCGACTCGGAGAAGATCTGGGACGTCGCTATCGGTGAGTACTCCCGCTCCCTGGGAACCGAGCTCAGCGCGGAAGTACGCGAGAGCACCCTCGGTAACTCGATGCGGGACGCGCTGAGCAAGGTGCTGGCCAACGCCTCGGTGGAGGTAACCGACGATCATCTGGCCGAGGGGCGCGAATGGCTGACCGCCCGCGTCGGAGACCTGTTCGCCGAGGGGATTCCGTGGCGACCAGGTGCCAAGGACGCCCTTGCGCTCGTGCGCGAGATGGGCCTGTCCACTGGGCTGGTCACCAACACCGAACGCGGTCTGGTCGAGCGGGCACTGGACACCCTGGGCCGCGAGTACTTCGACATCACCGTCACCGGCGACGAGGTCGAGGCAGGCAAACCGCACCCGGCACCGTACCTGCGCGGTGCTGCGTTGCTCGGACTCGAGGCCGCGTCGTGCCTTGCGGTCGAGGATTCGCCCACCGGATCGCTCTCTGCCCATACAGCGGGGTGTCCGGTGTTGGTGGTTCCCTCCGAGATCGCAGTGCAGGCGGCACCCGGATACACGATTCGCGACGGTCTCGTCGGACTCACTGCCGAGGACGTTCGCCGGGCCTGGTCGGGCCGAACGCCCTAATCTCGACCGTATTCGTGTACCCGAGTGACGACGTGAAAGAATATCCAGTCGTGAAGACTTTCGATTCGCTGTTCGCCGAGCTCACCGATCGCTCGAAGACCCGTCCCGAGGGTTCGGGCACCGTCGCAGCGTTGGACGCTGGAGTTCATTTCCAGGGCAAGAAGGTCCTCGAAGAAGCAGGTGAAGTGTGGATCGCTGCCGAGCACGAGAGCGACGAGGCGCTCGCCGAGGAGATTTCGCAGCTTCTCTACTGGGTCCAGGTGATGATGGTGGGCAGAGGCCTCGAACTCGAGGACGTCTACAAACATCTGTGAGTTCGATCCGCTTGTCGCTCACGAACTCGTCGAACAAGGACACTCCATGCTGCGCGTAGCCGTACCCAACAAGGGCGCTCTCTCCGAGTCCGCCGCCGAAATTCTCAGTGAAGCCGGCTACCGACGCCGAAGCGACTCGAAGGACCTGACGGTTCTCGATCCGGCGAACGGCGTCGAGTTCTTCTTTCTCCGCCCCAAGGACATCGCGATCTACGTCGGATCCGGGCAATTGGATCTGGGTATCACCGGACGCGACCTGGCGCTCGATTCCGGTGCCGCGGTCGAGGAACGGCTGGCACTCGGGTTCGGCCGATCGACCTTCCGCTACGCCGCACCCGCGGGCAAGCAGTGGGCACCCGAGGACCTGGGCGGACTGCGCATCGCCACGTCCTATCCCAATCTGGTGCGTAAGGATCTGGCCGCCAGAGGACTCGAGGCTACGGTCATCCGCCTCGACGGTGCGGTCGAGATCTCCATCCAGCTCGGTGTGGCCGACGCGATCGCCGACGTGGTGGAGTCGGGACGTTCGTTGCGTCAGAACAACCTCGTGGCCTTCGGCGACTCTCTCTGCGATTCGGAGGGTGTGTTGATCGAACGAGCAGGCGCTCCGGGCACCGACTCCGCACGAAAGCAACTCATCGCCCGTGTCCAGGGCGTCGTCTTCGCGCAGCAGTACCTGATGCTCGATTACGACTGCCCCAAGGCGATCCTCGACGAGGCCGTGAAAATCACCCCGGGAATCGAATCTCCGACCCTCGCCCCGATGGTCGACGACAACTGGGTTGCCGTGCGCGCCATGGTTTCTCGCAAGGTTCACAACAATGTCATGGATCAGCTCGCCGAGCTGGGTGCCAAGGCGATCCTCGCGTCCGACATCAGGTCCTGCCGAGCATTCTGAGTCCGGGTAGCCGACGGGTCGTTTCGCGCATCGCGTGCGCGCCGCGGGTGCCCCCGATCGTTCTCGCTCGTCAGGTGCGACGCCGAACCAATACCGTCTGCGCGATGCGCCCGACCGGTCCCAGTTCGTCACTGAGCGTGCCCGCACACATGGCGATACCGTCGGGACCGGTGGAGGTCTCCGCCGAGACTCCTACCCATTCACCCTGCGGCACTCGGAACACGTGCACGGTCAGGTCGGTGTTCAAGAACGTCCATTCGTCGATCGGCAGTTTCGCGCCGATGCCGTTGGCGATGTCCGCAATCGAGAAGAGTCGTTCCAGGGATGTCATCGATTCACCCTGTACGAGAACGGGTGTGGGCCTGGCCCAGATCTCACCCGGTCCGTCCTCTCCGAGTCCGGTGAGGATCTTGAACTCGACGGCGTCGAGATAACCCGACGACCAGGTGCCACCGAAGGTGTAGTCGACACCGTCGCTCACCGGTCGCATCACCGGATCGCCCGAGTGAGCCACGTCGTCCGTCGGCGTGGTGCGCATACGCCATGCGCTGCCCCGGGCGACAGCGCGCGCAGTTCCCGAGGCACCGGCCGCCCAGAGTTCCGCCACGACGAGCTCGATATTGGTACCGGGACGCTCCGTCCATGCTCGGATCTCGATGTCGCCGACCGGAACCGGTCCGAGGATGTCCACGGCCACGCGACTGATCCGGGTGTCCTCGCGCGCGTCGACGCGCTCGAGTGCACGGACCAACAGGGCGGACGGCGGTGCCCCGTGCTGCATCGTCGGTGCCCACAGGCTGACGGTGTGCTCGGTGGCGGTGACCCTCTCGTGGCCTTCACTGCCGACACCGGCGGGGACGAAGAAGGCGTTCGGAATCGTCACTGCTCGGACACCGCAGAAGCCTGGGCCGTCTGCGGCCAACCCGGATACGGCGGGGGAGTGCCGCCGAACTCGGGGCACAGGGCCTGGTGGTCACACCACTTGCACAGTGCGCCCTTCTTGGCGCGGAAGTCACCGGTCTCGCCTGCAGCCAGAATCGCTTTCCAGATGGCAGACAGCATGCGCTCGAACCTGCGCAGCTCGTCTTCGTCCGGAGCGTAGGTCAGTTCCTGCTTGTCGGCCAGATACATCAATTTCAGTTGCGCCGGAACGACGCCGCGCATGCGCATGATCATCAGGGCGTAGAACTTCATCTGGAACAGCGCCTTGGACTCGGTGAACTCCCGCGGAGCCCGGCCCGTCTTGTAGTCGACGACGCGGATCATGCCGTTGGGTGCGACGTCGATTCGATCGATGAATCCCCGAAGCGGCGTGCCGTCGTCCAGATCGATCTCCACCCGTTGCTCGCAGGACTCGGGCTCGAAGTGAGTCGGGTCCTCGAGTTCGTAGTATCCGGCGACCAGAGCCCGAGCGCGATCGAGAAAAGCCGTCCGCTCGTCGGCAGGAACCAACGACTCGATGGCGGGCGACTGGGCAACCACTCGCTCCCACGCCGGATCCACCAGGTCGCGCGCAGTCGTCGGCACTCGGTCCTGCGCAGGCAACGCGTAGAGAGCCTCCAGTGCGGCATGCACCACAGTTCCCTTGACCTGAGCTTCGGTGGAGACCTCCGGAATGCGGTCGACCGCGCGAAAGCGGTAGAGGAGAGGACACTGCTTGAAATCGCCTGCGCGGGAGGGCGACAACGCCGGCGTGCTGCGGGGGCTCGGCACCGCCAGCGGCGGTCGCGCGCTGTCGCCGAGGTCGAGTAGAGGCAAGTCGATGGGCGTCGACACGGAAATACTCACGACTGCGAGACTATGCCGTTGGTCCGACATCTTCGGTCAAGGCCGTAGTCTGGCACGTCGAGTCGTCCCAGGTGTCGGACCAACAGGTCGGGCGTCGAACAGAGCAACGAAAGCAGGTTCCGCTGTGCCGTCCGGTGATGCTGTGTCCTTCGGTGATTCCGCGTCCGCGGCGAGCGACGGTTCCGAGGTCGACGCGATCGTCGACGTTCCGGCTCCAGGTGCAGACGAGGTGGTCACCGCGACCGTCGACGAGATCGAACTCGACGACGCTACGACGATCGACGACGGGATGCCCGTCGAGCCGGTACCGACCGGACCCGCCCGCAGCGGTCCGTTCCGCGTCGGAGACCGAGTCCAGCTCACCGACGGCAAGGGCCGTCACTACACGGTGGTGCTCGAGGCGGGCAAGGAATTCCACACGCACCGGGGCGGGATCACCCACGACAAACTGCTCGGGGCCGACGAGGGCAGCGTCGTCACGTCCGTCAACGGCACCCCCTACCTCGCGCTTCGGCCGCTGTTGACCGACTACGTGCTGTCGATGCCGCGTGGCGCGCAGGTCATCTACCCCAAGGATGCAGCCCAGATCGTCCACGAGGGCGACATGTTCCCCGGAGCCCGCGTACTCGAGGCCGGTGCCGGATCGGGCGCTCTGACGTGCTCGCTGCTGCGTGCGGTGGGTACGGAAGGAACGGTCATCTCCTACGAGATCCGCCAGGACCATGCCGACTACGCGATCAAGAACGTCGAGACGTTCTTCGGCGAGCGGCCGTCCAACTGGCACCTGACGGTGGCCGACGTGGATCGGTTCGGTGTCGATCGACCGGGGGAGCAGGTGGATCGGGTGGTTCTCGACATGCTGGCCCCCTGGGACGCACTGCCCGCCGTATCGAAAGCTCTCGTTCCGGGCGGAGTGCTGTTGGTCTACGTCGCGACGGTGACGCAGCTGTCCAAGGTCGTCGAAGCCCTACGCGCACAGGAATGCTGGACCGAACCCCGTTCGTGGGAGTCGATGGTGCGCGGGTGGCACGTCGTGGGACTGGCGGTTCGGCCCGAGCATCGGATGCAGGGGCACACCGCATTCCTCGTGAGTGTTCGACGCCTCGCCGAGGGCACTGTCACGCCGAAGCCGCAGCGTCGATCCGGCAAGGGATGACGATCGGCGTCGGCGAGGATTCCGACCTCTCGGTCTAGGCGCAGGGAGCCTGTCCCATAGCGAGAATCTGGCAGGTGCTGGCATCGGAGAGCTTCCAGTCGCCATCGATCAGCACCCAGGTCTGAGGGGACGGAGCTGCCGTTCCCCGAGGGGTGGCGATCGCGACGTCGGCGGTCGACGTCTCGCCCTCGACCGTCGGTTCGGCGACCTCGAACGTGATCGCGCCGTAGTTCGCCAGGGCCGCGGTCATCGTTTCGAGGTTGGTCAGGCGTGCCTGCCCGTTCTCGACCGACGCCGCCTTCGTCGCCGCGTCGACGTTCGGGGCCACCAATTGCAGCAGAGATGCTTCGAGTTCACCGGATGTCGGCGGCGCGACGGCGGGCGCATCGGCTGCCGGAACGCTGCTCTCGGCGGCCGACGTCGAATTGTGATCGGTCTGATCGGATTCATCGGCCGAGCTGCACCCGGCTACCGACATCACCGCCGTCGCGAGCGCGACAGCTACCGAGAAATTACGCATCTTCACTGGTGAAGCCCCTGATTCCGTGGTCGGTCCGCTGTTTGGTCAGGTGAGGCTAACATGAATTCGACCGACGCTCGGCGCGGTCGAGACGCAGTGCTCACACGTCCCGATCGTGGTGTCGGTCCGCACATTCGGGCCGGTGCCGGTAGCGTTGATAGATCGTCACTGGGAGGAGTCGCTCATGAGCTCAACAGACAATCCGGATGTGGCCGCGGCCAGAGCCGAACTGGACGCCGTGCGAGCCGAAGCTGCTTCGCTGCGCCGTCAACTGGGGGAGTCCCCCGAGCAGGTACGCGAACTCGAAGGTCGCGTCGATTCACTGTCTCTGCGCAACGCGAAACTGATGGACACCCTCAAAGAGGCGAGACAGCAGCTCATCGCGCTCCGGGAGGAGGTGGATCGCCTCGGCCAACCACCGAGCGGCTACGGCGTTCTGCTGAGCGTGTTCGAGGACGGCACGGTCGACGTGTTCACCTCGGGACGCAAGATGAGGCTGACGTGTTCACCGAACATCGAGGCCGATTCACTCGCACCGGGACAGACGGTGCGACTGAACGAAGCGTTGACCATCGTCGAGGCCTGCACCTTCGACCAGGTCGGCGAGATCAGCACTCTGCGTGAGCTTCTGGGCGACGGGTCGAGGGCACTCGTCGTCGGTCACGCCGACGAGGAACGAGTCGTGTGGCTGGCCAAGCCGTTGATCGACATGGTCAACGACGAGGGTCCGATCGACCCGGACGAACCGTCCCGCAAACTTCGCCCCGGCGACTCCTTGCTCGTCGACACCAAGGCCGGCTACGCCTTCGAACGTGTCCCCAAGGCCGAGGTGGAGGACCTGGTCCTCGAAGAGGTGCCGGACGTCGGATACGAGGACATCGGTGGCCTCGGGCGACAGATCGAGCAGATTCGCGACGCCGTCGAACTTCCGTTCCTGCACAAGGATCTGTTCCGCGAGTACTCCCTGCGTCCGCCCAAGGGTGTGCTGCTCTACGGCCCTCCCGGTTGCGGAAAGACGTTGATCGCCAAGGCCGTTGCCAATTCGTTGGCCAAGAAGATCGCCGAGGCCCGCGGGCAGGACGCCAAGGAAGCGAAGTCGTTCTTCCTCAACATCAAGGGCCCCGAACTGCTCAACAAGTTCGTCGGCGAGACCGAGCGGCACATCCGCATGATCTTCCAGCGCGCACGGGAGAAGGCGTCCGAGGGCACCCCGGTCATCGTGTTCTTCGACGAGATGGACTCGATCTTCCGAACCCGCGGTTCGGGCGTCTCGTCCGACGTCGAGACGACGGTCGTTCCGCAGCTGCTCGCCGAGATCGACGGCGTCGAGGGGCTGGAGAACGTCATCGTGATCGGTGCCTCCAACCGTGAGGACATGATCGACCCCGCGATCCTGCGGCCCGGTCGCCTGGACGTCAAGATCAAGATCGAGCGGCCCGACGCCGAATCGGCACAGGACATCTTCTCCAAGTACCTGACCGATTCGCTGCCGGTCAACGCCGACGACGTCGCGGAGTTCGCTGGAGACCGCGCAGCCTGCATCCGAGGGATGATCGACCGCGTCGTCGAGCGCATGTACGCCGAAAGCGACGACAACCGCTTCCTCGAGGTGACGTACGCCAACGGCGACAAGGAGGTTCTGTACTTCAAGGACTTCAACTCCGGGGCCATGATCCAGAACATCGTGGACCGCGCGAAGAAGTACGCCATCAAGTCGGTACTCGAAACCGGAAACAGCGGTCTGCGGATTCAGCATCTCTTCGACTCCATCGTCGACGAGTTCGCCGAGAACGAAGACCTGCCGAACACCACGAACCCGGACGACTGGGCTCGAATCTCCGGCAAGAAGGGCGAGCGGATCGTCTACATTCGCACGCTGGTCACCGGCAAGAACGCCAGCGCGAGCCGGGCGATCGACACCGAGGCCAACACCGGCCAGTACCTGTAGCTTCGTCGAACACCACTTTCGGGGCGCGTCCGCACAGGGCGCGCCCCGAAAGCGCTCTTCGGTCGACGTCTAGGCTCGACACATGCAGCGCATCATCGGTATCGAGGTCGAGTACGGCATTTCTTCGCCCACCGAACCCACCGCCAACCCGATCCTGACGTCGACCCAGGCAGTGCTCGCCTACGCGGCGGCCGCCGGAGTTCCCCGGGCCAAGCGCACGCGCTGGGACTACGAGGTCGAATCGCCTCTGCGTGACGCTCGCGGCTTCGACCTCGGACGCTTCAGTGGCCCCGCACCGGTGATCGACGCCGACGAGATCGGCGCAGCCAACATGATTCTCACCAACGGTGCTCGCCTGTACGTCGATCACGCCCACCCCGAGTACTCGGCTCCGGAGGTACGTGACCCGCTGGATGCAGTCATCTGGGACAAGGCAGGCGAGCGTGTGATGGAAGCCGCAGCCCGCCATGCGTCGAGCGTCCCGGGAGCGCCGCGCCTGCAGCTGTACAAGAACAACGTCGACGGTAAGGGCGCGTCGTACGGCACTCACGAGAACTACCTGATGTCGCGCGAGACGCCGTTCTCGGCGGTCATCGCGGGTCTGTCGCCGTTCTTCGCTTCGAGGCAGGTCATCACCGGGTCCGGACGCGTCGGAATCGGCCAGTCCGGCGACGAAGCAGGCTTCCAGCTCTCGCAGCGGGCGGATTACATCGAGGTGGAGGTGGGCCTCGAGACCACCCTCAAACGCGGCATCATCAACACGCGCGACGAACCGCACGCGGACGCGGACAAGTATCGCCGCCTGCACTGCATCATCGGCGACGCCAATCTCGCCGAGATGTCGACCTACCTCAAGGTCGGCACCACAGCGCTCGTGCTCGACATCATCGAAGCCGGCGTCGACCTGTCCGATCTGCAGCTGGCCAGGCCGGTGACCGCAGTCCATCAGATCAGCCACGATCCGACGCTGCGCAAGGCCGTCGCTCTCGCCGACGGCCGCGAACTGACCGGGCTTGCGCTGCAGCGGATCTACCACCAGCGCGTTGCCAAGTTCGTCGCTGCCGAGGGTAGTGACGATGCGCGCGCACTCGACGTGCTCGACAAGTGGGCCATGGTCCTCGACCTTCTCGAGCGGGATCCGATGGAGTGCGCCCATCTGCTGGACTGGCCCGCGAAACTGCGCCTGCTGGAAGGATTCCGCCAGCGCGAGGGGCTCGGGTGGTCGGCTCCGCGACTGCATCTGGTCGACCTGCAGTACTCCGATGTTCGGCTGGACAAAGGCCTGTACAACCGATTGGTCGCTCGTGGGTCGATGGATCGACTGGTCACCGAACAGCAGGTGCTCGATGCCGTCGGCACGCCGCCGGAGGACACGAGGGCGTACTTCCGCGGCGAGTGCCTGCGCAAGTTCGGGGCAGACATCGCTGCGGCGAGCTGGGACTCGGTCATCTTCGATCTCGGCGGTGACTCCCTCGTTCGCATCCCGACTCTCGAGCCGCTCCGGGGCACCAAATCGCACGTCGGTGCGCTGCTCGAGTCGGTCGACAGCGCCGCAGAGCTCGTCGATCAGCTCACCAACTGACGCACCCCGGGACCGACGCCGACCAAAGGCGGTGTCTTGTCGACCGGCGGAGTCGGTCAGTCGGTAGGGTAAAGGTCCGTGCACTTTCGGCGGAACGTTCGGTTGCACTTGCACATCCACGACGGTGCACCTCGGATCGACCGGTGAGAGTGCAGTAGATCTGTTTTCTCGATACACGGAGGAGGTCGGCGACTATGGCACAGGAGCAGACACGGCGCTCTGGCGGCGGCGACGACGATGAGGTTCCCGGCGACACCGGAGCCGGTGGTCAGGAACGACGCGAGAAGCTGGCCGAGGAGACCGACGACCTTCTCGACGAGATCGACGACGTGCTCGAGGAAAACGCCGAGGACTTCGTCCGCGCCTACGTTCAGAAGGGCGGCCAGTGACGGTGGATCGTTCGGACCCACGGTCGGCAGGCGACGGAACGGCGATCCCATTCGGGTCGAGCAGCTCGTCGTTCTCCGATTATCTTCGTCGGCACGCCCCTCATCTGTTGCCCGAGAGCGGTATCGCGGCGGATCTGGCGACCAACACCGCGAACGGCGGCTCGGACAAGTCCGGGATCGCTCCACACGGGACGACGATCGTTGCACTGACCTACGCAGGCGGCGTTCTGATCGCGGGTGACCGGCGGGCCACGCAGGGCAATTTGATCGCCAACCGCGACATGCAGAAGGTCTACGTCACCGACGACTACTCCGCCGCGGGTATCGCCGGAACCGCGGGCATCGCGATCGAGCTGGTTCGGCTCTTCGCCGTCGAACTCGAGCATTACGAGAAGATCGAAGGCGTGCCGCTCACGTTCAACGGCAAGGCGAACAAGCTGTCGTCGATGGTGCGAAGCAACCTCGGTGCCGCGATGCAGGGGCTCGCCGCCGTCCCGTTGCTGGTCGGATTCGACATCGACATCTCGGACCCGGATCGAGCCGGACGCATCGTCTCCTACGACGTGGTCGGCGGGCGATACGAGGAGCGTTCGGGTTACCACGCCGTGGGATCGGGATCGTTGTTCGCCAAGTCCGCGCTCAAGAAGCTCTATCGCCCCGGAATGACCGAGGAGGAGGCGATTCGCGCAGCGGTGGAATCGCTGTACGACGCCGCCGACGACGACTCGGCCACAGGCGGTCCTGACGTCACCCGCGGGATCTACCCGACGGCAGTTGCCATCACCAGTGTCGGGGCGGACGACGTTGCACACGAGAGGATTTCGGCTGCTGCTCGGTCGGTCCTCGCGGAGCGGACGGAGAGTGCAGCGCATTCCGGCGGTGCCGAGCACCACACTCGGGCCGGCCAGCAAGTGAGCGAAGGGGGTAGCGCACCATGACGATGCCGTACTACGCATCTGCCGAACAGATCATGCGCGATCGTTCGGAGTTGGCGCGCAAGGGAATCGGCCGCGGCCGCAGCGTCATCGTGCTGACGTATGCGGACGGGGTCCTCTTCGTCGCCGAGAACCGTTCGACCGCGTTGCACAAGGTGAGCGAACTCTACGACCGGATCGGCTTCGCGGCCGTGGGCAAGTACAACGAGTTCGAGAACCTGCGCAAGGCCGGTATCCAGCACGCCGATATCAAGGGCTACACCTACGATCGGCGCGACGTGACCGGCCGTTCGCTCGCCAAGACGTACGCGCAAGCACTCGGCACGATCTTCACCGAGCAGCTCAAGCCGTACGAGGTCGAGATCTGTGTCGCGGAGGTGTCGCACCAGGACGAGCCGATCGCCACGCAGCTCTACCGCATCACCTACGACGGATCCATCGTCGACGAGCAGGATTTCGTCGTCATGGGCGGGACGACCGAGCCGATCGTGGCCGCACTGAAGGACACCTACCGCGCCGGGCTGGACCTGGCAGACGCGGTACGTGTGGCCGTCGACGCACTCACGGCAGGCCCGACTGCGCCGCCCGCGGCGGGCGGCGAGCCGGAGAAGAAGGTTCTCGAGGTGTCGGCGCTCGAGGTCGCGGTGCTGGACCAGGCGCGGCCGCGACGAGCGTTCAGACGCATTGCCGGGGCTGCGCTGGAGGACATGTTGCCGGCGCCGACTGCAGCGGTCGAGACGGCACCCGACACCGAAGGTGCACCGCCGTCCTGACCGATGGTCCCGACACTCGTTCGGCCTCGCGCGCTATCGCTTTCGGTAGAGCGCGAGGCCGTTCTTGTCACTGGTGAACTCGAACCTTCGTCCGTCGCCCACCACTTCGCCGTCGGCCGCGAGGGCAACGGGTGCACCCTCCACCTCGACGGTCAACTCCTTCACCGCTCGACGGACGTAGGCGGGCGAGGACCCGAGGGTGCCGGTCAACGTTGCCCACAGCAGTCTGGTTCTGGACGCTTTCGGCTCGGACGGAAGAAACCGGATATCGAGGGTGCCGGTGTGAATACTGCTGCGAGACATGGGTACTTGGTCGGCCGGTACATAATTGCCGTTGCCGACGAAGAGCATCCAGACCGACTGCTCGGTGCCGTCGAGCCCGATGTTCAGTGGTTCCGCAGCCGCCAGGACCCGCGTCATCGCGATGGCGGCCGCGGGCCATTTGCCGATTCGGCGTTGCAATTTCTGACGTAGCCGAACCGAGTCGGGGTAGCCACCGAACGTTGCGGTGTTGACGAACGACACACTGCGGCCGTCGACGGACACCTCGGCAATGTCGACCAGTTCGGCGGTGCCCGCTTCCACCGCGGCAGCAGTGTCTTGCACGACGGTCAATCCGGTGTCGCGCGCGAAATGGTTGAGGGTGCCACCCGGAAATGCTGCGAGCGATAATCCGTTGCGCACCGCGGATGCGGCGACGCTGACCACGGTTCCGTCACCACCGCAGACACCGAGGGCACGTGGGGACGTGCTCCGAATGCGCTGCTCCAGTTGCTCGTTGAAGTCCTGATCGGCATTCGGCACGAACAGATCGGCATCGGGAAGTGCTCGACGGATCGCGTCGGGCACCGCGTCCGAATCCGTGCCCGACCCCGGATTGACGAGTACCAGTAGCCCCCGGCCGCCCGGCAGTGGCTCGACCTGGACCGGGGAGCCGAGATCGGCAGGCTTCTCCGATCGCACGGCCCACCACCGACGAGTGGACAACGCGATCGCCGAGCCGAGAGCGGCGCCGGCGATGACGTCCGTCGGCCAATGCACGCCCACGTGGACCCTCGAGTAACACACCGCGGCCGCAACGGGTGCCAGCAGCACGCCTGCGACCGGGGATTCGATCGCCACCGCCGTGACGAACGCAGCCGCGGACGCCGAGTGGCCCGAGGGAAACGACGACGACACCGGCGGAGCCAGAACCTGACGCAGGACGGGAACCGACTCGGAATCGGGACGAGTCCGCGGGAACAGCGGTTTGAGCAGCCCGTTCGCCACGGAGCTCGCACCGGCCAGCGCCACCAGACCCCGGACGCCGCCGCGTCGGGCCGGACCACCTGCGGCCACGAGAAGCGCAGCCGCCCCGAGCCACAGACGACCGTGATCGGCGGCGTTGCTCAGGGCGCGCAGTCCACCGTCCGCTCTGCTCTGCCGCACGGCGGCGCTTCGTGCCACCAGGGACAGATCCCACGCGTGGACGGCCGTCGAGATCGGGGTGCGCGTGGATGTCATGACGCCCAGCCTAGGCACGTGCGACGGCATCCTCACGGACGGACGACATCGGGGCGCTCCGACACATCGATCCGCGGGTTGCGTTGTAGTGTCGAAGTGTGCAGCGACGAATTATGGGCATCGAGACAGAGTTCGGTGTCACATGTACTTTCCACGGACATCGACGGCTGAGTCCGGACGAAGTGGCTCGCTATCTGTTCCGCCGAGTCGTTTCGTGGGGTCGCAGCTCGAATGTGTTTCTTCGCAACGGAGCCCGCCTGTACCTCGACGTGGGCTCGCATCCCGAGTACGCCACCGCCGAGTGCGACAGTCTGTTGCAGCTGGTAACCCACGACCGCGCAGGCGAGCGGGTACTGGAGGACCTGCTGATCGACGCCGAGCAGCGCCTGGCCGAAGAGGGTATCGGCGGCGATATCTATCTGTTCAAGAACAACACCGACTCGGCGGGTAACTCCTACGGCTGCCACGAGAACTTTCTCGTCCAACGTGCCGGCGAGTTCTCCCGAATCTCGGACGTTCTGCTGCCGTTCCTGGTCACGCGTCAGTTGATCTGTGGCGCGGGCAAGGTGCTCCAGACGCCCAAGGCTGCGACGTTCTGCCTGTCGCAGCGCGCCGAGCACATCTGGGAAGGCGTCTCCTCGGCCACCACTCGCTCGCGTCCGATCATCAACACGCGCGACGAGCCGCACGCCGACGCCGAGAAGTACCGCCGACTGCACGTCATCGTGGGCGACTCGAACATGGCCGAGACCTCGACGATGCTCAAGGTCGGTACGGCAGCCCTCGTTCTCGAGATGATCGAGGCGGGCGTGTCCTTCCGAGATTTCGCACTGGACAATCCGATTCGCGCAATCCGCGAGGTCAGTCACGATCTCACCGGACGTCGCCCCGTTCGACTCGCCGGGGGACGACAGGCCAGCGCCCTCGATATCCAGCGCGAGTACTACTCGCGAGCCGTCGAGCATCTCAAGACGCGCGAGCCGAACACTCAGGTGGAGCAGGTCGTCGACCTGTGGGGACGAACGCTCGACGCCATCGAGACACAGGATTTCGCGAAGGTGGACACCGAGATCGACTGGGTCATCAAACGCAAACTGTTCCAGCGTTACCAGGACCGTTACTCGATGGAGCTGTCCGATCCCAAGATCGCTCAGCTGGACCTGGCCTACCACGACATCAAGCGCGGCCGCGGAGTGTTCGATCTGCTGCAGCGCAAGGGTCTGGCCAAGCGAGTCACCGAGGACGAGCAGATCGACGAGGCCGTCGATCTGCCGCCGCAGACCACCAGGGCCAAGCTGCGCGGAGAATTCATCACGGCCGCTCAGGAAGCGGGTCGCGACTTCACCGTCGACTGGGTACACCTGAAGTTGAACGACCAGGCTCAGCGAACCGTGCTCTGCAAAGACCCGTTCCGATCGGTCGACGAGCGAGTGGAACGGTTGATCGCGTCGATGTAGTGCCGGACGCAGTCGGGTCGTTACCGCTGCGTCCACCGGTGAGCAACTAGGCTCGACTGTCGTGGCCACCACCAAAGTCGAACGCCTGATGAATCTGGTCATCTGTCTGCTGTCGACACGTCAGTTCCTGACCGCGGAGTGGATCCGCGAGAGCGTTGCCGGATACGACGACTCCACCAGCCACGAAGCGTTCAGCAGAATGTTCGAGCGAGACAAGAACGAACTGCGTGACCTCGGTGTCCCGTTGGAAACCGGTACCGCCACCAGGTTCGGCGGCGTCGAGGGCTATCGCATCAACCGCGATGCCTACGAACTTCCCGACATCGACCTCACCAGCGAGGAATCGGCCGCCGTCGCAGTAGCGGTCAAACTGTGGGAATCGCCGGAGCTCACCTCGGCGGCACAGAGTGCGTTGCTCAAACTCCGCGCCGCCGGAATTCAGGTCGACCAGAACGAGTCCGCCGCAGCGGTGACCGCGGTTCCCGCCCGTACCCGAGGCTCCGAACCCGCCCTGGGTGCCCTGCTGGCCGCGATCGACGACGGAAAGTCGGTACGGTTCCAACACCGCCCGTCGTTGACCGAGCCGTTCACCACCCGAACCGTCGAGCCGTGGGGCGTCGTGACGTTTCGCGGCCGCTGGTATCTGGTGGGGCACGACGTGGACCGCGACGACACCCGCACGTTTCGCCTGTCCCGAATCGGCGACGAGGTCAAGTCGTTCGGCACCCCGCAGAGCGTCCGCAAGCCCGACGGTGTCGATCTGCAGGAGATCGTCCGCCGAGTGGCGGGCACGTCCTCGGTATCGGGCACGGCCCGAGTGTGGCTGCAGGACGGAAGGGCGCTGGAATTGCGCAGAATGGGAACGGTGGTGGGCGTGCAGAGTCTCGGCACCCGAAGCGGCACGGTCGTCGAGGTGCCCGTGCGGTCCTGGGATTGGGTCTCGCGGTTGATCGCCGGTCACGGCGCGGATGCGGTGGTTCTCGAACCCGCGGAATTGCGCGCCGACGTGATCTCGACCCTGCAGACAGCGGCCGACGTGGAGAACCAGCGATGAGCGCGCGACTGTCGGTTCGGCTGGCAAGGTTGCTCAACATGGTGCCGTTCTTCATGGCCAATCCCGGCTTGAGTGCCGAGGAGGCCGCGCGTGAGCTGGGGGTGTCGACGGCGACGTTGATGGCCGATCTCAATCAGCTCTGGATGTGTGGTCTGCCCGGTTACGGTCCGGGTGATCTCATCGATCTGTCGTTCTCCGAGGAGAGCATCGACGTCACGTTCTCGGCCGGAATCGATCGACCGCTGCGCCTGACGTCGACCGAGGCGACGGCCCTGTTGGTTGCGCTTCGATCCCTGACGTCCATGCCCGGCATGGTCGACCCGTCCGCCGCTCAGCGCGCTATCGCGAAGATCGAGACCGCAGCGGGCTCGGCTGCGGCCAACGTGCCGCTCTCGTCGGATCACGACAGCGCAGGTGCCGAGGAGGGACCGGTCTCGAGTACCGTTCGTTCTGCGCTGCGTCACCGGCATGCCCTGCAGCTGACCTACTACTCCGCATCGCGGGATGTCGTCACCGAACGGACCGTGGACCCGATCAGGACGGTCGTCGTCGACGACAACAGTTACGTCCAGGCGTGGTGCCGAAGCGCCGAGGGAGTGCGGCTGTTCCGATTCGACCGCATCGACTCGGCAACCGAACTCGACGAACCCGCCGCGCCTCCGGAATCGGTGCAGGACGAGGACGCCTTCGAGATCTTCAACGACGATCCCTCGCTTTCGCAGGCCCAGCTGAAGGTGTCGCCGGCCTTCACCTGGATTCTGGACTACTACCCGATGACGCAGGTCGCCGCGGATGCCGACGGTTCCATCGTGGTCACGATGAGGTTCGCGACGCTGCAGTGGATGACTCGATTGACCTTGGGCTTCGGCGGCGGCGTCACGGTACTGGCACCTGAATCCTTGGTGAACTCCGTCCGCGATCGTGCCCGCTCGGCCCTGGATGCGTATGCCGAGCTCGATGCCACCAGCGCGGACGGCACCGTCCCGACGTGAACACGGGGCAAACCGACACCCGCTGTTGCCGGAGGCGATGCCCGCGGTCGGGTACGCTCGATTCATCTGATCTGTAGGAGGTTCGCATGGGATTCACCAGTCCTTGGCACTGGGCCATCGTTGCGGTGGTCGTCATCATTCTGTTCGGTTCCAAGAAGCTGCCCGAGGCTGCTCGCGGACTCGGCCGGTCGTTGCGCATCTTCAAGAGCGAGGTGAAGGAGATGCAGAACGACGGCAAGTCCGACGCCGACACCGCGACGGCGCAGCAGCCGACCGCTCCCGCTCAGCTGCCTTCGCCTGCGCCTGTCGTGCAGCCGAACACCGAGACCCAGCACGACGCGAAGTCTGCCTGAGCGCACGGCCGCTCAGCACACCTTCGGTGCCAGGTGGCACCGAAGGTTCACTGCTGTCGGTGACGGCTCCGCGCCGTCGTCCGACCGAAGAAGGCTGACCGTAGAACACCATGCGCATTCCGTTCGATCCGCGGCGTAGCAAGCGCCGAGTCAATCCCGACGGCACGATGTCGTTGGTCGATCACCTGTACGAGCTGCGAACCCGGCTCCTGTGGTCGTTGGTCGCCGTCGCGCTGACGACTGCTTTCGGGTTCTTCTGGTACTCGCACACCATCGTCGGCGTCGAGAGCCTCGGCGACCTCCTACGAGGTCCCTACTGCACGCTCGATCCGAGCCTCCGCGCGAATCTGAGCAACGACGACCAGTGTCGTCTGCTCGCGACCGGGCCGTTCGATCAGTTCCTGTTGAGATTCAAGGTCGCGTTCACCGCCGGTGTCGTCCTGGCCTGTCCCATCTGGCTGTATCAGATCTGGGCGTTCATCACCCCGGGTCTGTACGCGAACGAACGTCGATACGCGGTCTCGTTCGTGACCGGAGCCGCGGCGCTGTTCGTCACCGGAGCCGTCCTGGCCTACTTCGTGGTGGCCAAGGGCCTGCACTTCCTGCTCTCGATCGGTGACAACGTCCAGATCACCGCGCTCAGCGGTGACCAGTACTTCGGATTCCTGATCAACCTCCTCATCATCTTCGGCGTCAGCTTCGAGATTCCGTTGCTGGTCGTCGCCCTGAATTTCGTCGGCGTACTCACCTACGAGCGACTCAAGGCGTGGCGTCGAGGTCTCATCTTCGGGCTGTTCGTCTTCGCGGCCATCGCGACTCCGGGGCAGGACCCTTTCTCGATGCTGGCCTTGGCCTTGGCGTTGACGGTGCTCTTCGAGATGGCAGTGCAGATTGCGCGGATTCACGACAAGCGTAAGTTGCGCAAGAGAAGAGACGAATGGGGTGATGTGTCAGATGACGAAGCAACGCGCATCGACGGCGCAAGTTCGATCGAGTCACCGGATGCCGTCGCTCCGACACCGCCGTCCAGCGGCTTCGGTACCGCGACCCGAGTGCAGGCACAGTACGACGACACGATCTGACCGCGGCCGAACCGTCGGGTCGATCGCATGACCGAGCCGATCGTCGATACGGGGACGAGCCCCCGACCCACCCAGCTGCAACGCTTTTCGTCCGAACTCGGTTTCCCGCTCGATCGGTTCCAGGTGGACGCGTGTACGGCACTCGAGAACGGTCACGGCGTTCTGGTCTGCGCCCCCACCGGTGCAGGCAAGACCGTCATCGGCGAATTCGCGGTGCACCTGGCGCTCGCCGCCGGGCGCAAGTGCTTCTACACCACCCCGATCAAGGCGCTCAGCAACCAGAAGTTCGCCGAGCTGACCGCGCGGTACGGGCGTGACACGGTCGGGCTGCTGACCGGAGACTCGTCGATCAACCCCGATGCCCCCATCGTCATCATGACGACCGAAGTGCTGCGCAACATGCTCTACGCATCCTCGGACGCATTGCGAGGTCTCTCGCACGTCGTCATGGACGAGGTGCACTACCTCGCCGACCGTTTCCGAGGCGCGGTGTGGGAAGAGGTCATCCTGCACCTGTCCGACGACGTTCGACTGGTCAGCCTCTCGGCCACGGTGAGCAACGCCGAGGAGTTCGGTGCCTGGATGAGCACGGTCCGCGGAGACACCTCGGTCGTGGTCGACGAGAACCGCCCAGTACCCCTGTCGCAGCACATCATGGTGGGTCGCCGATTGTTCGATCTGTTCGACACGCGAGCCCAGTCGGCGGACGGCAGTCAGAAGATCGTCGTCGATCGGGAACTCGTACGACACGTCAAACAACGTCAGTCCCTCGACTCGATGGACCGCTGGCATGCACCACACAGCAGAGGCCGAGGCGGTCGGGCAGGCGGCGGAGGTCGCGGTGGCGGTCACGGCAGCGGAGCGAACAACCGCCCACTGGCCCGACCCGATGTGATCGCCAAACTCGACGAAGAAGGTCTGCTCCCGGCGATCACATTCATCTTCAGCCGCGCAGGCTGTGACGGCGCGCTGACCCAGTGCATGCGTTCGCGGCTGGTGCTGACCACGCCCGAGCAGGCCGAGGAGATTCGGTACATCGTCGAGAAGCACACCTCGGAGCTGCCACGCGAGGACCTGGAGGTCCTGGGCTTCTGGGAGTGGCGCGACGCGCTCGAGCGTGGATTCGCCGCTCACCACGCCGGGATGTTGCCGGTCTTTCGGCACACCGTCGAGGAGTTGTTCGTCAAGGGCCTGGTCCGGGCGGTCTTCGCCACCGAGACGTTGGCTCTCGGGATCAACATGCCTGCTCGAACCGTCGTGCTCGAGAAGCTGGTCAAGTTCAACGGTGAGACACACGCCGAGTTGACGCCGGGGGAGTACACCCAGCTGACCGGCCGGGCCGGACGGCGCGGTATCGACGTCGAGGGGCATGCCGTCGTGCTGTGGCAGCCCGGCACGGAGCCGACCGAGGTCGCCGGTCTGGCGTCGACCCGCACTTTCCCGCTGCGCAGTTCGTTCGCGCCGGCATACAACATGTCGATCAACCTGATCGAACAGTTCGGTGCGGCCGATTCGCGTCTGTTGCTCGAACGGTCCTTCGCCCAGTTCCAGGCCGACCGGTCCGTCGTCGGGATGGTGCGCGGCATCGAGAAGAACATGCAGACGTTGGAGGCGCTCGGGGCACGCCTCGGCGGCCCCGACGGCGAGTATTTCGAGTATGCGCGGCTGCGTGAGCGGCTCAAGGATCGTGAGAAGACCCTCGAACGCCAGAACAGGTCCGATCGACGGGACAAGGCAGTCGATTCACTCCGTGCCTTGCGGCGCGGCGACGTGATCTCGGTGCCGACCGGTCGCCGCAGCGGTCTCGCGGTGGTCCTGGAGGCGGATGACGACCGGGCCGATCCGCGGCCGCTCGTACTGACCGAGGACAAATGGGCCGGGCGGCTTTCGGCCGCGGACTTCCCCTCGCCTGCAACGTCTTTGGGCACCATGCGCCTTCCGCGCTTCGTCGATCATCGCACCGCCAAGACCCGGCGCGATCTCGCGGCCGCCCTGGTCACACGCGGAATCTCGCAGCCGTCGGACCGAGTCCGCCGCAAATCGACCGCAGCGGACGACAAGGAACTGGCCACGCTTCGGAGAGCCATTCGATCGCATCCGGTGCACGCGCGCCCCGATCGCGACGAGCTCGGCCGCACCGGTGAGCGCTACAACCGGCTGGCTCGGGAGACCGAAACGATGCGCCAGAAGGTATCGGCGACGACGAACTCCCTCGCCCGAACGTTCGACCGTATCCTGGCGTTGCTCGCCGACCGCGGGTACGTGACGGCAGGCAAGGATCCGAAGGTCACCGACGACGGCGCACGGCTGAGTCGGATCTATTCCGAGTCCGACCTCCTGGTCGCCGAATGCCTGCGCGGCGGCCTGTGGCAAGGCCTTTCTCCGGCAGAGTTGGCGGCGGTGGTCTCGGCGGTGGTCTACGAGTCCAGGTCGGAGGGCGATATCACTCCGCACGGTCCGACGGGTCCGATTCGACACGCGCTGACCGAGACGGTGCGGGTGTGGCACGAGTTGAGGTCCGACGAAGTTCGGCACAAGCTTCCGCCGACGAGAGAGCCCGACATGGGATTCGTGAAGGCGATCTACAAGTGGGCGTCGAACCATTCGTTGGTCGATGCTCTCGTCACCGCGGGCGACAACGGCAAAGCACTGTCGGGCGGAGACTTCGTGCGCTGGTGTCGGCAGGTGATCGACCTGTTGGATCAGGTTCGGCTCGCGGCCCCGGAGCCGGAACTCTCGCGCACTGCGGCGCGGGCGATCGCGGCTCTGCGCCGCGGTGTGGTCGCCGTCGATGCCGCATGACAGGAGCGAATCGGACTGCCGGGTCGGTACAGCGGAGAGTCGTACGGGCGGGATACTGTACCCCCGACGAATCCGAATTTTCAGTGGAGGCGAGATGAGCGGCCCATACGGTCCGACCGATCCGGACAACAGCTGGTCGCGCAAGCCCGATCAGCAGGACGGTGCCGCGAACGACACGCCGGAGACGCAACCCGGCGGCCCCTCGGCCGATCAACCGACGCCGTCGGCGTGGGGTCAGTACGGACAGCCGCCGGCCACGCCGTACGGGCAGAGCCCGCAGCAGCCCGGCGGCCAGTACCCGCAGGGGCAGTATCCCCCGGGCCAGTATCCCCAGGGCCAGTATCCCCAGGGCCAGCACCCATCTGCCGGCTACCCGCAGGGTCAATACCCCCAGGCCCCGAACGCGCAGGGCGGCTACCCCCAGGGCCAGTACCCCCAGGGCACGAATCCGCAGGGCGGCTACCCCCAGGGCCAGAACCCCACCGGTCAGTATCCGGCCGGTCAGCAGTACGGCGCGCCCTATCCCGGTGCCGGCGTGCCTGCTTCGGGCGATGCGGCCTACCAGAATCCCTACGCACCACAGCAATTCGGTGGTGGGCAGTACGGACAAGGGCAGTACGGACAGCCGCCGCAGCAGCCCTGGAATCCCAACCAGCCGTATCCGAATCAGCAGTACCCGAATCAGCAGGGGCCAGGGCAGGCCGGATCACAGTCCAAGAAGCCTCTGATCATCGCGGGTGTCGTCGTCGCCGTGGTCGCAGTGATCGCTGTGGTGTTGTTCTTCGCCTTCGGCCGCACGACCACCCTCGATACCGCGGCGGCCGAGGAGGGCATTCGCACGGTCGTCACCGAGTCCTACGGGGCGTCCGACGTCTCCGGTGTGTCCTGCCCCCAGAACATCGAGGTCAAGGCAAAGACCAGTGTCGATTGCACCCTGACGGTCGACGGTGCGTTCAAGACGGTGACGTTGACCTTCCTCGACGACGACGCCAACTACGAGGTCTCCCTACCCAAGTAGTCCCGCGTCGGTCGGCCGTTCAGGCTGTCGAGGCCGTGGCCGCCATGGCAGCGACGAGGCGGGCCACGGCGTTCTCGATACCGAGGGTTTCGGCGAGTGTGTTCAGCGCGTCGAGATCGGCGGGCTCGGCCGGAATCTCGTCGGACTTCGACAGAACGACATCGGCGTCGGTGACAACTCGGACGACGGGAAGTGCGGCGTCCAGGTACTCGCTCGCGTTTGCCAGCTTCGCCCGGATGCCCTTGGCCATGTCCGATGCCGGGTCGAGGGCCGCAGCGCGCAACGCAGCGACGGATTCGTAGTTCAGCATCAACGTCGACGCCGTCTTCTCACCGATCCCTTTGACACCGGGCAAGCCGTCCGAGGCATCGCCGCGCAGCAGGGCGAGTTCCGCGTACGCCGCACCCGCTCGATGAAGCGGAACACCGTAGCGCTCGGAAACCAGTGCGGGATCGAACAATTCGGCCTTGGCCAAACCGCGTCCCACGTACAGAACGCGCACCTCGTTCGGTTCGTCCGCGGCGACCTGAAGTAGATCCCTGTCCCCGCTGACCACGACCACCGGGTCCTGACGCTCGCGTGCTGCCAGAGTTCCCAGCACGTCGTCGGCTTCGAGACCGTCTGCGCCTGCGGTCGCGATCCCCAATGCGGCGAGCACATCCATGATCATGTCCACCTGTGGTGTCAGTGTCTCCGGAACTTCTTCGCTCTCGGCGACCTCCGGGGCAGCGTCGGCAACACGATGCGCCTTGTAGGACGGCACGAGGTCGACGCGGAACTGTGGGCGCCAGTCGAGATCGAGGCACACAGCGAGTCGGCTGGGTTCGGTGCGCGCAATCAACGCCGAGATCATGTCGAGGAAGCCGCGAACGGCATTGACGGGTCGCCCGTCGGGGGCCGTAATCGACTCGGGCAGTGCGTAGTAGGCCCTGAACCACAGGCTCGCACCGTCGAGGAGCAGCAACGGAGACTTTCCGGGGGCGGTCATGGGGCTCATCTTGCCGTACGGCATTAGCCTGAAGGTATGAGTGTCGATTCTTCAGTCAGTTCCTCACGTTTCTCCAGCGATGTCTACGCGTCCAGACTCGCCCGCGCGGCTCGCCTGACGTCGGAAGCAGGCTTGGATGCCCTGTTGATCACCCCGGGTCCCGATCTGCAGTACCTGATCGGATCGAAGGCCAGCTCGTTCGAGCGTCTCATCGCCCTGGTCGTTCCGGCAGACGGCAGCACCCCGACGGTCGTGGTTCCGCGGCTCGAGCTCGCCGCACTGGGTGATTCCGCGGCGCAGGAGCTGTCTCTGACGCTCGTCGACTGGGTCGACGGTGTGGATCCGTACGCACTGGTGGCAGCGGCAGTTCCCGGCGGAACGAGAACAGCCGTCGCCGACGCCATGCCTGCCCTGCATTTCGTGCCGTTGGCGGGTGTGTTCGGCACGGTCCCGGTGCTGGCCACCGACGTGCTTCGCGAACTTCGAATGGTCAAGGATGCGGCCGAGATCGACGCGTTGCGCCGCGCCGGGTACGCCATCGACCGCGTGCACGCCCGGATGGGCGAGTGGCTCCGAGTAGGCCGCACGGAAGCGGAGATCGCCTCGGACATCGCGGCCGCGATCGTCGAAGAAGGCCACACAGCACCGGAATTCATCATCGTCGGGTCCGGGCCTCACGGTGCCGACCCGCACCACGAGGTCTCCGATCGAGTCGTCGAGGCAGGCGACATCGTGGTGATCGACATCGGGGGACCCGTTGCACCGGGATACAACTCCGACTCGACCCGCACCTACAGTCTCGGCGAGCCCTCGGCAGAGATCGCCGAGCAGTACGCGGTACTCGAGCGGGCCCAGCAGGCAGCTGTCGATGCGGTGGTACCCGGCGTCACGGCGCAGTCCATCGATGCGGCAGCCCGCGACGTGCTGGTCGACGCCGGTCTGGGCGAGGCGTTCCTGCACCGGACCGGGCACGGGATCGGCCTGTCGGTGCACGAGGAGCCGTACATCGTTGCCGGCAACGACATCACGCTGACCGAAGGAATGGCGTTCAGCATCGAGCCGGGAATCTACTTCCGCGGACAGTGGGGTGCGCGCATCGAGGACATCGTCGTCGTCACCGCGGACGGGTGCGAGTCGGTCAACCTGCGGCCGCACGGCCTGGCCGTCCTGCCGGCGTGACGAATCGAGGCGAGCCCGAGTTCGTCTCGATCGTTCGATCCAATCCTGCTGTCGCCGAGATACTTCGACGTGCACCAGAACTGAAGCTTCCCGGGTGGTACCTGACGGCGGGTGGCCTGTTCCAGACGGTGTGGAACCACCTGGCCGGTAGGGACCTTCGTGCGGGTATCCGGGACTACGACTTCTTCTACTTCGACGACTCCGATCTGTCCTACGAATCGGAGAACGAGGTGATCGAGCGCGCGGCATCGGTGTTCGCCGACCTCGGTGTGGACGTCGAAGTACGCAACGAGGCGCGGGTACACCTGTGGTACGAGCAGCATTTCGGCACTGCGATCGCACCGTACCGAAGCACCGAGGATGCGATCGATCACTTCGTCTCCACGACGTGCTGCTTCGGCATCACCACCGACCAGGGCGGTACGGACGTCGTGTACGCACCGCACGGATTCGAGGATCTCTTCGCGGGAATCGTGCGGCCGAACCCGCGGTTGCCGATGCGGCACGTGTACGAGGCCAAGGCTGCCCGGTGGACGACCGAATGGCCGAACCTGACCGTGCTTCCCTGGCGGTGAAAGCAGACGGGACGGCCGCTACCGGTCGAGCAGCGAACGGCTACCCAGTACCCGCTGGACCTGTATCTCGATGACGACTCGGGTGGGGTTCTCCCTGGGTACGCGGTAGCGCTGCGCATAGCGGTTCTCCGCATCGACGACCGATTCACGATCGTTTCGGACCGACGCGGGGCCCTCCAACGTCAGCCAGCGGGCGCCGTCGATCTGGGTGACGGCGGCGTAGGCGCCACGGCCGGCGTTGATCGCCTTCTGCGATACGTCGTTGGTGATGACCCGAGCGCAGCGGGATTCGGCATCGTAGGTGAACCCGACGGCGACCACGTGCGGGGTTCCGTCGGGTCGCAGTGTCGTCAGAGTGGCCAGATGCCGCTCGGCAAGGAACTCGAATGCGTCGTCGGCGAGGGCAGTCGCGTCTGCGGGAATGGCGGCCATGCCCCGACTGTAGTGAATGCGATTTCATCGGCAAGACTGGTCGGCGTGAGCAGACGAGCAGAACCCGCGGCCGGAACGCTGTTGCTGTTGGGTGGGCGCAGCGAGATCGGACTCGAGGTCGCTACCCGACTCGCCTCCGGCCGAACCGTCGTACTGGCAGCTCGGCGCAGCAGCGACCTCGATGCCCAGCAACGACGAGTGCAGCAGGCAGGCGCGGACGCCGTTCACACCGTCGAGTTCGACGCGAACGCGATGGACACCCACGCCGAGCTCGTGAGCCGGATTGCCGAGCGATACGGTCCGATCGGGATCGTGGTGTTGGCGTTCGGCATCCTCGGGGATCAAGCGCGCGCCGAGAACGACGCTCAGCACGCTCTCGAGGTCATCACCACCGACTTCCTGGCTCAGGTTTCGGTGCTGACGCATGCGGCGAAGTTGCTCCGAGCGCAGGGGAGCGGCGACCTGGTCGTGTTCTCGTCGGTGGCGGGAGTTCGAGTGCGGCGCGCCAACTACGTGTACGGGTCGGCAAAGGCCGGTCTCGACGGGTTCGCCGGTGGACTGAGCGATTCCCTGCACGGTAGCGGGGTGCATCTCCTACTCGTTCGTCCGGGATTCGTCATCGGTTCCATGACCGAGGGGATGACACCCGCGCCCATGTCCAGTACACCGGATCAGGTCGCCGACGGCGTGGTCACCGCGCTGGGCAAGCGTCGGGCCACCGTGTGGATCCCCGGCACTCTGCGACCGGTGTTCTTCGGCATGCGTCTACTGCCGCAATGGCTCTGGCGCAGGATGCCGCGCTGATGGTGGCACCGGTGCCCAACCCGATCGTGGTCGTCGGAATCGGTGCGGATGGCTGGGACGGACTGTCTGTCGGTTCCCGCACGGCGATCGAGCACGCCGATGTGGTGTTCGGCTCGGCCCGCCAGATCGCGGAGGTGCGAGAGCACTGCACCGAGACCAGGACGTGGCCCAGTCCGTTGGTGCCGAATCTACGGCCGATGCTCGACGCCTGCGCAGGTGCTCGCGTCTGCGTGCTGGCCAGCGGGGATCCGATGTTCCATGGCATCGGGGTCACGCTGGTGCGGGAGTTCGGTGCCGATCGCGTACGGGTCCACCCGGCACCGTCCTCGGTGTCACTGGCATGCGCGCGACTGGGCTGGGCACTACAGGACACCTCGACGGTGTCCCTGGTGAACACCCCGGCCGAGACGGTGTTACCCGAGTTGGCCGACGGTCGCCGGATACTGGTGTTGAGCCGGGGCAGCAGTACGCCGGGCGAGATCGCGGCTGTGCTGTGCGCCAACGGCTTCGGATCGAGTGAACTGACCGTCCTCGAGCAGCTCGGCGGACCGGCCGAGCGGGTCGTCGGCGGAATCGCCCGAGAGTCGACGTTCGAGGGCGTCGATCCACTCAATGTCGTTGCACTGTTGTGTGTCCGAGATCCCGACGCGCCCCGCCACACCCGCAATCCCGGCCTCGCCGACTCTGCGTACACCGGAGACGGCCAGATGACCAAGCGGGAGGTTCGAGCACTCACTCTCAGCGCGTTGGCACCGGCACCCGGAGAGTTGCTGTGGGACATCGGAGGCGGCTCGGGAACCATTGCCATCGAATGGATGCGGACCGACCGATCCTGTCGCGCAGTGACGTTCGAGAGCTCGCAGGCACGCCGTGAGCAGATCGAGACCAATGCACTGCGCCTGGGAGTTCCGGGGCTCAAGGTGCACGGCGATGCCCCGGGGAGCTTCGCTGCGGTCTCCGACTCGGATTCGGTGCCGGATGCGGTGTTCATCGGTGGCGGGTTGACCGGGGCCGACATGCTCGAGACGTGCTGGAACGCGGTGCGCGCCGGCGGACGACTGGTCGCCAATTCGGTGACCGCAGAATCGGATTCGTTGTTGCTGACCGCGGCGGCGAAGTACGGCGGAGAGCTCCGCAGGTTCCAGATCTATCGCGGTGAACCGTTGGGCGCGTTCACGACGTGGAGACCGCAGCTGCCGGTCACGCAATGGTGTGCGACAAAACAATGGACTGCGACCGAACGGTGAGAGTCCTGATTCTCGGTGGTACGACGGAGTCGCGGGCACTCGCGGTCGCTCTGGGCGCGGTGCAGGGGATCGAGACGATCACCTCGTTGGCCGGACGGGTTGCCGAGCCGATTCTGCCCGTCGGACGGATGCGAATCGGTGGCTTCGGTGGTCCGGACGCCCTTGCAGTGTGGCTGCGAGACAACGCAATCGACGTGGTGGTGGACGCGACACATCCGTTCGCCTCCACCATCGGTGCACACGCCGAGCAGGCCACGCGGGAAGCGTCGGTCGCGCTGCTGGTTCTGACTCGGCCACCGTGGACCGCGGGAGAGGGTGATCGATGGACCTCGGTAGCCTCACTGCCCGACGCGGCGTCGGCGATCACCCCCGGAAGCAGGGTGTTCCTCACGACCGGCAGGCAGGGTGTTCATCATTTCGCGAGTGTCGATCACTCGTGGTTTCTGGTCCGAGCGATCGACCCTCCGACCGGCCCGGTTCCGCCGCACATGACACTGCACCTGAGCCGTGGGCCGTTCGACGTCGACCACGAGGCGATGATGCTCGCGGACAACCGAATCGACCTGTTGATCACCAAGAACAGCGGCGGCGACATGACGCGGGCCAAGCTCGATGCTGCCCGAGCGGCATCGATTCCGGTGATCGTGGTCGACCGTCCTGCGCGCACCGGTTCGGCGCCGACGGTGTTCGACATCGCGGCCGCCGTGGACTGGCTGACGAATCGATTACGCTCCACCCTCTGACGGGTACCGGCGGGAGGTGAACACTTTCGGTCCGCTTCCCGTCTCGACCACCGTCGTCATCGACGATCCGATGATGAGCAGGCATCGCATGTCGATCGACTCCGGGTCGAGTTCGCCGAGAGTGACGGTGCGAACGGATTCCTGCGCGCTGCCCACTGCGCGTCCGATGACCACGGGGGTCTGCGACGAACGGTGTTCGAGCAGAATGTCTTTCATCGCCGCAACCTGCCACGTTCGTGATTTCGAGGCCGGGTTGTAGATTGCGATCGCCATGTCGGCTCCGGCTACCGCCGAGAGCCGTGCTGCGACGACGTCCCAGGGTTTGAGGCGGTCGGAGAGGGAGACGACGGCGTAGTCGTGGCCGAGCGGTGCGCCCACTCGACTGGCGACGGCGTTGGCGGCCGTCATTCCGGGCACCACCCGTACCGGTACCGAGTTCCACTGCTGCTCGGCTGCCACTTCGATCACGGCGGTGGCCATCGCGAACACCCCCGGATCGCCGGAGGAGACCACGGCCACTCGGCGACCCTGTTTGGCGAGATCGAGTGCGAAGGCGGCGCGTTCGGATTCGACCTTGTTGTCACTGGCGTGTCGAACCTGTCCGGGTCTCGGAGGTACCCGATCGATGTAGGTGACGTAGCCCACGAGATCGGTGGCGGCGGCCAGTTCGGCGCGCACCTCGTCGGTCGTCCATGCGTCGTCGCCTGGACCGAGGCCGACGACGACCACTTCTCCGGTGCCGGTGCGCGTTTCGGCTCGGTTGGACGGGCTCGGCACGACGATCATCGAGAAGTAGGGCACGTTCTCGGCGTCTGCGGCGTCGAGTACTCGCTGCTGGGGCGTGCTGGCGCGTTCGACGTAGCGCGCCTCACCCAACCGGCCGGAACGCTCCAGTGCCTCGAGCACCGTGGGGTAGGTCCGGCCCAGCTTCATGATCACGGCCGCGTCGGTGCCGCGCAGTCGGCGCGTGAGTTCGTCCGCGGGCAGCGTGCCGGGAAGCACGGTGAACACTTCGTCTCGCTCCACGAGCGGAGTTGCCAGCGCGGCCGAGGCCGCACTGACCGACGTCACGCCGGGCACGACCTCGACCTCGAAGCGGTCGGCCAATCGCTTGTGCATGTGCATGTAGGAGCTGTAGAACAGCGGATCGCCCTCGGCGAGAAGCACTACGGAGCGTCCCGCATCGAGATGGGCCGCCAGCCGTGCGGCAGCGGATTCGTAGAACTCGTCGATCGCACCCTGATATCCACCGGGGTGCGCCGTGGTCTCGGTGGTCACCGGATAGACCAGATGTTCCTCGAGCTGCCCGTCCCGCATGTACCCGGCCGCCAGTCCGCGGGAGATGCTGCGACCGTGCTGCGCACTGTGGAAAGCGACCACATCGGCCTCGGCGATCACACGAGCGGCCTTGACCGTCAACAACTCCGGATCGCCGGGACCGACGCCGACACCCCACAGTTTTCCGGTAGTGGTCATTCCTGCTCGCTCGCGATGGCATTGACGGCCGCGACGGTGATCGGACTGCCACCCCGTCTGCCTCGAACGACCAGATACTCGACGCCGAGGTCCGCGGCGATCAGGTCCTCCTTCGACTCGGCCGCCCCGATGAATCCGACCGGGCCGCCGACGATGGCCGCCGGCTTCGGCGCTCCGGCCGCGAGCATCTCCATCAGGTGGAAGAGCGCAGTCGGTGCATTGCCGATCGCGACGACGGCACCGTCGAGCTTGTCGCCCCACAACTCCAGCGCCGCAGCGGTTCTCGTGGTGCCCATCCGCTTCGCCAGCTCCGGCACCCGCGAATCGGACAAGGTGCACAGCACCTCGTTGTCGGACGGAAGACGACGACGGGTGATACCGGCGGCAACCATGTTGGCGTCGCACAGAATCGGCGCGCCCGAGTTCAGTGCCGCGCGAGCGGAGGCCACGACCGCGGGGGTGTAGCCGATGGTCTCGGTCAGATCGATCTCTCCGACCGCGTGAATCATGCGCACGACGACCTGTGCCACGTCCGGTGCGAACCGAGACAGATCTGCTTCGGCTCGGATCGTCGCGAACGATTGCCGATAGATCTCCGCGCCGTCGCGGACGTAGTCGTGCATGCGTTTCACGATAGGGGAGAGGGACCCCTCAGCAGAAAACCGGTCGCACCTGGGGTGAAGGCACCCACTCAGGACACGCGGTAGCCGATTCCCGTCGCGATGACGTCGGTCACCTCGCCCTTGGGCCGTCCGCAACGCCGTTCGCACCCGGACCAGTGTTGCCGCTCGTCGCGCGGCGTCATCCGGGCATCGACTGCCGCGGAGAGGTCGGCTCGCACGTCGGCCAACGACTTCTCGCACCCCGGCGATCCGGTGCACGCACTCACCCGAATCCACGGAGATGCTGCGTCGAAGATCAGTCCCATCGGGGCGAGCACGCGGACGACCTGTTCGGCCGGTTCCTCGTCCAGGTCGCACACGATCAGCGATCGCCACGGCGTCATGATCAACGGACGGTCGATGGCGGCGAGGAACTCGGCGAGCCGCGCCCCGAGAACACCGTTGGCCAAGCCTGCGGCCAGCGCCACCAGACCGTCGTCCTGGTCGAGCCATCCGATCGGTGGCACCTCCACGGGTGCGGGCAACGTCAGGGCGGGGCCGGACGAGAGCCCGAGACGGTCGATGATCTGCGCCGGGCCGTCATCCAGTTCGGCCACCCGCCACTGGGACTGCCGCAGTTCCACGAAGGCACCGGCGCAGTCCAGCAGCGTCGAGACGACCTTGTCGCGGTCCACGCGAACGCCGCTGTCCCGGCCCGCCAGCAGCACAGCGAACGAACCGTCGGGCTGGGCGTAAGCACCGAAGTCCGGTTCCAGTCCGCACAGGTCGCCACGGCCGTCGTCGAGCGCGAAGAGCGTTCGCCCCGGCAGTTCGGCCGGGGCGGCTCGTGCGCACAGGCCTTCGTCCAGCGCGCCGATCAGCGCACGCACATCGGTGAGGCCGCCCACCCGGCCCGACAGTGGAGAGGCGAGTATGTTGCGGACCCTCTCGTGCGTCGAGGACGGAAGCAATCCCGCGTCGGCCAGCCTGCTCGCGAAGCCGTCCGGATCCGACACCGCGCGCACCTGGATGTTGCCCCGCGAGGTCAGTTCCAATGTGCCGTCGCCCAGCTCCGCAGCGGCCTGCGCCAGCACCTGCATCTGCCCCGGCGACACGACTCCGCCCGGCAGCCGAACTCGTGCCAGCGGCCCGTCCGCGGCCAGATGGGTCGTCAGCGCTCCGGGGCAGCCGTCGGGTACCGACCTCTCTGGCGAACTCATGGCCACCAGGCTACAAGCGCAGCGGGTGGCCCGATTCCATGCTCGCCCCGGTAGCATTCGATGTCCACGGCTCAGGCCGAGAGGAAACCGGCGAGAATCCGGTACGGTCGCGCCACTGTGACGCCCCATCCAGTCCCTCGGGACGGGGCAGGAGTCAGACCCTCTCGCCGACGAGTCGAAGACCGACACACCGATTTCCAGGGGCGCGAAACCCCCGAGGAGGGCGTTACCCGTGTTCTTGCTGCTGTCCACATCGGACACCGATCTGCTCAGTGCCCGTGCCAGTGGAGCCGACTTCACCTGGGGAAACCCTTCTCGCCTTCTCGCCGAGGACATACCGGCGATGGCTGCGACGGCAGAGCTGATCATCGTGCGCATCCTGGGGTCTCGTCGATCCTGGGAGTCGGGCATCGACGCCGTCCTCGCCACCGGACTGCCCGTCGTCGTACTCGGCGGCGAGCAGGCACCCGACGCCGACCTGATGGAGATCTCGACGGTCCCCGCGAACGTCGCCGCGCAGGCGCACAACTATCTGGCCGAAGGTGGGTCCGACAACCTGCGTCAGCTGTACAACTTTCTCTCCGACACCGTGTTGCTGACCGGGCACGGTTTCGACGCCCCACGACACCTCCCGACGTGGGGTCACCTCGAGCGCCACTGCGCCGCGAGTTCCGACGGTCCGACGGTGGCGATCCTCTACTACCGCGCCCAGCACCTGGCCGGTAACACCACCTACATCGACGCTCTCGCCACCGCGGTCGAGAACGCCGGTGCCACCGCGCTCCCGATCTACTGCGCGTCGCTGCGCACCGCGGAAGCCGACCTGCTCGACACGCTGAAGTCGGCGGATGCCCTGATCGTCACCGTTCTCGCCGCGGGAGGCACCAAACCGGCCGGAGCGTCGGCAGGCGGGGACGACGAGGCCTGGGACGTCGCCGAACTCGCTGCCCTCGACGTCCCGATCCTCCAGGGACTGTGTCTGACGAGTTCGCGCGCGACGTGGTCCGAGAACGACGACGGACTCTCCCCGCTGGACGTGGCCACGCAGGTCGCCGTCCCGGAGTTCGACGGCCGGCTCATCATGGTTCCGTTCTCGTTCAAGGAGATCGACGACGACGGGTTGACCACGTACGTTCCGGACCACGAGCGTGCTGCTCGGGTGGCGGGCATCGCGGTCCGGCACGCCCGGCTGCGGCATATTCCCGCTGCCGACCGCCGCATCGCGCTGATGTTCTCGGCCTATCCCACCAAACATGCGCGGATCGGCAACGCCGTCGGTCTCGACACTCCGGCGAGCGCGATCGCGCTGATGTCGGACATGCGCGCCGCCGGCTACGACCTCGGACCGCTCGACGGCCCGGATTCGGTGCCCGGTCTGGCTGCTCGCGACGGTGACGCACTCATTCACGCGTTGATCGCCCGCGGCGGCCAGGATCCCAACTGGCTCACCGACGCCCAGCTCGAGGGCAATCCCATTCGCATCTCGGCCGCGCAGTACGGCCGGTGGTTCGAGCAGCTTCCCGCAGATCTGCGCGACGGCGTGATCGAGCACTGGGGCCCGGCGCCGGGCGATCTCTACGTCGATCGGTCTGCCGATCTGAACGGTGAAATCGTCATTGCAGCAATGCAATTCGGCAACGTGGTGATCATGGTGCAGCCACCTCGGGGATTCGGCGAGAAGCCGGTTGCGATCTATCACGACCCGGACCTGCCGCCGAGCCATCACTATCTGGCGGCCTACCGGTGGATCTCGGCCACCGAGGCCGACGGCGGCTTCGGTGCGGACGCCATGGTCCACCTGGGCAAGCACGGCAACCTGGAATGGCTGCCGGGTAAGACACTCGGTATGTCCGCCTCCTGCGGAACCGATGCGGCGTTGGGCGACCTGCCGTTGATCTACCCGTTCCTCGTCAACGATCCGGGGGAGGGCACGCAGGCCAAGCGTCGCGCGCACGCCACTCTCGTCGATCACCTGATTCCGCCGATGGCGCGTGCGGAGGGCTACGGTGACATCTCCCGGCTCGAGCAATTGCTCGACGAGCACGCGAACATCTCGGCACTCGATCCGGCCAAGCTGCCTGCCATCCGCCAGCAGATCTGGACGCTGATGACCGCGGCGCAGATGCACAAGGACCTCGGACTGGAGGAGCGCCCCGACGAGGAAGTGTTCGACGACATGCTGTTGCACGTCGACGGCTGGCTGTGCGAGATCAAGGATGTGCAGATCCGCGACGGCCTGCACATTCTCGGCCAGGAACCCGTCGGCGATGCCGAGGTCGAGTTGGTTCTGGCCATGCTGCGTGCTCGGCAGATGTGGGGCGGGGAGCAGACGGTTCCAGGTCTGCGCGAGGCGCTGGGTCTGAGCGAGGACGGAGACGAGGATCGCACCCGCGTCGACAGTATCGAGGCCGTCGCCCACGGATTGGTCGCGGCGATGCAGGCAACTCAGTGGGATCCCGCAGCGGCCGCGCGAGTGGCGGGCGAGCACGGCGGCGTGGTTGCACAGATTCTCGAGTTCGCCGCAGCCGAGGTCGTTCCGAGACTGCGCGGGACCTCACGCGAGATCGCCCAGGTACTGCACGCGCTCGACGGCGGTTTCATCGCGGCAGGGCCCAGCGGTTCACCGCTGCGCGGGCTGATCAACGTTCTGCCCACCGGCCGCAACTTCTACTCCGTCGATCCGAAGGCCGTGCCGTCGAAGTTGGCGTGGGAGACCGGTCAGGCGATGGCGGAGTCACTGCTCGCTCGCTACCGCCAGGACCACGGCGAGTGGCCGAAATCGGTCGGGCTGTCGGTGTGGGGCACGTCGGCCATGCGGACCTCCGGCGACGACATCGCCGAAGTCTTCGCACTGTTGGGCGTGTCACCGGTGTGGGACGAGGCGTCGCGCCGAGTCACTCGGCTCGAGGTGATCGACCTCGTCGAGCTCGGCCGTCCCCGCATCGACGTGACGGTCCGCATCAGCGGGTTCTTCCGTGACGCGTTTCCCCATGTGCTCGCATTGCTCGACGATGCGGTTCGGATGGTCGCCGCGTTGGACGAGCCGGCCGATCAGAACTACGTTCGAGCGCATGCGCAGTCCGATCTCGCCGAGCACGGTGACGAAAGGCGTTCCACCACACGCATTTTCGGATCGAAGCCGGGGACGTACGGTGCCGGGTTGCTGCAGCTGATCGACAGCAAGACCTGGCGCAGCGACGACGACCTGGCGCAGGTCTACACCACCTGGGGCGGCTTCGCGTACGGCCGTGGTCTCGACGGCGTTCCCGCCTCGGACGACATGCGCACCGCCTACAAGCGCATTGCCGTTGCCGCCAAGAACACCGATACGCGTGAGCACGACATCGCCGATTCCGACGACTACTTCCAGTACCACGGAGGAATGGTCGCAACCGTGCGTGCGTTGACCGGGAAGTCGCCCGAGGCGTACATCGGTGACAGCACGCGGCCGGAATCGGTTCGCACGCGCACGCTCTCGGAAGAGACCGCGAGAGTGTTCCGCGCCCGGGTGGTGAACCCGCGGTGGCTCGAGGCGATGCGCAGGCACGGGTACAAGGGCGCGTTCGAGATGGCGGCGACCGTGGACTATCTGTTCGGCTACGACGCGACGACCGACGTGGTGCAGGACTGGATGTACGAGAAGCTGGCCGAGACGTACGTGCTCGACGAGCAGAACCAGAAGTTCATGCAACAGTCCAATCCGTGGGCGCTGCACGGTATCGCGGAGCGGCTGCTCGAAGCGGCCGAACGGAAGATGTGGGCCGAGCCGGACAAGCAGGTTCTCGACGGGTTGCGCAAGGTGTATCTGGAAACCGAGGGCGAGCTCGAGGGCGAATAGCGACGTATTCTGAGCAGTATGGCTGCCACCTTCGAAGACATTGCCAAAGGCAAGTACGTACTGCTGACGACGTTCAAGAAAGACGGCACCGGGGTTCCGACTCCGCTGTGGGGTGCCCTCGACGGGAATCGGCTGCTGGTCTGGACGGTGGCCGATTCGTGGAAGGTGAAACGGATTCGCCGCAACCCCGCAGTCACGCTGGCACCGTGCGACATGCGCGGTAACCCTCAGGGCGACGCGGTCGACGCACGGGCCGAGATTCTCGACGCGGCCGAGACGGAGAAGGCTCGCTCGGCGATCGCGTCGAAGTACGGACTCATCGGATGGCTCACGGTCAAGGGCAGTGTGCTGCGACGGGGCAAGAGCGGTTCCGTCGGATTGGCGATCACCGCCGCCTGAGTTGCGAGCGGTGCCATCGTTCGCATGCGCGGTTCCGAATGCTTCGTGAGGCAGCTTCCCCTGCTGCCGGAATGGAGCACCACGTGCCAATCGCAGTGACCGATTACAACCATGTTCGCCTCACCGTCAGCGACATCGAACGGTCCCGGTCGTTCTACGACTCGGTGTTCGGCTTCGACGTCGCGTACGCCTGGGATCCCGACGCGGACGAAGAGACCAAGAAGGCGCTGTGGTTCCTCTTCGGCGGCGTCATCTACAAATTCGGTGGTGGCCTGCTCGGTCTGCGCCCGGTCGCACCGAGCGACGACACATTCGCCGAGGACCGTTGCGGACTCGATCACCTCAGTTTCACCGTCGACACCCGCGCCGCCCTCGAGGACGCCGTGAAGACACTCGACGAGTTGGGTATCGCGCACGAGGGCATCAAGGACGCCGGGCCCGGACTGTCCATCGTGGAGTTCCGCGACCCCGACAACATCGCACTCGAGCTCTCCGGCCCCGACAAGTAGGTCGCGCTACCGAGCCCTACTGCGCGGCGCTCACCGACGACATGTGAAAGTCGGGGATGCGTAGCGGCGGCATCGCCGTGCGAGTGAACCAGTCCTTCCACTCGCGCGGCAGTGTCGCCTCCGTTGCGCCTGCCTCGGTGACGCGTCGCAACAGATCGAGCGGGCTCTCGTTGAAGCGAAAGTTGTTCACTGCGCCGGTGATCCGACCGTCCTCGATGGCGTAGACCCCGTCTCTGGTCAGCCCGGTGAGCAGCAGCGAGGTGGGATCGACCTCTCGGATGTACCAGAGCGTGGTCAGCAGCAGGCCCCGCTCGGTTGCGGCAACCATCTCCTCCAGCCGAGTATCGGTGCCGCCGGTCATGACGAGATTGTTGCCCGGCACCGCGACGGGTGCCCCGAACTTCTGCGCGGCGGCACGCGGGTAGGAGAGGGCCGCGACCGAACCGTCGCGCACCCAGTCGACCCGCTCGATGTCCATGCCGTTGTCGAACACCGATACCGCATCACTCGACGAGCCGGCGATCACGAACGGCGCGCACTCGAGTCCGGATGCGCGTGGGTCGGAGTACAGCGTCAGCGGCAGGTCGGTGAGTTTCTCACCGACTCTCGTTCCCCCGGCCCGCGAGAGAGCGGTGCGGCCTTCCTGCGCTCCGCGGCCTTCCATGGTCCACATCAGGTAGATCATCAGATCGGCCACCGCCGACGGGGGCAGCAGAGTCTCGTACCGACCGGCGGGCAGTTCGACGGTGTTCCGGGCCCAGCCGAGTCGGGTGGACAGTTCCGCCAACATGGTTCGGACCGAGACGTCCCGGAAGTCGGTTGTTCCTGTGCCCACCCAGGCGCTTGCCCCGGATCGCTTGCCGTTGATCTCGACCGATCCGGTGGGTTGGGTGAACGTACGGCGCACACCGGTCGAGGTTCCGAGCCAGACGTTGTCGACGGTGTGCTGCGCGAATCCGTACAGCGTGTCCTCGCCGTCGAATCCGACGTTCAATTCCGTTGCCAGCGAACCGAACACGTCGATCGACGTGTGCGTCGCACCGCGGTCCCAGTTCTCCGTTCCGGAAGCGGACCCGACCGAATCCGAAGGCAGCAGCGGCATCGCGTCTTCCGCGGTCTCTGCCGATCGTGCTGCCGATTCGCTCGCCCGCACCACCGCCTCGATGTCGTCCGGGTCGACACTCGTCGACGACACGGTACCGACTCGAGTGCCGTCCGCCCCGCGCACGATCGAGATGACCTCCCAACGCCGCGAGGTGGCGATTCCGTTGGTGGTCATGGAGTTTCCGGCCCACCGCAACGTTGCGTCACTGGAGTCGGTGACGATCACGATGGTGTCGTCGACACTCGCGCGGGCGAGTGCACGTTCGATCACGAGCTGCGGAGCGATCATTGGCCTGCCTCCGATCGGGTGTTGAGGACGTTGACGCCGCGGAACAACGCGACGGGGCAGCCGTGGCTGACGGCGGCAACCTGCCCGGGTTGGGCCTTGCCACAGTTGAATGCGCCGCCGAGTCGCCACGTGGACTGTCCACCGAGCAGTTCCATCGAACCCCAGAATTCGGTGGTGGTCGCCTGGTACGCCACATCACGCACCTGGCCGTCGAGCACGCCGTTGCGGATCCGGTAGAAGCGTTGGCCGGTGAACTGGAAGTTGTACCGTTGCATGTCGATCGACCAGGATTTGTCGCCGACGACGTAGATGCCGTCCTCCACCTCACCGATGACGTCGGCTGTGGATCGATCGGTGTCGGGGTCGGCCTGCAGCGACACGTTCGCCATACGCTGGATCGGCACGTGATGCGCAGAATCGGCGTACGAGCACCCGTTGGACCGCTCGAGACCGAGCTTCGGGGCGAACACTCGGTCGAGTTGGTAGCCGACCAACGTCCCGCCGCGCACCAGATCCCATTTCTGCGATGCCACTCCGTCGTCGTCCCAGCCGATGCTGGCCAGACCGTTGACCTCGGTTCGGTCCGCGGTGACGTGCATGATGGGCGATCCGTAGCGCAACGTACCCAGCTGGTCCGGAGTCGCGAACGAGGTGCCGGCGTAAGCAGCCTCGTAGCCGATGGCCCGATCGTATTCCGTTGCGTGCCCGATCGATTCGTGAATGGTGAGCCACAGGTTGGTCGGATCGATGACGAGATCCGTCGGTCCTGCCACGACCGACGGTGCCTTCACCTTCTCGGCCAACCATTCGGGTATCCGCGCAAGCTCGTCGGCCCAGTCCCAGGTGCCGTTCTCACCCAGGTACTCCCAGCCTCGTCCGACCGGTGGCGCGAGGGTACGCATGGTCTCGAACGCACCGGCGGATCGATCCACGGTGGTGGCCTCGAACTGAGGATGGAGTCGAACCCGCTGCTGAGTGATGCTGCTGCCGGCCAGATCCGCGTAGAACGACTGCTCCTTGACCTGCAGAACCGAGGCGGTGACGTGGTCGACGCCATCCGACGCGGCCAGCCGGGACGAATACTCCGCGAGCAGTGACACCTTCTCGGCGGTGGGTACCTCGAAGGGGTCGATGTCGTACTCCGACACCCACGTTGCGTTCGAGTACACCGGCTCGGCAGCGAGTTCCACGCGTTCACGATTGAGTGCGCGCAGCGCTGTGGCCACCTCGACTGCGCTCCGGGCCGTGGCTGCGGCTGCGTCGGTGCCGAGTTCGGCGTGCGATGCGAAACCCCAGGTCCCGTCGACCACGACCCGCACGGCGAGACCGATCTCCCCGGCGTCGACGGCGGATTGAACGGAGCCGTCGCGCAGTGAGATCGACTGAGTCGTCGAGCGCTGCACGCGAACATCGGCGTGCGTTGCCCCGGCGGTCCGTGCCGTGCTCAGGGCGGCGTCCGCGAGGGCCTGCAGGGGCAGAGCCAGGAAGTCGGCGTCGACCGACCGATCCGATTGTCTCGTCACGCCTGAAGACGCTAGCCGAATTGTTGCCATCCGAGTCGGACGACCATCCCCACCACCACGACGAGCAGGACGATTCTCACGAATCCGGCACCGCGGGCGACCGCTGTACGCGACCCGAGGACGGCACCGAACACGTTGCACACCGCCATGACCGCTCCGAGTTGCCAGTAGACGCTGCCGGTGACCGCGAAGAAGGCGAGGGCACCGACGTTGGACCCGACGTTGATCACCTTGGCCATCGCGGCGCTGCGCACGAACTCGGTACCGAGCAGCGTGGCGAAGGCGATGATGAGGAACGTTCCGGTGCCGGGCCCGAGAATGCCGTCGTAGAAGCCGATTCCGGCGGCTGCGCAGCCGATGACGATCAGAACCTTGCGATGGGTCGGCGGCGACGGTGCCGCCGTTCGGCCGATGGTCGGACGGCAGGTGACCAGTACGGCCACACCGACGAGGACGACCATGATGATCGGGATGAACAGCTCGCGATCGATCAACGACACCGCAGCAGCGCCTGCGGCCGAGGCCACGGCGGCAAGGACGGCGGCCGGAATCAGCACCGGCCAGTTCAGCGGGACCTTCCGCGAAAAGGTGACGACGGCGGCGACGGTACCGAACACGGCAGTTGCCTTGTTCGTCGCCAGCGCCGCCTGCTGCGTCAGCTGAGGGGCGACGAGAAGGATGGCGGGCAGCAGGATGAGACCACCTCCGCCCACCACGGCGTCGACCCAACCGGCGGCCGTGGCAGCGACCATCAGCAATCCCCAGTCGGCAGCAGTCATACGGCAAACTCAATCACATGCGTCGATTCAGTCTGTGGCTCCGTGGGCAGCCGTTCGTGGCCGACGCCCTGCTGGCGGCCGGGCTGTTCGTCCTCGACATTCTAGTGTTCGTCAGCTCGGTCGACGGTCTCAACGCACCGTTGTTCCTGGTGTTCTCGGTCGTGCTGACGATTCCCGTTGCATGGCGGCGCCGTCTGCCGCGCTCGATCGCAGCGCTCACTCTCGTCACCGCGCTCGCCTCCGACACAGCAGGCAGCCTGGCGGGCGATGCGTACAACGGTCACCCGGCCGCTCTGGCCCTGCCGATCATGCTCTACACCCTGGTTGCGTACGTCGGTCGAATCCAGGCCGGCATCTATGCCGCCGCGCTCGCTGTGTACACCGCCGCGAGCCTGTACCTGTTCGACCAACCGGTCTTCACGACGCTGTTGTTCAGCGCGCTGATGTACGCGCTGTCGTGGGTTGCGGCGGAGTTTCTCGGTGCCCGCAGGGCATACGACGAAGCGACGCAGGCCCGTCTCGTCGTGGCCGAGTACGACAGGGACAGACGCGCCGAAGAAGCGGTGATCTCCGAGCGCACGCGCATCGCACGCGAGCTGCACGACGTCATTGCCCACAGCGTCAGTGTCATGGTGGTCCAGGCCGACGGTGCCTCGTATGCGATCAGACGCAACCCCGAGCGTGCAGAGCAGGCCGTTGCCAACATCTCCGCCACGGGCCGGTCGGCGCTCGCGGAGTTGCGTCGAACGGTCGCGTTGCTGCGGACGTCGCCCGACTCGGACGACATGCCCCAGTACGGGACAGCGGGACTGGCGCGTGTCGTCGAGATGATGGGTCGGGCCGGGTTGAACGTCGAACTCGAACAGACCGGAAATCTGGACGACATCAGCCCGGCGATCAGCCTCGGAGTTCATCGGTTGGTCCAGGAATCGCTGACCAACGTTCTCCGGCACGCCGGCCATGCGCCGCGCGCCGTCGTCAAGGTCGTTCGCGAGGAGGAGGCGGTCACCGTCGAGATTTCCGACAACGGCACCGGCTCGGGCGCACCGACGTCCGCGGACGGCGGTGGGCACGGACTGCTCGGAATGCGTGAGCGAGTAGCGGTGCTTCGAGGAACCCTGCATGCGGGTCGGACGCCACACGGCACTTGGCTCGTGCGGGCGACACTGCCGATCGAGTGAGGGCTAGGTTGGGTCGGTGTCGATCACCGTTGTCGTCGTGGACGACCAGGAACTCATGCGCATGGGATTGAACATGGTGCTCGAGGCGCAGGACGACATCGAGGTGGTGGGGGAGGCGGCCGACGGGGCAAGTGCCGTCGAAGCCGTAGCGAGACTGGCACCGGCGGTGGTGCTGATGGACGTCCGGATGCCCGGTGTCGACGGCGTGACCGCTACCCGCACCATCACCGAATCCGGTTCGGACGCCAAGGTTCTGGTGATGACGACCTTCGATCTCGACGAACACGTCCTCGGTGCACTCAGGGCGGGGGCCAGTGGATTCCTTCTCAAGGACACTCCACCGGAGGACCTGGTCTCCGCGATTCGCAGCGTGGCCGCAGGCGACGCCGTCGTCTCACCGAAGGTGACCAAGCGCTTGCTCTCGAGGTTCGTCGCACAGACTCCGTCGACCACCGACGCCTCCGTTCTCGACGCTCTCACCGGCCGTGAGCGCGAGGTGCTGGTGCACCTGGCGACCGGCTTGTCCAATGCGGAGATCGCGACCGCACTGCATCTGTCCGAGGCGACGATCAAGACGCACATCGGCCGAATTCTGACGAAATTGGGTGTCCGTGATCGAGTTCAGGCGGTCGTGCTGGCGTACGAAACCGGACTCGTGCGGCCGGGTTCCTGAGAATCTCCCGGCAAACCGGTCACACCGGGAGCGATTTCGATGCCCCGCGCGTTGTACCGATGAAGCGAAGAAAGGACCGTCATGCTCGCTCTGTTCGTACTCTATGTCGTGGTCGAGGTCGCAGCGCTGGTCGCCGTGGGAAGCGCACTCGGTGTGCTCTGGACAGTGGTGTTGCTGATCGGCGGATCGCTGGTCGGGTCACTGCTGGTGCGATCGCAGGGCAGACGCGTGTTGGACGGTCTGCAGAGGGCATCGAGAGGCGAACGATCGGCCGGTGGAGCCGTGGCCGATGGAGCTCTCTTCGCCGCAGGGTCGGTCGCGATGTTCGTGCCGGGTCTGGTGACCACGGTGATCGGATTGCTCTTGATGATCCCGCCGACCAGGTGGCTGCTACGCCCAGCGGTGATGTGGGCCGCCGCACGCTGGTTGCCGCAGGTTGCGACCGCGACCCGGCGCATGCGCCCCACCGTCATCGACGGTGAGATCCTCGACGATGACGTCGACAGGAGTACTCGCGCGCCGAATGCATCCGGTTCTGCGCTGATCCTCGAGGGACAGGTGATCGAGGCGGACCGGTTCGATCCCGCCGGTGGGGATTTCCGGAAGCCACACCGGTAGGGGCAGACTGGTCGTTCGTGACCACCGAATTGTTCTGCGGCGGACGGATCTACAGTCCGATGGCTTCCGACGCCACCGCCATGGCCGTGACCGATGGAATCGTCAGTTGGATCGGTGAGGATCGCACCGGGCGAGCGCTCCACCCAGGGGTCCGCATCACCGATCTGGCCGGGTCCTTCGTGGCACCGGCGTTCGTGGACACTCACGTGCACGTCACCGACCTGGGTCTGTCGTTGGTCGGACTCGATCTGTCCGGCTGTATCTCGCTCGAACACTGTATGCGGGTGCTCGCCGACCACGCGTCGTCGTCGTCGGACGCTCTCGTCTGGGGACACGGGTGGGACGAAACCGAGTGGCCCGAACGTCGCGCACCGTCGACAGCCGACCTCGATGCGGCCGCGCCCGGGCGCCCGGTGTATCTCGCTCGCATCGATGCGCATTCGGCAGCCGTCTCGACGCCGTTGCGCGTTGCCGCCGCCGGTATCGAATCGACCAGCGGCTTCGCGGGGCAGTCTCCGCTCACCGCTGCCGCTCATCACCTTGCCAGGCTGACCGCGCGGTCGATGATGACGGCCGATACCCGGGATCGGGCTCGAACGGCTGCGCTCGACAGTGCTGCGGCGCAGGGAATCGCCGCTGTCCACGAATGTGCCGGGCCGATCGTGTCGGGGATCGACGACTTCCGTGAACTGATGTCCACCCGACACGGAGTGGAGGTGCGCGGATACTGGGGCGAGCTGGTCGAGACGGCCGAGCAGGCCCGACAGCTTCTCGAGAGCACCGGTGCCCACGGGTTGGCCGGCGACATCTTCGTCGACGGCTCGCTGGGTTCGCGGACCGCATGGTTGTCGTCGCCGTACGCCGACGATGCCGGATCGGGCGTGTCGTACGAGAACGTCGATGCGATCGCCGCACACATCTCGGCGTGCACGACGGCAGGAGTGCAGGCTGGTTTCCACGTCATCGGTGACGCGGCGATTTCGGCTGCCGTCACTGCATTCGAGCAGGTGGTGGCCGAACTCGGAACTCCTGCCGTCGCCGCGTGCGGGCACCGGCTCGAACATTTGGCCATGGTCGCACCCGAACAGGCCGACAGATTGGCGTCGTGGGGCGTGATCGCCAGCATGCAACCGATGTTCGACGCACTGTGGGGCGGCACGGAAGGGTTGTACTCGGCGCGGCTCGGCGCAGACCGGGCGTCGGCGCTGCATCCGTTCGCGCGCTTGGCGTCGGCGGGGGTGTCGCTCGCGTTCGGGTCGGATGCGCCGGTCACCCGACTCGACCCGTGGGCGACGGTCAGGGCGGCAGTCGATCACCGCACGCCGGGCAGTGCCATCTCGCCCCGGGCAGCATTCTCGGCCTCCACCCGCGGAGCATGGCGCGCGGGCGGAGTCCGAGACGGATTGGCAGGGACATTGGTGCCGGGGGCTCCCGCGTCCTTTGCGGTGTGGGAGGTCGACGAGCTCGTCGTCCGAGCACCCAAGGACAGCGTGCAACGGTGGTCGACGGACCCACGCGCGGGGGTATCTCCCTTGCCCGGTCTCGACCCGTCGTCCACGGCTCCACGGTGCTCGATGACCGTGCATCGCGGACAGGTCATCCATGAGAACTGAGTCCGCTTCGGGTGTCGAGACGGTGGTGTCATCGGCGGAGCGGCTGCGTCGGGCCGCACTGTCCACTGCGCTCTCCGTTGCCGGTGGTGCGCTGATATTCGCGAGCTTTCCGCCGCGAACCCTGTGGTTCCTGGCACCGCTGGGTATCGCGCTGCTGGCCCTCGTTCTGACCGGCTTCGGCGGCCGTGGTTCGGTATCGCTGAAAGCGGGATTCGGCTACGGCTGTGCCGCCGGCCTGGGATTCTTCGTTCCGCTGCTCCCATGGATCGGTGTGTACGTGGGACCGATGCCCTGGCTGGCGCTCGCCCTCGCCGAATCGGTCTTCGTCGGCCTGTTCGGAGTGCTCGGGGTGTTGGCGGCACGGAGTGCATGGTGGCCGTTGTCCATGGCATTGGCCTGGAGCCTGACCGAATGGCTCAGATCGAGTGTTCCCTTCGGTGGCTTTCCGTGGGGTCGACTGGCATTCGGACAACCCGAGGGCTGGCTGCTTCCCTTGGCGAGCATCGGGGGTGCACCGTTGCTCGGTTTCGGGGTGGCGCTGACCGGAACCGGAGCGGCTGCTCTGCTGTTCGCGGTCGGTCGACGAGGAGGAGTGCGTTCGTACCTCGGACCGGTCGCCGCAACGACGGTGGCGTCCATCGTGGCGCTGATGCTGCTACCGACGCTGCACAGCAACGCTGCACCGGAGGGCGACGAACGGACGGTGACGATCGCGGCGGTCCAGGGAAGCGTTCCGCGGCTGGGTCTGGATTTCAACGCACAGCGGCGAGCGGTGCTGGACAATCACGTGCGGGAGACGATGACGTTGGCCGCTGACGTCGAGGCCGGCAGGCAGCCTGCTCCGGATCTCGTCGTATGGCCCGAGAATGCGTCCGATATCGATCCGTTGAGAAATGCCGACGCTGCGACTCTCATCACAGAGGCGTCGGTGGCCGTGGGGGCTCCGATTCTCGTCGGCACGGTACTGGTCAATGCCGATGGCACGAACACCAATTCGGTGATTGCGTGGAACGGTACCGATGGGCCCGGTGAGCGGCACGACAAGAAGATAATTCAACCGTTCGGCGAATACTTGCCATTCCGAAGTTTCTTCCGCTTGTTCTCGGAATATGCCGACCGAGCGGGTTATTTCGTCCCAGGCGACGGAAATGGAGTGGTACGCGCCGGGGGAATAGCGGCCGGAATAGCGACGTGCTACGAAGTCGCATTCGATCGCGCCCTCGAGGAATCGGTCCGATCGGGCGCAGAGTTCATCGCCATACCCACCAACAACGCGACCTTCGGTGACACCGAAATGACCTACCAACAACTCGCGATGTCCAGAGTGCGCGCCGTCGAGCACGGGAGAACAGTTGTGGTGGCGGCGACGAGCGGCGTCAGCGCGATCGTGTCGCCCGACGGACACGTTCTGCAGCAGACGCCGCTGTTCACCCCTGACGTGCTGGTGTCCAGTGTCGTACTGCGACAATCCCTCACCGTCGCGACACGAATCGGCGTCGGATCGGAACTGGTGCTGTGTCTGGCAGCCGTCGGAGCACTCGGCGCAACGCTTCTGTCCGGGCGCCGCCGTTCCGCCTCGTGAAACAATCGCCGAGTCGGTGAACAGTGGGTTTTTCGCGTCGCCGAGTCGGATACGAGTAGGGCAAAGGCGTTCGACCCGGCACGCGGAGTCATTCGATCGACCGAATAGCATCTGTTCGAGTAGCACTCGCGGTCACTTCTGTAACAGGCTGGAGACGGCGATCGATGGTTCTTATGATTACCGTCCAAAAGAACCTTGCCGATGTTGTATCTTTGTAAGCCGCTGGGATGCTCGACGCGGGATTTCCGGGCTCGACTTTCAGTGGATGACCGACAGTCTCGCGTTGGTATGTGAGCGCTGCACCGACGCCGACAGTGTCGAGCGTGTCGTACGCCTGGCGGGGAGGGGAGTTCGTGTCGTACAGGACAATGGATTCGAGAGTCACCACACACTCATTCGTAGAACTCGCGGTTTGTTCCATCCGGTAGAACCGGGTTCTCTCCCTGTTTCAATCCGATCGGTGATGCGCGACGAATTGATACAGAGCCATATCACCACCGAACGTGTGTGAAACGACACGAACGCAGACCAGAACGGAAGCCAGAATTGCTCAATCGCGCGCACAGGCCGCCGCGGCTCGACACTCCCAACCGACCCGAGGGCTCCGAGTCGATCGACTCGACGTCGGCCTTCGTCGTCGTGACCGTGCCGCCGAAGGGCATCTGAATGCGCGCCGCAATCACCGGTGGGTCTCAGACGCCTCCGACCGGCCCCGGCTTCGAGAACGGGTTCCCGCTGTCGTCCGCTCAGCGTGGCATGTGGTTCGCTCAACAGCTGGCTCCTGACGTCCCGGTCTGTATCGCGCAATACGTCGACCTCCGCGGCGATCTTGACATCGCCGTTCTCCAGGACGCGTCGGCTCTCGCAGCACACGAATTTCAATCCGCCTACCTGAGACTGGCCGAGGTGGACGGCGAACCGGTCCAGATGGTCGATCACTCCATCGATCAGTCCGTGCACTACCTGGATCTGCGCGGCGAAGACGATCCCATGACCTCTGCGCTGGCCTGGATCGACGAGAACTACGTCCAACCTGTCGACATGGAACACGATCCACTCGTCGAGAGCTGGATCATTCAGGTCGAGGACGATCGCAACCTCTGGTACAGCAAGATTCATCACGTCGCACTCGACGGTTACGGTGCGATGACGCTCGTCAATCGAACCGCAGCCTTGTACACCGCGGCCGTCGAACACGTCGAGCCTGCCCCCAACAAGGCGGCCGAGCTTCGGCGGCTCTACGAGCTCGATCAGGAATACCGGACGTCGTCTCGCTTCGAGACGGACAAGGAGTACTGGACCGCTCGCGCCGCGGACATCCACGACGGAGCCACCCTGTCCAACACTGCCGGGCGCACGATCGCCGCCAGTAAATTGCGCAGCGTCGCTCTACCCGACGATGTCGTCACCGAGCTCGAAGCGTCCGACGCGACCAAGGGCGGAACCGCGGCCGCGGTGTTCATCGCCGCCTTCGGCTGCTACCTCTCGCGGATGACCGGGCGAGAGGACGTCTCGGTCAACATCCCGGTGTCCGCGCGCACCACCGCGCTGCTTCGCCGATCCGGTGGGATGCTCGTCAACGTCGCACCCATTTCGATCCATGTGCCCCAGGACGCGACCGTCGGCGAGCTGGTTCAGCAGGTCCAGCTCGAATTGATGGGGGCCCTGCGGCACCAGCGTTTCAGCATCGAGGACATTCGGCGTGAGCTGGCGGCTTCGGGCAGCGACAAGCAACTGTCCGGCCCGATGGTCAACATGATGCTGTTCCATCAGCAGATCGAACTCGGCTCGATCGTCGGCGAATTCAACATCGTGACCTCGGGTCCTGTCGAGGACCTTCTGGTCAACGTCTATCAGAGCGGTTCTCCGGCAAGGACGTTCGTCGATTTCAGGGCCAACCCCAACCGGTACGACGACGACGATCTCACCGCACACCATTCGAGTTTCGTCGACATGGTGCAATCCTTCATCGCGGCCGGACCCGATGTCGCCGTTGTCGACGTACATCCGGACAGCGCACGCGAAGGCCAACGTCGACGTCGCGCCGCAGCCCAGCTCGCCTACTGGACCGACCGGCTCGCCGATGCCCCCGATCTCCTCGATCTTCCGACCGACCGTTCGCGCCCCTCGCGCATCGGTCATGTTCGCGCATCCCACGAGGTGACCATCGGATCCGAATCGTGGTCCGCAGTGGCTCGGTTGGCCGCCGAACGTTCCACGACTCCGTTCGTGGTGCTCGAATCCGTTCTCGCCGTGTTGCTTTCGCGACTGGCCAACACCGACGACGTGTCGATCGCCGTGCCTGCGGGTGACGGCAACACCGTGGTGCTGCGGTCCCGACCCGACGTTCGGCACTCGTTCGCCGATTTCGTCGATGCGTCCGGAACCGACTTCGATGCTGCGATGGCGCACGGGGAGACGTCCTTCGAGGACGTCGTCACGGCCCTCGGTCTGCCGAGCTCGGAGTCGTACAGCCCCCTTGCCCAGGTTGCGCTCCGGTTCGGTCCGTCCGCGCTGCCGCGTGACGGGGTTGGCATGGACCTGGTAGTCACCGTCGACGAGTCCGACGATGTCGCGGTCGTTTTCGACTACGCCACAGAACTGTTCGAAGCCGCGAGCATGGCTCAGCTCGCCCGCCGCCTCGTACGCGTGCTCGACGCTGTGATCGGCGAGCCGGATCTGAGGATCGGCGATGTGGACCTGCTGTCCACCGCCGAACGCGCTCGCCTGGCTCCGGTTCGGGGGCCGCGGTCTGTGGCGGGTGTGGTGTTGCCGGAGTTGTTGGCTGGTGCTGTGGGTGTTGCTGGTGTCGGTGGTGTTGCGGTGGTGTCGGGGTCGCGGTCTGTTTCGTATGGTGAGTTGGATGCGGCGTCGTCGCGGTTGGCGCGGATGTTGATGTCGTGTGGGGTGGGTCCGGGGTCGTTCGTGGCGTTGGCGTTGTCGCGGTCGGTGGAGTCCGTGGTGGCGGTGTGGGCGGTGGCGAAGGCCGGTGGTGCGTTCTTGCCGGTGGATCCGAAGTATCCGGTGGATCGGATCGAGCACATGTTGGTCGATTCGGGTGCTGTGGTGGGTGTGACGTTGGGTGCCGATGTGGGTGTGTTGTCGGGTGTGGGTGGGGTGTCGTGGGTGGTGCTCGATGATGCCGATGTGGTGGCGGATCTGGCGTTTCGGTCGTCTGCTCCGGTGTTGGATGCCGAGCGTTCGGGTGTGTTGCGGCTCGATGATGCGGCGTATCTGATCTATACGTCGGGTTCGACGGGTGTGCCCAAGGGTGTGGTGGTCACTCATCGTGGTGTGGGGAACTTGGCTGCCGAGGAGCGGGTTCGGTTCGGTGTGGGTCCGTCGTCGCGGGTGTTGGCGTTTGCGTCGCCGAGTTTCGATGCCTCGATTCTCGAGTTCGTGTTGGCGTTCTCGGGTGGGGCGACGATGGTGATTGCTCCGCCGTTGGTGTTCGGTGGGGTGGAGTTGGCGTCGTTGTTGGCGCAGGAGCGGGTCTCTCATGCGTTCGTCACGCCTGCGGCGTTGGCGTCGGTGGATCCGGTGGGGTTGGAGTCGGTCGAGGTGGTGGTGACCGGTGGTGATGTGTGTGCGCCGGAGTTGGTGGCGCGGTGGGCGCCGGGTCGGCGGATGTTCAATGCGTACGGTCCGACGGAGGCGACGATTTTCTCGTCGATCTCGTCGGCGTTGGTGGTGGGGGAGTCGGTCGATATCGGTTCGCCGACGATCGGTTTCGCGGAGGTGGTGTTGGATTCGCGGTTGAATCCGGTGCCGGTGGGTGTGGTGGGTGAGTTGTATCTGGCGGGTCCGGCGTTGGCTCGTGGGTATCACGCGCGGTTGGGTTTGACGGCGGAGCGGTTCGTGGCCAATCCGTTCGGTGGTGCGGGTTCGCGGATGTATCGCACCGGTGATGTGGTGCGGTGGAATGCTTCGGGTGCGTTGGAGTATGTGGGGCGTAGCGATTTCCAGGTGAAGGTGCGTGGTTTCCGGATCGAGTTGGGTGAGATCGATTCGGTGTTGGCTGCGGTGCCGGGTGTCGATTTCGTGGTCACCATCGGTCGTGAGAGTGCTGCTGGGGCAACGGTGTTGGTGTCGTATGTGTTGCCGGTGGCCGGTGCCGGGGTCGAGGCGGATGCGTTGCGCGAGCATGCCGGTTCGGTGTTGCCTGCGCATATGGTGCCCTCGGCGTTCGTGATGCTCGAGTCCATTCCTCTCACTCCCGCAGGCAAACTGGACCGAAACGCACTCCCCGAACCCGAACTCGGTTCGCAGGGTGCATTCGAGGCCGCCGAAACTGAGTACGAGGCCGCAGTGGCGACCGTGTTCCGCGACGTTCTCGAGGTCGACCGGGTCGGCGTGACCGACAGCTTCTTCGATCTCGGCGGAAACTCCCTCGTGGCAACGCGTCTGATCGCTCGGGTCAATTCGGCTCTCGGAACCGATCTGAAGGTGCTGGACCTGTTCGAGGCGTCGACCGTGAGGACCCTGTCCGAACGCGCCGAAGCCAAGGGCGCATCGCTGCATCGCCGTCCGGCGCTCGTCGCCGTGGACCGGCCCGATTCGATCCCGCTGTCTCTCGCACAGCAGCGGATGTGGTTCATCAACCAGTTCGATGTGTCCTCGCCCGCGTACAACATCCCGCTCACCGTGCGACTGACCGGTCGACTGGACGTCGATGCGATGGCTGCGGCCGTCGGCGACGTTCTGTCCCGGCACGAGTCGCTGCGCACCGTGTTCCCGACCGTGGGCGATCTGCCGAACCAGGTCATCGCACCGGTCGAGGACGTCACCGGATCGAAGCTGCCCCTCGATGTGGTCGACGTCGACGCCGGCTCGGTCGATGCGCTCGTCCGTGCTGCCGCGACAACAGGATTCGACGTCACGGTCGATCTTCCCTTCCGTGCGGTGCTGTACAGGACCGGTTCGGAAGACTTCGTACTCTCCATCGTCGTCCACCACATTGCGGCGGACGGTGCGTCGATGGCACCGCTGGCCCGAGACGTGATGGTCGCCTACGGTGCCCGATCCGCCGGTTCGGCTCCGGTGTGGGAGCCACTCGCCGTCCAGTACGCGGATTTCGCGTTGTGGCAGCACGCCGTTCTCGGCGACGAGAGCGATTCCACCTCGGTGGCGTCGCGGCAGATCGAATTCTGGCAGTCGGCTCTGGCGGATCTGCCGGACGTATTGCCGATGCCGCTCGATCGTCCGCGTCCCATCCGGCAGTCGATGCGCGGCAGCGTCACCCCGTTCACGATTCCGGCCGACGTCGCCGCACGGTTGAGTTCGGTTGCTGCCGAACATGACTCGACCCTGTTCATGGTTGTTCATTCGGCGCTTGCACTCCTGCTCGCGCGGCTGAGCGGAACTCAGGACATCGCTGTCGGTACGCCGATCGCCGGTCGAGGCGACGCGGCCCTGGACGACCTGGTCGGCATGTTCGTCGGTACCCTCGTGCTGCGAACACAGGTCGAGCCGCAATCGACCTTCACCGAACTGCTCGCCGACACTCGTCGCTCCGACCTCGCCGCCTTCGACAACACCGACATCCCGTTCGAGCGTCTGGTCGACGTACTCGATCCGGTGCGGTCGACCGACCACTCGCCGCTGTTCCAGGTTCTGCTCGAGTTCCAGAACAATGCAGCCGTCACGTTGGAGCTGCCCGATCTCACCGTTCGGTTCGAGGAGATCGGCACCGACACGGCGAAATTCGATCTACAGCTGCGTGTGGATCAGGAGCCCGTCGACCCGTCCGGTGCACTGTCGGCGTCGTTCACCTACGCCACGGATCTGTTCGATCCCGAAACCATCGACCGGTTCGTCGATCGCTTCCTGCGGATCGTGTCGACCATCGGAACGTCGACGGACGTACGCACCGCAGACATCGACATTCTGTCCGCCGCGGAGCGGGAACTCGTCCTGTTCGAGTGGAACGACACCGCACGTCTGATCGAACCTCCGGTCCACCAGCAGATTCCGGCCGGCGGCGCCGACATGACGCTCAGCAGTCTGTTCGACCGACAGGTACAGCGCAGTCCGTACTCGACAGCGCTCGTGTTCGAGGACGAACACATCACCTATCTCGAACTGGACGAACGCGCGAATCAGCTCGCGCGTCATCTCATCTCGCTCGGCGTGACACCCGAATCCCATGTCGGCCTGGCGATTCGCCGGTCGATCGATCTGCTCGTCGGCATGTACGCGATCGTCAAGGCCGGTGGTGCCTATGTACCGATCGACCCGGACCATCCCGTCGAGCGGTCGTCCTACGTCCTCTCCAGCGCCCAGCCCGTGTGCATCCTCACCACCAGTCGCGACTGGATCAACATCCCGGTCGCAACTCCGGTCCTGGCCGTCGATCTGCTCGACGTCTCCGATCGCGACCACTCCACGATCACCGACTCGGACCGACTGGGAAGACTGCACGGCTCGAACACCGCATACGTCATCTACACCTCCGGCTCGACCGGTCGGCCCAAGGGTGTCGCAGTCACGCACTCGGCCATCGTGAACCGGCTGCTGTGGATGCAGCACGAATATCACCTCGAGCCTGCGGACACCGTTCTGCAGAAGACTCCGGCGACGTTCGACGTCTCGGTGTGGGAGTTCTTCTGGCCACTACAGGTCGGTGCCAAGCTCGTCGTGGCCGAACCCGACGGACACCGCGATCCCGTGTATCTGTCCCGCATCATCGCGCAGGAGCACATCACCACGGCGCACTTCGTGCCGTCGATGCTCGCGGTGTTCGCAGCCGGGGCACGGGCTGCGGAATGTGTCTCGCTCCGACTGGTCTTCTGCAGCGGCGAGGCGCTTCCACCTGCAACCGCGGCGCAGTTCGCGCAGTTCTCACTCGCGGAACTGCACAACCTTTACGGTCCGACCGAGGCGGCAGTCGACGTCAGCTACTACCACGTGACCGGGCGCGAGTCCGTCTCGATTCCCATCGGCGCACCGGTGTGGAACACGCGTTTGTACGTGCTCGACGCGTCGTTGCGACCGGCTCCGATCGGTGCTCCCGGCGAGCTGTATCTCGCCGGTGTGCAACTCGCTCGCGGGTACGTCGGCCGAGGCGACCTGACAGCGGATCGCTTCGTCGCGGATCCGTTCGGCGAGCCGGGCGAGAGGCTCTATCGCACAGGTGATCTGGTGCGCTGGCGCGCCGACGGCGAGCTCGAGTACATCGGCCGCACGGACTTTCAGGTCAAGCTGCGAGGGCTCCGGATCGAATTGCCCGAGATCGAAGCGGTTCTCCTTCGATCCGAATCGGTCGCACAGGCGATCGCACTGGTGCACAAGGACCCGAACACCGGTGAGACCCTCGTGGCCTACGTGGTCGGTGCGCCCGGCCACGCCGTCGATCCCGCGCATCTGACGGCCGAGGCCGCGCGCCGTCTCCCGGGGTACATGGTGCCCTCACACGTGGTGGTACTCGACTCGCTGCCGGTCAACGCCAGCGGCAAGCTCGACCGGAAGGCATTGCCTGCGCCCGAATTCACTGTCGCTGCATCGGAATTCTTCGGGCCCGAGAACCCGGTCGAGGAGATCGTCGCCGGAGTCTTCGGCGATCTGCTCGGTATGGCCCAGGTCAGTGTCACGTCGAGCTTCTTCGAAATCGGCGGCAACTCGCTGATCGCGATGCGGTTGGTCGCGCGAATCAATGCGGCACTCGGAACCGATATCGGTATCAGGGATCTGTTCGACGCCCCCACCGTGCGAGCGCTGTCGGCAGGCATCGAACTCGGTGAGCACGACGCTGCAGCCGCCCCTCGGCTGGTCCCGCAGGAGCGACCGGATGCAGTGCCCCTGTCGCTGGCCCAGCAGCGGATGTGGTTCATCAATCAGTACGACACCGAATCGGCTGCCTACAACGTCGCGTTCGCCATGCGCCTGAGCGGCGCGCTCGATGTCGATGCGATGCACTCGGCCATCGCCGACGTGCTCGGTCGACACGAGTCGCTGCGCACGATGTTCCCGCTGACCGACGACGCTCCGGTGCAGTCGATCCTCGACGTGGAATCTGCACTGCCGGATCTGACTCCGATCCTCGCGAACGACGAGCGCCACGTTCTGGAGTTGATCGCCGACGTCGCAGGCTCGGGCTTCGACGTCGTGGCCGACGTTCCGCTGCGAGTTCGACTGGTTCGGGTCAGCGAGAACGAGCATGTGCTCGTGATGGTGGTGCACCACATCTCCTCCGACGGGTTCTCGAGCGCCCCGCTGGCCCGCGACCTGATGGTGTCCTACAGTGCCCGCGCCGCAGGGCATGCACCCAGCCAGGAACCGTTGCCGGTGCAGTATGCCGATTACGCGCTGTGGCAGCGCCGGTTCCTCGGCGCCGAGTCCGACCCCGAGTCGTTGATGGCCAAGCAGCTCGCCTACTGGGTCGAGACACTGTCCGGCAGCCCCGAGGTTCTGACGCTGCCGACCGACCGCCCGCGTCCCGCGGTGGCTTCCCTGCGCGGCGACAGCGTGACGTTCGAGATCGACGCCTCGGTTCATGCCCGCCTCGCTACTGTTGCCGCCGAACACAATTCGAGCTCGTTCATGATCGTGCACGCGGCCCTTGCCGTACTGCTGGCCCGACTCTCGGGTACCGAGGACATCTCGGTCGGAACGCCGATCTCGGGCCGAGGAGACGCCGCACTCGACGAACTCGTCGGCATGTTCGTCAACACCCTCGTTCTGCGCACTCAGGTTCCCGGCTCGATGCGGTTCGAGGACCTGCTCTCGGACGTTCGCTCCGTGGACCTGGCCGCGTTCACGCATTCGGATGTCCCGTTCGAGCGGGTGGTGGACGCGGTCGATCCCGCGAGGTCGACTGCCCATGCGCCGTTGTTCCAGGTGATGCTCGAGTTCCAGCAGACCGACCGACCGACCGTGACGTTGCCCGGACTGTCGATCGAGAGCATCGAGCTACCCAACGACATTTCCAACTTCGATCTGCAGTTGACGATCTCGGAGGAATTCGACCCGTCCGGCGCACCGGTCGGCATCGAAGCCGGATTCCGTTACGCCACAGAACTGTTCGACGCGGATACCGTCCGAGTTCTCGCCGATCGCCTGGTACGAATCCTCGACGCCGTGACCGCCGTGCCGTCCATCCGAGTCGGTGACATCGAGATCTTGTCTGCCAACGAGTACGACTCGCTGGCTCCGGTTCGTGGGCCGCGGTCTGTGGCGGGTGTGGTGTTGCCGGAGTTGTTGGCTGGTGCTGTGGGTGTTGCTGGTGTCGGTGGTGTTGCGGTGGTGTCGGGGTCGCGGTCTGTTTCGTATGGTGAGTTGGATGCGGCGTCGTCGCGGTTGGCGCGGATGTTGATGTCGTGTGGGGTGGGTCCGGGGTCGTTCGTGGCGTTGGCGTTGTCGCGGTCGGTGGAGTCCGTGGTGGCGGTGTGGGCGGTGGCGAAGGCCGGTGGTGCGTTCTTGCCGGTGGATCCGAAGTATCCGGTGGATCGGATCGAGCACATGTTGGTCGATTCGGGTGCTGTGGTGGGTGTGACGTTGGGTGCCGATGTGGGTGTGTTGTCGGGTGTGGGTGGGGTGTCGTGGGTGGTGCTCGATGATGCCGATGTGGTGGCGGATCTGGCGTTTCGGTCGTCTGCTCCGGTGTTGGATGCCGAGCGTTCGGGTGTGTTGCGGCTCGATGATGCGGCGTATCTGATCTATACGTCGGGTTCGACGGGTGTGCCCAAGGGTGTGGTGGTCACTCATCGTGGTGTGGGGAACTTGGCTGCCGAGGAGCGGGTTCGGTTCGGTGTGGGTCCGTCGTCGCGGGTGTTGGCGTTTGCGTCGCCGAGTTTCGATGCCTCGATTCTCGAGTTCGTGTTGGCGTTCTCGGGTGGGGCGACGATGGTGATTGCTCCGCCGTTGGTGTTCGGTGGGGTGGAGTTGGCGTCGTTGTTGGCGCAGGAGCGGGTCTCTCATGCGTTCGTCACGCCTGCGGCGTTGGCGTCGGTGGATCCGGTGGGGTTGGAGTCGGTCGAGGTGGTGGTGACCGGTGGTGATGTGTGTGCGCCGGAGTTGGTGGCGCGGTGGGCGCCGGGTCGGCGGATGTTCAATGCGTACGGTCCGACGGAGGCGACGATTTTCTCGTCGATCTCGTCGGCGTTGGTGGTGGGGGAGTCGGTCGATATCGGTTCGCCGACGATCGGTTTCGCGGAGGTGGTGTTGGATTCGCGGTTGAATCCGGTGCCGGTGGGTGTGGTGGGTGAGTTGTATCTGGCGGGTCCGGCGTTGGCTCGTGGGTATCACGCGCGGTTGGGTTTGACGGCGGAGCGGTTCGTGGCCAATCCGTTCGGTGGTGCGGGTTCGCGGATGTATCGCACCGGTGATGTGGTGCGGTGGAATGCTTCGGGTGCGTTGGAGTATGTGGGGCGTAGCGATTTCCAGGTGAAGGTGCGTGGTTTCCGGATCGAGTTGGGTGAGATCGATTCGGTGTTGGCTGCGGTGCCGGGTGTCGATTTCGTGGTCACCATCGGTCGTGAGAGTGCTGCTGGGGCAACGGTGTTGGTGTCGTATGTGTTGCCGGTGGCCGGTGCCGGGGTCGAGGCGGATGCGTTGCGCGAGCATGCCGGTTCGGTGTTGCCTGCGCATATGGTGCCCTCGGCGTTCGTGATGCTCGAGTCCATTCCTCTCACTCCCGCAGGCAAACTGGACCGAAACGCACTCCCCGAACCGGACTGGTCCGCTCAGGTCACGGCCGGTCGCGATGCGGACAACGCGGTCGAGAAGACGTTGGCCGGATTGTTCGCCGAGGTTCTTCGACTGGACCGCGTCGGCGTCGACGATTCGTTCTTTGCGCTCGGCGGCGACAGCATCATGTCGATTCAGCTGGTCTCGCGTGCCAAGGCAGCCGGATTGTCTCTGTCGCCACGAGATGTGTTCGAGCACAAGACCGTTGCGGCACTGGCCGAGGTGGTCGCGTCCGGAGACGGCACTGCACCTCTCGTACTGGAGGAATTGCCAGGTGGCGGTGTCGGTGACGTACCGCTGACTCCGATCGTCGCCTGGATGCTCGATCGGACGGCTGTCCTCGACAAGCACACGCAGACGGCGGTTCTCACCCTCCCGGTCGATATCGAGCTGGATGTGCTCGAGGCAACCGTGCAAACGGTCCTCGATCACCACGACATGCTCCGCGGCGTTCTGCACCGGGGTGAGCAGCCCACGATGGAGGTGCTTCCCGCCGGATCGATCGCGGCGAACTCGGTCGTGCACCGCGTGGCGTCGACGACCGTTCGGGGAGAAGGGTTCTCGAAGCAGGCAACGGCCGAGGCAGAAGCAGCAGTCGGCCGGTTGGCACCCGATTCCGGTGTGATGATCCAGATGGTGTGGTTCGACGCCGGCCCCGAGGGGAGCCGTCTGCTCGTCGTCGCCCACCACTTGGTCATCGACGGCGTGTCCTGGCGAATCCTGGTTCCGGACCTCGCGTCGGCATGGGCCCAGATCATCGGCGGGAACACTCCTGAGCTGGCTCCGGTCGGCACTTCCATGCGTCGGTGGTCGCACGGGTTGCGTGAGGTCACCGCCACCCGCGGTGACGAGCTGGCGATCTGGCGCGACGTTCTGGCACAACCGGATCCGCTCATCGGATCACGCGCGCTCGATCGCGAGATCGACGTGTACAGGACGGTGGACAAGATCGAGATGACGTTGTCCACCGACGTCACCGAGGGGCTACTGACAGCACTGCCCGATGCGTTCCACGGCAGCGTCAACGACGGTCTGCTCGCCGCACTCGCGCTCGCCACGGCGGTGTGGCGACGTGGTCGGGGAGTGACCGTGGACGACGCGCTCATCTCGCTGGAGGGTCACGGCCGCGAGGACCACGTGGTACCCGGTGCCGATCTGGGCCGGACCATCGGTTGGTTCACCACGATCTACCCGCTCAGGCTCACCCTCGCCGGTCTGGACCTGGACGACGCACTCGCCGGCGGTGCCGACGCAGCACGACTGATCAAAACGGTCAAGGAGCAGTTGCTGGCGGTCCCCGATCACGGCATCGGTTACGGCATGCTCCGCTACCTGGACGAGGACGGCGCCGCTGCTCTGCGCGACTTCCCGGCTCCCCAGGTCAGTTTCAACTATCTCGGGCGCTACAGCACCGACGTTCCGGACGAGCTGCGTGGACACGGCTGGCTGCCGGTCGACGACTCCGGTGTCGGCGATTCGCAGGACGCCGATCTACCGGTAGCAGCAGTGCTCGACATCAATGCCGTCACCACCGCGACGCCGACCGGCCCGCGCCTCGAGGCGACGTTCGCTTTCCCCACCGGGGTGCTCGCCGCCGCCGAGGTCACCGAACTGGCGGAGTTGTGGCGTCAGGCCCTCACCGCGCTGACACAGCTCGCCCAGCGACCGGGGGCCGGTGGCTTCACGCCGTCCGACCTCGATCTGGTGCGGCTCGATCAGAGTTCCATCGACCACCTCGAACGGGTCTATCCCACGCTGGACGACATCTGGTCCATGACGCCCCTGCAGGCCGGATTGCTGTTCCACGCCGAGCTGTCGGATCAGTCCGTCGACGCCTACATCGTCCAACTCGTGTTGGAGCTGCGCGGAAGCGTCGACGAGGCACGGTTCCGACGTGCTGCCCGAGCGCTCCTGCGTAGACACGCGAACCTGCGGACTGCCTTCGTTCACAACGACGACGGCGAGTCCATACAGATCGTTCACCACGACGTGGACGCTCCCTGGTCGTCGATCGACCTGACCGGACTGGACGCCGACGATCGAGCCGTCGAGCTCGATCGCATCGAACACGACGATCGCGCCACCAGATTCAACATGGCGCAGGCACCTCTGTTGCGCTTCATGCTGATCACGGTGGCGCCCGGCGAGTGGCGTCTGGTGATGACCAACCACCACATCCTGCTCGACGGTTGGTCCACACCGTTGCTGCTCAAGGACCTGCTGACGCTCTACGTGGTCGACGGCGACGACACCGTGCTCCCGCGGGTTCCCGCCTATCGCGACTACCTGTCATGGCTGGCGAAGCGTGACCGTTCGTCGGCACTGGCCGCGTGGACCGACGCGCTCGCAGGCTTGTCCGAGCCGACCCTGTTGACGCCGGTCGAGAGCCGACGCCAGGAGTCGACGTTGGCAGGTCGGTCGCTGGTCTCGCTCGATGTGGAGCAGACGGACCGGCTGCGCAGCGTCGCTCGTGTACGTGGCGTGACGATGAACTCCATGGTGCAGGCGTCGTGGGCCCTCGTGCTCGGCACTCTGACCGGACGCTCCGACGTCGTGTTCGGTGCCACCGTGTCCGGACGCCCGCCGGAGGTCTCCGACATCGAGGCCATGGTCGGTCTGTTCATCAACACTCTGCCGGTGCGGATCGTGCTCGATCCGTCGGAGACACTCGGCGAGTACCTCGAGCGGGTGCAGGCCGAACAGGCCGCTCTGCTCGATCACCACTACCTCGGCCTCACCGACATCCAGCGTGCGGTGGGACCGGCCGTCGCCTTCGACACCCTGACGGTGTTCGAGTCCTACCCGATGGACCGCGCGGGATTGTCGGCCGAGACCGACCTCGCCGGGATGCGGGTGCACGACGTGCACGACGGCAGCGACACAGCGCAGTATCCGCTGACCTTGGTCGCCATGGTCGACGACCGGCTGCACATCGAGGCGAAGTACTTGCCGGAGTTGTTCGAGCACAGCGTCGTCGAGGCGACGGTCGACAGGATCGTGCGGGTCCTCGACGCCATTGCCACCGACACCGGTCGACTCGTGGGGTCCCTGTCGTTGCTGTCCGACGACGAACTGGTCCGGTTGGCACCGGTCCAGGGGCCGGCTGCCGAAGCAGTTCGACTGCTCCCGGACATCCTCACCGCCGCTGCTGCGGGCAACCTGCACGGCACCGCTCTGTGGAATGACGGGCGCACGGTCGACTACGCCGAGCTCGACGCGCAGTCCTCGGCTCTCGCCCGAACGCTGATCGCTCGCGGTGCCGGTCCGGAAACCGTTGTCGCACTGGCTCTGCCACGTTCCATCGAATCGGTACTCGGAATCTGGGCGATCGCGAAGACCGGCGCGGCATTCCTGCCGATCGATCCGAACTACCCGCGCGATCGCGTCGAGCACATGCTCGTCGACTCGAACGCCTCGCTCGGCCTGACCGTGTCCGCGCACACATCAGCCGTCGAGGGTCTGGGATCCGCCCGGTGGACCGTTCTCGATCACGACGACACGAGCGCCGACATCGCCGGTCACTCGACCGCGCCGGTTCTCGACGGCGACCGAATCCGCCCGATTCACATCGATCAGGTCGCGTACCTGATCTACACCTCCGGCTCGACCGGTGTGCCCAAGGGCGTCACCGTCACTCACCGGGGGTTGGCGAACCTGGCGGAGGAGGAGCGCACTCGTTTCGAGGTGACCCCGGACGCTCGGGTTCTGGCGTTCGCGTCTCCGAGCTTCGATGCCTCGATTCTCGAACTGCTGATGGTGCTCTCCGGTGCCGCGACGATGGTCATCGCGCCGACGTCGGTCTACGGTGGAGCCGAGTTGGCTCAGCTGCTCGCTGCGCAGCAGGTGACGCATGCGTTCGTCACCCCAGCCGCGCTTGCATCGGTGGATCCGGACGGCCTGACGGAGCTGCGAGTCGTCGCGACCGGTGGCGACGTCTGTCCTCCGGAACTCGTCGCCCGCTGGGCACCGGGCCGCCGGATGTTCAACGCGTACGGTCCGACCGAAGCGACCATCTTCTCGTCCGTCAGCGATCAGCTGCATATCGATTCGACGATCGACATCGGTTCGCCGACAATCGGGTTCAGCGAGGTCGTCCTCGACTCGCGACTGCACCCGGTACCCGTCGGTGTTGCGGGTGAGCTCTATCTCGCCGGTCCGGCGCTCGCCCGGGGTTACCACTGCCGATTCGGCCTGACGGCCGAGCGTTTCGTGGCGAATCCCTTCGGCGAGCCGGGTGCGCGGATGTACCGCACCGGCGATGTCGTCCGGTGGACCGAGTCGGGAACGCTCGAATACGTCGGGCGCAGCGACTTCCAGGTCAAGGTGCGCGGTTTCCGCATCGAACTGGGCGAGATCGACGCCGTCCTGACCGATGATCCTTCCGTCGAGTTCGCGACCACCGTCGGTGTCGACGGTCCGGCCGGTAACACCATTCTCGTCGCCTACGTCCTTCCGCGGTCCGGCGAGCAGATCGATGCGGTGTCTCTGCGCAGTCATGTGTCGAATTCGCTACCGACCCACATGATCCCGACGGCCTTCGTCGCCCTGGAATCGATTCCGCTGACACCGGCCGGCAAGCTGGACCGCAACGCCCTGCCCGCACCCGATCTTCATCTCGGGGACGATTCGCGTGCACCGCGCAACGACACCGAGCAGGTCATTGCCGACATCTTCGGCGAGGTACTGGGGATCGACGGCGGTGTCGGAATCGATTCGAGCTTCTTCGACCTCGGTGGGGACTCGCTCAGCGCCACCAGACTCACCGCCCGGGTCAATGCCGCCCTGGACACCACGATCAGCGTGCGTGCACTGTTCGAGGCTCCCACCGTCGAGTCGCTTGCGGTGCGCGTACACAGCGATCCGACCGGCACCGAGCGCCGTCCCGCACTCGTGGCCAAGCCGCGACCTGATTCGATTCCGTTGTCGCTCGCGCAGCAACGGATGTGGTTCATCAACCAATTCGACGTCGACTCTGCGGCCTACAACATCCCGCTTGCGGTCCGGCTGACGGGTCGACTCGACATCGACGCGATGAGTGCGGCGGTCGGGGACGTTCTCGAACGGCACGAGTCGCTGCGCACGGTATTCCCGAGCCACGGTGAGCGCCCCGAGCAGAAGATCCTCGATGCGCAGACGGTGAGAACCGATCTCGCCGTCGTCGATCTGGACGCCGACGAGATCGTTTCGGCCATCTCTGCCTCTGCCGCAACAGGTTTCGACGTCACGACCGATCTACCGTTCCGCGCGGTGCTGTACCGGGTTGCAGCGGACGAATTCGTGCTGTCGATCGTTGTGCACCACATCGCCGCCGACGGTGCCTCCATGGCACCCTTGGCGCGAGATGTCATGGTCGCCTACGGTTCTCGCGTAGCGACCGGCGCTCCGATGTGGGCACCACTCGACGTTCAGTACGCGGACTTCGCGATCTGGCAACGCACCGTCCTCGGCGACGAGGCCGATCCCGCGTCCCTCGCCGCGCAGCAGTTGGATTTCTGGAAGACCGCTCTCGCGGATCTTCCCGACGTACTGCCGTTGCCGCTCGATCACCCGAGGCCCACTCGGCAGTCCATGCGCGGCAACAGTGTTCGGTTCGAGATCGACCGAGCAACCCATTCGGCACTGGTCGAGTCGGCGCGCGCCAACGAGGCGACCGTCTTCATGGCCGTGCACGCGGCATGGTCGATTCTGATGGCACGCATCAGCGGCACCGAGGACATCGCCGTCGGAACGCCGATCGCCGGTCGAGGCGAGGCCGCGCTCGACGATCTGATCGGCATGTTCGTCGGCACGCTTGTTCTGCGTACCCAGGTGACGCCTGGGCTCTCGTTCAACGATCTGCTCCGTGCCACCCGCACAGCAGATCTGGCGGCGTTCGATAACACCGATGTCCCGTTCGAGCGACTGGTCGACGTTCTCGATCCCGCGCGTTCGACGGACCGTTCGCCGCTGTTCCAGGTGCTGGTCGAATTCCAGAACAACACCTCGGCCGCGCTCGAACTACCGGAGCTCACGGTCGAGGCCGTCGACATCGACGCGCACGTCGCGAAGTTCGATCTGCAGCTGACCGTCGCCGAGCAGTACGACGAGTCCGGTGCGCCGGCCGGGATGACCGCCGCGATCACCTACGCGGTCGATCTGTTCGAGGAATCGTCCGTCCGGGAGTTCTCGGCACGATTCGGTGCTGTGCTCGCCTCGGTGACGACGGATCCCGAGCGCGCAGTCGGCGACATCGACCTCTTGCTCCCGGGCGAGCTCGATGCCATGACGGGTGAGTGGAACCACGCAGGTCTCGTGGCATCCGACGCGACATTGGCCGATCGATTCGCCACCGCAGCAGCGCGATACCCCGACTCGCGTGCGGTCGTCTTCGGCGATCACGTGCTGACCTACGCCGAGTTGGACGACCGGTCGAGCCGACTCGCGCGGCTTCTGGTCCAGCGCGGTGTGACGTCGGAATCGCTCGTGGCGGTCGCGATGCCGCGCAACGAGCAGCTGATCGTCGCTCTGCTCGCGGTGATCAAGTCCGGTGGAGGCTACCTTCCGATCGACGTGTCCTACCCAGCGGATCGGCTCGCGTTCATGCTCGAGGACGCCTCGCCCATCTGTGTGATCTCCACGGTTGCCGACAGTGCGGCAGTGCCCGCCTCGGATCTCGATGTCCTCGAGATCGATTCGCCCGAGCTGATCGCCGAACTGGACGTCATGTCGGGTGCCCCGCTGACCGATGCGGACCGCTCGGGTGGCACCAGCGCGGATTCGATCGCGTACGTCATCTACACCTCGGGCAGTACCGGTCGCCCCAAGGGCGTGCAGATCGCGCACCGCAACGTGGCGACGCTGTTCGCGAACACAGCCGATCTCTTCGATTTCGACGATCGCGACGTCTGGACGATGTTCCACTCGTATGCGTTCGACTTCTCGGTATGGGAGCTGTGGGGACCGCTGCTGCACGGCGGAACACTCGTCGTCGTCGACTACTACACCGCGCGCTCCCCGGAGCTGTTCCGCGAGTTGCTGGTACGCGAGAAGGTCACGGTTCTCAACCAGACACCGACGGCGTTCTACCAGTTCGCGGAAGCGGATCGAGTTGCGACCGGAAACCTCGCCGGAACCGCGGACTCCGATCTGTCGCTGCGGTACGTGATCTTCGGCGGAGAGGCACTCGATCTCGGTCAGTTGGCTCGCTGGTACGCCCGGCACGACGAATCCGCTCCGACTCTGGTTAACATGTACGGCATCACCGAGACGACCGTCCACGTGAGTCACCTGGCCCTGACCGAACAGTTCGCCGCCTCGGCCTCGGCCAGCGTCATCGGTCAGGCGATTCCCGCGCTGCACGTCGCGGTTCTCGACACCCGTCTCAATCCGGTGCCGCCGGGTGTGACCGGTGAAATGTACGTCTCGGGGGCACAGCTCTCTCGCGGTTACCTCGGCCGGGCCGGGCTGTCGGCCACCCGTTTCGTCGCCGATCCGTCCGGAGACCCCGGTGCCCGGATGTACCGCACCGGCGACACCGCGCGATGGAATCGCGACGGTGCACTGGAGTACCTGGGCCGCAGTGACATGCAGGTGCAGTTGCACGGCTTCCGCATCGAGCTCGGCGAGATCGAGAGTGCTCTGCTGGCGTACGACGGTGTCGCGGCCTCCGTGGTCTCGGTCCGTGACGACGGATCCGGTGATCGCCTGATCGGATATGTCGTCGCCGAGGCGGGTCGAACCCTCGACCACTCCGCCGTTCTGGATTTCGTCGGGCACTCGCTGACGTCCTACATGGTTCCGGCTGCGCTGATAGTGCTGGACGAGCTGCCGCTCACTGCCAACGGAAAGCTCGATCGCCGTGCACTGCCGGCTCCGGACTTCTCGGCCAACGTGACCGAAAGCCGTTTGCCTGCAACCGAAGTCGAGTCGATCCTTGCCGGATTGTTCGCCGACGTGCTCGGCCTCGACACCGTCGGCGTCGACGACTCGTTCTTCGCGCTCGGCGGCGACAGCATCATGTCCATCCAGCTGGTCTCACGTGCCAAGGCGGCCGGTCTGGTCCTGGCTCCGCGCGACATCTTCGAGCGCAAGACCGTTGCGGCGCTGGCCGAGGTCGTCGTTCTCGGGGGCGACGCCGTCGTGCTGGAAGAGCTCGACGGTGGGGGAGTCGGCTCGCTGCCTCTGACACCCGTCGTTCGCTGGATGCTGGACCGCAGCACCGACTTCGGCCGCTACACCCAGACCGCCCTGCTTCAGCTTCCGGTCGGCATCGAGACCGAGACGCTCGAGCGCACCGTCCAGGCCGTGCTCGATCGTCACGACATGCTCCGGTCGAGGCTGTACCAGGATGCCGACGGCATCTGGCACGAGGAAGTATCTCCGATCGGCACCGTGTCCGCCGCGTCGGTCATCCATGCGGTCTCGGTCGATTCCGTGGACGGTGCCGCATTCTCTTCCCGCGCCGCAACGGAACTCGACGCCGCAGCAGATCGACTGATCCCAGCCGACGGCGTCATGGTTCAGATGGTGTGGTTCCAGGGCCCGAACGGGTCCGGCCGACTGCTCGTCGTCGCGCATCACCTCGTGATCGACGGCGTGTCCTGGCGCATCCTCGTGCCGGATCTCGCAACGGCATGGAGCCAGATCATCGCCGGCGACGCGCCTGCGCTGGCACCGATCGGCACCTCGATGCGGCGGTGGTCCACCGGTTTGGCCGAGGTCACGGCGAGCCGCGCCGACGAGATCGGGCTGTGGCAGCGCATTCTGAGCGGTGCCGACCCGACGATCGGTTCGCGACCACTCGACAAGCGCATCGACGTCGACGCCACCGTGCAGCGCATCCGCACATCACTTCCCGTCGAGGTGACCGAGCGCTTGCTGACCACGGTGCCGAACGTCTTCCGTGGCAGCGTCAACGACGGCCTCCTGGCCGGCTTGGCATTGGCACTGACCGCGTGGCGTCGTGAACGGGGAGCCGCTGTCAGCAGCGCCCTGATCACGCTCGAAGGCCACGGCCGTGAAGACGCCGTGGTTCCCGGAGCCGATCTCGGCAGAACCGTCGGCTGGTTCACCACGATCTTCCCCGTGCGACTCGACCTCGGTTCGGTGGACGTCGCCGACGCGTTGTCGGGTGGCGACTCCGCCGGTGCACTGATCAAGGCGGTCAAGGAACAGCTGCTCGAGATCCCGGATCACGGAATCGGCTACGGCATGTTGCGGTACCTCGATTCCGCTGGAACCGAGGCGCTTTCCGACTTCGCCGCGCCTCAGGTCAGCTTCAACTACCTCGGACGATTCTCGACCGGCTCCACCGAAGGCATGGCCGACGTCGGCTGGATTCCCGTCGCCGATGCCGAGCTCGGCGACGCGCAGAATCCGGACATGCCCGTGCCGGCTGCGCTGGACATCAACGCCGTCACCACCTCGACGCCCGACGGTCCGCAGCTCGACGCCACCTTCGCGTTCCCGGCGGGCATCCTCGATCCCGACGAGGTCGATCGGTTGATCGAACTGTGGACGCAGGCGCTGACCGCGATCACCGAGCACGCCTCGGTGCAGGGTGCGGGAGGCTTGACCCCGTCCGACCTCGAGCTGGTGGACATCGATCAGCGCTCCATCGAGGTGCTCGAGCAGCAGTTCCCCGACCTCGACGACGTGTGGTCGCTGTCGCCGCTGCAGGCCGGCTTGCTGTTCCACGCGCGCCTCGCCGGCGAGGTCGGCAGTGACACTGCGGGCGTCGACGCCTACATGGTGCAGCTCGGCCTCGAGCTGCGTGGCGTCGTCGATGCCGAGCGGATGCACTCCGCCGTGAACAAGCTCGTCTCTCGCCATCCGAACTTACGAGCAGCGTTCGTGCACAACAGCGCCGGCGAATCCCTGCAGATCGTGCAGAATTCGGTGACGGTTCCCTGGGCCGAGGTCGATCTACGCGGTGAGGCCGACGTCGACTCCGCGCTCGAGGCCGTGCTCGCCGCCGATCGCGGTGTGCGGTTCGAGATGGACTCGGCGCCGCTGCTTCGATTCACGCTGATCACCCTCGCCGACGATCACTGGCGACTGTTGCTGACCAACCACCACATCCTGCTCGACGGTTGGTCGACGCCTCTGGTCGTCAAGGAACTGATCACGCTCTACGTCACCGAGTCCGACGATTCGATGCTGCCGCGTGTGCCCGCATACCGGGACTACCTCGCGTGGATGCGGCAACGCGACGTCGCCATCTCCACGGCGCAGTGGGTCAGTGCGATGGCGGGTGTCGAGGAGCCGACACTGCTGGTCACCGGTGATCGGGGCCGACAGTTGTCCACCGTCTCGAGCGAGACGGAAAGGTCGTTGTCGATCGAGACCACAGCGGCACTGCGCGATTTCGCAGCGCGCCGCGGTTCGACTCTGAACACCCTCGTTCAGACCGCGTGGGGCATCGTGCTCGCCACTCTGACCGGACGCGAAGACGTCGTCTTCGGTGCCACGGTGTCGGGTCGGCCGCCCGAGGTCCCTGGCATCGAAGGCATGATCGGGCTGTTCATCAACACACTGCCCGTTCGGGTCACGCTCGATCGGGCCGAGACTCTGGGTGCTCTGGTCGATCGCGTGCAGGCCGAACAGGCAGCACTGCTCGACCACCACTACCTCGGTCTGACCGACATCCAGCGCGCAGCCGGTGCCGGCGTCGCATTCGACACGCTCACCGTGTTCGAGTCGTACCCGGTCGATCGCGCCGGAGCTTCTGCGGCAACGGATTTCGCCGGCATGCAGGTGACCGACATCCTCGGAACCGATGCCGCGCACTACCCGCTCACCCTGGTGTCGTCGGTGGACGAGCGCTTGAACCTCAAGGCCAAGTACCTGCCCGAACTGTTCGAGATCGAGGACGTGCACGCGATCGTCGATCGGGTCGAGCGGGTACTCGATGCGGTACTGGCCGACGAGCAGCAGCCGCTGGCTCGACTCAGTCTGCTCGCCGATGCCGAACTCGGTTCGCTGGCACCGGTATTCGGACTCGAAGGCCGATCGACTCGGTTGCTGCCGGAGATCTTCTCCGACGCAGCTGCCGTCGACCCGGATGCCGTCGCGGTACGCAGCGTCGACGGCGAGCTGACGTACCGCGAGCTGGATCGACAGTCGAACCGTCTCGCCCGCATCCTGCTCGGTCACGGTGTTCGTACCGAGACGTTCGTGGCGCTCGGAATCGCACGATCCATCGAGTCGGTGCTGACCGTCTGGGCCGTCGCCAAGTCCGGTGCCGCGTTCGTGCCGGTCGATCCGAACTACCCGGCCGATCGCATCGAGCACATGCTGGCCGACTCCGGAGCGTCCTTCGGTGTCACCACCCGCAGTCACCTCGACGATCTGCCGTCGACCGTGCCGTGGATCGTTCTGGACGACCTCGCCACCGATGGCCCGAACGCGGTGAGCGACGAGCCCATCGCCGACGACGAACGCCACGGTCGAGTCACCCTCTCGAGTGCCGCGTACACCATCTACACGTCGGGTTCGACGGGTGTTCCGAAGGGGGTCGTGGTCACCCACTCCGGCCTCGACAACTTCGCTACCGAGCAACGCGAGCGCTATCGAGTCACGAAGGACTCACGCACGCTCCATGTTTCGTCGCCCAGCTTCGATGCGTCCGTGCTCGAGTACCTGCTCGCGTTCGGCGTCGGAGCCACGATGGTGATCGTTCCGCCCACCGTGTACGGCGGAGCCGAGCTGGCATCGTTGCTGGCCGAGGAATCGGTCACTCACGGCTTCATCACCCCGTCCGCCCTCGCCTCTGTCGATCCCTCGGGGCTCGACACGTTCGCCGACGTGGTCGTCGGCGGCGAGGCGGTCCCGGCCGAGTTGGTCACCAAGTGGGCTCCGGGCCGCAACCTGTTCAACGGATACGGACCGACCGAGGCCACGATCATGTCCAACATCAGTGCACCGATGGTGGCCGGCGAGCCGGTCTCGATCGGCGGACCGGTGCGGGGCGTGTACGAGGTGGTCCTGGACTCGCGACTGCAGCCGGTTCCCATCGGGGTTGTGGGTGAGCTGTATCTCGCGGGCGTCGGATTGGCCCGCGGCTACCACGATCGGATGGGGTTGACGGCCGAACGATTCGTCGCCGATCCGTTCGGTGCTCCCGGTGCGCGCATGTACCGCACCGGAGACGTGGTGCGCTGGTCGCCGGATCTGACCATCGAGTACGTCGGTCGCAGCGACTCCCAGGTCAAGGTCCGTGGATTCCGCATCGAACTCGGTGAGATCGACGCAGCGCTCTCTGCTCATCCGGCGGTCGACTTCGCGGCGACATTCGGAACTCCCGGGCCGACCGGTGCCACCGTTCTCGTGGCCTACGTTCGCCTGACGGGGGACGACCCCGCCGAGACGGTCGATACCTTCGACACGGCCGTTCTGCGCGATCATCTCGCCACCGCTCTGCCGTCGCACATGGTTCCGAGCGCCATCGTCGTGCTCGAGTCGATTCCGCTCACACCGGTGGGCAAGCTCGACCGCGCAGCACTTCCGGTACCGGAGTTCGGCACGGCCACGTCGTACCGCGAGCCGAGCACGCCTGCCGAGCTGACGGTCGCGGCGGTCTTCGCCGAGATCCTCGAGGTGGGTCGAGTCGGTGCGGACGACGGCTTCTTCGAGCTCGGTGGCGACTCTCTCAGCGCAACGCGAGTGATCGCTCGCGTCAATGCCGAATTCGGTACATCGATCGGGGTCCGCACGATCTTCGAGACCCCGACGGTGTCGGGTCTGGCGAGCGCAGTCGGCTCGGCCGACCCGCGTACGCAGCGGCCGGCCCTCGTTGCGGCGACGCGTCCGGAGCACATTCCGCTCTCGCTCGCTCAGCAGCGGATGTGGTTCATCAACCAGTTCGACACCTCGTCGGCGGCGTACAACGTGCCGTTGGTCGTCAAACTGACCGGACGGCTCGACACCGCTGCGCTGGCCGACGCGGTGGTCGATGTTCTGGGGCGCCACGAGTCCCTGCGCACGACCTTCCCCGACGGCCCCGAGTTCCCGGTGCAGCTCGTGCACCCGGCTGCCGAGGTCGCGCCCGCGGTCGAATCCGAACGGATCGATGCCGCTGTTCTCACCGATCGCGTGGCTCTGTTGGCCGGTCGAGGATTCGACGTGACCACCGAGATCCCGGTGCACGTCGAGCTGTTCGAGGTGCTCGACGCCGACAACGACGCGTCGGAGGATCCCGTCTTCGTACTCGCGATGGTGGTGCACCACATCGCCGCCGACGGCGCGTCGATGGCACCTCTCGCTCGCGACGTCGTGCTCGCCTACTCGGCGCGCAGTGCCGGTCAGGCACCGAACTGGCAGCCGCTGCCCGTCCAGTACGCCGACTACACGATCTGGCAGCGTTCGCTGCTGGGTGACGAGCAGGACGCGTCGAGTGTGGCTGCGGCTCAGCTCGAGCACTGGTCCACCGCGCTTGCGGGTCTTCCCGATCTGTTGCCGTTGCCGACGGACCGACCGAGGCCGACCACTCAGGACTTCCGCGGTGGCCGAGTCCGCTTCACCGTCGATGCCGACATCCATCGCGCCCTCGTCGCCATCACGCGCGAACAGAACGTCAGCATGTTCATGGTTCTGCATGCCGCGTTCGCGGTCGTTCTGGCACGACTGAGCGGCACCGACGACATCGCGATCACCACCCCGGTGGCCGGGCGCGGTGACGCGGCGCTCGACGACCTCGTGGGCATGTTCGTCAACACGCTCGTGCTGCGCAGCCGAGTGGACGAGTCCGCGACGTTCGACGATCTGCTGAACCAGGTCAAGACACACGACCTCGACGCATTCGATCACACCGAAATGCCCTTCGAGAGAATCGTCGAGGTTCTCAATCCCACGCGTTCGACGGCTTACGCTCCGCTGTCACAGGTCGCGCTGTCGTTCCAGAACAACGAGAAGGCCTCGCTGGAGCTGCCGAACCTACGCGTCGAAGGCTTCGACTTCGACGTTCCGGTGGCCAAGCAGGATCTGCAATTGCTGCTGTCCGAGACCTTCGACGACCAGGGGCGTCCGTCCGGCTTCGAGGCCGCATTCGACTACGCCACATCGCTGTTCGACGCGTCCAGCGTCGAGGCCATCGCGGCGCGACTGATCCGAGTTCTCGATGCCGTCGGACGCGACCGACACGCGGTGGTCGGAGACATCGAACTTCTGGGTGCCGACGAGCAGCGCACGTTGGTGCCTGCGCGAGGAAACGCCGACGCGGCAGTTCGGACGTGGCCGGAGTTGCTCGCGGCGGCGGTCGCGCTCGATCCGTACGCAGTGGCCGTGACCTACCGAGGCATCAGCCTGTCCTACGCCGATCTCGACAGCTGGTCCAACCGGATCGCTCGGATGCTGATCGACTACGGGGTCGGTCCCGAAACGTTCGTCGCGTTGGCGCTGCCTCGGTCGATCGAGTCGGTGCTGTCGGTGTGGGCTGTGGCGAAGACCGGTGCCGCGTTCCTGCCTGTCGATCCGAACTACCCGGCGGACCGAATCGCGCACATGCTCGAAGATTCCCATTCCGCAATGGGTCTGACCGACATCGACAACAGGGCTTCGCTGCCCGACACGGTCCCGTGGCTGGTTCTGGACGATCCGGAAACCTCCGCGGAGCTATCTCGCTATCCGGCGGACGCGGTGACCGATGCCGATCGCACGGCCACCCTGCACATCGACCACCCGGCCTACCTGATCTACACCTCGGGCTCGACCGGTCGGCCGAAGGGCGTTGCGGTACGGCACCGTGGCCTGGCCAACCTCCAGGCCGAGGTGATCGAGCGATTCCGCCCCACTCGGGATTCGCGTGTTTCGCACATCGCGTCGCCGAGTTTCGACGCATCGATCTACGAGCTGACGATGGCGTTCGGCGTCGGTGCCACCGTCGTCATCGTGCCGCCGGGAGTCTTCGGCGGCGGCGACTTGGCCGACCTGCTCGAATCCGAACACGTCACGCATGCGTTCCTGACGCCGGCGGCGCTGTCGTCGATCGACGAGACACGTCTGGGCACCGTTCGGGTCCTCGCGGTCGGAGGCGAGGCCTGCACTCCCGAGTTGGTGGCGAAATGGGCACCGGGCCGCACGATGTTCAACGGCTACGGTCCGACCGAAACCACCATTCAGGCAAGTGTCGGTGGACCTTTGGTGCCCGGTGGCACGGTGGATGTCGGCAAGCCGGGAACCGGATTCCGGTTCGTGGTGCTCGACGCACGACTCCGACCGGTCCCGGCCGGAGTGTCGGGCGAGCTCTACATCGCCGGTCCAGGCACCGCCCGCGGATACCTCGGTCGTTTCGGACTGACATCCGAGCGTTTCGTCGCCGATCCCTTCGGCACTCCGGGCGATCGGATGTATCGAACGGGCGACGTCGTGCGCTGGGGCAGTGCCGGGGCCGTCGAGTTCGTCGGGCGCAGTGACTTCCAGGTCAAGGTGCGCGGTTTCCGTATCGAACTCGGCGAGATCGACTCCGCTCTCACCGAGCACGAACAGGTCGGATTCGCCGCCACGATCGGTCACACGGCTGCGTCCGGTGACACCGTCCTCGTGTCCTACGTTCTCGCGGCCGACGGCGAATCGGTCGACACCGAGGCACTTCGCGATCGCGTGGCCAAAGTGCTCCCGCGGCACATGGTTCCGTCGGCGATCATCGAGCTCGACGACATTCCGCTCACTCCGGTGGGCAAGCTCGATCGACGCGCGCTGCCGGTTCCCGAGCTGACCGTGTCGACAACTCCGTACCGGGCACCGGGCACCGATGTCGAAGCCGCGATCGCCGACGCGTTCGCTCAGGTTCTCGGGGTCGAACGGGTCGGCATGGACGACAACTTCTTCGAGTTGGGCGGAACGTCGCTGGTGGCCACGAAGATCGTGCCTGCCATCGAGAACGCCATCGGGGTTCGGGTGCCGCTGCAGGCACTGTTCGTCGATCCGACGCCGGCCGGGTTGGCCGCGCGGGTCGCCGCGGATGCCGACGCGGGGGGCGCCGACCTCGATTCTGTGTTCGGAGTCGTGATTCCGCTGCGCGGTAGCGGGTCCAAGGCCCCGTTGTTCTGTGTCCACCCGGGAATCGGATTGTCATGGGGATACGCCGGTCTCGTCTCACACCTGAGCGACGACCGTCCCGTGTACGGCCTGCAGCTGCCGAGCATCGTGGAAGGGTCGAGCTTCGGATCCATTCGCGATCTCGCCCACCGGTACGCCGACGAGATCCGCGCCGTCCAGCCGGTCGGTCCGTACCACCTTCTGGGGTGGTCGCTCGGCGGCTCACTGGCTCATGCGATAGCGGTGGAACTGCGCAGCACCGGCAGCGACGTCGCCACCCTTGCTCTCCTCGACAGCTACGTGGACGGACACGACGGCGAACAGGCCGAGGGAGCGTTGAGCGTCGAGAATCTGCTCGCCGGATTGGGGCTCGACCTGTCGGCTCAGGCGTCGACAGAGCCACTGACCTACGAACGGGGGGTCGAACTGCTCGACGAGTCGTTGGGGCAGACGACCGGCGTCTCCGCCGATCACCTCCGTCGTATCAATGCGGGATTCGAGAACTCGACTCGAATGATGGCCGAGTTCATCCCGGACGTCTTCGACGGAGATGTATTGTTCTTCTCGGCAACGAAGGGCGCGAGCGATGGAATTGTTCGATCCCCGCAGGAATGGCGGCCGTATGTCACAGGAGATATCGTCATCCACGATGTCGACGTTTTCCACAACGAGATGACCAATGCGGACGCTGCCGACGTGATCGGGCCTGTCGTCGATTCTCATCTCAGAAATACACCCGAATAACGATTGGTGTGTTCTTCACGTCGAAGAGCACATCTGCGAATACCATCGGCATTCGGCACGAATGCCGCCGAAGGCGAATAACCAACACCAGGGGACATAAGTGAAACTGATCAGAACAGCAACGGTAGCGGTGGCGTTGACCGCTGCGGTGGCCACCGGAGCGGGCCATGCTGTGGCAGACCCGTCGTCGGACACGGTGAACTACGAGACGTCGGTCAACCCCGACGGAACGGTCACCACCATCCTCGATGCCGGACTGTTCCGGGTCGACGCCACGACCGAGACCGTGTCCGTCATCGACCAGGCCGGTGCCACGCTTGCATCTGTCCCGCTGGAATACACCGTCAACGGCACCGTCTACTCGATCGCACCGCTGATCGGTGCCGAGGGTCGCGAACTGACATTGACTCCGCAGACGGTTCCCGTCGCCGATGTCGCCGGTCCGCGGACCAAGCAGCAGGCGTTCGACAACATGGTCAACCAGCTCGCGATCGGCTGGAACAACGGTGGTGGTGTCGGCACGGCGATCGGCGCAGGCCTCGGTTTCGCCATCGGCTGTGTGTCGATCTTCCCGAACTTCATCTCCGGGTGCATCATCGGAACCGTCATCGGTACGGTCGCGGGCGCAGTCATCGGTACCAGCAACGGAAACCCGCAGGCTCAGCCTGCAGTGTTCGAGTACTTCACCACTCCGTAGGCACGTCGACCCCGAGTCGGGGAGTGTCGAACAGCGGGTAGGGCGTCAATGCCCTACCCGCTGTTTTCGGTTCTTCCGGTCAGCGCGCGGCGCATCGACACAGCCTTGACCATGGTCTCCTCGAACTCCTCGTCGGGATCGGAGAGAGCGACGATCGCGCCGCCGACGCCGTACGTCACTTCGTGTTCGGTGGCCACGATCGTGCGGATGACGATCGAGAAATCCGCGGTGCCGGTGATCGAGAAGTAACCGATAGCACCCGAGTACACCCCCCGCGGTCCGTCTTCGAGTTTGTCGATGATCGCCATCGTGCGGATCTTCGGAGCTCCAGTCATCGATCCACCCGGAAACGCAGCGCGGATACAGTCCGCGGCCGACGCGTCGTCGCGCAGGCGCCCACGAACCGTCGAGACCAATTGGTGTACGGGAGCATAGGTTTCGACATCGAACAGCTTCGGCACGTGCACCGACCCCGGCACGCAGACCTGGGCGAGGTCGTTGCGCACCAGGTCCACGATCATCAGGTTTTCGGCCTTGTCCTTCTCGTTCGCGACGAGATCGGCCTTCAGTGCGTTGTCTTCCTGCGCGGTGGCTCCGCGAGGACGAGTTCCCTTGATCGGCTTCGACTCGACTATGCGGTCGGCGTCGATGCGCAGGAAGCGTTCCGGAGACGCACTCAACACCGACAGCTCGGGGAACTTCAGCAGGGCGCTGTACGGAGTGGGGTTGATTTCGCGCATGTACGAGTAGGTGGCGGTCGCGTCGATGGAACCGGCCACGGTCGCCGTGTTGGTCAAACAGACCTCGTACGTCTCACCGGAACGGATCTCGGCAAGGCACTGGGAAATCAGATCGAGGTAGTGGGCACGGTCGTGGCGTAGGCGGGGTTCGAGCGACCGATCGGCTCCGAGCAGGGGAGTGCCGGAGGCGGGCACACCCGGACGGTTGTCGGGGGCGACCTTTCGGGACAGACCATGCAGGGTATCGGTGACCGAGTCGAACCACGTCGCCAACACAGGATCCCCGGGGGTGGTCGCCAACCCCATCAGATAGAGGGTGCCTGCCTCGTGGTCGAACACCAACGCGCGGTCTGCGAAGACCATCGACGCGTCGGGAGTCGCAGAGGTGTGCACCAGTTGCCCACCGGTGTCGGCCTTGAGTTCGTAGCCCAGGTACCCCACGTAACCGAGACCGAAAGCGAACGGTAGGTCGTGCCGAGGGGGAGTGGCCCGCTCTCGTAAACGGTCGTCGATGTAGTCGAAGAACGTCGAGTGAATGCGCTCGGTCGTACCGTCTGAACCTTGCACGGTCACCGTGGTCTCGGCAACCGAATAGGTCACGTACTCCGCATGGGGACCCGAGCAGTCGCCCATGACGGTGAATCTGCAGTCGGGTTCGAGAGCCGCGCTGCCGTCCAGCCAGAAACTCTTCGAGCCGTCCGCGAACAGAGCTTCGAAGACCTGCTCGGAGTCGAATGCTCCTTCCAGCGAACGTGTTTCGATGGTGAACATCGAATCCTGAGTACGCGCAGCACTCGATGCGCTCGATCGAGCCAACGTCAGATCGCGGAAATTGGCGAGTAGTTCGCGGCCGTATTCGGTGCTGATCGACTCGGGATGGAACTGAACTCCCCACATGGGCTTGCTGCGGTGACGAACAGCCATGACCAGTCCGTCGGGCGTCCACGCGACTTCCTCGAAGTCGGCAGGGGTGCGGGTCACGACGAGCGAGTGATATCGCACCACGGAGTACGGCGACGGAATCCCTTCGAACAGATCCACACCCGTATGGGTGATGTCGGTGATCCTGCCGTGCATCGGCGCCGGCGCGAGATCCACGGTGCCACCGAACAGATGACACAGACCCTGATGCCCGAGGCACACGCCGAGTATCGGTAGACCGGACTCGTTGATCACTCGGGCACTGATCCCGAAGTCCTGCTCCAGATCCGGGCGCCCGGGACCGGGCGAGATCACGACATTGTCGTAGGCATCGAAATCCAGTGACGTCCACTCGACGTCGTTCTTGACCACAGTGGGCGGTCGACCGTTCACCTCGGTCAGAAGGCTGTACAGGTTGTAGGTGAACGAATCGTAATTATCCACCAGGAGCGTATGGATCGTCATCGGAGTGCTTCTACCGTTCACTGTCGAGGCCGGGCCCGGGCGTCGGAGAATCGATGATCGAATCCTCGACGCGACATGCCTCTGCAATCATCGATCGATACAGATCTTCGAGAAAATCGGGAGACAGTCCATTGGCCGACGCGAATTCTCGTGCTCGTTCGGTCACCAGTCCGACGCGGCCCGGTTGCATCATCGGAATGTCATGTTCACGTTTTACGTGTGCAACTCGTACACACACATCGATGCGGTCTCGAATTGCAGCGCGCAGAACCTCGTCGATTCCGTCCAACTCGCGCCTCAACTCCGCAAGCTTCTGCTCGCCGACTGCGCGATGACCTTCCGATTTCGCATCGGAGGCCGCCGTACGCAAGGCGTCGGTCGAGCGCTGATCAGAATCCTGGCTCACGTGTTGATGCCCCCTGGTTTATTCGACTCCGGTGCCTGCTGTTTATCGATATTGTCCGATAACTGTTACGGCAACCGTTCACGAATCGTCCACTTGTGTGACAACCGATACTCGATGATGTCACCTCGGACTCTGACACCGCCAGTCGATCGTATTGGAATCCTCGTTCGGTGGACAATTAATGCGACAAAGCACATCGAAACATTCAGCAGGTTCGAATAGCACAAAAAAAACTGCACCGCCGGATTGTTTCCAATCAGGCGGTGCAGTGAGCGGCGACGGTCATGCGCCGCGGCGCTTCACCTTCAGCAGGTCCAAGCGTTCCTTGAGGAGTTCTTCGAGCTCGTCGACCGAGCGACGCTCGAGCAACATGTCCCAGTGGGTGCGGGGAGGCTTGACCTTCTTGGCCTCCGGCGCGGTGCCTTCGATCAGCGACCCTTCCAGGCCGTTGCGGCATGCCCAGGTTCCGGGAATCTCGGCATCGTCGGCGAACGGTACGTCGAACTCTTCGCCGTTGTCGCACCGGTAGCGCGCAACGCGGCGGGGTGCCAGGTCGTGATCACGGTCGGTCTCGTAACTGACCGCTCCCAGCCGACTACCTCGAAGTACACGATCTGCCATGGTGAAGTCCTCTCCATCGATAGTAGGTACGTGCGCCGAAGCCATCCGTCGACTTCGAGCTACACCGTCTACCCACTGATCTACAACGTCGCCGCACGTCGGTTCGTTCCCGAGCCGATGGGTCCAGGCGCGGTCCGATCGGCGCAGCTTATCGGGCGATCTTACCTCGCGGCCGCAGTAGGCTGAACGACCATGTCCGTCAGAACCCGCCGCGACCAGACATGCACCTGGTGCGGACGCCCGGTCGCCGATTCCGGAACCGGCCGGAAGCGGCGGTACTGCCGTCAATCGTGCCGTCAACGCGCCTACGAGCAACGCAGCGCGACCAAAGGGACGTCGATTCCCGACGACGCTGTCGTGTTGACCGCCGAGGAGGTATCGGCGGCGGCCGACAGAGCGTTCGAAGTTCGGTGTGCTGCCGAGGACGTCAGCACTGCGGTGACGGAGGGTGCCGACGCCGCCGAATTGCACCGACTGTGCGTCGAACTGTTGGCCAAGGCGCACGATGCAGAACGGCTGCGCTGAGCTGGAGTTCCTCTCCAGTTCACGGACTACGTGGACAATGGTCGAAGCCCGCGCGACTGTGCGGGCGAGTACCACCTAGTGAGGAGCTCCATGGCGTTCTGGGATCAACTCAAGTCCAAGGCACAGGAATTGAACGGCCAGCTGCAGACGAAGACCAGCCAGTTCAAGAACAAGGAATTCGCCAACGGCAGCATGGCCATGTGCGCCCTGATCGCGGCGGCCGACGGCACCATCGATCCTGCCGAGCGCCAGAAGACGGCCTCTCTCATCGCCGGTAACGAGGCACTGCGAGTGTTCGAGCCCGACGAACTTCGGCAGAAATTCGACTGGTACTGCGACAAGCTGCAAGGAGATTTCGATTTCGGGAAGGTCGAGGCGACAGCCACGATCGGCAAACTGAAATCGAAGCCCGACCAAGCACGAGCCGTCATCCAGATCGGCATCATCATCGGCGGCGCAGACGGCCATTTCGACGATCACGAGAAGGCCGCAGTGCGCAACGCGTGCTTCGCGGTCGGAATCGATCCGGCCGAGTTCGAGCTCTGAGAGTTCCCAGCCGAAGCGTCACGTAGGAACGGCGGTCGACGAAGCGATCCGCTTCGTCGACCGCCGTTCCCGTCGAGCCTCGTGCGCTGTGAAAGTGCGGTCTTGCCGGGATACTGAGGACACTCCGACGGCGTGTGCCGATGTCGAACGATCCGTTGGAGATCCGGTTGCAGCCCACCAGCAAAGGGACCGTGCATGACAGTTGCCGCGATCTACCTCGTCATCGCTTTCGGTTTGGGTGGACTTGCCATGGTGGTACGGCTGCCTCCACTGGTCGGATTTCTGGCTGCCGGTTTCGTCATCAATGCACTCGACGTCGGTGAGGTGCCCCAGCTCGAGCTGCTCGCTGATCTGGGTGTGACGCTGCTGTTGTTCGCCATCGGTCTCAAGCTCGACGTTCGTATTCTGCTGCGCCGGGAAGTGTGGCTGACCACCTCGGTGCATCTGGTGATCAGCGTCGTGGTCGGTACCACCGTTCTGTGGCTGGCTGCCGTGGCGGGGTTGGCCATGCTGTCCGGGCAGAGCCTGACGACGATCGCATTGCTCGCCTTCGCCATGTCGTTCTCGAGCACCGTCTTCGTGGTCAAGGTTCTCGAGGAGCGAGGGGAGTCACACGCCCTCTACGGACGGGTGGCGATCGGTGTCCTGGTGATGCAGGACATCGTCGCCGTGGTGTTCCTGACCGTCACCAGCGGCACGCTGCCCAGTCCCTGGGCGCTGATGCTGGTGCTGCTGTGGCCCGTCACTCGCATCCTTCGACGAGTATGGAGCGGACTGGGTCACGGTGAGATGCAATCCCTCTTCGGCATCGTGATGGCGCTGGTGCCCGGTTACGCGCTGTTCTCCGCACTGGGTCTCAAAGGAGACCTGGGTGCACTGATCATCGGTGTGCTGCTGGCGTCGCATCCGGCATCGTCCGAGCTGTCTCGATCGTTGTTCCACATCAAGGAATTACTGCTGGTCGGCTTTTTCGTCTCGATCGGTCTGTCCGGTCTACCCGACCTGCCCAGTCTCGGCGTCGCACTGCTCATGGTGTTTCTGTTGCCGCTCAAGTCCGTGCTGTATCTCGCGCTGTTCGCCCTGATGAAGTTGCGATATCGAACAGCTCTCCTTGCCGGGTTGAGCCTGATGAACTATTCGGAATTCGGATTGATCGTCGTCTCGGTCGGAGTGACGACCGGCCTGCTGGCACCGGCATGGCTGGTCGAGATGTCGATAGCCGTGGCCCTGAGCTTCGTGGCGTCGGCGCTGGTCAACGGACGAGGGCACCTGATGGTCGAGAAGATTGCGACTCGTTTGCCCGAGCAGGACGAGAACAGTCTGCATCCGGAGGAACGTTCCGGTGACGCCGGCGATGCCGAGGTCGTCGTGATCGGAATGGGGCGTGTCGGGTTCGCGGCGTATCAGCGGCTGACCGACCACTACCGCCTCGGTGTGGTGGGTGTCGACTACGACGGGCCACGCATTCGCCGACTCGCCGATCAGGGCCTGCGAGTGATCGAAGGCGACGCGACCGACCTGGACTTCTGGAACCAACTACGCCACTCCGAGTCGGTTCGAATCGCGGTGCTGGCGATGCCGCGTCACGGTGCCAACGTCACTGCCCTCGCCTGTCTGCGCGAATCCGGGTTCAGTGGCACGGTCGCTGCTGTCGCGCGATACGACGACGAAGTGCAGTGGGCCAGGGATCACGGTGTCGACATCGCCTTCAACGTCTACGCGGGAGCGGGCTTGGAGCTGGCGGACCAGGTTGGCCATGCGTCCCCGGTCCAGGGCAACGACGCTCTCGCCGACGATCGTGGTACACCCGCTGTCGACGGCGTCACCCGACCGGTGACCGAACCGGCAACACACAAGGAGAGCCCGTGACCGATCGGTCGATACCTCCCAATGCCGAATGGAATGCACGGGCCAGGGGAGAGACGCCGACTCAGCAGCTCGACAGGAACTGGCTCGGGTTACTTCAGGAACTGCGCGTCGAACAGACCGGGGTTCAGCTGTTGACCGGATTTCTCCTGACCCTGCCGTTCCAACAACGGTTCGACGACGTGTCCACATTCGGCCGAGCGGTGTATCTGATCACCGTCAGTGCGTCGATCGTTGCAACCATCCTTTTGATTGCGCCGGTGGGAATGCACCGAATTCTGTTCCGTCACAAAGAAATCAATGTACTCGTACGGGTCGGCAACCGACTCGCGATCGCAGGCCTGTTCATGCTCGGCATCGCACTGGTGGGAGTAGTGGCTCTCACGTTCGACTTCGTGGTCGGTCCGCTCGTCGGCATCGTAGCGGCGCTGGTCGCTCTGACCCTTCTGCTCACGTTGTGGGTGGCACTCCCACGGTGGTATCTGAAAACTCGATGACGTTGCGGTGACGACGAATTCGCTCGGTGTCTGCTCTCACGCCGGCCAGCGACTGCGTTTCGCTCGATACATCTCCGAGTCCGCGATGCGGAGTACGTCGTGTGCGGACTGCCGCACATCACTGTCCGCGTCGACGGGTACCACTGCCGACCCGACACTGACGGTGAGTCCGGACAACATCCGGGCCCGTCCGAGGCGCTCCACGAGCTCTGCAGTTCGGTCGGCGAGGTCGGCAGGTCGCCCGACGGCGATGCACGCGAACTCGTCACCACCCAGTCGTGCGACGATCCAGCGGTTGGCCGCCAGCGCTCGCATGTGCTGGGCCACATCGACGAGAACCGCGTCGCCGGTGTGATGTCCGTAGCTGTCGTTGACACCCTTCATCCCGTCGACATCGGCGGCGACGGCGCACATCACCTTCGGTTCCACATCCGGCGTCGTCATCGCGGTAGCAGCTACTGCAGCGAACAGCCCGCGACGGTTGTGCAGGCCGGTCAGCGGGTCCACCAACGACTCCCGTGCCCGAGATCTGAGCTCGCTCACGTACACCATCAGAATGAGCGGAGACGCGAACATCAACAGCATGGTCGAACTATGTGCGGCAACGACCCAGCCGCTGGCGACGTCCGCGTGCACGGTGAGTACGGCCACCACCGCAAGGACGCCGGTGGCGAAAACGATGTGCACGAGACAGGGGAGTAGCGGCACCGCCACCACAGCCAGAGTGGTGATGACGGCGAAGAGTACTGTGCCGCCGATCGCAGTCATTGTCGTGTCCTTCAACAACAGACCGGCGGCGATCGATACATCCGAATACACGATGAATGCAGTCAGCAGACGCGGTCCCGGCCATCGACCGAAGAACCAACGCAACGTGACTGGAAACGCGGTCAGGCTGATTGCTACCACCGCATGTCCTCGCCAACCGCTGTATTCCTCGGACGGTGCGCTCAGTAAACCGATGAGACCGATCGACAACGTCCCCGAGCCGACGAGTAATCGAATGACGCGAGTTCGAGTCGCGTCCAGATCCAACAGCCCCGCCACCGAACTGTCCGCGCGCTGTTGCGACGACACACGTCGACCCGAGGCCGAGATGAACGGACGAACGGCGAACATCGGGTGACCTTCGGCTGGTATCTGCACCGAGCAATTTCACGGACAGTAGCAGAAACGTGCGCTTCGACCACTCGATCGGCCCGATACCGATCGAAATGACCGTTTTCGACATGATCACCGTCGCACTGAGAAGAATCCAGCTCCCGCCGCATCACCTCAAAACGTCACTGTGACGTTTCGTAGTAGTGAAACGGGGCCGACCCAGGAGCGGCCCGAGAGGTGGCCTGGATCAGGTGGGATACGCGCACGTCATCCAATCACAGCGAAGAGCCGAGCCGTTCAACGGCGGATGGCCGGCTCGACGCTCGAAAACTGTGAGCACGCCGGTGGAAGAGTCGACGCAGACACACCCGTGCATTTCGACTCACACGAACCGGACCGCCGTGCCGACCGGCCAGTCAGCTTCCGAGCTGGGCCATCTTTTTGCCGATAATCAACATTATGTCAAGTAGTCGCAACCGGACCGCGTGCAGGCGCTGCCCCGTGACTGTTCATAGGGATCCGTCTAGACGGATCGGAGAAAACACCGCGCAGCCTCGAGTCGATGGGCGTCGTAGTCATCCCATTTCGCCGCAGGGACATCCCGGTGCCCGACTTCGACGAAATTGCGTTTGACGAAGAACTCCGCGGCTTCACTGCTGACGGTGACCGCAAAAAGGTTTTCGATGCCCCTCGTGCGGCAGACCTCCAACAGTCCGTCCATCAGCAGGCCACCCGCTCCCAGTCCGGAGAACTCGGCGACTGTGATCAGACCCGACACTTCAGCGAATCCCGTTCCTGCGTAACGGTCTATCTCCAGCCCGACGATACCGGCGAGGTGCCCGGTACGCAGTACCCGCGCACCGAGTCCTCCGACCGCCATCCTGGCAATCTCTATCCGACTGCGCTGCTTGAGAACTCCTTCTCGCACTCCCTGTGCGACCAACGCCTCGATTGCAGGGAAATCGTCGACCTGCAAGGACGCCAAGTGGAGGTAGCGCCCCTGGGTGAGGACGGTCCCCCGGCCGTCGAATGTGAACAGCTCGAACTCGAGATCCTCGCCGCGGCAGAGGTTTACGCTGTATGCACCGCCGGCAAGGGCCGCCTCGGCCGCGGACGGAAAATCGTCGAGACCCCGTTCGGCCAGATGAGCGACCAGTCGCTCGCGGTGCAGGTCCATGTCGGCGAAGCTGCGAGGAGGATCGCCCCAACCTCCTCCCGGGTCGGTCAGAACCATCTTCGAAGCCCGCACGCTCGCAGACACGGTGCCTGCGGTGCGCGCGACCGCGGTTGCCTCCGCCCCGATCACGACGCATTCCGAGTCTGCGATAGCGAGCCACAGACGGGCGAGGGACTCGTCGTTCCAGACAGTCCCACTCGCCATGGCCACACCACCGACTGCAGCGGCTACTTCCGGAACATGGTCGACCGGAACCACGAAAATGAATCGCGTATCACCAGGACCGAACTCCCCGACGGTTCGCTTCACCGCCTCGAGCGCAGCGCTGCTCAACACGGGAAGGGCAATCACGATCGTGACCCCGCGGAATTCCTCGATGAAGAAGTCACGCTCGGAAACAGGCACCCCGCTGGACGTCAGTTCGATCGCCGCCTCGCGCGGGACCGCAGGACGCGGCCGCAGTTTTCGTGGATTCGCGCGCAGATCGTAGTTCGTCATGATGGGTCCCAGTTTGGACTGCAGTCTCGCCCCCTGCAACGCTCACGAATTCTCGAGCGTCATGACACTCGACAGCGCGAAGCGCACCGTCAGTTCGACGTCGGCGTCCACCCAGGTGATCGACACCGTGAGCCCGCTCGGCCACCGACCGTGTGGGGCGACTGCGAGATCGTTGTCACGATCAGCTGCGTTCCTCTCCGGGGACGACATCGATTCTTCGGTCGCGTTCGTGTCGAGTACCGGACGATGGTGTGGTGACCGTTCCGCCGTCCGACAGACTCGAGCGGGTCGAGGTCACGATGGCGGGCGACGTGGCGATCTTCGTCGATGAACGTCCCTCGACGCCCACGGTGGACAGACCGACGAGCGGCGACGAGCGAATCCGTCCGCCCCGCACACACAGGTCTACGTCGTGTTCGTACCCTTGGAACGTGAACCACGAATAACATGGGTGCGATGCGCTCGTATCCCGAGCGAAACGGATCGGAGGGCCGATGTTCGATCTCCCGGACGATCCGGTGAGTCTTCGATCCTTCCTGGAACGTTCTCCGGACTTCGTTGCGCTGTCCGACTTCACGGGGAGAATTCTGTACATCAATCCCGCAGGATCGACCCTGATCGGACTCGATGACGTGGCCGATGTCGGCCAACTCTCGGCCTTGGAACTGCTCACCTCAGACGGAGTCGATCTCACCGACGACATCGCCGCCGGGCTGCTCTCCGAAGGCAAATGGGAGGGGTACTGCGAGCTGCGCCATCACGTGACCGGGACCGGCATGCCGGTGGTGGTGTCGTCCTATGTGATCCCTCGTGACGACGGCGGCGCCGACGTGGTGGCATCGACCATTCGGCACCGACATACGGTGGAGCAGCGCAATGCCAGGATCGCGGCCGATGCAGTGGTCGCCGGTCGTCATGCTCAGGAGCAGAAGGCTCTGGCCGATCTGAGCCGATTCGCCGTCATCGCCGAGCTACCCAGTTTGCTCACCGCAGCAACCGCCACCGCAGCCACCCTGATCGGCGTGGGAAACTCCGCCATCGCCCACCTCGAGCACCCGACCGACCCGTACTTGACCATGGACGCGGCCAGCGGTGTACTCGGTATGCGTCAGGACATTCCCTCCGGGGACGGTTCGTTGGTGGGACTCGCCCTGACCCTCTCGGAGCCTGTCGTGTGCAACGACTGTCACACCGAGAATCGATTCCGGACCGACACGATGATCTCGCTCGGCCTGCGCAGCGGCGTCGGAGTTCCCATCTTCACCGCCGCCGGAAAAGCGTGGGGAGTTCTCTCCATTCACAGCGTCGAGGCCCGTCTCTACCGCGACGAAGAGGTGTCGTTCCTCAGTTCGGTGGCCGGCATCGTATCCGCGGCGATACGACGCATCGACCTCGAACTTCAACTGCGACGACGCAGTACGCACGATGCCCTGACCGGTCTACCCAACCGCACCCTCGCATACGAGGTCATCGATTCGGCACTGAACCGCGCGAGACAACAGTCCGGCACCGTGGCTCTTCTGCTGCTCGACATCGACGACTTCAAGATCATCAACGACAGCTTGGGACACGACGCCGGAGACAGGGCGCTGGTCAAGTTCGTCGAACGGCTCGCCTCGGCGATCCGAGACGCCGACACCATCGCGCGCCTGGGCGGCGACGAATTCCTGATCGTCTGCGAGGGTGTGGACAGCGTGGCTCATGCGGAGGAATTGGCGCGACACATCACGAGTTCCATTGCGGTTCCCTTCTCGGCCGAGGACGTGCCCATTCCCTTGAGCGCCAGCATCGGTATCGCGGTGTCCGAACCGAATTCGACTCGGCACGAGCTGATCCACCGCGCCGACTTGGCCATGTACCGCGCGAAGGACAGTGGGACCGGCGGGCATGCCGTTTTCGATCCCACCGATCTCTACGACGCGGATCGCATCAGGTCACTGTCGATAGATCTGCGAGCGGCGCTGCGCGCCGACGAGCTCACTCTCGCGTACCAACCGTTGGTGGACATCGCGTCGCGGAAAATCGTCGCGGTGGAGGCACTCGCCCGCTGGAATCACCACGAGCTCGGCCCCATCGAACCGAGCGAGTTCGTCGGCGTCGCCGAAAGAACAGGTCTTGCAACACCATTGGGCGCATGGGCGCTCCGTACCGCCTGCACGGCCGCGGCGCGATGGCGGACGTTCTCCGACATCGTGGTTCGCGTCAACGTCAGCGCGCTGCAACTCCGCGATCCCGACTTTCCCGCCGAGGTCGCGTCCATACTCACAGAGACGGGACTGCCTGCCTTCGCTCTCGGACTCGAGGTGACCGAGACCGTGTGGGTCGCGGACACCGAACGGGTCGCCGACACCGTCTCTGCCCTGCACGCAATGGGTGTGGCTCTGCTGCTCGACGACATGGGTAAAGGCCACAGCTCCATGTCGTATCTCGACCGCTACCCTATGTTCGAGTGCTTCAAGATCGACAAGTCGTACATAGCTCGGCTGCCCGCTCCCAGGGCTCGCGCGATCGTCTCGGCCATCGTGGCACTGGCACGCGCATTCGACGTCACCGTCGTCGGCGAGGGCGTCGAGACCGAAGAGCAACTGGAGGCACTGGCCGCTACCGGCTGCGACTTCGCGCAGGGATACCTCTTGGGCCGGCCGGTCGGTGCCGGTGCCATCGCCGATCTACTTCTCGGTGCCGGATGAATCGCGGAGGAATCGGAAAGCGACGATCACGTCTTTCCACTTTCAACATATAGCGCACCCCGGGGCTTGCGGCAAGACCCCGTGCAGGGCTCAGAATGGCTCGCTGCAACCGAGAACCATTCGATCGGAGTCCTGTGAAGCATGTGCACCCAAGCATTTTCGCCCTACCCGACAGCCTCGCACGCAAACGTGATCCAGCGCTGATCGGCCACGACGAACGACACTTCTCCGCGATACGCTCGAGCATCGAGAAGTCTCGATCCGATACCGCGGCGCAGCTCGAGGCCGCGCAGAAGTCGTCGGGCCGAATGGGCCGAGAGGTGATGGAGCGGGACTTCGAGATTCATAGGTTGGGCGGACGTCTCCGTTCACTTCGTCGGTACGGGGTGGATCTGTGCCTGGGTCGAGTCGTGGCCTCCGATACGGACGAGCCGGTGTACATCGGACGACTCGGATTGTTGGGGACATCGGGTGAACAACTCCTCGTCGACTGGCGCTCCCCCGCGGCCGAACCCTTCTTCGGTGCCACTCACGCCAATCCCATGGGGCTGCGGAGTCGTCGACGATATCGGTGGACGAACGGCACCATCACCGACTATTGGGACGAGGTGTTCGACCTGACCGGACCGATCACCGACGCTGCACTCGACGATCAGTCTGCCTTCATCGCCAGTCTGGGTACGGCACGTTCACCGCGAATGCGTGACGTGCTGGGCACCGTTCGAGCAGATCAGGACGCCATCATTCGAGCGGACGCCCGGGGCGCGCTGGTCGTCGACGGTGGCCCGGGAACCGGGAAGACCGTGGTCGCACTCCATCGCACCGCGTATCTGCTGTACACGCAGTCGCGTCTGGGACACAGCCGCGGCGGCGTGCTGTTCGTCGGCCCACACGAGCCGTACCTCGCCTACGTCTCCGACGTCCTTCCGAGTCTGGGTGAGGACGGTGTGCGGACCTGCACGCTCCGGGATCTCGTCGCCGAAGGCACGGACGTGGTCGAAGAGCCGAATCCTGCTGTGGCGCAACTGAAGGCATCCGCCGACATGAGCGTGGCGATAGAGGCGGCCGTTGCGTTCTACGAGCAACCGCCGACTCGGAACATGATCGTGGAGACGGAGTGGGCCGACCTGAGGCTGACGCCGGACGACTGGGCCGAGGCGTTCGAGGCACCCGATCCCGGCACTGCGCACAACGAGGCTCGCGAACAGGTCTGGGACCTGCTACTGACGATTCTGTCCGACCGCTACGACGGTGACGAGGACCCAACCGAGATACGGAAGTCGTTGCAGAACAACGAGCCTCTGCGCACGGAGCTCGAACGATCCTGGACGATCATCGACGCTGCCGACCTCGTCGCAGATCTGTGGAGCGTTCCGGCGTATCTCCGTAGGTGCGCACCCTGGCTCGGCCCCGAGGAGATTCGTTCACTCCAGCGACCCGATCCGACGCGGTGGACGGTGTCCGATCTGCCACTGCTCGACGCCGCACGAATGCGGCTCGGAGATCCCGAGCATTCACGCCGCACTCGACGTCGCGAGTTGGCCGCGGCTGCGGAGCGTGCGCGAATGGACCGCGTGGTCGACGAACTCATGGCCGCGGACGACGACGAGATGATGGCTGCACAGTTGCGGCAGGACGGAATTCGCGATGCACTCGTCGATTCGGCGGGCTTCGAGGAGATCCCGACGGATCCCTCGGCGGGGCCGTTCGCACACATCGTCGTCGACGAGGCGCAGGAGTTGACCGACGCGCAGTGGCAGATGGTCCTGCGACGATGCCCGTCGGGCAGCATCACCATCGTCGGAGACCGGGCGCAAGCGCGGCAGGGGTTCGCCGAGTCCTGGGCCGAACGGCTCGGACGGGTCGGATTCGACCGGGTGAGGATCGCCACCCTCGGTGTCAATTACCGCACCCCGCGGGAAGTCATGGCCGCGGCCGAGCCGGTGATTCGCGCGGCTCTGCCGGACGCCAATGTTCCGGTCTCCATCCGCAGCACCGGTGTGCCCGTCGAATACGCAGACACGGCAGATCTGGCATCAATTCTCGACCGATGGCTGGACTCGAATACCTCCGGAATCGCTTGTGTCATAGGCAATCCCGCATTTCCGGAGTCGGAGAGAATCCGATCCCTGACTCCGCAGTTGTCGAAGGGACTCGAGTTCGATCTGGTCGTTCTGATCGACCCGGATTCCTTCGGGACAGGAGTCGAGGGTGCCGTCGACACGTACGTGGCGATGACACGCGCGACCGGACGGCTGGTGCTGCTGACAACTCAGCGCGAGGCCGCATCGAGGACGTCCAGCACGGCATGAATGGCCGGGCTGGCGTCGGCGCTGCGCCGCCACGCAGCCTGCACCTCACGAGCGGGAGCGTGCTCGAGCGGCACCGCGACGAGACCGGCTCCGAGCAGCGGACGCGCGAGGCGAGGTACCAGAGCGAGAACATCGTCGGCTTCGACCAGCGCGAGTTGCGTGGAGAAGTCGTCGACGAGATGGCGAACGTCGACCTCGGCGGACGCCTCGGCGAACAGCCGACGAAACCACTGGTGACATACCGTCCCGGCCGGGCTCGTCACCCACGGGTACCGAGCGAGGTCGGCATGGGTCAACGCGGTCTTCCGTCGAGCGAGGGGGTGAGTTCGCTTCATGATCACGTCGCCGAAGTCCGTGTGAATCGGTTGCCGAACGACCGAGGGAGGAGCGGGCACCCATACCCCCTCTGCGTCGTGCACCAACGCCAGGTCTGCAGTACCGGAATACACGCTGTGCAGTGCACGATCCGGATCCTCCTCGCTGATGTGCACGGTCAGATCCGGATACCGTCGATTCAGCTCGACCAGCGCGGGCGCCAGCAAGCCGCGCACCGCGGTCGAGAATCCGACCAGCCGAACTACCCCACGTGGTACGCCCTCGTCTGCGGATCGAGCCGCCTCGACGCACCGTTCGAGAGCGTCGAACACCTCCCCCGCGGACTCGACCACCGCCCGACCTGCGGGGGTGAGCACGACTCCCCGACCGGCCTGCGCCAGCACCGGGGTACCGATCTGCCGTTCGAGTCGTTTGATCTGCTGGGAGATCGCCGAAGAGGTGTAGCCGAGCTCGTCGGCCGCCCGCGCAAGAGTGCCCAGGGCTGCGACGGCCCGCAGGGCGTGCAGAGCACTGACATCGATCATGAAGCAAAAATACGCAGTATTACGGAAAATGCATCGCTGGACCTCATCTATCGGGCGGTCCACACTCGGACCATGATCACCACTGCGTCGCCGGCCTCGACGAGCTTCGGCACGAACGTCGTCGCCATGGCGACCCCCATGCACCCCGATGGATCGCTCGACCGAGGGGGCGTCGATGCCCTTCTCGCGCATCTGTCGGCAACACGGTGTGATGGCGTCGTCGTCGCCGGAACGACCGGTGAAGCACCTACCCTGACGCGCCACGAAATCTCGCAGCTGATTTCCCGGACACGTCGTCATCGCCATCACGCTCTTCGTGTGACCGCGGGAGTCGGCACCAACGACACCTCCACGGGGATCGAGATGGCTCGGTCCGCAGCGGCAGCCGGTGCCGACGCACTGTTGATCACCGCTCCGTACTACTCGCGCCCCACCCAGACCGGCATCGCAGAGCACATCGTCGCCATCGCCGAGGCAGGTGGGCTGCCCGTCATGGTCTACGACGTCCCGGCGCGCACAGGTGTGGCCATCGAGGCGTCGACGCTCGAGGCACTCTCCCGTCACCCCCTCATCGGTGCCGTCAAGGACGCGAAGGGTGATCTGTACGAGGCCATGACCGTCATGTCCTCGACGAACCTCGCCTACTACTGCGGAATCGACGAACTCGCGCTCCCCTACCTCGCCTCCGGTGCAACAGGACTGGTCAGCGTCACCGGCAATGTGGTGGCAGACCGCTACGCCGAGCTGATCGATGCGGTCCGCGCGGGCGACCTGCTCCGGGCGAACGCAGTACAGCGATCACTGCTGCCGTTGACCGATGCCGTCATGCGCACGACGCAGGGAGCCGTCATGGCCAAGGCCGCGCTCGCCAGGATCGGCGTCATCTCCGACGCGACCGTGCGACGCCCACTTCTGGAGTCCTCGGCGGCAGATCTGAGACGACTCGACGCTGCCCTCTCGGCCACCGGAATCGATCAGGAATCGAGAAGCAGGCACGTTCCGGTACGACTAGCCTGACTGCTCATGGCGACGAAGAAGGTCACGCAGGGCTCGGCACCGCATGCTGCCGACAGTCACGATTTGATTCGTGTGCAGGGGGCGCGGCAAAACAATCTTCAGGACATCGATGTCGAATTACCCAAGCGCCGACTGACCGTGTTCACCGGCGTCTCCGGCTCCGGCAAGAGCTCGTTGGTCTTCAGTACGATTGCGGCCGAATCACAGCGCATGATCAACGAGACCTACAGTGCCTTCGTTCAAGGATTCATGCCCACGCTGGGCCGACCGGATGTCGACGTCATGGACGGACTCACCACGGCCATCATCGTCGATCAACAGCGCATGGGCGCCAATCCCCATTCCACCGTCGGCACTGTGACCGACGCCAACGCCATGCTTCGGATCTTGTTCAGCCGAATCGGAAAGCCGTACATCGGCTCCGCACAGGCCTTTTCGTTCAACATCGCATCGGTGTCCGGTGCAGGCGCGTACAAGGTGGACAAGGGCGGCAGGCAGACAACCGAGAAGAAGTCCTTTTCCGTGACCGGTGGCATGTGCCCGCGCTGCGAGGGCAGAGGCGCCGTCAGCGACTTCGACCTCACCGCGCTCTACGACGCGAGCAAGTCATTGAACGAGAGCGCGATCACGATCCCCGGTTACAGCATGGAAGGCTGGTACGGGCGCATTTTCCGCGGCTGTGGGTACTTCGACCCGGACAAGCCCATCTCGAAATACACGAAGAAGGAACTCGACGATCTGCTCTATCGCGAGCCGACGAAGATCAAGGTCGAGGGCATCAATCTGACCTACTCGGGTCTCGTGCCTCAGATCCAGAAATCGTTCCTGTCCAAGGACGTCGACGCAATGCAGCCGCATATCCGCGCATTCGTCGAACGCGCGATTACCTTCACGACATGTCCCGACTGCAACGGCACCCGACTCAACGAGGGCGCTCGGTCGTCGAAGATCGACGGCATCAACATCGCCGACGCATGTTCCATGCAGATCAGCGACCTGGCGAAGTGGGTCGGCGGCCTGAAGGAACCGTCGGTGGCACCACTGCTGACCACGCTCGGCGAAACCCTCGACTCGTTCGTCGAAATCGGACTCGGCTACCTGAGCCTGGATCGGCCGTCGGGAACACTGTCCGGCGGAGAGGCCCAGCGCACCAAGATGATTCGCCACCTCGGATCGTCGTTGACCGATGTGACGTACGTGTTCGACGAACCGACCACCGGTCTGCATCCCCACGACATCGAGCGAATGAACAATCTGCTGCTTCAGCTGCGGGACAAGGGAAACACCGTGCTGGTAGTGGAGCACAAGCCCGAGACGATCTCCATCGCAGACCACGTCGTCGATCTGGGTCCCGGTGCGGGAAGCGCAGGCGGGCACGTCTGTTTCGAGGGCACCGTCGACGGTTTACGGCGGAGCGACACCGTCACCGGTCGGCATTTCGACGATCGGGCAGCACTGAAGAAATCCGTACGCGAATTCTCCGAGGTGCTGGAGATTCGCGGCGCGAACTCCCACAATCTGCGCGAAGTGGACGTCGACGTTCCACTCGGTGTGCTGGTCGTCGTCACCGGCGTCGCAGGCTCGGGCAAGAGTTCGCTCATTCACGGATCGCTCTCGGGGACAGACGATGTGGTCTCGGTCGATCAGGGGGCGATACGTGGATCGCGGCGAAGCAACCCCGCGACGTACACGGGCTTGCTCGAACCGATCCGCAAGGCGTTCGCCAAGGAGAACGCCGTCAAACCCGCGCTGTTCAGCTCGAACTCCGAAGGCGCGTGCCCGACGTGCAACGGCGCGGGCGTCATTTACAGCGACCTCGCGATGATGGCCGGCGTCGCCACGGTGTGCGAGGAGTGCGAGGGCAAGCGATTCCAAGCATCGGTACTCGAGTACCACTTCGGCGGACGCAACATCGACGAGGTGCTGTCGATGTCGGTCGCCGAGGCCGAGGAGTTCTTCGCCGACGGCGCGGCCAAACTGCTACCGGCGCACAAGATTCTGCAGCGCTTGAACGACGTCGGGCTCGGATACCTCAAGATCGGCCAGCCGTTGACCACACTGTCGGGTGGCGAACGCCAACGCCTCAAGCTGGCGACGCACATGGCCGACAAGGGCGGGATCTACGTGCTCGACGAGCCCACCACCGGGCTGCATCTCGCCGATGTCGACAAGCTGCTCGGGTTGCTCGACCGGCTGGTCGACTCCGGCAAGTCGGTGATCGTGATCGAGCACCATCAGGCCGTCATGGCCCACGCCGACTGGATCATCGATCTCGGACCGGGTGCCGGCCACGACGGAGGCCTCGTCGTGTTCGAGGGAACACCTTCCGATCTGGTGGCAGACGGTTCGACCCTGACCGGCCGGCACCTGGCCGCGTACGTAGGGAGCTGAGTTCGTGACCACCCTGGCCCACCGGAACGCCACCGCACTGGTCATCGTCGACGTCCAGAACGACGTGATGGTCGCCGTCCACGACCGGCAGCCCGTCGTCGACAACATCGTGACCCTGGTATCGCGAGCCCGAGAGACGAGCACGCCGGTGATCTGGGTGCAGCACTCCGCCGAGAAGGAGCTGCGCTTCGGGACGGACGGGTGGAAGCTTCTCGACGCTCTGCCCGTGGTTCCAGGCGATCGAATCGTCCACAAGAAGCACGGCGACGCCTTCGAGGACACCGGTCTCGAAGCCGACCTCGCTTCGTTCGGCGTGGGGCACGTCGTCATCGCCGGCGCGCACACGGACTTCTGCATCAGGTCCACGCTGCACGGAGCCTTGGTCCGCGGATACGACGTGACGCTGGTGAGCGATGCCCACACCGCCGAGGACCTGACCGAGTGGGGCGCGCCGCCACCTGCCCAGGTCATCGCGCACACGAACATGTACTGGGACAACCAGACCGCTCCCGGCCGGACCGCCGAGGCCGTCGTCACCGAGAAGGTCGATTTCACCCGATCGATACCCTGAACCCTCCATGGTGACCTTGCTGCTCGCTCTCGTCGGATTCGCGATACTCGATTCGCTCGACGTGTTGTTGATCGGCGTGACCGCAGCCATCGCAGTGCACGCGAGAACCACCCGCCGGTCCCCGTTCCGAGCCGGGCTGGCCTTCGTGGGCGGAGTGTTCACGGCGACGACCACATTCGGCATCCTCACCGTTCTCGGCATCGACTTCTTCACCGATCTGTTCGACATCACCATCACTCCCACGGTGCGGTATCGCACGGAACTCGCGGTCGGGCTGGTACTGATCACACTCGGTGCTCTGCGCACCACCGAGCGCCGCCCACCGGAGTGGGCGGCTCGAGCCGGCTCCAGCATCCCCGTCGTCGCCTTGACCGGACTGACGATCGGTCTGGTGCAGGGCCCGACGGCAGTGCCGTACCTCGCGGGGCTGACGATGCTCTCGACCTACGATCCGCGTCCGCCGTGGTGGCCGGCCATCGTGGTCGTCTACTGCCTGATCGGGCTCCTACCGCCCGTCCTCGTTCTGATTCTGGCGTCGAGGAAGAGTCGACGCTCCAGGCGCGCGTTCACCGCGACCGTCCGAGCCCTGATGCGGTACGGCCCTCCGACGGTGCGCGTCATCTTCGTCGTGCTCGGCGTCGCACTCGTCGCCGACGCCCTGATTCATGCCGGAGACCTCCTGTAGGTCGCCGTCGTAAGCTTCTGCGCATGGCACTCGATCACGGCGATCCCGGTGACGCCCCGTCCGTTCCCCCTCCCCTGGCCCCGGTCGTCGACGACCGTCGTCCCTCAGCGGCCGAAGAAGCGCGCACGATCGCTGCGTCCACCAACACCGCAACTCTTGCGAGCCTGACCGCGGACGGCGATCCCTGGGCCTCGTTCGTGACCTACGGATTGCTTGACGGCGCGCCGGTTCTGTGTGTCTCGCGCATGGCCGAGCACGGACGCAACCTCGCAGGCGATCAACGAATGAGCCTGTCGATCGTGGCACCGCAATCGCAGACCGATCCGCTGGCATCGGGCCGAATCACGCTGGCAGGCGTGGTCGAGCGGCCCGAGGGTGACGAATTGGCCGCGGCCCGCGCAGCGCATCTCGACGGCGTACCGGCGGCGAAGTACTACCTGGACTACAGCGACTTCACGCTGTGGATCATGCGCGTGCATCGTGTCCGGTGGGTCGGCGGATACGGCCGAATGGATTCGGCAACTGCCGAGGCGTATTCCCAGGCTGCGCCCGATCCGGTGTCGCCGACCTCGGGGTACGCGATAGAGCACCTCAACGCCGACCACTCGTCGTCCTTGACTGCGATGGCCCGCGAACTGGGCGGCTTTCCCGATGCCACGTCCGCCGAGTGCACGGCCGCGGACCGCTACGGACTGGATCTGAAGGTGTTCACTCCGCGCGGAATCGCGTACACACGGGTCGGTTATGCGACTCCGATCGACTCGGCCACCGAACTGCGGGCCGCGACCGTGGAACTTGCGAAGCGCGCAGCAGCCGCCCGATAGGTGTGCACTGCCATCACGGACACGACGACCTTGTCGAGACGTCGCGATGGATGGCGACTACCGTTGACCTCACACCGCAATCGTTAGGGAGCAGGTAATGAGCATCCAACCGCTCGAATCGAAGCGTCACCGCGTCGTCGTCATCGGTTCCGGGTTCGGAGGTCTGTTCGGCGTCAAGGCCCTCAAGAAAGCCGACGTCGACATCACCCTCGTCGCCAAGACGACACACCACCTTTTCCAACCTCTCCTCTATCAGGTCGCGACAGGCATCCTGTCCGTCGGCGAGATCGCTCCCACCACCCGCGTCATTCTGCGCAAGCAGAAGAACGCAGAGGTGCTGCTCGGAGACGTGCTGAACATCGATCTCGAGGCCAAGACGGTGACGTCCAAACTTCTCGAACGCATCACCGTCACCCCGTTCGACAGCCTGATCGTCGCAGCGGGCGCGCAGCAGTCCTACTTCGGCAACGATCACTTTGCTGAGTTCGCACCCGGCATGAAGACCATCGACGATGCACTCGAGCTGCGTGGACGCATCCTCGGTGCGTTCGAGCAGGCCGAACTCTCAGACGATCAGGAGGAGAAGGACCGTCTCATGACCTTCGTGGTCGTCGGCGCGGGCCCCACCGGCGTCGAGCTCGCCGGGCAGATCGCCGAGCTCGCCGATCGCACCCTCGACGGTGCCTTCCGCAACATCGATCCCCGCGACGCCCGCGTCATCCTGCTCGACGCCGCCCCCGCCGTACTGCCGCCGATGGGCGAGAAGCTCGGCCGCAAGGCCGCCGAACGGCTCGAGAAGCTCGGCGTCGAGATCCAGCTCAACGCGATGGTCACCGACGTCGACAACGACGGCCTGACGGTCAAGGAGAAGGACGGCACCACGCGTCGCATCGAGGCGCAGTGCAAGGTCTGGTCCGCAGGCGTGCAGGGCAGCCCGCTCGGCAAGCAGCTCGCCGACCAGTCGGGATCGGAGACCGACCGCGCCGGACGTGTGCTGGTGGAACCGGACCTCACCGTCAAGGGCCACCCGAACGTGTTCGTGATCGGCGACCTGATGTCGGTCAAGGACGTTCCGGGCATGGCGCAGGGTGCCATTCAGGGCGCGACCTACGCTGCCAAGCTGATCAAGGCATCGGTCAAGGGCCAGGACGATCCCGCCCAGCGGGCCCCGTTCAAGTACTTCGACAAGGGTTCGATGGCAACGGTGTCGCGATTCAACGCGGTCGCCAAGGTCGGCAAACTCGAATTCGGCGGATTCATCGCCTGGCTCATGTGGCTCGCTCTGCACCTGTACTACCTCGTGGGCTACCGCAGCCGCATCACGACCGTCATCTCGTGGTTCGTGACGTTCCTCGGCAAGGGCCGCGCGCAGATGGCGTCGACCGAGCAGCAGGTGTTCGCGCGACTGGCCATCGAGCAACTCAATTCCCTCGAGCGTGCGGGGGCCGTCGAGGCAGCCGCGGACGAGTCGGAGCAGGAACGCGAGAAGGCGGCAGGCTGATCGACCCCGAACCGGGAATCGACCGAAACAAGCTCTGACACAACGCATCGGCCGACGGGATACCGTCGACCGATGCGTTGCTCGTTGTCCGAGCGGCCGGTCTCACATCCCCGGTTCGACGGGCAGCAGACGACGCCCCACCGAGGTACTCAGCGAGCCGCCGCCGGCCAACGCCAGCCGGACGGTGCCGTCGGCCAGATCGACCTCGGACGCCCGGGTATCGGGATAGCGCAGAGTACTGGACATCGACAGCGGGGCCGACAACGCGTCGTGCGCAACCGATCCCGCGCCCAGTTCCACTCGATGGCGTAGGAGCGGGCTACCCCCGACATCGCATCGAATCGCACTGCTCCAGTGCCCCGACGCTTCCTCGAAGCGGCCGATCTGGGTACGCTCACGCAGCCGTAGGGTCGAATCCTGTTCCAGTACAACGGTGTTGATCACCGAATGCGAGGCGTCGGAGACGACGACCATCGGTTCGGGATCGAAGATCAGCGACGCGCCTGCACCGACCTCGAAGTGCCACTGCGCGGACGAGTGACGGTGCACCCCACCCGGCATCGCCAACGAGGCTGCGACACTGCGCACCTCCAGATGCGCCCCGGCCGCCACCGAGATTCTCACCACGATGGTGTCACCGCCGAGAGGAGTTGCCGCCGTACCGATCAGGTGAACTGTGTCCGGTCCCGTCTGGCGGCCTGCGAGTCCGCCCACCGAGGTGATACGAGGGCTCCGGCTGCGGCTCGCGTCGATGCAGAGCTCTGTGTGCATCGACGCTCAGTGCGTGTGGGCATGCGCGTCGGCGTCGGCGATCACCTTCAGCTGCTCTCGCACCCACTCGAGCACGGTGGTCGCCGCGGGATCGTCGGTGAGAGAGATCAGCGCAGTCGGCCGCCCCTCGCGCACCTGGGCCGCGTCCCGTTCCATGACACCGAGATCGGCTCCGACGTACGGGGCGAGGTCGGTCTTGTTGACGACCAGGAGGTCGGAGAACGTCACACCGGGACCGCCCTTGCGTGGCACCTTGTCTCCCCCGGCCACGTCGACGACGAATATCTGAACGTCGATCAGACCGGACGAGAACGTCGCCGTCAGATTGTCGCCACCGGATTCCACGAGAATCAGATCGAGGGGCGGGTTGTTCTCGATCAGATCGTCGATGGCGTCGAGGTTGGCCGTGATGTCGTCACGAATTGCCGTGTGCGGGCAGCCACCGGTCTGTACTGCGGTGATCCGCTCGTCGGGCAACACCGCGTGCCGACGCAGGAAGTCCGCATCCTCGGTGGTGTAGATGTCGTTGGTGAGCACGCCGAGTGAGAGCTCGTCGCGCAGCTGGCGGCACAACGCGGCCACCAACGCCGTCTTGCCGGAGCCGACAGGCCCACCGATTCCGACTCGCAGCGCGTCGCCTGCCGCCCGTGCGCGCTTGGGGCGATCCAAACCGTGGTCGTGGGGCTCACCGTCGATCAGGTGCGGGGGCATGTCGAACTCCTTGTCACTAGAGGAAAAATGGATCCGTGTTCAGGATACGAACAACGGCCGATCGCGGATGGCGTGGGCTTCGGCGAACATGTCCAGCAAGGGATCCGACAACTCCATCAGCTCGGGCAGGCAGTCGCACACCGCGGCGGTCACGTCGTCGCAGAAGTCACCCAACCGGATGGTGGTCGCCGCTACCTCGGCCGGGTCGAGAGCGAGCAGACGCTGCGCGGCGATCGCCGACCCGGTCATGGTGATGTAGACCTGCACCGCGGCCGTGTCCGCCACCGACAGACCCGCCGCGAGTCCGACATGCCCTGCGGCAACAGCGAGGTGCGGCTTTCGTCCGATCGACGACCAATCATGGTGCGGCCAGGCGGACTTGGCCAGCCGGAGCAGTCCGCGACCTTGAGCGCGGGAGGCAGATCTGGCGGCCGGAGACGGGGTTCGTGCGTCGGATTCGGCATCGGCCCGGTCCGTACTCGACGACCCGTGCACCAGCGATGCGGCAATGGACGCCGTCGTCGCTCCGGAGGTTCGGATACGGCGTCGCAGAAACGCTTCGAGCGTCGTGATGTCTCGAACGAACCCCGAGGCGATCGCTTCCTCGACGCCGCCCGAGTGCACGTGGCCACCGGTGGGGAGGCGTGAATCGGCAAGCGAGAGAAGCGTCGTCACCTGGAGGCGGGCATCGGGCATCAGAACAGGAAGTATCGCTGCGCCATCGGCAGTTCGGTTGCCGGCTGCTCGGTCCACACGTCACCGTCGATGCGGACGGTGAAGGTGTCGGGATCCACTCGGATATCGGGTAGAGCGTCGTTCAGTGCCATGTCCGACTTCCTGACACCGCGCACGTTCTTGACCGGAACGAGCCGGCGATCGCAGTTCAGACGCCCAGCCAGTCCGTCCTCGATCGCCTGCGGGGCAACGAAATGCAACGACGTCGCGGCCGCAGCCTTGGGTGACGCCCCGAACATCGGACGAGGTAGTTCCGGTTGCGGGGTCGGGATGGACGCGTTCGCATCGCCCATGGCTGCCCACGCGATCATGCCGCCCTTGACGACCATGTGTGGACGGACGCCGAAGAAGGCCGGATCCCACAGCACCAGGTCGGCGAGTTTGCCCGGTTCGATCGAACCGATCTCGTCGTCGAGGCCGTGTGCGACGGCCGGGCAGATGGTGTATTTCGCGACGTAGCGCATGACGCGGTTGTTGTCGGCTCCGTTGTCGCCGGCCAGGAATCCGCGACGAGATTTCATCACGTGCGCCGTCTGCCACGTACGCAGGACGACCTCACCTATCCGGCCCATGGCCTGAGCATCGCTGCCGATCATCGAGATCGCACCCATGTCGTGCAGCAGATCCTCGGCTGCGATCGTCGACGGACGAATTCGACTCTCGGCGAAAGCCAGGTCCTCCGGAATCGATGGACTGAGGTGATGGCACACCATGAGCATGTCGAGATGTTCGTCGAGGGTGTTGACGGTGTGGGGACGGGTCGGGTTGGTCGAGCTGGGGAGCACGTGCGGCTGCGCCGCCACGGTGATGATGTCGGGTGCGTGCCCGCCGCCCGCACCCTCGGTGTGATACGCGTGGATTCCGCGTCCCTTGATCGCATCGAGAGTGGTCTCGACGAATCCGGCCTCGTTCAGGGTGTCCGAGTGCAGAGCAGCTTGAACACCTGCGTCCTCGCACACGCGCAAGCATGCGTCGATCGCGGCGGGGGTCGACCCCCAGTCCTCGTGCAGCTTGAATCCCGATGCGCCTGCGCGCAATTGCTCCCACATCGAGTCGGGATTGACCGTGTTGCCCTTCCCGAGCAGCACGATGTTCATCGGCCAATCGTCCAGCGACTCGAGCATCCGGGACAGGTGCCATGCACCCGGGGTAACGGTGGTGGCCTTGCTGCCCTCGGCGGGTCCGGTACCGCCTGCGATCACGGTGGTGATGCCGCCACCGAGAGCCTCCTCCTTGATCTGCGGGCAGATCAGGTGGACGTGACAGTCGATGCCGCCGGCCGTGACGATCTTCCCGTTGCCCGCGATGATTTCGGTGGACGGGCCGATGACGAGATCGGGATGCACCCCGGTCATGGTGTCGGGATTGCCTGCCTTGCCCAGTGCCACGATCCGTCCGTCGCGAATACCGAGATCGGCCTTGATGATTCCCCAGTAGTCGACGACGACCACTCCCGTGATCACCGTGTCGGGAGCGCCGTCCGCGCGGGTGGCTCGGGACTGCCCCATCGATTCACGGATGACCTTGCCGCCGCCGAAGACGGCCTCCTCACCGGCGTTGCCGGGTCCGCCACTGCGGTCCTCGGTGACCTCGATCAGAAGATCGGTGTCTGCCAAGCGGATTCGATCGCCCGTAGTCGGGCCGAACAACTGGGCGTATCGACTGCGGCTCATGCGCGCCATCAGCTGTCCAACTTTCCGGGAGGTGTCATGCTCAATCCGTGGACCTCGCGCGTGCCACCGAGGGGCACGAGCCGAATCGTCTGTTCGATTCCTGGCTCGAAACGCACTGCCGTGCCCGCGGGTATGTCGAGGCGGCAACCGTGCGCCCTCTCGCGGTCGAACTGCAGCGCAGCGTTGGACTGCGGGAAATGTACGTGACTACCCACCTGCACCGGGCGATCTCCCGCGTTGACGACGGCCATGGATATCACCTCGGCACCTTCGTTGATCTCGATGTCGCCTGCGACGGTGATGATCTCGCCCGGAATCAGGTGACCGTCACCCCGCTTGGGGGAGATCGGCTCGTGCACGGTGATCAGCTTCGTACCATCGGGGAAAGTCGCTTCCACCATCACCTCGGGGAGCAACTCGGGCACACCGTCGAGCACGTCGTCGGCACCGAGAATCTCGCGTCCCGAGGACATCAGGTCGGCGACGGATCGTCCGTCGCGGGCACCCTCGAGGAGGTGATCGGTGATGACCGCGATCGCCTCGGGGTGATTGAGTTTGAGGCCGCGTGCCTGGCGACGCCGAGCGAGTTCGGCCGCGTAGCTGACGAGCAGTCGGTCCTGCTCGTGCGGAGACAACCGCATTGGAGTTCTCCGTCCCGATCGGTGATGGTGCTCGGCAATTCTGACACGCTTGCGACCCGTCGGCAGCGGAGCGCGCCGACGTCTCTCATCCGAGCGGCACGGTCACCGATCGATCGAGAAGTCCCCGCAGCACGTCTCGGTCGATGCCGGCAGCGACGTTCTGCAGCTCGGTGATGCCGAACGCGCCCGAATCCAGGCCTCGGACCACAACGCCTGCCAACGCCTGCGCCGTCGCCGGTTCGTCCATCACCTCACCACCCTGGCGATCGAGATAGCTGCCCAGCCGAGCAGCAGCGACCGGCATGGCCTGACGGAAGAAGCCGAAGGTGGCAAGCCATCGCGTCACCAGATGCCCGGGATGCATGTCCCAGCCCTGATAGAAGCCCCGTTCGAGCGATCTGGTCACCAGCTCGAAGTGTCGACGCGCGGATGCCGCCACCTGTGTGGGATCACCGGTCGGCACCACCTGGGTCGAACCGTCGCACACCCACACCCCGGTCTGTGCCGCTGCCACCAACATCACGTTCTTCGCGTGGTCCGCCACCGGATGGGCCAATGATTGCTGCGCAGAGGTGATTCCGCAGGCGGCACTGTAGTCGTAGGTCCCGTAGTGCAGGGACGTGCAACGACCGTCCGCCCTCGTGATCGCACGCGCGAGTGTCACCGTTCCGTCCGCCCCGATGACCGCCTGCGGGCTCTCGATCTGCAGCTCGAATCGCAGGGCTCGATCGGGGAGCCCGTGCGCACGCTCGAGTTCTTCGCACAGGGCGACGACAGCAGCTACCTGCGCGGCGGCACGGAGCTTGGGCACGGTGAACACGAAGCCTTCGGGCACTCCCCCGGCCCCGTCCAGGACCAGCTCGAGGGTGCGGATTCCGCGCCGACGCTCATGTGCAGCAAGCCCTTTGGCACGAATCCCCAGCCACGTCGGACCGGCCGCATCCTCTGCCAAGGCGGACAGTGCCGCGCCGACCGCCCTCGCATGGCTGTCCTCGACGGCGTCCGATCGCCACCCGTAGCCGTCCTCGAAGTCGAATCTGAGGTCCTGGATCGGTGCACTGCCGAGCCGGTCCCGCACGAGGGGTAGTGCGTCCTCGGTGTCGAGTTCGGCGAACGCCTCGGGCTGAGCGTCCAGGATTGCCAGGGCGGCGGCACCCCATTCGGCGGGCACGGAGGCCGACGCATCCGAGGCCGATACGTAGACGGTGTGAGAGGGCTGGCCGCCGACTCGGTCACCCGGATAATGCTGTGCGAGTTCGTCGTCGATGGGACCGAACAGTGATTCGAGGCGATCGAACGCGTCGGAAGTCAGTGCGGTCTCCGTCGACCGTAAGGAAGAGTCGGCGCTGTCGCTGTGTCCCGTCATGGGCATCACTGTCCCAGATGCGCCGTGTTTTCGATATTCGCCAGCCGGACCTTGCCCTGAGCAACCAGGCGTCCGTTCTCGTCCGTCATGTCGACCTGCCAGAGCTGCTGCGTCCGTCCTCGATGAATCGGATGTCCGTGCGCGCTCAGGGTTCCCGACCGAGTCGCGCGCAGGAAGTCGGTGTTGTTGTTGGTTCCGACGACGTGGCCGCGCGAGCCGAACCACGCCGATCCACCGATACTCGCCACCGACTCGACCACCGAACACAGCACACCCCCGTGCATGATTCCGGCCGGTTGGTGGAGCTGCGGGGTGACGGTCCATTCCGCGCGCACCTCGTCGCCGGTCACCTCGAGGTACCGCAGGCCGAGAACCCCGTCGAACCCTCGTGCACACAATTCGGTGAGCTGTTCCGGCGTCATGGTGTGGAAGGTGCTCTCCCCCGTGGTGCCGTTCGAGTCCGTCATAGCTGTGCCTTCCGGTTGCGTCGAGATAATCCGGCCGACTCGGCTGTCGACTCTCGTTCAGAGATACACGACGATCGACCCACGAAAATCGGTGGGCCTCTCGTTCGTCGAGAACGAGAGGCCCACCGTGGCAAGGACCGGGAGTCACTGCAGCCCTCAGGACTCCGGCGCGGTCCGTTGGTACCAAGTCAGCATAGGCATACCTTAGTTCTGGCGCAAGACCGTCACGATGCCCGGAGTCTCGCTCGCCCCGGAACCCCGACTCGCGCGCGGACGGGAGCCCCGGCCGCGACCATGGCGTCGAGCAGCATCTGTCCCCGGCGGGCACCTGCCGACGCGCTCGCTCCCGCCAGAATCGGCACGTATGTCGAGGCCCCGAGGATGGCATCACCGACCAGAGCCCAGAAGACACGCGCATCCAACGGTGCGCGTTCGGCGATCGCACGGAACACCGCGCCGAGCGAGGTCGTGCAGCGATGCGCAGTCCAGACCAACAGTGCTCGTTCACACGGCAGTGTGACCGTGCCGTGCTCACCCGCGGCAGGGTCCTCGGGAAGCACTCGCAGGATCGGCGATGCCACTCCCGCCCAATCGATCCCGCCGTCACTGTCCATGTGGATCCACAGGTTGTCGATGCCCGGATCCCAGGCTCGTGCCTCCAGGACCAGCAGCGCGGCCACGCGTCCGACGACGGCATGGATCAGGGCCGTGGCAACCTGCACCGCCGCGGCCTCGGGAACGTCGAGATCCTCGAGCGATCGTCGGTACATCTGCTCGACGCGGCCGTCGTCGAGTCCCACCGCCAACTGCCACCAACGGCGTTTGCCCTCGTTCGCCATGGTTGCCACCGCGTACATCCGCGGGTAGTCGGGGTTGAGTGCACGCAGGGTCGCGCACGAGTCGGTCAACAGCGCCGCTCCGCCGGATCGGTTCGAGAATCGATGCACATCGGCCCAGCCCGTGTATGACGCTGTTGCAACTGACACCTGATCGCTCCTTGGGTTCTCGGCGGGTGCTCACGTCGCACCCCTTGCAATCAATGTAGGTTAGCCTAACCAGATCGTAAAGCGGGTCAGGCACCGCTACCCTTACCTCACCTCACGTGTCGAGCAAGGGTTCCGTAACCTAAACCGAGTCCCTTCGAACCAGCGAGGAGTCACGAGCACTGTGACCACAGCTCCGCTACTCGGCCCTCACGGCGCACGCCGGTCTTCCGACGAGTCCTACGGGATCGAGGACGTGCCCACGGGTCCGCCGCCGCGTGGCTCTCGCATCGCTGCAGCCGCTATCGACGCGCTGATCGTGCTGGTCCCCTTGTTCGTCGGCTGGTCGATCGTCGACGCGCTTCGCGACGACAACGGTGGCGGCCAGGCGGACCGATTCGTGTTCGGCACCATCGCGGTGTGTGTCGCCCTGGCTCTGTTCGTCTGGAATCGCGGCTACCGCGACGGCAACGAAGGCCAGAGCACCGGTCGACGCTGGATGGGTCTGACACTGCGGGACAGCGCAACGCAGGGTCCGATCGGTGCTCGTCGCGCCCTGCGCCGACAATTCCGGATCGGCGCGGCATCGTCCGAGGTGGTGCGCGAAAAGGCCGCTATCGCAGCAGGATTCGAGCCCATCCCCAAAGATGTTTCGGTCGCGGCCATTCGGCGGCGACGGTTGCTCGGTCTGGCCGTCCTGGTCGCCGCTCTCGTCGCCGGAGTACTCGCCAGCATCGCCATCGGCGCACGGCCACTGACGTTCGCCGAAATCGCCCATGCACTGCTGAATTCGACGGGCACCGACACCGACATCATCGTGCGCACACTGCGAGTTCCCCGGACGGTGCTCGCATTGGTCGTGGGCATCGCGCTCGGTATCGCAGGTGCTCTCATCCAGGGGCACACCCGCAATCCGTTGGCCGACGCCAGTCTGCTCGGCCTCAACTCCGGGGCAGCGTTCTTCGTGGTGATGGCCATCTACCTGTTCCGGTTCACCTCGCCGAGTCAGTACCTGTGGTTCGCATTCGCCGGTTCGGCGGTCGCGAGCATCGTCGTGTTCGGTCTCTCCTCGATCGGGTCGGGCAGATCGAGTCCGGTCAATCTCGCCTTGGCCGGGGCAGGCGTCGCATTCTTTCTCTCGGCCATGACGAACGCCGTCGTACTGCTCGATCAGACCAGCTTGGACGGATACCGCTTCTGGGTGGTCGGATCCGTTGCAGGACGCGGCCTCGACGTACTGTGGCAGGTCTTGCCCTTCCTGGTCATCGGCGTGCTCATCGCATTGGCGAGCACACCCGGCCTGAACGTCATGAGCCTCGGCGAGGACGTCGCGCGATCGCTCGGGACCAACGTCGCTATCACCCGCACCGTCGGGATCCTCGCCATCACCCTGCTCACCGGTGCCGCGACGGCAGCGTGCGGGCCCATCGCATTCGTCGGCCTCGTCGTTCCACACATCGCCCGCGCGGTGACCGGACCCGACTACCGCTGGCTCGTGCCCTACGCGGGCCTCATGGGCGGAGTGATGCTCATGATCGCCGACGTCATCGGTCGGGTCGTGGTGCGCCCGGGCGAGCTTCAGGTGGGCATCGTTCTGGCACTGATCGGGGCACCCTTCTTCATCGCTCTCGTTCGACGCCGGAAGTTGGTCAGCCTGTGACCGCCGACCTGCAGTCCCCCACACCGGCACCCGGCCCCGGCGTCGTTCGCACCCGGCCTGCGTTCCGCCTCGGTCCGATCTCCATGGTCCGACGGCCGGTGATGGTCCTGACAACCGTCCTCCTGGCTGCGGCGCTCTTGCTGGTCATGTGTGTGAACATCGGACGAGGCGACTTCCCGCTGTCGATCACGGCGGTCCTCGACGTGCTGCTCGGCGGCGGTTCGAGAATCGAACGGTTCATCGTGATGGACCTGCGACTGCCTCGTTCACTGACCGGGCTGTTGGTCGGGGCCGCCCTCGGTATCTCCGGCGCGATCACACAATCGATCTCTCGCAATGCCCTTGCCAGCCCCGACATCCTGGGAATCACCGCCGGTTCCAGTGCCGCGGCCGTCGCGCTGATCGTGCTCGGCGGAGGCAGCTTCAGCGGGCTGCTGGCCACCCTCGGTCTTCCTCTCGCTGCACTGATCGGCGGGCTGCTCACCGCGATCGCCATCTACGCCCTCGCCTGGCGAAAGGGCGTCGACGGGTTCCGCCTCATTCTGGTCGGCATCGCCGTCAACGCCATGCTCACCGCCGTGATCGGCTGGCTGCTGATCAGCGCCGACATCAACGACGTCTCCCGCGCTCAGGTCTGGCTCAACGGGTCGCTCAACGGAGCGGACTGGGCCGCGGTCTGGCCGGTTGCCATTGCCGTCGTCCTGGTCGGTGGCGGCACCGTCGTCGCGACGTTCACGCTCGGTGCCCTGCGACTCGGAGACGACAACGCACGATCTCTCGGAATTCGTCTGCAACACAGTCAGGCGATGATGCTGTTCGCTGCCGTCGCACTCGCCGCGATCGCCACCGCCGCCGCGGGACCCATCGGGTTCGTGGCGCTCGCCGCTCCCCAGATAGCGCTGAGGGTGCTGCGAACGCCCGGCCCCCCGATCATCGCGTCGGCACTGCTCGGCGGATTGCTCGTCGTGGGAAGCGATCTGATCGCTCGCACGATTCTGCCCGTCGAGCTCCCGGTCGGCATCGTCACCTCGGCCCTCGGGGGACCGTTCCTGCTCTACCTACTCGTTCGCAGTAATCGAAAGGCCTCCGTATGACAACCAGCCACACCTCGCGTCTGATCGCGAACGATCTGAGCCTCGGTTACGGCGACCGCACCATCGTCGAACACCTGGACCTCGAAATTCACGCCGGTGTCATCACCACGGTCATCGGACCTAACGGCTGCGGAAAGTCCACGCTGCTGCGCTCACTCGGCCGTCTGCTCAAACCCAAGGCCGGCAGTGTGATGCTCGACGGACGAGCGATCTCGTCGATGAAGACCAAGGAGGTCGCCCGCACCCTCGGAATGCTGCCTCAGGCGCCGACCGCCCCCGAAGGCCTCACCGTCGCAGATCTGGTCTCGCGCGGTCGTCACCCGCACCAGTCGTGGATCAGGCAGTGGAGCTCGGACGACGAGGCCGAGGTGGCGAACGCACTCGAACTGACCGGAGTCGGCGACCTCGCCGACCGACCCGTCGACGAGCTGTCCGGGGGCCAGCGGCAACGCGCCTGGATCTCGATGGCACTGGCACAGGGCACCGATATTCTTTTGTTGGACGAGCCGACCACCTACCTCGATCTGGCGCACTCCATCGAGGTCCTCGATCTCGTCGACCGCCTGCACGACGAACTGGGCCGCACCATCGTCATGGTCCTGCACGATCTGAACCTGGCGATTCGCTACAGCGACCGGTTGATCGTGATGAAGCAGGGAGAGATCATCACCGCGGGTCGGCCGCAGGATGTCATCTCCGAGCAGCTTCTGCTCGACGTGTTCGGCCTGGAGGCCGCAGTCATCGACGATCCGATGTCCGATCGTCCCCTCATCGTTCCGATCGGAACCCGGCACGTGTACGGATCGGTCGGCGGGCCTGTGAGATCTCGGAATCGTTCTGCCACAGGCCCGTTCACCGCTATCTGACGACGCTGCTCACCGCTCGATCATCGTGCGCACCAGCTTGAAGCCCTGACCGATCGACACGTCCGGCAGATACGCCCGACCGATTGCATTACCGATGCTGGGAAGTGCGGCCGGATCGGCGAACGTCATGTGCATCGGTTCGTAGCGAGGCTGGAACTTCGACTTGAACGCCAGTAGTGAACGGAATCCGTATACAGGTTCGAGGGTGCGTCCGAGGACGTCGAGCAACCGTTCGAGCAAGCCCGACAGAGTCGACTGCTCGGCACTCGAGACATGTTCGGGTTGCTTCTCGTCGACCTTGGCCAGGGGTGCTCCCGACAGACTGAGGAATCGAGCCCCCTCCTGTTCGAGCAGCAGAGCGGCCGAAGCGATGAGGAATTCCATCGTGGGCCGGAAGCCCTCGGATCTCCGTCTCATGAAATCGAGCGTCCATCCGACGATGACGCCGTCCTCGTACACCGGCATCCACGAGGTCACACCGTGCACGGTCCGGTGCTCGTCGACGGCGATCAGGCACCGCACGTTCTCGTCGTCGACCTCCTCGAGACCGCCGAGAGTGAAGCCCATCTCGGGCATGCCTTTGTCCGCGACCCATTCCTCCGAGATCGCAGTGATCTGGTCCGTGATCGCCAGCGGAGCAGAAGGAAAACGAATCCACTCGGCGACGACGCCGGCCTTCTTCGCTCTGTTCAGCGCAGTCCGCACGTCCTGGAATCGCTTACCGGTGAATGCGATTCCGTCGAGGTCGAGAACCGTTTCCTCACCGACCTGGATTCCTCCCCAACCGAGGGAGTCGGTGATGCGGCGGACGTCGGGTGTGACGGAGTAGAAGCACGGTATCCATCCGTTCTCCGATGCGAACTCGGCGAAGTCGACGACGTTGTCCCGCAGGGATTCCCGCGGACCGACGGGATCCCCGGTGGTCAGTGCAACGCCGGAGATGACTCGGTAGGCGACATAGCTGCGGCCGTCGGGACCGAACCAGTACTTGTTGCCGCGCCAGGTCGTCATCCACGACAGGGCAGACCCGCTGCTCGACATGAGCAATTCGCGTGCCCGTTCGGTGGCGTCGGTCTCGCTGCCGTACGCCGGGGTCAGGAAGGTACTCGCGGCGAGCACACAGACCACCACCCAGAACACCACGCCGGTCCACTCGAAGAGCAGGGTGGTCGGCGTGTTCTGCGGTAGCAGGGAGGGCTCGAGCCACTGCAGGTAGACCGGGGGAATCAACCGTTGCGGGAAGTCCGCCAGCAAGCCGCCGAACGATGGCGAATCGGCGAATCCGTCTCGGGCCAGATACCCACCGATCGAGTAGATCAGAGCGAGTCCGACCGCCACCCCGACCACCGAGGCCGCCCATCGCCGATAGGTTCCCGAAGGTGCCGACACGTCGAAGAACTTGCGGGTGACGAACAGGACCAACAACACGATCAGCGGCAGCAGGAACGGCACCGCAGTGCGGTACGCCGTCGGCGATTCCAAACCGTAGAACAGGGACTGGTCGTCACCGGACTCGAGGAACCGGATCGCGAAGTTGGCCACCGACAGCGCGAGCAGAATTCCCTGCGAGACCACCGCCATCGCCCACGCGAATCGCCTTCCTCGGCGCAGGCCGTCACTGACCACCAGCAGGAACAGCGACGGCATGATGCTCAGGATGGTCGGGCCGACTCCCCCGAGTCTGAGATCGAGCAGACCACGACGGCATTCGACCGGGTCGGTGGTCGCGTCGGCGCAGATCTCGCGCACCTCGGCCGCCGTGTACGGAACCCCCCGCACCACATCTCGCAGTACCGCGAACGGCCCGACAGCGTTGGGGCTCAGTGCCGCCAGCACCGGGCCGAGGGCACTCGCGGCGACGATCAACGCAACCAGGACCCGACCTTCGCGTTGGGTACCGGCCAATCGTGGGCCACGCGCCGACCGACCGACGATCCACGGGCCCACGATCAGACCGATCACCGCCGCGGCGAGCCGAACGACGTCCTGCAGGTGCCCACCGAACAGAGCCAACGTCACCAACAGGGCCAGCACACCGACACGAATACGCCTGCGCCACAACGTATCCATCCGCGAGGTCGCGACCAGGACGACGCCGAAGATCCAGGTCGTCGGACCCACAGCGGTTCCGACGTGCAACCGGAACCCCCAATCCGCGTCGAAGGTCTTGGCCAGGACCGCAAGACCGAGGCCGAACAGCGAACCGGCCACCTGGGTCACCAAGGCCGCGACGGCGAAGCGACGGGATCCGATCCGGCGCTCGATCGGAGCGGCGGCGACCAACACCCCGATAGTGGCCACCACGCATCCCGCGATGTTGGGTGCCGCCAGACCCGAGGTGAGCGGGGTCCACAGGTGCCAGTGCTCGAAGGGCATGATGCCCACAGCGAAGTACCTGTCCATCTCGCCCCGGTCGTCCACGACAGCGGCGACGATGCCCATCACCCAGACGACGGCGAGCAACGCGAAACTGACCGGTGCTCCCACGGCACCGAACACGATGAGCGACCACAGCCGGCGAAGCTGGCGCATCACCGCAGACGCACCCGACCTCAGAGACTCGGTGCGCGTGCGCATCCAGGACGGTTCGCCGGGATCGTGCGCGCCTGCCACACCCGAAGTCGGTGCCTCGGCGTCGGCCGCGGACGGTCGTTCCGGATCGGTCACGTTCACGAAATCAACCCTGTCCTCGTCGCCAACCATGGGAGCTCACGTCGGAGGCCTTCCGACCACACAGCGAAGCTGTGTCCGCCCGGTACCTCCACGTACTGCACATCCATTCCGGCGGCCTTCGCCGCGTCGTACATTTCCTGTTGGCCCGGTTTGTAGTCGTTGTCGTCCGACCCCACGACGAAAATACCGGCCGAGTCGGGGTACCGACGTGATTTCAGCAGGTCGAGCGGATTGACGGCAGTGAACGCCGCGGAGTTTCCTCCGAAGGCCTGCTGCACCGTTCGGTCTCGATCGCCGAGAGTCGGCTCACGCTGACCGGACAGGTCGAGAAACGTGGGATAGACATCGGGATGATTGGTCGCCATCTGTATCGAACACGTACCGCCGTAGGACAATCCACCGATCGCCCAGTGCGCGCGATTCGGATCGACCTGCAGCGCAGTGTCGATCCAGTCGGGAACGTCGCGGGAGAGATACGTGTCAACGTTGCCCAGGGGTGAGTCGACACAGAGCGGGTTGGCCATCGACGACCCCGTTCCGTCCGCGACGACGACGACCGGCGCGAGGCCCGCGTGATCGCGAGCGAAGTTGTCCATGGTCTCGGCGAGCTTCCCACCGTTGAGCCAATCCTCGGGTGCTCCCGGCTGACCGGCGAGCAGCACGAGGACCGGAAGGAGCGGACGAGGATCGGCGAAGTAGGCGGGCGGCAGGTAGATCTGCGCATCTCGTGCGGAGAAGTTCGACGCAGTGGCCGGAATGGAGGCGGAGGTGATTCTCCCGGCGGACGCCAGGTCGGCGGGCGCGGTCCAGACCGAGTCGAGCGGCGTGCCGGTGACGGTCTGTGCCACCGCAGCGGGCACATCCGAGAACTGAATGCGCGCCGCGGACTCGGCCCCGAGAGCGTTGCCCACGGTGGGGTAGGCGTCGAACTCCAGGTTGACGTGCAGGGCCGACGCCGCCACCACGAACACCGTCGCCAGCACGGACGCCGAGGTGCCCAGCACCCCTCGAGCGGCCAAAGACCTGGGAACCATCGTGAACAACGCAGCGAGACCGACGCCGATCCACACGTAGATCGCGGTCTCTATCGGGTCCGGGAACGGTCGCCACACCTTCTCGACCACCACGTAGCCGATCGTCGTGGCAACGATCGATGCCGTCGCGGCGATCGGCAGCGCACGCGTGGCGTATCGCCGCGATCTCGACAAGAGCAGCCACAGACCACCGAGGGCACCGAGAACGGACACGATCACCGGTACCGGGCCGTCGATCAACGACAGGGAATCGAACCAGTCCACGCCTTCGTCTCCGCTCACTTCTCGAAAGTCGGGCCGAGGGGCGGCACGATCACAGCACAGAATATTCGCCGCGGGATTCCCGCGGTCGAGACCCGCCGATTCGTCGCGACACCGCCTATGACCGATCCCACACCTGCCGACAGGTCGGTACTACCACGAGTAGTACGCATCCGCGTCGGAGTAGCCGTAGACTCGGACGAATGGCTGGTCTTGGTGAACTAGAGCGTGCAGTGATGGACCATCTGTGGGAGTCGTCGGATCCCCAGACCGTTCGACAGGTGCACGAGGCGCTGGCGACGCATCGCGAACTCGCGTACACGACAGTGATGACGGTGCTGCAGCGGCTGGCGAAGAAGAAGTTGGTCGTGCAGCAACGCGACGACAGAGCGCATCGCTATGCCCCGTTGCACGGCCGCGACGAGCTGGTCGCGAGCCTGATGGTCGACGCGCTGTCGCAGGCACCGGCATCGGGTGGACGCGCAGCGGCACTCGTCCACTTCGTCGGACAGGTCGGGGCCGACGAAGCCGCCGCCCTCCGTGAGGCGCTCGCCGCTCTGGAAGTGGCACAATCGACATCGAAGTCCCCTTCGGCTGGAGATGGCCGTCCGACGGACTGACGCTCGCGGCAGTAAGTGAGGACATGAACTCGACGACTGCGCTGGTATTCGCAGTACTCGCGCTGATCCTGGCTGGGCCGGTTCCGGCAGTGCTCGCCCGCGCGAGCTGGCCGTACCGGTCACCACGCGCGGCTCTGGTGCTCTGGCAGGCAATTGCCCTCGCTGCTGTGCTCTCGGCCTTCAGCTCGGGCCTCGCGATCGGCGGACTGCTGCTGGTCCCCGGTCCGGACGGTCGGCCCACGACGGCACCGACCGACGAGATCGACGCTCTCGGCCTGCCCCTGTGGATCCTCTACGTCGTCGTCCTCGCCATCACGCTCGGCATCGGTGCCAAGCTCATGTTCTCCGTCGTTCAGGTAGCGGTCAGAACCCGTCGTCGACGTTCCAGGCATCGCGTGCTCGTCGATCTGCTGGATCGAAGCGATCGGGGCGAGAACCCTTTCCGTGGTCTCCGCGATGCAGACATCCGCGTGCTCGACGCGGCGGAACCGATCGCGTACTGCCTACCGGGTCTGCGTCAGCGGGTGGTGCTCAGCCGTGGAACGTTGGCCAGTCTTTCCGAGGCGGAGGTCACCGCCATCCTCAGTCACGAGCGCTCACACCTGCGCGCCCGCCACGACCTGGTCCTCGAAGCATTCACCGCCGTGAACGAAGCGTTCCCTCGGATCGTCCGCAGCAAGTCGGCGCTCGGCAGCGTGCAGCTGCTGGTCGAGCTGCTCGCCGACGACTCGGCGGTCAAGGTCACCGGACCGACGCCGTTGGCCAGAGCCCTGGTCACCTGCGCCGGGTCGACTGCACCGCGTGGTGCGATGGCGGCCGGAGGGCCGCACACCCTCATCCGTGTCCAGCGCTTGAGCGGCCCGGGTGCCGATGTGCGCATCGCTGCGGCTGCCTACGCTGCGGCCGTGGTGATCCTCGTTCTTCCCACGATCTACGTCGCCATGCCGTGGCTGGAGGAATTGAGCAAGCTCGTCGGGTGAGTCCCGCGGGCGATCGGGGTCGCACAGGTCACATCGACTCGAGTCGAACAATCGGCGGTACGTCCCGTACAGTAGAGACCGGTCGCCATCGCGGCCTAGCAATCGAAATGGCACAAACAGCCCCACTTTATGCAGTTCTCGTCTGCATTCTGATGGCCAGGTGACAGTGCCCTGGCTCGTATCAATGTGTTCTGGCTGTTTTTCGTGTTTCCCGGTTCTTCGGGTGCTCTCAGCTTCGGGCTTATTGGCGTGCCCGCAATCCGGAGAGGCTTTACTGCGTGACCCACGCTGTTTCCAACACACCCGTTTCCACCGCTTCCGACACCACGGCAGTCCCGACGCCCGCAGCGGCACCGGCATTCACGTTCGCCGATCTCGGACTGCCCGAGGCAGTCGTCGCCGCATTGGCGCGCAACTCGATCACCGTGCCCTCCCCCATCCAGGAGAAGGCACTCCCCGACGCCATCGCCGGTAAGAACGTCCTCGGCCGTGCGCAGACCGGCTCGGGCAAGACCCTCGCCTTCGGCCTGCCGATCCTGCAGCGCCTGTCGTTGCACACCGACCGCCCGGCGGCCAAGCGCCCCCGTTCGCTCGTGCTGGTCCCCACCCGCGAGCTCGCTTTCCAGGTTGTCGAATCCCTCGCTCCCTACGCCAATGCGCAGGGCCTGCGCGTCATGCCCGCCGTCGGCGGCACCCCGTTCAACAAGCAGGTCGAGCAGCTCCGACGTGGAGTCGACGTCCTCGTCGCCACCCCGGGTCGCCTCGCCGACCATCTGCGTCAGGGCACCTGCATCCTCGACTCCATCGAGATCACCGCGCTCGACGAGGCCGATCAGATGGCCGACATGGGCTTCCTGCCCGAGGTTCGTGCCGTCCTCGCCGACACTCCGGCAGACGGACAGCGCATGCTGTTCTCGGCAACCCTCGACCGTGAGGTTCAGTCGCTGGTACGCCAGTTCCTGCCCGATCACGTCGAGCACTCCACTCAGGACGGCAAAGCCAGCGTCCGCACCATGGATCACTACGTGCTCATGGTCGACCGGGGTCAGAAGGATCTCGTTCTGTCCGAGATCGGTGCCCGCGAAGGCGGTCGCACCATCATGTTCGCGCGTACCAAGCTGGGCTGCGACGGAATCACAGACCGCCTGCGTGCGCTCGGTATCGCCGCGGAGTCACTGCACGGTGGCAAGGCTCAGAATCAGCGCACCCGCGTTCTCGAGCGCTTCAAGAACGGCCGTACACCCGTCCTCGTCGCCACCGACGTTGCTGCTCGTGGAATCCACGTCGACGGTATCGACCTGGTCGTCCACGTCGATCCGCCCGCAGACCACAAGGACTACCTGCACCGCGCGGGACGTACAGCACGCGCGGGAGAGAAGGGCACCGTTGTCGCGATCGTGCTGCCCAACCAGCGTCGTCAGGTTCTGCGTCTGACCGGGATGGCCGGCGTCAAGGCCACCGCCGTCAACGTCTCGCCCGGTTCGGCCGAGCTGAACAGCATCACCGGAGCGAAGAAGCCGACCGGTGAGCCCCTGCGCGCCGAGTCCGCTCCCCGCGACCGGAACAGCCGTCCCGGCTACCAGGGCTCCAACCCGCGCAGCGGTGGCGGATACCAGGGCTCCAACCCCCGCAGCGGTGGCGGATACCAGGGCTCCAACCCGCGCAGCGGTGGCGGGTACCAGGGCTCGAACCCCCGCAGCAGCGAGGGCTACCAGGGCGATCGTCCCCGCACCGGCTACCAGGGCTCCAACCCGCGCAGCGGTGGCGGATACCAGGGATCCAACCCCCGCAGCAGCGAGGGCTACCAGGGCGATCGTCCGCGTCGCTCCGATTCGAGCTCGTACCGCGGCTCCGAGGGTCGCGGATACGAAGGCCGTGGCTCCGACAATCGCCGTCCGGCATCCGGTCCCCGCCAGGACGAGCACCGGTCCGGTGGCTTCCGCAGCCGCACGGAACGGCGTTCGTACGACGGTTTCGACGGTCCGGCTCGCAGCCACTGATCGGTTCGTCACCGTGAGGTCGTGATCCGACCCGAAATGCACGAACGGGTGCCGCATTCTTCGCGAATGCGGCACCCTTCGTCGTTGGCGGTGGCCGGCTTCGACACCGGCCGGGGGGTTGGCTCGCGCGAAATCTCGCGGCAAGGAAAGCTGTCTGTATGACCTCAGCAGCAGAACCGACAGAACTGGCTCAGATCGGAGTCACCGGACTCGCCGTCATGGGCTCCAACATCGCCCGCAACTTCGCCCATCACGGTCACACCGTCGCATTGCACAACCGCAGCGTGGCCAAGACCGATGCCCTGATCGCCGAGCACGGCACCGAGGGCAACTTCATCCGCACCGAGACCATCGAGGAGTTCGTCGCCGCCCTCGCGAAGCCGCGCCGAGTGCTCATCATGGTCAAGGCAGGCGACCCGACCGACGCCGTGATCGAGGAACTTGCAGGCGCGATGGAGGAGGGCGACATCATCATCGATGGTGGCAATGCCCTCTACACCGACACCATCCGGCGCGAGGCCGCCATGAAGGAGCGCGGACTGCTCTTCGTCGGTGCCGGTATCTCCGGCGGCGAAGAAGGCGCGCTCAACGGACCGTCGATCATGCCGGGCGGACCCGCGGAGTCCTACAAGGCCCTCGGACCGCTGTTGGAATCCATCGCAGCGCAGGTCGACGGCACGCCGTGCTGCACCCACATCGGGCCCGACGGCTCCGGCCACTTCGTCAAGATGGTCCACAACGGCATCGAATACGCCGATATGCAACTCATCGGTGAGGCCTACAACCTGTTCCGTGACGCGCTCGGATACACGCCCGCTCAGGTAGCGGACGTGTTCACCGAGTGGAACAACGGAGACCTCGAGAGCTACCTCGTCGAGATCACCGCCGAGGTTCTCCGCCAGGTCGACGCCAAGACCGGTCAGCCTCTCGTCGACGTGATCGTCGACGCTGCAGAGCAGAAGGGCACCGGTCGCTGGACCGTCAAGGCGGCTCTGGACCTCGGCGTTCCCGTCACCGGTATCGCCGAGGCCGTGTTCGCTCGGGCTCTGTCGGGGTCACGCGCTCAGCGCAAGGCAGCCGTCGGACTCGCCTCCGGAACACTCGCCGACAAGCCGACCGACGCAGAGCAGTTCACGCACGACATCAGTCGGGCTCTGTACGCGTCCAAGATCGTCGCCTACGCACAGGGCTTCGATCAGATCGCCGCGGGCAGCACCGAATACGACTGGAATCTGCATCCCGGTGACCTCGCCACGATCTGGCGTGGTGGCTGCATCATTCGCGCTCGGTTCCTCGATCGCATCAAGGACGCGTACGACGACAACGCCGAACTGCCCAGTTTGATCCTGGCCCCGTACTTCCGTGATGCCATCGAGAACGCCATCGACAGCTGGCGTCGAGTGGTCATCACCGCGGCTTCACTGGGCATTCCGGTCCCCGCGTTCGCGTCCTCGCTCTCCTACTACGACGCGTTGCGGGCAGAGCGTCTACCTGCCGCTCTGACACAGGGTCAGCGGGACTTCTTCGGGGCGCACACCTACGAGCGAACCGACTCGGAAGGAAAGTTCCACACTCTGTGGAGCGGCGATCGTTCCGAGATCGAAGCCTGACCGAGAAGCTTCCGCCGGTGGCGCTGCGTTCACCACGCAGCGCCACCGGTACAGCACGGGAACCGGTCAGCCGGGTACCGGCCCGAGAATCGGTTGGACCACCGTCGACGGGATTCCTTCCCACGGCAGTGCACCTTCGAGGTCCTTCCACACCGCCTGCACCGCACTGAAGCACCCTTGGCCGTAGACGTCGGAGGCTGCGTACAGAATTTCCGCACAGTCCGGTACGTCGATGGTGAACAGCTCGAATCCTGCTGCAGTGCAACCGATTCCGGATTCGAGCTCGAGCATTCCCGAGGCCACCGAGGCGCCCAGCGAATTGAGAATTCGCGAGGACTCATGTGGCCCGCGTCCGGTCATGACGATCTCCGGGCTGCCGAAATTCGTCAGACCGACCGTGTAGCAGAACGCCGGATGGATACCGTCGAGATCGATTTCCGATTCCACGTACTGCAAGGCCCACCCACACCTGTCGATGGTGCGTTTCACACCTTCGATGTACTCGTCGACGCTGTAGCCCTGACACATCTTGCACATAGCTCCCCCACACTCTGCGTGCGATCGCCCCCTCGGCGATCACGGTGCCGAACGCCGATCGAACGTGCGTTCTACTCGAAGTATTGCGCGGGGCACCGACAAGAAGATTCCGACGCGTGGTCGACGCAGCGGTAGGGTCACAGCCATGCCGGGTCAATCCGTTCGATCGTTCGCAGAACTGGGACTGCCCGTGGTTCTCGTCCACTCGCTCAGGAAAGCGGGTGTCTCGGAGCCGTTTCCGATCCAGTCCGCGGCCCTGCCCGATGCGCTCGAGGGCCGCGATGTACTCGGCCGTGCTCCGACCGGATCGGGAAAGACTCTCGCGTTCGGGCTTCCGTTGCTCGTGCGGCTTGCCGGCCGTCGCAGTGAGCCCGGTGCTCCGCGTGGACTCGTACTTGCTCCCACTCGCGAACTCGCGCTCCAGATCCAGGAAGTCCTCGACATCCACGGCGCGACGTTCGGCCTACGCAGCGTCGGTGTGGTCGGCGGCGTCCCGCTCGAGCGCAATGTCCGCGAGATCCAGCGCGGAATCGACATCGTGGTTGCCACCCCCGGTCGCCTCAACGACCTGCTCGCCCGACGCTCGATCACGTTGAATCGCGTGGAGGTGACCGTGATCGACGAGGCGGATCGCATGGTGGACATGGGATTTCTGCCCCAGGTCGATTCGCTCCTCGCCGCGACACCGGCCGGCGGGCAGCGACTGCTGTTCTCGGCGACCCTGGACGAGGACGTCGACCGCCTGGTCGAGAAGTTCTTGAACGATCCGGCCGAACATTCGACGGCGGAGTCGGTCGGCGAGCCCGACATCGCGCACTACGTGTTCAGGGTCGATGCTGCCCGCAAGACCGAAGTAGCTGCCGCACTTGCCAACAGGGACGGTCGCACGCTGCTGTTCGTCCGGACCACTCACGCGGTCGACCGACTCACCGACGACTGTCGCCGTCTGGGTGTATCGGTATCGTCGTTGCACGGCAACAAGACTCAGGCTCACCGCACACGCTCGCTGGCCTCTTTCGGCGACGGCGAGTCGACCGCGCTGATCGCGACCGATGTCGCAGCACGGGGGGTTCACGTCGACGACGTCACCCTCGTGGTTCACGTCGACCCACCGTTGGACTCCAAGGACTACGTGCACCGCGCGGGCCGCACTGCGCGCGCCGGAGCCAGCGGAACCGTCGTGACGTTGGCCACCGCCGATCAGCTCGATCACGTGCGTGCGATGGCCGGCGACGCCGGTGTCTCGGCGACGGTGATCGACACCGAGACCGATCCCACCTCGTGGCGTCGGTTGACGGGGGCGCGTACCCCTATCGGCCGACCGCTCCCGGCCGAGGCGGCGGAATCACCCGCCCCTCGTAGTTCGCGGCGTGGTGCCGCACCCGCCCGACACGAGCGACCCGGGCGTTCCGGAGGCAGGCGAGGCGGCACCCGAGGACGACGCGGGTGACCGCCTCCTGGTTGTCGATCCTGCTCGCGCTGGTGTCGGCATTCCTGTTCGCCTCTGCGTCGGTGGCACAGCAGAGCGCCGCCGCGTCGGTTCCGGAGGGGACATCGCTGCTCTCGGCTCTGATCCGAAGCCCGAGGTGGTGGGTGGGCGTACTCGGGGACGGCGGCGGCTACGCGGTTCAGATCGCTGCATTGTGGGTCGGTTCGGTGCTGGTCGTGCAACCGTTGCTCGTCACCGCCCTGCTGTTCGCACTCCCGATGTCGGCGAAATTGGCGGGCCGGGCACTCCCGGTTTCGACGTGGGCACTCGCCGTTCTCCTGGCCACCGCTCTTGCGGTGTTCATCGTGGTCGGCGATCCCAGTGAAGGCAATACCGACGCCCCGCTGGCCGATTGGATCATTCCGCTGATCATCGCCGCGGTCGTGATCGGTGGTGCCGCGGTGGGCGGGCTCGTACTGAGAGCGCCCGGCGCGCGGGCTCTGTTGCTCGGAGCCGCGGGAGGGCTGCTGTTCGGTCTGGCTGCGGCTCTGACGAAGTTCGTCACCGATCTGGTGGAGAGCGACCTGCTCGGGGCCCTGGCAGCCTGGCAGACCTACGCGCTGGTGGGATCCGGAGTTCTCGGGTTCTATCTGCAGCAGCGAGCCTTCCAGGTCGGTCCGCTGTCCGCGTCACTACCGGCGGTCACGATCGGCGAACCACTCGGCGCGGCGTTCATCGGCATCACGGTCCTGGACGAGCGAATCAGAACCGACGGGACGTCCCTCGCCGTCATCGCCGTAGCGGTGTTCGTCATGGTGGTGACGACGATTCGACTGTCTCGGACCCAGGCGTCGACCCGCATCGAAACGGAGACAGGGGACGTGGCTTCGGCCCCGAATGCGCCCGACCGGTAGTCTCGATCAACGTGCAGTTCCTCGATGGTCACCTTCCGCCCTACGATCTCACCTACGACGACGTCTTCCTCGTCCCCAACCGAACCGACGTCACGTCCAGGTTCGACGTCGACCTGAGCACGGTCGACGGTTCGGGCACCACCATCCCGATCGTCGTGTCGAACATGACCGCGGTGTCGGGACGGCGGATGGCAGAGACCGTCGCACGTCGCGGAGCGATCGCCGTGATCCCGCAGGACCTGCCCACCGAGGCCGTTGCCGAGACCGTCGCATTCGTCAAGAGCCGTGACCTGATCGCGGACACACCTGTCGTCCTCGGCCCCAATGCGTCCGTGTCCGACGCCTTGGCGCTGGTGCACAAGCGCGCACACGGGTCGGTCGTGATCGTCGAACACGGCAAGCCGATCGGAGTGGTGACCGAGAGCGCCTGTGCCGACGTCGACCGATTCGCTCGACTCAGTTCCGTGGCGTCGGCCGATTTCGTGCGCGCTCCTCGCCATGCGTCGCCCCAGGAAGTCTTCGAGCTGATGGAAGCGGCACATGCCCATCTCGCCGTTGTCGTCGAGAACGACGGCTCCCTGGCCGGTGTCGTGACCAGGACCGGTGCCGTTCGGACCGGTATCTACGCGCCCGCGGTCGACGCGTCGGGACGCCTGCGCATCGCTGCCGCCGTCGGTATCAACGGCAATGTGGCGGAGAAGGCGACCGCACTGGTCGAGGCCGGTGCCGATGTGCTCGTCATGGACACCGCGCACGGCCATCAGCAGAAGATGCTCGAAGCCCTCGCTGCTGTGCGCTCTCTCGATCTCGGCGTTCCCCTGGCGGCCGGCAACGTGGTGTCCGCCCAGGGGACACGCGATCTGGTGCAGGCCGGCGCGGACATCGTCAAGGTCGGCGTAGGACCGGGCGCGATGTGCACGACGCGAATGATGACCGGCGTCGGACGCCCCCAGTTCTCGGCTGTGGCCGATTGTTCGGCTGCGGCAGCCGAACTCGGGGCTTCGGTGTGGGCCGACGGCGGTGTGCGCCATCCCCGTGACGTTGCTCTCGCGCTGGCCGCCGGTGCTGCGAACGTCATGATCGGCTCGTGGTTCGCCGGCACCTACGAGTCGCCCGGCGACCTGCGAGTCGACGCATCCGGCAATCGGTACAAGGAGAGCTTCGGCATGGCGTCCAAGCGAGCCGTTGCCGCCCGCACCGCCACAGACGGCGCGTTCGACCGGGCCCGCAAGGCCTTGTTCGAGGAGGGCATTTCCAGTTCGCGGATGCGCCTCGATCCCGATCGGCCGGGTGTCGAGGATCTGATCGATCACATCTGCGCCGGAGTTCGCAGTACCTGTACGTACGCGGGAGCCCGTTCGCTCCCGGAGTTGGCCGAACGAGCCGTTCTGGGAGTCCAGTCCGCCGCCGGATTCGCCGAGGGGCGGCCCCTGCCCTCCGGGTGGTGACGATCGCACACGGTTAGACTCTCGCCTACAGCAGACACAGTTGTTCGCGCTCGTCACTCGTCGACAATTCGAGCAATCGATTCTCGGCGTGTGGCCTGACGTCGGCTCCCCATGAAGGGACCGCAACGCGAACCGACAGAAGGGAATCAGGTGCCCGAGGCACCCACTATCTCGGTTGCCGTCACGGCAACCGCAGAACAACACGACGACGGTTCCACTTCGGAGGGATCCTCTATCGAGCCGGGAGAGAAACCCGGCGAACACGATTTCGGCAGCCACGTGCACTCCGGCGGCGCAATGCTCCTGTCCCAGCTTCGACGGCCTCGGCTCAGGCGGAGTTGACGCGTGGAACTTCTCATCACCATCGCCAGCCTGCTCGGTTTCGTGGCCTTGACGGCCGGCACCGCGCTATTCGTCGCGGCCGAGTTCTCCCTCACTGCCCTCGAACGCAGTGCGGTCGAGTCACAGGCCGACAACGGTGACCTCCGCTCACGCCAAGTTCTGCATGCCCACAAGACTCTGTCGTTTCAGCTGTCCGGTGCCCAACTCGGCATCACCATCACCACGCTGATCACCGGTTATCTCGCCGAACCGGTGCTGGCCGGTTTCATTCGGCCGGTGGCCGACGCACTGGGCGCATCCGAGACCCTCGCCGCCGGCATCTCGCTCGCAGTGGCGCTGATCCTGGCGACCTCGTTCTCGATGATCTTCGGTGAGCTGGTTCCCAAGAACATCGCCATCGCTAAACCGATGTCGACCGCTCGCGTCACCGCCGGTGCGATGGCCGGGTTCTCACTGGTGTTCAAGTGGGCCATCAACGGACTCAACGGCTCGGCGAACTGGCTGGTGCGCCGGCTCGGAATCGAACCGGCGGAGGAACTGAGATCCGCTCGGTCGCCGCAGGAGCTGGGTTCGCTGGTCCGCACGTCGGCGCGGCAGGGGTCGATCGACGAGAACACCGCCCGACTGGTGGACCGGTCGTTGCAGTTCGGCGATCGCACGGCCGAGGAACTGATGACGCCGCGAGTGAAGATCGAAACACTCGCCACCGACGCGACCGTGGCCGATCTGATCGAAACGGCTGCGCGGACCGGCTTCTCACGTTTTCCGGTGGTCGACGGCGACCTGGACGACACCGTCGGCGTCGTTCACATCAAGCACGCGTTCACCGTCGCCGGGGCGCACCGACGGTCGACGACGGTCGAATCCCTGGCCCGCGACGTTCCCGTCGTACCGTCCAGTCTCGACGGCGACGCAGTGATGGAGCGGGTACGCGCCGACGGTATGCAGGTCGCGCTCGTCGTCGACGAGTACGGCGGCACCGCGGGCATGGTCACCATGGAGGATCTCATCGAGGAGATCGTCGGTGACGTGCGCGACGAACACGACGAGCCGGAACTCGATGTCTCCAGATCGGGCGACGGATGGGACTGTGCAGGGCTGCTGCGTATCGACGAGGTCGCGTCGGCCACGGGGTATTCGGCACCCGAGGGCGAGTACGAAACCATCGGCGGTCTCGTGCTGACGGAGCTGGGGCGTATTCCGACCGAGGGGGATGCAGTTCTGTTGCCTTCCCCGGCGAACGAGGATCCTCTCGAACGAGACGGCGGCTGGGTGGCCCGGGTGCTTCGGATGGACGGCCGCCGCATCGACCGGGTGGTTCTTCTGCCCGTCGACGCGGCTGCGGTGGCTCGGATGAGGTCGGAGGGTGAGATCGATGGGTGATTTCCTCGGCGTCGGTCTAGCCGTCCTGTTGCTCGCCGGCAACGCATTCTTCGTCGGGGCCGAGTTCGCCCTGATCTCGGCCCGGCGGGACCGCCTCGAAGCCTTACTCGCGCAAGGCAAGAAGCGTGCGCAGAGCGTCATCGAGGCCGGTCAGAACCTGTCGCAGATGCTTGCGGCGGCCCAGCTCGGCATCACGATCTGCTCGATCCTTCTCGGACGCGTGGCGGAGCCTGCGGTGGCACACCTGATCGAGGTGCCGCTCGAGGCAGTCGGTATTCCCGAGTCCTTCCTGCACCCGATCGCCTTCGCCATCGCGTTGACGCTCGTGGTCGTTCTGCACATTCTCATCGGCGAGATGGTGCCCAAGAACATCGCCATCGCGGGTCCGGAGAGCACTGCCATGGTTCTGGTGCCCATCCATCTGCTGTTCATCAAGGTGGCACTGCCGCTGATCTCGTTCTACAACATGTGCGCCAACCTGACCCTTCGGCTACTGCGGATCGAACCCAAGGACGAGCTGAGTTCCTCGGTGTCTGCGGTCGAGTTGTCGCAGATGATCGGCGAATCACGATCCGAGGGACTGATCGATGCCGAGGAGCATCGACGACTGCGGCAAGCCCTCGAGACGTCCGGACGGACCGTGGCCGAGGTCCTGATTCCCTCTCACCAGGTTCGCAGCATCGAGTTGTCCGGACCCGACCACACCCTCGGACCCACACTGGGCTCCGTCGAACGCGCCGTCATCGAAACGGGATTCTCTCGTTATCCGGTCCGCGACGCCTCGGGGGCACTCGTGGGCTACCTGCATCTGAAGGACGTACTCGAAGCCATGGCCGACGAATCGGCAGGACCGGACACGGTCATTCCGCGCAGCGACGTGCGAGCACTACCGGTGGTCTCCATCGACACCGTGCTCGACGACGCACTGACCAAGTTGCGTCGGGCCAGCAGCCATCTCGGTGCCGTGCACGACGCGACGGGTGCCACGGTCGGCATCGTCGCGCTCGAGGACCTGGTCGAGGAGTTCGTCGGAACGGTTCGGGACGGCACGCACCGGGTGGCCGGTCCGCGTCCGGGTCAATCGTCGTCCAGCTTCAAGTCTGCGGCCGCTCCGCCACGGAACGTGTGAATGCCCGACTCGACGTTGAGCGAAGGACAGTGGACCTCCCGCCGCGCCGCGCACGCGGCACGGGTGGAGGACCTCGTCGGTGACTATCTGACGGACCGGGGCCACGGCGGCGTGCATCCGGTACTCGATTTTTTGTTCACCTACTACAGCCACCGCCCGGGTCAGCTGCGTCGATGGAATCCAGGTCACGGCGTCGTCCTCACCGGTGATCGCGCGCAGGATTTCGCGGCGTTCGCGTCCTACGAGCAGGTCGACACCGACGACGGACCGGGCTTTCGGGTGCGGTCGGATCTGGTGGAGCGTCGACGATCGAGCATCGAATTCACCCTCGGCCTGCTCGCCGCAACCCGAGACAGGCAACCGGTGCTCGGCTGTTTCGGACTGCACGAGTGGGCGATGGTCTACCGCGGGGGCACCTCGGCGCAGCGGCACGAGCAGGTGCCACTGCGCCTGGGGCACGAGGGAACCGACGCCGTGGTCGATTCGATGACGTTGCGCTGCACCCACTACGACGCCTTCCGGTTCTTCACCCCCGATGCAGCGCCGCGCAACGCTCTTCCGCTGTCATCGCAGTCGCGTCTGACATCCGAGCAACCCGGTTGTATTCATGCCTCGATGGATCTCTACAAGTGGTGCTACAAGCTGGGGCCACTGATCGATTCCGAGTTTCTCACCGATTGCTTCGAGCTGGCCCTGCACGCGCGAACGATCGACATGCGCGCGAGTCCGTACGACCTGAGCGGCTTCGATCTCGAACCCATTCGGATCGAGACACCGGCCGGACGAGCCGAATACGTGCGCGCGCAGGGAGAACTGTCGAGCGAAGCGGCACCTCTGCGCTCGGCGTTGATCGCTCGATGCCAGAATTTACTGGTCGGCGGCGAGTTCGGCGTCGGACCTACCGCCGAGTAACATCGACAGCGTTGTCGTGGGGACACCGGTCACCGGTGTCCGTGACCGGAAAGAGTGAGGAATTCATGACCGATCGTGTGCAGGCTGGTGGACTTCAGGTCGCCAAGGTCCTATTCGATTTCGTCGAGAAGGAGGCGCTGCCGGGTACCGACGTAGAGTCCGATGCCTTCTGGGCCGGTGCCGCGTCGGTGATCGCCGATCTCGCTCCCAAGAACAAGGCACTGCTGGCGGTCCGCGACGAGATCCAGGGCAAGGTCGACGCCTGGCACGGCGAACACGCGGGCCCGAACTACGATCGCGCCGCCTACAAGGCATTCCTGAAGGAGATCGGCTACCTGCTCGACGAGCCGGCAGACTTCCAGATCAGCACGTCCGGTGTGGACACCGAGATCACCACCACGGCAGGCCCGCAGCTGGTGGTGCCGGTCCTCAATGCCAGGTTCGCGATCAACGCGTCCAACGCACGGTGGGGCTCGCTGTACGACGCTCTCTACGGAACCGACGCCATCCCCGAGACCGACGGTGCCGAAAAGGGCACCAGCTACAACAGGGTCCGCGGCGACAAGGTCATCGCCTTCGCGCGGAACTTCCTGGACGAGGCGCTGCCCCTGAGCTCCGGCTCGCACGTCGGTACCACCGGGTACGTCGTCGATGCCGCCTCGCTCACGGTGACCCTCGCCGACGGCAGCACGGTCGGGCTGAAAGATCCGGCACAGCTGCTCGGCTACCAGGGCACCCCGGACGCACCGTCGGCAATTCTGTTCGTGCACAACGGCTTGCACTTCGAGATCCAGATCGATCCCGAGAGCCCGATCGGCGAGACCGACGGGGCAGGCGTCAAGGACGTCCTGCTCGAATCCGCTGTCACCACCATCATGGACTTCGAGGACTCCGTCGCGGCCGTCGACGCAGACGACAAGGTTCTGGGGTATCGCAACTGGCTCGGTCTGATGAAGGGCGATCTGACCGAGGAAGTCTCCAAGGGAGGCAAGACCTTCACCCGTGCGATGAACAAGGACCGCACGTACACCTCGGTCGACGGTTCGGAACTGACGTTGCACGGCCGCTCGCTGCTGTTCGTCCGCAACGTCGGTCACCTGATGACCTCGGATGCGATCCTCGATGCCGACGGCAACGAGGTGCCCGAGGGAATTCTCGATGCTCTGTTCACCTCGCTCGCCGGCATGCACTCGCTGACCTCGGACAATGTGTTGTCCAACTCGCGCACCGGTTCGCTGTACATCGTCAAGCCCAAGATGCACGGACCGGACGAGGTCGCGTTCACCGCGGAGCTGTTCGGCCGTGTCGAGCAGGTTCTCTCCCTGCCGGCCAACACACTCAAGGTCGGCATCATGGACGAGGAACGCCGCACGACGGTCAACCTCAAGGCGTGCATCCAGGCTGCGTCCGAACGCGTCGTGTTCATCAACACCGGCTTCCTCGACCGCACCGGCGACGAGATCCACACCTCGATGGAGGCAGGTCCCGTCGTACGCAAGGGAGCGATGAAGGGCGAGAAGTGGATCGCCGCCTACGAGGACTTCAACGTCGACACCGGTCTCGCTGCCGGCCTCGAAGGCAAGGCACAGATCGGTAAGGGCATGTGGGCCATGCCCGATCTGATGCACGACATGCTCGAGCAGAAGATCGGCCACCCCAAGGCCGGGGCCAACACGGCGTGGGTTCCTTCCCCCACCGCTGCGACCTTGCACGCCCTGCACTACCACAAGGTCGATGTCTTCGCCCGTCAGCACGAAATCGCACAGGCCAAGCGCGCCACCGTCGACGACATTCTCGAAATTCCTCTCGCACCGTCCACCGACTGGACCGACGAGGAGAAGCAGAACGAACTCGACAACAACTCGCAGTCGATCCTGGGTTACGTCGTGCGGTGGATCGACCACGGCGTCGGGTGCTCGAAGGTTCCCGACATCAACGACATCGCACTCATGGAAGACCGTGCGACGCTGCGCATTTCGAGTCAGTTCATCGCGAACTGGCTGCGCCACGGCATCGTCACCGAAGATCAGGTGCGCGAGTCGCTGAAGCGGATGGCCCCGGTGGTGGACCGTCAGAACGAATCCGATCCGACGTACAAGCCGTTGGCTCCCGACTTCGACACCAACATCGCTTTTCAGGCTGCCAGCGACCTGATCTTCCAGGGCACCAGCCAGCCCAACGGCTACACCGAGCCGATCCTGCATCGTCGCCGACGGGAGTACAAGGCCGTCAACGCCTGACGGACTTGTCGATCACGTGGGTGAACATCGGAACACAGGGCGCGGGCGTTCGATAGCCGCCGGACCCGTGATCGTCGTGATCACGATCGCGGTGCTCGCTGCGGCCGTGTTCGGATGGTTTCAACTGCGGGATCGAATCCTCGATCAAGGGGTCGAAGCTGCCGACACCTGTGTGGAGGGATCGGCGGTGCTCACTGTCGCCGCCGATCCCGACATCTCCGGGCCGGTCGAACAATTGGCTGCTCGGTTCAACGACACCGCACCGGTGGTCCGTGATCACTGTGTGACGGTGCAGGTTCGAGCCACGGCATCCGATGCCGTCCGGATGGCCTTGAACGCCGGTATCGACAACTGGGACGTCGGAGCACTCGGCGCTCGGCCGGGCCTGTGGATACCTCAATCGTCGGGCGACGTCGCGGCCGTGACCGACCGAGGAGCCCTCGACGGCACCCCGCGGCCACTCGCGGCGAGTCCGGTGGTACTCGCGGTGCCGTCCGCCGTGGCCGACTCTCTCACCTCGGTGAGTTGGGCCGACCTGGTCCGCCTGCAACGCGACCCACAGGCACTCGGCCTCGGCGAGTGGGGCGCACTCCGTCTCGCACTGCCGACCGGATCCGATGCCGGCGCAACCACACTCGCGCTCGCCGCCATCGCTGCCGGGGTACGCGGCGATCCGGCCACTGCACTGACCCTAGACCAGGTCTCGTCGAGAGAACTGGTCTCGGCCGTGTCGGAGCTTGCCGTCACCGACACCGGAGCCTCCGCAACATCTGCATCCACAACCTACGACTCACTCGCCGCCCTGGAGAGCTCGCCCGGCCCCGACGCCCCCGTCCACGCTGTTCCGGTCACCGAACAGCAGCTGGCGTCGACCGATTCGTCGACGTTGACCGCCGTTCGACCTCAGGGCTTCGCTCCCGTTGCCGATCATCCCGCGGCCGTACTCTCCGGCGACGAGACCTCGACCAGGGCGGCCGCCGCATTCGTCGATTTCGTCCGCCAGCCGGACGGCGCGCAGCTGCTCACGGATGCGGGCTTCGGCGTCGGCGAAACACAGAACTCCGGCACCGTCGCTGCTCCCTCCGGACCGGTTGCCGACGCGCTGCTGGACGTGCTGCGAAATCCGGTCCTGCCTCGTCGAGCCACCGTATTGCTCGACGTGTCCGAGTCGATGGGCACGAGCGAGGGCAGTGCGACTCGGCTGCAGAACACGGTTCGCGCCCTCGGCGAGCAGTTCCAGCGAGTACCCGACTCCACCGAGCTGGGCCTGTGGAGCTTCAGCGAGGATCTGGACGACTCGCTCCCCTATCGCGTCGACGTTCCGACCGGCCCGATGGCGGCTCAGGTCGCAGCGGCTTCCAGGCGCGACACGCTGAATTCCGTTGCAGTGGCGTTGACACCGGAATCCGCGTCGTATTCCGCCCGGTCGTTGCTGGCCGCCTATCGCGATGCCGTGGCCGGGTTCGTCCCCGGACGCGTCAATTCCGTGGTGCTGATCACCGACGGTCCCAACGACGACCCATCGCTGTCCACCCAAGACCTGCTCACCGACCTGAACTCGGCATCCGATGCCGAACGTCCGGTCGCAGTGAACGTGGTGATGATCGGCGACAACACCGACGCGACCGCGTTCACCGACATCTCGGCCCGGACGGGCGGCACCGCGACGACCGTGCCGACTTCGGATTCTCCGGATTTCTTCGATCTACTCGGAAAGTTGTTGTACTAGAACATGTCTCGCGTAATTTTCGTCGGTATCTTCTTGCTCCTCGTCACCCTGTTCCTACACTGGCGATTCCTTTCCGTCACCGGAATGCCGACACGTCCCAAGAGGGCTGTCGCTGCTGTGCTGGCGCTGTTGTGGCTGTGTGCGGTGATCGGCTTCGGCAGCGGCGTCGCATTCGATCCGTCCTGGGCACGGGGCCCCGCGTTCGTCGGGCTCACGTGGCTCGCCGTGGTGCTGTACCTGTTCCTGGGAACCGTACTGGTGGCCGTGATCTGCACCGTCGTGAGAGTGGTTTTCGCGGCGCGGCATCGCGATTCGTCCGCGGCTCGACTGCGTGTGTCGAGGATCGGCTCAGCGGCGGTGTCACTCGTCAGCGTGGTCGCAGTGGGGTACGGACTCGTCGAGGCGGCAACTCCGCGGGTGACGAACACCGCCGTTGCGCTCGACAGGCTACCGGCCGAATTCGACGGCGTCCGAGTGGCATTGGTATCGGACCTGCACGCGGGCCCCTCCCGCGGTGCGGGGTTCGTACGGAAGGTCGTCGATTCGATCAACGCTCGAAATCCTGATGTCGTGCTGCTCGACGGCGATCTCATCGACGGCACGGTTGCTCTGGTGGGAGAAGACCTGGAGCCGCTCCGCGACCTCGACGCCCCGCTCGGTGTGTTCGCCGTCAGCGGCAACCACGAGTTCTATGCGGGTGACGGCGGCGAATGGCTCGACTTCTGGTCCACGCTCGGCATCGACGTTCTACGCAACGAGCGCACGACGATCACTCGTGGTGACGCCGCGATCGATATCGCCGGCATCAACGACGCCACCGCACCGGCACCGTACGAACCCGATCTCGCCGCGGCATTGGACGGGATCGACCCGGATCGATTCGTATTGTTGATGGCGCATCAGCCGTTGCAGGCGGTGGAGGCGTCCGACTTCGGAGTCGACATGCAGGTGTCCGGGCACACGCATGGGGGTCAGATCTGGCCGATTCGGTACCTGGTGCCGCTCCAGCAGCCGAGTGTCGAAGGGCTGGACACGATCGGCAACACCACGCTGTACACCACCAGGGGTGCGGGCGCGTGGGGTCCACCGGTTCGCGTCGCCGCTCCGCCCGAGATCGCGATGCTCGAACTCACCCGGGGCTGAAGCCTGCGACACGGGTAGAACAGAGCCCGCCACGTAGACGTGGCGGGCTCTGTTCCAGGCTCAGGCGAACGCCTCGATCGGTGGGCACGAGCACACCAGGTTGCGATCACCGTGTGCACCGTCGATGCGTCGCACCGCGGGCCATACCTTCGGACGGTCGTAGCCCGCGGGGTAAGCAGCGAGTTCCCGTGAATACGGGTGATCCCATTCGGCGGCCAGGCTCCGAGCGGTGTGCGGTGCGCCTCGAAGTGGGTTGTCCTCGACGGTCCATTCGCCCGATCCGACGCGATCGATCTCTCCCCTGATGGCGATCATCGCATCGCAGAACGCGTCGATCTCCTCGAGGTTCTCGCTCTCGGTCGGCTCGACCATCAGAGTTCCGGGCACCGGGAAGCTCATCGTGGGCGCGTGGAAACCGTAGTCCGCCAATCTTTTCGCAACGTCGTCGACAGTGACTCCGGTGTCCTTGGTCAACCCTCGCAGATCGAGAATGCACTCGTGGGCGACCATGCCGTTGTCGCCGGTGTACAGAACCGGGAAGTACTCGTCGAGGCGGCGGGCGATGTAGTTGGCCGACGCGATGGCAGTCAACGTCGCCTGCCGAAGTCCCGTCGCACCCATCATCGCGATGTAGGCCCAGGTGATCGTCAGGATCGAGGCACTGCCGTACGGGGCACCGGACACCGTCGGTCCCGAACCGAGCTGTGGGGCCAGTGGATGCCCCGGCAGGTACGGCTGCAGATGCGACCGCACACCGATCGGTCCCACACCGGGCCCGCCGCCTCCGTGCGGGATGCAGAATGTCTTGTGCAGGTTCAGGTGGCTGACGTCGCCGCCGAATCGGCCGGGGCGCGCCAGACCGACGAGGGCGTTGAGGTTGGCACCGTCGACGTACACCTGACCGCCTGCGTCGTGGACCGCTGCACAGATCTCGGAGATCTCGTGCTCGTACACGCCGTGGGTCGAGGGATAGGTGATCATGATCGCGGCGAGGGTGTCGGCGTGCTCGGCGATCTTGGCGCGCAGGTCGTCGACGTCGACGTCACCGTTGGGACGGCAGGCCACGACGACGACGCGCATACCCACCATCACCGCCGAGGCTGCGTTGGTGCCGTGGGCACTCGACGGGATCAGGCAGACGGTGCGTTCGGCGTCGCCGTTGCCGAGGTGGTAGCGACGTATGGCGAGCAGTCCCGCGTATTCGCCTTGGCTGCCTGCATTCGGCTGCAGGCTGACCGCGTCGTAGCCGGTGATGTCCACCAGCCACCGTTCCAGGTCGGCGATCACCCTCAGCAGACCGGGCACGTCCGAGGACGGAGCGAAGGGGTGCTGACGGGCGAACTGCGGCCAGGTGATGGACTCCATCTCCGCGGTTGCGTTCAGCTTCATCGTGCACGAACCGAGCGGAATCATGCTGCGATCGAGAGCGATGTCCTTGTCGGACAACGCGCGCAGGTAGCGCAGCATGGCCGTCTCGGTCCGGTACCGGGTGAATGCCGGGTGCGTGAGGTATTCCGAGGTGCGCGTCATGTTCGCCGGCAACGACTCGGCTCCGGCACCGGCGGTTTCTGCACCGAACGCTGCGAGTGCGTTCGCGATGTGCTCGGGTGTCGTCGCCTCGTCGCACGCTACGGCGACGTGGTCGGCGTCGACCAACCGCAGATTGATGCCGCGTTGCTTGGCATCGTCGACGACGGCCTCGGCCCTGCCCGGGATCGACGCGAGGACGGTGTCGAAGAATTCCGAGTGCACCACGTCGATGCCTGCCTCTCGCAGACCTGCGGCCACGTTTCGAGCATGCACATTCACCCGAGTCGCTATGGCCCGCAATCCGTCTGCTCCGTGGTAGCTGGCGTACATCGCGGCGACGATGGCCAGCAGGACCTGAGCGGTACAGATGTTGGAGGTCGCCTTCTCGCGGCGGATGTGCTGCTCGCGGGTCTGCAGCGCCAGACGGTAGGCGCGGTGGCCGTCCGCGTCGAGCGAGACCCCGACCAGTCGGCCGGGTAGCTGACGGGAATGACCTGACCGCACTGCGAGGTAGCCGGCGTGCGGTCCGCCGTATCCCATCGGGACACCGAACCGCTGGGTGGTTCCGAAGCAGACGTCCGCGCCGATCTCACCGGGCGGAGTCACCACGGTGGCGGCCAGCAGGTCCACTCCCACGGCAACCAACGCGCCACGTTCGTGCGCGGCCTCGATCGTCGCCGTGTGATCGACCAGACGGCCCGATGCTCCCGGCAGCTGCGCCAGCACACCGAAAAATTCCCCGTCGGGCAGGCCGTCGGCCAGATCGGCGTAGACCAGTTCGATCCCCAACGGCTCGGCGCGAGTGGCCAATACGGCCTCGGTCTGCGGAAAGATGTCGGAATCGACCAGTAGCCGAGGGGACTTGGAAGCTCTGTTCGCGCGCCGCATCAAGGTCATGGATTCGGCGGCGGCCGTCGACTCGTCGAGCATCGACGCATTCGCCACGTCCATGCCGGTGAGGTCGGCGACCATGGTCTGGAAGTTCAGCAGTGCTTCCAGCCGCCCCTGGCTGATTTCGGGCTGATACGGCGTGTACGCGGTGTACCAGGCCGGATTCTCCAGAATTCCCCGGGTCAGCACCGGCGGGGTCAACGTGTCGTAGTACCCGAGGCCGATCATCGACGTCGCCACGGTGTTCTGCCCGGCGAGCTCGGCCAGTGCGGCGAGTACCTCGTGCTCGCTCAGGGCAGGCGGCAGTGTTGCCATGCCCTCGGGAACGCCGTCGACCACGGTGTCGAGGATGGACGACGGAACGGCCTTGCGGGCCAGCTCGTCGAGACTGTCGACGCCGATCGTGTCGAGGATGCGGACCAACTCGGTGGCGTCGGGGCCGATGTGGCGGTCGACGAAAGTGTGTGCGGACGAGGCGGTTCGGTCGGTCACGATGTGCTCCCAGGTGCCGGAAAGACGAGGCGTCGGACGACCGAGGCATGCGCTCCGGCCGCTCCTCCCCCTCTGTCGTGTGCCCGCTGACGCGCGCGCCTGAGAGATTCGGTCGGACACGGCGCGCCAGACAAGCGCGCCGGCACCTTTCCCCTTGGGCGGGTGGGTGCTCCCACCACTTTCCAGAGTTGTCGAAGCCCACACGGTCCGTGTGCCTGAGAGATTGACGGGGAGGTGTTGCTCCTTCGGCGTCCGAGACTGGGTGCCTCGGAACTCTCCCGCGCGGGCGCGACGAGGAAAGTCTAGCCGGTCTTGCGGCTCGCGCGATTCTTGCGGCGCGACGCCAGCTCGTCCTCGGGGCTCGACTGGCTTTCACCGCCGTCGGCTCGTTCGGCCGGGAAGTCGGCGATGGTGCCGGTGAGCTCGCGCATCGCGCCGTTCACGGCGATACCGAACACGCCCTGCCCGCCTTGGAGGAGGTCGACCACTTCTTCTGCCGACGTGCACTCGTACACGGTGGTGCCGTCCGAGAACAGCGTGATGTTGGCGAGGTCGCCCACACCGCGCTGGCGAAGGTGGTCGACGGCGACGCGGATGTTCTGCAGCGAGATCCCGGTATCGAGCAGGCGCTTGACGATCTTGAGGACGAGCATGTCCTTGAACGAGTACAGCCGCTGGCTTCCCGACCCCGCTGCGCCGCGGATGGATGGCACGACCAGCCCGGTGCGGGCCCAGTAATCGAGCTGGCGGTACGTGATGCCGGCGATCTGGCAGGCACTCGGCACGCGGTAGCCCACGAGTTCGTCGGGCACGGAGTCGTCGGGGAACAATCCCGGTTGAATGTCCTGGGGCGCTTCGATTCGGGCGTTCGACGCCTGGTCGGAGGTGTCGACCCGAGCATCGGCACCGACGGGCGTGTCCTCGGTCCGACCTGCGGCTGCGGACTCTCGACTGCCGTGATGCTGCTGCGGCTGATCTCCCACTGACTGCTCCCTCTCGGATGTCTCACTGCGTTCGGATCGAGTCAGTACTGCGATCCGTCCGAGACACTGGAGATGTCTCGGTGTACTCGCGTGAAGTCATACCGTGTACCAGGCCAGAGTACGCCTCGGCAGCTGTCGAAGAGGCGTGAACTGCACCGGATCGGACCAGCAGCGGCGATGAACTTCACTGGCACGAACGTTATGGGGACGATCGTGCAGATTCAACGCAACGCGCCGTAAACCTGAACCTAAAGTTGAGGTTGAGACTCTTCTGTTACCCGTCGGTGGCTTTGAAGTCGTCGGGAGACACGGATTCGAGGAACTCCTTGAACTTCTCGACCTCGTCCTCGCGCTCGTCGGGCATGATCAACCCGGCTTCGGCCAACACGGGCTCCTCGGCGAAGATCGGCACCCCGGCCCGAAGTGCGATGGCAACCGAATCCGACGGCCGAGCGGAGACTCTGATGTCCTTGTCGAACACGAGATCGGCGTAGAAGGTGCCCTCCTGCAGATCGACGATGCGCACCTCCTTGAGCTGGTGCCCCAGTGCCGAGATCAAGTCCTTGACGAGATCGTGGGTGAGGGGCCGAGCAGGTTGGACGCCCTGCTGCTCCAAAGCGATTGCAGCAGCCTCTGTTTGACCGATCCAGATCGGGAGGTACCGGTCGCCGTCGGCCTCACGCAACAGCAACACGGGCTGGTTCTGCGGTTGTTCGACACGAATACCGACCACACGCATCTCACTCATCGTGTCTGCCTCTCAACTCGAGAAATCCGGACTGCGCTGAAGACCGGCTCAGCCCAGTCTATTGGAATTCGAAACGACACGAGAGCGCGTCACCGGTCGAGCGCACCGCGCACCGCCGCTTTGACGAGACAGGTGTGCAAGGTCAAGGACAGTGCGGCCAACTCACGGATCATTTCCTCCGCGCGATCGCGCGCACCGGCGTCTCGGCCCTTGGCAACGGGTCCGGCGATCTGCGCAACCAACCCGGCTTCGCGGTCCGCCGCGAGCTTGAACGCTCGAAGGTGGCGCACTTCGAGACCGAACTGCAACATCGCGTGTGCGGTTCGGGCGAGCGTCACCGCTCCGTCGTCGTAGAAACCGGCCTGCCCGGGAGTGATCAAACCGGCTCGCAGCAGCTCGGTCAGAAACGCATCGTCGATCCCCGCCTGAGCGAGGAGGTCTGCCTTGGCGATACGAACCTCTCGATCGGGCAGAAACTCCTCGGGCGACACCTCACCGGCAGCGACCGTGAGCGACCGCGGACGCTTGACCGTCGCGTCGGCCCGTTCCACGGTGGCGACCCCGTGGTCGATGGCTTCGAGCTGTTCCTTGATGACCTTGAGCGGCAGGTACTGATCGCGCTGCGCGGTCAGTACGAAGCGCAGACGCTCGCAGTCCGCGATGGAGAACCGTCGGTACCCGGAGGGTGTGCGCTCCGGCGAAATCAGACCCTCGGCTTCGAGGAATCTGATCTTCGAGATGGTGACATCAGGAAAGTCGGGCCGAAGTCGATCGAGGACGGAGCCAATCGACATCCCCCCGTTGGACTGCTGCCCGACGGCGGTCACTGGCTTCCTGCACCCGCAGACGTGTCGCCGACCTGAGATCCGTTGCCACCGCGCGGTCCGGTGAGGAACACCAGCCGGAACTTGCCGATCTGGACCTCGTCACCGTTTGCCAGCACGGCCGAGTCGACCGGCTCCCGGTTGACGTACGTGCCGTTGAGGCTGCCGACGTCCACGACCTGGAAGTCGTCCTCGTCCTGCCGGAACTCGGCGTGCCGACGGCTGACGGTGACATCGTCGAGGAAGATGTCACTGTCGGGGTGCCGACCGGCCGAAGTGGTCGGCTGGTCGAGCAGGAACCGTGACCCGGCGTTGGGTCCCCGCTTGACGACGAGCAGCGCGGCACCGACAGGCAACCCCTCGACACCCGATACCGGAGCTTCGGTGCTCTGGGTGGCCGCGGAGTTGTCCAGCTCCTGCAGGAAATCTGCGCGGAAGACCGAGGTGGTCTCTGCCGGTGACTCCCCGTAGTTGCTGTCGTTGTCGTTCTGGCTCACCGTTACTCCTTCTCAGTCCGTTCACCCGAGGCAGCGATCGCCGCGGGTAACGCAGTACATGGTCTTCACATCGGGTGTTGCTTGGCGTTCGGTGGTGCGTAGCGTCGTACAGCTTGCTGGACCTTCGCCCCGACAGGGTATTCGCTCGGTGTCGACCGTACCCTGCGCGGCGGGGGCCGTGTGGCCTGTTGGCCGGTGTCGACAGCCGGCCGATCACTCGGCCGTGATGAGAGCATATCCGGCGGCATCGAGCATCTGCGCCAGTGCCGCGTCCAACTCCTCCGGTGTCGAAACCTCGAGGTCGATCAGCCAGCCTCCGGTGTAGGGGCCCGAATTCACCTTCTCCGGCTCGCCGTCCAGATCCTGGTTCACGGCAACCACTTTCGCGGTCAGAGGGCTGAACACGTCGGAGACACTCTTGGTGGATTCGACCTCGCCGAGAGACTCGCCCGCGGTGACGGTGTCGCCGATGGAGGGAAGCTGAACGAACACCACGTCGCCCAACTGCGACTGCGCGAAATCGGTGATACCGATCCGCACCGTTGCAGGCCCCGTGCGCTGCACCCACTCGTGCTCGGGGGTGTAGTACAGATCAGCTGGTGTGTCGATGTCGCTCAACGCGGCATTCCCTTCGATCGTGGCCCGGGGCAATCAGGCGGTCAGTTTCCGGGCTGAGCGTATTGACGCGGGCGCGGGTCCCGCAAGGCGGACACCGTGACCTGGTCCGACTGCGCGATGTTCGTCGTTGCACCGTTGCGAGTCACCGTGTCCACGACCCCTCCGGGAATGTTCAGTGCCGATGCGAGAGTCGGCGGGTCTCCGATGGCAGTGAAGGTGTACGGGGCACGCAGTTCTCGCCCGTCGACCACCACCCGACCCGCAGAACCGGCGATCCACGAGTCGACACCGATGCGCACGGCATTGCCGCCGCCCTCGAGCTGGAGTGCTTCGGCACCGGCCGCGCGCAACTCCTGCATCGCGTCGAGCAGCACGTCCGATCCCACGCCCGAGTTCGGGTCCTCGATCACCACTGTCACCCCCGGCCCCTGGGCCGCGACGGTGCCGACTTGAATCGACAACGCGGACAGTCGCTCCTGCGCTTCCGCCACTGCTGCCTCCGATCCCGAACCGGACTGACGCAGTGTCGCCAGGGTGGCCTGCAGGGTGCCGATCTCGTCCCGGATGGACGCCTCGCGTCGGGTCAGGGTGTCCAGGACGACCAGAAGGTCCTCGGGCCGGGAGTTCTCCAGGCCATCGGTCGTGCTCGTCTCTCGTACCTGCGTTGCGAGGCCGATTCCCAGGACGCACAGCAGCGCGAGCGCCAGAAAGCCGAATACCGCTCCGCGCCTTCGCCCTTCTGCCTCGGGACGCCGCGCACGCCATCCGTGTCGACCGCCGCCTGCCGTCATGGTCTAGGCACCGAACAGACGTCGGCGTAGGGCGGCAGCATTGCCGAAGATACGAATTCCGAGGACGACGACGATTGCCGTGGACAGCTGAGTTCCCACTCCGAGCTGGTCACCGAGCCACACGATCAAGGCCGCGACCAGGACGTTGAACACGAACGAAATCACGAACACCTTGGCGTCGAAGATTCCGTCGAGGAAAGCCCGTACACCACCGAACACTGCGTCGATCGCCGCGACGACGGCGATCGGCAGATACGGCGCAACCACAGCGGGAACCTGAGGACCCGCGACCGTCCCGATGACGACGCCGACCACCAGTGCGGCGATCGCTGCGAGGGCATAGATACCGTGGGTCGGAGTGATCGGCGCATCCGACGACACCTGCGCCTCGGACTCGGCCGGTACGGCATTCGGTGGATCGTGCTCCGTCATCGTGGGCCTGCCTCCTCTGCCTCGAACGACTCTCTCACAGCAGCGGGACCGAGTTCGAGATCGGTGGCCGGGCGCACCGTGAATCCGACGCCGTACAACTGCGCCACCGTACTCATCCGCAGATAGGCGTCGCTGACGACGAACTGGACCTGAATACGCTGCGGCGGCCCGATCGCGTCGATCTCGTACGGTGAGTCGATCGGGCGATTGTCCAGCAGCATCGCCCCACCCGCCTGCCGGATGGTGACGTTCGGTCCGACTCGAACACCGTCCACCGATACCGCCTCCGCCCCGCTCGCCCACAACGAATTGACGATCGCAGCGATGTCCCGATCGAGCACGGCTGCGCCCGAACCCCGGCGAACCGACCGATCCGACGTGTCGTCCTCGACAACCGGTTCGGTGACGACGACCGAGAGCCCAGGTCCGGACACCCGATCGATGCCAGCAGCGGACTCGACAGCACTCAACCGTTCCAGCAGCGCACTGCCCGAGACATCGGACCGAAGGGCTCTCTCACGCTCCGAGGACACTTCTTCGGCCAGGGCCTGCTGCGTCACTTCCAAATCGGCGCTGCGATCCTGCGCGGCTCGAACAGCAGCCGACGCATCGGCACCCGCACGGTCGACATCGGCTGCACCGGACGCCAGTTGCGAGAACGCGATGCCGAAGATCACCCCGACGACGACGGCACCCCCCAACAACCAGAACGCCGCAGGAACCCGCGGCTTGCGGGTGTGCTGCGCAGTACGTTCGGCGGCCGCGGCGTCGTATCCCGGGTCCAGATGGTCGGTCAGCAACGACGTCAACAACGACGGGACCGGATTCCTCCTGACCTGTGAACTCGACCGCCCTGGTCGTTCCGCGGGCTCCACCGTCAGGTGCCGGCAACAGTCGGATCGATTGCCCTGGCGACGGCGATCGCTTTGCCGAGATACAGCAGACCGGTCCAGGTGTACAGCGCCGTGCCCCAGATCAGCAACGCGTATCCGAGCGGTCCCGCGGCGTCCGCCACCGAATTGCTGCCGGCCGATACCAGCAGGACCGGCAGCGCGATCATCACCACGAACGTGGCGGCCTTACCGAGATAGATGACGTCCGGAGGCGGAAGAGACCGGCGGCGGTAGACGAACATCGTCAATCCGAGCACGGCGTCGCGCCCGATGAGTATGGCCGCAACCCACCAGGGAATGATGCCGCGCAGAACGAACGCCACCAGAGTGCTGACGACGTAGAGCCGATCGACCAGCGGATCGAGAATGGCACCCAGCTTCGATGCCTGGCCGAGCATGCGAGCCAATTTGCCGTCGAGCCAATCGGTTCCACCGCTGACGAGCAGTATCACCAACGCCCACCCATCGGCCTCGGGGCCCAGCATCAGGTAGAGGAACAGCGGAACGCCCAACAGACGGATTGCGCTGAGCAGGTTGGGAATGGTCGCGATGCGATCCGATACCTCGAGCTCACGGTCGTTCGTCATCGGCGATCACCTCCTTGTCGTCCTGCTCGCCGCGGTGTGCGCACCGGGCCTGCGGCCACGTTAGCGCCACGCGAACACCGGCTGCTCGAAGTCCGCGACTCGGGTGTGTCGACCGTGCAGCGCCACCTCACGAAACTGGTGGACGATCGCACCGGTCGGAGCATGGATGGCCCCGGTTCGGTACGGCCAGCGAATGACCGGACGTGTCGATTCCGGAATCGACACGAACTGGGCGTCGACGTCGAGTTCGTCGACCGTCACCTCGAACACTTCGGCCACCTCGTCCTCACTGGGCAACAACGTGGACGAGTAGTCGCCGACCCACACCACGAACGGAGTGATGACATACCCGGATCGAGTGACGTAGTCGTCCAACCTTCCGAGAACGTCGGTCTCCTCGGCTCGAATCCCCAACTCCTCGGCCAGTTCCCGCAAACAGGCCTGCATCGTGGATTCGCCCGGGTCCACACCGCCGCCGGGCAACGCGTACTGGCCCGGATGCGCGCGCAACCGATCCGGCCGCCTCGTCAAGAGCATGCGCCTGTCCCCCGGCGGTCCACCGACCGCAACGGCGACGGCAGCGGCGCGCAGTCCGCCGGATTCGGCGGTGCGATGAGAGAAACGGCCGAGTTCGCGCGCGATGGACGCTCGATCGAGCAGGTCCTCGTTCGGCCTACCCGAATCGTCGTCAGTCACAGTACGAACCCTAGAGGCCCGACGAGATCAGCGGGTGTCGGCGGGTCGGGCGGCGGGTGGTAGCAGGTCGTCCGGCGACGCAGGCCAGCCGAGTGGCTCGTCGGCCAGAGCGGCCAACTGCTCCACCTGCGTTCGGCACCAAGGTGATACATCGATCGTGCCGCCGAGCACCCCTGCGGAGAACTCACGCCACGACACCCACCGAGTCTCGTCCACCTCGGCCGGATCCGGATCGAGTGTCGCGTGCTCGTCGACTTGCACTCGGTACACCGGACATATCTCGTTCTCGACGATTCCGTTGTCCATGACGGCCCGGTACCGGAAGTGCGGCAGTACCAACTCGGCGGATTCCGCACGAAGGCCGAGTTCTTCACCGATCCGGCGCAGTACGGCATCGTCGAGCTTCTCTCCCGGAGCCGGGTGGCCACAACACGTATTGGTCAGCACCCCTGGCCACGTCGTCTTGCTCGACGCCCTACGCGTGAGAAGAACAGCGCCGTCCGCTCTCACCACGTAGCTGGAAAATGCCAGGTGAAGTGGCGTGTCCAGCGTGTGAACGGTGGTCTTGTCGTGTGTGCCGACGGCACGGCCTTCGTCGTCGAGCAGCACCACGTGCTGCGCTCGGGATCGATCCATCGTTCCATGGTCCCACGGCCTTCGCGGCGGTCTACTGTCGAACCATGGGACGCGACGAGAACACCGACAACGAGAACCCGACCGAGTCCGAGAAGGCCTCGGACACGCCGAAGGGCGGCCGACCAGGGCCCGTGGACGGCGGCGGCGGAGGCGGGATGGCGACGCGGGAGAACGCGCCCGAGATCGCCGACGACTCTGCCTGAGATTCACGGTGCGACCGCTGTTTGAGAAGCAGAGTTTGCGTCAATACCCCCGGTGTTCTCGCGCTGCGCGGGTACACGAACCGTTACGACCGGAAGGACTTCGATGAGCATCAACGACGACGACATCACCACCACGGGCGGAGCCGCAGGCGAAGGACCCGCAGACGGCGGATCGAACCCCGGTGGTCATGACGGCGGAGCAGACGGCCCCGCCGGAGCCGGTGAAGGGCCGGCCGACGGTGGATCCAATCCTGACGGACACGACGGCGGAGCAGACGGCCCCGCCAGTGCGGGCGAGGGCCCGGCCGACGGCGGATCCAACCCCAATGGGCACGACGGCGGTGCGGACGGCACCGCTTGAGCACTGAGCCGAGCGGCGAGCGCGGATCGGGAAACCGGTCCGCGCTCGGTCGTCTCACCGGTACCGACTTCGGGGAGTTCGCAGACCGGTTCTGGGGAGTCGCACCCAAACTCACCCGATCCGCCGAGCTGCCGGGGTCGTTCGACGATCTGATGACACTCGACGCAGTGGACGAGCTGGTAGCCGAACGCGGTGTGCGTACCCCGTTCGTGCGGATGGCCAAGGACGGCCGTTTGCTGGACAAAGCGCAGTTCACAGCCTCCGGCGGGTTCGGAGCAGAGGTGACCGATCAGGTGGATTCGGGTGCGGTGCTGGCTGCGTTCGCTGCCGGGAACACGCTGGTTCTGCAGGGCCTCCACCGGCTGTGGCCACCGCTGATTCATTTCGTCGGCGATCTCGTTCGCGAGCTGGGTCATCCGGTGCAGGTGAACTCGTACGTCACACCGGCTGCGTCCCAGGGCTTCTCACCGCACTACGACGTGCACGATGTGTTCGTCGTCCAGATCGCGGGGACCAAGCGGTGGAGCATTCACTCGCCGGTGCACGTGCACCCGCTCAACAATCAACCGTGGTCGGATCGACGGTCGGCCGTCGAAGACCATGCATCGAACACTCCCGAACTGGACGTCGTCCTCGAGCCCGGCGACGTGCTCTATCTGCCGCGCGGGTGGATCCACTCTGCGCAAGCGCTCGGCGACACCACCGTGCACTTGACCATCGGCGTCGCGTCGTACAACGACTACGACCTCGCCCACCACGTGCTCAAGGCGCTAGGCGACGTCGAGAGTCTGCGTGCTCCCCTCCCTGCCGGCCTCGACCACTCCGACCCGGAGTCCATCGTCCCGCATGTACACCGAGTTGTGGACGCCATGCGCGCCGCGCTCGACGAGATCGACCGAGACCCCGACGCGGTACGTCGTCTCGCCGAACGCGTCGCAGATCGTCACGACGACCTCGTCAGACCGGAACCGGTCCGTCCACTGGCGAGCGTCGCAGCGATGGGTGCGCTGCGGGGCGACAACTCGATTCGATTGCGGCCCGGCATCTTCGCGCGGATCTCGCACACGAACGACGGCGTATCGATGGTGCTCAGGAACAAAACGGTCACGCTGCCGTCTCAGTGCGCCGACGCGATCGAGAGCCTGATGAAGGGCGCTCCGTGCCGCCTCGATTCGATGCCGGGCCTCGACACCGAGGACGCATGCGTGGTTGCGCGCAGACTGATCCGCGAAGGGATCGCGGTGACGGCAACGTCGTAGCAGCGGTCAGGTGATCGTGATCCCACCGTCGACCGCGATGGTCTGACCCGTCACGTATCCCCCGGCGTCCGAGGCGAGCCAGATCGCGGTTGCGGCCAGCTCTTCCGGATCACCCTTGCGTCCGAGGATCATTCGCGGAGCCATCGAGTCGAGGTATCCAGGCCGGTACGAGTCCGTCATCTCGCTCTGGAAGAATCCTGGCGCAATCGCGTTGACCCTGATGCCTTTACGTGCGCCCCACTGCTGTGCGAGATCGCGGGTGAGGCCGACGATGGCCGCTTTGCTGGCGCTGTAGGCCGCCTGCGGTAGGCCCGCCGTCGTCAGCCCCAGAATGCTCGAGATGTTCACGATCGAACTGCCGGGTGCCATCACACGTCCACAGGCCTGAGCTGCCCAGTACGAACCGTTCAGGTTGATGTCGATCACCGAGCGGAACTGCTCGGGCGTCTCACGAGTTGCCGGATAGGCCGTGCCGACTCCTGCGTTGTTGATCAGCACGTCCACCTTCCCGAACTCCGCCATCGCGGACTCGACCATCGCGGTGCACTGATCCGGGTCGACCACGTCGGTGGCGACCGTGATCGAGCGCCCTCCGACGCTGTCGATCAACTCGGCGGTCTGCGCCAACTTGTCCACTCTCCGTGCGGCGAGCACCACATCCGCTCCCGCCTCGGCGGCTGCTTTGGCGAAGGCCACGCCCAGTCCGGAGGATGCACCGGTGACGATGACGACGCGACCGTCCAGGCGGAATTTTTCCAAGATCGACATAAGTGTGAATCTCCTTGTGACTGTTGATCAGAACCAAGCGGGCGACATATCGAGGGTGGTGCGGTCCAGCTTCGCCAACAGGTCGAGTTGGACGTCCACCTTCGGCAGTTCGTAGACGTAGAAGTATTTTGCTGCGGAACGCTTTCCGTCGTAGAAGTCTCCGGTCTTCGTGCCGACGGCTAGCAACTGCTCGAGCCACATCCAGGCGATGACCGTGTGCCCCATCGCCTCCAGGTACGCCGTGGAGTTCGCCAGTGCCACAGCGGCATCGCCGGTGCCCCACACCGCAGCGGTGACCTCGACGATTCTGCCGACGCGTGCGTGCAGTTCGTCCGCGTAACGAGCAGCGTCACCGCCTTCCGAGTGCGCCCGGTCGACTGTCTGTCCGATGTGTTCGGCCAGCAGAGCCAATCCAGCGCCGCCCTGCATGATCACCTTCCGCCCGAGCAGATCCAGACCTTGAATACCGTGTGTGCCTTCGTGAATCGGGTTGAGTCGATTGTCGCGGTAGTGCTGTTCGACGTCGTAGTCGCGCGTGTATCCGTAACCGCCGTGCACCTGAATGGCCAGACTGTTGGCTTCGAGGCACCACTGCGACGGCCAGCTCTTGGCGATCGGCGTCAGTACGTCGAGCAGCAACGTCGACCGTGCTGCTTCGGCGTCGTCGGACGCAGAGTCCTGATGATCGACCAGGCGCGAACAGTAGAGTCCGAGCGCCAGCGCCCCTTCGACGTAGGACTTCTGCGCCAACAACATTCGCCGAATGTCGGCGTGTTCGATCAGCGCGACCGCAGGTGCAGCCGGATCCTTGGCGCCGAGTGGTCGGCCCTGCGTACGGGTCTTCGCATACTCCACCGACTTCAGGTAGCCGACGTAGCCGAGGGCTATCGCAAGGAATCCGACGCCGATCCGCGCTTCGTTCATCATGTGGAACATGTACGACAGTCCGCGGTTCTCCTCGGCGACGAGGAAGCCGACCGCTCCGGGTTGCCCACCGGGAGAGTGGGTTCCGTCGCCGAACGCCAGCAGCGTGTTCGTGGTGCCGCGGTTGCCCATCTTGTGATTGAGTCCGGTGAGCACGATGTCGTTGCGCTCGCCCGTACCCCCGTTGCCATCGGGAAGGAATTTGGGAACGATGAACAGGGAGATTCCCTTGACCCCCGGCGGTCCGCCCGGCGTCTTGGCGAGCACCAGGTGAACGATGTTCTCGGTCAGTTCGTGATCTCCACCCGAAATCCACATCTTGGTGCCGGTGATTCGGAAGCTACCGTCGCCCTGCGGTACTGCTTTGGTCGTGATGTCGGCCAGTGACGAGCCGGCCTGCGGTTCCGACAAACACATGGTGCCGAACCAGCGCCCGTCCAGCATCGGACGGACGTAATCTCGCACCTGATCCGGCGTGCCGTACGTCGCGATCAGGTTGGCGTTGGCCATGGTGAGAAACGGGTACGAGGAGGTCCCGGCGTTGGCGGCCTGGAAGAACGCCATCGCTGCCCGGGAGACAGTCGCTGGCAGTTGCATGCCGCCGATCGACTCGTCGAACTGCCCGGCGATCAAACCCGCCGACGCATAGACATCGAGCGCTGCCTTCACTTCCGGTATCAGCTCCACCGAACCGTCCGCGTTCATCGTCGGCTCCTGCGCGTCCGCCTTCTTGTTGTGCGGAGCGAAGTGCTTGCGGGCGATATCCGCGCTGAGATCGAGGACCGCGTCGAAGGTCTCCTTCGAGTGCTCTGCGAACCGAGGTCGAGCAGTCAGTGCCGCCACGTCCAACCATTCGTACAGCAGAAAATCCAGGTCGCGTCGCGAGAGGAGGTCCGACATTCACTTCTCCGATCGAGAGGGGGCACCGCCACCGCATGGGTCGTTCCGAAGGTTCCACTCCTGCGTGAGCGCTGTGACGCACGTGACTACTTTCCTCACCATACAAGTCGCGTTGCGACGGCCACGCCGAGCGTCGCGACAAACGGTCCTGGCTGCGGGCGGTCGACCGGGGCAATGTCGAAAGCCGCAGCCGGGCAGACATTTACGGCGAATCGGACTATGAGCAGCATCACGATTCAAAAAAGCCACATCGGCATATGCTTACCTTTGATAACGATATTTGATCGAGCAATCGACAGCGCCCGGCTGTTCCGGTGCGCATCGTCGGAGGGGAGTCGAGCATGACGCACACACTGGCCGTCGACAGCGAACGTGAGCGAGAGATCAGAGGGCGCGATCGCTTCACCGAGCTCCACCGGATCGATGACGAGTTCCGAGCCGCCGAACCGGACAGCGCAGTGGCCGACGCCGCCCAGGAGTTGTCGCCCAACCTGGCCCGCGTGGTTGCCGAGATCATGACGCGCTACTCCGATCGGCCGGCACTCGGCCGCCGGGCCCGGGAGATCGCACGAGTCGACGACACGACCACTCTCCGCCTGCTCCCGCGCTTCGAAACCGTCACCTACGGCCGAGCCTGGAACGACGCAGGTGCACTGGCATCGGCATTGACGCACGACGCATTCGGTATCGCTTCGGGAGACTTCTTCGCAACCCTGGGATTCGCGAGTGCCGACTACGTCGTCGCGGAATTGGCCACGATTCGGCTCGGCGCAATCGCCGTTCCGCTGCAGGCCGGTGCCACCGCGGGCCAACTCTCGGCCATCGCCGCGGAAGTCGAGCCCGTCGTCCTGGCAGCCGATGTCGACAATCTGTCCGTCGCGGTCCAGGTTGCCACGCATTGTCGATCCATCCGACGAATCGTCGTCCTCGATTACGACGGTGCGATCAACGCGCACACACAGATCATGGAGACCGCGCGCAGCGATGCCGAACAGGCGGGAGTCTTCGTTCGTCCGCTCACCGAGTTGGTTCGCGACGGGGCGCAACTACCGTCGGTTCCCCTACCCGATGCCGAGGATCCCGACCGACTCGCGACACTGATCTACACCTCCGGCAGCACCGGAACCCCCAAGGGAGCTATGCACACCGAGCGAATCGTGTGCGGAGCCTGGACCGGCGCCTGGCACCACACCGGAGCCTCCTCCGAGTCCACGGACGGGCCTGCCTTCCCGGTCATCACTCTCGACTATCTTCCGATGAGTCACCTGGCCGGCCGTGGCCTCGTCTTCTCGACTCTTGCAGCAGGCGGCACCGTCCACTTCGCCGGGGCGAGCGACCTGTCGACCCTGTTCGAGGATTTCGCGCTCGCTCGGCCCACGATGGCACTGTTGATCCCGCGGGTCTGCGAGATGATTCGGCACAACGTTCTCGCCGAGATCGACCGGGAAACCGAACGCACTGCCGGTGGCGACGCCGACAGGACGCGACGAGAAGTGCTGGAGCGCACCAGGATCGAACAGTTCGGCGGTCGCGTCCTCGCAGCGATGGTCGGTACCGCGCCGATTGCCGACGAAGTGAAGGACTTCGTCTCCGAGCTGCTCGATATTCGGGTGCGCGACAACTACGGCTCCACAGAAGCCGGAATGGTGTTGCACGACGGCGTCGTCCAGCGGCCGCCGGTGATCGAATACAAGCTCGACGACGTACCCGAACTCGGCTACTTCTCCACCGACACACCGCATCCGCGCGGTGAGCTCCTGCTCAAGACGACCTCCATCATTCCCGGTTACTACAAGCGCCCGGACGTCACGGCCGACGTCTTCGACTCCGAGGGCTTCTATCGCACCGGGGACGTCGTCGCCGAGATCGAGCCGGACCGACTCGCCTACGTCGACCGACGCAAGAACGTTCTGAAACTGGCTCAGGGCGAGTTCGTCGCGCTGGCGCGCCTGGAAGCCCTCTTCGGTACCAGCGAGCTGGTGAATCAGATATTCGTGTACGGCAACAGCCAGCGGGCATACCTTCTGGCAGTTGTCGTACCGGCCGACCCGGACACGACTGCGGGTTCGGTCATCGAATCGTTGCAGCAGATCGCACGCACGGAAGCGCTGAATTCGTACGAGATTCCACGTGAAGTAGTCATCGAACACGACCCGTTCACGCAGGAGAACGGACTCTTGTCCGGGGCAGGTAAGCAACTGCGACCCAAACTCGTCGAGCGCTACGGAGAAGAACTGGAACGTCGCTACGCGGAACTCGAGACCGGTCAGAACGATCGCTTACGCGAACTCAGGCGTACCGGTGCCGATGCCCCCGTTCTGACCACCGTCGGCGACGCGGCCCAGGCCCTGTTGGGATGCGCCGGGTCCGATATCCGTCCCGACGCGCACTTCAGCGACTTGGGCGGAGATTCGTTGTCGGCGTTGACGTTCTCCACGCTTCTCCGCGAGATCTACGATGTCGATGTTCCGGTCGGGGTGATCACCGGGCCCGCCATGGACCTGGCAGCGCTGGCCGAGTACATCTCCTCGGCCCGGGACAACGATTCCGACACAGCGACGTTCGCCTCGGTGCACGGCCGCGGTGCCGCTGTGGCACGAGCCTCCGACCTGCGTCTGTCGGCTTTTCTCGACGACGCCCTACTCGACGCCGCACACCGAATTGCCGGCCCGCGAGAACGGACCGGCACGGTCTTGCTCACCGGTGCCAACGGATACCTCGGTCGTTTCCTCTGCCTGGAATGGTTGGGGCGCATGGCCGAGACCGGCGGAAAGGTGATCTGTCTGGTGCGCGGGCGCTCCGATTCCGACGCGCGAGCTCGACTCGATGCAGCGTTCGACAGTGGAGACGCACGACTGTCGGAGCGCTATCGAACCTTGGCCGACGCCGCACTCGAGGTCGTGGCGGGCGATCTCGGGACACCTCACTTCGGCCTGGACCGCGACGTGTTCGAGGCACTGGCCGAACGGGTGGATCGCATCGTCCACCCGGCCGCGCTCGTCAACCATGCCCTGCCGTACGAGCACCTCTTCGGACCCAACGTCGTCGGCACGGCCGAGATCATCCGGCTGGCGCTGACCGACCATGTCAAGCCCGTGACCTATCTGTCGACGGTGGCCGTCGCAGCGGGCGTCGAGGAATTCCGAGAGAACGGCGACATACGCGTCGACAGCCCATCGCGGGCGGTGGACGATTCGTACGCCAACGGCTACGGCAACTCCAAGTGGGCCGGTGAAGTGCTGTTGCGCAATGCGTTCGACGAATTCGGACTGCCCGTCTCGGTCTTCCGCTCGGACATGATTCTGGCGCACAGCACATGGACGGGCCAGCTCAACGTGCCGGACGTGTTCACGCGTCTGATCCTGTCGGTCGTTGCAACCGGTCTGGCTCCACACACGTTCTACGCCACCGACACCGGCGCGCCCACCGACGAGAAGGGGCGCCCGCTGGCCCACTACGACGGACTGCCGGCCGATTTCAGTGCGTCGGCCATCACGTCGATCGCAGGTGGTGATACCTCGGGCTACCGAACCTTCGACATCCTCAACCCACACGACGACGACATCTCACTCGATACGTTCGTCGACTGGATCCGGGATGCAGGTCGCGACATCGAGATCGTCGAGAACTACGACGAATGGTTCGAGCGTTTCAACGCTGCAGTCGAGGCTCTGCCGGAGAAGCAGCGTTCGCACTCGCTGCTCCCGTTGATCGACTCGTACGCACGTCCGCAACACCCGTCGTCAGGAGCGATCCTGCCTGCCGACGAGTTCGCCTCTGCCGTCGGGGACATTCCGCACCTCGGACGCGAACTGATCGAGAAATATCTCTCCGATCTGGTGGCGCTCGAGCTCGTGAGCACACGCTAGAGCAGTTCCCGGTGCGGGCCGTACGGCCCGCACCGGGAAGCACTACTCGCCGACCGGTTGCGGCTCGCCCGTCGGCTTCGAAGCCGGAGTCAGCCGCGAGTACGCCAGACACACCAGTCCGAAGAACAGATAGCCCAGGGCGACTTGGGGATTGGCTGCCCACCCCACCTCGTGTGAATGAATCAGACCGACCCACGACAGTGCCGCGGCCACCCCACCTGCTGCGGCGGCAGCGAGAAACCGTTTGTCGAGAACGAACGTGACGATGGTGCCCAGCATCAGTCCGGCGAGTACCGCGCCGGATCCGAACGTCTTCAGCCCGTCGTACACGACACCCGCCTGACCCAGTGCCTCGCTCCCCACTTCCGTCGCCGATGTACCTGCCGCGCTGAGCGCGTTGTCGATCAGGCCCACCGCCCACTCCGCGAGGTTGGGTAGCAGTGCCACCACCACCGCGATGGCGTGCAGCTTCGGCACCGACTGAAATGCCTGGGCACCGATCAGCAGGCCGATGTACAGCAGAATCGGGACGATCGCGGGTATCGGAAGCAGCGTGGCCAGTAAACCGAAGAGCCCGAGAAAACACATCAGGCCGATCGCGATGCCCGACGCGAGCGAGTAGCCGGTCCGTCCGCCTGCGTCTTTCCAGCCCGGATGGCCGATGTAGACAGCGGGCGGGAACGGCGATCCGAAGGCAGATCCGACGACCGCTCCGAATCCGTCTGCGAGCAGCACACTGCGGAGGTTGTAGTTGTCTCCCGCAGCGGACGCGCTCTCGACGTTGCTCATCGCCTCGGTGAAGTTGTAGACACCCAGAGGAATTGCGGTCGCGAGCAGCGGAGCCAGGTTACCGAGACCGTCGAGAAGCAGATCGAGGCGCAGATCGGGAAGCCCGAGTGCGATATTGCCGGCAGCCTCGGTCACGTCCGGCACCGACATGTATCCGCCGATCCAGCCGATAGCCGTGCCTACCAGAAGCGCGGCGAGACCGACCGGAATGTTGCCGGGCAGTTTCACGTCCGTGAAGAAGCCGATGAGAATGATTGCGAGAACGGGCAACCCGATCCAGGCGGCCTCCCACATCTGCGCGGCCGGGCGCATCGCGATGAACGTGATCGAGATGCCGGCCAGCGTGCCGAGCATCGCCGCGCGGGGGGTGATCCTGCGAATGTAGGGTCCGACGAACGCTCCGATCATGACGATGATGCCGATCATGAAGGCCCAGGCGAGCCCCGCCGCCCAGGCCTGCATCGCGTCACCCGTCGCCAGGTAGACCGGAAGCATGACCACGAACACGACGATGAACATGTGCGGGACGCTCGGACCGTACGGAAGCGCCGTCACATCGGTTCGGTTCTCGCGCTTGGCGAGCCGACGAGCGAGAACCATGTAGTACAGGTTCCCCAGGATCAGGGCGATCCCGAGGGCAGGCAGCAGGGTCCCGAGGACGTCGCTTCCTGGAATTCCGACCACCGCGATGCTCAGTGTGGTCAGGGTGAGCACGTTGACGAGAATGTTGAAGCCGAGTCCGAAGAATGCGTTGGTGTCGCCCTTCGTCCACCACGGGAGGGTGAACGAGGACGAAGAGCCTGCAGCGGGTGAGTCTTTCACGTCCATGGTCATGTTAGGTCCTATCGACTTGCCGAGGTGGGGACGAGTGCAACCAACGCGGCCTCGACGTCCTCCGACGGCGCGGTCCAACCGAAAATGCCGCCTTGAGCCGAGATCATCTCGAGGCCCACGCGCTGAAACTCCGGGAAGTACGAACCGACACAGTCCGTCACGACGAGGCATTCGTATCCTCGATCGTTGGCCTCGCGAACCGTGGTGTGCACGCACACCTCGGTCGTCACACCGGTGACGAGCAGGGTGGTGATTCCGGCGCTCGTGAGGATCTCGGAGAGCTCGGTGGCGTAGAACGCCCCTTTGCCGGGCTTGTCGATGACGGTCTCACCTTCGAGTGGTGCCAGTTCGTCGACTATGTCGTGACCGTACTCACCGCGAACGAGGATGCGACCGAACGCTCCCGGATCGCCGATGCGCTGCGATGGTGTGCCGCGGCGTAATTTCGCCGGCGGGCAGTCCGACAGGTCCGGTAGGTGCCCCTCCCTGGTGTGGATCACGGGTATCCCCGCTTCCCTGGCCACTGCGATGAGACCTGCGAGTGGTTCGATCACGGATCGGAGCAGGCCGACATCGTTGCCGAGGCTCTCCCCGAACCCTCCGGGGAGCAGAAAATCCCTCTGCATGTCGATCACGAGCAGTGCCGTCGTCGTGGGATCGATGGTGAACTCCGACGGAGACGCCGACGGTATCGACGTTTCCGGTGTCTGTGCTGAGGTCATGAGATCTCCTGTGCTGCAATGGAAGTATCGTGAGCAGAATTGATCGCCCGGGAATATGCCCGCCAGCCACCGAACTCGCTGATGTCGTCGACGGTGTGCCGATGCGCGCCGGTCTGGACTGTCGCGTCGCAGACGTAGCCGAGAACGTCGGAACCGTCGGCCAGCAGTACTCGTCCCAGAGCGAGCACTGCTGGCATTCTGCCCGCGAGTACCGCAAGAGAAGCGGCGGGCAGACGCCACCTCTCCACGTGGATTGCGCTGCCGCCGAGAGGAACTCGCAACAGCCCGGGTGTCGGGTCGGTGGTTCCGATCCGAAGCAGTGTGTACGTCGGCGCGGTGGACGTCGCCTCGACCAGGGCCCCACCGAGCTCGAGCAGCTGCGGGTTGGCGCGCTCCCCCGACAGGTGGTGCCCGGCAACGACGATGTCGATGGTCTCGAGGGTCGACCCTTCGGCTGCTGCGGGATGCGGCGGAACGGCACGCCGTTCTCCGAGCAACCGGGCCGCGACCGCGAGGATCGTATCGTCGGCCAGCGCAGGCCCGATCACCATGAGGCTGACCGGTCGACCGTCCTGGGTGAGCCCGACGGGAACCGCTACGGCCGTCAGGTCGAGAAGGTTTCCGAAGTGGGTGTAGTGACCGAGCTTCGTATTGCACGCGACGGGGTCTGCGAGTACCTCCGGCACGGTGAAGGTGGTGCCGATGGTCGGCACGATCATCACGTCCATCGACGTCCAGAGCCGAGAGACACGAGCGCGAAGGTCTTGCAATCTCTGCAGAGCACGGAAGGCATCGACAGCGGTGTAGTTCCGCCCTCCCAGAAAGATCTCGCGGACGACCGGGACGATGGAATCGGGCTTCTCGCTCAGGAATTCGTCGAATTCGACCAGTCGCTCGGCGACCCACGGTCCTTGATACAGCAGCGATCCGGCGTCGAGGAAGGGTGTGAGATCGACTGTGGTGGTCCGTAACCCATGATCGGGAAGCGACAGGCGCGCCACCGAATGCGCATCGAACATGGCCGCGTCGCCGAAGAAGTCCAGCTGCTGCAGGTCCGGTAGTCCGACGGTGATGTCACGCCCGTCGTACTCTTCTCCGCGCGGACGTGACCAACCGTCCGCTGGATCCTCGGCGCACATGATGTCGAAGACGAGTTCGAGGTCCTCGACGGTGGACGCCATCAGGGTGATGCAGTCCAGCGACTTGCACGCGGGGACGAGGCCGACGGTGCTGATCAGGCCGCGCGACGGCTTGTAGCCGACGATCCCGTTGAGCGCGGCAGGCACACGACCCGATCCTGCGGTGTCGGTGGCCACACAGAACGGCACCTGCCCGAGGGCGACGGCCAGTGCCGATCCGGAACTGGAGCCACCGGAGATCATGTCGTTGCCGTAGACGCTCCGCGGAATCGCATGGGGCGTGCGAGTTCCGTTCAGCCCGGTCGCGAACTGGTCGAGGCTGGTCTTGCCGACGAAAATAGCGCCCGCGTCGACCAGTGCCTGCACTGCCGGGGCCGTCGAATCCGACGTGTAGGCGTAGTCGGGACAGGCGAGCGTGGTCGGGTATCCCGCCACATCGATGCTGTCCTTGACTCCGAAGGGAATTCCGTACAGGGGTAGCGACACTGCGTCGGGTCGCGCTTCGAGTGCAGCGGCGGCCGCGAGCAATTCCGAACGGCCGACAACGGTGATCCATGTTCCGTCGTCGCCGCGTGCAGCCACGGCGGTCGAGAACGCCTCCACCGTTGCAGTGGGAGTCGATGTGCCGTTTCTGTACGCCGCGAGCATCTCGGTGACGGTCGGGCCGAGTGCCGGTCCCAGGTCTGAAGTCATACCGTCGATTGTCGACAGTTTTCTGTTAATGCAGGTTGTTGCCGTGTTTCGAGTCTGTTAGGAAATACTCTCGAGATGCAGGTAGGTCAGCTCGCCATGCTCCTTCAACGCAGCGAGCGCGACCGAGAGGTCGTTCGATTCGATGGCGTCGAGCAACCACTCGTGACGCCTGATCCCATCGATCGGATTGGCGACTCGGGCTTCTTCCCTGAGGTTGCGGGCCATCGGTAGCTGTAACTTCAACAGGATCGGCGCATAGGCCACATCGAGCTGGCGGCTTCCGGCCAACGCCACGATTGCCTCGTGGAAACGCCGGTGAGCGTCGTCCTTCTCGAGAGTGTCCCCCCGCGCATCGGCGTCGCGCATCTCGTCGAGCGCCGCTCTCACCGGCGCGAAAGCACTGTCGGGAGGCGACGCGAGTGGGAGCGCACGCTCGAGCGCATGTCGTTCGAGAACCTGACGCAGCTCGAAAAGTTCGAGAATGTCCTCCGCCGACCACACCGTCACTCGAAACCCGCGACGTGGGAGATGCTCGACCAGACCCTGCTGAGCCAACAGGCGCAACGCCTCACGCACGGGTGCTCGGCTGATCCCGAGTCGCGCGCACAGTGTTTCCTCGACCACGCGCGATCCGGGCTCGAGCGCACCGCTGAGCACCTCGGATCGGACCTGGCGAGTCGCCATTTCGACAAGGCTCGGCGGCAAGGAACCGTGTCCCGCCGGTGCAGCCATGACGCCAGTGTACGAACATGCGCGCCGAATGGCGTGCATCCACGGTATTGCCGGGCCGAGTCGGGGGCCGCTCGCCCACCCCGGCGTTAGACTGGCACGCCTATGTGGATTGGATGGATAGAATTCGACTTCCTTCTCGGAGATGTTCACTCACTCAAAGAGAAGCGCTCCGTGATCCGGCCGGTGATCTCCGAAATGCAACGCAAGTTCGCGGTATCGGCGGCGGAAACCGATCATCGCGAGTTGCACAGGCGAGCAGGTATAGGCGCGTCCGTCGTAGCAGGCGATCGCGACCACGTCACCGATGTTCTCGACCGAATCGAGCGCGTCGCGGCCTCGCGGCCCGAGCTGCAACTCGTCTCCGTTCGGCGGCGCACCATCCGAAGCGACGACATCTGAACACTCGCCCCGCCGGGTCATCGACGTACGTCGAACACCTGCTTCTGAATTCCGTTGCCGTAGACCTCGTGTTCGATCAGTTCGAGATGCGTGGTGTCCTTGTCGGCCGCGCTGAACAGTCGCTTTCCCGCACCGAGCAGGAGTGGAAAGACGAGCAGGTGGTACCGATCGACCAGCCCGGCGTCGGCGAGACTTCGGCCGAGGGTGGCGCTGCCGTGTATCGAGATCGGCCCACCCTCGGAGTTCCTGAGCTCGGCAACGTCGTCGATACTGCGCAGAACGGTTGCAGGCCATCGTGAGTCGTCCTGCTCGAGCGTCGTCGACACCACATACCTCGGCATGGCGTTGTACCCCGCGAAATCGTCCATGGTGGGCCAGATCGGCGCAAATGCTTCGTAGGAGGTGCGGCCCAACAGCAGCGCAGTGGCTTCTTCCTGCTCACGTCCTTTGATCTCGTACGCTGCCGGATCGAAGTCGATGCCCTGAAACGTCCACCCGGAGTTGCGATAGCCCACCTCGCCGCCCGGCCCCTCCATCACGCCGTCGAGCGACACGAACGCGGTCACGATCACAGTGCGCATGGACGGTCCTTACCGGTGCTGGGGTGGGTGCCGGAATCGTAAACCATCCTCGCGCCGAATCCGTCGATACCATCGACCGATGATCGCCAGCGACATGTCCCGCCCGGCGTGGGACGACGATCCGATCGTGTCCGGCTGGTCGGGACTGCCCGCACTCGACCATGACCGCACCGCCGACGTCTGCGTCGTCGGCCTGGGAGGCTCGGGTCTGGCCGCCGTCGCCGACCTCCTCGACCGCGGTGTCGATGTGGTCGGAATCGACGCAGGGCGAGTCGCAGCCGGCGCTGCGGGCCGGAACGGCGGCTTCCTGCTCGGTGGTCCTGCGACCTTTCTGCACACAGCACTCGCGACATGGGGTCCGTGCGCGGTGGATCTGTATCGAGCGACTCTGGCGGAGATCGACAATCTGGAAGGGCTTCTCGGACCCGACGTCGTCCGACGCACCGGATCGATCAGGCTCGCGGGAGTCCCCGGTTCTCCGAGCGAGCTCGCCGATGCGGAGGACTGCGACGCGCTGGCACAGTGCTTGCGCGAGAACGACGTTGCCGTCGAGCACTATTCCGGCGCGTTGGGAAACGGCATCTTCCTACCGGACGATGCGGTGATGAATCCTGCGCGTCGCGCGCTCGGGCTGGCATCGATTCTCGCGGGACGCGCTCGACTGTACGAATACACGCCCGCAATCGCCATCGAGCCGGGCGCGGTCACGACGCCGAATGGAGTGGTTCGATGCGGCCTGGTTCTCGTAGCCGTCGACGGTCGACTCGAACAGGTACTCCCCCAGCTCGACGGACGGGTTCGGACCGCCCGTCTGCAGATGCTCGCGACCTCGCCCGTCACCCCGGGGCGACTGCCGTGCCCCGTGTACGGACGATGGGGGTACGACTACGCGCAACAGGACGCGTCTGGACGGCTGTATGTCGGGGGCGGTCGTGACCTCTTCGCCGAGCACGAATGGACACCGTCCGGCGAACCGACCGCTCAGGTTCAGCACTACATCGAGTCGGTCGCGGCATCGTTTGCAGGAGAACCTGTCTCGGTCGATGCACGGTGGGCCGCGTCCGTCGGATTCACCACCGACGGTCGGCCGCTGTGCACATGGGTCGACGACACCGTGATCGCATTCGGTGGCTACAACGGCACAGGCAATCTGGTCGGACCGGTCACCGCTCGCGCCGCCGTGGCGCTCGGGCTCGACGCAAGTCCAGTACCGCAGTATCTGAGCAGCTGACGCATGGCAGTCTGGACCCATGGCCGAAGAACCGGAACACACCGAGGACGGTCACTACATCGTGATCAAGGGTCGCCGTTGGCGCGCAACGGATCCTGATATCCCGGAGGATCGCAATGCCGAATTGCGGTCGATTCTGATGGCGTGGCGCAGGGAGGTCAAACGCACGTCGGGTGCACCGGAATCTCGCGCAGGCGTGCAGGCCACCAAAGTCGCCCTCGGCGAGCGAGGAACCCCGTGGTGGGAGCAGTCGGACGACGAGCGACGGGCCCGATGGGAATCGGAAGTGGCGAGGCCGTCCGACACCTGACATCCGCCTGATGGTTGCCATAGTGGAAACTATCCAATACAGTTTCCACTATGGAAAGCATCGGAGAACCCACACCTGCCGAAGCCCGAACGGCTCTCGACGACATCGATCGAGTTCAGCGCGCAGTACGAGACACTCCGTGGCCGGTATGGCTGTATCCGGTCAACGCCGCGCTGCTCGCGATGTTCGCACTGACCGCCCTTCTCGACAGCCGGGTCGCGTTCCTGGGTGTCGCCGCGGTGATCATCGCGGTCAACGTCGTCACCGGATATCGGATGGGGACGCCGTGGGCCCTACCCACCGACCGCGGCTTCCTCACCTGTGTCGCGCTGTCGGGTTTCTCCGTCGCGCTGGCGCAGGCTGTCGGTGATCCCAGCGGACCGGCCTGGCCGGTTTTTCTGCTGGCGGCAGCAGCCGCGTCGATCTACTCGATCGGATCGATTCTGCACTACCGCAGTACGCGTCGATGAGCGATCTCGATCCGATCATTCACCCGGCCCACCGGCTCCGAATCTGTGCCCTTCTGGCCGCTGCGACAACGGTGGAACTGGCGATCGTCAAGGAACACAGCGGGTTGAGCGCATCGGCGCTGAGCAAACAGGTCGCTGCTCTGGTCGATGCGGGATACGTCGAGCAGCAGCGATCACGGACGGACTCGCGGCGACTGTGGTTGTCGTTGACGAAGGACGGTAGAACGGCCTATCGACGTCACGTGGCCGCACTGCGCGCCATTGTTGCCGACACCGACGCATCCATCTGATCTTCTGCGGTGACTTTCCCCCGCGGTGCGGGTCTACTGATTCGACGGATCCCGTCGTAGTTCAGCCCGCTCGTTCATCAGAAGAAGGAGACTTCGATCATGTCCATTCTCAACCCCTATCTGTCGTTCCGAGACAACGCGCGCGAGGCGATGGAATTCTATCGGTCGGTCTTCGGTGGCGAGCTGACCGTCACCACGCTCGGCGAGGCCAACGCCAGCGAGGATCCCGCTGACCGGGACAAGATCATGCACGGCCAGTTGACCACCCCGAACGGGTTCACTCTGATGGGAGCCGACACGCCGTCGTCGATGGAGCACACGCCCGGGAACACCATGAGCGTCTCGCTCAGCGGCGACGAGGAGGACGAACTGACGAGCTACTGGAACGCGTTGGCCGTCGACGCGCAGTTCACGATGGGTCTCGACAAGGCCCCGTGGGGCGACACCTTCGGTATGTTGACCGACAAGTTCGGTGTGCAGTGGATGGTCAACATCGCCGGATCCCCCAGCGAGAGCTGAGTACGGCTTCCGCCGCTACCGGACGAGGTTCTTCGGCGGGACCACCTGTCGGAGACCGTCGGGCCCCCAGCCTCGATCGAGTGCCGTCAACAACAATGCACAGCCGATACCGGACAGGACGAGCGCGGAGCCGAACATCGCCGTGTAGCCGAACAGGTCGCCGACCACACCGGCTGCGATCCCGGCTGCGCCCTGCGCGAAGACGATTGCGCACGCCATCAGCGTGTAATCGCTTCCCGCGAAACGCTTCTCGGACGCGTCCATCATCAGGGCGAACACCGCCACCGTGGCCGCACCACCGAGGACGTGTTCGGTGATGTTGGCGGTGACCAGAAGTGGGAAGCCGCCGACTCCCAGGGAGGCGACGACATACAGGGCAAGGCTGAGCGTTTGACTCACCCCGCCGACCAGCAGCGCCCGACGCCGTCCGTGTCGAAATGACAACCATGCCCCCAGTGCGGCTCCCCCGAGCGCAGCCACCGACGACAGACCGCCCTCGACCAGCGCTATCTGGGGCAATGACAGTCCACTGTCCGACAGGAACGGACCCACGAGGGCCGAGCCCATCGAGTTACCGAACTTGAAGCCGATGATAAGCAGGATGAACGCAACCATGCCGGGCCTACGCAGTCGGGACCACCAGGCAACCGCCAGCCGCACCGGCGTTTCCGGCTCGGCCGCTCGGTCGGATTCGGCGTCTGCAGCGTCCAGTTGCGTCCGCATCCACCACACCGGAACAGTCGTCAGCACGATGAGCAGTGCCATCGCGACGAACAGCACCCGCCATCCGGCAAAGGTGAACAGCCACAACAGCAGTCCGCCGCCGCACACCATCCCGATGCGGTAGGCACCGACCTGCAGACCGTTGCCCAACCCGCGCTGCGCCGCGCTGAGCGTACGCACCGCGATACCGTCGGTCGCGATGTCCTGCGTCGCCGAGAGAGCATTCATGACGAAGATTCCGACGAACAGCCAACGCAGTGTCGAGGACAGATCGAGGAACGACAACGCCAGTGCCACCGCCGCGGCCGAACACTGCAGCGACAACAGCCACCGTCGCCTCGATCCGTACCGATCGACGTACGGAGCCCAGAGAAATTTCAGCGCCCACGGGAGAAACAGCACACCGGTCGCGCTGATCTTCACCAAGGAGAAGCCCGACTCCCGGAGGACGACAGGTAGGGCCTGGGTGAAGAATCCGAACGGCAGTCCCTGTGCGAAGTAGAGCGCACCCAGGAGAGTCAGAGTCCCGGCGGTGAACGATGCCGGACGCACCGCATTGGTCATGCCGGTCATCGTGTCAGAGCGACGCCGACTCCGCCGAACGCGCCACCGGCTGGCGGAGGATGGTGCGCAGCTTCGTCGGCTCCATCCTGCGCGGATCGCTGAGATAGATCTCGTGATGTTTGCCGGTCATCGTCATTCCAGAACTGGGAATGTATCGGTGATGGAGTTCGTCGAGTACCGGCGTCTCGTCGTCGTAGGACCCGACATGCAGCGTCTGCACGCACAGCCCCTCGTCGAGAGTCTCCAGTCGAATTCTGCTCGACGCATCCGAGGTGCTCTTCGCTTCCGCGGACGCCTTCGCCACGTCGAACATCCGACGGTCGATCCAGTCGGGCACCATGATCATGGCCGTCCAATTCCACTCGGCCTTGTTGCGGGCGGTCGTGAACGAGGCCATGTTCTCGGCCCACCACAGAGCCTCGAGCGGCGGGACGACATAGTCGCGGTCGAGGGTGTTCTTGCTGGCGAACTTCAGTGCATAGGCCACGGGGTAGAGCGCCCCGATTGCTTCGGTGTACTGCGGAGCGGTGTTCGGATCGCCGTGTCCGTCGATCATCAGGAAGGTCAGCGGCGGAACGACAAGGGTACGAAAGATGTTGTGCTGCGCAGAGTATGCGTCGAACGTTTTCTTGAAATCGACTTTCGTCATTCGGCCCCCGGTTACCACCACTGTCGAATACTGCGAAACATCTCCAAGAGATACCCGACAACGGACATCGACGAGACCGATACCGCCCGGTCTCGTCGATGTCGGTTCGTCCGATCTGTCACACCCCGGCGTCGACCTTGTCCGGCTCGCCTCGGCGCATCGCCAGGTACTCGGAGAGTTCGCGCTTGACCACCGGCAAGAGCAGGTACAGGCCCGTGATGTTGACCAGCGCCAGCAGGAACAGCGTCGCATCGGCGAAATCGAGCACGGAACCGAGGGACAACACGGTTCCGATGACGGTGAACATGCAGAACATCACGTTGAAGAAGGTGCGCGAGAAGCGGCTCCGTCCGAACAACGACGTCCATGCCTGCAGTCCGTAGTAGGCCCAAGTGATTGCAGTGGACAGAGCGAACAGAGCCACCGCAAGAGTCAGCACGTACGGGAACCACGGCAGCACGGTCTCGAAGGCGTCGGAGGTGAGGGTGACACCTCCGGCGGGTAGCTCGCCGGTCTCGGCGACGATCGCGCGCTGGTCCTGCCAGGTGACGGTATTGGCGATCACGATGGTCAGCGCGGTCGCGGTGCAGATGACGACCGTGTCGATGAATGGCTCGAGCATGGCCACGAAGCCCTCGGTGACCGGATGCCTGGTCTTGACGGCCGAGTGCGCGATGGCCGCGGAACCCAATCCGGCCTCGTTCGAGAATGCGGCGCGCTGGAATCCGATGATCATGACGCCGAGGACGCCGCCGGCCACGCCCTCGGGCGAGAACGCGCCCTCGAAGATCGCGGTGAACGCCGTGGGGACCGAACGGAAGTTGACGGCGATGACGACGCCGCACGCGACGATGTAGATCAGCGCCATGGTCGGCACGAGCTTGGCGGTCACCGCCGAGATCGATTTCATGCCGCCGATGATGACCAGTCCGATGATCAGCGCGACGACGATACCGAACACTGCCTTGGCTCCGTCGGAAGCGAGGAACCCATCGTCACCGCCGGTGACCGAACGGACCTGTGCGTACGTCTGATTGGCCTGGAACATGTTGCCGCCGCTGATGGCGAAGAACGTGATGACGATGGCGTAGAAGACGGCCATGACCTTGCCGACCTTGGCGAGTCCCCGCTCTGCGAGACCCTTGGTCAGGTATTTCATGGGTCCGCCGGAGACGGTGCCGTCCTCGTTGATGTCTCGGTACTTCACGCCGAGCGTGCACTCGACGAACTTCGATGCCATGCCCAGCAAGCCGGCGAGGATCATCCAGAGTGTGGCACCGGGTCCACCGAGTGTCACGGCGACGGCGACACCGGCGATGTTGCCGAGCCCGACGGTTCCGGACACCGCGGCAGTGAGAGCTCTGAAGTGGCTGACTTCACCGGGCGCGTCCGCCTCGTCCTCCTTGCCGCTGACGAGAATCAACGCTCTCTTGATTCCGCGGACCTGGATGAACTTGAACGCCACCGTGAAGACGACGGCACCGACGATGAGCCAGAGGACGATCAGCGGAACGGCGGCTCCACCGATATTCACGGTGAAGAAGACGACATTCGACACGGCAGCGGAGATCGGATCGAAGGCATTGTTGATCGCCGTCTCGATAGAGCTGATCGTGCCTCCGTCCGCGGCCAGTACATCGGTTGCGAGGGGGTGAGAGCTCATGGCTTCGAGTGAACAGCACGTGGACGGCAGAGGACGTGATTTACCGAATTTCTAGCAACAATTTACTTGATCTTGACCGAGAGCCGGTGGGTTCACACCGCAGATCGGGCGGGTATTCGCCTCAAAAGCACTGTTGCAGCATCCAGTACGACATGTCGGTCGTAGGTGAGGCGGTAGTCGTACATCGGGGTACCGTCCTCGGCCGTTCCTCGCTCCACGGCAATGAGCGCCACGCTCGACATCGGAGCCACGATCACGATCGAACGTTCCAGCGCCAACGGCTCGTCCGCGCCCACGGCCACAGTCCGGAAGCCGGAGGCAGGCGGCGCGGCGTGCGAATCGAAGACAGCCGTCAGCGCAGTACGTGCGGCAAGGTCGTCGAAGATCGCACGCCGCGCAGGCGTAAGGCCGGTGGACGCGCTCACTGTCGCCAGTACGACGGTCGAGGAACCGGTGCCGTACGCACTGTGCAACAAGCTGTTCTCGATGGCGTCGAGCAACGTCGAATCCGCTTGTCTGCGGGCACCGAGTGAGTGGGTGAGCCCGTACGGAGTGACTGCAACGGGGGCACGCACGGTCACCGTTCCATCCAGATCGAGCGAACGGGCCGGCTCGAGCACCTCACCGAAATCCGGGAGAGCGTCCGGTGCGCCGTAGAGGTATCCCTGCCCCAGAACCGCGCCCATGGCTCGTGCAGAACTCTCGTGGCGCTCGGTTTCGATCCCTTCGGCCAGAACCAGGGCACCGGTCCGTTCGGCCTCGGAGGCAACGGCAGCAACGATGGCGGCGGTCTCGCGGCTCGAACGCCCCTGCACGAGAGCCATGTCCAGCTTGATCACGTCGGGACGCAGCAGTGGAATCAGCGCCAGGCTGGACGAATCTGCCCCCACATCGTCGACCGCGACTCGCCACCCCAGGTTTCGAGCGTGCTCGGCCGCTCGCAGCAGACCTGCCGGATCACCCATCAGGTCTCGTTCGGTGATCTCGACGATGATGGACAGCCGCGACGCGTCCGCGAGCATCGGTAGGCAGTCCCGAGGAGGCGGTGCATCGAGGGCGACGGGTTCGGCATTGACGAACAGTGCGAGCCGGTCGGGATAGCCCGACTCGACGGCACCGCGCAGCGCGCTGAGTCGGCACCGCCAATCGAAATCTGCAGCGACGCCTTGTGCACGTGCCACGCCCAACAGTTCCGGTGGCGGAATCGGCGGACCGTCTCCGCAGGTCCGCACCAACGCTTCGAACCCCACGACGGCGCGTCCGTCCAGTGTGACGATCGGCTGGTAGACCGACGTGATATCGATCGACATCGGCGAATTCTCGGCACTCGTCGTACGTCGACGCATGGGTGGAACCTCCCTCGATACCGATCGATAGGTCCCCACCCGCGGCATCATCATGCCCGACCGCACCGTGATGTCGTTACGCGACTGCGGTCTGTGCGTCGATCGACTGGCTATAAGGTGCTCGAAGGACTCGACGAACGGCGGTGACCGATGGTGGGAACGGACTCTCGCGCTCGTGCCCCTCTCGACAACCTCTTCGCGGGTCGATACCGACTGGGCACCGTATTGGGACGCGGCGCGATGGCCGACGTCGTGCACGCCCACGACCACGTTCTCGGCCGATCCGTAGCGGTGAAGATATTCCGCCACGACGAGCCGCCGGACACTGCCCGGCGCATCGATGCAGAAATTCGGACTCTTGCGTCGCTGTCGCACCCGGGTCTGGTGACGCTGTACGACGCGGGCACTGCGCTCGATCCGAGCGGGGTGCCCGTGCCGTACCTGGTGATGGAGCTGGTCGACGGTCCGACTCTGAGTGCGTATCGCCGGAGCCGAACGATGGACACCGCCCACGTCGCTCGGATCGGATACGAGCTGGCGGAGGCTCTCGCCTACATCCACGGTCAGGGTGTGGTGCATCGCGACATCAAACCGGCCAACATCCTCCTTGCGCATGCTCCGGACGTATCGATGGGACAGTGCGCCAAACTTGCCGACTTCGGCATCGCTCGTATCGTCGACGCCGAACGACTCACCGAGCACGGCACCACAGTCGGTACTGCGCACTACCTCAGCCCGGAGCAGGCGACGGGTACGTCCGTCGGTCCACCGACGGACGTCTACACGCTGGGGCTCGTTCTCATCGAGTGCCTCACCGGCACAATGGCATTCGAGGGAAGCGCCGTGGCAGCAGCGGTGGCGCGCCTACACCGCGATCCTGACGTCCCCGAGAGGCTCGGATCGGAATGGCACGCACTGTTGACGGACATGACGTCCAGACGCCCGGAGAATCGGCCGGCCGCAGCCGCCGTCGCCCACCGACTGCGCGGGCTCTCGCGCAGCACGACATCTCTTCCCCGCACCGCCGCGATTCCAATGGAAACTGTGAACACGGTTGCGCCCCCAGCAGTTTCAGCGTCGACCGAAGCGGAACCTCCACGCCGTCGATGGATCGTTCCGGGAGCAGCGGCTCTGTTCGTCGCGCTGGGCGCAGCAATCCTCTGGGTCGCAGTCGGCACGGGCGAGGAGCCGGAGCCCCTGTCACCGTCGACGCAGGAGCCCCTGTCACCGTCGACGCCGACGCCGACGCTTGTGCAGTCGCCCGCGGCGGCGCCCACAACGCCCGCGCCCGCACCTGCGAGCCCGATTCCAGTGCTCTCGAACCCACCTGAGCCTGCTCCCGGACCCACGACGAATTCGCTTCCGACCGAGCCCGCTGCGCCGGCCCCGCTACCGCCGGGTGACGACAGAGGAAGCTCGGGGAACGGCAGCGGGAACTCGGAGAAGGGCAACAAGAGCCCCGGCAATTCGGGAAACGGCAACGCGAACGGGAACAGCAACGGAAACAGTGGCAACGGCAACGGCAATTCCGGCCGAGGGAACTGACCCCGCGGCCGTCGACAGACAGGAGTGACGGTGACACACGTCGATACCCTCGTGGTGGGAGCAGGTATTTCCGGCTTGGTGGTTGCGACACTCCTGCATCGCGCCGGTCAGCGCGTCGTCGTTCTCGAGGCCAGAGATCGCGTAGGCGGTCGCGTCCGGACACTGCGCACCGACGAAAGGCACCCTCGACGTCGGAGCGTCCTGGATTCACGGAACAGACGACAACCCCCTCGCCGATGCAGTAAACGCTTTCGGAATGCGGACCGTCGAATTCACCGTCGGTAGCTACCAGCCGGACGGCAGGCCCATCGCGTACTACTCCCCTACCGGGACCAGGTTGAGCGATGCGGCCGCCGCCCAGTTCGGTGCCGACGTTCACCACTTCGACGAACTGTTCGCGACGACCATCGCGAATTCGCCCCCCGGAACGCCGTTCGGTGACGCGGTGGAAGCAACTCTGACGCAACTGGATTGGGACGACGATCGACTCGAACGAGTTCGTGAGTTCCTGGGACATCGAGCCGAGGAACAGTTGGGGGTAGGAAAGGATCTGCTCGACGCGCACGGTTTGGACGACGACGCCATCGAGGGCGACGAAGTCGTGTTCCCGGATGGTTACGACGAATTGGCCGTTCGGCTGGCCGAGGGGCTCGATGTTCGACTCGAACATGTTGTGACGCAGGTCCGGTGGGGTCGAGACGGCGTTCTGGTCGATACCGGGTCCGGGAGGTTCTCGGCCGAGCGCGCTGTGGTGACGGTGCCGATCGGCGTACTGAAGTCTCCGGCGTTCACGGTGGAACCTCCTCTGCCGGAAACCGTTTCGGGTGCCCTGGAACGATTGGAGATGAATGCCTTCGAGAAGGTGTTCATCCGGTTCCCCACCAAGTTCTGGGACGAGAACGTCTACGCCGTGCGGCAGCAGGGCGAAGCCGGGCGCTGGTGGCACTCCTGGTACGACGTCACCATGCCGCCGGGGCGTCCGACGCTTCTGACGTTCGCAGCGGGCGCGTGCGCTCAGCAGATCCGGCACTGGTCGGACGAGCGCATCGCGGACTCGGTTCTCGAGGCACTACGTGGCCTGTACGGTGACCGTGTCGCTACGCCGGACAGCGTGTATGTCACTCGCTGGCAGGACGACCCGTTCTCCTACGGTTCGTACTCGTACATGACGGTGGGTTCACGTACGAGCGATCACGACGACCTGGCCACTCCGATCGGCGATGTGCTTCACCTCGCCGGTGAAGCGACGTGGACCGATGATCCGGCAACGGTCACCGCGGCGTTGAAGTCGGGACATCGTGCAGCAGAACGGATTCTGGGGCGTCCGATTCCCTACCGAGATATCTGGGGTGCCACCGAGGAGTGACGGATGGCACCGTGGATACCGTCAGTTCAGTTGGATTTCTCGGCAGACCGTCTCTACAGCGTTTTTCTCATCCATCTGTTGATCGGCGTCGGGCTGTACTTCACCGTCCGCACCACGTTCGTCCAGGTCCGGTTGCTGCCGTCGATGTTCGAGTCGATCGGCGGATCTCGATCGAACGCCGTTGGCGGAATCTCCGCGTTCCAGGCGTTCTGCGTCGGTCCGGCATCTCGGGTGGGTACGGGAAACATCGCCGGCGTAGCCATCGCCATCACTCTCGGTGGACCGGGCGCGATCTTCTGGATGTGGCTGGTCGCGGTGGTGGGCATGGCGACTGCGTTCGTCGAGGCGACTCCGGCGCAGATGTACGAGGTGCGCAATCCCGATGGCAGCTTTCGTGGTGGCCCGGCCTTGGGTGAATGGGCCTTCGGTGCGCTGGCGGACCTCGAGGCCATGCGGCGCGAGGGTTGCGACGACAAATTCGTCGGACGCGGCAACAGTCATCTGCCGGGCGACCTTCCCGGCGACGTGCGGGATCCGGTGCTCGACAACGACCCGACGATGAACAAGCCCGACGTCGCGAGGTAAGCGTCGACACCGGCCCCAGCCAACTCGGACCTTTCGGACATTTCACGCGTTAGGGTGATGAAACGTCCACACCGAGGAGGATCCATGACGCAGGTCGGCGACGAGGAGAAGGCCGGGCGCTCATCCGAAGGCCACGACTTCGACGAGGTGGATCAGAGATCGGCCGGAGAACGAGAAGCCGAAGTGCAGCCCGGTCGCCGCAAGCGTCAATGGGTCGGCCTCGGCGCAGGCATCCTGTTGGCCATTCTCGTGTACCTGATTCTCCCCGATGACGTAGCGCATCCAGCGCGGCTGACCGCAGGCACCGCCGTCTTGATGGGTATCTGGTGGATGACGGAGGCGGTGCCCATCCCGGCAACCGCACTGCTTCCCCTCGTCATCTTTCCGGTCTTCGATTCCGATGTCGCCGTCAACGATGTCGGAGCCTCCTACGGCAACAACATCATCTTCCTGTTCATGGGCGGATTCCTCCTGGCGCTGGCCATGCAACGGTGGAATCTGCACCGACGTATAGCCCTGTTGACCGTCGACGCGATGGGCACCAAACCGACGATGGTGATCGCCGGGTTCATGATCGCGACGGGCTTTCTGTCGATGTGGGTGTCCAATACGGCCACCGCCGTCATGATGATTCCGATCGGTGTCTCGGTTCTGGTTCTGGTTCTCGACATCGGCAGGAAGTCCGGAGCGGTGCCCGGCACCGGCGGTGATTCCGCCCCCGACGACGACACCATCACCCAGGCCGTCATCAAGAGCAACTTCGGGACCGCTCTGATGCTCGGCATCGCCTATGCCGCGTCGATAGGCTCGCTCGGAACCATCATCGGCACTCCACCCAACACCCTGCTGGTGGGCTACCTGGAGGGGCAGGGAATCACGATCGGGTTCCTCCAGTGGATGATCGCCGGTGTTCCGCTCGCCGTGATCCTGCTCGTGATCGCCTGGTTCCTGTTGACCCACGTGATGTTCAAGCCGGAGATCGACGACATACCCGGTGGCAAGCAGTTGATCAGAGGTGAACTCGACGCCCTGGGCAGGATGTCGCAGGGTGAGATCCGGGTCGCGATCGTCTTCTCCCTGGCGGCAGTGTCGTGGGTGGCCGTTCCGCTGATCTTCGACGATGCCCCGATCTCCGACACCGGGATCGCCATGACAGCAGCACTGCTGCTGTTCCTGCTACCCAGCGGAAGCAAGAAGGGCGTCCGCCTGATCGACTGGGAGACCGCTGTCAAGCTGCCCTGGGGCGTGTTGCTGCTGTTCGGCGGCGGGCTCGCCCTGTCGGCCCAGTTCGAGTCGAGCGGCCTGACGGACTGGATCGGCAGCGTCGCAGGCGGCCTCGACACCATTCCGGTGGTCCTGTTGGTCGTCGTCGCCACGGCCGCGATCATCTTCCTGACCGAGATCACCAGCAACACCGCGACGGCCGCCACGTTCCTTCCGGTGGCAGGTGGCGTCGCGATGGGCATGAACATCGACATTCTGGTCCTGACCGTCCCGGTAGCGCTCGCGGCCACCTGTGCGTTCATGCTGCCCGTGGCGACTCCACCGAACGCGGTGTCCTATGCCAGTGGCTACATCACGATCGGCCAGATGATGCGAGGCGGCTTCTGGCTCAATCTGATCGCCATCTCATTGATCACCATCGCCGCGTACACGGTGTTCGCGTGGTCGCTCGGCATTCAGTTCTGACGGTCTCTACGGAAGAAGTCGATCACTTCGATACCGACTTCGGCCGATTTCGCCCGCACAACCGTGCACCGGGTTTACGATGACGACTTCATCCAGGCGGATGACCCGTTCCAGGTGCGCGCCGCCATCCCCTGGTCGGTGCTGCGTCGGCGTTGCCGTCGACTCGGCAAGGCACGGGGGTGGAGCATGGTCTCGGACGTCATCGACTGCAACATGGTCTTCGAGCACGACATCGAGCAGGTATGCGGTGTCCTGAGCGCGGTCGAGTTGTTTCCACGCTACTTCCCCGGGCTCGACCACTGCACACTCCGTGAGTCCACGGCCGGCTACCTGTGCGGAGTCAATGGTGTCGAGCACGCCCTCGACCTGGTGGTGGACAGACGCAACCGGCCGATCATCACCATCGAGCATGTCGAGTCCGGCGGATTTATCAGATTCACCCTGACTGCGCGCGCGGCCGGTGAGACCAAGATCGATGTCACCGTCTTCAGGGCGGGGCTCGGCGGGTCCTACTCACCCCAGCCCGAGAACAACCGCGCAGTGGTCGATTGGGTGATGGGTGGTCTGCGCCGTCTCGAGAACTCCCTTTCCGGCACCTCGACGTCGATCGTGACCAACACCGGCGATTCGCGGTCGCTGCCGCTGGCGATCATGAAGACGATGGTGGGAACCGGTGTCATTCGTGCTGCACGTCCCGACCGCGCGTACCGACAGCTGAACTCGCTGGCCAAATGGGGTTTCACCCTCGGCGGTGGTTTCGCGGCCGCTGCAGCGAAGTCGCCGAACGAGATCGCCTTGATAGACGACCGAGGAACCCGTACTTTCGCGGAGATCCACCACCGATCGCACCGCATCGCAGCGGGTCTCGACGCGTCCGGAATCAGCCCCGGAAGCACCGTCGGGATTCTGGCTCGAAACCACTCGGCGATGATCGAGTGCACCGTCGCGTGCGGCATGCTCGGAGTCGAGGTGGTGCTTCTCAACACCGGTCTCGCTGCCCGACAGATCGAGACGATCGCCGCCCGCCACCAGCTCCGAATGCTGTTCGTCGACGACGAGTTCGATTCGATGGTGCGCTATCTGCCCGACCACGTGACTCGGGTGAGTCTGTCTTCCCATACCGCCGTTCCGCGTCGACGCACCCTCGAGCATTTCGTCGCAGCCCCGTCCGCCACGTTCACCAGGCCGGACCGCCCCGGGTCGGTTGTCGTGTTGACCTCCGGTACCAGCGGCTCACCGAAGGGGGCGGTTCGTCCCACGCCGAAGGGCTTCGGAACCGTGGCAGCCATGCTGTCTCGCATGCCCCTTCGGATGAACGAGAGGATGTTGATCGCGGCACCGATGTTCCACAGCTGGGGGCTGGCGGCATTGCAGATCAGTACTCCCCTGCGAGCCACTGTGGTCCTCCTGGACCGATTCGATCCGGAGGACTGCCTGCGGGCGATCGAGACGCACAGATGTACTTCGTTGATCGCGGTTCCGATCATGCTGCAGCGGATACTCGACCTGCCCGACGAGGTGCGCTCACGTTACGACACCTCGAGCCTCCGGGTCGTCGCGTGCAGTGGATCGGCATTGACAGGATCGACCGTAAGCCGCTTCATGGACGTCTTCGGTGACGTCCTCTACAACTTCTACGGGTCCACCGAGGTCTCGTGGGCCACGATCGCGACTCCCGAAGACCTTCGCGCTGCGCCGGCGACCGCCGGACGCCCTCCCCTTGGTACGACTGTGGCGGTGCTCGACGCGGACGGTACTGCTGTTCCGATGGGGACCCTCGGCCGAATATTCGTCGGCAACGACATGCTGTTCGACGGGTACACCAACGCCGCGCCGCCGTCGACGGCGTCCGCCCGCGGAGCTGCCCTGATGGACACCGGCGATCTCGGGTACATCGACTGCAACGGACGGCTGTTCGTCTGCGGCAGGGACGACGAGATGATCATTTCCGGAGGCGAGAACGTCTTTCCGGGCCCCGTCGAGGATGCCATCGCCAATCTGCCGCAGGTCGGCGAGGTCGCGGTGGTCGGTGTGCCCGACCCCGAATACGGGCAGCGTTTGGCCGCATTCGTCGTCGGCCGTGGGGCGGCCGGCCTCGATGCGGACATGGTGCGCGCCTACATTCGAAATCGTTTGAGCCGCTTCTGCGTTCCTCGCGACATCACGTTCCTCGACGAACTGCCCCGAACCGCGACCGGCAAGGTAATCAAGAGAATGCTGATCGAGCCGCCCACCGCCGCTGGGATGTAGCCCTCAACCGAAGGCACGGGCAGCGATGGCCAGCCCCTCTGCCGATGCGTTGCAGCTTGGGCACCCTCGACGCCCACACACACCGTTAGGATTTGCTCGGTCGCCACCTCCTTCCGATCGTTCACTTAGTGCCGCGCTTTGTACCTACTGTCTCAGTTGCTTAACTATTCAGAATCTGAGACTGTTGTTCGCGACACGGGAGGAACGCGAATCGCTATGTCGAAGGCATCGGAAGACCCCGGAGAGGGAAGGCCCGCGCAGGACCGAAGCGCGCATTCTTCCTTCCTTCAACTGTTCCTGGAAGCAACTCGCGCAGAACAAGTCTCCGACAACAAACAGGCTTCACGCGACAACCGTGACGGTGGGCCGGTCTCTCTGCGCTGAGCCGGTCCCAGGCCCGATAGTCGTGGTCGAGTTCGCCTCCGCCTGCGGTTCCGCTGAAATCCCCTGCCATGATCTGTCGACACCGCAGACAAGGGAGAGGGACGCCATGATCGACGAAGAATCCACGAATCGGAACAGGGGACCACGCTTCGAGGACGGACTCGAGGTCCGCCAGAACGTGATGGGCGAAGACTACGTCGACAAAGCGTTCGCCAATGCCGCCGACACCGATTCCGCTGCACTGCAAGACTTCGTCACCGACACCGTGTGGGGCGGCGTGTGGACGCGGCCCGGCCTCGATCACCGCAGCCGCAGCCTGCTCAACCTCGGAATCCTCATCGCGCTGCGCGCCCACGAGGAACTGGCAGGACACGTGCGCGGAGCTCTCCGCAACGGCCTCACCCGAACCGAGATCACCGAAACCGTCATCCACACGGCGGGGTACTGCGGTGCGCCTGCCGCGCTGGCGGCGATGCGCGTCGTACAGAAGGTGCTCGACGCGGAAATGGGACCGCTCGGTCCGGCGCGCGAGTCGAACGACCGATGACGGCACATACTTTCGCTTAAGATATCTCGATTCGACGCGGTCCGGGAAGCAAGATGTCCGACATTCGAGTGGTGATCGCAGACGACGACGTGCTGCTGCGCGAGGGCATGTCCAGCCTGCTCACCGACGCAGGTCTGAACGTTGTCGGCCGAGCAGGCGATGCCGAGGAACTGATTGCGCTGCTCGCCCGAGACCAGCCCGACCTGGCGATCATCGACATCAGGATGCCGCCGTCGTACACCGCTGAGGGGCTCGATGCGGCATTGCGTATCCGGTCCGAATTCCCGGACGTGGCGCTGTTGCTGTTGCCTACGATTGCGTGAAGGCCTTCTCGGAGACCGACTTCACCGAGGATCTCAAAGCGCTCACCGTTCCGATGTTCATCGCGAAGTAAACACAGCCGCCCAAGGTGGCGACCACTGTCGCCACCTTGGTCCGACTCGAAAGAGAGCGAAGATCATTGAACACGATTGCTGGTATATCGGCATGGGCTCCGCCACGAAACACTATGTACCGCAGCCTGTTCATCGCGCAGTTGGTCTCCAACATCGGTGGGTGAATGCAGACCGTCGGTGCCCAGTGGTTCCTTATCGAGCGAGAAGCGTCGACCACCGTCATCGCAGCTGTGCAAACGGCCAGTCTGCTGCCCACCCTGCTGCTGGCCCTGTTGGCCGGGGCGTTGGCGGATGCGCTCGATCGCCGGGTCCTCCTGATCGTCGTCGGATTCGCTTCGATGCTCACCGCAGGCATTCTCACCGCACTCGCGTGGACCGACACCTTGTCGCCGTGGGGATTGCTCGCATGCACGTTCGTTCTTGGTTGCTGGTCGTCCCTGTCCGCTCCTGCATGGCAGGCGATTCAGCCAGAACTGGTTCCGCGTGAGCAAATTCCGGCGGCGTCCGCGCTCGGGGGTGTCACCGTGAACGGTGCGAGAGCGATCGGGCCGGCACTGGCCGGAGTCCTGGTGGCCGTCGCCGGTCCGACGTTCGTGTTCGCTATCAACGTGGTGTCCTTCCTTGCCACGCTGGGTGTCTTGATCGTGTGGAAGCGCCCCCGCGACGTCGTCGTGGATCGAGAGGGTTTGGCAGAGTCGATCGTCTCCGGGCTGCGCTACATCCGATCCGGTCCGGTGATTCGGCGAATCATCCTGCGCTCGGCGCTGTTCGCATTTCCGGCGTCCGCGCTGTGGGCGCTTCTACCGTCGGCTTCGTCGGCGGTCCTCGGGCTCGGGGCCGTCGGGTACGGCGTTCTGTTGGGTGTCCTGGGTGTCGGAGCCATCGCGGGCGTCGCGCTGACGCCCGTGTGGAGGAAGAACTTCGGTGCGAACACCCTTCTCATCGGTTCGGCTGTCGGATACGCCGTCGGGATAGCGGCAGTTGCGTGGCTACCGTTGTGGTTGGTGGTGCCGGCGCTGTTGCTCTCGGGCATCGCGTGGATCACTACCTTGACCGCACTGAACGCATCGATCCGACTGTCGCTTGCGTCATGGGTGCGTGCTCGCGGTATGTCGGTGTACCTGCTGGTGTTCATGGGCACGCAGGCTGTCGGCTCACTGGCGTGGGGTTGGCTGGCGTCCAGAATCGGCATAGTCGATGCACTGGCGGTGGCGGTCGGTGTACTCGTTGTGGTGGCGGCCAGTGTTGCGGTGCTCCCCTTGCGCCCCGAGACGGGAACTCTCGACCGAGCTGTCTCCGTTGCATGGCCCACCCCGACGGTCCTGCTCGAACCCGTGCCCGAGGACGGTCCGGTGCGCGTCGCCATCACCTATCGAGTCACCAAAGACGCTGTCAGCGAGTTCATCTCGTCGATGGCACCGGTGGGCGCTGCACGGAAACGAACGGGCGCGTATTCCTGGAACCTGTACCGCAGCCTGGACGTGGCCGACACGATGGTCGAGCAATTCACCATCCCGTCTTGGAACCAGTATCGGCGTCAACGAGAAGAGCGATGGACCGGATCCGACCACGAGGTGACGCAGAACGCGATGGGCCACGTGGTCGGAGGCACTACCCAGTCCGAGACACACGACATCGCGATTCCAGTGCGAACCGGAACTTCGGGGTGGCACCGGCGGTAGCCGATCGCGTGTCGCACCGGTAGGACTGAGCTGAATCTTGAATGTCCGGTTCGAGAAATTTCGTAACTCATTAGTAACGCCTGCGCTATTGCTGCAGGTCATGGCGTGGAATACGTTCTCCAATGTTAAGTACGGACAGTGTCCGATCTAATTGGGAGCGACATGACAGAAGCAACACCTCACCAATCTCTGAACACCAACTCGATCGGCCTCGTTCAAGGAGTCTTCCAAGCACTGACGCACATGGGACCGGCATCGGGGGTGGCGTCGTCACTGCTGATCGCAGTGTCGTTCGCCGGACCTGCGACACCCCTGGCGGTCCTGCTCGCTCTGGTTGTCGTGCTCCTCGTCGGCGTGGCCGTCGGCTCGTTGGCCCGCGTGTTCAGCTCGGCAGGCGGCTTGGCGGACTACGTCGAACAGTGCCTCGGTCGGCGCGCAGGCACCTTCGTCGGGTGGCTGTACGCGCCGCTCGAGCTCATGATCTCCCCCATCGTCTTCGTGTTCTTCGGCCAGTTCGCGTCGGGAACGATCAATTCGTCCCTGGGTGTGGACATCCCCTGGTGGGCCTTCGTCATCCCTGCTGCGCTGCTGGTGTGCTTCCTGAACGTGCGTGGGGTCAAGCAGTCGACTGCCACCGGTGTCGTGTTCGGAATCGCCGAGATCGGCATCATCGCCGTGCTGGCTGTGTGGATGATCGTCGACGGAGGAGACCAGAACACCCTCGCCGTCTTCGATCCGTCCAATGCCCTCGAACCCGGCTGGTCGGGCATCTTCAAGGCCGTGGTGTTCTCGATCCTGGCATTTCAGGGATTCGAGACCGCCGCCCCACTCGCCGAGGAGACGAAGGACGCGCGCCGAACCATTCCGCGCACGATCATGTACTCCGCGTTGGCATGCGGGTTGTTCTACTTCCTGTGCTCGTACAGCGCAGTGATCGGTTGGGGTCCGAACAACATGGCCGACTTCGCGTCCGCAGACAGCCCGTGGATCGATCTGGCGCACAAGTTCTGGGGTCCACTGTGGGTGCTCGTCCTGTTCGCTCTGGTCAACAGTTTCATCGGAAATGCGAACGCCGGGACAATCGCCGCCTCCCGAATCGTGTTCGCGTTCGGCCGAATGGGTCGACTACCCGCTCGATTCGGTCGAACTCATCCCACCCACGCGACACCGACCTTCGCCATCTACTTTCAAACCGGCCTGACCATCGTCGTTGCGCTGGTGCTCGGACTTGCACTCGGTCCGGTGGCCGCCTTCAGCGTGCTCGGGGCCATGATCACGGTCTTTGCTATCATCATCTACATCATGACCTGCATTGCATGCATCGCGTACCACACCCGCGATCGTGCATCGCGAGGCACCAATCTCGTTGTCCACGTGGTTCTGCCGTCCCTCGCGGTTCTCATTTTGCTCGCGCCGCTCTACTACCAGTTCTTCCCGTGGCCGTCGTACCCCGGCAATCTGGGGAACATCGCGGCGATCTGCTTGGTCACCGCCGCTGCGGTAGCTGCATTCCTCTCCACCGGGCCGACTGCGGTCGAGGGGACAGTCGTCGAACCTCTCGCGGTCGATTCGAGGGACCGCGGGTGAGCACAGCTCCGTTGTTCGACAGTCCGCAGCGTGCGAGAGTGCGCAACCGCCGTTCGATTCTCGATGTGGTGCACAGTAATCGCGGCATCACCAGAACGCAGCTGGGCTCGATCATCAAGCTGTCCAAGACTTCCATCAAGGAGATCTGCGACGACCTGATCGCCGAGGGTCTGCTGGAGGAATTTCAGCCCATGTCCGCGGAGCGTCAACAAGGCCGTCCTGCACTGTCTTTGAGAGTCACCACGCATCACGGAGTGCTACTGGGGATCGATATCGGTGCCGACAAGGTGAGCGCGCGCTCGTCCACTTTCGCCGGTGACGTACTCGCCTCTTCCGAGGTACGAACTCGCCGCGAAAAGCCCGATAGGGGTTACCTTCTCGGACTGGTCGAGCAAGCCGTATCGGCAATCCGCCCCACCGGTGACGGTACTGCCGAACAGTTCCACACCGTCGTCGTCAGCACCCCCGGCGTGGTGGATCCGCAGACGAATGTCGTCAGCCTGGCTCCGCAGATCGCCGGGTGGGACGGACTCGACCTTCGTGCTGCAGTGGCCGAATGCATCGGCTGCGATCCGACAAGGGTGTTCGTCGAACGTCAGACGGACCTGTCGGTGCTCGCGGAATCCATTGCGGGAGCGGCGAAAGGGATCGATACCGTCCTGTACGTCCATCTCGGGATCGGCATCGGCGGTGGAATCATCGTGCGAGGCGAGTTGAGTCGAGGTGCCTCCGGTGCAGCAGGTGAGCTCGGCTATCTACCGCTCAGCTTCGGCGACGAACCACCCGCAGGCAGCCGGATAGGTGCCTGGGAATGGGCCGCGGGTGGTCGTGCGTGGGCAAGACACGGCCGTGCCGCAGCACTGGAGCCCGGTGGCGCTCGGTTGTTGGAATTGGCAGACGGTGACGCCGACAGTGTCGACGCCGAAGTGATCTTCCGCGGCGTTCGCGAAGGTGATACCGCCTCTGTGGATGTCTTCGACCGGATGGCCTATCGAATCGCGGCCGGTATCGCTGCGGCCGTATGCGTCATCAATCCCGAACGCGTTCTCGTTGCCGGTGGATTGTCCAAAGGCGGAGAGCTGCTTCTGGATTCGCTGCGAGACGATCTGAGCACACTCGTTCCGATCATGCCGGACATCCAGCTGGCGACGTTCGGCGGCGACGGCGGCGTTGTCGGCGCGCTACACAAGGCAACTGCGCGCGCGTTCGACGCGCTCAATCCCCTGCCCTGATCCAGGGCTTTCGTTCACAGGGCGGGCTCTCTGCCTGCTCACATCACTCGTCTTCATCCAAGGAGAACTGCTGTGCAAAAAATCTCGAAGTCGTCCCTGCTCGAATGGTGCTCCGTTCCCGCGGCCGAGCTGGAGAATCACCCCGACCGCCGGGTCCCCTTCCGCATGGTCGAGGACTCGAATGCCATGGGCCGCATCATGGCTCGAGAATTCGTCGATTCCGTCGCGGCCGCCCAACAGGCCGGCCGCATGTATCGAGTGATCCTCCCGTGTGGACCGACCGCGTGGATGGCACCGTTCGCCCAGATGGTCAACAGCGGCAGGGTGAATCTCCACAACCTGGAGGTGTTCCACATGGACGAATGCCTGGACTGGCAGGGCCAGGAGGTGCCTTCGAATCACCCCTACAACTTCCGCGGAACAATGGAACGCGACTTCTACGGCGCGATCGACAGTGACCTCCGCCCACCGATCGAGCAGCGTCACTGGCTCAACCCGGATACTCTGCTGCACATCTCAGCGGCACTCATCGCCGAGCCTGCGGACCTGGCGTACGGCGGCTGGGGACAGGACGGCCATGTGGCCTACAACCAAGCTCGACGCAATGCATTCAGCGAAATCAGCGTCGACGATCTGAAGAACTCCGTGGCACGTATCCAGGACAACAACGTGGACACCATCATCGCGCTCTCACAGCGCACACTCGGTGGTGCCTATCAGTTCGTGCCGCCCATGTCCGTCACGTTGGGTATGCGGGAGATACTGGCAGCACGCAAGATTCGACTGTTCAGCGACACAGGTGCGTGGAAGCAGACCGCATTGCGGGTTGCGCTGTTCTCCGATCAAACCCCCGAATACCCGGTCACCCTGCTCCAGGACCACCCTGATGCCCTCCTGACTGCCACCGTCGCAACCGCGGAGCACGTCATCTCGCTCAACCCGGCGTGGGACCTCTCTCAGTGACCGGCGAACAGCTACATCCGTACGACATCGTCATCGGCACGGGTGGTTTGGGAACCGGCACGTCGTTGGCGCTCGAGGGCAATCACACCCTCGGGCGCGAGGAGAGCAGAACCGTCCGAATGCTCGATGTGCAGGACCGTTGCAAGCTGCACATCATCACCCATTACATCGCTCGGCTGGCACCCGCGTCTCTTCGCGTCGTGCCGGTCGGGCGGGTCGGCAACGACGCGATGGGCCACTCAGTTGTCGCAGAACTCGCCGCCGAGGGAATGGACGTCACTCACGTCGGTGTCGACGAGAGCCGTCCGACATTGCATTCCGTCTGCTTCGGCTACCCGGACGGCGACGGTGGGAACCTCACTGTCGGCGACTCTGCCAGTTCCGCCGTCACCTCGGCGGATATCGAGTCCGCGGAAGCGCTCTTCGCGGAGCACGCAGGGCGCGGCATCGCCCTGTCCGCACCCGAGGTCACCCTCGACGCACGTGTTGCACTGTTACGTAGCGCCACTCGACACGGATTCCTTCGATTCGCGTCCTTCCTGTCCGGAGAGATCCGACAGGCGGCAGCGGACGGAGTACTCGATCTCGTCGATGTGCTGTCGATCAACATCGACGAGGCCGCAGCACTGTCCGATCACAGTGCACCGGCCGATCCGCAGCGCGCCGTCGATCGAGCCTGCACCGATCTTCGGCACGCCAATCCGAATCTGAGGTTCTGCATCACCGCAGGTCGGGCCGGAAGCTGGGTGTGGGATGGCGACACTCTTCATCACCAGGAGCCCGTCACCGTGGAGGCATCCAACACCGCGGGTGCGGGAGACGCCCACCTCGGTGGACTCATTCTGGGGTCCGCCGCAGGCCTCGATCTCGTCACCGCCAACGAGGTTGCCACGGCGCTGTCTGCACTGAGCGTGACGAGTGCCGACACCATCAACACCGAGATCGACCACGACCTGCTCGCAAGGTTCGCACGGCGACGAGGACTGTCCGGGACCGATTACCTGGGCACGGTTGTCGACGGAGGGGCGGTGGCCCGATGAGCACTGTCGAGCTCCGACCGTTCGGGACCACTCATGACGGACACACAGTGCAGCGCGCCGTCCTGTGCAACGACCGTGGAATGACGGCCTCGATCCTGTCCTTCGGTGGAATCCTGCATACTCTCGACGTTCCGGATCGGCACGGTGAGACCACCAATGTCGTCCTCGGTTTCGCAGATCTCGAGAGCTACGAGGCGTCGAACACGTACTTCGGTGCCCTGATCGGCCGCTACGCCAACCGAATTCTCGATGCGACGTTCGCGTTGGGCGATGCGACCTACACACTGGATCGAAACGACGAGTTCGGTACGGTGCACGGCGGCAGCAGCGGTTTCGACCGTCGGGTCTGGGACATGCAGGCCATCGGCAGTTCCGAAGCGGTCGGCGTTCGATTGTCGACCGTCAGCCCGGATGGGGACAACGGTTTTCCCGGAAACCTCACCGTCGAGGTGGCGTACGAGCTCATCCGTGACCGCAATTCTCTGCGAGTGACCTATACGGCCACCACCGACGCAGCGACGGTGGTCAACATGACCGGTCACAGCTATTTCAACCTCGCCGGCGAGGGCTCGGGAAGTGTGCTGGACCATCTGCTCAAGGTGGAGGCCGACGCGTTCCTTCCCGTGACCTCGCAGCTGGTGCCGACCGGCGAACTCGCCGCCGTCGAGAACACTCCGTTCGACTTCCGTGAATCACGGCTCATCGGAGATCGGATCCGGGACAACCACGAGCAGCTAATTCTCGGTCGAGGGTACGACCACAATTTTGCGCTGAGGAAGGAATACTCTGCAAACGCTTTCGAGTGTGCTGCAGAACTTGTCGAGCCGATCTCGGGTCGAGTTCTTGCGGTGTGGACCACCGAGCCGGGGCTCGACGTCTACACGGGCAACTTCCTCGATGCATCTCTGGTGGGCACCAGCGGTCGCATCTATCGCCAAGGAGATGCCATCGCGTTGGAGCCGGAGCATTTCACCGACTCGCCCAACCGCCCCGAATTCCCCTCTGTCGAGCTGTATCCCGGTGAGACCTACCGAAGCGCGACCGAATATCAGTTCGGCATCGTGGAATCTGCCGACGACGAAACAGGAGACGTGCCATGACGATCGGAGCGAACATTGCATCCGCGCGGCTGCGTGTGGCAGAGCTGCACGCCGAGCTGGTCCGAAACGAACTCGTCGTGTGGACCGGCGGCAACGTCTCCGAACGGGTCGTCGGCAGCGACCTGATGGTGATCAAGCCCAGCGGCGTCGCGTACGACGACCTCGGCCCCGAGGACCTGATTCTGTGCACCCTGGACGGGCAGGTGGTCCCCGATTCCGTTGGTTCACACAGGAACCCGTCGAGCGATACCTCTGCGCACGCGTACGTGTATCGGAACATGCCGGAGGTGGGCGGAGTGGTGCACACGCACTCCACCTATGCAGTCGCGTGGTCGGCATTGGGCATTCCGATACCGTGCTGCATCACCGCGATGGCCGACGAGTTCGGTGGGCCGATTCCAATCGGCCCGTTCGCCGTCATCGGCGACGATTCGATCGGTCGCGGCATCGTCGACACTCTTCGTGGCCACCGCAGCCGCGCCGTGCTGATGGCCAACCACGGACCGTTCACGATCGGAACCGATGCGCGTGACGCGGTGAAGGCGGCGGTGATGGTCGAGGACGTCGCCAAGGCGATGTACGTGGCTCGCCAACTCGGAGATCCCGACCCGATTCCGCAGGAGTCCATCGATCGACTCTTCGCCAGATACCAAGGTGTGTACGGACAGCCCGATGCGCACACCGATCGAAGTGGCCGACATCGTGAGAGGTCGGCCATCGAGTCGAATCGGCTGAGCACTGGGGCCCACCATCCACACCGTGAGTCACAATGACTACGTGAGCTTCGAGTTGTGTGAAGACGCGTCGGCCGGCCAGTGGCTGATCGATCAGAATTTGCCGTGGTACCGCTTGGCCGGTCGCGGTCCGGTCGGGTTCGAGAAGTACTTGCGGGTGTTGTTCATTCCCGATCCTGACTTTCCGGGGCAGCGCACCAGCGACGTCGACTTCGAGCAGAAGATCAGCGAATTGGCCCAGGTCGGCGTGGCTCTGAACATCCTGTCTCGCTACACGACCACGCCGGACGAGTGTTACTTCGCACTGTGGGACGGATGGAGTTCGATCGACATCGCCTCAAGGCCGAGGTTCGAGGTCCCCAACCGTGACTACTTTCTATTTCGAGGTTCACTCGCGGACTATGCGAATTGGAGCAGCGACGATCCAATCCTCTGGCCGTACGGCGACTCACCCGATCCCGCGTTCATCTGGCCTGCGGATCGTGCGTGGTGCATCACCAATGATGTCGACCCCCACTTCGCCAAGGTCGCAGGCAGCGCCGAGGCCGTCGACCGCGTTCTGGCCGAAACGGCCATCGATACCGTCACCGACCACCCCGACATCGAGCCGCCCTACTGGGACTGACCCACTCGGATCGGCCGACCGCGCATAGTGCCCACGAATTGGGTACACCGGATGCATGCCGGAACTACCCGAAGTGGAAAACGCCCGACAGGTCGTCGAGAAAGCTCTCGGTCGCGTCATCGTGGACATCGATGACACCGACACGTTCGAGTGCCGACCACACATGCCGGGCGATATCGCCCGCGCACTGACGGGCGGGAAACTCACCGAGGCGCGGCGACGCGGCAAGGCGATGTGGTGCGAAACCGTCACGGCCGACGGCTCGAGCGGCCCGACTCTGGGCATTCACCTGGGCATGGGCGGACGCGTCATCGTCACCGCTCCCGACGGTGAGCGGACCTCGCAGTACGGAGGCGGCGATCCACATGTCGGTGAGCGTCCGACCGACAAGCCGGAGTGGACGCGGTTCTCCATGACGTTCGACGACGGTGGGCACCTCCGACTCTTCGACAAGCGCCGCCTCGGCCGGGTTCGACTCGAACCCGATATCGACGCTCTCGGCCCGGATGCCGCGGAGATCACCCGCGACAACTTCCGTCACCGAATCGGTTCCAGTGGTGCACCTCTCAAAGCCCGACTACTCGATCAGTCCGCCATTGCAGGCGTCGGCAATCTACTGGCCGATGAGGTGCTGTGGCAGAGCGAGCAATCCCCATCCAGGCGCGCCAAGACACTCACGACGGAGGAACTCGACGAGCTCCGAGTTGTTCTGCGCCGCGCGATCAGATCAGCGATAAAGAAGGGTGGCGTACATACCGGGGAGATCATTCCGTTCCGAAAAACGGATGCGGCGTGCCCTCGATGTGGTGCGCCGATGGCCCGCGGAACGGTGGGCGGCCGCACGACGTGGTGGTGTTCTGGCGAGCAATCCTGATCCGATCCATCGCGGAGTCTTATCCGATGGCACTGTAGGACAGTAATTTTGGGAAAAGTCAAGCCGTTTCCGGATGCGGCACAATGTCACCGGACGGCGTACGGTGTTGGCAGCTTCGGACCCAGCCGAGGCAGCGAACTTCGCCGGAGGGTGCATGCTTTCGACCGCCGACACAGACCCAGCTCCGCACGTCACCTATCTGCCGCAGCGTCATTGTTTCGCCGTCTGGCACAACACACCGGGGGCGACGCCTGGAGGCGAGTCCACTCCCGTCGATCTTGCGGTTCCCGGCGCGGACGGCACCGTTGCCGTGCGCACTGTGGACGCGCAACTCGTGGCGGCGAACGGTTGCGAGCTCCGAACCGCAGCCGGCTCTGCGGAAGGCATGTCGGCACGCGGATGGTTGGCGATCCTGAACTACGTCGAGCACAATCCCGACGTGAGCGGGGTTCCACGAGATCTCGTCGATGCACTCCCGCCTGCGGCGCACGCTGTTCCCAATGCCGGCGGCTCCAGCGTGCTGACTGCACATGGTGCCGCTGACGCGCTCCGCGCCAGCCTGCGCATGCAAGACGACTTGACCGAGAGTGCGTCTACCTTCACTCCGAGGCCCTATCAACTGCACGGTGCGTCCTGGGTGCCGACGGTTCAGGAGATCGGCGGCGGCGGAATCCTCGCCGACGAGATGGGGCTGGGCAAGACGCTCCAGGCCATTTCGCACATGATCGTCGGAGCGCGGCGAGGCGAGGGCAGCTACCTGGTCGTCTGCCCGACGTCGCTGATCAGCAACTGGCGCCGTGAGATCGAGAACTTCTCCGACGGCGAATTGGTCGTCAACGTGTACCGCGGACCGTCCCGCACCCTCGAGCACTGCGCCGAGCCAGGCTCGGTGACAGTCACCGGGTACCCCACCCTGCGTACCGATGCAGAGCGATTGAGCGAAATATTCTGGAGCACAGTGTTCTTCGATGAGGCGCACGTCATGAAGAACTCCCGGACCAAGATAGCCAGAGCGGCGCGTCGGCTGAATTCCACCACCCGCATCGCCCTCACCGGCACGCCCGTCGAGAATCGCATGGACGAACTCTGGGCCTTGATCGATCTCACCAATCCCGGTTTGCTCGGAACCCGGGCTCGGTTCACTCGACGATTCTCAGCACCCATCGAGCAGGGAGGCTCAGCGGCCGCACTCGCACAACTGTCGAGTGCGATCGCGCCGGTCGTCCTTCGCCGGACGAAGGCCGAGGTTGCGACGGATTTGCCGCCGAAGCACCACATCGATGTCCTGTGTCCCATTTCGAACGAGCAAGCATCGCTGTACAATTCGGCCGTCGATGAAGCATTCGACACCGGTTTCGGCAGCAACCGCGGCCGTGGAACAGCAGTGCTGGCGCTACTGACGTCGCTCAAACTGATCTGCAACCACCCGGGCCTCGTCAATGGAGACTTGTCTCGGCTGGCCGATCGCTCGGGCAAACTCGACAGGCTCACCGACATCGTCGAGGAACTCGCCGAATCCTCGCGCGCTGCACTCGTCTTCACCCAGTATCGCCGCACCGGAGAGATTCTCGCCGAGCACCTCGAAGGCCTCACCGGAGCCCCGATTCCGTTCTTTCACGGCGGGCTCGACGTGGACGAGCGCGACAGGATGGTCGACGACTTTCAGAACAGCGACCGATCCCCCGTCATGGTCCTCAGTCTGAGGGCGGCGGGGTACGGCCTCAACCTCACCCGTGCCAGCACGGTGATTCACTACGACAGGTGGTGGAACCCCGCGGTCGAGGCGCAGGCCACAGACCGGGTTCACCGCATCGGGCAGAAGTCCGGCGTGACGGTCATGGCACTGACGACGGAGGGGACACTGGAGGAGCACATCGCTTCACTCCATACCCGGAAGAAGGCGATCGCCGGATTGACCGAGAGCAACAACGAGTCGGCTCTGGCGGCGCTCGACGACTCGACATTGCGAGAAACGCTGTCGCTGCGGGCGGTGACGCGCTGATGGCCACAACACCGCAGCCTGCCGCCTTCGGGTCGACGCCCTGGGGGAAAGACTGGATCAGGCGAGTCGAACCCATCGCCGTCACCCGGCCGAACCCGATGCTCCCGCGAGCACGAAGCCTGGTGCGCAACGACGCAGTTGCAGTGGACCCCAGCAAGATCGGAGAGTTTCGCTGCGTCGTGTCAACGGGCAAGAAGGTCGAGACCGCCGTGATCTCCCTCCCCCGGTATGGAGCGGGCGAACGGAAGTTGGTGCTGCGCATCCTCGCCCGCCACACGCGCGGGGCCGTAGCCAGCGGAGACCTCCCCGACGAGGTCCACGCCGAACTCGTAGCGAGCGCACTGTCGCCGGTCCCGAACGTAACCGAAACGTCCTGCACGTGCTCCAGAAGAATCGATCCGTGTCTCCACGTGACGGCCGCTACCTACGCCGTCAGTCTGATCGTCGATCAGATGCCGACGTCGGCATTGGCCGTCCGTGGAGTCGATCTGTCGGCTACAACCGTGTCGACGGACTTTCCACGGCGTTGGATGCCGATAGAAAGTGTCGATGCCACATCGTTTTTCGGCTGAGCCGAGACTGTGCGACTCAGACCAGTCCGCTGGTCAGGAAGTCGCTTCGACTGCCAGCCGAGCGAGTGTGTCGTTCAGCTGGTCCTCGGTGACCAGCGGGAACTTGATCTGCTGCAGAAGCTTTTTGTCCGTCACCTTCGACCAGTCGTAGGTGTGGCGCACCAACGTCTCGTTGGGGCCCTGAGATTCGAGCTCCCACAGCCATTCCCAGCCGGGAGGCTCGTTGCCGGCGGGCGCCGTCTTCCACGCGAGCAGCTTGTCTTTGATGTAGCCGCTCACCACATTGTCGGTCTGGTACTCGCCGCCCATGTGATCGCCCTGCATGTTCATCGTGAATTTCTCGCCGACCTTCTGAATGCGGTCGGCGTGGTCCACGCTCCGGACGAACCCGGATCCATCGAGAGCTTGATGCCGCTCGGGATTGGACAGCACATCGAATACCGCGTCGACGGGTGCTTCGATGGTGCGTTCGACTGTGACTTTGGAATTCTCTGTCATGACTACCGCTTGCCCAGAATTCGCCAGCTTCAATCTTCGGCCATCTCGAGTTCGAGTGACACTGCATCTCGAGTTGCCGACTCGGACCGTCGTCACAGGAGGTCGAAGTCCGCGCGAGCTCGTTCGATCTCCGGCATGTGGTCGGTAGCCCATTGCAAGATGGCGTCGATCGGCATCCGAAGGGTCTTCCCCAGTCGCGTGATTCGGTACTCGACGGCGACGGGACGCGAACTGAGCAGGACCCTTTCGACGACACCGTTTCGTTCGAGTTTGCGCAATGTCGCGGTGAGCGATTTCTGTGTCACGTTCGGGATGGCGCGACGCAGTTCGTTGAAGCGGGAGGGTTGTTCGCAGAGTACGTCGAGCACCGCCAGCGACCATTTGTCGAGTACCTGATCGAGCAACTCGCGATGGGGCGCGCTGATGGTGAGTTCGCCCTGCACGGCCGGGGTATCGGTCATGAAACCACGTCTCCTTGAAGTTACTTTCGTGCACCAGGTATCAATAATATACCTAGCCGCAACCATCGAGGAGAAGCCGATGTCCGTCATCTATTCCAGCCCGGAAGGCATGACTCAGCACGTGCCGTACCACCATGTAGCCGTAGGTACCGGAACGCGCCACGTACACGTCAGTGGCCAGATCGCACGCCGCGTCGACGGTGCCCCGGTGGCCCCTGGCGACCTTGCGGGTCAGGTTGCACACGCGCTGACAAATACTGCCATCGGATTGGCAGGTGCGGGTGCGACATTCAGCGACGTGGTGCGATTGACCTTCTATGTCACCCATTGGGCACCGGAGAAGATCGGCGAGTTCATGACAGGTGTCGAACAGGTCGCAGTCGACATAGGACTTCCGACTCCCATGCCGCCCGCCTCGCTCATCGGAGTCGACTACCTCTTCGAACCGGACGTACTCGTGGAGGTCGAGGCGACGGCGATACTCGACTGAACTTCACTGCGGGCCCGGATCAGTGACGACGTCGGGGCAACTCGTACAGTCGCGCAATCAGTCGACCGCAGTGTCGGTGGACGACGATTCCGGGGCCGACGGGACCCATGGCTTCAGCGGTTGCACGACGTCGCGGTAGAAGGAATCGAGGCCGTCGGTCACACTTCCGATGAAGCTGGCCGCAGAGCCCGAGCGCTTGCTACCCATCTTGGTCGGTGACGTCAGCGTGAAGTACTGCAGTTCGCTGATCCGGCCTGCGGTCAACGATTTGGTGTCCGAGCGCACTGTCGCCAAGTTCTCGCAGGATATTTCGCCTGGGTCTGCGAACACGGCTTCGACCAGGATGTCGGCAGGAGCGTTCTTCAATTGCTTGAGCAGCCATGATGCTCGTCGGAGCGCGGTCCCGTCGGTCGGAGCGTCGATAGCGGTGCTGCACTGAATCTTGTTGGTACGCAGGTCCGCTTCGACAGTGACATCTCCGGCGGCATCAGGAATGCGCAATGTGGCCGAGAGACAACCGGAGGCAACGAGTTGCTCGACGATGTACTCGTTGCGCGCCTGGGGATCTCCGCTGAACTTCCTCGGGAGGTGATGCTTCACCGGAACGCCGAGATCGGCAGTCATCCGCAAGGCCAGGTGCCTGGACAGCGACGCCCATGTATTCGCCACCGACAAGGCCTTCACATCGCCGGAGCGAAGCGTTCCTGCGGTGACCGAGTCGCGAACTGCAACCCAGTGGCGACCCATGTCGACGAACTCCGTCGCGCCTGACTTCGGGTGCGTCAGATACCGGACGAATTCGCTCAGAATCCATGCTTGCAGTGGCTCCGCAAGGTCGCCGTGCGACAACAACATTCGAGCCTCGTGAATGACCTCGGACCAGGAGATATGCCGCAGGGAGACCTTGTTCAGCTTGGTCTTGTTCACCTGGACCGGGAGCTCACCGGCGGAGGCCGGAATGTCGTTGGACAAACTCAGAACGGTCTCGTATTTATGTCGTTTTGCGACATCGAGGTAATTCTCGAGCTGCTCTTTCTGTAGCTTGCCGGTGCCGGTTTTCACTTCCAGCAACGCTGTCCACACTTGGCCCGCGCGCGATACTCGAAACACACCGTCGGGGATGACCTTGCCCTCGCCCTTGACGAACTGCACTTCGAGGTAGCCCTCGAAGGGACCGGACGGCGCTCCGGCATGTGCGCAGATTGCGCGAGCGAACGGACGAACCGCCTGCATCGTCGCGATCAGCGCCGAGGTGGCCCTCTTCTCCTGCTCCTCACCGGATCCGACACCGGACACGGAGAACAGGCGAGCCGTCTGCCACCCCTCTCCCCCCGCCAGGGTGAACTGAGGCGGCGCGACCTTCTTGGCAACGGGCTTCTTGGTGCGAACGCCGCGTTTCGGCGGTTCGACATCGACAACCGAGACGTCGACGATATCACCGGTCGTATCGACGGCCAGCACGTGCGAGTCGGCGACCTCGACCACGACAACGTCATTCGCCGAAGCTTCGGGCTCGCCGTCGTCGACGTCGACGCCGAAGTCCTGGGCCAAACCACCCAATCCGGATTCCCAGCCCTGACCGACCGCGCGTAGTTTCCACACGCCGTTCCGTCGGTACACCTCCCCGAACACCAATGCTCGTTCCGACGACGCATCGGCAGTGAGGAACTCCCCGAGCACCGAACCTGCTTGATCCCGCACCTGCATCGACAGTTTCCCGAAGTCACCCAATGGAACATCGTCGGAGCTACCCGCGATGACCACCTTCTCGACTTCGGCTGCGAGAGAATCGAGATGGATCGACACTCGTTCCTGTTTGCCTTCGTCGGTGCTACTGCTCCCGCGGTAGCGTACGGTCGCGTCCGCGGACTCCGGCTGGTTGTAGAAGACGAAGTCTGCATCGGACCGAACGTGCCCGCTCGAATTCACCAGCAATGCAGACGCATCGAGATCTCGCTCCGGGTCTACCCAGGACACGATGACATCCAGTTCGGTCACGTCGTCCGGCAGAGAAATGTTCTGACCCTTGACGAGAATGGGTGAACTCACGCTGACACGCTCCTGTCGGACAAATCGGACTCCGACTGCTCACCCTATTCACAGCGTGACGGTGTGAGTCGAAGACGCCCGACATTCATTCATTCGGCCTACGGCACGCATGGTTGGCCCCGCTTAGGCCGGTCAGAGGATACGACTCAAGAACTGTTGTGTACGAGCATTTTTTGGATTGTCGAAGAACTCGCGCGGAGGTGCTTCCTCCACGATCTTCCCGTCGCTCATGAAAACGACTCGGTCTGCGGCCGCTTTCGCGAAGCCCATTTCGTGGCTCACCACCACCATCGTCATACCCTCGTCGCGGAGTCGAAGCATGACGTCGAGCACCTCGTTGACCATCTCGGGATCGAGGGCAGAGGTGGGCTCGTCGAACAACATCACTTCGGGCTTCATTGCCAACGCTCGTGCGATCGCCACGCGTTGCTGCTGACCACCGGACAGTTGTGACGGATAGTTCTCTCCCTTGTCTGCAAGGCCGACGAGGTCGAGTAGTTCCTGAGCTTGCCTGCGCGCCTTGTCCTTCTGCGTGCCGAGGACATGACGTGGGCCCGATGCGACGTTGTCCAGCGCCGTCATCATGGGAAACAGGTTGAAGCTCTGGAACACCATTCCTGTGTGGTGCCGCTGCTTGGCGATCTGCGCCTCCGACAGCGGCGTTCGCTTGACCCCTTCCGAGAAGCCCATCATCTCGCCGCACACTCGGACGGTCCCGGATTCAATGGTCTCGAGACAGTTGAGCGTGCGCAGCAAGGTGCTCTTTCCACTTCCCGACGGCCCGAGCAGCAGGACCACTTCCCCTTTGTCCACCGTGAAATCGATGTCGTCGAGGACGACGAGATCGTTGTAGGCCTTGGTCATGTTCCTGACCTCGACCATCGTCGTGGCCTTCCTGGTAGTAGACGTCGCACTGGTCATCGGTTCACGGCCTCGGCTTTCATTGCGCTGTCGTCGAGCTTCGGACTCGACGGACCGCCCTTACGGCGGTAATTGCGGTCGTATCCACGCCCTACCCGTACTTCGATCATCTTCTGAATCAACCCCCACAGAGTCGTCAGCACCAGGAAGTACAACGCTGCGGCGCAGAGCCCTTCCAGCACTCGGAAATTCACCTGCACCAGGAACTGGGTCCGTCTCAGCAATTCCTGTACGGAGATGACCGACACCAGAGTTGTGGTCTTGAGCAACCCGTTGAAGCTGTTGCCGAGTGGAGGAATCATCACCCGCAGCGCCTGTGGGAGAACCACCACGCGGAAGACCTTCGTGGGCGACATGCCGAGGGCTCGTGCCGCTTCGGTCTGTCCGGTCGGAACCGAGAGCAATCCGGAACGGACTATTTCCGACAGGTATGCGGCTTCGTTGAGAACCAGGCCCACGAGTGCCGCCTCGATCACGCCCAATTTGATGCCGACCTGAGGAAGTCCGGTATAGATGATCACCAACTGCACCAGTAGAGGCGTGCCGCGCATCAGCCACACGTAGAACCCGGCGACTATCCGCAGGGGTGCGAGCTTGGATGATCGCGCGGAGGCGACCACCACTGCGAGAGCGAGTCCGAGGATCATGCTGACTACGGTGAGCCAGATCGTGACCCACGCGCCCTCGAGCAGCTGGGTGCTCGTCAGGATGGAGAAGAATGCGTCCCAGGACCACATGTGGGTGCCTTTCGACTTACGTTGGTCGGATCAGCTGTCGAGAGGACCGGTGCTCACGGCAATATCGCCGTCGTATCCGGTGACGTCGTACTGCTCGAACAGGTCGGGCAGATATCCGTCGCTCCTCATCTCCGACAGCACACGCGCCACCTCTGCGGAGGATTTGCTGTCCTTCGCGAATCCCATGGCCAGAGGTGCCTCGTTGATTCCACCGACGGCTGTCTCGAATCGTCCGTCTTCCTGGTAGAACGACGTGACCGACTCGACGATGGACGTGCCGTCGAGCTGGCCTGCCGAAAGCGCTTGATAGGCATCGGCATTGGTTTTGAATGTCTGCACTGTCAGCGCCGGCTTTCCTTCGGCCGCAAACTGCTCGGCCATGGCGGTCAGCGTGTCGAATTCGTATCCGGGCGCTTCGACCCCGATGGTCTTGCCCGCCAGGTCGTCCACGCTGGAGATCGATTCGGGGTTGCCCGACGGCACCGAGATCGAGACTGCCTGCACCTCGTACGGAACGAGATCGATGGTCTCGGCACGTGCAGGCGTGTAGAACATTCCGGTGTCGATCATGTCCCAACGGCCGGCCTGCACACCGGGAATCTGTGCCTCGAACTCGATGTTGACGAACTTCGGCGTCAAACACAGGCGCTTGGCGATCTCCTTACCGAGGTCGACACGCATGCCGATCACGTCGCCGTTCGGATCGACGTACTGCATCGGCGGAAGAGTCGCGTTGGTGGCCATCGTCAGTACGCCTTCTTCGGCAAGGTCCGAAGCACCGAGCGTGGGTGTGCAGTCCGTCGGCGCGGCTACGGAATCGTCCGAGGAACTACAGGCAGTGAGGCCGGCCACCACGACAGCGATAGCGGCGATTCCTGTTAACTTACGCATTGAGCGAGCCTTTCCATATCGACTGCAGCACTACACGTTCGAGGACGGGGCGGCAGCGACGATGAGGGAGTTGTTCGAGAAGAATCGATCTTTTGGGATCGATTGCATCAAGCGTCGCAGACGAATTCGGAGGCGTCAACGCGGTTAACACTGCCGACACGCGGTACATCAACTGTTAACCGTTCGCAGGTGATCGCGCTCACCGATCACAGTGCGGCACACGACGACCGCTCCACCAGACGAGCACCGATTCGATACGTGCGCCCATCGGGTTCGAGCGAATCCTTGATCTGCTGGAACAGCAGGTCCATTGCCACATTCGCCAACTGAGCGGCACCGTTGTCGACGACTGTGATTGCCGGCTGCCACATCGCGAGCCACGGCATGTCCTCGTGGCAGATCAGCGACAACTCGTCCGGCACCGACACTCCTCTGCCGACGAGCGTGGGCAGGATGCCGAAGACAGCCTCGTGGTTGGCCGCATAGAGAGCAGTCATCGCCTGGGGTGCATCCAGTAACGAATTGATCGCTTCGGCGCCGAACTCCGTGGTGAACGGGCCTTTCCGGACGATCGTCTCGTCGACCGGAATACCTGCGTCGGCCAGCGCCAGTCGATAGCCCTCGTAGCGCTCACGTCCGGACGTCGCATCCTCGTTTCCACCGACATACCCGATACGACTGTGCCCGAGCTCGATCAGGTGCGCTGTCGCGTCGCGAGCACCCGTTACGTCATCTGCCAGCACCGTCGACGCAGAGCTCCCCTTCACCGAACGGATCAGGTTGACCACCGCTCGGCCCTGCTCCAGAAGCGCATTCGACGCCGCAGCACTTCGACCGCTGCCGATCACGATGGTTCCGTCGACGCCGTGCTCGCCCAGCATGGCCAGTACGTCGTCCTCGCGCGCCGGATCGGCATCGGTGATGCAGAGCAGTACCTGAAATCCACTGGCTGCTGCCCTCTTTTGGACGACCTCGGCGACAGTGTGAAAGGTCGCGTTGAGCAGGTTGTTCATGACCAGACCGATCAAATGCGACCGGTTGGAGCGCAGCGCGCTCGCGGCCCTGTTCGGCCGATACCCGAGAACCCGGGCCGCATCCTCCACCGCTGCCCGTGTCTCCGCCGAGATCAGCGACGATCCACTCAACGCGCGTGATGCCGTGCTGCGCGAAACCCCAGCAGCGCTCGCAACGTCGATCAAGGTGACCGCCATCGGTTCTCCGTTCTCTTGCTTCACGCCTAGGACAGACATATTCGACCGTGGTCGCGTTACAAGTACGTTTCCGGCTTGACGACTCGACCACCTCGAAGGCAGTCTATGCAATCGATCCCATAAATGCGGGTACGACGCGTCGTCGATCGTCCCGAGCCCGAAAGGCACTCCCATGAATCGCGATGATGTCGCGTGGTCCGGCTACTGGCCCGCTGCCCCCACACCGTTCACGCAGTCGGGTGCCGTCGATACCGAGGCAATTTTCGACTTGATGAATCTCTACGCGCAGACGGGAGTTCACGGTGTACTCGTGAACGGCAGCACAGGCGAATGGTTCAGCCAGAGCGACCACGAACGAAAGACCGTAACGGAAGCATCGATCGATGCAGTCGCAGGCCGCTTCCCTGTCGTGATCGGTGTCAGCGCGTACACAGCTGCGCAGTCCTCCGCGCTCGCGAAGCACGCTGCTTCCGTCGGCGCGGACGGCATACTGGCGACGCCTCCGCCCTACGTACACACCTCGGCGGAAGAGACATTCCAGTACTACCGAAGCGTCAGCACCGCAACATCACTGCCGTTCATGGCCTACAACTGGCCACGGGGCGTTGCGGTCGACATGGGAACCTCACCCGACTTGTTCTCTCGACTCGCCGACCTGGACAACGTCGTCGCGATCAAAGACAGCACCGGTGATTGGCTCGCCATGCTCGACACCGTCGAGGCCGTGTCAGACCGCGTCCGTGTATTCGGGAGTTTTCTGCATCGACGCGGCCTTGCCACGCTGCTCGAGCTGGGCGGGGACGGCAACATCGACGGAGGTGGGGTGGGCGCGCCCTTCGCGGTGCCGTTCTACGAGGCCGTCGCTGCACGGGACGCCGACACCGCGCGCATGTGGGTCGATCGTTACCGCGCGTTTTCGGGCCGGCTCATCGCCTCGGACTACAGCGGCGTCTACGCCTCCCCCATCCCTCAGTTGAAGGCCGTGATGAACCTTCTCGGTCAACCAGGAGGCACTGTGCGAGAACCACTGCTTCCGGTCACCGACGCCGACACGCTTGCCTCGCTGCAATCGGTCATCGTCGAATCGGGTATCGACGATGCCTACGCGACCCTAGGAGCTGTGCATGCGAACTGAAGTCGACGTCGTTGTCATCGGAGCCGGAATCGTCGGCGCAGCAACGGCTCTCGCCCTCACCCGCGCGGGATCCCGCGTCGCTGTACTCGATCGCACCCTGCCCAACACCGCCGGCTCGGGTACGACCGCGGGCAACCTGCACATCCAGACGATTCACACCCGCAGGCCTGGGCAGGGCCGAGCCGTCGACGTCGAACAGCTACTTCCGTTGCAGAAGTCGACGAGCACATTGTGGAACACGCTGGACGAGACCGTGCCTGGTCTCGGGCTGAACCGGTGCGGCGGCTTCATGGTGGCCGAGACCGAAGAGCAGGTCCACGCCCTCATCACGAAGCACCGATGGGAACGCGATGCGGGGATTCCGACGGAGGTACTGAGCGGTGACGAAGCGCGGCAGGCGCTACCTCTGCTCGGCCCGAGCATTCAGGCCGCAACCTGGTGCCCGTGGGACGGATTCGCCGAACCCGACCTCGCAGGCCCTGCCCTGTTGCGACAGGCCGCGGCCGAGGGAGCGTCTGTACACCCGTCGACACCGGTGATCGGACTGACCCACGACGGTGACGTCTGGACCGTCGACACCAACGGTGGGACGTGGATTGCACCTGTAGTGATAGACGTTGCAGGTCCGTGGATGGCACCGATCGCCGCGATGGCGGGGACATCGCTCGAACTCGTCCCGACGTCGTTGCAAATGCACGCGCTGAAAGCCGCGCCCCGGACGCTCGAAGTGCTCGTACAGCACGTCGGGGAAGGAATGTCGATCAAGCAGAATCGATCGGGACGCCTCGTCCTCGGCGGCGGCTGGCCTGCAGGTGCGTTCCACGACAGCGAGCCGGCCCCGAGCAGATCCGACAGCACCACGGGAAACCTGGAGCAGGTTCGACGGCTTCTGCCTGCGCTGAGCCACAATGCGCTCCTCGATACATGGACCGGGCCCGTGGTCACCACGCCCGACGAAATGCCGGTCATCGGCGAACTCGCCGGCGCCCCGGGACTATTCGTGGCAGGCGGCACCTACTCCTTCACCTTCGCACCGCTCTGGGGACACATCCTCACCGAGCTGGTGCACGGTAGGAAACCAGAACTCGACGTAACAGCGTTCTCTCCGAACCGACTCGTCCGAATACAAGCTCACTGAAAGAAGGCTTTGAATGGCACTGGTCACGATGTTCGTCAACGGACAGGCGATGTCCGGCGGCACCCTGAACGACGCGTTGCACAAGGCGCGATTCGTGGGGAAAATCGATACCGCACCGAAATACCGATTCTTCTCCGTGCGTAACGAATTTCCCGGTTTGCACCCGGTGACAACCGATGGATACGTGGTACCGGGCGAGCTCTACGAGGTCGAGTACGACGTATTGCGCGACGAGCTCCTTCCCCGGGAACCGAAGGAACTCGAACTCGGGGTCATCGAGTTGGCGGATGGCTCGGGCTCCCTGTCGATGCGAATGCGCGAGAGCCATCTGACGGCCGCCGGTGTCACCGACATCAGTGACCGCGGCGGATGGCTGGCCTACCTCGCGAGCACACGATGAAGGTCGTGCGCGGTGGGATGGTCGTCGAATCCCACTGGGCCGCTCCGGCAGACCTGCTCATCGACGACGGCAGAGTCGTTGCGGTGCTCACCCCAGGGAGCAAGGTCGACGCGGCAGCAGAGGTCATCGATGCAACCGGGAAACTGGTGATGCCGGGTGGAGTCGATCCACACTGCCACGTCGGGTTCACCTCCGGCGAATTCACCTCGCTCGATTCGTATTTGGAGTGCACGACGGCGGCCGTGTTCGGCGGCACCACCACGATCATCGACTTCGCCATCCCCCGTCCAGGTCAACAGCCGCTGGACGCCGCCGAGGTACAGCGCGCGAAAGCGTCGAGCGGACTGTGCGATTCGGCTCTGCACGCCTGCGTCGTCGAGTGGACCGACACCACGGCCGACCAACTGAAGACGCTGGCCGACGCCGGCATCCGAACTGTCAAGATGTTCACCACCTATGCCGGTGAGACGATGGCCAACGAACACACCATCCTCAACACGATGCAGACCACTCGCGACCTCGGCGGAATGGTCATCATCCACTGCGAATCCGACGCGATCGTCACCGATGCGCAGAACCTCGCGGCGGCATCGGACGGTGTCGATGCCGCACACATGTCGCGAACGCGGCCGGAGCTCGCCGAGACCGCCTCGGTCGCAGCCATTCTCGCGATCGCCGAATCACAGAGTGCACCGGTCTACTTCGTGCATCAGTCCACTCCGGCTGCCGTCGAACTGGTCGCGGACGCTCGCAAACGAGGACTTGTTGCCTTCACCGAATCGGTCGCCCACCATCTGATCCTCGACGACTCGGCCTACGAGGGTGAGCAACCGGAAGGATTCGTCTGCTGCCCACCGCTGCGCTCGGCCGAGGTGGTCGAGGAACTCGGGCGTCACCTGTTCACCGGGCACGTCACCACCATCGGTTCCGACCATTGCTGCTACGACACCGCACAGAAGCAGGTGCACAGCCACGACGTGCGGCATATGCCCAACGGACTCCCCGGAGTCGAGACGCGTCTCCCGGTGATCTACTCGCACTACGTGGACGGATTGGGTCTGACGGCCAGCAGATTCGTGGAGTTGACCTCGGCGAATCCAGCGCGCACCAATGGCCTCTATCCACGCAAGGGCTCACTGATGCCGGGGTCCGACGCCGACATCGCGATCTGGGACCCCGAACTGGAATGGACGGTGACCACCGAATCACTCCACATGGCGACCGACTACACCCCGTACGAGGGACACCGACTTCGAGGAAAGCCGGTCACCGTGATCGTGGGCGGCGAGATTGTTGTCCACGACGGCGAACTCATCGACGCCACTCCCCGCGGTCGACACCTCGAGGCCTCACCCCTCGACTTCAGCGGGGCATTCAGTATGTGATCCTCGTACACGAGCGATCTCGCTCTTCGTCCACGGACGATCCGATAGGTCTACTTGTCGGCAAGTCCCGTTGCCGCTGCCAAGTATTCGCGTGAGTCTCGAAATGTTTGCGCAACACCGCGTCCCGCGATGGCGTGGTACCGACTGAGCCGGTCGTCATCGAGAGCTTCGAGGACGGTACTGGAATCCGCGTGCATCCAACCACCGTCTCGAACCAGTTCGTGGGCGCGTTTGCTGGGTAGCGCCGAAATACCCTCGACCCTGATCCCATTCGGATCGGTCGACGCCGCGATGTAATAGGCCTTCTTGCCGGGGTACCCGGCCTTGACCTTCTCGCGCAACCGGAAGACGGCATCGGCCGCGTCGTCGATGGCCGATGCCTGTTCGTCGGAGCCCGATTCGGCGGCAGAGATTCGCGCGATCTCCGCATCGATCGCAGAAAGCAAAGTGGCGAGGTATTCGGGATCGCTCATAGGCCCATGATGCCCTAGAGCTATGATCTCTCGAACCAGCACCCGACCGCAGGATGTCGGTGCCTGTACACCTCGGGCTCAACCTGAGCAAGCACACAGTCCAGATGCCTACCGGCGATGTCATGGACCGCTAACGAGGCGGAGATCCCCGAACGGTTGCCCGCACCACCTGCAACTTCCACCGATGTAGTCGTGCCCGTCTTCACGCTCGCATTCGTCGACTGCGCATTCGCTGCCGCACGAGAGCATCTGGCCACACCCCTCACCGCTCACCGCCACAGGCCGGGCGGTGACAGTCACTCGGCATACAGACGAAAAAAGACGGCCCCGGATTTCTCCGAAACCGTCTTCGACCTGCAATGTGTCGGGCTGACAGGATTCGAACCTGAGACCACTTGACCCCCAGCTGGATCGACCGTTACATCGATGGACCCACCCGGACGCAACACACAGCTGCTGACCAGGCGCTCTCGCCCGGATCGGTCCAGGTCAATCCGCCCTCGGTCGAACCGAGTAGGGACACGCTCGAACATCGATTGCTCCATGCGAATCCACCGAAGGCCCCACGCACCACACCGATGCACCCGCTGCGAAAGGTGTCCGAACCACCGACCCGACACGGCCTCGTACCCAGACAGCGACAACACCCCGCTGAAGGGACGACGCTACAACCTACGCGTCCAGCCTCCGAGCTCTGGTTGAGGCCGATCGCTCGAAAGCTCGGGCGCGATCGGGAAGAACGGAGCAGACTCCCTATCGGATCAGTTGCAGCTGGAACGGACGTGCTGTCGTGGGCGATCGACATCGTGAGGACAACCTGGGGCCCGATCACGTTTCGGGGATCGAGACGCCGAACGCATCGATAGGCATCACCCGATACTTCATCGACACCGGGCGGCTCGAATGGGATGCCCGTGCCGCCGACATCTTCGAGGCGGGCCTCGATCCCCGGCCTGCAATCGAGATCTGGCACGAACGTGTGCACCCGGACGACGCGCACCTGCTGGTCCAACTCTACGAGGACGCAAGCGCCGACGTCGGTGCGGAGTGTATTTACCGGGTTGTTCTCTCCGACGGCACCGTTCGCCACATTCTCACTCGAAGTGTCGCCGTGGAAACCGCGCCCGATGGCCATCCGACGGTTCTGACCGGAGTGGTTTCACAGGTCCGACCGCTCATCGATACGAGCGAACGCCTCGGTACAGTTCTGGACTCCGTCTCGCTGGGCTTCGCGATTCTCGACCGCGACATGATCATCCGTTACGTCAACACGCAGACCGAACGGCACCTCGGCATCGCCCGGGATCAGCTCATCGGACGACATCTGCACGACGCGCTCCCCGATACCCAGGGCTCCTACTTCGACAACCTTCACCGCGACGCGTTGCTCACCTGCGGCGAGGTCAGCATCGAAGCACCCGCACTCTTTCGCCCCGACACGATCATGGAGGTGACCGCCAACTACGTCGAGGACGTTGTCGCAGTCAGTTTCCGCAACGTCACCGATGCAGTTCACAGAGCCACACGATTACTCGACGCATACCGAGAACTTCTCGCCAAATCCCGGCTCGACGACCTCACAGGAGTGCTGAACCGATCTGCTCTGTTCGAACGAATCGAGAGGGTCAGCGCCGAAATATCGCTCCCCACAGCAATATTGTTCATCGACGTCGACAACTTCAAGACCATCAACGACACCCACGGCCATCTCGTCGGCGATCACGTTCTACGCATCACCGCCGCCCGACTCGCCGACCTGTGCAATTCCAACACTGTCCTCGGCCGGATCGGGGGCGACGAATTCGTCATAGCGATGTTCGACGATGACGAACCACTGACGACGAACGAGCCCGAACAACTCCGCCGACGACTACGCCGCGCAGCCCGCGCACCCATCGACTTGAACGACTCCACCCTCTCGATCGAATTGAGCGTCGGAATCGCACACAACACAGGCGAGTCGACTCTCGAGGACATGCTCACCCGAGCCGACCTCGCTCTGTACGAACACAAAACCAACATTTCCCGCATCGACGTCCCTCGCCGGACAAAGCATCAGCACTGACCGCTGACGGAACCGGATCGAACCCGTGCGGCAGCGCTACAGCGGATCTGGACGAAACAAGAACCGGAGCCACCGATTCGTCCGCAGCTCGACACGGACCCCTATGGACCCAGTAGCTCCTCGAGGAGCGAACCAGCTGAACAAAGTGGCTCCGTCCGCTCAGGTCCATTCGACCGACGCACGCAGATCGCCGGACGCCAGCGGATACACCTGGACAGCGCCTCAGCGCCGAGTTCGATCGTGTAGGTACCGAGAAGTGACACTCCCGCGGTACGCACACGAAAAAGACGGCTCCGGATCTCTCCGAAACCGCCTCCAACTGCATCAATATGTCGGGCTGACAGGATTTGAACCTGCGACCACTTGACCCCCAGTCAAGTGCGCTACCAAGCTGCGCCACAGCCCGCCGCGCCTCGAAAGGCGCTTGCTGAGATTACCCCAGCCCTACCCCTGAGAGGAAATCGCCTGCTCAGGGGCGGTACCGGACTACGTCAGCGGTTGTTGCCCTTGCCCGGCCGTTCCCGCTTCTCGCGGATACGCACCGACACACGCACGGGGCTGCCGTCGAAGTTGAACTCCTCACGCAGACGCCGCTCGATGAATCGGCGATAGCCGGCCTCGAGGAACCCTGTGGTGAACAGCACGAACGTCGGCGGCCGCGTGCTGGCCTGCGTCGCGAACATGATGCGCGGCAGACGTCCGCCACGCATCGGCGGCGGTGTGGCCGCCACGACTTCCTTGAGCCACGTGTTGAGGCGTCCGGTGGGCACTCGCTTGTCCCACGACTCCAGAGCCGTCTCGAGTGCAGGTACGAGCTTCTGTACCGCACGGCCCGTCTGTGCCGAGATGTTCACACGCTGCGCCCACGGCACCCGAGCGAGATCACGATCGATCTCCTTCTCGAGCTGCTGACGACGATCGTCGTCCACCAAATCCCACTTGTTGAACGCCAACACCAACGCGCGGCCGGCATCGGAGACCATGCTCAGCACACGCATGTCCTGCTCCGAGATCACCTGTGAGGCATCGAGAAGCAGAATCGCGACCTCGGCGGCCTCGATGGCGGACTTGGTGCGCAGCGACGCGTAGAACTCGGCACCGCTGGCATGGCTGACGCGCTTACGCAGTCCTGCGGTATCGACGAATCGCCAAGTCTTGCCGCCCAATTCGACCAACGAGTCGACAGGATCGACGGTGGTGCCGGCAACATCGTGCACCACCGAGCGCTCGTCGCCCGACAGCTTGTTGATCAGCGAGGACTTGCCAACGTTCGGCTTACCGACCAGAGCGACACGCCTGGGTCCCCCACCGGGAATTCCCTCACGCGGCGTCTCGGGCAAGGCCTCGAGCACGCGATCGAGCAGATCACCGGTACCGCGGCCATGGGTGGCCGAGACCGACAGCGGCTCCCCCAGACCCAGCGACCACAGCGCGGCAACCTCGGACTCGGTGCGGCCGTCGTCGACCTTGTTGGCCACCAACAGAACCGGAGTCTTCGAGCGACGCAGTACTCGCGCCACTGCCTCGTCCGTCGTCGTCGAACCGACTCGCGCATCGACGACCAACAGGATCGCGTCGGCGGTGTTCATCGCCAACTCGGCCTGGCGCGCAACGGATTGCTGCAGACCCTTCGCGTCGGGTTCCCAACCGCCGGTGTCCTGCACCAGGAAGCGTCGACCACTCCAGTTCGCCTCGTACGACACCCGGTCGCGGGTGACGCCTGGGACGTCCTCGACCACTGCTTCGCGTCGTCCGATGATGCGGTTGACGAGCGTCGACTTACCGACGTTCGGTCGGCCCACCACGGCGAGAGTCGGTACGGCTACGGCATCTTCGCCGTCTTCACCTTCGTTGAGGTCGACGTACTCCCACTCGCCCTCGTCACTCCATGTTCCGTCGCCCGCGGTTTCCGCTGCGCCGGAGAAGAATTCTTCACTCACTGGACTGCTCCACTTCTGTCGTTCACCACGAGCAGCAAACGCTCGATCACGCCGTCGAGATCCAGCTCGCTGGTATCGACGATCACCGAATCCTCGGCGGGACGAAGCGGTGACACTGCTCTCGTCGAATCTGCGTGATCGCGGCGTTGCACGTCCGCGAGCACGGATTCGTAGTCGTCGTCGCGACCCTGTTCGATGTTCTGTTTGTTGCGACGCTGTGCCCGCGCTTCCGGTGAGGCAGTCAGGAACACCTTCACGTCGGCGTCGGGAAGAACGACGGTGCCGATGTCGCGTCCCTCCACCACGATTCGCGTCGACGAACTCGCAAGGTCACGCTGCATCTGCACCAAGAGCTCGCGCACCGCAGGCACTGCGGAGACGGCCGAGACGGCCTTGGTGACCGCATCGCCGCGGATTTCGCCGCTGACGTCCTCACCGTCGAGCAGAACGGTCTCGGACAGCGGGTCCTTGCCGATCTCGAGGGGAAGTGCTGCAACAGCTTTCGCGACAGCGTCTGCATCGGTGGGCTCGACGCCCGAGCGCAGCACCCACACCGTCGCCACGCGGTACATCGCACCGGTGTCGAGGTAGCTTGCTTCGAGTGCCGATGCGAGCCTGCGCGATACCGACGATTTGCCGGTGCCCGAAGGCCCGTCCATCGCCACGACGAGCGCGCTCATCACAGGCCCACGGATTCGTAGAGCTTGCCGATCTCGCCGCGTCCGAGGACACGCAGTGTTCCTGGACGCTGATCGCCGAGCACGATGTTGCCGACATCGGTACGCACGAGACGTCCGACGGGGAAGCCGACCTTGTCGAACAACCGACGCACGATGTGCTTGCGGCCCTCGTGGAGCGTCACCTTGACGAGAGACTTGCCGTCCGAGATGTCGAGCAGCTGGAAGCCGTCGACCTTCACCGGGCCGTCGTCGAGGGTCACGCCTTCACGCAGCTGCTTGCCCAGAGTGCGGGGAATGGTGCCGAACAGCGTCGCGAGGTAGGTCTTGGAGACCTCGAACGACGGGTGCATCAGACGGTGAGCAAGATCACCGTCGTTGGTGAAGAGCAACAGCCCCTCGGTGTCGGCATCGAGGCGTCCGACGTGGAACAGTCGCTGCCCCGCCTGCACGCGCTCGGAGACGATGTCGCCGACGCATGGGCGTCCCAGATCGTCGGACATGGTGCACTGCCATCCACGCGGCTTGTTCATCGCGAGGTGAACGAGCTCTTCCTTCACGACCACGCGAGTGCCGTCGACGCGGACCACAGCGATGTTGGGATCGATGCGGATGCCCTGTTCGGTGACGATGCGTCCGTCGACCTCGACGCGGCCGTCGGCGATCAGTTCCTCGGCGGCACGACGCGATGCGACGCCTGCCTGCGCGAGCACCTTCTGCAACCGAACGCCTTCACCGGCGGGTACGTGCTTGCGCGGTGAGGAATCGGTGTGCTGATGCTTCGCCGGTTTGGCGTTGCTGATGGTGGTCGACGGAACCTGCTTCTTCTGCGGCTTCGGCGGCTTGGGACGCGAGGGCTTCTTGCGAGGAACGGCGTCGTTGCTGCGGTCGTTGATGCCGGTCTCGACAGGCTTGTAATCGAAGGATTCCTGCTCGACGCCCTTGCGCGGGGCCGGCCGGGCACCTGCACGAGGAGCTCCGGTGCGGGGTGCACCAGCACGGGGTCCCCCGGTACGAGGGGCGCCAGCGCGAGGGGCTCCGGTACGGGGAGCGCCGTCACGGGGCGCTGCGTCGCGGGTGCGATCTCCGCGGCGCGCGTCACGCGGAGTGTCCGACCTACCTGCGGTCGGCTTCCTGCGTGGGTCTTGTCTCTTGTTACGGTCCGGTGTGCCATCACGGCGAGCGGGCTTGTTCACTTGTCTTACCTATCAGTCGTCCGAGTCGAGCTCGGCTGCCGGATCGGGTTTCGATCCGCGGTTCTTGGTGGAGCGGGTCGTTCTCGGGTCGGTGTCCATGCTGTCACTGATCTCGTCGATCAGGTCCACACCCGGCAACAGCGGTGCCAGTTCGGGTAGATCACCGAGCGATGCGAGCCCGAGCCGTTCGAGGAACAACTCGGTGGTGCAGTACATCGTGCCGTTCGTCTCCGGGTCCGTTCCTGCTTCGGAGATCAGTCCACGGGCGAGCAACGTACGCATCACTCCATCGACGTTGACTCCACGTACGGCGCTGACTCGTGCGCGGGTCAACGGTTGACGATATGCGATCACGGCCAGGGTTTCCAATGCCGCGCGTGTGAGCTTGGACCGAGCCCCGTCCAGAAGCAGCCGCTCGACGTACGGCGCATAGGCGGTTCGGGTGTAGAAACGCCATCCGTCACCGGCGTAACGGAGGTCTATTCCGCTGGTTCGTTCGGTCAGTGCGGCAGCCATCTCGTTCAGGGTTGCGCGCACGCGCGCTACCGACGCACCCACCGCCGAGGCGAGTTGCTCGTCCGAGGCAGGGGTATCGACGATCAGCAACACAGCTTCCAGAGCCGAGGCGAGGGTGGCGTCGTCGAGCTCCTCGGAATTCTCGCCGTCCTCGAGCTCGAGCTCCGGGTCGACACTCATGCGTAGTCCTCTTCCGTGACCACGATGGGTCCTTCGTCCTTACCGGTCCAACTCACTCGGAGATCGCCGAGCGGCTCGGGCTGTTCGAACGCGATCACCTGTTGGCGGAACAACTCCAGCAACGCCAGGAATCGCGCGATTATTTCGACCTGCACCTCGCAGTCCTGCACCAACTCCGAGAACGATGCCCACTCGTTGAGGCCTCGGCCCTGCAGATTGTCGAGCAACCACGCCGCCTGCTCCGGGATCGAGACCGCGTGCTGATGGATGTGATCGAGCCCCACCTGCGGAATCGGTTTGGGTCGAAATGCCGCAGCGGCGATGTCGGCGAATGTGGCCGGGTCGACGCCGAGCAGCACCTCGGGAATCAGATCGGCGTACCTGTCCTCCACCGACACCGATCGCGGATAACGTCGCAGCGCAGCAGCTTCCAGTTCACCGAACAGCAGAGCGACCTGCTTGTAGGCCCGGTATTGAAGTAGCCGGGCGAACAGTAGATCTCGAACTTCGAGCAGCGCAAGATCCTCGGCGTCCTCCACATCGCCCGAGGGCAGCAACCGTGCTGCCTTGAGGTCGAGCAGCGTCGCGGCGACGACGAGGAATTCCGTCGTCTGGTCGAGGCCGACATCGGCACCGAGCGACTTGGTGAACGAGATGAAATCGTCGGTGACGGTGTGCAACGCCACTTCGGTGACGTCCATTCGATGCTGACTGATCAACGACAGCAGCAGATCGAACGGACCCTCGAAGTTGAGCAACCGCACCCGGAATTTCGACGGATCCGCGTCGGCCGGAACCTCGATCGGGGCCTCGTCGGCAGCGTCGACGGTCACGGACCCGACCGGTAGATCACCTCGCGCGCGAGGGCGCGGTACGCCTGTGCGCCGCCGGATTTCGGAGCCCACGTGGTGATCGGCTCACCGGCCACACTGGTTTCCGGGAACCGAACCGTACGAGTGATCACCGTGTCGTAGACGACGTCGCCGAACACCTCGACCACTCGCGTCATCACCTCACGCGAGTGCAATGTGCGGGCGTCGAACATCGTCACCACGATGCCGGCCAACGTGAGCCTCGGGTTGAGCCGATCGCGCACCTTCTCGACGGTGTCGTTCAACAACGCCAGTCCGCGCAGACTGAAGTACTCGCACTCCATGGGGATCAGCACTTCGTCGGCACACGTGAGCGCGTTGACCGTCAACAGACCGAGCGACGGCTGGCAATCGATGAGGACGTAGTCGTAGCGATCGAGAATCGGATGCAGCACCCGCCCGAGTGTCTGCTCCCGGCCGACCTCGGTGACCAACTGAATCTCGGCTGCGGAGAGATCGATGTTGCTGGGCATCAGATCGAGGTTCTCGACGCGAGTGCGCATGATGATGTCGTCGGCGGAGACCTTCGCTTCGACGAGGAGGTTGTAGACCGTCAGATCGAGCTCGTGATGTGCGACGCCCAATCCCGCAGACAGTGCGCCCTGCGGGTCGAGATCCACGAGCAGCACGCGGCGGCCGTAGCCGGCCAACGAGGCACCGAGATTGATGGTCGACGTCGTCTTGCCGACGCCACCCTTCTGGTTGCACATCGCGATGATCTTGGCCGGGCCGTGACTGGCCAGCGGTTGCGGATCGGGGACGGCCCTGGTCTTGCGACCGGTGGGCCCGAGCTCGTTCGGCGCGGGAATGATGTCGTGTGTCTCCCGACTGGATTCCGGTTGACGCGTCTGGAATAGGGCACCGTCGAGATGCGGATGATTCAAGCCTGACTCCGCCGCTGGCGGCTGCGGTGTCGACACGTTCCAGCGCTCCCCTGTCCCGTTCGTCTTCGAGTAGTTCACGCAAACGCTACCGCTTGACGCTCGCGCATCGTCACCGGACACGCTGACGCACGACAGCCGGCCTCGTGCTACCGGGCCCGTGGATGCGCTCCCGCCCACACTTCACGCAGAGTGTTGACGGTGACGAGGGTGTAGATCTGCGTCGTCGTCACCGACGCATGCCCCAACAGCTCCTGCACGACGCGGACGTCGGCGCCGCCGTCCAGCAGGTGAGTGGCGAACGAATGCCGAAGGACGTGTGGTGATACCCCCGCGGTGATCCCGGCCCGCACGGCCGAATCCTGCAACACCTGCCACGCACTCTGTCGAGACAACCTGCCGCCCCGAACGTTGAGGAACAGGGCAGGATTCGAGCGGGAGACCAGCCCCGGCCGGCCGCGCACCAGGTACGCGTCGACGGCCTCGACAGCGGGTCGCCCGACCGGCACGATGCGATGCTTGCCGCCTTTGCCGCGCAGCAGCACCGAGCGAGCCTCGGTGTCGATGTCGTCGACGTCGAGCCCGACTGCCTCGGATATACGAGCTCCGGTGGAATAGAGCAGCTCCAGCAGAGCCCGATCCCGCAGTCCGCGTGGGGCATCGGGACCGGCGATCGACGCCGACTCGAGCAGTGCAACCACCTGATCGACGGGCAGCGACTTCGGCAACCGCTTGGCCGGCTGCGGCGGCTTGACCTCGCTCGCGACGTTGCGCTCGACCATCCCCTCCGCGAGCGCAAACCTGTGCAGACCGCGCACCGCGATCAACGTCCGGGCCGCCGAACTCGCTGCGAGTGCCGGGAACTCGTCGTCACCGCGCCGCAGATAGAGCACGAACTCGGTGATGTCGTTCTCGGCGACCTTCGCCAGATCGGTGATGCCGTAGCCGCTGAGGAACCGCTCGTACCGCACCAGATCGCGACGGTAGGACGACACCGTGTTCGGTGCCGACCCGCGCTCGACCACCAGATGGTCGAGGTACGTCTGAATCTGCTGGCCGATCACGGTGGCTACTTTCGCGAACTCTTTCGCTTCTCGAAGGCCGTCGGCAGATCCGCCCACGGCGCATCGGCCGAACGCAGTTCGGTACCGGTAGCGCGCGCCGCGGCGAACGCGAGAACGCCCGCGACGGCGGATGCGTTGACGATCTCGCCCGACAGCGCACGGCGGACGGCCTCGTCCACCGGAACGTAGGAGAGCTCGATGTCGGCTTCCTCGTCGTGTGCCTCGGGCCGATCGACCTCGGTCAGGCCCTGCGCGAGGAAGATCCGCACGGCCTCGTCGGTGAACCCGGGCGAGGCAAGCACATCGACCAGAACCGACCACGTCTGCGCGGCGAGCCCGGTCTCCTCGGCGAGCTCACGCTGAGCCGCAACCACCGGCTGCTCCCCCGGCTCGTCCAGCAGACCGGCAGGCAACTCCCACAATCGACGACCTACGGGATGCCGGTACTGCTCGATCATCACCACACGATCCCGGTCGTCGACGGCCAGGATCCCGACCGCGCCGTGATGCTCGATCACCTCGCGCTCGGCCTGACGACCGTTCGGCATCGCCACCTGGTCGAGCCGGAGCGCGAGAATTGCGCCGGAGTACGGCACCGACGAATCGAGGGTGGTGAACTCGTGCCGAGGCTCGCTCATCCGACGGTCTCGGCGGCGACGTCCGATTCCTCCGTCTGACCCGTATCTCCGTGCACGTCGACCGGCAGACGCTCCGCGGCCTTGTACTTCAGCGCGGCATTGATCAACGACGCGAACAGTGGATGCGGACGGGTGGGCCGGCTCTTGAGCTCCGGATGCGCCTGAGTGGCCACGAAGAACGGGTGCACGGAGGCAGGCAGCTCGACGAACTCGACCAGGTGGCCGTCCGGAGAAGTACCGCTGAACACCAAGCCGCTCTTGGCAATTCGATCCCGGTAGTCGTTGTTGACCTCGTAGCGATGACGGTGACGCTCGGAAACGCTTTCGGTGCCGTACGACGCCGCGACGACCGAACCCTTCTGCAGGGTTGCCGGGTAGGCACCGAGACGCATCGTGCCGCCCAGATCGGCGTCACCGGCGACGGCATCTTCCTGATCGGCCATCGTGGAGATCACCGGATCCTTGGTGTCCGGGTCGAACTCGGCGGAGTTGGCGTCCGTCAGACCGACCGAACGAGCCGCCTCGATGACGACACACTGCAACCCGAGGCACAACCCCAGCAACGGAATCTTGCGCGTACGTGCGAACTCGATGGCCCCGAGCTTGCCCTCGATACCGCGGATACCGAAGCCACCGGGAATGAGCACGGCATCGACATCGCCCAACGCGGCCTGCGCGCCGGCGGGCGTCGAGCACTCGTCGGATGGGACCCACTTGATCTCGACCTTCGCGCGATGAGCGAATCCGCCTGCACGCAGCGCCTCGGTGACCGACAGGTACGCGTCGGGCAGGTCCACGTACTTGCCGACCAGACCGACGCGCACGGTCTCACGTGGCTGGTGAACACGCTCGAGCAGTCCACCCCAGATGGTCCAGTCCACATCACGGAACGGCAGACCGAGCTGACGAACGACGTACGCGTCGAGGCCTTCCTTGTGCAGCACCTTGGGAATGTCGTAGATCGACGGCGCGTCGGGCGTGGAGATGCAGCCGTCGACGTCGACGTCGCACATCAGCGCGATCTTGTTCTTCAATCCTGGCGGTACGTCGCGATCGCAACGCAGAATCAATGCGTCGGGCTGAATACCGATGCTGCGCAGCGCCGCGACGGAGTGCTGGGTTGGTTTGGTCTTGAGTTCACCGGACGGAGCCAGGAACGGAACCAGCGACACGTGCAGGAAGAACACATTGTTTCGGCCGACGTCGTGGCGCACCTGACGCGCGGCTTCGAGGAACGGCTGCGACTCGATATCGCCGACGGTGCCGCCGATTTCGGTGATCACGACGTCCGGCTGGTGACCCTGTAGGTCGGGGCCGTTCATCGCGAGAATGCGACGCTTGATCTCGTCGGTGATGTGCGGGATGACCTGAACGGTGTCGCCCAGATACTCACCGCGGCGTTCCTTGGCGATGACCGTCGAGTAGACCTGGCCGGTGGTGACATTGGCGAAACCGGACAGATCACGGTCGAGGAACCGCTCGTAGTGTCCGACGTCGAGGTCCGTCTCGGAGCCGTCTTCGGTGACGAAGACCTCACCGTGCTGGAACGGGTTCATCGTGCCGGGATCGACGTTGAGGTAAGGATCGAGCTTCTGCATGGTCACGCGCAGTCCGCGTGCGGTCAGTAGCTGGCCGAGGCTCGATGCCGTCAGGCCTTTTCCGAGCGAGGACGCGACGCCCCCGCTGACGAAAATGTGCTTGGTGTCGGAACGCGACTGAAGGCGTGACAATGAGGCTCCCGTGACGAGTCTGCAGGGCTTGCTCCTATCAGGGGGCTGATAAGAGAGGTGAAGCGTGGAAATTGGGCCTGCTACCCACGGGACTTCACGGTAACACCAGTACCTACCTCACCGCCAACGACACGCGCGTTCGTACGACGATCAGCTCGCCGGCGCTCCGACGGTCACGGCGTTGGCATTGGCTCCGGTGCCGTAACGGCCGGACGCGCCGTCCAGCTGCTCCGCCAAGGCGAGAACGGTGGTGATCCGTCCTGCTTCACGGTCGACGTTGTCGACCGTGCTGAGAGCGGACGACAGCGCCGAATCGGCTCGCACGACAGCGATGGAACCGTTGCCCTCGGCCGCACCGGAGCGACCGGCCAGTACCGCGCCTGCACCACGTGAATCGAGGGCTCCCGCGAAGCGGGCGACGATGGCCCCGCGATTGCCGTCCTCCACGTCCGAGGTACCGGAACCGGTGACGACCACAGCCAACTGAGCGGGTGCGACGGCACCGTTGTCGTACGCGATGAACCCGCCGCTGCGCAGCGTCTCCAGTGCCAGCGAGAGCTCCTCGGGAGTCGACTGCGGCTGGGCGGTCTCGGCGTTCAGCAGCAACACCGAACCCAGCAGGTCCCCCGCGAGACTGCCCTGGTCCACCGCGCCGGTGCGCAACTGCACGCCGGCCGGAATGACGTTGGTCAAACGCGTCCGAAGATCGTCGCCGTTCGCAGCGGAGACGAACGAATCGGTCAGCGACACCCGACCGGTGACGGTGGCGCCCGAGGCTCCGATCGACCGCGTGACTCCGTCCACGTCCCCGGGGTCGGCGTCCGGGGTGGTGATCACCACGACGCTGCGATCGACCAACGTATCCCGCAACACTCGGCCCGAAACCGCAGCGTCGAAGCCGTCGGCCGAGTTGAGCTGCTCACCCAGGCGATTGTTGGTCGCCTCCAGATCGTCCACCTGAGTTTCGAGGCCGGTCTTGTCGTCTCGAAGGCCCGACACCAGACCGCTCGAGAGCAGACCCGAACCGAGCACGATGCCGATGGCCAGGGCCACGAAGACCGCTGCCAGCGAAATGGCATGTTGGCGAAGCGAAATCACGAAAGCAACCCCTGGAACCACAGAGCGAACCGGTTCCACAGATCGATTGCCCAATCCAACGCTTCACCGCCGATGTTGGACACGGCCAACGCCACGATCACGGCAACGAGCGCCGCCAGAATCAACAGCGCGATCGCACCGCCGGACACACGGCTGCGGTACAGCGTCGCAACAGCTTTGGCGTCGACCAACTTGGCACCGACCTTCAGACGCGTCATGAATGCGGCCGGATTGGTGTTGCGTCGACCACGATCGAAGAACTCGTCCAGGCTGGCCGGGCTACCCACCGACACGATGAGCGAGGCCCCGTGATGATCGGCCAACAACAGCGCGAGGTCGGCAGCGGCACCGGTGGCCGGGAACGTCATGGCACCGATACCGAGATCCTGAATGCGCTCGAGACCCTGCGCGTGTCCGTCGGAATCCGCCGGAAGCACAACCTCTGCACCGCATTTGAGCGTCTGCGCAGTGACGTCCTCGGGATCGCCGACGATGAGGTCGGGGCGATGACCCGCCTTCATCGCGGTGTCGGCACCCGCACCGACGCCGATGATGACGGGCGAGTACTCCTTGATGAACGGCTTGAGATTCTTCAGATCCTCGGCGTGACCGGGTCCGTCTGCGACGATGACCACGTGGCGGCCCTCGAGGTCGATGTCGATGTCCGGCACGCCGACTCCGTCGATGAGCAACGGACTCTCGGTTCGGATGAACTCGATCGTGTTGCCCGAGAACGCTTCGAGATGGTCGACCAGGCCCGTCTTGGCCTCGATCATCTTGTCGGAGATCTCGGCTTCGCTCTGCTCCTCGCCCTTGGCGAGACGACGATCGCCGGTGTAGACGCCGCCGTCGTTGAGGCGGATCTTGGTGCCGTCCTTGATCTTCTTGAAGACTTCGGTGCCGGCCGAGTCGATCAAGGTGATTCCGTTGGCGACGATGACCTCGGGACCGAGGTTGGGATAGCGCCCGGAGATCGACGGCGACGCGTTGACCACCGCCAGCACCCCCGCCTCGACGAGCGCATCTGCGGTCAGGCGATCGAGGTCGAGCTCGTCGAGCACGACGATGTCGCCCGGGCCGACCCGTTTGAGGAGCTTGGCCGTGTTGCGATCGACTCGCGCGATACCGGTGATTCCGGGCAGCGAATCCTGACTACGTGACAGCAGAGCCGGCATCTTCATGAGGACCATGATGACCCGATCGACACGCCCGGCGACGGAGGCGCGCCGAAACAACTACCACACTGATCACATCAGCACCAAAAGTTACAACGCGGCTCGATCGGCGTTTGCCGTGGCCAGCAGCTCCTCGGCATGCGCACGTCCGGTCTCCGTGTCGTCCAGCCCCGCGAGCATTCTCGCGAGCTCGACGACCCGCTCCGACGACGACAACGTTCTGACGCCGCTGTTCGCAGCGCCCTTCTTGGCGTCGGTCTTGTCGACCACCAGGTGGGTATCGGCGAACGCAGCGACCTGCGGCAAGTGGGTGACCACGATGACCTGGTGTGTGCGAGCCAACCGGCCGAGTCGGCGCCCGACCTCGACGGCCGCGCGACCACCGACTCCGGCGTCGACCTCATCGAAGACCATCGTCGCGCCCTTGTCCGAGCCCGCCAGCACCACTTCCAGTGCCAACATCACCCGCGAGAGCTCACCGCCCGATGCACTCTTGCTGATCGGAAGCGCCTGGGCACCGTCGTGCGCGGACAGACGAAACTCGACCTCGTCGACGCCGTTGCTGCCCGCATGCAATTCGGTGCCGTCGACGACGATCGGGGCAGTGTCGGACGGTCCGGCGGGAAGTGCGCGAACATCGATCTGCAGCTTGGCTTTTCCCATCGCCAGGCCCGCCAGCTCGACGCTGACCGCCTTGGAGAGCTTTACGGCGGCCTTCGCTCGAGCCGCACTGAGCTTCGACGCAGCCGCCGCGACGTCGATCGCAGCCGCGTCGACCTTGGCGCTCAACTCGGCGAGCGCATCGGCCGAGGTGTCGATGTGCGAGAGTCGCTCGCGGGCGTCTTCCGCCCAGGCGATGACGCCGTCGACATCGGCGGCGTACTTGCGCGTCAACGACTTCAGCTCGGCCTGCCGGTTCAGGATCGTGTCGAGGGCACCCGGATCGGACGGCAGATCCGTCAAGTACGAGGTGAGGTCTGCCCCGATGTCGCCCACGATCGCCATCGCGTCGTTCAGTCGCGGCAACAGCTCGGTCAGTGCTGCGTCCTCGGCATGTTCGAGGCGAGAGCGAGCCTCGCCCAGCAGGTACAGCGCGGACGCCGTGTCCGACGCCTCCTCGGTACTCCCGACGAGTGCTGCCGAGGCACCTTCCGCGGTCTCACGCAGCGAATCGAGATCGCCCAGCCGACGCACATCCTCGGCCACGGAGCGATCCTCACCCGGCTCCGGTGCCAGGGAATCGATCTCCTGCAGGCCGAACTGCAGCCGATCGGCTTCCTGCGCCAGCTCGCGGCTGCGTTCGGTGCGATCGATCAGCTCGTTGCGCGCGTCGAGCCACGTCTTGCGCGCGGTGCGGTACCTCGACACCAGGGACGTCACCGCATCCCCGGCGAATCTGTCCAGCGCGCCGAGTTGCTGATCGGGACGCAGCAGCCGCAGCTGGTCGTTCTGACCGTGCACGGTCAGCAGCGAGTCGGTGAAGTTCGACAGCACCGATGCGGGCACGCTGCGCCCACCGAGGTGCGCACGGGAGCGACCGTCCGAGTTGACGGTACGCACGGCGATGATCGAATTGTCCTCGTCGCGTTGACCTCCCGAGGACTCGAGCACCTTGTCGACGTCGTCGATCACCTGCTCCGACGCGGTGTCGGTACTGAATCGCCCCTCCACGACAGCACGCTGTGCGCCGAGCCGAACCCGGCCTGCGTCGGCGCGGGCACCCGACAACAGGTGCAGACTGGTGACCACCATGGTCTTACCCGCACCGGTCTCGCCGGTGAGCACGGTCAGCCCCTCGTGAAACTGTGCGCTGGCACCGGAAATGACTCCAAGGCTATCGATCCGAATCTCTTCGAGCATTCCTACCTCGCTCTCCCCCGCCACCCGGTAACGGGCAGTTCGAATTTCTTGACCATGCGATCGGCGAACGGTGCCGAATCGAGTCGAACCCATTTGATCGGTGACGCTCCCCGCACCACCTCGACGCGAGCACCTGCCGGCAGGCTCAGTGTGCGCCTGCCATCGCAGAATACGAATCCTGCGTGTCCACCCGCATCGATCTCGACCGCGATGATCGACTCGGGGCTGGTGACGAGCGGCCGCGCGAACAAAGCGTGCGCGTTGCTCGGAATGACCAATATCGCTTCGAGTTCCGGCCAGACCACAGGCCCACCGGCCGAGAACGCGTAGGCCGTCGAGCCCGTCGGCGTCGAGATCAGAACGCCGTCGCACCCGAATGCGGACACCGGGCGCCCATCGACTTCGAGCACGACCTCGAGCACCCCGAGCCGCGACCCGTTCTCGATGCTCGCTTCGTTCAGTGCCCAGCCCCGATCGACCACCTGATCGCCCACACGAATCGCAATGTCCAACGTCATGCGTTGTTCGATGCGGTAATCCCCGGCGATGACGCGAGCGAGGGCACCTTCAAGATGGTCGGCCTCGGCCTCGGCCAGGAACCCGACGTGCCCGAGGTTGATGCCGAGCACCGGTATCGAGGCCGCTTGCGCGAGCTCGGCTGCGCGCAGGAAGGTCCCGTCACCTCCGAGCACGAGGACCATCTCGCAGCCGGCGGCTGCGTCCGGTCCGAACTCGACGACGTTGAGCTTCATGTCCGCGACGAACACATGGTCGTGTTCCTCCGTATCGGAGGCTTCGATCTTCGATGGCTCGACCTCGTCGACGAGCACACGAAGGCAGATGCCCGCTTCGTCGAAGACCTTGCCCACCCGACGCGCGGTTTCGGCGATGTCCGGTCGACCTGGATGGGCGACGAGAAGAATCTCTCGAGTCGACTCCCGTTCCGGTACTGACTGGGACGGAGTCACTGTGGTCCTTCCTCGATCGCGAGCCGGACGAGTTCCGTGATGTCGGCGCGTGGCGAGTCCTCGCCCACACCTGCCCTCAGCCACAAAAAGTACTCGACATTGCCCGACGGCCCCGGCAGTGGGCTTGCCGCCACAGCTTGCACCGTGAGATTCGAGGCGACGGCCGCCTTCGCCACGTCCTCGACGGCCTCGGCGCGCAGTGCAGGATCGCGCACCACACCTCCGGAACCCACTCGATCCTTGCCGACCTCGAACTGTGGCTTGACCATCAACACCATGTCGGTACCCGACTTCGAGCAGGCAACGAATGCGGGAAGAACGAGCTTGAGCGAGATGAACGACAGGTCTGCGACGATCACGTCCACCGGTCCACCGATCGTCTCCGCATCGATCGACCGAACGTTGGTGCGGTCGATGACATGAACGCGGTCGTCGGATTGCAGACGCCACACCAGCTGCCCGTATCCCACGTCGACGGCGACCACTTCACGCACACCTCGACTGAGAAGCACGTCGGTGAAGCCACCGGTGGATGCACCGGCGTCCAGACAACGTGCACGCTCGACGGTCAGCCCGAGCGGCTCGAATGCGTCGAGGGCGCCGAGCAATTTGTGCGCGCCGCGGGAGGCCCACGAGACCTCGTTGTCTTCTTCGGCCACCAGAAGCGGTGTGCCCGGTTCCACCGCGGTCGCGGGCTTGGAGGCCACGGTCCCGGCGATCTTCACCCGGCCCGCTTCTATCAGCTCCGAAGCGTGCTCGCGAGATCGGGCGAGTCCACGACGAACCAGCTCGGCGTCGACCCGTGCGCGACGAGCCACGTCAGGTCTTGTCGACGGTGGTCAGGGCGCGCACGAGTACCTCGTGCGCGCGGTCGAGCAGACTCGCGTCGCGCGCAAGGGCGTCGGAATCCACAGCCTCGGATTCCTCGTGGGAAGTCGACTCGATCGTGAGTTGATTCAGCAGCGAGGTAACTTCGGTGCGAACAGTGTCCGGATCTGCAGACGACTCATCGCCTGCACCGCTCGGCCGGTGCTGTCCTGGTAGTGGAATAGACGCGCTCATCGCCTCTCACGCTATCGGATGGGTCCGACGTACGCCCGATCGCCGCCGCTCTCGGAACACTGCTGTCGAACGCGGTATCAGCACCCGAGCAGCGAACGCAGATCGCCGAGTCCATCCCCCTCGAAGCGAATATCCGAGAAGGCCGAGCCGGACCAGGCGACGTGCAGTGTGGCAAGCGCACCCTCGAACGCATCGGGCGTACCGTCCCCGCCGTACTGCACCGAGAGCACCTCGTCGTCGATGGCGACCGTCCAACCGGTCTTGCTGCCGACGCTCGACGCCATCTCGTCCTTGTTCAGGACTCCGAGATCGAGGCCGATGTGAGTGGGGCGCAGATGCCGAGGCGCATGCAGCAACTCGGCAGCGGTACTGACGCCGGTCAACACCAGCAGCGAGGGCAGACCGATTTCGTTCGCACCAGCGATGTCGGTATCGAGCCTGTCTCCGACGACGAGGGCCGCGCGTGCTCCGCTGCGCTCGATGGCGTCGTGCATGATCGGGGCGGCCGGTTTGCCTGCCACGACGGGCTCGATATCGGTGGCGTTGCGCACCGCCGCGACCATCGAGCCGTTCCCCAACACGAGTCCACGCTCGGTCGGCAAGGTGGCGTCGATGTTCGTAGCCACCCACAGCGCACCCGCACGGATGGCGAGGACAGCCTCGGCAAGCATCTTCCAGCCTGTATCGACGGAGTGCCCCTGCACCACGGCCACGGGATCGTCGTCGGCAGACCTGACCGGTTCCAGACCGACCTTGGTGATCTCGTTCGCCAATGCGTCGGTGCCGACGACGAGTACCCGTGAACCCGGGTCCACCTTGCCCGCGAGTACCCGAGCGGCCGCCTCGGAACTGGTGACGACGAACTCTGCTGAGGTAGCGAACCCGAGACTACGTAGATGTTCGGCGACGTCCTCGGGAGCACGACTGGCATTGTTGGTGACGAAGTACTGCTTCTCGGCCCCACCCGACAATGCTTCGACTGCACCGGGAATGGGATCTTTGCCGGCGTAGACGGTGCCGTCCAGGTCGAGCAGCAGAACGTCGTGGGCGTCGCGTAGCAACGTCACTGACTGCCTCCGGACAGCTCCTCGACCCGCTCTTCGGCGTCGGTCTCACCATCGACATCGGCCGCAGCAGCGTTGAGGAACCATTTCACACCTTCATCGACGCGACCTGCCGCAACCAGCGCATCGGCGTAGACGTAGAACAGGCGCGCGGCAGCGGTTCCGGATCGCGACGCGTCGAGGTCCGGGGTCTGTAGCGTGACGACGGCCTGGTCGTACTGGTTCAGGTCCATCCGCGCACCTGCCACGACGATTCGAAGCTCCGACGCCTCCTCACCGGTCAGCTCACGCGCCTCGTCGCTGCGACCGAGTTCGATAGCGCGCTCGGGACGTCCCAGTCCGCGCTCGCAGTCGGCCATCACAGCGATCAGACCCGGCCCGCCTGCCATGCGTCGGGCAGCGCGAAGCTCGGACAACGCTTCGGCCCACTCACCAGCGTGGTACGCCGCGATTCCCGCGGTCTCACGGACTACAGCGATACGACCGGCACGCTGACGAGCAGCGCGCGCGTGCAGTAGCGCCAACTGCGGATCGTCGTCGAGCAGTCTGCTGGTCATCACGAGGTGACGGGCCACAGCAGTGGCATTGTTCTTGTCCAAGCTCAACAGGTCTCGGCGCACTGCCGGCTCGAGCTGCCCGGCTTCGACCTCGTCGGGCAGATCCGGTTCGTCGGGACGCGGCGGTCGACGGTCCGATGATGCGCTGTTTCCGCGCCGATCTCCGGAGAATCCACCTTCACCGCCGCGCCTGCGAGGAGGACCGTCGGAGCGACGCGGGTCTCCGCGGCGGTCCTGAGCGCGGGGGTTGCGGTCTCGGGACTCGCTCGGGCGGTTGCCGCCGTCCCCTCGGGAGGGGCGACGATCGTTGTTGTCTTCCGACACGGGCGTCCTTTCGGATTTCGGTACAAACGCAAAAAGGGGACCCACCAGGTGGGTCCCCTTCTTACAACGGGTGTTCGGCGGTGTCCTACTCTCCCACACCCTGTCGAGTGCAGTACCATCGGCGCTGGAGGGCTTAGCTTCCGGGTTCGGAATGGGACCGGGCGTTTCCCCTCCGCTATGGCCGCCGTAACTCTGCG